>VYMF01000001.1_pt1 | contig 1066080 bp, 976 predicted proteins | sample 5115271 | NCBI WGS metagenome assembly VYMF01 (sample SAMN12291778, study PRJNA351875) | freshwater metagenome | isolation source: freshwater lake | place: USA: Michigan, Wintergreen Lake | collected 2013-08-08
GTTGGCTAGTTTAGGTGCAACTGCCTCCTCTCGTGGATTCAATATCACAAAAGTAACTGCTCTGGCTGCGGCTTCTGGTGGTTCTGAACTTGCATCCGCTCTGAACGGAATTTCATTTGGGTTTGGTGGAAATGCAATGGACAGATCCCTGATCGTTGCAACTGCTAGAGGAGCGTATAACCATAACAATACGGCGGGTGTTCAAATCCACCACGTTCCTGGTTACAAAGGTGCATTTGGTGCATCAGCGATTCTTCCAGGGGAAGACGACTATGCTGTTGCCTACCATTCTGCTTGCGGATACAACCGTGCAGGCGGACTCAGCCTATGCCAATCCTCTGTAACAAGCGGAGGCACAACATTCATCCAATATACTGGGCACGTAAGAGCACCATCCTTGACATCAGCTGGTTTGTATCTAAACCACAGCGAAATCAAAAACCAAGGAACTCGCTAGTCATTAGCCTTTAAGATTTTGGATAAAAAAGCCTGGTCGAAAGTCCTGGCTTTTTATTTGGCAAATCAAAATCATTCACCCGTGTTGGATTGCTCCCTTTCTAGAGTCTCCAATCAACCAATAATAGAGAACAGGAACAGCAAAACGACTGAGGAACGTAGCCGCTATCTCACCAAACATAAGCGAGATGGCTAGACCTTGGAAGATTGGATCAAAGAGCATTACGAAACTTCCTACAACGACCGCAGATGCAGTTAGCAACATAGGTCGGAACCTCACAACACCTGCGTGGATAACTGCTTCTTTCAGATTTATTCCTTTTTTGATTTCACCTTCTGTAAAATCTACAAGTATGATCGAATTTCGAACAATAATCCCTGCGCCTGCAATAAATCCAATCATAGAAGTAGCCGTAAAATAAGCGTCCATGGCAAAATGACCTGGCATAATTCCAATTAGAGAAATTGGTATAGGCGCCATAATTACAAGTGGGACAGTATAACTCTTAAACCAACCTAGCACTAAAATATAAATGAGAAGGATAACCACTGCGAAGGCACCACCTAAGTCGCGAAAAACTTCATAGGTAATAAACCATTCACCGTCCCATTTTATCACAGGTTTTGTTGTATTCCACGGCACATCTGCTGTTTGTGTATCATATCCGATTTTTGGCGCAAGTTTCATCATACCATAAACAGGTGCTTCTTCAGCTCCAGAAAGTTCACTCATGACATAACTTACCGGCTTGAGATTCTTTCTGTATAAAGATCTATCTTCTTCTATTCTGGGATTTCCTAATACTCTTTCTGCCGAAATAACACCCGACTCCATAGACATGATATTCTGATTCTGGAATGGATTTTTGGATCCTCTGAAAGATTCTATGACAGATAGATTTACTGTTACCTCTTCAGGACTTCCAACTGTCGCCAAACTCACTATAGGTGACTCAGAGAATAGATAGACGCCAGTATGCGCTAACCCCTGGGTTTTAATCCCAAAGATTCCTGATTTTTCAAAATCTATAGGATATACAATTTTTGGCCTACCCAATCTGGAGGAGGAATCTAAATCCACGACACTTGGTTCTTCGGAAAAGATTTGATAGATTTCCTTGGAGACCTTTTCCCTTATTTCGGAATCTGGGCCATAGACTTCTGCAACCATAGTCGCCAGTACAGGAGGACCCGGTGGAATCTCTAAAACTTTAGAGAACACATTGTACTTTTTCGAAAAGTCATGTATGATTGGTCGTAAACTTTCTATAATCTCGTGACTTGACTCTTTTCTTTGAGTTTTGTTTTTTAGGATGATTTGTAAGTCATTCATGTATTCATAATTTCTAAGAAAGGAGTGTTTAACCATTCCAGAAAATGAAAAGGGGGCTGCCTCCCCAGCGTATATTTGGATTTTTTCAATTTGAGGATGTAAAAGTAAAGTCTCTACCAATTCTTCTGACCGTTTTTGACTTTTAAGAAGAGATGTAGTCGTTGGGTAGTCGAGAAGTACTTGGAATTCCTCTTTGTTGTCAAATGGTAACATCTTTACCTTTACCCACTTAAATCCTACAAAACCCATTGATACAAAAAGCAGTACAATAGTCACTCCACCGAACAAGAAAGCATTTTTTTTGTAGGACAATAACCAATCCATAAATTGTATATAGATTCTATCTAATTTTGAAATTTTTGAGGAAAGATTTTCACTCTTATGATGATTTCCACTTTTTATATGTGTATCCTTTAATATTCGAATAGACGCCCATGGTGTAATTATAAAAGCAACCAAAAGCGAAAGAATCATAGCTAGAGATGCACCAACTGGGATTGGCTTCATATATGGTCCCATCAACCCTCTTACGAAAGCCATTGGCAAGATTGCAGCAATCACAGTAAAAGTCGCAAGGATGGTTGGATTTCCAACTTCAGATACTGCAATGATAGTAGCTCGAATGATTCCTAATTTTGGATTCTCTTCTATATGTCTCTCAATATTTTCCACAACTACTATTGCATCATCCACCAGAATTCCGATGGAAAAGATCAAAGCAAAAAGGGTAACTCGATTTAGAGTGTATCCTAGAAAATAATAGATCGCCAGCGTCAATGCCAAGGTAACAGGAATTGCAATGGCAACCACGATCGCAGATCGGAATCCCATCCAAAGCGCAATTAAAACAGTTACAGATATAGTTGCGATTAACAAGTGTTCTATAAGTTCATAAGACTTATCTTCAGCAGTACTCCCATAATTACGAATAACCGTTAGTTTGATATCCTCTGGAAGTTTTTTCTGAAAAGTGGACACTCTTTCCAAAAGGTCATTTGCTAAATTAACAACATTTGTACCTTTTCGCTTTGCAAAAACTATTGTTATCGCATCCCTTTTTTCAGAACCTAATGCTTTATCGTATAAGACAGAAGACTTAGTCCTCTCTTCTGGAGCGTCTTCGACAATTGCTAGATCCTGGATTCGGACTACTCTACCTCCCCGTTGTGCAACTGGCAAACGGCTCACATCTTTAACACTCTTTAAAACACCACCTACCTCAACATCCAGCAACTCTGTTTTAGACCAATTTTTGCCAGCCAGAACGAAAGCATCGTTTTGTTTTAAACTTTCGGCAACTTCTAAGAGTGTAACTCCATAATTTATCAATGAACTTGGATTCACCTTGACTCGGATCGTTTTCTTGAGTCCTCCTAACATCTGTACTTTAGATAAATCCGGTGTGGAAGAAAGTTCTCTAGCAAGTGGAGCAACAAGTGTTCGAAGTTCGTAATCGTTTTTTTCTGTTGAGCTAAAACTCAACGCTAAAAAAGGAACATCATCAATTGAAAAGGACTTAACAGAAGGATCGCCTGTATTGATAGGAAGCTCCGATCGAACCTCCATTAGTTTATGGTGAATCTTTAAAAGAGAAGGTTCTATTGGCTCTCCAACTTTAAATCGAACCGTGATATAGGAACCGTGCCATTTACTTGTGGAATAAACATACTCTACTCCTTCTAATCCCCAAACCGATCTCTCAACCACTTCTGTAATTTTTCTTTCCGTTTCTTCAGGAGAAAACCCTGGGGCAGGAATGGATATATCGATCATAGGAACTGAGATCTGCGGTTCTTCCTCTTTGGGAGTAAGATAAACAGAAAAAAGCCCAAGTAACAAACTTATGACTGCTATAACAGGCGTAAGCCTCGAATGCAAAAAAGTCTCAGCAAGTCGTCCTGCAAATCCTTTTCGAATTTCTTCTAAACTATTCATTGGAATTGTCCTTTTTTTTTGTGTAGAGTGAGATTTCTGTTCTGGTTTGAAGATAAGCGATCTCTGATTCCATTAAGTATTTGGAAACTTCTAGAGTTCTATTCAATACTTCCGCAAATTGGATGGCACTTGCTGCTCCAGATTGGAATAATTTCTGAATATTGGATACTTGCTCTTCTTGGAACCTGTAAGTTTCCCTAAGTAAATCCAAGTTTTCTCTTTGCGATCTCTCTTTAATTTTTAATGTAGTCAGATGAAGCTCTTCCGCTTTGGCTTTTTCTTGAATCAATTTAAAACTCGCCTCAGCATTTAACTTTGCCTCTTCAACACTTCCTATTTCTTTAGGTGAATATAGATTCATTTGAACATAAACACCTGCTTGGTATGCATTTGCAAAGTTTCGACTTCCTTGGTATGCATAAGCTTCGGAATATACTCCAATCTTTGGCAGAAATTTTGACATTTCAACATCCGATTTCAGCTTGTCTACTTCCGCATATTTAAGCTGTGCGTTTATAACCTGAGATCGCTCATACTCTGAGTTTAAGGGGAAATATTGTTCTAAGAATGGATCTAACTCTATCTCTTTGAAATTCAAATCAGTGTTCGTAAGATTAGATAGAATTTGCAGTGTATTTAGATAATCTGTAATCTGAAGATCAACTGTATTATTATATACTTTTATTTGATTTTTTAATGACTTTAAAGCAAGAAAACCCGAGTATCCTACTGGGTTACCTTTATTACGTAAAGAATAATTTGACTGAAATCGTGCTTCAATTTTATGGATGGTTTCCAACCGATTTTTAAATTCACGTAAGGATTGGACAGAACGGTAGTAAAAGCCAGCTTGAGCGAATTCCCGGTCGCGTATAAACAGCCACTCATGTTTCAATCCAGCTGATCTTTTTTCCATCATGCTAGCCATTGCCGTAGAGGAACCACCTTCATACAAGGGAAGATCGACCCCCAAAGTTCCACGTGAGTATATATTGCTACCAGGATAGTTTAAATTATCTTTCGCAATTAAGTTTATAGAGTCAGAATTGAGTCCCGTATGCGGTTGGTTATTCTGATCTAAAAAATTTCCAGGTCGTACTCGAGTAGAAGCCGTTGAAAAATCGGAGTCCGTCGCACTCCTTTGACCCAACTTTCCCAAAAAGTTTAAGGCTGGATCATTCGTCTGAAATGACCTCAAATCTGTATAAACTCTAGGCAAAAAATGTCTATCCGAACGATCCCGAGCGATCTCACCTGCCTTCCACTGTAGGTATTTTGCCTTTCGTTCAGAAGAATTCTCCTCAATTTGTTTCCAAAGTTCCGTAAAATCTAAACCTTCACCAAACAAAGTAAAGGGAATCAGAATAAATAGAAAAAGCCAACGATTCATTGACTTAACCTTGCTCTCTTGGTTTGATTCCGCATTTCACTAGGAAAATTGCCATGGGGCAAAACCCAATACTTGCAAAAACGACTAGGTTGAGACCTACGAGTAAGTTTAGAACGAACCCCCAGGGAGACAAAAAGTAACCAATACCAAGTCCCAATAGAGTAAAAAGTCCCGCAATCAGGAACACTACTCTCTCTAAATACCATGTTTTTGTTGAAGCAAGATACATACCATACCCCCTATAGTATTATATATTATTACCACATATACCCATGGGGGTATATGTGTCATTTTTTAAAAGGGGATTTGATTAAAAAAAAATTAAATTAGAGAGAAAAGGCGGCGGAAATTGCTTTTTTGACATCGGATTCAATCAAACTTGCGGACTTTTTTTCTTGGAAGCAATGATTCATATATTCGTGTATGTATGCCTCACCGAATTTTTTCATCGCTTGGTGTGCTGCCTTTAGAAGAAGGATTGCCTTTTCGCAGTCTTTCTCTTCGTTTGTGATGGTATTTTTGATGGCTTCCAATTGACCTTGTATCCGGTTGATGCGGTGGATCAATTTGGTTTGTTCTTCTGATAGACTCATACCCAATACCCCTCCGGGTATTGGGTTTTGTCAATCCAAAACTATTTCATTGTGCCAGTTTTTAAAAATTGGATATGCCAGCTAAGAGCTTTCTCCAAATCATGCGGAGTATGTTTACCTTTAGATTTTACCAGAGCTGATTCGTAATACTCACGCAATCTATCCCGGTACATTGGATGAGCACATTTGTTGATAATCAATTCTGCTCGCTTTTTCGGAGGACAGCCTCTCAAGTCAGCGAGCCCTTGTTCTGTGACAAAAACCATGGTTGAGTGTTCATTGTGATCCGTATGAGAAACCATGGGAACAACTGCGGAAATGTCTCCGTTCTTTGCAATGGATGGTGTCATAAATATACTCAAATGGGAATTCCTGGTAAAATCACCAGACCCACCGATTCCGTTCATCATAGAAGTTCCCATGATATGTGTACTATTCACATTTCCATAGATATCTACTTCAATTGCGGTATTCATTGCAATCAAACCCATTCTTCGTATAACTTCAGGATGATTGGAAATCTCCTGGGGACGGATGATAAACTTGGATTTCCATTCGTTTATATTTGTATGGAATCGCTCTAAACCTTTTTCTGAAAAGGTCAGGGCCGAGGTAGATGCTATTACTAACTTATCAGCGTCGATCAAATCAAAGACAGAATCCTGAACTACTTCCGTATACATTTCTATAGCATGGAATTTAGGATCCTTTGCCATGCTGGAGAGAACAGCATTTGCAATATTACCTACTCCATTTTGAAAGGGAAGATATTCTTTCGGAATTCTACCCATTTGGATTTCGTGTTGTATGAATTCCAATACATGTTTGGCGATAGACTGACAGTCATCATCCGGAATTTTAAATATTGTCGCTGCATCCTTTTTACTCGAACGTACAATCCCCTTAATTTTTTCAGGAGAAATTTGAATGTATGGCAAACCAATCCTATCGCTGGGAGTCAGAATTGGAATTGGCATAGCTCTTTCCTTATGAGCTGGAAGATAGATATCATGATATCCTTTAAGTTCAATAGGGTGAACATCTGTTAGCTCTATATACACTTCCTCGGCCGCATTTAGATAAGTAGCACTCATCCCAGACGACGTACTCAAATAGATTTTACCATCGACGGTCACATCAACTGCTTCAACAATTGCTACATTAATTTTTGGCAATATTCCATGTTCAATATATTTAACCACATGAGATAAATGCATATCGATGAAATCTATAGAGCCACCATTAATCCTGGTTCTCAAATCTGCGTTAGACTGATAAGGGATCCTAAGTTTCAGGGCTCCCGTTCTCGCAAGCACGCCATCTAACTCATCTCCCGTTGATGCACCTGCATATAGGTTGATGGAAAATTCGTTCCCTTCTTTTGATTCTCTTTCTATACGTTTAGCAAAGGCTTCCGGAATTAGTTTAGGATAGCCAGCAGGAGTAAAGCCTGAGCAGCCGAAAGTTACATTTTTTGGCAATCGTTTCGCCACTTCGTCGCTAGTCATAAGTTTACTTTCTATTAAGCTGTTTGTTACGCCCATATTACATAATTCCTTTCTTACAGGATAAAGAGATTGCAGAAAAAGAAAAAGTCCAAATTCTAATCAGTATGGACTTTCTTTTAGTTTTTTACTATCTTCTATTTGGATTGATTCTATTTTTACCATTTTTTATATTCTATTATAGATTTAAGGAAGACGTATCTCCATTTGGAAAAGACGAATCGGAAATGCTAAAACCTTTACTTCAAAAAAAGAGAAACCTTCTCGATTCATTGAAAGATGTACGCTCCGATTTTGATTCGGGCAAACTTTCAGAGGAAGAATTCCAAAGCCAATCCATTCCATATATTGAAGAGTTAGATGAAATTGAATCCGCAATTACCGAATCCAAAATAAATCCAAAGCAAAAAAATAGTAAGTTAACAGTAGCAACAGGGAATCAAACCGAATCGGGAAAGTTCGCCCCATGGAAATGCCATTCTTGCGGATTTTCTATTCCGATTCCAAACGCAAAGTTTTGTCCTAATTGTGGTGCAAGTATGCTTGCTTAAGACAAACATTATATTTTTCTTAGTGAGGACTGGAAAACTGAAGTTCGTAGAGCCGCTTATATTTTGAACCTGGTGTCGAAAGTAAGTCTTGGTGTGTACCATTTTCGACAACTTCTCCATTCTCCAAGTAATAAATCATATCTGCTATTTTGACAGTGGAAAGTCGATGAGCAATGATTATAACCGTTTTGTTTTCATACAAACGAACAAAAGCTTGTTGGATCAATCTCTCCGATTCCGTATCCAGAGCGGATGTCGCTTCGTCTAGAATTAGTACTTCGGGATTTGCAAGCAACGTACGCGCAATTGATATCCTTTGGCGTTGACCACCGGAAAGCATTACCCCTCTCTCACCGACTATGGTATCGTATCCATCTTCAAAGGATTCAATAAATTCAGATGCAAACGCGTCTTCGGCTGCCCTTCGGATCTCATCTTCTGAAGCGTCAGGTTTTGCGTACGCAATGTTCTCTCTTATAGACCCGTTGAATAAAAAAATATTTTGAGATACTACACCAATTCTTTTTCGCAAATTATCAAGAGCTAGATCTTTTGCATTTATACCATCCCAATAGATTCCACCTTCCGAAGGATCGATGAGTCGAGGCAGTAAATCTACTAAAGTGGATTTACCAGCTCCGGAAGAACCAACTATAGCGATGGTTCCACCCTTCACAAGTTTGAGATTTATATTCTTTATTGCTAAAGTCTCCGTGCCTGGATATAGATAAGATACATTCCGATATTCTATCTGATTCTGAAGTTTTCCCAAAGATACAGGATTAGTAGGCTCATTTATATCAACTTCTCTTTCCAAAATCTCAAATACTCTATCTGCAGCAACTTTTGAACCTTGCACAAGATTCACCAAGATACTCATTTGTTTTAAGGGTCTCATCAGAAAAATAAGCGTCAAAAAAAATGCGATAAACATCCCTTTGGAGAAACTGGGGTCTTCTAAAAGGTAGGCACCGATACCCAAAAAGACCATCGTCACGACTGAGCCAGATAACTCTGTCAAGGCGGGTCCAATCTGGTGGTAAAAATGAGTTTTAAAAGTTTTTTCAGATAGATCTGTATTCACTTTTAGAAATCTTTCCGATTCCTTGTTTTCCATGGAAAAAGCTCGAATGACCCGAATCCCTGATATTACTTCTTGGAGGTCGCCATTTAAGGCAGATAATTGTTCTTGTTGGTTTTTTGTAGTCCTTCGTATTCGATCCGCAAACGAACTAACTGGGCCAACAATCAAGGGAATAACGATAAAAAGCAAAAAAAACAACTTCCAACTCAAAACCAGGAGAATAATCAAATGGGTAATGATATAAAAGAAATCGTTTATTGCATCTTTTAAATCATTGGAAATAACTTTACCAACAATATCGACATCGTTAATGACGCGGCTCATCAAGACCCCAGTTTTTTCTTTGAAAAAATCATTTAAGGGTAGGACATGCAATTTTTGGTATAAGGCAAGTCTAAGGTCCCTAACTGCGAGTAGTCCTGCCGAATTAACATAATATACGGTACCTGCAAGACACAAAAGTTTTAAAAAATAGATAGGGAGAATTATCAAACAGAACAGATAAACCAAATCATCTGGTTTCTTATTGGAAAGTTCCTCATTTACAGAAACCTTCAATTTTGCAAACTTCCATTCCCAATATATAAGTCCCGTTAGTTGATCTGGAGACTTAAAATCTCTCAGCAGACCTTCATCCTTTTTTGTAAGAGAAATTTGAAATTTATAATTTTCCCCTGTTCCTAGGGAATCAAAAATTGGAATTAAGGACGTTAGTGAAGCTCCGTTAAAAATGGAAACAAATATAGACAAAAATATTCCCAAACTTAGTCTGTATTTGTAACGAACCAGATATGGCCAGAGCTTTCGATAAATCTTCACGTTTCATTACCTTGTCTTTCTTTTTGATTTTTCTGTCCCTCACTTTTTGCAAGCCAAACCAACCTCCGGCGGACATCCGAATCGCTTTGCCTTCCGATCCGAATAGTCTGGACCCTTTATTCCTAACAGATTTAACCAGTCAGAAACTTGCAAAATTTGTTCACAAGTCTATCTACTATAGGAAAGAAAGCGATATTGTATCCGATTGGGTAAAAACGGAGGAGATCAAAAATCTTAAGGGAAAAACTTATTTAATCCTTTCTTTGAAAGAACAATCACCTAACCTAGAAGATATTAAATTCAGTCTACAAAGGCTAATTTCAGAAACTTATCCACGGAAACATGATTTCAGATTTTTAAAAAAGGTCGAGATCACACCAAACAAAACTATACAAATAGAAATAGAGCCTAAAATTTCTCTAAAAAGTCTCAAAGAAAGTTTATCACTTCCCTTTGTTAGTGTTATTTCGAAAGAAAAATTTCTAATGAATGGAAGCATTGAAGGCTACGGATCCTATCAATGTATTGAATGGAAAAAAAATGAATTCTTAAAATTAAAAAAAAGAGAGTCGAATAAGAACTTACCACAGACGATTGAGTTTTTAATTTTACCTCAATCGACAACATCGCTCTTCCTTTATCGCAAATCTAAGTTAGATGGCTTTAAACTCTCGGATTTTTTACTTTCAATTCCAGAAGCGACAGAAGATTTAACCCTCACAAAAAAAGGGAGATCTGTTCAATACGTTGCTATAAATGGATCCAATCCTTGTTTGGACAAAAATTTTCGAATCGCTCTGAATCTTAGCATTCCCAGAGATCTTTTGATTGAAAAAATCTTAGAAGGCAAGGCAGATCTAACTTACGGTCCTGTACCAGTACCTTACTTTTTAGAAAAATTCCCGAATCAAAGATTCACTACAGTCCCGTTTGATTTAGTTAAAGCGAAGGAGTATTTAAAACAATCAAAATGCTACCCAAAAATTTTGAATAAAGAACTTGAGTTTCGAATGAAGAGTGATGATGAAAATCAAACAAAAGGAAGAGCAATCGTTCAATCACTCATTGATCTTGGTTTAAAGATAAAACTTAAGCCGTTAGAGAAGGCTCCGTTGTATAAAGAGAATGGAATGGGCCTTGGAGATTTAACATTACTTACATGGTATTCAGATTACGATTCTATTTGGAATTTTTTAGACCCTTTATTCCATCCTGATAAACTAGGAAATGGAGGGAATAGAACTTTTTATAAAAATGAAAAATTACGCATTCTTTTTGATAACAAAGAAAGCCTTAGCCAAGACCAAACAATCGATGTCATTAGACAAATTGAAGCGGATATGCCATGGCTATTTTTGTGGTCTATCCAAGAAAACTATCTCGTTTCTAGGGAGTTTCTTCGATATAGCGATCTTTCCGACTATTTATAATCGGTGGCTCAAGTTCTACACTATCAATTGTTATTGGATCAGCAATTTTCTTACCAGACTCATCATATGTTGTAATTTCAGTGTCTGTAGGATTACCAACATCATCTGAAAGATTTTGAATGGGACTTGGAGATTCTTGTTTTAGGAATCCTGCCCGTTTTTCAGGCAAACTACCAATAAAATAATACTGTCCAAAGAGAGGAGTCTTACAAGTATAATTGGGCGAGGTTTCGAGAATTGTTCCATCGTCGGCACAAGTATCAACTTTCACAAACTCTCCAACAAAATTTGGAATGAGTTGGCTACCTAGTCCCATTTTTGATTTTACTGCTTGGATGTAACGAATCCAGATTCCCCCTGAAACACCTGAACCCGAACCTGGAAAAGGCGCACCTTCATCATGGCCAACCCAAACAACAGTTACATTTCGAGGAGTAAGTCCTGCAAACCAAACATCCCTTACACCTTTTAGCGATTTCCATCTTGAATTTTTGATATTCGGAGACTGAACTGTCCCCGTCTTTCCAGCATAAAGGTTATTTTCACCATCTTTTTTCTTAAGGTTCATTGTACCTTCTTCTGTTAATACAGACTCTAACGTATTGACAGCCATTGCGCATGCTACGGGATCCAAAATTTGTTCAGAAGCATCATTGGGAGAAGTAGAGTAAAATTCATTACCATCGGAATCTGTTATCTTTAGAATTTTTCGAGGAGATACTCTTCTTCCACCGTTCAGAAGCGTTGCATAAATCACCGATAATTCGACAGGGCTTAATTCGCCAGAACCCAACGCCAAAGATAGGTTAGGCTGAAATCTTTCCTCTGCTTCTGATTCCGAAATAGACAAAATCGAACTAATTTTCTTTATAAAGTATGATACTCCAACTTCATTCAAGAGTTTGACGGAGACTGTGTTGACCGATTGAGCTAAAGCCTGTCTGACTGTTATTTCACCCTTATATCCCTTATACCAGTTTTTTGGGGAATAGCCAGAAATGTTTAACTTTTCATCTTTAATCTTGGAAGCTGGATTTACAACTCGCTTCTCATAGGCAAGTGCATATACTAAGGCTTTTATAGTGGAACCAGGTTGCCTTCGTGCATCTTCAGCACGATTGAATCGAAACGAATTGGATATCTTGTAACCTCCAACCAATGCTTCAATGTCACCTGTCTCCGGATCCATCGAAACTATGGCTCCATTCATTAGAGGTAGGATAGCTCGAGTCAATTCTGCAAGCTCTCCTTTACCTTTAGACTGATATTCAGTTTCCTGTTTGACTAAATCAGATCGAACCGAGTCAACTCCTATCCTCAGAGATTCTTCAGCTAATCTCTGTTTATCTATATCTAGTGTTGTATGAACGAATAATCCTCTTTCTTCTAAATCTTCATTGGAAAAATTATCTAAAATAAATCTTCGAATCTCTGAATTGAAATCGGGAGCCAAATTAACTCGAAAGTCTTTGTCAGATCCATACTTACCAATTTCACTAGTATTTCTGATATTTCCTTCTTCGTCTTTATGCTCTTTAACTTTGTAGATCGTTCGAAATCGTTTTAAGTTAAGATCCAAAGATTCAGAAAATTTTTTAGGTATTTCTCTTTGGTTCGGGTGCAATTCAGGATATCTCGCCATATCCATAAGAACACGTTTTTGCCGAACCAATGATATATGTAGATTCCTTACGGGATTGTAAACGCTTGGAGCTGGAATAATACCTACGATCATAGCAGCCTCTTCAGGTGTCAGTTCAGAGGCTGGTTTGCGAAAATAGTATCTAGATGCCTCTTCAACACCAGTATTTCCTTCTCCGAGAAAGATTTGATTTAAGTACATCGCCAAAATCTCTTCCTTGGAAAAATGGCTTTCTATATAAAATGTACAATACAATTCCGTTAGTTTATTAAAAAGATTTCTTTTCCCTAAATTTAAAGTTAGTTTAGCAAGCTGCTGGGAAATCGTCGATCCACCTTGTGACAATCTGAATTTAATCAAATTGGTAAATACAGCCCTCCCTATTGCAGAATAATTCAGTCCAGAATGAGAAAAAAACTCTCGATCTTCCGAGGACAGGACGGCCCAAACAATCATATTATGTTTATTTAAATTATCCGTGCGAATCGGTCGAAAATTCCTTCGATAAAATTCACCAATTAGTTTTCCATTTTTATCTAATATTTTAATAGACTTAGGCTGGAACGTATCATAAAAATTTGAGACTTCCGACCGATATTTTTCTAAAGATTTTTGTACGCGAGCTTCTTCGCCAGACCATACCAAGTAAGCACCAGCAAGAAAGAATAAAGATAAAAATATTGATAGAAATAATCCGATTACAAAAACTCGTTTTTTATTTTTCCAGAGCAGACTGACTAGATCTTTCAAATATAGGTAAATGACTCTAAAAAACAACACAAACGAAGACTCTTGTTTCATAAATTAAATTACTTCTTCTTCTTTTTTACTATTCTATTCTTTTTTTGTTTAAAAACAAGATTTGCTACTTCCTCAAATCGAGTGACTGGGAAAAACTGAACGCCTTTTTTAACATAATCTGGTATTTCTTGGAAAGCCTTTTCATTATCTTTAGGAAAAATAATCTTTTTAACTCCCACTCGTTTGGCTGCTACAATTTTTTCCCGAAGTCCTCCTATCGCCAAAACTTCACCAGTTAACGTAAGTTCACCTGTCATTCCAAATCCAGGAAGTATTGTTTCTCCCTTGGCCAATGATAGAATGGCTGTTGCCATTGTAATTCCTGCACTAGGTCCATCTTTGGGGGTTGCTCCATCGGGGACATGTAGATGTATTGATTTGTTATCAAAAACTTTGGAATCGTCGAGATAATTTTTTACAAAGGAAATCGCTATATTTGCAGACTCTTCCATCATCTTTCCCATTTGCCCCGTTAACATGAGTCCGCCCTTGCCTGGGACAAAGACTGCTTCGATCAGCAGAGTAGAACCCCCAGCACTCGTCCATGCCAATCCTAAAGCAGTACCAGGGACCTTTGGAATCGTCATTCGATCATCAACAAATGGAGGCGCACCTAAAAAATCGATAAGATCCTTTTCTCGAATTTCTTTGGAATATTTTTCTTTTAACACGTGTTTTAGGGCAATTTTACGAACCAGTTTATCAAATGTTTTCTCAAGCCCTCTTAAACCTGACTCCCGAGAATAAGAATTGATCAAATACGATATCGTTTCTTTCTTCATCGAAAATAGGTCTGGATTTAAACCATTTTTATTAAATATTTTTTTCCAGAGATACTTCTCGAAAATTTGAACCTTTTCCTCCGTAATATATCCTGATAATTGTATGACTTCCATACGATCTAAAAGTACGCGTGGGATAGGCTCATACGTGTTCGCAGTGGCAATAAAAAAAACATCACTAAGATCAAAGGGTAGATCTAAATAATGATCTCTAAAATTTGAGTTTTGTTCCGGGTCCAAAACTTCGAGTAGAGCTGCCTGAGGATCTCCTTGAAATCCTGGCGACATTTTATCAATTTCATCTAAGAGAATCACAGCATCCCTTTCCTTTGTGATCTTCATAGCAGCTATCAATTTTCCGGGCATAGCTCCAATATAAGTTCGTCTGTGCCCTTTGATTTCTGCTTCATCTCGCACTCCACCAACAGAAAACCTATAAAATTTTCTTCCTAAAGCCTCTGCCACAGATTTTGCGATAGATGTTTTACCTACTCCCGGAGGTCCCACCAAACACAGGATAGATCCTCTACTTTTTGGATTTAACTTATGAACAGCAAGAAATTCTAAAATTCTTTCTTTTACATCTTCTAATTTATGATGATCACGATTTAGAATCTTTTTTGCATGTAGAAGGTTTATGTCCTTAACAGCTGGCTTCTCCCAAGGTAAGGCATCTATAAGGTCAAGATAATTCCGAATTACATTGTAATCACTTGTAACAGGATCGGAAGTTTTTATCTTTTCAATTTCTCGTGATACTTCCGCAATAATTTCATCGGAAACAGGAATAGATTTTAGTCGTTCTAATAACTTATCGTATTTTATTTCGGTTTTATCTTCACCAATGCCTAGCTCATCTTGAATCGCTTTCAATTGCTCTCTAAGAAAGAACTGTCTCTGCTGGTTATCTATTTTATCGTTGATTTGTTCTTGGATTTTCTTTTGGAGTACGACAAGCTCAATTTCTTTTCTCAAAAAAAGTAAAACTTTTTCTAACCGATCATTTACTTGAACAGCTTCGATTACAGTTTGATAATCCTCTTTCTCCAAATTCAAAATTGAACAAACAAAATCAGCCATCTTACCTGGTTCATTTACATTCATCATGGTAAGTTTCATATCTTCAGTAAATAGAGGGTTGTTTTGCGCTAGTTCCTTTGTTAAAATCAAAAGAGTCCGCATCAGTGCTTTGATATTATTTTTTGAAGTACCAATTTCCTCCAAAGGATAAATCACGTTTGCAGTTAAAAATGGCTCTTTCGAAGAAATGGAGTCTATTGAGAATCGTTGGATCGTATTGACCAAAATGTTCATTCCTCCATCGGGCAAATTGATCTTTTTCAGAATCCTTGCGATCACTCCTACTTGGTATATATTATTTTCAGAAGGTTCGTCAGAATCATCTTTCTTGAGTAAAATCAATCCGATAAATCCCGCCCCTTTCGCAGTCTCTTCGATCGAAGGAATAAATCTACCCGCAGGTACTATCAAAGGAGTTATGATTCCTGGGAAAACTGGACGAACTTTAATCGGCAATAAAAAGATTTGTTTTGGAAGAGTATCCTCGAGCCTCGCCAATTTTGTTGGATTTTCCCAGTATTCGTTTGTTTCCAAATTTTATTCCTTATTTTAAATATTATGATTTATCGAAATGATATCTTTATCTTGGCTCAATTTTATCTGGGCCCAAAGCTAACATTTTATCTCTAAACATAGCAGCTTTTTCAAAATCTAAATCCGACGCATAACGGAGCATCTCTCTCTTTAGAGCATCCCTTAATTTGTCCTTAGTTTTATATTTCTTTAGAGTGAATTCTTTTTCCATCTCAACCAAAGCGGCTTCCTTACTATTTTCTTCAGCCATTTCTCTTGGGAGCATATCATGAATCTCTTTCATGATTGTTTGAGGCGTAATACCCATCTTTTGATTGTGAGCTTCTTGGAGCATACGCCGTCTTTCAGTCTCTCCAATTGCTTTTTTCATGGAGTCCGTCATTCGATCCGCGTATAAAATCGCCATACCATTTACATTCCTAGCTGCGCGACCAATTGTTTGAATGAGAGATTTGTAGTTCCTTAAAAAACCCTCTTTATCCGCATCTAAAATTGCGACCATCGAAACTTCGGGAATATCCAACCCTTCTCTAAGTAAATTGATTCCCACCAAACAATCATACACCCCCTTCCTCAAATCGCGAATGATTTCAACTCGCTCAATGGTATCTATCTCTGAGTGTAGGTATGCAATCTTCAAACCTACTTCTTTATAATAGTCAGTCAGATCTTCTGACATTTTCTTCGTTAGGGTTGTGATTAACACTCGTTCTTTATTCTGTATCCGCTTTCGAATTTCAACTAATAGATCTTCTATCTGATTTGCTGTCGGCCGTACTTCGACAATAGGATCAAGTAATCCTGTTGGCCGAATGATCTGTTCCACTATAGCTTCGGATTTTTCTAATTCCTTTGTATCTGGAGTTGCAGAAACATAAAGAGTCATCGGAGTCAAAGATTCAAATTCCTCAAAATTAAGAGGTCTATTGTCTAAAGCACTTGGCAAACGGAATCCAAAGTCAACAAGTGTCATTTTCCTCGATCTATCTCCTGCGTACATTCCGCCAATTTGAGGGAGTGTAACATGCGACTCATCTATCATGAGTAAAAAGTCTAAATTTGGAAAATAATCCAAAAGACAAGCGGGACGTTCTCCTTCACTTCTACCTGTTAGGTGCCGGCTATAATTTTCAATACCACTACAATATCCTAATTCAAGCAACATCTCCATATCATAGTTGGTTCTAGATTCGATCCTTTCTGCTTCGAGATGTTTTCCCATTTCCAAAAACTTGGCTTTTTGTTCATACATTTCAGCCTTTATTTTTTCTATCGCGTCTTTGATTTTTGGTCCTGTCGTAATAAAGTGTTTTGCCGGATAAACTACGACTCGCTCCAATTTAACCTTTTGTTTGCCAGTTACTGGATCGATTTTTGAGAGACTATCAATCTCATCGCCAAACATTTCGATTCGAATACCTTCCTCTTGATAAGATGGCATAATTTCAATACTATCACCGCGAACTCGAAAGTTACCTCGACTAAAGTCTATATCGTTTCTTGCGTATTGAATGTGTAAAAATTTTCGAATGAGAACATCGCGATCAATTTTATCTCCCACTTTTAACATCACCACACTATTCATATAGTCTTCTGGTGAGCCTAAACCATAGATACAAGAGACTGAACTTACAATAATTACGTCATCTCTTTCCAAAAGACTGGAAGTTGCACGTAATCGGAGTTTATCAATCTCCTCATTCATAGACATATCTTTTTCAATATAAGTATCTGATGTCGGAACGTAAGCTTCCGGCTGGTAGTAATCGTAATAAGAAACAAAATATTCTACAGCATTTTCAGGAAAAAACTCTTTAAATTCTCTAAACAATTGAGCAGCTAGAGTTTTGTTATGCGACAATATTAAGGTAGGTTTTTTTACTCGTTGAATTACTTCTCCCATCGTAAAAGTTTTTCCTGAGCCTGTAACCCCAACTAGTGTAACTTTTTGTTTACCGGAATGAAAAGCATCGGCAATTTGATCGATAGCATTTATCTGATCTCCTGCCGCTTTAAAAGGAGATACCATTTTGAAATTTGCCATAGGAGCCTATGCTAACTTTCGAGTTGCTTTGAGAATTGCTAGCTTGCGATTGTCGCTGATTTCTAAATCGACTGTATCAAATAATTTTTGCATCACCATCATACCCCGCATTAAAGTAGCAGTAGATGAAAACTTCCCACGTTGGATATCATCCTCAAGATTAAAGTCTTTTACGGTGTTTACCATATCCAAAATTAAGACTTTGTTTTTATCAATTTGGTATTCAATTTCAACGTTGCCACCATCACCATATTTGGCGGCGTTCTCTACAGCTTCCACAGTCGCAATACAAAGATCCATTCTAAGCTCAGGATCAATTCCATTTCTAAATAGAAAGTAATCGAGCCGAGTGCGTACATACTGCATCGGATTGAAGTGAAGAGCACCAAGAATTGTAAATCTATCTTGATTGCCCATTTTTTTGATCAATGTCGATTTTTCCGTAAGGAGATATTCTCTAGGATCAAGAGGATTTGTTTGGATAAGACCCAGGGAAACAAATTCGTTAAGTACAGTTTGCAGTTGCTCTTGGGTTGTGTTCGGATCTTCCTTGAATTTCCTTTGTATCTCCATCTTGACCCAAGAGAAAAAATCAGCAACATTCCCAGTGAGACCCACTGCAAACAGGGATTTCACTTCTTTCTCGAGCTCAGGTCTAGAGAGAGGGAACGGCATGATATTCCCATTTCAATGAGAACGGAAGAGTTGTAAATTGTTTTATAGATTAAGGGGAAGTCCTTGTTTTTTCTTGGCGCAGTGCTTCAAAAAGAACGATGGCAACGGCATTGGAAAGATTGATCGATCGGCTCGCTTTGGCCATGGGAATCGATAAAATTCTCTCTGGTGGAACAGATTCATGGATTTCCTTCGGGAGACCACTCGTCTCCCGTCCGAAAACAAAAACATCCCCTGCCTGGAATTTTTCTTCGTAGTAGACGGTCCTTCCAAATTTGGAAACCAAAAAAACTCTTTGTTCACTTGCCATTTTTTCCTGTAAAAAATTGTTCCAACCTTCATGGCGAAAAAGGATCAAATCATCCCAGTAATCAAGACCCGCCCTTCTGACAGCCTTCTCAGACAAATCGAATGCCGGTTGGCCAATGATATGCAGAGGCACTCCCGCATTCACACATAGGCGTGCTATATTACCAGTATTAGGCGGGATTTCTGGCTCAAATAAAGCGACTTCCAATTTTTACTTTTTTTTCTCGAGAGATTTTTTTAAAGCAAGTCCAAAGCTCGAAACAACTGGTGTTTCTGAATCAGATTTTAAATACTCTTGGTATTCCATACGATCTTTTGTCTCCGTAGCTTTTGAAATCGATAGCGCAATTTGTCTTTTTTCTGGATTGATTTCCAAAACAAAAACTTCGATTTTTTGACCAGGAGAGTACACTGTGTTCAAAGGAGTTCTTTGTGGGACACCCGATTCTTTATTTGGAACTAAACCGTGGAAATGATCATTCAACTTTACGAATAGACCAAAAGGTTTAATTGATTCAACAATTCCAGTAAGAATATCTGATTCTTTGAACGGAATTTTTTCGGACCAAGGGTCGGATAAAAAATCTTTTGCACTGAGTGAGAATTTTCCTTCTTCCCAATTGAGAGAAAGAATTTTTGCACGAAGACTTTCTCCTACTTTAAACTCTTTTTCTAAATCAACATTCTTTTTATAAGTAGCTTCACTCGCAGGCACCAAAGCATCAAATCCGTCCATATCTACAATGAGTCCAAATTTATGAATACTTTTGATCTGACAGGTAACGAACATACCTTCTTTCAATTCATCACGAAGAAGTTGTTTCTTAGTTTCTTTTTCCCGATCCGCAATTTTTTTCTGAGATAAAACGACTTTGTTTTGTTTGGAGTGAATCTCGGATACGATGAACTTAAAACGTTTACCTGTTATATCTTTTGATCTTAGATTCGAATCCAATTGTGAGAACGGAACAAAGCCCAAGACCCCTCCCAGTTTGACCTCAAAACCTCCATTGGTTTCAACACCAATCTGTCCAATGATTGGAATTTCAAACTGGTTTGCGAGCTCCAAGGTATCTGGAGTTATAGTATCGCCTACGAGACTTGCTGTAAAATAAAAATCACCCGCATCCTCTTTTAAAAAATAGACTGTTATCACCTCTCCGGGTTTAGGTGGTATTTCATCTTTCCATTCATCACTCGAAATATTTCCAAGAACTTGGGAGCCGAGTGTTCTCACAAAAACATAGTCATTTTTTACTGACGTAACTTTTGCTTGGTGTCTGGAACCAGGTTCTATCGATTTTCTTTTTTTAAAACTTTCTTCTAACAATCGATCGAATTCGGAGCTTGAACCTTTCATCGTGCACTACCTACTTGGGGATGGTTTAGGGGTATAAACCAATTTTCCTCCTACCACCATTGATTCAATTGGAAATATTCCAGAAATACGAAAGAGTGGATTCTCTGTTAGGATCGAAAAATGGGCGGGACCACCAACTTCAATTTTCCCTTTATGGTCTGCTCCTATCAGCCCACAGGTCGTGTCTGTCAAACTTCGGATCATTTCTCGGCGGTATTCAGGAATCGTTTCTGGATCTGGATTTGGTTGGATCAGGGTGATATTTTTTTGGAACGGTCTAATAAATGTCCGAAAAAACCAATGTTCGGAACTTCCACCACTACCCTCTGGAATCTTCTTTGGCTTCATTGCTTCTTCCCAAAGCAATATCTCTACAACAGCCGCCGTCCCTGGAAGAAGACCGAGGTGGCCTGCTCCACTCGCAAAGACCAGTTGTACCTGATCTTTCCTGTCCTGGAAGACAGTAAAGGCCTCTTGGAAACCAATTCCCTTTCGATCTAAAGGATCTTCGGGAGAAAGAGCTAAAAATGGTTCCTTCCCTCTTTCTGAAAAACTGGAATGGAGAGGAATCAGGACCTCGACCAATTGTTTTTTTTTATCTGGAGACTCCAAAAGTTCGGAAAGATAAAGTGTCGAAATCATCGGTGCCCAATAGAATCCACGTTTTTGGATTTTATTCAGTTTAGCGGTTTCTGGCATTGGATGAAAGAGTACATTGTGTCCGGTATCTAGAGAATCTTCCCAACTTGTTGGATCTCCAAACGTATATACGATAGGGGTTTTGTTTTGAGATAAAATGTCTTTTCGAATCGCAAAGAGTTGGTTTTGGTTGAAACCTCTATCATCCTTTTCCTTTAAAAAAATTGGAAGTATGCCAATTCGTTTTGGATCCATCTGAACTGGCATTTTATTTTGATAAAGATTATCATTTTCCAATGAGAAGTCCGAGTAGAGGAGTGGTCTCTGAGCTTGGATAAGGATCGGCGACTGCCATTTTTGTTTTGTTATCTCTCGCTCAAGTGGGCTGAGATCAGGATCCCCGATGGATAGAATATGGCTAAAACCAGCACTCACGTAGGAACGAAGGTGGAAGGAAAGATCCTCTGGCTGTGTATTTCCACCGAGACCATTTTTGGACATATGGACCGTGGCATCACAAAACCCTGGGAGTAAGAATTTTACGGGTCCATTTTTCTCTGACGGCCTTATGGATTTGATTCGGGAACGCTCAACTTCGATTTCAGACACGGGGCCAAAGTTTCTCTTCTCCGAATCCCAGATCCGAACCTGTTTTATTTTCAAACTCTGAGACAAAAGAATCGGTGGTACAAATGCCGATATTAGGAAAATGAGGACGATAGATGTAAGGTTTTTCATACTTGCAGTCTTAGTACCTTGACAGTAAGGACTAGAATGGAAAAGATTTCGGGTATGGGAAAGGAAACAAGCGAGATTTCTGACCACATCAAATTACATGTCGAAAACGGGAAAATTCTCTCGCTGAAGACCCATCGCGTTTCCAAACAAGTCGAGATTCATATCAAACAAGCCGTTGAATTGATATTAGACAGGTTAACCCACCCCACTCTTGTCCCCACTCTCTACACAATCATCAAAGAACTAGCAATCAACGCCTGTAAGGCAAACCAAAAGCGGGTTTTTTTTGAAGAGCGTGGGTATCGATTTGAAATTCCTGACGAATATGCAAAAGGAGTTCGTGAATACCGAGAACTTTTTTCTGAGGAAATGTCCAACGAGTTTGGAGCCAAGGCCCGAAAGAAGGGATACTATTGCCTGATCAATTTCAATTACAACGAAAATGGAATTACAATGGAAGTGATCAACAACACCCCCATTGCTAAGGAAGAGGAAAAAGCGATTCGCGAACGTCTCGAAAAAGGTATGATGTATGATGACATCGCCCAGTTCTATATGGACAATGCGGATACGACAGAAGGTGCCGGTCTTGGTCTTGCACTCATCTTGATAATGTTAAAGGGTGAACAAATAGACCCAAATTTTTTCCGAATCATCATTGGTGAAGAAGCGACAACTGCTCGTTTAGAAATCCCATTAAACGATAGATTTACATCAGTTCGCGACTCAGGCAACTCTTAACTTTATGCTCCTTCCTATTTCTTGCGCCATAATTACCTTAAATGAAGAAGACAATATTGCAAGGACATTGCAAGCTTTGGATTTTATCGACGATATAGTAATCGTTGATTCCAAATCGAAAGACAAAACCGTAGCAATCGCAAAAGAACTCGGCGCCAAAGTTTTTTCCAAGGACTTTGAGACATACGCAGATCAAAAAAATTTCGCACTCAAACAAACAAAAAATGATTGGGTCCTAGCGATTGATGCAGATGAGGTAGTCTCCCAAGGACTCAAGACTGAAATCTTCAAACTCTTTTCGAATGGGGAGCCCGCATCTGTTGGATATATGATCCCAAGGCTTACCTACTATCTTGGTAAGTGGATTCGTTTTAGCGGATTTTATCCAAACTACCAGCTTCGATTGTTTAAAAAATCAAAAGGCCAATTTGGAGGAGGACTAGTTCACGAAAGAGTGTTGTTAGATGGTGATCCTGGATATTTAAAATCTCCACTCTATCACTTTTCCTACAAAAATATCTCCGACCACTTACAATTCATTGATCGATATTCAACTCTCTTTGCAGAAGAGGAATATCGCAAAGGCAAACGAAGTAGTTTGTTTTTGGCATTTTTAAAGGGATCTTTTAAAGGCTTTTATATGTATTGGATACGATTGGGATTCCTAGATGGAAAGGCGGGTTTTGTTTTAGCAGTTCTGGGTTTTTATTACAATTTTTTAAAGTATCTTAAACTCTATGAAAAAGGCAAGTCAGTCTCTCCTCTCCTTGTTGTGGTTGATCCTGTTCATAATATAGAGGGCAATATAACCTCCCATAAAAACAGCGACCAAGTTCACATTGGAAAGCTGAGTGGAACCGATCTTAGGTGACATAAGCCACATGATGATATCTCTAATATAATTTTGTAAAGTAGCTACTACAATCAAAGCCCCAATGCCTGCCACAAAGGTAGAACCCCAAAACTTCCCAAGTAAATCCTTTCTTTTATAATAATAAAAATAATAGGCACAGGCGGCCGATGCTAAAAAAAAGAATAAAATATCGACTAGGATAGTCCAGGGTTCCGAGGGTGCAGCGAGTGGGAGAAAAATCATTCCGAATACCTTACCTACTCAATTTTCGGACTATACCTCTTTCGTCCATTAGATAAAAAAAAAGAGGCTCCTTTGTATTCTAAACAAACAAAGATTTTTGGCATTATTGGCTATCCCTTAGGCCACACGCTTTCCCCATGGATACACAATACCTTGTTTGGTCTTTCCCGGTACGATGGTGTTTACCTCGTTTTTGAAAGGCCAAACTGGTCAGAAGTAGGTATCTCCCCTCTTTTGGAATTAGGTGTCAGAGGCATTTCTGTTACCATTCCATACAAAGAATGGGCATTTACACTTGGGACTAAACAATGTAAAGCCAGCCAGACGATGAAGGCCTCCAATACCTTAATTTTTGAAGAAGGTATCCATGCTGTAAATACAGACGGAATAGGTGCAGTACGATCTGTACTCAACTTTGATTCTGGTTTACTAAGCCCGGATACAAATGATTCTATTTTGGTTTTAGGGAGCGGAGGAAGTGCCAAAGGCATTTTATTTGAGATTGCGGAAACCTTAAGAACAAAAGCAAAAGGAAAACTAATCAAAAAAGAAGTTCATATCTTAGCACGGAACCAAAAAGCAGTCCAAGATATTTTTGTTAGTTTAGGGAATCCCGCTTGGCTCAGATCCGTTAATTTGGATGAAGTAATGGACCATAAAAAAAAGTATTCACTTGTCATTCATACCACACCACTTGGAATGAAAGGAATCCAAGGTGATCCCATGCTCCCAAAATCTTTTTTCGAAAGGTCTCAAACCCTTTTCGATATAGTATACAACCCATTAGAAACTGAACTGGTGAAATTTGCTAAGTCTAAAAAAACAAAAATTATTCCCGGCTATCATATGTTACTCCACCAAGGAATTAGACAATTTGAACTTTTTACCGGAATAGAACCAAAAAAGGTTTGGGTCCTTAAAGTGGAATCTATACTTCATTCTATTTTAAAAAAGAGAAAGTAAATGAATCAAAATTTCATTAGATTTTTGGAGAGCCTCCAAAATGTGGAAAAGACCAGAAATTTTAATGTTTTTAAGGATTATAGTTTAACAGAACTTTCCCAGACATGGAATGATATTCGTTCAAAATATTCTCCTTCTTCTCCCGTTCGATTTTCTGTAATTGGAACAAATGCAAAAGGCTCCACCTCTCATTACTTAGCGCACCTACTTTCTTCACCATATAACATTGTTGGGCTCTATACCTCACCCCATTTGATTTCACCCATAGAAAGACTCTCGATCTTAAACAATCCATCGAATGATTCGGATATTGAAGATTTCTTCGCAAATGATTTTTCTAAATATTCCGATCAGTTAAAAGGTTTGAGTTATTTCGAATTTTTGACAATCTTCACCTATTTTTACTTTCAATCCAAATCTACAAAATTCGAAATTTGGGAAGCGGGTCTTGGCGGTCGATTGGACGCCACAAAACTCGTACAAGCTGAAGTGATTGTACTCACAAAAATTGGCTTAGATCATTCTGAAATTCTTGGCGATACAAAAGAAAAAATCTGTATCGAAAAATTAGGTATTATTGGTTCCAATACTAAATTTGTATTTTCGATGGACCAAAAAGATACAAAACTCAATCAATTGATTGAGTCCATTGTTTCAAAACATAAATTACCGCTTAAAATTTTTAAATCCGATTTGGATGATGATGATATTCCCTATCTTGAGAAAAATTTCAAGTATGCAAAATTTATCATTGATCAAATGTTAGATGACGGGTATCTTCGTAGGACTGATATAATCAAAAAATCTTTTACTGAGCTCCCCAAACCCAAAGGACGAATGGAAGTCTTATCTAAAAATCCATATATTGTCTTTGATCCCGCCCACAACCCCGACGCAATTCGTTACTCGCTACAGGAAATCTTCCACCAGAAGAATCGAATCCACCTCATTCTCGGCTCTTTACGAGACAAGGACCGTCAAGGGATTTTAGATGAGCTTCGGAATTTTCCCGTGGCCTCTCTTTGTTTTTTCGAAGGTGAAGGTTTTGGTGTGTTCCCGCGCGTGTCCCTGCCTTTTCCTACACAGACTGTTTCCTCGATTTCCGAGCTTGGGACATTTGTAAAATCCGTGGATGGAGCTATTTTTGCTCTTGGTAGTTTCCGTCTCTACGAAATTGTGTCAAAAGTTCTCCAAATTACTACAATCATGGAAAATTAAACTTTACAAAAGAACTGATAGGAAAACTGTTCATTTAGGAAACAACGTTCAGGTTTATGCAGACACCCAAAGAACACACGAGAAAAGAGATCCTAATCGCAGCCCGAGATGAATTCATCCAACTTGGGTTTGAAAAAGCATCGATGCGGACGATCGCAAAAAAAGCGAAAGTGTCCACGAGTAATATATACAATTATTTTGAGAACAAAGAGCACCTGCTTACCGAAATCTTAAACCCAGTGTTACAAGGAATGGAGAAAGCTTTTGAGTATGTTTCCCACCCGGATTACTTTGAAAGACGTTTTAATGACAATTACGAAACTTGGAAGGAGAGATTCAATTTAGCTTTGGAGTATGTGGATTCTCATAGGGAAGAGTTTGTCCTCCTCTTGATGAAGTCCCAAGGTTCAGAATTGGAAAATTTTCCGGAGCAGGTTCTCACACGACTTACTAAAATCAATTTTCAACAGTATCAGGATTTTAAACAAAAAAATCCAAACTTCAAGGGAGAGGTAAATGAATTCATTGTTCGAAACATCCTCTCTTTCTTTCTGAATATCTTTGTCCAAATGATACGCCAAAATATTTCCAAACAAGAAATGCTGAACTATGAGGATAGTTTCCTCAAATTTTTACATTTTGGGTATAAAGGATCGATTGCATCTGATCTAAGTTGAATCAGTCTGGTTCTTAAATGAGACCAGAATACAAAATCAAAATTTGTGGAATCCAATCCACGGAAACGATGGATCTTTGCCACTCCTTAGGTGTAGATTTTGTTGGTCTCAATTTTTCCCCAAAATCCAAACGTCAGATTTCAGAGGATCAAATTAAAAATCTTTTACAGAAAAGAGAATCTGTTAACTTCCCAAAAGTTGTTTTTCTGTTTTTTGAAAATAAAGAAGATCAAATACTCCATCTAACAGAATCTTATAAGCCAGATTTCATTCAGTTGATCACAAACGATAGTTATGTGCCAAAATACCTTTTCGAGAATTTGTATCAAAAAAATATGCTCCTTCCTTCGTTTCGAATTCAAAAACCAATCTCAAATGTAGATTTAGGTTACCCAAAACTGGATCTAATGATTTTGGATAGCTTTGAAACTGGTGAAGGTGGAGGAACTGGGAAAAAATTCCCATGGGAATTTGTAAAGGATGTTGAACGCAATTTTCTTCTCGCTGGCGGCATTAACGAACAGAATGTAACCCAGGCTTTAACGGAAACAAATGCGGTAGGTATCGACGTTGCAAGCGGAGTTGAAACTGACGGCAAAAAAGATCCAAAAAAAATCAAGTTGTTGGTAGAAAATGTCAGAAGACTATGAAGCACTGAATACGCCCGTTATGCGGCAATATATGGAAGTAAAAGAAAAACATCCAGACGGAATCGTGTTCTTTCGTATGGGCGACTTTTATGAAATGTTTCTCGATGATGCAAAAATTGCCTCAAGTATCCTGGACATTACACTGACAAAAAGACAAAACCAAATCCCTATGGCAGGCATTCCATTCCATGCCACAGAAAGTTACATCTCTCGGCTCATCTCCGCTGGCAAAAAGGTTGTTGTCTGTGAACAAACCAAACCAGACGATCCAAAAGCTAAAATTATGACTCGAGAGGTAGTGCGGATCATCACTCCGGGCACCGTAGTAGAAGATAATTTAATAGGTAGCTATCAAAACAATTATATCTCTCTCTATCTTAAAGAAAAAAAATCAATCTATCTTGCCTTCGCAGACGTATCTACGTCCGAACTCGTTTACTATCATTTCTCGGATTTGGAATCAGAGAAGATATCGGATACTATCAAACGATTTGCACCAAAAGAAATCATTTATACGGATGAAACTGGTATTCCCGATTTGGGGAAAGATCCAAAAACGATTCTTTCTAAACTACCGTCCGAAAATCTGCCAAACAAAAAGACATCAGGAGTAGACACAATCGTTCACCTCTTTGACGCCTATTTGAAATACAATTACAGAAATCAAAATTTTGTTTTTAAAACTCCTAAACGAATTTTAGAATCCGATTACCTTGTGTTAGATGAGCAGACAGTATCCCATTTAGAACTTGTAGAAAATCAAAATGATAAAGGACATACACTTTTTTCTATTCTAAACCATTGCACCACATCAACGGGCAAAAGATTTCTAAAACAAAAAATACTCTTCCCAACTCGAGACCCCAAAAAAATTCTTTCTCATTGGGATAAACTTGAAATTCTTTCTAAATCAAAAAAAGAAAGATCACAAATCAAACAACATTTAGGTGAAATTGTTGATCTCGAAAGAATTTTAACTAGATTTAGAGTCGGGAAAGCCAGCCCCAGAGACTTTCGAGGAATCCAAAAAAGTATAGAAAACATTCAGTACATAAAATCTATCGCTGACAAAATTTCTTTCTCTTTTCTTCCCATGCCCGAACCCCTTATAGATTTACAGAGAAAATTAGAAGAACGCCTATCGGAATCCGAATTGCCTGTATTCCTTGGCAATTCAGCATTTTTACGACTCGGTTATAAAAAAGAATATGATGACGCATATCTTGCCAAAGACAAAGGGAAGGATTGGATTTTAAATTTAGAAGAGCGAGAAAAAACATCTACAGGCCTAAGCAGTTTAAAAATTAGGTATAACAAGATTTTAGGTTATTTTATCGAAGTATCTAAAATGCAAGCAAAGGAAGTTCCCTCCCACTTTATCAAAAAACAAACCTTGGTAACTGGAGAAAGATTCACCTCTGAAGAACTAGAAAATCTAGAGAGAAATATCTTACAAGCTGATGAAATCATTGATCGAATCGAAAAAGAAGAGTTCGATTTTTTAGTAGCTGAGGCAGTTTCTTTATTTGAATCTTTTCTTCTAATTTCGCAGGAGATAGCAGAGTTAGATTACCATATTTCACTCACTGAATGTAAGGAAGAAAACGAATGGGTTCGTCCTGAAATCAGAGAAGATGGTAAACTACTTCTTACCGATGCATGTCATCCAGTAGTTCAGGCATTTCTTCCTATTGGCGAACGATTTGTACCCAACTCGCTTCAACTTGACCCAAAGGAAGATTCTATCGCCATACTGACTGGACCCAATATGGCAGGTAAATCTACATTTATGCGCCAAATTGCACTGAACCAAATCCTTTTTCAGATGGGGTCATACCTTCCTGTTAAAGAAGCTTCATTAAGTATTGTTGATCGGATCTTTACCAGAATTGGTTCAGGAGACAACCTAACAAAAGGTGAGTCGACTTTTTTCGTAGAAATGAAAGAGACCGCTACAATCCTTAATTCATTCACAGAAGATAGTTTGATTTTATTTGATGAAGTTGGCCGAGGAACGTCTACCTATGATGGCTTATCCATTGCTTGGGCAATTCTCGAATTTATGAGCAAAGGTTTTCCAAGGCCAAAAACCATTTTTGCAACCCACTACCATGAACTAACCGAGTTAGAAAAAGGGAACGGGATTTTTAATCTTTATTTGGATACCTATGAAAAGGAAGGAGAGATCCTTTTTTTAAAGAAAGTCAAACGCGGAAAATCAAAACAATCTTTCGGAATCTATGTAGCAAAACTTGCAGGAATTCCAGAAGCTGTTGGCTCTAGAGCAAAAGAAATCCTTTCTGGCCTGGAATCAAAAAAGAAGGAAATCAAATTTAGATCCAATGAGCCTAGCCTTTTTGATGGTTTGGAACTCAGTGCGTCGAAGGGACCATCACCTAACGAAGAGAAGGTTTTATCCATTCTGAAAAAAGTGGATCCAGAACGAACTCCGCCACTTGAGGCACTTTCGATTTTAGACGAGTTGACAAAACTACTCAAATAAAAATAGAACGGCTTGCATTCCTACAAAATCAACCCAATTTGAAATCTCAGATTTAAGCCCTGATTTTGCATGAAAACCGATTCCAACACCGCTAGCATTTAACATCAATGAATCGTTTGCACCATCTCCGACAGCGATTGAATTCTTCCTTTCAATAGAAAATTGTTCTAACAATCGATTCAGATAGAATTCCTTTTTTTCTCGATTTACGATTTCGCCTGAAATTTCACCTGTAAAAATTCCGTCCTCCGATTTTAAAAAATTCGCGCGGTAAAAATCAACAGGATACTTTTTTGTAAACAGATCTAAAATCGGTGTAAAGCCCCCACTTAGAATAGCAATTTTACAGCCGTATGACGGTAAGTGGGCAAAAAGATCCAACATACCTTCATTTAAATTCAATTGATTTGCTACCGTTTCAAATCCTTGAGAAGATAGACCTTTTAAATTAGCTACACGTTTCCGTAATGCCTCGTCGAAACTGAGTCCGCCTTCCATAGCTTCTTTGGTAACACGAGAAACTTCTTCGTAAACTCCATGAAGTCTTGCAAGTTCATCGATGACTTCTTCTTTAATTACGGTTGAATCCATATCAAAAACGGCAATTGAATTTGAGTTTTTGGGAATGAGATGGGAAATTTGTAGGATATCAATTTTTTCGGATACAAAATGGCTTCTCAAGCCTATAAGAGTCTCTCTCGTCAAAAAAGATTCTATCTTTGTACGGAAACAATGGATTCCAAAGGAATATAGGAATTCTCCATCAATAGACATCGAAGTTAAATCTAAAACTTTTGCCTTAACATTCGAAGCATCAATTACTGATTTAGAAAAAAATAAAAGATAGCTCATTTTTTAAGATAAGGCCGTAGTTTTTCTCCCCAAACTTCGTAACCTTTTTCATTAAAATGAAGTGGGTCTTTATTTGGTCTTACATATTCTTCTCGAAGTGTTGGTGAATCAATTTCTCGCATAACATCCCAAACTTCGATGTATTTTACATTCTTATATTTATATGCAACTTGATTCAAAAATAGATTGAAGACGGGAACAATTTGGTTGAGCTCACGAACACGAGTTGGTGGAACTGCCATAAAATAGATCTGTGTTTGAGGTTTCGAGCTTTGAATTTTTTCTACAATCTTTAGAACATTATTTTGAATGATAGAAAGGCATTTTCCTTGTATCATATCATTTCCACCGATTTCGATGATAATGATGTCTGGTTGTAAAACTAACACATCATCCTCAATGCGTGTTAGTAGTGTCTCAGTCATATCACCACCAATACCTCGGTTGACAACTTTCTCGCCTGGAAACTCCTTTTGAATGAGTTCAGGAAGAAAGAGTTGAGCAAGGCTATTACCAGTTATAACGATTCTAGATTGTTTGAGATTCGTATTGTCCGATTGGTACAACAACCGCGTTGGCAACCAAGCATTCTCAATGTATTTTTGAAATTTATCATTGTCTCGCCATCCGGACTCAGCAAAACACTCAAATTTTGAGTCAAAATAATTTCGTTTGGATGCCGTCCGACATCCAACTAAAAATAAAAAAACAACACTTAGAAGACCTAAGTAATATCTAGTCTTGCTCTTGGGGTTCATTCATTCGGAAACGCTTCTGCCAGTCTTTGATTTGAGACTGAGCGTATTCTTCCGTATCACAGATCCGAAACTCAATCGGATTGTTCGTAGTAGTTTCGATGAGTTTGGCTTCGATGTATCCATTCTTAAGTTTGGTTGTCTCTATGCGATATTTCATCTAAACTATCTCCAAAAACCAGGATTTATTTTCCACGTATCTTTGCAATCTCTTCTAAAGTCTCATCCTCTTTGTATTTTCCAAAGAGAAAAATGGCCAATAAGCAGAAGGCTGAAGCCAAAGGTCCAGTCAAACGCACCCCTAACTCTCCCCCACTCTCTTCTTCTTCGACCTTACAAATTGTGGAATCTTTGTTAATTTTTGCCTCGCCTTCGACATTTTTCTCATTTTTGCTTTGTTCTTGAGTTACAGTCTCTTTTGAGACGGATTCTGATACGGATGGTGCAATAATCCCTGTTACAGAAGGAGAAACTTTTTTTCCAGAGCTGTTATCTAGTCCCAACAAGATAACAGAACTAAAAATGAGTACTGCTAGTGTTTGTCCTAGTTTTTGCATAAGAGTTCTGCCTGCATAAAAGAGGCCCTCTCGTTTGGATCCAGTTTTAAGCGAGTCCAATTCTGCTATATCAGCTAAAATCGCATTTGGTAATATTCCAAGTATTGCAATTGGGATCGCAGCAACTCCAACTATCATATAGCCCTGAATATACGGAGAAATTGGTAGCTCGTCTTTGCCGATAAAATAGATAGAAAGGAAGAGCGCAAGGAAGATGTAAAATCCGAGAAGTACGGTTTTCTTTTTCCCAATTTTTTTTGCGATCATATTCACAACTGGATAAAAGGCAAAGGAAACAAGCAACATAACAGTGAGTAGTTGAGTAACAAAGTCTCTTTCCAATTCCAATAGAACGGTCACGTAGTAGGAAATACCAGTTGTAAGTACTGTTAATGCAAGAAAGTAACAAAGATCCGAGAGTGCAAAGAAGAGAAAGTTTTTGTTTTTAAATGTAAGAACAATTGCTTCTTTAAATGGAACGCTGGATGCCTCGGATTCACAATATGTTTTTTCGTGGATGGTAAATACCGGGAAATACATACAAATAGCGGCAAACGCACAGAGGATTCCCAAAGCATATTGCCTCGATGCCAAAGTTTGCAGAGCAGGATCGGTATCAAAAACAAAGGAATTTGCAAGTGCTCCCGAAATGATTGGCTCAGTGGAAGCAACAATAATTCCCAATGCATATGTAACAGAGATATAGGTGGAAAGATTGAGCCTTTCATCTGGTGTATGACCCAATTCTGGGATCAAGGCAAAATAAGGTGTCACATAGACTGTAAGGAAGAGATAGAAGAGAAGCATAAATGCCGTCATCCAAACTAGGTTTGCCGTGGCGATAAATGGAAAAGGTGGAACGAATATCAACCAGCAGAATACTGCTGCGGGAAGCCCTCCTAAAAAGAGAAAAGGAATTCTACGACCGAATTTGGACTGCAATCGGTCAGATGAGTTTGCAATCACGGGATCTGTAACTGCGTCCCAAAGCCTACCAACAGCTGCAACCACTCCAATGGTTGAGATCCCCCAGAAAGCCATCTTTTCAATCAAATCAGGGAAACAATCCTGTCCTGGTTTCGGAGCAGGAGGGAGATAAAAGTAGACTTGGTGGAGTCCAATGATATTGATGAGGGTAGACCAACCCAATTGGCCCACTGCATAGCTAAGCTGTTTGCGAAACGGAAGAGATGGTTTTTGCATTTGTTTCTCTAAAGGAAATTAGTATCAGCATGATACTCTCCTTTAGAAAAAACGCAAGCCTACTTTTTATGTTTGTAGAGTTCAGGAAAGTTTTTGTCGTCGTAGAGAGTTTGGGATTGGTAGTCTTCCCATCCTTCAGGAACACCTTCCGTAAATTCTGGTTCCATTCCGCAATCACGAATCAAGTTCATTGTTTGCACCATTTCACTTCCCTTTACATTCAAATAACCTTCCGCAAATAGGGAATTCGCTACAAAAAGTGCCATAGACTGGAGAGAACCTAAATGCCCCTCTCTTCCCGCTCCGATACGAATCTCCGAATCCGGATTTACCAAACGGAAGATAGATAAGACACGGATACAGTATTCCGGTGTTAGAGTGGATTTTTGTATCGCATGACCTTTGATTGGAATAAAAAAGTTAACAGGGATAGATATAACACCTAGTTTTTTCAATTCGTAAGCAACTTGGATAAGGTCGTGATTGGTTTCTCCCATACCGACGATGATTCCGGAACAAAGGCCAATTCCAGCTTCGTTCGCCGCCTCAAGTGTCGTTAGTCGATCTCTAAACGTATGTGTGGAACAAATTTCGTTATATTTTGATTCTGATGTATTGAGATTGTGGTTGTAACGATCTAGGCCTGCATCTTTTAGAACCTTTGCTTTTTTTGCATCAAGGATTCCCGCCGACAAACAAACCTTCATACCAAGTTCTCCATTGATACGCTGTATGGTTGCCGCCAGAGAATCAACAGCCTTATCGGTTGGTCCTCGACCTGAGGTAACCATACAAAAGCGGTAAGCTCCCGATTCTTTTGCTTTTTTGGCATCTTCCCAAATCTCGTCAGAAGATTTTAAAGAATATTCTTTGATTCCAGAATCACCGCCCTTCCTTTGGGCACAATATCCACAGTCCTCGGGGCAATAGCCATTTTTAATATTATCTAATATATGAATGCGAACTCTATTAGAAAAAAACTTTGTCCTTTGTTCTGAAGCCCTAGACACTACGGAAAGCAAAGGTATCTTTCCTTCCAATATAGCCAGGCATTCTTCCGGTGTGATCAGTGAGGGTTCTTGGGAAGTCGTTTTTTCGAGAACAGATAAGGTCATACATCAAAGTTTTTCGCCAAAGCTAGTCTGTAAACGACGAATTCATTCACTCCTTCCGCCTAGGTTACTCAGAACATCACAGAGTGCATGAAAGATCTTTTCCAGAGAGGCGGAAGAAATCGTATACGGGGGGGTGATGTATATGGTCCTTCCCAAAGGACGTAACAAAACAAAGTTTTTTTTGAGTTGGTTGCGGATTTCCTTACCAACAGGATTCAAATACTCGTCTTCGGCAATTTCTTCTGGCCAATCAAATGCGGCGATTGCACCCAAAACTCTAGGATTTTTCAGTTTTCCACCAAGTCGATTTTGGAGTTCCTCCATAAGATTTTGCAGTTTTGTTTGCAAACTGGGAACCAAATCTTTTTCGGACAAAAGAAGATCGACTGAGGCAATACCTGCCGCACAGGAGATTGCGTTACCTGTCATCGTATGCGCGTGAAAAAAGGAATGAAAAGGATCTTTTGTTTGGAATCGGGAATAGATTTTTTTGGAAACGAGCGTAGCTGCCAATGGCAGACTTCCGCCAGTCAGACCTTTTGCAATTGCCAAAAGATCTGGCTTAACACCAGCTAGCTGATATGCAAAATTTTTACCCAACCGTCCCATTCCTGTAAAAACTTCATCCAAAATTAAAAGGGTATTTGTTTTATCGCAAAGAGTTCGAATTTTTTCTAAAACCTTGCGATCGTAAAAAATCATACCCGCGGCTCCAAATACCAAAGGTTCAATCACAACGCCCGCATATTTTTTTTTCAATATTTCTTCTTCAAAGGAATCCAAACATTCCGTCTTACAGATATCAGGTGTTTTACCAAAACGACACTGGAAACAATTTGGGGCAGGAGTTTCAAATGTGGGGAATCGTAGGTTTGCAAATATTCGATTGAAGTACGTAAGTCCTGAGACATTCATACTTCCAATGCTATCACCATGATAAGAAGATGAAAAAATTAAAAAGGATTCCCGAGAAGGGACACCATTTGAAGAATTGTGAGTTTCTTCCGTAGTTTCGATTGTTTGATTTTTATAATATTGAATCGCAAGTTTTAATGCTATCTCCACAGCATTAGAACCATTATCTGAATAGAAAACTTTTTCAAAATCATTGTCAGCAAGTTCTAAAAGCTTTTTAGATAGCATTTCTGCTGGTCTGTGAACATGCCCTGCTAGAATAATATGATCGAGAGACTTTAATTGAGTTTCAATTGCCTGTGTAATTTTTGGATGTCGGTGGCCATGTATAACGGTCCACCAGGAGGAAATACCATCAATCCACTCATTTCCATCTTCATCATAAAAAAACTCTTTTTCAGCAGAAATAACAGGAACTAAATCTTCGTCTTCATCTTGTACTGTAAGAGGAATCCAAGTGAAAGTTGAAACTGGATTAGTCTTCATCATCGACAGGGAGAATGGAATCAATTACAGAACGGTCTCGATCAAATTCAGAATTTGCAAAATTTCTAAATTCTTCTGGATTTAATTTTTGACTCGGGAAAAAAGTACATCCTAAACAACTGACACCACCAAATTTTTGTATGGTGGCAATATTATCCTCAACCAAACTATTATTTGGACCGACCATATAAAAACCTGCAACTGGGACAAACCGATTTAAAAGAATATCTAAACTCATCAAACTATGGTTGATCGTTCCCAATTCAGAAGAGACAACCAAAACAACATCGAGATTTGATTCCTGGATCCCTCGCAAAGACAAATACTGATCTGTCCAAGGTACAAATATTCCACCGGCACCTTCTATCAAAACATTCTGTTTGCGGATTTTTGTAATTTCTGATAAAACAAACTTGGAATCAATTTCTTGGTTTTCCAGTTTAGCGGCATAATGAGGACTCGCAGGCGCTTTCAATTCATAAAGTGGCAAGCGAAAGTTCTCAATTGGCAGGTTTGTAATTTTTTGAATAAATTGGGTATCCCTACTCTCTAAAATTCCTGTCTGGATGGGCTTCCAATATTGGAAAGCGTATTTTTGCGCATATTTTGCCATAAACAAGGAGGAAAAATAGGTCTTTCCGACGTCCGTTCCTGTACCTGTGACGAAAAAAGCTCTGCCCATATAGTGCAAGTTTTATCAATTCTGGCCTGCGTCTATCCGATTTATATACTAGAGGCCCTATGCAACTCCCACTTTGGAAATCCATTCTAAAAAAAGATGACAACCCGATAACAGAAATCTCTCATTTCTTGCGAGAGACAGCGATTTTCCAAGGTATGTCCAGAAGAACTTTACGAGAAGTGGCAAGACTAATCCACAAACGTAAGTACTACGCTGGTGAGACTATTTTTTACCAAGGTCAGGCTGGGACAGGTGTTTACCTTATCCTTCAAGGAAAAGTGGAAATCTTTTCAGAAAGGGAAGGTGTAACGCTTCGGCTTGCAGAGCTGGAAAAGGGAGCGTTTTTCGGCGAACTGGCACTATTCCAAGATATACCTCGTTCTGCAACGGCAGTTGCTTTGGTGGACTCCATTTTATTAGGATTTTTCCAACCCGAATTAAAAACACTATTAGAAGCAAAACCTAGAGTTGGGAATGAGCTTTTACTGAGTTTTGCCTCTATCATTGCTGATAGGCTTCGCAAAACAAACGATACACTAGAAGCAGCTTACTTCAAGAGTAAAAAATCTAAAACCAAATGAACACAGCAAATATCTCGGCACTCCTAGTTCGATATTCCTTTTTTGGTCTGATCATTTTGACTATTTTAATTGGTTTAGTAGGAATTAAATTTTTAGCAATTCCACTTTTGATATCAGGAATTCATTTTTACGTTTTTCGAGGCATTGTAGATACTTTGGAATCTAGAGGTATTCCAAGATGGCTAACGATATTGATTCTATTTGGAACTCTCACTAGTATTGGTTACTGGGTTTTAGCAATTTATTTACCAAATTTTTTTGACAAAGCACAACCAATCTTTTCTGAATGGTCAGATAAAATGGACGACCCTAATTTTCAGATTCTTGATTTCTCTAAGCTTCCGGTTGTTAGTGGAAACCCAGAGCTTTGGAAAAAAATTATCAAGCCAGAAGAAGTCGCTAAACTTGCAACTACGAACCTTCAAAATTTTATGAGCGAAGTAATAGCTATGATTCCTACATTCATCAGTTGGATGATCATCATACCTATTATAAGCTTTTTTTTATTGCTCGATGCGAACTTGATCTACAAAACACTAATTAGTTTTATTCCAAACCGATTTTTCGAAATGTTTTTAATGGTTTTTTACAGAACCAACCAACAAATAACAAGTTATCTGAAAAGTTTAGTTATCCAATGTGGAATTATGGCCGTAGTCGCTTCCATAGGTTTTTTTATCATAGGGTCAAAATTCTTTATTCTCTTTGGACTTTTTTTAGGCATTGCCAATTCCATTCCTTACTTGGGTCCGCTAGTTGGTGCAATACCACCCATCCTCTTTTCCATACTTTTTCCTGATGCTTCGCCATCCATAGGCTCGATTGTTGGAGTTGTCGTAACTGCTCAGTTAGTTGACAATGCTATTGTTCAACCGGTTGTGATCGCTAACGCCGTATCACTCCATCCGCTTGCAATTTTAATCGGAATCGCAGTTGGGGGAAACTTTTTTGGAATTTTTGGAATGTTACTCGCGATACCAGTTCTTTCCATTCTAAAAGTAACGATTGGCATCCTCTATCACGCGTTAAAAGAACATAAGATCATCTGATTTCTTTTAGTATCGATATTTTTCTTGTAAAGGTTAGTGTCTTTTTTCATTGAGATGGTTTCATTCGGATGGTTTGTTCCATTTGCCTATTTCGGAAAAAATGATACCAAACATGGCGACTGAGGCACCCACGATACCAATCGGACTCAGACGTTCGTGTAATACAAGAAATGCGAGAAAAAAAGAAAAAACGGGCTCCAAACTGTACAAAATTCCTGCACGTGCAGGAGGAACTGATTTTTGAAAACGGGCTTGTATCTGCGTTGTGAAAATTGTAGCAAAGATCGAAGTATAAATCACTCCAAGCCAAAATTTGAAATCAAACTGAATTGGAATCCCATTTGCAAATAGGGAAATTTCTAGAGGAAACAAAAAACTCGAAACCATTGCAATCAGTAAAATCTCAAAGGATACCAAAACAGGGACAGGAACCTTTTTACTATAAATGTCGATCATTAAAATATAAACAGCAAAACAAAAGGCACCTATCAAAGTCAAAAACTCTCCCAATCCGAAAACAAAACTATCAAGAATTTCATCCAAAGAACGATTGTTTTGCGAAATAAGAAAAAGTCCGAATAAGACGATCACAACAGCTACCCAGGTTTGTAACGAAGGGAAACGTCTCTCAACTAAAATTTGGAGAATAGGAACGAAAATGACGTAGGCACCAGTGATAAAACCAGATTGTGTTGCAGTTGTGTATTTCAGTCCTATGGTTTGGAATGCATAACCAAGAAGGGCAGAACAAGCGACAAAAAAGGCAGGTATCCAATATTCTTTTTTTCGATTCTCTTTGGAGAGTAAAGTTTTCCTGTAGAGAACCAAAGTGACAGCTCCTGCAATCCAAAAGCGAATAGAAAGAAACAAAAAAGGTGGGACCGAATCCAGTGCAAGTTTGATGACCACAAATGTCCCACCCCAGAGAATGGCAGCAATTACTAGAAAGACCTCTGGCGTTAAGAATCGAGTCATGAATGACAGCTGATTTTTTTCTAATTACTCTTTCAAGGAAAAGATGAACTGGAATTACAGAATTAAAAAACCAGAAAAAGGAACTCCTCTCAATTGGGAAATCTATGTCCCGCAAGGCCTAAGTAGTTTTGCAGGTGAGATCATCATATCAAAGTTAAACGATATACCCTTACCCAACCAAATAGTTCCAAAAGTCCGGATCTTTCCTGAAAAAATCAAGATCGAAAAGGCAAACTCCCATCAAATAGTGTATTTGATGATGAATCTCTGGTTCATTCGTGATATCCGTTTGGTGATTGCAAAAACTTCGGATTGGGATTCTGCGTCCGAAAAACGAGAATCGGAATGGGACCGGTTAAAAACACTCGGAGTCAATTTTGTAAAACCGCTTTTTAAAAACCAAAACTCACTGTTCTACTCTATCAAAGAAAATATCCATATCAGTTTTTTCGAGGATGAAATTACACTTAGTTTTTCCATGTACGGAGAACCAGGCTATAAACGTGGAATTAAGTCCATTCTACCGACAAGCGCTCCTGTACCAGAAGATCTTGCATCGGCACTTATACTTTACTCTTATTTACATTTCGAAAAGAATATATATGACACAAAACTTTTGTTTGTGCCTTTTGCGGGAACACTTACCTTTGCAACGGAATGGTGGCTTCTCTTAGGCTCCAAAGATTATTTTCTATTACCAAGAGAAACACAATTCCCAAATTTAAACTTTTTTCCCGATGGATCCGTTACTCATTTTCGAAAAAGAAATATACTCGAGTTAGCTGAAAAATCAAACTCGGATTACGAGAATATCGATTGTAAAATTCTGGATTCAGATCCTGCCTTAAAATCCTATTGGGAAACCGAAGTAAAAAATTGGTCCTCAATTCTCACCACAATTTCAAACTGGGATTTTCGAATTGGCGATTTTTTCAAAACTGATTCATTATCAGACGTTAGTGGAGATTCATTAGTTTTTATTCCTATCAATCCTCCCTATGGATTCAGAAAAACAGAAAGATTTGAACCAAAACTTTATGCGAAGATCGGTCAAAAACTCGAAAGTTTACTCCAAAATAAAATTCATAATCTATTGGGATTTGTTTTATGCCCGAGAGAAGAAGACTGGAGTGATCTGATGAATTCTATGAAATCATTTCGAAAAAAAACAATTCATGTTACACATGGTGGAATTGACCTAAGGTGTCTAATATTTTCTTCTGGTGGAAGAAGTGACAGTTGAGAGAGAGATACGGATTGAACCTGGATGGAAGACCGCCTTACATTCAGAGTTTCAAAAAACATATTTTCAAGAACTACGAAAGTTCGTAAAAAATGAATATTCAGTCAATACTATATTTCCCAAAGCAAATTTAATTTTCAATGCTTTCGATCTTTGTCCCTGGGATAAGACGAAATTAGTAATCCTAGGGCAAGACCCGTATCACGGAGAAGGCCAAGCCCATGGTCTCGCTTTTTCTGTATTAGATGGAGTTCCTCTGCCACCATCCCTCTTGAATATATACAAGGAGTTAAAAACAGATCTAAATATCCAAATAAATAAATCCGGAAATCTGACTCGATGGGCCGAACAAGGTGTACTCCTTCTGAATGCTACGCTTACCGTTCGCAAAAACCAAGCAGGGTCTCATCAAAATCATGGATGGGAAACGTTTACAAATGCCGTGATTCAAAGATTGGCCGAAGCAAAGGAAAATTTGGTCTTTTTTCTTTGGGGAAGTTTTGCTGCAAAAAAGGAAGATCTGATTCCCAAAAATAGACATCTGATTCTAAAATCTCCCCATCCCTCTCCCTTATCTGCCCACCGTGGATTTTTTGGTTGTCGTCACTTCAGCAAAGCTAACGCGTATTTAATGAAAAAAGGAATAACTCCCATTGAATGGTAATGAAAAAAAAGGCTACCTCTTTGTATTTTTTACAGGAGTATTTTTTTCAGCCGAAGTCATTGGGTTTAAAGAAATATTCAGAGTAACAAACTTACCACCGGAAATTGCCGCCTTATTCGGCGTCGGTGGTTGTTTCCTATTTCTCTTACCCTTCTTCATCGCAAATAAAAAAAGACGAGAAAATACGATCCTTACTTTTAAAAGAGACGGACGGATTCTTATCATCGGAACAATCTCGAACGCAATTGGCATTGTACTCTACTACTATGCCTTAAAAAAATCCGATCTTGGACCTTCTGCAATCCTAATAAAAACTACAGTCCTCTACAATGTAATGCTTGGATATTTTCTACTCGGCGAACGACTTCGTCCAATCGAGGCTTTCGGGATCTGTTTAGCAATTTTTGGAATTTATCAAATTTCGAGTCTCGACGGACAAATCAGTTTCTTTTCATCCGCCTGCATACTACTGAGTGCACTTTTCTTTGCAATTCAGAGTTTTTTAATCAAAAAATATGTTCCCAATATTTTAGGGATCGAATATGCTTTTCTTCGTTTATTCCTTTTAACAATTTTTTTCACTTTTTACTCAATTTCAATTTCGAGCTTTAAAATACCGAATTATTCGACAATACTGACACTCTCTAGTTTTTCTTTTTTGGGTTATTTTTTGGGAAGAGCCTTTTACTTTGAAGCACATAATTACTTAACGATTAGCAAGCTGAATGCGACCCTCCTCATCGAACCGATTTGTTTGCTCTTTATTGGAATGGTTTTTTTAAACGAACCCTGGGACCTTAAAAAGATATTCGGAGGAGGGTTGATATTACTCGGCCTTTATTTGATTGTTTTTTATCGTCCGAAAGTAAAGTCTCAAGCATAGGTAGAGATCAATGAAAGAGCTTAATCCAAAATACTTGCCTCTAACACCGGATGTTTTCAACCTCGTTTTAGAACAAAACAAACCCTGGGAAGTCATAACTGAGGATTCTCAGATTAAATGTTTCGCAAAATTTTCATTCAAAAACTTTTCGTTTGCCTTTGCCTTTCTTTCGCAAGTAGCATTGCTTTCAGAGGAGCTAGACCACCACGCCGAAGTATGGAACCTCTACAACACAGTCACTTTAAAGATTTATACACATGAAACAAAATCGATTACAAATATCGATAGAGTCTTCATAGAGAAAGTATCCAAAATCTATAGTCATTACGCATTCTAATTTACTCTTTATAATTAAAAAATAACGGGAATTCGAGCCTTCGTTAAGAAGAAATGGGTTGAAAATAGAAATGAACTCTTATTTCTATTCACAACCACCTAAACTTAATGTGCTTTTTTAATTTGATTATATTACCTCTCGCAACGGGAAGTCCCTATCTATCTCGTCCGTATTTTTCATTGGCTTGACCTTTTTTACGCAATCCCGAAATTCATCTCGCCCAAAATTAACAATGAGCCCCAATTTGATATCCGTATCATGTAAATACTGGGATACTTGTTTGGCGAAAAAGTCCGTTATGTAATCCGAACATTTAACTTCAAGAATCAACGTCTCCTCGACGATTATATCCACTCGAAACATTCTCGCATAACGTCTCGTCTCAAAAGGGAAACCATTAGCCACACGCTTTCGTATATTCAATCCCAATTTTCTTAGACGACCCAAAAGCTTAATCTCATAGAAGTTATCCATAAGACCGGGACCGTACTCATTGTACACTGCTTTTGCTTCCAAGACGATAGAATTGATGATTTTTTGTTCAATTGTAGGTTTTTTCATGCAAGTGTTTTTAAACCATCTAACATTTTTGTCGTTAAAAAAATATTTTTAGGAGAAAAAAATTTTAATTTAGCTGTTAGTTGATTGATACAAAGGATGAGACATAAAAGCATTTGTTCGATCAGCCTTTCACTTTCAAATAATACTCGAAATTTATCTTCGCTGAGTGTAGCAACCTTAACAAAAACCTTGTTAAAGATTTCCACAAAATACGCGTTCACAATTTGATTCAAATCCAGTTTTTTCTTTTTCATTTTTCACCAACCTTACACTCTATAGTTGATAAAATTAACAATTGGGCCAAATTTTTTCTCATGATTTTAATTTTTTTTTAATACATAGCCATTTTTTATCTTATCAATATATAACCACCTAACGTGACATAAAAAACTACATCTCGTACTCAAATATTAGATAAACTATCGTCTACAGTTTGTTTATATCCGTTTACCACTCGTTTGATCCCATCTTTCATCCGTAACTGACCAAAATTTAGAACAATTCCAATTTGTAAATTTGAAGCTTTCAAGTAAGTTAAGAGCTGTTGGCAAAAAAGAGGACTCATATATCTGGAAGATTTGATTTCAATAATAGCCGTTCGATCCAAGAGTATATCCATCCGGAATATATTGGAATGTAACTCACCTTTGTATTCCAAACTAACAGGCACCTGCCTAGACACTCGTAAACCCGATCTTTTAAGTTCCCTATATAAGAGAACTTCGTAAAATCGCTCGACAAGCCCCGGGCCAAACTGTTTGTGAATTTCGACTGCCTTTCCGAGAGTTATTTTAATTTGTTCTTCGATATCCATACCTAGGAGTGTCGAACATCCCAATTCTGGTATCCAAACTTTGAATTTTCTATCAAATCCGGATTAAAAAAGATACGATTCTCAAACTACGGTCAAAAAACCTTCCCCACCCCTATCCGACTTTAGCTTCGCGTCATCCCCTTCGCGTCATCCCCTTCGCGTCATCCCCTTCGCGTCATCCCCTTCGCGTCATCCCCTTCGCGTCATCCCCACAAAAAAAACCCCCAGCAGATCTCTCTACTGAGGGTTCGTTCGACGTTAGCTTGGATAAACTATTGAAAAATTAATTTCCGTCGATTGCAGTTCCATTCGCTGTGAAAGAACGAAGTCCCGCTTCACCAAATTTACCAACCGCATTGATTGCAGTTTCGGAATTACAGTTCGGAGGAGTAGCTCCTAGAGATGAGTTTAGCACCCCTCCTAGAACCGTTCTCTTAGCTGCTGTTCCACCATAGATACAAAGTCCTAACGTATCCGTCGCTGATCCGTTACCAGATGGAGCAAACACGTTTGGATCGATTACGATACCTGCGTCTTTGAGAGCCAATGGAAGGGCCTTGTTAACAGCTGCTCTAAAAGAAGCGTTACAAGTTCCTGTTTCTCTGTCATTCCCTCCGTTTGCTTGATTTGCGGAAGCATAGATTGTAGCCGCAGCATTTTGGTTCGAAAACGCATAGACGATTTCAGACACAGAAGAAAGCGGTTTTGCGGTAAGTCCAGTAGAAATTCCTATTCCTTCGCAAGAATCAACAACTGTCATATTCAAATTCGACCCATGAACGAAGGAATCGTTAGAAAGCACATACTCAGTTGTTCCTGTTCTCATCGGCATAAGCTGACCAAAACCAAGTGTAACTAAATTTCCAAATTTTGGATATGCTCTTTCAGCGATGATTTGGTTTTCGAGAACGTTCTCAGCGGCGTTTCTGCTGAATGAGTTTGTCTGTCGGTTGGTGGATGCAGTTACAACGCCATTCGCAGTTTGTAAATCAGTCGGTGCCCCTCTTAATAAGGACGTTGAAAAAGTAATCATAATTGCGTTCGTCTTTACGCAAGATTCATTTTCAACCAAAAGCTTTCTGATTGCATTCTTAGCATCGATGTCTGCTACTCTTGTCGCAACAGTCAGACCACCTAAACTACAGTTTGCCCTAGGAATCTTCGCGCAAGCCATAATTCCAGTCCCACGTGCCGTTTCAAGGTTATTGTAAGTTGCCTGAGAAAGCCCGGCTAGGTTCAAATCATTGTTTTTTGCACGAGTTTCTACTGTTGCCAAGTAAGTAGCACGAGCTGTTGCATTCCACTCACCTAGATCCGTAAAAAAGGCATCGTATTTTTCGTTGTACGCGCGTGCAGCGAGTTGAGCTGCCGTTAGGCTAGTTCCGTTTAAGGCATTGAAGTGAGCAAGAAATTTGCTTCCATCGAAAAGCGAAGCAGCAGCAGCGCCATGACCCACCGCAAATTGAACAATCGTACCATAACTAATTCCTGTCGCGTTGATACTAATCGCACAGTTTCCTTGTGCTGCTCCTCGCACTGCAGTGGATAGAAGCACTGCAAGGATTGGCTCTTCCTTGACTCGGTCAGGGTTACAAGCCGTAAGTGACAATGCGCTGAGTGCCGCAATGCCTGTCCATTGTAATATATTACGTTTCATCTATATCTCCTAGATTATAACTCGAGTTTGTAACCAACTCGGTAAGTCTGACCACCCAATACAACTGGGTAGGCAACGAGAGGTGCAAGAGCGTTTGCTCCACCAACGGACTGCGTTCCTGCTACACCCATACCTGCTGAAAGGATGGTTTCCAATTCGAAGAAAAGGTGTCCTTTTTCAGCAACTTTAGTTTGCGCTCCCACAAGCCAGTTGAGACCAAAACCACTTACGCGGAATTGTGCGTTCTCTTTCCAAATTCCAGGGCTTGGTGCATCATTTAAGAATACTCCACCGGGACCTGCAACACCTGGAAGTGCATTCCGAAGGGTGTCCCCATCGATGGTTCCAGACACTCCCCATCCACCACGGAAGTAGTTCACACCACCCGCTACGTAGACTGCTGTGTCGTTTGTTGCATTAAAGAGTTTGATACCAATATAAGCAGGAACAGTCCAAGCAGTGTAATTCCACTCTTGTTCCAACCACTTGTAACCTGCGAAAGTTGCTGTAGTGTAACCACCAGCTACTTTAGTAGTATAGTTAACATTGATTCTCCAAAAGAGGCTGTTGATTCCAAATAGACCTTCTTTTTCATAACCTAGGTTTAAGTTAAGACCCACCATAGCTCCGTTAGCTTTTACGCCAACAAGACCATTTGTAGATCGGTTTAAACTGATAAGTGTGTTTTCTGGATAAATTGCAGTTTGCGTAGCACCAGTAGTATTTCCTTGTGCATCGCGTACGGGTCTAGTAGAATCAAGACCGTCTTTTGTAATTGTTCCGCCTAACTGAGCCAAGTCAAATTGGCCACCAAGACCGAACATGACATACGAACGAGGACCTGTCTGTGCGCTAAGGCTTCCTGCCAAGCACACGAGTAAAGTCCCCATCATTCCTAATCGAAGAGAGTTCAACATTCGATGGTTACTCCTTGTGAGTTTCTTTCCTGAATTTTTTGGTTTTCTGCCAGAGCGTAACAAGATTTCTCTCGAAATTCTTCCGACAATAGGAGAAAAACTAGTCTAATCACCTAGCTTTGTCAAATAAAATTGTAGCATTTCAAGGAAATTTGTGTTAAGTGTGGAAATTCATGATGCATCGCACTAAAAAAAGAACAAACCCTATTTTTGTGCCTATTTTTTTCGCTACTGCTCTACTTCTGCCCTTTGGCAAACAATCTGCTCAAATGTTCAACAGTTCCCTCTCTGCAAAAGAACCCAAAAGCCTCCCTACATATGAAATCGGAGTCTCAAAAGGAAAATCTCTAGCGCGCTACATCCAAGGTCAGGTCATCGAGGCAAATGCAGAAACGGGGCAAATCGTTTACCTTGTCCGAAGTAGAAGGAACTATCTGACGATTGATCCCATAGTTGCTACTCAATTTGCAGACAGGCTCGGGCGACTCGAGACCGTCGAAATCAAAGGATACTACCGTTACGATAGAACGCAACGGTTCTACATCCCTGACTGATTGATTTTTGAATCGTCAGGAGGAGCCAATTCTTTGGAATGGACTCGTATGAAGGCTTTTTTGGTATTAGAAAACGGAACCGTCCTCGAAGGAACTTCCTTTGGGGCAAATACAAACGCAATTGGAGAAGTTGTATTCAACACCTCTATGGCAGGCTACCAAGAAATCCTCACCGATCCCTCATACAAAGGTCAGCTTATCAACCTCACATACCCGATGATTGGAAACTACGGAATCAATCCAGATGATATGGAATCCGACCGCATCCAGGCATCCGGACTGATTGTAAAAGAATATGTAGCAAGACCCTCCAATTTCCAATCCAAAGAAACTCTGGGTGATTTCCTAGTACGTTTTGGTGTTCCCGCTATACAAGGCATCGACACTCGCAAACTAACGCGAATTATCCGAAATTCTGGTGCAATGAACTGCGGTATTTTTGTGAGCGAAACCTATCAGGATTCCTTTCTTTCCGAAGTAAAAAATGCAAAAAGTATGGAAGGACTAGATCTCGCAAGTGTTGTTACTTGTGAAAAACCTTATGTGTTTGGTGCCCATTCGCCTAGCAAATACAAGTTGGCTGTCTATGACTTTGGAGTAAAAAGAAATATCCTAAGACTTTTGGACTCAGCAGGATTCAATGTTCATGTATTCCCTGCAAAAACGGACGCAAGCGAACTACTATCCCAAAATTTTGATGCATTCTTTTTGTCCAATGGCCCTGGAGATCCTGGTCCCTTAGAGTACGCGAAAGAATCTGCAAAAAAGATTATGGATGCCAAAGTCCCTCTTTTTGGTATTTGTTTGGGACACCAAATTATCGGTCTAGCCCTAGGAAAAAAGACCGCAAAACTCAAGTTTGGTCATCGTGGTGGTAACCACCCCGTTCGTAATGAAGAAACGGGAAAAATAGAAATCACTTCTCAAAACCACGGGTTCCATGTTCTAGATGATGCAGGTGGGGAAACGCCGATCACTCGACTCAATCTTTTTGACAATACGGTTGCTGGCCTAAAACGAACAGGCCTACCCGTGATGGCAGTCCAATACCACCCTGAGGCCTGCCCCGGTCCAAACGATTCTGCCTACCATTTCCAAGAATTTTATGCTATGGTAGAATCTGAAAAAAAGGGAAAATAGGTCAAAAGGAGGCAGTTATGCCAAACTCGGAAGATAAAAATTTTTGGGGCATACCCTACGGAACAGAAATCAGCGCAGAAGCGTTTGTAAAAGATATATGGGATCCGACCACGGATGAGATTGTAACACCCAAACAATTCTTTGGACTTGGCTGGGGTATCAACTTACATGCATTAGGGCGAAGGACTGGCCTTATCAAATAAGGATTTTCCATCATAACTCTCGACTACATCTCTTCCTTTTTGGTTGAGATGTGTTATGTCTGCAAAAAAACTCTTTCGGTTTAATCCTAACTTACGAATATCATAAACTTTTAACAAATTGCTTTTACCAGGCACAGTCTTATAAATCCTTTGTTGTTCTTCTATGAATTGATCTAGGTGGAAGTTAGCATTCGTTTTTTGCAAGTCTCCTTCCATGTCAGGCGAAAAAGGGATTCTCAAAATTACCACTTCGATCCCACTATCTCTCCAACTTTGAAACATATGCCTTAGACTTTCGATTGCTCCATCTCTTTTGTTTAAAAACACTTCCGTACTTCCCGCTGGAAACACATCTACTTCAGAAATTTCCTTTTTATAATCCGTTTCCTTCCAAACCCAAGACCCTTGAGAAGCCGACAAAAATGCATCTAGAATGGATTTGTATTCTTTTTTCCTTTCTTTTAAAATAGGATCAATATGCTCACCTAATATTAGCTTGTTTAAGAGAGAACTTGTATTGGGATTCAGTGAAAAATAAGGAAAAATAGTGATCACCACCTTCCAACACATATCGGAAAGATTTGGAAAATAAAAATTCCTTAGATTTCGATTTAAAAGTTGATCCATTCCCATCGAACCAAATGAAGTATACAATTGTTTATGCGAGTCAACTACCGAATTTTTACTGATAGAAATTGGAGAGAGATTTAAATAGATTTTCTTTAGATTGGAATCAGACTTCAGACTCGTAAGATAAAGAGACAACATACCTTCTGGTTGTTCACTAGGTCTCGGTAAATAAATAATTTGATTGAACTTCGACTTTTCCCACTTGGAAATCAAAGTTGGAGTGATCCCACTTATGATTTGACTATCGCCTAATACCAGTATGCTTCCATCTATTTTTTTACTTTGATTTGGCCTTCCTTTGTGGTCTTGAAATACCGACCAATATGCGGAACTTGTCTCCAAATAAGGATAGAAATATCTACTCGTTTCATGCATAAATAGTGATAGTCCGAAAAATAAAACTAAAATAAAACAAAACCTACTCATCCCACTACCACCTTTAGCGTCATCCTCTTCAAAACTGAAAATAAAAAAACTCCTGCTTCTCAAACGGCGAGATTACAGAAAATAGCAAAAATAGAACTGCAGACAAAATTCCGATTTGCCAAAATGTAAGATAGTTAATGAAACTAGGTCGATCTGCCTTGAGGTGTTCCTGCCAAATATCAAAACAAAAAATAGGAACCGCAAAGAGAAGAGGGTACAGATAGTACGATTGAAACTGAATGAGACCTAAAAGATTATTTTTTATGGCAACCAATTCTTCTGGTCCCGAAACACGAAACAAAAGTAGACCAAATGAGAAGGAAAAAAAAGTAAAGAGCGAACCCAAAAAACTTACAACAATTGAAAAAATTGGCGAATACCTACTTGCGATATCTGGAATATTAAACCATCGTTTCATCATTCGATACAAAACAATGCACAGTCCCAAGTAAACCCCCCATACAAGATAGCCATATGTTGCTCCATGCCAAAGTCCACCGAGAAGCCAAACAATCATGATATTAAGATTTTGACTTAAAAAACCCTTTCTATTTCCACCTAACGGGATATAGACATAATCACGAAGCCAACTAGAAAGACTGATATGCCACCGAGTCCAAAACTCAGCAGGGTTCGTAGAGAAAAATGGTCTTTTAAAGTTATTCATCAGCCGAAACCCAATGATTTCCGATAAACCGATGGCACATAGGGAATATCCAAAAAAGTCCACATAAACCTGAAAGGCAAAACCAGGTGCAACAAACCAAAGAATTCCACCAGGGAGTTCTGAGAATCCGGAAAGGTAAAAGTCCACGTACTTTGCTAAAGGATCGGCTATACTTGCCTTTAAAAATATTCCAAAACAAAATAATGTGATTCCATCAAATATCTTTTTTCGTTCGATCAGTCGTACATTTTGTATCTGGGGAATTAGAGATCCAGGTCTTTCGATCGGACCCGCGAGAAGAAGTGGAAAAAACAGATCATAAATAGCAAAATCCAAAAAGGACTTACAAACAGGAATATTCTTTTTATATACTTCAACAATATAACTTATATTATGAAATGTATAAAATGATACACCAACTGGCAAAAGTATCTCTGGCTTCCAAATTCGAAAATCTGATTCAAATGTTTTGATTAAGTCTTCAAAGATTCCAAATACAAAAAGGGTGTATTTAAAAATTCCCAAAATAAGTAGGTTAAAAACAATTCCTGTTCGCAATAAATGCTTTCGAGGTAGACTCTCTATGGAATCTAATTTTATCGCTAAAACATAATTTACGAATATAGAGAAAAGTATTAAAATACTCATCTTCCAATTCCAAACAGAATAAAAATACAATCCGTATAAGAAGAGAGAGATATTTTGAAACTTGTGTTTTAAATTAAAATAAAATAAGCAAAAAATTATAAAACTCAGGACAAAGGGAATCGAGTTGAATAACATAAGAATGTAAGCCCTTAAAGTTGGGTTTGCCTATGCCTCTTCCACCATTTCTAAAAATTGATTTTTATCTTTAGTATCTTTCGGATAAGAGAGTGTTAGGACACGATAACTGGCTTTAAAGTTATGAGAGATTTGATCTTCCTTTTTCGAAAAAGCAGATTTGATTTTTCTTATTACAACTTCTGTCTCTTCCTTATCTTTCCCATGAAGTACCATAACAAACTTACCTTGACCAACTCTTGTGAAATAATCATTTTCACTGATATGGTCAACAATTGTCTTTCTCAACACATCGGCATACCTCGCAAATACGCCAGCACCTGCAATTTGAATCATTCTCGGAACATTTTGAATTTTAAACAGTGAGACTGTGAAAGATAAATTAAACTTGGATGCATTTTCAATTTCAGAGAGAATTTTTGTTTCTAATGGATTAAATGGGTTCCTAAAAAGAGCTTCCTTTTCATGTAGAATGAGTAAATTAGCAAAAACCGGAGCACTTGTCTCAAGTAACGCTACCGCTACATCTCGAGTTGTATCTGTCCAAGGAGTTGCAGTAGCATGGATAATTACCATTCCCACTAACCAGTTCAAGTTGATGATCGGGAGAATTGTAAATTCGCTCATGACTCCCAATTCATCATTCGTAAAAATCGATTTTAATTCTGCATCTTCTCTGAAATTTTCTAATTTGTAAACTCCCGATACATTTGATACCATACCAACGATATCTGATTGTTTGCCGAGTTTAAAGTCCTTCGCACGTTCTGGTAAAATAAAGTTGGAACCAAAGACCACATAGTCTTCTTTAGTTTCATTGTCTAATATCAATAAAGAAAACTGTCTCACGCCGATTTTTGTTTTTAGATTTTCAACTAAAAGATCGTAAGCATCATCCATTTTACGAACTTTGGCAAAATCCCGCGCTGCTTTTAGAACCGCTTCATTGATTTCAATTATCTGCTTCGATTCAATGAGTTGATCATTCAATTTTTCAAACTCGTAAACTCTTTCAAAAATAGCCCCAGCTATATCACCAATGATTTTTACAAATTCCAAATCATCGGTGATATATTCTTCGCCATTGATTTGTTTTCCAAGAGTCATCATTCCATAACAATGGTCTTTATTTCGTATAGGAATAAGTATCTCCGCTGAAGTCTCATTTAAGATTGCCAACTCTCTGGGTGGGAGTCTCGGTGTTTTGAATTCTCCAGCATAGATAACTGTTTCTGAATCTGTGATTCGCGAATATACCTCATCCAAATTCGAAAAATACCAACTGTCTCGGGTAGTAACCCCTTGCGTAGCCACTGCATTCCATTTTGAATTTTTTGGATTTGTAGATGCAAAAATTACAATGGAAGAACAACCTACTTGCCCAATCACACTGTAGACTAGGTTATCAAAAAAGTCAGAAAAATTGGAGGAATTTGATACTTCCTTTGTGATTTCAAATATAGCCTGGTAGTTCTCTATTCTCTTTTTGGATGCAAGATGGTAAGCCATCGGTGCTGTCGCATAATCGGAGTCATCGTCAAACAGTACGTCTTGATCCAATGGTGCTGGATCTTCTTCTTTTGGACGTAATGGCTGTTTAGCGGCTTCTTTAACTGCCTCTTCTTCCCATTCCTCGAACAGATCTTTTTCTGGAAGGACTAGATCTTCTTTATTGGGTTCATCTTCTAGTTGGATCTCTGGGAGGGATAAATCGTCGACTTCCTCTGTTGGAGTTTTATCGTCAGCTAACAACTCATAGTCTGGCTCATCCAAAAATGAAGAATTTTCTGGTGGTTCTTCCGATTTTTCTTCTTCTCTGTCGATCAATTCATCAGAGAAAGGATCTTCTAATTCATCATATGGATCTGCAGCTATGTCGTCTAACGATCCGAAATCCTCAAAACTATCTTGTAATTCCGGAATATCGCTTAAATCAAAATCTTCTTCCCCGTCAGCATCGGGAAGGTCGCCAATTTCCCATGCTGGAGTGTTGTCAGATTCATCATCTAACCAATCTAAATCAGGAATATCATCATGTGATTCCACTTCGCGAAACTTTTCTGCCTTTCGCAATAAAGATGGTGACTCCGCGTTTACTTTTTTCGCAGTCGATTCACCTACTTCGCCCGTCTTACTGATTTTTTCAGCTCGATCTAGAAGTCCCACGGGTTAGACTCCTAGTTCTTTCATCATTTTTTTATAAAGCTCAAAGTATTGTGATTTGGAGAACTCTTTAATCATATCATCAGGCAAGTTTCCAAGTAAGTTGTCTAAGTAACCTAGCACTTTCTTCTTATCTTCCGGTGAGAGAGTTTCACCATCTGCATTTTTGAGTTCACCAGATGCTTCCGATTGCAAATCAGGAGCTTTGATATCACTATTTCGAAGTTCTTCTAATGGAGAAAGTTTGCCGTCAAACGCATATTCATCGAGTTCAATCTCAACAGTATTTGATTCATCTCTTTGTAGAGTTGGAATTCGAGGCGTTTGAATATCACTAAAACCAAGTTCCGGAATATCAGAAACTGCAAAACTTGAATCATCCTCGTGCTCTACTAAATCAGCAGAATCACCTAACGTTCCAATTTCATCTAAAGCTTCTGCTTCGGAGCTGATTTCAGATTCTTCAAAAGGGAGGTCAGAAATATCTTCCAGTTCGTCGCCAGGAATTTCATCGCCTAAGATTTCATCCAGGCTTTCGGAAGTTACTGTTTCCACTGCACCGGAACCACCGACTGCATCTTCCTCAATTCCTGTTATATTCTCCAATTCCTCCATAGATAGGGCTATGGATTCATCTTCTTCATTTTCTTTTAGTAAGTCATCTGCCGACGTTAGGTTTTCTTCATATGGAAGAGGTGCTCTATCTAGACTGTCGACGAGTTCCTCTTCAGGCATTTCTTCGGCATCGGAAGCGATCGCTTCTAGTTCATCCATAGAAAGTGCAATCGGCCCTTCATCATCCTCAGTTTCAAATTCTTCCAATCCACCTTCTAAACCAGTGGATTCTTCAATCGTCCCCTCTTCTTCTGAAGCATCACCTGCAATGATATTGCCCAATTCATCAGGACTTAATGTGATGGATTCATCTTCGATTTCGCCATCGAGTATATTAGGTGATACAGAATCCTCTTCTTCAAGATCTGCGCTTATATTTTCAAGTTCATCGAGAGATAAAGTAATCGGACCATCATCCTCATCTAAAGAGGTATCTGTTTGAGGGACTGTATTTTCTAATTCTTCTTCGGAATCAGATGTTGGTTCTTCGATAGGGGTGTCATCACCAAGTAGATCAAAACTAGATTCTGATTCTTCAGCTCCAAAATCGGCAGGCTCTTCGCTCGCAAGAAATTCATCTTCGCTACCTAGAGTTTCTTCGAGGCTCATCTCTCCACTAGCACCAAGAATATTTCCGAGTTCGTCATCGGAAAGTGTTAGGTTTTCATCTTCCTTTACATTTCCAAAAAGTTCTTCTTCCTCTGCATCTCTGAGTGGGGCAAAAGTACTTTCGTTAGGTTCCTGCTCATTTTCGGAACTAATATCGGAGAGGTCTAATTCCGGTTTTCCATCCTTATCAAAATTGAGATGGGTTTCAATTTCGGATTCATCCAAATCTAAGTCGAGGTTTGAATCTTCACTGATTAAGTTTTCACTACTTGCAGAAGGATGTGTATCAGACTCAAAGTTTAGATCGCCTAACTCCGCTTCAAGTTCAACATCGTCTGGAAGGAGAACTTCTTCTTCAACGTCAGTTTGCTCGTCAACTTCTGCACTAAATTCAGAATTGAAAGAAGGAGAATCCGACTCTGGATCATCAAATCCCAAATCGACTGTTAGTTCAAAATCCTCTTCAGCTGGAGAATCATTCACCAAACCATCCGATTCTTCTGTGGTTTCGATCTCCCCAGTAATATTTGCGAGTTCGTCCATCGACAGAGCAATAGGTCCTTCCTCATCTTCATTTGGAGAAAATTCACTAGATGCCTTTTTCGATGTTAAAATTCCATCTTCACCATTCAAGATGGCTTCGATCTCTTTATCTAAATCTATAATATCATCGTCAAACTCAAGTTCTAAGTCTTCGGAAAGATCGTCATTTATACTTTGTTTTGTGGTCGAAGTTTGTTTATTGGGTTCTGTTTTTGCGGATACTCGTGCAGGTTCTGGATGGAAATCTGTCTCCAAGTCACCAATGTCACCGAAGTCGGCAGAAATATCTTCATCATGAAGAATTGGATCGTCTTCACCGAGTAAGTTGAGATCAGAATCTAAATCAATATCTAAAAAATCATCGTCATCATCGGAAGATGCGACCATCGATGAAATTTCATCATCTTCATCGAAGGAATCAATTTCATCTAAAAGAGGTGGCTCCATACCAGGTGATGCATCGATTTCATCATCACCCAAATCAAAATCGTCCAAATCTAGGGAAAACGAGTCTTCATCAAGCATAGGCTCAATGTTATCTAGATCTTCGTTATCTTTATTTTCTTGATCCGCCATTCGTATCGACTACCGTTTTCCCAAAATTAGAATCTGTCCATCCTCAAGGGTATTGTCCAGATTGCTATCCTCCGTTGATTTGCGGGCATCTGGCAGCAATCCACCAGCGGCTCCAACCAAATCCCAACCAGTGGAACCAGCCTCTAATTCATAGACTCCTGGTTTCGCTACGGCTCCGTCTATTTTAACACGGATACTTGGTTCAGAATAGATTGTTTTTCGCAAATCAGGGTTTTCCTTCCAATAATACAACCCGAGACAAAATCCTGCCAAAAGCAAAAAGATTTGTATAGATCGGTTCACAAAAAGGAAATCCCCCTCATGTGTATTTTCGGCAGATAGGGGGGAAAAAAATTAACGTTCGTGCAGTAAAATGCGAACTTTTGCTTTCTTTAGTAAAATTTCTTTTTCTTTTCCGTTGGCATGAGCCTCTGCTGCTTGCAAGAGCTCAACAGCATGGTCGTGCGAGAGATCGTCTTCTGACTCACCACCCTCAGTTAGAACTCGAATTTGGTCGTTTTTTACCTCACAAAAGCCACCATCGATGGCAATACGAAATTCCTTGCCAGACTTTTGAAGTTTGATAAGACCAAAATCGAGTTGGGACACTAGGGTTGCGTGCCCCGGCAATATTCCAAAATACCCCACCGAGCCTGGCAGAACCACAGATTCTGCCTTACCTTGGTACAGGATTTTATCAGGTGAAATGACTGTTAGACTGAGCTCTTTACTCATCCTTACTAACCTTTGAGTTGTTTCGCAGCTGCAATCACTTCGTCAATCGATCCTACCATATAGAAAGCTTGTTCCGGAAGATCATCGTATTTACCTTCTACGATTCCCTTAAAGGATCGAATTGTGTCTTCAAGTTTTACATACTTTCCAGGTCGACCAGTAAACTGCTCTGCAACAAAGAATGGCTGAGAGAGGAATTTTTCGAGTCGTCTAGCACGTGCTACCAGGATCTTATCATCCTCAGAAAGTTCATCCATACCAAGGATTGCAATGATATCTTGTAAGTCTTTGTATCTTTGGAGGATTCTTTGAACTTCTCTTGCTACAGTGTAGTGCTCTTCTCCAAGGATTTGCGGGTTCATAATTCTAGAAGTGGAATCCAATGGATCCACAGCAGGATAGATACCTTTTTCCGAAATCGCACGAGAAAGAACCGTCGTAGCATCCAAGTGAGTGAATGCAGTCGCAGGAGCCGGGTCTGTTAAGTCGTCCGCAGGAACGTAGATCGCTTGCACCGAAGTGATGGACCCTTTTGTTGTGGAAGTAATCCTTTCTTGCAATCCACCCATTTCTGTAGAAAGTGTAGGCTGATATCCAACCGCTGAAGGCATACGTCCAAGTAGAGCCGAAACCTCAGAACCCGCCTGAGAAAAACGGAAGATATTATCAACAAACAGAAGGATATCGGAACCAGATTGGTCACGGAAATGTTCCGCCATAGTAAGTGCAGAGAGCGCAACTCTAAGCCTAGCACCAGGTGGTTCATTCATCTGGCCAAAACATAACACAGTTTTGTCGATTACTCCCGAATCCTTCATCTCATGCCAAAGGTCGTTACCTTCACGAGTCCTTTCACCCACACCAGCAAACACCGAAAAACCACCGTGTTGCTTTGCGATATTATTGATAAGTTCCTGGATGAGGACGGTTTTACCAACCCCAGCTCCACCAAAGAGACCTGTCTTTCCACCTTTGATGTAAGGAGCAAGAAGATCGATTACTTTGATACCGGTTTCAAATATTTCCGTCTTAGGTTTGATCTCTTCATAGGATGGAGCATTTCTGTGGATCGGTCTTCTTTCAATATCTTTAGGAAGCTCAGGACCTTCATCTATAACTTCGCCTAATACGTTAAAGATTCTTCCAAGAGTTTTTTGTCCAACAGGAACAGAGATAGGCTTCTCAGTGTCAATAACTTCGATTCCCCGTTTCAAACCATCTGTAGATTGGAGCGAAATCGCTCGGATCGTATTATCACCGATATGTTGCTGAACTTCCGCAGTGATGGTAACATCTTTGCCATCGACTTTGGTTTTAATTTCCAAAGCGTTGTAAATCTCTGGCATGTTGCCACTTTCAAAACTAATGTCTAAGACCGAACCGATGATTTGTTTGATTTTACCTTTATTCATATATTGCTCCAAATGATCTTAAATTAAGAGATCGCTTCCGCTCCCCCGACGATTTCAGAAATTTCCTGAGTGATTTTAGCCTGACGAACACGATTGTAACCACGTGTCAGAAGTTTGATCATCTCACCTGCAGCATCCGTCGCTGCTTTCATTGCTACTCTTCGTGCAATGTGTTCGGAAGCTACCGATTCTAGAATGATCTTTACCAAAGTAGTTCGAATTACCAATGGTAAAAGATTCTCCAATATTGTTTTTGGATCTGGTTCATAGAGGACTTCGGGACCAGAACTTGCAGATTTGGATTCTTCCATTTTTAATGGTAGAATAGATGTAATCTCAGGTCGTTGCGTGGCAGCTGAGATATAATGAGTGGAAATGATTTCCACTGCGTCCACAGTTTCGGTTGCAAAACGATCCATAAAATAATTCGCAAGTTCAATCGCCTCTTTAGAACCAGCCTTATCATCAATATTGGTGATTGCCGTTACGGTAGAAATGCGAGCGAATTTAAAAAAGGAGATAGCCTTCTTCCCTGCCGCATGAACTTCTACCTCGATACCTTTTTTGGTAAGCTCATCGATTCGAGCTTTCACCATTTTTAAGACCGAAGAGTTGAATCCACCACAAAGTCCGCGATTTGCAGTCATTGCAAAGATCGCAACTTTACGAATTTTATCCGGTTTACGAAGCAGTGGGCTCTGGATGATTCCCGCGAGGCCAGATAACGAAGAAACCAACTCTCTCGTCAATTCTGCGTATGGTTTCGCCGCATTGACTCTGTTAGATGCCTTCTTCGCCTTAGCAGTGGAAACCATCTCCATGGTTCGAGTGATCTTTCTCGTATTTTTTACGGAAGTGATCCTCTTTTTTATCTCACGCGGTGTCGCCAAGATCTTTCCCCTTAACTATTCTTTGCTAAAAAATGGTCAACAATCGACTTGATTGTTTTCTGAAGGGCAGCTTCCCCTTTGATTTCCTTTGCTGTTCGAATTTCTTCTAAAATTTCGGGGTGTTGTTCACGGACCGTTTTCAAAAGATACTGTTCAAACTCTCGAACTTTTGCAGTCGGAATCGCATCCACAAAACCTTTTGTTACTGCAAAGATTGAAATAACTTGTTCTTCCACCGGCGAAGGAGAGTTATTTGGTTGCTTTAAGATTTCCAAAACTCGATAACCACGATCAAGCTGAGCTTGTGTAACTGGATCTAGTTCTGTTCCCAATTGCGCAAAGGCTTCCAAGTCACGGAACTGGGCTAAGTCAGACTTCAATGTTCCCGCCACTTTTTTCATAGCCTTGATCTGTGCGGCAGATCCAACCCGAGATACGGAAATCCCCACGTCTACCGCAGGTCTAAGTCCTGATGCGAATAGATTGGACTGTAAGTATATCTGACCGTCCGTGATTGAAATCACGTTAGTCGGGATGTAAGCAGAAACCTCTCCCTCTTGTGTCTCGATAATCGGAAGAGCTGTCATCGATCCACCGCCGTATTTGTCATCGAGTTTTGCAGCTCGCTCCAAAAGTCTTGAGTGGAGGTAGAATACGTCACCAGGATATGCTTCACGACCTGGTGGTCTTCTGAGAAGGAGACACATTTGTCTGTAAGCTACAGCTTGTTTGGAAAGGTCATCATAAACAACGAGTGTAGCCTTTCCTTCTTCATACATAAAGTATTCTGCCATCGTAGCACCAGAGTAAGGTGCAATAAATAGAAGTGGAGCAGGTTCCGATGCGTTTGCAGAAACGATGATCGTATAATCCAAAGCACCTTTTTCACGCAACATCTCGATTGTAGAAGCAACAGTGGATGCTTTCTGTCCAATCGCCACATAAACACAAACGACACCCTTTCCTTTTTGGTTGATGATCGTGTCGATGGCGATGGAAGTTTTTCCTGTTCCTCTATCCCCAATGATAAGCTCTCTTTGACCTCGACCAATTGGGATCATCGCATCAATCGCTTTGATACCAGTTTGCATTGGTTCGTTTACCGACTTCCTCATCGCAATACCAGGAGCAGGTGACTCCACTGGTCTTGATTTTTTTGCGTTGATTGGTCCTTTTCCGTCAATTGCTTCTCCAAGAGGATTTACAACACGACCGAGTAACTCAGGTCCTACGGGAACTTCAAAGATTTTACCAACTCGTTTAACGGTAAAACCTTCTTCAATTTTTATATAATCTCCAAAAATTACAACCCCAACCGAATTTTCTTCTAGGTTGAAGGCTTGACCGCGAACTCCATTTTGGAATTCAACGAGCTCTCCTGACATCACATTATTGAGGCCGTAAACTCTCGCAATCCCGTCCCCTACTTCTAAAACGGTTCCGACCTCTTCAACTTGTAAGTCTTTATTGAAGTTTTTGATTTCTTGTTTCAGTACCGATGTTACTTCGTCTGTTTTAATTTTCATACATTGCCCCGACTGCGATTTTTTTGTGGAGGAGTGCCTCTTCGATTCCGTTTAACTTGGAACGAATGGAGGCATCGATTAAAAAGTCGTCTATATAGATCTTAAATCCGCCGATCAAATGCGGATCTGTTTGTTCTGTGACGCGTAGTTCACGTCCGAATTTGTTAGCGATGGTTTTTGTTATCCTGTCAATTGTCTCTTGACCTAAATTGTCTTTAGAAATGACTCGGAGGGAACTTCGATTTTTGATCACATCCACACCCGATTTATAATCTTCTAATATATCTTTAAGGTAGAGAAATCGATTCTTACGAACTACAAGTGCTATGAAGTTAGCGACAATTTCTGAGGCTTTCCCACGCACAGATTTGTCGGCTGTCTTTTCCTTTTCTGATGGGTCCACAAGTGGCGATAGAAAGTAATGGCGGATGGTATCATCAGAGAAAAAAACTTCTACAATTGAAGTAAGTTCTTCTTCCACAACATCCAATGAGTTGGATTCTTTTGCCAACTCAAGTAATGCCATTGCGTAAACCTTTGAAATTTGGTTCAGACTCATTTTATTTTTAGTTTATCTAGTTTTGCGATTTCTTTCTCAACAAAAGAAGTATAGTCCTCTTTTTTGAGCTGTTTTTCTAAGATCTCACTTGCGATGAGCACCGACATTTCCACAATCTGACCCTGCATTTCGGAAAGTGCTTTGCTCTTTGCGAGTTCGATCTCCCTGAGGGCACCGTCTTTCATGTTTTTGAGGTCATTATTTGTTTCTTCTGTCAGCTTGTTTCGAAGAGCAATCGCATCACGTTTGCCTTCTTCCACAATCCTGTGAGCTTCTTCTGTCGCCTGATGGAGCTTTTCCTTATATTCTGAAAAAGACTTTTCTGCATCTTTGCGAAGAGTTTCCGCTTTGCTGATATCTTCTTGAATCCCCGAAGCACGTTCCTCTAGGGCATGCAAGATTTTGTCCCATGCAAATTTTTTGAGAACTACAACTACAATTGTAAAAGTGATCAGGGTCCAGACAACCAGACCCGGATTGACTTTCAGCAAATTGAAGCCGGAAGCCGCGAGGAGTACCAAGACTATTGTCCTTGTTCTACTTTAGTAGCACCAGCACCAATTGTTTTGTCAATTGAGCCATTGAGTTTTAGTGCAATAAGTAGTGCGATAACTACTGCGAAAAGAGCAGCACCTTCAATCATACCTGCAGCCACGTAAAGAACCAATTGGATCTTTCCTGCTGCTTCTGGTTGACGGCTAATGCTTTCAGCAACTGATCCACCAATTCTTCCAATACCGATTCCTGCACCTAATAGTGCTAGGCCTGCTGCGAGTCCTACTGCGATGTATCCTAAACCGAATTCCATTGTTTTCGTTTCACTCCTGTGTGTTTTATAATATAAATAAAACCAAAATCTAATGTCTGTGCATCACTGTTCCTATAAAAACAGCAGTTAGCAAAGAGAAAATGAAAGCCTGTAAAAATGCCACAAGCAGTTCTAAAAAGTAGATAAGAACAGAGCTAAGCACCGAAATCGGAGCAATAAAGTAACTCTCACTCATAAATATAAATCCAAGCAACGCAAGGATCATAACGTGTCCTGCAGTCATGTTTGCAAGTAACCTCATCGTAAGTGCAAACGATCTCGCAATATGCGTTACGATAAACTCAAGAACCCACATAAGAGGCCAAAGTAGGAGTGGAACCCCTTTTGGAACTGCGTGTGCAACAAAGGAAATCCCTTGGTAGGAAAAAGCAGTTCCGTAGATGGTTAGAAGTGTTAAGGATGCCAAAGACAAAGTTACACCGATATCGCCAGTAGGAGTAATTCCAGACCAGATTTCACCAAAGGTGTGAAGAGCATGTGGTGTTTCAGAGACAACTCCCACGGCTACAAGCGCATCGGATGCTGCGACCGTCAGTTCGCCAACGGAAGGGATCAAACCAAACAGGTTGCAAAAAAGGATAAAGAAAAAGAGAGAAAAGATGTAGTGGTAGTAGGAATGACCGTGGTGGTCGAGCGAAGAATCCACAACGTTTTCTTTCAAATAGTTTACAAAAGCTTCCACGCAGGATGTGAATTTGCTATGAACCTTTTTTGGGTTTTTAGAAATCAAATGAGCCGCGGGAATAAACACTAAGAACAAAAAGAAGACAACGATCCACATCATTGTGACTCTTTTTGTGATATGCATATCAAAACCACCTACGAAGTGGTATCTCTTTCCGTGATCGTCAAATATGTCATAGTTTTCTGGATCGAAGCCTGGTTGGCCTTCGAATACCTTGGTTCCACCAAAGTTGAGAGGAAAGATGGGGGCGTCGCCCAAGTGGTGTGCCATAACTTCACTGAAGTCAAAGCCCTCTGCATCGTGAGACTCGGAAGGGGATGTTGCAAAAACACTTGTGACTGTAAGGAAAAAAACTAATAAAAAAGAGAATATGACCCGATATTTAGACTTATTTTCCACTGAAATAGCTCGCAAATACCAAAAAAAGCAGGTGAAGGAAATAGGCAATTAAAAATCCTCCGACAGGCTCAAAAGGAAAGTCCAGGAACAAAATTGCAGCTAAGACCCCCAGATTCAGAAAAAACGATAAAAACACGGTAAAAAGTGGAAATCCAGACTCGGCGAGTGAGGATACCTTCCTTGCGAAAAATCGGAGTTCTAGAATCGCAATTTGAATCCCAAAGGACAAAAAGAACCCAATCCAAAACAAAATCCGAAATCCATCCTCCACCAAATACTTGCTAATTGGAATTCCTAAAAGGAGTGAACCAAATAGATATGTGAAGTAGTGCAGTCGGAATCGAAGGATATTTAAGGTATTAAAATCCACAGATATTATCTAAATAAGTTTGTACTTTGTATTTAGATAGAAAAAAACTTTCTGGATCTCTTCTTCAGAAATAAGGTTGTTAAAAAATAAAATTTCACTTAGCTCCATATCTAAATTTCCATTGGAAATAAAAAATAAACCAATGTCCGTACCACCGGAGAAATCGAATAAATTTACGGGAGTTGTATCTTCTCCAACTAAAGTTCCATTCCTATACTCTCGGATAATCAGATTTGAATTTTGTATACTGCCTATCGAGAAAAAATTCCCCGTAATTGCGGATTGATTGGAGATAGGATGACAAGCTTGGTTGTTTCTGCATTGGAGAAATACCCCCCCAGGATGAGTGAGAGAAAACTCTCTACCATTCTGGCCGTGTATGTTGAAGAGACTTGTTCCAAGCGCATCGGTACCTGTGATTTTTAAAACGGCGAAAAAACTTCCACTATTGACAACATACAAACCAACCGCTCCAGAATTTCGTATCAATCGAGTATCACTTGCATTGAAGAACGCAAGCGTTGGGAGACCATTCAATGTATTGGCTCGAAAAATAGGTTGTTGTGAAACTGTTGCCATCCCAATAGAATTTGAGAACCCGCTAATGTCATTCCAAGAAGAAACTCCATCTCCATCGTTTAACTGTAAGTTATCTGCAGAAAGCCATAGCCTTAGGCTACCTGAACCTAATAGTTTTGGAGCAACCAACTGAACATCATAAATCTTTGTTTGACCATCGGATCCTTCTAAAACATACTTCATAGGTGTTGCATACGAGTTGGAAGTAGCTCCACTTACTTGGACAACGTTGTTTACGGTTATCTTTACGGCATTGGTTGTGAAAACGGCAACGTAATCGCCCAAGGTCGTTATATTGTCCCCAGCTAAAACTATGCTATTATTTGAAATGAAACCTTTGAGCCCAAGGGATGGAATCGAATATTCCGATATAACCAGATTATTGGGAACAAGCCTTGTGCCACAGAAAGGTGAAGTATCGTTTGCTGCAATTTTAAGTGCTAAAGTTTCAAAATAACTACTATTAGTTGGATCACATGAATTATTTAGTTTTGTCAAATTACACTGATTTAATAGAAATAGTTCAATGAGAATTACCCAGGCAAGACATATACCCTTACAAACTTTTGAGGAATTAATTAGAAGTCTCATTGAAAATTTTACTTCCACAGGATTTCCAATTACCAGTATTGAGAATCGGGCCAGAGTCTGAAAAGAATTTAAATCTAAATATCCAATAAATAAAACTTTTTTAGCGCATTCCCTAAGTTGCCAGTCGGTCAAGGGATCTTTTTAAGGGAAACAACTCAGATTTCGAAATCCCCGAGAGACAAAAGATAGTTTCCGGAATTGATTTTGCCTTTTCCTTCAGATCCTTTCCTTGTTTGGTGAGAGTAATCTCTACCACCCTTTCGTCATCTGCATTTCGCATTCGCATAACAAGACTCATCTTTTCCATTCTTTTTAACATGGGAGTTAAAGTACCTGAGTCCAGCTGCAACCTGGACCCAAGTTCCGAAACAGAAACTATCTTGTGCTCCCAGAGAACCAACATGGCCAAATACTGAGGATAGGTCAGACCAATTTTTTTGAGAAGTGGCCTGTACAATTTCATCAGACGTAAAGTAGATGAATAGAGCGAAAAACAAATTTGGTTTTCCAACCGAAGTTGTTCTAATACGTTAATTTTTGCCTTCAAGTAATTTCTGAATATCCTTTTGTATGGCTTCTGGTTTCGTTACGGGCGCATATCTTTTTACAACATTTCCGTTAGTATCGATTAGAAATTTTGTAAAGTTCCATTTGATATCTTTCAAACCCAAAAGGCCAGGTGCTTTTTTCTTTAAGTGCTGGTAAAGAGGGTCCGCATTGGGTCCATTCACTTCAATCTTTGAAAAGATAGGGAAGGTGGTAAGGAAAGTTCTTTCGCAAAAAGTTTTGATTTCTGCATCCGATCCTGGCTCTTGTTCTCCAAACTGGTTGCAAGGGAAAGCCAATACTTCAAAACCTTTGTCTTTGAATTTATCGTATGTTTCTTGAAGACCTTTGTACTGCGGAGTAAACCCACACTGACTTGCGGTATTGACAACAAGGAGAACCTTATCCTTAAATTTTTCCAGAGGCACTTCTTCGGGTCCCCTTTTGACTTTTAGTTGGTAGAATTCGTCTGACATGTATTCCTCACAAAGAGATTCTTGAATTTATATTGTGCACAATTTAATTTTATGCAATCTATTTTTTAAAAAAATGAAAAGTTTCATGCGACATTCAAAAGATTTTTTAACTCCAATGGGAAGGTTTCCTCGGACGAAATCCTCTGTTTGGCCAGTGAATCCTTTTTTGCCTTCGGAAAAAATCAGCGGCATCTCCAAGTTTCGTCAGTTAGTCTTCGTAAGAAGTAGCTGATTTTGTAAGAGGAATGACGGACTCTAAAAACTCTATTTGTATCTTATTGTTATTTGGTTTCGATTTCAATCAACGCAATGGCAATTGGAGATATTTGATATGATGGGAGCCGAAATCTTCCATGAAACCCCTCACTCATTTTCTTTGGCTTTTTTAATCAAACTGTAAAATGAAAAACCAAACCCAAAAAAAAATCCAACAAGGAGCCAAAGAGGACTACTCTTTAAGTATTCATCCAAATAGTATCCACCAACTACAAAAAGCAGGATTGAAGAAACAAATTCAAAACCAAGTCCCGCCATTGCCATTGGAGATGGTTCCCTTTTCTTATTCTCGGTTTCTGAATTCTGATTTGTTTTTTTTTCACCTTCCATAATTTTGTATCCTATTTTAAAGAAAACTGCTGGAGTCGATATCCATATTTGGAATCGTCTTTCGTGAGTTTGTATTCCACTTCAGGAAAATTATATTTGTTGTTAATTTTCTCATCATACATCTTACGGCTAAAGTTCCTATCGTACGGTTTTTCGCCGTCATACCAAATCAAATGAAAACCAGATATTTTTTCTTTCGCAAGAAGGCTTTGGATTTTTTTTGCATCACTCTCAGCCAATACCAAAAAATGAAATTGGGTAAGATAAGAAGTAGAAATCAAAATTCCATCAAAAAGATTTTTATGAAGGACGGGCAGATTTCCTCCTACCTCCCAACGTTTCAAAAGTTCAACCTGAGCATTTCGTACGGTATCTAGAAGAGGAAAGAATTTTTTTAGAATTCGGATTTGAAGAAACGTCTGTAAGATTAAAAAGAATACTAAAACAGAAAGAAGGAGTTTGTTCTTCCATAGCAATGGCTCTTTAGATTCCACAAAAGCTAGTAACTGTCCTATAGCTACTATAAACATATAAAAACTCAAATCAGTAAATCGTAGCCCTGCAAACAATCCTCCTGGATTGTAAGGCGATAGGATTGAAATTGTAAGGAGTGAAATCATGCCTGAAATAGGCAAAATCAAAAGATGGGCATTTTCCTTAAGATGTTTTCGAGAAAGGAAAAGCAAAGTAATGATTATGATGAGAAGCACGGACGCAGAACGAATCCATCCTACTTTATGCTGATTTCCCAAGAAAAAATCTTTTACCAAAAACAATCTATCTACAACTGTTTTTTCACCCATATCCGCTAGACTTAGTCTCCCTCTAACACCAAATATATGGCCAAATTCGATAAAATTCCAGATTGCAAAGAAGGTAAGTCCAGCTAGTAAACCAAATACAAGTCCCCGATTTTTTCGAAACAGTATCAAAACATTTTGTTTTGATAAAACAAGTGATATGGCGACATAGAAAAACAAATAGATAAAGAGTTCTGAGCGGAGAAAGGGAGCGAGAGAAACAAAAAAACCAGCCAAAAAAGATAAAATTCTATACTGAGGGCTAACAGGCGTATTTGCTTCATCCTTTGATACCAAAGAATTTTGTTCTTGCGTAAGCAAAAGAAAAAGGAGTAGGAATAAAAAAACGCCAACCGTCGTCTCTGAGTATTCATACCCGGAATATATGGGATAACCAGAGAGAGAAAGAAAGACTAAGAAGCTCAAAAATATGGGGTTTTGTAACCGAGTCAAATATTTCAGATGAATAAGAATGAGAAGGCTCGCAAACACATAGAATAGAAAGGAAAACCAATTCAGGCCATGAAGACCTAGATACCTGTATACGGGCAATGTGAGGTAGGAAAAATAAGAAGGGTATTGGAAGTAGCAGTCTTCTTTAAGACTACCACCATTTCCGGAAATGGCCCAAGGATAATCAAAAGGAAAAAACTGAAAATCTGGATCAATCTCCCTTCCTGGATACAGACACTTGTGGTTCCAAAGACCATACTGACTATAGTTAGCGGTTTGATAGAGTTTAATTTGAGCATCGGATTGGATGAATGGATAATCCTTTTCATCTAACTGGATTCGCTTGTACGATAAAAACAGAGCACAAAGAGAGAAAAATATATAAGGTAATTTTTGTTTAAGAATATTCCCAATCTGGCCCATATTACTATTTTAAAATCCGACCGATTCGATCAAATCGAACGCTAAGTCGCCAAAGTCTATATTTTAAAGTCCTCTCGATCCACCCAAATCTTGATTCTTCGTCTCTATACCGAAAGTTATGCGAAGAAAAAACCTCGCTTGCATGACATCTGGATTCTAATTCCGCACCCTCGTATCTCTCTGCATATTCGGGACCTTTGGTAGCTAATTCTAATCCATCTTTGTATTCGCATGTGAAGTCTTTCCAGTCGATAGAAAAATAAATGATGAGTGCCTTACCCAATATATCTTCTCGTTTTACAAAACCCCAGGCCCTAGAGTCATGTGAGTCGTCGCGATTGTCTCCCATAACCATATATTGACCTTGAGGAATCTCACACCCTTTTGCAAAATCACAATATTCGAATATATGTGCTCTTCTATCGTCTTCGTAACCTTCAATGATGTAGTGTTCGAAGCCTGGTTTTTTTTCCACATAGAGGGCTCTTTGTGTTGCATCTAGATTGTCCAAATCGGAAAGTTCTTTCCCTATCGGAATTTCTCTTGGTTCATAGGAAACAAATTCATTTGATCCGCTTTCTTTGTATTCAAAAAATGCAAAATGCACGCGACCACGATCTTTTGTATCCAGATACTTTCGAGTGATTCGAACTGTATCACCTGGAATTCCAACAACTCGTTTTACAAACCTTTTGGCAAAGATACCGGTTCTAGATTCTTCTTGGGCTAAAGCTGCTGAGGGTGGGATAAAGGTTACAATATCTCCCCGTTTAGGATCGTCGATACGAATCAGTTCTTTTTCGGTGAATGGCATCCGAAATGAATACCTCATTTTATTGACAAACAGGAAATCACCTATCTTCAGAGTAGGGATCATGGAACCCGAAGGTATATTATTTGCATCTAATATAGAAGACTTAAAAGCAAAAACTAATATTACGATGATTCCAAAAGAAAGACCTGATGCGGTTTGATTTTCTTTTTCTTTGGGTTTTTCTTCTTTCGAAGATTTAGTTTTAAATATGGAGGAGAACATTCCCATAGGTTGAAGCTACGGAATTGGAATTTTCTGTCAAGAAAGGGTAAAAAAAAGAAAAGAAAAGACTTGTACTTATTTCGAATTCGACGATACCTTACTTGGAGAAACGATCTTATGGAAGTCACAATCCAAACCTTACGTAAAACCCTGATCCAAATGAAGGAAAAGTACGCCTTTTTGTCTCTAAAAACAGGGACAGAGACGGAGGACATGGGGGAAAAGGAAATACGTCTACTCCAAAGAATTGCCGATGGGATCCTTCCTCTAACCGTAAAGATTGGAGGTCCAGAAGCGCGCAATGATATCCGCATTTGCCAAAACATCGGAGTATCGGGTATCTCAGCACCAATGATTGAATCCGAATATGCGTTTCGTAATTTTATTGGCACATTAAAAAACTTACTTAGCCTTTCTGAATTTGAAAATTTGCACAAAGCAATCAATTTAGAAACTATCACAGGCTACAGAAACCTATTTGATATCTTTGATTCAAAAGTTTTTGCTCATTTAAACCAGGTAACAGCTGCAAGATCTGATTTAAGTGCTTCCATGGATAAAAAACCCGACGATCCAGAAGTCACTCGTATTTCAAAAAAGATCGTTCAAGAGGCAAAATCTCGTGGTAAAAAAACCTCGGTCGGTGGGACAATCACCAAAACAAATTTTGAACTGATTGCAAGTCAAATAGAACCCGATTATATCAACTCCAGACATGTGATGGTAGATACTAAAAAGGCTATGGAAGTGGGCGCAAGTGATATAGCCGAATGTATGCTAGTATTTGAAATGGACCTATACGATTTTTTTTCTAAACAATTTCCCGAAAAAGGATACTACTATCGAAATCGTGTTGAGATCAATCGGGAAAGGATTGGAGAACGAAAGGTGTTGTATTTTATACGTTAAGTGTTGTATTTTGCTTTTCTATTTAGTTTAGTTACTTCCTTTTTATTTGTTTCTCCTAATCATTTGGTTGTCCCCTTTTCGAGGGGGGTGGTACTTTTTTCCGCGTTTGTATTCTTAGCTACTTATTTTAAAGAAAGAAAGAACGAAAGAAATTGGCTTATTGATTTTTTAAACGATAAGCCATCGAAAATATTAGTTTTAATACTTGTTAGTACTAGCGGATTCCTCTTTTTAATAGCATCTTCTTGGCATTTTTACCATCTAACAAAAAGTTTTTACGATTCCTTTCTTTTCCATGATGCAGATTATATCGGTATTAGTGACTTTTTACTCTCGATTGCAAATGGGGAGGGTTTTCAAACACATTATTATTCCGAGACTGGTGGATCCTATCTAAATCACCACTTTGCACCGGGTAGTTTTATACTTGCACCATTTGTCAAATTATTTCCCTATCGGATGGGTCTTGCTTTCGGATGTTTATTCTTTTACCAGGCAGCCACTTTACTTTGGTTATATTTTGGTTATAGTCAATACCGAACAGAAATGGAATCGGGAAATTTCCAATCTAGCCTCCCCTTTTATCTCTTCTGGATTGTTATTTTAAACCAACAGTATTTATACCGCATCGGATCCAGCTACCACTTCGAAATTTTAGTACCCTTTTTTGCATTTTTTTTCTTTTTGAGTTATGCGAAATTAAGTGAACTAAGGAATCAAATAAAATTATCAGGCTTGGTTTGGTTGTTTTTATCTCTACTCCTTTATCTTTCTATTAAAGAAGATATTTCGATCTATCTATTTCTATTTATTTTACCCCTCATGTATCGTTCGTTTCAAACTCGAAATAACCAAGCTGTAAAACTTCAAATCTCCATCATCTGTATCATACTGCTCTGGGGATTTTTTGTTTTCCTTCTTTATCCTTTTTTGCAAGGGAACAATTTAGGCGAACATTGGAAAGGTGAGTTAATAAAAGAATACGGAAATAATTACAAACAGATTCAAAGCAATTGGAAATCGGCTAAAATCCTAATCGAAGTTTTTGTGAGTGGAGGAAGTGCCATATTCACTCAAAGTTTTGAGTCGATAGGAATTTGCCTCATCTACCTCATCCATTTTTTTTCCAATAGACCTTGGCACCATGAATTGTATTCTTACTATTCTTACAGCCTTTTACCGATGGTTCTTTTTACAGGTGTTTTACTAATCAAAAATTGGAAAGAAACAAGGTGGTCGATTCTATTTTTGTGTATCATGATGGTATTTTATAAGAACTCATTGGATTCAAACTTCCCACTTGATCCTATGAAGATTTTGGAAAGTAGATTAGAGACTAAAAAAACTCAACAAGAGGAATTTTTAAAAGATGCAATTGAGATTTCTAAAATAACGCAAAACAAAAGTGTTATCTACTCGCAGTACAATTTGTCCATTTTTTTACCCGATTCAATCCAAACCAAACCATTGACACTTGCGACAAAAGATTGTTCGGCGAAGAATAAAGATTGTTTAATGCTCATTGCTCCCGAACTTACGGACGAGGAACTCTGGCCAAAAGACCGGATTCTATTGATTCAATTAGAATTCGAAAGATTAGGAGCAAAAAAAACCTATACAGGTCGAGTATCCGAACTTTGGTATCTGCCAAAGACTATCAAATGAATCTATCCTCCCGAATAGTGGAAGACCTCATATCCATTCTCTCTTCTTTCGATCCGCACCTGTCCTTCCAACACTAGTTTTTGTATAATACTATACACCAGACCAAGGGCTGTCGGCAAGTGACCGCCATTATGCACTTTTTTTCCGATTGCTGCTTCCATCAAAACTTTTAAATCAGACTCACCTTCTTTTAACCTTCGAATAACACCTTTTTCTAATATACTCAAGGTCTTTCTTACTACGAGTATTGTCTTTTTTGGATCCTCGATTTCCTGACCATGAGCGGGTAACATCCGACGAATTGGTTCTTCCAATAACTTCGAGAGTGTAAAGTAATAGTCACCCAAACTTCCATCCATTTCAGAATAAATTGCTGTGAGATTTGCGATGATCAAATCTCCAGAAAAGTAGATACCATGTTCTGGATCTACCGGCGTGATATGGTAGAGATTGTGACCTGGTGTATATAAAAATCGAAAAGATTTACCACCTAATTCTAAACTGTCGTTGTGATCAATGGCAACGTCAATTCTGAGAATTGGATCTCCCTTTTTTGTCTCCTTAAATTTACTAAAGAACTGCCGCCACCCTTTTCTCGATTCCAAAAGGATACGATTTAATTCCTCTGGGTCACCAAATGCCTTATGGAAGAGATCCTCTGTGGCTTCTTCAAACAACAACATAGATTCTAAATAGTTTCCCACTCCGTCCTGCATTGCTCTGTATCCATAGTAGGTTAGATTTCGAGCATATGATTTTAAAACCAATGAAGACGAAATATGATCCAAGTGGTTGTGCGTATAGATTATATGTCGTATATCGTTTAAGGAATACCCTTTTGTTCTCAGCGAGGCCTGCAGTATTGGCACTGATTCTATATATCCAGAATCAATAAAAATCAATCCATCATTGCCTTCGTATATATAGATATTGTTTGGTGCGTAAAAAGGTTGGGGTAATACAATTTTAAAGATACCATCCCCAATATCTTCCATAAGAGGAATTTTTTTAGGGATGGTCACTTTCATCGGCTTATGGCTGTTTCTTGATAATCAATCTTCTTTCGATTTCAAAAATTTTCTCAGGGATTTTTTCCTTTCCCAATTTCTTTTTATCATTTTCTTTTAGAAAGAGATCAGCACCAAATTTTTCCATGGCATCATTTGCTTTGATGTTCTTTAGTCCAATGAATTGGATTTGCACCTCACCTGCAGGAATTCCATATTCCGTTCCTTTGTCTTCCGTTGCCAGAATTCTCGAAATACAAGTTACAGTATCACCCGAAAATGCGGGCTGTGTATGGTAACCTTCTGTAAATCCAAGGTCCCAAATTGCGTTCTCTGAAATATCTCGTGATGCCATTCCCGCAAGCCATCCAAACACCAAACCACCGTAAACAACTGGCTCGCCGCCCATTGGGCCTGAAATTCCAGCTGAGTAAAGTTTATCATAGTGTAACGGGTGTGTGTTTCCAACTCTGTATGTCCACTGGTAGTGCTCATCAGTGATAGTTCTACCATTTTGATGAACATAGATTTGACCTGGTTTAAAATTTTCGAAGTATGTGTGACCCCAAGTGACATCTTTCATATCCTTTGGAAATGTTAATTTTGGGAGTTTTAAACTTGGAGTCTTTGATTCTGGGAAGAAGGCAGACGCATCACCAGGTTTTGGATTGCCTTTCGGTTTTCCATTGGACTGGTAGATCATAATTTTTCTTTCGTATTGTAAAACCACTTCGTTCTTTTGGTTGAGACAAAGTGTCCGAACACTAACGATGCCAGGTTTGTCAGGACCTTTATCGTCCACTGCTAGAATCTTCGTTCTTGAGGACAAAGTGTCACCTGGGTAAACGGGAATCAAAAACTGAGCATTGTAATATCCAAGGTTTGCAAGTGCCTTTTCACTGTTATTTTGAACACCAATGGAAAGTGCCAAATTAAAGACTAAAAGAGGGTGAACGAGTAGATCCGAAAATCCATGTGCCTTTGCATACTCCGAAGAAAGGTAAAGAGGGTTTGCATCCATAAATACAGTTGCAAATTCCTGTGCAAAACTACGATCCACTGTAAATTGTCTTGGGTGAACATAGATATCACCAACATTGAATTCTTCTAAATATCTTCCGTAGATGTTTTTTTTGATATCCGTAAGGGGGATTTCAGTTTTGGGAGCAAGCTCGCCGAAAGGAGACATCGGTTTTTCTACCATGTTTTTACCTATTTTGAATGGGATAGGTCAAGATTTTCGAACGGGACCGCGAGAGAAACGATTTTTCAGGCGGATTGTCTTTGTGTTCGGAAGTATTCCTCCTTCCATGCTAGGTGGAATTTCTGCCATTCTTCTCTGGTATTTCGGAATCGATGAAGATCCTGTTCAACCTCAACCATAAGTAGTTCCAATTCTTCGACCTTAGAAAAAAGTCTCTGGGTCAGTTCTTCCCATTCCTCGAGAGTTGGCTCATAGTTTTGGTCCATACTTTTTCTATCGGCGACTCGAACAGGAAAGAATTCTGTTTTTTTATTCGGGATAAGTACGAATTGTAAAACTTTGATTCCTGAATCTGAAAGGATAAATACTTGTAATTGGATTTGGAATCGTCGAAACTATACGTGTAGCAGGAATTTTCCTTCGTCTAGAAAGGTAGAGATAAGAATTATGGGACATAGATACGTTTACATCCAAATAGCCCTATTCATCTCTCTATTCGCATTTCCAGCCTGTAAAAAAGTCGTTGAGCGAAACGAACTCACACTTACCTTGTTAAACGGACTCACACCTCGAAATGTTAGTTTGCCCAGCATATCGGTTGGAAGATCGGGTCGAATCCAGGTATCATCTCTCAGTCTAACTATACGTGCCCCTAACCAAACAGGGTTCTCTGCTCGTTTGAGTTCCCAACCTTTACAAAACGTAACAATCAGTTTAGGATTTGACACCACCAAAATCCGTATCAATGGATCCGCAGTTACGCCCTTTGTACTAACATTTACGCCAGCCAATTTTGATACGATCCAAACGGTTCAAATTACACGTCTTGATACCATTGCAGATACATCGAGTATCGCGGTTACGTCCGCTAGTACCGATACGACTTTTGATGGAGAGAGCACATCCATAACTTTAAATTTGACAAGCCAAACAATTTCCTATCCTAACTCCACGTACACATTCTATGCACTTGGGAGTATTGGGACAATTTCACCTGCTCTTTCTACGACTACCTCAACGTGCGCATCTACACCGGGTCTTCCAGGCGGTCTCTCCATTCTCAATACCACATGTGCAATCTCAGGTACACCATTATCCACACAAGCCAGCACATCTTACACCATTACTATGTTAGCTGGTCCACCAACGATCACGACCACCATTCAAATTGAGGTCTTACAAGGAATTCGTTATTCGGCAAACAGCTTTATCTTCAAACAAAACGACCCGGTTCCCACAATGACACCAATAGTTTTGTTTACTCCTACATCGTGTAGTGTAACACCGGCGCTACCTGCTGGACTTACACTAAACACAACGAACTGCCAAATCACTGGAACTCCAACGGGAACCCAAGCTGCGACTTCGTATACAATTTCGATGACCAATGGAACCTCAAATGCAGGTGTTCAGATATCCATCCGAATCGAAGCGGTAGTTTACAAAGTGTTCGTATCCGCTTCCACTTATGATGGGAATTTAGGTGGAGCCGCAGGAGCTGATGCAAAATGTAATGCGGACGCCAACAAACCTAGCACAGGTACATACAAAGCAATGATCACTGACGATACACGGAGGGCTTGTAGCAGTAGCTCCAATTGCACAAGTGCTGCCGAAAACATCGACTGGGTATTCCAATCTGGAAGATTGTACATCCGAAGTAGCGACTCGGCTCGGCTATTAAGTCCAAATACAGCAGGAATCTTGCCTGCAAATGTCTCGAATGCTTTCACAAATCCATTTACCCTGGACCATCCTTTCGACTCTGGACCTGCCAAACTCTATTGGACAGGTATGGCATTCACAAATTTTTGGAACCTAGCAACCGTAGGCTCTAACCCAAACGCATTCACTTGCGAAAATTGGACTTCTAACGCAAATATTCCAGACGGTGGTCGAGCCGGAATTTCAAATAGCACGAGTTATACTGCCATTCGCTCCGGCAGTGGACGAAACTGCAACGAATCTCTCCACCTCCTCTGCGTCGAACACTAACCTCTCCCCCTTCGCGTCTCCTCCCTTCTCCCTACCCCTTCGCGTCCCTCTCTTCTCCTACCCCTTTGCGTCATCCTCTCCCCCTTCGCGTCTCCTCCCTTCTCCCTACACCTTTGCGTCATCCTCTCCCACTTCGCGTCCCTCCCTTCTCCCTACACCTTTGCGTCATCCTCTCCCACTTCGCGTCTCCTCTCTTCTCCCTACCCCTTTGCGTCATCCTCTCCCACTTCGCGTCCCTCTCTTCTCCTACCCCTTTGCGTCATCCTCTCCCACTTCGCGTCTCCTCTCTTCTCCCTACCCCTTTGCGTCATCCTCTCCCACTTCGCGTCTCCTCTCTTCTCCCTACCCCTTTGCGTCATCCTCTCCCCCTTTGCGTCCCTCCCTTCTCCTACACCTTTGCGTCCCTCCCTTCTCCTACACCTTTGCGTCATCCTCTCCCCCTTTTCTTCTTTCCAAACCCCTCACAATCGGCTATACTGCTCCACTGTGATCCAAATCCTTATCAATTCCATTGCCGGCAAAACCGTCACCCTCACCCAAAAAACAACCGATTCTTTGCTCAAAGGGATTCAAGTTTTAGTCACAGGAAGCCTTCATTCGACGGGCGGGGGTCTTGAACTACTTTCCAACGCTTTTTTTTATAAACCTGAATGGCGGGAAGCTCTGCAAAAAGTTGGAATTCAAATCAAAGAAACTGGTGACAAGTCCCACGAATCCATCCGCCAGGCGATCGAAACAACCAATATTGCCTTTGACAAAGCCCTTTTTCGAGTAGAAGTAACCGCAAAACAAGGGGAAGACTTTATTTTTGATAATAGAACTATCTCCAGTGTGATTGGTAGCTCTCTTGACCAAAGGATCAAACTCACAAAAATCGATCTGAGTTTTCGAACATTTGGAAAAGATATCTCCATCAAAGAAACTATAGAAGAATACAAAACTTCTAGAAAATCAAAATCCGTACTTTTCGTTCCAGGTCTATTTACCGACGAAACAGTGTGGCAAGAACAAATCATCAAATACAAAACAAGGAATATAAAAACGTTAGGTATAGCGAAAGAGCTACAAGATTTAGGTTACCATCCCTTTTACCTGAGATTCAACCATGGTCTTCCCATACATGAAAACGGCAAAAAACTCATGCATTATCTGGATATCTTTTTTGCCGAAGACCCAGAAATAAAACCAGAAGTAATCTGTTATAGTTTAGGGTGTCTCGTTTTTCGGTCTTGTTTGTATCATGCAAAATTAGAAAACAAACCATGGATTGACAGGTTTGGCAAAGTCATATCAGTTGCCTCACCAAACAAAGGTTCTTACTTAGAAAAACTCGGATTTTGGTTGGGTTTCCTTTTGGAGAGAAGCCCTAATTTAGCTTTAAAGGTAATTGGTCTAATCGGGAATTTAAGAAGCGACGCTATCAAAGACCTTTCCTTTGGACTAATACGTAAAGAAGAAAGAGGATGGCTTGCTACTATTTCTGGTTACTTCCAAGAAACTTATTTTGGAGAATTAGATCATTTAGATGTTTACCAATCATATGCACTGTTAGATGGAATTCATAATCCACTCCAAAATTTTTTGGGAGATGGGATTGTAGAAAAACAAAGTTTAACTTATCTCACAGACAAAGTTTATGCACATCGGGACCGCCAAGAGTTACGAACCAAAGAATTGATAAAAGAGAATCATTTTTCCATTCTGAGTTCTAGAAAACTTGTACACTGGATTAAAGAAGTTTTGGATGATAGGTTTCGAATGGAATGAGTTTATTTTTTTCCAAAATTTTAAAAACAAAGGACGATTAGCCTCCCATTACTTCCAGATGGATTCGCACAGACTCTGCCAGAGCTTTTAGGTCATAACCTCCCTCTAAAAAGGATATTACCTTCCCTCCACAATACCTATCTGCTAAATCCATTATCTTTTTGGAAAAGAGCTCAAAACTACTGGTCGTAAGATTCATCCCACCCAATGGGTCATCTCTGTGGGCATCAAATCCAGCCGAAATCAAAATAAACTCAGGCAAAAATTTTTCCATTTCCAGTTCGATTCTTTCGAATTTTTTTAGGTAGTCCGATTCGCTTGATCCGCGAGCTAAGGGAAAGTTCAAATTGGCTCCGAAGCCCGCGCCAATTCCGCGCTCAGACTCCGAACCCGTGCCTGGATAAAAAGGGAATTGGTGGAAAGAGATAAAAAACACATTAGGATCGTCATAGAACATATGTTGTGTGCCGTTCCCATGATGGACATCCCAATCAAGGATCAAAATTCGTTTGATTCCTTTGCCTTGGAGATACTTTGCTGTAATTGCAATATTATTAAAAATACAGAATCCCATCGCAAAATCAGACTCTGCATGGTGACCAGGAGGTCGAACCAGAGCAAATCCATTCCTTAGTTGACCATCTAATATCGAGTTTGTTAGGTGAATACCTGAACCTGCAGCCAATGTTGCAGCAATCAAACTGTGGTTTGAAAATACAGTATCCCCATCCAAATAACCATTTTGTTTTTCCAATATCGTTTTTTGGACTGAGTGTACATATTGCTTCGAATGAACTATTGATAAAATCTCATTTGATGCTCCTGAGAAGTCTCGTATCCACTCAAATCTATCCGTCGGGAGATCACCTAATTTGTCTAGGATCGATACAAGACGACGATGTGTTTCTGGATGACCAAGTCCAGTATCGTGTTTTAAAAAATCCTCACGATAGGCAATTCCAGTTTTTGAAATCATCATTGGAATAACATAAATCTTTCTATAAAAACAACCATTTCGATAATCTCCAAAATGAGATGATCTATTTGCCGAGCAATTTGGGACCGTTCGCGATCCGCTAAATTTTTATCCAAACTAGCATTACCATAAATCGCATAAAGAGTCCGAATGTCTTCGGAAAACGGTCCATTGAACCATTCTCGAAATGCTCTCTGTTTTATTTTGTATTTTGGCAACATCATACCGTTAAATTCCCAAGTGAAATTATCACCAAACCTAAGATGGATTTGAAATAAACCTTCCGCTTTTTGAATTGAGATTTCATTCTGTTCGGGAGAAAAATCTATCTTTCTCAACATCACAAGAATCAGTAACATCTTTTCTAAAAATGCAACGAGTTCCTTTTTTTCAAATCCACTGATTTTGTTATCATCGCCTATATGTTTAAGATAGGTTGCTCCTACCTCTTTAAATAGTCTAGAAAGCTCGAACATTCTATCCTTAAATAGTTCCTTCGGAACCAACTCGTCAGCAAAACGTCCATAAGACTTCAAATGTAGGTCAGTCGAAATATCGATCATAGACTAATTTTTAATTTAGAAAGGAAATTTAGTCAATCGATTCGATTGAATTTTTATTCAAGTTTTAAAATTTGGAGATATGAGAAAGTTTAACTTCCTTGTCATTCCTATCTTTCTTTTGGCTTTAGGTTGTGCCAGCACAGAAACAAAATCAAAAAAATCCAAGTCCGTAGATGATTTCCCAGAATTTGTAGAAGGCTTATACATCAATACCAAGTCCATTCGTGATCAGAAGAAATGGTCCAATCTGTTTGAAGTGATGGCAGATCGGGGTATGAATACTGCGGTAGTTGATATCCAGCCATATGCACCTAGTTTAGAACAAGTAAACGAAGCAAAAAAACTGGGATTCTATATGGTGGCAAGGATCGTTAATTTTGAAGGCGGACTTCTCGAGAAAACCCCGAATGCGGGACGCATGGCTTCCATCCAAAAATCGATACGAAAGGCATGTGAATTGGGTTTTCCAGAAATTCAGTTGGATTACATCCGTTATGCCGACGGAGGAACCAATTTTAGTATGCCTTATGAAAAGCGGTACGAATCTATATTGGGTATCATAAAGGAACACAAAGAAAAAACCAAGGATACCTGCCGGCCAGAAACTAGGTGGTCTGCCGATATTTTTGGAAGAGTTCCCTTCATTCAAAATGATATCATAGGTCAAAAAGTAGAACCTTTTAGCGAGGAGCTAAATGGGCTATATCCGATGTTATATCCATCCCATTTTTACGGATTGGTTCACAGGGTGGCCGATCCATACGGAACGATCAAAGATGGCCTTGATCTAACAGTTCAGAGAGCCAAAAAGGATACCAAAGCAGTCGGCTGGATCCAAGGATTTAATATGCACGTTGGCCCAAGTAAGTTGAGTTATGTGGATTATATCAAAGCTCAGATGCTTGGTGCCAAACATTCCAAAGGACATGGTTTTATCGTTTGGAATGCTGGAAACGAATATGTAGACACCATAAAAGCGTACGAATTGTACAAATCGGAGATTACGAACTCAAATTCCGTTTCAAAATCAGAATAGATTTTTTTCGGCTTCTTCAATGTTTTTTCGGCGGAGGTAGGCATCCGCCTCTTCTTCGCTTCCTAGAGTTTTTATCCTAAGTTCTTTCAATTTTTGATCACGTTCTTTCTCTGTGAGATTTCTATTAAGCCTTAAAAATTCCTTCTCTTGTTTTTCATAATTTGAGACAGAGTCCAAAAATTGGCGTTCTTTTTGTCGTTCACCTGCAAGTGCATTGGCCTTTTCTTTCCCAAAATAGCGAGTTTCGATTCGATTTAAGTATTTTTCCTTTTCTTCGGAAGATGAGAAAGAATTTAAGTCCTTCTCTCGAATAACCAATTCCATTTGGTAATTATCATAACTATCTTCTCTTGAAACAAGTGAATCAAAGTACGCACCATAGGATTTTTTTTTGAAATCATTATAGGCTTTAACTCGTGTTTCCGGATTCATGTTCTCGGTCGTTTTTAAAAAATTGGCGGCACCTTCCGTAAAATCAACCTGAGCCTCTTCCATCCCAAAAATCAGATCTGCTTTTTCACCCAAAAGTTCTCTACGTTTGTCTTTGATTTTCTGATAAAGATCAACAAAACTTAAGTCAGTCGGTTGTTTCCAATTTCTATATACTTCTTCGTACTTAAAATAAGAGACAAAAAGATCTCGTACCTTTTCACGTTCGGGGGATTCGTATTCCGAATCAATATAAGCAAGGATTGTGCTGTCACATTGCTCTGGTGTGTATTCCTGCTTACACTTTCTACGGAGTGCCCAAACCTCCCAAACAAAATTGATCTTCCCAGTGCGAAGGTCTTCTAAAAGTTCTAAGTATGACTTGGACCTGTCTTCACGAAAGGGCGAAAGCGCCTCATCCCAAAAACCATCTCCGGATCCTAGAGGTGAAATGCGAGTTTCTGAATTGAGATTCTTTTCTCGGGATTGTAAGTCTTGTACACTGGCTTCGGAAATATCCTTACGAAAGAAAAAAAGTAAGGAGAGAAAGAATATAGCAAATAGAACTAATACAAATATTATTTTTTTTGAATCCATAGAATCTAGAAATAGCTAATGTTGAATTGAGAAAACGAAAAAAACTGCCGAAGGGGCTTCGGCAGTAATCGAAAATCTACTGGAGTGCTCTCGCGTTTCTCGCGATGTTTAGGTACCAACCAGTAACATCAAAGAAATTTTGTCCACTTCCTGCAAGGTTTGTTGCTTGTAGGTGGTCAATTCCTGTTGCAAACCAGTAGCTAGGTGCAAGTCCTCTCCAAGTTCCCCATCTTTGTGAACTCGTTGGAACAACGCCATCATTTGCCCCACCCATGCCGTAGAACAACCCACCTGCCCATGTAATTGGGTAGGTTAGAGCCATAATTGGGTGTTGGATTGGATCTGCCCAAGCCATTTGAGATCCGTACGAGTAGTACTTCACTCCAGATTGGTTGGGAGAGTTTGGGTTAAAAGTTCTTAAGTAACTTACTGTCAATGAGCGACCCATCGCAATTGCGTCTTGTGGTCTTCCATCTCTGTAAACCAGTCTGGCAAGTAGTCCGAGAGTTGCGTTTGCAAAAGGTTGTAACCAGCCTGGGATCACAGAAAGGACGATATCTGCCATAGGAGCCCCTTGGTGCAAGGAATTGATCGTAGTTACTGATGCTGTTTTTCCCGCAAAACCTAGGTTAGACACCATATATCGTGCTACAAGCCCACCTTGGGAGTGACCAAAAAGGTGCACCTTAGAACAACCATTTGCTGTCATCCAAGAGTTAACTGCCGTTTGGATTTGACTTGCTCGTGTGGGTATGGAGTTTGTAGCGGAGCTTCCTGGAGTGGTAACCTTCGCACCTTGGGAGCGCAAATACCCATCGAGTCCTCCCCAATACCTTACAAGTCCACCTGCCAGACCCCTTGTATCGTCAAAGCCGAGAATCCCATGGACTAGGGCAATGCACTGACCGTCTAACGGACCTGCAAAAACTCCTGAACTGGGGATAGTGAGTAGGACCGCAAAAATTCCTACATAGATTCTATTTTTCATTTTTTCCACCTGAATTTTCATTTTTGACATTATTTGGCCACAATTTACTTACAGGTCAACTGGTTTCCCGTAAATTAAACATATTTAAATGGAACGGTGTACTTATTTGTCACAGGTTAGTTTTCTTTGCAATTTGCTATGTCGAGTTGCAGACTGTTCAATTGAGACCATAAACTCTTTCTTCCGTTGCGCGAAAGTATCCACTCGCCTCTTCGTTTTTGATAATTTCTGCCTCCTCTCCAAAGAGTTCTTTGCGAAGTGAGTCTAGAGATCTTTCGTCTTCGGGCGATAGAGAAGATTTTTTGCCTAAAAGTTTTGTCCTCATCTCAGAGTATTTTTTTTGGTTTTGCCAACCTCTTTCTCGTTCTTCTTCCAAAGCATCCCAACGAGCGAGAGCGGCGGCATCCATTCCCATGGTTTCGCGAATTTCACGAAGAGCGGACTTTCGTGCAGAATAGGAAAGAACCTTTAAATCTTTTTGCACAGATACCACAAAACCATCTGTTAGTTGCTGGCGTTTGTTTTCTAAAATACGTGGTAAATCTTTTCCAAACTGTTCTTTTAAAACCTTTTCGTATGAATTAAGCTTTGCATCTACACTTCCTACGGGGCTTTCTTCGATTCGTTTGAGTGCATCAGTAACATTATTCATCTTCTTTTCCATGGCCCAAATTTCATCGGCTTTTTCACCAAACAAGCGATAACGTTCTTTCCACATCATTTCTTTTCGTGCCTGATCACTCATTAGTCCCAACTTGGACATATTTGCTTCGCGAAATTTATTGTACGCATAAAGACTTTCAGACATCCTAAATATCTCTAATGCTTTGTCAGGAAATGCATAACCTAAAATTTGGTGTAAAACTTTGACCCAATCGTTGGGATAGAGTTTTGGAAGTTCTTTCATGAGTTCTTCTAAGAGTGCAATTTGAACACTAGGTCGATCAATGTATTTTCCATATTTCTCAACCATGATTCTTGAGATTTCTTCTACAGTGAAGGAACTTAATTTGGAATCTTCATAATCTAAAGGTAAGTCAGGTAAGGAACCGTTAAGTGAAGAAATGGGAGCGTTGGTCAATTCTTCAAAGTCTTTTTGGTTTTTATCTTTGGTCGGACGAAACCAAAGAATCACTAAAAAAAGAATCGAAATAGATGCTAACGCAAAATAGATAAATTTTTTATTTTGAAACATGAATGGAAATCCTGGGAATAAAAAAAGGCGACCCGAAGGCCGCCTGATTAAGGTTAACCGCCTTTTGTGACGATAAATTCTAAAATAGAAGCATAAAATTCTTCCTCATCGAAAGTATCTGGAGGAATACCAACTACATCCAAATGATCTTGGCTTACAACACTTGACTTTGAAGTCATTTGGGCCGAGCTAGGCGCATTTAGATTGGAAACATATCCTAGCGATGTATTGACTGTGATTGTGTCAAAAGAGAAAGCCCACTCGTTGTATTGGAGTCTTTCCCCCATTTGCTGGGAATTGATTCCAACAAGACCATCATCATCGTTATTTCCTCGAATACCATCCCCTCTGCCTGCTGCTCCATCGTTATCACAGTCATCGGTACAGAATCCGTCCCCGTCTATATTATAAAAGCCTTCTTTAAGAAGATACAAAGCTGGATTGGTATTGATGCTATCCTGAGCTGTGATGATCGAACCATAGTAAGCAGCATTTGCCGAATTCACATTATAATTTGCATTATATGCTCTCATTCCTGTTGTGATTCCGTCAGTGGATGAATAGTCGTTGTATACAAGTTGTTTTGCGGCCGCAATACCATCATTGCCCGAACCATAAATAGTATTTCCAAATAATTTAGCAAGAGCATCGATTACAGAAGTTACTCCAGGTCCGAGGTCTAAAATGTATTTAGCTGTAGGGGATCCTCTATGAGGACTAGATACAGAAATTAGGGCATGAACCACCTGACGACCGTAACGTGCACGTAAAACCGCAGCCGCTTTTCTTGCATCAATGCCACCCTGCGAGTGACCAATGATGTTTACTTTTGTGGCACCAGTTGTGGTCATATAGTTTTGTATACGATCTGCGAGTTGTGTCCCTCTAACTTCAGAGGATTGGAAGGGAGTTACGCTGGCCGCCAGTGCCCTTTGTGAGCTACTGATTTTGCCGTTGCAGGTAGTTTCCAAAAATTCGTCGCATGGATCTCCCACAAAGGTTCCGAAATCATTTCCAAAATAGAAATAACCAAGTAGGTTGTCGAATCCAGAGAGGCCATGTGCGAAGACCACTGGATAGAGGGTTTTCCTTGCTCTCGCTTGGATTCCTGTTGCTAGGAATAGAAGCGCCGCTAATAACACAAGGATTGTCTTTTTGTGATACATAGTTTACCTCGAACGAACAGAATGTCCGACAGGTTTGTAAAAAAGTCAATCTAAATGTGTTAAATATGTGTAAATTTCAAAATATCTGTGTTTTCTGTGTGAAGTACTAAATTTTTTTGAGTTTTTTCTCTCGGTTTCATAGATTTACAGAAAGCTCCCTCCAAGGAATTTCTGAAAGATGGCGGATTGGTTTGTAACCAACGCCCAATTCCAATCCCTCCGCATCGGATAGATTTCCAAAGGGAAGGTAAATCTGCTCCACGCCCAATCCGCACAGCTCTTTGATCCGAAGAGAAATCTGGCCGACAGGACGTACTTCACCCGAAAGTCCTACCTCACCTAAAAATGCCGATTTGTTCGTAAAATTTAAATTCAAAAAAGAGGAAACAATCGAAGCAACAATTGCAAGGTCTAACGCGGGTTCGTCGATTTGAAGCCCTCCTGCTAGATTGGAAAAGATATCTTGTTCTCCCAGAGGGTAACTCAAAAACTTTTCAATGACTGCTGAAAGTAAAATCACCCGACGTGTGTCGAGCCCCTCTGCCATTCTCCTAGCTTGCCCAAAGGATGACTTGGTGACCAGTGCCTGGACCTCAACACCAAGAGCCCTGGATCCCTCCAATACACTGGAGATTACACTACCCGAACGTTCGACAGAATCATTTGAAAGGAAAAGACCATGTCTATCTGTAACTTGCGTTAAACCTTTTGTTGACATTTCAAAAATAGCTGAGTCACCCACTGAACCGAAACGGTTTTTGATCGCACGAACCATTCGGTAATAATTGAGTTTGTCACCTTCAAAGTAGAGTACCGTGTCCACCAAGTGTTCCAATACCTTGGGTCCAGCGATCTGACCTTCCTTTGTTATATGACCAATTAGGAATATGGGAACTGAAGTTCTTTTGGCAGTCTCCAAAAAAATCTGGCTCGACTCTCGCAATTGGGTCACAGTGCCCGCTTGGTTTACTAAAGATTCTTTGAGGATTGTTTGAATGGAGTCTATAAATACAACAGAAGGTCGAATATCCCCAATCATTTGAGAAATGTTCTCTGCGTAGATTTCTGAAGATAAAAGAATCGAATCCTCTTGAATGCCCATTCGTTTGGATCGGATTCCAATTTGGGCTGCGGATTCTTCTCCACTGATATAGAGGACCTTCCCCGTTTTTCCAATATGTCTTGAAATTTCAAGTACTAATGTAGATTTTCCTACCCCTGGTTCTCCGCCAATCAGAATAAGACTTCCCGGAACAATACCTCCGCCTAACACTAAATCTAGTTCTGTAAAACCAGTAGAGAGACGCGCAAAGGATTCCCCCTTAATTTTATCAATAGATACGGGATCGGAATACTTTTTATCTGTCTTTTTTGCTTTCGTAGACTGGATTTCGTCAAACCTACCACCTGAGGAAGTTGGGATCTCTACAACCTGGTTCCACTCCCCACAAGTTGGACATTTCCCTGCCCAGCGGAAGAATGTATCTCCGCAGGAATTACAGATATAACCAGGTTGCTTTTTTGACATCAGTGTTCAAAAAGATTGTGAATTTCTAATAAATCTAATTCAACTATCGTTTCTAAAAAGGCTAAACTCTTTTCGGCGATCTCCATCCTGTTTTCTCGAATCAACATTTCCGTTAGAATCGATTCCAAAGATATTAAAAAACGCACATCGGTAGAAGCATAATCAACCTGGTCTTTGGTGAGAATTTTTTTGCCCCAGTCAGAAGATTGGTTCTTTTTGTCGATGTTCTCATCAAAGAACTCTCGGATGAGTTCCTTTAAACCATGTTTGTCGGTGTAAGTTCTCGCAAGTTTACTTGCAATTTTCGTGCAAAATACATTTTTAACTTTGATTCCGAGTCTCGCACGAAGGAAGGTCATATCCATACGCGCAAAGTGGAATATCTTAACAATTTCTTTGGATTCGAAGAGGGCTTGGATTTTTTGTGCTTCTTTTTGGCCAGGTAAAATCTGTACTAGTGCTACTCGGTTTTTAGAATCAGAAATCTGAACCACACAAAGCCTATCTCTGCGGGGGTTCAGTCCCATCATTTCGCAATCCACCGCCAACCGATCGTCTTTTTTAAACGCTTCAAAAAATTCGTCAGAGAGGTCTCCTTGGAATACGATTGGTTTTATAGTTGAACGTTTTTGGGTCATAATGGCTTACTATGGAAACTACCCTATCAAAATCATCAAATAGATTTTTCCCAAATGAAAATTCAATACAGAGTACACGATAAGATCACCATTTCAAAATTTTCGCCCGTAAAAAACGGAGTTTTTATCAGCAATTGCCAAAAATTTGAACTCCAAATCCATAGCGCGTCACCGAACAAAAAAGAGACCGTTTCAATACCAAAATTGATCTGGCGAGAACAAGTTCGTCCTGAAGTCGGATTCTCCGTAGATTTTCTCGAGATTGTTTTAGATTCGATTCCATCAGAAGAAGGATTCTCAATCTTCCAACATGGATACCAATCCTGGTCGATTTCGAGAACTTTACCGAAAGAAAATTTAGATCTTTCACCAAGACTATCTTTCCTTCAATACTCCCAGGAAAATATCTACTCAAAACACAAAGGAAACAAGGGAGAGTTCCTCTCTGAATACCTAACACTCGTTTACAACCTTAACAATTCATCAGGTGTTTTATATGCGCCTACTGAGGCCGGAGAATTCGGCATCAAGTTTGTAGTTGAGCAGACTGAGACTGGCCAACTAACTGGCATTCGTGCAATTTATGATATTTTTTCCTTACCTGACCTAAAACCAAAATCTAAGATCAAATTTGCTCCCATCAAAATCCAACACTTCCAAGGAAAACCAGAGCCAGTTTTAGAGTCTTACTTTTTTGAGCTTGGTAAAAAAATGGGGGTATCAAATCTCCCCAAAAAAGTACCAACAGGTTGGTGTTCTTGGTACTATTACTATACGAATATTGATCAGAAGACTATTTTAGACAACCTAACAAAAGTTCGTGAATTAAACTTACCACTAGAGTTTTTCCAAATCGATGATGGTTACCAAAAAGAGATTGGAGATTGGCTCATTCCTAACCAAAAATTTCCAGGTGGGATGAGAATTCTTGCCGACGAAATCAAACGAGTCGGTTTAAAACCTGGCATTTGGCTTGCACCATTTTTAGTAAGAAAAAAATCTGAGTTTTTTAGAAAGTATCCAGAAGCAATTCTAAAAGATTTCAATGGAAATCCTGTTCCCTCCATATACCAACCGCTATGGGGAAGAGGATATACTTATGCTTTAGATATTACCCACCCTACAGCTCTCCAATATCTTGAAACAGTATTTACTACGATGGTAAAAGAATGGGGTTATCCATATTTAAAACTGGATTTTTTGTATGCGGGACTTTTGCCGGGAGATAGTTATAACAAAAGTTTATCACCTCAATCTCGTTATATGGAAGCACTCAAGCTCATTCGAAAGGTAGTTGGGAAACAAACTTTTTTACTTGGTTGCGGTGCACCTATGCTTCCTTCTGTCGGAATATTCGACGGAATGAGAATTTCTTGTGATGTAGCTCCGTATTGGTATCCTGAGAAAATCCGCGTGTTACTTCGTGACCGAAATGCATTGTGTACTCGAACAGCCCTAATCAATGATCTAACCCGATCCTCAATGCATCGAAATTTATGGTTCAATGATCCTGATTGCCTGCTTGTTCGCAAAAATAAAAATAAAATGAATGAAAACCAAACGAAACTTATGGCTTCGGTCATGGCAGTTTCGGGAGGTATGTTGCTTGTTTCTGATGACCTCACAAAATTGGAAATGGAGAGATTGGATCTTTTGAAGAAAGCATTCCTATTGAACCGAGAGTGCCAAGGAAAGACGCCAATACCACTTGGGATCTTTGATTCGGAATTTCCAAATGCTCTATACAATCCATCTGGCTATCTTGGAATTTGGAATCCTAGTGAGATAGAAAAAACAATCGAAGTGGAACTTCCTCAAAAATGGAATGCAAAACCTCCTTTTATGGATTTCTGGACAGGAACACTAGTCCCTATTCAAATGGATGGGAAAAAACTTTCTGTTGTTTTACCTCCTTTTGGCTCGGTGGTTCTTTCCGTTTGAGTCGAATTTGGATTGACGGGATGTAGGAAGAAACGATAATTTTCGACAATCTTTAGGTAAAGGTAAGTAAAACTATGTCAAATCGTTTCGTTCTTTTTACAATCTTATGCACTGTTGTTTCATTTAGCAACTGTTCGTTTTTAGATTCCGCATCCGGTAGTATCAGCCGACTCGGATTTTCTGTTTCTGATTCCACTTCTGCCCTTGTAAAATCCATTAGCAATAGTGCTTCTTCTCTTTCTGATTCGAGCGCAAAGAAGAAAGAGGAAGCAACTCAACATTACAAAGAAGATGTAATGGCAAGTGTGGCCCTTCAAATCCAATTTCCAAACCGTACAAAAGAATTAGAAAATGAAATCGCAATGATTGCAAAAGAACATGGTTTGGTTTCTTGGAGATCCAATCCAGCAACGTATATCGCAATCGGACAAGGTCTCAAAGAAGCAAAAGTAACTAAATCTGAGTTAGCACTGCTTGCAGAGAAACTAGGAAGTTCTAAAAGAGAATTTTACAATCTAATCGAAGAAGGATACAATCTATAATCCCTTTGTCTCTGGGGCGGAGATTCTACTTCGCCCTTTCCTGTCTTATTTTCCCTGCGTTTCTTTTCGCAAAAGAACCTATCGCAAATTCAAACCCTGTTGGTTTTCTTTATATCGCGTCTAATTCGGGTCAATCCAGTGGCGGCCACTCTGCATTAAGAATCGGGAACCGTGTCTACCACCTACAATATTCCTTTGAGGACAAAATATTTTATATCATTCGAGAGCCTTGGGAAAATTTTCGTTTTTTATATTCGGTCGTTCAGAACAGAAACATAGAATTTTATGAATGGAAACTAAGTAAAATCGCAAAACGTGAATTTCAAAGAAAATGGGACGAATTGTACTTAATTCAAAAAAAATATCTAAATAACATAAATTCGCTAAAGGAAGAATACAAGTTTTATTCACAATGGATATCGAATAACCAAACAGAGATAGATGGGCTTGGCTACTTTACAGAAATAAAATCGGAACGAGAAAAGGAAGAACTTGCTCTATCGAATTCCGAAAAATACCATATCGAGAAAAGTTTAGAAATATTACAAAAAGAACTCCGGGTCGCTTTTGATACCGAGGGAAAAAAAGCAAACCCAATTGTCTTTAAATCAAACAAACTAGAGAACAAACATTGGCTAGATGAAGAAAATTTCTCAGAGTTTTTTCCGCCACAAACAATTGAAACAGGCGCCAATCGACTTCAAAACCTAATCCGAAAAATTCAGATTCGAAAATGGATCTTAGAGCCAACCCTTCCTTATCTTCCTGCTTTTTTTTCGTTCCATTTTGATGAAGACTTAAAAGTAAAGGAAGAGGATCAAGTCTGGCTTAAAAATATACAGACTCAATTGCGAGAGGACTTTATCAGTTGCATCAAAAATCAAAACTGCAATGATTGGGAAGAGTTATCTCTGTTGGTTCGATACATTTCCATTGGAATGAGTCGAGATCTTGGTGTATTTACTTTCCCCATGCTTCAGACAAAAAAACTTCCACACCAGACTGAATTCGAAATCCCCGAATGGCTTAGAGAAAAAAAGAATCTAGAATACAAACAGGCATTTTACGAATTGAAAAAAGAAATGATGGCTGGGTACAATTTTGCTACCTTCCTTGAGTGGGAAAGGTTTAACTTAAAATGGTATCTTTTCTTTCAAAAAGGGAATGAGGGGTTTTTGGATTTGTGGACACCTAACCTTCCAGGGAATGTTTCTTTACAAGAATTTTCACAAAATACAAATAATGTATCTTCCGATGTTTCATCTCTAGAGACAACACTCTTTCAGATTCAATCAGAATACCAAAAAAAGGTACAAGAAATCTATTCTTACCATTTGATTTTTAAAAATTGTACGGGAGAACTCTTTAGATATCAAAATCATTTTTTCCCAGACCAAAAAATTCTAGACGAGACAATCGGCGAAAGGATCTCGCATGAGCCAAGGCAATTGAATTTTATACCTGCGATTGCGGCCAAGAGAGTAGAATCCCATACCCTCACGACGCGAAAAAAAATCTATTTATCCATTCGGAATCTTTATTTAAACGAGAAGCGTAGAAACAAAGTGGAATCTTGGAAAGATGGTTTGCCAAACCTGTCCCCCATTTACAAATCCAATCCATTTGACCATAGTTTTTTATTTTTTACAGATGATAAACTTTACTCACGCCCGTTATATGGACTTGCAAATTTAGTTTGGGGGATTGGATATACTGCTAAAGGGATTCTTTGGATTCCCGTGGATTATGGCGAAACAGTTTCTAAAGGAAGCGAATCAATTTTTTATAGCCTTCCTGAGCTTGTTTTCTTCAATATTCGAAAGGGACATTTTCCCTATATCACAATTGATGAAATACCTGAAGAATACTACCATTTAGAAAAAAAATGAAATATTTATATCTGACAATCCCCTATTTAATCCCTTTAATTTGTATCCTATTTGATTGGAAACCTTGGTTTTTACCTCAAAATAAAATTCACCTATCCTTTGTTATTGGATTTTTTTTCCTATTCCATAGCCTTTTTGTATTTTTTGTCATAAACTCACACCCCATTTTGGAACGGATACAAAATCGGAACACAAAATACTTTTGGATTTTGGTTTTGGGATATTTTGCTTTTGTAATTCTCTTCCCAATTCGGAATATGAACTGGGGGGATGGACTGGTTCTATTGGAGACGAATCTATTCGAAACAAAACTCTTTGGATTTCAGTTCACCTTAGATGAGATAGGTGAAACAGTATTTCACAGTTTCTTTTTAAGGATTCTCGGTGGTTTAGGATTTGGTGATGACCCGCGGTATTCCTATCGACTTTTTTCCAATTTGTCTGGGATTGCCATCGCATTTATTCTTCTTAAAAATTTAAAAGGAAAAACGATCAGCGGATCGATCGGAATATTTTTATTCTTTGGTTCGGGAGGATTCCTATTATTTTTTGGTTACGCAGAAAATTATGCACTGGTTACACTCATTCATTTTACATTATTTTATATTTGCAAAGATTGGATTGAGAAAGGAAAGGACAAAAAGAAGTTACTTTATATTTCAACGGCAATCGTTTCGCTAGGTATCCTTTTTCATTTAGTATCCGGATATTTAGTGGTATTTTTATGCTATCTTTGGTATGAATTTTCGCCGAAAGAGGAAAAGATTCGAACTTTTATCCGTTGTGCCTTGCTTGGTACAATAATTCTTCTTCCATTTTTTCTGTATTTTACTTTTTTACATACTCCAGGCGTGGATACGCGGAGTACCCATCTCTTAAATCTACCGTTCTATCCAATCAAAAGGATGATTTCATTAAATCATATTAAAGAAATTCTTTCCGTTTTTTATTTTAGTGTAAGCCCAGGACTTTTTTTCATTTTGTATATCTATTTCTTTTACAGAGAAGATTGGAATCATGCTATAGAAAAAAAGGAAAACATTGCACTCCTATACGGTGCCGTTTCTTTCTTAGTAAACGGATTCTTGCAAAACCCACAATTGGGTTTTCCAGCTGACTGGGATTTGATGGGATTTTACTGGCTACCAACTACTATGTTTGCTTATTCACTTTGGAAAGATTCTAAATTAGCGCGCATTGAGTTTATACCAACACTATTCTTTTTTGTTTCTATGTTACTACTAACAGCGATTCAACTCAACAAGGAAGAACCAAAGAAGGAACAGATCTATCAGATTACGGAAACTTTAATCCAAGACTATGTTGCGGAAGAAAAAGAAAAAATCGAATCCTTAGATAAAAATGATCAAAAGTTCTATGCAAAGGCCGATTTTTTATTTTTTAAAGGGGAAAGGCTCATCAAACTACTTTGTCCATTTGAGGGCCAAGAGCAAATTGGATCAAAAATGTTTGAACATAGGCAAGAATGGAATCACTACTTTCCTACACTGAAAAACGACAAAGAAAAACTTAAAAGATTTTTAGAGGATGCTACTAAAACAAATATCAGCTATATTAAAGCTCTAGAAGAATATACGATATGTCATCCGATGCTTTAGAAGATGTTTCTAAATATTGAATATATGTTTGGATCTCATCATTCATAGAATCAATTCGCAATCTTTCCGACATTGGGAGTTGAGAAAGAGATTGGACCAGCGGATGACTAGTTGATGCAAGCAATCCGTCAGAATATACAAAGAGCACATCTCCATCTTCTACATCAATCGTCGTTTCCGTGAATTCGACATTCTCCAAAATCCCTAATATTTGACCAGAGACATCGCGTAAAATTTCTATGGCACGAGAATCTCTCTTAAAAATAATCGGGAAAGGGTGCCCTGCTCTTGAATAGACAATTTTTTTCTGAAAGTGGTCAATTAAGATACTACTCGCAGTCATACTATGTGTGCCGATTGCACGATACAATTCGAGATTGAGCCGAGAAAGAAGTTCACTAGGCTTTGTAGTAGTCGTCCGTGCAAGCTCCTTATGAACAGTTGACATTAAAATAGCGATAAGGCCAGATGTTACACCGTGACCTTCGATATCTCCCATTAGAATTAAAGATTTATCTTCATCAATTTGTGTTACTTGATAAAAATCACCAGAAACATAGTTAACAGGTTTAACATCCGCATACATCTTTCTCGTAAGTTGTGGGAGATTCATGGTTTTAGATTGGATTTTTGCAGCAAGCCTCAAATCTCGATTAATTGCTTCATCTCTGGACTCCCTTTCTTTTAGAACATTATAATATTCCAAACCTCTAGAGAGCGCAGCCTCTATAGATTTCAGTAAAAAAGGCTTAAGAATAAAATCCGATGCTCGGTGATAGAGTGAAGACACAACCGTTTGTATATCATGCTCTCCTGTTATCATCAAAACTTGAGTCTTTGATTCTATTGACTTTATTTTTTGAAGGACATCCAACCCAGACATCTGAGGCATATTTACATCTAAAAATACAACAGGATTTCGTTCCCGTTCAAAGTATTCCAAACCTTGGGATGGATTGGTAAAATATCTGGCAAAAAAGCCTAAACTGTTAACTAGAAGCTCAAGTGTTTCGCAAATTTCAGAATCATCGTCGATAATTAAGATTTCTGGTTTGAATGCATAATCAATCATAATGACATAGAAAAAGGTTTTTCAGGCTAGCTCTGCCGGAACTTAGTCTTTTCCTTCACTTCTTCCACTTTTTTAAAATAGGATTCTTGAAATACCTTTTTTTCTAAATATGCATCCGTGCAAGAAATCATTTCACCATACTTCCATTGATAAGGCTCCCCGTCCTCGAAACAAACCTTGTTCTGGTGGATTTTCGAAGATAGATTTCTTAAGTTGGTACCTCGAAAAGATTTGATCAAGGCTCGAAAAGTTCCCTCTTTTTCGGGGTCTATAAATCGAAATTTTCGAGAAAATAAAACCGCATCGTGAAAGTATTCGGGAACATTGAAGGCACCAGAGGTGCCGAGGGTTTTTGAAAGATTTAGTATAAATATAGTAAATTCATTAAGTACATTTAAGCCTGGATATTCTTGACCAAAATAAAGCTCTTTTTTCAATCCACCAGGTTCAAATTTAAGGTTTTGAGTGAGAAGCCAATCTATATAAATCATAGGGAACTGCTCATCATCACCCTTCATTTGGAATTGCGATACTTTAAGTCGCATATGAACAAGTATTCTTTTGTCAGCTGTTTTTATATAGATTCGATTATCATAATCGTTTAATACTTCAAGTTCGATAACTGATTTCGGAAAACCTCTGACTTCAACTGCATGTAAGAGACCTGATTCTTTTAGGAGATCATCTATTTCTTCTTTACGGAACCTATTAAAAAGTTTTGGTTCCATATTAAGTGATGTATTTAATTCTCGGGAAACATCAACTAAGCTTAACTCATCAAGATTCAACCAATCTGATTGGTTTTTCTTTTTATCAGTTGATGAAAAGACTCCCATTATTTTTCCCCAAAGGCAGTGATCGTGTTAAAGTGAATTTCTACTGTATCTCGAAAATCCCTTGCATAACCACCAGCTAACGTAACGACGCAAGGTATATCTTGATCCTCACAAAACTTTCTAATGATTTTATCTCTGTCCTTTAAACCTTTCATAGTTATTTTTAATTCCCCAAGCGAATCATCCTCATACGGATCTGCACCTGCAATATAATAAACAACTGACGAATCAAATTCACTCTTTATTTTTTGTAGAGAATCATACAAAAGACTGAGATATTGGTCATCTTTTATTCCAGGTTCAAGATTTACATCTAAATTAGAATTTTCTTTTTTAGGATATATATTCCCTTGGTGCATTGAAAATGTGTAAACCTTGTCATCATATTGAAAAATATACGAATTCCCATTTCCTTGGTGTAAATCTAAGTCAATTACCAAAGCATTTGTGTCAGGTTTGCTTAATTTTTGTTTTCGTATAGCAATTGCTACATCATTAAGATAACAAAATCCCTCTGCACGATCCGGAAAACTATGATGGTATCCACCGCCCATATTAAAAGCAAACTTATGTTTATCGGAAAGTTCAGAAGCAAGAATTGTCCCTCCAACTCCATACAGAAAGCTCTCCACAATACTCTGATTTAGCGGTAGTTCGGAATACATTGTTCTTTCCGTGTGTTCATAACCGAATAGATCATCCAAATAAGCAGTCGTATGAACTAATTCTAGATCATGATCTTCGACCTTTTTTGGAAGGATTATATCCCAAGAAGCAAATACAGGATCCCGTTTCACTCGATTGTAAAGATGAGAATATTTGTGTGCTGGGAACACATGCCCAGGAAGTTCCAAATTATACGAGGAGTGGTAAACTAAAGCTAACCCATTTGATGTCATTAATTTGATATTTTTGTGAAAAAAGTCACAAGTCAATTCAATCCGAACAAATTACTTGCAGGAAAAACAAAAAATAGTAAAATTCAGAAATATGTCAGAACCTCGTAAAATCCCATCCAAACGAACCAAAATTATTTGTACGATTGGCCCTGCTTCCGCTAACCGTGAGACCATCTTAAGTCTCATTTATGCTGGAATGGATGTAGCTCGGATGAATTTTTCGCACTCTACTCACGAATATCATAAAGAGATTTTTGAACTTCTTCGCGACTGTGAGCAGGAAACGGGTTCTTCCCTAGGTATATTAGCTGACTTGCAAGGACCAAAAATCCGCACAGGAAAGCTCAAAAATGGTCCCATTGAACTGAAATCAGGTGATACAATTTCGATAAACAATAAGGCTGATTTTTTGGGTGATGAAAGGGAAATCGGATGTACCTATGCGCATATTCTAAACGACATAGAACCTGGGCATCGACTTCTAGTAGATGATGGAAAACTTTCCTTCATCGTAAAATCTAAAACTAAAGAAAAGGCAGAGCTTGAAACTGTAATCGGAGGAATACTAAAAGACAATAAAGGAATCAATCTTCCAGGAACTCCTATCTCTGCCCCCGCTCTCTCTGAAAAGGATATAGAAGACCTTCAATTTGCACTTTCGCTGGGTGTTGACTACATTGCACTTTCATTTGTTAGGCGAGCAAGTGACCTAGAAATGGCAAGGCAATTTATGAAGGAAAGTTATGCTGGTTTAATTGCAAAAATCGAAAGACCAGAGGCTCTTCAAAATATCGATGAGATCATTGATAATTGTGATGGGATTATGATTGCCAGGGGCGACTTAGGAGTAGAATTAGATACGCAATATGTTCCGATCATTCAAAAAGAAATGATAACTAAGTTAAACCAAAAAGGAAAACCAGTTATTACTGCAACACAAATGTTAGAGACAATGATTGACAATCCAAGACCTACTCGTGCGGAAGCTAGTGACGTTGCAAACGCTGTGATGGATGGAACCGATGCAGTTATGTTATCTGGCGAAACGGCTTCTGGAAAATTTCCAGTTGAGGCCGTTTCTACAATGACTAGCATTATCAAAGCTGCAGAGGAATCGCATGTCTACCTAGCTCACCTAAGACAAATGGATAGAGAAACAGAAATGGAGAGAACAGCACTAGGAAATGCAGCCGAGACAATCGCTCGTTCGATAAACGCTAAAGCAATTATCAATTTTACCAGATCTGGTTATTCATCTCTACTCTCTTCAGAGTTTAGACCCGTAAACCCGATTTATTCTTTTACACCCTTTTTAGGAACATCACGTAAGATGAAATTGTATTGGGGAGTTGAACCTTTTGTGATGCCAATGATGGATAAATTCCCAGACATGATTGCATTTATGAGTAAAACACTAAAGTCGGAAGGTAAACTCAAGTCAGGCGATACAGTAGTAATACTTTCAGGAGCACCAGGATCTGTAGCACAAACAGTAGATTTTATCCAAATTCACAAAATTAAATAGTTTAGATATCTAAAGAAATTTTTAAGCCTTGGGCGGCAAGAGTTCCTGTCGTCCAAGCATTTTGAAAATTGAAACCTCCTGTAACACCATCTATATCTATAACCTCTCCTGTAAAAAAAATGCCAGGGATAATTTTACTTTCCATCTTACTAAAGTTAATATCTTTTCTAGACACACCGCCAGCTGTTACAAACTCTTCTTTATAAATAGATTTCGATGTCATTAAAAACTCCGAAGCCGTTAGCTTCAACGCTAGATTTCGGATTTGGTGGTTTGATAGTTCCGAAAGCCTTTTCTGACCTGATACAAGCTGGTTTTGAAGTATCCAGTCCCATAGTCTACTGGGCAAAGAAAAATTAAGATTTGATAATCTAATATTAGGTGATTGATCTTTGTTTGTGAGTAGAAAATTTTCGACGTCGGGAGTCGATTTATCCCCTAACCAATTGATCGTTATCTTGGTTTTATAATCTAAGTCATAGAACGTTCTTGCTTCATATGCGGAAAGTTTCAGTGCTGCCGGCCCACTAAATCCCCAATGGGTAATTAAAAGGGGTCCAACTTGAGGTTTCCCTTTTGGGGAAATCTTTATCTGTACGTTTTGAACGGTTATACCAGAGAGATTTATTATATCCGAATCTGAAACACCAAATGTAAATAAGGAAGGCACTGGGGGAACTATTTTGTGTCCTAAAATCTCGAGCAAACTCCAAATTTTTCGATTCGAACCAGTCGCAAAAATAATTCGATCAAAATAACTTGAATCTCCTCCTTCCCAAAGAACTCTGAAAATAGAATCCTCTTTGTATAGACCAACCAAAGACTTGGAAAAATGAATTGGGATTTTCCTCTTTTGAAGCTCAGCTAAAAAACAATTGATAATAGTTTCTGAAGAATCAGATTCTGGAAACATCCTTCCGTCTGGTTCAACTTTTAACCTAATTCCTCTTTGGCGAAACCATTCGATAGTGTCCTTAGGTTGAAAAGTCTGAAATGCATATTTGAGTTCCTTATTTCCTCGCGGATATTTTAATGAGAGTGCCTCGGGGTCAAAAAGATTATGTGTAACGTTGCAACGACCACCACCTGAAATTCGCAATTTGGATAGCGGTTCTTTTGATTTTTCAAAAATCTCAACGGAACACCTTCCAGCTAACGCATCAAAAACTTGAATGGCAGAAAAACATCCTCCTGCTCCAGCACCAATGATTGCAATTTTCGGTGCATTGCCCATTTTAAGAGAAGAGGACATAGAATAAAACCACCAAAAACGCATACTTTAAAATTTCATAATTCCATAAAATTCTCTTTCTGTTTATAAAATCTCCTAAACTAAAAAAACAAAAGACAAAAACGACAACAATTGCTGCGATCTGACTTGGATCAAAGAATGCTATTTTTTCTATAAATTTTAACGCAAAAATTGCAAACAAAGCCCATTGCAAAAATATATACCACTTACCGCATATTGACCCCAAAGATGGCCGATACAAAATTGAGTTGATATTCAGTTGATTTGCTGTTGTGGTTTTTACCTGTAGATCTTTTGGCCGTTCCGATGGATAAGAAAAAAAGGAAACAATGCCTTCCCATTTATTTTTGGTTCGAATCAAATCATAAAGTAAGTCACGAAACACATGCAAATTGGCAATTATTGGGTTGGAGTTTCGCAACTGTGTAACAAGGCCATACCTTGGAGTTTCATATTCTTGTTGGAAGGTACCAAAAATTCGATCCCAAATGATAAATACACCACCATAGTTTCTATCAATATATACCGAATTCATAGCATGGTGAACTCTGTGATGAGACGGAGTTACCAATATAAATTCAAATATAGGATGCAAGCGATTGAAAAAACGAGTATGCACCCAAAACTGATACGTTCGATTGAGAGCATCAACTATCAAATAGGATTCGATAGGAAAACCTAGGATTGCGAGAGGAAGGTAAAAAAATCCAATTGCAATGTTTCGGATAAAAGATTGTCGCAATGCAACGGTTAAATTATATTCTTCACTAGAGTGATGGACAACATGCGATGCCCATAATATCTTAATCTCGTGGCTGTATCTATGGGCAAAATAAAACAAAAGGTCTAAAAGTATGAATAATAAGACCCAGTGTAAAACTGTATTAGGCGAAAGAACCAAATCCGGTATAAAGTCTTTCAAACTTAAGTTCTGCAATAAAAAATCATATAGGATTACTATACCGATCAGGATAAAACCATCAAATACTCGACTGAGAACACCTAAACTCAAGTTCACAATAGAATCTTCTAAATGATAAAAATCCTTATTTTTAAAGTATACAAATCCGATTTCGATTGCGATCAATATAAAGAATATAGGTGCAATCGATTCGATTAGCCTCATTTACAAATTTTCCTTTTCTGAAATAAGTGCCTTGGCTTTCGCTTGGATTTTCTTTCTCTCCGATTCGCTAAATTTGGACCAAGTTTTATAAGCAAATCCTATCCTTGGATTAGATTCAAACTTTGATTTATTTCTTGCGAGGAAGTCCCAATATAAACTGTTATATGGACAAGAATTTTTTTCCGTTTTAGTAGACTTATCGTAAAAACAATTTTTACAATAATCCGACATCTTATCGATATAATTTGCAGATGATATATACGGTTTTGAGGCTAGTTTTCCACCATCCGCAAATTGGCTCATACCTCTTGTATTTGGTAACTCGACCCATTGAAACGCATCAATATAAACACCTAAATACCATTCATCCACTTGATCAGGATGCACACCCAGTAGCAGCATAAAATTCCCTATTACCATCAACCTTTGTATATGGTGCGCATAAGCTAGATCTAAAGATTGCCTTAATGAATGATTCATACAGTTCATTTTTGTATTCCCTGTCCACATCCAACCTGGCAAATCTTCTTTTTGATTTAAGAAATTAAGATTTTGATAACTAGGCATTTCTGCCCAATAGATACCCCTGACAAACTCTCGCCATCCAAGAATTTGGCGAACAAAACCTTCAACAGTCGCTAAGCTGATTCTATCTGAATTTTTTTTATAAAATGTTATGGCTTCATCTATGACTTCTTTAGGTGAAATCTGCTTTGTATTCAGAGAAAAGGAAATACAACTATGGAATAAAAAAGAGTCAGCTTCGGTCATCGCATCCTGGTAAGGACCAAAACCTTCAAAATATTTGGAAATAAATTCTTTCAAATATTTTAGAGACTCGTCTCTCGAGATTGGCCAAAAAATAGAATCACCAACTCTACCCATGGACGGAGTGTCCCGAAAAAGTTTTTTAAGATCGACCGATGATTTTTCTATCCAATTCCGTTTTTTGATTTTAATTTTAGCATCGTAACGTTTTCGGTTTTTTTCGTCATAGTTCCATTCACCTCCTAATGGATTATTTTCCTCTGACATTAGAATATTATATTTTTTACGAAGGTGACGATAAAAGTATTCCATTCGGTATTGTTTGTTACCGAAAAAAGATTTCAGTTCATCTCTAGTAGTCAAAAAATGTTCCGTATCTACCACTCTACATTTAATTTTAAAATTTTTTGAAAGTACTTTCGAAATTTCTTTTAGTTCCTCATCGAGTCTCCATTCATCTGGTAGTTGATAGGCGAATGCTTCCACCTGTTCTTTACGACAAACTTTTAAAATTTCTTCGCTGATTTTTCCCGAATGATCTTTGTTATCTAATTGAATGTATTTTACTTTATGACCCAATTGAGATAAAGAATCTCGGAAAGCTCGCATTGCCATAAAAATTGAAATCAATTTTTGTATGTGATGTTTTACGTATTCTGTTTCAGACTTTGCTTCAACCATAAGGTAAAGAACGTCTTTCTCCACTGTTCGAAACCAGGAATGATTTCTATTTAACTGGTCTCCGAGAATGAATCTAAGTTCCCTCACTTGAGCTTCGTTGATAGGTCAGTAACTAACATTTGGAGCGAATTGGAGAGGGCATCGTTCCAACCTACAGTCAGTGCTTCTGGTGATTGGCCTTGTATGGGAGTAGCATTCTTAAATGTTTTACGATAAATGGGAGTCGAAAGAGAATTCTTTTCTGTATAAACTACAATATCAAAATCTAGAATGGCTAAGGCCTGTTTTTCCCTAAAATCACCATACAATTGGGATATGTAAATTTCTATATAATGCGTGTTATTTAAAGGATTTTGAATGGATCCATCCCATTCAAAAAGATTTGAAGCAAGGAGAGACTTTCCTATTTCTTCCCTAATATTTGCTGAAGGGTTAATGAAAAATATATTATAAAAATCCGACTCATAGTTCACTTGGTCTTTCCGATAAACAAATTCTTTTCCTTCAAATTTTTGCGAAATAGAAATTTTTCTTATTTGAAAACCAAAAGGTCTAGGAGAATCCGAAACTTTCTTAATTTCCTTTACTTCAATCAAATAAAACTTTTTCTCAGGAAAGGTTTTTGTAATTCCCAAACAACCATATGTAAGAGTAAATATTCCCGTAACTACAGTTAAACACTTCAATCTAATCAATAAATTCATTTTTATTTCCACAATTTAGACTTATTAGGAGCTTCCCCAAACAAGAATTGAGAGGGATATTTTTTAGCATTGGCGGTGACCTCTTTTAGGTCCTCTGATGCTATCCTAAGATTTTCAATCGCGGTAGAAATATCTCCTTGGTTCGATGCCATAATGGAATCCAATCTTTTGATTGTACCTTGCAATTGAGTTACAGTCTGATCAAATTTTTTAGGTGCATTTTGAGCTTCAGGACTTGCTAAAATTGATTTCAGTTCTGAATTTGTTTTTCTCAAATCAGATAACAAGAGAACTGATTCCTTCCCTAAATCTCCCAATTTGGCATCCACAACTGCTTGATTTAAATTTTTTAATAGCTCATTAACGCCAACTAATATTCGTTCAACATCTGCTTTTTCCAGTTTGTCAAAAAACTTATCTACTGATGCAGTAAATCGAGAGATCGTACTCGGTGCCGAGGGTATATATAAAGATTTTGGTTCCCATCCGATTACCAGCGGAGGATTTTTTTCTGGGTTCAAATAATCCACTTCCAAATACGCCGTTCCGGTTAAACCTTGTGATGCCAATCTTACACGAAGCCCACTAACAATCATACGCTGGATCGTTTTTTTTAGGTCATCGCCGTAAACACCTTTTACAAAGTTAGGAACAGACATCTTTATTACAACATATCGTCCGTAGAGAAGGTTTGTATCCTCTGTCAATTTATCAGCATATTCATTCTGAACAAATGTAATTTCTTGAACCGTTCCTACTTTGACACCTCGGTGTTTTACGGGAGATCCGATGTCCAAACCTTGAACAGATTCGTCAAAGTAGGTTTCCAAACGAAGTGTTCTTTGGAATAGAGAACCAGCAGTGAAAATAATCATAAATCCAACTAACACTGAAAAACTGATTAAAACAAAAATTCCTACCTTAAAATAACTTTTATTGGCTGGATTCACGATACACTCTCCTGAGGTATTCTATTAAAAAAATGTCGGACAAATTGATTTTTCGATTTTTCTTTTAGATCCTTTGGTTTTCCTTCCGCGATAATCCCCTTCGAAAGCCTATCCAAAACTATTACCCGATCTGCCATAGTAAAAATAGAAGGAAGTTCATGCGTAACAATAACAAAAGTTACTCCCAAAGTTCGAGAAAGCCTTATTATAAGATGATCCAAGTCGACGCTGGTCACTGGATCTAACCCCGCACTTGGCTCATCTAAAAATAAAATTTCGGGATCCATTGCCATAGCACGCGCAATGGCTGCTCTCTTTCTCATTCCACCGGAAAGTTCAGAAGGCATAAGGTTGGCGTATGGGTAGAGACCAACTAACTTAAGTTTAAGATAGGCGATTTCATTCATTGCTTGCAAAGGTAAATCAGTAAACTCTTCGAGGGGAAGGCGAACATTTTCCAGTAGAGTCATAGATCCAAACAGGGCGCTTTGTTGGTACATAACACCAATTCGATTCCATAGTTTGATTCTTTTTTTACCGAAGGATGTAACTATATCTTCTTCGCCTATAAAAATACGGCCTCGAAAAGGATCAGTCAAACCAATCATATTTTTTAAGACTGTCGATTTTCCGCACCCAGATCCACCTAATATCCCAAATATCTCTCCGGGATAGACATCAAAGGAAATATCATCCATAATAATGGTATTTCCGTATCCAGTGGTTAGATGTTCGACTCGTATGATAGGATATTTGTCCATTATATCCCCAAATAAAAATAGAGTACAGAAAAGATTCCGTCAAGCAAGGATACAAGTATAATGGAACCAACGACAGCTGCTGTTGTAGATTCACCAACTGCTCCCGCTCCCGTTGTTGTCCTAAGTCCACGATAACAGCCGATAGATGCTATAATCATCCCAAAGAAGTATGATTTCACAAGTCCACCAAAGATATCAGAAAATCCAACGGCAATGTTAACTTGATTGACAAAGGTTATAAGTGGGAAACCAAAACTCATAAGTACTACAGCTCCACCGATCAATCCAAATAAATTAAATATAACAGTTAGAAGTGGGGTAACAATTAAAGCGGCGACTAACCTAGGAATAATTAGAAATTGAACTGGAGGTAAACCCATTGTTGTTAATGCATCAATCTCTTCCGAAACCTTCATCGTTCCAAGTTCAGCAGCAAAGGCAGATCCTGATCGACCTGCTAAAATAAATGCAGTCATAAGTGGTCCAAGCTCCCGAAAAAGGGAAAGTCCAACCAAATTCGCGACAAAAATTTCTGCACCAAACCGCCTCATTGGAATTGCAGATTGAAACGACATGATTAGTCCTAACAAAAAACCAATCATTGCGATAATGGGAAAGGAATTCACCCCCATGGTTTCCATGACTCGAAACGCATCTTTCCAGCGAATCTTTGAAGGATGGATGAGTGAGTTCCAAAAAGAAATGGTTACCTCTCCTGTAAAACTGACTAAATACTTAAATTCCAGAAGAAAATCGATTGTATACTTTCCAATTTTTTCGGATTTACGAAGAGTTTGTTTTTCGCTGTCAAATGATTGTTTGGAATCGTCCTCTGCAATCCTTAGATTCCTTTGGAATTTTTCATTTAATCCGTGCAATGCGAAAGGTATATTTTTACTCTTCGCATAAGTATGTATATATTTTATAAAACTAATACCAGGGGAAGTAATTTCTAAAACATCAGAAGCATATACTTGGATATGCCTCGGGTTTTTTTTAAGAATCTCCTCTTCGAAAATTCTCCAATCTCTTTGGACTACTTGGGTAATTACTTTTTTTGGAAGATGGATTTCCAAATGATTTCCTTCCCATAAAAATGAGGTTTGTCTTTGAATTAAATCCACTGCTTACTTATAGTTCGACAGGGAATTCCTATCCTGCAAGTGATTTTATTTTACAATCTACGATCCGTAAAAAATCTTTGAGTCTATGTGGGATTGGAATACGAAGTTTATATTTTTTACAGCAGGTCTTGCTTTTTTATTTGGCATTGGCGACTTGATCCGGTCCCCAAAAAGCCAAACCTCTCAAATTCAAGTTGTGCTCTTTTTTTTAGCCGGAATTTTCCAAACCCACACGTATTTGACTGCTACCAAATATTATGTCCACTTCCCAAATTTCTACCTACTCCATCTTCCGTTCACCGCTCTTTTTGGACCCTTCCTCAAGAGATACTTTTCCGAGCTTTGGGAGGACCAAAATAAAGACCTACGTTTTCGAATTTGGGACTGGTTTCCTGCAATTCTTGTAATTCTTATACTCTTCAATTTCTACAAAAGCAGCAGTCAAAACAAATTGGATATATTCCTTTCCTACCATGAGAAAGGAGTTCCTTTTTCCTTTAAACTTGCGATCTGCATTGCAGTCACACCTATACTGTATTCAGGTTTCTACGTATTTCGTCAAATCAGTCGTTATACGAGAAAGGAAGTGTTTCAAAATTCAGCTCATCTACGTTTGGTGGTAATTGTCGTTGGATTTGGAATACTTGCAAGTGTCGTGGGATTATTTACACTTTTTTTCCATTCAACGCATGGTTTGGATATAGTATCTACAATAATTGGTTTTTTACTTGTTTGGATTTATCTTTTACGCCAGAAAAGTCCTGAACTTTGGGGAGAGGTAAAAGAGATTTTAATTGCTGAAAAAAAATACCAATCCAACCAATTGAAGCAGTTTGATTTAAAATATCTTTCAGAAAAACTAACAAATCTTATGGTATCAAAAAAGATCTACCGAGATGAGGCATTGAATCTATCAAAATTGGCAAAACAAATGGAACTTTCCGAACACCAACTTTCCGAGTTTTTAAACCAACATATGGGAAGGAACTTTTTCCACTTTATCAATCACTATCGAATCTCTGAAGCTAAAGAATTATGTGCTAAAGATCCTACCAAAAACATTCTAAACATTGCCTTGGAAGTTGGATTTCCTTCTAAATCCACATTTTATGATGCCTTCAAACGAGAGGTTGGCATAAGTCCGACTGAATACCGCAAACACCAGAAATTAGCACAAAACCCAAAGTCCAAATAGCTTTGCCGAATCGACCGAGTCGGAATCTTTTTTTCGTCCAAATGGACCGAGTCGGTCGAAGGGTCGGTCCTTTTGCTCTACACTGATAGAGAGAAAGAAACCGACAGCGGGAGGGATTAATTATTATGTTTAACGGACCAGTTCAGTGTGATTTAGTCTGGGATTGTGTTGTGCGAGTGGGATTTGCACAAACGGTGATGAATTTTATAAGGTACTATCCCATTGCGGGACTCGCCTTTCTTCTCTTCTATGTTTGGAAGAAGAAATCGTTTGAAAATTATAGAATCCAAAAATTGTATCCAAATGCAAAAAAGGTTTGGGAAGAATTCCGCCAATCCGCCGTTACGTTACTTATCTTTACAGCCATTGCCACTACCAATATTACACTAGCGAAGATGAAATTGATTCCAAGTGGTGTTTACTTCGGTGCTGTCGATGGTGTCTGGGAAATTTCTTATCTTTTTATCAGTTTTGGACTGATTACAATCTGGCATGAGACCTGGTTTTACTGGATGCACCGTTTTGCGCACCATAAAAAGGTTTATAGATATGTTCACATGGAGCACCACCAGTCGGTGAACCCGTCTCCCCTCGCCGCCTATCGTTTCCAGGCGACAGAGGCTTTTTTAGAGGCGATATACATTGTTCCCTTTGTTGCATTCGTTCCCATCCACTTTCATGTTATCATCTTCCATACCTTTTACGCTATGGTTCTAAATATATGGTGGCATCTCGGTTATGAATTTTTTCCAAGAGGATTTGCTAGCCACCCCATCACCAAATGGATCAATACGTCTACCCACCACAACCTCCACCACCAAAAGTTTTTAGGAAATTACTCTCTCTATTTTAATTTTTGGGACCGAATTATGGGAACTAATTTTCCCCAGTATGAAACTTACTTTGAAGAGGTCGTAGCAAAAAGGGAGTTCGAGAAGAAGAACAAGGAAATAGAAAAGGAACCCATTTTAATTTCTACCAGAAATTGAAAGTGGATCTAAAATCGCTGAATCTTCTATTTTTGATATTATAAAAATATTGACATTTGCACAAATATTGTGCAAACTCCAAATATGAAGAATGTTACATTTAGAGTAGATGATGATCGACTCGTCGAAAAAGCTAAATTGAAGGCGATATCCATAAATCGCTCTTTAAATGATTTATTTATTGAGTGGTTAAAAAATTTTTCAAATGAAAAGGATGAAAACTTCAACTACAAAAAATACATTTCTAAATTCAATCATATCAAAATTGAAAAAAAATACTCACGTGATGAAATGAATGAAAGATAAAATTTTTTTGGATACAAATATAATTCTTTACCAGTTTAGTAGCGATATTCAAAAAAAGAATATGTCAGTTGATATATTAGATAAGGCAATGCAGTCCAGTAGTTATACAATTAGTTACCAAGTTATACAAGAATTTTCAAATGTAGCTTTGAATAAGATCAAAGGATATTTTTCAATAAACGAATTAAAAACATATATCAAAGATATTCTTGTGCCTTTATGTAAATTTTATCCTGATCCAAATTTTTATCTCAATTCACTTAAAATTAAAGAAAAATATAAATTCAGCTACTATGACTCACTCATTATAAACGCGGCACTCGAATTAAAATGTAGCAAATTATTTTCGGAAGATCTTAAAGCGAATCAGAAAATCGAAAAATTAGAAATTATCAATCCTTACAAATAGAAAATATATTATTCTGAGGAAAATGAAACTTTTGTTTCTCTAACAATACTACGAATTTGGGAAGAGATCCCGCTTTCTTCAAATTCTTTCAAAATACATTCGAAATCGCCGATTGTCTTTGGCGGCAGTAGAACTTTCAACTGGAAATCAAAGGAGGATATAGCATGGACTATAAAATTATAGAAAAACCAGCTTTCGAAATCATTGGGAAAAGTAAAATTTTTACCCATGAAAATTTCTTTAAGGAAGCGCCCAAATTTTGGAAAGACTATGTAGGCACCGATGAATACAAAACTCTTTGGAACACAAACGGTGGAAGATCTGGAAAGATTTCAGAAGCTCCTTTAATGTCTGTTTACATTCCAATTGAAAAAAACAAAACAGACTCGTTTACAGATATACTTGGTGTAGAACTAACAAAGCCCGTTTCTAGTAAAAATTTTAAAACCTTCCAGATTCCTAGTGCAACCTATGCAGAATTCTATTGCAGCTACCAAACCAGCGCGAAGATGAACAAACAAATTTATGGAGAATGGCTACCTTCTTCTGGTTACGAAAGAGATCTTAAAAAAGCAGATATCGCCGCATACTTCCCAGCAGCTTTTTTACCTATGACCCAAATGGCAGTTCGCTGGTGGATCCCTGTGATCAAAAAAAGTAAATGACAGGGAATTAAATTTAGAATTAAGTTTAAAAAACCCTTTTGCCAAATTCATCAATCATTTGGCTTCCATCTTCTTTGTAAAAAGGTCCGGGTGGAAGTGTATCTAATAGATCAAGTACAACTTCACTGGGACGACAAAGTTTAACTCCCTTTGGGGTACAGACGATGGGTCGATTCACAAGAATGGGGTATTTGACCATCGCATCGAGAATCTCCTCATCACCAATATTTTCATCTAGGAGACCTAGATCAGCTGCAGGCGATTTGGTGGTCCGTAAGGCGGACCGGGGTGTTAGATCGGCCGCCGCAAACAATCCGAGGAGCTGTGGCCTAGTCCATCCTTCTTTTAAGTAGTCAATGATAATGGGAGTATGCCCAGCGGCCTCCATGACTTTCAAAACATTTCTTGATGTGCCGCAGTCTGGATTGTGGTGGATTACAACTTTCATATTTTCTCACTTTTGATTTTTTTTTCGGAAGGTTAGATCTAAAGTTCCCCGCCCACACCTTTAAATTTGTCCACAAATGCCGATATTTTTTGAAACACGTTTTGTTTGATTGTCAAATAGTTTGGACTCAAAGGACTCATTTTGGGTAGAATTGCATTCAACTCGGTTCCATTATCCGTGGCATACTCTCGTTTCAATGATGCAATTATATATCTCTTTGCTGCGTCTTGATTGAGTTTTTCGGAACTGATCAATTCTTCTACTTCTCGTTTTTGTTCCTCTTGCGCAAATGCAAAAAACGCTTCTATTACACTGGCTTTGTCTCTTATTTTTTCAAAATCAGTTTGGTTGATAAAATCCACAAGTAAAGTTTCCTTTGCACGATTGCCGATACTCGAACGAATCACTCTACTAACATCCTCAATCAAAGTAACTTTGTTTTTGACCTTTTTATTATTTTCGAAAATCAGTTCTAAGATATAATCTAAGTTAATTTCCTGTGATTTGAGAAGGTCAACTTCAAATACAATATCATCCCAATCAATGGAGGACGTTTCTTTTTCGGATCCTGATTTTTGTCGACGAAGCCAATCTCGAATGTCGTTATATGTTGAGCGATAGTCTTGGATTTTTCTTTCGGGAGGTATCTCAATCGTTTTTAGTTTTTCAATATCTTCATCTGTTACATAATGTTTTGCCTTAAAGTCTTCGATCGCCTGTGGATCTTCTAGATCAATGGTCTGTAAGGCTTTTAAACTCGCAAATTCATCATAGTTTTGCAAGATATGTTCAATTTTTAGATATTCACCGAACAGTTTTACAAATGCCTTTTTATCAGATTCCTTTTCGATTGAATCAGGATTTGGGAATTGAGTTTTTAAATCTGCCACAACATCTTTATAACCGCGTCTCGCCTCACCCGTAACCAAATCGGTGAAACCATCCATGTATTCTTTATAACTTTTTTCTAATACAACATTTTTGGTATTTTTATCACCAAACAATGTAATGGCGTCTTTAGTAGCATTTTCTAAATCGCGAAATGTAACTATATTTCCAAAGGTTTTGGTTGCATCATAAATTCGATTGGTTCTCGAATATGCCTGAAGTAAACCGTGATATCGTAAGTTTTTATCAACAAACAAAGTATTCAAAGCAGGGGCATCGAAACCAGTTAAGAACATCCCAACTACAATGAGTAAATCTACTTCCTGCTTTATGACACGTTGCGCAAGATCACGATAATAATTCTGAAATCCTTTACTATCTAGACTATAATTTGTTTTAAAGTAAGCATTGTAGTCATCTAAAACGATTGTCAAAAACTCTTTGGCACTACTGTTCATTGCAGAAACTTCAAAACTCTCATCTGAAATTTCTCCAATGGCAATTTGATCTTCGTTTGCCGCAAAAGAAAAGATAGTTGCTACTTTGAGAGGAGATTCCGACTCTTTCTGTAAAAGTTTAAAACATTCATAGTAGGCTTTTGCCGCATCCACACTGCTTACCGCAAACATCGCATTAAAACCCTTTGCACCCTTAACCAATCGATGTGTCTTTTGGCGAAAGTGATTCAATATATATTGGGAAATTTCTTGTATCCTGTCGGGATGTAACAAGGCTTGCTTATTTTCTGCCGCCGTAAGTTTTTGAATATCTTGTTCACTCTCAATACTCTTAAAATGAGGCCTAACATCATTGTAATCAACTTTGAACTTCAATACTTTCTCATCACGAATGGCATCTGTGATCACGTAAGAATGAAGCTCGGTTCCAAAAACGCTCGCTGTAGTTTCTGCGCCCATTGCGTTTTGCGGAAAGATAGGCGTTCCCGTAAACCCAAACTGATAGTATTTTTTAAACTTCTTCTTTAAATTCTTCTGTGCCTCACCAAACTGCGAACGGTGGCATTCATCAAAAATAAACACTACTTGTTTTTCATAGATTGGTAAGTCTGACTCACTCTTCATCAAGTGATTCAATTTTTGAATCGTTGTGACTATGATCTTATTGTCTTCTTTGTCTAGGTTTCGTTTTAGTCCGGCGGTGCTATCCGATCCATTCACACTCTCGGGATCAAACCTTTGGTATTCTTTCATGGTTTGGTAATCCAAATCCTTACGATCCACCACGAAGAACACCTTATCAATAAAAGGCAGTTCCGTCGCAAGCCTTGCCGCTTTAAAACTGGTAAGAGTTTTTCCAGAACCTGTTGTATGCCAGATAAATCCTCCTCCTTCGGGCTTACTCCAATCTTTTGCCGTGTATGAACATTTGATCTTCCACAGAATACGTTCCGTTGCCGCAATTTGGTACGGACGCATCACAAGAAGCATATTACTTGCATCAAACACCGAATAGTTGATAATTACATTGAGAAGGGTGTTTTTTTGAAAAAAAGTCGCCGTAAAATCTTTTAGGTCTTTGATGAGACTGTTATCAGCCTTTGCCCAGTTCATCGTAAAATCAAAGCTGTTTTTGTTTCGTTTGGTGGTATTGGCAAAATACCGACTGTCCGTACCATTGGAAATCACAAACAATTGTAAATATTTGTATAAGGAATGTTCGCTGTTAAAACTTTCTTTGCTATAACGATGTACCTGATTGAATGCTTCCCTGATGGCAACACCACGTTTTTTCAATTCGATTTGGACTAGAGGCAGTCCATTTACCAGAATCGTAACATCATAGCGGTTGGCATTGGATCCGGTTTGTTCAAATTGTTTGATTACCTGTAATTGGTTGCGTGTGATATTTTTTTTATCTAGTAGATAGATGTTTTGAATATGACCATCATCAAACACAAAGTCATGAATGTAATTATCATGGATTTTGCGTGTTTTATCCACATTGTTATCATTTGGCTTATTTAAGTATTCATCGACAAAGCGTACCCACTCGCTATCGGAAAACTGCATTTTATTTAACGCTTGCAACTGCTCGCGCACATTGGTAAGCATCTTCTCTGGTGTATTCAGCTCTGGAAGGAATTCAAAACCTTGATTATGCAGATCTTGAATGAGTTCTCGCTCCAGATCGGCTTCGCTCTGGTAGTTTTCTTGGGTTTGCCATTCTCTGGTGTATTTATCCAGAATGATAAAATTTTTTGATTCTGCTATGGGTTTAGTGATATCAACCATTTTGCGTCTCCTCTAGAAAGAATCCGTAATTGGCTAGCAAATGTTTTAGTAATAATGCAACCGTTTGCTTTTCTTGCAGACTTGGTTCTGCAACGGCTTCATTGGATAATGTTGAATGACTCGTAAATTGAATGATACGATTGTAGTAGGTCTGTTTTTCGTTGGGAAGGAGCTCTTTCCATTCTTTATAACCTAAAAAATTCGATGTTTTCTCATATAAATTACGCAATAGTGTATAATGATATTTTTGTATTTGATTTTCCACAATTGCTTTTTCAATGGTTTGTTTTAAAAATAAATGATATGAAAAACTTTTATTTGAGTCACCTTTCTTCTCCACTAAAGTAAAAGTTTCATCCTCATATCTTTCTAAAAGGTAACAGGTTTTATTACTAAGTTCATTATAGAGAACATTATAAAATAAAGTATTATGAGTTGTAACAATAAACTTAACTTTCGACAAACTTGATTTGATTAAACTACCTAAATTAACCGCTAACTCGATCAAGTGATTTTCGTCTAAGGAACTAACTGGATCATCGATAAATACATATTCTAATTGATCAAAGTCGTTGGTTTCGCGATCAGTGGGTTCTGGTACATTTAATACGCTAATGACTTGGGCGAGCATTGTAAAAAATACACTCCAAACAAAATGACTTTCTTCTCCTTTGGAAATTTTTAGATTGTCATTGTCCCTGTCATCTCCACGTTGCATAGAAAATGTAACTTCAGAATTTGCCTTTACCGTAATCTCTCGACCGTCTTTGTCTGTCGTTATGTATTCTTCGTTAAACCGGGGAGTCAATTTGTCATTAGTAAATTTCTGAAAATTGGCAATGATTTTTTGATCTTGTCCTTGTTCGTTTATGATCCAATCTGTAAATGTATTTGGTTGTATCCTTAACTTTGGTTCAGAATCGTTTTCTAAATCATTATCCCAATAAAATAGATCTTCCGTAAAAGCGTTGTAATAGAGAATTTTCTCACGTGCTAACCAAGGCCCTGTTTCCTCTTCCTCAGTTTCCATTTTCGGAGCAATTAATTGTTTGAATTCTCGTGACAAACGAGTTTTCCCTGTTCCGTTAAACGCATAAATTAACTGTACTTTAGGTACAGGTTTCGTTTCTTCAATTTCCGTAGCTGGAATATTGGTTGTCTGTGTAGTTATTGTTTTATTTGTTACTCTTGGCGAACTTAGCTGCTGCGCAATTTCTGAAAGCGTATGACTCATTCTAATTCACTCCCTCTGGCTTCGGAAAATTGAATAACATATCACGGTAATACTCATAATGTTTTTGGCGGAGTTCAATTTCTCGTGGCAAACCTTCACTGATGGAAGATGTTAATGCATCGATTGTATCGAGAACGGCAACAATGCGAGCTTGTTCAGTGAAATCCGGGATTGGGATTTGAGCCTCTAATATTTGGTCTTTACGTAAATTAGTTTGATCAACTCCATTGTCGAATTTTGTTAACTGAGGTGTGCGATTTAAGAAATAATATAAAAATCTCGGCAACAAATTTTCTTTGTTTATTACGCTAATTGCGCCTATTCGCTGATTTAAAGTATATTTTTCATTTTTATCAACAATGAAAGTTTTTGCGAGTGCTTTGCCATTTGGTAAGTCACTCATCACAATCAAGATATCGTCTATAAAAAGAGGGCAGATTTGTTTGTCGGAGTATTTTGCAATCCGCGAATCAGTAGATATAAATTTTGAATTTACTACGATGAATTTTCCGTTATCGGAAATATCCTTCTCATGACCCTTCCCATTCACGAAGATCGCCACCTCCCTGAGCGTCTTCCACTCCACTTCCCCTTCTTCAAAACTCAATAGCTGATTACGATAGAATTGGTACTGCTTTTTCCGCATGGTAAGCTCAGTCGTAAGCTCAGTCGTAAGCTCAGTCGTAAGCTCGGTAAAGGCGTCCAAAATACGAACGATTTCTGTTTGGATTTGAAGTGATCGTTCAGGATTTTCGGGACAAGGGATGGGGATAATGATTTTCGCTAGGTCATCACCTGATACTCTGCGGACTTTAGCCCCAGTAATGTATTTTCTTTTCAATTCTTGAAAGGCATTAGTTTTAAAATAATATGCTAAGTATTTAACGTTTTGTTTATGTCGGAATAACATCATATCGCCAGAAATGACAGCTTGTTCTCCGAGCCATGCTAATGGTTTTACTACGTCTTCATCATTTTCAGAAGTTGTTGCTAGCAAAAGATCATTCTTGTTTGCTTTTCTCAGTTTATTTGCTAATGCTTCGGACACATACGTAAAAGTCTTTTCCGCTGATAAACCATATCTAGTATAGATCTGGCCATAATGTATTGCTGGAAAACCTGTTTCAACAAAATCCTTTTTCTGCAATCCATTACCACGAATAAATTCACCGACTTCCCCTAACGTTTTCCATTCGACCCAGGCACCTTCCAACAGTTTTTCGATAAAGCGCAACTGATTCATGTTTGGATTCCTTTCTTCTCGATGGCTTTGATCGCTTTGTCAAAATCGGAAACTATTTTTTGGGTTTTGTTAAAGGCATCGTATTCCACCGATGCTTTGTTCTCTGCCTGTTGTTTGGAAATTTTTCCTTTATCCGCTAAAATTTCATATTTTCGGAAGGCCAAAAACTCATTGATGCTATTAGCAAAATCTTCCATTGAGAAAGTGTTTTCTCTTTCAATCAAATCTTCAATATAATCAAAATAACCAGAAACCGTTCGCTCTAGGCGTTTTATATCTGTTTCAGAGAGATAATTTTTTGCTGTGGTTACATCGGATTTAAGTATGCGTCCATCAGGAGCGTTCTTCCATGTGGTAAGCCCCATATGTTCTGCATTTCGATCGGCTTTGTGAAAGACAATTTCGGCTGCGGTATGCCCGGCGATGGCGAAATGGAATTTATTTTGCACCATTGCATAGAAGTCTTTCGTAATTTGCGCGTTAGGTGTGTAATCGATAGTACATTCGGCAAAAATATCTGTCACCTGTTGCCAAATACGCCTTTCGCTTGCTCGGATGGAACGAACACGATCAAGGAGTTCGCGGAAATAATCCTTACCAAAAGCATTGGAACCTTGTTTGAGACGTTCATCGTCCAGAACAAAACCTTTTTGGATGAATTCCTTTAAGGTTTTGGTCGCCCAAATTCGGAACTGGGTTGCCTTTGCAGAATTGACACGGTAGCCTACGGAGATAATGGCATCGAGATTATAGAAGTTCGTTTCTTTTGTTTGGGTTTTCCCTTTGATTGCCCCATGCTCACTGGTTATTTCCATTTTGGAAATAACCACTTCCTCCGCAAGTTCTCCCTCTTCGAAGATATTTTTTAGATGTTTATTGATCGCAGGTATTTGCACACCAAATAAGTCCGCCATTGCTTTTTGAGTCAGCCAGATTGTTTCGCCATGCACCACCACATTGACCTTTACATCATCCTTTGGGGTGTTGTAGATCAAAAACTGAAGTTCTTTACTCATGTTTCGATTTCCGCGACAATCTTATCAATTTCCGAACGAAGCCGATCAATTTTTGCAACTGTTGTTTTGATCTCAGCATTCAGCTTTGTGATATCAATCACCTCACGGTTGTCTTTCGATTCTACGTAATTGCTGACGGAAAGATTGTAATCATTTTCGGCGATCTTTTCATTGGAAACTGACTTTGCAAAATGATCCATATCGGATTTGGAATCAAAGACTTGCATCAATTGTTCAATATGTTCTTCCGTAAGGATATTGTTATTTGTTTCTTTTTTAAACAAACCACTGGCATCAATAAACTGCGTTTTGGTATCTTTTTTGTGTTTGGATAGAACAAGTATATTGACGGCGATCGTAGTGCCAAAAAACAAGTTAGGTGCAAGCGAAATAACGGTTTCCACATAATTGTTATCGATTAGATATTGCCTTATCTTTTGTTCTGCACCACCACGGTAAAAAATACCTGGGAAACAAACGATTGCCGCACGACCTTTACTAGATAAATAATGAAGTGCATGGAGTACAAAGGCAAAGTCTGCCTTGGACTTCGGAGCCAGCACTCCCGCCGGAGCAAATCTGTCGTCGTTGATGAGAGTAGGATCATCACTACCAACCCAATTGATCGAATAAGGAGGATTGGATACGATGGCATCAAAAGGTTTTTCTTCTTTGAATTCCGGGTTTATCAGTGTGTTCCCCAGTTGGATATTAAACTTATCATAATTGATATTGTGCAAAAACATATTCATACGCGCTAGGTTGTAGGTGGTATGATTGATTTCCTGTCCAAAAAAACCTTCTTCAATGATATGTTCATCGAAATGTTTTTTGGCTTGGAGGAGGAGCGACCCTGATCCACAAGCTGGATCATAGATTTTGTTTACTTTTTTTTGTTTGTGCATGGCAAGCCGTGCGATAAGCTTCGATACATGTTGGGGTGTAAAAAATTCTCCGCCAGATTTACCGGCATTGGCCGCATAATTAGAAATCAAAAATTCATAAGCGTCACCAAATAGATCAATTTTGCTACCATGGAAGTCTCCAAAGTCTAGCCCATCGACACCTCGTAACACAGCCGCTAATCGCTTGTTTTTTTCTCCAACAGTGTTTCCAAGACGGTTACTTGTCGTATCAAAATCAGCAAATAGACCTTTGATATCGTCTTCCGATGGATATCCGTTCGCAGAACTTTCAATTGCTTTGAATATTAATGCCAATTCCGTGTTGAGATTATTGTTATTCTCCGCTTTAGTAACAATGTTTGAAAATAGCTGACTTGGATAGATGAAATAACCTTTAGTTTTGATCGCATCATCTTTGATCGCCTGTGTGATTTTTTGATCAGAGATGGAAGCATAATTGATACTCTCTTCACCGCCTTCCATATAAATGGCAAAGTTTTCACTCATAAAACGATAAAACAGGGCACCCAACACATATTGTTTGAAATCCCATCCGTCAACAGCACCTCTCACTTCATTGGCTATTTTCCAGATTTGGCTTTGTAATGCGGCTCTTTGTTGACTTGCTGTCATTAATTGATTCCTGTCAGTCGAGGATTTTCTATCATTAGTTTATTGTAAATATTGTATTTCTTTTTTAATTTCCCCGCGGCAGGGATCGAACGGAAATCCCTCCGAATGGGGTGAAAGCTTGGAGGTTCGCACTCCAGCCCTTCCATTCGGAGGATTGGAGGGAGGCCCGACCCTTTTACGAATCCCAATTTGGAAGGCAGAAGCAATCGGGGCCGCCCCCAAAAAAAATCTCCCTATTTGAGACATAAAGTTCTTAAGTGCGAAGGAAATTCGACCGAATTTGGAAGGGAGCGAGGAAGATTTATGTTTGAAGCCACTCAATTTATGAAGACCCAAGACCTCCTGGAACGAGGTATGACTGCGGCCACCAAACGAAGGAAGGTGCTTACGGATAATATCGCCAATGCCGATGTCCCGCACTTCAAACGCTCTGAGGTTGTTTTTGAATCCATGCTCAAACGAGCGTTAGAATCCGAAAAAATTGAACGGGAAAAAGCCGTCCCCACGAAAATATCGAACGATCGCCATATTGAATTCTTTAAACCTTTGGACTACCGTGATGTAAAACCAAAAGTAAACCTCGACTATCTCACGACTATGCGCCCCGACGGAAATAATGTGGATATAGAAAAAGAAGTTGTGGAAGCCAACCAAAACCAAATGTCCTACAACTTAATGATTGAAAGGTTAAACCAGAACAATCGACTTCTAAATATTGTTATGCGAACAACCTAATGAGATCAGATTTTAAAATAGAAATTATAGAAGCGGAGTAAATCTATGGGAATGTTTGACTCAATTAACATATCAGCAACTGGGCTTTCTGCTCAACGCCTTAGAATGGATGTTATCTCGAATAACATTGCCAATTCGACTACAACAAGAAATACCAATGGTGATGGGCCGTTCCGCCGCGACCGAGTTATCCTTACACCCATCAACCTCCGCACCAAGTGGAAAAGCCCAGTGTATCCCTTTGGCGTCTCTCCCGGAGATGGTAAGGGTGTAAAGGTCATGAAGATCGAAAAGGATATGAGCCCACTTCGGCTCACCTACGACCCTACCCACCCAGACGCCATCCAGATTGGTCCCAAAAAAGGATATGTCGAGATGCCCAATATCAATATTGTCACTGAGATGACGGATATGATTTCGGCAAGTAGGTCGTATGAAGCCAATGTCCAAATGATCAACGGCTCAAAAGCCATGATGACGAAGGCTATGGAAATCGGACGGGCATAAATTTTAAGAGACATAATTTTTTACTTGGGGAATCTAGCCGAAGTGCCGATATTTAGGCAGAGGGAACAAAAATGGTAAATCCGATATCGAATCTTTCCACATATATTGCTTCGACAAAAATGAACTCAGAATCACGGGTCAACTCCCTCCTACCCAAAGGAGACCATGTTGCCGTAAGTAGAACGAACGAACGACATTATGGAAAGACAAATGAGGCAAAATCTCCAGACGAAGTTGCAGGTACGTTTGCAGACGCACTCAAAAAAGCATTTGAACAAGTGAACGACCAACAAGTCGAAGCGGACGAACTCACTCAAAAGATTGTCTTTGATCCCAACTCTGTCGAACTCCACGATGTAATGATTGCAGCAGAAAAAGCTAGGATCTCTCTTACGTTTGCAAAGACCATGGCGGATGGATTTACAAGAGCCTACAGAGAACTAACTACACTTAGATAATTTAAATTAAAATCATTCCTTAGGTCGGCCGAACACACGTTCGACGGCCTCAAATCGAATTTGGATCTGGTCTTCAACACCTACCCGAATTCCCTTCTTTAAAGCCTTGCTACTAATTTTTTCTTCATTTACATAAATCACCCATCCCTCCTTCCAAGTATTCCTCTGGCCATTCACTTCCATGATTTCTTCGGTTGTGTTAGTTGAAATAAATCGAAGCTGAGGATCTTCTTTTTTTGACAGTTCTGCAAGAAGAGTCAAAAGGTCTTGTTTTTCATAGAGAGATGTTGGAATTCGTTTTGTCTCTTTAAATTCCTCACAATGGAAGAAGATTCGTATCTCAGGTTCCTTTACATCCGCCTCGCTCGACTCTAAATCCAAACTAGTTTCAAGTTTTGCGAAATTTTGACAAAAAGAAATAGATCCGCAGGTTAGAAGTATACTCACAACATACAGATATTTGGCGAATAGATCAATTAGATTCCGAAACGAAATCCTTCCAGTTTTAGCTTTTGGGTAGAGTTTTTTCAAATGCATAGACAAGCCCTTGTGCATTGAGACCTACATCCAAGTCCAAGAGTTTCCAATCCTTGGGGGTAAGATCCACAGAGTTGCGCGTTGCTAAAGTTTGGATCATATCCTTTACTTTGGATTCAGTATACACCAAACGTTCGCTCTGTGGAACAAAGACCAAACCTTGTAAAATAGATCGACAGTGTTCGATTCCAATCTTCAAATCTTCGGCATACTTGTTCAAATTTTGAATTTCGCCGAAGTGAGTGAGATATGCGGATTTGGCTCCCGTGTTTAAAATTTTCTGAAGGGAGAGAATCGCTTCATCAGGATCAAAATCTGTAGGGGTTGTAGTGGGGAAGATAAACCGTTTTCCATTTTCTAAATGAGGATACGAGATTCCAAAACTATCCCCTGTGAATATTCCATCCAATTGAGAATCATAGATACAAAAATGATGGTTTGCATGCCCCTTAGTATAGATAAACTGAAAAATATGACCCATCCAGGCCAATGATTCTCCATCTTCCATAACTCGGACCCGGTCTTTGGGAATGGGACGGATTTCCCCGTATAACGAATCAAAAATTTCATCACCATATACTTTTTTTGAGCTTTTTATAAGTAGCTCAGGATTTATGAGGTGTTTGGCGGTTTTAGGGTGAGCAAGTACGATCGCATTGGGACAAGCTTCGAGTACAGCCCAAGTCCCTCCCGCATGGTCCAAATGCACATGGGTGACTATGACATAATCCAGGTTGGTTTTTGGAATCGAGAGAGACTCCATTCTTTCAAGAATATGTGGCACCGCATGCGTGGTATTAGTTTCAACCAAAACAGCATGTGAACCTTCTTTTACTATATAAACAGAAGCGACCGAGTCCAATCCTGCATATTGGGAATCAATTGTTACAAGAGGCATATCTTCTGTTTATTCCCAAGTACCATTCCGTCACTTTTATTTTTTATTAAAAATGTCTGCTTTTTCATTTGAAAAAAACAAAATTTAGACTCTAGTAAGGTAATGATTCGAATGATTACCCTGGTTTTCGGTTTTGCATTAGGAGTCCTAATTTGCAGTTGTGCCACCCCCAAACGTAGCTACCAACTAAAGGATGTTCATTCTGACTTAACGAGATACGAAGCTTCATCTCTCAATCCCTTACAAATTTCACCATATTCTCATAGTGTATTTGGACTCCCCGAATTTGATCAGTATTTAGAGGAAACCTACCGCACGATCATCCAAGTTCGATTTGCAGAAACTGCAGTGTTAAAAACAGAAGAGCAACTTTCAAAAGATGGTACTGCTGGTGAATTTACGGATGCCTTTGCCTTTGCGTATCGAGAGCTTCCCCTACTCAAAATCCAAATGGACCGTCTGCACTTCCGAGGTTTAGAACTCCTAACCCAAACAAACCCAGAAATAACGGGACAGAGCGAAGAGAATTCGGCACTCCTAAAAAATGAAATAACTTTTAGTTTGGAGGAAATTCAATTTCTTAGAATCAAAATTAAAAAGTTTATTGATACATCAAAACAGCTTTATGCAAAAGTCTTTACTGAGACACCTACCTCCAATCGACTGTCTGCAACGAAACTGCCGATCCACAACCCCCATAAAAACACGCCGCTTTTCCTAAGCAATGCAGATGACAGATGCTATGCGACAAGAGAATATAGGCAATGGTTTGCATTTTGGGGAATGGTTCGGATTAGTTCTCTTTCTTTGGACGAAATGTTCCCAGATCCAAATCAATCCTACCGATTTGAAGAAAAAGTCACCCTGCTCGATGGTTTGTCACTTGCCTTTTTACTCTCGCCCATAAGTACTCTAACAACAAAAACAATCCGTGTGGACGCTTGTGATTCACCGCTGATCGCTGAATACAAAGCAACTCTGGCTGAAAGAGATTTGTATAAAACACTTATCGCAAAACAAAAAGAGGAAGAAACTCCAGCCGTCTCAGATTCTGGTGACAATCGAGAAGTAGAGCCAAAGCGCACCATATTGAAACGCGTTGCCGTTGTCCAACTGACAAGCGGGATTGTCCTCCAAGGTGATATCCAAGGATTTACCGAAGAAACGGTTCAACTGGACTCCGATTCGGGATCTGTGAATCTTCAAAAATCCCAAATCCAAAGAATCCGTTACACACGAATCCAAGTGGACGCAAACGGGAAACCCATCTAAGTCCCTCTAAGTTTATGCAAAGAATCCCCCTCTAGACCCGAAAAATGCTTGTACAAAACCTGTACAAGCAGGCATTATGTCTCAAATCTGAAAGAGACAAATACTCATGCCTGAACCACTGCAAAAAATATTAGATAATATCAAAGAATTATTTAACAAACTGGACACCACAAAAAAACTCATATTAGGTGGAGTCCTTTTTGTTATTGTTGTAGCGGTCGTTATTCTTTCGAATGTTTCCTCACAAAAGAATAGAGTTGTTCTCTTCAAAGATTTGGATCCGAAGGATTTTTCTGAAGTTACAAAAAAATTAGATGCGTTAGGTTACTCCTATGGTTCTAGTGATACAAGTCTCATAACTGTTGACCCAGACAAAAGACAAGAAATCGTAACAAAACTTGCACAAGAAAATCTAATTCCCGCAGGCGTTACTGGTTGGGAATTGTTTGATATTGAAAAGTTTACAGAAACACAGTTTGACAAAGACATCAAAAAATACCGAGCTTTAAAAGGTGCGATAGAAAAGTCACTTAATACCTTGCGTCCAATTGAAAAGGCAGACGTTAACATTGCGATCCCCGAAGGCGACTTATTTGAATCCAACTCCTATCCAGTAAAAGCAAGTGTGATTTTACATTTTCGCCCTGGAGTAGAAGGAATTAGTAAAAAGGAAATTAAAGGGATTGTAAACTTAGTTGCAAGGGCTGTACCCAAACTAAAACCAGAAAATGTAAGTGTCGCAGATCCGGATGGGAAGATCATTTCCGATTTTGAGGAAGATTTAGAAAAGGAACGATTGGAACTTCGAATTGTCCAAGAAAAACTCAGAATTGAAGAAGAGGAACGCGTCAAACGTCTTATCGATATACGCAATACTCTACGATGGTATTTGGGTGGAGAAGATCGAGTAGATATCACTCGATTTGAGTACGTTTTGAACTGGGATCAAGAAACTCTTACAGAAAATGAGGTACTTCCTGTTGTTGCTGAGGAAGACAACCCTGACACTCCATATAACGAAAGAAAGTTAGTAGATGGTTATTCATTAAAAGTATCTTCTAAGGAAACTAAGGAGTCTTTTAAAGGGAGAGGATTTACACCTGACGGTCCAGCTGGTACGGAACCGAACCTTCCTCCTGGATACAAAGACACAGATTACCAAAAAGCGGAATATTCTAAAGATGAGAATATCAATAATTACGAATTTAATAAAAGAGTAAAAGATATCAAAAGACAACCTTGGAAGATTGAAAAAGTGGGTCTTTCCGTAGTTGTGGATGGTCTTTGGGAGAAAAAGGAAAGAGAAGACGGAATGGGCTTCGATAGAAAGTATATTCCAGTATCTGAAAATGATTTAAAACTAATCCGCAAAAACTTAGAGGCTGCTACTGGCTACACAAGATCCCGAGGCGATCAGATCAGTGTCATCACAATTCCAAAAGATAGAACGGAACAATTTCGTTTGGAAGATGAAGAATACCAAAGGCAGAGGGCAATTCGAAATATGGTTATTGCCTCACTTATTATCTTAATCATTTTAATTTTAGCTATCTTAATATATAGAGCGATCAAAAAAGAAATCGCACGAAGAAGAAGACTCAGAGAAGAGGAACTTGCTGCTCAGCAACAGATGATGCGTGAAGCAGCTCTGCGCGTGATGGATGAAGGCGGAGCAGAAGTTGAACTTTCCCTTGACGAAAAGCTAAGACGAGAGTTACTTGAGAACGCAATCAACCTTGCAAAAGAAAAACCAGAGGATGTAGCTCAATTATTACGCACTTGGCTTGCGGAAGAAGAGCAAAGTTAATCTTTTCCATTTTTCCATCTAACATTTGCTCCCTCCGATATCTTTTGGTAAATTGATCGAAAGACATGGTTGGGAGCTTTTCCATCCGCATCTTGGGAATATCTGGCTTTGAGCCTGTGCAGAAAGTACATATCCAGTTCACCCTTATTCTTTCCGTGAACTTTACCTCTGTATTCAGTTTCAAAGAAGTATTTTACGTGTTCATAAGTTTCTTTTGAGATATTGATCTTTCCCGTTTCGCCAGACGATTCCATTCTGGACGCAGTGTTTACCGTATCTCCCCAAATATCATAGGCAAATTTAAATCTACCAACGACTCCAGCAACAACAGGACCTGTATGAATTCCAAGTCGCAATTCCCAGAAGGGCAGACCCAATGAAATTTTGATCTCTTTCAATTGATTCATAAAACTCTGTATTTCGAGAGCTGCAAGACAAGCATCTATTGGATTGGTTCTGGAAACCATCGGTAGTCCTCCGGCACACATGTAAGAATCACCGATTGTTTTTAATTTCTCCATATTGTTTCGAAGGATGATTTCATCGAATTGAGTGAAACAAGCATCCAACTCTTGGATGAGACTCTGTTCATCCATACCTTCCGCAACCTTTGTAAAACCTTTAAAGTCAGTAAACAAAACAGTGACCAAATCATACCGAGACGGTGTGACAGTACCCTTTTCTTTTAGTTCTTGGGCAACCTTCATTGGTAAAATATTTAAAAGTAATTTTTCAGATTCCTCTTTTGCTTCTTCTGCTTTGTCCTGAGCAACAAGTGCCTTTTCTCTTTCCTCATCTGCTTTTTGTTTCTCTAGGTCTAATAAAAAGTAGCTAATGTCCAATTCCTCGGCTAAGGGGCGTGACATGATGTATACGATTAGGTAATTAAATAAAACGAGAGGTAATACAAGCATCGTTAGGTGAAACGCTGATTCACCTATCCCGTATTGATCGCGAATAAGCGGAAAATACAATACAGCTGCAATTATCATTGTTAACAATCCGAGGTTAGCCAACCTTTGGCTAAGTTGGATAGTTCGTCCTTCCAAGGATAAAGCACCATGCCTTAGGACCGCATAACCTAAACAAATGGCAGGAATAAATTGAAAATCACTGATTGGGTAAATAGCGATTCCATGAGACGGAAATAGGGCTACAAGCAATAGAATGGCCGACAAAATAAATGATCCAATAATCCATTTTGATGCAAAATTGATATAATCTTTTTGCTTAAAAAACGTAAATAACACTAAACCTAATCCGAGAGATCCATTGAACCCGACTAGAATCTCACCAGGACCCCCGTGGTGAACTCTTGACCACGGATAATCATAATAACCGACAAAAAGATAAGGAGAAGGAGCAAGCAATGCTGTAACCATCGAGAAAAAATCAATCGCATTGATCCAGGTAGGTGGCTTTCTTCCAATTGCTTCAAAAACCAATCGAACCATTATACTAGGCGCAAATGCAAAGGCTACAAATGCAAGTTGCGATAATCGAAGTTGAACCACATATGATAGATTCAATTTGAGAGGAACTGATTGCATTACATAAAAACCAGTGAGAATAAGGGCAAAAGCACAAAGTTGGTTGATTCTTGCGGAAGGATTTGCGCCAGCTACAATGATTGCTAAAAAAACAGAAGTAAAAACTGAAATTACAGGAGGCACTCCCCATGGATACCATTTTGCCGATTCATATGCATTAGGTGACAACCCAAACGAAACACCGAATGATATAAAAATCAAAACGAATGACAAAAGTCCAAAGATAAAATAAAACATTCCATTTTTCTGAAATAGAAGTTCATTTACATCAAAAAAATCCGATCTAAAAATTCCATACGCCACCAGTAACATTGGTATAAAAAGAAAGAATCCGCCGGGATAAACTTTAAATCCAAGAATACTGGGAGCATTTAAAGTTGTAAGTAGAAAGAGTAAATTAACCCCATGGAAAAGAGTCGGATGGTAATTGGATCGAATATGCGAATAGTGCTTTATGAAAGAAGGAAGGATAAATAAAAAATACCCTAACGGGGCCAATATTCCCCACGGACGAATGAAGGAACTTCCCCGTGGATATTTTCCAAAAGGAAACTCAAATACGGTTGGTTCAAATCCCTTTCCAATAATAATACCAAAATACAATACAAAACTTGCTATCCAACAGATGTAAGAATAATATAGCAAAAGTTTACTCTTTTTACCTATCATATAGTAAGTTAAATAAAATGCGGTGGGAGCAAGCGGAGCGACAAAAAAGTAAAGAATGTCATTCCAAAACACTAAAGTATGGACATCTTGTATCCAAGCTCGCAAGGTCAGAACTAAACCAACAAAGCCAAAACTGATAAAAGAAATCGTCAAATTCAATTGAAAGATTTTCTCGTCATCTTTCGCCTTCCGATATTTTTGAAATGCAAAATAACTTAAAAAGACTCCAACTAAGAATGTAAGTATACCGGGAGCTCCGTAGGGAATTTTATACCAAAAGTATTCCCATGAAGTTAATGCTCTATCTGACTCAGCAAAATAAATCAAAGGATAGGAATCCATATAGTAAAGATCGGATTTTGAGAGTGCCGAACTACAAGTTTGTTCGAAAAAGCTTCGGAAAATAGCCAAACAAAAAACTTAAATCTTGCTTTTTTTCTATATAAAATTCAATTCATTCCGATGTGAATCCGAATAGATTTCTTATGTTTGACGAAAGGAAAACTGTTCTTATTTTTGTTAAGTATGACAGACCTTGATTTTCCAAGTAAAAACATCACCGAATGGTTAGCAGGTGGAAAGTTTTTCAATTACGATAAATATCAGATTTTTTATATAGAGGAAGGGAGAGGACAGAATTTAATTTTCCTTCATGGTTTTCCCACTTCTTCATGGGACTATAGCAGAGTCTTCAATGGTTTTTCAAGATACTACCGTTGTTTTGCGATCGACTTTTTAGGATTCGGATACTCCTCCAAACCCAAGAAACACAAATACTCCATCCTTGAACAAACAGATATAATTGAAAATTTTATAGAAAAAAACGCTCTCAAACGAGTTAAATTTGTATTTCACGATTACGCAGTCAGCGTAGGCCAGGAAATTTTAGCGCGCCACTTGGAACGTAAAGATAAAAAATACGAAATTGACGGAGCAGTTTTTTTGAATGGTGGACTCTTTCCTCATCTCCATAGGCCCACAACGATTCAAAAGCTACTGGGAATGCCGATAATCGGACCATTACTTGCTTTGTTATTTGATGAAAAAAAGTTTGGAAAATCATTTTCTGAAATATTTGGCAAATCCACAAAACCTACAGAAAAAGAAATCAAGAGTATGTGGAAATTGATTACCTATCCCTTAAATGTTAAAATTCCGCATAAACTTATGCACTACATAAAAGATCGACGTTTGTTCGCAAAAAGATGGAAGGATGCAATCCTAAATACGGATGTAAAACTGATGTTTATCAATGGAGGAGCAGATCCTGTGAGCGGGAGTCATTTAGCAGACGAAATAGAATCCCTGCCAATTAAAAATAAAACTCTTGTTCGTTGGAATGACATAGGTCATTACCCTCAATGGGAAAATCCAAAAGAGTGCTTTCAAGTTATCCATGAGTTTCTAAAATGAACTAAGTGGGATTCGGGAATCTATCTCCTGAATCCATTCCTGTTCCATCATCCATAGGTTCTTCTTGTATCTCTGATCCAGAATCCTTTAGTCGATAACGGATCTCAATTTTTTCAGGATTAACTTGCAAAACTTCGATTCCTTTTAGATCCTTATTTTTAATAATTCTAACTTTTGTTACGTGAGGCTGAATTTCAGGGATAATTTTCTTTTTCACAGGATCATAAATATAATTACAAGGTACTTGGGCAACGATTCCAGTCAAAATTTGTGCGGAACGTATTGGCTTAACCGAAAAATACCGAATAGCAACCTGTTCGTCAGAAAGATCTGCTTCCAATTTCGGATCAAGGCCTGCACATACAACAGGTATACCCGATGCTGTTTGTTCTCCCGTTTTGTAGGATAAGGGAATTATATTCACATTCACTGTTACATCTCGTGAACCAAGAACGTTTACACCTTTTGGTAATTCAGGAATTTTTACAGTGCGAGCAAAAGGCTCTTTTCGGTCATTTAAACTGATCTCGGGAAGAAGTATCCGATTGATTTTTTCTAGATCTTGAGGTTTACCACTTAAAGTAACTTTCGATGGACTCAATATCTGAGTCAACTTTTCAAAATTAGGTGGAGGTGCCCCTTCGAATACTGCTTCTAATGGAACAATCTTTAGGCCCCTTGATTCTACTTCCAAAGGTACGGTTTTTTTTAATTTAGTAACCTTTACTCCACTCGGAACACCAACTATTTTGTATATTGGAACTTCCGTTACACCCAATTGGATTGATTCCGGGTCTATAACTGCTTTCATAAATTGTGAGTAATAATTAACTACATCCTTAAAACCCTCGACTCGGATAGGAATGGTTTTTTCCGGATTTTTGGAATAACTGAGATTACCACTCAATTTTGGATATTCAACAGGAACATTGATGGTCTTTATTAGAATCTTCGAATTTTGTAAATTAATGTAAAATATACAGGCAACCAAAAGTGAAATAACTTTGGCTTTCCAATTTCTAGAGAGTTTATAGAGGATTTTTGAAAAGACCTTCACGTTCCTAAATCCTTTTCTCTATCTTTGGCTCTTTTACGTTCATCTTCTTTCGGTTTTTTCTGACCAGTCGACATAAACTGACTGACCATAGCTTTTAGCTCCAAAGGTTTGACAGGATGAAACATTTCTCCTTCAAAACAAACGGTGATATCACCCGTTTCTTCTGAGGTTACTATAACTATTGCATCACTCTCCTCAGCAAGGCCCAAAGCTGATCTATGCCTCGCACCTAAAGTTGAAATTTCGACGGAACTACTCATTGGCAGGTAAGATGCAGCTGATACAATTCGATTTTGTTCAATGATGACAGCTCCATCGTGCAGTGGAGAATTTTTAAAAAAAATGGTCTGCAAAAGTTCCGCAGAAACTAACGAATCTAAAGGAACCGCATTCTCCGAAATATCCTTCAAGCTGATATCTTTTACAAGCACGATTATCGACCCAATTTTTTGTTGTGCCATATTTCTCACAGCATCAACGATAGGATCCAAATCAAAGCTAGGTTTCAGAAAAAAAAGTCGAAGGAGGCGTATTCTAGCCAACTCGCCCGTTATACGTCGCAATTCTGGTTGCAACAAAACGATTATGGCAAACACAAGAGCAGGACGAATGTTCGTTAAAATCCACTCCAAAAGTTCAAAGCCAAAAAATTCAGCCAAACTTCCAGAGATCCAGATGATTCCAACTCCTAAGAGAAGCTGAATCCCTCTAGTTCTTCGTAGTGTAGTATAAGTTTTATAAATTAAAAATGAAACTATTAGAATATCTAAAATTACAGAGATATAATTTTTACTCCAAGGAATAATGTATAATCCGCGAAGAAAATCCACTATAGTCCCAAAACGTCAAACATATTGTAGAGGCCTTTTTTCTTATCGGCTAAAAATTCGGCTGCTTTTACGGAACCAAGCGCAAACGTTTTTCGATCGCCCGCTTTGTGAGCAATTTCAATCCTTTCTTCTGGACTGAAGAAATAAACAGTATGTTCGCCGACAACCTCTCCGGCTCGCATTGTGTGCATTGCGATTTCTTTTTTATCTCGCTCGGGATACATACCATGTCTTCCATAGATCACGTTCGAATCTTTTCTATCTAAAGCTTTTAGCAAAACTTCTTTGAGATGAACAGCAGTACCTGACGGAGAGTCCTTTTTATGTCTGTGATGTATGTCTAACACTTCGACATCAAAGTCATCGGAGAGTACTTTTGCAGCAATTTCCGTTAGTTTAAAAAGTAAATTCACACCAATTGACATGTTAGGTGAAAAAACTATTGGAATTTCGCTCGCAGCATCCTTTATTTTATTTTTATCTTCTTCATTCAGACCTGTAGTTCCAATCACAATTGGCTTTTTGTTCTTCACAGCAATTTCTAAATTCGAAAGGAAACTTGTGTGCGTGCTAAAATCTATAAAAACATCCGAATTTTTGGCTGCCTCGTGCATGTTGGACGTAAAAGGTATATGTGTTTCTTTGATCCCTGCGTGTATGCCTGAATCAAATCCTAAAAACACACTGCCCTCCCGAACCACGGCAGCACTCAGTTCCGAGAATTTACTGTTTGCGAGTACTTGGATGATGGCCTTCCCCATTCGTCCGCCAGCACCGACCATGCCTATTTTTAATTTAGACAATGCCTTCCTCTTTCAATTGAAATACGATTTTTTTGAACTCCTCACTGGCTGATCCATTGGTGAGAGTCGTCATAGGAAGGCGGAGTTCATTTTTGCAATAGCCAAACCAGCTCATCGCGGCTTTAATCGGAATAGGATTTGTTTCGATAAATGCATTGATAAACACTGGGAGTAGTTTGAAGTAAATCTTGCGACTGGCTTCCACCTCACCACGCATAAAGAGAGAGACCATATCAACACAAGCCCTCGGAAATAGATTGGATACAACGGAAACGACTCCTTTCCCTCCGATCGATAGTACCGGCAAAGTTAAATTGTCATCTCCACTGAGCAGGTGGAAGTCTTTAGGACAGACAGCGATTACTTTAGCCATTTGGCCAAGGTCCCCAGTTGCCTCTTTAATCGATTGGATCTTTGGGTGATCCGCCAATTTTTTGACTGACTCAGGCAAAAGGTTAACATTTGTTCTTCCTGGAATATTATACAACATGATAGGTTTGTTGGAAACATTCGCAATTTGAGTAAAGTGTTGGATCATTCCATCTTGCGTTGGTTTGTTGTAGTAAGGGTTTACGGAAAGAATACCATCAACACCATCTTGGCAAGCTGACTCCGTCAATTCGATTGCTTCGGCTGTGGAATTGGAACCAGTCCCTGCAATCACTTGGATTCGACGAGCAACGAGTTGGACCGTTTTTTGGATGAGTTCTTTGTGTTCTTCATAGGATAATGTCGGAGATTCACCAGTCGTTCCGCAAGGAACTACGCCAGCAACGCCTGATTGGATCTGATTTTCCAAAATTTTAAAATAACTGTCGTAATCGACTTTTCCTTCGCGGAAAGGGGTAATGACTGCTGTGTAGACGCCCTGAAACATAAATTTAAAAATCGTGGAGGGACTGTTTTTTGCAATAAAAAACTGCCAAAAGAAGGGCCTGACTGCATCTTTGCGGAAATGGGCAGTTTTTTTTGGTCGATTTTGGGTTTCCTGGCACTCTTTAGCCTCATCCTCCACAGTTTTTACGTGTATTCCCAGTTTGGAGTGAAGGATATTCCAAACGAGAGGAGTTTGCACGAAACTCCGACTAAAAAATCTGGTGGAATGATCTTTATTCCGATTTTTATTATCGCCTGCCTTTGTTATACTACACTTCTTCCGACAAATCTTACAAATCCACTTCTTCCAAATCCTGGAGATTTTTTTAGTTCTCCGACTGAGATAAACTTTCTATATATTGTATTGGCTGGAACTTGTCTTATGATGTTTCTTGGATTTTTCGACGACATCTACCAACTTTCTCCCAAACTACGATTATTGGTCGAATTGGCAGTTTTATTTAGCTTCGTTTTTTTAGCATCACCTAATATTAAATTATTTGAATGGGAATTTGGGAATCACTGGTATCTTAAGTTAGCATTTGTTTTCTTTTTAGTTTTTGCGATAAATCTTGTAAATTTTATGGACGGAATGGACTTTTATGTCGTAGGAACTTTCTGGATAACATCCTTAGGAATTCCCATTTTATTTAAAGATGCGTTCCAAATATCGGGATTCCTTTTTTTTACAATTGTTTTGCTTTATGGTTCCTTATTCGGATTTGTCTTTTACAACCTACCGAAGGCTCGCCTATTTATGGGTGATAGTGGATCCCTAGCTCTGGGATTTTTGATTTGTTGTTTTCCTTTTTTTCCGTTCCCCACTTCTGAATCGAAGGATTTGGATTTATCTAGATACTTTTATCTTTTCCCATATTTTTGGATAGATGGGATCTGGACAATTGTAAAGAGACTGATTCAAGGAAAAGATATATTTCAAGCGCATAGAGAGCACCTATTCCAACGACTTACGGAATCGAGGTTTGGAAAACTCGGAACTCTTGTGTTGTTTTTAATATTAAACCTAATAGTCGTTATAATTTCCAGCATCATGAATCATTTCCAATGCAGCGATTTTTTTGTATTTTTGGTCTCTTTCATTTTTGTTTTGTTTAGCTATTTTTTCTTCTGGTCTTTTGTTCCAAGAAAAAACCTTGCAAGGTCTCCATAAGTGTAGTATCTATCCAATCAATGTCTCTCACGAAAAAAGAAATACTATTCTGTATCATAAATGGATTCCTTATCGGAATCGCTAACTTAATCCCCGGAGTATCTGGTGGAACTTTTGCCCTAATTTTAGGCCTCTACGACAGGCTGATCCATGCCATCACATCTCTTCGTCCCGAAACCATTCTTATAACCCTTCGATTTATTTTCGGAGGATGGAACAAGGAAGGTCGTCAGCGTTTTCTTGATGAGATGAAGAGAATTGATATAGTCTTTTTACTATTTTTAGGACTTGGACTTTTGATTTCCGTAGTAACAGGCGCTAAGCTTATCCAATACCTACTGCAAAATCACCCTTCTGCGACTCTCTCATTATTTATTGGTCTCATTATTCCTTCCCTCGTAGTTCCCTATCGGTTGATTGAGAAACACAATTTCATCGTTTGGCTTTTCCTAATTCCAGGAATCTTACTGACAGTTGTTCCTAGTTTCTTTATGGGAGATAGTTCTGGATCTGAGAACCCGCTTTTCGCATTTATTACTGGAATGATTGCAATCTCTGCCATGATTCTACCTGGTATTTCTGGCTCTTATATTATGTTGGTACTAGGCGAATACCAGATTGTAATTGGAAAGCTTTCCAATTTACTCCAAGTTGATTCCATTTTGTTTCTATCGGCGTTTGGACTCGGGTGTTTGATTGGACTAATAGCATTTACACATATTGTTAAATGGCTTTTCAAATCTTATAAATCCCATACGATGACCTTCTTACTTGGACTCATTTTAGGTTCTTTTTTTATACTCTGGCCATTTAAAGACTACTCAGCAGGACAAACCATTGTTGGTCGATCCGGTGAGGTAAAAAGAGATATTCAAATTGCTACTGCAAAAAACAAACTTCCACAATCAACGGAAGAAGCAGCCATTCCTGGACTTACTTTCTTAACAGGTCTCGCTTTAGGATTTGGACTCAATCGATTGGAAGATTTGAACCAAAAAGAACAAGTTTAATTCTGATTGTACAATTCAAATGATTGGCTCATTCAATGGAACCAATCATTCAATACTTTGGATTCTATCTTCTAATATCTGAATCTCTTCATACAAGCTACGATCCTCTGATAGAGGCGAAAGACCTTTCAATATTTTAGGAAGGTCTTTTTGATTTGTTAGATATGATGTTTGTAAGACCGTATAACAAAATATACCTAATAGTTTTCGAAGGGAATTTAAACTCCTTCGGTTTCGAAGTACTCCAATTGCACCCATCGGTACGATGTCTTGGTTGTTCCCATTCGATGGAATCGATTGAACAGATGCAGGCATACTGTCTCTACGTATATCGGCCGTTATATGAGTTGCCAACAACCCCAGTCCGGAAAGACCGGCATCTTTTCCTGGATTGAGAGACAACATAAGTGGGAATTCTCCATTCTCTTGCGGATTATAGAGATAATTTAAAAATCGTTCCATCCAAGTGGAGTAAACAGCAAAGAGGTTTTGCATACGGTCCACCGAAAAACTCACTTGAGATGCATAGAAGTTTCCTCCTTCCGCAAATCCCTCGTATTCTCCTAAAAAAACAGGGTTATCTGAAAGAGAATTCAATTCCGACTCCACAACATCAGTGATTTGATCCAATTCATCAAATATACTTCCTAAAATTTGAGGAACGCACCTAACGGAGTATTGGTCCTGGATTCTCTTTTGAGGAATTTTTAGTTTTGGATTCCTCGAAATGACAGGATAAAGCTTTTCGGAAACATAGACGGGTCCTAAAAACTTTTTTTTTGTATGTAAACTAGGTAAAAAAGCAGTTGGAAAGACTTTGTGGTAAGAAAACAAAAACTCTAAAATCTCTAGAGTGAGATTCAGATAGCTACGAAGCCTTAAAATTTGTAGGCCCAGAAGAGCTGTCGTAAAAGTCGTTCCGTTTGTAATCGAAATTGCCTCTTTTGCTTGGGGAGTCCAAGGCAAACCTGGAATTTGAGTTTTTTTGGGATAGAGAACCGAAGGAGCTTTCTCTTTACCAATACCCGTCCAGTGACTCTCACCCATAAGTGCGAGAGCGATGTAACTTAAAGGTATCAGATCTCCAGAGGCAGACAAAGATCCTCGTTCCGGCAGAATGGGTATACAATCCTCTCCTAAAAGATGGTTTAGAATCTCTAAGGTTTCAAAAGAAATGCCTGATCCCCCGAGAGAAAGGGAATGGATCCTCGCCGCAAGAACAGCTCGAGCTTCTTCATGGGTAATCGCGTTTTTGGGATTCCCTGTTGAATCAAACACCTTTTCAACAGTTAGGTGGTATACCAGGGATTTTTGTACATGTTCGGTACTTTCATTTGATAAAAAAGCATGTGGTCCAAAACTGGTATGGATTCCGTAGACCAAAGGATCCGTAGACTTTGCCAAAAAATTTTCCATCTCTCTTCGTTCACGTATAAGCTCCGCTTTACGAGGATTTAAGTCAATGGAACCAGATTTGGAGAGTTGTTTTAAAGTATTGAGGTTCAAATATAGGTAGGGGTAAGGGCCAGAGTCGACTCTGGCCCGATTTTTTTAGACAAAGAAAATAAAAGTTATCAGGATGAAAACAGGAACAAGAATCGTCATCGAATATGCTAAATAGCCACCAAATGAAGGCATCTTAACCTTATTTTCTTCTGCCACTGATTTAACCATAAAGTTAGGTGCATTTCCAATATATGTATTGGCGCCCATAAATACCGCACCGACAGAGATTGCCTTTAGAATCTCTTCGGCTTGGACGTTTCCGATAAACTGACCTAAGGTGAGTGCCTCTGCACCGGGTGGAGTGAGAATACCGGACGCCAAAGACCCGAATGTTAGGTAAGTCGGAGCATTATCAAGTACTGAGGAAAAAATTCCCGTTGCCCAAAAGAAATGCCATCTTTCTGTGATTCCAAGTTCTTTCCCATGTGCCTCTAATAGAACCAATGCAGGAATCATCGTGATAAAAATTCCGATAAACAAATAAGCTACCTCTTGGATTGGATGGAGAGTGAAGTTGTTGAACTTACGGAACTCTTCTTTAGTACTGAGTTTAGAAGCGATTATCAATACGATAAGCACTGCCTCCCGAATGAAACCAAGGCTTGGTGTTTCTTTAATTTGTGGGATGTAATTGCTGTTTAAGAAGGCTACCGCCAAAATCACACCGAATAACCAAATAAAATTTACCTGTCCTTCAATAGAGAATGGAACTGCATTTTTGATGTCACGAGCAATGTCGGCCTTCTTCTCTTTTTTGTATGCCAATGTATCCCAAATAAAATAAACGGTCAGGAGAATTACTGATGCAAACAACATCTCAGGCAATAAGTTGAAGGTCCATGTGAATGGAACTCCCTTCAAATATCCAAGAAAGAGCGGAGGGTCTCCTAGTGGAGTGAGTGAACCACCAATATTGGATACTAAAAAGATAAAAAACACAACCGTATGAACCACATGTTTACGTTCACTATTCGTTTTCAGCAATGGTCGAATGAGAAGCATAGATGCCCCAGTGGTTCCAATAAAGGATGCAATACTTGCGCCAATCAATAGATACAATGTATTGTTTAATGGAGTTGCCTGGATGTCTCCTTTAACAACGATTCCACCTGAAATAAAAAACAGAGCACCTAACAGGATAATAAATGGAACATAATCGAAGAATATTGTATGGGAAATTGCGTGTCCATAACCATAAACGAGTAATACTACAAAAGAAATGGAACCAAGACCCAAGGCAATGATCAACTTATTGTTGTTATTCTCCCACCAATGTTCTGTTGTATGGGATGCAATTGGAAGGATGGCAATACAGAGAAGAATTGCCACAAATGGCAGGACTGTCCAATACGGTAACTCCTGGTGGACGGCTTCCCCGTGAGAAGAATGTCCTGTCTCTTCCTGGGTAATGGTATCCGTTGGTACAGTAGCCGGATCCTCGGCAAATAAATTCCCAGAGACAACTGTCATTGCCACGAGGAATACAATCAATGTGAGAAGCTTACGAAACATGCTCACCATCCTTTTTTTTTGGTCAGTATACGATTTCTTCAAGGCTTATGGAACTAAAAAAACCGAGTTTCACCAATTTTTAAAGGAACTAGCGAATCTTTTGGTTTTCCGAGTTTTTCCAAGGCTTTTGCTGCAGTGGGAACAGGAATATCAAGTTTTTCATCAGAAAGAACAAAGGTCATATAGTGCATGGGTATCATATATTTGGCACCTAAATCCTGGAATGCTTGGGCAGCTTCCACTGGATCCACATGAACAGGAGCCATAAACCAACGCGGTTCGTACGCACCAATCGGCAAAATCGCTACTTCGATTCCTGGCCATTTTTTTCCAATTTCAGAAAAATGTGAGTAGTAGCCTGTATCTCCTGCAAAGTAAACCGATTTGGATTTTCCCTCCAAAATATAACTTCCCCAAAGCGTTTCATCCCGATCAAAAAGTCCCCGGCCACTAAAATGTTGGGTGGGAGTAAAATGTATCTGAATTCCTTGGATGGTGTCGGATTCCCACCAATCAAACTCCCTAACATTAGTTATGCCATTCTCGTTTAGAAATTTTTTGTTACCCATTCCTGCATAAAAAACGGGCTGAAATCGCTTTTGAATTTCCTTTAGACTGGGAAGATCCATGTGGTCATAGTGGTTGTGGGAAAGGATCACGGCATGGATTTTCGGTAGATTGTCCATTGTGATACCAGGAGGTGTATATCGTTTCGGTCCTAAAAAAGAAACTGGTGAACATCTTTCACTCCAAATGGGATCGGTCAAAATATTGACTCCCTCTAATTGGACCAGGGTGGATGCATGTCCAATCCAAGTAACAGAAAGAGCCGATTCGTTAGAGCGAAGTCCTTCTCCATCGTTTACAAGAACTGGAAACTCCGGATAGTCTTCTGGGTTCACACTGTGATTGAGTTTTCTTCGTTCCCATTGCCAAACCAAAACAGTAGAAAGCCCCTTGGACTCGAAAGTTGGATTTGGGTTTTTATACCCACTCGAAGTGTGGTGAGGTTTTTCTGAGATCGATTTTGTTTGGCAAGATGGAAATCCGATTGTCAAAAGAACAAGAAATAAGTAAGGAAGTATTTTGAATTTTAGTTCCACTGAATTTAGACGAAAACGATCCAGTTTTCCTTCAATTTATGATTGATTCAACAAATTCCTAATAAATCCTCTTGTATGGAATGTTTCAAAATCAAGAGACAAAATCGCTAATCTACGCCTATGCCAAATGGAGAGATACGGTCGACAAAACCGAAGGTAGCGAAAAGATTTTTGGATCCAATGCAGAAGTTTCTGAGATTTCTAGGGATCTTAGAGAAAATGCCGAATTGGAACTTCGAATCCTTATTCAGGACCTAAAAAAAGACAACCCGGATGCCCTGAAGGAGTGGGTGGATGTCAGTAAAGAAAGACTCGTTCGTTCCGTGAATACTGAAAAAGAACAGGCTCAGTCCCAAAAACAAATCGCAAGAGATTGGAAGTTTTCCAAATCTGAGACAGGTATTTCCGTACGATACCCCCACCCTTCTCAATACTGGGGATCAGGTTTGCCCATTTTTGTACCAGAAGATGAGGATGGTCCTTTTTGATTTTTCCTCTTAACCATTTCATGAGGTTTCTAACTTATATTCTCTTAGTCGGGGTTGTTTCTTCCGCTTTCCAGAGACTAGATGCCCAAGGCTTAGATTTGGATGTTCCTTTTCAGTCGGAGTATGCAACGGAAACATTTGGAGAAATCCAAAATCCTTCGGATTTTGATAGACTCAAATGGCAAAAATTTGAAGGACCCTTACTTTTCGGTTTTCATAAAGATCCAGTTTGGGTAAAACTCACATTAGGTGATATATCTATTCAAAAATATTTATATTTAGAAAACCCAGTTGCTTATGTAGATGAAATTACGATTTTTCGATGGAATGGAACTGAGTTTATCAAAGTTTCGGACGGTGATCGATTTCCAAAAAGATCGCTGGTTGTGCCAAACCATCCCTATTCTCTATTTCGCCTAACCTCTGATGTTCCAAATTCAAAAGGCGAAATTTTTATCCGCTACCAATCGATTTCAAGTTTATTCATTTTACCAAAACTCTACTATCCGGATGGATTTATCTTTGAACAGTTGAGTGTAAGCCAGTGGTATTTTATCTATTTTGCGATCATCTTATTTGCACTTTTACTTAATGTAGTTTTTTATTTTAATACAAGAAATACGAGTTTTTTGTTTTATTGTTTTTACGTTTTTTGTGCCGCACTTTACCAAATCGTTCATAACGGATATGGAAAAATCTTCTTGTGGCCAAATGCCGGAACCTGGAATGATCGGAGTTTAGTTTTTTTTGGATCATTAGCGCTTGTTAGTGTAGTTGTATTTTCCATTCGGTTCCTATCTATACACAAAAAGATGAAACGAGTTTTTTACACTCTTATCGGTGTACTCGGGGTTATCGTTACGAATGCCATTCTCAGTCTTGTATTCCGATCGGTTTGGACCGTACAAACCATTCATGGAATCGGAATTCTCACTTCACTTTTCCTATTGGGAGTAGGATTGTATTCTTGGTCGAAAAACCATCGAGTTGCAAGATACTATATCCTCGCATGGACGGTTCTCCTTATATTCATACTTCTATTCAATCTCTACGCGTTTGGCTTATTGCCAGACAACTTCTTACTCCGCCACTCAATAGAAATCGGAACCATTTTGGAAATCTTCTTATTCCATTTGGCCGTGGTAGACAGAATCCGAGGATGGGAAGAGTCCGACGCCGTGACAAACAGTCTTTTGCCTCAAACTTCGGAAATAGAATCGGTGGGAAGTATCTTGGAGCCAGAAAAACAGGTTCTGACAGACAATTTGGAAACCTATACCCCTGGACAAAGTAAAAAAACAGCGAGTATCTTACGGCTATCTGGAGTCGATCCTGAGGCAAAAATCCGCGAAATGAACCAACTCATGGAATCGGAAAAGCTATTTTGTGATGAAGACCTGGACCTCCTCAAGATGGCGGAGCTTCTGGACCTCCGTGCCGACCAAGTCTCGGCCCTTTTGAACCAGTTTGTGGGTTCCAGCTTCAACCAATATGTGAATCGATACCGGATCGAAGAAGCACGAAAGATGATGGTAGAAGAACCAGATCGCAACATCCTTTCCATTGCCTTTGCCGTAGGCTTTAATTCCAAATCCACCTTCTACGATGCCTTCCAAAAAATTGTTGGAATCACTCCAAAAGAATTTAAAAAAAGTCCGGATTCTTGATTTCGGTCGATCCAGTTCCCAATATGATGTATAGTGAACACAGTGAGTTCGCATCTCACTCCGAAGAAATTGATACTGCATTCTCTGTGATGGAGAACCTCGTAGGTCTTTTCCTTTCCTTTTTTTCCACCTGTTTTGACAGGTTTCATAGGGAGTTCTTCTTGCAAAAGAAAGCTCCCTTTTTCTTTTATAGGGGCCATGGGCATGATTGATTCCCTTTTTTTTTCACTCAGTAAAATCCTGACGGTCTTTCTCTTCCCCTTTCCCTTATTTTTTTTGTTTTCTTTTCTTTCGATTCTTTTGGTCAGTGGGCTACGGAAGAAGATTTTAATTGGTGTTCCCGTTTTGTTTCTCTATTTTTTTTCCAATTCCTGTGTTGCGAACGCTCTCATCCACAGCCTAGAATCTGAATTCAAAGTTGTTCCTCTCGAATCTGTGCCCAAGTCAGATGTTATAGTTGTGTTAGGTGGAATGATTCAAACCATTTCGGTTAATCCAGGTCGGCCGGAACTTACTGAGTCAGCAGACCGACTTGTGGATGCAGTTCGTCTCTACAAACTAGGAAAGGCAAAGAAGATTCTTTTTACGGGTGGCTCTGGTTTACTTTTTGAATCCAGATACAAAGAGGCAGACCTGGCAAAAGGCTTACTCTTAGATCTAGGAGTGAAAGAAGAAGATTTGTGGATCGAAAGTAACTCAAGGAATACTTGGGAAAATGCAAAGGAATCAAAAATCATTCTCGAAGAAAAACAAACCAAAAGCATTCTACTCGTCACATCGGCCTTCCATATGAAGCGATCTTTGGGTTGCTTTTCCAAAATGAACCTTCAAATCTTTGCCTACCCAACGGACTACCGTGGCCTCTCGAAAGAGTCTAGTGCATTTGACCTTTGGGTCCCAAGCCCAGGATTTTTAGAACTATCGACCTTAGCTTTGAAAGAATGGGTGGGTATTTTTGTTTACTCCTGGAAGTAAGGAATCGGTAGAGCGAACCTCAGAAAACCTCTGCATTCTTGTAGCTTGACGAATGAGCCTAGTTCCACAACCCTGAGGTTAGAGGGAGAGAGCCCGTCTAAATCTATATGAACCGGAAATTTTTAATTTTACTTGCAACGATCACGATTTCTTTTTTTGGCATAGCCTACTTCTCTTCAAAAGAAACATCGTATCTACTTCTCGATGCCTCAGAACTCGCAGCAAACCCGGCGAAATACTCTGAAAAAAATCTACGTGTTCGTGGTTTTGTAAAATTAGGTAGTTTGGTCCGCGAGGGCAAAAAGGCTAAATTTGACCTAGAATTAAATGATCGAACCATCCCAGTCTATTTCACTGGGGAAACCCTACTGCCCGATGCTTTTAAAGAAGGAGCAAGGGCGCGTGTTGATGGAAATTTAGAAAATGGTGTTCTCGTTGCCTCCCATGTTGAGGCAAAATGTGCTTCGAAATATGAAGCTGGTTACAAAGAGGAATAATGAACGATTTAGGAACGATTTTACTTGCAGCTTCCCTTGCTCTCCTGATTTTTTCGGCCATCCAAACTATTTTTGGAATTCTAAAAAAAGAACGAAAGGCGATTGAGCTGGGTCGATTGGCTCTTATGACCAACCCCCTTCTCATAGGCCTTAGTTTTTTGGTTTTACTGACGCTCCTTGTTCGATCCGACTATAGCAATTATTATGTGGTGATGCATTCTAGCGAACATTTGCCTCTATTCTATAAAATGACATCTATTTGGTCGGGATCATCAGGGTCTTTACTTTTTTGGAATTTGATTTTAAACGTGTTCACCTTTATCGTGTTATGGCAGACTCGTAAATCTATTGAAGATCGTATTCCCGTGATGAATTTGATTTTGGCAATACTTTCAGGCTTCTTTTCTTACCTTGCTGTATTTTATGCGGATGCACAACCTTTCCGTGAATTTGTTCCTGAGGCGGCGGCAGGTCGCGGCCTCAATCCACTTTTGCAACATTGGGCAATGATCATCCATCCACCTATTCTATACATAGGTTACGTGAGTATTTCGATTCCATTTGCAATTGCAATGTCTGCCCTTGTGAGTGGAAAACTTTCTGATGATTGGATGAAATTTATCCGAAAGTGGACATTGTTTTCCTGGTTCTTTTTGGGTACTGGAATCCTACTAGGTTCCAAATGGGCGTACGAAGAACTCGGTTGGGGTGGATATTGGGCTTGGGATCCAGTGGAAAACGCATCTCTAATGCCCTGGTTACTCACAAGTGCGTTCGTACACTCAGTTGTGATCCAAGAACGCCGAGGGATGTTGAAATTTTGGAATATGCTTCTCATCATTTTAGCATTCCATTTCAGTTTGCTTGGAACTTGGATTACAAGATCCGGTGTCTTGGAAGGACCACATAGCTTCTCTAAGTCGACTATTGGAACTCCTTTTATCATTTATATAATCGGTAGTTTTTTGTTTTTTACGGGATTTGTAATTTACCGACGGAACTCACTCAAACCAGAACGAGAACTGGAAGCCATTACTTCAAAAGAAGGAAGTTTCTTATTAAACAATTTTTTATTGGTATTGGCAACTTCTGCGATTTTACTTGGCGTGTTTTCGCCATTGCTCTACGGAAAAGAATTTAAAGCGCCATGGTTTAATTCTTGGGGAGTGCCTTCTGGCATCTTCTTACTCTTGTTAATGGGTGGGGCACCACTTCTTGCATGGCGAAAGGGTGCTGGGGCTGTATTTTTTTCCACTCTATTCAAGCCCTTTCTCTTTGGGATTTTTGGCGGAATTGTTTATATAGTGTTTTACTCGCAAAATTTTACCGTACCCGATTCAAAGTATGGAGATATTCTGGCAGAAATCTATTCCGTACTCACTGTGGCTGTTGGATCTTTTACAATCGCAGGGATCGTACAAGAATACTACAGAGGAATTCGAGCAAGAAAAGAAGCTTCAGGCGACCTAAATTGGTTTCAGGCTGGAATACAACTCCTTTTGCAAAACAAACGGCGGTATGGTGGTTACTTAGTTCATTTCTCTCTGGTATTAATTTTCATTGGTTATGCGGGAAATGCCTTTAAGATAAATACTTCTGTTCGATTCTTTTACAACCTAATGCCGCCTACTTCTGATGAAGTAGTCTATGTATCGGCCGACAAAGCAATTGTAGCAGGTTACCAAATAGAAGCTTCCACTTTAAAGATCAAACCAGTTATGATCTCGGGCGAAACAGGAGAACCTTCAATACAGAATATCATCGTTTCTAAAGAAGGAAGTTTCAATATACTCCGTGGGACAAAACTGGAAGGAAATCTTATAACGGAACGCAGGTTTTACCCGCAAATCTCTCACCTAACGGGAGATTTCGAAACACATATCCCAACGAGTGAACCTGCGATACTTTCGTTGCCTAAAGAAGATTTTTACATACAATTGGGAGCCTTAGAACATTCTGATTTACGATCCGAAAATCCAGATCTACCACTCTTATTTATGAACTATTACTTTAATGGAAACACTAGTGAAGAAAAATTGAAATCTTTCCTTCAATTCCCAACAGAGATTGTTGCCAACCTGGAAATATGGGTCAACCCACTTGTGAAATTGATTTGGCTAGGATCCCTGCTTTACTTTATCACTGGTGTTTTTCTCCTACTTCCACTAGGTGAGGGTAAGAAAAAAGCAGGCTCTAATGCATAAAACAGTCTCTAAGGCGGTTGTTTTTTTTATACTCTGTTTGCAGGTGCAACCAGTTATTCCGCAATCAACAACAACTTCCTTGAAAGAGGAAGCCCACATCCAAACATTTCTCCGCGTAACTGAAAAGATTCGGTGTATTTGCCTACCAAGTCTTCCGATTCAATCTTGTTCATTTAATATGTGTTCGGCTTCCGCTTACTTAAAAACTTTTATCGAAAATAGAATTCGAGAAGGTATGTCCGAAGAAGAAATCCTACAAAAGATGGAAAATGGATTTGGAGAAGGGATTCTGGAGGATTCTGTTGTAAAACACTTCAGAGAAAACGGAAACGGGAGTATAGTTGATTCTATCGTTTTTGGTTTTGGTCCAAAAATTCTGGCAAAACCAGACGGTACTTGGATTAACTTGAGTTTAATGGCGATTGCATTACTGGGTCTATTTTTAATCTACCGCTATGGCTCAAAAAAAATAAGGATGCGAGAAACAGAGGTCACAGACAGAATCCGAAGAAAATCGACTACTATGAGCACGGAAGAGATCCAAAAAAAAATAAATCAATTAGAATCTAATGATTCTCTTTGATAGTTTTAAATATTTCTAACAGTTCTTCCACCTGAATTGAGGTAATCTTTGCATTAAAACTAATTCGCAGTCTAGCTGTTTCCACTGTGGGGGGACGGATGGCGCGAATATCAAAACCTTTGGCCTGTAAAATTTCGGCAGTTGCAAGTGCATCGGCTTCAGAATCCATGAGAACCGGAATGATTTGAGAGACAGAGTCGGTAGTTTTGTACCCCATTTCATTCATTCGTTTTTTAAATATAGATGCAAGTTCAAGCGTAGTCTGACGCTCTAAATCCATTTTTGAAAGTAAATCTAAGGCATAAAACGCAAGATGCGGTATTAACGGTGGCAAAGATGTAGAAAAAATAAAAGGACGCATAACATTTACAAGATGATCTCTTCCTAGTTTAGACGTAGCAATGATTCCACCAAATAATCCTAAAGATTTACCAAGAGTATATACACGATATTCTATCTGTTCAATTTCTTCTTTAGATAATTGATCATATACCAAACCCCGTCCATTTTTCCCAAAAAGGCCAAAGGAATGAGCCTCATCTAAGACCAGAACAAATCCGTAATGTTTTTTAAGACGAAGAAGCCTCTTTAAATCAGGTATATCCCCATCCATACTAAAAACTGTCTCCGTCACAACAATCTTTCGTTTGTCCTTCTCCTTTTCATTCTCTTCCGCTTTTTGCAATAAAACTTCTAAATGGTCTAAATCGAGATGGTTAAAATATTTTTTGATAGCACCACTGATTCGAATCCCATCCAAAATTGATGCATGGTTCAATCGGTCTGAAAAAATGATCGTTTGAGGATTTCCTATTGCATCAATGAGCCCTGCATTTGCTACATAGCCGGTATTTACGACGAGACTTGCTTCCGCTCCAATGAAATCTGCAAAAGAGGATTCAAATCGTTCAAGTTCTTCAGAATTTCCTCTCACCAAACGAGAAGCAGTTGATCCAATTCGATTAAAGTAGTCAAATGACTCTGCAAGTTTCCATAAAGTAGAATTGGAGGCAAGACCAAGATAATCATTTGAACAAAAATCAATTCCCTTGTAAGTTTTTGTTTCTCTAAATCTATTTTTGTTTTTAATAGATAAAAGTTCTTTTGAAATGCTATCCCAGAAAGGTTCCACTTTCACTAAGATTGAATAAGCTTTTATTTTTCCGAATTATTTTTTTCTTCCAAAAATTCAATCAAACAAGGAAAAGTTCTGGTTATGGAAAAACTCAGCTTGGCTGTTCTAGAAAGGATTCAATCTGCAAAGTCGATCGTAACAATTACAGGAGCTGGTATCTCACAAGAAAGTGGAATTCCAACGTTTCGAGGGGAAGGAGGCTATTGGAAAACCTACAGAGCGGAAGATCTTGCAACGCCTGAGGCTTTTAGGAAGAACCCGAGTCTAGTTTGGGAGTGGTACGATTATAGAAGAGAGATATGTAAAAAGGCAATTCCAAATGAAGGACACAAAACACTTGTAAAATTAGAGGCTATTGTTCCTAATTTCTTTCTAATCACTCAAAATGTTGACAATCTCCACAACCGAGCGGGAAGCAAAAACTCTGCCGAAATCCATGGAAATATCTTTTGTTCCCGCTGTACTAAGTGTCAGAGAATTGCACCAATAGAAGAAAGTCACAACAACCAAGACCATTTGAAATATTGTACATCTTGTAATGGATTGTTACGTCCGCATATCGTTTGGTTTGGCGAAAGTTATGATTCAAATCTATTAGATCTTTGCTTCCATCATTTAGAAAAAGCCGAAATTGTTTTGGTCGTTGGTACTAGCGGAGCGGTTTCTATGCCACAGGCTATGGCGAGTCACGCACAAAACCATGGCGCTTTTCTTGTCGAAATCAACCCGGAACATTCGAGTATGACAGGAATGATGGATATCTTTTTACAAGGAAAGGCAGGGGAAATCCTTCCAAAACTTATCGCCTAACCTGAAAGCAATTGAATTTCAATTAAAAAACACGAGTATCTTATGTTAACAATTCTTCTTTTATTATTTTCCAATCTATTTATGACGTTTGCTTGGTACGGCCATTTAAAATATCTCAAAACTTCAAATATGTTTTCTATCATTCTTATCTCTTGGGGCATCGCATTTTTTGAATATCTTTTAATGGTGCCTGCGAACAGAATAGGATACACAGAGTACAAATTTGAAGGCTTTCAACTAAAGATCATTCAAGAGATTATAACGATTATAGTATTCATTTTATTCGCAACTGTGATATTAGGCGAAAAGATAAAATGGAATTATATAGTAAGCTTTTTTTTGATTTTACTTGCTGGCTATTTTGCATTTGCTTTTGGATCAAAGCCAAATTCACATTAACTCTGGAGAATGAATTTTTTGTAGAGAAATGAGACGATCTCTTTCGCAATATTCTCTTTGGATTGAGAGTTTATTTCTAAAGCCAATCCTTCCGAACCAAAGATTTTTACGGAAGAATTCACCTCACCAAACCCCTTCCCCTCGCCAACATAATTGCCTACAATATAGTGAAGGTCTTTGCGTATCAGTTTACCCTTTGCATGTTCTTCTAATTTTTCCGTTTCAGCGGCAAAACCAATCCGAATACAATTCTGAATCTTATGGAACTCGACGTAATTTCTAACCTGTTCGAGAATATCAGGATTTTCCTCAAGCTCTAATAACAATCCTTGCGATGTTTCCGATTTATCTTTTTTAATTTTATTTTTTGCAGTCATGATGGGACGAAAATCTGCTGGGGCAGCCGCCATTAAAAGCAAACAATTATCTGATATAAAATTTAAAACTGCATCCCTAAGTTGGAAAGTAGTATCGACATATACATTATTAGATGCTCCATCGACCATCGAATATTTTTCCAAAGTATTGCCATGAATATAAATCACTTCGGGAACAAGACCGAGAAAAGACTTGGTAATCTCAAATCCCATTTTCCCTGAGGAAGCATTGGATATATAACGAACAGGATCAATCCATTCTCTTGTTGGCCCAGAGGTTATGATGACTCGATTTATTGGGTGTTTCATACTTGCGATTTGTGCAATTGTATAATCTTTTCCATTATTAAATCAACGGAAGCTAGTTTTCCATAACCTTCGTCGCCGCAAACAACAACACCTTTGTCCGGAGTAACAATCTTTACTCCATCTAACTCAAGTTGTGCTAAATTTCTTTGTGTTGCCTTATGAGAATACATTCCAGGATTCATGGAGGGAGCAACAAGAACTGGACAAGTACAAGCTAGATATGTCGAAGAAACTAAGTCATCTGCGATTCCGTTTGCCAATTTTCCTAGAGTATTTGCGGAACAAGGCACAACAGCAAAAACAGATGCTAAATTTTTGATTTCTATGTGAGCCATCCCAGTATCAAATTCATCAACTCGAACGGATTTTCCTGTGAGTGCCTCAAACGTAATTTTTCCCACAAAATTTGTTGCATTTTTAGTCATAATGACACGAACAGGGAAACCTTCTTTGGTCAAATTGCGAACAAGCTCACAAGATTTATAGGCTGCTATCGATCCGGTAACGGCAATTACGATTTCTTTCAACTAACGGTCCTCAAGCGAAAGTTCTTTCTCAAATTCGGCGTCGGTTTCTTCATCACCTTTAGGGGTAAACACGATTGTGAGAATTTTGTTCCCATCCATTTTTTTCACTTTTAAATAACCTTTTTTGATCCGAACAACACTCCCTTCTTGTGGCATATCTTCATTTTTTTCCATAAAGTATCCCGCAATTGTTCGAACCTCTTCCATATCAGATGGTTCTTCACCTTCTAAAATTTCTGTTAGGCTATCTAATTCGGCTTCCCCATCTAAGATAATCGTCTTTGATTTTTTATTTAAGGGAGTTTTGTTTTTGTCATCTGCATCCGTTTCGTCACGGATCTCACCAAAAAATTCTTCGATAATATCCTCGAGCGTTAGCAATCCAGAAACGCCACCATATTCATCTATAACGATACCCATATGTTGCTTCTTTTCTCGAAGTTTAGTCATAACCTTCTCGATGGACATGGACTCCGGTACTTTCACAAAATCCTTTTCCATAAGTGCCGTAATCTTTTCTTTTTTACCTTTACTGGATGTATGTGCAGCCTGCCACTTTAAGTATTTTTGTACATGAATGATGCCAACAATTTTATCCAAAGTTTGGTCATAAACAGGGTAACGGGAAAAATTATGTTCAGCAATCAGCGGTAACAACTTATCAATCGTCGAATCATGCGGAATTCCAACGATAGATAGTCGATGCGTCATAACATCCCTTGCCGTATGTTCCGAAAAATCAAACGTCTTTTGGATGAGTTGCATTTCGGAATTATCGATACGACCTTGCTTACGTTGTTCTTCAATGATGATCATCAATTCTTCGGCAGAGTGAACATATTTGTCGCCAGTCCTCTGAAGTCTAAATATGGTTAGGACTCCGCCAGCGAGCCGGTTCATCACAAATGTTACAGGGAAAAAGAGATAATAAAAAAGCCACATAGGCACAGAAACAGATAGAGCGATGGTTTCCGTATTTTGAATGGCCAATGTCTTAGGGACCAATTCTCCCAAAATAACATGAAGTAAGGTGATGAGAGTAAATGAAACGCCAATGGCGATACTATGAATTGTGATCGGGTCTAATTGAAAACCCAAAACAGCTACAATCCCGACGACAATACCAGCAAACAAAGATTCGCCGATCCAACCTAAAAGTAGACTTGCAATCGTAATCCCGACTTGGCAGACAGAAAGCATATCATCAATTTTTGAAACTGCTTTTTTTGTGACAAGAGCCATGGAACGATTCTCTTTTACGAGTTCTTCCAATCGGGATGGTCGAATGGAGACCATTGCAAATTCTGCCGCTACAAAAAAGCCATTGATAAAGACTAAAAGAAAAATGAGAAAGATGCCGAGAAGCTCCATTACGCGATCGACACCATTACCTTAAGATTACTATCGGGGTCCATTTGTGGATGTTAAATTCTTCCTCCAAAGAAAGAGACAGTGATAAGAATGAAAGCCCTAAGTCCACTGTCGCCTAAATTTTCTTTCTTTTTAGGGAACTTCTTCCGCCTGCTTTCTCTTCATTTGGGCAGATTGTAACAATTCACCAGATTATGTCACTTATAGCTTAGGGTCCTGCCTGGATGTAAAATCCTTCCTTTCGGTATCTCTCTGGATTGAGCAGTTCATTTGGATCCAGGTTTTGTCCTGGGAGATTCGATTGGATGATTGATTTGGCTCCCGACCGAAGCCAGAACCGAACCCAAGGCATTTGTAGTTTTGGATCTTCCGTAAATGACTTACCAAAAGTTTTATCGGAATAGTAAATAACACGAGGTACCGTTCTGTAATCAATCCGTCTCTGTAACCTTTGGAATTGAATATCTTCGGTGGTTCCTGAATCATTTTTACAAGACCATTGGAATTGCGAAAGATTGGCCTCTCGTTTGGATGAATGCCCAGTATCCCAAATATGAATCCGTTCTTTTTCTTTCAGAATTCTGGAACCATCAAAATAGGAAGTCGGAGCAGAAATAAAACCATTTTGGTTAGACGCCTTGGTTGCATTACAATCCCAGCTTACTGATGCTATGTTTTTTAATGGTTCGTAAGTTGAAGAGAGAGATTCAAAAAATACAAAATCAGAGTCGGTTATTTCCTTTTTTAGAATTTGGAACAGTTGAATACCAGGCTCATTTAAATAAATTTGGAATTGTGTTGTTTCCTTCAAATTTTGAACCATCTCTTTTGTTGCATATAAAATTTCTGAATGATTTGCCCTTGTAGTTTTAACCTCCTTCCAAGTTAATGCAGTTTTTTTTGGTTCCTTGGGATTAAACAAAAAGAGGTATAAACTATCTTTGTATGGAAGTAAAAAGATAGAAGGATTTTTTGAATTTTCTAATGCACGAATAGACTCTTCATCAAGTTTTTTTCTATAAAGAGACTCTGTTTCTCGACTTTCTGAATACGTTGAATCAAAAAACTTGGAATCTCTAGTCGTGTGAAACCCTGCTACATATTTCATTTGTTCATGTACGAATGGAATTTGAAAAATAGCATGTGGTCTTTCTATTATAGACTGGTTGTTCTTAATAGAATTGAATTTGTATATGGTATCAAAAAGCACCCAAGTCTCGTTATCATCTTTCAGATGAGCCAATGCCAATTCTAGAAATTGATCTGTCCCAAAAGAAATAGGTCGATAGTTCCGAATAAAAAATAAATCCTCATAAGGATACACAGTAAGGTAATCAGACATTGCTTCTCTGATATTTCCCGTCACCGGACCTTTTTTGCCTGAAGCCGCATGTGCAAAAACAAATCCAAAATTTCGAATGAACTCGGATTGATAAAAACTGTTTTCATCGTCAAGGATACCTCGGCTTTTGGTAAACTCGATCGTAGACTTTCGATATTCTTTTTTATAAATTTGATTGTAGCCCTGCAAAACGGTGGCGGCATACTCAAGACGACGCCATCCTTTTCCTTGCGCCATATAGATAATTTCGTCTGCAATTTTGGAAGATAGTTCTGGATTATCATCCATCACTAACTGCGCAATACGAAGCTTAGGCCATATGTCTGACTCCGATAACTTTTCGGGGTCTTGAATCTTTTGCAGAGCCCGAATTGCAGCAGAAGTTCCATTTACCTTTTGAATGGATGTTGATACCAAATCTTTAACACCCATTATCCCTAGTGGCTCATTTAAAAAAGGATGAAGTGTGTCTCCACTCCAATTATCCAAATCCAATTTTAAATAGTAATCCAAAGACTTTTTGAAGTTTTTCTGAAGAAAGGATAAGGCACCTAACTTAAGATAAATTTTATTAAGGATGGACGGTTTTTTATTTTTAGTGACTCGTAAATAGTTTTGATAGCTTTCTTCGGAAGAATAATAATCTCCAAGAAGGATTTGGAAAAAAGCAATTCGTTCCCAAGATAAATCTGAAACATACCCATCTGTGACCTTTTCCATGTCCATTATCATATTTTGGAAATGAATACCTTCTCGGATAAAACCTAAGAATGCAAGTTTTGCAGGTAAATCTTCATCAATTTGGTCAAGCAGAGGGATCCATTCTAAAATCGGATCTTCAAAAAAAGGAGAACTAACCCGCATTATATTAACATAATGTTTGTGCATCTCCTTATCTTTCCCAGTAGGTAGGTCAATATAAAATTGTAGTCTGAATACTCTGCATAGCGAATAATACGGTTTAGTTTTATTACAATCCATTCGTATCATTGATTTCTTTTCATCTTCACCACCTTGAAACAAGTTGGATCGCATATTCTTTGCAAGATTACGGAAATAGGTATTAGGCTCTTTTTGGATATAGTTATCCAAAGTTTTTATTGCTTGCGCTTCTTCTCCCTGAGACTGTTTCCACAAGGAAGTTAATAATGCATCTGCGAAAGAATATTCACCTTTTTTACTTCTTAATTCATATAAAATATTTGCAATACCAATTTTATCTTTTTTCCGAAGATAATATTCACCTAACATTAAGTAAAAATCTAATTCCTGAATATTCGAAAGACCTTCCGGAGCTTTGAATCGATATTCATCTTTGAGGGAAAGTACTTCTTTGCCAGAAAGATAGAGTTTTGGAGTGGACCCAACAAAAACCCAACCCTGACTTCTCGGTACCTGAGAAAATAACGGTAAAAAATTGAAAAAATAAAGAACCAAAATAGAAATAAAAATTGTGGGAATCTTAGACATCGTTTACTATAAGTTCCCACGGGTACAGGATTTGGTCAAGTTCCATAAGTTTTTTTGTTACAAGCTTTGATAATTGTCCATTAAAATAGGTGTTCTAAGTCAATTCAAATGATTTCAGATTTTAAATTAGAAGATGTGTTGGGTAGTTTTGATGAATTTTTGATCATTGTCGATCAAAAACTCCAAATACAATATTCGATCGTCTCACCTAATTTGTATATACCGAACGGAGCACTTAGCATCGGATCAAATCTCTCAAACCTTCCCGTTTTACCCAAAGAACTCTTTATTCTCCAATCACTTTCGAAGGATTCTTTGCAAAGACGACACAATTTTTCGATAAGCCTTACTTTGGCCGGAAATTCTTTTCGAGTTCAGGGTAGATTCACAAATTTGGGAACTGGTCCAGCACTCGTGATCCGAGGAGAACCGAATCCAAACATAGAAAATTTGGTATTGGATGTCGGACCTAACGTTATCTTCCGCTCAAAATATGATGCAGATTTTGTAATTAGTTTTGTTTCATCCAACATTTCCTTTCTCTACCAATACCAACCACAAGAATTTATTTCCGGAAAACTAAAGAAGAAGGATTTAATTTTTGAGGGAGATTTGGAAAGAGTAATCGAAGAAGAAAAAGTATTTCTAAGGGGAGGACTGCGAAATTTTTCAATTGAATACCGATTAAAAAAGGGGAATGGAGAAATCATTTATGTCAGTGAATTCAATGTGGTTACTTACTATGATTCATTGCCAACAGAAAAGATTTGTTTCTTAATTGATATATCCGAGCAAAAGGAAAGAGAATCGCAAATCATAAGCCAACGAAACGAGCTTTTTAAAATAAAACGACTGTTTGAAGATACCAATGAAGTAGCCTTAAGCGGAGGGTGGGAAATAGATCTGATCCATCAATTGCATTGGTGGTCGGATGGTTTCAAAAAAGTTTTCGATCTACCACTCAACGTCCAACCAAATGAATATTCATTTTCAAGTCTTATAATATTAGAAAAAGATATTGAGATTTATAATAACGCGATTTTAGAAGCAATCCAACATAGTTTGCCTTTTGATATTGAGTTAAGAATGAAAGATTCGAAAGAACAAAGTAAATGGATAAGGATTGTCGGAAAACCAGAATTAAAGAATGGTAAATGCATTCGGATTTTTGGCAGTTTGCAGGATCTATCGGAAAGAAGAGAAATGCAAATACAAAAGGAAGAAGCATTGGCAAGGCTTGAAAACCTTTTGGATGCAACCACTCATGTTACCATAATAGGAACCGATACGGATGGAATCATTACTCATTTTAACAAAGGGGCTGAAAATCTCTTAGGATATAAAGCCAAGGAAGTAATAGGGAAAACGACACCTTATATTTTCCACCTTCCCGATGAAGTACAAAATCGGTCTGATTTTTTAACCGTAAAATATGGATATCCAATACAAGGTTTTGAAACATTTGTACATCTCGCAAAACAGGGAGTAGTTGATTCTAGAGAATGGACTTACGTTAAAAAAACAGGAGAAACATTCCCTGTTGAGTTGGTGATATCCTCCGTAAAAAACCGAAACAACGATATTATTGGTTTTTTAGGTATTGGGATCGATATTTCCAATCACAAAGCGACAGAAAGAGCACTAAGAGAAAGTGAAAGTCGTTGGCAGTTTGCCCTTGAAGGTTCTGGGGATGGAATCTGGGATTGGAATGCAATTACAAACAAGGTTTATTTTTCCAAACAATGGAAATCTATGTTAGGTTATTCGGAACTAGAAATCGGAGATTCTTTGCAAGAATGGGAATCTCGTGTTCATCCAGATGATCTAGCTGAGTGTTTTAAACATCTGAACGAACATTTTGAAAAAAAAGTTCCTGTTTACACAAGCGAACATCGCATGCTTCACAAAAATGGAGAGTATGTATGGATTCTGGACAGAGGAAAGGTAATCGAAAGAGATAGACAAGGAAAGCCGGTTCGTGTGATCGGAACACATTCGGATATCACTGAACGTAAAAATATGGAGAAGATGCTAAAGGAAGCAAAATCCAAAGCTGAATCTGCATCCTCTGCTAAATCTGAATTTCTTGCAAATATGAGCCATGAAATCAGAACTCCACTCAATGGTGTAATTGGATTCTCAGAGCTACTATCAAAAACAAATTTAGATGAGATTCAAAAACAGTACACGGAAACGATTTCCATTTCCGCAAATTCGTTGTTAGATCTAATTAATGATATTCTAGATTTTTCCAAAATAGAATCGGGAAAAATGGACTTACATTTTGAGCCAGTCAGTCTGAACGACTTGTTTTACCAAATCAACGAAATTATCAAATTCAAATCGAATCAAAAAGGTCTGAATTATATTTTGGAGATTGATAAGAATGTCCCAAACATCATTCTAACGGATGCAATACGACTTCGTCAGATTATTTTGAATTTGACCAGCAATGCTATTAAATTTACCGAAACAGGATTCGTGAAAGTTAGAATTTCTGCCTCCAAACTCTATGATGACATTCACCACTTTACTTTTGAAATTCGAGATACTGGAATTGGAATTGATGAAGAAAATCAGAAAAAAATATTTGAAGCATTCTCTCAAGCAGATACCTCAACAACTCGAAAATTTGGGGGCACGGGCCTTGGGCTTACTATCTCATCACAATTGCTAAAACTCTTTGGATCCAAATTATCAGTTAATTCTTCACTAAACAATGGATCGGTCTTTTCTTTTTCATTTCCTATTAAAGCTTTGAAGGATTCGGAACAAACCCCGATTTCATCTGATCTATTAAAAAAACAGCCAGAACCAAATTTGGAGAATACCTTCTACTTACAAACAGGAGAAGCTTTAGCAAGAATCCTAATCGCTGAAGATAATCCTGTGAATATGATGCTCACAAGGGCACTCATTCGGAAGATTTTTCCAAATGCGGAGATATTAGAAGCGAAAGATGGAAGTGAGGCAGTGGTGTTATTCGAAGAGCACAGTCCCAATTTAATCCTTATGGATATTCAAATGCCCGAATTGAATGGGTATGATGCTACGAAAAAAATAAGAGATTTAAAAAATGGAAAGACAATTCCGATTCTAGCTTTAACGGCTGGGACTGTAGCAGGCGAAGAATCAAGATGTTTGGCAGCAGGAATGAATGACTATATCTCCAAACCAGTTGTTTTAAAGACATTGTCTGAAAAATTAAAAAAGTGGCTTATCACAGAGGATGTCAAAAAAACAATGTAATTATTGTGCTGGTATCTATTTCAAAATTATCCAAATCCATTGGTGACAAAAAACTTTTTACAAATGTTGACTTCGGAATATCCGAAGGTGAAAAAGTAGCAATCGTTGGGATCAATGGTTCCGGTAAATCAACCTTCTTACGCGCATTACTTGGTAGAGAAGAAATTGATTCGGGACAAATTGTTAAGAGCAATCATTTAAAAATTTCTATTTTAGAACAAAATCCAATTTTTTCACCTGACGAACGAATCATCGATCACATCTATAATGGCGAAAACAAAATTGTTAAATTGCTAAAAAAATACGAACTAGTTTGTGAAGCATTGGGCAATGGATCAGATACTGCGGAAGAAGACTACACAGAAATCACACAAGAGATGGATAGACTCAGTGCATGGGATTATGAAAAACAGGTTAAATCCATACTAAAGGAGTTAGGTGTAGATCATTTAGAACGAAAGATGTCCAACCTCTCGGGAGGAATGCTCAAAAAAGTAGAACTTGCTAAAGCTTTGATTGACGAAAGCAATTTACTGATTTTGGATGAGCCGACAAATCATCTTGATGTTAAATCCATCCTATGGCTAGAAGAATATCTATCCAACCTGAACAGTGCCGTTTTACTTATAACACATGATAGATACTTTCTAGATCGAGTCGTTGGCAAGATCTTGGAATTTAGCAATGGGAATTATTATCTATACTCTGGTAATTACTCAGAGTATTTGAGTCTTAAAGTAGCAAGAGAAGAAACCCTTTACAAACAAGAAGAAAAAGCCAAACAATTTCTTAAGCAAGAGATGAAATGGCTCAAACGGCAACCTAAAGCCAGAACAACAAAACAAAAAGCAAGAATTGATAGAGCCTCAGCACTGCAAAACCGAGAAAAACCACCTGAACAAAAAGAATTAGAGCTTTCTGTAGCTGCCAAGAGACAAGGAAAAACTATTTTAGAATTACACAATATTCAAAAATCATTTGGAGAAAGGAAGATTATTCGGGATTTTACTTATCATTTTAAGGCAAAAGAACGTCTAGGGATCATTGGTGCAAACGGGATCGGTAAATCCACTCTCTTAAATATAATGGCCGGGAAAATTTCGCCCGATTTTGGTTTTTTGAAACCTGGTATTAATACAAAGATAGGATACTTTGATCAAAATAACCAAGATCTTCCATTAGATAGAAATGTTTTGGAGTACATTAAAGACGTAGCGGGAGAAATGATAGAAACAGAATCCGGGGAAAAGATAACCGCCGCAAAAATGTTAGAGCGATTTCTTTTCGATGGAAAACTTCAATACACTCCGATAGCAAAACTATCTGGAGGCGAAAAAAGAAGACTTTACTTAGTTCAGATACTTATGACTGGACCAAATTTTTTAATCCTCGACGAACCTACAAATGATCTAGATATCCAAACACTTTCTATCCTCGAATCCTTTTTAGAAGAATTCCCTGGAACAGTTGTTACCGTATCGCATGATCGATACTTTTTAGACCGAGTTGCCGAAAGTTTAATCCTGTTTCGTAATTCAGGTACATTGGATCTTTATGTTGGCACATTCTCGTCCTTTCTCGAAGAGGAAGGAATGGATTGGGAAAAAGGGAACATTGATAAAGAACAAGAAGAACAACTAACAACAAACGAAAAAAATAAGCCTGAGATACCCCGACATTCTAGTCCATCAAAAGACCAGAAAAAAATTCAAAAAATCGAATCTGAGATAACAAGTCTAGAATCTAAAAAGGCAAATCTCCAGAAAGAAATGGAGTTCGTTTCTGAAGACTTTGTAAAACTTGCAGAACTCACAAAAGAATTGAGTAAACTAGAGGAGGAAATTCTTTACAAATTGTCTGAATGGGAAACACTTCATCCCGGATGAAAACGGTTTACTATACGAGACTTCTCATTTGGACACCGATTATCACTCCAGTCTTCAATATTTTGTCGGAGGAAATTTCCTTACAGTTGGAACGAGGGGATTTGATTGTTATGCTGATGGATGGTCTGACAGAGCAAGGTCTCCTAGTTCCACCAAAATGTTCGGAGAAGAAGAATAGTAACAATTGGTAATCCGAAATAGAGATAATCCTTTGAATGAAATTTTAGATATTGTATTTAAAGCAGTCATTCAATTGTCAGGAGGTATAGATCGGATACAGGATGATCTATAACATTGGGAATTATGCGTTATACGAAAATTAAAAACTACAATTGATTTAAAACTAAAAAAGGGAACTATTGCAAAATGTTTTGAATGAACCAACATCATCATCTTCTAACAACATGCAGTCTTTGGAGGGCTTTCTAACACCAATTTTTTTTGTTACGATTTATCTAATAAGAATGTTATCACTCCAGATTTTAATTTTTCTGCCTCGACTGTTACCGATATCCAAATCACTCCCTCTGGCAAGGCTATACTCTCAGGATCCATTGGTCAAATTGGTGGTGTCAGTCGAACAAATTTTACGGTAATTGATCTAGTTAACAATTCATTGAAAGGTTATTTTCCTGAAAAGAATGGAAATATAGCAAGAACCTATCTAACAGAGACAAACGGATTCATGGTAGATTTCGAATCCTTCCGATTGGTGTAGAATCGTATTCTGCTTTTTGAGGGTTTCTAGGTTATTGCAATCGACTCTCTATCTCCAAAAAATTTCCAATGATCGTCGGAACATGATCCGAAAGCTCTTCCCTCTTGTGAGAGGTTGCAACTCCGATCACAGTGCATCCTGCATTGATTCCCGCTTGGATTCCTAAAATAGCATCCTCAAACACAACACATTCGTTTGGTGGCAAATTTAGACCTTTGGCACATAGTAAATATACCTCTGGATTTGGTTTGCCATGTTTTACCTGAGAGCCATCAATGATACAATCAAAATAATTGCGTAGACCTAAGTTATCCAAGGTAAAAACCACGTTTGTAGTAGGAGCGGAGGTTCCCAAGGCAATTTTTTTCTTTCTAGATCGTAAGGATTCTAAAAAGGGAATGAGTCCATCGAGAGGTTTCATAAAGTTCCGATAGATACTTTGGTAGCGAGTTTCTTTTTCTAAGGCATAGGCTAAAACCTCAGACTCGGAAATATCTCCAAAGATGGAACGAAAGAGATCCGCATTGGTTTTCCCATTAAAATCCTTCCGATAGATTTCTTCGTTGAGTGGAAAATCGTATTTTTTTGCAAATTCCATCCACGCCTGGAAATGAAATTTATGGTTGTCTACCACAACCCCATCCATATCAAAAATAAAACCATTAAAAGAACTCATTACACAAAACTAAAATAAAAATCAATTCCCCGTCAAGTGTATTCGTTTGTCTGTTTGCAAATCAGATTTTCAAGATACATTGTAAAAGTATACGCTTACTTACTTATATGTAATTATATTATCAATCTCTAGAGTATATACAATCTAGTAACCAAATCAAAGTTTAAAACATTGCGGATTTTTAAATTATTTTTCTGCTTATTATCAAATCTTAAATAATTGAGGCGGTAGATGAAATCGAATTGGTATCTACAGATGGTAGAGATCTATTTATGGATTCGTATTCCGATCCAAGATGGTTTACTCATTACAGACCAACAGCAGAATTCCGGGGAAGCGGCGCCGAAGTTACTCGTCGAAGCACTATTAGGAGGACGATAGAAGATACCATTAATATGCGATGAATAGGAGGAAAATCAAGAATCTAAATTAAATTAGACACTAAACACTTTTTATCTGCCATTGCTGGCATCGTTATTTCTTTTTCACAAGTATAAGGAGTAGTTGCTAAGTATCGTAAATTTAAAACAGTTATCCCTATTTTGCTTTCACGTAGATTTTCTCTTAAAGCATGCGCAATACCTCGAATTGCAAATTTAGAGGCAGAAAATGAAACTTCTTTACCATTGTGGTTATCTAATCCCCAAGTAGAACCGATTAGGATAATTTTTGCATTCGTTGTTTTTTCATCAGGAATCCATACCCTTAGATACTGTTACTGGATCTGGGTATTCTGTTCTATGCTCTTGGATACATTTTTAGATATTGTTATTAATGGATCAATTTGATTCATCTTCTCATCGTTAATTATTTTTTATTTGTTCAAGGATTACGAATCGAAAACAGTTGTTATATTTTTCTGGATTTGTAGCAAGTGAATTTCCGACTAACGGAGATTTTTTATGTGAGAGGATTATGGAATTGTAGTGGGGAATGCTGATTTTTTATTTATAATTTAAAATACAGTAAATACAGAAATTTCCATTGGGTGAAAATACGATATTAGAAGATTCTCCAGAAGAAGGCGTTTCAATATCCGCCTCACATATCGGGCTTTCATTGAAAGTTCAAAAACAATCCTACTCTTTAAGACTTTTGAATGGGTATCGTACCCCCCACCACTTTTCTTTGAAAAGTGGTGGGGGGCGAAATGGCGCCCAATTCCTTCTTGTTTCCCCCGCCCAATTTCAAAATGATGGAAAAATCAGTAAATCATCCCTTAGGAAGTGTGCCCATCCATGGCAAATATCTATTACGACGACAGTTGCGATCTAAATATCCTCAAAGGAAAAACCATTGCAGTCATTGGCTACGGCAGCCAGGGACATGCCCAAGCCCAAAACATGAAAGATTCAGGCCTAAAAGTCATCATCGGACTTCGTGACGGCTCCAAATCAGTCGCGGAAGCAAAAGAAGCAGGTTTTGAGGTTTATAACGTAGCGGAAGCGGCAAAAAAAGCTGACATCATCCAAATTTTAGCACCAGATACCATCCAAGCTGAGATGTACAAAAACGATATTGAGCCACATTTAAGCGAAGGAAAGGCTCTCGTTTTTTCCCATGGGTTTAACATCCATTATGACCTAATCACTCCTCCCAAAAACGTAGACGTTTATATGGTAGCACCCAAAGGTCCTGGACATTTGGTACGCCGAGTTTACACAGAAGGTGGCGGAGTACCTTGCCTAATAGCCATCTACCAAGACGCGACAGGTTCTGCAAAAACTCGTGCTCTTGCCCATGCATCGGGAGTCGGTGGGGGAAGAGCAGGAATTTTAGAAACATCTTTCCGTGAAGAAACAGAAACAGACCTTTTTGGCGAACAAGCTGTACTTTGCGGTGGTGTTGCCAACCTTATTATGAGTGGATTTGAAACTCTTACGGAAGCGGGATACGATCCAGAAATTGCTTATTTCGAATGTTTGCATGAAGTAAAACTCATAACAGACCTTATCTATGAAGGTGGACTTGCACGTATGCGTTTCTCCATTTCTGATACAGCAGAATACGGAGACTATATCAGTGGACCGCGTATCATTGATGCAGGTGTAAAAGCTCGTATGAAGGATGTTTTAACTGATATCCAAAAGGACAAAGGGGCAGCGTTTGCGAAACGTTGGATGGCAGATACAAAAGCCGGATACCCTGAATACAAAAAACTAAAAGAGAAAAATGCCGCTCACCCCATTGAAGACGTTGGTCGCAAACTTCGTTCGATGATGAAGTGGTTAGCAAAGTAGACGTAGAAGTAAGAAGCCAAGAAAAGGAACAGTAACATGAAAGTAACAAAAAGAATCGTTCTCTCCAGCCCAGCAAGAACTCCTTTTGCTCAAATCGGGAAGGCACTCGCACAATACCCTGGCCACCACTTAGGTAAGTTAGTTGGTGAGGAAGTGATGAAACGCAGTGGCCTAAAGCCAACTGATATCGACGGCGTGATCGTTGGTGAAGGTTTTGCTAATGCACCAAACTCTGCACGAGTGATTGCAAATCTAATGAACCTCCCTCTAGAAATCCCATGCCTTACAGTGGCTAACAACTGTGTATCGGGTCTTGAAGCAGTTGCGGAAGCATCTCGCCGAATTATGTTAGGTGAAGGCCAAGTTTACTTAGTAATTGGTGAAGAATCGCAAACTTCTATGCCATTTGTTGTAAAAAATGCAAGACTCAATAAAAAAACAAATAGCTTAGATTCTCTATTAAAACTCCTTCCCAACGAACTTCCAGAAGGTGTGGAAGTAAGAGACACATTGGAAGATGGTCTTGGTGACGGCGAAACGTCGTACGGGATGCAAGTAACCGCAGAAATTTTAGCGCAAAACTATGCAATCCCAAGAGAAACTCAAGACAAAGTGGCTTACGAGTCTTTCAAACGAGCATTTGATGCAACTCAGGAAGGTCGCTACAAACCGTACATTATGGAAGTAAAAGACGACGAAGGAAATCCTTTACAAGCAGACGAAGCAGTCCTTCTCCGTGAAGGTCTTGTAAAAAACCCTACTCGTATGGGTCGGGCAATGCTTATGTTTGATAACCCTGCTATGAAATTTGATGCTTGGAAAGAAAAGTACGGAAAGGACTTAAAAAAATCTCATGGCCCTACTGTTTCCATCTTCAATGCAAGCCCACGTTCAGATGGAGCTGCTGGTATCATAGTAGCTTCTGAAGAAGCCGCAAAAAAACTCGGACTCAAAGCAGAAGCTGTTGTAACTGGTTTCAAGATGAAAGGTGTGGCTCCAAACCTTATGGGTCTTGGTCAAGCTGAGGCAACTCTGGGTCTTCTCGAAGAAGTGGGCGAAAAGGTGGAAAACATCGATGTAATCGAAATCCACGAAGCTTTCGCGGCAACGGCAGTCGCTGCTTTGGAGGAGATCAAAATCCGAACTGGATTTGATTGGGAAAAGAACTTTGATGCAAAAAAGATCAATCCTAACGGTGGATCGATTGCCATTGGACACCCGTTTGGTGCTACTGGAGTGAGACTGCTCCACAACGCCATTATGGACTTCCAAGAAAACAAGGATGCTAAGAAGGTTCTCGTGACTGCTTGTGCTCACGGTGGAATCGCAGGATCCATGATCGTCGAAAGACCATAATCTGATCAGCAACGCTAAATGAGGCGACTAACAAAAACTAAGTGCCGCATTTAGCAAGTCCTCCCGAGTTGGCGAGGTTTGATTGAGAATTTAAAAAAAGCCAGGGATAAAACTCTGGCTTTTTTTGCACGAACAGGGAATCCTGTGGGAATCGATATTCATGCAAAAACTTCACATTTTCTGAATTTGGATGAATTAATTCTGATTAAGAATAGTTAAACGCTCTTCGTCATCCAAACATCCGATTCAACTGAACAATCGCTCGATTAAAAACCGAATCGATGTTTCCCATTCTTTTTCCAGTTCCATTCGTTTGCGTTTGGACTTACCTTCCTTTTTGAGGATGGACATCGAATGTCCATGCAGATAATCGATTAGGATATCTCGTATCTTTACCGATCTAACAAAATCCTTTTCCCATGCCGATATCGTTTGCACTAAGATTTCATTGAAATCCTGAAGTTTGGGGATATTCGTATAACCATGATTTAATAAATACAAACAGCAATTAGGATATCGAAAAAAGAAATCTCGATAAGAAAATAATAGATCCATAACTTGATTTAGTATCAAATTTCGATCTTTAAGATTTGGATTTGTAGTTTTGGGAGAGCCTAGGGATTCCAAGGATTTTGGCTTACCAAGATTTTTTCCAGAATTTGCACCACTGCCCCACTGAAATCCTTCAAAAACCTTTTGGATACAAGCTTGAATTAAGTTTTCTTTGGATGGGTAGTAATGGTAGACCGCCATTGGGTCTACATACAATTTTTTGGCAAGACCTCGCATCGAAAATCCTTCCCAGCCTTGTTTTTCTAGGATTTGGATTGATACACGTAGGATATTATTAATAGTCAAGTTTGCCATTCAGTCCAAACTATATCGAATTCTACGACGAACTTCCATCAATCCTTTTTTTCTACGGCGTAGAATTTATTCTTAAGTAAAGTCTTTTTTTTAAAAGGATTGATTTTATAATTTCTACAGTGTAGAAAAAGAGGTGCTTATGATCGAATATTTGGGATATATTGCGACGAGTTTGGATGGAAAGATCGCAAAAACCGATGGTGAATTAGATTGGTTACTAAATCCTAAATTCAATCTAGATGATGAAGATTTTGGATATAAAACTTTCTTTGATTCAATAGACTGTCTCGTCATGGGTAAAAATACCTTCTTAAAGGTTTTAGAATTTCCGGAGTATCCTTATGGAGAGAAGATTGTTTGGATTCTATCCAAGTCTAAAATTACCATCCCTACCAACTTACAATCGTATGTAAAACAGCATACTGGTTCCATATCAGAATTGGATGAAATTTTAAAAAAGGATGGGAAAACCAAACGAGTTTATGTCGATGGAGGTAGAGTCATCTCTTCATATGCCAAACTAGGTTTTCTTAAAAAAATCACAATTACTACAATTCCAGTTTTGATAGGAAAAGGTATTTCCCTTTGGGATCTGAACGTGGAAGAGACCATTCACCTCAACTGTGAGGCTTCGCAACTTTATACGAATGGATTTTTAAAACAGACCTATTCTTTCTCAAATAATCTTTCGAATTGATTTGACGAAAAATAAAAAATTGATACCTTCACCTCCGAACTTGCGAGGAAAACTCTTTGGGAAACTATGATTTTGATTTAATTGTGATCGGTGGTGGACCAGCTGGGGAAAAGGCCGCGGCCAAGGCATCTTATTTTGGAAAAAAAGTCGCTCTCATCGAAAAAGAAAGATTCCCTGGAGGAGCCGGTGTTCATACGGGTACCCTTCCTTCTAAGACACTCAAAGAAACAGCACTCTTTCTCTCGGGAAAAAATGATAAGGGAATCTTTGGCGTTGATAAAGATCTAAAGCGTGATGTTTCCATCGAAGATTTTTTCTATCGCAGAAATTATGTTACCGAATCCGAAACAAATGCAATCAATACCAATTTAGAAAAACATAAAATTCAAGTCTTCCACGGTTTGGGTGAAATCCAAGACCCCCATACAGTCAAAGTTTCCATTGCAAACTCCAAAGAAAAAATAGACATTACTGGCGAATTTATCCTCATCTCCACTGGATCCATCCCTCACAGACCATCGGAAATCCCATTTGATGGAATTCGAATCCACGATTCCGATTCCATACTCGAACTAAAAAAATTCCCAAAATCCTTATGTGTTTTAGGTGCTGGAGTCATCGGTTGCGAATACACTACGATATTTGCCTCCTTAGGTATTCCAGTTTATCTCGTAGACACAAGAGATGAGATCCTACCTTTTTTAGATTCAGAAATTACCTCTGAGCTTGTACGCATTATGCGAACTGATGGGATTGAAGTCATATTTAATTCTGGTGTTTCTCATATCGAAAAGTCCGAAGAGGAAGATACAAATCACAAAATCCATTTATCAACAGGCGAAGTTTTGGAAGTAGATATGTTTTTGTTTGCGGCGGGAAGATCCGGAAATACAAACGGACTAGGCTTGGATCGGGTGGGACTACAGGCCACCAAACGGGGAACAATCGAGGTGACCGACCATTACCAAACAAAGATACCCTCAATTTACGCCGTGGGAGATGTGATTGGATTTCCCGCTCTAGCAAGTACGAGTATGGACCAAGGGAGAATTGCTGTGACTCATATGTTTACCACTGGTGGGATGAAAGAATTGTATCAGATTTTTCCTTACGGAATCTATACCATTCCCGAAGTTTCGATGGTGGGAATCACAGAGAAAGAGGCAGCGCAAAAACAAATCCCTGTTATGTGTGGAATGTCCAAATATGAAAATATGGCGAGAGGCAAGATTTTGGGAGCTCAATCTGGATTTTTAAAAATAGTTTTTCACAAAGAAAGCACCGAAGTTTTGGGAGTACATATCATCGGAAACCTAGCTACCGAAATCATCCACTACGGAATGACATTAGTTTCAGAGAAAAAAACACTTCAGGATGTGATTGCGGCTCCTTTTAATTACCCCACCTTACACGATTTATATAAGTATGCCGCCTATGATGGCCTTGGAAATCTCAGCGGCCATAAAGTGAAGTAATGACACCAATCCATTTTCATCTTTTTTTTAGCGTTTTGGATTGTATTTTTTACATCCCTTTACCTATCAGAAGAAAATCTTCCGTATGCGAAACATCATTTGATGATTTTATTTTCTACAGCAGTTTCCCAAATTGTAACTTCAGGAAGGTTTAGTTTTTCCGAATCCAAATAGTCCTGAATTTTTTTACGATCTAATAGTGTCGGATCGTAATCCATTCTAAACTCGTAAGATTCGAGTTTGGCGGCCAACTTACTTACGATTTCATTTTTTAAAAAGTTTTGCCATTCGAGAGAACCATTTTTTTCAAAATAGGAGTAAAAAGCATATTGATCTTTAAATGTCGGCAAACTAACAGATGCAATTTTTGATTTGGGAAGTTCGATTGCTGCCCCGGACTCTTCGTTTCCTTTCGTGCGCCGGATGATGGAACTCAATTCATTGATTAGAAATTTGCGAACTTTATTATCACCAGTACTGAGAAACTGACCAAACTCATCTAAGGTTCCAAATTCTGGAGTCTGCAAATGTTTTTGGATATAATCTTCTTTCGAAAGATTTTTTTCTTTGGCACGTTCGTCCGTTCCATCACCATCTAATATATCTGCAATAACGATCGAGACATCTTTTCTAAATCCAATTTTTCCTGACTTAGATTTTGCAAGGAGACCGAGACCATGGATAGCGACAGCAAATGTTTTTGGCGAAATCTTTTCAAATCCACCTTCTGCCAAAATCTTTTTTTCAATATTTAAGATATTGTGTTTGTATGATTCTTTGGCCTGCATTTCTTGAAGTTTCAATTTGATGGAATCTTCGTATTGGAATCCTTCGGGAGTTTCGATCAAAATTCCAAATTTCGTTAATCCTGTCCAAAGTCGTGCTGGATTTAGATAGTTTAGTTTACGCATAGGATCAGGGAAGTATTTTGCATCTTCCAATGGATGGTTAAAGCAATGTAAAGGGTGACTGCGCTCTGCCATCAACATATGGTAATCACTTACACATGCTTCAAGGTTTTGTATTTTATAGATTGGGTAACCCAACAGAATACCTATGGATATCATTTCGTAAGGTTTACAAATTGTTGGAGCTTCAAATGTCTCGACGCTGATATCCGGCTCAATTTTGGATCGCTTCAGGTAGTGATCCATTCGCGAGGGAAGGTCGTTTGCCTGATCCGTACTAGAGTCATCCCCCTCTTCATAGGTATTCAACGGGAAATTAGTGACGGTTCGGTAGTATTCCATCGAATCTGTACCGAAGGCATCGATCTTTACATATGGTCGAGAGTAGGTATCTAACTTTTCTAAAAGTTTTTTGACAGTAATTTTTTTCTCTTCTAAGACTTGTTTGATGGATATCGATTCAAAGTTAAATCCTGCTAATTTTGTATAGATGATTTGAAAGAGTTTTGCCCGTATTGTTTCGATTTCAATTTTCAATTGGGTGTTATCAGAGAGTTCAAGTGAGTCATCTAACCCCTTTTTTTCTTCAACCAATGCTTCCTTAACCGCTGAAATTGGTTGGTCCAATAGGAACTGATACTTTGATCTTAAGATTTCATCAATTTCTTCTTTTTTCTTTTCTAAGATTTTTAGACCCATCGTTGAAATCAAGTGTGTGGTCAAAACTTGAGTCACATCATCTTCGCGATCCATTTTGAGAAAGTCAATTTCGTTCGATAGATCTTCGATAGAAAGTCGTGAGTAAAAATACTTTTTCAGAAAATTTTCGATTTCTTCAGGGTTGACGAGATAGAAGAATAAAGGGTTTTTCTTTTCTAAAATCTCAAATTTACCTTCTTTAATCTCCGCATCTAAGTCTTTTTTTAGTTCGACAAGTTTTTCTTTTAGAATGACGATTTCACTGTTACGGATCTCAAATAGACTGGCTTTTAGATCTCTTACAAATCCTTCAGCAGCAGTTAACATCGATTCAAACACCAGCTGACGATAATTATGTTCTTGCATTGTAATGAATTGACTGAAAATTTCTGGTGAAGTAGCCCCAGTTTTTTCTGCCGCTTCGATACATTTTGAAAAATCTTCCACCGAATAGCGACTTAGACTTACTTTTTCTTTGTAATATTTCTTTTGATAGAGTTCAACCTTATCCAAAATCAAATTGATCAGGGATTCCGCAAAAAGAAAACCCTTCATTGGATCTTTTATGTACTTGTGAACTTCTTCAGTGATGATTGCTTTGAGTTTTTCCAACTCGAGTAAAGACCGTTTTTGAATTCTTGTAACAAAATTGTTTTTTATTTTTTCCTGTTCTTCCGGACCATAATCTCTGACTAAAACTTCTAATAGACTCACTGCACCCCGAAAGTCCTTCTTTTGGATTGCAGATTCAATACGGGTCCGATAAGATTTAAATTCAACGCCCATGTCCAATTCATAATCGGGATAAAGTCTTTCAAAAAAGGAAAGGCAATTGAGACGGATGGCGCGCACAAATCCTCGATTGAGATCTCCTATCGTTTCGAGAAGTAATTTAGGGGAAACTTCCTTTATGAAATTTTCAATTAACTTAACGGCAGTTATCTTATAACCTAATTCACTCATTTTATCAGCAGGATAAACAACTCTACTTATACCAAACGAGTTGTAACATGCTTTTCTTTTCGAAGTTTCTTCTTTTGGCAAATAGACCGATACTCTGGTCGAATCGTTTACCATTCGTTCTTCGATGGCACCACCCACAGTGGATGCAACAAAAGTTGAGATGAACTGTCCTGTTAACTCCTGAACTTGATCTCTACCTTGTAAAGAATTACCCGCCATATTTTCAATATCTAAGAGATATAACATGCCATTATCGAAAATTTGATCATTAACAACAACTTCACGTCCCCCTGGATAGTTTGCCTTAAAACTATTTCCACTCATAAAGTAATCGATCTCTTTGAGTGCTGCATAGGCATTTGCCCTAGCATTACGATTGTACACTACCTTCTGGAATGCTGCAGGTAAAACTAATACGCCATAAATTCTTGGTGTAGGCCAAAAATCCTTAAAGATATCCTTTGCCATAGCCGCGATATCAAGGATCATCCCGTTACCCGTTCCACCTACTATGGAGCAGGTGATAAAAATAGAAATCTGAGCAGAACTTCGCAAATGGGTAGTTTGAAATACAAATTCTTGTCCATCAAATCGACTTCCATTCACTTCAAAGTAATAACCATTTTCATCCAATGGAAAAGAATCCATCGTAAGTGGTTTGTTTGCATGAGGGGCAAGTATCGCCTTTGTACTTCCATCGGGAATCAGAGTGAGGAATTGACGGCCCGCTGCAATTTTATCTTTAAAGTAGTATTTATTTTGTCCTTTGCGAATAGCAAAACGAATCACTTCTTCTTTTTTATCCTCTTCCTTGACATCAAGAAGTTGGAAGAATTTTGGATTGGTTGAAAGAGAAGCCAACCTGTCACGCTCTTTGATCAGAGTTTCGCGAATCTTTTCTTGGTTGTAAAAGTAAGCAAGTCTTCCCAAAGGACGGGTTTGGTTTGCACCTTGTCCCGAACGAGTAGATATATCGTAAACATCTGGATTGGGAAGCCATTTAAAAGCAGGATCGTTTTGGTATTTGTCTCTTAGAAAATCTAACGAAAGCTCAGCGGGAGTTGGAGAAGGGATATACAACATCCGAGATTCTTCTTGGAAAAATTGATTGGATGGAAAACGGTATTTGCCACCTTTAGCTTCAATACTTGTTTCAATATCCGTAGTATCAATTCCAACAAATCTCAAATATCGGAAAGCTTCCACAGGAAGGTTGGACTCCATCCATTTTTTTACTGACAGTACTCCCTTCATTCCAGAACCACCGACACCGATTACGATCGACTTTCTTACGGCAGGTTTGTCTTGGGACAATACTCTTTGAATTGATGAATGAACTTTTGACATGGATTAAGCCTTCGCGAACGGATCTACCATTGGAAACAAACCATCGCCAGTTTGATTTGCGGTATCATAACCTGGATAGATTTTAAAGAGTCTCAAAAAAAACTGTTTTTCGATGATAGCAATTCCTGATTTTGTTTTTGCTTCCACATCTTTTGTATATAGATGGAATTCAAAATATCCATTTCTAAACTTGCCGTCCTGTGTTAGCCTGTCACCAATTCGAAAACGAATCGGCTGTTTTGGATCGATTCCATTTAAATTTGTGTCACCTGCGGAGTCCGCTTCTTCTTGGATTAAAACGCGTTCTCTTGCACTCATTTCCCTTACTTCAGTAGTGTTGGGAAATACAATTAAAACCTTTCCTTCCCTTCGAAAGTCCAGCACATACTTTTCTTTAATCAGATCGGGTAGATTGTATATATCTTGGTCTTTGGAAGCATTCACAGCCCGAATCATGATCGTAAGGTGGTGGTCAACAACTTCGGTTGAGTGAGTTTTAATTGTACCTTCGTGTTGGCCAATCGTGATTATTTTTTCTGCTGGATCACCATGAATCGAGTATTTAAAAATCAAACCTGGATCTGGTAAATCCTTCGTTTTAATTGTATGGTTTGAAGCATTTACTGTTGTTACAGGAGGAGTTTGTGTGATTGTGCTAATATCGGCAATAGTCGATTCTTGCTTCTTTGCGGATGCCTTTTCCTTTACTTGTTTTTGGTAAAACTTAACATTTCCACCAGAATTGGATTTAAGTTTTACTAAAGTTAGCCTTTGCATAATCACAACCAAAGCAAGAACTGCAACAAAAAATACTAAAAGGAAAACCCAAGTTTCATAAGAGTTCACTTTGTCTTCCAAAGCCCGAATCTGTTCAATAGAATAAGGATTCATCAATTGGCCAAAAATCATTTCATAACCTCGTTAGATATAAATTCCATGAATAAACGAATCGGTAGACCCAACATAAAGTCTATTGTCCACTATAACTGGCTTTCCGTTGATATTTCCGTCCGTGTTGTATTTTAGGTGCAGAACACCTGTCATATTTTTCAATCCGTATAAAAAATTATCCTCAGAACCAAAGAATACATGATCACCCTGAACAAGTGCCTCACTTCGAATTCTTCCATTCGTTTTAAAACTCCATTGCTGTTTGCCATAAAGATTCAAACAATGGAAAGTTCCATCATCACTCCCAAACAAAAAGAACTCATCGTTTCCTATAACGAAAGAAGTTATATCTGAATGTACCGGACTCCTAGCAGGATAGGTCCATACTGTTTTCCCAGAAACTCGATCTATGCAGTAAACAAAACCGTCCAGGGAACCAGTTAGAACAAAATTTCCCTTCTGCGAGACATAGGGTTTGCAACGAATTGGCCCATCCGTTTTTACGGACCAAAATTTACTCGCTCCCTCTCCTCCGTACCGCAATGCATGGAGGTGTTTGTCTTCACTGCCGATAAAGATTGTTCCACCGTCTATAGCTGGGGAAGATACTAGACCTTCCATTTTATGTTCCCAAACTTTTTTACCAAAGTTTTGATTGGAAGAGTCGCCTCCCACATAACAATCATAAGCATGAATTCCACTAATTGTAGCTACGATTAAGATTCTACCAGTAGTTAAAAGTCTTGAAAAAACTGTAAGACCGATATTTCTCTGCCAAACGATTTCGCCTGGCAAGAGATTGCCTTTCTCATCAAATTTAATTTTGATTGCCGCAATCAATCCTTGTTTGGTGACAAAAAATACAAAATCACCTATTACAACTGGCGTTCTATAAATGGCGCCGGGTACGTTGATTGCCCAGGCTAGAGTGGATGTTTCATCATTAGCGGTTAGGAGTAAAATTTCGCCTTTATGATTCGCGGACAAAATGTATCTTGAATCACCTTTTTCGTATCCAACGATTCCAGAAGTGATATGTGCCTTTGTTCGGTAGTTTAGAAAACTTGTCCCTGGGGCTTTTTGGGGATCGTGCGCATCACTTTCGAGTTCTGCTAATGTGTCTTCTGCTTGCGGAACATTGCCTGAGATTCGAAAACTCTCATCGACACGTAAGGCTTCCTTTGGAGAAAATGCTTTCAGTTCTTTGTATACAAAACCCATAATATTTAGAGACCAATACTAGTATTGTCGACCACACATGGGAAGAAAAAAAATCTAAGCGAAGGAAAAGAGATCGACAGAGTACTGGGAATTCCCGAATTTTTGAACTATGTCGTTTTACACAAAGACTGTATCTTATTTGTTTGTTCTTTTTTGTTCTCCTGGCCTTTTAATCGCCCAGGGTCATTGGGGAGATTATATTCCTGTTAAAGAAGTCAAATCCACCTATCGAATATTTGGTGACAAGGTCAATTTAAGAGAGGATGCAAATACCAAATCTAAAATTGTAACGTCCCTAAAAGCAGGTGATAAAGTCCAGATCCTTGAGAAAGCTAGCATACTATTTGAACAAAACCAGCTAAAAGAAAACTGGTACAAAGTTAAAACAAATGGAGGGACAATAGGATACCTTTGGGGCGGTTTGATTGCAGATTATTCATTTACGGATTCCAATTACGAAATCCTCTGCAAAAATCTAGGCCCAAAACTAACAGGTCTTGAGTTGCGAGTCCTATCAAAGGATAAAATCATTTCAAGTCTAAAGATTGAAGATGGACCTGTAAGCAACGAAGGATGGGGATACAAAAAACTAAAAGAAAAGGATTTTTCTCCAAGTCCGCAATCTCTTTTTTCGCTGCAGTATTTTGTTTTTTCTGAAATTGAATATGGCTACAACCAACAAATCATCATCAGCCTATCAAAAGATGGAACATTGACCAACCATTTTTCTTGGCTTGAGGGCAGTTGCGATCCTCCTGCTTGTATGGAATCCTGGTTAGTTTTTCCGAGTGAGACTCTAAAAAAAGATGATTCCATCAAAAGAGTCGAAACGAAAGGACAGAAAAATACAATCATCGAAATATCAAGAAGTTATGATATAGATGATCCAAAATCAAATGATTACTTTAAAAAACTTCATATTTGGAATGGTAAAACATTTCAAACAAAAGAAGAGTAACGTATGTTCAAAAGACTTTTTTTTATCTTTCTTTTAATGACAATTATTTTACCGCTTTTCTCTTGGAACAACCATGCAGGTATTACTTACTTAATATTAAAGGATTACTGGAAAGAAAATTCACCAAAGCCCGTTCCCGTTGAATCTTTGGAATCTTTTTTGAAAAAAGAAAGAGACGGAATTCCTAAAGTTTTAGCGGATGCGGAGTTTTGGGCAAAGAATAGATTGCCTCACCTAACTGACGTTGATTCTACTTTAAAGTTTGACCCAAGTGAGAAAGGTTCTGGAATTTCAGTCGATTTTTTAAGGGCAATCCGAGCCAATCCAAAGCACAAAACAAGTCTGTACATTCAAAAATTGGAATCCAAATCTCCGTCAAATTTTGCGTTGGAGAATCTGACGATTCTTCAGGACAAAGGTAAACTTGTGAACGAAACCTTTCTTGGTCTTAAGGAAGGAGAGATGGTAGATCCAGTCGATATTTTAGTTACAGCGGTTGATGAACCAGATTACGATTTAGATTTATACCTTTTTGAAGACAGTGGATTGGATTATACAAAGATTTATGGATTTGGCCAACAACCCTTTGGAAATCCAAAATATGAATACAGTTCGCAAGCCCCGTTTCACATGGGTTTTTACCATGAACCAACCATTATATTTACGTTAGCTGGATTCCTAAGAAAAACATATCCAGAATACCGAATCCATCAATTCACAAAACTTTCCGAGTTTGCCTTTCAAACAGGCCACAAGTATTGGGGCTACAGATTTGCAGGCTGGGCACTCCACTACATTCAGGATCTCACCCAACCCTACCATTCATCCGTTTTGCCTCGAGTGAGTGCAACAAAACAAATCGGAGTCCAGGTCATATCAATGGTTGGGATCAGCTCACCAAAAAACAATATGATAGAGCATGTTTCGAATCGACATACATTAATCGAGGAATACCAATACTTCCTTATAAAAGAAATCATTCAAAAAAAGAATTGGGAACATCCAGTTTGCACCTCTATTCAGTTAGATGGTAAATCAAATGAAGTTTGGACTGGTTCTCTTTTTATTCGGGATGGTGTTGCCAAAGAAGCATTTGATGTAGCTGAAGCTGCGGACGAGGAGCTCGAAAAATTAAAAATTGAAAGGTATGAGAAATTGTATGAGAAGGATCATCCAATTCATACCATCTTGGGTGGGCTTTTAAAAAATACCTCTAAACACACAAGGTCCTATCTCAACCAATTTTCCCTAGATTGAGAGATAGTAAGAACAATGTTGGTATCGGAAAAAATTGAGACTTAAGAAATCTCAGTTTCTACGCCGAATCTTTCCAGAAGCTCTAATGGAATGATTTCCAATGCTCGCTTATGGGTGGATTCAAGAAAGACCTTTGGAGGAACTCCGTTTCGGTAGGCTTCAAGCCAACGACTGGCGCAAAGGCACCACCTTTCTCCGGGACGGACGCCAGGAAACTGGTATTCTGGCCTTGGAGTCATAAGATCGTTTCCAGATCGTTTCTGAGAAAGTAAAAATTCTTCTGTAGCCAAAACGCAGACAGTATGCGATCCAAGATCCTCCTCAGAGGTATTGCAACACCCGTCTCTAAAAAAACCTGTTAAAGGGTCTGTCGAACAGGGCAACAATTTTGTACCCAAAACATTGATAGAATCATTCATTTCCACAGATATAGATTGATGTAATTAGGAATCTTGCCAAGATTTTAAATGGAAAACTAAGTGGTATGAATAAAAAAATAAGGAGGGTAGAACCACCCTCCTTCAAACGACCTAAATGGTCTTGGAAAGCCCAAAACCAAAATACTAAACATAAGTATACTTGTCAAACAATAAGTTGATTTTATTATCGAACTAAAAAAGAAATCGATTTAAAATTCACCCCGTTTATAGAGAATTTCACAACCCATTTTCCGGAAATCTCAGGATTTGGTCGCAATTCAAAATAGCGCCCCTCATACAAATTATCCTCCTTACTCTTCCAATCGATTTTAATTGGATCGAGGGTCCCATCTTCTTTGAATACTTCAACGCGAATTTGGTGGCTGCCCGGTTGTAAAAACTGAAGATAAATCAAAATATTCTCACCTAATGTAAATTCTGTTGTACCACAGAATTCTTTTTCCAAAGATTTGGAAATCCGACAAAGATAGATATCTTTTGCATCAATCGGAAAACTGGGGGGGGACTCTCCCCACTTGGGATGCCAGTATAGATAGAAAGGCTTTAAAATATCTCGACTTTTATATTGGGTAGTAAAAACCGTGGGAATGGTTGTCACTTCAAAGTTTTTATTGGGTTTATGTACTTCAAAATGAAGGTGCGGACCTTGCGTATAACCTGTATTACCCGAATATCCGATCAACTGCCCTTGAATTATGGTATCACCTGGGTTCACAAGAACTCCTTTTTGCTGTAAGTGAGCATAATTCGCAAGTGTTCCGTCTGAATGTTGAATGATGATAAAATTAGCCTTAGAAATCAAATCAGGACGAAATCCGCCTTCCTTAAATCGATCTTCAGTTGCAACGACAAAACCGTCTCGTGCCGCATAAATCGGAGTTCCCATGTCCATCAAAAAATCTAATGCATATGCGAATTGCCCTTTGTGTGTGATTTTGCCATTATAACCTTGTGAAATTCTGATTTTTTCCTCAGGGCCGAAAGGAAGTTGGTAGGTAACGGAATCATCATGCTGGCTATCCCAGTCTCCTGGTCTAACTCTATAGGAAAAAGAACGAAATGCATATTTTCCTTTTTCTTTATATTCTAATTTTAGTACCGACCGGGGTTCATTTCCCCGAATAACAGTGTAGACAGGTAATGGATTAGAGGGAGTGAGATTTGTAAGGATTGCATCTAATTTGATACTTGTTGCAGCGTTGGGATTCTGATTTTTATTTCGGATAAAAAGCTCGACACCATGTTCATCTTCAACTTCCAAAAGACAAATCCATTCACGATTGCAGTCTTCTGTATTTAATTCTTCAGACGAAATTGAGAAACAGAATGAAATGCATAAAAACAACAGAAAGGTTAAAAGTTGTTTCACTATTTTTCGACCGAAAAGTTTACATCTCGAATCGGAACACCATCTACAGAAATGGAAGCAGTCCAATCACCGTCTATGACCATACCTTCTTCCTTTAAATCCACTTCTAAATAGGTTATCCACCATTCGGATTTGGTATCCCATTTAAAGTTCTTAGGTTCGAATCCTGTTTTATTTTTTTTAAATATGACAGAGATGCGATATTCATCAGGTTTTACCATAGGTATAAATATAACAATCGGAGATCTCGCCGAATACATTTGTAGACTACAACCTATGCCTTCCGTTTCCACAATCCCTGTACATATTTTGATTCCCTCACGGTCTACAATTTCTGATTGGGGTGGGACACCTTGTTCCCTTCTCCAATACAAATAACCTTCGACAAGCTCCTCCGCGTCACTCGAAGGAGTTCTGAACTTGGTAGGAATCGTCTCTTTTTTGAGACGAAGAGTAGGTTTGTATACTTCAAAATGCAGATGTGGTCCATCACTATAACCAGTATTACCCGAATATCCTATAATTTGACCAGTCGTAACCATCTGTCCTCGTTTTACGACCACACCTTGCGGCTTCAAATGAGCATATTGCGCTATGGTTCCGTCACTATGAAGTATTTTAACAAAATTTGCAGAATTTATGTACTTCATATCAAAGCCACCTTCAGTAAATCGATCTTCCGTGTCTACAACCACACCATCCCTTGCTGCAGTCACAACACTTCCTTCTAAAAGACCAAAATCAATCGCATAACGGTTGTCACCTGTGTGGCTTTTTTCTCCATTATATGCCTGATTGATTCTTATTTTTTTCCCTTTTTCGATAGGTAGATCATATACAATAGAATCATCATGTTGGGCATTGTAATCGCCGAGAATCCAACGGTAGTTGATTTGGTAGATCCATTTTTTATTTGTATTATTAACATTCAGACGAAACAACTTCTGTTCACCATTACCTGAGAGTATGGTAGTCAAAGGCAACTTACGAGAGGATTTCATGTTAGTTACTTTGGCATCAATTTCTAAAGTAACTTTCGTGGTAGGTAATGCAATCTGGTTGCGAAAATAAATATCAGCTCCAAACTCATCCTGAACATACACTACACAGATCCGGTCTTGGCTACAAAATTCGGTTCTCTCTTCTGCTGACAAAGCCGAGTAAAACAATAAAATGAGTAGTAGTAAAAATCTCATTTGAAACTAACCTATTGTAGATGGAAATATTAGGACGACAATCTATTTTCGATTAAAATCTAGCTTGCTTATAAAGATTCTAATCCTTAAATTTTCTTCATGAAACCGATTTTGTATACATTTCCCATTTCTCATTTTTCTGAGAAGGCACGATTCGGACTGGACATGGCGAATTTTTTCTACGAATCACAACCACTCGTACCTGGCCAACACATCCAAACTCTGAAACCTCTAGTCAAAGATACTTATGTACCAGTTCTTGACAACGGAGGAACCGTAATACAAGGTTCAAAAGCCATACTTGACCTTGTAGAAGAGAAAGCATTTGGCGAGAAAGCAACCGAATCCGAGATTCTTTGGGAAGATAGAATCGATACCGAAATCGGCAAGAGTCTTCAAACTATCCTTTATTTCTATATACTGGATTATCCAAATATCGTTGGTAAACTATTTTTATTGGAGCCAAAAACAAAATCGGAAGAGGTTCCACCACCAGAGCATTTTGAACTCATTGCTCTTTCGCTAAAAAGAAGGTATAAAATCAATCCGAAATCCGTAGACTCTGTAAAGGAAAAATTTATTACAACGGCTAAAGAGATACAAGAGATCTACAAAACACAAAAGTATTTTAATGGGAAAAATTTTGGAAGGGTTGATCTAACAGTTGCAAGTTTACTTGGAGCGTTTGCGGAACCGAAAGAGTGTCCGGCCTACCCGTGGTTTGATTCAGTTCAAATGCCCGCTGAATATTTAGAATACCGTGATGGACTGGGTTTGGAATTTCTTTTCGAAAGCATCCGTGATTTTTATAAAGAGTTTCGTATCCAGTCTAAGTAGGGCTCACTTCCACCGAGAATTGGAATCACTAAAATACTTGGAACTTTATACGAGTGGAGTTCCTCGATTCTTTTTTGCACTGCTTCGACATACAACCCACTGGTTTTAAAAAATCCCAAAACCTCAGCGGATTCCTCAATCTTTCCCTCCCAAACATAAATCGATTTGATTGCTGGTATGAGATTCGCACAGGCAATTAACTTTTCTTTGATTAAATGGTGAACAATCTCCTCTGCCTCCAACAAATTTGGGAAGGTCGAATAAATGCTAAAGATTTCTTCAGGGGCATACATTTGCCTTAAATTCAGACTTGTTTTTTAAAAAAGGTCACTCATATTTTAGATACTATGAACAGAAAAACAATCTTAAGTCTTATTCTATTTGGATCTATGATTTTTGGTTTGGCTTCACAAGCGATCAATCTTCCCGAAATAGTATCCACAAGCCAGTTGGAACCCAAAACCCGAAAGTTCAATCCTTCATTTGCCATGGATGGAAGATTGAACACAAGTTGGGTGGAGGGAGCTCTTGGGGATGGAATTGGAGAGTCACTCACTATTAAATACAAAGAACCAGTGAACTTTCAAAATCTTTCCATTTATAATGGGTTTGGTGATCCTAAATTATGGGGTGCAAACAATCGAGTAAAAAAGATGAAATTAAAAACAGAGGATGGCACAGAAGAGATTATCACACTTAAGGATAGGCTTTCTCTTCAAACCATTGAGTTAAAAAAAGAAATTTCTAGTAAAGAAGTATCATTAACCATTTTAGAAGTTTATAAAGGAACAAGGAAGGATAATACATCCATAGCTGAGATGGCGTTTCACTCAACACAATCAGGGTCAATTCTAATTGCACCAAAAAATACATGGGCAATCGGAAAGTGGAAAACCGAATCCAACATCGCAAAGATCAGCCTTCACAATGATGGAACCTGTGAAATGGGATATGAAACTGCAAAAATGCTCTGCACTTGGACTGAATCAGGCAAAATTGTTGTTGTAAACTTAGAAGCAACTCTCCCACTCACAAACACAGATCGATTAGAGCTACGGTTCAAAGGAGATCAGGAAAATCCAAAAATTGAAATCAATGGAAAACATTTATTTGTAGTAAATCGCGACGAGGTTTAACTCGGCCAAACCGATAGAATCTCTTCTACAAAATGATCTACCGAATTTGTTTCGTAATACAGCACAATATTTTGATAGGGCTTCTTTTTAGAATCCCTAACAGGTGTGAGATACATCAAAAATCCATTTAGGGATTCATTTTGTGTTTGAATCCAATCCCACTCATTTAAAGTTTCTACCTTTGGATACGGCAGTATTAAAATTCCAGATTCATTCGATTTAGGATTCCTTTTTTGTCTCAATTCCCATAGTACTCGACCTATCGAATAACGAAAATTAAATTCAGAGATTGGTTGGCACCGAATGGTATCTTCACGAAAGAAAAATCCATCCACAGAACATGGACCAGAATAATTTTCTGTAAGTTTTGAAGATACAGATTGTACGGTTGAATAAATTTTTGGTAAAAATGTTTCAACCAATGGATTGGATTCTTTAAATATACGTATCCCGCGGAACGTGCCGTCCCGATCCACAGCCATGACGGTATTTCCAAGGTATCGAAATTTGGAATTTTCTACATCCCAAAGGGTAGAAAAATCTAAAATCCTTCGCTCACCCACCCACTCTTCCATAAGAATCGGAAATCCAAACAATCGTTTGGGAATTTGCGAAAGTTTCCAGGACTCACTGGCCTGTCCAAGAACGATTTGGTTTCTTCCAGCCAATCCATATTCAGCCTTTAAGACGACGGGCGAATGTACATCTTCGAGTTCAGAGAGTAGATTGTCCTCTGACGTAATTATTTTCGCAGACAATAATGAGTCTTCTTTTCTGAGATCCCATTGGTATATTTTTGAATTAATAGTTCTAGAGATTTCGAGTTTTTCAGGATCCACTTCAATACGGGAATCTGCCAATCGTACGAGCTCCCCCCATGAAACAAGCTCCAGTTCTTCTGATGGAAGAAGGTCTCCTTCAAGCAAAACTGTCCCAAATTTAAAACCAGCTAGATCCCAGTGGTTGAGAAGGAGAGGATCAGGGTGATCCGATACCAATACAAAATCGGACGTGTTGGAGAGCGGAATAAACATTTTTTCTAAACATTCATTCCGTCTCTGAAGTGGCCCATCTATCCGTACATTATGCGGAGAAAGCCTATATTCGAATAGAGAATCTAAGTAATAGACCTTCCGTGCCAATCAATAGATTCGCCTGATTGCCGTTGCTATCCTTTGGACATTATCCTTTGTTAGGTTTGGATAGATGGGAATACAGTGACCTCTCTGGAAAAGTCTTTCCGCGTTAGGAAACTCTAAAGGATTTTCTTCTAAAACTCTATGGAGAGGTTCGTCCGTTGTTCTTTGGGTTCCTATGTGAATGGATTTGAAATAACGAAGGATCTCCTCGTAACCTTGCCCAGATACCAAAATAGGAAATCTTTGAAATGTATCTTCTTGTGGGCTTTCGAAGTAGGTTTCGAGTCTGGAGTTTTGAACTGCTTGTAAGTAAGCTGTTGCTATTTTTTTCTTTCTCTCTAAGATCACTCCAAGTTTGGATAGCTGTTCGATTCCTAGAGCGGCTTGGTAGTCTACCAAATTGTAATCAAATTTAGGTTCGCCAACATTTCTTTTACTGGAAGCACCCGTTTTCCAAGATTTGATCGATTGGCAAAGTTCCTGGTCTTGGGTTAATACCATTGCCCCATTTCCAGTTGTAATCATATTTTCGGCGCTTAGACCACAAATACTAACTTTAGATTGGCGACCAACCAAAATAGTTTCTGAACTGGCACCGATTGCTTCCGTAAAATCTTCAATCACTTCCATACCTTCTGTCTGATACTCTGATAGGTTTACCAAACAACCAAAGTTATGATGGAAGATTGCGTATTTAATATCCAGCTCTGTTTTCTTTTTTAAAAACTCGCCTGGATCTGGATGGAAGGAATTTTTCTTTAAGTCGACCAGAACAGGTTTTGCTTGGATTAAAAATATTGCATCTAATGCAGAAATTGGCGCAAAACTTGAAAGAAGAACTGAATCTCCAGCCTTCACACCTAATGAAAGTAATACTAAATGATACGCGGATGTGAGTGAGTTTGTGGACACACTGTACTTTGTTTTAAAAGTGTGACAAAATGTTTTTTCAAATCTCTCAACGATCTGCCCACTTGCTAAGTGTTCGTCAACCAAACACTCCAAAACACCTTTTAGGTCCTCTCGAGAGAGGGTGGGTTTGTAAAATTCGATTTCTTTTTCTTTTCGGATCGGTCTTTGTATTGTTTCCGCGCTCATCCAACAGCTTTCCTTTATTATGTCTCTTAATTATAGCTTTGTCGAATTATGTCACTTCATTTTTAGAAATGCGAACATAATTTTTAGAATTTCTCCGTAAAAATAGATTCTAGCCCCGGAATTTCCTGAAATTTTGGTCAAAGCATGGAAGTTTCTGCCCTCGCAAAAAGACTCACAGAAAACCGAGGCATCCGCTCTCTTATGGAAGATCTAGGGAAGGTATCCGGCCGAACCGATGTCATTCGTTTGGGTGGAGGGAACCCTGCGCATATCCCTGAAGCAGAAACAATCTTTGAAGAATGTTTTTTAAAACTCTCCAAAAGCCCAAAACTCAAATCCCTTCTCGGGGACTACCAATCCCCTATTGGCAATGACTCTATTCGTGAGCTAACTGCGGAATACTTGTCGCCTTACCTAAATTATACTCTGGCAAAAAACAATATTGCATTTTTTAATGGCAGCCAAAACGCATTTTCTTACGCTCTAAACCTATATACAGGCAGGATGGAAGATGGTAAAACTTCAAAGATTCTTTTACCATTAGTCCCCGAATACATCGGTTATGCGGACCAAACAATCGAATCAAATGGATTTACTGCTTTTCCTCCTCTCGTACAAACAACCAATCAGCATCGATTTTTATATAAACTAAATAAAACAAGACTAGAAAATGCAGACTTTGGGGCAATACTGATCTCGAATCCGACAAATCCTACAGGAAATGTCTTTTCTGAGGAGGACCTGGACTACCTGCAAATGGTCGCCAAAAATAGGTCTCTTCCCTTTATCATTGATTTGGCTTATGGAGCACCCTTCCCAGCACTCATTGGAGATGCGAAACCTGTTCATTACAAAGAAGGAAGAATTCTCTCACTTAGCTTTTCAAAGGTTGGTCTCCCAGGAGTTCGACTCGGGATCATCGTATCAGACTCATTTACAATCGAAAGGCTTACGAGCTTTGCAAGCATGGGAAATCTCGCAGTCGGAAACCTGGGTATTTATTTGGCAGAAATTTTTTTCCGAGAAGACAGTTTGGTAAAACTGGCAAATAACACCTTACGACCCTATTACGAGAAGAAAAAACTGCTCGCACTCGATCTTTTTGAAACAGCGTTCCAAACGCACGATATCGATTACGAGATACATGAACCTTTGGGTGGCTTTTTTATCTGGATTCGTTTCCCCTCATTGAGAATTTCCAACCAAGATCTTTATGAAATCTGTAAAAGAGAGAACCTCTATTTTGTTTCTGGACATTATTTCTTTCCTGGACTAGATGAGGAATTTTCACATACCAGGGAATGCATACGTTTGACATACAGCGCAGGTGAAGAAGAGTTAGCTAACGGAGCCAGATTGCTTGCAAACATTTTGGCAAAGTTCCAGGCGAATTAAATGAGCGAAGACGATAGCATTGATCTTTCCGACACCGTAGCCGTAAACTCTTCATCCAAACAGGATGAAGAGAGCGATCGCCCATCCGCGCAATCCTATATCTTTTTGTCCGATGCCATTGGCAGTTTAACTCCGACTGCTCGATGTATTATGGATGAATTAAAAGACTGGCACAAACGTGTTGAAAAACACGGAAGTAAAGAGATTCATGCAAGTTACTTACTAACTGTTGATAAGTTACCTGAAGCACTTGGCAAATACAACAACCTTGGTGCCCAAGGAAAATCCGAGAACGCAATTTACCACGCTCTTCGTCAAATTTTAGATATTGATCATAGAGGTCAAAATCGAGTCGCATATGCATATCCATATCTAATTCGTACCGGAAGCAAAATTTCCGCAAAAATCGCGTTAGTTGCCCCTCAAAAAGAAAATAAAACAGATACCCAACCATATAGGCAGGCATGTTTTCGTTTTTCATCTGAACTTGTAAAACTTCTTTTGGAAAATCGTGCTAAAAAAGGAAGAAACTGGGACGAGGAAAATCCGGGAAACATTTTACTTCAAAAGAACAAGGATGGCATACAATGGCTCTATCCAAAACTAGGATCACTAGAGGCCGAGATCACTTCCCTCGTTAGAAAGGGTTTTGGTAACTTACCCTACATCCCAATGCCTGATTTTTTACAAGATTTTGTTACTTTTGCAAAAGAACAAAACCTTGCACTTTCTATATTAAATGATTACCATATCGTAATAGATGAATTAAATATTCTCCCAGACGGGACATTTAAAAAACTTCCAGAAGTAGTCAATCAGATACTAGCGCAAGTAAATGCCTTAGAAATTTTTGCCAACTCCCACTTACTCAAACTTGCAAAAGAATCAAAGTACGAGGCTTTTTTAGAAAAACTATCCAGTTATATGGCGATTCCTAGGTTTACTTCCCTTGAAGAAAAAATGAACCCAGAAGAGACGGTTCAAAATTTTATCAAAGCAATCGAAACATATCCTTATACTACGGGAAAAGGAAACTCTGGACTTGCTGTTAAAGAGACGATTGAACAGAGCATAAAAATCCTCAAACGACTTTCAGAAGAGAAAGGATCCGTTCTAACCAGAAAAGATGACAACATCTATGGTACAGTTAAGAAAGCCGTAATCAGTAAAATTCCGGAACATACAAAAAATAATAATACACTACTTCGAATTAATTTTGAAGAGGAAGTTGACAACGCAGGAATTACATCCGAAGAAAAAACAAAAGAATACATCAAACGACTGAAAGATGATGTTTTTTCTGAGTTTTCTTATTATGAGGAAAAAAAATCTGACGGCTCATCCATTTATTATGTTGTCGATCATTGTTATATGGCAGCAGTTATACATAAATTGGCTTTAGATGGTCGTTCTAACCCAGAATATAAAAAACAATTAGAATATGCAAAAATTATCAATCATAGGCTTTCGAATCCAAAACATCCAGAGCTCAATAGCAAAATAAAACCTGATCTGATAGCGAAACTAAATGCAGATGTAAAAAATATGGAGATGGAAGAGATGGAACGAGAGAGAGGTGAAGAGATTCGCTCACGTTTCAATGTTGTTCCAGGAATTTTAACCTTTGTAGTAAGCACTCTGATGTTTATAACAGCTGGATACTATTTACGATCTGCATTGCCTATTTTTTTTGGTGTTCCTTTTTCCATTGCGTTAGGTTTTATGGCCGCTATTTACTTCCGCGAAAAAACAACAGAAGAGATCAAAGAAGATGTAAAAAACTCAGGAAAGTTTCCAGGAGTAACCGATTGGGGGAAACCAAGTTCCTTTGGTGGAAACTCTGCCTCGAATAACGATGAGTCCGATGCCCAGAGCCAACAAAAAGAAGAGAAATTATCCAGTATATATAAAGCGGCAGATAATTTTGTTTTTCCAAAAAAGTTTAATAAAATCACCGACAAGGTGCTCGATCCAAAATCTCTTCGCAAAAGAATCTATGAAAACTTGGACAATATCAAACGAAACAATCTAACCCTCGCCAAAGAGAAGGATAACGATAAAATTGCGTCCACTGTGGAGTATGCTTGCCTTCAATCCGTCTCAACGATTCTTGTGCCTGAGGAAGTTGCCATTCGTGATATGCCTTCCACTCTCCTAATCAATCGAAATGATATGAAAAGTGCTCTCTTTCGTGGTCAGTTGGCAGACCACTTTCGAGACGAGATGAATAAAAAGAAATTCGATAAAAAATTAGTCAAATACTACACCTACCTGATCAACACTCTGGAGATGGAATACTACAAGTATCTCCCGAAAAAAAGAGTATAGATTTTTAAAAGAATTTGATTCTCTAGGGAGGACTCTTCCTATGGAGTCTGATGTATCAAAACGGCCAAATTCAATTTCCCATCATCATCATTGACGAGGACTTTCGTTCCGAAAACGCAAGTGGACTCGGAATTCGCGCGCTAGCAAAGGCACTGGAAGGTGAAGGTGTTGAAGTATTAGGCGTAACAAGTTACGGTGATCTTACGAGCTTTGTGCAACAACAAAGCAGGGCCGGTGGATTTATCCTTTCTATCGATGACGAAGAATTTACACCTGAAGAAGAAGGGAAGGTTCCAGAATCCCTTAGGCAACTTAAGGATTTTGTAACCCAAGTAAGACATCGAAATGCAGATATCCCACTTTTTCTATATGGCGAAACACGAACTAGTCGCCATATCCCAAATAGCATCTTAAAAGAACTACATGGCTTCATCCATATGTATGAAGACACTCCAGAATTTGTGGCTCGCACAATTCTTCGAGAAGTAAAAGCCTATCTCGACAGTTTGCCTCCACCATTTTTTCGAGCGCTCACTCATTATGCGCATGACGGAAGTTATAGTTGGCACTGCCCAGGTCACTCAGGTGGCGTTGCATTTTTAAAAAGTCCCGTAGGGCAAATGTTCCACCAGTTTTTTGGCGAGAATATGCTCCGTGCTGACGTTTGTAATGCGGTAGATGAACTTGGGCAACTTTTAGACCACACGGGGCCCATTTCTGCTAGTGAAAGAAATGCTGCTCGTATTTTTAAATGTGACAGTTTGTACTTTGTTACCAATGGAACATCTACATCAAATAAAATTGTGTGGCATAGTGTTGTGGCGCCTGGAGACGTAGTGATCGTAGACAGGAACTGCCACAAAAGTATCTTACATGCAATTACAATGACAGGAGCCATTCCAGTTTTTTTAATGCCAACAAGAAATCATTTTGGCATCATTGGTCCTATTCCAAAATCGGAATTTAAGTGGGAAAATATCCAAAGAAAGATCGCAGAACATCCGTTTGCCAAGGACGTAAAAGGCAATCCGAGAGTTTTGACAATCACACAGAGTACTTATGATGGAATTTTGTACAATGTAGAGGATATTAAAGCAGAGTTGGACGGAAAAATTTCTACTCTTCATTTTGATGAAGCTTGGCTTCCCCATGCCTCCTTTCATGAGTTCTATGCTGGTATGCATGCCATTGGTGAAGGCCGACCACGTCCAAAACACAGTATGATCTTTGCAACCCAGTCCACTCACAAGTTGTTAGCTGGTCTTTCACAGGCAAGCCAAATCCTTGTTCAAAACAGTGAAACGGAAACTTTAGACAGGAATATTTTTAACGAAGCATTTTTGATGCATACGAGTACTAGTCCACAGTATGCAATCATCGCTAGTTGTGATGTAGCTGCAGCGATGATGGAGTCTCCTGGTGGCAATGCACTTGTAGAAGAATCAATTACAGAAGCTTTGGACTTTCGCCGAGCCATGAGAAAGGTGGACGAAGAACTGGAAGATGATTGGTGGTTTAGTGTATGGGGACCGGAGGCTTTGGCAGAAGAAGGTTCAGGCGAAAGAGAGGATTGGATTCTAAAAGCAAATGACCGTTGGCACGGATTTGGTGATATCGCTTCTGGCTTTAACATGTTGGACCCAATCAAGGCGACTGTGATCACACCGGGCATGAGCGTGGAAGGGGAATTTGCGGAATGGGGAATCCCTGCACTTGTGCTTACGAAATACCTCGCCGAACATGGAATCATCGTAGAAAAAACAGGTCTTTATAGTTTTTTCATCATGTTTACTATCGGTATTACCAAAGGCCGATGGAACACAATGGTTACCGAATTACAACAGTTCAAAGACGACTATGACGCAAACCAACCACTATGGCGAGTGATGCCAAAATTCACCCAAGCCTATCCTAAATATGACCGAATTGGATTGCGCGATCTTTGTCAGTCGATGCACGAAGTATACCGAGCAAACAATATATCTCACCTAACAACAGAGATGTATCTAAGTCCAATGATACCAGCGATGAAACCGAGTGAAGCATTCGCAAAAATGGCCCACAGAGATATTGAGAGAGTTCCCATAGATGATTTGGATGGTCGCATTACATCCGTTTTACTAACTCCTTATCCACCCGGAATTCCGCTTCTCATTCCTGGAGAAAAATTCAATCGAACGATCATTCGATACCTTCAATTTGCTCGTGAATTTAATGTTAAATTTCCAGGTTTTGAAACTGATATCCATGGTTTGGTTGAAGAAAAAGCTGAGAATGGCGAAATTACCTACTTTGTAGATTGTGTTTCCTTGTAAGAATTAAAAAAACAAAAAGCGAAAAAGAAAGTTTTCTAAAGATCGGGGAACAAACGGGGTTCCCCTGATTTATTTTCGAAGTATTTTTTTTCTACCTTTTTCCAATAGCTAAAAAAGGAAGGAAAATAACCTCTAACCTCTGGAAACATCCATTCTCTATCCCCTGATACACCAATATAATGCGAATTAGTTGGATGTTCTTTGAAGTAAAACTTAGCTTCACCGGAAAATCTACTTTTTAGTTCGGAAAACTCACCAACAAACAACTTTAAGTTGGAAATATTCCTTCCTAGATCCCATATGAAATCCAAAGTCAGGTTGGAAACAGGAAACCGATCAAAAAGACTGGGCTCAAGTAACAACACCCTCTCTGCGTCTCCCTCTTTATGCCAGATAGGATCTAGATTGTAAAAATCATATAAAATCAAAGTTCTTGCCGAAAAGTCTAAGGAAGGACTAAAGCTTTGATCGATATTGCTTATCAACCCACGACTGAGAGCCCATTCTTGGAGATTTGTCTCGAGTCCCATTTCATTTTTGGAAATCGTAGATTTCAAGATTTCAGGAACTAAATGGTTATTCATTAAAAATTCGTACGAAGTGTCCAAAAAAGTTCCTGTCTCCGATCCATGAAGATACCTGTTTATATTTTCTTGGTTGGCAAAGTATTTTTTATTGCTAAAAGAACCTGCTACCCACTGCCAGGAACAGACGTTACTTGCAGGGTCTGCATCTTTTAAATAATAAAACATCCACTGGGAAGGCAATTCCCAATAGGCTCCAGCAACATTGCAAATAATTGATGCAAGATACATTCGTACGTGATTGTGCAAATAACCTGTTTTATAAAAATCTAAGATTTCTTTATTGAGTGAATGGATTCCCATATCTCCCAGAAAAACGGACTTAGGGAATTCGCGGTGTTTTACCAAAGTTTGTTCATTTTTTAAATCCTGAAACAAAAGGTCTTTTTTTTCCCACCAAAGATTTTGGTAGTATTCCCGCCAAGCAAGCTCTTGGATAAACTTGGAAATTTTATAGTGTTTGAAGCCTTTTTGCAATACATGATCTAACACGTATTTGGAGGAGATCACTCCTCTGGATATATATGGTGATAGTTTTGTCACATCGCCATCGATGTAATTTCTACTGGCTCCGTATTTGATCGGATCAATCGTATTTACTCGTTTTTCTATATGGGAAAACTCCCAAGGAAAAGACACATCCAAATTTCACTCCCATTCGATCATTCGAACAACATCCTTTAGACAGTCCTCTCTCCCACTAGCCTCATTTTTTACCGTTGCCAAACCAGAATACCAGGATCCGTTCGGATACTTAAGATCCACCCAATATGAAAATAAATTCGCAACTCCATTGGAATTTTTGATTTCAAAACTGAGAAGTTGTAAGTCCGCAAGACCCGTTTCTTTGTAGAATGTTTCACCCGTTTTGGTTCGGATGCGAATTTTTTTGGGAACAAGTTCATAACTGATTCCTTTTTTATCTTCCCGCTTCTGTTTGAATTCCCAGTTATCAATTTTTAGAGAGTCAATCTCGGAAAGATTTAACTTTTTTTTATATAATATTCCATCTTTAGTATGTTCAAACTGAATCACCTCTTGTTTGTTTGGTGATTCTCCTCTAACGGTTCTGCCATCACAAAGAGTGAGTGTCAATACCGAGGATTCCTTTTTTGTAGAGTCTCCTCTGGCATTGCGGTCATCCTTCTTTTCTTCCATTGGGATATTGGGAAGAGTCGGCTCCTTGGGTATTCGGGGTTGCCCTTGCGCTCCCTTCGCGAAAACAAAAAAACATAGAACGAGAAGGAAAAGAAAGAGTCGCAATCGCTTCGAGAACTTCATATCTTGACCTTTATCCATGGATGAATTTTTATCAGCAACTTTTCAGACCCTTCCTCTTCCGCTTTTGATTCTCATTATTCTGGGTTCCATTCTAGTTTTGGGAAAAGCAGCGGACGTTCTTGTCGATGAAGCAGTCTCACTTTCCACAAAGTGGGGTGTGCCCAAAATGATAGTGGGTGCAACCATTGTGAGCCTCGGGACAACACTCCCTGAAGTTTCGGTTTCGGTTCTTGCAGCTTTGGAAGGAAACCCAGGAATTGCACTCGGAAATGCAGTGGGATCGATAATTTGCGATACAGGACTGATTCTCGGGATCGCCATTCTAATTTCGCCCCCAGACATCGACAAACGACTTGTCAATCGCCAAGGTTGGGTCCAAATACTTTCTGGGTTTCTTTTGGTTTTTGCTGCCCTCCCCTGGTCCAATCTGGGTTCGGTTTTTAATTCGGGGGGTAGGATCGATCAAGGAACAGGGTTTGTCTTTCTCGGACTACTCGCAATTTATATTTATTTGAGCATCAAATGGTCCAGATCAAAACCTGGCGAACTGGAAGCAGGGATTGATGACACAACAGAAATTGATGATGCACCAGCTTGGATTTTGATATTGAAACTTGTTGGATCGATCACACTCGTGATACTATCTTCAAAAGTTTTAATTCCCAGTGTTCAGGAAACAGCGGTTCGACTTTCTATTCCAGATTCTATCATCGGTGCCACGTTAGTTGCTTTCGGAACATCACTTCCCGAACTTGTGACTGCCATCCAAGCGTCTCGACGAGGGCACTCAGAACTTGCAGTCGGAAATATTATCGGTGCTGATATCCTCAATGTACTTTTTGTAGCTGGTGCTGCCGCGGCAGTTACATCTGGTGGACTCGAGGCGCCTAAAAACTTCTTCCAGTTCTACTTTCCATCTATGCTCCTTGTGCTCCTATTCTTTCGATTGGGAATCTTTTTATCGAAGGATAAAATCAAACGACCATTTGGTGTGTTTTTACTAGTCATCTACGCAATTGCAACGGTGGCCGGATATCTATTCAAAGGATAGATTCTACAAACTGCCTACGCCACTCGTCAAATGAGATCATCTCGGCGTCGAGTGGCATTCCCTTTGTATCCTCAGTCTCCGTCATCAAGTCTGAATTCTCAAGAAGAACTGATGACTCTACTATCGGTTGAGTTGTGGGAAGATCCTTGAGTTCTAGTCTTTCCGCACCATCCAAGATCAATTTTTTTCCACCTGCATTGTCGAACTGTGATGGATGGTCAAATACATAGATCTCTCGGTTTTCATTGATCGCAGAGAGGGCAGTCGAAATGGTTCCAGATTTTTTCCCTGATTCCATAATATAGACTCTTTCGGAAAGGCCAGCAATCACTCGGTTCCTCTTGGGGAAAGTCCATTTGGCAGGTTCTGTATACATCAAAAACTCGGTCATGAGCAAACTCGAAGGATCCTTTTCTACGCGTTTGTAAAGATCCCGATTTCCAGGTGGGTATTGAAGTTCAATAGTTGTACCGAGTACCCCTAAAACAGGTATTTGGCGGTCTAAGGCCGCAAGAAATGCCTTCCTATCGATTCCTAATGCCATTCCAGAAACAATTCCCAACCTTTCTGTATGTTTTAAAGACTCAACTAAGGATTCTGTTGCCTTTAAAGAAATCGGAGAAGCTTTTCTTGTACCAACAATGGATGTAAGGTGGTAGGAAAAAAGATCCAAATTACCTAAACAAGCAATCACGATGGGCGGATCATAAATTTCCTTTAAAAGTTTTGGATAACACGGATCATACAAACTGATACATACAAGATTTGGTATCTTTTTTTGGATTTTTTGGTACCAAAGGTCCGCATCTTTTTGACAAACTTGGATGAAATCCTTATCCAAAATTTGTTTTAAAAAATAAACTAGATCTGTACCTTTTTGAAATTCTCGCCAAAGCTTTGTCTTTCGGATAAAGGCTTGGATTTTTGCATGATATAATAATCTTTCGTCCATTGTATTGTAATGGACAATGATTTAATTATTGGCTCCCCAATTGTTTTAAATTTTTAAGTACGTTTTGATAGGATTGGTTCTCCGAAAGAGGCTCTCGGATCGAACCTTTTTCTTTCATCTCCTCTAAAATGGATTTGATACGTGAGTATTCAGAACGTGCAATTTCAATACTGCCTATTTGGTAGCTAAAATTTGCTTTGGCAAAACGAGCGGGAATGTTGTAAGGTTCCACTGCCAAAATCTGATCCAAAAGAGAAAATGCAATTTCCAATTCACCAAACCCAGAACTAACCTTACCTTTCCAAGCCTCATCCTTCAATGAGGAGTCAAAATACAAAAGAGCGAGTTGGAAGGGAAACCTCGTATCATTTTTATCCAATCGAATCAGTTGTTTAAAAAGTTGGATTGCTCGTGCTCTTCGTTTTTCTTCCCAGCCCATATCTTTACTGGCATTTGCATAAGCAACAGCCGTCTCATATAACAGTTGCTTGTCTAATTTTCCTAATTCAATTGCCTTTTCAAAATAAGGCAAAGCCAATTCATAAGAATGGATTTCATAACCCTTATCCTTTGTATTGGTTGTTTCCCGAATGGAATCTTCGTAGTAACGAACAGCTTGGTCCGAAGAACCCGCCCTCATATAGGCCCGAGCAATCTTCCAAGAAAGAGCACCTGCTTGGTTTGATTTCTGAACCAAACCCCGGAGTCGTTTTTCCAATTCTTCCATTTCAGCTTCATCTAGGGCTAGTTTTTCTTTCCAGTTGACCAAATCTTTTTCGGAAGGCCCTTTCTGTGCTTTTTTGTAACGAGATTCGGTAAGTGATTTCCAAAAATCACAAGCTTCAAGGTTCCAAACCATTGATGCCAAAAGAATCAACTTAAAAAGGGAGTGAATCCGACTCTTTTTTGGTTCCATCGGTTCGATTTTAGTTTCTTTCTTTTCGGTGAAAAGAAAAAAATGTGATTATGTCACATCGAATCCGCGAATTGGGAGAATCGGATTTAGAGCAAGTTTCTGAATGGGAAAGCCTATGTTTTCCAACAGAAATTTGGTCCAAAAAAAACATTCTCACCCATTTGGAATTCCATAAGGCATATGTATTAGAGATTCCAATTCCCGTCGCCTATACACTCGTATGCGAAACTCCTTGGGAAGTCGAAATCTTCCGAATCGCTACACTACCAGAATTTCGAAAAAAGGGATATGGAAAGATGTTGATGGAAGAAATCTTTCGAATCTTTCCTGGAAAGGATTTTTTTTTAGAAGTAAATGAGTCCAATCAAGCTGCACAGAACCTCTATTTGGCGGTTGGATTTAAAGAATTGGAAAAGAGAAAGAATTATTACCCAGATGGGAGTTCAGCACTACTTATGAAAAAGGAAAAATTATGAAAAACGCATACATTACAGGAGCATCACAAGGAATCGGCAAGGAGTTTGTAAAGGCCTTATGCAAAAATTACAATGTTTTTTTGATCGCAAGATCCGAATCGGATCTAAAAAAAGTAATTCAGGAACTAGAACCACAAAGCAGAGGGATTCTAAAGTACTTTACCTTCGATCTTTCTAGGAAAAAGGAATGGGAGGAATTATCTTCTATTCTTCAGAAAGATACAGATTTTGAATTGCTGGTGAATAATGCAGGTTTTGGAACTGTAGGAGAGTTTGCAGAGCTTCCCCTCGAAACAGAACTTGACGAAATCAATTTAAATGTGAAGGCGCTTGTTGCACTCAGCCATGTTGCCCTACATTCCTTCAAAAAAAGACAAAAAGGATTCCTTATCAATGTTGCATCTATCGCAGGTTATCTTCCAGCACCCGGAAGTGCAATTTATGCCGCAACCAAAGCATTTGTAAAATCATTTACAGAATCCATTCATGAAGAGGCCAGAAATTACAATGTTTTCGTCCAAGCACTTTGCCCAGGACTCACTCATTCTGATTTTCACAGAAGGGCGGGAATTGAAAAATCCAAATATCCTGATTTTATGTGGCAGGATGCATCTGAAGTCGTAGAAGAGTCGTTAAATGCTTTACGTTACAACCAAGCAGTCTGTATCACTGGTTCTGTCAACCAAGGGGCAGTAACGATTTCAGAATTGATGCCTCGTGGTCTTTTACGCAGGTTGAGCGGAAAATTTTTGAGCCTAGACGGAAAATAAATCGATGGATGTTGCGGTTTTAGATACTTGGTATAGACGTTTACTTGTAATCTTTTCGGTTGTAGCTGGTGGCCTCCAAATATACTACGAAGGGAACATTTGGATTAATGCCATCTTTGTTGTGTTAATGGCCGGTATGGTTGGATATTTCACTAACTTTTTGGCAATCAAAATGCTCTTCCAACCTAAACATGGTAAGGTGCTAGGCTGGTCAGGCCTTGTTCCTAAAAACAAAAGCAAAATCGCAAAATCTTTAGGCGAAAGTATCCAAAGTAACCTCCTCCACCCAGATATCATCCTTGCTTATATTTATGAAAGAAACCTAATTGAAAGTGGCATCCAAAAGATAGCCAAAGAAATCGATGAAGCCATTCACAATGATGAAATTCGAACCATGCTTGTGAATAAAATCATCTCTATGTTGAAAGAAAGAGGTCCCGAAATCTTGGAAGTGATCTTTGATTTTTCGGAAGAGACAATCAAACGTATGGCGAGCCGACCCGAAGAAGTCCAGAAACTTTGGGCCTACACAAAAGACAAACTCACAGACTACTTAAATGAAGAGGCCAATCGAGAAGATATCGGAAACCAACTCCGCGTAGTGCTCCTCGAAGAGATGCCAAAACTCGCAAATATGTTAAATTCAGGACTAGAAGAATACCTTCGTACAAGAAATACCCTTGGGAAAATTGGTATTGGTGTTAAGAAGATTTTTTCCTTCAACGATGAAGCCATCCGAGAGTTATTAGAACGCTTTGTAAAGGAACCGGAAACTTCTGATCAGTTCATGAAGATGTTAGACGAAGCCATGGGACGACTCCAAGACAGACTCAATTCAAAAGAGACTCAAGATTTTATTACTGGAAAAATCTCATCATGGCTTGAGGCAAGCGGGGATTATGCGAGGCAGAACCTTCTTCCCACAGGAATTGAAAGATTGCAATCCTATTTGGATGACCCAAACAATTGGCAAGAAATAGAAAAAAATTTTTTTAAAGCTGTGGACTGGGTCAAACGCCGCCTGTTGGAATTTATGAATAGCGATGAAGGGAAAATCTATCTCAAAAAAAATATCGAAAAGTTTGTGCACAAAATAAATGTTACGGCCCTCGTCGAAGAACGTGTAATGGCACTTGATACAGATGATTTGGAAAAAATGATTCTAGACAATACCGGTGGAAATTTAGTCGTCATACAATTTTTAGGCGGGGTGCTCGGAATGATTGCGGGACTCATCCAAGTGCATATCTATTTTTCCGTCCCGGTTGGTGCGCTTGTGCTTGTAACGTATATTGCGCACTGGAGGAACCAGAAGAGGCATATTTAAAAAAACGTGTTTTCTTAAAGAAAATGAACCGTTGTCAAGTTACGAACGTTTGTTCAAGAAAAATAACAGGAATAAATTTGCGTCTAATTTTCAAGACTAACAATCCCAGATGTAGTCCAATTTACTACAAGCCGTTCAAAATTATTTTCCTTTTTTTCAGTCGGCTGGAACACTCATTCAAAGTTTTTAAAAAGGAATCCCCCAGGTCAAACGACCGCAAGTTTAAGAAGGATAATTATCACATATTATTGTTGACGTTAGAAGGGTGAGACTATGATTACACTCGGAGTAAACAATGAAAATTTTAAAATTTTTAGTATCAGTAGTATTTGTAGGTGTTTTCCTAGAAGGTTGCACTTACGCTATGAAAGTAAACAATCTGGATGAATACTATTCAAGTTCTGGATACCTTTCCAAGAAAATTTCAATCGGTATTGTAAACAATGGACAGGGTCAGATTTCTGAGAAGCATATTGATGAAATCGTATTCCAGTTACGCGCTATGAACCAATTTACAGAAGTTCAGTACCCACTGTCCTCTAAAAGCAAAAAGCCTGACTTTGTAATTGAGATTGGACCAAGAATAAAGTATGACGGTTCTGGCCTTAACTTTTTGATCAACTGGCCTGGTGTGTACATTTTCATGCCTGGTTGGAATGGATACAAGTACACTGCAGATATCAAAACAGAGATAAAATATGTTAGCGAAAAAGGACAACCGGTAGAAAAACGATACGAGATGCTCTTCAAAGCAAATCAATCTGAATTTGACAGAACTTGGACTGTTCCAGCGGACTGGTTTCTTACCTTTGGTGTGAGCTCACTCATCGGTGGATTTTTCGTAACCAGTTTCGATGAAGACGTACAGCCTGAATTTTTCAGATACTACTCACAACCGTATGCTAAATTCATAGCAAACAAAATTGTAGTAGACTTGTCGACACTCTAAAATTTTAGATAATCAGATCAGTATAGTCAACTGCTCCTATTTGTGAAAGGGCAGTTGACTTTATTTTTAACGATTAAGACCCACCTAATCCTTCTCAAATTCATATCCCGAATACAAAATCTTAAGACCCGTCTCGCTCTCTTTTAGGACCAGTTTTTCTCCCAAATTCCTTCCATAACCTAAAATACGTAAGTTGCCATCCGAATCTACCCTGCATGCAAAACTCGCTTCATTTTCAACTCCACCTAATGAATAGTATACGGTAAGTTTTACGAAGCCTCTCTTGTCATTCTCTAACTTGATTTTTTTCGTTAAAGCGAATGGATCTTTGACTTTATAGTTTCCAAAAAATTCCCTTTTGGGGTATTGGAAATCAGGTTCGAATCTGGTAGCAACACCTAACATACCTTTGGGACTTTCCTCCGAGTATACCGTGAAGATTTTTTCCCCTTTCCATTCTTCGAATTCCACTCTCAGAGAGTCCAGAGCTGGATCACGAATTGTTATCAGTCCAAATAGAATTTCTAGATTCAATTTATAACGATTATCTACCTCTGTTAATTTAAAATCAAAATTGAAAAAATTTAATTTGTTTGGATTTCCATCTTTCACCTCATGAATTCCTAACGAGGAAACATATGTTCCTAAAAAATCTTTTGTTGGATTTAAATTTTCCAATTTAGGTAGTGATGGTGGCTCTGGTTTCGAGCCTGTTTGTTCTTCAAAGACTAACTTCCAAATACTTTGATTTGTTGCTATCACCTTACCCGTGGCTAATGTCAGAGTATTTGTTGAGAGAAAAGATGCCGTCTCTGTCTCAATTTCATAAGTCAAATCTGAGATGAAGGGTGGAAGAGATCCAGAGTGTCCATAGGAATAATAAACTCTTTTATCTCCAAAAAATTTTTTCTTCATCACGGGAAGTCCGATATCCATGGAGTCTATAGCTCGATCCGAGACTTGCGATTTATGGAACTCGTCGAAGGATTTTTTGCTGAGAAGACCCTGGTTTCTTTTACTTGCAAAAAAAGACGTCATAAATCGAGCCAGATCCCCACCTGTTGTTGCTAAGGAACCTGCGGTCAAATCACGTATGATAGGACGATTGGTTTTGGACTTCCAGAATATTCCGCTATACCCACCACTTAACTTTGAATGGTCTTCTGACTCTAAGAGATTGGTATTTGACATACCAGCTTTTTGGAATATGTTTTTCTGAAAGTATTCCTCTATACTTTGGTTAGCTACTCTTTCAATAACGATTCCAAGCAAACCAAATCCAAAGTTGGAATAGGAATGTACTTTTCCAGGTTCATTTCGCTCCAAACTGGGAAGAATTTTTGGCAAGTCTCGAAAATTTTTTAGAATATCTTCATTGCTAGCATTAGGATCTAAAAAGAATCCGTTCGAAAGATCTGATGGCAATCCCGACCTATGGATAAGAACATCTCGAATCGTTATCTCACGATAGTTTTTCTCTCTAGTTGCCATTCGTTTTACTTCTGGAATGAATTTGGAAATAGGATCATCCAAATTGAGTTTTCTCTGTTCTTGCAACTGTAAAATGGCGATACCAGTAAATAGTTTAGTAATACTTCCAATTTTGAATTGTGTATCTGGTTTCAGAGAAAGATTGCCAACAATACCAGATTTGGAAGTTCCATTTCCGTATAATACAGCGTATGTGACAGAATCCAATCCCGAATCCGCAAGCTCAGAAAGTTTTGCTTGTATTTGACGTTCTATTTTTTGGGAATTCGTTTCAGAAAGTTTTTCTTTTGTAAATGCAGAACAAGAGATGAAACTAAAGAGAAGAATTAAAGAAACTTTCCGTATAAAAATCATAAGACCAAACTCTGAGTCCTAAGCATTTTTGCATTTCATTAATGAAGGGATACCCACCAATGCAATGGATTTCGGAGTAAAAGCTACGGAATTTGGAGGGAACAAACAACAGATAGAAATTATCATGGTTTAACAAATACTCCCGGTTTTCTGTTTGGGGTCTGTAGATTCGAATACCTTTTACACTCTCTTATAAAAGTATATTCTAATTGAACAATCCAAAAATATTGACCTTGGGGAAGTGATGTAAGATCCAAATCGCATCTCTGAGTATTGCATGTTTTTGATAAAACCTTTTCCGAGAGTTCACTATTTTTATAAATTTCAATCACATAGTTCATAAATAACATAGAAGGTGTTCTGGATGAGGGTGAATAGTTTAAGGCAGGCGATTCACTTTTAATTGGCTCTTCATTTACACCTGTACATTCTTTCGGAATTTCAAGAGACTCTAAACTCAAAGGCTGACTTTGGTTTTGTAAACTAATGAAACGAAAAGTAAAGGATTCCAGGTTTGCCACAGATTTGCTATCAATGGGTGATTCTAATAGGATCGTATCAGAAGCACTATTCAAAAGAAAAATATATTCGGAAAAGTTACTCCTTCCCGATGGAAGAGGCGAAGTATTGATAAACACAAAAACTGAGAGAATCAAAATCTTGATTCCTCCTCTATTTGCACTCTTTTCTGAATTTGATTTAGAAAAATACCTTACACATGTTAAGGGCAATAAGACTAGACAAAATAAATCACTTAAATCTGCAACTCCCGACTGTCCGAATCCAAAACTCATTAAGGAATAAAGAAAATCATTCCAGGATTGATCGATATTGATTCCAAAAAATAAAACTGCAATAAAACCTATTGAGAACCAAAAGATGTTTGTTTCTTTTGCCTTAAACAATCGAGAGACAACTGCAGTGATTATAAAAGGACTTAAATACACTCCTATAATATCAGAAACTTTACCTGTAACAAGGCCAGGATATTCCGATTTCAAAAAAAGATCATTTAACAGCCATAAAACTAGTAAAACGATATTGAAGTGAGAACTTAAAATCTCTAATGATTTCATAAAATCCTACCAAAAAGTTCCGGAAAGTGGTTTTTTAAATTCAAAGAATCTCATCGATTGGAATGTACAATTCAAATACCGATTCGAAACAATGGTGGCAGTCATAACGTTTATCGCCTGCTCTGTATTTCGTGGAAATTCAGGGCATGGCAAGGCGAGAATACTGCGTAAACAAGCATTGACCGCTCTTCTTTCGTATTGGATCTCGTTACTTCGGGATTTATAACTCGGATCTTCATCGTTTCCCAGCTGACTGAAGAAAAATGCTTGGACTCCATCAAACTGGCAGGAAATAGTTTTCATAAATGTAAAATTCGCAATATTTTTTTCGGCTTCCTTCTTTGTGATCGTATGGTCATCGTTCGGATTCCTTGGTGTAGGAAAGAAGTAACAGTGACTCAATCCGAAGAAGTAAAAAAATAGGAATGTGTATAAGGACTTTGGCATAACATCAAATATATGAAGCTAGCCTAATAGATAGTTTTTTTTAAAACTTTGTCAAGACATTCACCGCGAGAAAAAAACGGTAAATATCTTTTTCATTTTCAGATTGAAGTTTTTTTTTAATCTTCGATTCGGCTCATCGAATATTCAGAAATTGCTTCCCTTCTCTTTTCTGCATAATCCTTGTGAAACCAAAGGTCTTGTATATTCTTTGCCGATTTTTTATTACCAATTGTAATTGTTGTCATACAATGGTCTACGGCATACTTCATGGCTTCTTTACCCGTTTCGCCTAGACCCTTGTTACGTTTCTTTCTAGTGATTTCACCACCATTCTTAGTAACCTTTGTTACAAGTTTGTCATATTCAGCATCATCAATACAAAAGACGGTCTCTTTTTTGGCATCCTTCCACTTCACATCCACCTCATAGAGCGGAGCTGCTGAGATATTGATTACGCCTAGGTCAAAGAGTTCTGGCCAATATTCATAGAAAAAAGATAACATCAAAGATCGGATCGCATAACCATCAAAGTCCGCATCTGTAATGATACTCACTCGATCGTAATTCAATTCATCAACCGATTTTACTTTTTGGTCTAGCGGAAGACCCAGGATCGCAACGATGTTCTTCATTTCTTCGTTTTGCATTGCCTTCGCAAGACTCATACCTTTGCAGTTCAAAGGTTTACCACGCAATGGGAAAAGCCCATGCAGTTTGGGATTTCTTGCTGGCCTGAGTCCTGCAATCGCCGAGTCCCCTTCCCCGATAAAGAGAATACGGCCTACATCGTTTGGTTTGCCTGTCGGAGGCATAAGCTTAGGGATATTGTTTCGAGACGCCTTGCGGAGGCCTTTCTGAGCATCCTCGAGCTGTTTCATTTGGGTTCGGCGCTCCATAACCATCTTAATTTCTTCGAGAAGGCCCGTTTTCTTTAAAAGTTTGTCCAAATGTTTATCCACAGCCTTTCGGATATCTTCATTCAAGTCATTGATGAGATAGGACTTGTCTTGCGACTTAAAACGAGGATTTAAGATCCTAAGGTTCACATACATATGGAAACAGGACCGAACATCATTCCGAGTACACTGGGTGTTTAATTTTTTTTCCAAAGATACGATCTGGGACTTTTTTCGAACTTCGTCACAGAGTCTGTTTTCCAAATACTCGATCGCCGATCCGCCTTGTGGGCAAAAAATAGAGTTAACCCAAGTTAGAGTTTTATTTTGTCCTACTACAACAAAAGTATCCATGTTGATTTGCGATGGAGAAGTTTTGTCTATATAATCCATCTTGTAGTAAATCATTTCGGAATTGGAAAAAATCTCATCAAAGCCTTTTTTGAATTTGTACTTCTCTTTTCCTGATTTGTGAATGAAAACTACTTCAAGACCAGGATTTGACATCGCGATATCTTGCAAATACTGTTTCACCAAATCGATATTAAATGCAACATCCAAATTATTAAAATATGCTGGATTGAGTTCAAATTCAACCGTTGTTCCATGGTCTTCTTTTTTGGCAGTTTCAACAACAGCTGTCATTCCAGTTTTGTCGCTAGGACCTTTCAATTGTTTGATTTGATCTGCGGTGAGCTGTGGACAATCTACAAAATTTCCATGTTCGTCGTAGTAGAGAAATACTCGCTCTTGGTCTTCTTTGGACAATTTAAAACTGCGAATTACTTTTTTTACGTCATCATGGATTGTAAAAAGTTTTTTGTACGCCTTAGCACCGTTTATCGTTTTTACGCGAAAGAACGAAGAAACCATTCGTACAAGTGAAATTCCCACACCATTTTGTCCAGCCACATGGTCTTCTTTGGCAAGGTCATCAAAGTTTTCCCCATACATCAAATGAAGGTAAACACCCTCAGCATTATCAGCAGGAATCCCTCGACCATTGTCTTGGATAGTAACTCGTTTGCGATCAGTAGATAGTTGAACAATCAATTTGTTCATTTTATCTTTTTCTGGAATGGATTTATCGTTTAAGTTTTTACGGTACTCATCCACACAGTTCATACAAGCTTCGTCTAAACATTTGATTTTTGCAGGTATGTCTGAGAGTTCATCATGGGACACTTCGTACGTACCAGAGTTGTCTCTAGTAAAAAAATGTTGTTCAAACGTAGAAAGTGAGTTTTGTCCGAGCCACATACCTGTTCGCATACGAACGTGTTCTACGTGGGAGAGCTTTTTAAAATTTCGCGAATTTCCTGAGGTTTTATCGGTTTTTTGAGCCATTTTTATTTGGGATCCCATTTGGTTTTGAGTTCTTCTAACTCTACAGTCATAAACGTTGTTAGCTTTTTATCATCTTTCTGTAAGGCGGTATACTCAGCAAATTTGGTCTTTGCTTCAACAATTGCATCTTCGCACTTTCGAACTTCTTCTAAAGTCATTCTGTAGACGGGAATCGAAGACAACCATTCAAAGTAAACAAATTTAGCCGCTTTCAGTTTGTCTTCAAAATCCTTTTTGGATTTGATTCCTGTTACCTTTTCATTCCATTTTTCTTTTATGAATCGAATGAGTTCGGAGTTCCGATCAATCTTCTCTTTTTCAAGTCCGGCAAGTCTTTTGAAGCGTCGGATCAAATGTGTCTTTCGGAAATCGCAAAATCGTTTGATCAATTCTTCTGTCGAAAAATTACGAAGTTTTCCTTCGTGTGTGATCACATTGATTGTCAGTACTTCATTATTTTCTTTGGAAAATAACGCAAAAAATTCTTTATCTGAAGGTTCTTCTCCCTTCTTCGCAATCAATTCAATTTTGAAAGTTTGGCTGGAATGGTCTACGTAGTCTTTGAGCCAATTGTCTTTTCGTTCAATCAAATCATCTAAATACTGAATGACCTTTTCTCGGTTCCAGTTCATGGGTGCATCTGTAAGAAAGAATTTTCCATCTTCCTTTTTGTATGCAAACGTAGTAGACATAACTAGTGAGCCATTGTCGTTTTTCGACATTTTGACTTCCCCACCGAACCCTTTGTACCAGGGAGTTACTTTCTTTGCTTTTCCTGTCTTTAGATAGGCAAGTTGGGATTCGATCACATCTCCCAATTTATGACCTGGGATAAAACAACGAAATCCCGTTGCAATCCCTTGTATATTGTTTAGCAGGACGACGGGAACTTTTCCTACAAAATGAATAGGTTCGTCTTCTGTTTCATCGTAGTTTTTAGCATAATCGATATCAGGAAGACTTTCAAAAAAACCAAGATCCTTAACAAAATCAGATAGTTTAACTTCCGTATAACGAGGGGAGGCTATTGCACTTGGGTCTAAAACATCCCCAAAAGTACCTTCTCCATTCACAAGTGGATAGTTGTTAGCGAACGTAAAGTCCTGTGCCATTTGCGAAAGAGCATCTTGGATGGACTTATCTCCATGCGGGTGGTATCCCATCGCAAGCCCCGCAACTTTCACAGTTTTTGTATGGCGGTTCCTTGCATCCGAATTCCACATCGCCCATAAAATCCTTCGCTGAACAGGCTTTAAACCATCAATTTCCTGTGGAATAGCCCTAGAATCACATACGTACCGCGAATACTTTCGTTGGTCGTCGTGGACTTGGTCTTCAAAGGGGCGTTTCGGATAGAGTTCTTCGTTCTTCATGATTCCAAATGACACAGAGAAGGGGTGAATTGACTTGTCAAGCGGTTTTCCCTTTTTAGACTGGCGATACGCACTTGTCTATGTCCAAGATACCTCGACGAAACCCTTATTTTTATTGGATGATCTGCTCCTTGCACTTTTTTCTCATTTCAGGTTGCCAATTCCTTCCTCGCTTGGGTTTCTCGAGACAACCATCCGAGGTTTCGGGCCAAGTTTTATCCTTCAAATCTCCTCGCAAATTGAATCCAATGTTCTTCAAAGAGGGTTCAGCTCATTTCAGTTTTATCGAATGGGATAGTTCAAAAACTTCAGGATTCGCCCAGAAAATTGAGTATAGCTTATTGCAATATGACCCAGAATTCCTTAAAAAAACGGAAGAAGGAATTGGTGGCATTCGTTGGGAAACGTTTAAAATAGCCTATCGAAAAAAAATTGGCAAGTTCCAAACCTCGCAACAACCTAACACGATAGAGTTCAAATACAATAGTTTAGAATTTGGGGAAGTAAGTTCCAATTCTCCAAGTTTACTATTAGAAGCCTTAAACAATTTAAAGCTTCAAAAAAAGAAAATTGAAGAGTATGATGTCTTTGCATTGGATAAAAACACAGGAATTCTCAGAGAAGAAGGATTGATTTCATCTGATGGGAAAAAGTTTGTTTGGACACATAACCCTGGTAATATGAATGTATTTTCTCCCATCAGTCATTTTGAAGTGAGCGGTCAAGAAAAAGTTTCTACCGAATTTGATTCTTCTCATTATGACTATTACCAGATTCTGTATGAAAGAAATTCTACAGAATATGATCGTTTGTTTTACAAACTGATCTTTTCCGATGGAGAATTAATGATATATTTTGTTCCACCTTTCGCCAACTCACTGTCCATCAAAACGAAAGAACCACTTGGTACAAAAAGAATTGGCAATTTTCTAATCAAAGAGGAGATAAAATGACTGAAGTTAGAACGAGATTTGCACCATCTCCTTCAGGTTTTTTACACGTAGGAGGAGCAAGAACTGCTCTCTTCAATTACTTATATGCAAAAGCAAAAAAAGGTAAATTTTTACTAAGAGTAGAAGACACGGACCAAGACAGGTCTACGGAAGCCTCTTTCAAAGTGATCTTGGAATCACTCAAGTGGCTGGGTATGGAATGGGATGAAGGGCCTGGAATTGGGGGCCCACACGGTCCATACACTCAATCCGAACGACTACATATTTATAAAGAATATACGGACAAATTGATCGCTGAAAAAAAAGCCTACCGTTGTTTTTGTACCCCAGAAGAATTAGAAGGCAAAAAAAAACAAGCCGATGCCATGGGTATTCCTTATATCTATGATGGTAAGTGTTCTGATCTCACAGAGGAAGAAATTCAAAAAAATTTAAGTCAAAACTTACCTTTTACCGTAAGGTTTAAAACACCACACCAGATTGTGATCGTTGATGACATGATCCAAGGAAAGGTAAAGTTTGAATCCAAACTCATTGGAGACTTTATCATAGTAAAGTCGGATGGATTTCCCTCTTATAATTATGCTGTTGTGATTGATGATGCTCTTATGAACATCACTCATGTTATACGGGGTGTGGGTCATCTTTCCAATACACCTAGACAGATTCTGATTTTTGAAGCATTTGGATTTCCCCTACCTAGATTTGCACATGCAAGTGAAATTGTTGGAACTGATGGGAAAAAGCTATCAAAACGCGCAGGCGCAACTTCGGTTCTCGCATTTCGAGACTTAGGTTATTCCAGTGAGACAATGCGGAATTACATGGCATTACTCGGATGGACCTCACCAGAGGGAAAAGAATATATGCCTGACGAAGAGCTCTGCTCTATTTTCGATATCGAACGATGTTCCAAATCCCCTGCTACATTCGATGTATTTAAAAAACTAAAGGAAGAAGAAAAAGAGACTGTCGACTTTAACAAACTCGATATGTTAGGTCTCTCCGATTACCTAAATCCTAAATCCAAACTCAATTGGATGTCGAATAAGTTTATCCGCGATACCAACATCGAAACGTTAGGAAAAAACTTAGAGCCGTTTTTAAAAGACTGCAAAATCCCAGAGGAATACAAAAGCGGAAGCCACCCGCAACTTCTATCCATTCTAGATTCCGTTCGTGTCTACTTGGATCGACTCATCCAAGCTCCCCCCTACATCGAGGAGTTTTTTATAGAGAACGTTCGTTATGAAAACGATGAAGCAAAACAACTGATAACAGAGGGAAATGGGAAACAGATCGTCCAAACGTTCTATAAAGTTGTAAAAGAATCGAAGCCACAATCTCCAGATGAATACAAAGAAGCGATGGCTAAGGTTGGAGAAACTCTCGGCGAAAAAGGAAGATCCCTTTTTATGCCGATCCGGGCCATTACAACAGGGAAATCACATGGATTGGAGCTCCCAATCCTCTTCCATCTACTCGGATTTGAAAAACTGCAGAAAAGAATGGAAGGACTAGCCACAGAACTCGGTATCCAGCTCTAAGGTTTGGCTTACCTATCGCTACTTCGGAAAGGTTTCGAGCATTCTTCTCCTGATCAACTTTTTTCCAGTGGTAGCGCTGAATTAGGCTTTTTTGACTTTTTTTCTGCAAAAAAATTCGTATACTTGCAATATAACAGGAAAAACGGCAATTGGAAGCCCACATGGATCAACCTCTACTGCTAAGTCCCTCACCGGGATCCTATGTCATGTTTTTACCACCTGACATGGGTTGCGTGAAGTACTTCCGTAAAGAATTGCGCCATACACTGAAGGCAAATGGATTCCCTCAGAATAATATTGCTCAAATCGAATTAGCCTCTGACGAAGCACTTACCAATTCTGTATCTGCGAATGTCTCCTGCTCCTGCGATGAGACAATCATTTGCAGATGGAGAATCCAAGGCTCCAAATTCACACTCTACATCCTTGACTATGGTTCTGGGTTTTCTGGCGAGGAAGTAGTTCCTGAAACCGACCCAGAACTTCTCAAGTCGGATAAGTCTCTTTGTTTTTCTACTTTCTTAAATCATATCAAAACCCACCAAAACAATAAACCGGAAGTCCTACCATATAATGGAACCGATCAAAAACATAAGAATATGGGAAAAGGATTGAAAATAATCAATGCCATGATGGACTCCGTTAAAGTAATGTTTCACGGAGAAGGAATGGTAAACGAGGCACCGCAAGGTTTTAAAGTGATGGGTTCCATCATCGCACTCGAATACGATCATTCCAAACATCTTTAATTTGATTTTACATATCAACACCTCGCGCGAATGGCGTGGAGGAGAACAACAATTATTCTACCTCGTACAGGGCTTACATGATAACAAGATAAATCAACTTGTAATTGGCCAACCAAATTCACCTCTCCAGGAAAGGTGCGAAGAGAATGGATACCCTTTTTTGCCACTTGAAATGAAGAGTGAGTTTGATTTTAGTGCGGCGAGAAAGATACGAACAGTTTGTACGGAAAGAAATGTTTCACTAATTCACACTCATACAGCCCACGCGCATAGCCTCGCTCTCTTTGCAAAAAGGAAAGATTTAATTGCACCTCTTGTGGTATCCAGAAGAGTCGACTTCAAACCAAAATCTACATTTTTTAGTCGGTGGAAGTACAAACATCCAGCTAACGATTACTATCTGCCAGTTTCAAATAAGATCAAACAAGTGATGATGGAAAGTGATATCCCACCAGAAAAACTTATTACCGTCTACTCAGGAATTGACCTTAAAAGATTTTCTAAATCTACGCCGCATGAATATCTTAGAGAAGAGTTTGGCCTATCCAAAAAAACGATTATTATAGGGAACGTTGCGGCTCTTGTGGATCATAAAGACCAGGAAACCTTATTAAAGGCCATCTCCAAAATGAAATCTCAACTTGATTTTAAAGTAATGATTGTTGGCGAAGGAAAATTAGAACGGCGCTTAAAACAACTGGCTGAATCCTTAAAAATATCGGATAAAGTCATATTTACGGGTTATAGAAAAGATGTTCCCGCTTTACTTTCATTATTCGATATATTTACTCTCACTTCAAAAGAAGAGGGTTTAGGTACTTCAGTGTTAGATGCAATGGCTTCTGGGCTTCCAATCGTCGCTACAAATGGTGGTGGAATTGCCGAAATGCTTACGGAAAACGAAGGTGCCTATGTTTGCAATGTGGGCGACGCAGATTCGATTGCGGACTCTCTTGATCGTTTGGTACAAGATGATTCCCTTAGAAATAGTTTGGGAAGTTATAACAAACAGAGTGTAAAACGGTTTTCGATTGTCAAAACGATTGAAAAAACAAAATTGATCTACTATTCTTTATTAGGTGAAAGTTTGTATCTAGGAGTAAAATCCAATTGAATCGATTGTTGATCATCGACGGTCATGCCCTTGCCTTCCGAGCCTATTTTGCTTTTGCTGCATCCAATCTAACCAATTCTAAAACCGGTCTTCCCAGTGGGGCTATATTTGGATTTTGGAGGATGTTATTCAAGCTCTTAACGGATGAAAAGGTTTCACATATTGCATTTACCTTCGACCCAGGTACCCGACTGGAACGAAATGATCTGTATGAGGCATACAAAGCACAAAGAAAACCGATGCCCGAGGATCTTAAGCCGCAGATCCAAAAGATTCATGAAATGTTAGCTGCCCTTGAATTTCCGATGTACAAAATCAATGGAATAGAGGCAGACGATATTATCGGTAGCTTATGTAAAAAATTTTCGAAGGATTTTGATGAGATCATCATCCTATCGAGTGACAAGGATTTGTATCAAGTTCTAGACAAGAATATACATATGTTACGCGGAAAACGCGGGGTTTCTGAGTTTGAAAAAATAGATCCAAAATGGGTAAAAGAAAATATAGGAATTACCAAAGAACAAGTTCCCGATTATATGGGGTTAGTTGGTGATACTTCCGATAACATACCAGGCGTAAAAGGAATTGGAGAAAAAGGTGCCGAAAAGCTCATCCAAGAATTTGATTCGCTAGAGGGGATTTATGAAAATATCGATAAAGTTAAAAACAAATCTCTAATCGATAAATTGATAGCAGATAAAGAAAATGCTTTTTTATCCAGAAAACTTGCAACTATCGTTACCAACTTAAAATTGGAGATTAAAAAAAGTGATCTTAAAATTCCAAACTACTTTGCACCTGAAAAGGTAAACTATTTTAAAGAAGAAGGATTTAACGTACTCCACAGGGATCTTGCAAAACAAGCTGGTATCAAAGTTGTATCCGAAGACGAAACGCAAGGAACAGTTTCTTCCAAAAAGGAAACAAAAGAAAAATCTTCTAGCTCAAAAACACAACACATAACAGAAATCAAAAAGTCTTATAAAAGAATTCAATCCTTAGAAGAATTAAAAAAGATTCTCGCTAAACTAGATAAAAAAGCACCTATTTGCATTGATACTGAAACAACTTCTCAAGATCCTATGCTTGCAGAACTGTTGGGAATCAGCATTTCCAACCAAGAAGGCATTGCCTATTATGCTGCTTTTTCGCATTCCGAATCAATCTATTCGCACGTATTACTTCCGCTAGATGAATCTCTAAATGAATTCAAACCAATCTTAGAAAACCCGAAACTTCCAAAAATCGGACAAAATATAAAATATGATCTTCTTGTGTTTCGAAATTATGGAATTGAACTAAAAGGACTAGAATTTGATACCATGTTGGCTTCCTACCTCCTAAATCCAGGAGAAAGAAGGCATAATATGGATGATATGGCAGTTGACTATCTAAATTATAAAACCATCACTTATGACGAATTAGTTGGGACTGGGAAAAAGAAACAAAATCTTTATGACATCGATCCAGATAAGGTGTCAGAGTACTCCTGCGAAGATGCAGATATCACATTTAGACTTTATAATGTATTAAAACCAAAAATAGACCTTCCACCGAATCAAAAGCTTCTTTACGATATCGAAATGCCTTTGGTAGAAACTTTAGCTGATATGGAGTTTTTGGGAGTATCGATTGATAGAAAATACTTCGAATCTCTTTCCGAAATATTTGATAAAAAAATCAAAGAATGTGAAAAAAATATCCATTCTCACGCAGGAAGACAGTTTAATGTAAATTCAACAAAAGAGCTTCAGATTGTATTGTTTGAAAATTTACAACTACCTGCAGAGAAAAAAACCCAAACTGGATACAGTACAGATCATTCGGTCTTAGAGTCTCTACAAGGATTGCACCCAATCATCGATGATCTTTTATCAATTCGAAAATTTTCAAAACTTAAGTCTACATATACAGATACTTTACCAACACTGATCAATCCCAAAACAAATCGAATTCATACGAACTACAATCAAACGATTGCGGCCACAGGAAGACTCTCCTCTACAAATCCAAACCTTCAAAACATTCCAATCAAAGATGAAGAAGGGAGGTTACTCAGGAAGGGATTTATTCCAACCAAAGGATTCGAAATACTATCACTGGATTATAGCCAAATCGAACTTCGAATTATGGCTCACTACTCAAAAGATAAAAATATGATAGATGCCTATAAAACAGGGGCAGATATACATAGGCGGACTGCAGCTGGTTTATTTAGTGTATCCGAAAAAGATGTAACCGCCGATATGCGGAATAAAGCAAAGATTGTAAATTTTTCCGTAATCTATGGTGTCACTTCTTTTGGTCTTTCTAATAACTTAAAAATTTCTAGGAAGGAAGCAAAAGAATTTATCGAAAAATATTTCGAAACGTATACAGGTGTTCAAACCTATATGGATGAGATTGTTGATTTCTGCAAGAAAAATGGTTTTGTCGAGACGTTATTGGGAAGAAGACGGTATCTTCCAGATATAAACTCAACCAATAGAATGGCAAGCGAAGCCGCCAAGAGAGTAGCTATCAACTCTCCTATCCAAGGTACCTCAGCTGATATGATCAAACTTGCGATGATTCAGATTTCAAATCATATTAAAAAAGAAAACCTGAGATCTCGAATCATTATGCAAGTTCATGACGAACTGGTATTTGAAGTCCCTAAAGAAGAAAAGAATGATTTTTATGCAGTGGCGAAAAAAATCATGGAAAATGCACTTCCGTTGTCCATTCCCGTAGTAGTGGAGGGAAAGTTTGGTGCCAATTGGGATGAGGCGCATTAGGAGTATTGAGTATTTCTTTTTTTATATTTAGAAAAAATAAAGGAACTATCTTCTCCTTATTGAAATGAATTTTTTAAATAGTCATCGTGGATACTATTTCCTCATACTTTTATTTTTATATTATCTCTTACCATTCGCTTCACTCTTCCAAGATTCAACTAAACTTGGAGGATACGATTGGGACCAACACCTATTCTATTTAGAATTTTTAAGAAAGAGCCATCTGGAATACGATACCATCCCATTTTGGAATCCTTACTATGGAGGTGGGTTCCCCGTTTTTGAAAATCCCAGTAGTAAAGTACTCAGCCTAACACATCTTTTAACTCATTTTTTTGATAGCCTTACATCCCTTAAACTTATTTTTATTTTTTACTTTCTCTCTTCTGGAATTTTAAATTATTTTTGTATTTCAAAACTGGAAAAAAACAAACCTATATTTTCAATTCTCTTCGTTATCATTTTCCATTTTTCTGGTTTTTTCTTTCAAAGACTGTACGTAGGTCATGCCAATCTATTCCCTGCATTTTTTCTTCCTACATTCTGTCTTTCATTCCTTCTCTTTGTAAAATCTCTCCAAAAAAAATATGCAATGATTTGGATATCAGTAATCTATATTTTATTATCCGAAGGTGCTATCTATATTTTAACGCAAGGACTATTCTTAGTATCGTTTTTAGCTATTCCAATTTTAATAAAAAAGAAAAATCTAAAAATAACCTTTCTGAATCTTGCAGTTCTCTTCTTTTTAACTGGATGTATCACCTATATAAAGTGGGCACCTTCTTTCTTTTTTATCCAAGAATATGGTCGGTATTTTAAACCCGATCTATTCACTTTAAAACCATTCGATTATTATAATTTATTTATTGGTAGTTCACAACATCCTGTTCTTTCAAAATCAATCCATCAAATGCAATACAATTATTGGGAATATGGAAACTACATAGGTTTTGTTCCTTTTTTCCTATTAGTATGTCTACCATATTGGAAACTCAAAAGACGATCTACTCTAGTCTTGGCGATTGTGACACTTCTTCTTATGGCTGGCAATTTTGGTCTCTTTTCACCAATCTACTTTTTGGAACAGCTACCTATTTATTCAATGGAAAGAGTACATCCAAGGTGGAGTGTTTCCTTTGTTTTTCTTTTCAGTTGGTTCTTGTCGACAAATCTTCAGAAGACAAATACGATACTTAAAAAGCTCTATCCAAAACTTCAGATATTTTTTGCATATTTTATCTTAATCCTAATCGCAGTCCATAGCTATGATACAAAAAAAATAAACACAAAGTATGTAAAAGAAATCTTTCAAAATCAGTTTCCCGAGATAACTAAAAATCCCTCCAACATACCCACTACTCTTTCGAATCCACCAAGTTATGGTGCCGATTCAGAAATGTATCCGGCTCTCGTGCAAAATTATTCTAGTCTTTCCTTTTATGAAAATTTAAATCTATACTTCCGAACGAATTCACCATCTGACAAAGATTATTTGGGAGAATTTTGGTTATTTCCAGATAAGGTCGATGTAACACCCATTTTTTGGTCACCAGATCGAGTTGGTTTCGCTAAAATTAGTAAAGAAAAACTTCTCATCTTCAATCAAAAATATTACCGAGCCTTCACAAGCTCAAACTCAAATCTAATAGTATGTTCTTGGAATGGATTTTTGGCCGTTTATAGTCTAACGGATACCGATGACTTTGAAATCTTCTTGGATCCATTTAAATCGCTTTTTCCTTTTGGAATACAAACTATATCTTGCCCATCCCTACGATTGCCTGATTAAAATTACCAGAAGATATAAATTGACATTTGTGTGACAAACTCTTTACTGAGATGTAATAATCTATTTATCTAACGAATGCTCGTGCGATTCATAATTTTACCTTATTGTCACATTAGCGTAACAGAGAAATACTACTGTTTTCTCAGCAAGTAAAGAGGAACACCTCAGATGAAACAAACAACATTGAACAAAACCGAGCGGGTATTAGAAGTCCGCCTAGCTGAAAACCAATTAGAAATTGAAAGAGCACTGGCTCTTCGTTATGAAGTCTTTAATTTAGAAATGGGTGAAGGTCTTCCACAATCGTCCGCAACAAGGAAAGATCGAGACGAATACGATCTATACTGCCAACATTTAGTTGTATTTGATAAATCAAACGAAAACAAAATCGTTGGAACATACCGAATTCTGACTAGAGAGAACGCAAAAACTGGAATCGGTTTTTATAGCGAGACAGAATTCGACATTACATCCATTTACAATATCCCTGATGAAATTGCTGAAGTGGGAAGAAGTTGTGTCCACCCTGACTACCGGGATGGATCTGTAATTTCCTTACTTTGGCAAGGGCTTGCAGAGTTTATGATTAAACATAACGTGCGCTATCTCATGGGTTGCGGTTCAATCCATTCAACAGAAGCTAACGTTGCCTCCGAGTCTTATGCTTTCCTAAAGGCTAAGGATTCTATTGCTCCGGAAGAATTCCGCGTCTATCCAAACCCTGACTATGTTCTGCCCAACTTTGATCCAAATTTAGTTGTTGAGGATGTCAAAACGATCTCAAAGAACATTCCACCACTGATTAAAGGATATATCCGTTTGGGTGCTAAAATCTGTGGATTTCCTGCATTGGATTCTGTTTTTGGTACTACAGATGTTTTTATTCTGTTTGACCGCAAGGAAATAACGGACAGATACGCAAAACACTATATGGGTACATGAGGATTCAAGAGGAAGTCGACTACCAACATCCAAGTAAAAAAGACCAAGTCCGTTATTTTTTCGGAACCTTGCTTCTCGTTTTTATGATTGTCGGCGGGTATTTCCTCGGTGTTCCTCACTACTACTTAGGTTGGTTCTCATTTGCTATCGCATCGTTCTCTGTAGCAGGGAATGATGCTGTGCAAACTATTGGAACATTTTTCGAAAGCAAAAAATCAGTTCATTGGCTCCAGAAGATAGCTGTATTAGGTGGGGTTCTTATCTTTGTTCATTTGCTTGCATGGTATTTTGATGGTGGTGAAATCCACTTCAACCGCCTAAATACAATTCCAGAACCTAACAAATTTACCCTTATACAACTTCTTGCACCTGTCGTTCTCGTAGTCATTACTCGATTGAGAGCACCCGTTTCGACAACCTTCCTAGTTTTAAGTTTATTTGGTGGAAGTTCCATTGAGAACATGCTTACGAAATCTTTTTTGGGCTATGGCATAGCTTTCTTAGTTGCGATAACAGTTTGGGCGATTCTTGCAAAACTTGATCCTCACGAATACTATGAAGAACATTCTCCCGATCCAGTGTCTGAGCTAAAATGGTCGCGACTCCAATGGTTTTCCACATTATATCTTTGGATTGCTTGGCTCTTACAAGATACAGCAAACATTGCCGTATTCCTTCCGAGAAAATTAGATTTTTTCGAATTGTTAGTTGCCTTACTTATGTTAGTTGCCTCCTTACTTATTATCGTTCGCACGAATGGTGGGACTATTCAGCGAGTGGTCTCAGAAAAGTCTGACATCCAATGGGCGAAAGCCGCCACTATCGTAGATTTGGTCTATGGAAGCATTCTCTTTATCTTCCAAGGTATAAGCAATATTCCCATGTCCACAACGTGGGTCTTTTTAGGTTTGCTTGCTGGCAGAGAAATTATACTGAACGTAATGACCTATCGAGACCTTCCTTATCTCGATACATTTAGAAAAGTCGGCAAAGATGTCGTATTGGCCTCCATCGGTATCTTAGTTTCCCTCGGAATCTACTTCCTTTCCAAAACCCTATACCCCAACTGAGTGACCCACCTCTACCCCTTTGCGTCATCTCTACCCCTTTGCGTCATCTCTACCCCTTTGCGTCATCTCTACCCCTTTGCGTCATCTCTACCCCTTTGCGTCATCTCTACCCCATCACGTCATCTCGACCCCTTCGCGTCATCTCTACCCCTTTGCGTCATCTCTACCCCTTTGCGTCACCTTACCCCTTCGCGTCATCCATTCCACTTGACAGATACCTGATTCGTCACAATAGTGTCACTAATGAGATTGATTCTCACAAACAAGGACAGGAAATCATGACTACAATTGCATCATTACTCCGAGAAGGAACCGCAGAAAAACACCGAGAGACCGAACAAGTCCCCTACATGAAGGCCATTTTTCGTGGTGGACTAGATCCCCAAACCTATACAAACCAATTGGTAAATCTTTTGCATGTTTACACTTTGATGGAGGCCCTTTTCACTAAGCACAAGGCAGATCCAATTGTATCGCAGGTTTATTTTCCTGAATTATTTCGTGAAAACTCATTGAAAGAAGATATTCAATTTTTTCAGAAACAGTTTGGAACCAAGGTAAACCCGGAAATCACACCAGCAACCCAAGCATACAAATCACATATCCAAAAAATTGCGGATACCCAACCAGCTTTACTCGTAGCTCAGTCTTATGTGCGTTATTTGGGAGATTTGTCTGGCGGACAAATTATTAAAAAGATGATTGTAAAAAGTTTTGGTCTCACAGGAAGTGATGGCACTGCTTTTTACGAATTCCCAGATATTGCAGACCACAATGCGTTTAAAGGAATGTATCGAGAAAAGATGGATACCCTTCCCATGAACGAGTCCGAAATTCAAAACCTAATCTCCGAGGCAAAAATTACCTTTGACTTAAACAAAAACCTCTTTCAAGAATTGGATTCAGATTTGAAACAAAATCTAGGAATTGAAAAGTATGAAGAATTATTCCAGAGAGGAAACTAAAATTTGAGTTTTCCCTACACCTTAGTCACTTTGGTTTTTTTATCCATGTTGCCGGTAACTATGATAGTGCCGGTAGTTAAGGATGTTATAAAAGACCGACTTGCTGGTTCAAACTGGGACGTAGCTTTTTTCACGAGTATACCTATGCTTGGGTCGTTCCTGTTTGCGCCGGTTGCGGGTATTCTATCTGATAAATTACAAACAAGAAAGTATTTGATTAGTTTGTTTTGTTTTATCGATGCTGGACTCTTCTATCTTCTGACTCTCGTTACAGACCTGCAATACTTCCTTTTGGTACGTTTCTTAGAAGGAGCAGCACATATATTTATCATCGGACTCCTACTCAGTTCTGCTGCTGATAGAGAAAACGATCCAACAAACTCTCGTTACTATGGCAAAGGGATACTTATGGGAATCACTGGAATGTTTTTATCTTTGGGCGGTGCAGCGGGTATGCCCCTCGGCATCCTCGGAGGGAAAAATCCTCTTGTCCCTTTTTATGTGGGATCTGGTATTCTTATATTCATTGGTATCTCCAGTTTAATTCTATTAAAGGATAGAGGAATTCAAAAACACAAAGAATTCCATTGGCAGGATCTAAAACTTGCCTTTTTAAAGAACCCATATCTTTTGGTTCCTTTTCTCTTTAATTTTACAGATCGATTTACTGTCGGATTTATCATTTCTTCTTTCAATATCCATCTTCGTGAAACTCTTCAATTCCATCCAGGTATGTTAGGTGTTTTTTTGGGTCTCGTTTTATTCCCGATGAGTTTACTTTCTTATCCATCTTCAATCCTGTCTCGAAAAACAGGTGTTTTACCACTAGTTTTGTCAGGTTCCGTTCTTTATGGAATTTTTTTAGGTTTGGCAGGAACAACCAATAACTTTTGGACTCTATTTACGTTTCTATTGATCTGTGGAATCGGAGCGGGAGTTATGTTTGTGCCCTCGATGATGCTAGCAAGCAAACTCTCAAGCCCGGGACTTACAGCAACAACTATGTCAGCATTTACAGGGATTGGTTCTTTGGGATTTATGTTAGGTCCTATCATCTCGGTTCAGATGGCAGGATTTTTTAATTCTACATTGCCAAAAGAATATAGTTTTTCTGCTCTAAGTTTTTTCTTTGGCTTTTTAGAAATTGGTCTAGTTTGTTTGACAATTCCTTTTTTCAAAAAAATCAATCAAAAATTGAATCGAATTAAAGAAGATCGAGAAAAGATATCACTTGCCAGTCCGAGTCCAATTGTCTAAGCTTAAAAGGAAACATTTTTCAATGAGGTATCCCTTGAAACGTTCCATTCTATTTTTATCCTTGAGCATAGTGCTCTCTATGTTCATCATGTGTTCTTCCCCTAACAAAGTTCCTGCGGGTAGTGAGAGAGTTCATCCACATACAGCTCTTCGTAAACTTGAGATTGATATGATTAAAGTCGGTGATGGACTTGTGAAAGTGGAAGCGGTTCTTGGAAAACCAACAGAAAAATCATCCGATCCTAGTGGAACAGTTATGACCTGGTATCTAGCAGAAGACAGAGATGTTCCTGAACAATACTATACTCTCAAGGAAACACCTGCTGCGAGTGAGATTGCTCAATTTAAATTTGTAAAGCTCGTCTTTGATCCAAAAAACAAAATCGTCTCAAAAGATTTTAAACTATAAACATTTGGGGATTCTAAGAGTGGAGGTTGCGATTCGTTAAAAATCATTCCTCCTCTTCTACATCGGGCCCGGCGGGAAATGGAAAACCAGGGAAACTTGGTTTTTCTTTTCCTTCTATATCATCATCTAACATGTCTAAAGTTGTAAATCCCACTAAAAAATCCAAAGCTTCACCAAAATTAAACCCAATCCTGCCTCCACCGTATGCACCGACGGCAACTTCAACATTCCAAACAAATCCTGGTGGATAACCATGAGGTTTTTCATCTTGTTTGGGCAAATAGGCAGCAAACTCTTCCTTTCCAGTTAACTTGATTAAATCCTTTGTAAGTTCTCTTTGGAAGGTTTCTTTTTTTCTCTTTTTACGATCTTTCACAGGATCATTGAAGTGAGAAATATAACGCATCTTAAAACTTTTAATATTGGCTCTTTCATTTTCAGTGAAGGCAATTCCCTTTTTATCGACCATCCAATTGCCTTTTTCATCTACAACAGGATACCCAGAAAAAAAACTCTCACCACCTAAGATTCCAAAGACGAGCTGTTGGCTATGATAAGATCCTACTTCTCCACCTCTGATACCAACCCCTCTTCCTAGATCTCGTTTGCCCATTTCCGATTCACCACCCTGAAATAAAAATCCGACAGGGACAGGACCTAGTTTTACCGCGGCACCGTACATCGGTGTTTCAACTCCGACGGTTACAATATCTTGAAAATCATTCTTTCGATTTTTCCAATAGGTTGCACATTGGATCGAAACACTGGCTAATAAAAGGAACAATAAAGACCGCATCTTTTCCAGAATTTCAGATTTTCTACTTTTCGGAATCAAAAAAAAATCAAACTTGGAGAGAATGGCTAACGATGATGAGTTTCCAATGATTGAAGTGATGAAGATGAACGAGACTGAAGTTCGTCTTTTTGCTCTTTTGTTTCATTTGGTTCGTTATCCAAGTGGTCTTAGTTTCCAAAGGCTAAGAAACATAATGCCTCGCTATTATCAAAATGAGGACATTGAGTCAGATCGGAAGAAGTTGTATAGAGACCTAAACCAATTGAAGAGTCTTGGGTTTAATATCAAGGTCGCTCAGTTTGGCTACCAGTCTGAAGACCAATACCCTTACTACTTAGAGAAAGACTCAATCGATAAAACCCTCAATTTCTCAGAAAAAGAGCTGGGCGCACTTTCCGAACTATTTTTCACCGAACCAAGCTCAAAGCCGTTGCAAAGTTTAGGCCAAAAACTCTTCAGTCGCGATATCCACCTTTTCCCTAAAAATCTTTTAAAAATTCAAGAAACTGACGAAACAAAAGAACAAGACTCGACTGAAATTCAAAAAATCATTCAAGCAATAAAAGATAAACGTGCAATTTCCATAATATACGGATTTTCTAACACGGAAAGAACAATAGAACCATACCGGCTGATCCGAAAAAATGCAGAAGACTTTTATCTAATTGCATATGATCGAAGTCGAGAGGCAATCAGAAGATTTGTTTTACCTCGAATCAAAGTCAAACGAGAAACAAAGGAAGATTTTGTTTCCAATAAAAAAATACAAATCCTTGACTTAAACTTCCATCCCCTCCAACTACAAGTCCATGAATCGGAAAGTTTTTTATTTGAAGTTCATGAGTCCTATCTCGACAGGTGGCTCCAATTTTTAAGTGGTAGTATATACGAAAAAATAGATCAAAAGTTTAAAGTCTTAACTACCAACAAAAATGCTTTGTTTCACTTTTTTCTACAAACACCGGATATCTTCCTTTCCGCAGATTCCAACTGGCAAAAGGAATTAGATCACTACCTATCCCAATTCAAAAAAAAATACGAACTTGTCTAACTCCTCGCTTCGCATAACCAAATCGAACTATCTTCAATTTTTTCGTTGTCCGAATGCGTTTCATCTAATACACCAAGGGTTGGTATCAAAACCCCCACAACAATTTAACAGCAATTTGGAATGGAGTGAATTCCAAAATCTATGTCGATCTTTATTTTCAAATGCAGTAACAATCGAAAAATCTCAAGATCGAGAGGGAGCAATTCAAAAAACGACTCAAGCAATTCAAGATAAAAAAACAACTTTCTCTGCACATCTCCAGTTTCATGAGTATTTTACGATTATCGAATGTTTACAATATGATCCAACCCGAGATGGTTGGGTCATCTGGGATTTTCGTCCCGTCGGTTCTCTCAAACTGGATATCCTGAGGTCTTTTTATTATCATGATAAGGTAGCCTCAGGTTTAGGACTCTCGATTATTGGAAACCAATTGATACGAATTCAATCCAGTTATGAAAGAAGTGAAGATTTTGATCTCAACGCATATCTTAATATGTCAGAGATTTCCGAAAAATTAAGGTCGGAAAAAGAGACAAGAGATGCTGAGTGGCAGGAATTTGTGGAGTTTCGATGCGAGCCAGGAGAGATTCGTTTTGATTCAGAGAAATCCAAATGTCGATCTGCGAAGGCTTGCGTTGCAACAGACCATTGTTTTTCAAACCTTCCAAACCAATTTGAGATCTTTGATTTACGTGATGGGAACGATTTAACAAAAACTTGGTTTAAAGAAAATAGACTTCGATATGAAGATTTGCCTTACACAGACTTAAGTCCCATCCAAAAAATTCAGGTTGATGCACACAAATGGAATGCCGTACATTTTGACCGAAAAAACCTGGAACTTTTCTTTCAAAATATAACGGATACAGTCGCTTTTTTAGATTTTGAATCCACAAATCCGTATATTCCCATCTTTCCAAAAACTCGCCCTTTCCAACACCTTCCATTTTTATATTCACTCCATATTTGGGATTCAAAAACGAATGAGCTCGTCCACAAAACGTTTATCCAGGAAGATACCTCAATGGATCCCCGCCCAAGCGTACTAAATGCACTTTCTCATGACCTCCCTAGAGGTATAACCATCTTTTCCTTCAATGATTTTTTTGAAAAATTGATCATTGAAGAATCTAGCCTCGCCTTCCCAGAATTTCGCCCGTTTTGGCAAGAAGTAGAGCCACGTTTCAAAGATCTGGCTTTACCCTTCAAACGATTCTGGGTCTACCATCCGAAACAAAATGGGAAAGCCTCTCTCAAGGAAATTTTACCCGCGTTTACTAAGGAAAACCATAAGGAACTTTCGATCCAAGCGGGTCAGGACGCAAACTATCAATATTTAAAATTGGTAAAAAAGCAGGTGACAGTAGAAGAAAAAAAATCTGTTCTGGAGGATTTAGTAGCTTATTGCAAATTGGATAGCTACGGTTTGTTTTTAATATATAGAATGTTACGTGAAGAGTTATCAATTAGTCAATGTTAGGAATTAGAAAGTCATTAGCACAGTTTGTTTTTTCATTGCCTGATAACTGGATTTCGAACCTGGTTCGGACGGGATCGGATGAAAAAACGAGTGCACTCGATCCTCGTTGTGCCTTGGCATGCAACATTGCACGTGTTTTACCAAAAATGGAAACTATGTCTCCAGAGAAAGCGCGTAAACACTTTCGCGAACAAATGAAACTCTTCGAAGAGCCAGAACTTCCCGTATCTCACATCGAAGACAAACTGATCCCCACTCCGAGTGCTTCCTTTATTCCTATCCGTGTCTACAACGCCTATCCTCAAAAGGGAACTTTGCCCATTATATTATTTTTTCACGGTGGTGGACTTACCGTTGGAAATTTAGACACGCATGATACAGTTTGTCGAAAGCTTGCGATATTTGCTAAAAGTATTGTCGTTTCAGTGGATTACCGATTGGCACCAGACCATAGTTTTCCTTCGGCTCACGATGATTGTTTTCTTGCCTACCAATATGTTCGTAACTCTGCCTATCTCTTTGGTGGCTCTCCGAATGCCATAGCTGTTTGTGGAGACAGTGCAGGTGGCCTTTTGGCTACGAGTCTTTGTTTACGAGCAAAAAAAGAAAAAATCCCACTCCCCGTATTTCAGGCCCTCCTATATCCAATGACGGATTGTAGCAAAGAGTCGGAAAGTTATGAAGAGTACGGTGAAAATTTTGTTCTCACTAAGGAAACCATGCGTTGGTTTATCAAGAACTACATCCCTTCGGAAGCAGACAGAAAAAATACATACAATTCACCCCTTTTAGCTGACCTAAAAGAGTTGAAGGGCCTTCCTCCTACCTATCTAGCAATTGCGGGTTATGACCCCCTCCGTCACGAAGGTGAGGCTTATGGAGCTATGCTTAGGCAAGCTGGAGTCAAAGTCGAAGAGCGGGTTTTTCCATACCTCATCCACGGCTACTTGCAAATGGCAAGTTTGATCCCAAAGGCAAAAGAAGCAGAAGCAGATCTCCACCAAAGTTTTTTACGTTTTTTTTCTCAAAGAAAATTCTAACTCGAAACATTCAAGAATGGACATAGTATCATTCGATACTAGAAAGGACAGGTAGCTTGAGGTACGTCATGATATTACGTTTGGTTTCCATCTCTTCCCTATTTATACTTTCCGCTGTAGGTATCTTTGCAGAAAAACCTGCATCGGCCACTCTCAAAGAGCGAGAGACCCAAAAACAAATTGAACTTCAGAGAAAGAGTGGATTTGGGGACAATGAAATTGATACCCTCCATGCCCACATCATCGATGACCTTCGTAAAATGAAAAAGTTACAGGATTTGGGTATCGATAAAACTGCAGCGCAATTTCTGGCACAAACACCAAATGAAGTAAAAGAGTTTTATAAAAAAGACTCTCAAGGTAAATCCTATATGGAGATCAAACTCCCTCAAGGCCAGTCCTATATTGATTGGCCGAAGGTTTACCTCTATGATGGTATGGCGTATGTCTATCCCAAAGAAGACTTTAGTGAACTAGATCGAATCGTACTTACCTTTCGAAGAGTGAACGCTGATGGCACCATCCATGTCAAAGAGTTGAGACGTTTGATCAACCCTACTCCAAAGTCAGAAGGAACTGAAAAAGATGAGAAGGGAGAAGCAAAACTCGATACAAGTTCAGACATCCAATTGGAATACTACAGGTCATTAACTTCTGATACAATTTGGCCAAATCTACCTGTAATTGATGCAAAAGCCGATATCACGATGCTATTAAACGATGAGAAGGACCCTCTTCCTTATGACAAACAGAAACATATAATGATGTCCTACAAAAAGATGCTGAGGAAGATTTCTAAACACACTGCTTTTTTACTGAGAAATATTGAACTAGATCAGAAACAAATGATCACAAAAATATTGGATTATAACACAAACTAAAACTCTCAATAGATTTGAGTTTAAATAGAACCTAACATCTTATGAGTTATCATTGATGTTAGGTTGTTTTTTTGATTAGGAGTTGAGAAATTGTCTGCTCCTCTGTTACATACTTCCTTTTTAGATAAGAAAGCGCATTGTTGATAAAACGAGGGACTTTTTTTTCTGCATCCAAAAGATCCATCTTAGTCTGCATCAGTTCATCAATAGTAACCAAAGCCAACCTTCGCTGGCTTTGGTGGAGTTCAAAATCGTCCTCGTTTTCAACAATCATCTAATTTTCTTTGAAATCCACGGCTGTGGCTTTTCCTCTTTCTTCATCAACGAACGTATTTATGATGAGACTCAAAAGATAGAATAAGGCAACCACTAAAAATGCATTTCGTAGAGTTACCAAGGTCTGGATATACCCAAACAAAAATAGCCCGGCTGCTGCTGCAATTTTACCAGATAGCCCCCACATTCCAAAAAACTCACCTGATTTAGATTCGGGGCTAAAAAGTCCCACAAGTGCTCGTGAAGCCGACTGTGTTGAGCCTAGTCCCATTCCCGCAAGGGAGGAAATAAAAACAAAAACCCACTGCACTGTCCAATCTCTACCCAAGACTTCATTCGCAAAAATTGTCAGATCATTTACAAAATAGATGAGTCCGCAGGTTAACAACCAAACGAGGAGAGTTAAGTTAAATGTTTTTTTGGCACCTATGCTGTCTTGAATGACTCCAAATGCAAGAGCACCAATGGCAGCTGAAATTTGGATGAAAATAAACATCGCCTGTTTGTGTTGGGCTTCGATTTTTATTTCTTGAGCCCCATAGATAAAAGCGAAGGAAATAACAATCGCAAGTGCCGCCATTGTAAAAAATAAAGAAACAAGATAGATCATAAGATCTTTGAAGTTACTTGCAGCTTTGAGGGTTTTAACAACGCGATCGACGCCAATTTTAAAATAGTTTACATTCTTTGGCAAACCTGTTGGAAGATGGGGCTCTTTCAAAAAAAGAAAGGTTGGAATAGCGGCAACTAAGAAGAAAATTGCAGTATAAGGTCCAACTAGTTTTAGATTTTCAAAATTTTCGAGCGTATAATCACCAAGTGTTGTTGCCAGCACAACGGAACCAATCCCGCCAAAATATCCAATCCCCCAAGCATATCCAGAAATTTTACCAAGATCTTCTTTGGAACCAAGAAACGGTAAAAAACTAGATGCAAAGTTTTCACCAGAGGCAAAGAAAAAATTGGAGATTGCTACAAGAACAAAACCCAACCAAATCATACCTGGCTCTACATAGTATAACAAGAATGTAGCGATAATACAACCTACATAACTTAAGAACAAAAAAAGTTTTTTCTTAGAGCTGTAGTCTGTTATGGCACCAAAAATGGGACCAGTTACTACTACAAACAAATACGAAACCGCTAGCGCCCAGGCCCAAAGATAGTTTCCATGTTGGAAAGGGTTAGCCGAATTGGGATCGGAAGGTACGACCAGTGTTGTAAAAATTTCACAGTATACGACACTAATGATTACCGTTGTATACGAAGAGTTTGCAAAATCAAACATACACCATCCGAAGATTTCGCGATTTTTTTTCTTTTTTGCCTCAGGGCTTTTGTCTTGGGACATAGGGCTCTTTTTTTCCTTTCCTAAAAGTAATTAAAGAGTTTCCAAGGCTTCGCTGAATCTGTCAAATGATTAGTTCAGGCCATGGAACCCTTAGATTTAAATTCCCTAATGCGACCCAAACGGGTCTGCCTATGTCGGATGGTAACGGAAGAGGATTTAGTCCGTGCGATCCATGAGGGAGCCCAGACCGTGGAAGAAATTCGAGAAAAAACAAGGGCCTCGACCGGCTGTGGAACCTGCTCTGCTCAGGTGTATCACATCCTCCAGCGCGAATTGCAAAATCTCACTCGGAGGAAAATCTCATGAAATTATCAATTAATATGGCTATGACGATGGATGGAAAAGTTGTTCGCCCAGACGGTAAGTGGTACGGCCTTACCTCCAAAGAAGACAAAACCCAAATGGATGTCTATCGTTCCAAATCCGACGCAATCATTGTTGGCAAAAATTCAATCATCAACGACAATCCAGTTGTTCGAATTCGTGCAATTCCCAACGCCTTAAATCCAAGACCAGTTATCTTGATTCGAAAAGGAACGATTCCTCCCGACAAACATGTGTTTGATGAATCGGATCATATACCACTAATCGTTTGTACAAAATCCAACCTCAAAGAAATCAAGGCTAGTTTAGAAAATAAGGCAGAGATCTTTGCTCTTGACTCTGATGAAATTGAACCCAAAAAAGTGACTGGTATTCTGAAACGGAAAGGATATAAAAATGTTTTACTCGAAGGTGGACCCAAACTGAACTTTTCGTTTTTAGAAGGTGACTTAGTGGACCGAATCTACCTTACGTTAGTTCCCTTTATCATTGGAAAGAATGGGCTTGCGGGAATTGCAGACAGACCTACCGAACTTCCTAATTTTTCAGACAAACAATGGATACTGAAAGACTCCACAACCAAAGGGAACGAAATTTTTTTAGTCTACGAGCGGGCATAAAATCATGAAAGCGGAAGCCATTTTTTTTGGACATGGCAGTCCTATGAATGCCATTACTGACAATGAATTCGCGAAGGAATGGAAGAGAATCGGTAAATCACTAACCAAACCCAAGGCTATCCTTTGTATTTCTGCTCACTACGAAACGAACGGAACGTACATTACTGCGAACGAATACCCTCCCACTATACATGATTTTGGTGGATTTCCAAAAGAATTATTTGCAGTCCAATACCCCGCACCTGGTGATCCAAAGCTAGTGAACACTATCCTGGAAAGAATACCTGAGATCTACGCAGATTTAGAATGGGGTCTCGATCACGGAACTTGGAGTGTCCTAAGACATGTTTTTCCCTATGCTGATATTCCCATCTTACAACTCAGCCTAGATCGAAACAAATCTCCAAAAGAACATTTTGAATTTGCCAAATCGCTAGGATACCTACGTGACGAAGGAGTGTTAATTGTCGGTAGTGGAAATTTGGTTCATAACCTTCGTTTGGTAGCATGGGATAAAATGAATGAACCAGAGTTTTTTTATGATTGGGCAGAAGATGCAAACAAAACTTTAAAAGAATGGATCTTGTCAGAAAATATAAAGTTTCTCTCGGAACCTTTCTCTCATGGCGATAGTTTAAAAAAAGCGATTCCTACCTTGGAGCATTTTTTACCAGCCCTCTATATTCTCGGCGTAAAGACTCCGGCAGACAGCATTCAGTTTTTCAATGACAAACCAGTGATGGGATCCCTTTCTATGACTTCTTTTCGGGTGAACTAACTCATAATCTAGTTTAATATTAAACTATTTTCTTGACAAGATTCTATATGTAATTTAGTTTGATATTAAATTACTTAGCAATAAGAGGATTCGATGTTTTACAAACTATTAGCAACAAACAAAGATATTACACTAACCATTCTCCGAGTGACCCTCGGTGTTGTCATTTTCCCTCACGGTGCCCAAAAAGCGATGGGAGCTTTCGGTGGATACGGATTCGAAGGAACCATGGGTTGGTTTACAGGACAGATGGGAATCCCTTATTTTTTTGCACTGCTTGCAATTGCCGCAGAATTTTTAGGATCGATCGGACTTATTCTTGGTCTCTTCACTAGAGTTGCTGCCTTTGGAATTTTTTCTACTATGCTCGTTGCAACCGTACTTGTTCACCTTCCAAATGGATTCTTTGCAGACAAAGGAGGATATGAATTCCACATCCTAACTTTTGGTCTTGCAATCCCACTTATCTTAAAAGGTGCTGGTTCCTTTTCCATTGATGATGCGATCGCTCATAAATTAGAAAAATAAACCAAACATCATTTTATTCATTATTAGTGGAAGGAGGATACTGTTCCTCCTTTCTTGTTTTTGAGGCGATTCGCAATCTAATAGTGTTCGCCATTATTTTGCCTTTCTGATTTTCTGTTCCTACCATTCAAATTCGGAGATCAGGATGAAATCCATTTCAATTTCAGAAATACAGAAACTCATTCCAGAAGGTAACATTCTAAACGGAGAACTTATAACAAACATTAGTTTTACTGGTGTATCTTCCCTTTCAACGTCAAAAAATACAGATATCTCCTTTGTTGCATCCAAAGCTTTTGTCAACGATGCAAAAGCCTCGGCTTCATCACTACTTATAGTGACTGCAGAGGTTGCAGAATCAATTCCAGGTAAGGCTCTTATTGTAGTGCCCAAGGTGGAAATATCTTTTGCCAAGATCGTAAAACAATTTTTTCCAGATCGAATACCCACAGGATTTCGATCTCCTCATGCAGTGGTAGACGCAACTGCAAAAATAGGTGAAGGTACAGATATAGGACATTTTGTAACAATCGGAAAAAATACAAACATCGGTAACAACTGTATTATAGAAGATGGAGTAAAAATTGGAGACAATGTCCAAATTGGAGACAACTCACATATTGGACCGAATTGTGTATTTTTTTCAGACATCAGCATTGGAAAACGATTTAGAGTCTACGCAAACTCTACGTTTGGTGGAGATGGATTTGGATTTGTTTTTGCGGACGGCAAACACAATAAAATTCCTCAAGTGGGTAGAGTAATTATTGGTGATGATGTAGAATTTGGAGCCAATTGTACCATTGATCGCGGAGCCTTAATCGATACAGTAGTAGGCAATGGATGTAAATTTGACAATATGGTTCATATAGCACACAATTGCCAGTTAGGTGAAAATGTAGTGATTGCAGGTCAGTCGGGTCTTGCAGGTAGTGTGACACTTGGAAATAACGTACTTATCGGTGGCGCTTGCGCAATTAGTGACCACTTAACATTAGTTGACGGAACCATTATCGCGGGTGGAAGTAGCCTTCGGACTTCCCCAAAGACAAAAGATGTTTATATTGGATGGGATTTGGGATTAACCTTTCCAGAATTTCAAAAGTACCGAGTCAACATCAAAAATATAGTAAATCTCAACAAATGGTTAAAACGCATTGAAGGTCTGGAGAAAAAAGTAGGCATCGAGTCGAAAGAAAATTAAGTGAAACCTCAAATCAAAAGTCCCGCTACTCTTGTAACTGCGGGACTCATTTTTGTTGGCTGTAAACTCTATTTCCCCTTAGCAAACTTTGCTTTTTTTACGTTTCTCTTATGGCCCGTTGCTCAGATAACCGGCACAGTTATAGGTTTACCCATGGATTATTTACCTGGAACCGGTTACTATTTTTCAAATTATAATGTACTCATAGACAAAAGTTGCTCAGGATATAATTTTTTACTTCTGAGTTTTATGATTTTTGTTTTTTTCTTAACTCTTAAACTCAAAACTAGGATACCAGCTTTTTGGACGATTTCAATTTCGCTGTTTTTATCTTATGTTCTTACTCTACTCGCCAATACATCCCGCATTTTAATATCCATGTTGTTCACAAAAAACTCATTTTTTTTTGAATGGGTAGATTCTCGTATTCTACATGAATCTATTGGAGTTTTTTGTTTTTTGAGTTTTGTGATCGTTGCTACTCTAATTTTAGATAATTTTCTTTCAGGAAGTCAAAAGAATGTTGAAACTACGTAATCCGAAATGGCTTTTTTTTACTAACTCAATACCCATTTTGATTCTTATCGCGATATCTTTTGGACAGTTCCAAGTTTTTAAATCCTTACTGGATGAAACTCAATACAAAACTTGGATTTATTTTTTATCGGGTCTTACTAGTTTGTTGATTTTCAACTTTGTTTACGCTTTGTTCCTAAATTGGAAAAACAAATCAGTTCCCATTTGGTTTGTATGCTTCACCATTCTATCACATATTTTATTTTTGTATCTATTTGGATACCACATGCATCAGATTCTTCCAAGAAGTATACCTCCTTGGATGGTTTCAGATAATATAGGTGCCTTAGTCTTCGGTTTTTTAATGCCAACTATTGGACACGCCTTATTCCTCTTAGTCGCCGAATTTACATCCCCCGAAAAACATACAAAACCTTGGCGGAGTTTTTTATATACAATAGCAATACCAATACTCGGATACATTTTTACCCAACTCATTTTTCCAATATGGAAACCCCAGAACGATCAATTTCTTGCTCACGTGATTGTTGTAACAGCGATATTGTTTACATTGATCTTTTTATTTTTTTTAATAAGATTCATCTACATTCTGTCACAAAATTCTACTATTTCATTTAGAAAATATGAACTGATTTGGAAACTCCCTATTGCGATCCTGTTCCCACTTGCTGGTCTTGCTTTAAACAACGGACTAATCTTTGATTATTTTTATAAAGGTGAAGGAGTATTTGGAAATTTTCAAAACATTTGGTTTTATATATTAGCATTCATTAATGGTTTACTTTTATGTTTTCCAAACAGCAAACTTAAAAATTTCCATATTTGGCTATTCTTCCTAAGGTCCTTAACTTTTGCATATACTCTATATTTTTTCTTAGTTTTTCTGCCTTATCTTCCGCTTTCGATATTCGCAATTATTGTGTTCGGAGCCGGTTTTTTAATGTTAACACCTCTTTTGTTATTTGTAATCCATATCAATCAATTGCAAATAGATTATGAGGGTTTGAAAAAAACTTATTCCCAGGTAAAACTAACTGTATTATTTTCGATAGCTTTTTTAACGATTCCTTCCATCATAACGGTTCAAAATTTATTTCATAGGCAAACGTTACACACAGCCTTAGAATACCTCAATCATCCAGACTATTCTAAAAAATATGATCCGAGTATACCATCTCTGAGAAATACTTTAGATGCAGTTGTACTTCACCGTAAAGATTCAAGAAATTCGATCTTTAACGTACATACACCCTTTCTTACGGCTTACTTTCAATGGATCGTTTTAGATAACCTCACCCTTTCAAATCAAAACCTTAACCTATTGAGTCAGATTTATTTGAATAAGAATATCGTATCTGAGAGGCCATTTAGAGATAGTTCAACAGATGTTAAAATAACCAAATTAAATCAATCTAGTAAGTTTGATGAAAGACAAGGATTTTGGAAAAGTCAAATCGATCTAGAAATCACAAACCAAACGAACAATCCCTTAGCTGAGTATATTACAAGTTTTGAGCTACCGAAAGGAGCTTGGATTACTGACTACTACCTCTATGTAAACGGAAAAAAGGAACAAGGTATATTAGCTGAGAAAAAATCAGCTCTCTGGGTATATTCTAATATTCTGAATGAGAATAGAGATCCCGGCATTCTATACTACCAAACTGGAAATAAAATTATTTTTCGAGTGTTTCCTTTTGCAAAGAAGGAAATTAGAAAAACCGGATTTGAATTGATACATAGAGAAAATTTAAAATTTCAGTTAGAAGGAAATTCTATTCAACTTGGGAAACCAATCCCAAACCAAATTTTACAACTTGAAACAGAAAATTTTATCTACGTATCCAAAGAAAAAAAACGAACTTTAAACAAAGTCTATCGAATACCGAACTTTCATTTTTTAGTTGATACCTCCGAAGGCAAAAAAGAACTTAAAGAACCTTACAAAAAAAGATTAAGTATTTTAAAGAAGGAATATCCTTCTTTATTCAAAAATGCTAAAATTAGTTTTGTAAATAGCCAAATAAAGACGATTCCGTTTTCCGAGAATTGGGAGAATGATTTTTTAACTACTTCATTTGAAGGTGGTTTTTTTCTTGGAAGAGGCATTGAAACAGCCTTAATTCATTCCTTTCAAACTAAAAACTATGAAGTGTTGGTTTCCATCACAGACAACCCAACCAACTCCATTTTTTCAAAAGACCTTGCCGATTGGGAGTTTCTGTTTCCGGAGAGTTCCATTTTTTACTTTTTAAATGAAGATGGCCAGCTCATCGCACATTCCCTGAAAAACAATCCAAAAGCACCGACGATAAAATCAAAAAAACCTATTCTTTCCTTGCCGGTATTGGAATACCCAATGCAGGATCAGACAATTCAGTATATATCAGTTACTGAGGAGCCATCCATCATCCTAAAACAAGATAACTTTAGCCTAACAAAAGAAAATGGATCAGGAAATCAATGGTTAATAGCAATTTATCTCCAGGCAAAGTGGAATACTCTTTTACTACACCCAGAAACTACAAAAGAAAATTGGATACCAATGATCCAAAAAAGTTTTTCTTCAAAAGTAATGATTCCGTATACATCCTATTTGGTGGTAGAAAATGAAGCACAAAAGGCAGCTCTGAAGAAAAAACAAGAAGAAATTTTAAACAGCAACAAGTCATTAGATCCTGGGAATACCGCACAAAGGATGAGTGAACCTAATATAATGTTTATCCTTCTTTTATTTGGTCCTTTTCTTTGGAATCGTTTGCGTAGAAAAAACTAAGATTGAATTGAATCTAAATAAAGTTTTACTTTGTCATGAACCATCGGAATGATATCAGGCGAAGGAAAAGGTATAACGTTTCCTTCGATATCCATCCAGGTCAGATCCCCGGTTGATGTTTTACCTACACTAAGATAAAAAATGGGAGGGGGGAGTTTTTTACTTCCAACTAACGTAATTAGGCGAAGTGTAATAGAACCTAACTCAGAAACAACCCATTCAAAAGGATGGTCCTGAATTTTCACCTCAAATCGGACTGGAAATTCAATCGATCTTAAAACCGATGGTTCGATCTCATATAGCGGAGGGAATTGAGTTTGGAGCCAATCCAAAGCCGGTTTGGATAATTCTTGTACTTTTTGAATCTCATCTAAGGAAATTTGCGGTTTTTGTGGATTCATAATTAATTGTTAATTTCCAATTTGATTTTCTTTTTTGCTTTCTCCCAATAGATATCCAATTCCTCTAAACTCTGGTCAACGATTTGTTTTCCATCTGAGTTCACCATTTCTTCTAAGATACTGAATCGCCTTTCAAACTTTTGATTGGCCTTTCGCAAACAGGTTTCGGGATCTATAGATAATTTTTGGGAAAGGTTTATCAAAAGAAAGAATAGATCACCTAATTCGTCTTCTGTTCTCTCATCATACTCAGCTTTTCTATTTGAAATGGAATTCGTTTTGGTCAGTTCAACTTCTAATTCAAGAATTTCCTCTTTAAACTTTTTGAAAACTCCTTCGATCGTTGGCCAATTAAATCCTTGTTTGGCGACTTTTTTCTGAATTTTTTCAGATCTCTGGATTGCAGGTAAAGCCATGGGAATTCCATCTAGAATACTGGACTTTGAATACGTAGCTTTAGTTCCCAACTTGATTTCTCTTTCTTTGGCTTTGAGTTCATCCCATTGGTTTATTACCTCCGCACCAGAATTCAAATTGGTCTCACCATAAACATGAGGGTGCCGAAACACAAGTTTGTCCAAAATCCCTTGGACAACATCATCCCAGCGAAAAGCCCCTCGTTCCTCGGCTAGTTGGCAATGGAAAACTATTTGGAATAACAAATCACCCAACTCCTCTTTGAAATGGGAATCATCCCCTGCCTCAATTGTGTCCACGACTTCGTAGGTCTCCTCGAGTAGATGTGGAATGACAGAGGTATGAGTTTGCTCCTGATCCCAAGGGCAACCTCCTTCTCCTCTTAAATCGGAGGCAAGTTTCAGGAGATTTTGAATGGGGGATGGAAAATTTGGTGGGTTCACAATTTGTTTTTTTCGAGGGATGCCCGCAAGGCAAACTGAAATTTTCTCTTGCGAACTCCCCCCCCCTTGGCAAGTCTATCCTTATGTTCCAATCTCGTGCCTTCCTAGTGGTTTTTATGGTTCTTATCGCGGCTATCAGCCGAATCCTACCACACCCTCCGAACTTCACTCCTATTTTGGCAATTTCCCTTTTTTCTGGTGCCTTTATCTCCAGTCGAAGGATTGCGGTGTTGGTTCCAATTCTCGCGATGTTCCTTTCGGACCTATTTTTAGGATTCCACAATCTCATGCTCCTAATCTATGTTCTTATGGCGGGAACTGCTTACGTCGGTAGCCGATTGCAAAACTCAAAATCCAAAACTGCCATTGCGACGATCGTTGGTTCGATTGTCTTTTTTGTTACTACCAATGTCGCTGTTTGGCTTACTTCAGGGATGTACACTCTTGACTGGAAAGGGCTAGTCACTTGTTTTACCTTAGCAATCCCTTTCTTCCAAAATTCAATAGCTGGTGACATTATCTATACTTCGCTTCTTTTTGGAACTATGTCTTTCCTTGATAAAAAATTATCTGTGCCAAAACTGGATAAAGACTCTAAGTTAACCTCTGTTTAAGCAGATCTAACATACGCTCAGCCCTTTCTTCTGGGCTGAGTTTCAAATCACAAAGCTGATCTACTAATTTTAATCTCGGTAAGAGACCCATCAGATTGGCTATTTGAATTCCAAGCCCAGGTCTTGCATTCATCTCCAAAAGTATCGGCCCCCTTTTTTCATCTAACACAATATCTACGCCGAGATAACCTAAATTGGAAAGCTCGTAACACCGACATGCCATGTATAAAATTTGTTTCCAAAATGGCAAAACTAAACCGGCAAACTCCACTCCTGTATCGAGATGTTTCCAAATCCTTTTATCGTAGTGAACTGCGGAAGTCAGAGTACCAGATATTAAATCCACTCCAACACCAATAGCACCCTGGTGTAAATTCGCACGACCACCCGAATCCTTTGTGGGTAACCGTAACATAGCCAGTATCGGGTAACCTAAATATACAATTACACGGACGTCTGGAATACCTTGGAAACTCATGTTTTGGAAAAAAGGATGGAGACTTAATTTTTCTTGCAATATCGCAGTATCAGAATTTCCATCCAACGAATATAGACCGGAAAGAATACCAGAGATATGATGCCGGATCTCTTTTTCAGAAAGTAATTTTCCCCCTGATTTTTCAAATGTTCGAATGCCAGATGAATTCTCATAACTATTTTGAATGACCAAAATTCCGTTTCCCATTCCACCGTTGGCAGGCTTTATTACAAAGCTCTTGCTTTCGTCTAACATTGAATAGAACTTTTTTACTTCTCCAAAAGCATCAATTTTACCAAAATGATTTGGCATTGGAACTGAATTTAACTTGGCAAGTTCAAAGGTTTTCCATTTGTCATCAACCAAAGGGAAATATTTTCTAGGATTCTTTGGTAGAATAAACTCTCCTACTCTTTGATTGATACCTAATATACCAAATTCTTTATACTTTCGAAATATAGAAATCATCAAACTTGATTAATCTACCTAAATATTTCTCGAAATCGAAACAACTCTGTTAGTCTATAACCTTTATATTGACCGATCAGTATTTGAAAGGCTACAATTATCAAAAGTAACTCAGGATGTGTAAAAAATAAAATTTGTAAAGATCCAAAGAAAAATAACATATAACTTATAAGAGCGATAAACAAAGTTCCACCTAATGTAATAAAGGTATTCAAAATTCCTTCTTCAATAATCATAATCGAAAATCGCTCAACAAAAATGGTGGTAATAACGATGGGAAAGAGAGTAACACTTAAACTTCCTAACAGACCAAAAGACTCGTTCAAAATCGAAAAAATTATAAGCGTCAACACTGTGATTGTTAGCAGAATGGAAAGCCGAGGAACGGCTAGTAGATAAAATCTATCTAGGGCATACCTTTCAAAAAAACCCAAAGCAATCATAAATAGAAAAAAGGAAATACCAAAGATTAAATTGGTCTCATAAAAAAACATGGAAAGTAAAATAGGTGTAAAGATTCCGAAGGTAGGTATTCCTAGTAAGTTTCTGGCGATCGAAAGCACCAAAGCCCCAATTGGAATCAAAATGATGATTCTGAATAAATTTTGCAATGGAGTTGGAAGGCTATACAATGAATAGTACTGTAAAAAATTATTTTTTGATGTAACTTCCTCACTATATTCTTTAAAATTATAACGATTTACATTCGCATTGGTGATATATGCAGTATATTTGAAAATAGGTGATTCCTGTCCGAGATTTCGATGGTCTTCCAATGATTTCCAAATAGGCAAAAAATCTTTTTCTTTTGTTAAAAATCGATTCCGGTAAGTAGACACAAAATGCCATTTCCCATCCAAAAAAATCTCATTCCAGTAAGTAAATTTGAATTTATTTTCCTTAGATTTTTCAGAGGCTCGCTTCAGGTCAAAACCAAGAACAGTTCTTACGGGAATGTCACGTAAGCGACAGAGAAGCGAAAACAATAAAGCTTTATTAAAAGAGCTACCAGAATTTAGAAGTATAGACTCTTCGAGTCTCATTTCTTTGGCTGTATTTGCGACTTCCTCAGCAATATAATAAAAAATTTGCCTAGATGCATTCACCTTATCCTTATCATACGGATGAACAGATTCTAAAATCTTTTTACCCGCTTGGATTTCAGTATTTGAAAAAGATTTTATTTCAGTATATACTCTTCGTTTCGGTGAAGTCACTCGATTTGTATCAGACTTAGGTGACTCATTATCGTAGGGAAATAATTGAAGTTTTGCATAGTATCCTATAGGGCCTTGCCATTCATCTCCTTCCCAATGCGCAAGATGTCCGATGTTTTTCTTTTTCAGTTCGAAATCCATACCAGAAGTTTGAATATCGTATTTCAAAATTTTTACATGACTATTTTGTTTTGGAAAAGGAAAGTTTATCTCTGAAAATGCGACATTTTCTTTAGGAACAATCGAAATTTGGATATTGTAAGTATCTTCAACAGAAACAGGTAATAAAGAGAGGTTTGCTATATTTAACTTATATAATATTGAAATACAAGGAATTATAATTAAAGTGAAGAAAAATACCCAGCTCTTTCGATCCACTTAATCACCTAACGCATGAGAGAGAGACACATCAACTAAAAACTTACCCATTAAAAAGTTTCTGCCTACTAAAAATGGATAAGTAAGATTCGAACGGTCATTTAAAGTAATTTTGACTTCTTCTTGAACTTTTCCCAGTTTTAAAACTTCTTTTATTATAACTCGATTCTCGTATTGCCCGCTTGTACTAGTTACTTTGGTTTCGCTAATGAATTTACTCTTCAAACGAAGAGTTTTGCCATCTTCCTGTAGTGTATCAAATGCCACAAAAACTTCACCATTCTCAGTTAATCGTTCCACATTCATCGCATGGATTGAACAAGTTTTGGCACCAGTATCAATCCTCGCTCTGAATTTAAGCTTCCAATTCGGAAACTCAACCCATTCTACGCGACCAATGATTGGTTTTAGATACTGTGGAGGAATAACGATAGGCTTAACTTTAATATCGGGCTTCTTTTCAACAATCTGTTGGCCCGAAAAACATCCAAAAAAAATGAACGAAGCAAAGCAGATCAAAAAAAGTTTCTGCATGTATGTATTAGACTTATAATTCGCTATAGTTGAACAATTCATTTTATTTTAAGTCAACTTCTGTTTTTTTGCTCTCACTTCCGAAAGGTATGCATTAAACAAATCAATATATCGTAAATAACCTAGACAAATTCCATCAACAATCGCCAATTTATCTACATCATACTCCAATAAAATTTGGAGCGCACGACCTAAACTATCGCTAGGGGTTACAGAAGGTACATCTTGTACAATTTCATGGCAAGTAATTAGATTTTTGATATCATTTTCAAATTCTGGCAAGATTCGATTTTTACGAAGAGATACAATCCCCTTGTAATGATTTTCATTATTTAATATTATAAAATCACTTGCTTGGATTTCAATCGCTTGTTTTTGCAATGCAGTAAGAGGTAAATTTTCGGATACAATTGCAAACTTTCTAAATTCTTTAAAGTGCTGAGAAATTGAAACTCTATCCAAAACATCTTGATTCATATCCCAATGGTGCGAAGGAGATAAAAATCTATTTTTGACTTGGTTTCGGTAGATAGATATTTTATGTGATAGAATAGCAGCTATCACCGATACGATCATCAGTGGAGGAAGCAATTCATAACTTCCGATCATATCACAAACCATAATCATGGCTGCAATCGGTGCCCTTGCCACACCAGCAAAAAACGAACCCATTCCAACCAACATAAAAGGGAAAATTACTATATTCCAACTTGGTAAAAGGATTTGGGACATAGATCCCACAAATGCACCTAACATTCCTCCTATTGCAAATGACGGACCAAGTAAACCACCCGAATTTCCCGAACCAACAGTAAGTGATGTGGAGAAAATTTTAAAGAGTGCAACCGATAGTAAAAAAAGTGGTCCGTTAAAACCGAAATTGGTTGATTCAATGACCTCACCATTAATCATTCTCTGGATCAAACCGAAACCAGAGCCCAATACTTCTGGGAAAATCAAAGCCATACAACCAACCAACAATCCACCTAATGCAGGTTTCAAGAAAATAGGGATTTGCAATTTTGCGAATCTATCTTGAACAGAATGATACACCTTTACGAAAAAAGCACCGACAAAAAAACAAAGGAACCCCAATCCAATATAAATTGGAATATGCCTATAATCATTCAAACTATACTCTTGAACGGAAAATATAGATCCTTTTCCCGCAAGGCCCACATAAGTAAGATATGCAGTCACCGAGGAAAGAATACAGGGAACAAGTGAGTCACTTTCTATGTCTTCTTGGTAAACCATCTCAACGGCTGTGATGGCTCCACCGAGAGGTGCACGAAATATGGCTCCTAGTCCACCAGCAGTTCCGGCTAACATCAGGGTTCGACGAGCTCTCGCCCCAGACTGCAACCAACCACCTAACACAGATCCGAATCCTGCTCCTATCTGAGCAGTAGGTCCCTCTTTCCCTCCGGATCCACCAGAGCCTAATGTTAAAATGGTAGCAATAGCTTTAAAAAAAGGAACTTTCGTTTGGATTTTTCCTTCATTAAAATGGAATGCGTGGATAAGTGAATCTGTACCTCCACCTTGTGCTTCCGCACAAAAAAATTGTGTAATTAGGCCTACAAATAAACCACCGATGGCGGGCAATAGAAGAATAGCCCATGGATTCAAATCTCCCAATTTTTGAATCGAGTGGAAATGGAGATCTCCAGAGGGAATACCAGGATCATAGCCCATAAGTCTTCCAAAGGTTAAACTCTCTGCGTAGGTGAGTGTCCAATTAAAGCCGTAGGCACCAAACCCAGCAAAGATCCCAATCAGCAAAGAATAGACATAAATCGATCGCGATCCTTGGATAGAAAACAACTTCCGAAAGCGATTCGATTGCCCCATACGCCAAGCTTAGGAGCCTGTACTTTTTTCCCAAGGAAAAACAGAGAATCCTCTTGACCCAGGCGAATTTCTTTTGTCTAATAGAAGGAATGAAACGCTCTATTTTGCTTACTTTTATTGCTTTTTTATTTTTTCTCAGTTGCCGTAATAAGGATGCAAACAAGACAGAGATTACGGGGCTTCTGAGTGATGGTTTTCCAGCTATCTACTTTCTGGGAGAGATTGACAGCGGCCTCACCCCCAACTGTGGAACTGCAACACCTGCAACTGCCGCCAATACGGGAACACCGACCCAACCAGGTGCACCTGCCCAAACAGGTGGGTCCACTTCTAATAACACGCGTTTTTCGATTATATCTCAGTTGATTTTTAAAACACGCGAGACCCTCAACATTCGTTACATCTATGACAGCACCCAAATCCAAGGTAGAGTGGATTCCCAACAAGGTTTTGTACTTTCTGGGGGCGCTTTGAATAAGACAGTGCAAGGAAACATTGGTACTGTTGAATGGTTTAACCAAGGGATCAATGTAGATACTTCCCTCCAAAGTGCTCAGCAAATATCTTTTTTTAATATTGAAATCAATCTTACTGGTACCTTCAGCGACACAAATAGTGCTGGCACAAATTCGAATCTTCTCAACCAGTGCTTTACTTTAGATGGGGTAAATTGTACTTCAGGTCAATCTTCCACTCAATGTTTTACATCGGACAATCGAACTTGTTTGGTGCAGAATACAGCGACAGATGCAAGGTCAGTTACAATTCGCGGAACACTTCGTTGCAATGCGCCGAATGTAGTTCCGAACTGATTTTTTAATCAACCAAGTTTGCTCAACTGTTCTACGAATAGGGTTTTTTCATTTGAGTCTTCGAAACGATTCAAAAAGTTCATTAGGTATTCTTTTTCTTTTTTCAATTCATGATTCAAATGATTTTGAATTTGATACTTTTGCATTAATTCCAAAATCATTTGCGACTCGAAAGAAGTTCTACTTTCTTTAGAAAAGAGGTTTGAAATCACTTTCTTATCGGAACGATCGGCTCGCTCTCGTAAAACCAAAATAGGATAGGTGTAGAGGCCGTTATAAAAATCCTTTAAGAATTCCTTACCAGATTCTCGACTATCTGTAAAATAATCCAAACAATCATCCTTTTTTTGAAAGAGCAATCCTAAACGAATGCCATATTCTAAGATCTCAGTTCTTTGTTTTCCAACGAGTCCAGCAAGCACTGCACCGGATTCCGTACAAGCACCAAAAAGGGAAGCAGTCTTTCCGTATATAATAGAATTATAAATTTTCAAAGTAATTTTCGGATTTTTTTCCCATTCCATTTGCAATAGTTCACTGACAGAAAGCTCACGTAAAACCTTTGTAAAAATTTCCATGATCTCGGGTGAATTCAATCGATTGAGTTGACTGATGCCGCAAGCCAATAGATAATCCCCCGCAAGAATTGCCGTTTTGTTTCCAAACTTAGCACCCACAGTTGGTTTGCCTCGCCTAATACTTGCGTTATCAACAACATCATCATGCAAAAGACTTGCCGCATGGATTAGCTCCGCAACGGAACCAACGTCCAACCAATGATTGTCCTTCAGATTTACCTTTAAAAACTTACAAAATAGATAGTGTGTAACTGGTCGAATTCGTTTTCCACCGGATGTGATTACAAATTTTTTAATCTGCTTTAATACAGGAATATCCTCTTGGATGATGTTCTCTAAATTTTTGTCAAATTTAGAGATTAGTTTTTTTATCTCAAAAGAGGATTTCATATTACTCAGCGTGAGTGGATCTGCTTTCTAAAATTTGAAGGTATTCTTTTAGAGTATTCTCCATTTCATTAGACTCTTTCTCGCGATAAATATGAATCAAATTACGACACATTCTTTTTGTGATGGAGAGGGTACTTGCTTTGGTAAAGTAACGACTAGAGTTTGGATATCCATTCGCCTCCAAAAACTTTTCACAAGTAAATTTATCGAGTAAAACTCCACCATGAAATGGATCGATAAAGGTAAAATAATTCTCCGATTCGTATTGAAGTAAAAAATGCAAAGGAAGGTTGGTTCCATACAATGGTAGACCCAACCTTTGTCCAACTAACAGATATACTGCAGAAAGCGTAATAGGAATTCCCATTCTACTTTTGATTACTTGGAAGATATAAGAATTTCCAGGATCATTGTAATTTTGAATATTCCCAACAAAACCTTCTTCCTGAAAAAGTACCTGACAGAGAATTTGAACTTTCAATTCATCTGTTAAATAGGAGGAATGATCATCATAAAGTTCAGAAACCCTAAGTGTGATTCGATCTAGTTCCGATTTTATCTCTGTATAACTTTGATTTGGGAATCCAATGCAGGAAAGTTGCACGACTGCTTCCTCTAAGTCGCGGTAATGATTAGTATGGCCTCTAAGCGTTAGTTTATAAAAGCTATGTCGTAACCTATGCCGAGTTAGGTCCGAAATCATTCCCCTTGCCTGAACCCGCAAAAAAGGATCTTGCACTTCTTCCATGGCTTCTTCCATAGAAAGTTGCCAAGGAACACGCGATGCTATGAGTTTTTGTAAGAATCTTTTTTTTTCAGAAGGAGCAATTTCCCAATCAAACAACAGACGGTTTATGTCTTCTGGATAAAAATTGGGATAGTTACTTTGTGCCATTGCAAAGAGTTTCAGGAATGTAATAGAATTGTCAACTGAATCTAATCTTTTAGACTAATTCTGCAAGTGCTTGCGCTTCCTGTTCTTTGTTTGGTGGCGTGCCGTGCCATTTAGGATTGTTTTCCATATAGGAAACTCCTTTTCCAAGAACGGTTCTGAACACGATCAACGTAGGTCCCGATGTGTACGTCTTTGCTTTTTCAAAGGCTTGGAAAATCTCTTCCATATTATGTCCGTCGGCATTGATCAAGTTCCAACCAAAGGTCTTGAATTTTTGATCTAGTGGTTCAAGCTTCATTACCTCTTCGGTATTTCCATCAATCTGAATATAATTGCGATCCATGAAGGCTATGAGATTATTTGTGTTAAAGTGTACGGCAGATTGTGCAGCTTCCCAAGTCATTCCTTCTCCACACTCTCCATCAGATATGCATGTATAAATCTTATATGTCTCTTTCTTCAGTTTTGCACCTAGTGCAAGACCAACAGATACTGAAAGACCTTGACCAAGTGAACCTGAGCTTGATTCAATTCCTTTCATATAACGAGTAGAAGGGTGACCTTGCAAAAAGGAATCCATTGCTCTAAATGTTTTTAGATCTTCCACAGGAAAGTAACCCGAAAGGGCCATTGCAGCATACCTCACTGCACACACATGTCCATTGGAAAGGATTAGTCGATCTCTATCTTTCTTATCTGGATTTTTTGGATCATGATTGAGGATCGATGTATAAAGAGCTGCATAGATATCAGCGAGTCCTAATGGCCCACCTGGGTGCCCCGAATTGGCAGCAGTGACCATCTTTATCACTTCTCGACGGATTTCTTTTGCAAAATTGTTTGCGACTTCGATTCTATTCATGAATGGTCCTTAATTTGGCTGTGATTGGAATAAAAACAAACCAGAGATATACACAATGGTGTAGAGTGGCAAAAAGATGTAATGCAATTTTACGTGAAAAGTTCGATTTCTTTTCCAGCCAGAGTATCCCATAAGTAACATCATACAAAGAGAAATGCTTGCAAAAATTCGATGGATGATAATGACAATAGGAGCCATAGTAGGATAGATTTGGTGTTCCGTGATACCACCTAGCAAGTATTTAATGGCAAGCAAATAAATAGCTGCGGATAGATTAAAAATCATTCCAGCTGTATTCAAAACTCTGTGCGTGGAGAGATTTGATTTACGAAAAGTATACCCCAAATAAAAAGCCACAATAGAGGCAGTCATTAAACTATTGATCCAAAATAGAGCCATCTTTCACCATTTTGGACGGTCTCCGAATGGCTCAAAGAATTTTTATTTGACCTTACTCAGATTTCTAAAAAATTGGAAAAACACGCCGCCTTAGCTCAGTGGTAGAGCAGCTGTTTTGTAAACAGCCGGTCGGAGGTTCAAATCCCTCAGGCGGCTCCATTTTTCTTCGGGTAGGTACTCAAGTGGCCAACGAGGGCAGACTGTAAATCTGCTGGTTTTACCTTCGAAGGTTCGAATCCTTCCCTGCCCAAATTAGCTCCCCTATTTACGACAACAGTTTCATCTAACAACTAATGTGAAGGATTCGAATAGAGACGAACGACTGCGACAATAGGAGCAGTTTCCGCAAGGACGCGGAAAAGTGAGTCGACGGGCCCGCGCGAGCGTAGCCAGGATGGCGGAGCGACGGGTGGGCGAATCCTTCCCTGCCCAAATTAGTTCCCCTAATTACGATAGTAGATTCATCTAACAACTGATATGAAGGATTCGAATAGAGACGAACGACTGCGACAATAGGAGCAGTTTCCGCAAGGATGCGGAAAAGTGAGTCGACGGGCCCGCGCGAGCGTAGCCAGGATGGCGGAGCGACGGGTGGGCGTATCCTTCTTTTGCAATTTTTTTCCAATTTGTAAAAGAGTGTATCCAAAAAGATTTTACAATCCAGAGTTTTTATAGCTATCCTTACCGCATACTCTTTGCCCACTTTTTAAAAAAAGGATAAGCCCCTCTATGAAAGCTATGTCGTTAATCAAGAGATTGAAAACTAGCACTCTTTTTGTTGTCGTAGGAATCAATTTGGTCATCTTTGTAGTACATTACATCTGGATGGTGAAGGATGTGGGGACATATGATACGGCCAAATTTCAATTTATCGGCTATACTCTTGGAGTTCCTCACACATCAGGTTATCCACTACACACTTTGCTTTCCTGGTTGTTTACGAATACTCTGATTATTGGGGAAATCGCTTGGAGACAAAACCTACTCAATCTTTTGTTTTCAATTATCTCTCTCAATTTTTTATTTTTTATACTTCGCCAACTATCCTTAAGTCTGTTTTTTTCTTTCCTATTAGTTCTATTACAAGCCTTTTCTCTTACGTTTTGGTACATTAGTTATCAATCTGAAGTATATTCTTTGCATATAATGTTGATGAGTATCGTAACGTTCTTGGTTGTTCGGCATTACAATACAGGTAACGATAATTACTACTATTATGCTCTATGCATTTTTGGATTGATGTTTTCCAATCACTTAACATCGATCTGCCTGTTCCCTGGACTGCTAATCTATATTCTTGTAAGAAAATGGAGGCTGATACTAAATTTCAAAATCTATCTCTATAGTGCTTTAGGAATTGTATTAGGAATGTTACCTTATTTATACATATACGCAAGATTTTTTGCACCTAATGATGTATATGTGGAAATGCATGTATATGACTTTAATTCCTTTTTTAACGAAATCACAGGAGGAAAGTTTCAAGGTCAACTAAACACTATCAATTGGGAAAAGTTAAGAACTTTTCAATTGCCGATGACTTATAAATTTTTTAAGTCGGGGGAAATTAGTTTTTTGACTCTTTTTTTCATATTTGCATATATAAAAAGAAAATTAAGCCCTCTTCTCATATTCCTTACTGTTTCCGTTGCATTCAATATCTATTTTGCAATTTCTTTTGATGTGTATGATCCTTGGGGTTATTATACTCCCGTTTATTTTTTATTATTAATTTTAGTCGGAATAGGAATTGAAAATTTAAAGCAATGGTTTCAAAAAATAAATCCATCTTATGCAAAAGCATTTATTTTGATCATTTCCGTCTTGTTATCATATCGATTGGCAACAATTTTTAAATACAATTCTAAGAAAATCCATCAATTTACAGAAAAAGAAGATTATCACAGAGCGATAGCAAAAAAGTATCTAGCAGCTCTTAACGGAGAATGCATTTTCATCATCACGAGTGACCAAACTTGGCAAACATTACATTATTTGTTACAGATAAAAGAAAAAGAAAAGAAAATAACCTTAATTCCGATCTGGTATGAAAGAGAAGAGTTTTTTCAAGTCCATGAGTATCTAAAAGGCAAAGAGTATTATGATATAAATTTTCGAAATTCAATCAAGCCAGGTCTCCCGGTTTTTTTAGCTGATAAAAAATGGATTCCGAACTTTGAAAAATTTGGATTCAAAGCAATACCACAAGAAAATGGAATGTATCGCTTAAGCACGAACTAAAAATCGCAACTCTCATACGGCCTATCTTTCTTCTTTATGAACTTTCCATTTTGAAATTGGATGAGAGTTGCACTTTGGCAGTTTTTCCGAGTAAAGAATTGAATGGAGTTTTTATTCAAAATTTTAATTTGATCTAAATAGGTTTTTTTAATCAATCGATTGGAATTCACCTCGATAAAATGAATCATTCCGAGAACTCCAGTTCCACTAAGGACGATGAGCCATTTTTGATCCCCTGTAATATACACTTGGCGAATCAGGTAGTCGTCATCCGTAAAATGTTTTTTTAGATCCATCAAACAAGGTAACTTACGATTGTTGGAAGCATCTAAAGATTGGATCGGTACGATGTTCGTCTCAGAAATTTGTACTTTTGCACTGGTTAAATCACAATCCTCACTTGGAATTTTTTCTGCATACAAACTAAGCGAATTGAATTGGAGTAAGGCCAAAAAACAGAAACCGAAGTATAAATTTTTCATATGATTCTGATTATCTCAATTTGAGGATCGCTTTTCCAATCACTAGGTTGGCTATTGCAAGGAGGATATGAAAGATATCAACGTTTAAAACCATTGCAGTTTTACCTTTCGTTCCAACCACAAGTCCAGCGATTACAAAAAGTGCGGCACCAGAGATCGCAAGAACAGCTGCAGTTTGGTTTCGTCTCCATTTTAGGAGGCCCACAATCAGAATGATAACCATAGAAATCCCACCGACGATTGTTGAATACATCGGTATAGGGAATACATAAACAAACAAAAGATAACCGATAAACATCGAAAGAACTTTGATAGTAAAGAATCGTTCTGTAATAGTTCGAATGCCTAGGTGAAAAAATGCAAGTCCTAGAAGAGGCACTCCCACACAACTAGCAAGACCGACAAAAAATGAATAGATAGAATCGATAACATTAATTCCCAAAAAGTGAATCGCGCCCAAACCAGCAGAGGTGGCTATGATTGTAAAACCATAGAGTGCAGCGCGATACGAGATGGAGCTTGCCGATTTGAATTGATAGGAAACATAAAAGCTAACAAGGCTTAAAACGAGATCAGAAATAAATGTTGAAATTACCATGGCAGAGAGAATAGCCCAACTTCATTTGAATTGCAAGGAAGAAATCCACGGTTTTGAGAGAACAACTGTAGCTTTTAATCCACCAAATATAAAAAAACCCCCAGATTTGATACTGGAGGTTTCCCCTTTATTCAAAATATCCACTCGCCAGTTAAATCGGCGGTGGTTAGCCTTTTGAATTAATCTTTTTTAGAAGCCGCTTCTTTGATAACGTAAGCCGCGATTTCGTTTTTTTGAATTTGCGTAGTTCCCTCGAAGATTGTGAGGATTTTGGAATCTCTCATCAATTTTTCTACAGGATATTCTTTTGTGTAACCGTATCCACCAAAGATCTGAACTGCATCCGTTGCACACTGAACCGCGATTTCAGAAGCATATGCTTTTGCGATTGCAGAGTATTTTGGAAGGTTTGGATCGTTTGCATCAGAAAGTCGAGCTGCTTTGTACGTGATCTCTCTTGCTGTTTCTACTTTAATGGACATGTCAGCTAACATGTGTTGTACTGCTTGGAAAGTACCAATTTTAGTTCCAAATTGCTCTCTTTCTCTTGCATATTTTGCCGCATGGTCAAGAGCCGCCTGCGCAACACCCACACCCATTACCGCAACAAAAGGTCGCGATGCATTCAAAGTTTGAAGTGCATAAACAAATCCGAGGTTTTCCTTTCCAACAAGTGCGTCTTCACCTACTTCACAATCTTCAAAAATAACTTGGTGTGTGGAAGAAGCTCGGATTCCGAGTTTGTCTTCTTTTTTACCTACTGTAAGACCTTTTGCATCGCGTGGAACATAGAAGCAAGACACTCCACGAGTTCCACGGTTTTTGTCCGTATAAGCAAAAACCGTAAAGGCTTGCGCATCAGATGCACCAGTGATCCATTGTTTCGCCCCATTGATGATCCACTTGTCGCCTTTTTTTTCTGCGCGAGTTGTCATACCAGGAACGTCAGAACCAGCACCTGGCTCAGAAAGACAGAATGAAACGCCGAATTTTCCATCAGCGATTGGAGGAAGCCATTTTAATTTTTGCTCGTGAGTGGCTCCTTTTAGAATCGGAAGGATTCCAAGACCTGTGTAAGCAAAACCTAGAGCTATCCCAAGGCATCCACGAGAGAGCTCTTCAATCGCAAGACATTGCTCAATCGCTCCAAGACCCCATCCACCGTATTCCTCAGGGATTACAAGGCCGTTGATTCCCAATTCTTGTCTCATTTTATCAACGAGTTCTTTGGGGTGTTGGTTTTTTTCATCCCAGTGGAGTGCCACTTCATGTGGGATTTCTTTTTTCACAAAATTGCGAACTAAATCTCTAATTTCCAGCTGTTGCTCAGTGAATTGCGTATACATTCCGGGATTTTCCTTTTAAGAATCGGGTATTTACTACCTTTTTTCGTACGAGGGTTTCTGTGCCAAGGGTTTTTCTCTCTTTACAAGTGAGCAAAAATCTTGTAAAATTCCAGGATTGTATGACTAAATTGTGTTCGTTATTCCAACCCAACCTCCAAAGGGTATTTCTTTTCGTAATCACCCTCTCCTTCGTCCTAGCTTCTTGTGCGGGAAGACCCGCTTATGAGCCGAAAGCTAATTTGAGTTATGCGAATTTTGACGCATATTTCCAAGAAAAGTTAAAATTGAGTCAGGCAAAACAGCACAGACCCGGAAATGAAGAGAGATACATTAGCTACGGCAAAAAAACTCCTCTAGCTTTTTTATATATTCATGGTTTTGGCGCCTCACGGGCCGAAGGTGAGGAGATTTTAGAGAAGCTTTCTAAAAAATTTAAAGCAAATACTTACCTACTTCGATTGCCTGGTCATGGCACAAACAAAGAAGACCAAGCTGAACAAAAGTTTTCAGACTACTTAGATGCATCTAGAGAAGCCTTATATATGATGCAAGGACAAGGTGACAAGGTTATCGTCTTTGGAAGTTCTATGGGCGGACTGCTTGCTACATGGCTTGCAGCGGAATATCCTGAGGAAGTAGATGGTCTAGTTTTGGCAAACCCATTCTATGCACCAGTTGACGGAAGTTTGAATATTCTAAACTACCCAGGTGGACTTACGTTTATACACTTATTAAAGGGAAAAGTACGCAAAACTACAAAAGAAGGTGATCCACGAGTTTTACCAGAAAGAAACAATTATTGGTACCCGGAACAGTACTTTTCTGCATTGGTTGGAGTGAACGATCTAAAGAACTACGCTTCCGTTCCAGAGATTTACAAAAAGGTTACTTCTCCCGCCTTACTTTTGTACTACTACAAATCAGAAAAAGAACAAGATCCAACAGCAAGTGTACCTAAAATGTTGGAAGTATTCTCAAATCTAGGTTTAGAAAAAACACCTAATCCGATGAATAAAAAGGTAGCCATTGAAAATGGAATGCATGTGCTAATGTCAAAGTATATCATCACTGATAAGGCATTCATCGAAAAAGAAACTGAAAAATGGATATCGGAACTAAAGTAGTTGCTCTTGTAACTGGGGGAAACCGTGGCATTGGCAAACAGGTTTCTCTCGATTTAACAAAGTTAGGTGTTTATGTAATCGTAGGTTGCAGAAATCCTGAAGAATCGGAATCTCTCTTCCGAGAAATCAGACAAGTTGGTGATGGTGAATTACTTTCTTTAGATGTTTCTAAAGAGCAAAGCATTACGACGGCCTACGATACAATTTTTTGGTGATATGTTCAACTAGTTTCAAAGGAAGGTCATAGATTCTATGAAAGTGATTCTGCAAAATATTACAATTACCGCTATCGGGTTTTTAATCGGAAGTGCTGTGAACATGGGACTCATCATGATAAGCGGACAAATCATTCCTCCACCAGAAGGAGCAGATGTGACTACCATGGAAGGCTTGAGAGAATCGATTCACCTCTTTCAGCCAAAACACTTTATCTTTCCATTTTTAGCACATTCACTTGGAACTTTCTTTGGTGCTTTTTTTACTGTAAAATTTGTAAAGTCACACCATCAAATTCTCGCATATGTGATTGGCCTTATTTTTTTGAGTGGTGGAATTGCTAACATTCTTATGTTACCAGGTCCGCTCTGGTTTTCTATCGTCGATTTAGTTTTTGCCTATATTCCAATGGCATATATTGCCATTCGGATCGGGAAGTAAAAGCTGGATGCGGTTATATACCGCATCAAATACGCTAATCTAAGCGACTTCTCTACCGCGACCTGCTTCCAGAATTTCAAACCATTCTGTTCTGGAAATAGGAAAACTAAAGGCCTTTGATGCAGAAATCACTCTTTTGATGTCATTTGTTCCAAGGATCGGAATCAATTTGGCAGGATGGTTCAAAAACCAAGAATATAGTATCTGATCTGAATTACAACTGTATCGATTTGCAATTTCATCTATCTTTTGTTTTACGGCGATTTCCCTTTCTGACTTTGGATTGAATATTCTACCACCTGCTGTAGGAGACCATACCATAGGTGAAAAACCTTCTACAACGCTTAAGTCAAATGTTCCATCAAACAAGGGTTCTGTGTGAAGAGGATTAAACTCTACCTGATTTGTGACCAGTTTTTTAGAATAATTGGATTGTAATAATTGGAATTGGGAATTCGTAAAATTAGAAACACCGAAATTAGAAACCTTTCCTTCTTTGATGAGCTCTTCAAAAACTTGCGCCATTTCTGACGGATTCATAAGTGGGTCAGGCCGATGGATCAATACTAAATCCAAACGATCGGCATGGAGTTTTTTTAGCGATCTCTCTACGGAATAACGAATATGTTCTTTAGATGTATTGTAGTGTTTTACAGTAAATTTATTGCCCGGAATTTGAATTCCGCACTTCGAAACCAATTTGATTTTTGACTTTAACAATGGTTTTTCGGCTAGGGCTTTTCCAAACAGTTCCTCATTATTGAAATCGCCATATATATCGGCGTGATCAAAACTGTCTATACCTACAGCAAGACAAGCCTCAATCTTTTCAATGACCCGTTTGGGTGAAACACCTTCTTTGTCTTCATGCATTCGCCAAATTCCGTAAATAAGTCTTGAAACAGTTAATGTATCTTTTGCGATTTCTATTTTTGGGACGGTCATTTTCTTTCTCCAGTAGTAAGAGGGGTTACAGGAATACCTTTGGGTTTTCTACCTTGAGCTTCAGCGAAATTTATTGTGTCTAATTGAGGAAGGACATTCTTTGCAAAGATTTTGGATTCCTCAATGAGTGGATAACCTGAAAAGATAAAGGCGCGGATTCCCATTTTGATATATCTTTGGATTTTTTCGTAAACCTGCTCTGGAGTCCCAACGATGGCTGATCCGCAGCCAGAACGAGCAAGGCCAACACCCGACCAAATAAAAGGTTCTATAAAAAGCTCTGAGTCTGCGGACTTTCTCAGTTCATCTTGACGTAAAACTCCCGCAGATTTTGAATCTAAGGCTCTATGTTTTACTTCATTCGCCCGACTCAAATCGATTTTAGATAATAATGATTTGGCGGCTTCTTTCGCTTCTCCTTCCGTATCTCGTACAATCAAGTGGATTCGAAGGCCAAAATCGATAGACCGTTTGTATTTTTTAGCCCTTTCACTGAGGTCAAACATGGTCTCGGATAGCCTTTCTTCTGTTTCCGGCCACATGAGAAAGACATCACAAAACTCTGCACAAAGCTCTCTCGCATCTTCAGAGATTCCACCGAAGTAAAGGAGCGGACCACCGTTCGGTTGGTAGGACTTTACGGGATCCGCAGGCAAATCAAATTCATAGTATTTGCCTTTAAAAGATATTTGGTCTCTTGTCCAACCTTGTTGCAATATCTGAATCACTTCCCTGGAAATTTCATACCGAGTTTTTGAGTCCTTCAACGTTCCTGGTAAATCTGATGAAATAATGTTAATGTTCAACCGACCTTTTAGCATATGATCGAGTGTTGATAAAGTTCGCGCAAGCATCGGGGGATGGATTTCTCCACATCGAATCGCTGTTAAAAGAGAGATATTTTGAGTAAATGTAGATGCTGCGGCAGCAAACGTGAGAGTATCTTGTCCAACTTGATAAGAACTTGGCAACAGAATATTCTGATATCCTAATTCATCAGCAGTTCTTATGATCTCGGAACAATGCTCAAAACTTGACCGTAAGTTCCCCTCGGGAACACCTAAGTATCTATAGTCGCCATTACAGAGATCACAAAACCAAGCGACCTCAACTTTCGGGTCGTTTGAACGTATTTGAGGAGATTTGAGTTCAGAAATCATGTCCACCTACTTCGAAATATTTGCAGAGATTCGCAAGGAGAATTAAAAATTTTGAACTTCTGATTGTCAGATTTTCAGCGAAAGTTCAATATGGTGAATACTTTTTCCGTTATGATAGCCCTAGCCGATATACTATTTTTTGCTCTAACTTTTTTTGGAATCCTTCTCGTCGGAATTTTTGCAGGGCGAAACGAAACCACATCTAAAGACTATTTTCTAGGAGGGAAAACCTTACCTTGGTGGGGAATTGCAGGATCCCTTTTTGGCACCAATATCTCCGCAAACCACCTCGTGGGAATGTTAGGAATCGGATTTTCCATTGGATTTGCCCAAAGCCATTATGAATTTGGATCGATTCCAGCAATCGTACTTCTTGCCTTCGTCTTTTTGCCTTTGTTTCGCAGAAAGAAAATATACACCCTATCCGAGTTTTTGGTCAGTAAGTTTGGAAGAAGTGCCGGTATTCTCTATTCTGGGATTTCTTTGATTCTAATTTTAATCCAACTAACAGGAGCTTTATATATAGGAGCTAGATCCTTTTTACCATTTTGTAAGATGGCGGGTCTTCAGATGAGTTACAACGAGCTTGTAATCTTGATTTCGCTTTCAGCGACCGTGTATACTTGGTTTGGTGGCTTAAAATCCGTTGTTTATACGGATGTAATCCAAACATTTTTAATTCTTGGATCTGGAATTTTGTTGGCTTACCTGGCAATCACTAGACCCGAAGTCGGAGGATTTTTCCAACTTATCCAGACTGAGAAACTTCGACTTGTATCGGAAAACAAAATGAATCTCTATCTGTCGAGCGATCATCCAGTACTCCCTTGGACTGGAGCTCTTTCTGGACTTTTTTTGCTTCATATATTTTATTGGAATACAAATCAATATGTCGTTCAACGAACGCTAGGTGGAAAAAGTCTGCGCGAGGCAAGACTTGGTATTGTAGCAGGTGGTCTGCTGAAACTTACTGTTCCATTCTTTTCTGTTCTCACAGGGATTGCAGCGTTTCAGATTTGGGCGGGACTTGGAGAAACAAAGTCAATTGATCCAGACGAAGCTTTTTCTAAACTTGTTGTACTAATTGTACCAATAGGCTATGGAATCGTTGGTGTGATACTCGCCGGACTTTTAGGAGCTATATTTTCAAGTATTGACTCTATGTTACATTCCGCAGCTACGCTATTTGCAATTGACTTTTACAAACCACTCCGCCAAAGGTTTGGTACAAAAATGGAAGGAACGGAAGAGCTACAAGCCGGACGTTTTTTTCTCTTAGCTTTTTCTTGTCTTGTTACAATTCTAACCTTGTTTTTTACCGATCCAAATTCAAAAGGTAATTTTTTCATTGAGTTATCTGCTCAAAGTTCACACTTCACACCAGCTCTATTAGTAACTTTTTTATTTGGAATTTTGAGTATTCCCGTCCGTTCCGTTTATGTTGGAATCAACATTGTTCTTACTCCGATTTTCTCCATTCTGTTAGTCCAGCTCTATCCTCACATTGCACCGGAATTGATCCAAAGTGTACTCGGGCAAAAGCTTAACTTTCTTCATCGAGTTTTTCTTTGTTTTCAATTTTCAGTATTTTTTCTCACGATAGCGACTTTATTTGATCGCCATCATACAAATGTTAATTTGCATGAAATCGCATCGAATTTTCTAATTTCAATCAAAAAACAAAAGCATTTCTTTAAAATTGGAATTCTAATTGTTTTCCTACTTTCTATCTTTATTGGAATTCGAATTTGGTTACCTAAGTACCAAGTTGAAAACTCTTTTACTGGAGGATTTTTTGTCTTTGTTATTGGAATTTGGATCAGTTATTTAAAAGCAAAGCTAGGAAACAACTTTTGGAAATCTTTTGCCAAAAGAGATGAGTGGTTGTTTGGTTTGCTTTTAGGAGTTACTTTCTTTTTCTACTTATATTTTTAATCAAAATTTAATACCAAAAGAACTCAAAACAACTTCTCATAAATTCTTTTTTCTTTTCAAATTATTATATTTTTTGTTTGCAGTTCAAACTAAACGAACATACATATATTCAATTAAAGAGGTATTTTGATGTTAAAAAAAATTCTTTATGGCTTGGTCGGTTTATTTGCTCTAATCCTTATCTTTTCGGCCTTTTTACCTGCAACATATCATGTGGAGAGATCGATCACGGTAAATGTTACTCCAGACAAGGTATACCCTTACATTCAAAACTTTGCAGAATGGGAAAAATGGTCCATTTGGGCCACACTTGATCCGAACCAAAAGTTAACTGTGTCTGGGGAACCAGGAAAACCAGGACACAAACAAGAATGGGACGGACCGATAAATGGAAAGGGATCGATGACAATTGATTCAAGCGAAAACAATGTGTATGTGAAAATGAGTCTTGTGTTCGATGAACCTCAAGCCATGGTTGCCGTTTCCAAATTCGAATTAAAACCAAAAGAAAACCAAACAATTGTTATCTGGCACAATGAAGGGAACTTAGATTACCCAATTGGAAGGATTTTTGGATTATTCTTAGATTCAATGATTGGAAAGGATTTTGAGGCAGGACTTTCGAAACTAAAAGAAGTTGTGGAAAAATAAAGATTGTATCCTCCAGAGAATGAAAGATTCTCTGGATTTATTTTGCCTTTTATTTCAATTTTTCCGATATTCCAAATATACGTTTCGGATTTGAAATTCCCTTTAATTTGTGTTCCCCTACATATTCCCATTTAACAGGGACTTGATCAGCTAAATTTTCTGAAACAAGAACAGCTTTTTTTAGTTCTCCACACATCCCAGCAATACGACTCGTTAAATTCACTGCTTCACCGATAACAGTAAAATCCAACCTATCTTTAGATCCAATGTTACCATATAGTATTTCCCCGGAATGAAGTCCAACTCCATGAAAAAATGGAATTTTTCCATCCTTTTCTCTTTTTTTGTTAAGATTCATCAAATCGTCTGAAATTTTACGAACAGCTAATAAAACTTTTTTCCCGACTAACACCTGATTAGAGTTAGAATAAGGAAAAACTGCAAGAATTCCATCACCAAGTAATTTCAAAACTTCACCACCATAAGATTCTATGATGGGAATTGCTAAACCAAAATATGCATTAAGTAGTTGGATCACTTCTGTAGGAGACAACTCCTCACTGATTCCCGAGTAGTTTCGAATGTCGGAAAACCATACAACAGAGTTTATCTTTTCATGTTCTCCAAGGTAGATTTTTCCGGAATAAACCGTTGAACCAGTCATCTTACCAAGGTAGATTCCCAAAAGAGATTCAGTCATTTCTGATTGGAGAAAGGTCATCCATTTTAAGGAGATAAGTTTGAGTGCTTTTTCCAAAAAGTCGAGATCATCGGCGGAAAAGCCACCTGGTTTTTTAGTGAGTAAACTTAAAAAAGCGAGACTGTTTCCTTTTTGAACAATCGGTACAGCGAGATAACCGCTTGCTCCAAAAGGAGCCAACTCTTCCAGAATCGGGAATGGATATTCATCAGGTTTCTCATCTGTAAATTGATAAGAGTAACTTTTGTTGTTAGAGAGAATATATTGTATGGGGCTTTTTGTAAATTGGGTTGAACTGGTAGACCCAACTTTAAATCTAGATTCTTTTAACAAACCAGATTTAACTTGGAAATCTCTTGTGGAATGAAAAAAGGGGGTTACCGTTGTCTCTAACATCGATTCTAAGTTATACGGTGCCCAAAGGTAGGATAAGGTTTCTACTTGAGGGTGGAGAGTACGTGTCCCTATATTCGCACGAATGATTTGGAATTGGTGTTCTTGTAAAAAAGTTATGAAATTATCAAATAGGTCAATGGTATTCTCAATCTTTGGTAAAATCTCAAAGTACCAGGCAACAAATTCATTTAACATTCCAGTTAGACTCGAGAAGATGGCAAAGATGGGAACACTTAGAATGATTTCATAAGAGTTCCCGACGGATTTTTGTTTATTTCAGTTTGGCATCCAAACGTTTCTGAACTGCTTCCATAAATTGGAAGGTATCCAGTTCCGTTTTTTTTGCAGCAGTAGACAGAGAAAGAAGGTCTTTTGTCATCTCGCCACCTTCGATGGTTTCAATGATTGCCTCTTCCAATTTGACAGCAAAGTTTACAACATCTGGTGTTCCATCTAGTTCTCCACGCTTCGCAAGTGCCCCAGTCCAAGCAAAAATGGATGCAACAGAGTTTGTGGATGTAGATTCACCTTTTTGGTACTTACGGTAGTGGCGGGTAACAGTTCCATGTGCTGCTTCGTATTCATACTTTCCATCTGGGGAAACAAGAACGGAGGTCATAAGTCCAAGGGAGCCAAATCCGGAAGCCACCATATCACTCATTACATCACCATCATAGTTCATAAGTGCCCAAAGTTGCCCGCCTTCATTTTTCATGATCTGGGCAACAGCATCATCAATGAGATAGTAGCTATAGGTAATACCAGCCTTTGACATTTCTGCTTCTTTTTCTTTAGCCAGGTTATCAAAAATCTCACGGAATCTTGCATGGTATTTTTTTGATATCGTATCTTTTGTCGCAAACCAGATGCTGATTTTTTCGGATAATGCGTAGTTAAAACAAGCTTGCGCGAATGATTTAATGGACTCATCCAAGTTAAACATTCCCATTGCGACTCCACTACCCTTAAACTCGTTTACGAGCAATCTTTGTTTTTCTTTTCCTGACGCATCTGTGTACACGAGCTCAACTTTACCTGCGCCATCAACCAACATCTCCGCATTTCGATAGATATCACCGAAAGCATGACGTCCAATCGCAATTGGTTTCTTCCATGAATTTACAGCAGCAGGGATGTTTTTAATAGTAATTGGTTTTCGAAAAACGGTTCCATCAAGAATCGCACGAATTGTTCCGTTAGGTGATTTCCATTCTTGTTTGAGGTTGTATTCTTTGACTCGATCAGCGTTCGGCGTAATAGTTGCACACTTTACACCTACACCATGTTTTTTGATTGCATTTGCGGAATCGACAGTCACTTGGTCATCAGTTTTGTCTCGGTATTCAACGCCTAAGTCATAATATTCTAATGTTATATCCAAATATGGATGGATGAATCTATCTTTAATTTCTTTCCAAATGATCCTTGTCATTTCGTCGCCGTCTAACTCGACTAACGGTGTTTTTACCTTAATTTTCCCCATTGAATTCTCCTTTGTTTGTTTTTAATTCCTTTCGCATTTAAATCTGGTCTTTGATGTATAGATTCCATAAATAATGGCAATATTCCGTCGAATTATTGATGGCTCCTGAAATAGTATGAATTCCTGTCAAAGATGTATATCTTTTTCTATAGGCTTCTTTTTCAGAAATTTTTACAAGTTTTGCCTCGAGCCGAGCTAGGACTTCTTTCCAAGATTCGCATAGTTTTCTTACTTCCTCATCATCAGACAAAATTCGCAATTCCTCCGCTTCTTGGATGCTGATTTCCCAAAATTGAGGTGGGAAAGCGGGCGGAGTGTACTTATCTCGAATTTCATCCAAATCCCTTTCGATTTCTTGGTCCCTAAATGACCCTAGAAAAAAAAAGCTACTGAATCGAACGGAAATGGGAAGGTAAAAATTGAAATTTGAGTCAGAGGCAATCATCTGCTGGATGGCCCAACGAATTGATTTTTTCGAAGATTCACTTTTTTGATTGAGTGTTGCCGAATCGCAAGATTTTAAAGAATCAAAACAAAATTGAACAAATCGAAGTTTTTCCTTCCAAAATATATTGAGAATCTCTGCTAGCATTCGTTTCGTTCATGTTTACCAAGGGAAAGGATTTTTCAAGTGAGAATCCCTTTTTTTAGGGACCAAACTGCGAGTTGTCTACCTTCCCAAGTATGAACGAAATCAAAAACAAATGGCGCGAACTTACGACAAAAAAAGACGAATTCCTACATATCCTGAGGATATTGAATCATTACTATGAAATGAGGGGAGAAAACAGATCGGAGCGATTTATCTTTCGAGAAACTCTAGTTCGAACCGATCCGGGCGATATTCAGATCTATTTTTCTAAAATCGGTGAGTACGAATACCAAGTTGCCTGTGCGATTCCAAAGTCAGCAAAAATAGAGTCTTGGATTCATATAGATGGAATAGCTGAAGAACGGATGAAAATGCGGGAAGTCGGGAACCTAGAACACCCCGTATTTTCACTAGTTTGCCTTGGCGATTTATTCCAAATCGCAGTTGAGACAGAGAATCCAGTATTATAATTTTTTGAATTTATGTTGATTCTTTTCAATCCATAACCAAATTTCCAGATGTGAAACAAAGCAAACGTTACCTTTTAAACTTCGTATCTGTTTTGGTTTTGGGTTTTTCGGGAATCTCAGGTCAATCAAAACTTCCGGATTTCAAAACCCAATTTTCACCTGAGGAAGGTTATTTGCAGGCTTGGAACTTTACTTTCCACAATGAAAGGTATTCCGTGTTTTCCACATTTTTGGTGAGTAATTTTGGTCCCGGTTCTAAAAACAATGGAATCTCTATTTTGATTAAAGAAAAAGGCAATCCGCTCTATTACTCTACACGCGAGTTTTCTATTGATGATTATGAATCTAATCCTGATACATTCCACCAACGCAGTGGCGAAAATTGGATGGAATACAAAGATGGTTTGTATTCCTTTTATATGAAATATCCAGAATGGGAAATTAAACTTTCTTACAAACCTAAAAAAGGCTCCGTTCCCATTTCGAATGGAAAATTCCCCTTGTTAGACCCAGCTAATTTTGTTCAGGCGGACATTCCTTTTTCCTTTTCAAGTGTAACTGGAACGATCAAAAAAGGTGATGTAATAGAGGAAGTTTCTGGCACCGGTGGAATGGAACACCTTTTGACAAATTACCCAGTTTATAAATTTTCAAAAAAATGGGAGTTAGTTCGCGCGGAAACAAAAAATGGCTTTCGGATCTTTACTGGAGGATTTATCGGAAATTCGAATTTCCCAGGTAAATTTTACAGAAGGGTAGTAGTACTATCACCAAACGGTGAGCCAACGATCGAAGCTACTGTTGAAGGAGCGGAAGTATTAAAATGGGAAAAAGATTCTATTTCTGGATACACAATTCCAAAATTGGAAAAATTGACTTTTTTCGAAGGTAGCTGTTCTATACTGGTCAATCGAACAAAGACCATTGCTAGTATGAGCGCTTTGGAAAACATTTCCAGCTTTCTAAGGTTTTTTATTCAACTTTTCTTCGCAAAACCGTATCAAATACATTCATCCGCAGAAGTGTCGGTTGATTGTCCCAAAACCTGGTCAGGGATGGGGAAAGGGTCCCACTCCAACTATCTTATCAATGAATAAATGATCTCATATCCAATTGTCATACGATAAACTTTTGACCTTCATGTGCAATGTGGATTTGCATACGATCGTGTTTTAAAATTTTCGATTCATCCAATATGATTTTAACAATTTCATTGTCCGTGTGATCTGGTTCATGGTGGGTCAGAACAACAGACCGAATCTCCATCATCTCAGCAAAATCGACCGCCTTACCTACAGCCGTATGGCCCCATCCAATTTTTTTCTCCGCTTCCGCCGAGCTATATTGGGCATCAATAATAATGAGATCTGCACCAGCAATTTGAGGTTTTAATTTCAAAAGATGTTCTCTGTCCTCCTCGCGATACTCTACATCGGTACAGAATAAAAATACTTTGTCGCCTTCCTTTACGCGGTAGCCAGTACAGGAACCAGGATGTCTAAGTCCAAAAGGAATTATCTTTAATCCACCTAACATATACGAATCAAATTCTTTCCACAAATGGAAGGATTTTTTTGATGCCATCTGATCAAAGGTAATTGGAAAGTTTTCTGGGTGTTGTTGGCGTACCATTCTTTCTTCCAAGTTTGGAATCGCCGAATAAAAGTTAATCTTACAACTTGGAGAATAAGCTGGTTTAAAAAAAGGCCAACCTTGGATATGATCCCAATGTGTATGCGATACTAAAATGTTGAGTTCGAGTTCTTCGCCACTAAATGCGAGGGGAGCAAGTTGGTTTCCCAAAACCCGAATCCCAGTGCCCATATCAAAAATAAGTTTCTCTCCGTTATCACCTTCAAGATAAACGCAAGTGGTGTTCCCTCCTAAATCTTGAGAAAGTGGGATCGGGAGATTTGCTAAGAAGTCCTCTTCTGAGAAAGTTTCTGGGTTTTTTGCCCATTCTTCTCTTGCCATTTTTAATATTTTGAGCTGTTTTTCCTTTTGGTCCGCTTTGGGAGTTGGTGTAGGAAGGCTTCCTCTAACACCAAAAAGAGTTATTTTCATCTATTTCCTTTCTTAAAACCTGGCAAATATAATATCGGATGGATCTTCATTGTTAGTTAGTTCAGAAATCCAGGAAAAATTATGGAAGTTTACCACAAACTCTTCCTATTCTACAACCTATCTTTTGAAACCCATAGAGCGAGGAAAAAAAATCGATCTGAGAGCATATTTTCCTCAGGGGATTTCACAGTTTACATTAGAGTTAGGTTCTGGCTGGGGAGAGGTTGCCATTGAACTTGCAAAATCACAGCCAAACACTGGTTTTTTACTTATGGAAAAAAAGATCAATCGGATCATTGCTACGGAAAAACTTAGGGAAACCGCGGATCTAAAAAATATTCGATATATGACAGTTAACTTTCAATGGTTTTTCTCCGAGCTATTGGAAAAAGAGTTATTTGATACGGTGATTATCAATTTTCCTGATCCATGGCCGAAACGAAAACACCATAAAAATAGATTGATGACAGAACCGATGCTAAATCAAATCTACGCGTTACTCAAACCTGGCGGGAAGATACTTTTTGCAACTGACTACGGTCCTTATGCTCGGAAAACTATCTCTCTATTCCGAAAAAATAATTACTTTTTTTGGACGGGACCAGAGTATTCTTTTAGCCGTCCCGACTTTCCTGTCTCCTTCTTTGAATCTGAAAAAAAAGAAGAAGGCAAACGAATCTACTACTTAGAGAGAATCAAAAAGTAATTCCAAAAAAGGAGTTGGTATTCGCGAGACAAGTTCGCATACCAATCCGACTAGTCTAGAACAATTGTACTTATCTTCAAACCGTCCCGATCACCATTCCAAGGGATGTTAACAGATTTCTTATCTTTCGTAAGTACGAGTTCTTTAGCTTTTCCTTCCAAGACAGCATCGTCCAAAGGTAGATAAAAGTCAGAATTACTCGAAAAACTATCCTTCCATTTTGATTTTCCATTCCAATGGTATACAGTATCTTTTGTTTTGATTAAGTAAGAATCATACAAACGAACAATGGAAAGGATTTTGTTCGTATTTCCTAGTGAAGTAATTTTATTTCCTCCACTCCAAAAAGAGATCTCGGCACCGACTTGAATCAAACAACTATCTTGTAAACACCCAACAAAAGTTGCGGAATCTTTTGCATCCCTCTTTGCCAAACTCAACTGTGGTTTCAGGTTAACAATCGTTACATCTTCTTTTGGGACAAGTTCTACTGTTTCCAGTTTTACCTCTCTTTTTGTATCCCGAATAATGGCTAGAATACCCGTCTCCAAAAATCCAAAGTCAGTAACATCATTCCCATCAACTTCTGCCTTAGATTCGAGACCTAGATCGTAAATTTTAAGTTTTTTAGATTTGGACTTTAGATTCTCAAAAAGGAAGGCTACATTCTTCCTACCGCCTGAAATCTGTTTGATGATCCAACCTGGCATTAGAGTTTCTTTGCCTCTTAGTTTTCCACTTTCTGGATACAAACGATTCAATTCTTCGCCACGAGACAAATAAAGTTCCTGTCCTGGAACTATCAAATCGTAAGCCGTATTTGTATACACTTTCCAAACCTGTTCTTTCGTTACTCGATCAAATCCTGATATCGCCGATCCATAATTGACAATGATTCGATTGGGATAAAGAATAGGAGTGGAAATAGGTGTCCCCGAAAGACCTAACTCTGTCACATGTAGAGGCGCTTCATCCAACTCATCGGACGGAAGGAGACGAGCATATTTCGTATCACCATACTCTTTAAGAAGTTTTCCTTTAACCCAATTTCGCTTTGTTTTGTTTTTTTCGGACGGTGACTGTTTCTGTTTTGCATCTAGAATCCGAAAGGAAGCAAAGTAAGCTTCAGATGAGGGATTTTCAGATAACACGCGATCCATTATCTTTTCCGCTTCATCTAACTTATTTTCTTTAAAGTAAATATAGGCCAATTGAATTTCACCATCTGTAAAATCTGGATCCGTTTTTCGAATGGATTCCAATATTTCCTTAGATTCTTTCGTGAGATCTTCGTTAAAGTACGCAATAGCTAAATTGTACGATGATAGTCCAAACTCGCCATCTTTGATTCTGGCTTTTTCAAATTCCTTTTTTGCCAAATCAACCTGACCCAGTTTATAAAAAGCAAGGCCCTTACCCACATTTGTTGGAGCAAATTCAGCATTCACTAAAATGGAACGATCAAAATTAAAAATTGCAGCATCATAATTCTTACGTTTCATTTCAATTAAACCTAACATATAATAACTATAATATGCGTTGGGTTTATCTCTTAAAATATTTGCAAATCCCTCTTCCGCCCTTTTTAACTCATTCTTTTTGTAGAAGAATGCATAGATTCCTTCACGAAAGGATGTTTCATTTTCTTTATTGTTACGAACTGCCGATTCCAAAATAGAAAGACCTTTCTCCTCTTCTCCCTTTTCGATATAACACTCTGCAATTTTTACGAGTAGAGAAGCTTTTGGTACACGATCGTATGCTTTTTGATATGGGGTAATTGCTTCCAAAAACCTCTTTTTGTTGAATAAAGTGTTACCTTCTTTTACAAACGGAATCACTTCCGCAAAACGAGAGTTTTCCGATATAACTTTTTCAGTCTCAAAAACTTCAGGAATATCTTTAGAATATTTCTTTGATTTTTGTATAAATTCGTTTGCTTTAACATAATTTTCTTTCGAATTTTCTTCAACGGCTCGTTTGTAATAAAGAGTTGCTAACCTAAAATCAATAGCTTCTGAACTTGAAAATTTTTTCTTTAGGTCAAAGTATATTTTCTCTGCCTCGTTCCAGTTCCCGGCATCTTCTGCAATCCTTCCTAGCGTAATAGCACTGAAAGGATCTTCCTTCGAAAGTTTCTCTAGCTGACCTAAATACTCTTTTTCCTTCTTAGATTCTCCTAATTTTGCATAAACTCTCGCAAGCCCCTGAAGAGCACCTGGATTCTCTTTATCCAAACGATATGCCTCTAAAAAAGATGCTTCTGCTTTTTTATAATCACCAAAGGCAAAATAGGCACGACCAAATGCGTTATGCGGAGCGGGATTTTCAGGTTGAATGCCTAAGGCTTTGCCATAAAGTGTAAGTGCTGGCTTTCGTTTGTCTTGGCGAAGGAAAGTATCACCTTCCGCAATGTATTTTTGCGATTCAGCAAGATTTCTAATCTTTGTTATCTCATCTTTCTTGGTTTTTGGGTGTGATTCTAATTTTTTTAAAACATCAAGTGCTTCATCAAATCTTGATTGGTCTATCAAAACATATGTTAAATTGATTCTTGGTTCCAAATAGTTTGGATCCCAGGTAGATGCATCTTGAAAACTAAGTGTGGACTTTTTAAGTTCACCCCACTTCCATTCACATATCCCCTGTTTGTTTTTGATTTCCGGATTTTTTGGAATTTTTAATAAGCCTTGTTTGGAAACCTTTAAGCATTCTGAATAGTTGTGATTTTTAAGAAAAACGTTACAAAGACCAATATACGCATTCGGGTTTGTATCTGACAAAGAAATAGATTTATTAAAACTTTGTTCCGCATCTTTGGTTTTATTTCCAAGGAGCTCAGCATTTCCAAGAAACGACCAGAGTGAGCCGTTGTTTGGCTGTAATTCTGTAGCTTTTTTAAACTCAGCGATTGCCTCAGGATATTTTTTTTTCGACAGTGCCTCATTTCCCTTTTGGATGAGCGATGCGATTTTTGTAGATTGTTTTGCATCTTTTGCAGCTTTTAAATTTGGGTTTAATGCCTCTGCCCTTGAAAAGTAGACCTCAGCTTCCGGATATTTTTTGAGTTCGACACAAACATCACCCAACTGGTTCAGAAGCTCAACTGGATATGGAAAATCTTTATCTCCATCAAGCGCCTGCAATGTGACAAAACTTTCGTCATAGCGCTTCAAGTTTTTTAAAATGATTCCGACTTTGTATTTATAAACAGTTTCGTTTGGTTTCAAAGAGCTTAGAGTTTGGTAGGATTTAAGTGCTCCCTCATTTTCTCCGAGAGTGGATTGGACCGTACCTAATCCGATTAATATCTTTTCATCTTTTGGATCTAAGTTATTTCCTTTTTCATACGATATCTTTGCGTTTTCGTAATCACCTAATTGATAATAAGATGCACCAATCAAAGCGTAACCGTCAGGCAATTCATAACTTTTCACTGATGCCTTAGCTTTTTGTAGTGCCTCTTCAAAATTTCCTTTTTGGAAGTCATTGCTTCCACTTGCAACAAGTTGTCTTGCCTCATCGATATTTTGTCTATCTGCCACGGAAGCAGATTCTACAACTGTATCAGTTATATTGACCTCTTTGTATTCTCGTGATTTACAAGCAAAGAAAACCAGAAGGATTAAAGTAAATTTTATAAATCTCATTTTTTTAATCTCTCCTCAAAAGAGATAATATCGGGATATTTAATTTTTAATGTGCGAAGAGGTGGGCCCGTTAGCGGAGATTCTGCGGGAGTAAGAACCGCTAGATTCCAAAATCCATCAAATTCCCAAGGAATTTCTTCAACCAGTTTATTACCAAACTTCAACCTTATAATTTTTTTCTCAGGATCGGTTTCGATAAATATCTTTCGGCCATCTTCAGGATCATTTTTTTTCCAACGATAGGATGACCGAACAGGAGCTTCTTTTTCAGGAGCAGAATAACTTACAGTGTGAAAATCGTTTTTATCAACAAAAACTAATATGGAATGATTTTTTTGATCGGTAAAAAAGATTCCAAGTCCACCATTTAATTCTTTTTCCAAACCGAAATTGACTTCACAGTTCATTCTTTCGGGGATTAAATCTTCTGAGTACACTCCGTACCAACCAGCGGGCAAATTCGAACTTTTATTAAAATTTAATTTTCCAGGGAAGGATGCATTAAAGTTTGGAGACTTAGTAGTCAGATTCCAAAATTCCTCGGCTTCCCAGCCAATTCCATCTTCAAGTGCAAATGGAAAGGCAACTTGAGTGATTTTTTTAGGTCGAATCTGTACCGAAAATTTTGAATACTCAAATTTACGGGATTCTTTGGTCCGAACAAGTCGTACAGGATAACTGCCATAAGGTACGCCTGCTTCAGCGTACTGAGTTGCACCTTTTTTTTGGTCGTTGATGTATAAATCTAAGCCAGATGGAAAACTTGTTACTACAACTGTTCCTTGAGAAATATCATCATTCCATTCTTGAAAAACTCTGTTTGTTTTTCCTGCACGTACAAGGATATTCCGAATGATTCGGTCTTTACCTGGTTTCGAAAAGCCGATTTTGTGTTTTCCGTTGATCAATTTAAAATTTATCAACGGAGCCTTGCCAATTTCAGTTTCATCCAAATAGATAGATGTTCCAGGGGTACTAGAAAATACAGATATAGAGCCAAAGAGTGAGGAATTTAAGATTTCCTTAACTTCGTCTTCCTTGGGCGCCGAGAGCTCCGAAAAATAAGAAGAAACATCATTTCCAAGGGGAACTAACAACTGTTTGGAATGAAATACATCTACTGAGTTTTTGGTTTTTGAGGGATCTAATCTTTCTTCGGTAAAAACGAAGAGAGTCTGCCCAAAAGAGATACCCAACACTGGATCTTTGTAGTGAACATCAACCTGCAATCGATTGTCTTTCATTTTTGCAGAAAGATTGAGTACTATATCTACGTCCGATGATTCATAAAATCCATCGGGAATATTTTTAGGGGCTTTTTTGAAGTTCCCAAAAAGACTGTGGTGTTGGATGATTCGAGTTTCCACCAACACCAGATCCTGAGGCTGAATGCCCTCTGGAATTTCCTTCCAGAGGAGGGAGAAATTGGGATTGTTTTTGTTTACGAGCCTTTCTTTGTAATCCCTACCAGACGGCAAAGGTTCCACTTCCCCAGATTCTAGAGAAGCAAACTCAGGTTTTGCGATCGATCGATTTAGTGTTTCAATTTTTTCTACCGAAGCACACGAAAAAAGGGAAATACAAAAAGCAAGTAAATAAACATATTTCATTTCGTCTTATCAAAACTCTCTTTAGGTGATAATTTTAAGGAATCTTTTTGAACATCTTTTTTAATATACTTAGAGTCTTCGATTGCCTTTGCGGTTTTAATCACTTCATCTGATTTCGTTTTTGTGATTTCCCGAGTTTTGGTGGCTTTTTCCATTTCTTCAATCGAACTTCCCATTTCCATTTTTTTCAATTCTTCGTTGTTGGACTTGAGTTCGTTAGCTAGAGATTCAAATTGAAGCATCTTTGTGTTTTCAAAAACTAACATTTCTTTCATTTCACCTAAGGATTGTTTGTCCATCGGCTTAATCATTTTTTCGCTGAGTTTTGTCTCATTTCCAACTTCTGCTGTTTTTTGTTTATCAATAACGATTTCGTTAGACGAGTTAGACTTACGAATAGCGATTGCACCATCTAACACAGAATACTTAACAACACATGAACCTTGTGCACATGCAACATTCCCTGCCTTTCCACTTGGGTTTTCAACGCTTGTTAAGAAACTTGTTCCACGGACACCGGCGATAGAAGTTGGTGTAACGATATTGAAAGAATCCGATTTACGTTCTTTCTTTAAAACCGTAACTAGTTTGCCGTATTGTATGTTTACTTCTGTTTCCTTTCCAGAGTCATTCGAAGCAATCGCTTGGTTGATGTTTAGAGATGTATTCTTGTTGAGTTTTAAAACACCGTCTTCCCCAAGAAGGATTTCGCAACTTCCATTTTCACCCGTTACAATTGTGTCGGAGGCGGTCAAAGGCTCACCTAAGCTCGCTTTTACTTGTCCACCTTCACGCAGTATGGCGACGTCACCTTTTACGAAGGCAATCACAACATTTGTTTGAGATTCTTCAGTTTTAGTGACTGTAGATTCTTTTGAGTCCTTTTGGCAGTTTAGAGTAATTATGGCAAATATTGCCACAAAACCTATCATCCGGAATAGATTGTTTGCTTTTAGTTTCATGGTTCTCCCTCCAAGAAATTCCTTTCTTACTCTATGTAACAAGTGAAGCCCTGGCAACTCTTTTCCCTAGTATCTTTTTGTAACGGCTTTCGACCAATGATCCCTCCTAGTCACTCGGTGGGGCTTTTCAAGACTTTCCAACATAGATTCCAGATTTTTGAACCTCGTTTCTTCCAGTTCAGTCTCCATGGCAAGAAGCATAGGGCAGTTTTCGTCCAAATGGCAACAGTGGACCTCTTGGCAATGGACCTTTTTTGAACCAAGTTCAGGAAAACTTTCCAAAAGTTCGGTTCGATCCAAATGTAGAATCCCCCACTCCTTCACTCCGGGAGAGTCAATGATGACGGTGTCCTCTTCTAAAAAGAGCGCAAAGGAGTTTGTGGTTGTATGTTTTCCCTTTTTTGTGGATCCACTTACCAAATTGGTCCTTTGGATCGTCTTTTTGTGCAAATGGTTCACTAAACTCGACTTTCCAACCCCTGAGTTTCCACAAAGAAACGTCCTTTTCCCTTTGCAACTTTCCCAAAAGGGAGAAACCGACTCCTCATCTAACAAAGAAATACTGATGACCTGATAACCGAGATCCAGATACCTTTTTTCTTTTTCCAAAATCACCTCTTTAGAAACTAAATCTTTTTTGGTGAACACGATGAGGGGATCAATTTTTGTATGAAATGCAGCGGCGAGCAATCGATCGATAAATCCAGACTTTGTTTCCGGTTCTGCATAGGAAGCCAAGATTGCTACTTGATCTAGATTGGCAGAAAGAACATGGCTGTCACCGTGATCGCTTTTTCTTGTGAGATAATTTTTTCTCTCTTCCTTTTCGAGAATGACCCATTCTTCACCAGTCGTTCTTTCGGCATAGACCGAATCTCCTACGACGAAGGGATGCCGGTCCTGAGAATCTTTGAGGCGCAATTTTCCCTTTAAGATGGCAAGTGCGTAGGAAGTCTCTTTGGAATACAATTCATAATAAGCACCAAAGATTCGAGCGATTGTAAATTTTTGTTTACCCAAACGAATTTCCGTTCATAGATTAGAATACTCATTATAACACCAAACGTATGCAAATACAAGTTTTCTTTAGATATCTATTTTTATTCCTGTCTCCCTTTGGGCTAACTCTCACTGGAATACTCGGATATTTTTTCGGGGATTGGAATTTATGCCTTTCTTGTATTATTTCTCTTTTAGGTATTATTTCAACTTGGGGGATTCTAAATCAGAGGAAAACGATCGAATCCCAAACCAAATCATCAGATCCAGTATCTCCAGCTAAAAAAAGAGACGAACTTGTACAAAGTCTTTTTGCGCTCGAAAAGTTCAAAGAGGAGCTGATATCTTTTAACGATCCAGACCGTATCAGTGTTACGATATCTCAGTTCTTAGAGAAAAAAATCCCTGCCAAATTCGTTCAAGTTTACACCTGGGATGAAAATGAAGGAATGTTTCGACCAAGACCTCTGCCACAGGCGGGTTCCCTACAAAGATTTCCATCCATCCCTATATTTGATCCTTTTTTACTCTGGTTGTCTGAACGAGAGGGAATTCACATAAAGGAAAACTTTATTTTGGAATTTACCCCAAGCCACCAGAAGATTTCGAAACAAGCTATCAAATTTTTTGAAACCACAGATTCCGAGTTAGTTGCAACACTTGCCATAAAATCAAGTTTGGTTGGTTTTATTTTACTTGGTGAAAGAACAGATGGCAAAAAATACGATATCACTGAAATCGAAATTATCTTAGAAATTCTTTCTGTTTCTCTGATGTCCATTTCCAACTCCATGATTTACCAACAATTGGTCAATCTGACTGAAAATTTGGAAGCAAAGGTTAGGGAGAGAACACGGGAATTGGAAGAAGCGCAGGCCCATCTCGTACAATCGGAAAAGATGGCTTCACTTGGTGTGATGGTAGCAGGAATTGCACATGAAATCAACACCCCTGCGGCAGTGATCAATGGGGCTGCAGATAATTTAGATACTAACTTAGTTTATATCTTTTCTCACTTAGGTGATGTTTCTACTCTGATTCAAAATCCAGATTTCCGGACCATGTATGTGGATCTACTTTTTAGTTTTGTAAAGGAGGATCCTGCGGGGAAAATTGATCCTCGAGATAAGTTCAAACTTAAGAAAGAAACAAAACTCAAGTTAATCGAAGATGGAATCGGCGAAAATGATGCAATCGATCTATCAACTTTTTTAATCGACCACCAAATCATTCATATGCAAGAAGAATTAGTTCGGATTTGGAAGGCAGGCGGAAAAGAAATCTTTGAAATGCTAAAAAACACATTAAGTCTTCATCGAAACATTAAAAATATTAAATATTCCATTCGCAATATCGTTAGAATTGTTAAAGCATTAAAACACTATTCTCACTTGGGACAAGCATCTTATGAAATGGCAGATCTTGTTGAAAGTTTGGAAAATACATTAGTGATTATGCAAAATCAAATCAAACAAGGTGTCGAAATAGAAAGAGAATACTCTCCTATACCACAGGTAAAATGCAACGTGGATGAGCTAAATCAGGTTTGGACAAATCTCATAACAAACTCGCTACATGCAATGAAAAAAACGGAAAAGCCAGTTCTTAAGATTTTTACAAGGTGTATCGGAGAAGATTATGTTTTGTTAGGCTTTGAAGATAATGGTATGGGAATTTCTCAAGAAATCAAAGACAAAATTTGGGATCCATTTTTTACTACAAAAGACCAAGGTGAAGGAAGTGGACTTGGTCTTGGAATTGTGAAAGGAATAATCGAAAAACACAAAGGAAGAATTGAGATGGAATCTTCTCCTGGAAAAACAAGATTCCTCGTATATCTTCCATTAGATGGACCTGGTGATGTTCCAAATATTCCCAAAGAAGTAATACGTGAAATCAGAGGCTAGTCGACACCCACAGTTTAAACCCGGATTTTTAGAAAGATGGGGTCGAAAGGTTTTGATTGAACTTGCCCTATCCAGAAATCCTCCTTCAAAACAGATAAATGAAACTCAAGGGGAAGATGTAACCGAAAATAAGTTTCATATCGAATCTAGGCGACTTATTGTTTCAGGGGTATTTTGGTCATTTTGGATCGGTTTTTTACCATCCGTCTTATTTGTATTTTTTTTAGGATATGGGCCCGGGTTTGATACGAATCACCTAAGTTTACATTCTGTTCTGTGGATTCTTGGATTACTTATCTTTTGGACTGTAATAGAATTTTATTTACTTTTTCGTTTGGGTTTTTTATTGGCATACAAAATGGCAGAACTTGCAGAGATGGAACTTGCCAACGAACCAGAGTTATATACTCCTCTTCCAAGTATGCTTGCAAGGATTGTATTAGAGATTCCGGATCCACGAATTTTGATCTATGGAATCGATCCTTATAAACACCTCGATAAACGAGCAGCCTTAATTAGCACAATTTTATACAAAAGCAAAGTATTTTTATCTAATATCTCTGCTAAATTTATTTTGAAAGCTATAATAGGTCGTAGTAGTCTTAGGTATTGGATTGAATATATATCAGGACCTATCACTGGTTTGTGGGACGCAGTTACAACATATATTATATTGCGAGAACTTCAAAAGAGAATAATAACGAGAAAGATTTCTAATTATTTATTAACCGAAATTACCAACTTACATCTTTCACAGAAAAATCTGAATCAAATCATTCGAACGGTAGCTTTAGCCATTGTATTCACAAAAACATTTCATCCAAATTTTGAGTTTTTGATACTACGTTTGGTGGGTTTTTATGATGACATCGAATCACTACAAGAACTAGACAGTTGGGAAATATGGCTTACCGGATTTGAGTCTTTATCCAAAGAGGAGAAAATGATTAACATGAAACTATTCGCTATTCTATCCGCTTTCGACGGAAAACTGAATCAGGAAGAAAAAATTGGATTTTTAGAAATTCAAAAATATTCCAATTTTTCCGCTATGGAATTCACAAACTCCCTTTGTAAAAAAATAAACGAAGGGAAACTTAGCAAAACTCTCGAGATGGTTCGAGAGTTTTGGACTTGATTCTTTTTGGTCTTCTTGTGAATTTCAGATGGTCTAATGGCAAATAGGAGAAAAAAATGGCATCGGTTACATTGAAGGGAAATCCAGTTCCCTTGGAAGGAGAACTTCCCAAAGTTGGTGACAAAGCACCTGATTTTAAAGTAGCAAAACAAGATTTAGGTGAAGTAAGTTTAAAAGATTTTACTGGTAAAGTTAAAATCTTAGTGGCAGTCCCCAGTTTGGATACCTCAGTTTGTGCAATTGAAACAAAAAAATTCAATGAAAAAGTAGCAAAAGAAACAGAGATCGTTACACTGATTGTATCTGGTGATTTACCTTTTGCAATGAAACGATTTTGCTCTACGGAAGGAATCGATTCCCCGAGCTTAGTTACGGGTTCACAATATAAGGATTTTTCTTTTTCCAAAAATTACGGAACCCATATTGCCGGCGGTCCTCTTGCTGGATTGTCAGCGAGAGCTGTGTTTGTGGTTGATAAATCGGATACAATTCGTTATGTCGAGCTCGTTCCAGAAATTGGAAGCGAACCCAATTATGACACAATCCTTGCCGAAGCAAGAAAGCTAATCTAGTTCAGTTGATGAACTTGGCAAGGAAGGTCCTTCAACTTTGCCAAGTTTACCAATTTACCTTTTAATCCCTCATCGAATGTAAAAATAAATCCAGTCCACTCCTCTAATTTTAAAAATTCGAGTGTGTATTCAATTGCCTGATCTCTTCGCTTATCATCCATATGCCGAAAGGGTTCATCCAATAAAAGGAATGGAATTTTTTCTTTCGTTCCAATTCGATATGCATATTCGATCCGCATAGCATAGGATAGCTGCTCTCGAGTTCCAGTGGAAAGGTTAGAAAAATCTCGAGACTCATCTGTTCTCATTTCCTTTAATTTTATATCACCACCGATTTCTGACTTTTGCAAAATTCGAGCCTGGTCTTTCGAGTGTAAAGAAGACCAGCGATTTTGTAAGGATTTGATTAAAGAATTCATTTGGTGATTGGATTCTCCCTCCATCGATGCAAAGACTTCGCTCAACTTTTCAAATGCTCGTATGTCGAGTTCTCTTTTTTCTAACAAATGAATCTTCTTTTCTAAATCCTTTTTAGATTCTTCCCATTCTTTACTTGCGGGAATCATTTGGGTTTCTAATCGAGCTTTTGCATTGGTGATTACTAAATCCAACTCCACTAAATTTTTTTCCAAAGATTTTAATTTAGATTTCTTATCAGCTAACTCTGATTCTATTTTCAATTTTAAAGATTTCTCTTCTGACGTGAACTCTTTTGAAATCCCTCTTTTTTCTTTATCTACAATTGTATCTTTGATTTTTAGTTTTAAGGTCTGAAGATCTGTTTCCCCGAATCTTTTGATTATTGTTTCTACCTTCGTTGACAAAGTATTGTATTCGTTATTCCGAATTTTTATATCTGTGTACTTTTCCTTGAGCTCGTCTAAGGATTTAGTTTCAGTCTGTTTCCAGGTTTCGTTCAATTGTCGCTGGGTTTCTTCAGCTTGGATTTGGGATGTCGTAATTCTATCATCCAAAATCTTTATTTCTGCGTCCTTTCCTTGGACCTCTTTTTTCAAATTTTCTATTTCTAATTGGATTTTCAAAAAATCCTTTTCCAAGCGATTGATTTCATTCAAAATATCGTCAACACTCAGATTTCGGTATTTCAAATCACCTAATGACTGAGTCTCAATCGTATTTGCGATTTCAGAAAGTTTTTCGCGAAAGACATTTTCATCTCGAATTGTAAACTTTTCTTGGGATTTTTGAAATAGATAAAAGCCTACTGCAAACCCAAACACAGATAACAAATAGTAGTAGGGTTCCCAATTTGAAATAGCAATACCAATAGAAAAACCGATAGATGAAAAGATGGCAAACATTGCTAAGATTATATAACTCAAGTTCCATTTTGTTTGGATTTGAAATGGAATATCGTTTCTAAGAGAATTTAATTTATTTTTCCAAACTTCAAAAAATGCTGAGTATCGTGTCAATTCGACGCTTGCAGATTCTTTTATTGATACTTGATCAAGTAGATTTTTTCTTTGATTTCCTTTTTCCAAACTTTGTTTTTTTAAATCGTCTATTCTTTCAATCAATACTAGATTTTCTTTAGCTAATCTAGTCGCCCTTTCGTCGTAAGATGCTGAAATAAAACTTTCATCTTGTTTTCGTTGTAGTTTTAAGGATTCGAACTTTAGAAGAATTGCATATATTTCATTTAATTCTGCATAACTTTCATTTTCCTTTAATTCCAAAATCTTTTCTTCATAATTCTGAATGGACTTTTCGAGAGAGTCAATTTCTCCAAGAATTAGTTTCTTTTCGGCATCTTTTTTAGGAACATCGGAGAATGAATTGGCAATTTCTTTCAGTCGCAATTCTGAATTTTTAAATTTAATTTCAGATTTTTCTAATTCTTCCTTTGCAGTTTTGAGATCTCTACCAGGTTTTGCATTTCCCTTTCGATTACAATTATCGAGAGCCATCGATTTTAGTTTTTTTGGATCATATCCACTATCAAATAGGCTGTCTTGGATTGCTTTCGTAAGATCTTTATCACTTGAGTCAATGTTCATCTGACCTTCGCGAATCACGAGAGAATTTAACATCAGATTGACGGGGACTGATTTTTTTTCAAAATCTAGTTGGGAAGATCGATCTTTTTGGTATCTTCGATTGAGTAACTTACCAAATGTATTTGTTCCAGGGATATGAATCAAACAAGAGAGAATCGAATCTAAAATTGTAGTTTTTCCAGACTCATTGGGTCCAAAAAAAATTGTTAGAGGACTTACCTGAAACTCCTTTTCTGTAAAATGTCCAAAGTTTTTAAGTCTTAAATTCATTCCTATTTCCCTTCCACAATCAAACGAATTCCATTCAATTTGGTCTGTTTCCATAAGATCTCATCCATTTCTGGTTTTAAATCTGCCATCTTCTTAAGAAAGGAAGCTACAAACTGGTTGTCTTTTAGATTTTCAATCACCTGAATCTCATCTGATTCAGAATCAATTTCCAATTTGCGAAAACGGTCTTTATAATTTTTTAAAACTTCATTTTGGAATTTTATTTTATTTTCCATCGATTCCACGGTTCCTCGAAATCGAATATTTACATAGTCCTCCTTTTGAAATGTATCCAGTAAGGTATTGATGTCTTCTTCCGGATTTCCATCGATACCTAAAAAAATTTCTAGATCGCGATATAAACCCGCCGATTTCCAGATTATTCTTTCGGAGGACAAAGCACCATCTTTGATCTGAATTATAAATCCACCACGCTCTCCAATCTCAGCCTTGCGCCAAATACGACTAGATCCCGCATAACGTATTTTACATTTTCCCAAGTCCAAACCTCTTGTGGAATGTAAATGTCCTATTGCCAAATAATCTAAATCTAAGGTTTGAATTAAACTTGGATCAAGATAGGACCCACCTTCCTCTGTTTCTTCATCCAAACCAGTAAAACTCATTCCTGTGACTGTTCCATGCGCCAGTCCAATTCTCCACTTTTTTTGCTTTGGAGGAGGTGGGCTTAAAAATAGATCGCTATAGTTTGTTTGGTGAGGAATTGCAAGGATCTCTAAATCATTTTCAATTAACAGGGCAAAAGGAGTTTTATCCAGCAAATGAATCTTAGGTGACCAATCGTACATCGAAAATCCCTTTGCCTCTGAGTTTCTCCTCAAGATTTCGTGGTTTCCGGGCAAAAAGAAGATTTTTCCTGAAAAAGATTGGCAAGACTTGATAAAATCTGGACGAAGGTTCTCTAGGTCTTCAAAAGTATCAAAAACATCACCACAAAAAAAGATACCCTGACAGTTGTTTGTCTCTGCTGAATTCAGAATTTCATTTAAGACAGAAAAGGAGTATTCTCTATCGGAAGGAGACGACTTGGAGAGATGCAGGTCTGAAACTTGTAAATATTTCATAAATTTGTCTAGGAGAGATTTTAACATCCCCCTAGGACAAATTTGACTCCATCTTTAAAAAAATCAAGGGCTTCCGATTTATATCACTCGATCTTTTTTAAACTCGGCAATTTTATCCTCACTAAATCCAAGTTTATTTAAGATTTCAGAAGTGTGTTCGCCATGTTCTGGCGGGTCCAAACGATATTGGAAGGGAGTTTTAGAAAAATGGAAAGGGCTTCCAAACTGAAGAATTGGGCCAAATTTCGGATGGTCTTTTTCCAAGATCATCCCACGATCTTTCCAATGGGCATCATTCTGAACCTCATCCATTTTCAGTATCGGAGAGAGACAGGCATCTTCATTCAGAAAGATAGGCTCTAAGTCGGCAAAGGTCTTTGATTTAAAAAAGTCAGTTAATTTTTGTTTTATGGTGTTAAAATTCTCTTCAATCATAGGGAGTTCTTTGGTTAAACTTTCCATACCTATAGCCCGAAGGAAGGTCTGAAAAAACATATCCTCTAGAGCGCCTAAAGCAACAAATCTTCCCTCTTTTGTTTCATAAATATTATAATTTGGTAATTTACCTGAAAGAATATCGTTTCCTGGCTCTGGACTTTTACCAGAGGCGGATAGAATACCTCCGTAGAGAGATGTAAACTGCAAACTAGCATCCGTCATCGAGATATCTATCCTTTGTCCTATCCCAGTTTTCTCGCGGTAGTAGAGTGCTGCTAGAATCGCAGAAAGAGCCGTAAGTGTACCTCCACCAACGTCTGCTAGTTGGAATCCAGCAGGTCTTGGTGGATTTCCAGTTTGGTCTAAAACACCAGAAATTGCCAAATAATTCAAATCATGCCCCGCGAAATTAACATATTTTCCTGATATGCCATATCCAGAAATACCACAGTAGATGAGTTTTGGGAATTTTTTGCTAAGAACATCGTATCCCAAACCCATCTTGTCCATACCATCAGGACGAAAACCTTCCAAGAGTATATCAGCATCTTCTAATAATTTGAATAAAATTTCCTTAGCCTGTTCTCTTTTTAAATTTAGCGTGAGAGCTTTTTTGTTTCGATTGAGCATCATATAAAGAGCCGGATAACCTGTTTTTCCTTTAAACATGGCCCGAGATCCGTCATATGCCCGTGGATTCTCGATTTTTATTACCTCGGCCCCCATGTCAGCTAAATGTTGAGAACAAAGTGGGCCAGGGAGAAGAAGAGATAAATCAACTACCTTTACGCCAGATAGGGGACCTTTGGATTCAATAGATTCTTTCATAACTTTTTGAAAGAGATTCAATGCATCCGAATCTGCAAGTATAAATTCCTAAACATTTGAACAAGAAAACTTTCGGTTCAGGCAAATTAGATTAATGAACATAGCCTTGTTTTTTTAAAATATCAAGAGCCTCCTCACCTAAATCTAAGCTCCTTTCATAATTTTTAGCAATACCTCCTTGTTTCCAGATATGTACCTTGGCTTCTAAAATACCAGGAGGATCACCTAATGGAGATTCGTATAAAAGTTCACAGTTAAAGGAACAAGAAGAAAGACTCAGTCCAAAATTGCCTATGAGTATCTCGCTTTCGCTTATTTTTTTGCTATCTTGAAGGATCTCTATTCTTGGAAATGAGACATCCGGGTAAACTTCAAAACGAAGTAGACCTTTTTCCCCACCTTGTTTGAATTGAAGCTGTATCATTCGACCTGTATCTTTCCAAGTTATTTCCTTGGGCATTTGAATCAGACGTAACTTTCCATGGGGTATAGAAATTTTTAAAATACTATCTCTTGTTAAATTATAACGTATCGAATAGATAGGTAATTTAGGTTCCATAGATCGTAGTTTTTTCCAAAGATACAAGATTCTTTCTTTTTTATTGGTGTCCAATTTCAGTTCATCTAATCTCTCTATATCCGGGATCTTCATTCCGAAGATTTGATTAGGATCTGATTGAATATCTGTATGTATGTAGAATTCTTGTCCGACATGCCCTTGCCAAAATTTTCCGATCTCATGAAATCGATAAGAACGTTGCAGTAAAAAATCGCTCCCTTCCCCATAACACTGAGTAGATCTCGTCTCACCATAATAAAATCTAGGTTGGATGTCAGTAGATTTATGTAGAGAAACCAAACTCTCACCATCCAAGTCCGTAGGAATTGGATTAGAACTTACTTCAAGTATGGTTGGGTAAATATCGATCGAACGAGTTAAGTCATTAACTAAGAAGTTTGTTGTTTGTTTGGGGTATTTGATTAATAATGGGACATGTATATTTTCTAAAAAAAGATCTTGTCCATGCCCGTAGTAAGTGTTAGTTCCTGTAAACGGTGAAATCGAATGATTTGGATGCATCACCTCACCATGGTCAGCTGTGATAAGTATTAGAGAATTATCCCATAGTTTAGCTTGCTTTAAAAAGGTGAAGATTTTACCAAGTTCTTCATCAACAAAGGCAACTTCCCCTAAGTAGTTTTGTTTTTTCTCTTCCAAAACTTCTGTCGTTTTTATCCGTGATGTAAAACCTGGGGGAGGAGTATAGGGTTTATGGGGATCATTGAAGTTTAAAAAAAAGAAAAATGGTTCCTTTGAATTCTTCAACTCATTGTCAAATATATCTAGTGTCTTTTTGGTAATTTTAATGGTATCGCTTGAGTAATTTGAAAAATCCGAAAGAGTATCGAACCCAACATCAACACCTAGTCCATATTTATCTGTAAGAAATGGATTGTTTCCAACCATATAGGTTTTGTATCCAAAATTTTTTAAGTATTTGGGGAGTGGATTTTTTTCTTTCTTATAAAAAAGATCTACCTCTTCCTTTGTAGTTGGATAATCCCAGAAATTGACAGGACTCCTCGAAGCATATTTACCCGTAAAAAAAACAATTGTAGACGGCCTTGTCCAAGCGGCGTTCACCAGATGAAAATTATAAGTAACGGCCGTTTTAGTAAATTCTTCTAAATTCGGTGTAACACCATAACGACCGATGATATCTGCTCTTAGGGAATCGATAACAATCCAGATTATATTTGGTTTAGGGGATTGTTGCGGAAGTTTTGAGTTTAAACTATTTTCCCTACAATTGTAACTTAAAATAATTGCAATTGATATAAAAGAGAATAAAGAATTACGGCTCAAGATTCAACATCAAACATTTGCAATGCGGTCAGCCATACTCCAACCAAAATAAAACCTATTCCAAGCCACTGCGTGAGATTCAATCTTTCCTTAAAAAGTATAGCAGACGCAATCAATACAATGATAAAACCGCTAGAAGTAAAAACTGGATAAGCGAGTGAAAGTTTTAATCCCTTCCCCAAAACATAACGATAACCCAAAAGAGCTAATCCAAAACTTGCAAGTCCTGCAATAAAGTAAGGGTTTAAAATTGTCCAAATGATTCCCAATTTTTCCGTTTGAGCACTGTCGCGGAGAGATGAAGTTTTTATCAATATATTTGCAAGAGCGTTGAAGATTACAGCTATGCAGAATACGAAAACAATTTGGAGTTGCATAAGAATTTGTACAAGTTTCGATTTTTTTTACAATTGGTCAAATATAAAAATGCAAGAGAAAACACTACAATTTTTCAACTCAAAGTTGACTTACTATGATTCAGAAACTCATTTACCGACCATCTTTTTTTGCCATGCCAATGGATATTCGGCAGGTTGCTATCGTACCTATTTTAGAGAGTTAACAAAGAATTACAGAGTCGTAGCTCTAGACTTTATTGGCCATGGCAAAAGTGAATCAAACCTGCAATACGATAGTTGGTATTTCTTCCGAGATCAAATACTATCTGTCATCGAAAAAGAGAGTCTCTCCAATATAACAGGAATAGGCCACTCTTTGGGTGGAGCTTCACTTCTTCTGGCTTCGGTAAAAAATCCTATTGTTTTTAGAAAGATTCTCGCTTTAGATCCCGTTATTTTGGGAATCAAACTCATAACACTTGCGAAATTACTTGGCAATCCTCTAGCAAAATCTGCGGTCAAACGGCGGACTGAATTCCAATCTATTGAGCTTGTAAGGCGAGCATTTAAAAAATTCCCACAATTTGCGAATTTTGATTCAAAGATTTTTGAAGATTACTTAGAATCCTGTTTTGTCCAAAAGCCAAATTCTAAAGAAGTAATGCTTGCCGGAGATCCTCAGGTGGAAGCAAAAACCTTTTCAATGGCGCACTATTCCGTTTACTTTCAGTTTTACAAACTCAAGAATGAAGCTCATATTTGTATCCCGAATCCGTTCGAAGTCTGTTCCCCCACTCTAGGAAACATGCTCATCCGAAACAATCCAAAATCGTCTTTAACAATCTGGGATGATACCACACATTTTTTCCCTTTTGAAAAACCAAAGGAAACTCTTCATTGGATTTATCAAAAGTTATCGTGTTGATAGATTTTTCGATCGACTTTTGGTTGAACGTCTAGACTCAAATATTGATCGCCTCACCAAGTACATCCGCACTAGCCTCCATAATTCCTTCGGAGATTGTAGGATGCGCATGAATTGTATTCATAAGTTCTTTAACTGTCAGCTCGGCATTTGCAGATAACGTAAGTTCTGCTATAAGCTCAGTAGCTGAACTGCCTATGATATGAGCTCCCAATATCTCACCATGTTTTGCATCGGAAATGATTTTAATGAGACCAGTGCTATCCCCTTGTGCCCTTGCCCTTCCACTGGCACTAAAAGGAAATCGCCCAACTTTAATTTCATGACCCGAAGCTTTTGCTTTTGCTTCCGTTAAACCAACACTAGCCACTTCTGGATTGCAGTAAGTACAACCAGGAATATAATCATAATTAATTCGATGTGTTTTTAAATTATGTGGGTTTCCCAATCGAATAGATATATCTTCTGCGGCCCGAATGCCCTCAGCGCTCGCAACATGAGCAAGAGAAGGTGTTGGTATACAATCACCAATCGCATAAATATGATTAACTGTCGTACGGTAAGTCGAATCAATTTCTATAAATTGATTTTTTAGTTTAATTCCGATTTCTTCCAGTCCTATGTTTTGAGTATTGGGAGTTATTCCGATACCAACAATTACTTTGTCAAAAGTAAGTTTTTCTTTTTTTGCAGTATTTCGATCTAAAAGATTCAAAACTACTTGAGAACTTTCAACTGAGGCAGATTCAACGCCCGTACTCAAAAAGAATTGAATTCCTCTTTTTTTAAAGCTTTTTTCAAGAATGGAAGAAATCTCAGAATCTTCGTTAGGAAGAAGATGATCTTGAAACTCTACAATAGTCACCTTACTTCCCATAGACGAATAAAAATCTGCAAACTCCACACCGATTGCACCGGCACCGATAATCGCTAAATTGGATATCGGTTTTTTCTCAACCATAGCTTCTCTTGCTGATAGTACTAGATTACCGTCAAAGGGTAAAAAAGGAAGTCCCTTATTTTTTGCACCTAATGCGAGTATTATATAATTTGCTGAGTATGTGCCCGTTTCTCCGGATTGAGATTCAACGACAACTGTATTTGAGTCCTTAAACTTTGCATTTCCAGGAACTACAGTGATTTTATTTTTCTTCATTAAAAACTCAACGCCCTTTGCCATCTGATCAGCAACGGACCTAGACCTTTGAATCACTGCTTCAAAATCAGCCTTTACGTTTTCAGCCAGAAGACCAAAATCACTAGCCTTTTTGAGATGTTCTAAAACATGAGCACTTTCTAATAAAGCTTTTGTAGGAATACAACCCCAGTTCAAACATACGCCACCAAGTCTCTCTTTCTCAATAAGACAGGTTGAAAGACCTAATTGTGCTGCCCGAATTGCAGCCACATACCCACCTGGGCCTCCGCCAACGACTATAACTTGAAACTGATTTGAACCCACTGTAAATACCCCAGACATTTGGAATACATGAGATTACATGGAAAGTCAAGACCTCTTTTTTGCAACGACGAGCATTCGAGCACCTGTTTTTAAATACTTTTCTCCGTCGTAATTACCATAGACATGTAAAAGATCAAATTTGTTATCATCGAGAAAGTTGCGGATCTGAGCAAAATGAAAAACTCGCATCGTATGTTTGTCTTTTAAATCCTTTTGGTTGAGGTTGTAGACATAGTTCACTTCGACAATTGCGATATCATCAGCCCGGGTGAGTCGAAAACCTCGGTTTCTTCGGATAGATACATTTCCCTGCCTCACACTACTGACATTAGTTATTGGCTTTCGTTTGATGCGATGGATTGGATCTGCATTCCAAATTTCCAAAATCAAGAGGCCCGCTTGTTTGAGATTTTTGTGCGAGTTTCTCAGAAAATTCAAAACGGCATCGTCATTTAACAAATAATTAAAAGTTCCATACAAACAAATTACGGAATCTACTGGTTGTTTGGCGACATAGGTTTCCATTTTACCATACTCGTAATGACAATGTGGAAACCTTGTTTTTGCAATTTCTAACATTCTGTTGGATGCATCCACCCCAAGGATTTTAAATCCCATCGCTTGGAGCTCTTTTACATGTTCTCCGGTTCCGCACCCAACATCGAGCGCAGTCTGAATTTTATGGCGTTTGAAAGTCTCTCTTAGAAAACTTACTTCTTCGGAGAATTTGCGACTTGGTTCTTCAATAGAAAAGTAATATTCGGCAAGTTCGGTATACAGCTTCATTTATAGGGACCTTCTGGGAAAATCATTCATGTATTTCCGAATTTTACCCGTTAAAGATAGTAACGGCACGGATCCTATGAAACGATATTTAATTCCTGCAATTTTTTTCTTTGTAGCCTTCGCTCTACAATACTTCCTTTTTTTCTCCTGGATCGGATTTGCTCTACTTCTTGTATCAACTACTCTCCTAACTCTAATTTTGTACAACCTTGATTTGGAATCCAAACAGAACCTTCCTGAATCCTTTAGCTCAGGATATGAGAATGAAGCTGATTTGAATTCACTCATGGACCAGAATTTACAAGATAAGTGTGAGACCGATCTCAAATCTAAGAATCAAGAATCACTCGCCATCGGAAATCTTAAACCTGTGCAGAATATTTCTTATTTCCAAAATCTAGATCCGATTCAAAAAACAAAATCGATTTTAAAGCAAAGTCTAAAATCACAAGTTTTGGAAATAATGAAATCTCATTTTTTTGCTGAGCTACCTAAGAAGGTATCACAAGTTTTATATGCTTACTATGATGGTCATAATTTTGAGGAATGTTTCTGGCAGAAAGGAACCATCTTTGTAGAATCTGACTCCAATCCAATAGAATGGGATGATCGGGATGAATCTTACGTTCGAGAGCTTTTACCAAGTATTTCATCAAACAAACAAAAACTTTATATTCCGTTTACCATCAACCAACATTTGTTTGGTTTTGTTTTATTCCAAACCAAAGAAACCTGGAATCAAAGCGAAATTCAAAATTATTGGGAACGAAGTCTTCAAATCTCGGAAAAGATTTTTGAAAAACTTGAATATGAAAAGGTTACAAAAAATACAGAGACTTGGCTTTTTAATAGCTCACATTTTTATCAAATCACAAAAGATAGTTTCAACTCTAAAGAACAAGAAACTTTAGTCATGATTAAATTCATTGATACTACATTCACGAAAGAAATTGCCATTTGTCTAAATCACTTTGGCAAATCTGAAGGTGTTTTGGGTCTTGGACTATTTCGTATGGAAGAAGATTTGTATTCAATCCTACTGCCCAATTCTCTTCTTTCGGGATTTACCGATTTTTTTAAAAGATTTATCGAAGAAATTGATAGTTTAGGGTATCCATCTAGCCTAGCAATTGGTTACTCAAATAAGATTGCCGCAAATGGCAAATATGATCTCTGGATTAAAAACCTCTATCTTTCTCTTGAAGAAAGTATACTTTACAATGCTGCCTAATGGATCCACTTTTAGATGAAAAATTTATTCTTACCATTTCAGGGGTATTACCAGAATACTTTCACAAGACTCTATTAATTACCGCAGAACGAGAAGCATATGGTCCTTCAAAAAACGAAGGTCTATGTTACGAAAACTGTACTTGTGTCGGCTTTGTAGGTGATATCAATGGGAAAATGTACCTTGCGATGGATGGATATACAAAACTGAAACTTCTTCCAAAAATTGCAAAATCGTTCCAAGTGGACCCAACGTCACAAGCCCATTCCACTTCCATCATGATGGAATTTGCAAATCAAATAGCTGGAAAACTGATCTCTGAAATGAAGTTAGGAAGATATGAAATAGATATAGAATCTCCTGACAACCTCAACCACAAACTTGTTCCGATTTCGAAAGAAAAGTATAGGCAATATATCCTAATCTTCAACCTAAAAGAACGGCGTGGAGAACAATATTTAGGACGACTCTATCTCGTTTTATTGTTGGAAAAATTTTAAAACTTTTTGAAATTGTGGGGAATGTTCCCTCATCTGTATGCACTTCCATTGATACTCAGCTATGCAAATAGTTCACGAGAATCCAAAACTACCAGAGCTGAAATTCGACTTCCCAATGGAAGTCGTGCTTTTCTAATACATCCGCAAAATAAAAATCCACATCATCTACCTGGAATTTATCTGCAACACGGAATGAGTGTAATGGGAATTGACGATCCCAGAATTTTAACCTTAGCAGAAAATCTTTCTGAACTTGGTTTTAGTATTATGTTGCCGGAACTAACAGAAGTTAGATCATTAAATATCCAAACCAATACGATTCAAAATATTCAAAACTTAGTTCAGATTTTACATGCAAAATCTGATTGGTATAATGGTAAAAAATTAGGATTTTTATCTGCAAGTTTTTCTGGTGGTATGGGTTTGATATCCATATCAAAACCAGAAACAAGAAAATTAATAGATTCAATAATGCTAATTGGAGCATACAGTGATTTTTTAGATACTCTTCCTTTTGTTTTCTCAAATTATCATAGAGATAATTATGGAGTCTATGTTCTACTTTTCAATTTTATCGAAGCTATTGAACCAAAATTAGCAGGAGAGATAAAACTTTTAGCCTATGAAGCTGCTTGTGACAATGCCTTACATAGAGCGGGAGAAAAGGCAATCGTACCTAAAATTTTAAAGGAAGTTTCTGAACCAGCCCGTACTTTTTTTTACCAAATCGATTCCAACGAAGATTTTCGAACAATTGTTGGAGAAAAAATTGCAAAGGCTGTGGGCAATCTACCTCACCAACTCTCTCCATACCACCAGTTAGAAACGATTGAATGCCCTGTTGTTTTATTGCATGGCGAAGATGACCCAGTTATCTCTCCCGAAGAATCAAAAAAACTCTCCATGCTTCTTTCCAAAAAACAAATTCCCTTTTTGTATAGAACTTCCAGCGCAATCACACATGGAGACAATCTCCCCATCCATTCTCAAATTTTTGGAATTCCAGCTATTCTAGAGACTTTTGGAACATTTATTCAGAACATGAAACCATAGAATTTCTGGATTTCCCCAAGGGATTTGCCGATACTTGTCATAAGTATGGAAACAAAGCAATCCCCGGAATTTAACCCTGATAAAGGACTCAAAATTATCATCTCCGAGGATCGACTCACAGCTACTTTGGTCGCAAAACCCATCTGGCTTACGGGCGGTGGCATGAGCAATATTTTGATTTTAGAATCCTTGGATCTTTATGGAGTCCATCCAGATCGCATCCTTATGAAAGAAGTGGACTCTGCTGCATTAGAAATCGATAAAATACTAAAAAATCCTGAAGAGTTAAAAAAAGAACATACCTTTGTCGTTGGAAAAGGTATTCCCGCCAAACAAGGTGAAAGTGGTTGGATCAAGTTTTATTTTCCTCGTGCTACGCGGGTTGTTTTAACAGAAGATGGTAGCGCGGATTTCCGCAATATAAATAAGTACGTTCATGTAAAGGAAGGGGAAAGATTAGCAACTCTTTTTGAAGGAGTTGCTGGTGAACAGGGAATTGATGTGAATGGAAACCCAGTGTACCCCAACCCCATCGAAAGACCCAGGCTAACTCTTGGAAAGAATGTTTTGCCAAAAACCGTAAATGATCCTGAAAAACCAGAAAGGCAACTGAAGGAATACTACGCTGGACTCAGTGGAGTTGTCTTTTCTACAGATACTTCTCTTTCTGTATCTCCCGAACTAAATATAGAATCAAATATAGGCCTCGGCACAGGAAATATAAATTTTGACGGTACGATTCGAGTCAAAGGAACCATCGAAGAAGGTTCTGTTGTAGTTTGTCACGGCTCACTTTACCTGGAAGGAAATGTTGAATCATCCGAAGTTACTGTTGGTGAAGACTTAGATGTAAAAGGTGGAGTCAAAGCAAAAGGTCAAGGTGTAATCAAAGTTAAAGGAGACTTGCGAGCCAAGTTTATTGAGAATGCAAATCTCGAAATAGACGGCGATTGTATCGTAGAAAACTTTATTTTACAGAGCAACATCAAATGTTTAGGGAATATCATTCTTACAGGAGATTCATCTTCCATAATCAGTTCTGATATTCTTTCCTACCAAGGTATCACTGTTTCTTCTCTTGGCTCTTCTGCCCAGTTGGATACGGTTGTAGAAGTTGGGTTTCATTTTAAGAATGATAGACTCTTTAATGAAGGAAGTGCAAGGTTAGTGCAACTCGAAAAAGAATTAGAAGCCCTTGTCCCAGAAATACAAAAGATCAAAGAAGTAGTCCAAAGAACTCGAGGCAAACTCGATGATGCAAAAAAAGAAAAGTTCAAAGAAATCTTCGACGGATATCAAAAAAGGACAAAAACTGCGGAGCTTTTAAAAGCAAAAATCGAAGAACTAAAGGGAACTCGATTCAATCAGGATAATGTGAAAGTAGTTGTTAGAAACACTGCTCATCCGAATGCAACCATAAAGTATAAAAAACAAGTCGAAAAGATTTCAAAAGCACAAACTTCATTTGTTATGAACTTTTTCCCGAATCAGGAAAAAGCAATGCTCACTGCGTTCAAAGGCAAATAGTCACAGAGCTAAAGAATTAGTCCCAACTTTTTTAACTTAGGCGGAATCACATAATTGCAATATGGATTTGCAGGATTTGTAGCAAAGTAGTTTTGGTGGTATGACTCCGCCTTATAAAACTTCGGCAGGGGAGAAATTTCAGTAACGATCGGATCTGCAAACAATGGCTGGTGTTTCCGTTTCGATTCTGTAGCAATCTCTTTCTGAGTTTCATCGTGGTAGAATATTACCGAGCGATACTGCGTCCCTATATCATTTCCTTGGCGGTTCAGTGTAGTGGGATCATGAGCCAACCAAAAGACATCTAAGATTTTTGCAAAATTAGTAATTTCAGGATCATACTCAATTTGGATCACTTCGGCATGTCCTGTACTACCAGTACAGATGTCTTTGTAGGTCGGATTTTCTGTTTTTCCTCCCGCATAACCAGAAACAACCGAAATTACTCCTGGTATACGCAAATAAACTGCTTCAGTGCACCAAAAACATCCACCACCTAAAGTTGCCAACTCACTCATATAGAATTTAGACGATCGGAAATTTCATTTGGAGCAAATGAACCAAATTCTGTTACAAAACTTGTGATAAGATGAAACTTCGTAACATCAAAAGATGGGTTTAACGCGCGAGCTCCTTTCGGTGCAGTTTTTCCTTCTGGAATTAAAAAATTTCCAGTTCTGTCTTTTAAAAAATCATAGAGAAGCACTTCTTCTTCCCTTCTCATTTCGATAGGGATATCCTTTCCTGTAGATAGGTTGAGATCAAAGCTATCTTTAGTAGCACAAACGTAAAAAGGAACAGAATGTGCTTTGGCTGCAAGTGCAAGATTGTATGTTCCGATCTTATTGGCTGTGTCTCCATTTTTTGCTACCCGGTCACAACCAACTAACACTGCATCGATTTTTTTTGTATCCATGAGCCAACCAGACATTCCATCGGTTATTATATAACACTCGATTCCCTCTTCCATCATTTCGAAAGCCGTAAGTCTGGAGCCTTGCAAAAAGGGTCGAGTCTCATCCGCATAAACAACAACCTTTTTACCCATATCACGGAGAGAACGAATAACACCTAATGCTGTCCCATGGCCTGCTGTCGCGAGAGCACCTGTATTACAATGAGTGATAATATGAAATTCGGATTGGTTTGCATCAAAGAGTTTAGCCCCGTAATTCCCAAGACTTAAGTTGGATTTGAAGTCATTCTCCAACATCTCTAAAGCATAGGTTTCCCAAATTTCTGTAAGTCTTTCGTAACTTTTTGCACCTTCGGCTCTTCGTTTTGCCTCCTCTAAAGCAAAACTTAAATTCACGGCAGTCGGTCTAGATTGAAACATTTGTTCTATCGCAGATTCGACGATCCTCCTGTCCAAGTCCCCGGACTTTGATTTGGAGAATAGAACCAACCCGAACATTCCTGTGATTGCAATTGCAGGTGCTCCCCTAACAGCCATATCGCGTATAGCAGAAATTGTTTCATCTATCGTTTTTATTTTTAAATATTCCTTTTTTGCTGGTAGAAGCCTTTGGTCGAGAAGCTCCATTTGATCAGAATTCCAAAGAATAGGGCGCAAGGTAGATTGGGTCATATTGCAGAGTTTTTTCTGACACTCGAAAAAAAAGTGAAAAAAAGATAAAAAAAGCATTTGACAAACAATGTTGCATCGCACAAAAAGGAGTTGTGCATTGCACAAATTTCAACCGAAAAGGGAAACGAAAATGGAACAACAAGTAAAAGACGGACTTAACTTTATCCTTGGAGCAGTAACTACTGTAAAAGCAGAAGCAGAAAAAGCGATCTCTTCTATCAGCACTGAATTCCAAACTCTTGCAGCAAAAGGTGCAAAAGACCAAAGCGAAGTTTCTGTAAATCTTAGAAAATACCTCCAAGAGGGAATTGCTCAGATTGATACACTTGTAGGAAAAGCAAACTCTGCTGTTTCCGAAGTAAAAGAGAAAGTAGCAGCAGCTACAACAAAAGCTTAATAACCGAAGAATCCCCCGGGCCGTTTCTGTCCGGGGATTTTTCTTTCCAACCTAACTCACTTAATCCGAGCTCATGCTTAAGATAATCCTCGCAAGACTTTAAGTCTGAAAAATTCTCAAAGTTGATTTCAAATGAAGTAAAATTCTTTTCGGAAATCGTTTCTTTCCTAAGTTTATATAGATCTTTCAGAAACTCTCGATAGATTCCAAACATTTCTTTTTGTTCGATCTTCTTATGATAGAAGTATTTCTCTATGGCCGTTGCAAAGATATGGTCACTGGCAATAAGACTATAGGTAGTAGAAGAATCAGATACTTCGAGGAATAAATCTTCCCATTCTTTCGAGATTTCGCTCTCTTTGTTTTTACAATCGTATGTTTGGCAAATAGAAGTTCCATAAAAAGAAAAATTTTGACTTTTCGGATCTTTCGTAAAGATCGGGTGGATCATACATCCAATTTTTTTGTCGGATTCATCCACATACCCCAGAAATGGACAATTGTAAGTACTATCATCTTTTTTTGGGTAAATGCTCTCTGTTTCTTCTCTACTTTTGCGATATATAGGAAAACTATGTCGAACTTCAAAGTTTACTGTAGATTTGAACTGCTCTGTTCTTTCTTTTAGAATTTCTTTATATTCAGGAATAGAAACTTTGAGATTGAAAAGACCACAACAAGCCCCGCAAGATACACCGCCATTTTCAGGATGGCAGAGGCTCAATTTTTAGGAACCTCTGCAGAAAAAGGATGAAGCCCACTGAATACAAGCTCCCATTCGCCTGACTCTCTTTTCTCTTTAAAATATGTTAGAAAGGGGATTACTTTTTTTTTCTTATCATGAATCAACACTAAGTTTCCTTTTTGGGAAGATAGACTTTCATGCAATCTGTCTTTACTTCCGCCCGATGTATTATAGAAGAAACTTGGCTTAAGTCCTTTAAAGTAAAAATGTGGGGTTGATGTATCAGAAACTAAAACAATACTCAATCGGTCTAATTCAGAAAATTCTACTAGGAGATTCTCGATAAAAAATTGAAGAATAATTTGTTGAGATTCCATCTCCTCAGGATCAGGTATTTTTGATTCCCATCTTTCCATCCAAGAGACGATTTTAAAAATTGTTTCTTTTTGATTTTGAAGAATTGTTAACGTCGATTCGAAGAGACTCGTGATCTTAAGTTTTTGAAAATCCCAAAGACAACTGTAAACCAATTCCCACCATTTGCGAATATTCAATGCATCATCAGGATTATTCGGAATCGATTTGCTCATGGCATGAGCACTATGATCACTAAAAATAACCATTCCAACAACTTGAGAAATTGCCTCAAATAACCTGATTAGATACACAATCGACTTCCAACTAACCGTATCTATCTTTTGATTGTTCAAAAAAGTTTTATATGCAACTGATATGGGCGTTGGGTACAACTCTAAAATTGTTGAAGGATTTATAACCTTATTCACTGGCAGGATGTTTTTTTCCTGAGATACAAAGGAGAAATCAGGATTCCCATACAAAGAGTAATTTGCCCAGGTGAGATCATTCGAAAGGTAGTTTCTTCGGGCGAATTCTTTTGCCAAAAATAGAGATTCACCCACTGACTTATCTGAAAACAAATAAGAGTAAAACCGGACTGTAAAATCAATCGTTCGCTCGTTATCTAAAATCTCCCAATTTGTGCCAATAAAAGTTTTTATCCCAGCTGTAAGAAATGCTCCAGCGTATTGATTCAAAACACTTGTGTTTAATTTTTTAGATGAAGATTTTACCGACATACATGAGTTAGAAAATACCAACTCTGTAGCTATTCCTGTAGATTTTATTTCTCTAGCTTTTAAAACTTTTCCATCAGAAAGTAACCATCCATTTTCTAATGGATCATCCGAAAAATGTAGATGCCCGGAATAGTGAATGATGTCTTTATCTTTAACAAGAGAAAGTAACTTAAGTTTGGTGACTTGCTTACCACCAATAAATTCTAGCTCCAATTGCTGCGACGGCACTTTTTGGCTGAGTATGGAAAATAATATCTCGCCCTCTTTTTGTGCATGCTCTAGATCTTCCGTCGGGTCGGCTATGATCAGCATCTTAAGTTTTCGATTATTCCTATCGGAGGATTTGTGTAAACCTCCGCGGATAGTCTTTCCAATTCGAAAACGATCAGACAAAAACGAATTCCCATCATGGAGGAGTTCCCAAGGTATAAGGGCTAAGATAGGATCGATATTGAAGTGGATGCTCTGTTTTGTTGTATTTTTTAACTTCTCTATGATGGATAGAGGGAAAAATTGTTGGTAAAACGTCTCACCGAGAACTTTCAAGTCTTGTAAAAGATCTGCATTTAAGATAGCTTTTTGGTTTCCCAAAATTGCTTGAGAAACGTGGACCAGACGTTCCACTTCTGCAAGGTATTCTAAAATTAAATCCTCATCAATCGTGGACTGGATATGAGACTCTTCAACAGGAAGATTGTTCTCCAAAACGTTGAAGATATTTACGTTTCCAACCCGATCAATGATAAGGGAGAGCATCCTCCCGAAAGGTTACCCAACTAAAATGGATAAGTCAAATGATTTTGAAATGCCGTTTCCTATAAATTCTATTGTATAATTGCCTGGAGCAAGTCCCGAGAAACTGGCTGATCCATCTTGGTTGATCTTTCCTGTCAGGATGAACCTGCCTTCTCGCCTAAGATTGACTTGTTGAAACGTAGGTTCAGCCTCTGCTTTCACAGAAAGATAGACTTCGTTTTTATTTTCTTTCACAATCTGGTAGCAGAATTTTTGGTCTTCCGCAGTTGTTTCTTCGAAGATTACCGAATTTCTGACATCATCTGGTGCATCCGTCGATGTCGACCTGACTGCAAGGGGCAACTGAGAAGTTTCTGAGATCGAGAGATTTTTTAAAAGTGACCCCACTAGACGAATTCCTTTTTCCGTGAGGAGTAGGATGAGGTTGTCTTCTTTTTCTGGTCGAGAAAGATTGTTCTTTGTATACTCTCGCAGATAGGCAGGCAAAGGAAGGGGGCTTTGGTTCAGAGAGGTCTCTGCCTTACGGATGTCCAAGGCTTCAGAATCTGCCTCGGGTCCATTCTCTCGTAGGATCGTAAAAAAGGTTTCTTCCCATTCTAAAAATGCATCCAAAACTCCAGGTTCTTCCGCTAGATGAGATTCGTCAGGAAAGACTCCATCTAAAAACAGTTGCTTTGCTAGTTCTTTGGCTTTTGCTGTTTGGTTCGGAGATTTCATAGGCTACCCTTCCTAAACATAGGAGACGAAAAAAACTAGGGTTCCTCCGCAAAGATATGGACTTTTTTTTCCATTTTTTCCAAAATTCTGAGTAGAGTCACAGAAACACTTCCTTCCGAAATTCCTAAAATCCTAGCAATTTCGCGGTAGGGTGTGCGGACTAAAAAATGGCCCTTTTGTTTCTTATCTAAGAGCTTTTTTCTCTGTTCGTATTTTTTTTGCAAAGAATGTTCTAGACGCTCTCTATAATAGACCGCCTCAACGGAATCTCCCTGACCTTTTGCTTTTTTTTGATCTTTGAGATCTAGTATATTCAAATATAGGGAGGTGATCTTATCTTCCATCTTTAGGTTTTCTACCTCTCTTTCCGATAGACCCTCTCGTATCCCCAAAATCTCTACGAGTAGAGCTTCCTTCGAGATACCTGTTTTTTCGCAGATAAATTGGATTTCATCAGGTTCTAGATGGAGGTAGTAGATAAAGGATAGTTTGAAAACAACTCGGGATTCAAGTTTTATATCAGAAAGGATAGATAGGAATTGGTCTGAAACTTCGTTGGCGCGTTCCTTGGCATTTGTCAAAGTGTCCGGCTCGTCTTCGATGGTATTGTATTCTTTGCCCTCTTGGTTTACTCTACCGATCGATTGTGTTTTTAATTCACGTTTGGTCCTTTGCCAGTCAATGAGCAAGTTCCTTAAAACAGAATAAAACCAAGTCTTAAAACTAGATTTACCAACAAAACTTTTAAATCTCTTTCCGTTTTTTAACCTTTCAAAGGCATAAATGAAATAATCGGAAGCATCATCCTCAGTTAAATGAAAAACTCGGACAGGAAAATTATAGATATCTTGCGAGTATAGGTCAAAAAAGCGAGACAGGGCAGGCTCTTTTGCCTCACCGCACTCCTTAACAAGGGAAAAAATTTCTTCTGGGGAAAGTGTCTGAGTTGTCATTATCTACTTTCCTAAATCACCTAGGCACGAAAGGCTTTCAGAAATATGAAAGGAATGATTTTTAAACTTTGGATATTGGCAAGTTTTCTTTTGTTTCCTCTTTGGATTTCTAAAGTTTTTTCCCAAAACCAATCAGACAAAAATCCACCAGAATTCCAGTGGCCTATCCAAGGCATCGAACTTGCGGGACTCCTTACAAGTACATTTGGTGAATCAAGAAAAGACCACTTTCATAACGGGTTGGACATTTCTTCTGTTTTCCAACAGGTCAAACCAATGGCTAATGGTTTTGTAGTTTATTCAAGATACGCAGAAGATGATCCCTTTGAGGACGAAAGAGGCTCGGGGAATATCGTTTGGGTCGCACATGATGCCGGTTATATCAGTGGATACTATCATCTTGCGGGAAATAGACATCAAAATCTTCGGACCAAATCACAGGTTACAAGAGACGATACCATTGGAATTACAGGGAACACGGGGCATTCCAGCGGAGGCCACCTACACTTTGTTTTAGGAAAAGATTTTGGTAGAACACTTCTAGACCCTCTTACTCACCTGCCTCCTGTAGAGGATACAATTCCGCCCCAAATTGCGAATCTGTTTATTCATGTAGGAGAGAATTTTACAAATCTCAATGATGGAGACAATATCAATGTTTCAAAGGCATTCCCACTAACTGTGAGTGTTCTTGATGCAGGTGTCAAAAATAGCCAAAGGCGAGGAATTAAGGAAATTTCTTTTACCTTTAATGGTGAAAAGTGGAAAGAAGGAAATTTTGAAGAGCTCAAATTTCAAAAAGGAAAATGGGTAACTAAAAATGGACTGAGTTTTGAGGAACTCTTTTTTAAAGATCGTTATCTCGTTGGGAATATGAATCTTAAAGCTGGCGAAAATACTATAAAAGTAAAAGCCAAGGATTTTTCTAACTTGGAATCTGAACGATCCTTTAGCATCAATATAACAAGAATTAGCGGTGGAAATTAACTTAAAACTTAAGAGTATTTAAAAGAAGAAAAATTTATCCAAAGAATACAAGGGTCACTGGGTCATCCAAAAACTCTGACTTCTTCACCTACAGTATACCGAACGGTACCTTTTCCAAGGATTCCCGTGAGTTCGCTCATTAGATCATCCGAGATATCTATGGAAAAAAACTCGTGGGCTCGGATTACTTTCTTTTCTTCTCCTTCACCGAGAAGATGAAAATATACCATAGACTTTCCTTTGTAATGCGAAAGCACTCCTTGGAGTTCATTTATGATATTGCGATTTTTGTCTTGTTTGAGATCGATAGTTAGGTGGAGTGTCTTCTCCATTTTCTTTTCGATTGTAACAGAATTTAATTCTTCCAAATGATTTACGATAATTTGGCCTTTTAGCTCCGATTCGTCGGCATCCAATCTTTCAATAATCCCTTTGATAAAAAGAGTATTGTCTTCAATAAATAGAGATTTGAACTGTGCATATGTTTTGGGGAAGGCAACACATTCTATTTCTCCAGTTTGGTCCTCTAACATAAAATTGACAAATTCTTCCTTCTTTTTAGTAAGTTTGACAACCTTTTTAGAAATGACTCCTGCAACTTCCACTTTGGATTTAGTTTTTACATCCTCTAATTTTTCAATAGTTATGGGTTTAAGGGTCTTTAATTGTTCATGGAATTTATCAAGTGGATGGCCCGATAGATAGAGTCCTGTAGTTTCCTTTTCTCGCCTTAGTAGCTCATCCCCATTCCACTCAATCCCATCCTTGGGAAGATTGAGGCTCTCCATGATAGACATAGAACCACCAAACAAGGAAAACTGACCTTCTTTCTCCTCCGCTTGTTTTTTATTTGCAAAAGATAGAATTAAGTCTGTTGATTCAAAAACAGATTTTCTAGTGTAACCGAACGAATCGAAGGCTCCACCTTGAGCGAGAGACTCCAAAACTTTTTTATTCGCAAGACGTGTATCCAAATGTTTTGTAAAGTCTTCTATCGTATTGTAACCATTTGTTTTTTTGCGATTGTTAATGATATTTTCCGCTGCAAGTTCTCCAACACCTTTGATCGATGCAAGGCCAAACCGAACGGTTGTATCATCCGTAATTTCAAAAGAGATACCAGATTCCTTAAGGTCAGGACCTAAGATACGTATGCCCATATCCTTTGCATTGTTGATGTATTTTACTACATCAGTTATTTTGGAATGATCACCCGAAAGGAGTGCTGTAAGGTATTCGATGGAGTAATTCGCCTTTAGATAAGCAGTTTGGTACGTTACAAATGCGTAGGCAACAGAGTGGGATTTGTTAAAACCATACTCACCAAATTTCTCTAATTGTTCAAAGAGTTCGACCGCAAGTTTTTCATTGATTTTGTTTTCAATGGCACCTTTGATAAATTTTTCTTTAAGGGCAGGCAGTTTAGACTTATCCTTTTTTGCCATCGCCTTACGCAGAACGTCAGAATCTCCGACAGAAAATCCACCCATAATCCGAGAGATTCCCATCACCTGTTCTTGGTAGACAACAACCCCATAAGTTTCACCTAACACCTGTGCCAAACTTTCATGAGGGAATACAACCTTCTTTTTACCGTTCTTCCGGTCTAAATAGTCATCCAACATCCCAGAACCCATCGGACCTGGTCGGTAGAGAGCAAGAAGGGCTGCAATCTCTTCAAATTTTTGAACTTGGGCTTTTGCAAATAGGTCTCGGATTCCTGATGAGGAATCCAGCTGAAATATTCCCAAAACATTTGCCTTTCGTAAAAGAGAAAAGGTATTGGGATCATCGAGCGGAATTTTATCCAAATCCAATTTGATTCCATGTCTTTTTTCGATGAGTTTGGTTGCATGGTGGATGGTTGTTAGGTTTTTTAGTCCTAAAATATCCATTTTGATGAGTCCAACCTGTTCGGACATGTTCTTGTCGTATTGCGTTACAATGGATCTTCCATCCTTTCCAGGTTCAGCAACTGTAGAAAGTGGAACAATTTCTTCGAGGGATGTTGGTGAGATTACAACGCCAGCAGCATGTCTTCCGACCTGACGGTAGTTACCTTCTAGTTTTTGAGCAATGGAAAAAACCTTTTTGTTTAGATCAGATTTTTCCGCAACATCACGTAGGTCTTTTGAAGTTTCGACCGCTTCTTGGATTGTGATTCCTAATTTTTTAGGAAAAAGTTTACTCATTTCGTTCACTTCCGAAAAAGGAACATTGAATACTCTCGCTACGTCTTTGATGGCTGCTTTTGCCGCAAGCGAACCAAAGGTGATGATCTGTCCTACCCGGTCTTCACCATATCTGTGTTTGATATAATTAATCACCTCTTCCCGACGTTCGACACAAAAGTCGGTATCGATATCGGGCATATCTTTTCGATCGGGGTTTAAAAACCTTTCAAACAGTAAGTTGTAACGGATGGGGTCAACATTGGTAATTCCCAAGGCATAAGCAATGATAGAACCTGCTGCAGAACCTCGCCCTGGGCCAACTGGAATCCCAGACCTTCGTGCAAAATTAATATAATCTTGAACAATTAAAAAATAACCCGCAAAATGCATGTTACGAATGGTTTGCATTTCGAACTCAGTTCGCTCACGAACTGGAGGTGTGATATCGCCATATTTTTCTTTGATTCCTTCCCAAACCAATTTTTCCATATAGGTATCGGTATCAAAGCCAGCTGGAACTTCAAAAGGAGGAAGAAGTGGATTCCCGAATTTAAAATTGAGCGAGCATTTATCACGAATTGCTAATGTGTTGTAGAACGCATCTGTATGATCTGGAAAGAGACCAAACATCTCACGCGGAGACTTCACATAAAAGTTTTCGTTAAACCCAAAGCGCATCTCATCGTCGATATTCTTTCGCATACCGATTCTAAGTAAAATGTCTTGTGCTTCTCTGTCATCTTTCGTTAAGAAGTGGGAATCATTCGTTAAAACTAGTGGAATTCCTGTCTTCTTAGAAAATCGAATTACTTCATCAGCTACTTTTTTTTGTTCGTGAATTCCATGGTCTTGGATTTCTAAATAGAAATCTTCCTTTCTAAAAATTTCATGGAGTTTTCCCGCGAGAGCATAGGCTTTGTCCGTTTTACCTTCTAATATCTTACGGTTTACCTCACCTGCAAGGCAAGCTGTTAGACAAACAAGCCCTTCACTATGTTTCTCCAAAAGGTCATAATCGATTCTTGGCTTTCGATAAAAACCTTCCGTAAACGATCTACTTGCTAGCTTTATAATATTTTGATATCCTACTTCATTTTTACAGAGTAAAATGATATGGTAGGCACCACCATCCGCAATCTCGTCCAACTCAGTTTCTGCGGAGCGTGAAGGAGTTACATAGAATTCACAACCGATGATTGGCTTTACTTCATGTTTGACAGCCTCTTTGTAGAATTCGATTGCTCCATACATGTTTCCATGGTCGGTAATGGCGACAGAGCTCATCCCCAGTTCCTTTACACGTTTCATCAGATCTGAAATTCTGATGGCCCCATCGAGCATGGAATAGGTTGTGTGCAAATGTAGGTGGGCAAAGTCGTCCATGTCTTGGTGACATAGTAAATCGGGACCCCTTCTAAGTAAAGCGCCCCAAATTTAAAAATTTAGAATTTTTTTTTGAGAATGGCCAACTCTCAGAAGACCAGTTTCGGGTCCAAGTCCAAAAACGATGGCGATTTATTTTTCAGTCCGAAAACTGACCAGAAGATGTCATCCTTTCCCCTACCCAAGATTTCGGAAGTAACAGACGCAATGCGAGAAAAAATCCAAGCCAAGATCGATTCCAAAACAAAACCGATCGGCTCCCTTGGAGTTCTCGAAGAAATTGCCCTACAAATTGCGAGTGTCCAAGAAACACTCAGCCCAAAGATTCAAAATCCGACCCTCATCATATTTGCAGCTGATCATGGAATTACAGAAGACCCTGTCTCTTTGTATCCCAAAGAAGTTACATGGCAAATGGTTAACAATTTTTTGTTAGGTGGAGCTTGTGCCAATGTATTTGCAAATTTTAATAAAATACAAGTAAAGATTGTCGATGCGGGGGTGGACCACGAGTGGGAACCTATTCCGCCTAACTTGATTGTTCAAAAAATCGGACGAGGAACAAAAAATTTCAAACTTTTGCCTGCAATGGATAGAGAATCTGCGGAAAACTCTCTCCAAACAGGTATAAACCTTGTTTCGAGCAAAGATTTTCAAAATAGTAATTTTTTCCTTTTTGGCGAGATGGGAATTGGAAATACATCCAGTGCCTCACTTATCCACCATTGTTTGTCTGGTATTCCCTTAGAAGATTTGGTAGGAAAAGGAACAGGCCTGAACTTGGAAGCCACAAATCAAAAACTGAACATACTCAAGACAGCAAAATCCCGAACGGGGCAAATCTTAGATCCCATTCAAGTACTTTCCGAATATGGTGGGTTTGAAATTGGTATGATGGCAGGGTCTATGTTAGGTGTGGCCTCTCAGAAAAAAATATTTATGGTAGATGGATTTATAGCAACTGCCGCATACCTTCTTGCAAAATCTCTAGATCCAAATATAAAACACTATTCCATCTTTTCACATAAATCAGATGAGGCGGGACACCAAACCATTCTCAAATACTTAGGCGTTAGTCCCCTACTCCAATTGAGAATGCGACTTGGGGAAGGAAGTGGTGCCCTAGCTGCATTTCCTTTGGTATCTATGGCAGTTTCATTTTTGAATGAGATGGCTTCTTTTGGTGAGGCAAACGTCAGTGAGAATAAAACTGGTGGATAGTTCAAAATCTATGCCAAATAAGCTGAATTGGGTCCAATTGGAAATTCGTTACTTCTTTATTTCAGTTTCCTTTCTCACAAGAATTCCCATTCCAACTTGGGTTGGTTTTCAACAAGATTGGCTGGATAAATCGATAAAGTACTCTCCATACATTGGCGCCCTATTGGGTGGTATTCAGTTTTTCCTGTTTTCCTTTCTCGCTCTGTTTTTTTCTCCAGAGCTCTCCTTTGCGATTTCGATCGGCTTTCTTTTGATTCTTACGGGAGGATTTCACGAAGACGGTTTTGCCGATTTTTGTGACGGGATAGGTGGTGGCTGGAAACGAGAAGATATTCTCCGCATTATGAAAGATAGTCGGGTTGGAAGTTTTGGATCCATTGGGATCAGTCTTCTCATACTGATTAAAATACTTGGATTTTCTGGTGCTCTTCAAAAGATCCATTTGAGTACACTCCAACTTTTTTTTTGGTTTGTCACGGCACAAAGTTTTAGTCGGTTTCTGTCTTTGAGTTTTATGACTCTCCTTCCTTATGCAAAGGAAGACGGGTATGCAAAACCTATGGCAAAAGAAATTGGTTTCACACAACTTTTGTTTGCTTGTATTCCTTCTGTTTTTTCTTTCATTCTATTAGCAATCGAATATCCAAATTTTCTTTGGACTTTGGTGTTTTTACTTCTGGTTTCCGCCTATGCCTACCGCTTGATGAAAAAATGGATCCAAGGTTTTACAGGTGATTGTTTAGGTGCCGTACAACAAATGAATGAAACGATCCTTTGGGTCTCGGGAGTATTTTTGTGGAACTCTATTTAGTTCGTCATCCGGAAACCACAGCCCCCAAAGGTCTTTGTTATGGACGAACCGACTACCCTCTCAAATACTCAGTGGAAGAGACTGGAAAAAAAACAATGGCTGATCTTCCGGATAGTTTTGACCATATGGTTGTTAGCCCCGCACCTCGAGCCCAAAAATTGGCCAATTACCTTTTGTCGGATTACCAACAAACCTTTCCCGCAAATAAAGAGTACGAAACTGACAAGAGAATAACAGAAATGGATTTTGGAGATTGGGAAGATAAATATTGGGACGATCTACCAAAAAAAGATACGATGCCTTGGATGAAAGACTTTGTGAATCGCCGAACACCAAACGGAGAAGCATTCACCGACCTAATTGCACGTGTGACTCTCTTCTTAGAGGATTGGAAACCCAAGGGTGTCAAAAACCAAGATTGGTCAAAACAAAATGGCAGAGAGTTATCTCGGATCATTGTTGTCTGCCACTCGGGCCCCATACGTGCCTTGTTATGCCTAATAAACAGCAAACCATTCGAAGAGGCTTTTAAAATGCCTATCGAATTTGGATCTGTTCAGAAATTGGAATTATAAGTCCTATTCTGCCTTCTTCTTTTCACCCAAAGGTCCGAGTTTTGCAAGGATGAGTTCGTTTACAAGTTTTGGGTCTGCTTTACCTTTGGTTTCTTTCATTACACCGCCAACAATAGCACCTAACACACGATCTTTACCGTTTTTCCAGCCTTCTACGGATTCTGGCTGAGATGCGATAACTCGAATTACAATTTCTTCCAAAGCTTTGTCATCGCGAACTACCTTGAGTCCTTTTTTCTCTACAATCACCTCGGGCTCCTCTTTCGAGGTTAACATCTCTTCGAAGATGGTTTTGGCGATCTTTCCCGTGATTTCTCCAGAGTTAATGAGTTTGATCAATTTTCCAATGCGAGTAGGTTCAATTGCAAATTGGTCGATCGTAATATTTTCTTTATTAACGATTCCGAGAATCTCATCCTTCACCCAGTTCGATGTTTTTTTAGCATCACCTGACTCTCGTAAAGCGTTTTCAAAATATTCGGCAATTTCTCTTTCACTGGTTAAAACATCTGCATCGTATTCAGGAAGTCCAAGTTCTACTTTGTATCGCTCTTTTTTTTGTCTTGGTAATTCTGGCAACGACTTACGAATATCTTCGATGTAACTATCACTGATTTCAATTGTTGGAAGGTCTGGTTCTGGAAAGTAGCGATAGTCATGGCTCATTTCCTTAGATCTCATCGGGATCGTTTTTAATAAGGTTGCATCCCATAGTTTAGTCATTTGTTGGAAGGTCTGGCCTCTTCCATACATATCCTTTTGCCATTCTACTTCGTAGTCTATTGCTTGTTTAACGGCTTTAAAGGAATTAAGGTTTTTGATCTCTACGCGTGTGCGGAAACCCTTTTCTCCAATTGGTCGAATGGATACGTTTGCGTCACAACGAAGTGAGCCTTCTTCCATATTACAATCAGATACTTGCACATACCTAAGGATTGTTTTTAACTCATTCAAATAGGCATAGGCTTCGTCAGACGAACGAATATCTGGTTCAGAAACGATTTCAATCAGTGGTGTACCGGCACGGTTGTAGTCTACATAAGACCTGTTTATGCTTGGATCGTGAGAGTGGATGAGTTTGCCCGCATCTTCTTCCATATGGATTCGGGTCAGAGGAATAAACTTTTCTTCGTCTTGGCCCTTCCATTTTACATGGATACCACCTTTCGTCGCATAAGGCTTATCATACTGGGATATTTGGTATCCTTTCGGCAGATCAGGATAAAAATAATTTTTTCTATCAAACTTTGTGAATTGTGTAATCTCACAACCGAGGGCAAGTCCCGCACGAACTGCCTTTTCTAAGACAACTTCATTTAATACAGGCAAGGTGCCGGGGAGTGCAACACAAAGTGGAGAAATATGAGTATTGGGACTGCCACCAAATTCATTTATTGCAGTTGAAAAAATTTTAGATTCTGTGTTGAGCTGAACGTGGACCTCAAGTCCTATAATTACTTCGTATTCCATGGGTGTATTTGCAGAATTTTGTAGAAAAACCCCATTGGCAATCGAATTTCGAAGAAATTAGGCATCCAGCTCCTGATCCGATTTTACTACCAATTTATATAGTTTTTTCTGTTCGACGAGAATTGTCACTTCGCCTTTTTTATGCATTTTTTTAGTGAATTCCGATAGCTCGCGAACTCGTGTGCGGAATGCCAAACCTATCTTTTTATCTTCAAAGGCTATATGTGAAAGTAACCAGTTGCGAAGGTCTTGCACTAGATGGAGTCCCGCTCTTGGGTTCCCCATCTTAAATTCGTCATTCCGAAGTTTTATAAACTCGATAAATCGTTTGTGTTGGTTGGTGTGATTTGCCGTATCAGTGTAACGAAAATACCGCATGATTTGATCTTCAACATTGAAATGATTTTTAGTATAATCAATGGCCGAGTTCATTATCTTTTGAAAGGTTTCTTTTGAAGGAACTCCAGCCTTTACTGCATGATCAAGATCCACTATCATTTTAAGTAGCCAGATATGTTGTAGGTCTATAATGGGAATTCCAGTTTCTAAATTGTATGTCTTCCAAATATTTTGAATCTCTTGGACAGTGTCTATAGTTTGGGTTTGTAAGTTCAGAGAGTTACCTTGATTCGAATCAACCTGAACTATATTTTGATAGAATAACAATTGTTCTTTGGAGATAGGATATTTTCCTGACTTTAAAAGAGAATTACAAAAGGATTTTAGATCAACATTTGCAGAATTAAAAAAATCACCGTAGTCTCGATCGTCGTATAATATATGTTTAAAAAGCCAATTTTTTAGAATTTGTAGAAGCCCCAAAGCCGCTACTTGGCTATTTTCTGCTTCATAAAACTTTTCTGTAAGTTTTTCCACAAATTGCCTATGTCCTTTGACATGGGCATCATACTCAGGATAGGAGAACTGCTCTAGGATTTCTTCTTCTAATGCAAAATGTTCGGATACATAATCTAGAGCATTTTTAAAAGAAGGCTGAACATCAACTGCTTCCCCCGATTCGTCAGCTTCCAAAATTTTTTCTTCCAGCTCAACAAGGATATGAACAAGCCAAATATGTTGTAGGTCAATTACAGGGATTCCCAATTGAAAAGGTTCACTCTTCCATAGGGATTTAAGAGTTTCAAGATGATTGGATAATCCTTTTTGCATAGTCGTTCCAAGTTCAACACAGAACGAAATTCGTCATTCGAAATGAAAGAATACTTTATTGATTTTAATCAATGCAATATCCGAAGAAATCAGGACAATGCGTTAGGGATTGTAGTGAAAATCCAAACACCATCTATCTCAAATGAGGAGGTGTTTGGATTGCAACGGAAAGCCCGCCCAAGCGCTTCTAAGCGCTTGGGAACGCCCAAAAATCTATACGAACCACTTCGTGGTTAAACTTACAATTTTTCTCACAAAACCCGTATATGGTGGATACATCAATTTTACGATGGAGGCTTTTGGCGTTTGAAGAACCGACCTTTCATGCGAAAAAGTCTTAAAACCATAGATGCCATGATAACTTCCATGTCCTGAATGATTCACACCACCAAATGGCAGATTCGGATTCACCAAATGGAGCATTACATCATTGACAACTGCTCCACCTGAGCTTGTTCTTTTGAGAACATATTTTGCAGTACCATTCTTCTTCGTAAAAATATATAGTGCTAGTGGTTTTGGTTTTGAATTGATAATTTCAATCGCTTCATCTAATGAATTATATGTAACAATTGGTAACAAAGGTCCAAAGATCTCATCTTCCATAATTTTTGAGTCTCGATGAACATTTGTTAGAATCGTTGGAGCAATAAAATTATCATTGCCATTTACTTTTCCTCCGTAGGCAACGGTTGCACCTTTTTTGACTGCATCTTCAATATACCCAGATACTCTTTGGAAATTTTTTGCATTTACAATTCGGCAAAAGTCTTGGTTGTTTGAAAAGTTTTCTTCTTTTGATTTGAAGAATTTTTCAGTTGCTTCCCTTGCATACTTTACAAATTCATCGACTTTTGAATCTGGTATCAAAAGATAATCGGGAGCAACACAGGTTTGACCCGCATTTAAAAACTTCCCCCACATAATTCTTTCTGCGGTAAGTTTGATATCAGCATCCTCTGCAACCACACTCGGTGATTTTCCACCCAACTCTAAAGTAACTGTAGTCAGGTTTTTTGCTGCCGCTGCCATTACAATCTTTCCAACGGGTGTAGATCCTGTAAAAAAGATATGGTCGAATGGTTTTTCTAATAGAGCTGTCGCAACATTCACTTCCCCTTCAAAAACGGCTACCTCATCTTCAGAAAAAACTTCCGTGAGCATTGTTTTCAAAACATGAGCGGTGTGCGGAGTAAACTCGGAAGGCTTTAACATGACCGTGTTTCCCGCAGCAATAGCAGCAGCAATAGGAGCCATCGCCAAGTGGAAAGGATAATTCCAAGGAGCAATAATAAGGCAAACACCTTTGGGTTCATAAATCAATTTACTCGTAGAACCAAGCAAGGTAGGAGGCGTGTATACATTGACAGGTCTCATCCATTGTTTGAGATGTCGGATGGCATCATTAATCTCACCTATCACAGGTAATACTTCAGTAATATCAACTTCGCTCGCTGATTTTTTAAAATCTGAGTGGAGTGCAGATTGTACTTCTTTTTGGTATTTAAAAATCACATCCTTCAGCTTTTTTAGCTTTAGAATTCGCTGTTTGTAGTTGGAAAGTTTAAGTGCTTGTGCCTTTTTCTTTTGGACTGAAAAAATTCGATCGATATCGGATGGAGTGAAACTCTTGGTTTGGATCAGAGTTTTGGTGGATCCCGTTTCTTTGGAAATAGTGGCTTGTGTCATGGCTTGCTCCGTATTACTGACTCTCGTTCAGTTAGAGCACTAAATCAAGAACTTTTTAAGAAATGAGTCCTTTCTTAGTCATTTTTATGACAAAACGCCTTTGGAAAAACCTGGTGGGGGGCCATTTTTCAAACAATCTCTGGTTTTTTCCAAATATAGAGCCGCTGCTTTGTCTTTTGGATCCTTTTCTACGACCCGAGAAAACTCACTCTCTGCCAATGCAAAGTCGCCATCCCAGAACGCATTTACGGCAGTCTCGAAGGTAATTTTGGATTGGACCTTGGATTCAAAGTTTTCTTCTAAACCCTCAACCAGTACTTGCGCTATACCAACTAACCTTTCCTTCGATGGAAGTTTTATAAAATCCAAAATACGGTGCGGATAGGAATCAGGGTTTTGAAGTTCTAATAATGCATCTAGGCTCAGTATAATTTTTGCCCCATACTTCTTTGTCATCGCTTCAAGTGAGTTGGCAACACCCATTGAATCCGATAATACGGCACTTTCAATCCTTTGTTCTTCGCCTATAATACCTAACATCAGTTCACCGAAGTGAATTCCAATTCCAATTTGAATCTTTGGAACTCGGTGGGTTGTATTTTCCGCATTCCATTTAGCTATGGAGTGGTGCATTTGGATCGCTGCTGTAATTGCGTCTTCTGGCTTACGATCAAACAAGGCAAAGACGGCATCACCGATATACTTTTCAATAAATCCATTTTGGGCCCGAATGATAGGTCCGACATGGCTCAAATAGTCATTTAAAAATAGAAAGTTTTCCTCCGGACTCAATGCTTCTGAAATAGAAGTAAAATCTCGGATGTCTGACGATAAAACAGTCATTTTTCTTGTAACAAAATCACCTCTTTTGATTTTTCCAGAATGATTTTCATTGAAGAGCTCTAAAAGTCTTAGAGGAACAAACTTCGAATAAATTCTGTTAGATGAATCTAACCGATCATTGATCTCTTTTAATTCTGTAGTCAGGCTTTCCATTGACGAATAGATTCGTGCATTCCGACGGGCAAGGAGGATACTTTGGAACAAAAAGAAGAAGAATAATCCGAAAGGCATGATGGGTTCGGCTTGAAAAACATTATTACCAGCCAAAACATCATGTGTAGAACCAATCAACAGGAGTACAGTTCCAAAAAATAGAAATCCAGTATCCTTTTTTTTCTGGCGAAATAATTTAAGAGAAATCCAAAACGAACAAATACTAAAAAATAAAATAATAACCAAAGAAACTATATTTGCTTCGGTGAAAATTTTCGCAGGAAAAGATATAACAAACAATAGAAATAGAATGGCGATCACCCAGGACAGTTGGACTATCCACTTAGGTACATCTGTTTTTCCTGGGAAAAGACTTTGTAAAAAACTTAGAAAGAAACTCGCCATAAGCGGAGCAGAACCATAATCGATTCGTTGCATAAGCTCCCAAGGAAAATTTGGAAAGATATATACAATATAATAATTATCTAAGACAACTAGGCGGAGTCCTGTCAAAAAACAAAACATGGCAAAATAAAAATTACTCTTTTCGTCTCTTCGTATCAAAAAAACTGTTAGTTGGTAAAGAGCCATCGTTAAAAGGGCACCAAAAATAAAAACTTCACAACCTGAATACATGAGAGATAGATTTTGTATGACTTCCTTTTTTCCGATTTCAATCGGCTTTCTAAATCCGCCCCTCGCATGTTGGAAGTTACTCACTACTAAAATCAGTTCATTTTCCAGTGAAACTGGTTGGAAGGAGACATATTGGATTTGGTTTTTGGGTTTGGAAGTTTCTTTTGAGTCTCCAACAACTCCCACTTCTGCCAATTTTTGTCGATTCACATAAAATTGATACGCACTGGTTTGAGCCGTCAACCTGAGGTAGTAGCGAAATTCCGTAGTGGGAACTTTTAATTTCAATCGATAGCTTGCGAGTCCATCGCCACCTTTTCCTTCGGGACGAATGGAGTTCCAGGAACTTGGAACATTGACTAATTTAAATTCCTCGGAATCGATTTTAGAAAATAAACTTTCACCAAATCCTTCATTCCAATATATTTCCCATTCTCCACTCAAAGCAACTTTGTTAGGTGATTCAAGTTCACTTAAGTCAATACTCAATTCTCCATTTTTTGCTTTTGGTTTCTCTTTTAAATTGCAGGCGCCCTGCAATACGATCAAAAGGATTAGGATTATTTTTCCCATGCCGCAACCCCATCCCAATCCTCACCAACACCTGCGGACATAAAGTATTTACATCTTTCGATATAAATATTAACTGCGAGGTCATCTGGATTTTGAATTTTAACAGATTCAAAACCATTGAGTGCCGACCCAAAATCTGCTCTTTCGTAATCAAAAATCGCAGACTCAAACAGTTCTTTAAATTCAATTTTTTTGTCCGATATTTGATCAATTCCAGGAATCATCACTTCGGCAATCATCACAGTTTCTTGTTTTCCCTTTACACGAACAAAATCCAAAATCCTATAAGGGATGGTATCTAAATCTTCGTGCAACATAAGAGATGTTAAGCTAACTAAAATTCTGGATTGGTACTTTTTTGTAAGGCCCTGGATTCGACTGGCTAGGTTCACTGTATCCGAGATTACAGTACTTTCCATACGTTCCTTTTCACCTAGTATTCCAAGCATTGTATCACCAGAATGGATACCAATTCCAACATGTAAGGGGGCATATCCATAATTTCTTCGATGTGTGTTGTACAATTCTAATTCCCATTGGATATCGACAGCTGACTTGATTCCATGGTGGATTCCTCCGTCAAACAAAGCCATAATGGCACTGCCTATATATTTATCAATAAAGCCATTATTGGACCGAATATAAGGTCCAATTCGACCTAAATAGGAATTTGTAAAAAGTATACGATTTTGTAAAGGAATACGGTAAATTATATCCCAATATTCCCAAATGTCCGCAAACATAACGGTCATTTCACGTTCACTACTATCACCCAATTTTACTTCTTCGATACTTTCTTTTCCAAGATGGTTTAAAAAATCCCTTGGGATAAATTTACCAAAGAACCTATTTGTCAGAATGAACTTTTCATTTACTTCTTCAAAATCGTTCTTCAGTTCCTTCCTTTTGTTAAATGTTTTTGCATTTCTGAGTGTAACTATGGATGATTGTGCACCGAAAAACAGAAATAATGCGATTTGAGATAAATAAGATTCACTCATACCTCGAAATGCAAATAATATATCCGTCACAAACCCTAGGATGAGCAACAGAGAGCCCATCAAAAACAAACCTGATTCTGGGATTTTTAGAAAATACAACTGAATCAAACGGAAGAGGAGGAATACAGAATACACAAGACCTATGATTTGAAAAACTGTTTCATATCTTGTAAAATAAATGGGTGGGACGATTAAACCAAAAATGAGTACAAATTGTACGAATGCAGTCATGAGTCGCAGGTTCCTTAAACTGATAAACTTAGGAAAAAGTCCTTCTGCAAACCAGAGAAAAAGAATGGCGAGTACGAATACAGTCGCATAATCCAAATAGATGACTAAATTCCAGGGTATGGACTCACTAAAGGCATAAATCGTTTTGCTACTCGTAAAGAGAATTCGTATTGCGAAAACCAGACAAAAAAATCCAAAAAAGAATGCCTCTCTTTGTTTGTGACGAAAAAAGAATAGGATGAAGTGGTAGATTCCAAACATAAAGATAGCACCAGTGAATGCTAAATCAATAGTGCCTCTCGCTAAAATGAAGTTTTGAACATCTTCCGCCTTTCCAAAGATAGGTGCAATTCCCAACCCACCTTCTTTATGAAAAAAATTACTGACTTCAATTACGATTTTTACAGACTTTCCAGCAGCAAAACTAAAACTCTGCCCTTGGCTACTTGGAATCGATGTTTCTTTGGAAACTCCTGGTTTTCCACTGTGTATACTTCTACTACCTATAGTCGCCTCAAAACTAGTTCGGACCTCGGGTATGTAGATTGAATACTGTCTTGGTTCATCCGGAAGCTTGAGATCCAAAACGTACGTTCCGTACCCGTGACCATCTTGGATTTTGGACTGGATCGGATACTGGTTCCACAGACCTGGCACCTTTAAGTTTACTCGGTTCTCTGGGTCTAAATTGCCTATGAAATTAGCAGGATAAAAACTCCACTCGCCTTGTAGCGCTATGGGTTTTCCTTCTAAAATATCCGTCTCAGTAAGTAATAATTCTCCATTTTTGGCAGAGACTGCTTTGGAGATTATGCCACATTGGAGATATCCCAAAGCCAGTAAACTGAGAACTGCTATTCGGAGAAGTCGCATAGATTCCTTTCATAAAATGAGACGAGACTTCCTTGGAAAGGACTTTTCAATTTTAAAAACGAAGACAAAAATTAGTTTGTACGTTGGACTCGTCTGCACTATTATGTCTTGTAAATGAAAGGAAAATCAGGAAACAACCGGGCCGCACTTGCTTACCAAATTTTAGGAAGGTATTTGCCTGATGAGGTTTTCCAACACCTGAGCTCCGAAGAAATCGAATCTTTGCTTTTGAAGGTAGAGAAAAGTTCTTCCCCAACGGCACAAGAAGAGAAGAGACTCTTACTTTCTTTCACTGACTTCCTACAAAAAAAGTCACAGAAAAAAAACGGATTGGAAGCTCTCTCGAAGCCTACCATTTCAGATCCAAGTCCATCCAATTTTAACCCACCTAGCTTCTCAGGACCAAAACCTGAAGAAAACGAACTCTACTCCCTCCTACAAGAAATTTTAAAGGAAGAAGGGGATTTAGAAAACCGGTTAACTTGGTCTCTTGTTTCTAAGTATCCTTTAGAAACACTACGAGCCCTTACAAGTGAAGAATCACCCGAAGTAATAGCAAGACTCTTAGCGTTTTCCGACCCAGAGATTGCCTCCGAAGTGATTGCTGAGTTTCCTGAAGTGTTCCGTGAGAGCATCATTTTAGCTCTCTCCGAAGTGGACTACCATTCCGAACGCGAACGGGACAGCCTCGATCGTTTTTTACGTTTCAAAACGGAACTCATTGAAAACAAACTCCCCCTCTCAAAAATCAAAAGCCGAAAGGCAAAAACTGCTGGGGAAATCTTAACTCGTTTGCCTTTTTTACCTTCTCAAAATTTAATTGAACGAATTCAGAAAAAAAGCCCAGAATATGCCGAAACTATAGTAGAACACTACTTTCGTTTGGAAGACCTCCTCCACTTAGGGAGGACAAGTCTCACTCGGTTTTTTTCGGAAATCCACCCCCTTGTCATTGCCTGTGCTTTGAAAGGAGTGGAGTCTGAGTTCTGCCAACAAATTTACGAAAATTTGGAAGCATGGCTTGTTAAGGAGATCAAAATCGAATGGGACTCACTCGGTCCGATCTCTCTTGCGGAAATTGAAGAAGCCCAAAAGGGGATTCTTGATCGACTCAGGGAGGCAATGGACGAAGGTAAAGTGAAACTCTGGAGAGTAAAGTAAGGGTATGGCAAAACTCGTTTTTAAACCAATTCAAATTGCCGACTTACAAGAAGAAGTCGAAATTCAACTTCCTGATAAGTACAAAAAGTTTCACAAATCAGACGAACAGGAAGATTTTGAAATCGACCAAGAAGGAAATATCATTGAGCAATACCAAGGTCCTTCGATTGAAGAGATTGAAGCTGAGCTCCAAAGATACCGCCAAGAGACGGAAGAACAGGTCCGCCAACTTTTAGAAGACGCAAAAAAAACAGCCAAGTCCATTGAAGAGGAAGGTAGAACCAAGGCCTTCCAAATGATCCAAGACTCGAAAGAGAAGATCAAACTCGAAGAAGATTCAGGTAGAGCCAAGGCCGAACAAATCTTAGATCGCGCCAAAATGGAAGTCGAGAGGATGATCAAAGAAGCCGAGATGAAACAGGCTGAGATCGAACACGAAGCCTACCAAAAAGGTTATGATGCAGGTCGTGAAGTTGGATTCAAAAAAGGCCAAGGGGAAGTACGGCGACTCATTGACCGACTAGGAACTATCATTGGTAAGGCGATTGACATTCGGGAAGAAATGATTGCTGCATCGGAAAAACAAATGGTCGAGATGATCCTTGTAATTGCACGTAAAGTAATCAAAGACGAGATCATTGAACGTAAAGAAATTGTACTCAATAACATTCGTGAGGCGATGAAACGAATCAAAGATAGGGATCGTATTGATATCCGCGTCAATTTTGCTGACCTTGAACTTACTACAGCTCACAAAGATGAACTTATCAAACTCATGGAATCTCTCCGTAAAGTTAATATCTATGAAGATTCACGTGTGGATCGTGGTGGAGTTATTATTGAAACTGATGTGGGAGCAATTGATGCAAGGATTTCCACTCAACTCAAAGAAATCGAAGAGGCCATTCGAAACGTAGAGCCAATATGATTTCTATTTTCAAGTTGTACCGAATTGGATTTGGTTTTCTATTTGTTTTATCTCTGGTTGGCGAACTTTCAGCCAACCCGTGTGGAAGTTTTGTTACCTCCTTCGAAAAGCCAATTACCCTTACTTCGGATTGGCTCTTTCGAAAAGGTGATAATTTGGACTGGAGAGATGAATCAATTGAAGAGTCCTTTTGGGTAAAACGATCGGTTCCTGACTACGGTATTTCTAAAACAGAAAACCTAACAGGATACCACTGGTATCGTTGTTCTTTCGTTTTACCTGAAAACTATTCGAATCCCATTGAGCCAATTGCAATCCAATTGGGTAGGATTCGGGATATTGATGAATTTTATTTGAATGGAACCCTCGTCGATAAAACAGGTTCTGTGCTGCCCAAATTAGATGTAAATTTTCAAAAAATGCGCATCTATTCCCTACCAACCCACCTCCTCAAACCAGGGTTAAACGTTCTAGCCATTAGAATTTTTGCTGCAACAAATCTTAACGGTCTCAAACAAGCTCCCATCATTGCTAAAGAAAGATCTTTGAGAGAGGCGGTTTTTCTCAAAGAAGTTTTTGCGATGGTTTGCGGGTATGTTTTTATCTTTATGGGAATGTACTTTTTAGTTGGTTCGATTGTAAGAGGTAGAACAGGAGAAAATTTCTTTTTTGCACTTTTTTCCATTTTTATGGGATTTTATGTTTTGATACGAACGCAACATAGAGATATTTTATTTGAAAATTTTACTTGGTCTTATGTAACTGAACTTTTGGTTCTCATTTGTCTTCCCAGTTTTTTTATAAACTTTTTACACCAATACCTCAAAATCAAGAGAAATTTGGTATTCTTAGCGTACGAAGTGTTCCTGGTTGCACTCTTCGTGATAACTCTTTTTTTTCGAAACCCAAAAACCTGGATCCTAGTAATAGCACTTTTTAACTACTTGTTACCGGTAGCACTTGGACTTGTTGTTTATTTATTTTGGAAAAATGGTAAGGAAAACATTGCTAAAATAAGATATATTCTGATTGGTATTTTTTGTCTTTTACCAACCATTTTAATGGACAGTTTGTCCGCTTTGGAAGTCATTTCGTTACCAGGAACGATTTATTTTGGATTTTTATTATTTCTTGTGATGATTTCTGTTCAATTGTCCAATGATATGGTTCTCGGATTACAGAATTTTATGGAACAGGAAAAAGAACTCATCCAAATGGAAAGGGTCAAAACAGGATTTCTCATCAACCTTTCCACAGAGTTCAAATCGGGAATGGAAAAAATCTCAAGTGCAATTGAAGGGATTTCAAAACCAAGTACAAAAGTTCAAACAAAACAAGTTCCCGCCAAAAAAGGTAAACAAAAGTCCAAAGAAAAAAAAGTAGAAAAGATTCAAGGGGATCCGATCAAACGAGCAGAGGACCATATCCTATACATGAGTTATATGGTAGATGAGGCTTTACTTTTGAAAAAATTAGAAGAAAAGTCCTATATACCGTTTTATGAATCCATTCTGGTCAAAGAATTGATTCACAATTGTGTTTCTAGTATTGAAACACACCTAGATCAACATCGAAAAAATGTAGAAATCGAAGTAAACCCAGACAAACTGGAAATCTTTTTCCCAAAAGAATTACTCTTTTGTGTACTTCGAAATTTGATCGAAAATGCCTATATTTATACAGACCCAAAAACAGCCATTAGTATAGAGTTTTTTAATCGAGATGGCTTTCACAATTTAATCGTTATAGATGAAGGTTTGGGTCTTAGCCAAATCGAAATGGAAACGATCTTCCAAAAATTTGTCAGAGGATATAAAGAAAAAAAGACAGACATACCAGGTGCAGGAATTGGGCTAACTCTTGTAGATGTTACTACTAAGTTTTTAGGTGGGACTGTCCAACTCAAATCCCAAGAAGGAATGGGTGCAAAGTTCACCGTGAGATTCCCGATCAGGAGTCCAAAATAATGTATTTCAAAAGATTGTTACTCTCTTTTACCCTCTTACTTTGTTTTCAGTGTTCCCGAATAACCGATGAATCTACAATTGTACTCAAGTTAGATGGCGAAGACTGGGGTGTTCTGTTTGATGAATCAGCTCAAATCCTTAGCCCAGAATTCAATGCAAACAATTTAGAAGTTACAAAAGTACCTGGTAATTTTAGAAATATCAATCGAAGTTACCGTGGTTCCATTTGGATTCGGAAGAACTTTGAAATAACAACTGAACAACACCAAAAATCCCTAGCTCTTCAATTGGGACGAATCTACCAATCCGATGAAGTCTATGTGAACGGGGTTTTGATCGGTAAAAATAATTCGGCTTTTGGGGAAGAACCAGATGACTACGCTTTTGGTCGGCCAAGAATCTATCCAATCCCACACGATTTACTACTCGAGGGCGAAAATGTCCTCATTATACGAATACAATCCAATCTTACAACTTCAGCAGGTATCATCACAGGTCCTGTTCGGATTGTAACATACGAAGAAGCAATCAACGGAAATTTATATGATTCTCTCGTTGAACTGATATTTGTTGGATTTTATCTCTTTATTGCCTTATTCTTCTTTATCAATTACTTTAAACTTCGAGATAAAAAGGAATACTTAAGTTTTAGTATCCTCGCATTGGGATTTTCTGCATTCGAGCTATCACGAAATGAAATTCGGTTTTTTATCTGGAATAATTTTGCTTTTTTTAAATTTTTAGAGTATGGGTTTTTATTTTTACTCCCCTACGGATTTATAAAATTCATTCAGAACTTTTTTGATCTAAAACAATTTAAATACCAAAATATATATCTTTATTCGCATGCAGTATTTTTGGTTATTTTCGCTATCGTCGCAAAACCTGAGTTTTGGTATAATTTTATAGGATATTGGGATCTCCACCTATTCATTGTAATAGGATATGCAATTTACGTGACTTTCTACAAATTAAGAGATAGTGTTCGCGGTTCCCTTATCCATTTTTTAGCACTGATCTACCTTCTATATTCTATCTTAAAAGAAGTGATGATCGAACGTGGTTATCTGAACGCCGACTCCTCATTGGAAAAAAGTTTCCTTATGTATTTGGTTCTTATGACCCTTGCCTTACGTTTTCAATTTCTAATGATGAAGAGAAAACTATTAGGAAGATTTGATAGGCTCAAAGAAGCAGACTCACTCCGTGAGAAAATCTTCTTTTATATGGATGCCATGATCTCAGGGCCACTTAGAGAGATGAAGGAAAAGTTGTTTGAGTACAGAGAATCTCTAACTAAATCCAAAGACAAAAAATTAGTCAAAGAAGTCGAGGCAATTCAGTCTTCCATAGAAAACGTCATGGATGATATCATTGAACTATCAAGACTTGAAGTTCTTAAAGAAGTTCCATTCAAAGACAAAGTCAATTTTATCAGTTTTATTAAAGATGTAATTCCTGAAGATGATATTACATATTCCATCAAGGTGCATCCTGAAACAGAAATCTATAATAGTTTAGATCTTATAAATTCGGTTGTAGTTCGTTTGGTTGATTTTCCCCCATTTCGAGAATTTACTCATAATGATTTGATTATCACTCAAGATTTAAAGGGCAATGTCCACTTTCGATTTTTACTTTTTCACACAAACCCCAAGTTAACGTTGCGCCTATTTAACGAACTCACTGAAAATGAATCTGCTCTCACAGCTACGAAGGTTAAGTGGACTATCATTTTAGAAATAGTTAGGTTATTACAAGCAAAGTTAGATTTTAAAGTGATCAAAAAGAAATATCTAAAAATCGACCTTGGTATCGCGGCAATTGTTCCTGTCTCAGAAATGGTTAAAATTCATGAACCAACTCCGATTCTAAATGACAAGATAATTCACCGAAAAGTAGAGAAAGAAGATTGGAAGATAACTCTTGTGAAGCTATGGAAGAAGTTCAAAGAAACAGAAGTGAAACTTCCCAAGTTTGGGAAAAAAAAATAGAAAAGTAGACCCAGTTACGGATCTGCTTTGCAAAATCATACCAATGAATCCAATCTAACGAACTTCTTTGAAAGATTGGTCATATGTTGGGAAAAACAATTTTGTTTCGAATCGTCCACCGTCGAAGAAGTCTATTCATTTAACAGATAGATTGTAGAACCCACGAAAGCAAGACTTTGTAATTCCTATTTTTCCCAAACTGAATTCCATAAATTGGCCTTAGGGTTGATTCTTTTGTTGGGTGGCTTTGCAGGCACACCATGAGAATTATATTTCTATTAAAAAATATTCTAAGGATTCAAATACAATCTGTTTTGATAGTATTTGTCGGTCCTCCAAGAGAAGAAATAGCGACCAGACTAGATTTTAAATGTTTGGATCACAGGAAAGTTATGCTCTTTTTGCGGGATATTACCTGGTCGATCCAAAATCTGGACCGACATTCCTGCCGCGTTTGCCGCTTCGGCTTCTTCCACGATATCTGTAAAAAAAAGAATCTCATCAGGAGCAGAGTTCAATTGATTTGAAATGTTTAGATAACTTTCTTTTTCTCTTTTACCTCCAACGGCTGTATCGAAATAAGAAGTAAAGAGAGAAGTTAAATCACCTTCATTTGAATATTTATATATAAGAATTTGTGCTTCTACAGATCCTGAAGAGTAAACATGATTGGAAATACCCTTTTTTGTGGAAGATTCTAAAAAACCTTTAACATCGGGAAAAAGGGTACTTTTTAACTCGTTCGATTCATAACCTACTTTCCAGATTTTTCCTTGGATATCTTTCAATGGTCCAAATTTTCGGTCTTTTGAAATCAGGAATTCTAAATACAAATGCAGATTAGTAGTGTCGATTGCGGTTGGTAATTCCTTTGGAAATTTCTTTTGGTCCAAGGCAAATTCTTGAGTTATTTCTAACCACTGTGACTTCGGTATCGAATGATTTGCTAAAAATGATTTTAATTTTTCTTTTGCATAGGGAAATAAAACTTGGTGGACAAAGGAAATAGGAGCAGTTGTTCCCTCAATATCCAATAAATTGTGTTTGATCATAAACTATTATTCCATTTCCTTTATAAACATCTTCGTATTTTTTCTCCTTTAGGAGTTTGAAAGACTATCTAACATAGCTTTTTCATCTTTTTCATAATTAAACAAAATCAAAAACCAAGCAAGACCACAAGGTATCCAAAATAGGATAGATATAGACAACGCAAGAGCTCGATCAGGTGTAAGACCCAAAATGATTGCGGAAAGTGCAGGACCCAGCCCTTTTCCTAAATCATCAGTTAGGTTATAAATAGAAAAAATTGCACTCCTGGACTTTGGAGGATTTACATTTATGAGAACAGCTCGTACATTTGGACCAGTAATAGATATCATAATTCCTGTTAAAATATTCAAACCTATAAATAATCCCATATTCTGTACAATACCTTGAGCATACAAAAGATAAAGCGCAGGAATGATACCAACCAAAGTGGTCACCATACAAAGGATTGCTTGGTATGATTTTTTAATATTGTACAATAGTTGGCCAACAACACCTCCAAAAAAAGTCCCAATAAAAATACCAACTGCTGCAAAAGTAATGAGACCCGCGGAAACTTCCTTGGATAGTAGGTAGGTATTTTCATAATAATCTGCTAAAAAAACAAAAAAGACACCCCATGGGATACAGCCAGGCAATCCTTGCAAAAATGCTCCTAGGTTTGTTTTGTTTTCAAAAAGAACTAAAAAGTCTTTCATTGAAATTTTATGGGCTAGTTCATCAGAAACTTGTACACCCTCAGCACCTCCCCTCTTTGGCTCTTTACAAAAAATCCAGTAAATAGCCGTAAAAAAGAAGGATGGAACTGACATAAATATAAACGAATCTCTCCATCCATTGACAGGATCTGCGCCACCCAATATTCCACCTAACAGCTGACCGACTCCGACACCAAGTCCCATAGCCAGAGAAACATAACCTGTTGCGATCGCCCTAGAATGGGTCGAAAAATAATCACCAATCAAACTAAAGAGAAGTGGAAAAATCCCACCGAGTCCAAACCCACAAAGAGTTCGCAAAATCAAAAACTGATCATACGTTTCCGCGTAGGCAGTTAAAAAACATGGAATTTCGCCTAATAGAACAGCGGCAATCAATAGGTTCTTTCTAGAAAATTTTTGTGAGAGATATCCCATCGATAAGGAAACCAGACCACCCAAAATAAAAAATAAAATCGGTATGAGACCGCCCATCTTCCAATCTATCTCTTTTTGATCTGTAATCCCCAGGGAAGCTGCAATATTTTTCATATTTGGAGCTATTAAGTTTTGATCACCAAACAAAAAGAATGCGAGAGAAAGAATCACCCAAAAAGCCAAAATGCCTTGGCTTCCATGTTCAGCAAGGTCTGCCAGCCCGAAAAAACGCAAATAAGATTGTTTTTCGTTCGATTGTTTCATAGCTAAATAGCTCCCTTTTTTGAATTTTTATAAACAAAGAGAAAAGACAAAGTGAAGAGCAATCCTAAGAAGCCAATGACACCGAAAAGCGATAGGTCCCAAGTAGTTAAGATGGATCCATTGAGTATCTCTGGATTTTTTGTATTGGCCAAAGATGGAACTGGTTTCCCACCAATAAATTCTAAATTCACTTTAGTTCCAAAAGGGACGGAATCCATTACATAGGCACTAAGCGCCGGAGGAACATCTTTTGTAAGTTTTTGAATTCCTATCGTGCCATTTGTTTTTAATTCCATTTCCTTTGGTTTAACGAAAACGGGGAACTTACCAGACTCACTCTCAACTAACAACATCTCTTCGATAATCGATTCATTTCCTGGAACCAAATAGGAAACTTGTAATTCGGATACGCCAGGTAGTAAGGCACGATCTAAAATTTTACCTCCAGAATTTCCTGGAACCGTACTGAGGGGAATCGCCATCTTACTTCCTGGCTGTTGGATCTGAGAAAATACTTCGGTCGCATTTTCAGGTACATAGTATTCGATCTCGTTACCTTTTTCGAAAAAACTTCTGGGCGGTTTGGAGGAATTGTCCAAAAGAAAAAGTTTAAAAACACGAAGTCCCTTTTTTTCACGCATAACCTGCATTAAACTTTTTACCGATACCTGGTTTCTTTTCCCACCTGACTCATACACAACTACTTCTTGCGGAGAAGTACGAAACTGTGTCGTGGGAGGTATCATTTTATTATAATTGACTCCTTGGTATTGGATTTGTAGTAAAATGGGCGCACCCTCGGGAAGCTCCATCTTAGGAAATCGAAACTGACCATCTTGAGGACCTATTTCTGCTAGGGGAAGCATAGCTCCTTGTAATGCCAACATTCGAATCGAATCAGCCTTACCTTTGCCACCTGTTGTTCCATTTTGAATCGATCCAAAAATGGATAGATTTTCCGCATAAATACTGTTAAATGAAAAAAATAGAACCAAACCGAGAACGAGAAACTTCTTTTGCATGCCATCCCTAGCCTGTCGAGGGCCTTTGGAAAATCCAAGTGAAAAAACTTCGAGACATAAAATTTTAGAGGCGACAAAGAAGGGTGCGAGAGACAATGATTTCGGAAGGGTAATGGTATAATGAAGAATCTGAGCGAAATCGTTCACAACTCATCAAAAGAAGAAAGGGATATCCTACTCGAATACCAAAACATCGACGTAAATAAGTTGGAAACGATCCAAGTTTTGGGAGTTCCCATCGATAATGTCACGAGCGATGAAGCCATTGCTAAACTCTTCCGTGTCCTCGAAAAAAAGGAAGGAATCCACCACGTTTTATTTTTAGATCCAATCAAACTCATGAGAATGAGACCAGGTAAAGCACTCCACCGGATTACGGAAAAAGCAGGAACCATTCTTGTGGAAGGGGCAGGTATAGGTTGGATGACCCGCGGCCGACTGAAAGCAAGAGTTACACCGATCGCCGTGATGATGGATCTGATTCGCCTAGCGGAAATCAAAGAGTTTACTGCCTTTATTTTTGGATCCAAAGACGATGTTGTCGAACGTATTTTCTTCAACTTAACAAGACACTTCCCGAAAGTCAGGATTGTGGGTCGACATGCAGGCCATCTTGACAGGCAAAGGGAGCTCCGCGTTAAAGAGGCAATCCGCAAAACAGGACCAGACATCATATTTCTCGCAATGGATTTTCCTGACCAAGAAATTTGGATCGAAAACAACACTGGCTATTTCGGAAAAGCAGTGATAATTGGGGTAGGAGGAGCCTTAGATATGTTATCTGGCACCGATAGGAAGGCACCAGATTGGTTTAAGGATCGCGGTCTAACATGGCTTTGGAGAATTGTGTCCAGACCGTATCGGATCAGAAGGATTTGGGAAACCTTTTATTTCATCCTACTTGGACTCCGAGAGCGGTTCCGAATTAAGAAATAAACTACCAATTTATTTTTTAATATCTTTCAACTTATCCAAAGTAGGTGGTAACCAATCTTCTAGTAAGGGTTCTCTATCTAGTTTGGATCTTGCAAAGACTAAATCTTTATTCGACGTGGCTATCTCACTTACACTTCCAATCTTCCTTGCTGTTTCCATTGCTTTCCAATAGTACTTTAAAGCATTGATTGTATCTTGTTTTTTCTCATATACAGCACCGATATTATTATAAACAGAAGTTAGAGTTTCATAGATCTCTCTATGATCTGAATTTTCTGTATCGATTCTACCCAAGGTCTGCTCTTTCATTTCATAATCGTCTTTAAGCTTTAGATAATTTCCGAGTGCCGCGTTGTATTGTCTTGTGTAATAAAAAGCATTCCCCTTTCCAAGCAGTAGCGTTGGATTATTGTATATATCATCCTCAGGCAACTCGGCCCAAAAATCCAAACTCTGTGTAAAGTCCCCGTGTGTGTAATCTATCCATCCAAGAAAGTAGTAGCACTCCCGTAGAATTTTTGGATCTTTCGAAATATTTCTATCTAAAGCAGTAAGTAGTGATTCCCGTGCAGAATAGAGACCGTTCCGTCTATCCTTTTCTTCAAAGGATAAAGTGCCTAAACTTCGTTCTGGATAGATCTTTCGACCAGGAAATTCACGAATATTATCTGTTTTGTTCAAACCAGCAGATTCTAAAAATTGAATTTTACCTAAGTTAAATGATATGCGACCAGGACTCCCTTCTAGAAGGGTTTCATCTTCATCTCGTTCCCCTAATCGATCCCTGTACAAAGTGTATCTATTGTCTGACTCGCGAAGAAGTTTGACAGCTTCATCGTAATCTTCTGTATAGATGTAGTATTCTGCCATCAGCAATACAGCGAGGTAATGGCGAACATCATACGTGGATGCTAACTCCAGTTGTTTGAGTGCTCTGGCTGCCTCTTTTTGTTTTAAATAAAATCTTGCTCTCTGGTAGTATCCCTCTGCAAATTTAGATCCACCCTCTTTACCGTAGGCAATGTTTAAAAGATACTCCACATTATCATCAATCTCCATGCCAGTTACCTGATCCTCTGGATTGATGTTGTATTTGATTCGAACTTCTTCTGAATCTAAATCTATATAAAAGGAAGCAAGTTTTGCTAAAACAAAAAGAGAAAGATCATCCTCAATATCAAGTGCATTTCGTACTTGTCTATGATGGTTTAAAACGTATTGAGGATTGTTATCACGCTTCCACATTTCGATATAGGTGGAAAGGATTCCTCCGTGTCCTATTGGATTCTTAGGAAACTTTTCAATAATATCGTTATAATATTTAACCGCCGTTCCAAACTCTTGTTTGTTGTAAAATATACGTGCGATTCCTGATGTTGCATCTACATTATCTGGATCACCACCATCGGTGAATACTCGTTTAAAATACTCAATTGCCAATGGATCGTTTTTATACTTTTTACGATTGCTGCCGGGTGGAACTTCTATAAAATCCCTTCTATGAAAGCTATGAAAATTCCCTAAAGCAATATAAGTATCTATGTCGTGTTTGTTATATTTGAGTCTAGATGCAATGTAAGCCCCAGCTTTGATGACTTTTCTATTTACTTTATCTTGGCTAGTTAAGTAAAAGCTAAGCTCACTAAGTGGTTTTCTGCCAGCCGTCTCAATTCCTGCATCATTCCATTCTGTTTTTTTAGCAAAACTTATATTCGGAACTTCTTTTCGATTTTCCCATGCTCGTTTGTGTTCCTTGTCTTCTGGCTCATATCCAAAATCTGGTTCAACCTTTCCAAAACATTTTTCAAAAGCCCTTTCGTATTGACCGACACGCGTATAGGCTGAACAATACTTTGTCAAATATTCAAGGTTATGTGGAAAAATCTCTTCGCCTTTAATGAAATAATTTTCCGCGTCCGCAAGTAATTTCTTCTTTTCAAGGGCATCCGTTTCGTAACCATACTCTTCAATTTTTTCGAGACCTAGTTTGTACTGAGATTCAGCTCGGAATGGTACGATCACATATTTGTAAAGGGAAACTGTTCCAAAAACGAGTAAGATTGCCGCAGCAGAAGATAAAAATGTTTTTCGAATTAATTCACGGCGACGGATTGCACCTTCTTTGGTATAAGCATCTTTACTTGCAATGATAGGAACACCGTCAGAAGAAAATCTTCCCGATGTATCAGATAACTCGACCCGTTCTCCGAGAAGTTCTCCCAAGAAATTTGCTATATCTTCAGGCTTTTGCTGAGCTTTGATAAGCTCGATAATTTCCTTTTGGTTCCGAACAGGTATCCTTTGATTGACGATCGCATCGATCACCGAACGCCTAAGTTTTGGTGGGTATTTTATGAGTTCGGCTTGGATTATAGCCAACTCTTCATCTGTTAGGTTTGAATCTAACGACTCCTCAGGCTCTTCCTCTTTTCCAAGCGCAAGAAGATCTTCTTCTAGACCACCACCGCCAAAATCAGGTTCCTCCATTGAGGATACAGGAAGATCGTCAATACTGGGAGCTAAATCATCGAAAGACGGGGAAGAAATACCAGCACCTAAATCATCGTCAAAGCTGGGAGGCTCCATCCCAACACCGAGATCTCCAAATGGATCATCGAACCCACCACCAGAATCTGCAGGAGAATCAAATCCGCTTTGTGTGGACGTATCTCCAAATCCAGAATCTAAATCATCAAAACTAGTATCTTCTTTTGCCGTTGGAGAATCAAATCCTCCAAAAGGATCGTCGGAATCAGCTTTGCTCGAAGCTGTATCGGCAAAAGGGTCCCCGGAATCTGCGAACGGATCAGAACCAAAATCATCGGAACCCGAATTGCCTGACCCTAAATCGGCAAAAGGGTCATCACCCATGGATCCACCACCTGGTGTATCAAAACCACCAAACGGATCTTCATCGGTTGAAGTAGGACTTTCTCCACCTAAATCTGCAAATGGATCACCACCGGCTCCGGTTGCAGAAGATTCTATATCTGTTTCTTTTTGGTCAAATGGCGCTTCATCTGCCAAACTATCCATTCCACTAAAAGGATCTTCGTCAGATGAATTAGAACTAGAACTGCCGCTATCCGCAAATGGATCATCTTCAGAGGTATTGGTCGTGGGAGGATCGAAACTTCCGAAAGGATCATCCGATCCAGAATCAGAACCACCGTCAGGGGCTGGTTCTCCTCCTAAATCTGCAAATGGATCATCCGAAATTTCACTCGTATCTTCCGCAGGATCCTCAGCTTTTGGAGAGTCAAAATCAAAATCCCCGAAAGGATCAGTAGTATCCGCAGGTTGTTCCGAAATAGGTTCTGATTTTTTTGGCGTATCTTCGCCTAATAGTTCGTCAAGGTCGATGCCATCGTCATCATCTGCTTCTAAATCTCGGAAAGGAGGTGGGCCTGAACTTTCTTCCGCACCACCAAATGGATCCGTGTCCGCACCCGCGTCGGAAGCCTCCGATTCAAAATCAGCAAATGGATCTGTTTCCTCCCCATCCTCTGCGGGCGTTTCTTCCGCATCTAATATGGGATTTGTATAGCCAAGTTTTTCACGGAGTACCTTGGCCATAGGATTCAAATCCTCTGAGGATAGAGGATTTTTATTTAGGGCCGAAAGCATCCCTTCTAATTGTTGTGTCTCTTCCTGACTTAAATTGTCTTTCGGCTCAGCCATTTGATGGAGGTATCCTACTTAAATATCGGCCTCTTCTGAATTTGACAGAAAAATTTTTTTATTATGTCAGATAGAAACGAAGAAAAAAACCTGCACACCCTTTTTAACATCCTGCCGAAATTTAAATTAATACAAAGTGATAGGCAAAATGAGATTTCAAAAATCGTTAACGGCTGCAATTATTCTCAGTTTTTTTATTGGATTTGGACTTTTCGCAGATGAAGCATTGGATTGGATCGGTGGGTTCTCCTCAGCTGAACTCGAGATGTCAGAAGAAGTAGAAGACCAAGAGAAAGTCTACTATCTTTGGCAGTTGGAAAGTCTTAAAAAAAACATAGCGCCACGTTACATTCGTTACATAGACGTCGAGTCCTATCTTTCGACATCCAAACTTATGAATAGAGGAATTCTTTTCACATACAATGGACTTCGTGATGAAACCGTTGAACTCTGTGGAAATTTTTCGCACTGGGAGTGTAAGGAAATGAAACGAAACCAGTATGGAATCTACTATATCGTTTTAGATCCAGAACTCAAAATGGAGAATGACGAGGACGATCCCATCTACGAATACAAATTTCGAGTAGATGGTCTTCTTACATACGATACTGAAAACTCTGACCGATTTGAGGATGGTTCTGGCTCCTATATTTCTCGATTTGTTTTAAGTGGAAAAGATACGAATCGCCAAACTAGTTCGCTTGTGCTCTCTGATTCACCGAATGAAGAACGTGATTTAAGAACAGTACGTTTTCAAATATACCTTCCCGAAGCCGAAGTGGTTCGCGTAGTGGGATCTTTCAATGACTGGAACCCAGAGAATGACTTTCTAAAGAAAGATAGAAAAGGTATTTTTAGTTTAGATAAAAAACTACTACCAGGTGAATACCATTACCAATTCATTGTGGATGGTGAGTATATGTTGGATACCTACAATCCCAACGTACATTTAAAAATCGATACGAATGAATCTGTATCCACTATCGTAGTTCCAGATCGCTTAGTTGCCTTAGATCGAAAAAAGTAAACTACTGTTCTAAAGTAGCCGTCATGGATCCTTTCGAACTACTCATACGGGGATCGGGTCCATAGGATTGAATGCGTTCATGGACAAATTCTGCATGTTCTAGTTCACCCGTAAAAACGATTGTTCGTTTATTGGTGTCAACTTCGACTGCATGCAAAAACGCCTTATCAATAGACATCTGGCATACATCCATTAGCATCTCTATCACATAGTCATAGGTGTGGTAGTCGTCATCCCATAAAACTACCTTCCATGGTCCACCGGTATTCTTTAAAGGAGAGACTTCGCTTTCTTCGATGGTAGCGGGTTGGGTTACTGCTGGACTTGGCACCCCCAACCTCTAAATTACTTTCGTTTTTTTGAAATTGCTAATTCTGCGTGAGCTACGATATCTTTGGCTCTGAGTCCAAAATAATCTAACAGCCCACTCCATGTTCCCGACTTTCCAAACTGGTCTTTCATTCCCAGCTTTACGACAGGCACAGGATATTCTTCGGAAAGGAGTTCAGAAACAGCTGAACCAAGACCACAAAGTACATTGTGTTCTTCGGCAGTGACAATCGCACCACATTCCTTTGCCTTTGCAATGATAGCATCCCTGTCCAATGGTTTGATCGTGGCCATGTTAAGTAAACTAGCCTGTATCCCTTTTTCCTTTAGCAAAGAGACTGCCGTGATTGCTTCATTGACCATGACACCGCAGGCAATGATACAAACGTCTTTACCCTTGGCCATAACCTCAGCCTTTCCAATTTGGAATTTGTAATTCTCTCGTTCAATAACAGGAATGGCAGGTCTTCCTACTCGAACATAAACTGGGCCAACGTAATCTGCAATCGCATGAATTACTTGTTTAGTTTCATTAAAGTCGGAAGGACATATCACAGTCATCTCTGGGATGACTCGCATAATGCCAAAATCTTCAATACATTGGTGGGAGGCACCATCCTCACCGACCGTGATTCCACCATGAGAAGCAACGAGTTTTACGTTTACTTTTGGATATACAACACTGTTCCTCACAACTTCCCAAGCTCGACCAGATAAGAACATGGCAAAACTAGAAGCGAATGGAACAAACCCAGAGAGTGCAAGACCTGCGGCATGACCAACTAAATTTTGTTCAGCGACACCCACATTAAAGAATCTATCAGGATACTTTTTTTTGAAGTCGGCAGTTTTTGTAGATCCTGAAAGATCTGCATCCAAAACGACCACTTCAGGTCGATTTGCACCTAACTCAACTAAGGCTTCCCCGTAGGCGTCTCGTGTTGCTTTTTTGTCGGCTGTTGATTGGCTAGGTGCTCCCATGTATTATCCTTTTTTTAACGCTTCTGCTTTGTCTGTTTTTTCCCAAGTGAAGGTAGAGCCTGTGCGACCAAAATGTCCATAGGCTGCCGTTTCTTGGTACTTTCTACCCTTTCCAAGAAGGTCTAATGTTTCTACAATTCCCTTAGGAGTTAATTTAAAGTTTGCTAGTACTCGTTTTGAAATTTCTGCATCAGAAATAGTTCCTGTTCCAAATGTATCCACAAGGACAGATACAGGTTCAGCTACACCGATTGCATAGGCTAATTGCACTTCACATTTGTGCGCTAGACCAGCTGCTACAACGTTTTTTGCAATATAACGGCCCATATACGCTGCAGATCTGTCCACTTTGGATGGATCCTTTCCAGAAAATGCCCCACCACCATGGCGTCCCATTCCACCATATGTATCTACAATGATTTTTCTTCCTGTAAGGCCAGTGTCACCATGAGGTCCACCGATCTCAAATTTACCCGTTGGGTTGATAAAGTATCTTGGGCTTCCCAATACATCTTTTGGGATTACTTTTTTGATACATTCTTCGATCACAGCCTCTTCGATTTGTTTGTGTGTGACACCAGGCGCATGTTGTGTTGAAATTACGATTGTATCAATTTTTACAGGTTTCCCATTTTCATACACGAAAGTTACCTGGGATTTTGCATCTGGACGAAGCCATGTTAATTTTTTAGAATGGCGGAGTTCAGAAAGGTGCTCAAGTAATTTGTGTGAATAAAAAATGGGTGCAGGCATGAGCTCAGGAGTCTCCGCGATTGCAAAACCAAACATCAAACCTTGGTCACCTGCTCCCTGTTCCACGTGGAGACCTTCGCCTTCGTTTACCCCCTGGGCTATGTCAGGAGACTGAGCGTGTACATGTGACGATACAACAGCGTAGTCCGCGTCAAAATACATATTGATATCATTATATCCGATTTTACGGATTACATCACGTGCGATCTCAGAAGTATCCACTTTCCCTTTACTTGTGATCTCACCTGCAATCACAACTAAGTTCGTAGTAACGAGTGTCTCGCAAGCTACTCGGGATTTTGGATCTTGGGAAAGATAAGCATCAAGAATTGCATCGGAAATTTGGTCGCAGACCTTGTCTGGGTGTCCTTCAGAAACGGATTCAGACGTAAAAATGAAGTTTTGGAGAGACATATTTTTTACCTTACTTAGATAAAGTTTTGTTTTGGGGTGGTACGTCAATAGAATTGTTCGGGTGGTTCTGACGCATCAGAGTTTGGACTTCTTCCCGATTGGCTAACATCTTGGCCTGAAGCTCTTTTGCATACGTTTCAATTTGTTCTTCATTTAGCCCTTTCGGAACAAAAAACGGTTCCCCATACTTGATATAAAGATAGGCGCCCCATTTTGGGAAAAAATGCCGATCCCAACTTCCGAATTGCCAGAACCGATCATAGGCAGAATGCAGATACAAAATAGGAAACCCTGTGATCGAAGCCGTCGCAACAACACCAGGTTTTACGTCATGCCTAGGTCCCTTCGGTCCATCCACAGTAAAAATGGGAACTCCACCTTGTTTCATCTCTTTCAGGATATTTCGAAAAGCCCCTGTCCCACCTCGTGTACTGGAACCCCTCACAGACCTTAGATTGGATCTAGCAAATGTTTGGTGGATAATCTCTCCATCCTTCGATTGAGAGACAAGAGCTATCATTTTTGCCCCTTTTTCTTTTTGTAAATACTCAGTGGCATGTCTGTAAAGAGAGAGGGTCGTTTCGTGAAACACCGCGATGATAAATCCCTTTCCTTGATCGATGTAGTTCTGTGCAGTCGCAGGAATGATCGCTGGTTTTTTACGAACACCCAAGTACCAAATGCGAACAATTAAATGTACTAAATAACTTAAAATAATGTATTTAGTTTTGCTATAGGGTTTTTGTTTGTTTGAATCCATCTAATGGTTTTTGCCCAACTCCCAAAGTTCGTCGTTTTCAAATATCTTTACCACGGAAATCTTGTGCATCTCACTAGCTTCACCGAGTAGTGTCTTCACCATAGAACGCGCTACAAACTCAGCAAGAATGGGTTTGAACCGATTCAACCCGAGTAAACCAAAAGGAATGATCGCGGAAATGATCTCCCCAATTTTTTCGCCGACACGAATTTCCTTACGATCTCCTAAAAGTAAAGATGGGCGAAAGATACCAAGGTAGGGAAATTCCAAAGAACTTAAGTCTCTTTCGATTTCACCTTTGACTCGGTTGTAAAATAATGATGAGTTGGGGTCTGAGCCCATTGCCGTGACAATCAAAAAGGTTTTTACTTTTTTTGCTTTTGCTTGTTTGGCGACGAGAAGTGGATATTCATAATCGATTTCTCGAAATTTTTCTTCACTACCTGCAACTTTAATTGTAGTTCCTAAACAACATATGACAGCATCCAGACCATCTGGAACTTGGACCTTTCCTGCTTTAAAACTTTCAAAGGAAACATGCACAAGTTCAATGGGAACATTCGGATTGGAATCTGTTTTTTCTACCCGCGCCCAAAGAATAGTTTTTTTGACTTGAGGATAAAAAACGAGAGAAAGTAACACTTGTTTTCCGATAAGACCAGTGCCACCAAGAAGTAGTATTTTCATTTGATCTCCAAACTACGCGCAAGAAGTGAATCCGTAAGATTCATTTTTTGAGAAAACCGAATTCCAGCTAGGTGGTAAACAATACCTTTGATTTTTGAAGTTTGGGTCCACATAACTTTTCCTTCAAAAAACAAACGTTTTGTGCCGTTTGCCCAAACAATTGTCCCGATCACCGAGGATTCTATTTCATCACTTAAGAGATCATCTTCTCCTAAAAAACAAAGGCCCTCTTCAGAAATATTCCCAAGCTTCCCAAACAAAGTGATCCCATCCAAATCCAAATGGACCTGGAATTCGCTGAATTCGCGGGGAGAAATCCGGGGTAGCCTTCTTTCACTTTGCATAGCAACAGAATACAAAGATTCCATTTGTTGGAAACGAAAAAAGGATTAAAACTGAAAGTAAATAAAGGGGGCTGAATTTTCCGGTGTAGCTAAATTTAATACAAGAAATAGAAAGGGATAGGCTGCGAATTCTAAGTTAGCAGGGATTTCTTTCCATTTTCCTTTTTCAAAAATCCAGTAACCTAAAATATGCCCCGCACCAACGATGAGGACAGTCCAAATACAATCTTTCCACATATAAGGTCTCAGAATTCCCGACTGCAGCACAAAGATACCCTTCAAATGGATCCAGGCATTTTCCCAGGACAAAGACCGAAAGAAGATGGCTCCTAAAAAAAAGAGACTCGTCTGTAAAAAGTTTTGGAATATAAAAAGAATCGGTGACAGAATTTTTAAAAAAATAGCCTTTGATTCCCAAGTATCCTTCTTTTTCGGAAACATATCATTCCAAAATTCCTCGATGACATACCATACACCATTTAAAGAACCCCAAAAAACATAAGTCCATTGTGCTCCATGCCATACCCCACTCACAAACATGGTGAACCATAAATTAAACTTACGTCTAATAGGTGTCACACGACTTCCTCCCATGGGAATGTAAACGTAATCCCTTAACCAAGAGTTAAGAGTCATATGCCACCTACGCCAAAAACCTGAAACCGTTGTTGCAATAAACGGCAAATTGAAGTTAGTTGGAAGTTTATATCCAAGAAGCTTTGCACTCCCGATGGCCATATCCGAATAACCACTAAAGTCCAAATACACTTGAGTTCCTCCAAGAATCGCGCCAATGATTAAAGCATAACCATCATGACCAGCTGGATCTTGAAAGATCGTCTCAATCGTCGGTGCCATCCAATCAGATAGAACCGCTTTTTTAAAATACCCCAAAGCAAAGTACCGAATGGCCACCCGGAATTCAATCTCATGAAATTCTTTCGGCGCATAGAGCTGGGGCATAAAGGTTCTTGCCGTAACGATAGGACCTGCCACGAGTTGTGGGAAAAAACTCACAAACAAAGCAAACCGAACAAAGTCTCTTTCGGGAACAATCTCTCGGCGGTATACATCGATTGTGTACGAAAGAGATTGAAAAGTAAAAAAGGAAATCCCAGCAGGCAAAATGATCGAAAGGATAGGAACCCAATTGGCTCCAAACACTTCTCCCGTGATGGCATTAAAACTGTTTGCAAGAAAATTATAATATTTGAAAAATCCCAAGATAAAAACTAAGTTTGTTATCAAACTAAAATAGAGATAAAAAAGTCGGTACCTCTCCCGCTCCTCTTTATCCAATTTTAATCCAACAAAAAAATCGATTGCTGTTGAGAGTAAAATGAGACCACCAAACCGGTAGTCCCAATTCATATAAAAAAAATAACTACAGACCAAAAGGAAGATATGTAAAATGCGGATTTCTTTTGTTTTTTCTCGAAATACCGCAGGGAAGAGATACCAAACCGTAAAGAAGACAAAGATAAAGAAAACAAAGTATTCAAAATCCGAAAAAATCAAATTTGTTGGATCTCCCCAGTTACCAGAGGTCTAGATTTTTGCAAAAAAAGTGGCTGTCAATCATTTCGACTTGCCATTCGGAGTTCTCTCGATTAAAATCTGTGACAAGGTTTTTCTTTCAAGGAGTATCTATGAAACGGTTTTTAAATGTTTTACTCATCGGAGCTTTGTCTTTTGGTTTCTTAAGCAATTGTTTTGGGAAATTCGGATTGGTAAAGACAGTATATTCTATCAATGGAAATATCACTATCGGATCTGGAAAGTGGGTAGGATTTTTCCGAAGTGTACTCATGATTTTTCCCTTTTCTATCGCCTATTGGGTAGCAGGTTTAATCGATGTATTTATCTTCAACCTACTTGAGTTCTGGACCGATCGAAATCCCGTTGGTTATGCTGATTACGATCTAGACGGCAAATATGTAAAAGTATATGAACAAGAAGGTCAAAAACTTACATTTACTTACACAGAATGGGGAAAGGTTCTCCAGGTAGATTCTGAATCTAAGTATGGCAAGGACAGCGTTTACTTTCTAAAGGACAAACCTGAAAAAGCCTTCCGCAAAACCAATTCCGGTTACGTAGAAATTATCCCAACCAGTGGACCGATTCTTCCACCAGTTGCTGTAAAACAAATCTAAGTTTTTCCTTGCCCCTAATTTTAGGGGCAAGTCCAATCCGATACTATCAATATGAACCGAGTCATCCTTGTAGCCACCGTACTTGGCATAATTGCCTGCCAATCTCCGACAAAACCCCTCTACAAGTCTTATAACGAAAAAATCAACTTAAATGATGTTAAGATGATTACAAAATCGGAAGCTAAACCTGCCGAAGAAGGTAAAAAAAACCCTCTCAACTTGGATCCCTGGATCCAAATCGAACAGTCCGAAAATAAAATTCCGTACATCCAAATGGATCTTTTGTTTGAAGATTCTGGGCTCAATATCATCGAAGAAATCATTGAAGGTACTATCATTGAGCACCACATTATCGTTTTAAACCACAAGGGAGAAATCATCGCCAAACAACCCGTTAATTTTCAAGCCTATGAAATTGCCGAAACTAAAACAGAGGTTGTGCGAAATAAGGTTATCCTAGGAGAATCCAAACAACCTATCAAAGTGAATAGTTTAGTTCCAGAAACTTCAGTCACGAGAGAGGCACAAGAAAGACAATATACAGACAAAGAGTCTGTACCACAAGTTTTGATTTTGAATGAAAATAAGATTCCAAACCCAGGTGAATTTGTGAGTGTTTTTCTCGAACTCACATATATAAATCCGCATTTTGAAGAGAACTGCGACCCGAGTTCCAAAGCATGTGACCAAAGAAGAAAGAGTTTTTTTGAGGATATCGCCAAACGGAATCGTACCGAACTTGATAATCTAAAAATTAGTTATGTAAATGGAAACATAACGAATTTTCCGAGTCTCTCTCCAGAAGAGCTAACGAAATACAAACGGATGATCCAAGAACGGATTTCCAGGCAAGGTGGTTTTCTCAATCCAGAGTCTATTTCACCGAAGTACTTTTATAGAGAATGGAATCTCGTATCCGCTCCTAGATACTTCAAAGTCCAATCCATCGTTAAAAATGGAAAAACGATTTCCACATTGGAACCGGCTAAATCGGAACCGGAACCGGTCGTGGAAAAAGATAAAAAAGTCGCAGAAGAGCCTGACTCCATTTTTGAAAATCCAAAACATAGTATCCATAAAAAAAGAACGATTGTTACACCGTAGATACTTGGTATAACAATCGTATGTTGCTCTTTATGCGGCCTTTCTCTCCTTTTTCGGTGAGCTGTCAAATCTTACGGAAGATGCAACTACCTTTACTTTAGATCGGCTCTCACCTTCTGGAGTCTTCCAGCGGTTTTGCCTCAAGTTCCCCATAACAGTCACCTTACTTCCTTTTTTGAGGTATTCCGTACAATTTTCCCCAAGTTTTTCCCAAGCCTCTACATCAAAAAAGGAAACTTCTTCCTTTTCATTCTCTTCTCCTGAAGATGTTGGATGGTTTACTGCAACCGTAAAAGTTGTTAGTCCTTTTCCATTCGGAACTTTTTTCCCCTCTGGGTCGGCGGTTAAATTTCCATCCAAGATGATGTACGATAGATTTCTCATTTCATTTTCCTTTAAACGTATTTAGGTGGCCACCTGGATTTAGAATGTAAGCAAGTAGAATTTTGGTATCCCTGGTTTTAATTTTTTTTAAAAAGTTCTTGCAATGATTGTAAAAAAATAAGTATGGACAGTTTCTCAAATTTTAGTCAAATTCGAGTGTGGGTTTACCAGTTTCCGAAATCTTAGAGATTTTAACATCCATCAGTCGAGAGCTTGTGTGCCTTCATAATGAAGATGGGTCATATATTTTTGTAAGCCCAAGTTCCGAACGTATCATTGGATACAAACCAGAAGAACTTATTGGAAAATCGCCCTACGAATTCTTTCATCCAGATGACCAAAAGAGTATTCGAGAAAGAGCCCACAAACCGATCTTACTCGGAAAGGAAAATATTGTCTCTACCTTCCGATATAAACACAAAGACGGACATTATATTTGGCTACAATCTAAGAACAGACTCCTGCAACATCCCAAAACAAACGAAAGGTATATCCATACTGCTTCGATTGATGTGACAGAGAGGCAAACCGCAGAATTGAGTTTGGCTTTTGCGGAAGAAAAGTTTAGTGAATTGTTCTATGCCTCTCCTATCGGACTCGTACTCGCAAAGGGTGATGGAACTTTGGAAGACGTAAATCCTTCCTTTGCAAGATTTTTGGGATACGAACCATATGAACTTTTAGGAAAACATTTTTCTTCCATAAGCGAAGAGTCCACCTTGAGAAAAAACTTAGAATTTAAGAGCCAAGCAGACTTGGGAGAAAGGAATGGATATTCTTTAGAAAAACAATACATCCACAAAGATGGAAGCAAACGATGGGGATTTGTTACTGTGTCTGTTTTACGTGACCAAGATGGACAGATTACTTACCTTTTAGCCCAGGTTTTGGACATCCATGATCGAAAGAATAGTGAGTCAATGTTGACTCAGACAAATGAGAGCTTAAAACAGATTACGTCTAGTTTACTCAGCCAAAACAAACAAATTCTATCCTTCAATCAAATCGTATCACACCATCTGAGAGCTCCGATCAGCAATTTGAAATCAATTATACAGCTGTTAGAGGAGACAAATAATCCATCAGAAAAAAAAGAATTAGAAGCTCACTTAAGTAAAATTGCGGACTCATTAGATTCTATCTTAGAAGATTTAATTGCAACAATTCGAATCCAAAAGGTCGATGCCCAACAATCGGAAATTCTAAGTATCGGTGAGACCTTTGAATTGGCAAAGAATCTTTTAAAGGATGAGATCGAAGCCAAACACTTAGAAATCCATACCGATTTTTCAAAAGCACCAGAAATCCGATTCCCAAAAGAATTTTTGATCAGTATTTTTACAAATCTCATTTCGAATTCCATAAGGTTTTCGTCACAAACCCGTCGGCTCAAAATCGAAGTAAACAGCTCAAAACACCACCCTTATGTCGAAATAAAGTTTACTGACAATGGAATTGGAATTGATTTAGAAAGGTATGGAGATCAAGTTTTCCAATTGAGAAAGACCTTCCACAGAAATTCGAGCGGAAAGGGACTCGGTCTTTTTTTGATCCGATATAAAATGGAAACGATGGGCGGAAAAGTTATGATCAAATCTCACTTGGATTCGTTCACATCTGTGATCCTACACTTTCCTATTTCCACTGAGGAAGTATGAACCTTAAAATTTGTATTATTGATGATGATACAATCTACCAGTTTACGACCAAAAAAATCATCGAAAAGGCTAGTATAACAGCTGACGTATCGATGTTCTCTGATCCCGAGGTGGCTTTAGCCTCCTTTAGGTCCTTTGATAACCCAGAATCCCAATTCCCAGACATTATCTTTCTGGATATCAACATGCCTTTTATGGATGGATGGCAATTTTTGAACTCATTCGAACCCATCCAGGCAAAAATCCAGAAGAAAATCCATATCTTCCTCGTAAGTTCCTCTGTCGATGAGGCTGACACGCAAAGGGCCTCCGCCTGTAAACTCCTTTCTGGTTATATCTACAAACCTTTTACGAAAGAAAAACTCTTAAAGTCTTTAGAACATTTACAATCTTAGCTTGTCTTATTTTGAGAATTTAGTACAAGTATGACCTGGTAGGTACTATGGAAGCAATTATCTCTTGGGCAAAAATCAATCCTTCGCTTGCGGTTCTTTCCGGAGTATTTTTTTTCCTTTTGTTTGTTTTTATCCGAGACATTACTCAAAAAAAACATACCATCCAACGGAATTTTCCAATTGTAGGCCACCTCCGTTACTTTCTAGAGATGATAGGACCTGAGCTCCGGCAGTATTGGGTTGCACACGATAAAGAAGAAAGACCTTTCGACAGAACAGAACGCAGCTGGATCTATGCAACCTCCAAAGGGCAAAATAATAATTTTGGCTTTGGATCAACGGAAGTCCAATATGAGCCAGGTTACCCGATCATCAAACATAAAGCATTTCCATTTCCAGAAGAGAAAGCCTTTATATACAATAATGATGCTACTTGTATTCCTTCACTTAAAATCATTGGACCAAACAGACGTTATCCCTACCGTCCATATTCGATTATCAATATATCTGCAATGTCATTTGGTTCCCTTGGGAAAAATGCTGTCCGAGCATTAAACATCGGTGCAAGAGACGCAGGTGCCTTTCATAATACTGGTGAGGGTGGACTAAGTCCATACCACCAAGAAGGTGCCGATGTTGTTTGGCAGATTGGAACTGGTTATTTTGGTGCGCGGGGAAAAGATGGAAAGTTTAGCCTGGATATATTAAAAGAGAAAGTATCCACTCACCCATCCGTAAAAATGATTGAAGTAAAATTATCTCAAGGCGCCAAACCTGGAAAAGGTGGAATTCTGCCAGCGATCAAGGTGAATGCAGAAATTGCTGCCATTAGGCATGTGGAAATGGGCAAGGATTGTATCTCACCTAATGCACATAGCGAATTCTCTTCTGTTCCGGAACTCATCAACTTCATTGAAAAAATTGCCGAAACGACTGGTCTTCCTGTAGGAATCAAAAGTGCTGTTGGTGAAATAGATTTTTGGGAAGAATTGGCAAATGAAATGAAAAAGACAGGAAAAGGTCCTGACTTTATCACGATTGATGGTGGAGAAGGTGGCACGGGTGCTGCTCCCCTAACCTATGCGGACCATGTTTCATTACCTTTTAAAATCGGTTTCCAAAGGGTCTATACCCTCTTTCAATCTCACAAACTTTCCGAACAGATTGTTTGGATTGGCGCAGGAAAACTTGGATTCCCTGACCGAGCCGTCGTTGCCATTGCCATGGGTTGTGATCTTATCTATGTCGCACGCGAAGCCATGTTATCTATTGGATGTATCCAAGCTCAAAAATGTCATAACGACCACTGCCCAGCGGGTGTTGCAACTCAGAACTGGTGGTTGCAGAGAGGTGTCGATCCGATTCTTAAGGGAAAGCGAGCCACCAAATACTTGCAAGGTTTTCGGAAGGAATTGTTATCCTTAGCTCATTCTTGTGGGTATGAGCACCCGAGTCAATTTACTGGAAAGGATATTGAAATCAGCCTTGGAATGAATAGATACCAACCTCTGGAAGACCTCCTGGGATATAAAAGAGATCCAGTGCACTTTACTCATCTGCAAGATTACACAGTGTTTCCAAAACGCCAGGTATAGATGCGATCTTTTTTTCTTCTCATAATAACGCTCTTATTACTTGCCCTGGGCAACTGTTTTGAAGCGCCGATTCAAAAATCGGAAATAAAAAAAGCATTCTTAGACCTATCTTCCTTCGATTTTTCAGGTCAAGATATTGTATCTTTACAAGGTGAGTGGGAATTTCACTGGAATACACCACCTAACAAAATTTTACCTGATACTCAAAAAAAATATATCAATCTTCCGAGTCATTGGAATGGATTGGAATACCAAGGCAATATACTAAGTGGAATGGGTCATGCTAGTTTTCGTTTGAAAATCAAACAACCCAAAGATCTAAAGGAGAATTTAGCAATTTTAATTAGAGAACAGGACACATCTTACGAAGTATACATTGATGGAAAAAAGGTCGCAAATTCAGGTGTCGTTGGAACGAATGCCTTTGCAACAAATCCGCAAGTTCGTTCAAGTTTAGCAGTTATTCCAAACCCACCACCAGGTTCCGACGAAACTGTTATCGATTTATATGTTGGGAACTATTCTCATAGAAAGGGAGGACCTTGGAATGATATTGAAATAGCCGAATATTCTAAGTTATTAAAACGAATCACCGCAAACAAGTTAAACGAAACTATTCTTTCTTCCATTCTATTTTTCGTTTTTATTTTTTTCTTTGCGTTGTTTATGAGCAATCGAGATACAAAACAGAGTCTCGGGATCTGCCTTTTTACTTTTGTAATCTTTCTTCGAAATGTTTCGACGGGAGAAAGGATTCTATTGGATTTTATTGATGTTCCCTACTGGATTGTGTTGCGGATAGAATATATTTCTTGGTTTTGGGCGGCTCCGAGTTTGTACAATTACTTTCAAATTGTATTTCCGTTAGACTTCTCAAAAAAAATTGGTCGTATTTTTTATTCTATTTCCATTTTACTTAGTATCTGTTTGCTCGCACCACCCATTTATTTTACGGAACTTGCTTCCATTTATCCAGCAATCTTCATCCTAAACGGAACCTTTTTATTTACATATCTAACAAAAGCATATAGAGCTGACAGATTACAATCCAAACCACTATTTATCGGAACTGCCATTTTGCTACTAGCGGCTGTAAATGATACCTTACATGCAGAAGCCATATACCATACATTCTATATAGGTCCATTTTCAGTTGTACTTTTTGTGTTTTTGCAGGTTTTTACTTTTGGAAAACTGATAAAAGAAAATTTGGATAAAACTACGCAATTCGCTTTAGACCAACAAGCACTCAACTCGTCTTACTCTCGTTTTGTGCCACAAGAATTTTTATTCCATTTAGGCAAAATGGACATTCGAGACGTTTTGTTAGGGGAACAAGTTCAAAAACGAATGAGTATACTGTTTGCAGATATTCGTTCCTTTACCGAATTTTCGGAAACCCTCACACCGAAAGAAAATTTTGATTTTTTGAATAGTTACCTTCAACGTGTGGGACCCATCATACGGCACAATGGCGGATTCATAGACAAGTTTATTGGTGACGGGGTAATGGCCCTGTTTCCTAATTCTGCAAATGACGCCATACGTGCAGCTGTGCAAATCCAAGAAGCTATACGAATTTATAACGGACATAGGGCGAATTGCAATTATATGCCAATTGAAGTAGGTGTTGGTATACATACTGGAAATCTTACACTAGGTATCCTGGGAGAACACAAACGTATGGAAGGTACGGTGATTTCGGATGCTGTAAACCTAGCTTCTCGGATCGAAGGAATTACAAAACTCTTTCGATCTAGGATTGTTATCAGTGCGGATACGTTTATGGAAGCAACAGATGAACTGCAATACGACTATCGTTTGTTAGATAAGGTTTCCATCAAAGGAAAGGCAGATTCGGTTTTTGTCGTGGAAGTCCTCCAGGGTTACGAACCCGAGCAAGTAAAACTACTCGTGGACAAAAAAATGGAATATAGCTTAGCTCTTGAAGCTTACCAAAGAAAAGAATATGAAGAAGCGATAGAGAACTTTTCTGAGCTTCTTGCGAATAATCCTAAAGATTACGTGAGTCGTTTATTTTTAGAGAGAAGCAAAGAAGCTCATTTAAGCGCCCAACTTCAAAACTTTTGAAAACGTCTTTTTTGGAAGTAGAAGATTGAACCAAAAACTATGCCCAAACCTAAAATAAACAGTGCAATGAACGGCTCACTCGCAATGATTGCAACCAAAGCCAAAACTCCGATTAATAACGCAAAAATTGGTAAAATAGGGAATAGTGGTGCCTTATACGGTCTGTTTAAATCGGGATAAATAAAACGAATGCGGATAAATGATATCAAACAGGTGACATACATTCCGCATGCACCTAATGCAGATGCAGTTATGAGTTCTGGTGTATCCAAAAACAAGAGACAAAGAATCCCAATTCCACCACCTGTTAAAACTGCGTTTTGAGGAACTAAGGATTTTGAATTCAATTTTGACAAGTAGATGGGAAGATATCTTTCTTTCGCCAGTCCATATAACAAACGTGAGTTTCCAAGTATGATTCCAAAAAGACTCGCGATTAAACCAAAAAGACCAATAAAAGTAAAAATATACGGTAAAACTGATTCTTTACCATATAACTTTTGCAATACATATGAAAGCGGATATTCAAGTTCGGCCAATTCTTTTGGTTGAACGGCTGCCGCGGTAAAAACAAAAATACAACTCGCAAGAACAAGCAAGGTAAAAATCCCTGCTGTATATCCAATCGGTATATCTCTTCCAGGGTCTTTTACTTCCTCGGAAGCAAGCGCAACCCCTTCCACTGCCAAAAAGAACCATATCGCAAAAGGAATGGAAAGAAAACTGTCGAAAAATGAAAAATCTGGTAAATCAGGAAGTTTGGGTAAGGAATTCAAAGAAACAAAAGGAGTTACAAAATACAAATAATACAACAAACCAAATACTGCAATCAATGTAACAAAGAGTTCAAATCTTGCCGTTTGTTTGATACCAGTTAAATTGATTAACATAAGTAGAAGAAACATAGTAACAGAGGCACCAAACTCAGGTATAACTGGGAATAAAAAATGAAGATACCCACCGAGAGCTGAGGCTATTGCTGGCGGAGCAATGATAAACTCAATCAATACTAAATATCCCGTAAAAAATCCAAACATATCTCCATAAGCTTTTTTCGCATAAGCCGAAGGTCCCCCAGATTGTGGTATACTTGCGGAAAGTTCGGTGAAACAAAGTGCAAATAGCACATAAAAGATTGCTACAATAACAACCGCTAGTGTAAATTCCCAAAATCCCGCTTTTGACCAACCATAATTCCAACCAAAATAATCTCCAGAGATGACAAGTCCAACTGCAATTCCCCAGAGCTGTACCGACCCTAAAGCTTTATGTAATTTTGTTTCTTCGCTCATAAATAGTATACTCAACTACTCGTTGTCATGCTCAAGCCTTCTTTAAATGGATGAGCTCAAATTTTATATTTCAAAATACGGATCAAAAAATACCAGTTGCAAAATCAATCCGAAACAAGAGAATAGTAGATATCCTAATTTTTTGATCCATCAGCATGTCAAATATTTTAAAACTCACTCTAATATTCATTCTCACTTCAGCGCTTTATTCCATTTTTCCGGCCCATACAGTTTTATTGAAACAGGGAAAAACAATCAGAGGAATCATCACCAATCAGAATTTAGATCATGTTGAAATTGACACACAAGATGGCAAACATCTCGTACTTCCTAAAAAATCAGTGCTCAAAGTAATTTACCGTGACCTAGCCGAAGCTGATGAAGAAAAGATACGAAAAGAAGAAGAGGAAAAAAGACAAAAGGATAAAGAAAAAATCCTTACTGCCAAACGTGAAGAGATCTTAAAGAAAAAAAATGAAATAGAAGAAGCGGAAACGATTTCTCGCACAAACGCAAAGTTAGCTACTTTACAAACAGAATCAAGTATTCGGAATAGTTTTATCTTAGGTTCCATTGATAGGCAATCACCGATAACTCTTGCCATGTTAGATGCGAAGTGTATTCCCTATTCCGAATTTAAAGAATATTACTATCTGTTTGGTGCATTCCGATGGAAAGAACCGGATTGGAATGACTTGCTTCCAAAAGATACAAGACCTATACGAATCAAACAATCATCTTCTTATACAGATCTTGCGATCACAATTTTGGGAGGATTTCTTATCTCCATTACCCGGAAGACGATTTACGTAGATGTATGCGAAGGAAGCGGTTATCGTCTTCTATCCGATGAAAGCATAAATAGATTGAAGGAAGAAGCTGTCCAGGAAGTAAAAGTTGAGCAGGAACTGAGGGAAGTTGAAGAAAAGTATGAAATGGAACTTTTAGAAAAAGACCTGGAGAAGATTCAAAAAAGGAAATAATGATTATTACAAATATGAAGGTCTTTGATAGTCAATCTTGTATTGAAACATTCGGAAGGTTAGGTAAAACTCTTTCGGGAAAATTCAATTTACTATTTTTTTTATTCGTCATCGGACTTCAAAATTGTTATTATAATCCTTTTGTTTACTCCCTACTCAATCCACCGGAGGAGGAGGAGGATAAAGTCGGACTAATAAATTTTGGTTTGATTTTAGGTCTTGTTGGTTCTGGAAAAAAATCATTTCATATATCGGGAGTTATTCGGGACAATTCCGGTTCTGCTCAAACTAACAAATCCTTGGCGATAACTTCAAAAGATAGCAATGAACCAGGACTAGATGAGGCTGGAACTACAGATAATTCTGGACGTTTCTTTCTTCATTTGGGATTGGGGGCAACTAAAATCGAAGTGGTGGATGGATCCGAACCTTTGGTAAGTTTTACACTGAAAGTTGGACCTGATTCTGGTGCTATTAGTGTTTCCGAAGTTGACCCACCCCAATACCAAATCAGCGGATTCATACCTTATGACCCAAATAACAAACCAAGCTTTTTTGAAGTAATTGGTACGTCACCAGGAAATAACTCTACCGTAATTGGACCACCTTCACTTATTGCCGTAAGTTTCTCAGAAAATCTAAAGTCATTAGAATATTCGGAATTTGAAACTCTAGTAAATGCAAATTTAATTCCCTCTCAACCAATCAGTTTTAGTAGTATTACTCTCGAAACTAAATCTTTTTTTCTAATGCCAATAGGAATTTCTGAAAATACTACCTACACTATTGAGGTTAAGTCAGGTTTTGTTTCGGAATCAGGGAAGCCTGTTAATCCATTTAAGTTTACATTTAGAGTAGACCCTCTAAGGTAAACGATAGTTCGTTGAATGTTCTAAAGAATTCGCGAATAAAAATACTGTTTTGAATCTATGTCTTTGAAAAGCCTTTCATCGTTCTACCGATATAGAAAGTTCTTCTTTAAAACCTTTCAAGGTGAGACCTCGGCTGAGGAAATTAAAACCGTGCTTATACAAGGATTCTAATAACAAAAACCAAAAAACAAATTAGACTTGTAAAATACCAAGGTCCAATCTTTCTCCAGTTCCATTTTTTTTGTTTCAGTCTTTTCGTAAAAATAGAAATCTCCTCAAGGGGCAAAGTCATCAATGCTTTTGGAAAATATCTACCATATACATTTGTAAGGAACCTTCCCATGATTTCATTTCGATGCATGACAATAGTTTTTGCCGCGGACCTTGATAGATAAATATCTGGATCCAGTAAATGATCAAAAATCTTTGGTATTTCAAATTGTTTATTTAAAATGATACCAGAAAATCTAAGCAATAATCCAGAAACATCCAACAAAAAATACTTGGAATCTCGAACACCATAACCAAACAAAAGTATAACGTAAGTAAAAAAACAAGCCCAACCAAAGCTATACAAAACTAACTTAGAAATCCAAACAAAACGGATTTCGTTTAGATATTCTTTATACAAATCATAATGGTATGGATTCGGAAGTAGATTGATCATTTCCAATGCCTCATGTCATCCACCTTCAACGCATTCCGTACGTATTCCCGAATGATATTTCCCCTGATATCCTCGATCTCTCGATACGTAATAACATAAACCTGTTTTCTTCCTTTTTTTTCCAATATCCCGAGGCGATCCTCCAACAAATATCCGTTACAAAATCCGAGTTGGACACCAGACTTTGGTCCCGATTTGATGGACGCAGGCCAGACGAAACATACCCGACTCTTTTGGAAGAAGTAGGGAACCGAGTAGGAAAATTTTTGATGGAGTGTTGGAAAATCTGATAGAATGGAAATGAGTTCATCTACGATCTTAATTTCTATAGAAGTTAGTTTTGTATAAAAGTCTTCTAGTTCTGTTTTCATAGACAATTTCGAAAAGAAATACAGTTCCTTAATTTGATTTCTATCTTCGAAGAGTTGTTTAACAAAGTCAAAAATAATTTATCTCAACCAATTTCATATAGATGTGTTCGCCAACTTTAGACAAGAGTCAATGTATCTATAAACATTTTTCAAATAGGTTCCCTGCGCCGGGGCTCCCCCACACCACCACTATTTAAAAAAGTGGTAGTTTGTCAACTAACATATACTAAGCGCCAGAAAAAGAAAAATCTTTTGATTTAATAGTTTGCTTTAGTTCTTTGTCCCAATGGAATAGCAACATGACTGAACCTCTAATCCATTCTATCTCTATTCAATCCTTTCAAAAAGGACTTGGAAACTTAATTAAAATTTTAGAAAAGGCAGAAGCCCATGCGGAATCAAAAAAGTTTCCTTTTGAGAATTTGTTACAGGCAAGACTTTTCCCGGACCAATTTCCTCTGACGAGGCAAATACAAATTGCATGTGATACAGCAAAACTTTGTGTGGCTCGGATTTCGGGCAAAGAGGCACCTATACATGAAGATTCTGAAGCGAATTTAAATGAACTGAAAGCAAGAATCCAATCAGTGATCCAATACTTAGAATCCTACAAAGAGGCTGATTTTAAGCACGTATCTGAGATCAAAGTAACACAACCACGATGGGAAGGTAAATATCTAACGGGTTTTGAATACCTAACACAGCACGCAATCCCCAACTTTTATTTCCACCTCACAACTGCCTATGCGATCCTCCGGCACAATGGAGTTGAAATTGGTAAAAAAGATTATTTAGGTGAAATGCCTTTTAAAAAATAAGTATAAAAAAACCATCCGAGGTTTCCCAAGGATGGCTATTGATTTTCGATCTATTCGCCAGACATTTTCAGTTTTGAGTTTTCGAATTACCAACAAACATACGCAAGCCGGTAATCGTTCTCAAAAAACAATGCCAGTACTTGACTGCTTAGGCAATCGGTCCGAATTGGCTGTAATCAAACTCTTTTGAACCAGTGAGATACTTTTTGTAGTTTTCAACAAATTGTTTCGCAAGGTCCGCCGCAGTTTTATCGTAATCTTCTTTGTTTTCCCAAGCGTTTCGTGGGTTGAGGATATGAGAATCAACACCACTTACAGATTTAGGGAAAGAAACTTGGAAAACTGGGTGTTTTTCAAACTCCGACTTTTCAATGTTACCATTTAAGATTTCGTTGATGATTTGACGAGTTGCAGGAAGGTTCATACGTTTTCCGACACCATACTTTCCACCAACCAGTCCTGTGTTGATGAGGTATGCATTTACTTTGTGTTTCTTCATTTTTTCACCAAGTAACTTTGCATAGTAGGTTGGGTGAAGGGTCATAAACGCCTGACCAAAACATGCAGAGAAAGTAGCTTGTGGTTCTTTGACTCCGCGCTCTGTTCCTGCAACCTTCGCAGTATAACCAGAAAGGAAGTGATACATCGCTTGTTCGATAGAGAGTTTGGAAACCGCAGGAAGAACTCCATATGCATCGTATGTGAGGAAGATCACAGTGTTTGGATGACCTGCCTTAGAGCCTGGTTGGATGTTGTCGATATGGAAGATTGGGTAGGATACTCTTGTATTTTCCGTTTTAGCAGCGGAGGAGTAGTCTATTTTCTTTGTAGCCGCATCATAAACAACATTCTCTAAAAGTGCATCCCTTCGAATGGCTGCATAAATCTCAGGTTCCGTTTTAGGATCCAAATTGATTGTCTTCGCATAACAGCCACCTTCGATATTGAAGATTCCATTGTCATCCCAGCCGTGTTCGTCATCACCGATGAGTTTACGGTTTGGATCGGTTGAAAGGGTAGTCTTTCCTGTTCCGGAAAGTCCAAAGAAAAGTGCGCTGTCCCCATCTTTACCAACGTTCGCCGAACAGTGCATTGTTAAAACGTTTTTGAGTGGGAGGTAGTAATTCATTACAGAGAAGATACCTTTTTTCATCTCTCCACCGTATTCAGTTCCACCGATGATACAGATTTTTTTTGCAAGGTGGAAGATTACAAATACTTCGGAGTTTAAGCCGTGCTCTTTGTATTTTGCATTTTTGTACCCAGATGCGTTGATGATGGTAAACTCAGGATTGAGTTTTGCAAGTTCCTCTTTCGTTGGGCGAAGAAACATGTTGGTGCAGAAGTGGTGTTGCCATGCTCTTTCTGTAACAACACGGAGTGAGATTCGGGTGTCATCATTGGTTCCTGCATGCCCATCGAATACGTACAACTTTTTGTTATCGAGGAATTTAGTTACTTCAGCATAGAGTTCATTGAAGATAACTTCCGAAACCTTTGTGTTTACAGGTCCCCACCAAATATTGTTTGTGGAAGAAGGCTCATCTACAAAATACTTGTCTTTTGGAGAACGACCCGTAAAGATTCCCGTGTCGACCATCATGGTTCCATTGTCAGAAGTAACACCTTCTTTGTTATTCAATTCGTGCTGGTAAATTTCTTCGTATGATAAGTTATGGAAGACTTCGGATGGTTTTAAGCCTAGTTCTGCAAGGCCGCGTAGATTAGTGGATACTGACATGGATCTCTCCTCGATTTCACTTCGTGTTTTTCTAGCTTCTTACGTTGCGAGTCGGTGTCAATAACAGAAAATGAAGATTCTACACGCATCCGCAGAATATTTTCCTTATATCAAAATGGGAGGTTTGGCAGACATGCTCGCCTCGCTCACAAAAGAACAGGCTGTAACGGATCAAGTTTATGTCGCATTGCCATATCTTTCCAAGATGGGCGGCGAGATTTTCTTTACAGGCGAACGTTTTTCTTGTCTTCCCAATTCAGAACAAAGGAAAGATTCGGTTACTCATGAGGTTCTCCGCAATTCGAGTTTTCGTATGGCAAATCATGGCCGTGTCAAAATTTGTTTTTTCGATTCCCCCTGTTTTCGAAATCGATTGTCAATCTATGGGGAGGAGGAAGAACACTACCGATTTGCAATTTTTTCTTACGCATGTTATGTGTTGAGCCAAACTATTAACGCTGATATCTTACATTGCCACGATTGGCACACGGCAATTGCTACAGCACTGCAAAAAAGTTCGGTAAAGCCAATTGCTTCCATTTTTACAATCCACAATCTTGCCTACCAAGGGGACCATCCTTTTTGGATGACAGGATTTTTGCAGGAAGATCCCTTCCGATTGATTCCAACTAGCTATGAACAAAACGGCAGATGCAATTATATGAAGGCAGGTATACTATCAGCAAACCAGTTAACAACCGTAAGTCCTGGGTATAGAAATGAAACTCTTTTGGATCAAAATGGATTTGGACTCAGCCCTTATCTGCGATTCAGGGCAAATGATTACAAAGGCATCCTCAATGGGATTGATACAGAAGAATGGAACCCTAAATCTGACGCAAAGATTCATTCTAATTTTTCGATCGAAACATGGAAGGTTGGGAAACATAAGAACAAAGAATATCTCTACCAAAAAATTGGTAGACCCCATTTGGATTTAGAAAAGCCCCTAATTGGGCTGATTGGTAGACTTACCCACCAAAAAGGGTATTCCCATTTTTTAGAAACCTATCTTAATAAAATACATCTTCCATTCAATTACTTAGTGTTAGGTGCCGGAGACAAGGACTTGGAAGATGGATTTTTTTACCATTCCGACCGAGACCTAGACTCCTTTTATTTTTACAAAGGCTATAATGAAGAGCTTGCCCACCAAATTGAAGCGGCAAGTGATTTTTTTCTGATGCCATCTCTCTTTGAACCCTGCGGACTGAACCAAATGTACAGCCAAACCTATGGCACCATCCCCATCGTATCTAGAGTCGGTGGTTTGAATGATACTGTATCAGAATCCTTGGACTTAAAGTTTAAAACTGGAATTGTCTTTGAGCCAGGTGACTCTGCATCCTTAGGCTACGCTCTCGAAAGAGCAAAGGATCTCTATTATGGAACCGAAAGAGAATTTGTTGTTCAAAATATTATGAGCCTGAACTGGAGCTGGAAATTTCGAAAAAAAGAATATGATGGAGTCTACCAGAGGGCCATTGACGAAATTTTTTGATTATTTGCTAGGAAATGTACTAAACGTAACTAAACTTTGACAAAAGACAAAAGATAACCAGGTTTTCCCAGTGGAAATTCCTTGTTTTTACTTGTTTATCTAAATTAGAAAGATATTTCCTCAGGAATTTTAGTATGCAAAACAAAAAGTCTCTCAAGAGTACGCAGTCTTTTTTTATCTATTTACTTTTAATAATCAGTATATTCAACTTTAATTGTAAACTCAATTTAAATAATCCAGGTGACCCTTTCTCTAAGGCGTTTTTGGAAACGTTTTTGCTACGAGCTTATTTAGACTCTCTTTGCGATCCTAATGTAAGGGGGAGTGTGCGGTTGGGGAGTGGGAGTTATTTTAATGTTGTAAATGATTTAAAACAATTTAATGGTGATATTTACTTCTCTGCGAGTGTCAGCGAGCCCGTAGACTGGAATGGGAAAACTAACGGTCTTAACTTTTCGTTTAGCGGTTCAATTCCAAAAGCCAATGTAATTTTTGGTAAAGTCAACGGTAAATCCTTTCAAATTGAATGGATAGATTATTTGGGTGAGAGTAACGGGAATGTTCAGGACGATACGTTTGCTTCGCTTTTCAAATTTTCGAATGGAGATGTTGGAATATCCACTGCCGTTACAACAACACAAGCAGGATCAATCAACTCAAAGGCATCAGACCCCACGGCTGCCATACATATTGTAAGATTCAATCCGAAAGGCACGCGCATCTGGTCGCGATATCTCAATAAACCAACTTCTGAATTTAATGCAGGCAGTTCTTTTTTTACAATTGTCGATGGGCTGGATAGGGTCCATTTTTTTTATCAAACATTAAATTCAACGGGCACGGTTGATACAGTTGGATTCTCTGACTTACCGACACCTTCAAACCAAACCTCGGGCCAACTGGGTAAAAATGAAGTAGGTTGGGTGACTATAAATGGAGATGGTTCAGGAAATTCGCAGAGATTCATTGTCGGCGACAACTCAAATAATCATTATATTACCGTGCGAAGTGGTATATCAGTTGGAAATAATATTATAATAGCTGGGGTTTCATCAGGCATTGTTGATGGCTTCCCCAATCACCCAGCTCCTGGCACCTCGGGTAGTAGTGCGTTATTTATAAAATTAGGACTGGATTTTTCCGTTCAAGATGTAAGATATTACGGGAATACAAACGGAATTGCTCAAGACGAAGTAGCAAGACTTGTTTATGAAAACAACCGAATCTTTGCTTACGGTGCAGGCGATGGCGGCGGATTTGGAAATCCAGCACAACCATTCCTAAGTAATACAAATTCGAGTATACTCTATATGCGTGCAGATCCCAACTTAAATCTTCTTTGGCACAGTTATCTAGGATCAGCTACATCTGGTTTTGCAAATGATCCGGCGATTCTATCGATTGAAAATCGGATCAATGCGATTACCTCAAAACTCATGGGCACTTTCGATGGCCTAAAGATGACAGGCCACGATTCTATTTCTTCCGGCCTATCAGTGAACCCTTTCCCATTTATCACGGCTAGGTTAGATCCAGACACGGGAACCTTTAAATCTTTGTTTTATGAAACCAATTCAAATGCAGCAACAATTGCTGCAATCACGAGACTTTCTGCTTTTCGACACAATTTGGATGTCTGTTCAGGAAGAATGGTAACTTCAAAAAATGTTTTTTTGAACAATAGCGGGAGTATAGGTTTCTTAGAAATCTCTACTCGGCCAGCAAACGAGGAGCCGTAGCGCTCCTCGTTTGAGTTGTTGAATCTTATTTTTTATGAAGTATGGAGTAAAAATTTCACTCCCAGCTCACATTTTTTCGCAAACCACTTTGGCTAGCAACACCCGTACCCGTAATCGATCCTGCCAAGCCCAGACTGCCGAGAGTGAATGAGTTTCCACTCGTTGTAAAGGAACTTCCCGTCTCAGAATAAATTCCCATGGAGTGTCCTCCATACCCAGAAGCGGAATTCCTTGCATTGCCACCTTGCCCTCCCGCACCCGATACAAATTCATTATTGGTCAGAGTTAAGGAACCTATCGTTTTTAGGTAGAGTGCAATCGATGAGCCACCACTCCCCGCACTCCCATCTCCCCCATCTCCTCCTTTGCCCCCTGGAGCACCGTTTCCGCCACGACCAACTTCGCCTGTGCATGTAAACGCTCCAATGCCAATCAATCCACCATTTCCCCCAAGACCGCCATTACCGCCTAAACCTCCCATGCCTGCCGAATCTGAAATTAAGCGCGAGTTTGCTATCACTATAGTATCCGAGTTTAACAAAACGATTGCAAAGGAGCTTCCACCTCCTTTCGCAGCAGTTCCTTTGGTCCCTCTACTTCCAGCCGCTCCACCTCCTCCTCCGCCATTTCCTGCGCCGGAATCACAAAAAGTACAATTTTGGCCCCCACCGCCACCGCCACCGCTTCCTGGTACACCATGACTGCCATCCTCACCGTCATATCCATTCGATGATTGGTAAAACGGCGAGAACACACCGATTTGAGAATCGGATCTAGCACCTTGAACCCCGTTCGCTCCGTTTTCCACAGAACAGGTAGGCGCTAATCCAGTTAATCCAGGATTTCCCCACGCTCCACCCGTTCCCCCGCATGTTCCGAGTCCGACTAAACCATTTTCCGAGGCTTTTCCACCTCTTCCGCCCGCATATCCATTTAAGCTCGACAGAGTTGGGTGCAACCCACCGGCTCCGCCAGTCGCATTGAGAGTTTCATTATCGCAACTACCATTCGTCCCATTCACACCATTTCCACCAGCAACTCCGTTTTCCCCGTTGCCTCCATCTGAACCAGAGGCAGCCGTACCAGAACGGACTTCCGAGTTCTCAATGGTTAGCTTCGATAAGCTGGAAACTAAGATACCAATGCTAGATCCTGGTGCAGTTGATTTTTGTTCAGGAACGGAGCCCGCTCGAATTTTTACTCTTTTTAGTGTGAGTTTAGCCGTTCCGCTTGTAACAAGGATTCCATACGAACTTTCGTTTGGTAAGGAAGGATTCTTCGCTGTGATTTCAAAACCAGAAATCTCGGAATCTCCATTTAAGTTTGCATACATCAATCCAATGCGGTTTGTTTTCCATTTTGTTGAATTATTTGTTAGGTCACGAACCCATTCCGCAGAATACCCGCCGTAAATACTCACTCCCGACTTCACATTCAGAGTGGCTGTTTCTTCTTCGTACGAATTTCCTCCCGAACGTGTTGCAACACAGATTGCCTTACCAGCTTCAGCTAATTCCATCGCTTTTTGGATGGTTTGAACCGGTGCTGTTTTCGTGCCGGCGTTCGAATTGGATCCCGAGTCCGCATTTACATAGAATGCATTGGTTCCCAAAACACAAACATCACTGCTTGGTGCGGGTGGCGTTGGGGTTGGATCAACCGCGGGAATCACTGGGTCAGTCGATGTAGTTGTTCCGCTTCCAGTTGCAGAGTCTCCGTTCCCACTGGCCCCACCAAGAGCTAAAGCAAGGGCTGCTCCCAAAGAATCATCCGAGGATCCTGGATTTAAGAAGCACCCAAATGAGTTTACTGTGATAAAAAAGGCAATTACGCTAAGGTAGATTTTTTTCATATGTTTTTCAATTCTCTGTTTTTCTGAAATAATCTCTCATGGGATCTGATTGTCACCAAAAAAGCGAGGGAGGGGATTTCCGACGGAACGTTCCGAACGTTTTTTGGCATGATTTTGAACGTTTTTAGCGTTATTTTGGAATTTTTTTTCCAAACTCGGTCACAATTTGCAAAAGCCGTTGTCCGAACTGGGTAAAGAATCTTTAGGAGGATTCAATGAAACTTATCTCTCTTTTTCTAACTGGTTTTGTCGCTTTAGAGCATGTATTCATTTTAGTTTTGGAAATGTTTTTATGGCAGACGGAATATGGAATGAAAGCCTTCCAACTTACCCCAGAAACAGCAAGTATCACAGCTACTCTTGCAAAAAATCAAGGATTGTACAATGGATTTTTGGCGGCAGGACTCTTTTGGGCTTTGTTGTTTATTAGAGACAATAGGCAAAAATACCAAACAATTATCTTCTTTTTGGTTTGTATCATTGTGGCGGGAATTTATGGTTCGATCACAGCCAAGTTTTCGATTTTGTTTACCCAAGGTTTGCCTGCGGGCCTCGCTTTGCTAATGCATTTAGTATCCAATAAGGAAAAATGATTACTGATCCACACAAACAACTGCTAGATGACTGTTTGAGTGGACATTCAACAGCATTGGAAGATTTAATCAAAATCTTCCAACCAAAAATATTTTCTCTAGCACTTAAGTTCCTTTGGGAACCTGATGATGCCAGTGACGCAACTCAAGAAATTCTAATTAAAGTCATAACTCATTTGGGAAGTTTTCGAAAAGAAGCAAAACTTTCCACTTGGATATATAGGATTGCTACAAACCATCTCATAAATGCGAAAAAAAAGATAAACAATCTCAAACAACTTCGTTTTCGACAGGTAGAAAAACAACTCTCCCTACACAATCAGAATCAGGACCAAAATTCAAATAGCTCCAATCTACCGTTTCTGATCTATAATATTCAGATGGCTTGCACCAATGCTATGTTATTGTGTTTATCAAAAAACTATAGAATAGCCTACATACTGGGAGAGGTATTTAGAGTATCGAGTGATGAAGGTGCTTGGATTTTAAATATTGAGAATGATTTGTACAGAAAGCGTCTATCACGCGCTAGATTCCAAATGGAAGAATTCTTGGGAAAACAATGCAGTCTTGCAAGTTCAAACAATCCCTGCAAATGTAATAACCGAATTCGATATATGGAAAAAAAGGGGAAGATCCAGTCTTATCTTGAGTATTCAAAAATATTGGAATCGTCTGGAAAATGGACAGTAACCTCTGTTCTATATCCAGAAATTAAAAAGATTCGCAAAGTTGCAGAAATTTATAAGAACATTCCAAACTTAGAACCAAAGGATGAAACATTAATTAAAATTCAAAATCTACTTACAAACAATTCTCTGCAAATTTTAATCGATTGAAAAACATCATTGTAATAACAAGTCTTTAATCTGTTCTTGCATTTGGTCAATATACGATTCGTCTAAGCTCATTCGCCAATTGATCAATGCGCCTTCATAGATGTTGATCACTCTTTTTGCAGTCAAGTTAGGATGTACCGTTTTTGTTATAAGTTTTTCTTCCTTCCACTGAACTAACTTCCTTTCGATAACAATCTCCCAGTTTTTTGCAATCATTTGAAATTCACCAGAAAACGGTTGTTTACCGATCGGAAATTGGCAAGAAAAAACGGCAACAGGACAACCTTGGTAGTAAGAGATATTTGAATGTATCTGGGCACGTACTGCTAACGTAAAAATTTTTACAAACTGTTTTGGCGATTTGGACTTACGCAAAATTTGCCGAAACCAAATTAAAATATCACGACCATAGGATCGAATGACCTGGATTCCTAGATCATCCTTGGACGGAAAATGATCATAGAAAGAGGCTTTTGCAGTATCAGCCTCTTTTATGATTTGGTTGATTCCCGTATGATAAAAGCCATTCTCAAAAAAGAGTTGTTTGGATACCTTTAGAATCCGGAGTTTTGGAGAAGTTTTAATCATAGTCAGATATGATTAAAACCAGGCAGATTTGATTTGTCAATTGCTATATAAATACAGAACTTTCTGTCTGTTTATTCTTAACACATTTTGATCCAAAGTAACACTCGGAATTCTATTTTTTTTAAAGATTTCTGAACAGAACGGTCTGTCTGTATTAAAATATCTTGCAAATTAATTTCAAAGAAGAAATATGGGATAAGATTACAAACTGGAGGTCAACCTATGAATCAGGAAAAACCAACACACTCAACTACTCTACCGATTTTATGGAGTCAAATGGACGCAAACGGTCATGTAAACAATGGCACCTATCAATATCTATTTGATGAGGCGCGTATGCAGGCATTGGATCATGTAGGTTTTTCTGTTGCTAAATTGCGGAGTGAAAGTATCGGTCCAGTTGTTTTAAAGGCCGAACTAACCTATCATAAACCTGTATCCCACCCCGATTCAGTTCGAATCGAAACAGGATTTGGTGATGGAAACAAAATCAAAGGAAAAGTTATGCAAAATATGTATCGGGTTTCAGATGGGGCTTTGGTTTGTGAAGCCGTATTTTTAGCTTTGTTTTTTGATTTCAAAAAAGGAAGACCAATGAAACTGCCCGATTTTTTTCTAAATCAAGTTTTAACGAATGTATAAATGATGGTAGGTGGTTTTTTCGCTATATAACCTTTTTCCATTCTTTCAAAGGTGAACTCCCATAGATTCGTTTGTAAGCCTTTGAAAAGGAAAAAGCAGAAGAATAACCTACATTTTGTGCAATCTCTTCCAATCGTAGATTATCCTTTTGAAACATCTGTTTTGCCTTTTCCATTCGTAATTTCGACAAATATTCGATCGGCGGAATACCCAACACTTCTCTAAATCGGTTTGCCAAGGTAGCACGAGAAACTCCAATGGATTTAGAAAGATTATCTAAATTCCAATCAAAGTTAATTTTTTTGTGCATAACTTCGAGTGCAGTCAAAACGATTTTATCGTGAAAGGCACTCACCCATCCAGGATTTTGTATGGGATTTTCTAACAGCCAAATTCGAATCAAATAATACAACATAATATCCGTTAATCTCTGAATAATCAAATCTCCTCCAAGTTTGAGTTCTAATTCTTTTGAGAGAATTTGGATTACGTTTGTTAAGGCATGATGGCTCTCCAGTTGTTCACTTGGCAAATAAATATATTCGGGCAATTCATGAAACAAGGGATGCATGGGTCCTGACGGAATTTCATAGCGCACCGAAACAAAGCTAGTCACGGGACTTTGTATGCTAATCGCATTCTTTGGTTTGTGAAGTTCCGTCTTCATTCGATCAATTGTCACCACCTTAGCTTTTGGATCGGATAGTAACTCATGATGGATCCCCCTTGTTATAAACAACAGATCTCCTTTTTTGAGATGGATTTCCTTTTTTAAAAATCTCGCATAACAGGAGCCTTGCGTAATGATATGAAAGCCTCCACTTTTTTCACAAGGGAAAAAATAGCCGAATGATTTGAATATCTGGTCTTTGACGAGAAGATCGTTTTTCCAATTGGCACTTGAAATGATTTCGGAAAGTAAGTCCATTGAATTACAATGGTCTAAAATTGATTTTTTGTCTACATATTTATACGATTAGATATAAAAATTAGTAATTTGGGTATGGACAGTATAATCAAATAGATGATAGGATAATACCGTCGGGCAAACAAGTTTAACAACTTTGCCAATCCCAGTATGGGAAAAAGGAGAATCGAATGAAAGTATTTGTGTATGGCGCAACTGGTACTGTTGGCCAAAACTTAGTAAATGAACTTTTGGAGTCTGGTCATGAAGTGTTTGCTGGAACAAGAGATCCAAACAAACAAATGAAGCGAGCTCATTTGACCTGGATCGAGGCGGATCCTCTTCGGCCAACGCTCGGACTAGATATAGTGGAAAAAGTTGAATCGATGTTTTTACTAAGCCCTCCCGGATTAACGAATCAATTTGAAATCCTTTCACCTTGGATCGAAAAGGCAAAGGTGAGTAGGATTCAGAAAGTTGTTTTAATGACTGCAATGGGAGTTGAATTTGCACCCGAGGAAGCACCACTTCGCAAAACAGAAATTTTGTTAGAAAAATCTGGCCTCGATTGGAACATCATTCGACCAAACTGGTTTAATCAAAATTTTAATACCTTCTGGATATCAGGTATACTGAACGATCAAAAAATTTATTTTCCTGGTGGTAAAGCCAAAGCAAGTTTCATTGATGCAAGGGACATTTCTTCTGTAGCTAAGGTGTTACTCACTACAAAAGATAAATCCAATCAGGCCTTTAATCTTACTGGCAAGGAAGCCATTGATCATGATGAAGTCGCAAAGTATATTAGCAGTGCAACGGGAAAGAAGATTGAATATGTAGATATTTCGCCCGAAGATTTTTATAAGGCACTCATTGGAGTTGGGTTGCCTGAAGACTATTCCAAATTCTTAGTAATGATCGCAGGTGCTCTTAAAGAAGGTTTCGCTTCACCTGTTCTTGATTCCGTAAAATCAATTACAGGAAAGGATCCCATTTTATTTAAAACATATGCAGAAGATTACAAAAAATACTGGCTATGAAGCCAATATTTAAATCTTGAAATAAGATAAAATAATCAATCGGCGGTCAGGATTTTCACGACCGCCCCGCCTTTTACCTCCTCAAGTATATTTCGTAAAAGTAAGGTCTGAATTCCTAACCCATACAAGCTCACTGTCTTTCCAAAATCCCAAACGATGCCCGTGCGTTCCCCACTTAGCTTTTGTAACTTGATTTAGATTCGAGACATTGTATCGTCTCATTTCTCCTGTATCTGCAGAAGCTAAATACAAAAATCCACCGTCTTTGGAGAAACAAATTCCGTACGGTACAGATGGTATAGAGAAGGAATCGATGTTTTGAGTATCTAATTTATACAAAAAACCTTTTGGATTTAGGTTTTGGTAATTTTCTGTATAAGCTACAATTGCTAACGCTTTTGATTCTGGATGTAAGGTAGGATTGTACGGGAAATAAATGGAATTGTACTCAAATTCTTTTGTAACGCTAAGACCCGATACTTTAAAAATTAAGTTTTTTACATCCTCTGATACCTTGTCTTTTAAATCTCCATCAATTGAAAAAAGGAAGAAGTATGCGTCGGAAGAACTTCCAATTTGAAAACTTTGAGCATATGCATTCGTACTTTCTGGTGGAATTTCTGCAATAAATTGAATCGTTTCTATTTCGTTGTTTTCCAAATTCCAACCGAAATAAAAGTACTTTTTGTACTTTTGATCTTTATCTTCGTTTTCAACTACAAAACCTGCTTTTCCTTGGGATTCTGAATAAAAAAGAAATTTATGAACTACTAATGGAAATTTATTTGTCTTCGGATGAACAGTTCCGACGAACAAATTTGGTTGTTTATTGTATGCATTTTTTAATGGAACACCTTTATAAATTCTTTCTTTGGTTTTAAGATCATAGAAGTAAAATCCTGCCTCATCAAAATCGGCTGTCTTTCCTATATAAATCCATTTACCGTCGTTCTCAAATGTTGGAGAGTTTTCCTCCATAAAAGTTGGTCTTTGATCGAAGTTCGTTGCGAATGAAAATCCATCGATAAGCTTTTGGGAAAAAATGGGAAAAGTTTGAGAGAATAAAATGGCAAATAGGATCAAATATTTCATACGGCTTCGCTTACTTCCTGGATTTGAATTGAAATGATTATTCACAAGATTCAATTTTTTTCAATTCAAGTTTTAGCCATTCTGATGCATTTATTTCAACTCTATTTGGAAAAATAATTTTATAAGGTGTACCAGTAAGAAAGGATTTGGAGCCAATTTTCTCGATAAACAAAATTGCTGTCCATTCCTTAGGATCTGGTGCGAAAAAAGATTTTTTAGCTTCCTCAAGTTTGAATCTTAAATGTTTCTCAGCTTCCTTTGCTGAATACATGGACCCATTCCTTTGGAATTTGGCATCTAGGTTACCAATTTTTTCCAAAAGGATTTCAATTTTTTTTGTTTCTGATTTCGGTTCACAGACGGTTCCTTTTGAAAAGAGCAAATTGTGAGAAATCAAAAACAGAAAAAGAGTCGGATAAACGATTTGCTTTATCATAGAATCATCTTTACACTTTTGGATTTATTGAAAATCTTCTTTCATAAACTATTTTAAAATAACATCGGTTCACTGTTTTCTGGCTCTGCTGTCAGAAATTCACTATTATACTGTAGTATCATTGTCTGAATGATACTTTCTTGTTGAATTGTTGTATCAAGCCATGAACTCCATATATTTTCCGTTAGATGAACCGGCTGTCGACCTCGGTTCCCGCCGGAATTGTGTATGGATTTCATAAGGGAGTTTCCCTCTTGTGTAAGTATGCTAAACCAAGGAAGGGAATCTTTCGTATCTTCATTTATACCCCAAATTCCAGCAAAACAAAACCATTCACCTGATTTTGGTGAAATTTTATATTTTACCTTGGTACCATTTTCAGATTTCCACTCATAGAAATGAGAACATGGAACAATGCATCTATGAAATTTAGCAGATTTTTCCCAAACATTTGATGAAAATAATTTCTCAGATCGGGTATTAAATATCAGCTTGGGTGACCAATCTGGGTGAACTCCCCACCTAGCAAATGAAAGCTGCCTTTTATTCTTCTGATACAAAAGAATAGGTGCTACTGCTCCAGGATGAATTTCTGTTAACGAATGATCTGAAAAAGATTTTTCCAATTCTGCAAAATTGAAATTTTCCCATTCCTGAACCATTCTTACCCATTTCTGAGTTCCATCTTTCAAATGAACCAAGGTATAACCGAATCTTCCACACATTTATCGAAATATTGCAAATCGAATCAATCCTGCATACCAAGAATCTGGTAAAAAATTTCTTAAAAATAACAATGCCTTTGCATCAGGACCCACAGCATAACGGAGTTTTTTATTTTTCTGTGTTGCTGCCTTAAAAACTACTTTTGCAACTTTAATAGCTGGGATTGCTGATTTTTCAGCTTTTGCTATATTGACCTCGGCCTTCCGATACAAGGATTGGTATTCTTCTGGCGAAGAACGAATAGTACTATCGTTTGATCTATCATAAAAGTCAGTCTTTATGGCTCCTGGTTCAATAATTTTAACACGAATTCCCAGAGGCTCTAACTCAAAACGAAGTGATTCGCTAAAACCTTCGACCGCCCATTTTGTTCCGTGATAAAGACTGTAATATGGAAAAACAATTCGCCCCCCCATAGACGCAATGTTGATAATTGTGCCAAAATTTTGTTTACGAAAGTAAGGTAATATAGCACGCGTTACGTTCATTAATCCAAAGACATTGGTATCAAATTGCTTTTGAATCTGTTCGGCACTTGCCCCTTCAAAAGGACCAGTCAACCCATATCCTGCATTATTTACAATTGTGTCAATGGTGCCAAAATCTTTAAGTATGGAACTTACTGCATTTTCAATGGAGGTTCTGTTTGTTACATCCAGAGCATAGGTTTTGAGATTTGGCAGTCCTTTGAGGTCCGTGTTTTTTTCTGGAGTCCGCATCGTTGCAGCTACATTCCAGCCCTTTTCCTGAAAATACAAAGCTGTTGCTTTTCCGATTCCTGTACTTGCACCCGTTATTAAAACTGTTCGATTCTTTTTACTTTCCATGTAAACCTTCTTTCTAAATGACTAGCAGTCAATTTAAATGACCTTGAGTCATTTATGGATGACCACTAGTCAGGTGCAAGTTTTTTTATAGTAAAATTTTAAAATCCAGAAACATTGGAATCATGAGTCGCCAAGCAACACTGGAAAAACACCCAAAAAAGAGAGCCGTTCTAGAAAAAGACAAACTTTCCAAAAGAGATTCGATAATCCAAGCTGCGGCATTTTTACTTCAAAAGAAAGAATGGGCGGAACTCTCAATGGATGAGGTTGCAAGAAGGTCCAAAATAGCGAAGGGAACATTGTACCTTTACTTTCCTACAAAAGAAGATCTTTGCCTCAGGGTTCATAATGAAGACTATGGAGCATGGTTTAAAGATCTAGAGCATTTTTTAAAATCAAATGAAGCAATCGAGTTAAGTGCCTTCTCGCAATGGTTTGTTGATTCGATTGAGAAACATTCTAGATTTATCAAACTTCTACCGATTGTCCCAACAATTTTGGAAAAAAATTCGAGTATAGAAACAATTAGAGATTTTAAATCGAACTTAAAAACACAAATAGAAAAGATTATACCTATCTTAAACGACAGATTGCATTTTAATAGTTTTGATCGAACTTTTCTATTTTTAATGCAGTGTCATGCAATTGCTGTTGGTTCTTGGTCGCATGGTTTTCCTTCAGCAAATGTGAGAAAAGCCTTTGAAGAAAATGGATTGAGTCTATTTTTAATTGATTATAAAATATTTGTTCGCTCATCAATTGAGGCTTTAGTGATCGGAAATCTAGAAAGGCCAAAAATTTAAAAGTAAAATCTTATGATCAATTTTTAAACATTCTTTCGATGGATTTCTTCTTCAGTTTCTGATCTTTAACTTCCTTTCTATTTTCATCATTTAAATCCATTAACAACAGCAAATCTCTATCTGCAAAATAAATATACTTTTCTTTTCCATCTATTAATAACCTTTGTGCATTAGAATTCCATGTTTTACCAATTAAATTCAGTTTATAATCTGCTTGGAAGAAATTCGAATTCGCAACGAACTCGGTTTCCAAATTTGTTGTTGAATTTGACCTAACTGACATTGGATCTATTTTTTTGTTTGTCACCATCCAAAGTATACTTTCGCCAAAATCCTTGGAGGAACCTAAAGGTGGTGAATAACGTTTATTCTCTGGATGAATGTAGATATGGAAAGGAACATCAATCTCTTGGTTGAATAGAGAATAGTTATGATTTTTCGCACCTTCTTCCCCAAAGGATTCACCATGATCTGACGTAAGAATAAAAAAAGTTGGTTTTTGGTTTGGTGGATTCCAGCTTTCAATGATCCGATCTATCGTATCCAGATTTTCCTGTATTGCTAAATTGTAATTCTGTATTGACGATTCATCTCGTTTAGACTTAGGAAAATAAGGACTATGTGTTTGAGAAAAACCTATCCATAAAAACATCGGATTAGATTTAGGTAGGTTCACTTTCGTAAATATTTTTCGTAGAGAGTCATCATCCAACCCCCAACTGAATCCTGGAATTTCTTCAGCACCTAATTTTTTCAAATCTTCCTTACCATAAACAAAATCAAAAAAATTAGGAACGAAGAGAAAAAGATCTTCAAAATAAAGTGACTGCGTATAGATAAAATAAGTTTGGTATCCAATTTGTTTTAAATCGAAGAGAAAAGATGATTCAATTTTTTTTGTTATATCAGGACGAGTAGTTTCAAGATTGGTTTTACCTACAAAAAACGATTCTAAACTCTTTGAACTATGTGGCATTGGGATAAAAAAATGATGACCAGAAACAGGAGATTGCGAAAAGAACTTAGAGTTTTTATTCTGAAGTGAAATGCGACTCACGCCTTCCAAACAAAATATGACTATATTTGCTTCAGGAATAGGATAAATTTGTTTATCGGAAGTTGATGTGTCGATATTCTTAGTTCCCTTGAATGAAGGAGAATTTATTCTAACATCTGAAATTGAAAAACCAATCTGAAAAACGATAAGAGTAAAAATTGATAAAATTAAACGTATTTTTTTCGATCCAATCATACCTTCAAATTTTGATATGACCAATACAAATGCGATATATATGTAAAATCCTATATTTAAACCTTTTATAAATACTATACTATCATCTATTAGATAGCTAAACTCCGTAAAATAATAGATTATTATTTTAAAATTAAATTCTGTTTGAAAGGTCTTTTGGAAAAATAAACTTAACGTAAAAATTAAAAATGTTAGATAGGAAAAAAAGTGCAAAGTCTTTGTAGAGAAGTAATAAGATATAAAAAACATAAATAGGAAAAATATAGCAAAGGAAATGTTTCGAAAGTGAAAATAATTTGGGATTGAAAATTCAGCATTTGATATTGGAAATAAAAAGAAACTAAAAATAATAGCAAGCGTTATAAATGGAATTCTTTTCATTGCACTTCAAAATTTACTGTAGACTCGATTTTACCATCTTTTATAAGCTCTAATCTATGCTTTCCTCTAACAATTGGAAGGCGAATCTCACCCGAGTTAGGTATAACTAATTTTTTTTTCTCGTTCCAAACAACTTTGGTATTAGATAAGTTACCTTGAATACGTATCGGAATCTCTTGTTTTGATAATTCAATTCCTGGATGGAGTAAAAAAATCTGTCCTTGCGAGGGAGATAGAAACCGACTCTGCAAATTTCCATGACCATCGCAGGGAAGAATCTTTCGATTTGAACCGATTCTTAGAGATATAGAATTACAATTTGCGTTAGATTCCTTCCCTGAAATTTTACAAATTGAGCGTAAAGTTGTTAGTTTATATTCTAATGTAGGTTTTCTGTCTTTTCCAACCAAAAATCTAAACGTATTCTGAACAATTCTACCTGCTCCAAAAGAACCAGATACATCCATTGTTTTTTCGCCAGAAAAATTTCCAACCCAAGCTCCCACTATGTATTCCTCATTAAATCCGATTGCCCAAGAGTTCCTATAATCTTTGGATGTACCGGTTTTAATCGCAATCGAATAGGGAAAATCAAGATAACTCCTTTTTCCGAAGGCTTTAGATCTTAAATTACGATCACTTAAAATATACTTTATCTCTTCTGCTACCTGCGAAGAAAATAACTTTTGCTTGGTGCCATAAGTTATACTTTTATTGAGATTTTTCCCTAATTCTACTATTGGAAGAACACCTCCAGAAATAAAACTAGCATATGCTCTAGTTAGTTGAAATAAGCTAGCCCCACCAGATCCTAATGATAGACCAGGTCCATAAAACTTTGGTGTAGACTTCAGATGTTCGAAACCTGCTAAGTGTAGGAATTGCAAAAATTCACCAACGGAAATTTTTGATACTGCAGTTACGGCAGGTATGTTTCTAGAGTTGGCCAATGCTTCCGCCAACGTCATTTTTCCCCAAAATCCTAAATCCGCATTTCTAGGAAGATAACTGTTTCCATCAGAATCAGTGTATATTTTTCTTTCATCTTCTAAGATTGTATTTGCTTGGAATAAATTTTTCTCTATACCAAGTGCATATAACAATGGTTTTAATGTACTGCCTGCATCTCGATATGCCAATGTACCATTGACCTGACCATCACCATCTTCGTAAAAATTTTTGGAGCCAATCATTCCTACAAGATGTATTACTTCCTTATCTTTCCGATCTCTTTGAAAAACTAGCAAACTGGCATTTCCAACATTCCATTTCCTAAGTCCAATTAGTTCTGAATTGACAATCGAATGCAAATGGAAGTTAAATTCTGAGGATAATTCCGATGTGAACTCATCCAATTGGCCTGGTAAAATGGAGCGAATCCAAGTCAAAAAATGTTTCGTTTCAATGGACTGACTTTGGCGACTAACCTCCTCCTCATTCGTTTGAAAACCTAGTGCAATTAAAATTAAATTTAGTTTTTTATCTTCAGATTTATATAACTCAATAGATTCATATCCTGTATCAGAATCTAATACACCTGACGTTTGCATTTTTTTCTTTAAGCTATTATAACGAGATACAAATTTTTCCTGTGTAGGGTGATTTTCTCGCAAAAGAACAGTTAAAGCTATTCCCTCTTCCTTGGAAAGGAAGCGAATATTTTTTTGAAAGTAGAATTTCCCTGCTGAAGGGAATCCGACGATATTCGAACGAATAGAAACGGAATTCAGGTATGCCTCTAAAATTTCCTCTTTGGATAGCCAGAATTCAATTCGAAGAGCAATGATACATTCTAAAATTTTTCTAACCAAATTGGATTGATTTTTCAGATATGGAAAATGAATTCGTGCAAGTTGCATCGTAATAGTCGATGCACCTCGCATAGACCCTTCGCGAAAAACCAACGATTTGATCACAGAAAAGAATGCAAAAATATCCATTCCTTTATGCTCAAAGAATCTTTTATCTTCAGCTGCGATGACTGTCTCAGTTAGATACTTTGGAAATTCTTTTAAAGATTTCCATTCATTGCGAGTCGAATTCTGATTTGTTGTTTGTCCTAAAAAAAATCCTTCATTGGAATAAATTGGCGTAGAAATATTTCGCTTGAAATCTTGAAATTTTACTGGATGAAAAATCCAAAATACGCTTGTTAATGCAAATAATCCACTAACAAACGTATATAACTTAAATACATACAATTCTTTACTCGACTTTCATAGTTTTTGAACTTGTATTTGCATTAACATTTGGATGATACATCAAAAAGGTTTTTGCCGCAGGGCTAGCAACCACACCTTTTGCAACTGGTCTAAGCAAATAAGTAAATTCAGTTTTTCCTTTGCCAATATAATCACGTGAAAATAAAACACGATCATCACGGTATTCAACCATACTTCCGTAGTATCCAGAATCTGAATCCGTTGCTTCTGCTTCTGAATTCTTTTCAGTTAAGAAAGAAGAATTAATAACTTCAGTATTGCTCGGTATTGGATCTTCAATCATTAGAAATGGTCTTGGTCTATCGACTAATACACTCAATTTAACCAAATAGGAAGAACCTCTTGTCATATTGGTAACTTCTTTTAACGATAGGCTTCCATCTGAATTTCGTCCATCCAATCTATAGATCGTTTTTGAAATTTCTATGTCATTAGATTTTTCTTTTACTTCATCCTTTACTGGTATGTATAAAACCCTTGATTGATAATAAACTCTACCAGTTTCACTAGTTCTTTTTATTGTTAATTGTTTTGATGATGGATCACTGCCTGAAAATAAAGTCTCAAATGAGAATTCTTTTTTTAAGATAGAGTCACTATTAGAAGATAAATTCTCTCGCAAAATCGAATCGCCACCAAACAACATCTCAATATCAGTTGATGAATCTGTAGCTTCAAATCGATTTCTATATTCTGAAAGTGCAAAAGCCAAATTGCCAACACCTTGACTATCTCCCCAATATTGCAGCGACTTTTCTACTAAGAGCAGGTTTACAAGATCAGGAATTTTAGGATTATTCGGTTCTAATTTCACCAAAAGTCTTAAGTAATAAGAAACCACAGAGGCTACGTTATAGTACGAGTAATAATGTTCTTCCGTTTCCTTCCATTTAACTGCGATAGAGTCTTTTTCCCAAAGGATTTGATCTTGGTATTGGTTGAAAAGTTTTTGAAATGTGGAGTTTGACTCTTTTGAGTCTAAAAGATTCTGCTCCGCAAATGCGAGTAAAAATACCCCTTGAGATTTTGGATTTAATTCTTTAAAATTATCTACCAAAGATTTTTCCAAAAGGGAAACGTTCTTCTTTTCCTTTGATAATACTGCATAGATAAGGCTTAATGTCTGCCAAGAGGCAGTTTTTGGTTCATTGGGGTTTTTAACATAACTTTCCAGAAACGAAATAGCCTTATTCAAGGCTCGAACATTTACTCGCTTTCCTTTTTCCTTTCCTAATATCATCACATAACTTACATAAGCTGTCAAATATGCATAACCCGATCTTCCGTATTTTGATTTCCAAGTATAAAAGCTTCCATCACTTCCCTGGAAGTCATCCATTTCATCCAGAAATAACTTTTCAATTTGAGTAAAGTCATAAGAGTCTTTCTTAGGTTCTTTGTATAGAAATTCTTTTAGAAGAGACCCTGCACTGATCGATAAAAGATACGCCGAAGTTCTTTGTTCCATACAAAAATAAGGATTGGACTCATAAAAATCGAAGGCATTCTTTAATCCCGTTAAGGCAGTCCCTGCCAACCTTACATCCAGTGAGCCTTTATTCAAAAGGACAGAATCTTTTTTGGGAAATTTTAATGAGGATTTAAATTCAGAATCGGTATAACCTGAAATTCTAACAGCAGTAATAGGATCAAATTCTCTAATTGGGAAACTTACTTGTAAAGCATCAGACAAATCCGCTTTCTTTTGTCCCGGGAAACTATCCATAGATTCAGGTTCTACGGACAATTTGTACGATAGAATGAGATCGCCTTTCGGACTTTCTTTCTTCAATCTATAGTATTCTTTCTCACTCAAAGTAAAATTGGTAAGCACTTCTTTCGTTTGACCAGCGTTCAATTCCAAAATGCCTGTTTCGTCTTTTTTGGATAAGGATTTGGATTCGATTTTATACTTAAATTTTCCTTTTTTTGAGGTGTTATTTGTGATACTCCCGCCCAAATCAAGACTATCGCCAATTCTCATAAACCTAACAACTGTCTTCTGGAGAACCAAACTCTTCTTGACTAAAAACTCGGAATTGTTTGTTCCATAGCTTCCATTATTTGAGATAGCAACCATGGTTCGAAATGTAGTAAGATTATCGGGTAAAACAAAACTTACATTCACTTCGCCATTTGAATCCGCAATGAGAGTCGGATTCCAGAATGCAGTGAATTTAAAATCTTTTCTGGTTCCAGACTCAGAATCCATTCCAAATCCACCACCTGATTCTTCACCGTAGTCGCCTCCGGGACTATCTCCTTTATTTTCGTATGCGTAGTGTTTAATGATCATACTCCGCAACTCAAAGGTTTTTACTATATTATTCCAATAATTGTAAAAAACAGAAACCGGACTCACAAAACTATAACCAACCAAATCGAGTACTCCTCTATCCGCTACGGATACAGTTACCTCAGACCCAGGTAGGGTTTTGATCTTTAATTGGACAGTCTCTCTGGGTTGGTATTCAGTTTTGTCCGTTGACACTAAAACTTCTGCAGATTTTGATTTTAAATTTACTTTGAGTTGAACAGAGCCAGTTTTTGCTTTTGGAGCACCTAAGTCTTGTTCGTTGAATTCTTTAATATCTTCAGAAGAAGCTCCTGAAGGTAAACTTTGGCGTCCAGAAAGCAGAACCACATTTACATCTACATTTGGTAAATATCTATCTTCAATTGGAATTTCAATCGGAGCACTATTTCCTTTCATCACGAAAGATTTTTTAAAATAAACACCATCTCTTTCAACAGTAACAATTGCTCTTGCATTTTGAAACGGTGATTTGATCAGAACTTTTGCTTTATCCCCTATATTATATTCGGTTTTATCGGATCGAAGTTCGATGGAATCATCACCGCGAAAATCCCAAGTATAATATGATTCTTTTTCATATGCGTAAAAATCAAGCTTAGAGTATACTTGATCTTTATTCATCACTAATATGGAATAGCTACCGGGATCCGATGCCTTATAATTGAATTTGACTGCGGAGTTAGTTGTTGTTAGTTTTTTAGTTTCAACTATTTTCTTCTTTACTTGGTTTTCACGAAAGAAAAACTTTCCAATTCCCTTTGATAACACCGACACCCAATCATTATAAATTACATATACTTTTACATCCTTTCCTGGCTCCAACTTACCATTTTTATTCACTGTAAGAATTTCGAATTCAAATGGTCTATCTAATGATTTATAACGATCATCACACTTAACACCAACCAAATGATTACTTGGAAAATAAGGAATAGACTGAGTCTTGGTTACTGATTTTCCATCTACATCATATACAGATGCTTCTACCGAGAGATTGTATAATTTCTGAGTTTCAATATCCTCTCCATCAGTAACATATTTTGTTTTTAATGCCTTGAGGGGAATATCAAGTGTGAATTGTCCTTTTGAGTCTAATGTCGCCTCATTACCTGTAACATAATCAGAGCTATTTGAACTGTATTCATCAGAATAATCACTATATCCCTCAGAAAAATTAAAATCAGGAAAGGAATCAAAATAGATTGATCTGTTTCTTTTCAAAACCGAATAACTTAACTTTGAACCACCCATGGGAGCCCCAAAGAGATATTTTCCTTCAACATTTCCTTTGATATTTTCATCTTTACTCACTGAATCAGCTAACTTTAAATTAACGAGAAAGTTTACAGGACGAAATTCTTCAACTTGGAATGTATCATATGAACTCGAATATGTTTGACCTGGAGTATAAATGGAAACAGAATAATGACCTAAAGGCGCATCACTCGGTATGGAAAAGGAAGTTGAAAGTCCACCCTGGGATGTTGTAGATGAACTAGAATTGAACAATTCTTTTCCTGTGGAATCCATGATTTTCACCGAGACTGATTTACCAGAGTACGGGTAAAAACTTCCATTCCGACGTTCTCCCAAAAAGGTTTTTATCTCTACGCGATCACCAGGACGATATAATTTTCTATCAAAATAAATTTTACCTTGGACATTAGAGTTTTGGTAATAATCGCTATAGCCTTCAATATGAGTTTCATTAAAATGTAAAAAAGATTTATCGCCCGAATCTTCTTCTGCTACTAACAAAGACTTTTCAAATGAGTTTTTATCTGATATAGCGGGAAGCTGACAAAATCCATCTTTATCCGTACGACAGTTCCCTCGATTGACTCCTCTTTCATATAGAGTTACAGAAACATTTTGTTTCGGCTCGGCTTTTGATAAAGAATTGATCCAAACATAAAGGAATTCATTATCTGATTTGGTTGTGATACCAAGATCAGTCGATTGTAAAAATAAGGATTCTTGTTTATAAATTTCTTTATTCTCGTCTCCGATTACATTTGCACCTAGTTCAAAAGCGATCCATGACTTTGTATTTGGTTTGGAACCAAAATAAGAATCTAAGTCAATGCCTTGGCTATTCAAACTATTTACTTTCTGACCTGCTTTCCAAGTAGTTGATTTCCAATTGAGGTAATTTTTCAATTCGTAATAACGATTGCCCAAAGATGCAACAGCAGAAACAACTTGACTTACCGATAACTCCGCATATCTAATGTTAAATTCTTTAATATTAGATATGCCAACTGGTAGTACTTTGTTTAAATTGGATTCAAAAACATTCTCTCTGTAAACATAAAATGAGGGCTTTTTCTTGAGTTTAGGAATCTTAAAACTAACGGGTTCCTTCAAAAAACAATCGTTATTACTATAAAATTTTGAAACTTGAATTTCATACTCGGTATCGGGTAAAATGTTCCAAAGGTCTAGAGAGAATTGTTCACTTGTCCAACTCCCATATCCTTCCTTGCCAAATTCCACCTTGGGTGAAAATTTCACTGCATCGGCAAATTCAAAAAGATCTGTTTGTTCAGAAATAAAGAAGCGATAGTCCCAAAGGTCATCGACATACATCAAATTTGTTGTATCTAGTTTTACTTCAATTCGGCAATCACTCGGGAATAACGTGCGTTTAATGGAACGTAACAAACTTTGCCCGTAAGGTAAAAGGGCACAAGAATTTACAAAAAATAAAATGAGTACCGACGTTAGTATTTTTTTCACAGAAGATCTCCAATCCAACACGGAAAGTAAATAATAGAACGCTTCCTTCTGCGATTCTTTTCTTTCCAAATCCTTCAAAATTTTAAGGATTTTTAAGTTTTTTTTAAGTTTAAAGATAGGAACTTGGATTTTTTTACAAACATTCTATTTCTGTCCTGCTAAAAACGAGGACTACTTTTTCAGTTTGAATCGTTTCCACACAAGTTGGCAGGAAGCCCAAAATTTCATTCTGTTCTTCCTGCCTAACAGACCGACAGTAGTTTTTAAGCGGCGTGGAGCAAATATTCAAAGGCGCTGATTGCTGCCTTCGCTCCCTCCCCCATAGCGATGATAATTTGTTTGTACGGCGTGTTGGTAACGTCCCCGCAGGCAAAAATTCCTTCCACATTGGTTCTACATTTTTCGTCGATTAGGATCTCACCGAATTTATTGGTCTGAACAATCTCCTTCACAAAACTACTGTTTGGCACTAATCCTATTTGAACAAAAACTCCATCTAAGGCTATGGTTTCGTTTTGATTGGATTCCCTATTTTTGTATGTAATCCCGGTGACCTTTTCAGAGTTGGTATTGATCTCTGTTGTCTGTGCTTTGGTGATCGTTTGGATATTTGGAGAAGATTTAATCTTGTCCAGAAGAACTTGGTCGGCGTTTAATTTTTCTCCAAACTCAAGGATGGTCACGGATTTTACGATTCCGCTCAAATCCAGTGCAGCCTCGACACCTGAGTTACCGCCACCAACGACCGCTATGTCTTTGTCTTTAAAGAACGGACCATCGCAATGCGGACAATATGCAACACCTTTCCCGATAAAATCTTTTTCACCTGGAACATTCAATTCCCGCCATTTTGCACCAGTTGAGATGATGATTGTTTTCGTCTCGATGACTTCTCCCGTATTTAATAGAATCCTTTTGACTTTGTCGTTCTGGATTTTTGCAACACGTACATTTTCCCTTTTTGCAATTCCATTTCTTGTTAGTTGGTCTGAAAGTGTATTTGTAAGTTCGGGACCTGTTGTATAACTCAATGAGATTATATTTTCTATTCCCATGGTGTCTTTCACCTGCCCTCCCAAACGGTCTGCAATCACAAGAGTTTTTAACCCCTTTCTTGCAGTATAAACTGCCGATGTTACACCAGCGGGTCCACCACCAACAACTGTTACGTCATAAATCACCTTGTCATTGGGAGAAAGAACCTGACTTTCGTTTTGCTCAATAAGGGAATTTGAATATTTTTCCATCAATTTGTCAAAAATTAAGGACGCTTCAGCTTTCCCGGAAAGAAATCGTTCTCCATTGAGATAAACGGCAGGTACACCTTGGATATTTCTTTCTCTAACTAAATCCTGATACAAGGCTCCATCTACCATCCGACTTTGAATCTTGGAGTTGACCAATGCAAAGCTATTCAAAGTCTGAACTACTTCTGGACAATTGTGGCAATCGAGTGAGACAAATGTTTCAAATTGTAGGTCTGCATCGATTCTCGAGATCGCCGTCAGCATACTCTGATCTAATTTGATAGGACTTCCACCTGACTGGAGTATTGCGAGTATAAATGATGTGAATTCATGGCCCATTGGAATGCCGTAGAATTGAATTCCTGTCGAATTTCCTTCTGACAAAATCTCAAAATCAACTCCAGTGGAAACTTGCTTCGAATACTCTATTTTGAGTTTAGCACTCAAATCTTTTAGGCTTTCCAAAAACTCCAAGATATCCTTTCTATTTTCATGTTTACCTTCAAACAGCACAATTGTGACATCTTTTGTGAGTCTACCGAGGTATTCTTTTACTTGGCCTTTAGTTGATTCGTCTAACATACATTCCTCCTTTATTTCGGGTGGATTTTCTATCCACCCGAGATTGACCTTTAGATTTTACCTACTAAATCCAAACCTGGTTTTAAAGTTACAGAACCTGGTTTCCATTTTGCAGGACAAACTTCCCCGTCGTTTTTTGCTACATATTGAGCCGCTTGGACCTTTCTAACCAACTCTTCTGCAGATCTTCCAATACCGAGGTCATGGATTTCAGCTGTTTTGATCATCCCTTCCGGATTAACAACGAAAGTCCCTCGCAATGCTTGCCCATCTTCTTCAATCATAACACCAAAACCACGTGTTAATTTTCCAGCAGGATCGCCTAACATCGGAAACTTGATTTTTTTGATTGTATCGCTTGCTTCATGCCAAGCCTTGTGAACGAAGTGGGTGTCAGTAGAAACGGCATACACCTCTACACCCATTTTGGAAAGTTCTTCATAATAGTCGGCAACGTCCCCAAGCTCAGTTGGGCAAACGAATGTAAAATCCGCTGGGTAAAAAACGAAGACCGACCATTTTCCTAGGACGTCTTTTTTGCTAACCTTTTTGAATGCTCCGTTGTGGAAAGCATCCACTGTAAATTCTGGAATCGCTGTGTTGATATTTGACATCGTATTCTCCTTTGTGCTCTAAGAAGAATATAGTCCAAACTACATCATTTGTAAAATAAATAGTATCAATCCAATCATTTATAAAATCAATCAGACGGAATGCTGACTCCTATAATTTTAAAATTCTCTTTTTTATGGTATTCTGTGGGAATTTCGGATAGTATAATCTCGTTGAGTTTTTTTAAGATTTTGTTCTTAAAAAAACCCTTCTTATAGATGGTACTGATTTCTCGCGCAGGCTCAGGTGCCAAAAAAGGGACCAATCGATTAGAAGAAAAGTTCAAAGACAATTTTGGGAGAAGAGTTACTCCGATTCCAAGATCGACCATTCGTTTCAAAGTTTCTACACTTCCACTTTCGATCTTTGCCAAAGAATTCCGATTACAAATTTTTAAAGATTGGTGCCTAAAACAATGATCCTCACCTAACACCAAGAGAGGATATTTCTCCAAATGTTTCATAGAAACTGTCTTGGACTTTTCTCTTTCCCCTTCCGGATAGTATGCGACAAATGGTTCATAATACAATGGGTTTTCGATGATGTTCGGAACACGCAAAGGAGTAGCTAGGATTCCTATGTCCAACTCTTCCGATTCCAGTTTTTCGAGAATGGTAAGTGTAGGCAATTCTGAAATCCGAAAAGATACTTTAGGTAGTTGCTGTTGGAGCTTTTGATAGATATTCGGAATTAAGAATGCACCAACGGTGGGGATAACGCCTATCGATAAAGTCCCTATTGCATCATCTTTACCCAATCCAGCAATTTCATAAAGTTTGTCTGCCTCTCTCAAGGTATGACGAGCTTGGTTGACAACTTCTTTTCCAAGTTTGGTTGTAACAATTGGATTCTTTTTTCGGTCAAATAAATCAAAACCTAACTCTTGTTCTACTTTTTGAATCTGTAAACTTAATGTAGGTTGAGCAACTAGGCAATGTTCGGCGGCTTTTGCAAAACTCTTAAATTGATCTAAAGCAACCACATACCGCAATTGAGTAATTGTCATTTCAGATCGATTTTAACATTTCGAATCTCTTTTTCAACTTGCATTTTAAAAATTTTCAGCTCCATTTATACTCTCGCTATGCGCGTCGTTTTTTTGCTTTTTTTTACCCTATTCACGCCTCTGGCAGTTTCGTCTGATCCTATCTTGGTTTCTGCAGAATCAGTTCAAAATTGAGAGAGGGTTGGCAATTTTTCTGCACCAAATCGGGAAAACCACTCGGCATATACCTTGATCGAATCCAGGAAGTAGACCAGGTTTTTGTGAATGGCAATAGAGTCGGAGGAACAGGAGCAGAAAATCAAAAAGGCTTTACAAACCTAACTGGTATTATAAGAGGATTTACTTCATTTCCGAATCTTTTTTGCAGCACAAACTATGTTACCGGCTGGCATCATGTTGTTTAACTATTCAATCTTCAGAATTCCAGTTCGCACAAAGGAAACGATTCTTCTCTTCCTACTCTGTTTGATCGCAATTATACAAGTTACAAATAGTGAAATGGAAAACAGAATCACTCTACTTAGAATCTGGAAATTTTTACTCTTATTTGTTTTGTTCTTTGTTTCAAAGACAGTGATTCAAAAAGTAAAAGAAAAACAAGTAGAGGCCTATCTTGTTTGTGTAGGGTTTCTTGTTTTATGTGCAGGCGCTTTTATCGATATCGGGATAGATCTAACGACAGGCAAAAATATTTATTTGAGCCAATATGGATTTTTGTCATTGATGATTCTCTCGGCTGTATCGATTTCCCATAGAAATTCTAAGAATGAAAAAGAACTCTCGCTTCTCACAAAAAATCTTGAAGATAGAGTGAAGGAAAGAACGACAGAACTCGAACAAAAAAATCTAGATTTAGAAACGGACTTAGTATTCGCATCACAGCTACAAGGTAACCTACTACCTAAATTTAGTCCAAAAATTTCTGGCTTTCAAATTCAGGCAATCTACCTACCGATGAAACAAGTAGGTGGTGATATGGATGATTGGGTGGAGTTAGATTCATCCAAAATACTTCTTATTTTGGCAGATGTAGCGGGCCATGGTGTTCCCGCAGCTTTTGTTTCTAGTATGGTAAAGTTCCAATTCCGTGAAAGTGCAAAAATACATAGTTCTCCCGACTTAGTTCTTCAAAATATCCAAAACCAAGAATTACTATCACCTAACGTACGTGGTTCGATTTTGGGTTGGAGAGCCGATTTCGGATTTCAGATTTGGAAACAAAAAATTCAAACCAAAGATAGGTTTTTCTTTTTCACAGATGGTGTTACAGAAGCACGAGGAAATTCGGGTATTTACGGTGAACCAAAACTCACAGAAGTTTTAAAAAAAATATTGGGAACAATCTTCAAAATACATCCCAAGAGATTTTGATTAGGACTCAAGGAAATTTTCTGAATCAGGCAATTCCACCAAACGATCTTTTAGTTGGACACCCGAAACTTTTTGCAGCATCATCTGTTCAACTAGATAAAAGGTTTTTTCTGCAGCCAAATTAAAAATGTAACCCTCTGGACGTACATTTGAAATACAATTGCGCCTTTCATCAGTTGTAAATTTTTTAGGTTGGTATGTTATATATATTCCGAGACTATCTGCACTCGAAAGACCTGGCCTCTCACCTATGATTTGTATATGAACTTCTGCATTTAATATTTCTCCAATTTCATCTCCAGAAGCAACACGACCAAGAGAAATAGCAAAAACTGGTGAAATAGAATAACGTGAACCTTCAAAAGCCCTACACAACTCGCTATAAAATGGAATGAAATTTTTTTGAACGGCTAGAGAGGACAATCCGTCCGCAACAGCAATTGAGATATCGAACTTTTTTCCCTTATACAAATCCAAAACTTGATTGGAATCAAAGGACAAAACTCTTCCAAGATCTGGTCTGAGAAGATACTCTGATCTAGAATTTGCTTTTGTATGCAATAGTACTAATTTACCTTCAAGAGAGTTTTGAATTTCTTTCCAGTCAATTTCGGTCAGAACTGCGTCTTTTGCTTCTGCATGATCAAATCGAAACCGTAATAGATCTTTTGTAGAGATGGAACCACCACTGTAGGTAAGACCAACCCTTGCTTGCGTATAACCAGATGCTCTCTTTCTAAAATCTCCACTCATTTTGTGCCTTCTAAAGATTTTAGAAGTGGATGGTCTGTTTTCCAGTCTATTCTTGGTAACCGATTTTGATCAATGATCCCCATATTCTCAAGCCACACCTCAAACTCAGGAGCTGGTTTTAACCCCAAAACTTGCCTTAAATACAATGCGTCATGAAAACTGGTACTCTGGTAAGACAACATGATATCATCACTGCCAGGTATCCCCATTATGTAATTGCATCCAGCGACTCCCAAGAGTGTAAGGAGGTTGTCCATATCATCCGAATCTGCATCGGCATGGTTCGTATAACAAATATCAACACCCATTGGCAAACCCAAAAGCTTTCCACAAAAATGGTCTTCCAAACCAGCACGAATGATTTGTTTGCCATTGTACAAATATTCAGGACCAATAAAACCTACTACTGAATTTACCAAAAGAGGTGAATATTCACGGGCCACTGCATAAGCTCTCACTTCTAAGGTTTGTTCGTCGACTCCAAAATGAGCATCTGCCGAAAGAGCTGAACCCTGACCTGTTTCAAAATAAAAAACATTTTTACCAATGGTGGATCGATTCAGTGCGATCGCCATTTCATTTGCCTCATTTAACATGGAAAGATTGATTCCAAAGCTAGAATTTAATTTTTCCGTTCCACCGATGGACTGAAACACCAAATCAACTGGCGCTCCCAATTTCATCAATTCCATGGATGTGGTCACATGGCAGAGTACGCAAGATTGAGTGGGAATTTCATATTTGATTCGAAATTCGTCCAGGAGTCGAAGCAGACGATCCACAGCATACAGATTGTCAGTAGCAGGATTGATACCAATGACGGCATCTCCGGAACCTAAAAGTAATCCATCTAACATACTAACGAGTATTCCTTTAGGATCATCAGTTGGGTGGTTCGGTTGGAGTCTAACAGAAAGATGTCCAGGGAGTCCCAAAGTATTTCTAAACTTTGTTACCACATTACATTTTTTAGCTACTAAAATTAAGTCCTGGTTTGACATGATTTTTGAAACTGCGGCAACCATCTCAGGAGTGTAAGAATATCTATGATAGGTCAAACGTTCTGTGGTAACATCTTTGCTAAGAAGCCATTCACGAAATTCTCCAACCGTTAGGTGGGAAATTTCAGAAAAGGTCTCGTAGTTGTGTTGCTTTTGGATAAGATCCGAAACTTCATCTTTCGAGGGGATCAATTCCTCTTTCAAAAAAATCTTTAAGGGAAGATCGCTCAAAACCATTTGAGCTGCGACTCGCTCTTTCATCGAATCTGCCGCAACCCCTGCTAAAACATCACCAGAGCGATGAGGGCTTGCCTTTGCCATTACAGTTTTTAGCGAATCAAATTTGTATAAAAAATTTCCAACCTGAGTTTGGAACATGACAAAATTTTATACAGGAAGTATAAAAGGACAAGAAAAAAAGAAAGATTGATTTTTTAAAAACCTTTTATTTCTTACACTTGTGACTAGTTCTCCCGTTTACAGTGTTTTGATAGTGGAAGACGAGTATCCTGCAAGGATGCTTATGACTGAGTATATTGTTAACTGTCATGAGCTAAAACTTTCCGGAATTGCCGAAAATGGGGAAAAGGCTATATCCATGTTGTCAGAAAAGGTTTATGATTTAGTTTTTATCGACATCAATTTACCAGCTGTTTCAGGAATGGAAATCTTTAAACGATTTTCAAAAAGTAAAACTTTCTTTGTGATTACAACTGCTTATAGTGAACATGCTGTCGAAGCATTCGATTTGGATGCATTGGACTATCTATTGAAACCGTTTTCTTTTGAAAGATTTCGCAAATCCGTCGATAAAGCAATACGGTATTTAGCGGAATCTTCGAACTCAGAAATTTACTCGAAATCAATCGCAAAAGAATCTTTAAATACCCTCCAAATCCAATCGGATTCTGCTACTCATTTTGTTCCAATAAAAGAAATTCAATTCATATCAGCAAATAACAAATCTTCTGTGATACATACACATGACAGGTCTTTTGAGACCCCAAAGCTACTGAAGGAAATCGAAGAAAAACTCAACAAAACTCAATTTGTAAGAATTCATAAAGGTTTCATCATCAATTTAGAATTTGTAGCAAATCTACGATATGACAAGGGTGGAGCTTATTTCATTCAATTGAAAAATGAAGATGAAACTACGCTTCCGGTAGGTCGCTCTTATGCTCCAGTTCTCAAAGAACTCCTAAAGCTCTAAAATCATTTTTGTCGTTTACTCCTTTTTACGTAGCACTCATTCTGATTTATGTAGAAAGGATTCATTCCAACAAATAAATATTTGATTGAAACCCCTTCCCTTCAGACTAAGGAAGCGGAGATCTGAAATGAATCGATTGATTGGATTTTTAATTGTAGTTTTTTTTGCTAATACATTTTTGAACTGTGCCTCCTCCTCCGTGGGAGTTGCTACTAGCAATCGTCCTATTCCCAATACAACTTACGAAACTACAAAATCGGTAGAAAAGACATTCACCTGGTTTGCAGTTGATATTGTGTTATATGGAAAAGTTTGGAGCGAACCTCCGATCGATTCGATTTATGAAAGTTTGATGGAAGGCGAAGATGCGGATGCAGTTGTAAACATTCGTTATTGGAATGATAAATCGGTTTTTGGACCTGTGACAAGATACCGATTTTCAGTCAAAGGTGATTTGGTAAAATTCACGCAACCAGCAACTATCACTCCCCCACCAAGGACCAAGAGATAGTTTGACCCAACAATCATGAGAGAAATGAAAGTGATAAATTTAAAATTTGTTTTGCCACTTCTAGTCCTAACATCAGTTGGATGTCTCGGTTCTTCAGTAAAAAAAGATATTACCTTACACGATGGTGCTACACTCGTGAAAACGTCTGAATATCAAATTTTAGGCAAGGGCACTGGAGAAGATTCCGCTTTCTTTTTACTTGGTATGTTTCCTGTGACCAACCCACCAAACACAGAACTTGCGTTGAGTCAAATCATGGAAAAGTTTCCAAATGGAAAAACCCTAATCAACATAAAAGTTCAAAGGGAAGATCGTGCTTACTTTCCCCTAGGCCTTGTTAGTGTTGTTAGCGTTACAGCCGATGTGATTGGTGACCCAACGGAAGTAAAAGAGCCAGAGATTCGAAAAAAATGAAAATTATTTATCTTATAACGATCATAAGTTTGTCCCTACTGATTTCCTGTGCAGCGGAAGACAGAGTGCCTACGAATGAAGCACAAAGTCAGTTGTATGCTGCGGCTAAGTTTGCCGCAGACAGATGCGGGACACCAATTCCTGAACCATACTTCCTAATATTGAATGAACCAATTAGACGTAACTTAGATCTATGCACCATATCCATCACAAGAACAGGATGTCCTTTCTCTGGCTACCCACTTCCTTGTGCCCTAATCTATCTAGAAAATGACCCTGGCGACCTTCCTTGGTACTTGAACTTCAATGAACTTAGCAAACAACAAATTAAGTAAATTTATCCTAATCGGAATCATTAGTTTGGTTTTCGGATCACCTCTTCTGGGAGTTTCTATCAAAGCCAAGTTGATCAATCCCAAAAAGAACGAGAATGAGAAGAATCTTTCCGTTCTCATCTTCGAAACAAAGAAAATTGCACAAACCGACTCGGAAGGGAATGTAATTTTGGAGTTTCCAAATCCCGGTGACTATACACTTCGTTTGTTGCGGGAAACTGGAATCCAAGAGATAAAAATCTCCGTAGGATCCGCAGACGAGACAAGAACCATCTACACCGAAAAACGATCCAATCCAAAAGTCGGTATTGTTGTAGAAGGAGAAAGAGAAAAGACGGTCTCATCACGAACGAAGGTAAGATACGAAGAAATCAAGAGGATGCCAGGTACTTTTGGTGAGGCTTTGCGTGCTATCGAAACACTTCCAGGAGTTATACCTAACATCGGATTTGGTGGGGGAGCAAATGGTATTATAGTGCGAGGTGCCGATCCACAAGCAAATACCTATCTTTATGATGATTTACCAATTCTATATCCATTCCACTTAGATGGATTAACCTCGGTTATTCATAACGATCTCATCAAATCAATTGATCTATACTCAGGTGCTTATCCAGCTAATTACAATAATGCGACTGGTGGTATCATCGAAATTGAAACGGTAGACTCAGTTCAGAAAGCAAAAGGTGCATTCCAAGTATCACTTTGGAATACTACGGCATATGCGGCGACTCCAACTTCTGGTGGTAAGGGTTATCTTGCGATAGCAGGAAAGGTCGGCTACCTTGACCGAACCCTCGGAGCTTCTGGCCTATTGCCTGAGGGAATTCGTCTCCCCAGATACAACGATTCTCAAATTAAATATGTTCACAATTTTACAAACGAGCATCAAATATCTTTTTACAACTTAACAGCTCAAGATAATTTTGCGATCGACGTTCCCAACAAACCTAAAAATGACCCGACTGCGGACTCCTTAGACCTTTTGGCGGGCGCGAGAGCAAGTTTTGGCCAAAGCTTTAGAACAACTGCCCTCAGATATTCTTGGATCCCAGGAGATAAATTTCAGAACAGACTCACACTGATTAACTTTGATCCGATAGCAGAATACAATGTCGGAATTGGTGCGATTCAGGGAAAACAATACAGAAGAGGCAGTTACGTTGGCCTTAGACAAGATGCTTTCTGGACGGCAACAAAATTCTTAAAGGTAGACTTCGGTACAGAATATAGACGAAATTCATTTCAAGACTATGGAACAGAAGTCGCTTTAAGAGATCCTACAAATCCATCACCTAATCCGTACAATACGGTTAACCCTGACTTTATAAGTCGTCCCATAAGTATAAGAGGGGTTTCTGGTTACTACAATGCATATACTACTTTGAAATTTAATTTTGGTAATTTGCTAATTGAACCAGGTGCACGATATGACTACATCCAGGTGACAGGCAACGGTGCATTCACACCAAGGGGAACTATATCATATACCTTTCCAGAAGTTGGAAAAGGACTTACGATTTACGGAAGTGGTGGTGATGTTGCAAGATTTCCAGTCTCGACTGTGTTCAATAGAGAAACAGGAAACCCAGACTTACGTTTTGAGAGAGCCAGAAAGACAAGTGCCGGTATAGAGCAAAAAATTGACCAAGTATGGCAGGTAAAAATTGAAGTTTTCAGAAACCAATTCACTGATACAATCGTAAACGATCCTTATATATCGACACCGATTGGACTGAATCCTGATAAATCAAGGCTGTTAAGCCAACCCGTCGTGGCGAATCGCCCATTGAATTATTCAAATCGTGCAGATGGTTGGTCACATGGATACGAATTATTGATTCGTAAAAATGCAAGGCAAGGATCCAAAGATTGGTTTGGTTGGATATCTTATACTTGGTCTCAATCCTTTCAAAACTCAAATATCTATCAGATTTATGATGGTGACACAACAGGCTTTAGTGCCGAAGAGAGAAAGGTTCTTGCGCAATTCTTTTCAAATTCAAAAGAAATGTTAGCTCCCTGGGATAGAACGCATGTTGCTAACGTGATTTACGGTTGGCGATTCAGCGAGGAGTATCAGATAGGGGGCAGGTGGAGTTATCTAACATCAGTTCCATCTAGGCCTATTATAGGGGACGATGGTGGTCGTTTTTCGAATCCACTCAATGGAATTACATTTTGGAACGAAAGATATTCAAACAATCCATTTAGTGCAGAGTATGGTAACGTTAGACGAGGAACTGACTTCCACAGACTGGACATACGATTGGATAAATTTGAAAATTACTCATGGGGTTACTTGAACTGGTATTTAGAAATTGTAAACGTATATATGAGAAAGAATAAAAATGGTTTCGGTTTCGACAACTCGCGACCATTTTCTGCCAACAATCCAAGTGAGAGCGATACTTTTGGTACCTTAGAATTACCTGGTGGAACAGTGATTCCATTCTTCAACGTTGGTATGGAGGTACATTTCTAATGAAAAACTGGCTAATTGTAATTTTCATATTTACCTCTTTACTCTTCGTCAATTGCGATTTTGAGAACAGTAAGTACGATGATGATTATGGAAGAGTTGCTCTCCTCCAGCTTTTAGTAGCACCAAACAATCCTGGGCAAACTTGTAAGGATGCCATTTCGAAAAAGGATGAATGTTTCACAATACTGGCCAATGCCAACGGATTTCCTTATACTAACACCAGTGAGTCAACAAAAGAGGCGACATGTGATTCATTACGAACAAGCGCCTTTAAGGATATGACGGATAGAGCGCAAACCTGTGTTTTCCAATGCCAAGTAAGAGATTGGCAAACCAAGGTAAATTCAAATGAGTGTGCAATTTCAACTCCAAATGATTTGCTAAACTCTAGCAATACAAATCCGGTGGTAACAGCCTGCATTCGTTCCTGTTTATCCGCTACTTCAAATGTAGTCACTGAAGATAAAATCCTATCATTACTAATATTTAATACATTACAGAGTGGAGAATAAAAATGCAAGAGTATGTTGAATTAGGTGAGGAAATAATCTTTTTAGCAATGGGAGTTGCCAGTGTTGTAGCACTAGCTGTCTTTGCAGAAAGATTGATTTACTTCAAAAAAACATTAGGTAAAAAAAACGAAGATTATCTAACGGAAGTTAGAACATCTTTACAAGAAGAACCAGAAATTAACTGGAAAACGGAAGTAACTGATGAGTCAATATACTACCGGTTCATAAATTTTGCGACCAAACAATTGAAAATGGGACGCCGTGGTTTGGACGAAAGTCTTGAAGGACAAATTCTCAGCGAAAAGCTTGAATTAGAGAAGAGACTGCCAATTCTGAATACGCTGGGTAACAACGCACCCTTCATTGGACTATTAGGTACTGTGTTAGGTGTAATCAAAGCTTTTTATGGCTTGGGTACTTTAGGTAGTTCTGGTGCAGAAGTTGTAATGCGTTCCATTTCCACTGCACTTCTTGCAACAGCAGCGGGACTGGCAGTAGCAATTCCGGTTGTTATGGCAAATAACTACTTTTCAAGAAAGGCAAAAGTTATCCTTCAAAACTTAGAAATCTTGAAAAAAGAACTTCTCTCGTATCAAATGAATAAGACAAAGGTATAATTATGGCTGGCTCATCTGGTTCACAAGACGAAGAAATAGGAAGCATCAACATCACACCCATGGTGGATGTGATTCTTGTGCTTCTTGTAATTTTTATGGTTACTGCAAACTTTCTAAAAAAAGAAAGTTTAAACATCAATCTACCGAAAGTCCAAGCCGCCGACCCGAATGTTGCGGAATCGGTGCAGGTTGCACTTACAAAAACCGGTGCAATTCTTTTGGAAGGGAAAGACACAGATATTAAAGGACTTGTAAAAAACTTGGAAAGGGAAGCAAAGATTAGACCGAACATGCGACTTACATTATCCGCTGATGAATCCTTACCTTACGGCAAGATCACTGAGCTGATGGGAATTATTCGCAAAGCAGGTGTTACAAAAATTGCGTTAAGTGTAAAAAAATGAAACTTGCGATTGAATTTTTCAAAATTTTTGGAAGCTCATTAAACAAAAATAAAGAAAGATTGTTCCATATATGTTTGGCAGGGAGTATCTTTCTACATACGGCCACTTACGCAGGTTATAAGATCAGTCAATTGCGTGGAGACGAAGAGGTCGTTGACAGTTCCGAATTTGAGGATATGGACGTAAATTTTGAGGAAATTCCTCCAGAGCTCATTGGTGGCACATCTTCTCCTGCACCTGTTGAAAAACAAGAATGGGTAGAAGGTAGCAATAAAAACAAGGCAGATGAGCCAGACAATTCCGATATAAATCCCAACCAACTTTCAGGAAATGGAACCGATAAAGATGGTTATCTATTCTCGTATAACGGAGATAAAATGCCTACCGCAATTATTGACTTCGATCTGCGGGAATACTTTCCTCCCCAGGCAAAGGCGGCAAACATTACCGAAAAACAAGTGATTCTACTTGTCCAAGTAAATGCGGATGGTAGTCTTGAGTCTGCAAAAATTGTCTCGGGAAAAGCTGGTTACGGTTTTGACGAAGCAGCTATGAAAATAGCTAAACGGTTACGATTTAGCCCTGGTTATGTGCAAGGACAACCAAGGAAAATGGCTCATCGTATGCCGATTACATTCTCTCTTGAGGACTAGTGAGGTTAGGAGAAAGATTTTCTTATTTTTTAGAGAGGCCTTACCTTTCTCTTACAATCACCGTCTTTTTTCTTGTTGGTCTTCTGGGGGTAGGTCTTGTTGAAGCACTATACCTACTCAAAGAAAATCTAAATAGCAAACGCCCCAACCATTCCCGTTTTATCACTAAAGCCGATATTTTTGTCGGCGATATCCCAAAATCTGATAATGGAAGTTATGATTTCAAAAAGATGCATAAGGTGCATTGGCAATCTTCTGACATTTGGGAACCCTCTGAGCTTTTACGCGAAATTGCGGACCAGCCTTATATTTGGATGCGCGTTGAATTGGAAGAAAACGAGGAATTTACAATAAAAGATCCATTTGCCCTGGCAAGACATGAAGGATCAGCCTTTGATGTATTCGATGATGAAGGCACGCACTTGTATTCATTCGGAAACACAGAAGATTCTAGCACAGTTCCAAATCAATTTTATGTCAGATACGACTGGATCAAAATCCCGAACCCTAATATAAAATACTTTTATATCCGCTTTTTACATAAACAAGGCTTTTTATTTTCAATTACCCCTATACAAAATAGAATTGGTGATCAATGGGAAATTTTAAAGAGTTTCGCATTTCAAAATATTCTACCATTATCATTTAATTTCTTTTTTATAACTGTCGGTCTTATATGTACTTTAATTTATATAATTGAATTCAAGAAAAAATACAATTTAGTCCTAGATTTTGCCTCGTTCTGTTTTCTTTTCGGACTTTTTGGACTTGCAAAAAATGATTTTTTTCTCTTTCTCTTAGAGAATAATTTTTACCTCTTCACATTACCATTTTTTGCATCTAACTTTGTTTTTATACCAATGTTATCTGGTTTACGAAGGCTTTTTGGATCAGGAAAATATTTTCTTATCGATATATTCATTTTTTTAAACATATTAATTGGTCTTTTAGTAAGCATTTTAAGCCTCTTAATTAATTCATCATCAGATATTTTATTCTTTTTCATTGAAATCAGATTTGCGCTTATGATCTTTTCGGTGCTGAATATTATTGTCCCAGTTTTAGTTTGTTATCATAAATGGAGAGCGGGAAATAGAGAAGCACTTGGACATACCATTGGCTTTTCGCTAACATTGATTTTGGTATGTTTAGAAATTTTTTATGCAATCAGCGATGTATCAGGAATTACAGATCTCGTTTATTGGGGAGTATTGTTTGGTGTTTTATCCCAAGGATTTGCATTAGAGCGGGCGATTTTTTCAAACCGGCAGAAAGCTCAGTCCGCAATGGAAGATTTATTGAAAGTTGAAAAATCTTTAAAAGAGGTACAGCTTAAAACACTTCAAACAAAGATGAGTCCACATTATTTATTTAATTCACTTAATACAATCCATGCACTCCATACGTTTAAGCCAGAATTGGTTGCGGAGTCTATTTTGCGATTGGCAAATAACTATCGTTTTATTTCCGATAAAACCGATCGTGATTGGATACGATTTGAAGAAGAGTGGAATTTTTTAGAAGATTATCTGCATATTCAGAAACTTCGATTCTTTGATACAATTCAAATCGAACTTAGAAAGACTGGTGATTTTTCGGAGGTATCGTTACCTCCACTCGTTTTACAACCGATAATCGAAAATTCGTTTAAACATGGATTTCGAAAATCTGAACAAGATCAATTGATGATATTTATTCATGCGAAAATGGTAAATCAAGATCATGTGAATATAACTATTTATGATAATGGATCAGGTATCTCTGACGAAGTTTTATACGATGAATCTAAAATATTCGGAAGATCACTTGGTTCGATCAGGGAAAGACTTTCCTTGCTTTATAAAAAATTTAGGTTCGAGATAGGAAAGAATTTTCCTCAAGGAACGAGAACGACGCTTGAAATATACCTTAGTTCCCGCGTTACAAAAACCCACGAAGTTTCGTAGCTAAAGTATTTGCAGAGATACCTCCAGGGAAATTTGCAATGGATTTGCCTGTCTCATCAATTACGTAAATGATATTGGAATGATCCATGAGATAGTTTTTACCATCTCCTACTTTTCTACCAATTACTCCTAGGTCCTCTTTGAGTTGAATGAGAGTTTGGTTGCTAGGTGAGAGAGCGATTAAATTTTTACCTGGAAATTGTTTCGTATATTTGTTCAGCAACTCAGGTGAATCTCTATTCGGATCGAGAGTGATGAATACAAACTGGAACTGCCCCGACTTATCACCTAAAATCATAGATGCTTTTCCAAAATTAGTAAGAGCTAAAGGGCACATATCTGGGCAATGCGAAAAGCCAAAATATATTACCGATTTTTTTGACTTCCAAAAACTGGATTCAAGGCTTTTCCCTTCAGGGGTAACAAATTGGTATTGTTCCCAATGATTGGTATCCAAAACATTGTTCGTACAATTTGTATTAGTTATGATCAGGATCCAGAAAAGGATTTTGTATGCGATGCTATAAACTTGATTCATACGGCAACGATCCATCCCATTCCTCCATTTTCTGCCATATGTGTTTGGTGTGGATGGAACATATAACGACCCTTTCGCTTTAATGTAAATTCAATTATGACACGTTCCGTTTGTCCGATTGTTACAACATCCGATCTTCCATCCGGCACTACACTTCCTAAATTTTTTATAATATCGAAAACCTGTGCATGAAGATGAAAGGTCATCACTGGTTCCCTCTCCATCATATTTTGTATATAGAATCGAACTCTTTCACCGACTGGAACTTTCATCGGATAACGGTCATAAATTCCTGCAACCCCATTCCATGTATAGTAATCGTTGTTTCCTCTGTTCTTTGTATCCCAAGATGAAAATGTCATAAAGAATTCATGCGCTGGTGTTCTTCGGATAAGAGGATCAACAATGAGTCCACCATACAAACCTTTTGAAGTATGTAACATCAAAGGTGGTACATGACAATGGTATGGATGCAGACCTACGGGATCAGCTTCTAAATTGTAAGTTCTTTCGCCAAATTCTGGAATCGGCTCCCAACCGTCTTCATTTGGATCATGGTTTCCGTGAAAATGCAAGGAATGTGGCTCAGGGCTTGAGTTCTTAACATGAACTTTTACACGATCACCTACATTCACCCTAAGAATCGGACCAGGCACCAAACCATCAAATGTCCATGCGGGATAATTTATGTTATGTGCAATATTTAAACTTAAAGGAAAAATATTAAGCGAAAACTCTTTCGTTTTACTTTTTCCATTTTGGTAACTAGGCGCAAAGTAAAAGCGATTGGTGTAATCCTCTTTAATGAAAAAAGGGGGATGGGCCATACTACCGTATGAATTGGTTCCCCTTAAACTACCACCAGATGCTACCGAGTTCTGGTATGAATCAGCTCTCGGAGATGTTACAACCATTTTTATACTTTCGTTAGATGGATTCCCATAGGCACTGGGTGTACATAGATCCGTATTATTTTCTGCTTTTCTTTGGGACCCAAAAATAGCCCCCAAAAATCCAAACAGAGCATATCCAGCTGTTGTTAAAAATTTTTTTCGATCCATTTAGTTCAACTTATAACAACAGTCTTATGGATTTAAACTACTTTATCTATTGACATCCTCAAACATGAAGGCCAATGCTCAAAATCCAAACAAGAAGTAGAATACCTAATCCACCACCGATAGCCACCTTCTTGAACTGAGAACTAAATTCTGTTTTTTGGCTTATAAAATAAATAGCTCCACCGAAAACGGGAATCAATAAGATAACCGAAGACCAAAGAAGGTAGTGATAACTAGTTTTCTGTTCAGATTGGGATAAATCAAAAAGAGCTAACGGTGCCCAAACAGTAGTTAGAACAAAAGGTAGGTAGTAAGCATACGAACCAATGAAGTATGTCCAGAAATTAGGGTTTGCAAAATTATTTTCCATAAGAATCTCCTTATTAAGTTTCTACGACTGCTGTAATTGCATACACGGCAAATGCCAATATTGTGAAAAAAAGTCCGACTCCGAGAAGAACTATAGAATTTCTTACTATCGGTTTAATCTTAGATTGACTCGAATACATATAAATTAACGCTCCAAGGAAAGGAAGGAGCAATATAATCCAAAAATAGGAATCCACTCGACTGCGCAAAATACTTGCTCTGTCCAGTAAAGACAATCCAGTCCACGCAACATAAATTGTGAAAGGAAGCAAAAATCCTATTAAATGGAAATACCATGTTTTGAACGTAGAAGGAAAGTGAACACGGAAGCCAGTAGTTAGCATGGGCTGAACTGCTGTCTTCCATTCTTCCTTGGTTAACTGGGGGAGTTCAGCCTTCTCGATTAAATATTTATGAGATTCGAATACATCATGGGCTGGAATCACTGTATCAAACGTTTCCTTTGGCATATTGATCATCTTTGGTGGAATCGGTTGGTTTTTATATGATCCAAGTTCAAACTCCCGCAAGTTTGCTTGAACAAATAATGCTAGAAGTCCGATACTCGATGATAAGTCTCCCACGTGTGGATAACGTAATCCGTCACAAGATTGAAAACTTTCCAAGAGTGGCGGACTTGATACACCAAATCGATTCCCTTCAAAACAGTTTCCGACGCTAACAGGACCACTTAATGCAATGTCCCCTCTTCCTGAATGATAAACTTCGTTTTTCCTAACTTTGTTGTTATTAGAAATCCAAATATTTTCGTCTATATTCATTGTTACTAGAATGCCATAATTCTTATGGTTGAAGACGCGATTTTCTTCGACTATGTTCTCCATTCCACCGAGCACAGCAATTCCATTCCCAATGGACGGATATTCTAATTTTTTACTTGGTGCATTCGTATTATTATTGTTATACACTAAATTCTTTTTTATGACGATCTGTTTTTGAGGTGGCAAAAGTTCCCTATCAAGCGTGTTAGGACCAATTCCAAGCTGGTTTTCCCTCCAGATCGAAGATAGGAGATATAAATTTCCACTAGCGTTTGTCCCTGAATAACCTAGTGCATTCTTTTCTGCAATCACATCGTAAACAATCGCATTACAAGGATCACATTGTCCCACGTAGAAACCAGAATCAGGAGATCCAGATGCATAAGAATGTTCCATTATCCCATCTACAGAATCGAATGCATATACACCATAGTCTCCGTTGTTATAAGCAGTTATATAAGAGCCACGGTATCCTTTGACGCCTGTCCAATAGACACCATTTAAAGTTGCATTTCGAGTCGTTATATTTTCGACGGCGACACCATCTGCCCCAACAACCATGATACCATTTCCACGTAAAAACTCTCCATCGATGATGGTTTCGTTTCGATCTTCCCCTCTAATTACCAAAGAAGGTGTTGTTACAATTACCTCTTCCTTATAAATTCCCTTTGCAATCAATATTAAATCACCGGGAGATGCGGCATCAACTGCATTCTGAATTGTTGGATATTGACTTGGAACCTTTCTAGTAATACCGGTCCAATTTTTAGAGATTTTTGATTTACTTATGTTTGTTTGGTGATTGTAACTCGCATCACCAATAACTGCCACTCCAGTCATACCTACCTTTCCATCCGGTGAAGCATGGAAAGAACAGAAGTACGGGAAAACACCATCTTCTGGAAAAAATACATCGGTTTGTTGCCCACGAAACATAGCCAAATTTCCAAAACTTGTTTCCGTTGACCAAACTTTAGAAGTGGAAATCGCATTATGTGGGTTATTGCCCTCATTAACAAAGCGGATTTTTCCCCCTTTGAATGTGCGGATAACCGGAGGGTGGAATGCATTGTCCATCATAGTGACGTGGACGAATGCAGACTTTGCTGGGTCTTCCCCACTACAGGACAAAATACCAAAAAAGGTAAGAGCCAATAAAACAGGAACAAAATGTATCTTCATATCCAAAACCTAAAATGTGAGGAAATCCTCATATTCGAAGAATTCTACATCCAAGGAAAAAAATGTCAAATTGGAATTTAAGAAAAAGATAAAAAATATTGGAAGAGCAAGTTCTTTAGTTCAGAGAGAAGCCCGGCTCTCACCTTAGGATTCCGTGTGTTTGCTATAACTTTATATGTGGAATCCACAATTTCTACGATAATACTAGCTATATAGAACGCTCGTTTTTTTTCCAACTTAGGAAAAAAACGAAGAATCACGCGATCGGCGAGAGATTTGGCGAATCTTTCATTACTCTCACGATCCAAATCTCTGAGTTTTGGATTTGTATACAAAACCGATTCAATCAAGTGATATCCTCTAACGTTTGCTAATGTTTCAATATATATAGATAAAGTTTTTTCTAAAATTTTTTGATTAAATTTTTTGAACTTTTCCAGTTCTGTTGCAATTTTATGGAAAAATTGGTCATGTAAATTGATAAAACAAAATTCAGCATGGGTGTATACAATTGATTCTTTATTGGGAAAAAATTGATAAATAGAACCGATTGGTATACCAGACCGTGCCGCAATTAAATCCGTATTTAAAGCTTCATATCCTACTTCTCCTAACAAATCAAAGGTTACCTCCATAATCCTGTGATAGCGTTCGATAGATCGCTTTTGTTTAGGAATTTTTCTTAAAGTAAGTTTATCTTGCATTCTGTTTGGAGATTTTCCTTCCCTCGATCTAAATTCGAAACCTTTCCTACTTTACCAACTACCCGAACTTCCGCCACCTCCAAAACTTCCCCCACCTCCACTAAATCCTCCCGATCGGGAAAATCCACCGCTACTCGATCGGCTTCCACTTCCACCGAAATTAGACTTTCTAATTTTTTTCATGCTCCTTCGTCCTTGCGGAATCACAAGATGGTAGATTTTGTAAAGGCCAAACCCGACTGCATAGATTAGAAATACAGATGCACCAACATTGGCACCATGAAAGGCTGTAGGAAAGATAGACCAAAAAGGAAATAGGAAAAAGTAAACAAGCCAACCTACATAGGGAGCATGCATAGCGATATAGGTAAATACTGATAAAATAGCAAGAACGAAGACACTTGCGCCAATCCGAAAGGGCCAAGGCAAAAGGTCATCACCCGGATCCATTTCTCCCAAAAAATTGAGTGGACCCAAGTGCGACCAATCCTTGGGAGGAGGTATAACATAAAGACCTCCAATGGCTCTTATAATTGCTTCTACACCTGCTGTTATGCCTTCTTCATAGTTTTGCGATTTAAAACGAGGAGTGATTTCATTTCTTATAATTCGACTGCACAATACATCCGTTAGAGTCTCTTCCAAACCGTACCCTACCTCGATCCGCAGTACACGATCATCGATGGAAACTAAAAGTAAAACTCCATTGTCTTTTCCTTTCTGCCCCAACTTCCAAGTTTCAGCGACTCGAAGGCTATATTCTTCTAAATTTTCACCCTCTAAGGAATTTATAACATAAACGACAATTTGGTTTCCCGTTTCCCTCTCATGCATTTCTAATTTTGTTTCAAGGGATTCTTTATAATCAGATTTCAAACTCCAAGATTCATCCATAACCCGACTCTTGAGTTTGGGAATGTCCCTTGCTTCGAGAAACGCACAAAGAATAAGGGACAAGAATAGGACAAAGTAGTTCATAAACAAAAAATCATTTTTTTTCTGGGAGATTCAAGTTTTTTTTAGCCAAGATTTTCATCTATAAACAAATACGCGATAGGTGAAAGTAAAACAAAAGAAACAATCCGATCAAAATTCACCGAACACATCCGGATTTTAACAGAAATACAAAAACCGTAGAATACTTCTAAAAGTAGCAAAGGTAGCACAGATCCTATTAATATACAGTTTCTACATGCGAACATTTATTCACAAATCTGTTTTCGCATTTACTGAATTTAGGAAATAAAATTCCTGGGTTATAGAGGTATATAATGGATCTTCTAGCTTCTTTAAATAATTTTTTGAATCCTCCCGTGTTGTTCTTTTTTTTGGGAATGGGCGTTGTCTTTTTCAAATCTGACTTAAAAATCTCAGAAGGAGTCTCTAAGTTTTTATCACTATACCTCCTATTTTCTATTGGCTTCAAAGGTGGGCATGAACTGTACAAAACACCTTTTTCTTCTGAACACATGCACACTTTGTTCGCTTGTATCCTGATGGCTATCGTCGTCCCGATTTATTCTTTCTACATTTTTCGCGTTAAACTTGGAACACACAATGCAGCGGCACTTGCAGGTAGTTTTGGATCAGTAAGTGCTGTAACTTTCGTTACTGCAGGAGCTTTTTTACATTCACAAGGTATTGATTATAATGGATTTATCGTAGCCGGTATGGCTCTTATGGAGTCTCCCGCGATAGTAATTGCAATTCTTTTGGACCGAATGGGCAGTAACAAAACACAACGAGAATTAGGTAAAGGGATTGAATGGAAAAAAATGTTACATGAGGCATTCTTTTCTTCTTCCGTCTACATTCTGATTGGTTCATTGATAGTAGGCTATCTATCCGGAGACACAGGATGGCAAACTACAAAACCATTCACGGAAGATATTTTCAGAGGTCTTCTCACCTTTTTCTTGTTAGATAAAGGAATCGAAGCAGCTAAACAAATGAAAGATCTTAAAAATATTGGATTTTTCTTAATTCTAGTTACAGTTTGTATCATGGCTATAAATGTTTTACTTTCGATTTTGTTGATCGAAATTATTAAAATGCCATTAGGTGATGCCCTCTTGTTTTTGGTGCTTTGTGCATCAGCTTCCTATATTGCAGTACCCGCTGCTTTGAAAGACACAATCCCAGAAGCCAATCCAAGCATTTATCTTACCGTTGCTTTATCTATTGTATTTCCTTTGAATATAATTTTAGGTATACCACTCTATTTCTATATTCTCAAAACGATTTTAACTTAACATAGGATTTTTTATGAGAAACCGAATTGTGTATGGACTCATTATTTGTTTAAGCTCTAGTCTTTTTCTTATTTCAGAGAACTCACGACTCTTCGCCCAAGAAAGCAAGCCCAAAGATGAAAACAAATATGTTTCTCCCATGAAGGAAAATGGAATCCCTGCGGATTTCAACAGACATATGTTTGTTGAACCCGCTTTGTCGAGAAGATCAGCAATGGATTCACAATTTTGGATAAATGATATAATTCGGTTTGGAGCTTACTTGCGGCCAAGACAAGAGATTCGGTATAACTTAGATTTTAATGCTTCTGACAAATCCTACATCGATAGAATCATGCAGACAACATCTCTATTTTTTATAATCGATCCAAGTCCTTATATCCAAGCGAAGGTGACTCTACAAGATGCAAGGGTTTGGGGAGGGTCAAGCCCTGCATCCAATGGTGATATACGTGCTGTCTTTTTTAACAATACCCCTGAGATAACTCGGGCAGGGCAAACGAGTTCCGTCAGCTTAAATCAAACGGGAATCAGAGAAGCATTTATTTTACTCAACAAACTTCCATTAAATTCTCAGATTCAAATGGGACGTCAAGTTTGGGCCTACGGTGACCAAAGAATGATAGGTGGAGCAAACTGGACAATTAACGGTCTTTCCTTTGATGGCGCAAGGATTATGTTCAATGACAAAGCCTATCGCGTCCATTTTCTGTACGCGAGGCCCTATTGGACACAGAGTGGACCCAATGGTGTTGTTTCTGCAAATGACCCAAGGCAAAATACGAATGCAAGTGGAACAGACACCACACTCGGAGGAACTTACAGTAGTTTTACGATTCAAGATACTGCAACGATTGACATATATGCTCTAGGAATCCTAAGAAAATGGCGTCCAAATACCGTAAATCCTGTCACGGGTCTTCCGAACGAATCAGTTGATGATCCACTTGCACAAAATCGTGCCAAACAAAATCAAAATTTGCTGACTGCTGGCTTTCGGATAACAAATCGAACAGAAAATAATTTTTTACCAAAATCGAAAAGATGGGACCTTACGTTCGAATCTGCATTCCAACATGGAACATCAGGCCGACGGATCAACGATCCTTACATCAGCACCTTAGTCCCAAAAGAATTCCAAAGTATTAAGACAGAAAGAGCGGAATACGTAGGTCGTTTTTATGTGTTTCAAACGGGATACAAACTTTTCGACAATCTCAGATTAGGCGGACAGGTTCAATATTCTAGCGGTGATAAAAATAGAAATGATGGGAGTATCTCCACCTTCCAAACTCTTGCAAATCCTCGGTTTGGCAACCTTCCAAACTTCAATCAAGTTGCAGGTTTGTCTGAAAACATCAATGCCCAAAATCTATATTCAAAATCTATAGATATCACATACTTTACCGAAGAATATGGAACCTTTCAAATTTCGTATTTTCAAAATGACAAAGCAGAGAGACAAGATGCTTGGTATGCGATTTCTGGAGATCCCAATTCCGCGGCAAGTATTGGTAGATCCAATTCTTCACCTGTTTCGTTAGCAAAAGGAAGTACAGAAAATTTTGCAGACAATCCTTACCAAGTTCCTTACTCACTCGGTAGGAGAATTTATACTGAAATAGACTTCAACTGGATGTGGCTTGTGAATTCACACGTATCACTCTGGTTTGGTGTTGGACACCTTTATGCTGGTGACTCGATCCGAAATTATAGAAACAGCCTTTTGCAGTTTGACAGCTCTTCCAATCAATTTGTCTGGAACCAAAATGCAATACTTGGTCGTGGAAAACTGGCACGAGATGGCAATATTGCCTACTTTCAGATCAACGCGAGTTTCTGAAGAAAAACGTTCGATTTTTTTAGAGTCTACTTTAAATTCGTAGGAAAGGCAGCTTTTGGAATTCAATTGAACCCTTCCACCAAACAAAGACGTATACGAAATAGTCTCTCGCGCGAGGAAATTAGAGACGTATCTCTTCTTATTTTGAAAGAAGAGGGATTGGAAGGACTCTCTATGCGTAAAATTGCCAATCGATTGGGATGCAGTGTTGCTAGTCCTTATTCCTACTACGAAAGCCAGATTGATTTAGTTCAGGATCTAATTCGGGTTGGCGAAGACGAACTTCTCTCCATGCTTAAAGCAGGCGTGGCAAATTTAGAACACTCGTCCGCCTTTGAAAAACTAGCTGCCATCGCTCGTGCATACTTCTCATTCGCTACCAATAATAAAGAACTTCATAAGGTAATGTTTGTTACCGACTACGGTGGAGTTCATAGAAAGGCATTTCCACAACTCCCCAAAAGTTATCGATTTTTTTTAGAAACTATTCGAAAGGGCTTTGATTCTGGCGAATTTCCGTATCCAAAAAATGAATATCCTGCTATAGCACGCCTTATGTGGAGCTGGATGTACGGAGTTATTGTTTTAGATATGACTGGTATGCTTCGTAAACGAAAAGGATCCGATGATCCGATCGCAGAAGGGATTAGCTACTTTCAAACCTTACTCGGAAAAAAATTTGCATAAAATTTTCTTGCAAATTATTACGCCATTTCAATCTTGGACTTACCTTCAGGGAGGAAACAGGTGAAATTCCTGTGCTGACCCGCAACTGTATACCAAATTTACGTTTGGTGAGCCAGATCTTCCCCGTAAAGAAACCTCGCGGTATGGGTACTTTACAAACTGACACTAAAGATTTCTACCTTTAGTGAAAGGGGCCCCGAAGGCGATCGGGGCACCCGTGTCATATTTAAGAGACCGTTAATGTACTTATAACTCTCGTTATACGTATATTTACTTAATTTGATTCGTGTCCCTAAATTTAAATTTAGGAGACTTTTATGAGACAAAAGTTTACAATCATTTTGGCTTTGGGTTTTTCCCTTTTTGTTGGGTGCAACCAGCCAAACCAAGTCGATTCTTCGAAAGCGGATTCCAATTTTGTATTTGGATTGTTAGCAGGCCAAAACTCCGAAGCAGGTAAAGATTTCGCCCTAAACGGAGTATGGAATAGTTTTACTGGAAATGCTACAACAGTAAATACGATTACAACTTTTTCGGCGAAAGCTGGTAGACAGGGAGTTCAACTTGATGACAATACAGGATTTAGCAGCTGCTATCTTTTAATTGAATTCAACAATTCAGAAGGAAGTTTTATCACTCAAAACCCTCAAAACAATGGAGCATGTTTTGCTGGTGATACAAACAAAGGGAAATACAATAAAATTTTTTATTTCAAAAATCCTGACAAAGAAAATTCTTTCTGGTATTGCACCGTTGCGTTTGGGAAGACACTTGATGAGGCAAGGGCCCAGGTAGATACATCAACAAAGTCAAGTCCGGGTACAGCTGGATGCAGTGGGTTTTCCTTTAGTAGATTGGATAGAAAATTCTAGTAACCAAAAAAGAGAATGAGTGAGAATAAATAAATGATCTGGCAAATACAAGATAGAGATTTTTCTAAAATCAAATGGTTAACCTATTTTATTTATTTTTGTCTAACTATTCTCTTTTCCAGTTGCAATGATCCCAAACCAAACAATTTGGGAGTCCTGCTACCACTTTTGGTGGCAGGTTCTAACAATCCGAGAACCTGTCCTCCAAATACCATTCCACCTAATATCAATTTAGCGAAATCTATCATTGGGGGAACGGTTTCGAGTGTATCTGGATTTACCGATCGGAACAAAGCAATCAATGGAATATGTGGAGAAGGAGAATTTGCAGGTTCTCTCGACGTCTATGCTCTAGACAAAACGGGTCCTGGTTCCAGCGTAACGCTTTCCTTTGAGGGAACAGTAAAGAATGTATCCGGTATTGATTTTATTGTATTCGAAAATCCTTTTCGTAATTCGGGCTCAACAGATCGTTATGCAATGGATCCTGCCGTGGTGGAAGTCTCGCGAGACAATATAAACTATTGCGGATTTACATTAAATCACGACCCAACTCCTGAAACACTTAACAAACTCACATCCTGGTCTGGATTTGCAGGTATTCACCCAGTTCTTTACAATATGCTCACAAATCCCCTAACGCCCGATCAACTTTTCTCAGCTACGTCTGGTAGCTTTTTGTTAGGTGGTGGTGATGGCTTTGATCTAGCCAATCTAACGACATCTGGTGCATGTAATGGAGCTTTAGTGACCAATATCCAAACCAATGGATTCGTTTACGTAAAAATCACTTCCGCGAGTGAAAGAGGATATACATACCCGCATGAGTTTAATAACGGAAGCGACGTGGATGGAGTCGTCGCAAGGAAGATTGAGTAGATTTCCTTATTATGTCTTATAAAAAATCAGAAATATCCGAAATTCTGACTTCTTTAGGAAAAACACTTGTAATTCTTTTTACATTCGCTTAAAAAAAGGATTACTCTACGAATCCAAATATCTTGGTGCACTGTCTTGAGCGAAAATCTATATACACAAAAAATATCCATCCACGATGAGATGCCAAGGCTCTCTGCTCAGGCGAATCTATTTCGACTGTTGCTTGATCCTTTTCTCGATTCAATTGACTTTTCTTCGCTCCAGGGGACGGCCTTAGATGCAGGTGCAGGCCCAGGTATTCTTGGCAGTTTTTTAGCAAAAAAAAATCCCAATCTCAAATGGTCTGCCTGTGACATTTCGGAAGAAATGGTCCAGTATTGCAAACTCTCTTATCCAAAGATTGATTGGAAGGTTGCTGATGTCAGAGAGATGCCCTATCCTGACAATTCATTTGATTTTCTGTTCAATTCGATGGTCCTCATTCACATCAAGGAACCGGAAAAGGCTTTAAAAGAATTCTTCCGAGTTCTCAAACCAGGTGGGAAGGTCCTCATCACCTGTCCCAATGACAAAACCTTCACCGGGCCAAAAGTTTTATTGGATATGGTGGAAAAACATGCTACCATTCACCCTGCAGACCGGTATGTAATGGAGAAAGTTCCGAGTTTGATGAAAGATCTTGGATTCAAACTGGTAGCGAGAACTGATTTTCTTGCCACAAACGAAGGAAACGATGACAAACCAACTCTCGATTATCCAAAAATCCATTTGGGAATGATGACTGGTTGGTCGATGATGTCATTTATGGGGCATCCAGACGGAATGCAAGATTTGTATTCAAAATGCCAGTCGGAATATATGTCTAACCGTGTGAAATTCACACTGAACATCGAAACTCATGTTTACCAGAAGTAGCGGAGGAAACATTGAATCAAAACGACCTTAAAATCCTCGGAGAATACCATCTGATCCCGGAGACTCTTCCAGCAGATGGACAACTCAAGCTCATCTTCCAACCAATTGACATGACAACGTATTGGAGACGGTGCGGGCTCACTGCAAACTTTGTTGCAGGTTTTTATTCCTATTGCTACGAGGCAAGTGACGCGAAAGCAAATTCTCTCTCCACGATCATCAATGAATTGTTAGAGAATGCCTCAAAATTTTCTAAAGCAAGAGAGGGGCGTATCAATGTAGAATTGAAGCATTATGGCAACCTTTTAAAGATTGATGTTTTGAACATTGCCTCTAAAAATTTGCGGGAAGGCTTTGAATCCTTCGTAAATAAATTGATTTCCGAAAATATTGAGGAACTTTATTTCAATACTTTGGAGACAAAAGAAGACGGAGACACAAAATCTGGTCTGGGACTTTTAATGATGTTGAAAGACTATCCTGTTCGATTTGGCTATAGTTTTAAGGAGATCGATGCCGATACTCATGAAATAACGGTACGCGCCGTCATCAATGTGGAAGAGATTTAAAGGCGAGCTTCATGGAAATTAAAGATTTAGATTACAATATTCAATACGACGAAGCATCCAAGACCGTTACTTTCGTAGGCTCCATACGTTTGCAAAACCTACCCGCTTACGAACCCATCAAAGTCTTTTTAAGAGATGTCGCAAAACAATGCCAAGGGGCAGTTTTAACAATGGACTTTCGCGAATTGCAGTTTGTCAACAGTTCGGGCATCACTACCCTTTCTATGTTTATCATTGATTCCAGAAAGAGTGCCTCCTACCAGATTAAGATCCTCGGATCTCTGAATGTTTCCTGGCAGTCCAAGTCCCTTTCCAACTTCAAAAAACTTTGGGACCAGGTGGTTCTAGAAATTTCTTAATCTTCTGACTTTCCGCCCATCTCGTAGAGTTTTCTAAATTCGAGCATGCGGCGGGACATTTCGTTAAACCGTTGCGCGAGAATTACAAACAAATTTGTTAGGAGCTTAATTGCAAGATTTGGGCTTTGGACTTCCAATTTTTGGAATTCATTGGGAGTGAGAACCAGTAATTTTGCATGATCTCTAACAATGATGTCTGCGTTCCTTTGGGTTTTTGCAACAAAGCCTAACTCACCAAAAATTTCCCCTTGGTTCAAAATAGAAATTGTAGATCTGATTCCATCATCTCGTGTAACGACCACTTCCACGGAGCCATCCAAAACACAAAAGAGACCCTGGCTTTCTTGGTTTTGCCGGAAGACAATCGCTTTGTCCTCATAGTCGATGAGATCAAGCATAGACAAAAGTTTTTTAGCTTCCTCTTCGCTGAATCCTCTTAAAAAGGAAAGGATTTGGCTGGGAGGAAGAGCCATATCGTGAACGATGGAACTCCAAACTTCATCTCCATCCATAGCAAACAGAGGTCGGATATCTTTGTAATCTGGAAATCGACTTTGGAAGAGTTGTGCAAGTTCAATGCCTGCCGGGAATCTTTTGGCAAGCCTTAAGAATGGGGAATGGATTTGTTTAAGATACTCACTGTCATCAAGAAGAAAAACCATTGGAATTACATTTCCATAATCCGGATGGTCAATATTCTTTTTGTACAATCTGTAACCGACTTGGTTGTAGAGGCGCACCAAGTGAGGGTTGGTATCTATAAAATCGAGTAGAACTCCATTCTGCCTGGCATGTTCGTAGATCTTCATACAAAGCATACTTGCCGCCGCGGAACTTCGGTATTCCCTCTTAACCATAAGTTTGGTCGACATAGAAACTTTGTCAGGGTAAAAGGGACGAAACTCTTCCATATCATAAAGTTCCTCACATTCCAAGGGACCATCCTTTCTAAAATTGATCCGAACGGTTCCGATTACCTCGCCTTCTTCCGTTTCGGCCAAAAACAAATGACCCGTTGCATCATAAGGTTCTTCAATGCGAAGGAGGCTATGGTCTGCGTAGGATTGTTTCCTGTTCATTTCCTGAACATATATATCATAACGGAGCTGGAAGATCTTTTGGCGATCGGATTCAGTTTCGGCGAGGCGGACCTTAATTTGGCTCATGAGTTTGCGATTCCTCCGCAAAAAATAGAAAAATCATTTGCAATTTATGCAAAATGTATGACTTTTTAAGCTAATTTTCCGCATTCTATAAAACGAAGATATATAAAAGACAAAGACCATCTATGCCGCAATCCTCTTCTAACGAAAACCGATTCGTCCTCTCGGACTACTACAAAAAACAACTCAAAGAGATTGCCTTTCAGGGAGAATTCCGGGCGGAAACATTTGCCACTCGGTTCCGATTCTTCTTCCTAGGTTTTCTAGTAATCTTTGCAACTTTGGGACTCTTGTCTGGCCGACCTATAAAGGAGTTTTACTTTCAAACTTCAGCCATCCTTGTCTTACTGTTTTACAACTTCGTTGTCTACTTTTCACTTAAGAAATCGGGGAATTACCTCAATATCTTTAAATTTCTTTCTTCCTTTTTAGAAATATCCCTTTTAACATTTGTTACTGGCTATAGTGCATACACACAAAAGAATCCGAGCTTAGTCTATGCAGCTCCGATGATTTATGTATTCTTCATTCTCATCGCGCTTGCATCCATACGTAACAACACTAAGTCGATCATCTTTGCCGTGGGTGTCCTACTCATTGAGTATGCAGCTCTCACGATTTACTTTTTCCCAGAGATGAGCCAATTTAATGCGATGCTTATGGAGTTGTCAACTTCCTTAAAGCCTCAATTTTTAGAAGAGAACAGTACTTTCTTTATCGTGAGTGCGGTTCCTACGGGAATCTTTCTCATTCTTCTATACATGGTGGTCACAGGTGGATTGATTTTATATGCGATCCTTAATACATCCAGAACCACACAAGAGCAAGCGGATTTAATTTTTAACACAGAAAAACAGGCAATTCTTGAAGAAAACATGAGACTTGGAATGGAGCTTGATGTTGCAAGACAGATCCAGGCAATGGTTCTTCCAAGAAAAGAGGAATTGGAAGAGATCAAAGATCTCGAGATTTCTGCAAGAATGGATTCTGCGAATGAAGTCGGGGGAGATTATTATGATGTAATTCCTCACGAAGATGGAACTATTTATATAGGTATAGGTGATGTTACGGACCACGGTCTTGCATCTGGTGTCGTAATGCTTATGACTCAGTCTGCATTCATCACTACACTTCGCTCCAAAGTAATTTCTTTAACCGAAGCTCTCAAATCGATCAATACAATTCTATTCTCCAATATCCATATCCGGATGAAAGACATTCGCAATTTGACGCTCTCGCTTTTCGCCTATAAAAACGGAGTGTTTACAACTGCTGGCCAACATGAAACAATTTTGGTCTACCGTGCATCCAAGAAAAAAACTGAGATCATCGATACGATCGACAATGGTATGTTAGTAGGTCTTACAGAAAATATCGATGAGTTCATTCATGAAAAACAAATCGAACTCAATCCAGGTGATATCATCCTACTCTATACAGACGGGGCAACTGAAGCCGAAAATACAGCCAGAGAGCAGTTTGGAAGCAAACGCCTGGTCGAATCTCTGGAAAAGTACGCCAATTTACCAAACACGGATCAGATACTAGATAAAATTTTCGAAGATATTTACGCCTTTATTAACGGTGTACAATTGTATGATGACATCACAGTCATGGTAATGAAGAAACGAGGTTAGGTGGGATGAGTTCCGAGAATTTGGATGAGCTTCTTGATGAAGAAAGGGCAAAATATGCAGAACTTGAGATTCTTTACCAAAATATAATCGACCACTCTACTGAAGTTGAAAACGAACTTCTCGAAAACAACAAAAAGATCCAAATGTATATGGATCGGATGCGCCGGTATCTTTCCCCACAGTTATATGAAATGATTGTAGGACAAGCAGGAGAAGCAGAGACATCGATATCCCACCAAAGAAGAAAGCTTACAATTTTTTTCTCTGATATAGTTGGTTTTACGACTATCACTGATTCCATAGAACCTGAGATTCTATCCGATTGTTTGAATAAATATTTGGATGTAATGTCTGGCATTGCGATCAAATACGGCGGAACTATTGATAAATTCATTGGTGATGCCATTATGATTTTTTTTGGGGCACCAACCTTCGAAAACGATACAGCCCATGCTTTAAATTGTGTCAAAATGGCAATCGAAATGCGAGATAGCCTTCCCGCGTTGGATGAGTATTGGAGAAAATCAGGAATCAATCAAAACCTAACATGTCGAATTGGAATTAATACGGGTTATGTGACTGTTGGTAATTTTGGAACCAACGAAAGGATGGACTATACCATCATAGGTGGACCCGTCAATGTTGCCTCACGTTTGGAACATGCTTCGGAACCTGGTGGCATTTTAATTTCTAACGCAACCAGATCCCTAATCGAAGAGTTTATCGAAACTACGCCCAAAGGTGAAATCCTTGTCAAAGGCGTACACACTCCGATAGAGACTTTTCAAGTCGTAGGACTAAAAAACGAACCTGAAAAGAAAGAAAACCCATTTCTCAAATTTGACACAGATGGATTTTTACTGAAGCCCCTTCATTACGACAAACTGAGTACGGACCCAGAAGAGCGCCGACTCATGCGGCATGCTTTAGAAAAAGCGCTTGCGGCACTGAAGTAAATCGTTTAGTATAAGTACGCAAAATCATGAGTATGCGAAAATACGGTAATCTTAAATCCTTTGACCTTTTAAAAGAGGAACCTGAATCTAGAATTGAAATCCTTTTAAAGCCACTAGATCTAATGGCACATTGGAGACGAATTGGAATTCTCTCTGATTTTATTGGATATTTTTATGGGTTTTCCTTTTTGCCAAATCTACCAACTGATTCGCCCGAAATGAGGAATTCTGAAATAGTTAATTCTATTTCAACTGTCTTCAACGAACTTTTAGAAAACGCCGCCAAATATTCGTTTGATAAGAAGGCAGATATTGACATACATCTCATCCATCGAGGGCGTGCTTTTGAAATGCTCGTACGAAATCGAACCAATGATGATCATGTTAAGGCATATGAAGAAAGTTTAAACGAAATTTTCTCCTCAAACAACTTGGACGAACTATACATATCTAAGCTTGAATTGAATGAAAATGACCCACACCATTCGGGAATAGGTTTGATTATGGTTCTAAAGGATTACCCAGTAGAGATGGAAGTTGTGCTAGAAACAGAAGGTTCTATAACTACAATAACAAGTCGTACTCTTTACTTCACAGAAACATAATTTTAGCGATTACATAGACTGAGTTAAAAATTTGAGCAGGGTTTCTATTCTATTTTTACTTTTATGCCTTAGTTTTTTCAATTAGAAGATCGAGAATATCGTTCATTTCTTTAAGGAATGATGATTTTTCCTGATCCGATTTACAAGATTTCCATTTGAATTCATTTAATACAGCAAAACCGTGGACCAAACTCCAATACATCATCATCAAGGTTTCTGTTGAAACGTCTGAGTTCAAGAGCTTGGATTTTTGACCTTCTTCGACTATTTTAAACATACCCATATAAGCAAGTTTACTATTCTCCTGAAGCTCTTCTTTATTTTCCAAGGTTGACATTTGCGATTCGATTTCGCCACCAAACATAAGTTCTGTTCTTCTTGGATGACTTAATAAGAGTAAAATGTATTCTTCTCCTGCTTTCTTCAATTTTTTCAAAGGATCGGACGAATACTCCCAGGCCCTTTGCATCCCCAACCCAAGATCAAAAAACCCCTTGGAAACGATCGCAGCTAAAAGATCAATTTTTTTGGGAAAATGTTTGTAGGGGGCAGTGTGACTGACAGATAGATCTTGCGCGATATCTCTTAGGCTTAAGGCAAAAGCACCTTTTTTTTCTAATTCAACGATAGAATGTTCGAGAACTGCCTCTCTCAGGTTGCCGTGATGGTAACTTTCCATACTTTTCTTTTTTTTCATAAATCGAACACCTTAAAAAAATGTATACATTGCCTACTTTTAATGTTGACAGAGCTTACTTGCTATGTTTACACTGTCTATATTATGGTCTATGAAAATTATAAAAAATCTCCCTTATTTTGGAATGGGTTGGTAAATTTGGTCCTATCTATTGTGTTTTTAGCTTTTTGGCTAATCGACAATCGAACTCTTCTCGGCGTTCCGATTTGGGTCAAACCGATCAAATTTACAATCTCCTTACTTTTCTATTCTTGGACAAGTATGTGGATCTTAATTGTTTTTTTGAACAAGTGGAAATATAAGAATGCGATTGAGTGGTCCCTGACTATTACAGCGGTAATTGAGATCGTTCTGATTTCGATCCAAGCAATGCGGGGAGTATCAAGTCATTTTAATATAAGCACTCCATTGAACATGGCTATTTTTTCCATTATGGGAATAAGTATTTCTTTGTTCTGGCTTTTTCACCTTTGGATACTCATAAAAATCTATCGAGAGAATTCAATTGATTCATTCACGAAACGTATATTGGGGTATGGACTTGGTATATCTGCCTTTGGGATGATTATAGGATTTTTCATGACTTTGCCAAAACCCGACCAAGTTCAAATGATGGAGAAAGGTGTATTGTATCTTAGCGGGAGTCATAGTTTTGGCGGCCCAGATGGAGGTGCTGGTATTTCATTTTTTGGATGGAATAAAGAATATGGTGATATGCGGATTGCCCATTTTTTTGGGATGCATGCAATGCAGATATTCACTGTTCTTGCGGTCTTAAACAAAGACTCCGTTAAGCAAAGTAACAAACTTCTCATCGATACACTAGGAGTTGTAACTTTTACTATCACTTTACTACTAACTGTTCAGGCATTGATGGGACTTTCGCTTTTTCTTTGGAATTCTTTCTTCTCAACTTTTCTCATTGGTCTTTCCTTAATTTTTATAATTATCTTTGGAACTTTATTGATGACTAGTTTTAAATTCAGGAGTAAAACTGTATGAATCTTCTATTTACAAATATACAAGGAATCTTCCTTTTATTGGATCCAAAAACGATTTTTAATCTTGTAAATGGAATCGCATTGTTTGCCTGGGTGGGTTTAGTACTTTTGCCAAATCCAAAACTCATTCAACTATATCGTGTCTATTTAATTGGGCTATTTTTTGGAATCGCATATTCCATATTCATTGCAGTTGGGATGTCTTCCGCAGAGGGGAGTTTTTCCAGCTTAGATGGAGTCCGATCACTTTTCATGAATGATTACGCTCTTCTTGCAGGATGGATCCATTATTTGGCCTTTGATTTGTTTTTGGGAGTTTGGGAAACAAATGATGCAAAAGAAAGTGGTATACCGAAGTATCTTCTCATCCCCTGCCTGATCTTTACTTTTTACATCGGACCTTTTGGATACCTACTTTATATAATAATTAAGAAACTAAAGAGCAGAAGCTAACCACCGTAAACATCTAAAAGGGAGAGAATTCTTTGGAAACGATTTTTGTTTTCCAAATCTCCCTCTAACTCGGCAATCTCTAGTCCTTCAAAGGCTAAATCTCTGCCCGTTTTTTCTTCATTATTTTTTTCATTGGGCCTCGCACCCGATTCCAATAACAAAGCTAAGACGGAGGAGTGCCCGAATTTACAGGCTTCATGAAGCGGTGTATTCCCATTGAGATCCGAAATATGCAGATTGATACCAGCTAACAATAGTTTTTTTGCAAGTGTAGGCTCGCCAAAAATCGAACACCAATGGAGTGCCGTCATTCCATTTATACTTTGCACATTTACATTCACCTTATGGCGTAAAATTTCATCCATAAGAAGGCTTTTATCTTTTAGTAAAAAAGAATTGTTCTGCGATAACTTAAAAAGTGCGGTCTCTCCATTGAGATCCCTTTGGTTTACATCTGCTCCACGCTCTAAAAGACGTAAAGTAATTTGCGTTTTGGAACGATCTATCGCCTCATGCAATAGGGAAAACTTAAGTGGGTTTTTGGATGGATTGGGCTCTACATAATTAACGGAATTTCCTGTGGAGAGGAATACATCTACAAAACTTGGATCTCCTTTTTCTAACCAATCTAGATTGGAAGATCCGATAATCTCTTTTTTGAGTGACTCAACTTGATCTTCATATTGTTTTGGAAACTTTTTCTTTAAAATTGGGACAAAAGCAGGTTCCTTTTCGCTAATATGAACAAGTTCCTTTATCTTTGCCCAATCCAATTTAGATGGCATTACATGATTTACCATAAGAAAAACAAAGGTCTCATTTAACTTCCGCTCTGTTATCTTAAAAATACAGTGAATGTATTCTTGAACAAAATGTACTTCACTAGCAGAATTAGAATCCAATGGCCAATGCGAAAGTATCATGTTTAGAATTTGGCTTTTATCTTCTTCAAATAAACGAGAAAAACTCTCTTGAAGATAAAGAGTGTTCCCTGCTAAAGCAAAGATCTTAGCATTGAGTAGGTTTGAAAGGAAGGACGGAACCGGTTCCTCAAAACTTCCATTTTCATCAAAATAAATCAAATATACTCTTTTGGCAGAAAAATCACCATGGATGCAGATTTGATCCTTACCTGGAATAGCCAGGTACATTCTACCTAATATATGTTTGTCGGTCAGCTCTTCTACAAAAAGGGATAGTCGAAAACCAGTTGTAAATGTTTCATCATTAGATGTAACAATCTGCAATTGAGTTGGCAAAGAATCGACAAATAAGTCGTAAACAAAACCTTTTAATCGTTTAGGATCAGAAATACCTTTGATTTCAATTTTTCCTCGGTTTTCAGGTTGGTCGCCCTGCCAGATCAGACTTAAACGATTTGTTTCCCAAATGGCAGTGATTTCTTTTTCGTAATCAGCACCTATTTGACCCTGGAGTTGGTGGCTAGGAATTTCCTCTTTAAAATGAAGGTCAAATAAAATCGCCTTTGAGGTTATTTGTTTTTGATTAAGAATTCGGAAATTAAACTCATTGTAAGAATGGCAGTTTTGGCATCTAAATTTGCCCTTTTTACCTGCGATTTTTGAGGTAGAAATCGAGTGCTGACTCTGGCAATTCTCACAAATTAATATGGTCTTCATGTCGCTTGGTTCTTGATAGTTTGCAATTCAATCCTAAGGCAATCAATCTAAAATTACTTATTAAAAAGCGACAGAATCCCGAAACCGACGCATTAAATCTCTCTTTGTCTAAACGCGAAATAAAAATTTGAATTGCGAAAAAATCCTAAAGAACCAACGGTAGACCATTCGGTTCACTGGAGTTTCTAATGCAACAACTTGTCTTTCGCAAAAAAAATACTTTGGAATGGATAGAAACTTCCAAAAAACAAATCACAAGTAAAAATTCTGCCATAGTCACACCCCTCGCTATTGCTCGCTGCGATCTGGACCTACCAATCGTTAGAGGAGAAACGCTATTCCGACCCCCTTTCTCTATCGGGCATGAGTTTGTTGGAAAGATCATCGAAATCTCGGAGGATCAAAAAGATCGATTTAAAATTGGAGATTTCGTAGCAGTCGCCTTTCAAATATCTTGCGGTCATTGTCCTTCTTGTATGAGCCAATATTCTAATTCGTGTGAGACGGTTCCATATACATCAGCCTATGGAATGCCACCGGGATCTACTTCTTTCGGAGGTGCCGTATCCGATGAAATTCTTGTTCCTTTTGCAGATCAAATGATGGTAAAACTGCCCGAGGCAATACGCCCTGTAGATATTGCAAGTTTTAGCGACAATATAGCAGAAGTGTGGAAGTTAGCTGGACAATTTTTAAATAGAAAAAAAGATCCCAAGGTTTTGGTTGTTGGTGGACTTGCGAGAAGCATTTCCATCTACACAGCTTTGTTCTTGACCCAAACGAAACAAGCCGAAGTCAACTTCGTGGATACAAACAAGGAATCCGTAGAAATGACGGAAAGGTTTGGCATCCAATCCGAACTCCTCGCTTCTTTTCCTAAGCCATCAAAAAAATATGATATCGTTATTGATTGTTCGGCGACCAAGGAAGGTTGGAATTATGCAAGCCGCTCCCTTGGCAAAAATGCCATTTTATCCTCCGCATCGATTTTTTGGACAAATGCGCTAGAAATACCATATTTAGAAATGTACAATCAAGGTGCGGAAATTCACGTAAGTAGAGTTTCTTCCAAGGAATCGATGGTCTCTGTTTTACCCTATATTTTGTCTGGGGAATTTACTCCAGGAAAGGTTGTGACGAAGATTGCAAAATTTGAAGACGCCAAAGAGGCCTGGCTTGAAGAATCAACAAAACTCGTAGTGGTCAAAGAATAAAAATAAGAATTGAAGTTTTTTTTCTTGATTCCCATTTCAAAGTTGAATTAGATTTTCGTTATGCGATTGAATATACTTTTGTTTTTAGGTATTACTTTATTTTTTTCGTGTCAAATTGAGATCAGGCAGGTTCCAGCTCCTAGGGAGTTTGGAATTCCGAAGGTAACGAAGGTTAAAGATCCGGTCTTTATCGGCCGATTTGAAATTTATAGTGCTGACCGAATAGATTATGTACGGACATGGAGAGCGAGTTTTCTTTCTTATGTCAAATCGAATCGAATCTTTAGTGATGCATTTGATGCCACTAAGGAAAAAGCTATCGAACCAAATGCGTATATACTTGATATCAACATAAGTCCAAAGTTGAATGATACTTATAATTATTGGATCACTTGGCCTGCAATCTACCCGATGTCTGGTTATTGGCCCTTACAAATACGAAATGCAAAATATGATGTAATGATCAACTATACTCTTTTGAAAGGAACACAGGTCGTTGCCCAAGGAAAAGTAGAAGAATCCGCAAGCGAAGATGTTACTTTTTATGGATTTTACCGAACCAGCTCCTTCGAAAGGATGATTGAAGTAACCAACCTCATGGCGATGGAAAAATGTATCAAAAATATCGAGTCAGCTCTTTAATCATACTTTGTTTCTTCGTTTCGTGTATTTCCCTACCCGAAGACGCAAAGGTCTCGACTACAAATTGCCAAGGTTCGCTCTATTCGATTCGAAGAGATATCAAAGAAATTCAGGAAGATAATCGAAATCTGATTCTATCTCTTACGGCAGGATCCATATCTTCTGTTCTTGTTCTTGGACCAGTTGGCCTCATGCCGATTTTTTCTATTCCCTACTTTTATAATAAAAAGAAACAAAAGGCAGAACAAGTGATTCAAACTTGGGAAGAAAACTATTGCAAAGAGTAATTTTTTTTGGTTTGAAAAAAAAGATTATTCTCTCAGTAAACTCTTGTTATTTTTTATTACAAATAGTCTTTCTCCTACAGGTTTTGCCTACTGGATACTTGGTTGGCGAGACAATCTCTGCAAGATTTCCTGCACCGGAAGGATTTCAAAAAACAGGTATAGAACAAAATAGTTTTGGTGATTTCCTTAGGAACTATCCTTTAAAACCGCAAGGATCACCAGTTCATCATTTTGATGGAAGTACAAAAAATAAAGAAGTTCATGTAGCAGTTTTGGATTTTCCAATTCTCAAAAAAGATCTGATCCAATGTGCAGATGCAATCATCAAGTTACGTGCAGAATATCTCTTTGATCGTGGTTCCTATAACCAAATCAAATTTAAGATTACAAATGGCATGGATGTCCCCTTCACAGAATTTGCAAAAGGAAAACGAGTTCGAGTCAAGGGAAACGATACCACTTGGATTGAAGGCAAATTCAAAAAATGGAATACCAGAGCAGTATTCGATGAGTATTTATTCTTTATTTATAGTTATGCGGGAACTGCATCACTCGGAAAAGAACTCATTACAGTTCAACTAAGTGATATTCAAATTGGCGATCTTTTTTTAGAAGCTGGCTCTCCTGGACATGCTGTTCTTGTCGTCGACTTAGCAAAGAATCTATCCAGTGGAGAAAAAATCTTTCTTTTGGCACAGAGCTATATGCCTTCTCAAGAGATGCATGTTGTAAAAAGTTTTGAAAAAATTTCACCATGGTATAGAATTCCAAGAGGAAACCTGGAGACACCTGAATGGACTTTTTCCAACAAATCTCTGGTTCGATTTAAAAATTACTAATATGGAAACCATTCGCAGGATCGCAGTCTATTGTGGAAGTTCGGATGGAGTAGATGTATCCTTTGGCACCCTAGCCTACCAGTTGGGTAAATTCTTAACAGAAAATCGTATTGGAGTTGTCTACGGAGGAGCGAATATCGGCCTAATGGGACAGGTGGCCAACGGAGCTCTAGATAACGGTGGTTTTGTGATTGGAGTCTTGCCAAAATTTTTAAAAACAAAAGAAATAGAACATCCAAATGTCTCAGAGATCCATATCGTTGATACGATGCAAGAACGGAAATTTAAAATGTATGAACTGGCCGATGGATTTTTAGCGTTACCAGGTGGATTTGGAACCATGGAGGAACTATTTGAGATTTTGACCTGGAGTCAACTTGGTCTACACCAAAAACCAATAGGAATATTGAATTGGAATGGATTCTATCATTCTTTAATCAACCAATTACAAAGAATGGTGGATGACGGATTTCTTAAAAAATCCCATTATGATCTCCTGAAAGTTTATTCCAATATAGAAACGGCTCTCAAATCTTTTGAATTGTATTCTTCGCCCGCACGAACAAATTGGCTAACTGAGGATAAATTATAAATCCCTGCAGACTTTGTTTCAATTTAAGCTCTTCAATTTTCTACTAATCCCACTGGTCTTTTGTTATTCCTGCACATCTGACCTAAAAAAATATATCAATGATCAAAGGGATCCAATTAAAATTTATTTGGAGCCAACAGAAATGGATATAGAAATTCTTTTCCTTAGGTCGATCAGCTCAAAAACAGCCGAGGGTGATGAGAAAAAAATTCTGATTCAAAAACTTTCTCAACAAAATGCAAATTGGTTTCGAACACGGCTTCGCTCCACTCTCTTGAAAAATGGAATTTCAGTCGTAGATCGAGATAGAGCCAATGTCATTTTCAAAACCAAAATTGTGGATATGGGTGAGGTTCGGCCAAAGATGTTTATCGAAGGTCTCTCCATTGGCCTTGTATTAGGGCTAATTGCGGGAGAAGTCACAGGAAATCCTGAAGTGGGACTTGCGGTTTTTGTTTGGGAAGTGATCGAAGAGTTTATCATCCTATATGTTTTAAAATCCTATTTTATGGTTACAACCATAGAACTAACAGCTGAAGATTTGGATGGGAATGTCTTACTTTCAAAAGAATTTACTGCTTATTCAAACGATGACTTTATCAAAAAATTACCTGAGTTTTCAAAAAATCTGAGAGAAAACAAAGTAAGAGCGAGTCTCGATCAAAACGCGGGAGATATCACCGAATTTATTTATAAAATCAAACACAAGTTATGAATCCAGAAAAACCTATTTGGCTATGGAAAAGTAATAATGAATTCGTCCTGTTAGAACTTTTTTGTATTCTTTTAGGTGTTTACTTTCTTTCAAAAATTGCCGGGTTCTTTACTCATCGTTATGAAATGATTCAGAAACATGGTAAACGTCTGGATCGACTTGCATTTAGGACAGGATGTACGCCAGAAGAAAGAAAAATTCTACAAAACTTTTACTTCAATTTAAAGCAAAGGCATAGAGTACTTCTTGCACACAATCATATCAAAGATTTCTTACGAATCCATCTTTTACATTTTTTAACTCAATGGAAACTCGAAGCACCAGAAAGATTTCTAAGTTTAGTTTCGAAACTATTAGATACAGCAAATCATCCCTCAAAGGAACCGCAAATTAAAGAATTTGTTTTGCTCAAACAAAACTTAATGATTGGTTTTGGACAAATTCAATCACAAGACTTAGGTATTTTTTCTATTCTTTCGGCTGATGTAATTTTTCTGTCTCATTTAAAGACAAATACTAAAATTGAGATTTCCTTCTTTCGGAATCAGAGGGGTACATTAAAATGTTCTGGAATAGTCTCTGACAAATTCCATCGAACAATATCTATTTTACGTTTGCCAAACTAAGTATTTTGGATATTAGTTCTTACAATTTATTTCCTTTTACAAATATTTCCTTTGTCCTAGTCTTAAAAATGATACTAAAGTTTAACTTCTTCGTATTTTTTTTGTTTGTGTAATAAAAGTGATTTCCTTCCAGTTTATAAACAACAATGCTCGAATCTTCAGAATCAAAAATTACATCCTTAATACTTAAAACAGAATTTGTATGGATAAAAGTGATAAGTATCTGAGATTTTAAGAGAAAGGTCAAAATTTCTTCTTCCATTTCCGGAATATCTTTTTTGTAAGTCCCCACTCTCTTCATTTGTCCATCCTCTAGGAGCGTAACATCGATTCGTCGCAATTCTCCAAATAGATCCGAGTTTTTTAGATCAACAATCCCATCGACGACAGTATTCGGAAATGGATTCTCTCCTCTATCGATTTCGAAAACTCTTCCTATAAGTTGTGAAGGCACTCGGCTCATATTCACTCCAAGATCTTCTATCTGATTCTTCTGTTTAACAGAAAGTTTATCCAATAATTCCAATACTTCTTTCGCATTTTCATCACCATAGGGGAAAAAATATACAAGCTCCTTAGAACCTCCACGAAGGACCAAGCTGGAAACTCCTTTGTTTTTAGGAATCTTTTTTAGATAGGAGTTGGGAATCTTATCAATCAGAGAATCTAAGGTATGAAGTTCCCTTTCTGAAAGAAACGAACTTCTTCTCTTTCCTCCCGAATAGTAGCCGCTTGAACTATGTTCTGCAGTTATCGGTTCATAAATAATTTCTATCCTTGGCTGAACAGTTACAGTATAGACATTGCCATTCCCATCAAGAAATTGAAACGTTTTCGCGAACACTGTGTTACTAATAAAAAAAAGTAAAATGATTAGGTTAGATTTCAATAGAAAACTCATTTTTTTCCTTTACATACAAAAAATAGCAGATAGTATTCCGAGAGTCATTCGCCAAAAGCGAACAATATAAACAGTAAGGATAAACATAACATGGTTCTTCAAGAGATTCAAGACTCAATTAAAACATGTTTCCAAAAGTATGTGGATTTTAATGGCACTGCCGCAAGACCAGAATTCTGGTGGTTTGCGCTTTTTTCATTTGTTGTGAGCAATATTCTAGGTACGATCAACCCGATGCTTGGTGGCATATTTACGTTGGCTACTTTATTGCCATCTATAGCTGTTGGTACGCGACGACTTCATGATATCGGAAAGAGTGGATGGTGGCAGTTGATTGGACTTACTGGTATTGGAATTTTTGTTCTCATCTATTTTTGGGCGCAAAAAGGAAAGTCTTAATCAAAAGCGGGAACCGGCAATCCTTTGTCGGTTCCAATCACTCTCACTTAGAAGCTATTTGCTCTCTTAATTTGTATTTTTCAATCAAATTTTTGTTCCCTTCGTTATGCAGTCTGAGACTTAAGAAGCTAGATTGGATAACTAAAAAATGAATACTAACCACCGTCTATTCCTTGAGATCGGAATCCACTTTCTAAATCATTTGGAAATGGAATTGAATAAAGATTCCAAGGTGATTGATGCCATCAGCCTGGATGGACAAACTCCTAGACAGATCAACTCAGAGATAAAGAAAAATCTAATTGAATCTTTTCCTGAACTTAAGAGCTACCCAAGTCCAAATTTTAACCTGTTTCTCGTTTGGTGGGAGAAAAACAAATTTGTATATCCTTACGAATCCTTCTCTCTTGAATCTTACAATATTATTTTTTACTATCGCTTGCTTAGTTTACGAGATTGGTCCGAAGAATCTCAGTTGATTTTTCACAACAAAACCCTAGAAGTATTTGAGAAATTTGATTACAAACGACCTGGTTTTGCCGTAACAGACTTTTTAAATTATGAAAATAATATGCGGGAACTACTCCGAGAAATTGTTCTTGGAATGTTCGAAATTGATGAAAAAAAAGCATGGGACTTGATCTACGAACAAAGTCGAACCTACCAAGCCATCGTAAACGAATTCTTTGAAAAAATCCTCCAAGATGCCTTAAACGACTCCGAACGGTTATTGCAAAATATCCTACCCAAAAAAATCGCAAGCGAATTAAAAAGTAAGAATTCGGTAGAGCCGATTCACGTCCCTAGTGCAACTGTATTGTTTACTGATTTTAAAGATTTTACTCAGCTCAGCGAACAAATGTCAGCCAATCAATTGATTGCAGAACTAGATGAGTGTTTTTCTATATTCGATGCAATCATTGATCTTTATGGATTGGAAAAAATCAAAACCATTGGGGATTCGTATATGTGTGCGGGAGGAATTCCAGAATTCAACAAAACTCATACTGTTGATTGTGCACTTGCCGCCTTACAGATGAGAAATGAAATGAATTATTTGTTTGAAAAAAGAAATTCAGAAAATAAACCCTATTGGAAAGTACGAATCGGATTCCATTCTGGTGATTTAACAGCCGGCGTGATTGGTCAGAAAAAATTCAGTTACGATATTTGGGGAGATACTGTGAACATTGCCAGTCGGATGGAAAGTTCAGGAATTCCATGTGAAGTAAATGTTTCTTCCTCCGTCTATGAAGTGTTAGATCCTTTTTTTGTTTTAGAGCCTAGGGGTAAAATCGAAGCCAAAAACAAAGGAAAAATCGAAATGTATCTTCTCAAAGGACTGCGAAAACGATTCCAAAACGGAGAAGAAGAATGGAACCGAAGTTCCACTGAAACTTTGCAAAAACCAAAAACTTTGACAAAACTAGGAAACCCCGATTTTTGGAACCTTTATGAAAAATTAAAAAACGGAGCAAAAATCAGCCGGCGAAAAGCATAACTAATTTTTCGAACTCACCATTATGTAAATAGAGTTCGCTTCGTACTCAAATCTTTGGGATAAGGAATTAGCATCAATCCTAGAATTTCCTGCTCCCACCTCACGGATGTAAGTTACTGAGACGGAAGATTTGGAAGTCACCCAAGAAAACCCCAAACTGATTCCCCGATTCCTCGAGTACTCATTTCGAGGATCTGTACCAGACCTTGGCAAACGATAGCGAACGGTCGTATCGCCTGAGCTTGCTTGGATCTGGTTTCCGAACTGACTTTGCAGGTATAAATCTAGAGCAGATTCTGTCCAAGAAATTGGTTTTGTATTCGGTTCATTTGTGTAAAATCCTGCTAACACAGAAAAGGTGTCGGCTAAATAGTATTCCATTCCAGTTGCAAAATTTGTAGTGGCAACACGAGTGAGCTCTCGTACTTCTGTGTCCGTTATTGTATACGTAACTCGACTGCCAAGACTACTTACCTCATTTTGATTCTGTTTTGCTCTGAAACCTGACGTTCTAATGATATCAAAGGAAGCCAAAAATCGAGAAGTAGGAAAATAAGCGACTCCCACTCTTAGCTCGGACGTCTCAGGGATCCTTGTATTCAACGCAGGTCTTTGGGTTAACACACCGGCTTCGATCGCCGAAGAAGCAACACCCGTTCCTTCGATAAAATCAACTGCAGTAGATCCAGGTCTCCTGGTTGAGTCTAAATAGACTTCGTTGTACAGTCGATTACCACCCATTACGTGAATGTGACGAAAGCTGGCACCTAAGGAAACCTTGTCAATGGGTTGGTATTGGACACCTATAACTGGCATAAGCCCCGAAGTTCGCCGATTGTCTACGAATGTTCGCATAACGTAGCTTAAATCGGAAAACTGTTGGAACTGAGTCCTTGAAACATCCTTCGTATCATTTAAATAGTAAAGTGTGGCACCAAAAGACAATTTATCAGTCAAGAGATACGCAACACTTGGACCTACCAGAAGTTGGCTGTATCTTTCCTTTGTAAAATTCCGAGTTGTATTGATTGTGGGAGAAACGAGGGGGAAATTTACTTGGTCTGCGCGATTGTATGCATAGTTGTATGTGTTTACGATAGAGAAGGCAAACTTCCAACGGTCAAAGTTCTTTAAGAGTCCAATAAAATTTGGATCAAAACCTTGGTGGGTTTGGTTGTAGGTTTGGCCTGGAGTATCAATGTTAATGTACTTACGTTTTGTATCTTTGAAATTCGATGCAGAAATCGAAATTCGATCGTTATAAGTAAATCCAAGACCCGCAGGATTGTAATACGCTCCAGAAGGATCGTCCGCAATGGCAGTAAATGCCCCTCCCAGTCCAGCGGCTCGTTCTCCATAAAACCCGTGGATATTATGGAAAGGTTCGGAGGCATAGACTGATGAGACAATCGCCAAGTAAAAAATAGACGAGGTTAGTACATATTGGATACAGGATTTCATATTCAATTTCATTATAATTTGTTAATTGTATTGGTTCGTGTTACGAAAACTTCATTGCCGTTCGAATCAAGCGAGTAACGCCAGATCACCGCTCCAGCGATCTGGCTTTCATCACCATAAAAATCAATGTAGTGAACTGGACCACCACTGTTAACATTATTAAAGAACTCACCCCAACCTATAAACTCGTCTGGAAAACTATTTGGATTTACACCCGCGGGCATCACAACGAAGGCATCGTATTCAGTAAAACCTGTTCCATTTCCAATACGACCTGCGGCATTAACAGTGGCTGGTGCGGGGACAAGCTGAACAAATACATCCCATTCGAAATCAAAGTTGGTGTCATATAGATCGCCATACTTACCAAGATCGAGGTTTCCGAGTTGCTCAATTTGAGCTGGTTCATAGGTAGAGCCGCTATCTAGAGATTCATAGTATTCGACATAAAAATAATCGATATCGCCATTTTGATCATAGGTTTCTTCTAGGTAGTATTCGTAAAAATTACCATTATCAATGTACTCGGTTAAAACATATCCACCCGTATCATTTGTTCGACCTTTTACTGATGTTGTGATTTTATTGTCATTTGCATCATCGTAAATATTACTAAAAGCCAGCTGTACGCAGTTATTTGCATTTGCATTGGTATCTCGATTGCATTCTTCGAAACTAAATCGAGTTGTCGATTTTTCGGAAATCCCAAATCCATTGGTGACTTGTTTGATATTAAGAACCGCCTTATCTTTTTTCCCCGCCTCTGTGATGTATTTTATAGATGCATCCACCGAAAGCGAAACTCCAAAAACACTTAGGGATCGGCTTATGGAACTAAAGATTCTTGTTTTTTCCGTATTAAATCGAATCAGTTTTTGGAATTGGTTGTTTGTTGGACAAGCTATTGCAGTGCCAACTGTTTCCGAAACGGTGTACCGAATCTCTACGTCATATTCCCCCGTTGAGATGTTGTTGTAGACCATTGCCGGCGAAGGTACGGATTGACCTACAAAAGGAAGATTGCCTGAAATCTGTAAGCGAAAGACTTCATCCTTTGCCTCATCTCTTGTGAGTCCCAATCTTTCCATACCTAAAAAGAATTCTTCTTCAATTTCAGGTGTTATGCGAACCTGTTCGCTCCCACCTGGAATACAAACTCCAGGACTTGCCTTGGCTTTGTCATAAGCACCACTTATCAAAGCCAAATCGAGTTTGTAACTTTGTAGAATTTCGGATACGAGAGAAGTGCCGTAATTCAAAAATGCCTGACCAGCAAATCCCAATTCCAAAGTATCTTCCGCAATTCCCTTTGTCTGTGCTGCGAGTTTGGATCTAGGGTTAATTGCGCGTGCAGACCTTCCTGTCCCACCAGAAGGCTTTCGAATGGATCTCGGAATCGCAACAGCTAGGTTATTGGGGAGCTCGGGATTGATGCCAGAGCTTAAAAAATTGCGAACCAAAAAACGAAGAAGCAAGGCCTCCGGAGTATTGCTATCATCTTTCCCTTTTTTACAACTGAATGTAACTAGGGCACATACTAAGATAGCTGTAAAAAAACGGGTCATATCAACTTCATTTACAATGGGAAACTCTACGGTGTCAATTCTATTGTTAGCCGTTTCCGTGTTTCAAAAAAGACTATTCAAATCTAAGTAAGTTTGCGAATATCTAGGTGATGAAATCTATTGCCATAGCTGTTTTGGTTTTTGGAGGAGCCTTTCCTTTGATTTCAAAAAGCAATCTTTATGTTCAAAGTGCTAAGGCAAAGTTGCTATCCCAACCCAAACTGAATGCGGAAGGTATATCCTTAAAACTAGGAGAATTACTTTCACCAATCAACGAACAAGGACTGTTTGTCCAGGTGCGAGTCTCTGACAGATCCGGTTGGGTCTCCAAACTGTTTGTTTCTCCACTTCCTCCTGGAAACCAAATCCAATTGGGTATCAGTTCTAGTTCCACGGAAGCAGTTGTTGCTCGACAACGTGCTTCCGATTTTACAAAAACCGCAGCCGCCAGGGGACTCTCTGAAACACAAAAACTTAGGGTGAGAGGAGAAGGAGATTTGTATGATTTTGACTCACTTCGTTGGCTCGAATCTTTACCTAGAAAAAATTCGCATAACTTAAATAATGAGAATGGAATCCAAACAAATGATCGATTCGAAGAAAAATCCGATCCTATGTCCAATTTATCCCTACTAAGCGAAACTCAGGCTGAAGTTAAGGTGGGACGATCTCTTGCTGCAAGAATACTGAAACGATTCCCACTGAATAGAAACAAAGAATTAACAGTCTATTTAAACCAGATTGGATCTCGCATAGCGTCTGTTTCATCAAGACCAGACTTAGATTTTGTTATCGGAATTCTCGAATCTGACGAAATCAATGCATACGCTTGTCCTGGTGGTTTTATTTTTATCACTACGGGAACACTAAAAAAGATCCAGTCCGAGTCAGAGCTTGCTGGTATCATTGCCCATGAAATAGGACATATCGTTCTCTTCCACAATGGAGAATTTCAACAATCCAATCTTTTTGTGGATATCATCGCAGGCATACTCGCACCTACAGGAGGTGAGGTGATCAATGCTTCCACATCCCTTCTTCTTGACCAACTGGAAAAAGAGATATTCGAATCCGGAAGGGACAAACAAAAAGAGTTTGATGCGGACGAAGCAGGAGTGGGTCTTGCGGCCCAGGCGGGATATCCTGCATCTGGTCTTGGTAACTTTTTATACACAATGTCAAAAACGGCCGACCAAGAAGCTTTTAAAAAAACTCACCCAGATACGAAAGTGAGAATCGCTAAACTTGTCGTAGTGGAAGTTACAGCAAACTCATCGAACGATAGTATTGCTCCTGATAACTGGCAAAACTTCAAATCTAAATTGAATCCATGATAAAAAACAAATACCTTGTCCCTTTTTTACTAACAGTCGTTTTACCAGGCTCTATTTTAATTTTATTTACAGTCTTTGGAGTAACTTCCACCTTCAATCGCAAACTTTCCGATATTCTTTTTCACCTCTTACCATCGCATTATAAGTTTTCAAAGGACATTGTCATCATAGATATTGATGAACAGAGTATTGCCAAATATGCAGACCATCCCGAATTAGGACAATGGCCTTGGAAGAGGACCATCTATCCAACTTTGATAAACTATACAAAACTCTTAACTCCTCCAAAGATTACAATCATTGATATCATGTTTACGGAACGCTCTGATTATGATGAAGCAATTGTAGCGGCCAATACAAGTCTTGGAAGGATATCCCATGCAGCAAATTTTAGAAATGGAGGATTTGTAATTCCCAGGAGAGGCGGTGAATTATCGATGGTTCAAAAGTTTTCGGTAGGACTACCTGAACACGTCCATTTTCCAGAATATGACAATGCCGCATTTCCGATTGGAGAAATAGGTGAAACGGCTCCATTTCTGCACGTAGTGAATGTAGTAACGGATAAAGATGGAATTCTTCGTCGTTTTTCTCCCTTTACAAAATGGAAGGACCATTATTTCCCAACTTTGGCAACACAAGGGTTTGCTGCTGGCGAACCTTATGAAGTCAATGTTAATGGCGATGAAGTTTACCTATCCAAAGAAAATAAATCAAGAACTATCCCAATAGATAATGATGGTTTAACACGCGCTTATTTTTATACAGATGCAGAACTTCGGAATATTCCAAGATATTCGGCGGCTGGAATCATTCAATCTTTGGAAGATTTAAATTCGGGTGCAGTTGAAACCCCTGAAAAACTAATTGTTCCTCCAACCCTTTTCGATGGAAAAATTGTTTTAATTGGAACATCCGCCGCATCTACTCATGATGATGTTGTTACCCCTTTTGGACTTTTTCCTGGAGTCATTGCTCAGGCAGTTTTTGCATCCAATTTGATTGAGGGTCATATTTTGCAAGAGCTTCCAGATCTATGGGGAGTTTTATTAACGATCTGCATTATTGTTCTTGGGATGATCATTCTTTTTGTTTCGGAAAATCATCTACTTCGAAATTTCTATCCGATCTTTGCGGTAACATCTTTTCTTGTTATCTTTTATATTTTGTATCGATTGGATATGATTCTTCCTCCACTTTCGTTTCTCACAACCTTTCCAGTATCCTACTTGATTGGATTTGCTTATCTAACTTATAAAGAAGGTCAGGAAAAACGAAAATACAATAATATCCTGCGCAACTTAGTCGATCCTGGGGTTGTAAGCGAAGCTATGGAAGATATGGAAAACTTACGAAAGGGAGGCGAATGGGAAATTACAGCTTTCTTTTCCGATGTTGCTGATTTTTCTACAATAAGCGAAGAACTAAGTGCGAGTGACTTAGCAAGACTTTTAAATGAATACCTAACAGCCATGACCGAGATACTCAAATCAAATTCAGGCACATTAGATAAGTATATTGGCGATGCAATTGTAGGAATATTCGGAGCACCGATAAAAAATGCGAATCACCCCCTCTTAGCATGTAAGACCGCATTAGAAATGTTAGATGCACTTGATAAACTTAGATCAGAATGGGTCTTACGAAACGATTTTACTGATTCAGCAAGGAATATGTTATTTCGAATCGGTCTTAACTGTGGACCGGCTAAAGTAGGTTTTATGGGAACTGACAGTTTGGCCTCCTACACCATGATGGGTGATACTGTTAACCTTGCCGCCAGGCTCGAGGCAGCTGCAAAAGATTATGGAGTTCCGATCCTGGTTTCAGAAGCCATTGAAATGGAATGTAAAGAGGAGTTTCACTTTCGATTTTTAGATTGGATTCGAGTGAAGGGAAAGGACAAACCAGTCAAGATCTTTTCATTGGTTTGTCGCCGAGACGAGGTAACTCCCGAATTTTTAGCAGCTGAAGATGAATTCCGAAAAGCATTTGAGTTTTACGTTCAAAAAAACTGGGAAAAGGCCGTTTCTGGGTTTGAATCGGCAAAAAAAGCCTTTGGCAAACAAGATAAAACGACAAATTTACTCATCGAACGGTGCCAATTTCTATTCCTGAACCCTCCCCCAGCTTCCTGGGATGGTGTCTTCACTCGCTCCACGAAATAAATGGAAGATACGGATTCTTTCTTGAAATATTCTTTCTGTAAAAATTAATGTGACATAAGTCCATGAACTGGAATCGATTCAACCGCAACGAAGAAACCTTTAGTGTCCTTTTTGTCTTCCTATTCTCTTTCACATCCTTAATATGGAATGGGAATTTTATGGTCAGAGGGATCGCGAGTTTCCAAGGCGTCGGAGATTTTTTCTCCGGATCTTTCGATTCTTTTGGCTCTCTGATTAAAAGTTCCTACAACAAATTGGAGTCATTCGAACGAGTTCGAGAAGAACGTGACTCCTGTTTGAATGTAATGGAAGAATACCGACAGCTGTCAAAAGATGTGGAACGACTCAAAGCAGAAAATGCCATCTTACGACAAGAATTGAACTTTCCGATTCGTACAGACTATCCTACCGTTCGCGCTGAAGTTCTCAGTGTACGTTTAAACTCAATCTATCGAACTATCATCATAAACAAAGGGTCTGAATCTGGAATCAAGCCATATATGCCAGTCGTCGCACGAGCATTAGACGAGAAGGGTAAATTTGCTGAGGCACTTGTTGGTAAGGTGATTGCAGTTTCAAAAGGTTCAGCCGTTGTGCAACCGCTAATCAATTCTAATTTTTCTATGGGTGTTGCAGTTCCTGGAACAAACCTATGGGCATCGTTGAACGGAAATAGTGGTCGCGGAACAGATGTATTGTTGGATTATATCGATTCTGGAATCGTCATTGATCCAAAATCTATCGGCAATTTTCCTATGGGCCCAACTTTGGCACCAACAAATAATACACTTTTTACGGAAGGATTCAGTAAAATCGGTAAGGCAGTGTATAGTTCTGGTGGATCAGGAGTGTTTCCTCCAGGAATTCCAGTGGGAACGATCATCGAGGAAGGACCAAGAAATGGATCTTTCAAAACTGCGATCGTTCGACCTTTTGTACAATTCGACAATCTTCTACATGTCATCATATTGAAAAAACTACCTGAAAAGTGGAAAGAAGAATGGCCAGCCGAGAAGTCGATTCAGATTGAAGGACCTTACTTCGGAGAGATTGATTTCCCCAAGGAAAAGGATTACCAGAAAAAGGATAAGGACAAAGATAAAAAACCTTCCATCAATGGTTTTATACCCAATACCAACCAAACCCCTTCCTTGACAAATACTCAAACGAAACCGAATAACACGATTCGCGAAACTTCAGAGCCAAAAAATGAAGACTCAAATCCTTCAAGAGATACCAACCCATGATTTTAGATAAAGTATTCATCATTATCGGAATGTTACTCGCGCATTTTCTAAATGGATCAAATCTATTCGAATTAGGTAACGCGATCCGACCTGATTTTATGGTTGTGTTTGTCATTTTTTTTGCACTCCGGAAAGGAGCGATGTATGGGCTTTGGCTCGGTTTTATCGGAGGGCTTCTTTCGGATACTGCATTGGGCGGTGAGATTGGCGGTGATGACTTAGTTTATTATAAGATTGGGTTGCACTCATTTTCCTATGCTATGGTTGGTTACATCATTGGAAAAGTCACACGAAGTTCATATACAGAAAACTATATCTCTATTACTATTTATGTTTTAGGTTTTACGCTTTTATCTAGAGTCATTACGTATCTATTGTTTTGGATGTTTTTTCACTCTAACCAAAGTTATTCATTTATGTATGTTTCGATTTATAATGCCTTCATTGGCCCTGCCTTATTTTACTTATTTACCTGGATATACCGATTAGATGCGGATGAGTTACGAACATGAGCCAGTCAGCCTCAGAATTTAAACTCGAAACAAGTTTCAGAAGAAGGCTCTATTTTTTTTCAGGAATGATTGTATTTACTCTAACAGCGTATATACTTCAGCTTTTCAATTTGCAAATTGTTCAAGGAAGTGAAAACTCACTAAAGGCAGAAAGATTTGTTAGGCGAAGCGAATCCATTCCTGCAGATCGGGGAAACATTTTTGATCGAAATTTTTTAACTCCGGAAACCTCACAACCTTTAGTGTCAAACTCAGCGTCATTGGATGTGATACTAAATACGAATCTCTTAAAAAATGATCCCAAAAAAGTAAAAGAATTTATATATAAGTTTTGTGAGTCTCTCTCGATCCCAACCGTTTACTTTGAAAAAGATCTCCAAGAGTCTAGACTCATTAAAAAAATTAGATCAAGAGAGCCATTTATCCTTTTAGAAGGAATTTCTAGAGAACAACAAGAACGCATTTTAGTATTAGATACAATTAATAGATATGTTTATCTAGTATCTTCGCCTGCACGAGTATATCATATGGGCCCCGCCCTTGCGCATGTTACTGGTTACGTTGGGAAACCGACATCAAGTGATTTGCAAGGTAAAGAAATAAAATCGTACCAGCTTGTAGGGAAAGGTGGCATAGAGTCAAATTTTGATTCTATTCTTCGAGGCCAAGATGGCTTTCGGATACAAAAAAGAAACACGGAAGGCAATATCGAGGAAGAAAGAGTCATCGAACATTCTATCCCAGGAAACAATCTAGTCTTAACAATAGACAGAGATATGCAAATTGCAGCCTACAAAGCCTTGAAGGGTGTCAGGGGTACTGTCGTGGCATTGAAGGCAAACACTGGCGAAGTCCTCGCAATGGCTTCCAATCCTTCGTACGATCCTAATATTTTATCGGGAAAGAATAAGTCTGAAAGATCAAACCACATAACGAGAGTAACTGCGAATGGTGGATTTTTAAATTTGTCCATCCAATCTAGGTTTCCGCCTGCTTCGACATTTAAGACATTAGTTGGCTTAGCTGCAATGGAAAGTGAACATAAGATCAATTATGATCCCAAACAGACTTTCACCTGTCCCGCTAGTTTTTCCTTAAAGTCTACTTTTCAAGGTGTGCCCGATCAAGTTTTTTATAATTGGGACAAAAAAGGTCACGGGGAATTAAATCTTGCACAAGCACTAGAAAAATCCAATTCTGTATATTTTTATCAACTTGGTTATAAGTTAGGTGCAGAACCAATTCTCGCCTATTCAAGATTATTCGGTTTAGATAAAAAAACAGGGATAGACTTGCCAGGGGAGACCACAGGATTTGTTCCTAGTTCTGATTGGAAAAAAAGAACTTATGGAAATAAGTGGTTTGATGGTGATACCGTTAACCTTTCCATTGGACAAGGATTTATTTCGGTTACACCTATTGAAATGGCATTGTTTTACATGGCGATCATAAACAATGGTAAAATCTATAAACCATTTGTAGTCTCTGAAATTCGTAGTCCACTAGACAATTCTCTGATCCAAAAAACCGAACCAACTATTCTTAGAGATATACCTCTTAAAAAATCCACGATCGAAGCCTTAAAAGAAGGGCTTTATTTAGTAGGATATTCAGGCACTGCATCTGGTGTATTAAATATTCCTGGTCTTCCAGAAATTGCGGGAAAAACGGGAACTGCTCAGACTAGACGTCGAGGTGCCTCCTCTTCAAACCACGCTTGGTTTATTGGGTACGCACCAGCCAATGCACCGGTAGATAAACAAGTGTTAGTTGCAACATTCGTCGAATATGGTGTTGGAGGTGCTGCGATTGCTGCACCTGTCGCAAGGGAAGTATTCAAAGCAGCCTTTCCACCTGGCTCCTTCCCAAAACCAGATCGTGCTCGGACTAGAACAATGGAATCAGAAGCTCCGGTGGAACAAGAGGAATTTTAATGGCTGATCGTAACGTAGAAAAACTCGACTATTTTTTAATCTTTTCTGTTGTCCTCGTTGCAATGGCAGGTGTTCTTACACTCTACACCCAAGAGGCAAATGCTACCGATGCACTTGGACGATGGTATAAACAATTCTCTTTTGTTTTTGTGGGACTCATTGCGATGTGGTTTATGTCCAGAATCAACTATCAGCTGATTGGCTCATATGCTCTTTTCATATATGGTTTTTCAATATTACTTTTAGTACTCACATTAATTCCTGGCATAGGGTATTTACCATCCGGTCGCGGGGCAAGGTCTTGGTTAAAACTTGGCCCAATTACATTGCAGGCCTCTGAGTTTTCTAAATTGGCAACTGTAATTTTATTAGGTCAATATTTAGTATTAAAAGAAAAAGAAATGCATAAGATCACAGTTTTAATTGTTCCATTTATCATATGTTTGGTTCCTATGCTCTTTATCATTCTTCAACCTGACTTCGGAACCGCTGTTTCCTTTTTGCCAATGTTGTTTACTATGTTGTATTTGGGAGGTGCAGACATTCTACATATTGGTTCTCTACTTATCTTCGGCAGCATTTCATTGACGGTACCTATGTACCTTGCGTATTCTCAACTTACTCTGATCCAACCTCTAATAGATTATCTTAGAAAGGAAAACAAAGTTGAACTTGCGTCCATTGTCAACCAAGTCCAAGGAAAAATTTGGCCCATCCTTGATGGTAAAAAAGTTTCAGGTGTGGATCTAGTCGCTTTTCAAAACCAAAAGAATATCCAACTCATAAAAGAAGCTTCAGAGATTATTAAGGATGAATATGCAAGTCTTGGATTTAAAATCCTTTCGAACGAAGCATTTATGTTTGGCCTCGGAGGGGTTTTAGTTGCAATCAGCTTGTCTATGATTTTTGTCCGAATCGCACGTGGTTCGAGAAATTTAAGAAATTATTATATTACAATAGGCATTTTGGGTCTGTCGATTCTTTCAGCCATTGCAGTTCACAAATCAATACCTTTTCGAGAAAATCAAGTCATTCGCCTTACTGCATTTTTAAATCCGGATCAATTCAAACAAGGAGCAGGTTATCAACTTCGAGCATCCAAACCAGCTGTTGGTTCCGGAAAAGTTTTTGGAAAAGGATTCTTTCATGGAGAGATGACGGAAGGAAGAGTTCCCCATGTTCCGGAAGCAGGTACAGATTTTATTTTTGCATCTTGGGCAGAGCAGACGGGTTTTTTCGGAAGTGTACTTCTTCTATTCTTTCTAATGTCCATTCCGTTACGAGGTCTACAAATTAGCTTTGAAAGTAAGGACCGATTTGGATCCTTACTTGCCGCTGGAATCGTTGCCATGATTTTTTTTCATATAGCGATCAATGTAGGAATTGTCATCGGTCTTTTGCCCGTAACAGGCGTTCCTCTTACATTTATGAGTTATGGAGGAAGTCACTTGGTAATGGCAATGACTGCCGTTGGAATCATTCTTTCCATTAAAAAACGTAAATTTGCAAACTGATGAAACCTAATCAAAAAGAGACTTTATCTGAAGATTTTTTTACAAAGAAACTCCAGCTAGAAGATCAACTTTTGGTTTTTGAAGAACTTCAAAAAAAGGCAACTGAGCATTTAGTAAAAATCGAGGAATTGGCTTCGGAAATGTTGAAAATTGCCGACGACAACAAATCAGCATACTTTTTACAAAGAACAAAACGATTGCTAGCCGAAATTCACAAAATCAATTTAAAAAAAGGATATAATCAAAGGGAGTTTGACCCTCTGTATCATATCCTTAGTAAGATTAAGTCAGAAGATCGTATAGAATTCTTAAACACCGCACTTGTAAATCGAATCAGTATGATTGCAAAGAGTCTAAATGTAGATCCAGTTCCAAATGCAGGAGTAGTTTTAAATTCAAACAAAAAAATATTCTTAAGTTATATTTTGGATGGCGTACACTTTTTACTTCCTAAATATAAGTATAAACTTCTACATAACATTCCAGCTTTTAAAAATAGAATCAAAATCAAAGACAAAGTGATTCCCTTGTTTCCCGGTAAAGGTTTCACTATAGAACAAACAACTTCGGAGAAGAATCTCATTCTACTCAGCAAATCTCCGAAAAATGTAAAAGGATTCTATTATGATACATTGGGTGAAGATTGGGCAATTTCAGAATCTTCCTTCAACTCAATTCTAGTAAAAGAAAATGTGAATAAACAAATTTTGGGGAAAATACGAAAAAAAGGAGATTTATATCACGTGATTAAAATCTAGTATAGCTAGACTTTCTTTCTTGTCTTCGGCTAATTGTTTTTTTAATTCATCAATTCCATTGAATTTTTTTTCGTCTCGCACTTTGCCAACTAACTCTAATTCTATGATCTGACTATAAATATCTGACTCGAAATCAAAAATATTTACTTCTACATTAATTTTTTCACCACCAAAAGTAGGATTAAAACCGATGTTCATCATTCCACTATAACATTTATCTTCTATGTAAACAAAACATGCATACACACCAAAACTCGGCAGTAAGCGATTCGGATGGATTTCTAAATTTGCAGTGGGAAATCCAATAGTTCGTCCTCTTTTTAGACCATGTACTACTTTACCCCGCAAATGGTAATTTCGGCCTAACAGAGATTTTGCTTCATGCATCTCTCCTTTTTCTAAGTATCCTCGAATCAGAGAGGATGATATCTTGGAATTATTTTGCAGAACCGCCTCTTTTAGCTCCACTTGATAGCCATACTTAACTTTATTTGCATCCAATAGAGAATAATCACCCCTTCTATTGGAACCAAAAAAATGGTTGTATCCAATAACAATGTATTTTGCATTTAACTTTTGTATTATGATATTGTCCAAAAAGTCTTCCGCGCTCATTTTACTCAAGGTCTCAGTAAACTCTAACACTACTAGATAATCGATAGCAAATTGTCGAATGAGTTCCTCCTTTTCTTCTTCAAGACTGAGGTATTTAAAATTGGGTTTTTTCCCGAGGACTACGGCAGGGTTTGGATGGTATGTTACAACAACAGAGGGAATGGATAAATCTCGTGCAATTTCTACTGTTCGATAGAGAAGTGTTTGGTGTCCCAAATGGATCCCATCAAAATTCCCGAGCGTCAACGAAGAGCCTTTCGCAAACTCAGAAGAAATAGAATCAATGGATCGAATTATTTTCAAGTTTAGATGGGTCCCACGAACCGATACTTAGAATAGGTGTTACCATTGAAACTAAGAACCTTCCTTCTTACGGCAATCTTTTTATCTTTGGGATTCGAGCCAGTAGTGAGCCAAACCGAGAACAGTCAAAATGGCAAATCTGAAATCCCCAAACAAGTTTTTGAAAGGGAAGAGGGCCAATTGCCAGAAGACTTTGCGACCTACCCGGAATTGGAAACCTGGGCAATCTACCAATCGTATTCACTCGATCCAGACTCTGGTTGGATCCAAGATTCCATATGTCGAATGGTTCCTGAAACGGGCTTCAAGTTTTTGCTTCAAAAGAGAAATGCAGGAAAGGGAACTATTTATCTCTATTTAGATTTAGTCCAATTTCGACCCCTTCCTAAAACCAGATTCAAACCCAAAAAACTAAATATATTCGTAAATGGAAAGAGAAAGGCAATTCTGTTTTCCGAACATTCCAAACCTTTTGCCAATCCCTTAGAAATCACTCTTGAGCCATCGGAGTATCCCGATGGGAATATAGAGGTGGAATTGGTCCCAAGTCAAAATACGAGAGGTAGATTTTGGGGGATCTGGGATGCCTACGTCTTAGAAAACCAGGAGTCGTCAGAGAAATTCTAAATAGGTAATTTTGCGAAGGCTTTAAGAGGCGAACTTTTCTCGGAAGTCGTCTTCGCTAATCGTTTGGAAGTAACTTGTAAGCCCCGCAACCTTAAAAACCTTTTCGATTGCAGGTTTCATATTTGCGATGGAAAACTTTCCCTTCAATTCTTGGACATAATTCAATTGTTTGATGAGCATACCAATACCAGATGAATCGATATAGTTCAATTTTTCCAAATTGATCACCACATGCACACCTTCTGCACTGGAAGAGGGAAGGTTTGTCTCAAGGAAATTTTTAAAATCTAAGGAGGTGTAGATGTCCAAACTTCCCGAAATGCTAATAATATGGGCATCTGCCTTCTTTTTTAAATTAATTTCCATATCCGACTTCCCCTACAAAGTCCTGGTAGTAGTTTTTTATTCAACCTTATTTTTGAACAAATTAATGATTTCATTTCAAAAGTCGAAAATATATATAGAGAGATTAATTTTCTGGGAGTCCATATGCGTCCATTCATTCCTATCCTTTTGTCCTTAGTATTTTCCGTAAGCATTTTTAGTGCAGATGAGAAAAACCAGCCTGTAAGCCAAGCAGATGCACATAAATTAAACCCAGATGGAAGTATTGCACTCATTCCATACAATGCAAAACAACAGCAAAAAATGGATCGCCTAGCAAAAGAAGTGGATGAATACCACGCTGGCATCAATGAAAAATTGAAATTCTTAAATTATGAAAAAAAGATCAAAGATTCTCGTTATGGCCAAGTCTCCTATGCAAGAGAGATCCACCTTCCTCACGAAGAGAGATATGTTCAACACACCCGCTTCGTAATGAAGCTGAAAGGTGGTGGCGGTGCTGAAGGCGGTGGGTTTACTCTAGACGAACTTTCTTTCTGGTCGAGAAAGTCCCTCACGCAACCTGGCAAAGAACCAATTACAACGTACCGTGAATTAAAAAATACAACGGCTGGTGGACTAAAAGGTCTCGTGCTTGTGGTAAGAACAGTGACTGTTGCGGATGACACGACGTTAAACTATGAATTAGAGAAGATCCAAAATCCATGGGAGAGAATCAAACTAGCAACGGTTTATCGTGATCGCCTAAGGGAAGTCACTAGGGCGATCGATCGCTATATCCAATCAAAAGGTGCTGTGGAAGCAAAAGCTGTGGGCGACTCCATTTTGGAGATCAGCATTGGCGGAGATTTCCAAGAACCATAAACCAAGTTTGGTGGACAGTAAAAGATGCATCCACCAATTTTAAATCTTTACGAACTCCTAGAAATTCCTTTTGGTGCCACGTCGGAAGAAGTTAAAAATAGCTTTCGGCGGTTGGCAAAATCACACCACCCGGACTTAAACCCAGAAATATCGCCCGCCAAATTTCAACAAATTCTATTTGCTTATAAAACCCTAAGTGGACCGGATCGCAAAAATTATGATGATTCATTTAAGAAGAATTATGCGATTCAATTTATAAAATCAAAACTCGAGGACATGCCACTTACCCTTCCTATATCACGAGTTCGTTTTTCAACAGGAATTCTTGACCTTGCGAAAAAAGGTCTGATGAGAAAAGGATTTCGAACAAAAGACCGGCGGAAGATTACTGGTATCAATTATGATCTAATCTTGGATCTTAAAGAATCCGAACTTCTACGACCTGTTGTTGCGGTAGTTCCTCTAACAGTTCGAATTGTTTGTCGGGATTGTATGGGCGGAGATCCTCACTGCCATTCTTGCAGTGGGCGTGGCAGTTACAAAAGCTCAAGGAACCTAAAAGTCGAATTTCCCATCTCTACCCTGGTTCACAATCGAATCTACGAATTTGATCTTTCCAAATTTCGCCCCGATTCCTTTACGCATTTCAAAAAAAAATCACTTAAAGTGAAACTCTTCGTTCACAAAAATATCCCTTGCCGAGCGAAGACTTCTCCATAAAAAGTAAAATCATGAACTCTCTTCCTCATCTGATTCAGTTTGAACCCATTTATAAAGAAAAAATTTGGGGAGGACGGAAACTCGAAACCGTATTCGGAAGAAAAATACCTAATGGACCAATAGGCGAATCCTGGGAGGTGTCCGTTTATGGAAACGATATCTCCCGAGCAAAAAATGCTCAGATCTCAGGAGAAACATTCACCGAACTCATAACAAAATTTCCAAAACAAATTCTTGGATCTGCTTTCGAAAGTGATTCATTTCCACTACTAATCAAATTGATTGATGCAAAGGAAAAGCTTTCTGTTCAAGTTCACCCTGACGACAGTTATGCGGAAAATTATGATCCAGACTCCAGTGGCAAAAAAGAATGTTGGTATGTTCTAGAAGCAGATCCTGGTGCTCAGATTGTCGTAGGCTTTCAAAGAGAAATTAGCAAATCTGAATTTACCGAACTGGTTTCTAAAAACGAATGTGAATTAGTTTTACGAAATTGGAATGTTAAAGCAGGAGATGTATTTTTGCTAAATCCAGGAACAATTCATGCTATTGGAGCCGGAGTAGTTTTATTGGAAGTTCAACAATCTTCAGATTCCACCTATCGCGTATACGATTATGGGAGATTGGGAGATGATGGAAAACCACGCGCGCTCCACCTAGAAAAGGCATTAGCAGTTCTAAATTTTTCAAAATCGATCGGTGACGAATACCAATCCAAAACGTTGGTCCATTACCAACCATTCACAAGATATCTCTACACTTCCAATGATAAATTTCGTTTGGAATCTTGGGAGTTTACTCAAGCACAATACCTTTCTATCCCATCCATTTCTAAACCCTCCACATTCTGCGTATTTTATGTTACATCAGGTTCAATTTACTTTGAGCATTCTAAACAATTGATTTCGAAAGGTGAGAGTTTTTTGATCACGGCTGAAGGAATGGACTCGGATATAAAAGCATATATGTCTCCTGGAACAAATATAGCAATAATGACAGCAGGTGAAGAAAGACTTAAATTCTAATGTGCACCGCCGATCGGTGCTGGTAAGGGAATCCTTTCGGTTTCGTGTATCACCTTGGGGAATTCATCTTTTTCCCATCTAACTTTTGCTTGGTCAATTTTCTCCTGAGACGTTGAAACAAAATTCCAATACAGGATATGCCTTTCTGTCAACGGTTCCCCACCCAGTAACATCAAACGGGATTCTTGCTGGGGTTTGAATGTTATTTTAGATCCTTTCTCAAAAAGTATCATTGATCCTACACCGTATGCGGACTCCTCAATTTCAATACTTCCTCTCGAAACATAGATCGCGGCTTCCACAGATTCCGGTAACTGCCACTCTACTTGCGATGCATCTTTTTCGACATGTATATCAGCGTATAGAAGTGCAGAATGTACTATAGCAGGGGAGCTTAGATTTAAAAAATTACCACCTAGCAAACGCAATGTGATTCCATTTTCCTTGTACACTGGAATTTCGGATTCTGAAAGATGTTGAAAAGATGGCTCGATATCTTCCTTATCTTTAGGTAAGGCCACCCAAGTTTGAATTCCTTCTAAAATTTCATATTTTTTATCAAATAACGACCGTTCGCTGTGAACTATACCATGACCTGCTATCATCCAATTGGTCTCGTTTGGTTGTATTTTTTCCTCTACACCTAAACTATCCCTATGCAAAATAATGCCATCATACAAAAAAGTTATCGTCGCAAGTCCAATATGAGGATGCGCCCTAACAACCAATTCCTGTCCAGTAACGATCGGAACTGGTCCAAAGTGGTCAAAAAAAACAAATGGCCCTACACTCCTTTTTTCCAAAGCAGGAAGGACACGCCGAATATGGAAATTATCACCCAAATCCTTCGTATGACCAATTATACTTTTAACCATAAACCTTAGACGTCCCTCTACCCCTTTGGGTTCCTCCCTCTACCCCTTTGCGTCATCCCTACCCCTTCCTCTACCTTCCCTACAAACAAACCAATAGCCTCCCTCCCTACTGACCAATGAGGTCGATTTCTGGCATTGAAATACATGATGAACAGATTTTCCGCCTCCGAAAACCGAACATCACAGGCATAGACATGGCTTGCTTTCCAACCTTTCCCTGTAGGGCCGAGTATGGGAGTTTGGTTGATTCTTTCAAATTGCAACCCATCTAAAGAATGCAAAAATAAGATAGCGGAACAAGATTCATTTCTCTCCGGATTCCAAAAGATTCCATTTTGAAATCCTAAAAATCTTTCCTTCCACCGGATCACCTTGATCGAACCAGCAGCTAAATTGCAAAAAGGATCCATATCATTAGGAGCAAGGATAGGACCCGTAAAATAGGAAAAAGGCCCAAGTGGAGATTTTGACTCTGCTACTGTGATAAACTTTGGTTCATTAAATCCGCAGTCCTTCACATATGCGAGATTTGTTGAAAAATACAATCTGTATCTATCACCATATTTCACCAAACAAGGGTTACTCACTGATTCACCAAATTGTTTATCTTTATGAAAATCAAATTTAGGGATGATAACTGTCGAAGGTTTCGACCAATTTTTTAAATCTGATGAAGTTCTTACCTCAATACGAGATTTCCATTTGCGATAAGGAAACCAAGAAAAAGGAACATGAAGCCACTTAGGCTTTTCATAGTATAAATAGTAAGTTCCTCCTTCAAAATAAATAAACGGACGTAACGCACTCCAAACCACATAACGCGATTTATCCCAATCAATTCCATCTTCAGACGTATAGTGTTTGATTCCAAAAATTGTATGTAAAAACAAATGCCAAAGCCCGTCAGGGCTTTGTTCTGGAAATAAAAAACTGGGATCGGCTAGAATTGGCGAAAAAAAATTTGGATTTAGGATTGGGTCATCCTGGTAGAGTTTCCAAAAAATATTTTGTTTTTTCAAAATGTTTAGATTGTCCTTAAAATACTATCATGTTTGACCTTAGTTTATCCTCTGGGTTTTAGATTCCAACTAAAAGCTAAAAGAAAAATCGCAACCAATGTTGAAACTAAAATTGCATATATAGCAACATCCCAAGAGTAATTGGTTGCGAGTACGGCAAGACCTTTCCCTTGAGCCGTTCGACCGAGTGATCCAAAAAGGCCAATAAAACCAGCAGCAGTTCCAACCGCTTTTTTGGATGTAAAATCGAGTCCAGCAACACCTAACAACATCACCGGTGGATAGATAAAAAGTCCAATGATTGCAAACAAAACGAAATCAATCCATATATTACCTGGTGGATTGTACAAAATTCCCAAAAATGCAAAAAAAATAGGAATGATGCAAAGTAAACTAACCATCCCTCTCCTTCCATCAAATTTATCGGATACCCAACCCATAAGTAAGGTAGATCCAATTCCACCGAATTCTAATACTAAAGTAGAATAACCACCACTGGTAATATTTGCACCTTTGGTTTCCTTAAGGTAGGTTGGACCCCAATCGATCAAACTATAACGAATAATGTAGACAAAGAAGTTGATAATAGCAAAAAGCCAAATATATTTATTGAGAAATACTTGCTCAATAATCAATTGTTTGGTGGAAAGTTCTGCCTCGTGATCTTCTTTTTCTTCTGGTGGAAAATCATTTTTATAGACTTCGATAGGGGGAAGCCCAACTGACTGAGGGGTGTCTACAAGCCGGTAGTACAAATACACACAACCGATCAGCGCAATACAGCCCGGCACAAAAAAAGCGTACTGCCAGCCCAAATTCGCAGCGGAATAAGATGCTATTACGCCGACAAGTCCCCCTCCAATGTTATGAGCTATATTCCAAAATGCAAATGTAGTACCCCTTTCACTGACTGAATACCAATGTCCCAAAGAACGACCGCAAGGTGGCCAACCCATACCTTGGACTAGTCCATTCAAAGCCCAAAGGGATAGATGCACCCAGTAGGAATTTGAAAATCCGAATGCAAAATTAAGTATTGCGGTAAGAAATAGGCCAACGGCCATAAACTTTCTTGGGTCGGACCGGTCCGACATTGCTCCCATCAAAAATTTTCCGAGCCCGTAGGTAATGGCAGTGATGGCAAGTATGTCACCAATATCTTGTCTAGAATAGGATAGAGCCTCACCTATCTCTTTTGATACGGGTGAAAAATTGTTTCGAACCAAATAATAAGTCGTATAACCCAAAAATGTCGATTCAAGAACCCGAAATCGATACTTCGGATACAGTTCTTCAATCTCTGCTTGTGTTTTTTGTGGAATTGTTTGGGCGGGAGAAAACCACCGCCTGAGGGCTTGGAACATAAACACGAAAGTAAAACTATTTATTTTACTGAGTCAAGTCCAAAGTTTAGAATCTTGACTCCCATTTGGGAAATGTAAAAATTGAATACACAGGGAACAAATGCCGTGAATTTTTTAGAACTCAAACCATTCCTCTTAGTCTTTCTAATTGCGACAACTCTCACTACCCTTCGATACTTTATCTTTGCGGGTGTTGCCTACGGTTTGATTTGGAAAAAATGGAAGGAAAGACTGGAGCACCGAATTATCCAAGGAAAACTGCCGGACTTCCAAAAGATAAAACCCGAAATCTTGTACTCACTTTCCACAATGGTCATCTTTGGTATTGTTGGAGTTCTCATTTTTTTTGGAAAAAAACACGGCATCTTTCAAATTTACACGGATGTCAGCGAAAGAGGTTGGCCATATTTCTTCCTTAGTCTTGCCGGAATCATACTCTTTCATGATATGTATTTTTATTTTACCCACAGATTTATGCACTGGAAGCCAATCTTTCCATATGTCCATCGCGTCCACCATAAGTCTACGAATCCTTCTCCCTGGGCTGCGTTTTCCTTCCACCCATTGGAAGCCGTTATCGAGGCTGGAATCGTTCCGCTCTATACCTTTTTATTTCCGACACATTCACTTGTTATTTTTTACTTTTTGATCTATATGACATTTCTAAATGTACTCGGTCATCTTGCTTTCGAACTATTCCCCAAAGGATTTTTGAATCAATTCTACACCAATTGGCATAACACAACAACACACCACAATATGCACCATAAATGGTTCAATTGTAATTATGGTCTATACTTCAATTGGTGGGATAAACTTTTCAAAACCAATCATCCAGATTACAAACGAGAGTTTGATCGTATTACTAGTGTTCCTGTTCTCAAAAAATAAGTTTTTATTTCAGTTATTTGCCTTCTGCAGTTTTGCACTCGGCTTGAATAATTGTACCGCAATTGGAGACTACTGCACAACCCTTGATCCATATACTGTCCACTACGAGGATTCATCCAATCTATTGAGTGTCGAAGAGGCAAATCTCCAACTTAGGAGTTTGCAAGCAGAAGATATTTCCAACCACAAACCGAGCTATGGTTATTCAAACTCCCATCATTGGTTCGGTTTTCGCAATACAATTCTACCTGAAGATACAAGCTACTTTGGTGTTCGACGATCCTATTTGGTTTTAGATAACCCTCTTTTGGATGAGATTCATGTTTTTTATAAATTCAAAACCTGGACGATACACTTAAAAGGAGGGGATCAAATCCCATTTACAAAACGTGATCTTCCCTTAATAACACAGACATTTCGAATACCAACCGATGTTTCCTATTCGGATATATCCGTGCAGATCAAAACGAAAGGGAATATGCGTGTAAGCTTTCATAGATGTTATTCGGAAGGGCTGGTGTCCTTTGAATCAACCCGCAACTTACAATTTGGTCTTTTTTTTGGAAGTTTGTTATTTATTTCAATCTATCACCTAATAACATTTATACTATCAAAAAGATTGACGTTTTTGCTTTTCTCACTTCATAGTATTTTTTTACTTGCATACTTTTTGACAAACAGCGGTTTTTCACAAAAATATATCTATCCTAACCTACAATTATTTAATAATCATATCGTTCAGTATACAAATTTAGCTTCTATTTTCTTCGGGTTCCTCTTTATTCTCTCGTACTTTCCATTTTTGACCAAATTAAGCTATCGATACTTTTTTATGGTTCCCGTAATAACTTTTTTAGTTCTTCATTTGATTCTAATTCCGATCTTACCTTATCCGTATCTCTCACAAATTATTCCAATGTTTGGTGTTTTCATTACACTTTCGCTTTCCGTAATTCTTTGTTATCAACCCAAACTGAGATCTTCAGAAAAATGGATTCGATTTGGTTTATTTGTATTTTCTATTGCAATTTTTATTTCACTCTTGAGATCATTTAACATTATTCCGATCAATACATTTACGATTCATGTATTAAAAATTTCTCAATTAATAGAAGTTTTGCTATTTGCAGTTGCAGCTGGTAGCCAATACAATGAATTAAAAGCAGAGTCTGATCGTTCTAGAATTGAAAAAGAAACAGCAGTAAAGCTTGCTCAATCCAAAACCGACACAATGAATTACTTAAGTCATGAAGTAAGAAGCCCACTTCATTCGATTATGGCTTACATCGAAATTTTAAGTGATAAAGCGTCCGATCTAAAAACAAAAACAGAATTGAGATATTTAACACAATCAGCAAACCACCTCTTAAAAATTGTCTCCGACGTTTTAGATCAAAGCAAAATAGAAGCAGGTAAGATTAAAATTGAACGCACTCGATTTAAAATCCATGATTTTATCGACGAAATTTACGGCGCAATCAAGCCTATTGCCGACCAACAAAACTTACTCTTTGAGATCCATTTGGATCAAAATCTCCCAAAAGAAATATCTTCTGACTCGATCCATTTGCACCAAATACTAACCAATTTGCTTTTTAATGCCGTTAAGTTTACCAAAGAAGGTTCCATTCAACTTCATGTTAAACGAGAAAACGAAACCATTCGATTTCTTGTCAGAGACACAGGGGTTGGTATGGGGCTTGAAGATCAAAATCTACTCTACATCGAATTCCAACAAAATGCGAAGACATTTTATAGAAAGTATGGTGGTTCTGGTCTTGGTTTAATGATTTGCAAAGGATTACTTGAACTTATGGGTTCGCAGTTACGCTTAAAATCCGAAAAAAATGTTGGCACCGAGTTTTCCTTTTCAATTCCAATAGACTAAGACTATTCTAAATTTTTGAATTTTAAAAAATAATCTAAGGAATTCGGATTTGCAAGTGCATTTTTGTTTTTCACAGTTTCGCCAGCTATGGTTTGTTTTACGGCGATTTCCACTTTTTTACCGTTTACAGTGTATGGAATCTCTGGAACTTCGAATATCAAACTGGGCACATGTCTAGGTGAGGTTTCATTTTTAATTTTGGATTTTATTTTTTCGATCAAATCCTCGGTAAGAATTTCCCCGGCTCTTAAAACACAAAAAAGGATTACTCTCACATCATTTTTATATTCTTGCCCAATAATTACAGAGTCGGAAACTTCTGGAAGATTCTGCAAGACAGAATAGATGTCCGCCGTGCCGATACGTACTCCTCCAGGATTGAGCGTTGCATCCGAACGACCATAAACGATTAACCCCGAATGTTTTGTAACCATCACAAAATCCCCGTGACACCAAACATTGGGATAGGTGGAAAAATATGCAGATTTGTATTTTTCGCCAGAAGGGTCATTCCAGAAATAAAGTGGCATCGAAGGAAATGGAGTTGGGCAAACAAGCTCTCCTTTTTCTTCCAAAACAGGCTTTCCTTCTTCGTTGTACACTTGTACGTCCATACCAAGACCCAGGCATTGAATTTCTCCTTCGATTACTGGCAGATTGGGGTTTCCGAGCGCAAAGCATCCGTTAAGGTCTGTACCGCCTGAAATAGAAGACAATTGGACCTCGGTTTTAACGTGGTCATAGATATAACGAAAGCCTTCGGTGGAAAGCGGAGAGCCCGTGGATAAAATAACATTTAAACTTGGCAAAGAATATTTTGATTTGATGTTTCTGTTTTCATCCGAAAGAACAGACAAATATTTGGCACTGGTGCCAAATACATCTATTGATTCTTCTTCCGCATACTTCCAAAGTACTTCCCAGGAAGGGTAAAATGGATTTCCATCAAATTGATATAAGGTGGCACCTAAAGCAAGAACAGACTGAGACCAATTCCACATCATCCACCCACACGTTGTATAATAAAAAAGCTTTTGTCCTTTCGATAGATTGCAATGTAAGAAAAGTTCTTTTGTGTGGTTGAGGAGAACTCCTCCGCCTTGTACGATACACTTGGGTAACCCCGTTGTCCCCGAAGAAAACATAATATAAACTGGGTCCGAAAAACCTATCGAGGTATAGGTCAGTGATTCCGTAATCGGAGGGATGGGAATTTGTTCAAATGCCATTGGATACGAGATACTACCCAAGGTTGGATTTTCATTTAAAAACCCAAAAACGATCGTTTGTTGGAATACCGATTGAGTTTGGTTCCGCAATCGATTGCTAACTTCCTCCACAGTTTTCAAAATTGAAATTTCTTTACCTTTGAAAGTATACCCGTCCACTGTTAAAAGAATCTTTGGATTAATTTGTTCAAATCGATCTAAAATCCCGCGAACACCAAAGTCGGGTGAGGCACTGGACCAAATGGCACCGAGTGAAGTTGTTGCCAACATACCAATTGTCGATATAGGAGCATTGGGGACAAGCCCACAGACTCGGTCTCCTCTACCAACACCAAGGCTAACCAAATGTTTTTGGAGACGTAAAACCTCTCTCTTTAACTCTCGATAGGTGAGTTGGACCTTTTGTCCACCCTCGGATAAAAAAACTAGGGCGAGTGAGTCTGAATCTCCTACCTCCAAAAGATTCTCAGAAAAATTATAACTGGCATCAGGAAACCATTTAGAATTTTGAAATTCCTTACCTGCCAGAAATACCTGATTGGGAGCCTGGATAAATCGGAACTGGGAATACTCCGCCCACAATTTCCAAAACGATTCAAATTCCCTTGTGGAAAAACTGTGAAATTGAAGGTAGGAAGAGAAATTGAGATTTGTCCTGGATTCGACAAATTTTTGGAACTGGTGCAGATTCGTCTGATTTGATTTCGGTGTCCAAAGAACGGCAGGTTCTACCATGGAAACTTAAATTAAAAGATTTGGATTTTCAGGCAAGTAGGATTGTGTAAAATTAGTGGTAGAATTTTGAAACAAGGGAATCGTTGTGTAAATGTTATTCAACTCGATAGATTATTTTTATTTTTTTGCTATCTGCTATATAGTCTATTGGTCCTCTCCCAACCAATTTAGAAAATATGTATTAATCTTTTTTTCAATTTTGTTTTACGGCTACTGGAGCCCTTCTTTCCTAATACATTTTTTATTGATGATCTGTTTTTCACATATCGTCGTACAGCTAATACTAAAAACTAAAAACAAATTCTACTTATTTTTAGGTGTTGGAATCAATTTACTCAATCTCATTTTCTTTAAGTACATTCTTACCTATTTACAGCATCTAACAAAAGAATCTGCGATCTCAATTCCGTTTATCCAGTCTCTATCGGAACTCGCACTTCCTTTAGCGATCAGCTTTTATACCTTCCAGATGATAGCTTACATTGTAGATGCTTGGCGAGGGAAGTTTATAGAGTCCCCATTTATCAACTTTTTGTTATTTATTTTATTTTTCCCCCAATTGATTGCTGGCCCCATCATGCGACACGACGATTTTTTTGACCAAATTGGAAAAGCCAAATTGAATTGGGACTATATCTCAAAAGGTATTTTGCACATCCTTTCTGGAATTGTAAAAAAGGTTTTAATCGCAGATCAAATCGCAAAGGCCATCAATCCGTTGTTTGCTGATCCAGGCTCCTTTGATGGTTTAAGTATTCTTATGTCAGCTTTTGCATTCTCATTGCAAGTTTATGGAGATTTTTCTGGATATACGGACCTTGCGAGAGGATCTGCATTTTTACTAGGTTACGAGATTCCTGAAAACTTCCATTCACCATTTTTGTCTGTTAGTTTTTCGGAGTTTTGGTCGAGGTGGCATATAACTCTTTCCACTTGGATTCGAGATTATTTGTACATTCCTCTAGGCGGCAATCGGGTAACAGAGGGAAGGTTTATGTTCAACACCATTACAGTGATGTCTCTTGCCGGACTTTGGCATGGGAATACTTATACCTTCTTTATTTGGGGATTTTTACATGGTGTCTTACTTGCAATCGAAAGGTTTTCTTTTGGGAAAATTGATCGAAAAGCTCTTTCCCTGATCCAAAAGATCTTTGGTTTTATATATGTGTTTATAGGCTTTAATCTTTTATCTCCTTTCTTCCGATTGGATAGCCTTGATAAAATTTTTATCTATTGGAGTGCAATTTCAAATACGAAAGGGCTTTTTATTTACAAACCTGATTTGTGGGCATTGTTATTTGCTTGTTTATTCCTTAATTTTATTGAATACAAAGACTACTTCCAATCCAAGTTAAAAAAATATGATAAGATTCTGGTTCCTGGTCTGGCACTTATTGTATTTTTTGCACTCGTAAAAATAGAAAATCCTGTAGAGACCTTTATCTACTTCCAATTCTGAGGAATATTTATGAATCGTTATTTTTTCTATCCTATTCTTTTAGTCCTTGGAATCATCGCTATAGATAAGTTAGTTTGTATCCCTGATGTGCGCGAGAGTGGAAGGCGTAGTTACAAGGCTGGACAAAATGTCTTCTTAGGATTGCCATACGTTTGGAAAGAAGATATTCAAATTCAAAAACAAAATAAATCTATTGCAATGGTAGTTGGTACCTCTAGATCAGATATCTTCCACCAATGGGAAACTATACCTTTCTCAAAGTCTACATTCCCAAAAGAAATTTACTTTGAAACAAGGACTGCGGTTAAGGCTTCGGAATTCTTAACATTTTATATCATGATAAAGAGTATGACGGAATCGGGGTTCCGACCTGATGTAATCTTTCTTGAGTTTTCAGAAGAAATGCTAAACGAATTCAATAGCTTTTCCTATAAAACCAAATGGCAAGAATTAACATTTCATGAAAGTGAACTTTTGGACTTTTACCCAATGATCGTTGGAAAAACCAAACGAGATCTTATTGCAAAACTTCTTTTCCTTTCTTACAACTATCATATTTCACCCATCCAAACAATTTCAAATCTTATCACTGGTAAACGTGTTCAAAACGATGATTATTTTATCCAGTTAACAGCATCTTTAAATAAAAAAAGACCGTATTCAAAAGATGATATTGGATTTGAAGATGGAAAAATTCCAGAGGATATATACAAGGATAGAATCGAAGGGTATACTAATGGTCAAATAGAAATACTACTTAGAAATTTTACACTTTCAGAAACAGAGGTTAATTTTTTTGCAAAAACATTAGAATTGTCTGAAACATATAACATTCCTTTGGTTATATGGGAACCGCAGATCCATCCATACTTCCAATCCAAACGAAAAGAAATTACTGGTGGAAAATTGTTCCGCACCTATACTCAAAAGTTTGTCAGCCCAGAATCCAAAAATATAAGAACGGTTTCTCTAAACGAAGGCAATACGAATTGTAAAACATATACTGATAGTAGCCATGTTTCCCCAATTTGTGTTCCAGAAATCGCAGAAAAACTTATCGAAACTGCAAAAACAATACCGAATTTTAAAATCAATAAGTAGACCTATCGGTTCACTTTTTTGATTTTGTCCATTTTTATTTTGTTAGTTGAATTTTTTGGTGGAATCAAATCTAGAATTTTGAGAAGCTTAGTAAGAACTAGGAGTTTGAAATGATACAATCCAACTATTTTTCAACAAACGAAGACTTAAAGGAACATTTTTTTGATCTGATTGATTGGAACGAAATTGTATCAATCTATGAAAATGATTTTTTTGATTCCAAAGAATATCAAAAATCAAATCACCCACGACTAGAGATGGCTCCCTCATCCGTCGAAGAAGCTCTCGCTTTTTATGAGGAAATACTCAATTCAACGGGCGATATAAGTGGCAACTATGTTTCTCAAGTCGCCGGAGTAGTCGACTACAAAGGATTAAAATTTGAAGATGGATTTGTTCACCATCCAGAAGAGATGGTAGATGTAATTCGAAAGTATCATGATGCGGGACTTGGCCCTGTTGCATTCAAACGTAGGTATGGTGGCTTGGGCGTACCTAGTGTAATCAAAGCTATGATTGCCGAGATAATGTATAGATCTGATAGTTCTATCACAATTGCGGTCGGGAGTATGGGACTTGCAGCAATCTTGGAAGTCTGCGCTACAGAAGAAATGAAAGAAACATGGATTCCAAAAATCATTGACAATCGTTATACGGTAACAATGGGACTTTCGGAACCAGATTTTGGTTCAGATTTACCAAATATCACAACCAAAGCAGTAAAAGTGGACGATAAATGGTTGTTAAGTGGAACGAAAAGATACCAAACGATGGCATGCGGTGTTAACGGCGGACCTGGACTTACATTGACACTAGCAAGAACAGGAAACCCAGAAAGTGGAGCAAGAGGATTATCTTTTTTTATAGTAGAAAACAAAGATTACTCCGTACAAGGAATTGAGAAAAAATTAGGCATCAAAGCATCTGCTACTTGCGAAACGGTTTTTGAAAATAGTGAAGGCCATTTGGTGGGAAAGGAAGGGTTTGGACTCGTAAAATACGTGATGGGTATGTTAAACGGGGCACGACTCAGTGTTTCCTCACAAGGCACTGGAATTGTCACCGCCGCCTACGAAGAAGCTCTCAAGTATGCAAAAGAACGTATCCAATTTGGAAAACCGATCTATGAAATTCCTGCGGTGAGACGGATGCTCGACCGGATGGAAAGAGAACTTGCAGGCATGCGTTGTTTGATGGTGGAAGCAGCCTATTCCGTGGATAAATACTATTGGTATGAAGACGGACGAGCCCTCACCAATGAACAAACAAATGAAAAGAAGTTTTGGGAAAAAGTGGCAAATACTCTTACTCCTATTTCAAAATATTACAATTCTGAGATGTGCAATGATCTGGTTTATGATGGACTTCAAGTTTTGGGTGGAGCCGGATTTACGGAAGATTACGACCTTTCAAGATTGTATCGGGATGCAAGAATTACAAATATCTACGACGGTACTACCCAAATCCAAGTGAATGCGGCAATAGGTGGAGTGACCTCGGGGATGAGCCAAACGGGCATCTTTCGTGCCTATTTAAATCACTTAACAAGCACATATGAACCAAGTCCCATTTTGGTTGAAATCCGTGAGAGTTTTGAGTCGATTGTTGAGCTTTACAAAACGATCGAAAGCCAAGAGACAAGGGAAGCATTTAGTTTTGAGGTTGTTGAATCGGCGGCGCGTATCATTGTTTCCTATTTGATGGAACGAGCTAAAGTAAAATCAGTCCATAGAAAGGAAAAACGAGCATTACTTTGTGAAGGTTTTCACAGGGATAGTTTGGCAATCCTGTCTTCGAATTTTGTTCGTTTGCGGGAAGTTACAAAAGTTCTCCAACCGCAAATTTAGATCGTAAGAGATCCGAAACAAGAAGGAATCGATTCAACCGACAAGTTCCGAAAGATTCATTCCTTTTAAGTTTTCCAAAATTTGGAAAGATTTGGTGATCTTTTTTGAAAGTTCAAATCCATGTTTTGCTTCAGGATACTCCCGAGCAAGATACTTTAACCATTGTTTGACTCGGCCAGAACTATGTACATGTTTGGAATTGGATTCCATATCTTCTACAAAATTCTGCAAAAGGGAAACCACTTGGTTCCAATCCAATCGTTTGGAATCATTTGCTCGGATTTGGTTGGCAAGATTTGGATTGGAGATCGCCCCTCTTCCGATCATAATGTTCTCACAGCCCGATACGATTTTGCAACGTTTCGCTGATTCCACATCCCAAATTTCACCATTGGCAATTACAGGAATTCTGAGGTGGGCTTTGATCTTTGCTATCCATTCCCAATAGGCAGGTGGTTTATATCCATCGACTTTAGTTCTCGCATGCACAACAACTTCCTCTGACCCACCTGCTTCCAAGGCCAAAGCAGATTCGATTGCCAAATCTTTGGATTCATATCCTAACCGCATTTTACTGGTAACAGGAATTTCTTTTGGAACAGCCTTTCGTACAGATTGTACGATTTGAAATAAAAGATCTGGTTCTTTTAGAAGGATGGCGCCTCCTCTGTTGCGGTTTACAGTCGGTGCAGGACAGCCAAAATTGAGATCTATACCGTATGCGCCTAGTTTTGCGATCTTATCTGCATTTTCTGCCATACAAACGGGATCTGAGCCAAGAATTTGGACTTTCACTGGAATACCAGAACTCGTTCGAGATTTATTTTTTAATTCAGGTACTACTTGTAGAATGGAGGAGTCCGAAAGTAAATGTTGGTTGATACGAATGAATTCAGTTACACAAAGATCATACCCACCCATCTCCGTTAGGATCTTTCGCAAAAAATGGTCAAGAAGCCCCTCCATGGGTGCTAGGTAGATCTTCATTTTAAATCATTAAGAAATACCCCAATCTTTCCGCTATCTCTTCTGAGTGAATATACAAAATTTTATCTTTTTAGCTCCTGGAATCGTGTTAGTCTTTGTCACCTAGGACGAAAGACTAACACAAACGTATTACAAATTAAACCGCAGAAATTTCTTTTGTCTCTGGATTTACAAAACTAATCGCGTTGTCAACTAAACTCACCTGTGGTTCCAAGTAGATTTTTTTGGTTCCCATCAGTTTACCTGCATACGTATCCGGAAGGCTGTAGGCAATGATTCGTTTCCAAACCGATGCGAATTGTTTTACAAAACTTCCCGTATTGTAGTTCTGACCATATTTTGCACAGATTGCTTTGAGTCTTGGAGCTGCTTCTCTATAACGTTTTGCCGGCATATCAGGGAACATATGGTGTTCGATCTGGTGGCTGAGGTGTCCCGTCATCGTGTAAAAGAAGTTACTACCATCCAAGTTAGACGACCCTTTTAGTTGTCTTAAATACCACTGTGCCTTTGTCTCTCCTTGGATATCTTCTACAGAAAAGGATTCTGCGTTTTCTGTAAAGTGACCACAGAAGATGACGGCATAGGTCCAAAGGTTTCGGATGAGGTTCGCAATCAAATTGCCAAGTACCACCTTAGGGAAGTTAAGTCCCGCGAGTAGTGGAAAGAAGAGATAATCTTTAACCATTTGCAATTCAATCTTTTTGAAGAAGACTGCTTTGTAATCCTTAAGCGATCTTTTTTTCCTTTGTTTTTTTGGAATTTCCATGTATTCCACTCGGTAACCGTGAGCACCTACTCCCCACTGGAAGTTCATAGCTAGGAATAAATTTGTGAATGGTTGAGTCAAATGAGCTGGTTTCCATTTTTGGTCTTCCGTTAGGCGAGTAAAATTATAACCATAATCGTGGTCTTTCCCTAAAACATTCGTATATGTATGGTGCATATAGTTGTGATAAAACTTCCACTGTTTCGAATCAGAAACAATATCCCATTCAAAAGTTCGAGAGTTAAATCTTGAATCATTCATCCAATCATACTGACCATGCATTACGTTGTGTCCCAGTTCCATATTGTTTAAGATTTTGGAAGCTGACAGAAGTAAAGTTCCACATACAAATGAAATAGGTTCAAAACTAAAGTGGATGAGACCCCTTCCCAATACTTCTGTGTATCGGTATGCTTTGTAGATTCTTTTGATATGGTCCGCATCTTCCTTGCCAACCTTTGCCATAATTTCTGTTCTCAATTCTTCTACTTCTTTTCCGAAGTTTTCGATTTCTTCTTTGTTCAATTTTTTGCTGATCGTTTTCATTTGTTTGTCCTCAATTCCTTAGTTTTACGTAATATCATTTCCCTAGATCTGTTTGATCTAAGTTTATAGTTCCAATTCCAAAGCGTTTTCTGCCCTCGAAACACAGAGTTGGATGTTTTCTTCACCTAATTCTGATTTTTCGCCATTTGACAAATCTGTCACAAGCCCTGATGTTTTTTTACAAACACAAGTGTGGCAGATCCCCATCCGACAACCGCTTTGTGGAAAGATTCCCTGTTCTTCTAATTCATCTAACAGAGACTTCTCACCTTTTAATTGGATTGTTTTGTGGCTGAGGGAAAGTGTAACTTCAACAGTTCCTTCCTTTTTAACAGGATTTTGGATTTGTGTGGGTAACAAAAAGAGTTCCGATTTGATAGGATTGTTTGGGAATAGTGTCAATGCCTTTTGTTGCATTGGCCCTGGCCCACAAACATAAACGGATACTCCTTCCAAGTTTGGAACATACTTATGTACGATCTCATCTGTCAAAAAGCCAGAGCCATATCCTTCTTTTTTCTCATCAGAAAGAATGTATTGGATCTTTAAAAACTGGTTCTTTTCTTGGATTTTTTCTAAAGAAGACTTGAGAATGATATCCGCAGAAGTTCTCACAAAATAAAGAAGTGTCGCCTTCCCTTTGTATTGCGAAGATTCTAGTTTTTTGAGTATGGAATGGATTGGTGTGATTCCACTTCCACCAGCAAGAAAGAGTAAAGACTTGGGAGCGGACTCACCAACTGTAAACTCTCCGCTAGGTTTTCCCAGCTGAAGAATATCACCAACTTTAACTTTTTCGTTAAGGAAGTTTGAAACGAGTCCACCTTTCTGACGTTTAACGGTTATGGAAATCAATTTTTCATTAGGCGAAGAAGATAGGGAATAGAATCGAGTTACGTTTCTTCCCGCGATCTCTACCGTAACAGGCAGGTGTTGGCCTGCGGAAAATCCTTTCCACAACCAATTTGGGTTTAGAACGAAAGTCTTTGTGTCTGCGGTTTCCTCAGTGATTTTTACAACCTTGGCTTTGATCGTAGTCAAAGAAAGTTTTGGGTTGATTTCTGAGAGTAGGAATTCTGCCCACTCCCCTGGCTGAAGGGATTTTACAAAGTCCTTCGGTTGGTTGTAGATAAATGGAAAGGTTTTCATTTTCGCCTCTAAGTCTCTGTGAACAGTTGTTCACTTATTTATTAACAGTGTTAACTTACGCTGTTAGCTATGTCAATCCTAAAATAGTGCTTTTTTGTCCTTGCCTTAAAAAAAAAGTGAACAATCGTTTACTAAAGTTTCTTTTTCATGAAATCAGGCCTGCGCGACAGAAAGAAGCAACAAACCCATCAAAACCTACTGGATGCCGCCCTTAAACTCATGCAAGATGGCAAAGGGCTCGGTGAACTCAGCCTTCGAGAAGTCGCAAACCATGCAGGAATCGTCCCTGCGGCTTTTTACAGACATTTTAAGAGTATGGAAGAACTGGGTTTGGCGTTAGTAGACCTGAGTGCCGTACGCATCGCAGAGATTCTCAAAGATGCAAGACAGAAGCGCGCCTACAAATCGGCATTGCAAACCTCACTCGGGATCTATTTTGACTATGTAGCGGAAAATCCCGCCCTATTTCGCTTTATTTCGAGGGAGAGGGTCGGTGGGAATTTCAATATCCGAGAAAAGATCCGCGCGGCAATGGACCAGATTGCTTCGGAAATGGCAAAAGATATGCGAATGCCCAAATTCCTTCCGCCTGCTGACATCGAACTGGCATCAGAATTGATCGTTTCTCTATCCTTCCAGATGGCGCCCGAATTTCTCGACGCAATGGAGGAAAAGCCCAGCAAATCAGAAGACAAAAGAATCAAATGGAAGACCTTAAAACAACTGCGATTGGTTTTTATCGGTACAATTCGGGGGAGAAGGAGGAAACCAGCTAACAAGAAAATCTGAAGCAAAACTATGAGATCTTTCTTGAATCCTTAAGACCACGTCAAAATCCTAAAAAGACCAAACACAAGACAGACTTTACTGTCCACAAAATTGTCCGAATCCAATTGCTTGCGACTAAATAATTTATTTCCTCAGTCTTTTTTCCACTCCTTCCCAACCGGTTGTGGATCGGGACTTGGACAAAAAACGTCGAGATCCAAATTGCTAAAACAAGAGATAATAGAATTATATATTTTATTTCCGGCGAAAGATAGACAAGGAATCCAAGGCAGAAGAGTTCGGTTAACATTGGTGGAATCACAATGCAACTAATCCGCAAACTATGGCTTTGGTGGAATTTTAAAAATTGAGACTCGTCGATTTGGTGGAAGCTAGGATAGTGGACAACTTGGATTGTCCAAATCAATCCTACTAAAATCAAACCTGCGACGTTCTGAGACCAAAACAAATAGAAGGGAAGATCGGTTGTATCCAAAATTTACTCTTCAGTTGATCCTTGGAACTAGGCTCGATCGGGTTCAAAAAAAGCGAGGTTTTCTGGTCCTTCATGGACCACAATCCGACGAACAATTCCTTGCGAATTCTCAACTTCCTGTTTCAAACCATGGAAAAACCACCTGGCTACATTTTCAGAAGTAGGATTGATTCCTTTAAAATCGGGGTGTTCGTTGATGAGGATGTGGTCAATGGAATGGACAAGTTCCGTAAGTTTAGTTTTGGCTGTGAGAAAATCATAGGAAATCCCATCGGGGCGGATATTTGTTTTCCCCTCCAAAAAGACCTCCACCTTCCAGGAATGACCGTGAATCGGCTCATCCGATCCATCGGGAAAATAGTCGTAGAGGTAGTGGGCTGACTCAAACCGTCCTTCGATCCGGATATAAAATTTACCTGATTCTTCCGCAAACATTCCATTGACGAATAGAGCAGAGTCTATTATTTGTATAGTAATTTCCGTTTCAGGGGTATTTTCATGACCGAAGCAACAAAACCACGTTTTTTTAAAGAAATGACTGTAGGAGATGCAATTGCCCTCCACCCAGAAGCTGGCCTTGTTTTCTCTAGCTACCACTTAGGTGGATGTTCCCACTGCTCCATCAATGAAGTAGAAACCATCGAACAAGTTTGTATGGGTTACGGAGTGGAAGTGGAGACTTTGATTGATTCTTTGAACAATCTTTTTTCAGAAGAGTAGTTTTTTAAAATTCTCCGTCGCCCTTCGGTACACTTCGTTACTCAGGGCTCTGTTGGCTGCTGTCGGGTTCGTGGAGTTTGGTGGGGACTTTGGCGGAGTTCATCTTAGAGGCCTTTCTAAGGCTATGTTTTCTTAGTTAGTTGGGCGAGTCCCGTACAAAACTAATTCGCATGCTAGTCCAATTCTTATGCGTTAGAACTCTCTTACGTAATCTCCGGGACCGGGCTACTTTGGGGTTCGCTTTTCGCTCCCGCCCCCCACCACTTTTCCCAAAAGAAAAAATGGTGGGAGGCCAAGCCCGTCGTATCCCTCTCGCTAAGCTTTGAGTATACAAAATCCTTTATAAAATACTTAATTTCACCCTATACAAGCAGAAGAAGAAGTAAGAAATAAATAGAATAGAAAACAATAAGTCTCCCAGTATTTTGATAAAAACAAACATTCCAGTATATTTAACTATACTAATTTATGGGGCATATAATAAATCGAGTCGAGTACTTGCATTAGTCGTTGCAACAGAAATCTAGGTGGATGATAAAAAGATCATAGCAGTTAAGGAATTTTTTAATACTCTACATGCAGTTTGGATTGAGGAATCTTCTTAAAGGATCGAGCCAATCAATATAAGTGCAAATTGTACTTAAATAAAATTATAAGCTCAGAAGTTTTTAATACTAAAATTACTATTTACATAATTTCCCAAAAATAGATATTCTTAACATGAGAACTCAATACAGCAAGAAGGAAAAAACTGTCATGAAAAACCTGAATATTTTTTATTGGATTACAACGGGGCTCGTCTTATTTTTTTTATTGCCTGGATCTGTTATGAATATAATGCAAACCGAGGATTGGCTTGAAGTTTTCAAACAACTTGGTTATCCCTCTTACTTATTGCCTTTTTTAGGTATGGCAAAAATTTCTGGATGTATTGTGATCTTAATTCCAAACCTCAGGCGATTGAAAGAGTGGGCATACGCTGGACTTGTTTTCGATATTGTCGGAGCGATTTATTCCGCATTCATGGCCGGGCCTTTTGACCCAAGAGTTTTGTTTATGATCCTTCCCCTATCTGCTATTTTGGGATCTTATTTTTTTTGGCATAAAAAAATAGGAACGTAATCCAAAGTTTGTTGAGATTGTTGGATGTTAAAAAATTGCAAGGAATTACTTTATCCGTTTCATCACCAATAATCTAGGAGATTTCGTTTGAACAGAAAAACATTTTTACTCTCTTTACTTTTGGCTGGGACACAGAACAAGTTAAGGAGCAAATCCCTTTCTAAAAACAAAGGACATGTATTGGTTTTAGGTGCGGGGATGAGTGGGCTTGCTGCTGCAAAAGAGCTCTCTCAAAATGGATTTTCTGTTGAGGTAATCGAAGCTAGGAATCGGTTAGGTGGGAGAATTCATACAAATTTCGATTGGGGATATCCGCTCGAATTGGGCGCTAGTTATATCCATGGAGTGCAAAAAAACCCGATTGTCGAACTCAGTAAAAAAGCAAATTCACCTCTCCTCCAACCACCTGAAGAGAATGTGGAGTTTTGGTCCCAAGGGAAATCTTTGCAACAGCCAGCGATTACAAAAATGGAAGAGAAGGTTGCGGATCTTATTTCTTCCCTGGAATCTAAATCGGATTCCTATTCCGCTACTCTCAGTTTTTCAGATTTGTTACGTAAGGAAAATTCAAATTTAAAGGGAATAGAACAAGACTTATACGAATGGATGATATTGGCGACGGAAGCGGCTGTTGCCTTTGATTTAGAAAACCTATCAGCCAAGACACATTTGGAGGAAGGAGAAACCTTCCCTGGTCCCGATATGGTATTCTTAAATGGATATGCTTCTTTATTGCCTTACCTTTCCAACGGTCTTAAATTACACTTAGGTGAAGAGGTGACTTTCGTTAAACAAACACAATCTGGAGTTCGATTTCAATCGAAAAACAAATCTTGGGAAGGTGATTTTGCTGTCATAAGTATACCGTTAGGTGTATTGCAAAAGGGAAAGATTCATTTCGAACCAGGATTATCTCTTGCGAAAAGAAATTCACTTTCTCGATTGAAAATGGGTCTTTTAAACAAACTCTATTTAGAGTGGGATGAGCCCTTTTGGAATCCACAATTAGGAACAATCGGTACGCGTCAGGAAAAAAGGGACTTTCGATATACCATATCGCTCTTACCAAACTACCAAAAGTCTACGTTGCTATCTTTTGTCGCAGGAAAGTTTGCAAAGGAATGTGAAAGTTTTTCAAATAAAGAAATCGAAACAGTATTTTTGTCTCGAATGGAGAAAGAGCTTGGAAAGAAAATTCCAAAACCAAAACGAGTTCTTTATACACGTTGGTCGGAAGATTCTTACGCTTACGGTTCTTATTCTGCTTTTGCGATCGGGAGTACGGGAAACGATATGGATGTTTTAGGAACACGAGAAAACCGTTTGTTTTTTTGTGGGGAACATACATCGCGTTCCCATTATGGATATGTTCATGGAGCCTATCTATCGGGATTACGTGTCGCTAAAGAAATTCAAGAATGACAGGCAAGTCACTAGAGCGACACCTGCATCTATAATCCGCTTTGAACGATGAACTCTCCGAATTGAATAAGGCTTCCTATGCAGCCAAAATCCAATTGAGTATCAAAGGATTGCATCATCTTCACCCATCACGATTCGATTACAACGTAAGAGAACTTCTTGGAGTTCGGAACCAGAAGTTTGCAATGGGTCTATGGCTTTTATGAGTTGGGTTCTCAACTTATATAAATTCCTTCTATCAGTTGAACCGAGCGCCCGCATCATGATTTCGATTTTTTGCTCATGGTCATCCGATGGATTTAACCATTGATTGAGCTCCTTACATTGGTGGCAGACTCCATTTTTATTAACCAGGGCGCATCTGTTTTCATAGATATCGCTCAGAATTTCTCGTGAACTCGAGACCATATGTTTTACACTCGCATAAGACTTGTTTAGGATTAATACAATCTCTTTGGTTGAAAAATCATAAATATCTTTTAAGATTAACGCAATTTGCTTTTCAATTGGTAAATTTTTTGCCATACAAGTAAAACAAGTATCGATATGTTCTTTAACTTCATAAACCCCAGATGGAGATTCTGACCTAGTGAGAAGTATCTTTTGAGAAAGACTTGGATTTTCCATCACCAATCGTTTTGCTTCCTCACTGACATCAACTTTCCAACGTTTACTATGCTTTTGTCTATTAAATGCTATATGAGTAGCAATTTGAAAAACCCATGTTTTTAAAGAAGATTCTCCGCGGTATGTAGCGAGCTTTTCATAGGCCTTTAAAAAAGTATCTTGAGAGATATCCTCTGCATCAGAACGATTTGCAGTGATCCGATACAGATAAGACTTCAACTGTGCTTCAAACTCCAAAAATAAACTTTGGAATTTATCTTTGGAGACTACCGAAGTAGTCTCCACAATTTGTTTTCCATTGAGTCCGTTCATATCAATTCGCTCTCTCAACGCTTGGAGTTAAAGATGTTGGTCGATTCTCCGACTTGCACATGTTATTGTCTCTTGGTCTTTCACCAAAACGTATTCCACCAGTTTCTGTTAAGGCTAACAAATCATGATCCTCGTTGCAAACGGAAACGGGAGCCCATACAGAACAACCAGTCTCTGAAATATCTTTTTCGATTCCAACTTCTAAAGCGCAAGGAGTAAAGCCAAATGCATCGACCAGTTCCTTTTGTTTTGTATGAAGGGTTACAAATTTTTTATCCTCATAAAAAATAGCCTCAAAAGCCCCAGGAACCACTTTTGATGGACTCAAGACTTCGTATCGCCCGAAGGTACGAAAGGAGAAAACAGGCATTTTCCCCAAGGGATCGAGACTGAGAGTAAAGTCCAAAGTCCAGCGGTCCTTCTCAAAACTAAACTTTCTTTGTCCAAATGTTTGCCCATAAGCGTACGGTTTTGGATCCGCATACACACCATGCAAACTTTTAAATGGATTTGTTGGAGTTTGGCACAAACAAAGAGTGCTCAAAAAAACTAAGCCCAGAAAAGAAATTCGAAAATTTTTCATCACATTCACCTCATTGAATTTCTGTTTCTGACAAATGAACCCAAGGAAACGGACGTCGTTTCGGAATTTTTTTTTAACCCGAAGAAAAATTTTAAACCAAATTTGCCAATTTAGATACTAGTCGTTCGTTACACAACGAACAGGCCGGGTATTTGCTTTTGGCAAATTGCTCATATCACCCGTGTTGAAGTACGTTAAAAAGGCGTTAACAGCATTTGATTGATTGGATGTTGATGTCCAATACTGAGTACTCTGTGTATTAGGAAAAAAGTTCGAGATAAAAGGTGTACCGGCCTTAGAATAGGAAACTAAACTTTGTAATTCAGTAACATTTGGCAATCGCCATTTTTTATTCGAGGTTGAGAGATTTTCGCAGATGGTTCAAATAGTATCTATGCAAAAATTAGTTTGAACACGCGCTTATATTCGCAATTGTCGTGCATGTATATCCTGGTTCAATTGCGCAGACATTACTGCAGCCGTCTCCATTTGACAAATTCCCATCATCACAGGCTTCATAAGATGCTTTGAAGGAGTTTCCACATACATTGCAGTCCGCTATTACGTTTGTTATATTGCTTCTACCAACAATACCAGAAGCTGCATTAGTGATACCGCAGGTTACCCCACTTGGTTTCGATAATACAGATACAGTATAAGAAGCATTATTTTTTAAAGTCGTAGCAAATGTAAAACTTCCTAACGAGCTTCTTGCAAGGTTATTTGCATTATTTAGTTGTAATGTGATTGTTCCACCGTTAAGATTCCCAGTTATACTTCCACCGATTGAGTGAAATGTATCGGTCTCTGTTGCTGTCGTAGCTGCATTGCCTATACTACCCGTAGAATTCAATAATGCTAAGATTGTAGCTACGGAAAAATCTGATGAGTTTTGATCACTTTTATTTTCAAAAATACAACCTAAAAATTGAAAGAGTATCACGATTGTTATGACTAAACGAAACGATTTAATTGGTCCGAACACTTTTACCCCGTATTACAAACGTATGCCATCTAACATTTATTCTTTCATTTTTGTCAATTTAAAAATCAAAAATAAGCAGAGCTGAAATCTTCTTTGCCTTAATATTTAATTTGTTCCTTTAAGAAAAAGCTACACCTACATCACTCTTTTCACACCATTCGGTGTTCAAGACAATCGCATATGGAAGAGAAACAGACACCGTGGAACCGCTGATCCTAGCATTGTAATCTTTATTCAATCCATTGGAAGCTCCTAAAAATCCAAACGACAACAAACGATTTAACTCAACAGGATCACTGCACCTAAAATCGTCATCTCCTAAGATAGCTTTCAAAACAAATAGATTTGAATATGTATCGGACCGAGGATCGCAATGGTTGTTTAATTCATTTTTTTGACAATGCGATGAAACCATGAGAAAAGAAAAGAGAAAAATCAAACGAATTTGTGATTTCATCATTAGCATCTGATTCCATCTTAAATACTTTTATTGATTCTTCAAATCAATTTATTTTCAATTGTAAGTTATAAAAAAAGATCTTCCATTAAAGTAAATATCTTTTGGCAGGAAATTTTGACTTACTTATTTATTGTTGCCATCACTCAAATCAATGGACGACTTATTTCAAAATTAAGTCTAGGTACATGTCAGATTTCCTCAAGGTGGGAAATCTATACTTGAAAATACTTAGATAGTAAGTATAAATTTTTTAGTTTTATTAATAAGTTATTGACTTTTTCCAAAAACAAGCGAAACACTCGTCCACGAGGTTTCGCACATATGAAACATTTCTATAAATTGATGATATTACTTTCTTCGTTGTTTTTATTTGCTCTTTCTCTCTATGCTGATGCAAAATTCAATGTAGGCGATCGAATCGAAGTCTACGATGATAAAACAAAAAAATCTTTCAGTGCAGTCATCCTTAAGAATCAAGCTGACGGATACTTAGTGCACTATGATGGCTATTCAGATAGCTATGATGAAGTAGTTCCTTTTGCAAGAACCAAAGCAATGTCAGAGTTAGAGGGTGTCACATTTATAAAATCGATAAAGAAGAAATCAGTTGTCATCTCAGGGAATCTGAAGTCTGGAAATGTTTTGGAAGATTTGGAATGGGCGGAGTCAAGTAGTATGGCTTGCTGGCCTGGAATTCGTAACATTGAGTTTGAAGGGAAGCAAGTATATTATTGGACCGACCTCCCGAAGCGAAGTACTATGGTGATCACGGTAAAACCAAAAAACTCTAAAACACGAATTAACGTATTTGCTTTTAGTGGATTTGATCCCAAATATATTCCACCCAAAGTTTATGGTGCTGTTAGTTGTGAAGCCTCCCATCCCTCCTACGTTGGGGAGCCAGATTTTAGCAAACCAAGCGAACCTCAATCTGTAGAACTGAGAGCTGTCGGAAACCCATATAGAGTATTCATTGGTGTTTCCGGTGCACGAGATGTTCTCGAAGGGGATTACGAGTTGATTGTTGAAGTTAGATAGGAATGCAAACACTTACCTATTCTGATGATAATCTTAGATAGAAAGCCAACTGAATGCCAAGACCAAATTTCACGACTAGAATACAGTTTGGGTATTCGGCTGATTCTAGGATTTTTGCACACTTGGCTATCGAATAAAACCAAGGATCGACTTAATGACTTTGGGATCATTCAAAAGGGCACTGTGTTCATAAGTAGTTAGTATAGACTGGTATACCAATGGTTCAGGAGGAAGAGAATTGGCATAAGAAACAGATCCATCTCCCATTTCTTTAGGAGCGATTTCAAGGTCCCAGTAAAAATTCTTTTCATTCGAATTAAGATTTGGCTGTCTTTCCAGCTTCGTCATCGCTTTTCGAACCAGTAAGTTATTCCCATGAATCACTAACATCGGAAGTTTGGATTTCAACAAATCTTTGCTAGGTGTTAAACTCTCCCGAAATTTCCAAGAATTATTTAAATTGATTTGAAATTCCTCATCGGACGGTATGTCAGCAGGTTCACATTTTTGTGCGTAAAATCCAAGATGATTTTCCTTCCAAACTTTTCCATCGTATAAGTCCAGTTCTAAGGTCTTACCTTGGCTGTCGACAACAACATCTTTCGAATCCCAGGTATTGAGCCTTGGAAAAAATCCATAAACCGTTTCATAGCGAGCAATCATACATGGACTTTGGATCTTGGAATTAATGCCAGTACCAACTCCCACATGTAAGTCCTTCATATAACCTATCCCACCTCGAAAGGGAACTCCCACAAATACAACCTTTTGCACTAAACTTGGTTTTAAATTGATTGCGGACAGGGAAAGCATTCCCCCCATGGAATGCCCAATAAGGATTGGCTTTCTTTGGTATTTTTTTCCAATTTCTTCAAGAAATTCAATCAGTTGGTCTCTTGAATCTAAATTCTTTTTCCTCCAATCATACGAGAAAACGTAAAAGTCAATTTCATCCTGTTCCGACATTGCTTTTAGCCAGGGTGCATAAACCGCGACATCAATTAAATAGGGAACTGCCGTAATTCGATCTAGCGCTCCGTTTGGCTTTAGTTCCCTCGATTCGCCACTGAGCCTGAGATCAGGAGTAGAAAAACCCAAAGCTGTTGCTGCATCCAACCATCTTAGATCTCCTTTGTCATCAATCAGTTTAGAGCCTTTGATGCCAGGAACAAAAACAATGGGAAGGTTGAATCTATTGGAATTCGATATCACAACATTTTCATTTAGGTGTTTTGGTAGAGAGGCCCTGCAGTTGATTAAAAAGAAAAAAAGCGTAAAAAATTTAGAGTACATACGTAGATGATTGCTTCCCATTTCCACTTACTCTAGTTCATCCTTCGCTTGCTGACTAGCCTTTTTCCAAATCGTATCGATCCTTATTTCGGTCGATTCAAAGCATTTGAAGATTGGAGTTGAGCAGATAATTTTCGAAATTTGGATTCAGGAAGGCTTGCCCAAATCTCGTTCTTTGAGAATTTTAATCCTATTGAGATTTTGGAGTGATTGCCAGGGTATGCTTCTGAGTATCGATGCTAACTCAGATGTTTGATCACTTCCGAAAGAAATGTGTTTATCAGATTAGTATGGACGCTAAAAACAATCATTCTCTCCATCCCGTATACCACTTGTTTGGTGATTTAACATCGCTACAAACTAAAAAACGAAAACGTATTCTTTCAGATTTTGGCTATGATCCTAGTTTGCGCCGCCCTTTAGAAAAAATGGAATCAGGATCTTGGAATCAAAACAACCTAAAGCTCCTAAAAAAAATATTTGCAGATCCCATGTATCGAAAATTCGTTCTGCATTTGAAATCCATAAACTCATCCTTTTTTATTTTTTTCTCGCTTTTATCGGAACGAAAATTCCGTCCACGAATCAGTTTCAATTTTTTGAATGACGTAATTCAAATTCCAAATCGAAGTCAGGAGGAACTACTCAATATAATTCAAATTTTGGAAGAAATTCAAATTCTGACAAGTGCTAGGTTACCGCAGTCGGTTTCCGATCTGATTGCTATGGAACAATCTCGCATTGAAAATTTGGCTAAAAATTCATTTACAGAATCTATTTTCTTTTATCCAGATCCTCCGTTCGAAGGAGATGTTTGGATCCAACCCATCCAATCCAATTTGGCTCTCTTTGAAGAGGGAAAACGGCAACACAACTGTGTATACGACTATGATAAAAAAATTCGTGAGGGTAGATTTTATCTCTATCATATCACTGGAAAGGTGCCGTGCACTGTGTCCTTCTTAAAGATAGACGAGGATTGGTATTTTGACCAAATTGCTGGCCCTTGTAATAAACCCGCCGACCCGGATACCTACCATCGTCTAGAGGCTTGGAGGTTGCGCCATGGAATCCTAATTTTAGGAGATGTTTTCCGTTTGGGCAAAGCACCTACTTGGATGTTAGATTGAGATTAATCTCACTTGGATCAAAATCTATTTTGAGGGGTAATCCAAAGGAGCTGAGAACATGTTTCTCAAAGCTTCGATCGGGTAAGATTCGCTGTAATACAGGCAAAAATTTACTCATTCCACCAATCTTATAACGAAAGCAAGGTTTCTTTTCATTCAAAACTCCCTCGATTGTTTTGGCAATTGAATCTTTAGAGCTTCCAGTCAAAGATTCCGATTCCATTTTTTTATGAAGGATTTTGCGGTATTTCGAAAATGGTTTCACAGATGTAGACACTATCTACTTCGCAATATCGCGTCAAGTGAGTATGTAGAGATTCTCACTTGAGTTTTTAGAAAGGATGTTAGAAATGTCTAAGGAAGTTTGAAATTTTACTACGAATAACTTTTTAAATCAAACACAAACAGGATACTGGATTGATCGGAACTACCTACCTAGAATATTTTTGATTTTTTAGATCCGAGAACCAAACACCAAAATGAACGAAAAGAATAAAATTTTTTTATTTATCATACTTTCCACTTCCTTTTCGTTTTTTTTTGGGATTGTCCAAATACAAAAAATTCATAAGAAAAATCTTACTGAATTAGATCTAGAGATCGCCGAACAGAGATTTAATGACTTAGAATTTCATTTTTATGGCGATTCGGGTTTCAAATGGCTTCAGATCGAAGATTTAAAGTCTAAAGATTTTTCCGACATCTCCTGCTCCTATCCTGGAAATGAATTTGATCCAAATTTTTCTCTCTTAAAAAATTCGGGTGTGATTACAATTCAAAAAGAGAAATGTTATTATCTATTCCCATATGCACTTTCTTATATTCTGTATTTTCCAACTCTCTTTGGTGGACAAATTGGAATCATAATATTTCAACATATCCTCGTTGGTTTCATTCTATATTGGATGTACAACATTGGAAAAATTATAAAATTAGAACTTTGGAAAATTGTTCTCTCAATGATTCTAATTAGATTTGGAACATCTTATGGGATTTCTGTTTTTGATTTAGAGGAACATATACTTTCTGGTTTTTTATTTACTTTTGCAGTCTACAGATTGCTGATAAAATCCAATAGTTTTCAAATTTGGCTCAGTGGGTTTTTGATAGGGTTCCTATTTTTAATTAGGCCAGAAACATTGGTGAATTTATTTATTTATGCATTCTCTATTTCCTATCTTTCAAAAAATTATGATGTTAAAACACAACGAAGTAGAATCGGATATGGAATCTTTGGTATAACCTCAAGTATTTTTTCTATTTGTTTGCTCAATCAAATATTGGTTAATCACCCTTTGGGAATCAAAGCCTTTGATCCGATACACTATGTTTCGTTTGGTGAGAGAATTTCAGGGCTCATTCGAAATCTATTTTTTTATTCTCCATTTTACTTTAATCCTCTTTTTTTTCAAATGCCAATACTAGCTTTTGCTTTGTTGGATTTTCGATTCAAAAAATATATAAAATACACTCCAGAAATTAAATTCCTTTTTTCCTTTCTTTATGCAATCCCTATCTTAGTATTAGTAGCGCCAACATCATCTACATACTATCTAGGCCTTAGGTTTATTTACTATTTGTATCCGATTTTGGTTCTATTGACTCTTTATGTGGTTGATTTAGGTTCGCTAAAGAAAAAAGTATTATTCTTCTGTCTCTTCACATGGAGCTTTATTACTTTTTTAATAAGCCTAAAGGTATCTTTTTCTATCTACAAAGGATACGATTTGAATTACAAATCACTACAATACCATAGACAAAACCTAGTTTTAGTTCGTGATATTGGAGCACTCATGAGTCTTTCTGATCTCTATTTAAAAGGTAAAAATATTCTTGTTTTTGATGATCTTTCTTTCATCGAGATAAGCCAAAAAGTCAAAGAGAAGTATCCAAATTCTGATATTAGCATCATACAAAGTCAATATTCTAGTAAACCAGACGATTCAAATTTCTTATCCAAAGAGTATGAAATAAAGTCCAAATTTGAAAAGTCCTCTATTAATATTCATACCTATAAGCCATTAGACTAATGGTCTTTCGTCGCAAAAAATACGATAGATGGAACTTTCACTTTGGTGGGAGCTCTCAATATGCACTAAAAAGATTGTGGGATGGACGGTTGATACCCATATGAAAACTTCTCTCGATATAAGAGACTTTGAAAATGCCGTTGAAAATTGAATACGCCTTGCGCGACGGGTATGTTTACCAAAAACGATCTTGAGATCCACCAAACAAATTTTAGAGGGACATAGTTTTCCCGATCACTTCCATTCAATTTTTGTTATGGATCTCAGTTCAAATGAGCAATCTGTCGCGCATAACGGGAATCATTTCTGGATATGGGGGCTTGGTTGTGGAAAAAAACTTATGAAATTCCTGTGTGGTGAAAGCAAATAATTGTAAGCCCCACGCCCCGCCTCTGTTAGAGGATCATCACCTAAAATATATTACGTTATAATTACATCTGACATCCGAAAGAGGAAACGAAAAAGAGAATTGAGTAAGCATATTCACATAAATCGTTGCTTATTAGGTGATATGCACTCGCTATTTTCTGATTTCTTCTTTCACCTTTTGGCTAAGCAATACTTTGATTAAGGATTGATAAGGAATATCTTGTTTATTTGCTAAATGTCTTATTTGGTCTAATAAATGTTCAGGAATACGCAGTGATATTGTTTTTGTAGTTGGTTTTAGATTCGGAAAATTACCTTTTTGTAATTTATTATAATTCAGATATTCCGAAGAATCATGCGAAAGCCAAAAGTTGCGCTCTTCAATTTCAGTTTGTCTTACTTGATGTTTTTTCCAATTTTTCTCTGAATTTCCTTTTTCCCAGTCAAAACAATGGACTTTCTACTTCCGTGGATCATTTCGGTGTCAGTATCGCGAAAAACGGGATATATACCCGTTAGGAGTTCACCTACAGAATCGGAGTTGGTAGCAATATTTATGACAGAGCTGTTGGAAAATTTAAAAATATCTAGAGGATAACTCTCGGAGAAACTGCCGTCCGCTCACCCAACCAAGCCGCTAGTATCGTATTCTTAAGTTATATATTGACAATTTAACATATTGTAATACGTTAGACGAATGAGAAAAATTAAGCTACTTTTTTATGTTATTTGTATTTTGACGATGATGCAATGTGGATCGCCGATTTCCCCCCGTGAACAATGCTACAAAGAAGAGTTTTGTGAAACCGCTGGTGGCGATTGTTTGATCGGAACTTTGTTTATCACGTCTTTATTCTCACCTTCTTCTGGTTCGTCTAGCTCTAGTAATGTCGGTACTACATCAAGTGAGTTTGAATCAAATGATAATTTTGTAAATTCAAGTTTTCTATTTCCTAGCAACACATCCCTTTTTACGGGACGAGCAGGTACAATCTCGTCTGCTTCTGACGTAGATATCTACGTAGTTAGTTTTACTTCAAGTTCTGGACCGAGTACAAGAGCTCTGTATCTAAGCAAGGTTTCGGGTGCTGCAACATGTAACGCCTACGCAAGATCTTCCCAAACATTTGCCGCAAACAATACGATAGACGGAACGTTTACTTCGCTAGGAGCTCTTACATCCTCAACTAGGACAATTACACAAAATTTATCCGATTCATCCTTCATATATATTTTATGCTCAGGAAATAGTGGAGATACATACGAAATCCGAGCTGGTATCGACTTGGCAAATAGCAATAGCAGTTCCCTAACTTCCCTTTCCAATATTTTACTATTATCCTGTGTAGATGCAAAAAGGTCTTGTATAGCATATTGTGATAGCAAACACGCTTTTTAAAATTACATGTCGCTCCTTTTCTTAAGGAGCGCAGAAAATTAGAATCCAACTACGTTTATTCATTTCGATGACATGTTCATAAAAATGATTTACAAAATTTGAAAAAAAAAGATCTATGAATTATGAAGTGTGCGTGGAAAAAAATAAGGTTCCTTCCTCTATTTCTTTCCGCAGTGCTTTTGTCTTTGCTTGTTACCAGCTGGTTCTTAAAACCAGTAATAAGTGCTAGTTTTACAACACTTTGTATTTCTGACGAACCCATCACAAGCCAAAAGATTCCTTTTACTTACGGAAGTTCTAACGAAGAAAAGTCAAAAGAAACGTTTCAGGTAACAACATCTTGTTCTAACTTTCAAAATCCAAAATCAGGCAAGTACTTTGCAATAATAGATAAAGGAATCTCCTTTTTAGAAAAGGAAAACTCACCAAAATTTCGTTTTGCGACGTTTTTTCCCTTTAAAAAATTCACCGATTGCACACCAGCTAGAGCCCCTCCCTTTGTTTAATTCCTAACTTTAAATCCCTTTGGTATTTGTTTAAAGTTTCTCTCGATCTAGATTCGAGAAAGGAGTTAAGTTATATGGACTTTCCCATATTTCATTTAGACTTCATGGGCAATCGAATGCTCATAGCAGTCATCGCAATTTTACATGTTCTTATCAATCATTCTTTAGCCGTTGGTCTCGCACCGCTTGTTACCTATCTTGAATACTTAGGTTGGAAAAATAAATCGCAAGAAATGGATCATTTTGCCAACCGTGTTATGTTTGTTGGATTTGTGATTACAACTTCGCTCGGTGCCATGACTGGCGTAGGTATCTGGCTTTCAGCGAGTCTTGTGAGTCCTGCTTCGATCGCAAGTTTAATCAGAGTCTTCTTTTGGGCATGGTTTGTCGAATGGATTGTATTCGTAACTGAAGTTGTTCTTATCCTAATCTATTTTTTGACTTGGAGAAAATCACTCCGTTCCGAAGAGGCAAAACGAAAACACATCAAATTTGGTGTTGCCCTTTCCGTCTTCTCTTGGATTACCATGGCGATTATCGTCGCGATTCTCAGTTTTATGATGGATCCCGGCAGTTGGAATCAAACAAAGTCATTTGCTGATGCAGTGTTTAATCCTGTTTATTTAGCACAATTGGCATTCCGCACGCCATTAGCAATGTTTATGGCTGGTGCCGTCGTACTACTGTTAACTATGTTTTTCACAACTAAAGGGAGCACATTCAGATCATCTGTGACCAGAATTACATCTATCTGGATCCTAAGCTGGTCTATATGGGTCGTTGTCGGATCTATATTTTATTATAGCGTTATACCAGATATGATGGTGAACAATTTGTCTGTAGCAGTCGGTACGATGGAGTTTTCGAATTGGTACGATAGTTTGCTCATCGCCTTAGGCATTGGAGTAAGTTGTATTGTAGCAATCGCTCTCTATTCACTCACGGGAAAATCCTTGCCACTTGCTGTCTCGGTCCTTCCAGTTCTTTTATCGTTTTCACTATTGACCGTCTTCGAAAGAGCTAGAGAATTTATACGAAAACCTTTTGTGATTGGAAACTATATGTACTCGAATATGTTCCGCGTTGAAGAATATCCTCTTTTGCAAAAGGAAGGAATCCTAAAACATGCAACTTATGTGAAACATAAAGAAGTAACAGAAGAAAATATGGTCGAAGCAGGTAAAGATGTCTTTCTTCTGACGTGTAGTCGTTGCCATACTTCAAACGGTATCAATTCGGTTGTGGCTAAATTTCAAAATATGTATGGTTCTGCCGAACTGAATCCGGACGCGATGGTTGCTTATATACAAGGTATGCATAATGCACGTTATTTTATGCCACCATTCCCAGGATCAGAAATAGAGATGAAAGCACTTGTCACTTACATCAAAAAAACTAAAGAATATCCGATACCCACAGAAGGTGCCCAAGAGTCTGGAGTTTCTATCTCGATCCAAAGGGGAGTTCAATGAATATCTTAAATTTTATTTTAGCTTCCGTTCCAGTCCCTAAGGACATTCCACTTCCCTTACCAGCACCAGAATGGTTGCTCGTAGGTGTTCTTGTATTTTCTTTTCTTTGTCATATCATCTTTGTCAATTTGATGGTAGGAGGAACCCTATTAACTTTCTTTTCTCAGTTAAAAGGATTGAAGGATAAGGAATATGATACTTTGGCTCATGAAATTGCTAAAACAATAACAGTAAACAAAAGTTTGGCGGTTGTTATGGGTGTTGCACCTCTTTTAGCAATTAACACTTTGTATACCGTCTACTTTTATTCAGCAAACGCTCTGACGGGACTCTTTTGGATCGCAATTGTCCCGATGGTTACAGTTGCTTTTCTTTTGACCTATCCCCATAAGTATCTCTGGGAGAAATTGCAGAACAACAAAGGATTGCATATTTCAATGATTGCGGCGGCAAGTGCTATCTTTTTGTTCATTCCCCTCATATTTCTTACGAATATTAACTTAATGTTGTATCCGGAGAAGTGGGGAACGATCACTGGATTTTTTTCCGCCATGTTTTTACCGAATGTGTTTCCGAGATACCTTCACTTTATCTTTGCATCCCTCACAGCAACTGGTCTTTTTTTGTTTTTTTTCTTTGGCAGGGAGACATATCCTTTTGAGAAAAAATTCCAAACTTTGACCCGTTTTGACGTTCGCAAGCGGATGTATTCTTTAGCATTTATGGCAACCTTACTTCAATTTATTGCTGGTCCTTTGGTGTTACTAACCCTGCCAAGCAATGCAATGAGTTGGAATTTGATTTTTCTTCTGATTCCAGGAATTCTACTGGCACTTTGGGCTCTCTCTCTCTTATGGAAAGGAATTAATGCAAACGCTCAAGAGATAGGAAAAGACTTCGGTAAGGTGGTTGGATTATTATCCATTGTTGTCGTTCTTATGGTTACCGGCCGGCATGTCATACGTGAGACAGCTCTCGGCCCGCACAAAAAGCTAGTCAAAGAACGGACACTAGCATACGAAGCTCAGGTAAAAGAAGCCTCACAAGCAAAGGCTAGTGTAACAGAAGTAACTGCAAATACGGGTGAGGGTCCAAGCATAGAAGCCGGTGAAAAGTTGTTTAAGAGCAATTGTGCAGCTTGCCACGCTCTAAAGGTACGAGTTGTAGGTCCTCCTGTAACGGAAATGGCAACCATTTACAAAAACAACCGTCCAGCTCTTGCGACTTGGATCAAAGCTCCAGGAAAAAAACGAAAGGACTACCCTCAGATGCCTGGGTTTTCAAATCTTACAGCACAAGAGCTTGCCTCTCTCTCGGAATATATTTTAAACAAACCGTAATTAGCCAATGACTGGATCGGAGGGCCTGAGACACCCTCCGATTTTTTTCTTGAGAATACAGATTGGTGCTCTATGTTTGATGAATGCGTTTCTTCACAGTTGGCTTTTTCTGTTTATCAATTCTGTTTTGCCAACCTACTAGTTTATTTCAAGGCAATGAAAGGGAAAAAATAGCAACAGATTTTCAATTAATTGATAGCGATCAGAATCTCTATCAATTTTATTCCCATTCTCAATCAAAATCACTTGTAGTTCTATTTTTTGGTTATTCACATTGCCCTGATATCTGCTTAAATACCCTAACGAAATTTTCTAGATTGATAGAATCCATACCCGATGAAAGACTCAAGGACCTTTCATTTATTTTTGTATCAATCGATCCAAAAAACGATAAACCAGGTGAACTAAAGAAATATATGACTAAGTTCTCGAACCAGATTATTGCCCTAACGGGAGATGTAAGCGAGATCAAAAAAATTACAAAAGATTATGAGCTAGTATTACTTGAGAATCCTAAATATGGTAAGATCAATGGGGAAGGGAAAATTCTCCACTCAACAAATATTTACCTTATTGATAAAGATCATAAGATAACGAAAAGTTTACCCCACCAAATTGGAGTTGAGACTTTAAAACAAGAAATCTTGGAAGCGATTCAGTAAGTAATTATTCCGTACTTACAAATTTTGACTTTCCTTTGTATAGAATACATTATTCTGAAAGATAGGAATCCGATCTTGCACAAAAGACTGACATACGAAGAGAGAAAACTTTCGATCATCCAAGCTGCCCTTCCTCTATTCGCAGAAAAAGGATTTGAAGGTACTAAAACCAGAGAATTAGCAAAAGCAGCCAATGTAACAGATGCTTTAATATACAAAATTTTCCCGACGAAAGAATTACTCTTTCAAGGTGTTCTCGAATATACATTAGCCATCAAAGAATCTGGATGGAATGAGATTGCACAAAGAACAAAAGGATTCGTCTTTCTAGCAAGTTTGATAGATCTCTTTTTAAGTGAGTGTTTGAGTGCCCATCGAAATCCGGACTTAGAATATGCACATAAATTAGTTCTGAAAAGTTTAACAACAGATGGTCAATTTGCCAAACGATATTTTACGGAAAAGATGTCTGCCTTGGAAGAGATCATCAACGAGTCTTATGAAATTGCCTGGAAAAAGGGAGAGCTGGAAGCAAAGTACATTGATGCAAAGAAGCAAAATGGCTGGATCGTTCACCATCTTTTGATCGCCTTTTCCATCTTTAATTTCTCTTCGCCAACTCTGGGCCTCTATACCGTATCCAAATCAAAAATAAAAAAAGATACTCTACTTTTTGTTTTGCGAGGCATCGGATTCAAAGATTCACTCCTCTACAAACACTTTGGAAAAAAATTAACGAAATGAAAGATTAACCTTCCAAATCTTGGATGATAATCTCTGTTGCTTGTTTTAGCATTCCCTCCAAATCCTTTTTTACAAATAGAGTAAAGATTCCACGTGCAAAAGCATTCTTTAAATGAACGCGATACGTCCATTGGACCGCGGTACTACCAGTCTCTACATCCGTAAAAATCCATTCTCCTTCGATACGATTGGCCAAAAATCGTAAAGGGGATGTAAACGATTCAATGTGATAGGAAAAATCGTGCGAGGGGTTCACCTGGTCTAGAGTTTCGATTGCTGTGTCACCATCTTCAAATTCCACTCTCCTTGTGAGCCCTGGTTTGATCCATTTTTCAGTTTCATTTGTACTCTTGATTCCGGGCAATCTCCCGTATGGTCTGAAAATTTTCGACAGTTCGATTGGAACAATTCTGTCAAATGCTACCTGCTTCTTGGTTTGGATTTGAAACGGTATTTTAATCTCTACAACATTTTCCTCTTCTGAAGCAAAGAGAGCAAGGGGAAAGATCAGAATCATACTGATAACTAACATACGTAACGATTTCATAATGGGGTCTCCAATAGTTAGTTAGTATTCACTAACCATTGCAGTTTTTGTCAATACGAATTTTTTCTAGATTTTTGGGTTTTACAGAAGGTTTATGTACTTTTTTGGTTTAGAACAGTATTTCGTTCTCGGAATTCACTCGGAGTACATCCTACTTCTTCCCGGAAGGCTCGAAGAAAACTCGTTTTTGAATTGAAGCCTGCGTCAAGTCCGATGCGTAAGATAGGATGGTCCGTTTGTAGGAGGAGTTCTTTGGTGTTTTGTATCCTATACTCTCTAATTAGCTCTAAAAAACTTTTTTGGAAGTAGCGATTGATAACCTGCGAAACTGTTTGGTGGTTTGTTTTTAGATTTCTAGCGATCAAGTCCAAGCTAAGATCGGTATCCTTATACATTTCTTTATCGTCTAACAGAAATTCAATCTGTTTTCCCATTTCTTCCAATTGACTCTGGGACAAAAAAGATTTTTTATATTTAAGTTCTTTATCTGGCTCAGAAAAATCAATGTTTGCTACTGGCCGATCCAAATTTGATTCAGAATAAAATCGCAACCAGGCAAAACCAAGTACCCAAATGGCAATTGCAATATTGGTTACAGTATCAATTCGTTTCTCTCCAATGAATACATAGAAGAAACAAACAAATAGAAATATAAGAGAAGAGATTTTTAAATAGTTTTGAAATAATTTTACCTCTTTTAAAGATTCCTTGGGAAATTCGTCTTCAAAGGATTTTAATCGGAAATACACACGCCCAAAAAAAAGTGCATTGGAAACAACAGCTATCAAACTCATCATTGTGCATTCTGGATGAGGAGCCAGTAGATCTTCACGAATGAATTTGAGTTTCTCAGTCGAACTTTGTAAGAAAAAAGGAAATGAATATATAAAAATACCAAACGGAACTAAAAAAGGGAGCATCTCTCCCAAAAGGTCTTTTGGATAGCCCAGGTATGCTCGAATGGCGATGGCAAAAACCGGTCCAATCAAAGCACCTAATAAAAATCCAAATCTTGCCATATGAGGAAATTCTAAAGCAAATCCATTGGAATAGAGAATTGAGAAGCTAAACACCAAAGAAAGAATAAAAAAGGAAATTGCCATAGGAACAGAACCTACTTTCCAGCTACGTAAGCGAAGGTAGTACATAAATAGGAGCAAACATTGAAATAAGCCAAAACCTAAGAATAATGAATTAAATAGAGAAGGTATCATGAATTAATTGGTTCCATCCGATCGGGTGGTGCGACAGCGATTCTTGTTTGGGCTACACTGGAAGCTATTACAAGGAGAATCTATGTCAAGAATCTTTAAAATTTCCCTCTCTTCGCTTTTGTTCTTAGCACAAACGCAAATGCTCTTCTCTGACTCAATCTCAATTCAAAGTGGGTTGAGTCAACCTCTTATTGGAGGATGGAATGTTGCAGGAACCTACTACGGTGAAAAGTTTTTATTTGGGTATTCCCATGGTTCCAATTTGAACTTTGATGCACAAAATGGCGCAGCACTCACACCCGATGAGAAAGCACAAAAACTAAAAATCAACCTTCCCTACACTACCGGATTTAGTTTAGGTTATCTTTTTACACCTAACTTAGATTTGAGATTAGAGTTTAAGGAACATTTTTATCGAGTACAATCTGAAAATGGTTTAGAAGATTTATTTTTTTCCCAGCAAATAGGTTTGCGAACCGATGTCCCCCTTCTTGGAAATGAAGCTGAGGTTTGGCTACCCAGACAAAATACTGACAAAGATTTTGTGGAGGCTACCGTTGAAAAGGCAATCGCTTCGGAACTTATTTATGGAGCAAAGTATATCACACCAGGAAGCACCCACAGATACCGTACTCGGTCCGTTGGTTTAGGGCTTTACTACCGATATTTTCCTCTGGGAGGCAAAGAAGGACTTATGTTAGAACCATCAATTCGATTTTGGCCAAATGTATGGGCGGATTCCCCAGAAAAAGTTGCCTTCGAAAGCCAATTCGGTTTATTAGGAATTCATAAAGCACATGACCAAGGTTTATTTTTTAACGTATCAATCGGATATATGAAAACATTATAAAATAAATATATATTATCACTGTAGATGTAATCTACGGTGGTAAATTAAATGCATTTCGACTATGAATCAAAAGATAGATTCGTTCTCTTTCCTTTGACTAGGAATCGACGATTTGAATTACTTTCAGTTTAGTTTTGCCTAGAATACTTGCATTCTTAAAAATCTTTTGGAATCTTTTACACCAGATCAAAAGCAAAAACCTTCACCGACGATGATTTTCCGCGAATGTTTAACGCCTCTTCTGAAATTTTTCGTATCGATTTAATTTCCGTATAACTAGGGTCAAATGTTGATTCAGTCATTAGGATAGGACTACCAAATTCTTTGGTAGCCGATTCTAATCTGCTGGCGAGATTCACAATATCCCCGATAACGGTCATCTCTCTTCTATTTTCCGATCCGATATTTCCTCGAATCACAGGACCAGATGCCATCCCTATTCCAATTCGAATTGGAGGAAATCCAAGCTCTGCAATTTCCATATTGGTTCTATCTAATTCTTTGAGAATTTCAGCGGCGGCTCTCAGTGCACTGATTCGATGAGCCCCACTTGTTAGTTCTTCATCAAAAACTGCCATCACTGCATCACCTATAAATTTATCAACAAAGCCATTGTGTTTGCTTACAATTTCCACGATCCTTCCAAAATGGATGTTCAAAAGTCGGACAATTCGTTCGGGTGGAAAGGTTTCAGAGAGACTCGTAAAAGACCGTATATCCGAGAATAATACAACTGCTTCAATCCGATCTCCATCAGTATTCACTTTTCCACCTAAAATAAGATCACGAACAGCGGGTGATACATAGTGACCAAACAGAGTTTTGATGATCTCTTTTTCTTCCAAAGCTTCTCCCATATGGTTGACCGCTACTTCTAAAACACCCAAAGCATCATCACTATGAACGGGTATTCTTTCAGTAAACTTTCCTTCTGCGTAATGATCCAAGGCAGATTGCATACTTCGAATCGGGATGAGAAATGTTTTGCTATTGAGAATGGTGAGCAGAGCACCTAAAAACAAAAAGATGCCTCCAATGATTGAAGTGATTGCGAGAAGTCTTTCTAAAAGTCCTACCTCATTTTGCCCATAAACGGTCGAGAGGTAAAGAATTCCAATTAGCGAAATTATCGGCAAAATACCACTGATTAAAAAACTATCACCAAACCTAAGAAAGAGGTCGGGTCCTTTGATTTTCCAACGGACCTTGATTTTACCGTCTGGAAACCAATGCGGAATCAATAGAAATCGATTCAAAAATTCCGTTGAGTAATAAATAAGAATCGCGGAAACCATAGTCGATAACGTGGCAACGAATACATAAGCAAACTTATGTTCAAAGTTTGGTTCCATGATAAGAAAGAAACCGTGTTGTAGAATTCCCAAAGTCCAAACTGATACAATCATAAAACTCGGAAAATTATAAATCCTAGTTTTTGCTCGAAAGAGATCGGAAACATTTGCTGTCTTATTGCGTACATTTCGTTTTAATGTAGGCCATAAGAAGATCACTCCCAAACTGAGGTAAGAAATCTCAATGGAGCCAATGAGGAGTGCTTCATAATCTGCTTGTCCAAAATTCAGATCATCCTCACGAAATAAATAGTCGGCTATCAAAACTTTACCTGCAAAAAATGTAAGACCTGCGATCACTTCGGCAAGCAAACAAGGCAATAAAATGAGAAAAAATGGGTGGTGTTTCAAAAAGAAGGATTTCAATGTAAAAACCTCATCCTCCAGATTCTATGTTATACTATCTTGCTTACGAGAAAAAAACTTTTAGTTATTGGAAAAGGGATAGAAAAGTTCGGAAAAACATTTTTTCAAGAACCATTTGCGTTTGTATTGCGACACCGATACTTCGCCTCCCGTTTCAATTCTGATTTGGTTTAACTGTATCTTCTAGATTTCCTTCTTTTTGATTTTTCTGAATGGCCTCTTCTAAAAAGCGATGGATTTCAGGATCATTGTCACGAATGAGTTGCCAAAACGAAAAACCAGCAATTTTTCGCTTTTTTAGTGCATCATACTTGATAGCGAAAGCTTTACGGTTCATATAAAAAGCCACATGATCGCAACCATCTTCCGAATACCAAAGACTTGGGTCTTCATAAACCTTTCCGACATGTCGGTATAGATACGGATCTAACTCTGGCCAATTTGGGGTTGATCGTGGTATAGTTTTTATCAGTTGGGGAATGGACGTAGGCTCCTTTTGAATTGGCAGTTTTTCTCTAAGAATCTTTCGGGAATAGGAGTAGTAGACGGGCTTTGTTTCTCCCTCACAATTCAATGGCCAATCATAACCGTACGTTGGTATTGCCATATATAGTTTTTCTTTCGGGATCTTTGTTAGAGCATAGTCCAATATCTTTTCTATCCAATCTAAGGGTGCTTGTGGGCCAGGACCTGGAAATCCGGGACCTCTTGGATACAATTCGTACGCCATAATTTTTACTTTATCTGCAACCTTTCCTAAAAATTCATAATCATGCGTCCATTGGCCTTTGTAGGATTCTAGATAATCGACTTTGATTGGGTCTTTCAAACCAGGACAATTTAAAAGTATCGTTTGACCGGAGGCAGTTTTTGGGTGAATGGCAACACTCAAAATTTTCCCTTTTACTTTCAGTTTTGATTTCAATTCGACCAGAAAAGTTTCGAAGGCTTCTTTTCGATCACAACCCATACCTTCATAATCTATATCGATACCATCCCAACCAAATCTATCTATCTCATTTAAAATTGTCTCAATGTGTTTGCTCCGAATACTGTTTCCCTCATCTTTGGCACCAATTGCTTCCATAATGAGTTCTGTTGAATTTTCCCATCGGAAGATCGTCGGTAAAAGTAACGTGTTTGGGGATTTTTCTCTGACGTAAGCAATTAATTCCTTAGTTTCTTTCTCTGACCAAATATTTGTAATCTCGCCGGTATTTTTTCGTCCTCCTTTTAAAGTATAAATAAATGGATGCATCTCATCATAGAAATGGACAAATTTTTTGATACTCGGTATATCAGAAGACCAAGTTGACGCTAACATTCTGTATGGTTTTTTGGGAAGATCTGTCTTTGGTTTTTGGTTCTCAATATAATTACAATGTATTAATACATTTAGAACATAAAATAAAACATAGATTTGTGTATTTAGAATTCTTCTCATAAAAGACTAACTTAAATTCTCCGAGTGATTCAAATAACTAGATCCCTCTTTCGAGTGATAAACAAACTCTCAATCCATGAAGTTCGGCTATATTACCAATTCAGTTTTGAATTTCGATCAAACTGAGGCGACTCTGAAGATCATCCTTTATCTTTGAAAGCGATTTTTATTCTCCAAAGGATATTCTTCAAGATCATGAGGCAGTTAAGGGAATAAAAAGGGATTCCATTTTCAAAAAAAAACAGGAACCAACGCTCGTTAGATCGGTCAAACTTGTGGAAGGCACTCCTATACCAAAACTGGTAACCAAGTGAAAAGAGGCCTACGGGGTAACCCAAATGCGAATATTATGTCTTGTTTTTCTCATTGCGCTTTGTGCCAATTGTTCTGGCGAGCGGAAAGATATGCCCTTAGACTCCGCTTGGGAGTCTAGATTTGTTCCCTCGCCCGAGTCCTTTCCAGATGAAAATTCCTCCAATTGGAAACCTTATAAACCCAAGATAAACCTCTACGATCCATCCCAAAAAGGGGGAGTGCTTTGGTATCGAACGACTATTGACCTCACGAGAGGCTCATTTTTAATGCTCCCTCCAGCAAGTGTTCCTGGACTCTATCGCGTGTTTGTTGATAACGATCTAGTCCAATCTTTTGCCTCTTTGAGAAATGGAAAGGCCGACGTCCGCCGTGTTTGGCCAATTCTTGATCTTTCCGCTTTAGAACGCAAAGGGCAGAAACAGGCAAATCTACTCATAGCTGCCCATATTGCAGATGAATATGGTGAGCGAGGTATCATGGGTCCGATATGGATCGGCAATGCAGATTCTATGCGCATTCGATTTTTACTCTCCCAGGCGGATAGTTTGTTTTTAGGTTTTGTATTTCTTGCGCTAAGTATTGTTACATTTTCTGTGGCAGTGGGATTTAGTAGAGATTGGGCTACTATAAGCTTTGGATTTTTTCTAGCATCCTTGGGTGCATTGAGCGTCTTACGGTCTGATCTCGCTTGGTATCTAAGTGGATTCGGAGATGAATGGTTCACATTACTTCGGTTATCTTTTTATTCCGTACCAATGGGTTTACTTGGCATCGCCATTACTCTGTTCCGTGGTCGTTCCAAACGAATCCTATGGCTCCTCTTCGCTTTAATGGGTGCCTTTTTTACATTTGCACTTCTAAATGAAACCTTTCCATTCCTCAATGTTTGGTTGGTATTCAGGGTCTTTCTTCTCCTTGTAATTCCTGCGGCACTTGCCTTGGGTGCACTGTCCATCCTTGCGGCGGTACATGGAAACCGTGAACTACGTCTCTTTGCAATAGGGCTCTCTCTATTTATCTTCGCTACACTTCTCGATTTGATCGACCGATTTTTAGATTGGATCCCGGTTGGCTTGATCCATTGGGCTTTAATTGCCTTTGTTGGAATAGTACTCTTTCTTATAGCTGATCGATTCTTCCAGTCTCAAAAAGATCTTAGGGCCTATGCGGACAATCTTGAAGCAACTAACCTTTCTTTGCGGAGGTTTGTCCCTGACCAATTTTTAAATATCCTTGGGCGGCCTTCGCTTGTGGAAATCAAACATGGCGATCAGGTGCAACGTGAAATGACAGTACTCTTTGCGGACATTCGGTCTTTTACAGAGCTCTCTGAGTCGATGACTCCGCAAGAAAACTTCAACTTTTTAAATTCCTATCTCCAAAGAGTTGGCCCGATTATCCGTGAAAATGGAGGATTTATCGATAAGTATATCGGCGATGCCATCATGGCACTGTTTGATCGGAGTTCGGACGCAGTGCGTGCTGCTGTGCAGATGCATGAGATGGTGCAAAGACACAACCAGGTTCGTATCGATACCAACAGAGTACCCATCAAAATTGGAATTGGGATCCATCGAGGTTTTGTTATGCTCGGCACCATCGGTGAGTTGGAACGTATTGACAATACCGTGATTGGAGATGCGGTCAATCTGGCCTCACGTTTGGAAGGATTGACTTCGGGGTATGGAGCTCGTATTTTAATCAGCGCAGATGTTGCGAAAGAATTGGGCGATACATACCATCTTCGATCCTTAGGAAAACATTTGGTAAAGGGGAAACGAACACCAGTTCTCATCTACGAAGTGTTAGATGCCGACGAACCAGAAATTGCTCAAAAGAAATTAAGTTTAGACTCTTTATTCCAAAAGGCGGTTGGTCAATTTGCGACACGAAAATTGCAAGATGCAGAGTTACAATTCACAACCTTGCTTGCATCAAATCCGGAAGATCGTGCAGCACAAAGCTTTTTAAAACGATGCCGTCGAAATCTCCAAACAAATTGATGTTTTCTCCAGGTTACACGAAAATATATGATCCGACTGAATTTAAAAAAAGGAAAGTTTTAAGTATGTGAAACACGTCTAACTCTTGGTAATAAGAATGAATGATGATATCTTAGTAGTTGGTTGTGGAACTGGGATTGGTCAAGAAGTTACAACTCAGTTGGAAGGAATGGGAAAAAAAGTAATCGGGACAAGCCGTTCTGAGCGAAACAATGTAGCCAACTTCTACACATTGGATGTTTTAGATCCCTCCAGTTTTCCAGATTTACAAAATCCTTTATCAGGTATCGTATATTGTCCCGGTAGCATCACATTAAAACCGTTTCGATCTTTAAAAGATGAAGACTTTTTAAAAGAGTTTGAACTCAATTTACTTGGATTCGTAAGAGTAATACGAAAATACCTTCCCAATCTTCTCGAAGCAACCGATGCTTCCGTAGTCAGTTTTAGCACAGTCGCAGCTCAACTGGGGCTTCCTTACCACACATCCATTGCCGCAAGCAAAGGCGCTATGGAGTCGCTGATTAAGTCGCTAGCGGCGGAATTCGCTCCAAAGATCCGATTCAACGGAATTGCTCCATCGCTAACAGATACGCCCCTTGCGAAATCACTACTTGACTCGGAAACTAAACGCAAAACGAGTGAAGACCGTCACCCATTGAAACAAGTGGGAAATCCAAAAGACATTGCAAGTCTCGCAATATGGCTATTAAGCGAATCCTCCAAATTTACCACGGGACAAATTTTTGGTATCAACGGTGGGTTGGGTAACATTCGACCCAATTGAGTGGAACTTTGCCTAGTATCTAGGAAGAATTCTACTTATCGCCACCACACTCTTTCCTTTCCCTTTGGCGACAGGCATCTAAGAGAAAGAGTTTCCTAAACTCACAGTCCGTATTCCTAAGTCGGATCGTGGATGTGGTTGTCATGGTTGACGAATTTGAGAAATTACGCGTAGTTACTATATCCGGACAGGTTGGTATCGCTACTAAAACAGCCAACTCACAAAGAGATTTTTCTTTTCTCAATTCATCGCATTTATCAGAATTCAAAACACCTGAACCGCAGTTGAAGAGAGCTAAAGTTAAAAAAAGGAAAACAATCAAAATTCGAATATTTTTTTTTGAACCAAACATTCGTAAGAATCTAGTAATACTTCAATTTATGTCAACTAACTTGTGATTGACCACCCCCTATTTTCGGGGGTTTTTTAAAAGTATTGAACCTTTGTTTAGCGATTTCTAACGCATCTAACGTAGTAACGATCAGTCTTTGTTCTAAGCTCTGATTCTCCAAATCTCTTTCTTTCAAATATAACAGCAGTTGCACTTTGTCCCAGTAAATCTTCTGGATTTGACCAAGAACTCCAATAGTAGTCTTCCACTGTGTTCGGAAAGGGGCCTAAAATCATTGCATTGCGACCTTGCAACGTCAGCCTTTGTAATTCAACGGGGTTTGGAACGCGCCAGGCTGTGTTGGGATTAGCTCCCGCCGAATTCAAAGAATTGCAAGACTGGAAGGCTTCACTGGTTCCCGAAATCGAAATCTCAGAACTGCCTTGTAAAATTTGAGGAACAACCAAACGGTTGCATGCATTCGTTGCACTACTGCAATACGAAAATTGTTGAGCTCCCCATAGGATACGATCTCCACCTTCTGCTGGTGTGAAAAAAGGGTTCACTGTAGATGGACGTTCTATGCCCTCACAGTCATTCGGACCCGGACGATACACTTGGCCTTGGGTACATTTTCTCCAAACAAGGTTGAGGCTTGTGTCGGTTACAGTTCCATCTCGGTTGTCTGTATACGTTTGGTTCAAAAGCAAACCTTGGAGGAGGATGGCGGCATCATCATCACTCAGTCCAGGGAAAATTTCGCGGACAGGTTCCTCTTGGCAGTTTACAAAGAAAATGGAGAGAGAAAAAAGAAGTAATATAGTTATGTTTTTCATGTTTTCCCCCTAGAAAATATGTTGAAAATTAACGAATAGTTGGCGGTCTTCTCGAGAAATCGCATAATCAAAGTAGATGATTGTCGATTGGTTCCATGGAATTCTAAAACCCAACCCATAGGAATACTTGTATCCTTTCAAATTCATACGTTCTGCTCCGTCCCAAACTCGACCAAAGTCAACGAATGGCACAAGTTGAAAATCAAACGTTGAGGTTTTTGTAGCAACCGATCCGAATTTCCATCTTATTTCTAAGTTACCAAATCCCATCACTGGACCTAAAAAACGATCTTGTTTGTATCCGCGGAGTGTTGTCCTTCCACCCAGTCCCACTTGATTTCCTTCGGTTCCCCACATATTCCTGTATTCGTAGAAGGGAACATCCCCATTTGTTTGTACAACAGTCGCTCGACCAGCTATGACTAATTTTTTAAAGGTACCAGGTGCTGGGCTGTAAAAAAAACGACCTGAGGCAAGATTCCTGTTGAATTCAAATTGTGACCCGATGGCTCTCATTGAACGCTCGTGAGTTGCCTCAAAAAAGAGTCCACTATTAGGATCTGGCTCGAAATCTCGAGTGTCATAAACAACACCAGCTCGAACTGTGTTCACATATCCACCGTTAATTCCTCGAATTCTACCGGCTTGAGCCTCTTCTGTCAAAAGAGTTGTGCCATACGGAACTGTGTTGAGTGCATCTGGTAAAAATTGATCCCCAAAAATTGGATCTTTCGCAACTGTACTTTTTCCATCAAAGGTTCGAATGATTTGTTTGGACAATCTTGTTCCAGCAACCAATCGAACGGTCCCACCAAAGAGACTTTTTTCTGCGGAGAGATTTGCATTTGGGTTCTCCATTTCGTAACGGTTGTATTTTGCATCTGAAACGAAGGGGGCTTGGCCAGCATCGCCTGGACGTTTGTAAAGACCCGCTTCCATGTAATCATTGAAGGTTCCATTTTGAACCAGAGGTCGTGTTTCATCATTTCTTTGGTGGTAAGCTAACGGCTGTAACGAGCTTTCACCAACACCGAAGAATAGAAAATTTGGATTTCGTTCATAGAGAAGATCCGCACGAACGCGCCATTTTGTATCAAAAATATAAGGAGCGTCAAAACTCAACCAGTGATTTTGTGCATTTAATGTTGTGCGAAAGTATTGAGCAAAGACCCGATACCTATAAGGCGTATATTCAAAAAATGGGTCTTTTTTGTCATTGTTTTGGAAATAAAATACTCGGACACCATACCCTATACCATTGTTTGGATCTGAATTCAGAAGCGGAAGTCCAGTAAAAAAGGAACCTGTTTTCTTTCGCTTGATATCATAGTCAGTCAAGCGTTTGGATGAATTGATCTCAAATGGAAGAGGGATGTTTTCATCATCTTCACTTGTCTTTTGCAATTCTCCCTTTTCTCCAGGAGTTTCCAAAGGTTTGAGTTCCTTACTGGGAACCGTAGGTTTTTGGTTTGTCGGTCGATTTTGATTTTGAGCCGAAATCGAGTTTATTCCTAACAAAAGATATAAAAAAACCAGACCCATAGAGGCATAGAATTTGGTAAACATGCCACAGAATTAGAAGTGTATAAGAGTTTTTGCAAGCAATAATATGGCAAAAATTGCAAATATATGAAATTTTTTTCGGGAAACAGTGTTCATGAAACTTGTTTCGCAATGTTTGCCTTATTTTGATCAATTTTGCTATCGGAAATTGAATGTTTGTTGGTTTGAAGCTCAACCGAACCTGGGGTGTTGCGAGGCTTTGTTGCGCTTATAACGAAGTTAAAGCGCAGGTTGTTTGAAAATGATTCGATTATGAATCTAGGAAATCAGCTTTGGAGTATTAAAAAACGGCAGATAGGCCCAAATAATAAAAAATACCCTCACCTGGCAAAATCCCTGGCCCAGGGTATCCACCAGCCCGTCTTGTAAAATACTTTTCATTCGTTAGGTTGTTCACTCCACCATTCAGAGAGAAACTTTCATAAAAATTCCATTTGAAGGAGACATCTCGAACTGTGTAACTAGGGATGACACCAACTTGACCATTGGCAGTTGGAACGGTGGTATTTGCTGCGTCACTATAAGTCATTCCAGAGTAACTGATCAAATACGTAATACTAAACGTATTTTTGAAGTGGTAGGTTAAACCATATCTATGAATTTGAGAAGGTGCATTTTCCACAAGGTTTCCTACACGGAAATTGTTTTTAATATTAGTTAGGTTGTTCCCAGGATTCGTAAAGGCACTGGCACTTTGTTCCCACCTCACATAGCGGGCATTTACGTTTGCACTGGAGGTGAAAAAACTAACGCTTCCAAATGGTGCTGAATCTGTAAACGCAAGTAATGGATCGATTTCCAAATATCCTTCGGCTCCTCGGTGGAGAGAGTCACCGACGTTGGTAACAAAATTTGTATTTGTATTACCAGGTAATGCTCCTGGCAATAGACCTACACGATTGTTGTATCTGAGCTCAAAAACGCCAAGGTCGAATTGGAGCCATTGTCCAAACTTACCTCTGTATCCACCATCCGTATTATAACCTTTTTGGTCTCGCAGGTTTGGATCGACCTCATTTAAGGTTGCACTAGCGCCATAAATTTCAGCAAACGTGACTGGACGAAATGCTTGGGAATAGTTTGCATAGAAATTTGTTGATTTGGTAATTTGGTATTGAGCACCCACTCCATATAACACTTGTTTTCTTTGAAATTCTCTAGGTGGAACTTCTCCGCCAAAGATATTGGAGCTAGATGGTAATTTTTCATTGATTCTTCCGGATCCAGTGGTCCTAACCCATTCGTAACGGACTCCGGGTGTGATTGATATTTTATCAGTGATACGAAACAAATTTTCAGCAAAAGCCGCATAGTTCAATGTTGAAAATTTCAAGTCTACTGTTCGGCATTTTGTAGTTCCATCAAAACATTCTGGTTGGCTCAATTCTCGTATGTCATAGTTGCCTGCGGTGGTTCCATTTGGATTCCTTATCCGATCCGTATTCGCATTGAAGTATCGAACTCCGAAAGATAATGTGTGGTTCTTATCCAAAAACGAATAATCAAATATTTGCCGCGCTTCCATTCCATAATTTCTGTACCAATCTCTATCGATTTGTCTATTAGAGAAATCCAACGTACTACGGTTGATTGCATCCTCTGTGTTCGGTGCGGAAGTCACACCAACAGAATTTCTTTCACCATACAAACCAAATACCTTTATTTGAAAACGAGCTGTACTACTCTGATTATAATCAATGATCATCGCAGGAATATTCCAGGGTGCACTGAACCAGTTCCTTGTCCTTCTCGACTGGCGAGGGTTTTCCCAGAATTGCATATCCGTTAACCCACCTGGTTGCTGGCTTTCGTAGTAGGACTTTGTCATCTCAATAGCTATTTTCAATTTTTCCGTTGCTTGGTAGGCAATATTGAAATGACCTGATTGGGTTTTATAATTGGCGTTGTCTCTCCAACCATCACCACTTCGATTGTGATAGTACGCAAAATAACTAAATTTTCCGACTGTTCCACTCACTCCCGTATACGAATTCGTCGTGTTGTAAGAGCCCCCCGTATTTTTCATTTCGATGCGAAATGGTTTAGTTGGATCAGCTTTTTTGGTTACGTAATTGACCATTCCTCCAAACTGAGATCCGTATTGAAGCGATGCCGCACCCCGAACTACTTCAATTTTTTCAAGAGCCTCTGGTGGTGGATTAAAATATGCTTCTGGATAACCAAACACATCGGAGGCGATATCATAACCATTCATCCTAGTATTGAATTCCCAATTTCTATTTGGGGATAGTCCCCTTGCTCCAATTCCAGGTTGAATCCCACTTCCATCGTTTTCCCAAATTGTAATCCCTGGAACTTTAGCATAGATTTGGCGAGAATTATTAAGAGCTAAGTTGGCATTGACTTTATCTAGGCGAATCACTTCGGATTTTTTCCCAGAATAGATATTGGTCCCTTCGATATCTGACATTTGGCCGCGGTCTGACTCCCGTTTGCCAGTTACTTTGATGCCGGATGATTTATCCGTATCATTGCTTTCACCCGAAGGCTCTTTTTCATCTTTTGATTTTGTTTCCTGGGATGTGTTTTCTTTCCCTTTGTCTGGTTCTTGCGAAAGAAGGTAGGATGGCAACCCAAGCAGAGATAGGCAGAAAAGTAACGTAAAGATTTGTGATTTCAATTTAGAATCGTTCTTGATTTTCATTTTAAGACTCAGTCTCGTTTAGCCAGTACACCAAATGGTTCAAAAAAGAAAAGTAGGTTTTCGGTTTGCTATCCAGAGGACATTCAATAGCTAAAGGAGATAAGTATGGGATTCCTTTGTTTTCGAAGCATCAAATCTAGAAAAATCGAGATTACTTGTGGTTTTTCCAAATTAAAATTGAAAATTGTTTATTAGATGAACATAATACTCGAATATTTTATCGATAGCGTTCTAAACGTATGCAGATTATGTCCCAGAAATCAGGTATACAGGTACGACAGGTACGGAAATTCGCCAATTTACTGCAAAAAACTAAAGAGCAATTTGTTATATTGCACTGTAGAGTAAGTAAAAAGCCTTACAAGATTTTTCCTTCTGTGATTTCTTTTTAGAAAAATCTTTCCTTCCTCTGCAAAGATCCATTTATGGAAAGAAAGAAGATACTCATCGTGCGATTTTTTTATCATTTTTTCCTTTTATTTACTTTGAGTTTTTGCTCTTTGCCAAGCATATCAAGAAACCCCTTAGAATTTTTTTCCTTGTTTCGTATCTTCAATACTTCTTCGGAATACACCCTAGGCGGTTCAGTTCTTGGTATGGTGCCTGGGGGTAGTGTTACAATAAAGAATGCTGGAGAAGAAATCACCGTCACATCGGATGGAAACTTTATCTTCTCTTCCAGATTCCCAACAGGTACGTCGTACGCCGTGAGTATCACTCCCTCTTCTAATATGAATTGTACTCTGAGCAATGGATCCGGTACGTTTCAAACAGCAAACATTACTACTGTAGCAATCAATTGTTTTTGGGGTTCTAACTTTCATGAATTGGCCGTGAATGTGAACGGCACTGCCGCTAGTTTCTCAGTTCAAAACAATGGTTCCGACACTCTTTCTATTAGTGCGCTAGGACTCCAAACGTTCGCAACGCGAATTCAAAATGGAGCAGCTTATGATATTCGTTTTTTGAGCCAACCATCCGGAGCCATCTGTTCTTTCGATACCCCTACTCTCTCTCGAGCGAATATGCCTAACAACAGTTTGACCATTCAAATTACATGTCGTACGGGGAATTTGGTTGCAGGCAATCTTCAAGTGAATGTACTCTCTGATATTGCGACAAATCTATACGATAGATTTGCCTATGTAAGATCTCTAGTAGGTGCGTATCCACTCAATCGACCTGGTGGCGTCGGTGCTACATCTGGTGTTCCAAATATTGGGATTGCTTCTGGCAATGCAGTTCGGCTTAACAACCCAAAAGGAATCGCATTCGATTTCACACATATGTATGTAGCCGACTACTCAAATAATGCCATTCGAAAGATTGATAAAACAAATGGAGATACCACTCATCTTGCTGGTTCTAGCGTGGGTGCCGGTGTAGTTTGTCCAGGAATTTCTGTAGCCAACTGCAAAGATGGGATTGGGCTGGATGCTCAATTCAATGGACCAGTTGCACTCACTACAGACGGAAATAATTTATATGTTTTAGAATCGGTAGGAAATCGGATTCGGAAAGTCAATCTCGCAACTGCAGACGTATCCACATTGGCAGGAGATGGAAGTCCTGGTTCGATAAACAGCACGACAGGTATCAACGCAAGATTTTCGAGCCCCTCAGGAATCACTCTTCGCAATCAAATTCTTTACGTTGTAGATCGAAATAACTGTACAATTCGTTCGGTTGATACCGTAACGACTGAGGTAACTACCATTGCTGGAATTCCTGGAAATTGTACGCATAACGACAATGCCAATGGTTCACTTGCAACCTTTACTTCTCCGTTAGCAGCCGTCGCCTATGGAAATTACTTATACGTAACGGATGTAGGAGGCCATCGGGTCCGCCGCATCAATCTTGTGAATGGGACATTTTCAGTGGATACAATCGCAGGGTCTGGAACTGCTGCGACCATTGACGGAATTGGAACCCAAGCTAGTTTTTTTGATCCTCATGGCATTACGACCGATGGAACCACTCTTTTTATTTCAGAATGGGTAGGTCAAACCATTCGTGCCATTCGACTTTCTGACTTTCAAGTGAAAACTTTGGCTGGTGATGGGACTACCGGATATGAAGATAATGTTAGGCGATCCGGGCGATTCAATTTCCCTGGTTCAGTGACGACAGATGGCAACCATCTCTATATTGCGGATGACCAAAACCATTCCATCAGAAGGTTGGAAGAGGCTGAAGTCCTACGTTATACTTTGGATGGAAACTCCCTGGACTCGATTGGAACAAATCACGCCACCACTGCGATCGGAACGACGACAATCTCATCCGATGAAAAAGGTACCGCGAGTGGTTCGTTTGTATTTGATGGTGCAACGTATCTAGAATCGGCTACCAATATCAACATAGACGACCACAGGAATTTCACCATTACCGCTTGGGTATTCCCTACATCGACAAGCCCTACGAACCAATACATTTTCTTCAATGGTCAAGGCTCGACTAACGGATACGGACTTCAATTCCAGGCTTCAACTGGAAGGATTCGGATCAATCTAGGTCCTGTTGGTAGCAGTGGTTATTCTGCCCGAGCACTACCCTTAAACAGGTGGAGCCACGTTGCACTCCTAAGACGTGACGGGAACTGGCAAATGTATTTTAATGGCCAACCAGAGACAATTATTTATGCAACAAATCCGACGCCACCGATAGGAAATTTTAAATTAGGAGACTCAGGGACCTCAGACAATTTCCAAGGGAAAATTTCAAATGTCAGATTCTTTCAAGGTGCATTGGACAATGCTTTGATGCAAGCTTTGGCATTACAAATTCCAAACGGAGTTGTCAGTTATTATGCGTTCAACGGAAACTTCAACGACTTTGGTGGTTCAGGTAACCAACTCACAAACTCAGGCTCCGTCTCAACTGCAGATAGATACGGCCATTCCAACGGTGCTATTTTCTTTAATGGTGTCGCTTTTTTACAGAGGGCTTCGCCTAACGCTTTACCATTGGGAAGTTCTGCCCGGACCATCTGTGCTTGGTTTCAGACCACTTCCAATGCCAACCAATCTTTAATTTCTTATGGAGTCAATGCAGCGGGCCAAGGAGTAGCCATCGGTTACAATGGTTCAAATATCGGTGCCATTGGCATCGGTGCGGATGCCCTCGGCCCCCACGGTGGGTTCGAAAACGATTGGGCCTTAGCCTGTTCGGTCTATGACGGAACGACAGCTTTGATCTATATAAATGGTGCCCTGTATGGATCCAATACAGTAACCTGGAATACGAGTGTCGGAACAGACCTCTTCATAGGCCAAGACTGGCTTGGGGGTGCTCGTTTCGTTGGATCCATTGACGAATTGATCATTTACAATCGGGCTCTCAGCCAAACAGAGCTTAGGGCTCTTGCAGGCTACTACCCGACACAGGTTAGTTCCTGGAGCCCAACCATTGCGAGTAGCAGTTTAAAGTTATACTTAAAGCCAGAAGCGACAACCTATTCCGGAGGGCTTTGCTTTGGGGGAACCGATTGTGTTTCCGATTGGCTGGATCGGAGTGGAAATGGAATTCATCTCAGCCAAGGACTCAGCACAAGACAGCCATTCTATTCTACTTTAGGAATGAACAATTCGAAGGCAGTTCGATTCACTCGAGGAGCTACTCCAGCGTTCATGACTGGGACTTGCACGGAAACACTGAATACAGCAAGCCAATCTATTTTTGTGACCTATTCTGAAATAGATTTGGGACCAGCAAATAATGACGGAATCTTTCAAAACGGATCACCTTCCACTGGAAAATTGCTCTATATCACTCGTGCGGCTGGAAACAACCCAAATCTTTTTGATTTACAAGGTGGGTCGACTCGTTTGGTATCTACTTCCAATTACCACAATCTACTGGATAACAATTTACTCACAATAATCCACAATGGAACAAGTGGTTCTTTGTTTCGAAATGGAAACAGCATGCCCGCCTCATTCAATGCGGGTGGTTCGTATAACTGTGGTGGTGGTCAATTTCATCTTGGCAGGTATTTTTACGGAGGAGTGCCTGATGGTAACTATTTTGATGGCTTCATTGGAGATGTGTTGATTTATAATACGGCACTCCCTTCCAGCGATCGTATCATTGTAGAATGTTATCTTTCCAAACGGTATAGGCTTCCTGTTATTTATACCTGCCCGTAGCATGTGCAATTACCGAGATTGGAGTTATGTATCTAGTTAAAGTTTCTTGCTATTTTCAGTACAACTAGTTATGTCGACATTGCCTCTTTTCAGCGAACCTGATTCATTTAGATTTCTTAGGCAATTTTTTTACTATCAAAGATCTTGAGTTAGTTCTTATAAATTTTAGAAAAATACTTGCGAACAAGTAAATCAAAAAGTATATTTTTTCTTATGACAAAAGAGCCTTTTCTTGATGTATATTTAAAGAAAATGTCTGCTTATGGAGATATCACAGCTAAATCTATGTTTGGTGGCTATGGCGTCTATTTCGAAGGGAAGATGTTTGCTCTCTTTGCAGAGGACATTTTGTATTTTAAAGTGGATGGGGAAACTCGATCTTATTTTGAATCCAAAAAACAAAAACCCTTTGTCTATTTTGGAAAACCAGGTAAACCAAATGTGATGAGTTATTACACGATACCAAAATCCGCTTGGAAAAGTCGCACATCACTCATTCCATGGATCGAGCTAGCAGTCCAGGCATCAAAAAGGGCTGCTAAAAAAACAAAGACTCATCACGAAGATAGATGAAGACCCTTACATTACTTTAAAACGCCCCTTAAAATAAAGTCGCATTTAAGCCAGTCGACTTCCTTCAATGGACAATCTGTCCCGCATAACGGGATATGAAATTCCTATGTGGTATACTCATTCTCTAGAATTCCTTTTTTCGTTAGCACGTAAAATAGAGAAATTGCTTTAGATTTTTATCACAATCTTTCCAAAATGCGAACCTGATCTCAAATAGGAAATTGCATCCTTAGATTCATCTAAAGTAAAGGTTCTATCGATCATGGGTCTTAGTTGAGTTGACTCAATCGCTTTGTTCATTGATAAAAATGCTTTTCGTCCGCCAACCACCAAACCTTGTATCTTAAAATTGTTCTAACGTGCCAGATCCATCATGTCAGTTGTTATGGCTCCCCAATGATTGAATTTATTTCGGCGGTTTCAGCAACTAGTATATACGCAGACGATTCTTCCCATGAAAGATGTTGCGAACGAGGTAGACATGGGTGGTCTTGAACTTTACAAAATTGTGCAAACGAAGCCCAGTTCGACTCATATCCCCAAATCATTTATGTCATCTTTCTGGTTCGCCTTTTTTGTTTCTGGCACCAATTACGTCCACAGGATATCCAAGTGCTGCCCACACATTATTATAATTTACTCCTGCTGCCATAACTCCAACAAGAACTTGATTGGGAACAATTTCAAGATTACTCATAGACTTCCTTTTTAGATTGAAGATTGGAATTTTTTCTCAAAGATCTAAGAATCCAAAAAAGACAAACGATGTCAATCGCTTCCCCATTCCATCGAGAAGGCAATGGTCCAAGCAGAATGGTACAAACGGTAATCTCTATCTCTTTGCAACGGATAACGATATGCTATGTTTAAATTGTATTTTTCAGAAAAATTCCAAGAAAAACCAGCACTTCCTTCCATAAAATAATTTGGATTCGCCTGATCTTTGTTTGCTGAATAATCGATTCCATTATAAGGATTCCGATAGAGAATTCCAGTAAAAAGAGATATCTGTGGATAAAGATAATAAGTGACGTAAGCCGATAGAACTGTCGTTTTTTTAAATTCATACTCAGGTATAGGAGGAGTCGCGGATGGCAGTCGCAAATAATAAGGTATTCCATCATTATCTTGTAGGTTATTAGGTTGAGGTCTGGACAATGGCTGCAGTCCACCTACTTTTGTTACGAATGACCATTTTTCATACAGATATCCCATTTTGAGAAATCCAGAACCAACATAGTAATTGCCACCCGTAAACCTATCTGTATCAGGTCCGCTTGGAAAGCCTACGGCACCTTCAATGACAAAAAAATAAGGTTTGTCGATATCGAAAAAAGGCTGAAGTTTAAAGCCGACATATGGTTTGCCAATTCGCGCAGCATCCTCGCGACCCCGTTGTTGGTAGTAATTCCAGGGAACCGATGCGTTAAGGGCAAATTTACCATCGAAAAAATTCAACTCAGCAAAAGCTGTGGTAGTATACAAGTGGCTATTCTCTCGGGTAGATTGGTAATAATCTTGCGTTAGTACTAAGTAGTTTGATGGCTTTTCACGTTTTCCTGTAAAAGGGTCTACAAATCTTGTTGTAGCATTGGGACTATCCGACGAACCCGTATGATGCGAAAAAATTGAAGCGATAGGAAAGAAAAGAAAACTCAAGAAGAGAATAATTACATATAGATACTGTTTCAAAGTGTTACTCCGGGAAAACAGCCAGGAAAGATAAAAACTAAATCTTCTTGGTTTAGGTTTTTTAAAAGGAAGTTGTATCGCGAAGGAGAAGTTGCAAAATTGATAATAAAGTTTGTATCTGCACTACTAGCTAAATTGAATAAAAAATTTTCAGTAACCCCATTTTCTGTTCGGTTGTTTAATACACGACCGTATTGAAATGCGATTGGGATGGGTATACTTCGTCCATCTTTTACTTCTATCTTACATTTTGGTCTGAGTGCCTGGCTTCCAGGTCTAAAAAAAATTTTGATATCTTTTGGAGATCCTGCTGCAATCGTTCCTGCACCGCCTCCACCAAAAAATTCAAAATGAAGATAAATCTCTTCCCAACTTAAATTCGCTGCTGATACCACACCCAACGGTGCATTGGGAATATTTTGTATCAAATTCGACTTATGTGAAGGACCGAAATCGGTGCTGATTAACACGGTTTTGACCAAGGACTCAATTCCAGAAGGAAGAAAGTTGTAGTTCTGAGCGTAAGGATCAGAGGATGGAAGATCCAGCGGGACAGTAAAGGGAGTATGTGTTTTTGTTCCCGATGACGGGAAGGACTCACTGTCTAGATTATCGTGTTCTAGATTTCTCTGATTTAGCCCCGGAATCGGTCCTGCGGTTGGATTGATTCGAAATGCCCCACTTTCCCATCTAACCTCAGAATCGCCTAACAAACGAACTGTGTATGCAAAGGAATTTGAATTCACTGTAAATCGTTCTGGAAGGCTATCAACTGTATCCCCATAGAATTGCAATTCCGAAGAAAGGCCCGTCCGTCGGTTTCGATTCAATTCAAGTAAATTTTGAAGGATAATCAATTTTTCCTCGTTCCGATCTCCAATCGATCCGAATGTACATTGTGTACATAAAATCATGGATAAAATCGTCGAGATCGGAAATTTATGAAAAACCGACGTTTTTTTCAGGATATTCATTTTTACTAATTTCTAAATGGATTTGAAAACTTTGGATCGTTTATAAATCTTTCATCTGTTAATGCCATTAAGAAATTAATCATATCCTCTTTGTCTTGCGCGCTCATAGCAAAAGTTCGAATCAGGGTAGTATCCACATTACTATGTCCATTTCCACCTTGAGCATATTGGTCTAGCACTTTTCCGATTGCATTCCTTGCACAATCCGCATTGGTTTTCCCTACCCCTTCAGGTCTTTTTGGGTTCTCTGAATGATCGCACATGATGCTACCATCATGCATATAAGGAAAGGTTAGTCCCACATTGCGAAGGCTAGGCGCTTTAAATTTTCCTTGGTCCGAGTTCAGGCCAGTAACTTCTTTAAGTCCTTGCTTATGATTTTGAGGATCATTTAAAGAGTTGTAATATGCATCGTTGTGTGTTCCATTGTTATGATAGGCGAATTCGGGTGCAAGTTGCCCTGTATGTAAATTGGTATCTGTAAAATTGAAACCACCATGACAATGGAAACATTCCGCTATTTCACTATTAAAAAACTGATTCCCTCTTCGAATTGAATCAATTTGCGTTTGTGATAGATTCACCGGTTCTCGATTGGAAATTTTATCAAAATTGGACCAACCAGAGATCATCGATCTTTGAAAGCTTGCTAGAGCAAACCGGATATTCTGTTCCGTTACCGATGCATCTGGATTCCCATACGCTCTCGAAAATAATTCCCTGTAAAGATTGTCTGCTCTCAATAAATTGAGATAATTATTATTTGTAAGTCCGAGTTCAACCGGATTGTCACCAAACAAAGGTACACGAGACTGAACTTCCAAATTTACCATGAGAGGGTTATTCCAAGTAAGTCTTGCCGCATAGGCAACATTGGATAGATGCTGAGAATTTCGAGGGTGTTCTTCATTCGTTATCCCTCTTGGAAGTTCCCTTCCATCCGAAAAAGCAAGTGATTGGAAATGGCATGAGGAACAAGCCATGGTCTGATTTCCAGACAATCGTTTTTCATAAAACAAATGACGACCTAGTTCCACTTTTGCCTTACTCATAGGATTTTCGGCTGGTACTGTTGGTACCGGGAATCCTCTTGGAAGATCCCAAACCCAATCCGATTGGTTTGCTGTTAGTATTGCCAATAAAACTAAATCGCTAACGTCCTTTTGTTTTTTCCCAAATATCTGGTTGGGATTACAAAAGCTCATGGACAATATTATGACCAACATAGTAAAAATCTTGGGTATTTTTTTCAAAACCATAATTTTATAATCCTTCATAAGTAAAGGCGCCTAACATAAATCATTGTTAGGCGCTTATTCTTCAAACCTACTTTAAACTAAATATTCTTTGCGAAATATTGGAATCGGCAGCTCCGTTTGCTTCATTGAGTCCAAAGGCTCTTAGAAGAGGTGTACATGTTGCACCTGCTTGCTTTGGCATACATGTCGCTCCTCCGCCAGGAGTGTGGCCTTTGATAAACTCATCGACGTTAAGAGAAATCTTTTGATTCGAAAGTTTCAGATCGCCCGTAAGTCGAATGGAGGCTCTGAATTTTTCAGTGCAATTACCAGGATTTGGCAGCGCTTGACAACCGTTGGTCGAACCAACATGCAAATTCGTCCAGTTTGTTCCGTTATCAAAACTAAACTCGATCTTTGAATGTTTGTATCCACTTTGCCAAGCCCAATACATTAGTCCGATGTTTAGCGGAGCTGGTTGTTCGGTTCTATTCAAATGGTTTAGCGCTTCTGGGACGCCAATTGTGTATTGAATGGCAGTGTATCCACCAGCTGGTGCTGATCCTACAACTTTAAAGTTAGTTTCAGCAGTCGCAGTTGTTTCTACATCTATCAAAGCAACCCCATTCGCCTGCCAGACTCCGTCCGTATCAAGTACGACATCTGCTAAAGACCCATCCGCTCTAACTAACTTAACTTCTGAGACATAGAATCGGAAGTCACGGAATCGCACCGTTCTGCTATCAACAGTAATGTTCGAACCGGTAGTTAAAGCCTGACCGTTTGCAACTGCCTCGAAGTCCAAAGTAACTCTTTGAGGAGATGTTAAAGCTACGCTTAGCAAAGCTAAGGCTGCTGCATCATCGTTGGATTTGTTTTCTGGTGTACACACAGAAAAGAAAGAAAACAGAATTATGATTGAGAATATACGTTTCATTTTATTACCTTATAAATTTTTTTCTACAGTTTTGAATTTCAATAGATAACCGTCGTCATCCATTGAAGTCTAAAAATTCTCTAAACTGCGCGTGGTGGCTTCAAGAGAGATAAGGAATAACCTTCCAAGAGAAGATTTTCGGAAGGTAGAAAAATAGAAAAAATTTCAGCTACAGATCCGATAAAGAATGAACCCTGCACGCTAACAAGAACTTGGTGGTGTGCTCGCAGATTGCTCGCCTCTTTTTTATTCTTTTTGCAGGAGCAAAGGTGGGTTTCTCCTGCCTTGGCATCATGACAACTTGGCTTTACGGTTTCGGAAGACTTTTCGTGATTTTCCTTGTTTGCATGGGATTCGATACCCCTACTTCCTTCTGCAAAAAGTTCATCTTCCCCATTTTTATGGACTTCTTTCTTAGAGCCGTGGTTGCATTTGCAAATTTTGGAAGCTGATTCCAGACAAAATCCGAGTAGCCCACTGCCCAAAAAAACCGATTGGACGAGGAAAACAATAGCAAGTAAGCCAGATGTGAAGTTTGGAACCCTCATCTTCTCCCAAGTTCAAATCGCAATCCTGGAAATCCAGACAAATTTAGAGATTTTCGTGTGTCCAGACAGCCCCATCCCGAAAAAACTGACCTCAGGAACCAAATGCAGGCAAGCTAGAGGTCATTACCATGAAACGCACGGAACTGGAACGCAGAGAACGAGAGCTGCGAAAGGCAGAAAAAAAGAAAATCCAAACAGGTGAAAAAGAATCCATGAGTGTTGGGGATTACATTGATGCACTTTTTGGTATGTTTCGATATGATTCAGAAGAGATTTTTAATGCTGGCGATGACGAAAATATCTTGGAACTGCTTGAGAACATGAAATCAGAGCACCCAGAAAAACAATGGGATGTGATCATTCGCAAGGCCGTAAACAAAACCAAAGTGGAACAAAAAGATAAAGCCTATGATGCCTTAAGAAACCTCGCAGGCATACAAGTTGCAACCGCTTAACTCTTTAATAGACGGTCAAAAAACGATCTCCAATTTCATTCTAAGAGAAGTTCAAACTTGCGAACTTCTCTAAAATTCTCCTGGTTCAAACATCCGCATAAATCGCCGCATTCAACAAGCGAGATATATTATCTAAGTTTCTAGATACATCTCGATACAAAAGCGCTGGCATAAAATTAGATTTCTTTTGGTACCTTTTTTTCTTCACTTTCGATTCATTCTTTTTAATGGAGCGAATCATTTGGAATCGGTATTCGCGGCTTTGGTTTCTGATCTGTGGATTTCCCAAGATATCAAAGGATTCTGATTTTTCTAAATTCGTAATTAAGACATCATAATGGTGCTTCAGTAACTCAACTTGCTCTTTGATTTGGTGGGAAAAGGTTTTATCCAAGGCGATTTTTTGTCTATGGGCCTTTCTTACTTTCCTTGCGATCGATGCAAAATTATCCCCCATCTCCTCAACGGCTTTAACCCTCTCCATAATACCCAAAACATCTTTTCCAAAATTACCGGTAACTCCGCTTTCTTGAATTTCATTCAAGTAGGTCATAACTTGGCTTCTGACTAAATCCAATTCTTCTTCTTTTTTAAGAACTTGTACGACTTTTGTGGCATCATATGGTTGGAGTAACAGTTGTTCCGTGAGTCTCAAAAAATCATAAGTTTCGCGAATGATTTTTTTAGTAAACTCTGTTAGCTCAACCATTGCAAGTTCTGTCGTTTTAACCGAACCGGCTTGCAAAAAGCGAATAGAGTCCTTGTCTCCTGTTGTTTTGGAAGCTACACTGTCTACAATTTTGGAGACAAACTTACTGAGAGTATTTACAAACCAAATGAGAAGCAATGTATTTGTAATATTGAACATGGTGTGAAACAGAGATATATGAAATCTCGTACCTTCTTTGTCCACTAATGGATCACCTGGAACAAAAGAATCGATCAAACCAGTAAACTGTTTGAAAAAAAGCAATGCCCAAATCACGCCAAAAACATTGAACATAGTATGTGCCAAAGCTGCCTTCTTCGCATTTCGATTTCCGGCGATTGCAGCTAAATTTGCAGTGATGGTTGTTCCAATGTTTTCTCCCAAAATCATTCCATAAGCGGCATCAATCGGTATATATCCCGAGAAAGCAAGTGTGATTGTAATTGTTGTAGAAGCTGAAGAAGACTGAATAATAATTGTTAACAAGGCACCGATTAAGACAAACAACAATATAGTGTTAAATCCCATATTGGTATATTGTTGCAAAAATTGAAACGTTTCGGGGTCTTTTGCACTATCTGGAACAGAAGACTTTAAATAGTCCAATCCCAAAAAGAGAAATCCAAAACCAATTAAGAAGCTTCCCCATCCAGAACGACTTTCTCGTTTGGAAAAATGAAGCACCATACCAGCTGAAATTGCAGGTAACGCAAATGAGGCGATATTAAATTTAAAACCAAGAAAGGAAACAATCCAAGCAGTTATTGTGGTTCCGATGTTGGCTCCCATGATGACCCCAACGGCCTCGGAAAGTGCCATGAGTCCAGCATTGACAAAACCAACTACCAGAACTGTTGTTGCGGATGAACTTTGAATTGTCGCTGTAATAAAAATTCCGCTAAATACGGCAGAGACCCGATTTTTTGTCATGGAAGAAAGAAACGACCGGAGTCGGTCTCCCGCCACTCTTTGAAGAGATTCGCTTAGAAGTTTCATTCCGTAGATAAAAATTCCAAGACCACCTAAAACTTGAATGAGTAAAGCCCAGTTCATATATGTATTATATTTCCAAGGTTCAAAATAATGTCCGATTGTTTTGTACCAACCTTTTATTCGGTTGCAGTATTTTTTTCCGTACGTAGAGTGTAAAGATTATGTCAAATACGATTACAAAAGGAAAGGTTGTAGGGTTTGCCTACCACCTAAAGAACTCCCAAGGGGAAACCTTGGACAAATCAGACGAGCCGTTATTATACCTACATGGATGGCAAAATATCATTCCGGGACTAGAAAAAGAACTCGAAGGTCTAGTTGATGGTGACTCGAAAGATGTGACTGTTCCTCCAGAAGATGGATACGGAACATACAATGAAACTCTTGTTTTCCAAGTTCCAAAATCAGAACTTCCAGCGGAAGCTGACCTCCAAGTTGGGATGGAATTCCAAACCGACACACCAGATGGTAGAATGGTTCTATATTTACAAGAGATTCGTGAGAGTGATGTAATCCTCAACGGCAATCACCCGTTAGCGGGAGAAACTTTACATTTTTCTGTAACTATAAAATCGATTCGAGAAGCCACAAAGGAAGAGATGCAGCACGGTCATGTCCACGGTCCAGGTGGCCACCACCACCATTAATTCTTTCTAAATTTTCGATTTATTTGCAAAAGAATCTTCTTTCAGGTTGCTTTTTACAGAATCAGGATTTAACCTGACAGAAGATTCAGAGTATTGTTGATTTTTTAACCGCCGAAGTAGTCCTTTCTAGCTTGCACGCCGATAGCTTTCCCAAGTCTTTCCCTGCATTTTCCTGGAGTTCTTACCATCAGGTCCCAACCGGGATAGTCGTTTATAAATCGAGAAAATTCCAGAGTCAAAATCAAATTTGAGGACACAATATGTCAGTTAACATTTACGTTGGCAACCTTTCTTACGATATGACTGAAGGAAAGCTCAATGAGCTTTTTTCCGCACACGGTCAAGTTACTTCTGCAAAGATCATCACAGACCAGTATTCTGGTCGTTCTAAAGGTTTCGGTTTTATCGAAATGAAAGATGGAAACGAAGCAGACAACGCAATTAAAGAACTCAACGGAAAAAACATCTTAAATCGTGAGATGAAAGTAAACGTTGCAAAACCAAAGACAAACAACTGGAGATAATCTAGTAGTTTTGCCTCCGTCGCTTAATTAAAATTAAGTGACGGTTTTTTTTTACAATTCCAGCTTAAATTTCAACTTCATTTTTTCTATCTGATCTTCCGAAATTTGATGCGTATTTTTTCCTCCATGCCGATTTTCTACAGTAACAACAAAATATAAATATCCAAACTCTTTCGCCATATCTTTGTATGGTTTCATTTCCCAATCCAAGGTAAACGTATGATGAACTATTACGAGAGGAGTTTTTTTCTCTAAAGCTTGTTTCGTTTGATCTTCACATTCTTTATAAGCCAAATGATTTTTTGTATAATCAAAGTTGTAATCACCCGATTCATTTTCGAAATAGGAATCGACGGAAAAGATGGAAGCATTTGCCAATCTCGACAAAACTTTAGCGAGAGTAGTTTTTCCTGCACCTGGCAATCCGCGTAATATCAATAGGGAAGGCTGTACCATACCTCGTTTGTAAATGAATTTTCAATTTAGAAAAGAAGAAAACGTTCGCAAAGAATGAGAACCGTATTAAAAAAGGGAATAATTCATTTAGGAGACTATCAATGTCGTATCAACTACTTAAACTTATCCATGTAACAGGTATCTTTCTACTTTTTCTTTCTTTGGGAGGCATCGCCCTCTTTACGATGAACGGAGGAACAAAATCTTCAAACAAATATCGGTTACTTGCGGCAATCACACATGGTTTAGGTCTTATTTTACTCATCCTTGCTGGTTTTTCCATGTTAAAGCACATCGATATTTCTCACTCTTCTCTGCCAGGTTGGGTAATTCTCAAGATTATCATCTGGCTTGCGTTTGGTGGACTACTTGCAGTTGTTTCCAAAAAACAGAATTTAGCAAAAATACTTTGGTTTGGTTTTCCTGTACTAGGAATCATCGCGGGTTACCTGGCTATTTTTAAGCCATTTTAAACCTTGTGAAAACGAGAACCGAATCTGACTCGATGGGGGAGATGGAGGTGGAGGCTTCCCGTTACTGGGGAGCCCAAACAGAAAGATCATTACATTTTTTTAATATTGGAAAGGAGACTTTTCCTAAAGAACTTATCCAAGCTCTCGCCTTGGTAAAAAAATCTGCGGCAATTGCCAATGCTGAATTAGGTCTTTTATCTCAGGAAAAAAAAGAATGGATTGTGACCGCAGCAAACGAAGTCCTTGATGGGAAACTTCTCGATCACTTCCCTCTTTCTGTCTGGCAGACAGGATCAGGTACTCAGACCAATATGAATACAAATGAAGTCATTGCAAATCGAGCAATCGAACTTGCAGGCGGTGTACTTGGTTCCAAAAGCCCCATTCATCCCAATGATGATGTGAATATGGGACAAAGCTCAAACGATGTCTTTCCGACAGCGATGCATATTTCTGCGACGATTCAAATTAAGAAAGAATTGATACCAGCTCTTCAATTGTTATGGGAATCGTTGACTGAAAAAAGTAAAGAGTTTCAAGATATATTAAAAATTGGGAGAACTCATTTACAAGATGCAACTCCGATAACCCTCGGGCAAGAATTCTCAGGTTACGCCGAACAAATTCGTTATGGTATTCTTCGTTTAGAAAATTCTTTGCCAGCAATCGAACGTTTGGCGATTGGAGGTACAGCCGTTGGAACAGGAATCAACACCCATCCCAATTTTGGACAAACTGTGACAGAGATTGTTTCTCGACTTACAGGTATTCTTTTTACATCTGCTGCTAATAAATTTGAAGCTTTGGCTTCAAATGATTCCATTGTGGAAGTCAGCGGTGCACTTAAGACTATTGCAACTTCACTCATGAAGATCGCAAATGATATTCGTTGGTTGTCTTCTGGCCCAAGATCGGGGATTGGTGAGATATCCATTCCTGAAAATGAACCAGGATCCTCCATAATGCCAGGAAAAGTAAATCCAACACAATCAGAGGCATTGACTATGATTTGCGCTCAAGTCATGGGAAATGATGTTGCCATAGGAATAGGTGGAGCATCTGGGAACTTTGAATTGAATGTATATAAACCGCTCCTTGTTTACAATCTGTTACAGTCCATACAATTATTAACGGATGGAATCAATTCTTTCACAAAACATTGCATTGTTGGTATACAGCCAAATTTGGAAATTTTAAGCAAACATTTGAAAAATTCTTTGATGCTTGTGACAGCACTCAATCCGCATATCGGATACGACAAGTCCGCAAAAATCGCAAAACTTGCGTACCATGAAAACTTAACTCTGAAAGAAGCAGGCATCCAATTAGGGTTCCTGACCTCAGAGGAATATGATCTCTGGGTGGATCCCAAAAAGATGATATAGCTTGAAAAGCTGACTCTATCGCCCTGTCAGAGTTGCATTTAGAGACATAATTTCCTTACAAATATCGAGAAGCAGATATCTTCTGAGTTCACTATAAAAGATTTTTTATCTGTTATAAAGAATTTTTGATGACCATAATTTGAATGTCTCCAAAATATGGGATTAAGGAAGTTATGATTGTATGCCACGGAATATAGCTCGCGGATTTATTGAAGCCATTGGCAAAACCCCCTTGATTCGAATCTCTTCTCTTAGTGACGAAACTGGTTGTGAAATCCTAGGAAAGGCAGAATTTCTCAACCCTGGTGGCTCTGTCAAGGATCGTGCGGCACTCTACATCATTGAGGAAGCTGAGCGAACAGGAAAACTCAAACCCGGTGGAACTGTGGTCGAAGGGACTGCTGGAAACACGGGCATAGGGATCACTCATATTTGCAACTGCAAAGGCTACAAAACCATCATCATCATTCCTGAAACCCAATCGAAAGAAAAAATTGAAACCTTACAGACATTAGGTGCTGAAGTACGACTTGTCCCAGCTGTGCCATATGCCAATGAAAATAACTATGTCCGAGTAGCTGAAAGAGTAGCACAAGTTACTCCAAATGCAATTTGGGCAAACCAATTTGACAACCTTGCAAACAAACAAGCACATTATGAAACAACAGGGCCTGAAATTTGGGAAGATACGAATGGTAAAATCGATGTCTGGGTCACTTCACTCGGAACAGGCGGAACCTATTCAGGCACTGCCGCCTATCTCAAAGAAAAAAATTCAAAAATCAAATGTATTACTGCGGATCCAATGGGCTCTGGCATCTATTCCTTTGTTAAGACTGGAAAAATTCAGATAGAGGGTTCTTCCATAACAGAAGGAATCGGACAAGGTCGTATCACAAAAAATATGGAAGGAATGTTAGTTGATGATGCGATTCAAATTGATGATAAAGAATGTATCCGAATTTTGTACCACATTCTTCAAAAAGACGGTTTGTTTATGGGTGGATCCGTAGGGATCAATGTAGCAGCGGCATACTCACTCGCAAAAAGATTAGGACCAGGTCATACTATTGTTACAGTTTTATGCGATAGTGGCGCAAGATACCAATCAAAAATCTATAATCACGAGTTTTTAAAATCGAAAGGATTACTTCTATGACAGATACATTCACCGTCACCGAAAAAATTCGAGTGAGTTCTAAAAACAATCGATTTGAAAACTCAAATCCAGAAGAGAAACAAAACTTTTCCACTTATCACCCATTAGAAGGTTTTCCAATTTTCTCTCTCGAAGACCGATCCATATTTGGTTTTGAATTCCATGGGAGTGATTTTTTAACGCAAACAAAAATTAGCGATCTAAACCTATCGGAAAAGATTAGATCTGTAAAAACTGGAAATGAAAATCGGCAAAATTATGTATTTTTCACTTTAAAATTTGAAGATTTGATCCTTGATTTTAACTCATCGAGTGGACTCAATTCACCAATTCGAAATCAGATCTTGAACTGGGGTCTAAAACCAACTGACACTTTTTTACAAATCAATTGCCCTTCCTTAGATGAAAATTTCCATTCTTTCGCCACTGCCGTTGACTTTTTAAAAGAACTTGGTTTTAAAATCGTGATGAAAGGTTTTGGAAAAGAATCAGCAAGTTTAGAATTATTAGGTGCTCTCAAACCAGATATAATAAAAATAGATCTGAGTGAAATATTAGATGAAAATTCTTCTGATATAAAAACGATTCTTGCCTACCTCAAAGATTTTTCACATAGCAACGGTTCCTCTCTATTTTTTTCCGGAATCTATTCTGATAATAGCTTACGTCTTGCCATAGATTTTTGATCTCTCTTCTTACAAGGAAGTTTGTTTGGTGGTCAAATTTCATTTCAATCTGCATCTTACTTGGATGTTTTTACCTTTGGAGAAAAAATCGATACCTATCATAAGGATAAACGTAAATGGATTTCCAAAGAAATCCAATTCGAGTCCGAATTGATAAAGAAATTAGATGAGCTTCATTTAACTACGAAAGATTTAGGTGATCGAATCATTTTGGATGGTCAAAGTATCTTCAAAATATCAAAAGTAATCCAAAGGATCTATCTTACTGATTGGGTGGGAACACAGGTTTCCGCATACTATGAAAGAGTTGGAGATTTTGAGTTCAAAGAAAACAAAACTTCTCTTGGCAAAAACTGGGCCTACCTACCCTTCTTTTACAAACATGTCAAAAAATCTTTTCGCGAACCAGAGAAATGGCAAATCAGCGATCCTTATTGGGACAGTGGCTTAAATCAATATGTAATCGTATTTTCCAAAATAGTTGGAGGAGAACATTCCATATTTTTAGATATAGTTTTAGACAGAAATCAATTGCTTCAGGGTCAATGATATCTTGTATAAATGATTTTACTTTTTTCAGTCATATAGTATAATTTTTCAATTATTGCTTTGAATTTCTGCTCCAATAAAATGCGACGGTAGCACCAGATAACAAGTGCCAGATTCCCCACCATGCGCAAATTAAGGCCATCCCACCCATGCCATCGAAAAAATTAAATACGATAGCAAGGCCTAGACTTGAATTTTGAATTCCGGTCTCTATAGAAATTGTGCGCCGATCGGCTACTTTCAAATTAAATAATTTTGCAAAATAATAACCAATAGCTAAGCCAAGTAGATTCATAATGAATACTAATCCAAAAAGTAAATGGATATAGCTTAGAAAATAATTCCAATTGCCAGCTAATGCGCCAAAAATAAAAACAGCAAGCAATATCACTGAAATGATTTGAATAGGCTTTCTTATTCTAGCTGTGAATCGAGGAAAATAAAACTGTATCACCAATCCAAGAATTAAAGGAAAAAGCAACATTATGGTAATCGATAAAAACATTTCTTTCGAATCGACACTAATTTCCTTCAAAAATGTTGAAGTTTCAGGCAACAAATTTCCCCAAAAAAAGAATACGAGAGGTGTCAAAATAAATGCCAAACTAGAGGAAAAAGTGGTAAGGCTCACCGAAAGTGCCAAATTACCTTTGCCCAAATTGGTAAAAAAATTTGACATATTTCCACCTGGACATGCCGCAACTAAGATCATTCCAATAGCTAGACCTGGATGAGGGTTGAATATAACAATAATTAGAAGTGTTGCTAAAGGTAATAAGATATATTGACTAACCAAACCTACAAAAGCAGATTTCGGATTACGCCACAGAAGCAAAAAATCATCTTTTTTTAAGTCTAAGGAGACTCCAAACATAATGATACCGACTAAAAGATTAACAATTATTACAGAGTCTTTATTAAAGTTGAGCCGCACAGAGTTTATATCCATATTATTCTGACCAACCTACTAAAATTTTCCTTTGACCAGTAAATGGCAACCTACCATGAGAAACAGAGAAATTATCAATGATTAGCAGGTCTCCCTTATTCCAAGGATTTGCTACCATATGTTTCCAAAATAAATTACAAATTATTTTGATTTCTTCACTCGTGAATTCTTCTCCATTTCCATATGTTACATGAACATCGTAATTTTCTGGACCACTTAATTCCTTAATGAATGTCAAAATGGATAATAATATTGCTACCCAAAGTGATCGAAATGTCCTTTGCCTTTTACAAATATTCCATACTTCGATTACGGGTGATTCAAAATGAAATGTCTGAACATGGTTGTGCCATGAAATCGTTTTTGTACGTGGGTGTCGTCTGAATCCTGATTGGGAATTTGTTATTTCAAGAGAGTCCTTTCCATACCAATCTAATTTAAATCTATTCTTTTTTGAAATTTTGTTTACTTCCATTAGATTTGTTGTACCAAACATCTCATCCCACCTTTTGGTTTTCCAAAGTGAAAACCTAGATTTATTGGAAGGTCCATCATACTTTCTTCTATATCTGATACCATATTTTTCGATTTTTTTTATGATATCTGGATTTAACTCTTTATAAATTAGCCTAAGATCCGTTAAAGGAGTTTCTCCCCCAAACTTTGAAACTTGTTCTGCAAAGAAAAATAGCAACTTCGGCGGATTATCTAAAAAACTCATCTCCGCGTGTTGCATAATCGGATAATGAGGTGGGAGTTCACTCGCCGTAAAAACGTGTTGAACCACTTTATCTCTCGGAGAGGTTCCTAAGTAAAACTCACCTAACTTTTCTTTTGTAGAATATAATACAGCCTGAAAGTCGACTGCATTTTCGAAAGGGAATCCACGAAGGAGAATAGCACCATAAGTTTCTAAATCACGGTGCCATTCCCTTTGATTATCGTTTATCCAAGAAAGAATATCAGTTCTTCGAACCGAACTCGAAATTGGCTCATAGACAATAGGCAGATAGGAATCAGATAAAAAAGTCTTTTTTATTACATGTTTCGATGTTCTCATATTTACCATTTATAGATCAACTTTTTCCAAGCATTCTCAATTTCATCCAATTTTCTGCTATATTAAAATATATGTCCAATATATTACACAAAAAGCGAGAATTTCTCCTCAAACTATCCTATTTGTAACTTTTCTTTTTTGGAATAACTATAGATTTAATTTATATCACAAAACGAACGTTAATTTTCGTATTATCATAAATTGAACTTCATTATCTTACGCTAATTGTAGATTCCATTTTACAATTTTCGATATAAATCAATTTGGAAATTTAGTTATATATATATGTATTTACCATAAATATTAGCATGGCTCTTACCATGGTACAAGATTCTTACCATATGTTATTGTCTAAAATTATTAAAAACCAATCAAATGTTGGTTCGTTGATTGGTGGGAAAGTGACATCCACTCAATTTCTGGATGAATTATTTTCAATTTTATTTTCTGGCTATCTATCCGAGTCGCTACTTGTATCAGAAAATGATGTTAATGATCAACTTTTTATTTTCCTGACGAAATGGAAAAAGAAAATAGAACCTTTTCTATTTTATAATCTCGGGGAAACAAATACTTCCTTGGGAAACATTGACCAGTTAATTTTAGATTTTAGATATACACTTCCTGAAATATATGATTTTTTATGGGAGGATGCAAACGCAGCCTTTGAAGGCGATCCCGCTGCAGAAAGCATCAAAGAAGTTATCTTAGCTTATTCGGGCTTTTATGCAGTCGCAGTTCACAGGATCGCTCATTACTTTTTTAAGAAGCAAGTTCCAATTTTTCCGCGACTCCTTGCAAGTGTAGCCCATGCAAAAAGTGGTATAGATATCCATCCTGGCGCCGAGATTGGTCGTGCATTTTTTATGGACCATGGAACTGGTATTGTCATAGGAGAGACTACAAAAATTGCAAATAATGTTAAGCTTTATCAAGGTGTTACATTGGGTGCGATCTCCGTAGATAAAAACTTAGCGAAAGTGAAACGCCACCCCACAATCGAAGAAAGTGTCGTAATCTATGCTGGAGCGACTATATTAGGTGGAGAAACGACCATCGGGAAAAACTCTATTATCGGAGGGAATGCCTGGGTCACGCAGAGCATTCCTCCTTTTTCTATTGTCTATCAAAAATCCGAAGTTAGAGTTCGAAATTCTTTCGATATCGAATCCATTGACTTTACTATTTAACTCAAAAAAAACCCGATCTTTTTCCTCCGATCAAATCATATAAGACTCGGATCGTTGCATCAATATCTTCGCATGTATTATAAAATGCTAAAGAAGGTCTTACCGTCGATTCCAACCCAAATCGGCGCAAAATCGGCTGGGCACAATGGTGACCGGCTCTGACGGCTATTCCTTCATTTGCTAAGGCTTTGCCTACATCTTCGGTTTTATAGCCATCTAAAATAAATGATAAAACACTAGCTTTGTTTGATGCAGTTCCAATCAAATGGAGCCCTGGAATTTTTTTGAGTTCTTTTGTTCCATACTCAAGGAGATCGTGTTCGTAATTTGAAATTTGGCTCATCCCAAATCGATTGAGATACTCGATTGCTGCTCCCAATCCCACGGCATCTGCAATATTCCCGGTTCCTGCCTCAAATCGAAATGGTGCATTTTGAAATGTGGTGTGGTCAAATGTAACATCTTGAATCATGTTTCCACCGCCTTGCCAAGGAGGCAATGTATCCAAAATTGATTTTTTACCGAAGACTGCACCAATTCCTGTTGGAGCGAAAACTTTGTGTCCACTAAACACAAAAAAGTCGCAATCAATCGCTTGAACATCTATTGGCATATGAGAGACAGATTGTGCTCCGTCAATAATTACGATCGCACCGATTTTATGTGCAGATCTTGTCATATCTTCTACTGGAGTGATTGTTCCGAGTGCATTGGATACATGTGTGATCGAAACTATCTTGGTTTTTGAAGTCAAAAGTCTTTCATATTCACTTAAAATGATTTGGCCCGAATCATCTACAGGTACAACTTTTAGTTTAGCGTTCTTTTTGTAACATAACATTTGCCAAGGAACTATATTTGCGTGATGCTCTAAATGTGTGATGAGTATCTCATCACCAGATTGAATGAATTTATCTCCCAGAATATTAGAAATTAAATTAATACCTTCTGTTGCCCCTCTCACAAAGATAATTTCATCCGTAGATGGAGCATGCAAAAAATCTTTAACAAGACTTCTAGCCTTTTCATATGCATCGGTTGAACGCGCGGCCAAAGAATGGGCTGCTCTATGTATGTTTGAATTCTCGTGTTGATAAAAATATGTTAGGCGATCTATTACGGCATTCGGCTTTTGTGTAGTAGCCGCATTATCCAACCATACCAAATCCTTCCCATTAACTTTTTCAGAAAGTATAGGAAAATCTCTCCTTGCAGTCCCTACATGTTGAGAACCCGATGGAAATTGACTTAGATTTTTTGAGCCCTCAATACCTGGAAAGTTGCGAAAATCAGAAGTAATACCGGTGAGTGAAAGTGCGGTCGAAGTAAAAGCGCTCGTGTCCTTTAGAGGGTCAGAACTAAACGCTCCAGTCTTTAAAGGCACGGAACCAAGAGAGTTCAATGTGCCGTAGAACTCTCTCGCCAATTTCTCTATAAGACTGGGATCTGGAAATCCAGAATTCAAATTTATAGCACTCTTGGGATTAGAAAGGTTAAGAGAATTGAAATCACTTGTATTCATAATAATTTCCAACATCAACATTATCCAAAGCTGCGATTGCATCATCGGCCAAAATTGCTGCTGAACAGTATAGAGAAATTAAATAGGACCCAATAGCTGATCGATTAATTCCCATAAAACGAACGGAAAGACCTGGCGTTTGTTCACCGGGAAGGTTCGTTTGGTATAGCCCTACAACCCCTTGTTTTTTTTCACCGACTCGAAGCAGTAGAATATTGGATGTTCCTATTGCAGTTTTTGGATTTGCTTCACCACTCACTAATAATTTGTCCGTTGGAATGATTGGCAGTCCTCTCCAAGTTAAAAATTGTGCACCAAACATTGTGATAGTCGCCGGTGGCACACCCCTTCTTGTGCACTCTCTTCCAAAAGCTGCAATGGCGAGTGGATGCGCCAAAAAGAATGAGGGTTCTTTCCATACTTTTGCAATAAGATCATCAAAATCATCGGGAGTCGGTGGACCCTTACGAGTGCTCAAGCGCTGGGATTTGGGCACATTTTTTAAAAGCCCATAGTCCTCATTATTGATTAATTCAAGTTCTTGCTTTTCTTTTACGCTTTCAATCGCTAACCTGAGTTGTTCTGAAATTTGCTCATGAGGTGAACTATACAAATCAGAAACACGGGTATGGACATCGAGGATGGTGGAGATGAGACTCAAAGTATACTCTTTTGGTTTCTCTTCGTAATTGACAAATGTTTCTGGCAATTCCTGCTCACCTTTTTGTCCGCAGAGAACATCCACATTCGAATTTGGAGCAACGCGATTAACTCTTAGAACTCCTGCTTCTAAACCCTTCCAATCTAACAAACGAACGAGCCATCTTGGAGTAATGGCTCCGTATTGTGCATTTGTTTTTACCGTGTTAGCAAGTTGCCTCGCAGCGGTGTCGCCGAGGGAGTGTTGGTTATATTCTGCCATGAAAAATAATTTCCTTTAACTTCGTTTATGAATAAGGATCGTAGTTATCCTAAGTTGAAAATTAGAATCTAGGTTAGTGAATCGATTTTGAGCGAAATTTCTCTACTATACTGTATCTTTTGAATAATTTCTTGGAGGATGGTTCTTTTTTGTATCGTATTTGTTATCGTGGCTGCAGTGGCCCAATTCTAAACATTTAATTTTTGTTAATTGAATAATTTATTCAATGCTTCCCGAAGTGAAAGTAGAAACATGTTTTTACAACATAGAAACTTGATAAGCAAAACTCTATTGTGAAATTACCATGTTGGTATTCAAACTAAAAGATTTAATTTATCATTTTCCATTCGAACCCACATGGAAAACACTCCGCGGAAAATGCACAATGATTCTGTTTGTTAAGTTAATGAAATCGATATTGATCCGATATAGAGTTGTAAAATAATACTAGCAGACATTTCCGAAAAAATACGATCCAAGGATTTGAAAAAATTGCAAGAATTTGGAATTGAAGTGAGGTGAGATCAACCAGAGCCACCACCGAAAGTTTGTTTTCCAATTTCACTAAGGGCGAAAAACTCCGAAGCACTTTCGGACAAATTAAAACTGGGCAAGAATCAGAAGAAATGCTGATCAATAACTAAATCAGGAAAAGCGAGGATTCTCTGTTTCCGGATCAATTTGAATCGTTTAAATCAAAAAATAAATCTGTTATGTTGATATAATTGAACGTTATAACGAATATAATAACGGATTAACAGAAATATGTATGTTATCTTCAGAAGTTTCAGAAATTTTGACGATTAGGGACCATTTTATGAACTTTGATACCGCCGATGGATACATTGCCAGTTCAACGGAATTCGCAGAAATTACAGACAATATTAGATTTTCGGCTAACAACATCGCCTTAGGACCGATTGAAAAGACGATAGAAAATCTTGCTCGAATTTCGGAGATTGCAGCAATTTGGGTTTCTGAATGGGATATACGCGAACGGAAATTTATTTAGAGAGTGACTCTCCGTGCGGGGAAGTGATTTCGAAAAACTTGATTTTCGAAGTCGCAGGTATCAACCGGAAATTTGAAATATTTAAATCGAAGGAACTTCCAGATAGATCACAGTACTTAGGATATCCTTTGAAAGCAACTTCGGGTGAACTGGTTGGAGTAGTCGGCTTTATCATTCTTGAAAAATTTAAGCATAGATATAAGAACATTCAATTATAGCAATGATATTTCCCTGGGTTTAGGATTTTTGAATATTGATTTACTTAGGTATTTTGGGTTTAAAAGCTTTATTGAATATCCATTAATATTCGAAAATCGAATTGTAGGTACGATCGGGTTTTACAATAAGAATACTTCTTCAGAGAAGTTTGACGACACTTTTTTAAGTGTATTCAATCTGTTTGGTTTGAGTTTATCCAACTTATTTAAAAAACAAAATTTAGATTTGTTTTCTATATTGGATGGATTAGAGGATGAACCAATCAGGACAAAATAGATTTTTAAGAAAATTCCAAAATCGAACTTTTTGAATTTTAGGATTTTCTAAAAGACAATTAAAAGAGTTAGTTTCAATTCATTATAAAAACGGTTTTCGAATTCAAGATATTAGAGATACAAAGCCAGATTTTTCGCAAATTATAACCTGTGTTTCAAACTTTCCGAAACAAACGCAAGAATTCAGTTCCTTTCACGAAAAGAAAGCAGCGAATAAATCCAATGAACTGCTCAAACTGCAATCATAAAGTACAAAAAATGAGACTATTTTAATCAATTATCTGTAATAACAGATATACTTATTGTTATTGCAGATGTTTTTCCTAGGTTAGGTCTAGGAGAATTGATATGAAAAAAGAACTAATAAAGCTTTTTGTGATTCTGACTTTAATCACATTACAAATCCAATGCCAGTTTTTTGGAAAAACGGAAAAGAACGATAGCGGATTGTTATTGGCCTTACTTGCGTTGAACAATCAAGGCATCAAAGTAAATTCAGCAGCAGACCTTGCATTCGAAGCAAATGACGATTATAATTTAAATGAATTTGGGCTGATTACAACATCGACATTGGAGAAATGGGTTTCAAACTGGGAGGCAAATAAACCAAAAGATATCAGAGGAAATTTAATCATCCTCCAAAATGGGAGCTCCAGCGCTGGCGTTATTCAAGGGAATGGAACGAATGTTTTTTCGTATAATTTCGTTTTAGACAATTCAAATACTGGTTTCTTACAAACCCGTAATAATGGCTTTGTTAGCACTGTAGCAATCATTCCTGATGGGGAAAGAACTGATTCCCTATTGAATATCTATGGAATAGATCCTGTAAATGATTTGGTTGTGCTTGCATCAGCATCTAGTAATAACATTGGACATTACCAATCAACACTTCGTGCTTTTTACGCATTGTATTATTGGGGATTTGATAAAAAACACCTGGCAGTGTTAAATGGAACACTTGGTGATTCTGGTGTGAGAGGATCACTTCCTTTCGGCGCCAATGGAAATACACCACCAAATTTTTCAAATAAGTATTCCGTAAGACAACTTCGTACGGACAATACAATCATTCAATCTCCGTTAGAAGATGTAAAAAAACTTGTCTCAAACCCACAGGATCATGGGATTATTGGGATTGGATCCGGTCTCTTTATCCAAGACGCAAGGTCCTTTGGTGAGTTCCAAGGTACTCATGGTTCTGGCGCAGGTTATGATCCCATTGCAGGTACGCCAAATAGTGCAGCAGGTGCTAACGTAACGGATACACGCTACTTTGGAACTTTAAAAGGAGCAGTTCATACTCCTTGGCAAGAGTTGGTAGAAAACAGTGCCGGATACAGATTTAAATCAAAAGCGGCATTAAAATCTTATGTGCTCGGAAAAGGATACCAAGCTGGCCAAACAACTCTTCAATTGTGCAGGACCAATTATAGGGCTCAAATTACTGGTTTTGCAACAATTGCCGTACTTGGATATCCTACCGTTTGGTACGATGGTGGTTGGATCGAATGGGGAAATTCCGTATCAGGCGGGGGTAACGCAACACTTCCAAGTGGTTCTCCATTTGCTACGGACTCATCAACCTACACTGACAGAGGATTTCACAATGCAAACGCCAATGCGACAGCCAAACCAGCAGATTTAAATCCTTCTGGGACGACATCAAGGCAAATCATTTTAGATGACAAAGCTTATCTTCGAAGATAAGGAAAAATTAAAGTAAAAGTAACCCTGCCTAAACCACAAGACAGGGTTCAAATTTCTTTACAGATTCCCAATTGATTGGGGCGATCTTTATTTCTTTGGGCAAAGATACTCCAATCGGCATGGCCTCTCGGATGATTCTAATACAAACTTGTTACCAATCATCATCTATAAGCTCTGTCCGTAAATATCTGACAAAAGCAACCGGGCGCAAATCAATCTTCATCGATTTCTTCTTCCTCTATTTCAAAAAAATATCTATACGATTTTTTTCTCTAAGAAATCAATAGAAGCGTGCAAAAGGTGACTTTTCTACTTTTCTTTTATAATTATGTTTAAAAACCATTGCGAAAGAATTCTAAATCTTTTTAGATATAGCATATTCTGTGCCTTATCTTTAAGTCATTTTGTGAAATATAAAATCCATCTTAATTTTCAAATTTTGAGCGAGTTACTGTCTTACGTAGCAAATATGCTAAAAGATAAATTGGTGATTGATTTCGATAGTGAGACTAGTGGAATTATTTAAAGTATCGATCGAAAAAATGTTAATTTAATCAAAAGGATACCTATTTTATTTTATAAATTGTAGTTTTGGTATATCTATTAGAATATGAAATTAATAAGCATACATTCACACCTTTTTTATATCTCTTGCATTGTATTATCTTTTAATTTGGATTTATCGGGACAGTCTGAGGAAACTCAAAATTTTCCCATTAATGAAACAACTAACGAAGATTCAGGCTTAAACAAAAACCAATCGAAATCGCATGAAGATCGATACGGTTTTCTATTTTCACGGAAAGTAGGTGGTCCAAAATTTTTCGCTCTTTACCCTTCGTTGACGATACAAAGCTCAAGCTTAAGTATTCAATCACCAATAGGTTCAGCATTGATGAAACCAGAAAATCCTCTTCCTGTTATTGCAAACTTTGAAGCAAAATCTAAATCATTTCATGTTGGAACTTATTGGGGATTTACGTTTCATGCCAGAACGTATGAATTTGACTATAACCGTCAGACAGTGGAGACTCAAACAATATTCAGTAGTGGAGAAGAGGAAGGAAATAATTCTAGCTCTAATTTTTCGACAAAAGATTTGGGAAGTAGAATACGCGGTCGATACAGTCATGCTTTCCCTGCTATTTACTTTGGCGCAAAGGGAGAAGATCGGGCAAAATTTGGATTTGGCGTAGGTCCATCGGAGGCTACAATCAACGGAACAGCAAATTTTTACACTTCTGTAAATCCACTTATCTTTCAGGCACAATCTGTGGATCGAAATACATTCTTAAGGCAAATTGCATTTTCTCAGGCAGTTTTGGGAGCGGATCCCACGATAGATCCACTCAGATCTTATTTCCTAACAAACATTACGGAAGGAAAAAATCTAGAATTACTTGGAGTTTATCTCGCGGGAAAAGGTGATTTAAATACGCCAAATTTTAATCTAATTACAATTGCTCAAATACAATATTTAAACAATTCGGGAAATTTTACTCCACTAGAAATTTTAACATTGTTGAGTTTGAATAATGGAGCTTATTCAAATCGATTAACTTCAAATACAACATGGGTTGTTTTTTATGAATATCCAGGAGAATACTTTACTTATCAAATTCAGGTTACATCACCTGTATACTATTCTGGGATAAATCGATTCCGACTTAGTTTCATCGATTTTTCACTGCAGATACCTGTAGAATTTTAATAATTCTTATTTGTTTCCTCCATTTAACGCATATTCTAAAATTTGAATGATCTCGTGATTGTTTTTTCCTTTTGCATAGTCTAGTGCAGTAAATCCTTCACGATTTTGCCTTCTTGGATTTGCATTGTTTTTTAATAGCAACTCAACCATTTTTTTATTTCCGAGATAAACAGACCACATAAGTGAAGTTGTACCAAAATTATCTTTGGCATCCACTTCACATTTTTCCCTCAATAAGGCTTCCGTTGCTTCATAGTGCCCATTTCTAACTGCAATTATCAAGGGAGTCCTTCCGTAAATGTCTGTTTGTTCTTTATTTGCGCCTGCTTGCGCCAAAATTGTAATTGCATCTTGATGATTTTTTTCTGTCGCAAAAATTAGCGCAGATCTACCATCCTTATCAAGCGAATTTAAAGGTGCTTTATAACGAATTAATAATTCCAACAATTTTAGTTTATTATGTTTTGCAGTATCGATTAATGCAGTTAAACCATCTTCATCAACCATATTTATATCAATATTATTCTTTAAAAGAACTTCAGTTGCTTCAAATTGATTATAAGATATCGCTAACGAAAGCGCATTCCATGCGGAATTATCTTTAAGATTAAGATTAGCCTTCGAAGCAATAAGCAGATTTAAAACATCTATTCGCCCATTCATTGCAGCAAACATTACAGGAGTTTCTCCCGTTTTTGATCGATCATCTATAAATGCACCCTTTGATATCAATAATTCAGCAATATCTTTATATCCATAGATTGCGGCGTACATCAAAGGGGATCTCCCTTCTCTATCCTTAATATTTATATTAGCGTTTGCCTTTATTAGGCTTTCCAGAATTTCTTTAAATCGCTTAATTGAGGCAACTATAGCAGGAGTTTCACCGAATTTGTTTTGTGTATTTACGTTAGCATTGCGCGAAATTAAATAATTTACAATATTCAAATTCCCCCTAGCTGTAGCCTCCATTAGCAGAGTATATCCATTCGGATCTTTGATTTCTATTTCTTTTTCGGAAAGATTTCTTTGTAGGCTACCTAAATTGCCTTGGATAACTGCACCTTTAATAACTAAACTTTTACATGAAATAAGTATGAAGAAAAAAAATAGTATTTTTATCTTAATCATTTACTTTCCCACAGCTGCAAGTAAAAGGATTTGAATTTCTGACTGTCCATATTCTGAAGCATAATTTAGAGCGGACATATTTTTTTTATCAACTAAAATTGGATTTGCCTTCTTTTCAAGAAGCAATCTTACAATTTCAGTACGACCATTTTTTGATGCATACATAAGTGAGGTCATCCCAGTTTCATCTTTTTGATCAATATTTGGAGAAACTTTAAGAATTGATTTTGTTACTTCGACAAATCCCTTGATGCTTGACCACATAAGTGGTGTAATACCATGATGATTTGCAAGATTGGGATCCGCTCCAGATTCAATTAATATATTTACCATTTCTACATGTCCTTTATAGGATGCGTTTATTAATGGTGTACTTCCTTGATCATTGGAGCTATTAACATCTGCCTTTTTATTAACAAGTATCTTAGCGATTTCAACATATCTATTCGAAACTGCCCAGTTCAATGCGGAATTGCCTTTGTTATCCCTCATGTTCAAATCAGCATTTGCCTGAAGTAATACTTTAACGACATCTAAATATCCATTTTTTGTTGCCATAATCAAGGGTGTTTCACCTGACCAATTTTTCGAATTCGGTGCTACTTTTTCATTTACATATTGTTGGACAGACTGATAATCTCCGTTAGACGCTGCATTTCGCAATAAGTATGATTTACAATTTGAGAAAGTAAAGAAAACGATCATCAAAATTAGAGAATTCTTCATATTTACTCCGAATATTACCTGCTTATTTTTTTAACTCGAGGTATGCAAAAAAATATTGAATCGAATCTGTAAAAAATAAGTCTTCCGATTCTTCTTGTGACATGAAATCATATTCTTTATTTTTAATTTTTTGGTCACGAATAAGATTTAGACCTATCAGATCAACGTTGCTTATCTGCCTTTTGAAAATTCTTTTTGCTTTTAATGCATTCCAATTACTTCTATCTGGATTTTCTGGGATTGATTGCGAATATTGATCGATTAGAATATCTGGTTCAATCCCATGCTCTTGAATTTCATTGCCAGAAGGGAGTATAACACGGTTTGTTGTGATCTTCAAAAAATAATTATTATTCTCTGGAAGTTCTAATAGTCTTTGGATTGTGCCTCTTCCAGCTGTTTTAACTCCCACAATGATTGCCCTTCGATTTTCTTTCAAACTTCCTGCAATAATCTCGGCGCCAGCCGAAGTTTTCTCATTTACCATAATTGCAATAGGTAAATCTATTTTTTTATCTCCAGTATTATACAATTCATCAGGGCTCCTTAGGTCATTCTGTATGCTAAATAATAATCCCCGCGAGGAAAACAATTTTAGAAAATTTTCTATAATAGATAAATTCCCCCCCTCATTATCTCTTAAATCAATTACGATCCCGATTATTGATTTATCATGAAATCCAGATTTAACAAGCATTTCATTGAGAATTTTTTCTGCGTATTCATCCGCAGCTAAACTAATATTTGAAGAATTAAATTCTTTTACTCTTATATATAGGAGTTTATTTTTTTTACCAATGATACGATGTGAATTTTTTTTATCTTTTAACGAATTTTCAAATGATACATCTTTTCCTTGTATTTTTTGTTTAGGAAAGATAGTCGTTAAGTTGTCCAATGACTCTAAAAAGCCTTTAATCGCGACAAAAAGGAGTTTATTTTTAAATTCTGATTTTTGACTTTCCTCTATAGAATATTTTTTTATACCAGTTTGATAAATATAATCAAGTTCCTCCTCAAATTCAGTTTGATCAATGTTCAAATTTGAATCATAAATTTTACGCTCTCTCATAATCTTATCTGGGAAACTAAGTTTACCAGCATATTGTTTTTTTTGAACTAATATATAACGTTTTGACTTCGATTGAAGTTTCGAACCGAGAGATTGAAAAGAATATTCATTTTTATATTTCTCAAAGAACTCGGCAGGGAAATATTCAATATTTAACAAATCGAACGCACTCCTAAGTCCCGAGGCATAACCGGCCGAAATATTTATTAATGATGAGTCTATATAATGCTTATTAAGTATTCCCCTAATACGAATTAGATCTTTTAATGAAATAGAACCTTGATAAAGATAGCTATATTTTGGATTTTCAATGTAAGTTATATTAATATGATTCGTAGATTTTTTTGGTCTTTCATTCGTATTCTTACAAGAAATTAATACAAAAAAATTAATGTATATTAAAATAGCAAGGAACGTAACTCGTAGGTACACAGGCAAAATTAGAATTAAATATCATTGAATTTCAAGCTTTTTTCCTTATTAATGCGCTGAACTACACAGATTCCCAATTGATTAGGGCGATCTTTATTTCTTGGCGCAAAGATACTCTAATCGGCATGGCCTCTCGGATGATTCTAATACAAACTTGTTACCAATCATCATCTATAAGCTCTGTCCGTAAATATCTGAAGAAGCGTGTAAAAGATGGGTCCAACATTTTTATCCTTCTTTCTTTTGTTTCTTTTTTATTTTCCCGTTTTTTCGCAGTCCCTGAAAAATTCGTCATCATTCCTTCAATTCAACGTTACGAGCAAAGGGAAAATTTTGATGCCCAATGATCGGATAGCCATTTTTATTTCTGGATCTTTAACTGGAGATGGTAGTATAAAAATCAGTTCCGATGATTTGCCTATAGATTCGCTCCTAATGATTGTTCCATCTTTCTACAAATGGAACAAACCAATCTAATGACTATAGAAGAAAGTTTACTAAATTCAAACTTGAACTTATCTAATTCTATAGAAGAAACGAAATAATCTTTTTTACGGGAATGGACTAAAAATTCGGAACGTATGGGCTATAGAGGTGTGGCTTTTTGGAAAGAAGAATTTGAAAAATAATACTATCTTTCTTCAGACTCCGTTTGCTCCTCCTCTCCAACGTCAAGGCTACAATTCATGAATGGATCCAATTCTTCTTCTGAGATATCACCTTGAATCATCCTTTGCAATTCTCCTACAAAATCTTCTCTTCGGATTTCACAAGTGTAGGCATTTCCATCTTCTAATTTTAGATCAAAGTAAACGGCTTCCTGTGGCATCCCAAAACTTGAGGTTCCCATTCGGGAAGAAGCACTACATAGATCTTCGCCTATCCTACAGTCACTTGCAATCAGAGGATTCCCTATTATGCCCAATTTAATTTTAAAATCATTTTCTTTCGCTACGAATAAATAAGGTCGGACAAGGGTCTTTAAATCTACTAAATGATATCTAATATCGTATTCATCGTCACTTAAAGAGGAACGTTTGATCCAGCCAACTGTATCATTAAACTGAATCTTCACGTATCCCTTATTTTCTGTTAGTGGGTGTGTATTCTCAAATACATTTACAATCGTATTTTCATCTAGTTTTTTCAAAACGGATGCGTTTAAATTTGGTTCTTTTAATACCTGAAGAGACTGTGAAGCCAGGGTTCGTAGACTTTTACTTGTATCTAAATCGAAACGACTTACTAGGATTTTTTTATTTTTCCATATTGCTTGATAGTAATATACATTTTCTGCTATTTTAACCTCCAAGAATTTCCCATTTTTATCCAAAATCAGTTTAATTTTTTCTAAGGGAGCGGGACGAGGTTCAGGTACAAGCGACAAATCTAACTCTCGGGCAAGTATTATGGCACCTGGGGAAAAAAAGGTAGTGAGACAGCTATAATTTTTTGGGCAAGGAACAATTTCATTCTGAGGAGGGACATCAGTTCCGTTTAAAAGAAAAAACGAAACAAATACAAATATTAGTTTTTTAAGATTCTTTATATCATTCAGCAGATTCATAAACATTGAGCCACATTTCTGTGGCACCTAACGATCTAAACTAATTCAACATCTGAAAAAAATCATTTCCTTTATCATCAACGACGATAAAAGCGGGGAAGTTCTCCACATCAATCGACCAAACTGCTTCCATCCCAAGTTCTGGAAAATCCAATACTTCCACCTTTTTGATATTTTCTTTCGCAAGAAGAGCAGCAGGTCCACCAATGGAACCCAAATAAAACCCACCATTCTTTTTACAACTATCGGTGACTACTTTAGAACGATTTCCTTTTGCAAGTGTAATCATCGAAAATCCTTTTTCTTGGAACACGGGAACATAACTATCCATACGTCCCGCAGTAGTTGGCCCAAACGAACCCGATGGCATTCCTTCTGGAGTTTTGGCAGGACCTGCATAGTATACAGGGTGGTTTTTGAAATATTCTGGGAGCGGTTCACCCTTATCCAATTTTTCCTTTAACTTTGCGTGGGCTATGTCGCGAGCAACCACCAAACGACCCGACAGCATAACGCGTGTTTTTACAGGATACTTTGTAAGAACTTTCAATATTTCAGGCATCGGTTGGTTGAGATCGATATGCACAGATTCTGTATTTGAATCAACTTCATCAATCGTCGGCAAAAATTTTGCAGGATCGTATTCTAATTTCTCTAAAAAGATTCCATCTTTTGTGATCTTAGCTTTGATGTTACGATCCGCACTACAACTAACACCTAAACCTACTGGACAAGAAGCACCATGTCTTGGAAGACGAATCACTTTAAAATCATGCGCAAGATACTTACCACCGAACTGCGCCCCAATTCCTGATTTCTGGGCGGCCGCAAGCATCTTCTCTTCTAATTCCACATCTCGGAATGCGGATCCGTATTTGTCCCCTTTGGTAGGTAAATGATCTAAATATCCAGCTGACGCTAATTTAACGGTCTTTAGATTGGCTTCGGCAGAAGTTCCACCAATCACGACGGCAATATGGTACGGAGGGCAGGCCGCTGTACCTAAATTGGAAACTTTGTCTGCGATAAATTTTTCGAGAGAGGATGGGTTTAGGAGAGCTTTTGTTTCTTGGAAGAGGTATGTTTTGTTCGCAGATCCACCACCTTTTGCTAAAAAGAGAAAACTGTATTTGTCCCCGGGTGTCGAATATATATCAATCTGAGCAGGAAGGTTAGAACCAGAATTCACTTCCTCATACATGGTTAGGGGAACTACTTGGGAATACCGAAGGTTACGATTTACATAGGTATTATAAATCCCACGTGAAAGTGCCTCAGCATCATCGCCACCAGTAATGACATATTCTCCCTTTTTTGCCATAACGATTCCTGTTCCTGTATCTTGGCAGGAAGGCAATTGTTTGTCTGCGGCAATCACAGCATTTTTGAGTAGTGCCATCGCCACAAAACGGTCATTTGGCGTTGCTTCAGGATCATCTAAAATTTTACGCACCTTTTTTAAGTGAGCGGTTCTGAGATAAAAGGAAACATCCTCCATTGCTTTTTCCGCAAGGAAAGTAAGACCCTCTGGTTCTACTTTCAGAATTTCTTTATCGCCAAAAGGAACTGTGCTGACATAATCCTTTGTCAACAGTTTGTATTCGGTTGTGTCCTGAGTGAGTGGAAAAGGATCGGCGTAAAAAAATTCTGGCATGGTAACCTCTAATCTATACTTCTAATTTGCTAAGTTTCCCTCATTCGTAAATGAATTTTTAAGCGAGACAGCAAATGATTCCGGATTTAGAGATTCATCGTGGAACCAAAAATCTTTTATCAAATCGCATTCTGGAAAAACTAAAACCATTTTTAAGTAATACAACAGAATCCAATCTTTGGGACTCATTTTGGATCTTTATAGATTCCCATATGGCACAAGGCGAGACCTTTTTTTTGGACCACATACCCAATCATGTTGTATTGAATCGTTTCTTCAAATCCTTTGGGTAGGTTCTTTCACCATCGTCCGAAATTTTAGAAATGCCTCTTTTTTATCATCCGGTATGGATTGGATATAAGTTTGGATGGAAACGATCATACCTTTGTGTAACAAATGAAGCCTTATTTTGAGATCAAAAGTTAATTCAATCCTTCTCCAACAAATTTTGTAACAGATTCTTTCAAAATCGAAACACCCGGCTCTTCATAAGGAAAATGACCGGCACCAGTTAATTCAACGAATACTTTCTTTGCTGGAATTTTATCAAAAAATCGTTTGCTTAGATTAGTTGGTGTCCATGGATCGATACTAGGATGTGCTAACAATACGGGACAAACTTGAAACTCTTCTGGTTCTTTTTTAGGTTTATAATTGAGGAAAGTATTCAAAAATCCAAGACTAACTTTCGAACCACCAGCATAAGGATCATTCGCAAACACCTCAGAAAAACTGGGATCGTTTGTAATAAATTCCATTTTGCTAAACCATTTGATCGGGAAGTACATTCCGTTTGTCAAAAATGAGAATAAGGAATTGATGGGCATCCCGACTCGACTAAAAAAGCGATTCGACGCGATTGCATCTCTAACTTGCAGATTTCTTGGATCAACAAACGTTGTGGCAATTAAGCCATCGACTTCACCGCGATAGGCTGCTGTGTGATAAGCAAGCATTCCTCCAATGCTGAGTCCAAATAAAATGATTTTTTGATTTGTTTTATTCTCTTTTTGAATCAATTCATTCAAAACCAAAATCCAATCCTCATAAGGAACGTAACTTTTATTTGCAGGTATTTTAGTAAGACCAAAACCAGGTAAATCGGGAGCTATCCACTCACAACCGAGATTCTCCAGTCCTACGGCTAAAGTCCCAAGAATTCGACCATTCCCTCCACCTCCGTGTATTAGAATGATTTTGCATTTGGCATCTTTTTTTACATATCGATCCAAATGAATTTCATATCCATTTAATGTTAAAAACTCTTCCGCGGGTAAATTCTGTTTTCGAAATCGTAAATTTTCTGGGAGAAAATGTTGGTATCGATGCCATTCGGATACCTGGGAATAACTGGTTGGTCTATCTGATGCTGACGCACAAGAGAGAATATTCAAGCAAAGAGCAAAAAAAAATATAGAGATACTTAGTTTCATAAAAATGAAATTGAATCTTTTTTCAATCTCGTCAAAACATTAGCTGATCCAATTTGGAGATTTCATTTTACATATGTATAACAAAAAAGATCGGATTTCTGAAACCTATGAAAAACTCATACTGACGTTCCATGAAATTTTTCTGAATACAGCATACGAAAAAATAAGCATCGAACAGATCGCAAATAAAGCAGGTATGACTCGTGTCAATTTTTATCATTATTTTGTAGATAAGGAAGATATTTTATATCGCACTTATATTCTCTTTTATAGAAAAATGGAATCAGAATCTCCTAAGGTTGATCCATATACTTTGCTAGCAGAAGGCCGATCTCTGACCTACTATGCTTTAGAAAATGCGAAAGCAAATGCAAAATTCTACAAAATGTTATTTCAAGAAACGATTCCCGCTTCCGTTACATATCGGATTTTAGACTTTATCACAGAAGAATCTTATCGGACTCATGAACTCCTGAGAAATCTTTATAAAAGAGACTTTCCACCTTATCTATTTATAAATCAATATCTCGCTGGTGCCTTCTGGAATCTACTGCGAAACCTAATACTCACGAATACTACATTTGATTCTGAACTGGTATCGGATTTCTTTAAAAATCTATCCACGGCGGGATTGAGTCATTTCTTTAAGTCCTCTTAACCTACCTTCATCCTACATTGAAAAGGCTAGATTGAAAGCGAGTAAACAAAGAAGATCTCTCAATGAAGTATTTAATGATTGGCTTCGTTCCTATTCTGAAGCAGATCCCAAAGACTTCGATATCGATTCTTACCTTAAAAAATTTGAATACCTCAAGATAAATCGTAAGGTCTCTCGTTAAGAATAAAAAAATAATGGGGGATATTCTTTAGAATACTCGTTTCGAGAAATAAAATAAATTCTAATACCATTATTCTTTTGCCCGAACCCAAAGAGGACCAACAGCTATGAGCAATACCGCAACATTAAAATAAGCATTGGAAACATTTCCCGATGCAATCGAACCAAAACTATCCAAAAAGAACCAAGCCAAGATTCCTATTACAACTGACTTTCTTACCTGTTCAGGTGCCTTATCGTATACAAATTGAGAAAGCATCCAAACATTCACTCCCCAGCCAAATAAAAATCCACCTGTCAGTGCGGACAGAAAACGAGTATCAGGCGACTCATAGGTACTTAAACCATCGATCGGCCAACTCAAAAGATCCAATGTTAGCCTTGCAAGTTCGGATGTTTCGGGCATCGTACCTAAAAAGAAAATCGGTCCAAAAGACCCGATCACAATAGCTGTAATCTTTAAATAGAATTTGTGAAACCTATGACTCATCATTTTTTTCCTTAATTAAGTTTAGTTCAAGAAACTGAATGGTAAAAATGATTCAATAGGAAATACTGACTCATAATTGTATTTTCTGTACGCAAGCGTCTAGTAATTATACTCCCGCTATACCGTGAATAGTTGTTTTGAGTTTAAAAAAATATTCACTAAGCCAATTTTCGTTTAAGTTATCACTATGTATTTGAAGATAAAAATTTTCCAGAGCCAGGGAAAACAAATTATTCCATTGGTTGTCTGTTAAATTTAAAAGAATGTCTTTTTTCCAAATACTTAAGAATGGAATTAAAATTATGGAGTCAATCTTTCCTATCAAGGATTGAATCATTGGATTCATCCGAATCATTCGTAGCTGTTTGTTAAATAACAAATCAATTCTGTGTTCGACAAGTATTGCAATTAATTCAGGATCAATTGTAGATGCTTGTTTTTCCTTATCGGCTAAAAGAAGACAACTTTGAAAATGGTAATCATACAACTGTTGGATGAAATTTTCTAAATCAACAAATAAATAGTAAAAAGAAGATTTTGGTTTGCCAACTTGCTTTGCCAGTTTTTCAATTTTTAATTTTTCGAATCCAACTTCCGCAGTCATTCGATAGCCGGCCTGGATCCATAAGTTTCTTGATTCCGACATTAAAGGGATACCTTTTTCACTTGAAACGACTTAGGATTTTTATTTTATTTCATTAACTAAATTTTTTTTGTTCGAAATATCCCCAACCGACAAAAAAAACCCACCGAGCGGTGGGTTTTTGAAATTTTCTCCGTTCTTCGCAATTTCTGCTGGAATGGGTTCGTTTTTATTTTGAAACGATTTGGAAAGTTACTCGTCTGTTTACTTGGTCTTTTTCGTCAAAGCCAGAGATAGGGTTAGAAGAACCAACCGCTTTGATGTCCAGTTTGTCCGCAGGAATCCCTTGCTTCACAAGTGCCGCCTTTACAGCTTCCGCACGGATTTGTGAATAGTATCCATTTCCTTTTTTTGCGCCTTCTGCCTCTTCAGGACCGGATGCATCAGCATGTCCAATGATCTGAAGTGTATATCCCTCTGGAAGTTTAGCAATTGCGTCTTTAATATACGCTACATTGTCTTTTGCCCAAGTTTGGAAATCAGCCGCAGGAATATCAGCAAGTTTATAGCTAAATCCTCTTCTTCTAACACCGTCTGGATAGCGATAATCTTTAAGCGCTTTGTTGATTTCATCAATCAAAGCCATGTTCATGTCCCTGGAGGAAACTTTTGTTGTATCAGCGGGTTTTTCTTCAGCGGGGGGAGGAGTCTTAACTTCGTCTGTGGATTTGCAATTGGTTAAAAAAAGCGTGAAACTAACGAAGAGGATGAGGCTCCCAAAAAATCCTTTTTTCATATGTTGACCTACCTATTACTTTCCATAGTTTAGTTCTTTTCGTTAGACAACAACCAAAATGCAAATAATTTTAAAAGTTTCCGAAGATTACGACGCCCAAAGACTCGATGTTTTTCTCAAAGAAAACGCAGGAGATGATCTGAGTAGGTCCACTGTTCAAAAATGGATCGATTCTGGATTTGTGACAAATCAAACCACAGAGAAAGAAATTCGTAAAAACGGTCATAAGGTGGTTCTTGGAGAAACGTACAGTGTACAGATTGTAGCCCGACCTCCATCAAGATTGGAACCAATCCGAATGGACATACCTGTTCTATTCGATGATGACGAATTTATGGTGATCCACAAAAAACCTGGAATTGCATGCCATAGCGGACCCGGGGAAGAAGAACCATCTTTGGTCAATGGCCTTCTCTATCAGTTTAAAAATCTTTCCAGTAACGGAGGGGATAGGCGACCTGGAATCGTACATCGTTTGGACAAACCAACAGAGGGAGTTTTATTGATTGCAAAGACCGATAGAGCTCATGCAGCACTTGGCAAAATGTTTCAAGAAAGAAAGATAGAAAAAACGTATTATGTTTGGGTATTACAAGCGCCTGTAGAAGCAAAAGGTACCATTCAGTTACCCATTGGAAGAAACCCAGTGGAACGCATTAAGATGTGTGTTCGCGAGGACGGTCGTGATGCAATTACACACTATGAAACCGAAAAGATCATCCAAACACCAACAGGTAGGAAATATTCATTTTTAAAGATTGGTCTAGAAACTGGAAGAACCCACCAAATACGTGTACATCTTTCCAAAATTGGATGTCCGGTAGTCGGAGATGGTCTCTATTCTCGGTCAGCTAAGGATTATGCTCAGTTTGGACTACTTCTCGTGGCAAAGGAACTCAAATTTGAACATCCCTTTCAGCATGGAAGGACAATTCAGGTAGGTATCGATTTTCCAGAACGATTTTTAACTTTTGAAAGAAAATGTGTAAACTATTGAAATGAAGTTCATTCGCCTAACTTTCTTTTATGCTCTTCCATACTTCTTCATGGAAAACCTTTTTGAGGTCATTTATGAATATCACTTTGGAATTGTTACCAATAGCGATGCACTTTATCCTTATTTATTTGCAAAAGATGTCTGGACAATTGGAATAGATGGCTGGAATCTTCCACCTTCCACCTCATTTTTTCCAGATATCCTATTGTCAGTTTTCGTTTATCCCCTAGCCTCATCTACATTTCGTTTTTTTTTGATTCTAGGATTCTTTTTTTATCTCCTCCCAGGTTTACTTTCTTCACGATTTGGTTTGCACAAATCCTTAGGTCCACTCGTCTCACTCGTTTTCCTTCTTTTGGCAGCAGAGTTTCCTACTTCGATCGGTCAGTTTTTTTTGCCTGGCTTTCACACATCTGTTTTCTTTCTCTTTTATCTCTCTCTTCGAATGCTCGATACAAGTAGAGTCACCGATAGAAAATTTTACTTAAAACTTATCCTCCTCCTTTCATTTGCATTCGCATCCGAACAGCTTTTTTTGATCCAAACAGCAAGTGTTTTAATACCTTTGTATACTCAAAGATTTAAAAAAGTTCCAAAGTTACTCATTCTTACACCCTTTTTAATTTATTTTGTTACATTCGCATTATTTAAATTATGCGAATCACTTGGATTAGGAGTCACATCACTTAGACAATTTTCCCCATTTTCAACATTTATAGGCTCCTTAAATAGAGAAGGATTTGAAAGGATGTGGATACATTGGATCCAGGAATGGACTCAAACCGAATTTCGTTTTTGGTTATTTTTAAATCTATTTCTTTTAGTTATACTAATCGTTTTTAGGCGAAGCTTTTCGAATTGGAAGGAATACAAGCCGTTTCTATTTCTTTGTGTATCACCCATCCTAACCATTTATCTACTTTCGATTTATTCTCTCAGTTTCAATTTACGGTATCTTTATTTTCTTGTTTGGATCCCCGTTTTTTTCAACTTTTTCATTCTACAGTTTCTACGATTTAAAAAGTCAACAATCGTATTCGTTTTTCTTTTTCTTTTTCTTTCTATGGGATATTTTTGGAGTTTGAGAGAGAGTCAGAAAATTTTTATCCAGAAAGGCAAACTAAAACGGGAAGGAAGGATGCGTTGTTTCTCTTCTTGGGATCTAAACTCAGAAATTGCGTCGAGCTATTGGCCCGTCAAATATATGAAGGTTTTTTCACCCGTTCCCGTCCGTATAGTTCCGTTTTCAGAAACTGGTCTCTACCACCATTGGATTCACAACCGCACTTGGGATAAAACGATTTCTCATAAACCATTCAGTGATTACCAATTTGCTCTGGTCGACGTTCCATCTTTTCCGCTTTATGAATCTAAGTTAAATAGTTTAGGTTTTTACGGAAAGTCTGATTGTATCGACTGGAAAATTTTAGAGAAAAAGTAGGCAGGATCAGGCTTTACTAATTTTTGCTAGATTTTTTTCGCGCCTTTCCATAGATTCCATTTACCTAAGGAAACACTATGTTCGAAAGTATTTTAGATCCCGGAATTTGGATGGCACTTCTCACCTTAACGGCCCTTGAAATTGTCCTCGGTATTGATAATATCATCTTTATTTCAATTCTTTCATCCAGGCTACCCAAAGAAAAACAAAAATCTGCAAGGCAAATAGGATTGATTCTTGCCATGTTAACTCGCGTTCTGTTGTTGTTCTCGTTATCATTCATAATGAAACTCACAGCACCTTTATTTTCGGTTCTTTCCGAAGAAATAAGCGGTAGAGATCTAATTTTAACATTCGGAGGACTGTTTTTGATCGCAAAAGCAACTACAGAAATCCACCACAAGTTGGAAGGAGAATCTGGGCATGCTGATGAAAAGGTAAAGTATGCTTCCTTTTCCAAGATCATTTTCCAGATTATGATTCTAGACATTGTATTCTCTTTGGATAGTGTGATCACTGCTGTTGGGATGACCGACAAACTTTTTGTTATGGTCACAGCTGTGATTCTCTCCGTCGGCTTCATGCTGGTATCAAGTGGAAGTATCTCCGACTTTGTAGACAAACACCCTACGATTAAAATCCTCGCGCTTAGCTTCCTCATCTTAATTGGAGTGGCACTTCTCGGAGAAGGATTTGAACTTCACATCCCCAAGGGATACATTTACTTTGCTATGAGTTTTTCCGTAATTGTTGAATTCCTAAATATGAAACTGAGAAAAGTTTCTGATAAGCCAGTTGCACTAAAAGGTAAATATTAGTGGATCGATCTAAATTTTTGAGAGGAGTCCTGTTGATCCTCTCGGCTTTCCTCGTTCCAAAAAAACTACTCGCAAACGATTCCTTTTCAAGAGTATCCTGGAAAGAGTTTTGGGATGAGGCTAGTAGATTGGAAGAACTCGTCCCCATTCTAGAAGCTCTGGAAAAAGGCACTCTCAAATTGGAAATACAAGGCAGTTGGTCACTCGGAAAAGTTCTGAGCCATTGCTCTCAAAGTATTCAATTTTCAATGTTAGGATATCCAGAAATGAAGTCAGTTTTGTTTCGGGGTTCAGCAGGAAAGATGGCCTTTTCATTTTTTGCATTTCGAAACAAGATGAGCCATGGTCTCGAAGAGCCAATACCAGGAGGGGCTGACCTTTCGAATGACGTTAACGTTCAACAGGCCGCTAAAAATCTGATTAGTGATATTAAGCTATTCCAATCAAGATCAAAAGATGATTTAAGGCCTCATTTTGCTTATGGCGAATTATCCAAAGAAGAATATGATCTGGCCCACACTCTGCATATCAAAAATCATTTTGATCGCATATCACTGGTAAACTAACTCGATGTAGTGAACAACATCTTCTACTCTATACATTTTGGAAAGATAGAGGGATACTATTCCCTCAATTCCTTCCTCTTCTAAAAATCCATCATCTCCGTTAACAGGTGCGTCAGAACTAAGTAATATTACCGGTATATTTTTATCATACCTTCTACCTTCCCATTCGTGCAAAAAATAAACCCCATTCATTACTGGCATATTTTTATCTACCACAATAAGCGAGGGTGTGATTCTCATGAGATGTTGGAGGGCCTCTTCACCGTGGGATGCCTCGATTACAATCCATTCATTCCTTCGGAGTATCTCTGCTAAATCTGATCTGTAGTTTTCGGAATCATCTATTAGCAAAACAGATTTATTAGATTTTGCCAAATATACCTCAAAACTTGAGCCCACTCCCATAACTGACTTTATGCGAAGTTTTCCAAAATGAGCTTCCATGATGCTAAAACAAAGCTTGATTCCAAGACCAGTCCCTCTTTCTCCACTTGTCCCCGGAATACTTTTTATCAAATCTTCACCAATTAACTGCTGGATTTGTTCGTCTGTCATTCCGATCCCTCTATCTCGAAATTCGATAGAAATCCATTTTCCTTTTATCGAAATCACGATAGTAATTTCAGTTTTTGGGAAAGAAAATTTAATAGCATTAACAATTAGATTTTTAAAAACTTCACCAACCAAAGTTCGGTCTGCAATCACATATGTATCCCGAGTTAAGTGAGATTCCTTTTTGATCTGAATTTCTTTGATCACAGCTACTGGTTCTGTATTTGCTATGATTTCACTCAACAATTCATCAATTGAAAATTTTGTTTGAATAAGCCTAGATCCAATTGCATCAAATCTACTTACATCTAATAGTTGCTCCATCATACGCAAAGACTGAGTAACACCTTGTTTGGACATTTCTAAAAATTTGATCTTTTCTTCATTCGGAGTAGAATTGAAATTGTACAAAATTAGATCCAATAATTGCTGAACACTATTAAGAGGTGAACGCAAATCATGGGATATCAATGAAACAAAGTTTGCTTTCCATCGATTGGCCTTCTCTAATTCAAAAGTTCTTGCTTTTACTCTTTTTTCTAGAATCTCTTTGCGTTTGAACAATTCTTTCGATAAGGATTCTGTCCTCCTATAGATAGAAAACAGATGCATAGAAGCACCTATTGTTTGAGGTATAATAAATAAGTTCAGACTGAATTGGCCTAAAGGTCTGAATTTTGGTATTAACTCAAAAAGTAAAAGTAAATCTACTACAGCACCGAATATAGCAAATGCCAAACTAAACTTAAAAACTTTATTCTCAGTTTTTTGTGAATAAATAGAATAAGATACAAAAATGATTCCGCATAACACAAACAGGATTGAACAAAAATCTAAATAAAAACTCACTTTACCAAGATAATAGATGGGCAATATCAAAGTAAGTATTACATATCCGATGGAATATATCTTTAGTGCAGCTAGCCATTTTCCATAAATTGGAAGGCCGGGCATTCTAAAAAGTATATAGCCTCCCGAATACAATGCCAAGACAAAACCCAATCTCGAAAGTCGAATCACCGCAAAACAAAGATCATCTGGAAGTATATTAAAGAGAATTCGAGATTCAAGAGTCGTGATACACAAGATAAATAAACCAAAATAGAGGCCAGAAATCCGAAGCGCAATTCTCTCAGTTTTTTTTAGCTGAAATAGAAGATAATGATATAAAGATAAAAATAGTATAAAGGAAGCACCAATATAGGATATAATTTGTACCCTTGTCCACCAGGAATAGACTTGGCTCAATTCTCCTAATTTGGGAATTCCTCGCAAACCTCCATTTCGCACAGTAAAATTCGATACATGGACTAAAATTTCAATTTCAGAATTCTGTTTTCCAAGAGCGATAACTGCCTTTTTAAAACTCGGAGAATGTTTTTCGTCTGAATTGGAGACTTTTCCATTTTGACGAAACTCTTTTCCATTTACAAAAATTTGATACGCGGTAAGAAAAGGTGGCAAAAAAAGTGCAAACTGTTTGCTTTCATCATTTATCTTAGGCAAAATAACTGTTAGTCGATAAGTGCCATAGCCAAACCCGGGAAAATGTTCTCCGTTTTGAAAAAGGACATTTTGCCAAGTTTCCCCAGCCTTCAAAAAAATATTGGATTTTTTGGTTTTCGATTCGGGGGAATTGGGATCTAAAAATTCGTAAGGAAAAAACTCCCAGTCACAAGAAAGATCCAAAATTTCGTCAGGAAAAGATACATCCCTAGCGTCAAATCTCCCAGGTTCGTTCTTTCCTTTGGGCTCTCCATGTATAGGAATATTCCCAAACGATAGAACCACCAAACTTAGAAATAAGTGGTATACGAAGTATTTTAAGATTTGACGAAACATTTTTGGGATAAAAGGTAAGGCTAATTGGAAACTCATAGTAAAGTGGATACAATATCTATAGCAATTCTGGAAGACCATTCTGTTGTCACTCAAGGGATCATATCTGTTCTGAAAACCAATCCTTTCTTTTCCCTAAAGGGAGAATTTCATAAGGCAGCAGATCTTTTTTCGTTTTTAGAGTCCAATGCAATTCACTTATTGATCCTGGATATCGATCTCCCGGATAGGAATGGAATTGATGTTCTTCGAGAAGTGAAAGAAAAATACCCAAAGACAAAAGTGATCATTTTTTCTCTCCACGGAAGCAGAGTATATGTCGAAGACGCTGTAAAAGCAAAAGCAGACGGCTACATGCTCAAGTCAGATCCGATTACCGATATGCCAGGAATCATTGAAACGGTAATGAAAGGTGAGACATATATTTCAAGCGGCGTAAGCCAAGTACAGCTTCCATTTTCGCCGTTTCAAATTGAAATTCTAAACCTTTTAGTGAAAGGCCTGTCTCAAAATGAGGTTGCGGATCGTATCCAAAAGTCCAGAAAAACAGTCGAATACCATCTAAATCAAATGCGGACAAAGTTTGCTTGTAAAAATAACAACGAACTCATTTCTAAATACGAAAAAGAAATACAAAAGTAGCCGAGGAGTCATTCTCCGAAGGATCAAGTGCTGGTATTCTATATCTAATGAAACATATATACTTCCTCAGACATGCAAAATCAGAATGGGAAGAACCTTACGATACAGATGAAGAACGTTCTCTTTCTCACCGAGGCAAACAACAATCCAAGGCACTTCGTGACTACCTAAAAGATTCTCGCTTCGAATTTGATATTTGTTTGGTTTCTCCTTCAGAGCGTACGAAACGTACATATCATACCTTACGAAAGGATATCCTCCGACTTCCTAAACCTGAGTACCGAGAGAGTCTTTACGATGCGGAAAAGGAAGATATACTTTTTCTTTTGCACGGCCTTCCAACAGGTGTGCGGTCTTGTTGCGTAGTGGGTCACAACCCAGGGCTGGAAGAACTGGCATCTGAACTTTTATTTGGGGAAACAAACCATTCCCGGTTTCATAAGTTTCCGACAGCCGCGTTTCTTGGCTTAAGCTTTCCCTCAGAAAATTGGAAAGATCTTTCCTCGGGAACTTGTAAGCTTGTAGTTTATTGGATACCTGGTATGATAGGAAAGGAATGAAAGCTCTTTATTCTGAAGATAGAATCCATAACCGTGTTTCCGAAATTGCCCGTGAGATTTCTCGAGACTTTTTAGGAAAAGATCTGGTTCTCATCGGGATTTTAAACGGCGGATTTATCTTTACGGCAGATCTTTGCCGTTCGATCGCAATTCCCCATGAGGTTGATTTTTTAGGAGCCTCATCTTACGGCGATTCCACTGTTTCTTCAGGAAATTTTACAATTACGAAAGATCTCAAAAAATCCGTAGAAAAAAAATCCGTAATTCTAGTTGAAGACATAGTAGATACAGGAAAAACTCTAGAATTTTTATATTCGCTAGTCGAAAAACATTCGCCTAAGGAAGTAAAGGTGGCAGCACTTTTTTGGAAACAATCTAAGGCCAATCCTAAAGTTCCAGTCCACTACCCTGGTTTTATTATTGAAGATGATTTTTTAGTAGGCTACGGACTCGACTACCGAGGGAAATATCGAAATCTACCCTATGTTGCAAAATGGGAAAGTGACTCAGATACCTAGTTATCTGACACTGTATGAAACATTCACTTTGATCGCCAAGGAAAACTCTATATAGTAGATTCAGGAAACCACCGAGTTCTTGCTTACTAACAAGAACTCATAAGATCAGATATTTATAAAATTATTTTGCTTCCGCCGAAACTTCGACTTCCGGAAGAGATGCTCGTAAATATCCTGATTGTAAGACTGCTGCTTGGCCCTCTTCGCTTGTTAAGTAAGTCACAAAGGCATCGATTTTATCACCTTGGTCTGTTTTGTAGATCATAAATAATTCTCGTGCTAGTTTGTACTTCCTGTCATAGACATTTCGTATGGATGGTTGGACATACGGATCATTCGCATTACGAGCGTAGTCGAGGGTTTTGATTTTATCCTTATTGTCGACCACTGCACTTCCCATTCCCATATAACCAATCGCATACGGATTTTCTTGAATGAATTTTGACATCTCTGAATTATCTTTTACGATTTTCGCAGTTTTGGCAAATTGATTGGATTTGTTTTTATCAAATGCGGAAATTCCCAAATCCTTTTGACGAAGAATATGATTTTCAAAATAGTCTTGAGTTCCTGATTTATCATTTCGAACAACGATTTGGATGGCTTTGTCTTCACCACCGATCTCTTTCCAATTTTGAATCTTCCCTGAAAAAATTTCAGAGGCTTGAATAAGATTTAACTTAGACACTGGGTTTTTGGGATTCACAACCAAGGCTACCCCATCATAAGCAAGTCGGACTTTTTCTAAGTTGCCGGTCTTTCTAAGATCATCAAATTCATTTTGGTTTAAGTCTCTAGAGGAAACTGCCATATCAATCTCTCCTTTCCTGAGTCTATCAATTCCAGACTCGGATCCTCCTCCCTCGACAGTTACGGAAATGCCTGAGTTTGATTTTTCATACTCGGCACCTAAATATCGCATCATCGAATTCATGGTTTCAGAACCTGCGACTTTTAAAGTTTGTTTTTCTTTGCACTGAACCAAACTGAATGTAATAAAAATGTAAAAAAGGGAGAACAGGATTTTCATGGTTCTTTGGAAATCGTACAGTTTCCTCCTAGAGTCAATCTTAAAAAAATCTTAAGAATTTTTAAGGAGTACGTACATTTTTTTCCAAAATCCCCGATCCTATAGTAGCAATGAAATTGAGTTCCGTATCAAAATTTTCGGTATTTGCCTTCGGATGTTTGTTCGTTTTAGTATCTGGTATTTTTGCCAGCACAGATCCAAACTCTGTGCTTTTGCAGTGGAAGTGGAAAGACAACCAGGTTCTAGAATTGAATGAATACCACGATATTTTGTTTCGAGTGGGAGCAAGAACAGTTCAAAGAGAGGATAAAAACCGGGTTGTGATGAAAACCAAACAATGCTCGTCTATTAAGTGCTTGGTGGATGCATGGTTTGATACTTACGTTCGTTTTGGCAAAACTTCTGGACCATTTTTAAAAGATAAAGATTTCCAGAGTACATTTTCTCTGTTTCGAAACGGCAGATATGAAGTTCCCAATGAGTTCATAATGCCAAACCTAAGGAGTTTTCCTTCCTTTCCTGATGAAGCGGTTCATGTAACGGATATTTGGAAAATTCCCGCTGAGGAATCGTTTGATTTTGTGAAAGAAAGAATTCGCGTTACAGTCGAGCCAGAATATACCTATGTAGGTAAAAAAAATTGGTCGTATGAGGGATTCAAAGGAACATCCGATAAAATCACTTATACGTATCCCATCTTTTACTCAAAATCAGATTCTATAAATACTCCACCTAATGTTCCAGTCAAAATCTTCGGCTTTGCAAATGGGGCCGTGTTTTTTAATTCCGAAAAAGGTGTCCCAGAATTTAAAGACGTAAAATTATCATATACTTTTATTTTTCCTAATGGAAACGTACAAGAAGCAAATTTTCACATCCAAGGAATTTATACTCTAAGAAACCAGATAGGTATTGCAGAAAGAAACACCATTCGCGATGAAGTCTTAAATGAGTTGATTGTTGGTTATTCAGAAGATCCAAACAAAAGATGGAAAGAAAATACTGATCGTGTTCCTATCCGCACTCTTTCGGACGATCCAAACCAAATTCGAAAAGATCAAGTTGGGGAAGAACCTATAACCGTTCGGACATCGGAGGAAGGAGTTACATTCTCTCTCAACTCTATATTATTCGATTTTAATAACTCTGAATTAAAATCTGATGCTGAAGACGCTGTTAGGCGAATTGCAGAAATTCTTAAAAAATATCCGGATCGAGAAATCAGAGTTTCAGGTCACACCGATAACATCGGAAAATTTGAGTACAACCAAAAATTATCAGAAGACCGTGCAAAAACAGTACTAGACGAACTAGTCAAAAAACATAAAATGAATGAAAAATCAATATCTTATAAAGGTTATGCGGATACAGTTCCCGTTGCGCCGAATGACTCGGAAGAAAATCGAAAAAAAAATCGAAGAGTGGAAATCACTCTGGTTTTAGATTGATAGAATTCCTATCAACCTATTTGTAAATCCAGTCCCACCGAATAAGGGGGGACCAGCGGTTCACTGATACGTTTTCCTCGTTCTAAGAGAATTTCCATTTCTTCTTGGATTCGATTCATTAGAGACTGAATCCCTTCTTTTTTGTTATTTAGATAGTTTGGATAGTATTTAGATATTGGGAAGGCTGGGCTAACAAGCACATAAGCCCTACGGGCTCGGAATTCAGTTTTGCCATAGATATGTTTTTCAAAACTATAAATCCATTCAATTAATCGTTCCGCAGAAGGCCATTGGATTAAATTTTTAGGTTTAGTTATGATAAATGTATAGGCTGTATCGACCAACTGTTTTGCTCTCCGAATGTTTTGTGGAGTGAGGTTTGTTGGAGTAGAAGGCAGAGGCATTCCTGCCTCTAGACAGTCAATCGCAGTAAATAAATCTCGTATCTTCTGTATCGCGTTGTCTGAATCGGAAAAACTCACATTGAGAATAGAAGCTGCTAAATTGAGAGCGGTATGCCTTGCTCTCCCCAATCGGTAATCAAAATCTTTTCCGTCGATTTCTGATTTGGGAATTCCCAATTCAAACTCTGTTTCTTCTAAAAGAACTCGACCCACAGTTAAAAATCGCCTAAGTAGTGTTCTACCACCAGGGTACAGTCTTAATTTTTTTTCAATTCGACCTAAAGAGGATTCAATTTCACGTAAGATAGATTCTCGGCTTCCCGAAATTTTATATTTTACGAATGTTGGTTGGATATACAACTCTGCGCCTGGTTCTTTTGATAAAGCAGCATCTAATCCCCAGAAGCCAACTTGGGCAACACCAGGCATAAAACTTACCAAGTTGTCGTTTTCTCCAGACATCATTCCTTCCGGATACATGACTAACTTTCCTTTAGGCGAAGCTAAAATTCCTTTTGCAGTTTTAAGCGCATCTCTGTCAGGACTTCCAGAAAGTACAGAAAAAGCACCGACACGTTTTATTACTTCTCCGACTAAGCCAAAACCCCAATTGAATATACTTCGCGATGCCATAAAATTAAATCGCGTTCCAATAGAATTTGCAACGTAATAAGCAACTGCAGGTTCAACATCACTAGGATGATTGGAAAGGTAGAGGACTCGTTTGTCCTTAATTTCGCTTAACACACGCTCATCTTCTCTTGGCAATTCGATTCCATCAAGATTAAACAATAGTTTAGAAAGAATAGGAAAACTGAGATCCAATCCAAGTACAAACGGCAATTCAAAACTAGGTGGTATGAAGGAAGATTTCATAAGTAGTATTGTATAGATTCGACAGAGATAGAAACCATTTCGAGCAATTATTCGTGAATATATCCCCAGGTTTCCAATATTTTTTTTACCTCTTTCCCCATCTCTCTTTGGTATTCGGATTCAACGGTTCCACTGAATGCACCATCATTATAAATCCAGGGAAGGGTCGAACTTTCCCAATCGTCAGGTTTTCTCGGCGAAAGAATAAAATCTTCGATCCGATTACGAACTAGATTTGATTCCAAACCAAACTTTCCTAGTCGGGCAGACTTCGGGACACCATTCCTATAGTATTGTAACCCTAATCCAAACTCAGGATTGACGGTTTGGATGTACAACTCGATAGGATTCGAAGAAGTACTTAGCAAATTCCAATCGGCAAAGATGGATGCTGTTTTTGCGCTAGTTGTTACGATAGACAAAGTCTCTGGAACATCCCAACTGTAAACAGATCCTTGTATCTGTAAGTTCAAACTGTCTCGACAAGATTTGGATTCGCACTTGGGTATCAAAATTCGAAGGCCATTGCGTTTTAAAAAATTCTCCTTGCGAAAGTCAGTCCTTGCTTGTGTTAGAATTTTATCTCCTTCCGGAAGAACAGAAAGATTAACCCTCTCTTCCGGATCTTTTTTGATATCATACAATTCTTCCGCCATGAAATGGGGTTCGCCATCAATTGTTCTCTGAACTGTTGTAAATCCTGGATATCTACGAATATATTTATAACTCTCTGTGCGAACCGATTCGGACATCCTACCTTCTGTATAGATAAAATTTTCCTTCGGACATTTATTCGCATGACGAATGCAATTCGAATAATCTACACCTTTGTATGTTGAATTTTGTAATTGGATATCCAAAAGACCAAGAAGTGTTGGAGCAAGGGAAAGCAAAGAAGACTGACCGCCTATTTTAAACTGTGAACCAGCGGGAAACTCGGAACGTCTCACTAAAGAATTGGGAAGTTTGATAAAATACGGAACAGAAATCTCCTCATCGTAATGGGTTTCTCCATGTCCAAATCGGGTTTTCATAATGAAGTGGTAACTATAGTCATGGTGGGGGCTAAACAACTCTCCGTGATCGCCTGTTACAAGGATCAAAGTTTCATCATAAGTGCCTAAGTCCTTAAGTTTTTGAACTAATCTGCCAATCTCTCGATCGGTATAATGCAATTCACCTAAATAACGTTTGATGGGAGATTCATAGGCATTAAATACCGAACTTGGTACAATCTTTTGAACGGCATCCATATCTTCCTTTGGTGGCGAGTAAGAAGCATGTGGTGTGTTTAGATTGAAATGTAAAAAATAAGGAGTATCTTTATACTCTTCCACAAAACGTAGAGCATGGTCCGTAAGCACAGGTGTGTCTTCAATATCCTTTCCAACCTGAAATAGATTGTGGAATCCCAAATCCAAACCCACAGTTGTGTAATCCAGAAAGAAGACATTGTTCATAATTGACTTAGTGTAGTATCCCTGTTCTCGAAATGTTTTGGCAAGATTGTCCCTATTTTTTCCATAGTAAACTTTTCTTTGGTAAGGTTTTGTCGAAAACCAAGAATTCCCCAAACCAAGATTAGATGAATATTCCGAGTGAAAAAAAGACATCATCGATGGTTTTGTCCAATTTCCATTCGCAAAAGGTAATTCAAAAAAAACCGATTCAAGTGCCATCGCATCTAAGTTGGGCGTTACAGAATAAGGATATCCGTAAGAACCAAAAAAATCCCGCCTTGCCGAATCGATAACAATGAGAATCACTGACTTATGTTTGGGTATTTCTGTGTTCTTCGTCCTCGATTCTTTCAGACCGATAGGAGTTAGAATTGGTTCACCTAAGAAAAGATTGGTGGAATGACTTTCCCATTTAAGATCTAACTCCTCATCGATTTCCAAGATTGTTTCTTCAGAAAACCAAACTTCCGATTTTTTACCATCCCCAGTCCAAGTCCAAATGGGATTTCCTTTGGAAAAAAAAGTAAGCCTACCCTCTAGATTTATTTGGTTTGGCCTGTCGCCTAACAAACCTATTAGAGCCTTAAAATGGTATTTGCCTTTGGGAATTAAAAAATGGTAAGATTGCCCTTTTGGAAAAAATACCGAATCAATGGAGTGGTTTAAAAAGACTTCCTTATCTGTATTGAAGGTTACTTGGGTGTTTTCCCACTTTCTGTGTGTAGGCATGTTTGAAAGCCTACCCGGATTTTTTTTCCAGTGGTAGGGAATCGAATCATCGCTTAAGGAATGCAAGGATTTTGACTTTGGCAATTCCAAAACCAAATCGATGGGAAACTCTGGGCTCCCTCCGCAACTGGAATGAATGAGGGAGAGAGCCACTGTAAAAACCATTAGAACTTTCGTTCTCATTTCGCCAATCTCCCAAAGCCAGTTCGGAAGAGAAGGAAAAGTTCTTTCTTTTTGGGTTTGTATTGGGCATGTTTGACTTCTATGAGCAATTGGGAACAATCTTACTCCCGTACGGAGTCAACATTTCTAAACAAGGACGGTGGTAAAATCTACTACCAAGTGTACAAACCAAAATCAGGTGCCAAAAAGGTGCTTGTGGTCCACCACGGATTTGGTGAGCACAGTGGCCGATACAACAATCTTTTAGAGGCGTTGTCCAGCGAACCATACACCATCTACCTACTTGATGCAAGGGGTCATGGGAAATCGGATGGAAGGCGCGGGGTTGTCTCTCATTACACTGATTTTTTTGCGGACCTTAAGGAACTGATTGAGATCGCTAAACGCACTGAAGGTGTTTCCAAGGTAACTCTTCTTGGCCACTCGATGGGAGCGGTGATTACCTTTCTTTACACTGCAACGGACAACAACCAAAGTGATTTAGAAGCATTCATTTCAAGCGCTCTTCCAATTAAAGTAAAAACGGATTTTGTAATGGATGTTAAAAAATCAGCAGGTGGTTTCTTAGCGAAGGTTGTTCCATCTCTTACAATCCCAGCTGGTCTTGATGTAAATATGATTTCGCATGACAAGGATGTGGTGAAGGCGTATGTAGCTGATCCATTAGTTCATGGAAATATATCCGCCTACTTGGGTGATTTTCTTTTGAACTGCTACCAATTAGCATTAGAAGCTGCCTCAAAAATTACAGTACCAATCTATATGTTCCATGGAAAGGAAGATCGGATTGCGTTGTGCGAGGGAAGTGTCGAAGCATTTGAACGCGTTGCATCCAAAGACAAAACTTTGAAATTATTTGATGGATTGTACCACGAAACCATGAACGAAACTTTGAACGAACGAAAAGCCGTTCTCAAAGAGCTCGTATCCTGGATTCAAAAACACTAAGGAGAATATGCCAATGGCAATAACAAAAGATATAGTTGGAAAAAAACTAGATCGTTTTGATTTTACGGTGGAACGAGGAAAGATCAAAGAATTTTGCCTCGCCATCAACGAAAAAAACCCAATCTATTTCAGTGTAGAGGAAGCAAAAAAAGCTGGATACTCGGATGTTCCCGCTCCACCGACCTTCCCTACCGTGATCATGTTTTGGGGATATCCAAAAATTTGGAACGATATGGCTGAACTGGGAATTGACCTTTCCAAAATTCTTCACTTAAAAGAAGAATACACATATCACAAAATCCTATATCCGGGCAAAGTGTACGCTCAATCTGAAATTTCCGACGTAAAAGTGGGAAGAGCAGAAATCGTAACTTTCAAAACCACCATTTACGATGAAAAAGATGACCCGATCCTCTCAGCAGAGATGGCGATCTTCATTCGTAAGGACTAATCCAAGGAGGCAAATATGGCAAAAATTGAATTCGATAAAGTTGAAGTTGGTCAAACATTACCTCCACTAGACATCCCAGTGATCGAACATGCAAATCTCGTTCGTTATGCAGGAGCATCTGGAGATTTTAACCCAATCCATAATGACCCTGATTTCGCAAAAAAGGCAGGTCTGGATGGAACCATCTCTCATGGTATGTATGTTATGGCACAAGTCGGACGACTCTGTACTTCTTGGGCAGACCAAAAGGACATCGCATACTTTGGAGTTACGTTCAAAGCGATGACCAAACTCGGAGAAAAGCTTACATGCGTCGGCACCATCAAAAAGAAATTTGAGAAAGATGGTAAAAAAACTGTGACCGTTCTTGTGGAAGCAAAAAACGAAGCAGGCGAAGTAAAAGCGGGCGGAGATTTAGTCGTCAACGCAGTTTAAAACAGCGCATAAATTAAGTTAACCACAGATAAACGCGGATGGATGCGGATGAAGAGGCAGAGGATTTTTCCTGATCTAGCATCTCTGTCTATGGGTGTCCATCTGTGGTTAAATATTCATGAATTCAAAAAAACTCATCAGCATTTTGTTTTTCGTCGTGTCTATCTCGAATTGTTTTCTTGATGGAACATCTCCTAGAGATAAATGCAAGGATGGTGACCCAGGAGGAACTTCAGGCAAACGTCCCGATCGGGATTTTTATTGCTCCATGGTTCTGCTTTCTCAGGCTCTTCCGAATGCCAGAAATTTACCAGGAGACAATTCGTTTTTTCTCACTCTTTGTGTCGATGCACAAATCAAATTAAATGATTGTGATTCTAGGACAACATTACCGATCGGAATCGGAGATGTAAAATAATCTATTCTGAAAAACTATTTTTAGATAATCATAATTTTTTCATTACTATATGCAATAATTCTCAACTTTACGCACACTTAATTCAATGTTAAGGAAGTATAAAATGTTAAAATACAAAATACTAATTTTGAGCATTCTAATTTTTGCAGTGAATTGTGGAACAAGTGCTATTCGGTTCCAAAAAACGGAGAAGTTCAATCCAAAAGTGAAATCGGTCGTAACTATGGCAGTTTTTAATATGGGAACCAAATCGGTCGCAGACTCCAAAGATGAAGTTTTAGATACTTTTGGCAAGATCTCCCAAACGAAAGTTGGAGAGATCTATGGTAGTTTGATTCCTGGAGGGGATTTGACCGTTCAAGCCGCAGATGCCCTTGGAGTAAAAAAAGACTTAGACGCTGCAATGGGGAAAATCACTGAAGCAATTGTAAATGCCAATTCTTTGGACACCAAAACTACAGAAGTTTTTGCAAAAATAGCAGAGTACATGAAAGTCGAGGCCCTTGCATTTCCACTTGCATCTGGCGGTAAAGATTCAATCGGAAATGAAGGAATTACTTTTCGGTTTGTTCTGTATGACACAAAAAATCCTGGGATACAATACTGGGCAGAAGTGGATGCGGTTACGATTAATGCGCTAAGCTTGAAAGCCGCACCGGATGAAAAAGCAAAGACTGCTCTGTATCTCTCGGCTGCAACTAAAGGTATAAATGCTCTATATAGCGGAATTAGTTCTGAAATAGAGAAAGCACGAAATCCGAAAAATTAATTTGTATAAATGTAACGCCGTTTAGAAACGGAGTTACATTCAGTTAACCACAGATAAACGCAGATCAACACGGATGACCAGACAGGGGGAGAATTTCCTCTACGGAAGATCTATGTATATCGGTGTTCATCTGTGGTAATGAATTCCCTTTTCCAGAAATAAGTTCGCTGTCCTATAAATACCTGCCAAAAACTTTCGAGTATTTCAGAGATCTGATACTTTCACGCTAAATCTTGTTTTTCATACGTGTTGATTTTTCAATAGTTTTGTTAAAAAAATAGTCCAAAGTAGGATGAAGCCCGAAACAAAGCAGATTTTGTTAAAGATCTTCAAAACAAAAGGGATGTCCGTGAGTTTTCGAAAGCGAGAGATTTTTGCTAAACAAGGGATGGGTTTACAATCGGTTGGCCTTGTCAGTACTGGAAGTTTTAAATTGGTCTACAAACGAGATAAGAAAGAATGGATCAAGTCCTTTGTGTTTGCAGGAGTTTACTAGGAAGCATCCCTAGTTTATTGCAAAAAAAGAAGAACGAGTTGCTGATTTTTTACTTTTGGAACCCGAAGAAAGATATCGAAAGTTTATCAAAGAATATGCTACGCATTTGGATCAAATTTCCCAAATAGACCAAGCAGCCTATTTGGGTATGACAAACGTTAGTCTAAGTCGAATCAAAGCCCGCGTTTTTCCTTCTCTTCGTTGACAGCCTGTAAAAATAGTTCATTAAAAGCTTCACCCGAAAATGGATTTTGTGATGTGATAAGATTTCGGTCTCTTGTCGCATAACCTCCTCCAGGTAAAAAAGAAGATTCATAGATCATTCCTCGATCTTTTAAAAGGTTGGATATCTTTCTTACTTTTGGCGTTCCTTTCATTACAAAAGTTTCGATAAACCATTCTTCTATTTTTGTAACAGAATTGAAACGGTATCCAGAAAAAAGAAATCCTCCCCCATTATTACTGGAGGGAAGACTAATTAGAAGTGCTGGAGCATGACAGATAAGACCGATGGGTCGATTGTCTCTATGAAAATCTTCGAAAAGATTCGGAATCAAAGGATCTCTTAGGAGGTCGCTCATGAGACCTTGGCCCCCGGGAACCATCAATGCCACATAATTTTTGTTATCCCCTTTAATTTGTTCAAGGGATAAAGGATTTAAATAGGAAGGATCGGACAGAATTTTTTTTTGGGCAAATTCTCTTTCAGAGTCTGATTTCCAATACTTGGATTTTAAACTTTCAGGATCCAAAGTAGCGCGTTTTCCTTTCGGACTTGCATATATTATCTCAAATCCCTTTTCTTCCAATGCTTTGACTGGATGGTAGAGTTCATTTAGAAAAACGCCTGTAGGATACTTTGGATTGGAATCCAACTCCAACCAATCTGCGGCGCTTACTACCACTAAGATTTTTGGTTTGGCGAGCAAAGGAAATTGAATTCCTAAAAAGAAAATAGAAAGAAAAAGAATTTTGAACTTTGTGAATTTCATTTTGTATCTCCTGATGAATAGAGTGCAAAAATGTCTTCTGTACTTTTAACTTAAGTTAAAAAAATCTACTTTTGGATTTCGAAGGAGGTTGCTCTTTTCATAGAAGTGTGGGAGTCTTGACGGAGTATGCCAATTCTAAATCCCAATTCACCCATTTTAGTAACTGGAGGAGCAGGTTATATTGCTTCTTGGATCATAAAGTATTTATTAGAGGATGGAAAAAAAGTTCACGCAACAGTTCGAAGTTTACAAGATATATCTAAAATCCAACATCTTTTGGAATTTCAGTCAGAATTCCCAAGCCAGTTAGAACTTTTTGAAGCAGATTTACTCAAAGAGGGAAGTTTCTTACCTTCGTTAGAAGGTGTGGAATTAATTATGCATACTGCATCCCCTTTTTTTATAGCTGGCATCAAAGATCCACAAAAAGATCTCGTAGATCCAGCATTAGTTGGAACATCAAATTTATTAAATTCGGCAAACCAAGTTCCATCAGTAAAACGAATTGTACTTACATCCAGTGTTGCGGCTATTTTAGGTGACAATATTGATTCACTGAATGTTCCAAATAATACATTCACAGAAGATCATTGGAACACATCAAGTTCATTAACAAATCAACCATACTCGTATTCAAAAACAGTAGCGGAGCAAAAAGCTTGGGAGATCGCAAAGAATCAAAACCAATGGACTCTCACTACCATCAACCCTTCCTTTGTTATGGGTCCCTCTCTTTCAAAACGGTTAGATTCAACTAGTGTTGATTTTATGCGAAATATGCTGAAGGGAGCTTTCCGTCCAGGCGTACCGGATACTCGGATGGGCTTTGTCGATGTAAGAGATGTTGCAAAAGCTCATATTCTTGCCGGATTCAACGAGAATGCTACTGGCAGACATATTGTATCCAACGATGTTATACCTATGTTAGGTGCAGCAAATTTACTAAGAGAACATTATGGAAATCGATTTCCCCTTCCAACGGGCACTCTTCCAAAAATTCTAGTTTATCTTGTAGGTCCTTTATTCGGATTGAATTGGTCCTATACAAAAAATAATGTGGGGCAACCTATGGATTTAGATAACTCATATAGCAAAAAAGATTTAGGTCTGAGTTATCGAAATTTGAAGGATACTTTTGTGGATCACGCAGAACAATTATTGGCGATGAAGTTAATTTGATTTTTCCACTAATTTTTTCTTTAAATCATTTAGGTGGTCTCGGACTAAAGATTGTAGAGTAACATAGAATTCACTACTTATAGATTCTTTTTTTGCATTTAGATTGGTTACATCCTCTTTCAAAAATGCTCTAGAATTTTCTGGAAGAGGGTGGGGAAGATTTTGTATTAAATCTTCTTGTGTCAGGGAGTTTCTTGATCTTTTAATTTAGGAAAGATAGCGTTACTAAGTCTCTTTGTTATAAAGTTTTTAGCTGGATCCGTCGTCATAGGATCCTCTACCAAGAGCGAAAGAACTTCGGACTCAAATTTAAAATTGGAATCTGCCAAAATTTGCTCGGTTTTTTTGGCACCGTCAATTCATTTCTTGCATTTCTAACTATTGCAAATTTTCTAATGGTAAGAATCTTCAAGAATTGATTTGAAACGTGACAGTATATATACTATATTTTTTATTTCTAAGCTCTTGGATCCTAATCAAAAGCTTTGGAGAATCTTCCTTTCTGGGAGACCAAATTGATCAAATCCAGTCTGCGGACGCCCTTTGGTCCGGGAGATTGATTTCATTTTATGGACCATATCTTTCTACTACAAATCCAACAGTTTATCCGTTCGGCCCTGCTACGTATCTCATAATAAGTCTATTAAAAATTCTTCACTTGCCGATACCCTATTTTCAATTGAGCTTTGGAGTTTTGAATGTAATAATCGCATTATTACTGTTAAATGAACTGAGTAGGATTGATGTTATTTCTGGAAAGATATTTTCTCTTCTGATACCCTTTTCCTCCGTTTATATCTTTTCTTTATCCATGTTCTGGAATAATGTACTTATCTTTAGTTTTTCATCCCTGTTCTTTTTATTTATTCTAAAATTCTACCAAAATCCGCGCGGGATACATGTTCTCTGGATCATCCAGTTTTTTATATTGGGATTACATTTGCATTTGATTGGCATCATACTACTACCCGTTATTCTATTTTTATTTTTGCGAGGGCAGAAAGAATGGAATTCAGGGTTAGCACTTCCCTCCACTTGGAATCGGATTTTAGTATGGATTTGTCTCTTCTTTTCAATAGCACCATATTTGATTGCAGAATTGATTCGAAAATTTAAAAACACTAAAAATTTATTTTCCAATAGCAAATTAAGACTCGAAGAGAATCTAGATATCTCTAGTCTTAAAATCTTAGTGTTAGATTTTTTAATTCCCTTGGATTTGGATTTCACTTTAAAAGTTTTCATTGCTACTTGTTTCTTATTGATTCTTTTTTTTATTATAATTTACAAAATAAAGAATTACTTTCGAAATCGAAGAAATCCTCAAGCGGAATTAATTCGAAAACGCTCAATCTCTAATTTGTTTTGGTTTGTATCGCTGATCTCTTTCATATCTCTTCTCTCTGAATTGGTATTTTTTATTCTCACAAGACAACCCATAAGAAGCATTCATTACCAAGCTTATCTAACACCTATTTCATTGATCTGGGTTTGTGTTTTTTTAAGTTTTCTGATCCAAAAAGGGAAGCTAATGAATATTAAATTGATATCGAACTATTCAGAATTTTTTCTTTTAGCGGAATCATCATTTCAAAAGAAAATTCTTTATTATTTATTCTTAATAATAATGCTTTTTTATACTAAATCATATGAAAATAAATATAAATCAAATTGGGCCTATGATACGATTATTAAATCCTTGGATGATATCTGCGAGGAAAGGCCGAATGTTTCTACTTTTGAAGTGGAGGCTTTTCGAAGCCCGCACTCAGAGTTTAAACCTGTTTTACAATATTTGATAGAAGCCAGATTAACGAGATGTAGTTTTGATCCAAATTCAAAATTGGTCTTAGTACCGTATACATTTGGTAATTCAGAAGAATTGCTCTCTCGTTATCCAATCGAAAAAAAATTAGAATTCATTCGTGATTATCCTCCAGGGATAGGAATGTATTTTCAAACAAATAGATAAAATTTGTATAGATTTTCAATTTAGATTTCCTTAATGCTCTCCAGAAACATATGAACAAAACTTTAAAAATCATTTCTATCAACTTATTTTTCTTCGTGGACGTTTTACTCTTTGCATTTGCTATTATCTACTTCGCTCCAAATTCAAGACTGAATGCAAATTTCGATGTGCCCATTCGAAATATATCTACGTACAGTTCGTCCGGAGATATATCTGAAGGGAAACGGCTTTTTTTGTCCCGGGGGTGCACCGATTGCCATGGTGATAACGGGAGCGGGAAAGGTGGCGTCGGAACAAATCGATCATTCTAAGGTTGTTGCTCAAGAAGTGAAACCTAGTCTGAGCATCGAATATGGCAAATACGTAGCCGCGACTTGCACTGGCTGCCATGGAATGGACCTTAAAGGTGGGCCGATCCAAGGAGCTCCACCAGAATGGCCTCCGGCTCAAAATATCGCAGGCAGGGCAATGGCTAAATGGACAGAAGAACAGTTTTTAACGGCTATCCGAACAGGCGTTAGACCGGATGGCTCTCAGATTGCGTTTCCAATGCCATACCAAAGTTTGAAACACCTAACAGATATTGAACTAAAATCTATCCGTTTGTATCTCTTGTCCCTTTAAAAGAAAGATTTATTCACTTCACTTGCCTATTTAATCAATTCTCAAAATACTGTCCATTAGGCAGTATTTGAATTGATTGAACCCCTATTATTAACGTTGACGAATGTAACGACCATGTTCTACAACCAAGAACTTACAAAGGCCACTGGTTTTTTTTTCGAAAGGGATTATCGTCTTTTTTTAGTTACAGCACGGCATGTTGTACTAGACGAAATGACAGGACATAAACCAAACTTTCTTTCCATACAACTTCATACCAATCCTGGAAATATAACAATGACAACGGATTTTTCGATTCCACTCTATAAGGAAACCAAACCCGTTTGGAAAGAACTAGTAGATTCTGGTGGTATTGTAGATGTATGTACGATTGAGTTAGACAGAAAGGCTTTGGGAGATAAAATATTCTTTCATGCATTCAATACTGAATTGATGGTTAAGAGCACCGATGAAGTTTCGGTAGGTACATCTGCTGTCATTGCGGGGTTTCCTCTAGGTTTTTTTGATACACTTCATAAACTTCCTGTCGCTAGACAGGCGTTAATTGCCTCTTCTTATGGAATTCGTTTCCAAGGATATGGCTATTTTTTAACTGACGCTCAAATGCACAGAGGGACAAGTGGAGCCCCAGTAGTAATCCACTATCCATCCATTTTAGGAAAAAGAACTGACTTAGAATGGAAACTCATCGGCATACACACTTCTCGCATGGACATTTCCTCTCGAGATAAATCACAAGACGAACGATTGAATCTTAATTGTGCATGGTATGCCGATATCCTCTTAAAACTTACAGATCCCTAGTCCTTACTAAAACTAATCTCAGCTCCCTGTTCAATTGAGTTGAGATTGGAGAATTTAACTACGGAAGTACCCTCCAGTTGCGATGATAGTTCAAAATGTAACCCATCTGTTCGGAGACCTGAACTTCCTGGTATCCAATCTCCTTTAAAATCTTTTGTGGGCTTTCCATTTACCTTTAGGGTTCCCGCAAAATTTTGATAGGATCCAGATAGAGTCAATTCCAATTCTTGCGGACCAAATTTTGGATGCCAATGGAAGGCAGTCCATGTTCCTAAAAACTTAGCAGGAATCTCTTCTAAACTTAGAGCTCTTTTTTTAATAGCTGGTTTTTCTGGATTGATGAATACTGTTATGATATTGGAATCTTTCGACTCAGAGCCAAACTCTGATTTCGATCGAACAGAATACATCACAAGCTGTCCAGGTTTTCCAATATATGCCTCTGAATAGTTTGTTTGATTGCCTGGAACTGAATTTATAAACTCAAGTTTGCTTTTTTTGGAAAGGTCATTTGTATTACGTAATGTACGGTAGATATAGTATTCATGAGAATCTTTTACTGCTGACCATTTGAGAGTGATTTTGCTCTCTTTTTTATTTAAACTATGGGTAAGATTGGTTGGGGCAGGAAGTGTGGCTCCTCCCCCTCGTTTCGCAATCTCAGGATTTACTTTGCCTAAAGCCACCTCACTTGGTTCCGCATAACTTACATCATTCGCAGATATAACAGTATAAATAAAGTAAGGTTTTGTTTTTAAAATCGGATCTGTATCTTCAAAGTTTGTACCTGTTACCTCAAATTGTCCCGAAGGTTCAGCATCCTGATCAAAACGGTATAGATAATAAACAGTAGCTCCTGGGCTTTGACTCCAAGAGAGCTGAACCTTATCCGCATAATCTCCAAAACTTGCACGCAGATCAGTCACCTGAGTCGGAGCAAAATTTTCTTTGCCTACAAATACTCCAATCGAATCGCTCCAATCTCCTGCCTGTTTGTTTCCAATTGCCGCTGCTATGCGATACACATTATTAGAAGCTTGTACAGGAGTAGCGTCGGTAAAATTTGTACCCTTAATGAGCCCTAAGTTTTTCCATGAGTTTCCCGAGGTTGATTTTGCAACGATATAAGCTTTTGCTCCATCAACTTCAGACCATTGAAGATAAACCTTATTTTGACCTTTGTCTATAAAGGATTTTCCAGTAATCCCTACAACTTTTTCCAGTCTTCCACTATTTATGACTTTGGCTGATGTAAATCCTTCCAGCTCGATGGATGGATTCGAAATTTGTTCAGAAGACATTGATATGATTCGGTAACGATAGTTGGTGTTTGGTGTTACACTATAGTCAGTAAATGTACTAGTTTCACTGTAGGCCAAATCTTCGTAGTTTCCGGAGTCTTCAAGTCGTTGGAGAAGATAAACTAACGCTTTGTCTACGGTATTCCAAGTCAAAATTATTTTGTTTGGGAATTCTCCTCGAGAAACTTGTATCTGGCTTGGCGGGTAAAGATCTGTGGGTTTTAGCGGTGTAATAGTTGGAGTGATAGAAACATCCGTACTTGAGGAATTGTTTGTCGGGGGTGTTTTTTTCTCATCTATCATGGAATAAGCTTCTTGGCCAACTTTTGCCATCATATGGTAAGAAATCCAACCGTAGCCTTTATCTCCCCAATAAGTTCCCCATGAGTTTTGGATCTTAAATGCACCTTTTCGACCAGATTTCGATTTTTTCGAATCATCATATCCTACGATTGTCATTGCATGACCACCATAACTCTTTCCACCATTTTGGTCATATACCTCAGCACCTTTTAATTTATAAAAAGCATCATCTATGATAATTCCAAAAAGTACTACATTACCAGACGCTAATACACGTTTCAAGTCGTCCGGGCTTTTCATGTTCAATCTAGAATAAGATTTAATTTTATACTTTAACCCCTCTTCCTTCACTGTTTGAGATAGCTGGGATAGAAAGTCTTTATCGGAGTATGGCATACTACTCCATGGAACAACTCCACTCTTCTGCAGAAATTCCATCGTCTTATAATAATACAATCCTTGGTCTTTTCCGCCGTTCTGTTGGTTATAGATGAATGCGGGTGAAAACACATTCTGTCCCTTTCCACCTGCAAAAGGAGGATCATATTCTGAAATTTGTCCTCCATTCTTTACGAGATAGGATTTGATCGCATAACCAGAAGCCCATGCAACACAGCTATTTTGCTGACCTTGATTCCCAACAGGTGGCATCTTTGAAGACAGATCGATCGATGCTGGTAAATCTTCAAAGCTATTAAAATCTCGTTTAAGAGGAATGCTATCTTGGATTTCTTTAGGAGCAGGAAGATAACCACAGGAAAATTTTCCAGGTTTACAATCAATGGAGCGAACGCTACTGGGATCAAATTCTTGAGCAAATAGTGGTATATATCCCAAGCATAGTAAGATTAGGCTAAGTTTTATTTGTTTCATCATTATATCCCCTTTAAATAAGAAATAATATCATTTTTACTTTTAAACTTTTGGTTTTCTAAATCTTGTAAACGGTAGTAAAAAACTTTAGATTTTCCGCCCATAGTGAATCTAACAGAATTGTAGCTGATGCCCATTATACGATTTTTAGGAAGGTACTCAGTTTCAAAAGTATGTATCCCTAAACTCAGTAAATCTTTCATATAACGAGAATAAGTTTTTTCATTGATCTGTATTCGTTTGAATTTGGGTTTTTGTTTTCCTTGGGATTCCGACCGTTGAAACAGAAAACCCTGCCGTGTTGCTAAAATCTGTATATTCAGATCAGATCGGAACTCTGGCGCTACAGGTCCAGAGGTTTCTTCCAGTTCAATTTTCAGAACTCTCCATCCGAGAGTTTTCGTTTGGATCGGTTTAAGAATGAGATTTTGCTCGGACATTAAAAATAATGGTATACTAACATTAAGAAAAAACAAGATTCCAAAAGAATTCAAAACATAGAACCTAGATCGAGAAAATTTATTGATAGCCAATGCTTTTATTTTCCAATTTCGAACGAGAACGCCCACTGATTGGATCGGTTTGGGAAATTTATTCAAGAAATATTTATAAATCCCTTGTTGATTTTTCAAAGCTAATTCAAAGTTGAGAGAAACCCAAAATGGCAAACAATAAATATTTACCGAACGGATTGAATATTTTATTTGAAGACAGGGACCTTATTGTCGTAGAAAAACCGTCAGGACTTCTTACCATTTCGTCTGAAAGAGAAAAATCTAAAACCGTTTATGCATCTTTAATGGATTATGTAAAAAACGGTCAAAGGTCTAAAAATCGAATCTTTGTGGTGCATCGACTGGATCGAGAAACATCAGGAATTTTGATTTTTGCAAAATCGGAAGAAGCTAAATTGAAACTCCAATCAAACTGGGATCAAAACGTCAAAATATATTATGCCGTTAGCTTTGGTATCTGGGAAAAAAAAGAAGGAATCATCGCATCTTATCTTACAGAAAACAAAGCAAAGGTGGTTTATTCTACTAGAGATAAAGAATTAGGAAAATGGTCAGAAACAAAGTATAAAGTTATAAAAGAAACTGCCAAATATTCGCTAGTAGAAGTTCAATTATTAACTGGCCGTAAGAACCAAATTCGTGTTCATTTTGCAGATAAAAAACATCCCATAGTGGGAGATAAAAAGTATGGTCTGACACAAAAAGAAAGATTTCCGCGAATGGCCTTGCATGCTCACTCGATAGAATTTATGCATCCATTCCACGAAAAACTTATGTTCTTTAGATCAGAAATTCCAGCATTTTTAAAAGGTCTTGTCGGTGGATTATAAGTTAACTATTGCTAATCTCCGTTTTCGTCCATTTTTTCTCAGCAATGGATTTTTTCATGTTTTCAATGAGTGCTACGGTAATATTTGTGTTTAGCTTTACCATATCTGGATCTTGTGCCACAAGAAGCATTTCATCAATCAAATAATCGATCAAATTCTCTATCGATTTTTTACCAGAAGGATCGTTCGCCAAAGCAATACTTGCTGAGGAAACTGCCTGGTAAATCGATACGCTCATTTGATGAGCCAGCTTTTCCTGAATCCCCGAAGGAAGAAGGGACATAGGCTTTAAATTTTTAGAAACCCTTTCGGATATTTCTGTAACAAGATTCTCTATCAATGCTTGGAGATTGGGATTTTGGGCAGATTTGGCTATATTATTGATAGCAACTTTTTTAAGTTCGGAGCGATTTTGATCTATCGCATTGACAAGTTGGTCTAGAGAATTGCCCGATTTAACTTCATTTTGAGTTTCTGTTAAGATCTGTATTGTCACTAGATCGGAAATTTCTTCCTTTATAATATTTGAATAATATCGTATTGTTCTACTGATTAAATCATTTCCTAGGATTCGGGTAAATTGATTGGTTTGAAGCATCAAATAGATTTTGTATACACGGATCAAACGGAAGAATCGAAATTCCACAATCGGAATAAGACCCAGAACATCATACCAGTGATAGATTGGATACAGAAACCAGGCAATATATGTCTTATTTCGAATTGCTAGGAACCAGCTGATGGAAAATTCAGCGAGAAAGAAGAATAGAAACGGAGCATCTAACAAAAGATAATTATTAACAAAATTTCCATCGGAGGCAATGGCTCGATAATAATTTAAATCGAATTTTTCTCGATACAATGTGTTAAAGGTTTGAATTTTTACCTCTAAGCTTCGATTGGAATCTCTCCAATACCAAGCAAATGCGACTACAGTCGATGGTATTCGATCTTTATTTAGAATTGTATCTAATTCTTGTCTTAGTTTTAAGTCTCTCGCTTTGGTTTTCGATTTTTGATAATCAGCTTTTATATCTTCCTGAATTTCTCGAAAGAGTGCAGTTTGACCTGAAATACTAAATGGATTCGTTTCCACGATTTCTAACATTTTTTTGTCCATTCTATGGATGATAGCTATGGTTTCTTTAGTTTCATTTAAAGGATTCGATAAGCGGTTGATAAATGAATATTTTTCAGTGAGTTCGCTAAATTCCGAAATTTGATCCGTTTCCTCCATGACACTGAAAAGTTCATTCATTTGAAGAAAGAGCTCCTCAGTTTTTTTTCTTCTTAATGATGGGTCTGTTAAATTTCGTACATTTTTGAATTCAACTAACAATTGATCATATCTTTCACTTGATATTTGACTTTTTAAGTCTGTAAGTAAGAAAGAGATCTTATTTATGACAACGGCTCTTTCTTCTTCGCGAAATTCTTCATTCCGAAGTTTTGTTAAGAAATGTAAATCATCCACAAACTCTGTATAAGTAGTAGTCATTCGATGCGGTTCGATTCCCAAAATGGGTTTGTCATACATGGCGACAAACTTGGGAAAATTTTGAAAGTAATAAGGTCGAAGAGTCAGATAGGATAAATCAAATATAATGAGTCCTAAGTTACCTAAAACAACAAAGACCATAACGAAATCCCAAAGGATCGGAATTCCTAATTTGTGTTTTTTTATAAATTCCCAAGAGTTCATGATTTAACTCACCTAACGAATTTTTTATTACATATTTCTTCGGTACTGACCTCCCACTTCGTACAGACAGTGAGAAATTTGCCCTAAAGAAGCCACCTTCACTGATTCCAAAAGCTCTGAAAAGATATTTTCTTTGGCACGGGCAACTTGTTTAAGTCGATCCAGTCCTGAATTTCGACGATTAGAATTTCGATTTTGAAAGGTTTGCAAGTTTGCGATCTGTTGTTTTTTCTCATCGTCAGTCGAACGAATTACCTCACCTGGAATCACTGTGGGCGAGCCTTGTGTATTTAAGAAAGTATTAACACCTATAATTGGATATTCACCAGTATGTTTTAGCATCTCGTAATGAAGGGATTCTTCTTGGATTTTATTTCTTTGATACATCCTTTCCATCGCACCCAAAACTCCACCCCTTTCGGTAAGTCTATGGAATTCTGTCAAAATTGCTTGTTCTACTAAATCGGTAAGTTCCTCGATAATGAAAGAACCTTGCAATGGATTTTCATTTTTCGCGAGGCCTAACTCTCGATTGATGATAAGTTGAATTGCAACTGCCCGCCGTACAGAATCTTCGGTAGGTGTTGTGATCGCTTCATCATAGGCATTTGTATGGAGTGAATTGCAGTTATCGTAAATGGCATAAAGAGCTTGTAAGGTAGTTCTTATATCATTGAAATCGATTTCTTGTGAGTGGAGAGAGCGACCAGAAGTTTGGATATGGTATTTTAACATCTGAGATCTTTCATTCGCTTTGTATTTGAATTTTAAAGCCTTAGCCCAAATCCGCCGAGCGACTCTACCAATAACTGAATACTCTGGATCAATTCCATTGGAAAAGAAGAAACTTAAATTTGGTGCGAATTCATCTATCTTCATACCACGACTCAGATAGTATTCAACGTAAGTAAATCCATTCGCCAAAGTGAACGCAACTTGTGTGATTGGATTGGCCCCTGCTTCTGCAATATGATAGCCGCTAATAGAAACAGAATAAAAGTTTCTTACATTCTTTTGGATAAAATAAGATTGGATATCACCCATCATCTTGAGTGCAAATTCCGTTGAAAAAATGCAAGTATTCTGAGCTTGGTCTTCTTTTAGAATATCCGCTTGTACTGTTCCCCTAACAGAAGAAAGAGCATCTTGTTTAATTTTCTCATATGTTTCTTTGGGAAGTACATCTTCTCCTGTGACACCTAATAACAAAAGACCAAGCCCATCATTGCCATTTGGTAATTCACCACCAAACGATGGTCTCATTACAGCCTTTTCTAGAAATAAGGATTCAATTTTTTTCTTTACTTCCGTTTCGATTCCTTCTGATTTTATGTACTTTTCGCAAGCTTGGTCAATGGCTGCATTCAAAAAGAAAGCGAGCACAATGGGCGCGGGTCCATTGATGGTCATGGAAACGGATGTGCTTGGGTCACAGAGATCAAAACCAGAATAAAGTTTTTTTGCATCATCTAAAGTTGCAACATTGACCCCTGAGTTGCCAATTTTACCGTAGATGTCAGGTCTAAGATCAGGATCTTCTCCGTAGAGTGTAACAGAGTCAAATGCGGTTGACAGACGTTTGGCTGGCATTCCAGAGCTCAAATAATGAAATCTCCGATTCGTACGTTCCGGTCCACCTTCACCTGCAAACATCCGCGTAGGATCTTCTCCGCTTCGTTTGTATGGGTAAACTCCTGCCGTATACGGAAAAAAACCTGGAAAATTTTCTCTATACGAAAACCTTAATATCTCTCCCCAATCAACAAACTTGGGTGTTGCGACCTTTGGTATATTCAGTTGACTTAGTGAAACTGAGTAATTGTTTACCTTTATCTCTTTCCCTCGAACAAAATAGGAATATTGCTCCTGACGATAGGATTCTAAAGTTTTTTCCCAAGACTCTAAAATTTGTTTGGATTCGGAAGACAATTGGTTCCAGTAACTTTCATACTCAGATTTTAGCTCTGAAGTTAGTTTGCCTTTTTTTTCTAATATATCGATACTTCCTTTTAGGTTGAAAGCAGACCTCGCAAGAGAAATTTCTGACTGGATCCATGTTTCATTTCGTTCAATTTCTTCTTTAATCTCTGTTAAATAACGAACTCTATCAGGTGGCAGAACCACTGATGCGTCCGCACTGGCAAGTTTTTCCTTGAAATGAGAAATCCAAGTCAAGTTAGATTTCTTTATGATCGTATCAATTAGATATATGTACAAATCGTCCGTACCTTTATCTTGGAACTGGGATGCAATAGTTCCAAAAACTGGCATAGATTCTAAGGGGTTTGAAAAAAGTTGTCTGGACCTCTGGTATTGTTTTTGAACATCCCTGAGTGAATCTAAAGCACCACGTTTGTCAAATTTGTTGATAGCAATGACATCCGCATAATCAATCATATCAATTTTTTCTAGTTGGGTTGCAGCTCCATATTCTGGAGTCATTACGTATAATGAAACATCAGCGACTTCAGTTATTTCAGAATCACTTTGTCCAATTCCAGCAGTTTCGACAATGATCAAATCATATCCTGCTGACTTTAGGATTTGAATAGCACCCTTTACGCTTCGATTGAGAGCTATATTTGCTTCCCTAGTTGCGAATGACCTCATATAAACTCTTTCATTAAAAATTGAGTTCATACGAATTCTATCACCGAGCAGAGCACCTCCCGTTTTTCTTTTCGAAGGATCTACTGAAAGAATAGCAATAGTTTGTTCTGGAAAATCATCCAAATATCGTCTAACAAGCTCATCCGTGAGAGATGATTTACCGGCTCCGCCAGTTCCAGTTATACCCAAAACTGGAATATTTTTTTTAGGAGCTGGAAAATCTAAATTGATCGAATAGCTGGTTTTTTCTTCGAGAAGTGAAAATTCCATTTGAGTGATAGATTGACCCAAAGCTAAATAGTTCTTCTTCTGAACTTGCGAAGCCAAATCTCCGTTAAATGTAACCGGACTTGGAAAATCAGACTTTCGGATTACATCATTTATCATTCCTTGGAGTCCAAGACTTCGTCCTTCATCGGGAGAATAGATATGTGTTACTCCATACTTGTGTAAAATTTGAATTTCAGAAGGAAGGATAGTTCCCCCTCCACCACCAAAGACGCGAATATGAGATGCACCTTCTTTTTTTAATAGGTCTATCATATACTGAAAGTATTCTACATGACCCCCTTGGTAGCTTGTGATGGCAATCCCTTGGACATCTTCTTGGATTGCACACTGGACAATCTCCATTACACTTCTATTGTGGCCCAAGTGGATGACTTCAACCCCACTTTGTTGTAGAATTCTCCGCATAATGTTGATCGAAGCATCGTGTCCATCAAAGAGAGAAGCTGCAGTCACAAATCGAACTTTGTTTTTCGGGGTATAAGGGTGGGTTTCAATCGTCATACAGAACAATGTTCTCAAACGAAATCAACAGTTTCAATAGCAATTTGAAAAACAAATGACACAGATGGTCAGGATTTGCCTAAATTTTTGAGAGACCATACGACCCGTTTTCTGGTCGCTTGGTTTATTGCTGGAGACTCAAAAGCATTGCTCTTTAGAACTTCAGTTTCCTTCAGGGGCGAGCATCAATGCCTTGACTCGGTTTTCTAAGATTTCTGTAAGTTCTTTCGCAGCTTTTTTTTCGGGGCCAGTTGGAAACTCCGACGGAAGTATGGGTTTGCCTATATTGTAGCGAATTTTGGTTCGAAAGGCCTCTCCAGACAAAAAGGCCATTGGTTTGGACATATTGGTCGCTCCCGTTATCCCAGACGGAATGATGGGAACTCCAGCACGAATCGCAAGTTTTGCTGCCATGGCTTTGAAAGGAGTAAGCTCTCCCGTCTCTGATCGAGTTCCTTCGGGATAGATCGAAAGAAGTTCGCCTGATTTCATCAAATCCACCATATAGGTTTCTAGTTTTTCGTAATATTCCATAGCAGCCCGCTTGTCCATTTCAGAATCATTGGCTGCATTTCGGATGATCGGCATACTTCCCCAATTCAGCAAATTCTTCTTGAGAACACCACCTAGGGAGTTTAAGAGAATTTCAATGAATGGTTTTGTGAGACTGAGAGGGGGAAGCCGAAAGGGGGAATTAGGTCCATTGATATATGCTAAAATCTCTTCTTGCGGGTGGAACAATTCGTACTTTCCTAAATAAACAATCTTTCTTTCGGCAAAAGCACCCTGAACCGGTATGTCCAGATAATCCGTATGGTTGGACACGATGAGAGCCCCGCCCGACTCAGGAATGAACTCTTGCCCTGTTACTTGGATATCATAAATCATTTCCAAGAGGTTTTTTAGGAGGGTTTTGGGAACTTCCCTCGGAATGATGAATAGACTTTCTAGAATTTCGATTGGGTTTTGTTTGGATTCCATAGAAACATCACTAATTTGAAAATAAAACTTTATGAAATCAAGTTGGATTTTCATTCTAGATGGAAAATCATGAACCAACTCTTTCTTGGCCAAACTTCGATCTGGTTTTCGAGTTCCATTTTGGACCTTCTTCACAATTGGGATCCCATCCTCGGTCCCTTACTGCAACCCCTTTCTGTTCTCTGCCAGAATCTGGGCGGTTCGGTCTTTTTCCTTGGTCTGATTTCCTTTTTTTATGTATATATCCGACCAAAACTAGCTTTCGAATTGGCTCTAGCTCTTCTTACATCTGGATTCCTAGGTTCCATCGCAAAATTCTATTTAGAAAGTCCGCGTCCCTTCCCCTATCCAGAAGCTTATGACGAAAAAGCATTTGGACTTCCCTCTGGGCATGTTTATTCTTCATTTGTCGTATGGGGTTTGTTAGCCTATAGAATCCCAAAACTTTGGCTACGAATTCTTTCCATCAGTATCATTTTAATTATGCCATTTTCCCGAATGTATCTAAGACTCCACTACCTTGGAGACGTTACGTTGGGATTTTTATTGGGAGCGATTCACTTAACGATTATCATTATCTTACTGAAACGAATTGATAAAATCAATCTTTCGCATTACTTCATTCAGTCGGAAAAATATAGAACTTTAACTTTGTTGGGGATAGTTATCACTCTATCTCCCATCGCCCTTGATTCGCCTTTTTTATCTGTGGAACATTTCCATAGCCTCTCGATAGCTTTGATGTCTTCAGGAAGTTTGGCTGGTTTTTGGATTGGAATTCTGTTTTATCCAAGATTTTCGAAACCGAAGTTTCTCTCATGGTCTCTGAAATTTGAAAATCATTCCGATTTTTGGAAAACTTTTGCTATGCGAACGATCGTTTTGGCTATTATTATGATTCTTTTTTATGCGATTCCAGGAATGATAGTTAAAGGTTCAATTTGGAAGGATGATCTTTTGATTCGATACTTTCGCTATATGTTAGTAAGCTTTGCATTGGTACTCATCTTTCCTATCTTAATTCAAAAAATTGCGAATGGTAGATATCTCCTAGATTGAACCAATGCAAAAAATCAAAAAAATTATTCATATTTTAAAGACAGAAGTCTCGAGAGAGGGAGTATTAAAGAACTCTCTCTTTGTAAGTTCCTCAAAAGCTATAAGTGCGATCACAAATTTAGTTTTTATGATCTATTCCGTAAATCTTTTGAGTAAGGCAGAAAATGGAAAGTTTCAATACTTCCTTGGATTCGTGCCTGTTGTTTTGGCAATCGCAGAATTTGGACTTCCAAATGCTTTGATTAAGTACATATCGCCCCTTGCAGAAAAAAAAAGTTCACCTGCGGCAATTTTAAACGCCTCTCTTCGAATCAAATTCTATTCATTTTTGTTTTTGAGTTTCATTTGTTTTATTACTTATTTTGTAAGTGATAAAAATTTCTTCGTTTTACTCTTACTTTTATTCGGTGGGATAATTATATCATTCATCTCTTATTTTGAAAGCTTATTTGTTTCCTATCGTAAATACAAATCTCTTTCTCTTTGGAACCCCTTACCCAATATAGTGCGACTTGGTATTCTATTTTTTATTTCCGAAACGACCCCTCATCCTATGACCTATATGGACATTTTGTCCATATTTTGTATCTCTCCGATTTTTGTTCTCTTTCTATTCTTTTTCTTTTTTAACTCGGAAGAAATTTCCTTTACTGCAAATCCATCTGAAATCAGGGAAAATGAAAAAAAACTTTTACTTTTCAATCTCTGGGCCTTTGTAGCTTCTATATTTGCGATTTTGTCTGATAGACTAGAAATCTTTTTTCTAAATCAATTTCATCCTCCTGAAATTGTTGCAGATTATGGAACCGCATTGCAATTGTTTAGCGGTTTTGTGATAATTTTAGCTACCTTCAATTCAATTATTTTTCCAAAGATGGCAAGGATGGTGGAAACTGATGAGTTTCCTCAAGTTTTAAAAAAATCAGTTCTTTTGGGAGGTATGATCGCATTGATTTTGTTCCCTGGTATCTTTCTTGCAGAACCCATTTTAACCTTACTCTTTGGTTCCAAGTATATGAACTCTATCTCCGTTTTTAAAATACTATATCCCAATTTTTTACTGCAGCTGGTATTTGCCCCATTTGGGACAGCCCTATTCGCTTTAGGCCTCCCCCGTCTTTTGGCAGGTCTTGCCTTTCTAAGATTAGTATTTGGAGCGATATTCGATTATTGGATAATACCTGATTGGGGTGCTAACGGAGCCGCTGTTTCATTATTTCTGGGACAAATTGTATCCTGGTTGTTATTAACCGGTTATTTTATGGCTTATTTTCGTAAGTAATTTTTTCCGCATAAGTTTTATAGTTTTTTTCAAATAAATCCCATTCGGCATCGGAATAAGATGTTCCATATAACTTTGAGTATGCAGATTCTACAGAGTTTCCTTCAGAGAGGTATTCCTTATATTTTAATAACGCCAATTTATACTGAATGGAATAACTATAGATATCAATTTTACGATCTATCTTTGCGCCAGCCATCGCTTCCATCTCTTGGACAAACGACTCCGGCAGGTTAAGTATTCCAAACCCTTTTTTTGCAGAGGTTTTCATTCCAGTTCTTGTTTTTGCCCATGATAACAAGAATAGAGATGGCAAAGGTTTGTATCCACTTAATAACACACCATCTGGGATTTGGATCCTAACTGAGTAGCGTACGATGGCCCTTGCGAGTTCTTTTTTTTCCCGAGCAGAGATTCCAAAACTTTGGTCTTCGGAAAGAAGAGATATGATCATACTCTCCTCTTTACTCAGATCCGATTTAGAAAAAAAGCGATCAACATCATATGAAAAACGAGTGTCAGCTTCTCCCAGCGAAAAGATAACAAGTAAAAGAGGAAAAATGAGAAGGAACCCATATCGATATTTCAAAAGAAGTTTCTTCATCTTTTTAAGTATCGGGGTGATTGTTGTTTCAGTTCTCTCTTTTTTTAACCCACTCGCGGCAGAATCGTATTCAGACTTTGTTTTCGACGATGCGAAGTCGCACCAAAACTATGGAGCTGTATCCAAGTCCAAACCAAAGTCTATAGAAGCAGAAGGCTGGAATGTTGATACCCAGCTCTTTCTGTCTCCGAGTTTTCGCTCTCAAAAAGGAGGAGAAGACTCTGAAAGGGCGAATCGATACCTCTCAAAAAACCAAATCGTGGCTCCAACGAGGATCCAAAATACCCAATCAAATTTTAATTTCGGGTTTCTCATATCCCCAAGAGCAATCTATACAGAAGAAAGAATTACAAATCGTGAAATACAAAAAATAGGCGATAGTGAAGCCTTTCTGTATTGGACTCAGAACATTAATACCACCAAACTTAAAATAGATGCAGGAAGGGCATACAATCGATTGGATCGATTCGGATTCCTATTCGTAGGAATGTCAAATTTTGGACAAATACAGATTACAAGTCAAAATAGATGGGAATGGAATCTAATTGGATTGGTATTCAAAAATGAAGAAGAAAACTTGGATGAACGCGCATTTCGACAAAAGACCAGAACTATTGCGGGCACTAGCCTAAAATCGAATGATCTATTTTTTTGGGAAGAATGGAGAATTTTCTTTTACAGATATAAAGAACCAGTATTCAACCCAAATCAAAATCCATTCTTGCCCCAAAGAAATTTTGGAGAATTTATGTATTCGGGTTTTGATTTTCGTAGTAAAAGATTGAATGATTTCTATTTCTTTGATCTTAGTTTCATAAATGCGTTAGGTGAACGTAAGAATTCTTTTACACCTTTTTCGGAAACAAAATTTGTAACTAATTCTATACTGGCTTATGGGGCGCTACACCGGGAAGAATCGGACTTGTTTTTAAGTCTTGCTGGTTTGTACACAAAAAAAGATCAAAGGAATCGATCAGATTTTAATAGCAACGGTTTTGCGGGATCGGGTGCAGAGCCCCGGGTATTAGGCGGATATTCTTCATTTTTACTATACCAGACGATCTCTGATTCAGAGCCGATTTTTAACGATACAAAAATCAATAAAGATCCGAATTTTGAAAACAAAGGAATCCAAATTTTTGGAATGCAAATAGGAAAGAGATGGAACTCGAAACTTCGAACAGATCTTTTTGTAAATCGATCTGATTCTAATTTAGGAAAAGGAACAGAAGTGATCGCAAAAGCTCACATCACACCATTTGAGAGTCAGAACTCTTTCTTTCAATTCTCAATTGCCTATGCACAAGTTAATCCGATGACTTCAAGAACACTCCTAATTGAACCATTCTCGGAAAAAATTCCAGTTAAAGAATATGTTCGGATCTATCTATCTTCTGCAATTCAATTTTGATTCAGTTTGGCAGATTTAATAGTCCAAGGTTTGAATAGTCGAACTTCGTTCCCTTTTTCATTATAGACAATTGATTCAATATTCATCTTTGCTAAAAAGATTCCACGTCCGCTAACGAGATTTGCAGCAGGATTTTCAATGGGATTGGGTACATCCTGCAATGAAAAACCATTGCCATCATCAGAAATAATAATTGTAATTCCAAAATCATCTAAATGTAAGGTGACATGAACAAAACGATTCGCTGTCTTACAATGTTCGTCAACTAACTTGAGATAATCGATATTTGACTCCAAACACTTCTGTTTTTGACTATAAGACATCCCAGCCACGCCATGTTCAATGGCATTTGCCAAAAGTTCATACAAAACAATTTTAATCGGGATCAAATCCTCATTCTCACTGATTGGTGAATTTGCAATATGCTGAGTAATCATCCCTACATAAGAATTTATTTTTTTAATTTGAGGTTTGATGGAAAACTTGTACTCACCGTTAAAATTGGAAACTTCACCAGTGGAATAAAGGGAAACTATATCTATGTCAGCTGTTTCAAATTTTTTTATCCTAGAGCGGAGGGCAACCATCTTAAATGGCTTCAAAAAAAGATCCACTGCACCCATCCGAAAGATATCGATAGCTAATTGTATATCGCTATCCCCAGTGATAATCAAAAAAGGAGTTCGGTTCCCCAAGGCTCGAATCTTTTGAATGAACTGAATGCCATTCAATTTTGGTAAACTGATGTCTGAAATGATGAGGTCGAATTGAGACTTGGAAGCTAACTCAAAAGCCTCTAAACCATCTGAGGCCATCGTCACTTGAAATTCATCTTTAAAATATTCGAAAAAAAGATCACGGATCGTTTCTTCGTCATCGACAAACAGTATCTTCATGCAAAGTCCATCCATGCAAATGGATTTTGAATATAAAAGCCAGGATTACAATTACAATTCAAAAATTTACTCTTGAATGTTTTGAGTTTTCCCTATTCGGTAGGTATTTTGTAACTCTTGCTCGAGTTCCATAATCTCTCGCCTTGAAAAAAAAGCAATTTTTCCCCCAGAGAATTCAAATGCAAAGTAACCCTTGTCATCCGTTTGGATCATATCTTTGAGTTGGGATAGTGATGTTATGCGAATTCCATTTACTTTTTCTAGAACAATGTCGGAAAAGTCATGATATCCTAGGTTTCCTTCTAGGGGGAATACCCTACTCAGAATGACAATTTTTTCACGAACCGGATGAACCTTTTTTTGGTAGTATTCCGTTAGATACAAAAGTTTTTTTTCGGACTTTAGCCTATATTCCTCACCAAACTCCTTCAGATAGGCATTCGTTAACTCTGTAAAAAAGAATCCACCAGCGATTAAATAGAGAGGTCTTCGAGATTTGGCTTCATCTGGTATTAAAAAATCATCTGTTGTATATTTTCGTAAATCATAACTGACAGTATTTGATCTATTGTTACGATAGAATTTTAGTTCTATTTTTTCACCTAACTTCCGTAATTTATCTTTTGAATTTCTCAAGACTAAATCATAAATTCTATCTGATTTGTCCCAGCTATCTAATTTTCCCAATTTTACGGAATTGATTTCATAAACTAAGTCACCAGGAAATAAGTTGTAAGCAGGTCCAACTCCAGGTATAGACTCTGTTACCAGCACCGTATTCTCTCTTTCTTTGGAGTAGTATTCCATCTCCGATGGAGTGAGCATTATATCAAAAGTGATTCCAGGATGGGGAATTCCTACCCCTCCGGACTGAACAAAAAAGCGTATATATTCAGTCGGAATTAAATAATCAGAATATTCGATCCCACACAGTACATTATTTTTTAAAACAAATTTTGGTTCGAATGTCTCTTTTTTATCCAGTAAGAAAACACGAATGGGTGTCTTCGAAAAAGGAAGAAAAACATATCTTGTTTTCCCTTTTTGGCAAGTTTTATTCACTTGGTATTCATCGATAGATACAGAAAGAACAGACTTAGGAACCTCTCCTATTTTCATAAGAGTGAAACCTGTCTCTGAATCATATGCTGTGATACTTAACTTTGGAGCAAAAAAATCGAAAGAATCAAACTCCGCCAAACTAGGATTTTGTTTCGTTTGGGTTATTGCAAAAAAAATGCCATTCCCCAAGTAAATAGCTGAACTTTTTTTAGTAAATGGTTCACCAACAAGCCATGGATTTTGATGGCTGAGTTTTTGATGAGTAAAGTTTACATCTAAAATTCTCGCATTTTCTATATTATGCGAATAAATCGGAACTGTTATTAGGATAAAAATGAGAAGTAAGATTTTAAAGGTCTGCATAATTTGCTCCATATCTTTTTTTAACCCTTTGGTTAATTTGTGCTGTGGATTCCTGTCGCAGTACTATTGGAAGATCCATACCTCTAAATTTTAAGACTATCATTCCACGTTTTTCTGTAGACCAAATCTTCTTAAAATCATCCATATTTTTAGGAATGATTCCGTTGATTGTCTCAACGACTTTATATCGATACTTTTTGTATTTACTTGTTTCTGGATCATTGAATATAAAGCTAAGTACTATATCTCTAGCTGTATATTTGTATAATAGGTCTTGAATAAAATAACTGTAATGGTATCTTAAAGAACTATCTAAATCAGATTCTTCATTTGCAAAAAAAGAACGAGAAATTGGTTGGAATACAAAACCTGCTTGCAACAAAAAATCATCCGAAGATTCCCTATACAATTCTAACGAGTATGTTTTTTGAAGTTTGACAGTAAATGAATTTCTATTGCCAGCCCGAAAGTAACTGAGTTCTATATCTTCACCTAATTGTTTGTTCTCGATATAGTCAGTTATAAATTCCTTTTTTGTTCCAATGACCATCTCACCATCGTTTGAAACCACAAATCCATCTATACTTGTAACAAAATCCTTTTCCTTTAGTTTTTCGGAAAAAGTAGACATAGGGTAGATACGATTTACAAAAACGCCTGTCTCAGTCAAAGGCAGTTTCATAGCTTGTTTTAAACTACGAGGACTTCCACTTTGAAATGTGAACCCTAAATTGGGAAATCCATCATAATTTCCATCCGCTATATCTTTCAGAAAATGTTGAATGATATCATTGGGAATTAGGTAAGCAATTCCTTTTTCTACTTTACTAATCTGAAAGACTAAACCGACAACTTTTCCATCTTGAATGGCAGGACCACCTGAGTTGCCAGGTTGGATATTCGCACTTACTTTCAGTACATTTCTGAAATCCAATCCCGAATAACTATAGCGATTTTTTTCCAATCTCAATATAGAACCTTTTTCCACGGAAAGATTTTCATTTCCATTCGGATAACCTAACATAAGCACATCAGTGCCCAAATTTGGCAAACCATCGGCAAAGCTTAATGTATTTGTAGTTTCGCTAAAACTTGGATCTTTGACTTCTAGGAGAGCAAGGTCACAGTCGTAACCTATAAACTTAACAGTCGCTATAAATTCTTTTTTGCTTTGCGGAGTCCTCACCAAAATTCTTTTTGCATCCAAAACAACATGTGCATTCGTCAAAATCAATTGGTTGGGGAGGACTAATCCCGAACCAAAGCCAGTGTATAGATTTTTCCGCATCCAAGGTTGAGATTTATTTTCTGAATAAAACCCTTCATTACGAACGAGGACTACAGATTGAAAAATCGAGTCCACAGGAGGCTCTTCAGTTTGAGCTTCCAAATGCACAATTGATATGAGAAAAACAGCGAAGTAAAAGATATATCTATTCATAATATAAAACATAATTCTCCCAAAACATTTGTTTTTCGGTCATTTTTCGCAAGGTGGCTTTTCCCAAAAATCTTTCTCCTTTTTGGATTGATCCATATCTCACATTTGAAACAACAACTTCTCCCGAATCATTCGACGGAACACGCAAAATGGAATATGGAGTATCTTTAACACAACTTATGCGAAAAACATACGTAACAGTTCTATCCCAATAAAAACTTTCGTCTTTCTCTAAAAATTCCAACGGGCAACTCGTATCAAAAAAGACTTCAACGGAACTATCACTTTCCTTCCTTCTTTTGGGTTCTTTTGCAATTTCCTTAAAATAATGCAAATTTGAATTCAGAGGGGACTGAGTTGTTTTGAATTGTTCTTTTCTATGTTTTGGGGCCTGGTGTTTATTTGTTTGGTTGGAACTGACAGTAAGTTCGTTACCAAACTGAAAATCAGTATCGTTCCAAGCTTCCAATCTTGGTTTGTCTCCAAAGACTTCACTTATCTCAATTTCAAAATACTTCTTCTTCCCTATTTGTTGGAGTTTTTTAAGTCGAAAGCTGTCTTTTGGGATATCTTTTTTTCGAGAAGATTCAAAGGAGATTAGTTCCACGAATTTTCTCTCATCACAATACAATCCAAAATAGGTTACCTTTTCGTAGCTTGAGGTTTGCTGGATCTTGCAGTTCTCCTCCACCATAGTAAGGACTTTTTTCTTTTGAATCCAATTTCGAATTTCTTTGGATTGGATTTGTTTGGATGAAAGTAGGAGTTCATCTTGGATTCTCAATAAGTGTGTTTTGGCTTGGATTCCCGAACCCAAAAATACGATCAAAAATCCCAGAAGGATATGAGGAAGATTCACAATCATTCGAAACAGATTCATTGTTTAGTTACTATCTAGAATATCGGTTTTATACCCCCTAAGAATCAACTCAGTAGCTATTGATTTCTTTTCTCATTATGTCTCAATTTTTTTTTTGGTTTTCAGACTTTTAAAAAAAAGAGGGTTAGAAACTAATGTAAGAAATAGGAGATAACTTTTTTGAACTGGAGCTTTCTAAAAACTGATATAGATGCAGGTGACTTTTTAATCGATTGCAGAGCCCAATCCGCATACGAAGAGGAAACCTTAGAAGGTGCTTACTATTACCCATTTATAAAAAAGGCTTTTGGATCAGATCCAGAGTCCCAAAAAAAATTATACGGACCTCTTCTTGCAGTCATTCAAGAATTCCAAAAATCAAAAAAGAATCGTATCATTGTTTTTGATGAAGGTATGGGAATGTTTTCAACCCGTGCCGTTTATCTATTGCGTTCGATGGGAATAAAAGAATCTTATGTTTTCGGTCAAAAATGGCCCATTGAAGGGAAAAAAGAAAAAGGCAAACTGAAGTTTGAGCCGGCAATCGCAGACAAAACAAAACCAATCGAAGGTGTTGTCGACAAAGCTTATATGGAGAGAAACCTCACAAAACTTCAGATATTTGATGCTCGGACGATGGAAGAATATGAAGGTAGACTTCCGCGGCTGACAGCTCCTGAAGACGGCACTCTTTGTGGTCGTCTACCTGGTGCGTTCCTTTGGGATTGGAGAAATCTCTATGATGGTGAGGCAAATCTCATCGACAAAACTGTTTTTAAAAAACGCTTAAACGGTTTTCCTTTTATGCCAGAAAGACCTACAGTTATCTACGACTATAATGGAGCACGTTCTTGCCTTCTTGCACTAATGTTGAAAGAAGCAGGATATATTGATATAGCTACCTACCAAGGTTCGTGGTTCGAATGGAGAAAATCAAGCCTTCCCAAACAGGCAGTTTCTATATTTGGGCAAAAACAAACGGCACAGGCGGCCCCTCGCGTAGGCGGAATCGATCGAAAGAAAGTTTAAAAAAAGATTTACGAATCCCTTCCTGACAAGTCCACTTGGGTTTGCCTGGGAGGGCCTATGTCGATTCGATTCCTTTACCTATTCCAATTCATTGTCTTAATTTCGCTTACCAATTGTTCAGGCGGGCAAATATCTACCTCAAACCCTCTTCCCGAGGAGTCCTTTCCTCTTTCGAAACAAATCAAATTCGCACAAACTTCAGAGAATCTTAAAATCCTGAATGAGTCTTTGGGAGTTGAGTTCCTCTCACTTTCCTTGAAACGTCCTTTTCTCCAAGTCGCTTCGAAAGACACTGTTGCAAAGTATCGAATGGCTTCTTTTCGCTTCAAGGAGAGTACGGCATTCTTCTGCGACGACCAAACTATAGATACGATTGAAAAATCCACAGGAAAGATAACGCTTGTTGGTCGATTGTCAGGGAAGGATTGTGCATCTGAGTACAAAATAACATTTCAAGTTATAAACGATACAGAGCTTAAATTCCAAATTACAACTTCAAACCCGACATTGAATCGATTGTATTTTACTTACAATTCCCTCCCGGATGAAAAGTTTTATGGTTTCGGAGAACAGTTTACATACGATGAATTCAATGGTAAAACTCCCTTCCTATTTACGGAAGAACAAGGCGTAGGCCGGGGAGACCAACCCATCACTACGGGGGCGAATCTACTGGCAGGAGCGGGAGGAAACGCCTATACAACCTATGCGCCAATACCGCATTATTTGAGCTCTGAGAAGAAATCTGTATTCTTTGAAAACAGTGGTTATGCGAAATTTGACCTCACCAATAAGACATCCGTAACTGCGGAGTTTTGGGACTACCAAGAAGAAAAAAATAAAGATGTATCTGGAACGATATGGATTGGCACGTCTCCAAAATCTCTGGTTGAAGCATATACAAAAAAGACAGGTAGATTTCCAACTCTACCAGAATGGGCTTATGGAACCTGGCTTGGCGTACAAGGTGGATCTGCAAAAGTAACAACAATCGTCAAACAAGCAAAAGATGCTGGGAACCCAGTCACCGCTCTTTGGATCCAAGATTGGTGCGGTCGTCGTGTGACAAATTTCGGCGACCAGTTGAAATGGCGTTGGTATGCAGATGAAGACCTATATCCCAATTTCAAAGAATTTGTTAAATCGATGAACGCGGAAAATGTTCAAGTTCTCGGTTACATCAATTCTTTTTTAGCGGATACCGATCCCAAAAAACCAGGTGGTGACGATTTTAAAAACCCACTTCTCGCAGAAGCAAAAAGCAAAGGATTCCTTGTGAAAAACCAAGCCGGTGAAGATTATCTGATCCAAACAGTTGGTTTTCCTGCCTATCTAATTGATCTAACAAATCCTGCCGCTGTAAAATGGACTAAAGATCTGATCAAAAAGAATATGATTGATATGGGTCTATCAGGGTGGATGGCAGACTTTGGTGAGTGGCTTCCATACGATGCAAAATTGTTTAGCGGAATCGATGCAAAGATCTACCACAATATCTATCCTGTGGACTGGGCAAAGGTCAACAGAGAAGCAATCAAAGAAGCGGGTAAAGAAGGAAAGATCGTCTTTTTTACGAGAGCTGGTTACAGTTATTCCAACGCCTACTCCACCTTATTTTGGGAAGGTGATCAGATGGTAAGTTTTGGAACAAATGATGGACTCCCCTCTACTATCATTGGCCTTACCACTTCCGGTATAAGTGGATATTCGCTAAACCACAGTGATGTGGGCGGATATACAACTATATCCAACCCACTCAAAAACTACCATCGAACCAAAGAACTTCTATTGCGCTGGGCGGAGGCATCTGCCTTCACGCCCGTGTTCCGAACTCACGAGGGAAACCGACCTCTTAAAAACTGGCAAGTTTATCAATATACAAAACCCGATGGTGTGAGCTCCCTCTCTGATGCGGAAACCGTCCAACAGTTCGCAAAAATTGGTAGGATCCATTTTGCGCTAAAGTCGTATATCCAGAGTTTAGTGAAAGAAGCATCTGAGACAGGAATACCTGTCGTCCGTCACAACTATTTAGTTGAGCCAGAAGATAAAAAACTCCGAGAGTATCCTTACCAATACTTTTTAGGCGATGATTTACTAGTCGCTCCTGTAATCGAATCAGGCGAGTCTGAAAAATCTGTCTACCTTCCGCAAGGAAAATGGGAACATCTTTTGACAGGGACTCAGTTTGACGGAAACCAATTAGTTCGGGTGAAAGCGCCTATTGGAACACCGCCCGCATTCCTTAGAATCGGTGGAAAGTCAGAGGGAGTGATCCGATCCGGACTTTCATCTATTCGAACTAAAAACTAATAGATGTCATGCGAATATGAAGTTTGCACTGATTGGTGATATCCATGGGTATTGGAATGAGAGAGATGTCGAATATTTCAATTCAACGGATTATGACTTCCTTTTTTTCACAGGTGATCTTCTGGGTTCCCCTTTCTTTGGAAGACCCAATTTTTTAAACCTCAAAAAGAGAGCCTATCTCATCCCAGGCAATTGGGATGGGACATCTATTACGGGAATAATCGGTGAAGTCTTACAATCCCAAACTCTAATCCGAATGGGATCTTTCGGCCAAAGCAAGAGGGAAGAGCGCCTTCTCAAACACACAAAACCACTCACGTTACTAGCTTATAGTTCTGTCATACTTTCAAAAGAATTGGATTTGAGTTTGATCGTGGGTAGGCCACATGCCATGGGCGGCGGAATTAGCTTTTTACCTTCGCTACGAAAAACATTCAGTATCTCATCCGTCGATGATTCTATAAACAAATACAAAGCTCTCATTCAAAATACAAAAGAAAGGAATTTATTTTTTCTTTCGCATAACGGTCCTTTGGGATTAGGAAAGGAAAGAAATTCAATGTATGGAGCCGATTTTAAAAAGATGGGTGGAGATTTTGGAGACGAGGATCTGAAAGTTGCTATCGACTATGCCAAATCCATAGGTAAAAAAGTTCCAGCGGTTCTCAGCGGACATATGCACCACAAAATCGGAAAAAATAAAGAACGAGAAACCTTACACTATAAAGGTGGAACATTCTATGTTAATGGGGCTAAAGTCCCTAGGATCCAAGAGGGAAAACACTTCCACACTAAGATCGAGTGGGATGGAGGTGGGGCAACTGTAATTCCGATTTGGGTTTGAGATGTTATTTTGCAACTATTATCATAAAGATAAATCAGAATTTCAAATTTTCGGATTGCATGCAAGATTTCAGAGTGAAGTAAGCAACCTTTGGTCTTAGGTCTTTAATCTTGTTTAGTCGTTTTTACTTCTTTCCGAACTTTTGATAGCCACTCCAAATTTAAATGGGCCAATTTTTCCGCATAATCCAATGTCAATTTCCAATAGCGATGGTCTGGATGATTGTCCCAATCGACTTCAAGTTCTTTACGAAGTAGGTCTAACTGCAGTAAGTCTTTTTGGTTTCGATCTACTTGTGATTCTAGTTGTTTTATCAGTTCTGATCTATCCATATGTCGACCAAAAAACACCTTAAACAAAACTTCGTTGCGTTTGTTTTGTTGGATCTCCGAAGATTCCATCCAATTTTTGAATTCAATTAATCCTGGTTTGGTGATTTTATAAACTTTTTTAGATTTTCCGTTTGAATCTTTCTTTTCAAATTCACGGATGAGACCTTCTTCTTCCAAAGTTTTTAGTGTCGGATAGATTTGACCAAAACTTTCATTCCAAAAAAAACTAATTGTAGTTTCAACGTACTTCCGAATTTCATACCCATTCATTTCACATTGAGACAAGATTCCTAGTAAGGCATATCTAGTTTTACTTTCTCTTTTCATTTTTGTTTCGCATCCATTTATAGAAAATCCTGAAAATTACTTGATACGATATTATGAACTGTTCAGGATAGATCGAGAAAGTTACATAAAGCGTTCCAGACTTCTGCGGGTGCCTCGATTTGGGGCCAATGTCCAATGCCATCGGATAACAAATAGAGTTTTCCTTTGGGAATTGTCGTTTCAAATTTTTTGGCCATATGAATTCCAGAGTTCGGATCAAACGGCCCACAGATATAAGCAAGAGGGATTTTCGTCGAATTCATAGCAGAGATCCATCTCGTTTGGTATCTAGGTTTTTGAAAAACCAAACGGCCCAAAAGATATGCAATTTGTTTGCCTTCTTTGTAATTTAAGATTTCCCAGTATTGATTTAACTTTTGTTTGTTGATTTTTGTATTTGGTCCAAATAAAGATAGAATAGAATTTTCTATCTTTTCCCTAGAAAGATTCCGACTTAAATACTTTCCCATCCAATCTGGTGACTGAGAGAGAATTCTTTGGATCCATCTCGGTTTGTAAACATCCGAAAAAATACCACCATTCATAAATACAATTGAATTTATTTTTAAAGGTATATGCTCGGACTCCAATTTTGCTAATAATTCCTGAGCTATACTTGCACCTAAATCATGTGCCAGAATATCAATCGATTGCAACTTTAAATGAATCGAAAGAAAAAGAATTAAATCTGCATACTCCTCAAAAGAATACTTATGATCTTTCGGTTTATCCGAAAAACCCATTCCAGGTAGATCCAAAAGAATCCATTTGATTTTTTGTCTTAGGGGATTTGATTTTGCATATTCTATAAAATCTTTCCAATCATAACTATTGTAAGGGTATCCATGAATCAGAAAGATAGGTTTTCCTTCGCCGATTACGCGGTAGTATACGTTCAGATTCTTATAGGTAAAATATTCACCTGAATTTAGCCATTCCATCCAATCATTCATCGTAATTTCCTAGAAACCTTTCGCTGCTAACTTGGATACAACTTCTAACCAACGTTTCCGCTTCGTTTCACTGCTCCCACGGATAGGACCAAAGATTTTTACTTTCACGGGGCTTACTCCGCAAAATTCCAAGGTTCCTCGTTTCACTATACGTATACCTGGCTCACCATTCCATAGCCAGTAGTACCAGGCAGGAGCATCCATCGTGATAAAGATTCTAGCGGTCTTACCTAACAAAAGTTTTTCGGGAAGAGGCGAATTTTTACGGTATCTAAATGCGAATCCTGGTAGAAATACTCGATCGATCCAACCTTTTAAAAGTGCAGGCATACTCGCCCACCAACTAGGAAAAACAAACACCAGATGATCGGCATCTTGGATGTATTTTTGGCTCAATTGGATGTCTGGTTCCAAAGTCCCCGAATCCAATTTGGAATAGCCTGATCTTAGGTTTAGATCAAAATTCAGATCGGAGAGGTGTAGGACTTGGACGGAATAGCCGGAAGAAATCGCAGATTTTTGGTATTCGGATACAATCGCACTGCAATAAGAATCCTTTCTAGGATGTCCATTGATAAGTAGAATTTTGCGTTCGGACAAGCTGATACCTCTAATAGATATATCTGAAAAATATATCTATTAGATATAAGTCAAACAAAAAATTTGGTTATCCAGAAAACTAAGAGAGAAATCCCGCTAAGTTACTTCTTACCAATTCAATGGATGTCCCAGAAGTGATTCGTTTCAAGGCTAAATCATCCTGACCTAATTTTGCAATTAATCCAAGTATACTCAAATGAACTTCAGCAGGCGACTCAGGACTCAAAAGCAAAAACATAATCCGAAATCCAGAAAAATTTACATCATACGGATCCTTAATGATTCCAATACAAATTTCAGGTTTTTCTAATTTTTGAATTTTCGCATGCGGTATTGCAATCTCGTTTCCTATGAATGTACTTCCTAGTTTTTCCCGTTCGATAATTGCATTTTTTAATATATCCATCGGTATTTTTTTTATGGAATGCGATAAAGATAAGAGCTCATCTATTGCTTCTTCTTTACCAATTTCTTTTTCCCAAATTTTAATCTCTGCTTCTAATAATGTTTTATGAGCAATTTCATTTTGATTGTTTATTTTTTTTTGCAGAACCTTTTCTTCTTTCACTTCTTTTTCTTTTACAATTGCGTTTGAGTATACAATTATCGATTCAAATGATCTATGATCTAACAAATACTCCAATATAGATTTTGAGAAAAATTTGCTGAAGAGAGATCTTTTTCTTTGGGACAGTCCCAATATAATGTGACTTACTCGATATTCATTCGAAAACTGCAAAATAGTTTCTCCAATATGGTTTCCTTTCCATTGGAATACAGTTGCACCAAGTTCCTGCGCTAAGTTTAAGGTATTCGCGAGAATTCTTTGTAGTTTGGGTTGTATCAGCTGAGGACTTTCTTCGGGAGTTTGGACATAAAGAACATACCAATTCCGATTCAACTTCCCTGCAAGTCTTGAGGCATATCTCAACAATGCCTCACTATCGGGCCCCTGAGAACTTAGGCAAACAACGATTTGATCATTCGCAACTGTATTTTTTTCTGAATCAGGAGCGCGTTGTTTTTGATCCAATTGGAAGGCGAGTTCCCTCAATGTAAGTTCTCTCAATTGGAAGAGATTGTGTTCCTGAAAGAAGTTTTCAAGGGCTGTTGCAATCTTTTCCTTTGAATAAATATTTCCCTCCTTTAGTCTATCTCGCAGGTCTTCTGCTGTTACATCCACATTGATAATTTGATCAGCTTCCAAAACGATTCGATCTGGAACTCGCTCTTTCACTTTTACCTTTGTCAATCTTTCAACGGTCTCATATAAACTTTCAATATGTTGAACATTGAGTGCTGTAATTACATGAATACCTGCATTCAGAATTTCTTCTATATCTTGGTATCTTTTTTTATTTCTCGAGCCGGGCAAATTTGTATGTGCAAGCTCATCCACAAGCACAACCTGAGGATTAACTGATAAAACTGCATCTAAATCTAATTCTTTAATTATAATTCCATGATATAATGCTTCTCGCAATGGAATTTGAGTCAAACCGTCTGTCAGCTTTTGTGTTTCTGGTCTTCCATGTGTTTCTACATAACCTATTCGCACATCTACATTGGCTTTACGTAAACGATGTGCTTCTTGCAACATCTGATACGTCTTGCCAACGCCTGCCGCATAACCGAGATAGATTTTCAACCTACCTCGGTTTGATTTTTGAATTAATTTAAGAAATGACTCTGCCCGATCTTCTCTCATTTCTGTCAATTTTTTCATTTACTGTGGAAAGTTTTGATCCAAATATAGATTCACTTTTAAAACATTGAATATTTTCGAATTTTCGAATAATGGAATTTCATACAATTCTGGGTAGTTCAATAGTTTGGCAATATCATTTGCCTCGATATTACGAAGTTTTGCAATACGCTTCAATTGGAGTTTTAAATTATCTTCTGTGATAAAAGGGTCTAGACCACTACCAGAGCTCGTAACACTGTCCACTGTAGCAAAACCCTCAGCTTCTGACATTTCGGTTTTAATCTTATTTTCTGCTCTTTCCTTTAGTTCTGGATTTTTTGAACCCCAATTGCTTCCACCTGAAGCATTGGCTTGGTAATCTACAACAGAAGGTCTTGGAAACACATAGATAGGATTCGAAAATTTTTGTGCAATCATCGAACTTCCTATATACTTTCCGAATTTATCTTTTACTAGATATCCGCTTGCTGAATACGACCAAAAAGTCATTCCTAATAAATTGATTGTAAGGGGATATAGTATCGATAAGATCACTATGCTCAAAAATACTATTCGCAAATTCGTTAATAAACTATTTAGAATTTTCATTTTATACTCCTACCAAAGATAAAATCATATCAATCGCTTTAATTCCGATGAATGGAGCAATGAGGCCACCAAGACCATAAATCAAAAGATTTCGCCTCAATATACTGTCCGCACCAGCAGGAATGTATTTCACTCCCTTCAAAGCGATGGGGATCAATAGAGGAATGATGATCGCATTAAAAATCAACGCGGATAATATCGCAGAATTGGGACTTGATAATCGCATGATATTTAGAACGGATAACCCAGGAACAGCTAACAAAAAAATAGCTGGTATAATGGCGAAATATTTTGCGACGTCATTTGCGATGGAAAAAGTTGTTAAAGCACCCCTGGTCATCAAAAGCTGTTTTCCGATTTCAATAACCTCTATGATTTTCGTAGGGTCACTATCTAAATCGATCATATTTCCAGCTTCTTTTGCGGCTTGCGTTCCAGAGTTCATTGCAACTCCAATATCAGCTTGCGCAAGAGCAGGAGAGTCATTTGTTCCGTCACCCATCATCGCAACTAAATGACCTTTTTTTTGCGACTCCCTAATATATTCTAATTTTCTTTCTGGTGTGGCATTTGCGATAAAATCATCGACCCCTGCTTCCTTCGCAATGCTTCCCGCAGTTAATGGATTGTCTCCAGTAACCATTATTATGCGAATTCCCATAGATCTCAATCTTGTAAATCTTTCTTTGATCCCTTTCTTGAGAATATCAGTAAGCGTTATCACACCAACGATTTGATCATTCTTCGAAATCACAAGCGGTGTCGAACCCTTACTCGCTACTCTTTCCACTATAGATTCTAACTCCGTTGCCAAATTTTCTGGTAATTTTTTTGAGTTTTGTTTTATGGATTCGTAGGCGCCTTTTCTATAAATATCTCCATCTTTTGTTTCAATACCGCTCATTCGTGTTTCTGCTGAGAAAGGAATCACTTTGAATTCCAACAAATTCTCGTGGTCAACAGATTGATTTAGATTGGAGAGTAAAGTATAAATGGATCTTCCTTCCGCCGTTTCATCACCGAAAGAAGAAAAAAATGCATTTTTATTTACTTCTTCTTTTGAAAAACCAGAGAGAGGAAAAATTTCTTTCGCCTGGCGATTCCCCATTGTGATCGTACCTGTTTTGTCCAATAACAATGTATCTATGTCGCCCGCTAATTCAACTGCCTTCCCACTCTTAGATAAAATATTGGCTCGGAGTGCTCGATCTAAACCAGCAAGACCAATTGCTGACAATAAGGCACCAATTGTCGTAGGAATCAAACAAACAAGAAGAGAAACAAGAATTGGAATTGGAATTTCCACGTCGAAAAACTTTGCGATAGGATAGAGTGTGACAGTGACGATTAAAAATGCTAAACTGAGTCCTGATAAAGTAACGGTCAAAGCAAGTTCGTTCGGCGTTTTTTGACGAACGGCACCTTCTACAAGTTGGATCATTTTATCTAAAAAAGTTTCTCCCGGATTCACACTTACGCGGATCATGATCTGATCCGATATAACTTTTGTTCCACCTGTCACACCAGACCTATCCCCGCCCGCCTCACGAATTACAGGTGCTGATTCACCCGTAATTGCTGATTCATCCACCGAGGCAACACCGCTAATGATTTCACCGTCACAAGGTATCATCTCACCTGCAGACACAGATACAATATCCCCAATCCTGAGGCTCTCGGCATCTACCATTTCGATTTGATTTCCTTGAATTTTTTTAGCCTTCAGAGATGTCTTGGTTTGTTTCAATGAATTTGCCTGTGCTTTCCCTCTGGCCTCAGCAAGTGCTTCCGCAAATGTACCAAAGAGTACGGTTAGCCAAAGAATGACGGAAATCGTTAGGGAGAAAGAATATGCGACGGATGAAAATAATTCACTGATTGCAATGATGGTCGTGAGAATTGCTCCTACCTCTGTCAAAAACATGACTGGATTCTTTGCTAAATACTTTGGATGTAAGAGTATAAAGCTTTGTTTCAGAGCTTCCCGAAACTGTTGACCATTAAAAAATTGAAAGATACTTTCGTTGGATCGTAGCGTATTAGAATGATTCATATAGTCCTCCTAAGGTGTTAAAAATGAAAGATGATCCGCAATCGGACCCAGGATTGCGACTGGCATAAACAATAACGCTCCGACAAATATTACAGTCCCGAGGAGTATGACACCAAACAGTATCGTATCGACACGGAGGGTACCTGAATTTTCCAGAGCAACTTTCTTAGTTTGCATTTTTGCCGAAATTATAAAAGGCAAGATGATTGGTAAAAATCTCCCCAAAAGCATTACAATTCCTGTTGCGACGTTCCAAGGGACAGTATCATCTCCTAATCCCTCAAATCCCGAACCGTTATTAGCCGCTGCGGATGAAAATTCATACAGTATTTCTGAAAAACCATGAAAATTTGGATTATTGATTGCATCTTTTCCCCAAGGGAATATACAAAACAAAGCAGTTCCGCCTAATATCAGTAATGGATGGAGTAAAATGGCAAGCAGTGCCCACTTCATTTCTTCTGCTTCTATTTTTTTTCCTAAATATTCTGGTGTCCGACCTACCATCATTCCTGAAATGAAAATACCAACAATGATGTATAGAAGCATATTTATGAATCCTACTCCTACTCCACCAAAGGTCACGTTAAACCACATAGCTACCATAGGAATCAATCCAGCTAGCGGGTTTAAACTGTCATGCATCGAGTTCACAGAACCGTTGCTTGTTGAAGTTGTCAAAACTGCCCAGAGGGGACTTGTATTTGTGCCAAATCTCAATTCCTTTCCTTCCAAATTAGGGCCTTGGACAACTGGTAAATTGGTAAAAGCCTGGTTAGGTTGCGATTCAAAATATACGGTCAAACCAATCTTAACAATCAGTAAGATAGCCATCACAGAAAATATAACGCTGGAATGTCTTAATCTTTTTGTGAAAAATCCGTAGAACCAAACACAAGACATGGGTATCAGTAAAATTGCTAGGCTTTCAATAATATTTGTATACACGTTTGGATTTTCAAATGGGTGAGCGGAGTTTGTACCAAAAAAACCTCCCCCATTTGTTCCTAGTTGTTTGATCGCAACAAATGCAGCTACGGGACCTCTGGCAATTGTTTGCGTAATTCCTTCCAATGTCGTGACCGCAATGGAACCTTCATATGTCATCACAACTCCAAATGCTAAAAGAAGGGTTGCAAAAATCATAGCAATGGGGAGTAAAAAATAGAACGTTACTCGTAAAAGGTCATTCAAAAAATTACCAAAGGTTTTTTCTCCAATCAAACCCCTTGAAATTGCTGCCAGAGATGCAATGCCAGTTGCAGCAGATACAAACTGAAGCCACATAAGTCCAAAAACTTGCGAAAAATAAGATAGTGAAACTTCACCTGAATAGTGTTGGAGATTCGTATTTGTTGTAAATGATATCGCTGTGTTAAAGGCTAAACTCCACTCTAAACCATCCTTTGAATCGGGGTTCAAAGGAAGAAGATTTTGGAAAAAAAGTATACAGAAGACGAGTATGAACATGATCAAATTGAAAAAGATAAGTGAAGAAATGTAAGACTTCCAATCCTGTTTTTCAAGTATTGATTTTCCAAAAACTCTGCTTAAAAAAATGTCACCTCTACTTCTTTTATCCTCTTGGGATGAATAGGAAAGCAGAGCATTGAGATACTTACCTAGTGGGTAAGAGAGAACTGCCGAAATGAACAGTATAATTAAAAGGATCATCTATTTAAAACCTCTCTGGGGATATGATTGAAACAAAAAGATAACCAAACATTAAGATAGCGAGGACAAATATTAGCGTTAGAACCATGTTACTTTTCCTCAGATGTCAGAATGAGTTTATTGATGATAAGGATACAGAGACATGCTGCCGCCGTAATGCCAACGAATAGAATAAAAAGCATAATGAACTCCTAATTGCAAACTATGTAATCGGAATAGTAAATGCAAATGTCGTGCCAACTCCTACTTCACTCCGACATCGCACATTTCCACCATGAAGCTGAATTATCTCTTTAACGATTGTTAATCCAATTCCGACACCAGTATTTGGCTCTTGCCCAGAGCCTCTATAAAAAGAATCAAATATATAGGGTAAATCTTCCGCAGATATACCTGCTCCAGTATCAGAAATCGAAAATTCGATGATGTTATTCAAAACTGTAGCATTTATTCTTATAATACCAGCGGAAGGAGTAAATCGGATTCCATTGGAAAAGATATTCGAAAAAACATGTTTCATCTTATCTATGTCTACATCAATGGTAAAAGACTTTATGTTTACATCATTATAAATTTTCACACCTTTGCGATTTGCATGATCAATGGAGTCAAGTTTGCAAATTTCAACCAAATCATATGGTGATATTTTTGTTTTGTTTAAAATTGATTTTTTAGATTCCATTTTACTGAGATCTAAAATTTCGTTTATGATGTGTTCCAAACGATCCGATTCGTTTTTTGCCGCTAACATAACTTCTGTTTGCTTTGAATTCAATTCACCTATTCTTTCATCTAGTATCATATGAAAAGCCATTTGTATGGTAGTTAGAGGAGATTTTATCTGATGCGACACAGTTGAGAGAACAGATTTTTTTAGTTCTTTTTGTTCGATGAGTGAAGTTACGTCATTTAAACATATTGCTGCTCCACTCAATTGGGACTTACTAAGATTTGAATAAATAGGAATGATTTGGAATTCATAGAAATACTCATCTCTCTCATGAAAGATTTGAATATATTCACCTTCTTTATTTTTACAAATAACTCCATTCTCTAAAACGGAAGTGAAGCCATCTTTTAAGGCTTTAATGTTATTGTTCCAAATTGAATTGCCTAGATGGAATCCAAATATATTTGTCGCTTTCTCTGTCGAAATTTCAATCTTTCCTTCTGAATCGAGAATTGTTAGTGGAATCGGAATTGATTTAAATACTTCTGTAACGGCATGTTTGGTTCTTGAAATTGTTTTTTGATTTTCATCTCGGGTGTTCCTCAAGGCAAAAATCATATTATTAAACTCAATACCTAACTTACCAATCTCATCATTGCTCAATTTGGTGTAACTTAAATCAAAATTACCTTTTTTTATTTCTTTGGAATAATCCGTTAGAATTTTTAAAGGTTTTAAAATCCAATAGTTAGATAAATACAAATAACAGAGAGAAGTGAAAAAGGATATTGCTAGAGTTATCCAAATAAGTTTGCTAATTGAATCCGATTTTTTTTTCGCCTCCTCTTTGGCCTCAATCATATTTTTTTGATTTATACTCGAAATTTCTGAAGCTAATCTAATGATTGTTTGTATCTCATTTTCAATCTTGGATGCATAAAATTTGAAGTCAAAGCTAAGAAGTTTGTTTTTATCTTGCGGAATTATTTTTTCTAAACGCAAAAATGAATTTTTCATTTCATTTGCTAAATCTTCTTCTCCCTCAAGTGTAATATTTCCAACTTCTATTTCGATTCCTTCTCGAATAACATCTAATGCGTTTTTGTATCGAATCCATTTTTTTTCAGGATTGAATGGAGTATCTTTGAATGAAAGAAGAAGTTGGTTTGATCCATTAATGATGTTCTGAGTAGCAGCAACACTGAGATAATTTTCTTTTAAGATTAAATCGATAGAGTTTCCCAAATAGTTAATTTGTATTAGGGTGACTGCTGAAGTCACAGAAAAAACAAAGACAAGGATTCCAAATCCAATGATTAGCTTGGTGCGAATTTTCATTTTCTATTCTTTTTTCTGCAAGTTTTATGCCTTTATTTTAAGTAACTTAAGCGCAGTTTTTCATGCCGTTTCCTTGCAAATAGCAATGATGATTCCTGATAGTCTTGCAATTTTCACTCTCTTAGTTGAGATTGTGCTTTTGCCGAAATCTCCAAAGAGTAGCCTGATCTATTTTAAGAATATCCGAAGCCTCTTTCACAGATTTTGAATTGAGTAGAATTGCCATTATGTGTGCATCTTTTATTTCATCTAAAGAAACGTTATCTCCTATTTTTAACCTGTTACCAACATTCATAGTTTTTTCGCTTAGATCTTCTTTGCTGATAAAACTTTGATTGCATAGTATGACGGCGCGTTCAATTGAATTTCTGAGTTCGCGGATATTTCCTGGCCAATCGTAATTCACGACAAAGTCTTTTGCTTCATCTGAAAAATCTAAAATCATTTTTTTATTCTGTTTACTGAGTGATCGCAATAACTTTGCAGAAATCGAGAGAATATCTTCTTTCCTTTCTTTTAATGGCACAAGTTCAATGGGAAATACTTTGATTCGATAGTATAAATCTTCTCTAAATTTTCCAATTTTTACCAATTCCTCTAGGTCTTGGTTCGTTGCGGTAATGATTCGCACGTCCGCAGTCCGGGTTCTAGATTCTCCAAGCCTCTCATATTCTTTCTCTTGTAAGAATCTCAAAAGCTTTGCTTGGATGTTTGTCGGTAGATCCCCAACCTCATCCAAAAAAAGTGTTCCTTGGTCGCAATGGGCAACACGTCCAATATTATCTTTGAAAGCACCCGTGAAAGATCCTTTCACATGCCCAAATAACTCTGACTCCAAAAGTTCAGGATTTAAAGTCGGACAAGAAACCACTGAAAAGGGAAAATTCTTACGTCCACTCCATTCGTGGATAGAACGTGCAAGAGTGGTTTTCCCTGTCCCCGAGGGACCAAGCAATAGAACGGTTGTATCTGCATTCGCTACCTGTTTTGCGATTGAAATTACCCGAACCATTTTCGGATTTTGACTTTCAACATCCAAATGATCAAATTTTGAATCGTCTGATGATTTTAGTTTTTTAACCTCGTTTTCAAGTTTTTTAATCTCAACAATCCGTTCCAATGTTTTTGTAACAAGATCTGGATTGAATGGTTTCGATAAAAAGTCGAAGGCTCCCGATTTAATGCATTCTATTGCCTCTTGCATCCCAGGATATGCAGTTATCATAATGATCTTACTATTCGGTGAATGAGAATGAATTTTCTGAATCCATTCCATTCCATTTTCCATACCCAATCGTATGTCTAAAAAGATAACATCGAACAATTCATCCTCTAATTTTGCAAATCCTGAATGAATGTTTAATTCAATTTCAACTCTGTGTCCCAAACTTGTTAAGAAAATTCTAAATGTTTTTGCTATGTTGGGTTCATCGTCGATGATCAAAATGGAAAGAGGTAAAAAATTATTTGAATTTTTCATATCTAATCATGGTATGTCTGCAAAATTCATACCAAACTCAAGATGAAAAGATACCCTCAATTTATGCCGACTTCGTTTCAATTGTGATTTTTCCAGAAAGGAGTTTGTGCACTGGACAGGCATTCGCCACTTGCATGAGCCTCTCTTGTTCTGCATCAGATAAATTTCCCGTCAAATGAACTACTCTTGTGATTGTATGATCTTCTGCGGAAGCCTTATCGATTGTTAGTTCAACCTCCACAGCATCCAAAGACATCGATTTTCGGTCAGCATACATGCGAATGGTGATAGCTGTGCAGGCGCCCAAAGAAGATGCTAATAACTGATTGGGGGAAGGACCCAAATCAGTACCTTGTAAGTCAGTTGGTTCATCGGCTATCCATTGGTGTTTGCCAGAAACAACCTTAGTTTCATATTTTTCTTTTCCGATTTTAACCACTACCTTATCAGGAAATAAACTGGTCATAACTTTCTCCGTTTCTAATTTTTTCTACAACAACTAACGCGCGTTCTCTATTTTCTAACATTGCTTTTTCTACTTTCAAGCGCCAATTTTCAAATTCAGATTCATCAAGATTTCTAGGAATATAAATGGGCTCCCCATAAGAAACAACAAAGGTAGTAAAGGGTTTTGGGACCCTATGTTTGTCCCAGGCTTTTTCTAATACCCATTGCCACGTACATTCATAATGAAACGGAACAATTGGGACTTGAGCAACTTGAGCTGAGGCTACGATTCCCGATTGCAAAACCAAGGCAGGTCCTCTCGGCCCATCTGGCGTGATTGCACAGGGATGTCCTTTTTTCAAATGTAGGATCATTGCTTTTAAGGCTTTAGAGCCACCCTTCGAACTACTACCTCTGATGCTTAAGTTCCCAAAACGATGGACCACTTCATTGATGAAATCTCCATCTTTCGATTCGGAAATCATCACAGCAACATTCTTTCCACGGTGTAAATAAGGAGAATAAAGAACATTTGTATGCCATATGGAATACAAAAACGGTTTTTTGTTTTTGAACAATTCTTCGTATGTTTCGTTTTTCAGAATTACAAACTTAGAGGAAAAACCAATGATTTTCTGAAGATTAACAGCTATTAGTGGAAGAAACCAGAGGAGAAATTTTCGCTTCAAAACGATTACCTAACTTACTCTGTTCAGACTATATCAGATTTATGTTAGGTATTCGAGCAAATTATGATTTTTTCTTAAAAAGATCTCCCAGTTTTCCTAGGTCTTCTGGTTTGATATTGGTGCCAGCGGCTTTTTTATTTTCTTCTTGGATCTCTTTGTATACCTCGGCACGGTGTACAGAAACATTTTTAGGTGCTTTGACACCAATCTTAACTTGATCACCTTTGATGTCTACAATGACGATTTCGATATCATCACCGATAATTATGGATTGGTTGCTTCTTCTGGCTAAAACTAACACGGACTAAACCTTCTCGGAAGACATTTCTTCCATGGATTCCACAATATTCTTTCGAATGGGGTGATTTTCATCCCTTGAGATAAATTGTTTACCTTTTCCCTGTTTACCATTGATTATGATTGGACCCTGTAAGTTCGCAGTCATGCCTTTCGGATCATCATGAGGAATGGTTACAATTAAAAAGATAATACCTTCCTTCCAAGTATCTAACCCAATTTCTAGCAACTCTTCCTCACCTATCGCAGGTTTGTAATTTGTTAAAAACAACTCTGGCTGGATTAGGATAAAGGCTAGTCCAGATTCCTTTGTTGACTGTAACCATTTGAAAGGACTTTCCGGACTTTCTTCAATCAATGCATATTCATTAAATTCTTCAAAACCTAAAAGTCCGTTTGGAAACTGAAGTATCTGTTTCGCGTCTACTTGAATTGTACCAAAGGGTTTTGTATGAATTGTAATGGGCATTCTCTATTTCCTATTTATAAACTTTTTTGAAACTTGGCATTGATGATTTATAATTTATCTTAAAAAATCCATCAATGTTGGTTTGATAATCTTGGAACCTACATTCAGCGCATAATTATGAATCGTCTCTAACCACTTAAAATTCATAATGGTTTCTGGAAAATCAATGCCTTCGTTTTTCGCTAGCAGTTCTGTCATATACATCTTGTCATAGGAAACTCGGTCTTGGTGTTGTTCCAAACGGTTCATTCTAGCACCAATAGTTGAACGGTGGCGGAGGATATTTTCCAGTGCCAGATCTAGATCACCCAAGTCCCGTCCCCCAATTCTTTCTTGGTCTTTTTGGATAAGGTCGTTTCGAAGTTGGATGAGAGTATCGAATACGGACAGTCCCGTCACTGTCGCCGACTTAGAGTAGTTATTTGGTGGTTCACTTGCACTAGGCTCGATGAGTCCAATGTCACGGAGAACCGTTCCACCATCCACATCCTCCAACCAAATTTGGTGGGGAGCCGTGGAAGAAATTGAAATATTATCCTGAGCGAGTTTACTCGCCTTAACTTCTAATGGTGCGTTGTTGATTTTGTCGATGATATCATCGATAGTATCCCCGACAGAAATATGAATCTCTACACCATCAATTTTGAATTTTTGGTCAGAAGTTGCTTGATATGCTGAGTTGTCTACTTTGGACGTGACACTTACGTTTGTTCCCCAAAAAACTTTATTGCCGGGAATTGTGATTGGGATATATTCTCCCTTTTCGATTTCCCTTAGTTGCTCACCAATATCACCACGATACTCAACACCGACATATTGGTTTTTAAGTTCTAGTCCTTGGAGTCCTTTGATTTTGGATTCAATAGGTTCAAAGGGAGGTCTTTCGATTACATGACCACCAAACAAAGGCTGTCCTGTGGCATCCCGAGAATTGGCAAGATCAACAATCGCCCTTAGGTGTTGGTCGATTTCCTTTCCAATCGCAACTTCTAATTCGAATCCTTTGTCACCTTGGTAAATACCATTTCCTGCTTGGACAGTTAAAACTCTAACTCTCTGGAAGATCTCTCCCATCTTGTCCAAAACCCCATCGATCTGTTGGAGCCTTTGGTATCCATCACCGATGTTTTCTTCATATTGAGAAAGTTCATTGAGTCTGGATCGAAAGTACATTTGGTTCGTCGCGGCACCCGGATCATCCGACGGCTTTCGGATTTTTAATCCTGTTCCGAGTTGGTTTTGGGTTTCATCCATCGCCACTTGGTGACGATTTAAATTTCGCACCAAGGAATTATTTTGCATCATGTTTGTGATACGAATCATACTATGCACCTAACCTATTGATTATTGTATCTAACATATCGTTCATAGTTGAAATCATACGTGCCGCAGCATTGTAGGATTGTTGGAACTGAACCATATTTGCCATTTCCTCATCCAAATTCACTCCCATCACGGATTGGCGCATGTTCTCCAATTCGACCATGAGTTCATTTTGGGTATTGTATTCCTGTTTTGCTTCTCTCGCTTCTGTTCCCAGTTTCGATATTAGAGAGTTGTAAAAATCATCTGTTGTTTTGGAATAATCGAACATAACCGGTTTTTCCCTTAAGGCTGCTGCAATCAAGAGTGCATTTGATCCGTCTTTTTGTCCGTTAGGTGAATTGTAATCTCCTGAGCCATTCACATCCTTACCACGTGCAGCGGCAATATTTGCTGGGTTGTTTCTTACTTCCTGCGACATTTTAAAAAACGAAGATGGGTGGTACATTGGGGTAAGTGTGATATCTTCCGAATTCGCCTGGAATTTATTAATCTCGCCAATTTTACGATAGTCAAAGGATCCAGCAACTCCCGATGCTGAGAGAATGCCTGTTAAGCCAACAAGAAGTTCTCCAGAATCCTCGAGATGGCGTATCATGAAATTTTCTTTTTTATCGTGAGGGTTTGTTGTTCCTTTTAATGCTAATTGGTTGTCATGCGACATGTAAGCAACCACACCTGTTTCAGAACGATTGATACGTTTGATGACTGCATTTAATGTATCATCCTTTGAATAAGGAACTAAAACTTCCGTTTCACCACCCTCCGATGGTTTTAAAAAACGTAAAGTTCCCGTAATTCCGATGGGACGGTCGGGGTCAATGGACGTTCTACCTGTTACGCGAAAGATAGCAGATTTATCATTGAGTCCATCCCCGTCCGTATCAATTTCACCAAACGTATTTGTAGCAAGAGATCGTGTTTCAAAAAAGTTTAGATTTGTCTTTCCATTCAATCCAAATCCGTCTTTATGGATTTCATTGATCACATCCATTGCATTGATTGCGAGTGCATCCACTGCATTGATTTTTTCAACGAGGATTCTATCTCTGATTTCGTAAAGACCTTGGATACTGCCCTTTCGAAGTAAAACCTTATTTCCAGTCTCAGACCACTTAAGATCCAGTAATCCATCATTATTAGGATTTCCAACCAAGTCAATTTTATGAACCTTCTGGCCCTGAACAAGAATCTGCTGTCCAACAAAAACCATAAGTTCGTCTTCATCACTTCTACCTATGGTGATATCAACCATTCCAGAAAGTTCTTGGAGCATGGCATCCCGTCTATCGAGAAGGTCATTTGGATTATCACCTAATGCTTGTGATTTTGTAATTTTTTCATTGAGGCTTTTGATACTTTCAGCAATCGTGTTGAGGTGGTTTACCTTTGATTCAATTTCTCGGTTGGACTGTTCACGAAGGAGAGTGAGTTTTCGGTAAACATCTTCCATACGAGAGCCAAGCGCCTCTGCCTTCTCTTGTACGACCGATCTATGTGCCGTTTCCTCTGGATAATTGGATAGGTCTTCCCAAGCAGACCAAAAATCATCCATCATCGAACGGAGTGTATTCCCTGTTGGTTCATTGAAGACTGTTTCTACTTGATAGAGATAGTCATTCTTTTTACCCCAGTAGTCTTTGATGGAGGAAGAATCAATGATTCGATCATCGATAAAATGATCTCTCACTCGTTCGATTTCTGCAACTTTTGCACCCTGTCCAATTTGACCCGCAACCTCTGCTCGATTGAGGGCTGGTTCATAGATTGGGTCCATCGTGTTCATAACAACACGTTGTCTTGCATAATGCTTATTATCCGCATTCGAAATATTATGACCTGTGGTTTGGATCGCCTGTTGGTGGACAGATAGTCCTCGTTTTCCGATTTCAATTCCCTGAAATGTTGATCCCATACGATACTCCTAGGCAGTTGCGTTCAAAATGACCGCACCCTTTTGGCCCTGCCCTCGCCTTGTTGGTTGTTTGTGTGAAGTGTAAACTTTTTCTTTATTTTGCTCTTGCAACGAGTCGATTGTGTTTTGCAAAAACTCTTTTTTAGTTTTTAGTATTTTCTCATTTAATAAAATTGCTTCTTTGAGGTCTGCTACTACCGCTTTCAATTCCAAAGCAAAGCCTTTCAGTTTGAAATTTGAGTCGCGATCAATTTGGTTCAAAAAATTGGTAAGGGTGATGTTCGGTTCGAGGCGAGTTAACTTTTCCTTTTCATACACCTCTTCAATCGCCTTCATCCGAACTCGTTCCAATTCAGATGCCTCGACCATAATATGGTAACTCTCTTTTACGAAAAGTTCTAGGGATTTACCGTCTGCAGAATGGATAGCAGCCTTTTTTTTGCCTTCCAATTCCAGAAGGCGTCTGTAACAGTCGATTTCAGAGGCGAATAAACCTCTTAGTGATTCTACCCAATCCAGCATGCGAATTCCTTTTCCTCTATGGGTAGAATCGACGGATTCCAAACTATGCTTAGGAAAATTTATAAAAATTTACTATTTTTGATCCTATGTCGCTAAAATCACCTTGCACGAAAATTTGTATGATAGATCCGGATTCTGGGCTTTGTTTGGGATGCGGAAGAACTTTGGAAGAGATCGGGCGTTGGTCAGGGATGTCAGATGAAGAAAAAAGGCAGATATGGGAGGAACTCCCAAATAGACAAAAAGGCCTACCAGGGAATTCCTAAGTCTTTTTTATTTTGTGCTTTTGTCGATTTTGTTTCGATGCTCTTCACAGAGTCGGTAGAGTGTGTTCGTCGATGGATTCTTTTTTGTAACTTTCTTTCCACAAACGATACAGAGACCCTGCGCCCTTCTTCTTTTGTAGAGCAATTGAACTCTCTCTGCACCTGATAGATTGTATTTGCTGATTTGAAGTCGAACTCCTTTTACCAAATAACTTCCAATGGCAGACTCTTCGCCCTTTTTTAACTCGGCAAAGATTTTCCCTAGTTCATCTGGTTTTATTGATTTTGGCTTCATACGTTCTCCTGCTAGCTTTCCTTGTTTAACTCTTTGTTAGATTTTTAAATGTTAATGCAGATTAGGTAGTACCCTCTAACGTGCAACAATTTTTTAAAAACCCTTATTTTCCATACGTACGTTTTGACTCATTGGTAGTTTATTTATTTGATTGATTCTAATTCTTGGTTATATTTTTTTCTTGGCATACGTTATTTTTGAATTAGAATTTTATCAGAGGATTTTATGGATAAAGAATACAAATCACTTTCGGAATTTTTCCCTTTTTATTTAGAAGAGCATAGTCATCCCGTTAATCGCGCTTTACACTTCATTGGTTCAAGTCTCGCATTGGGATGTATACTTTCGTTTTTAGTAACATTCAAACTTTATATATTAGTACTTGCTCTAATATCAGGTTACTTTTTTGCCTGGATTGGTCATTTCCTGATTCAAAAGAATCGACCTGCCACCTTCAAATACCCATTCTATTCCTTTGTTTCGGATTGGATTATGTATGGAAAAATGCTTACAGGACAGATTGAGTAACAGATGCGCTCATCAAAATTCAACAAATCTCTTTTCCAAATTCTAATAAGTCTAGGACTTATACTCATGCTTCCAGGTTGCAAAGAAAAACCTATGACAATGCAGGATATTTCAACCTATCAATCGGAATACCAGGGTAGCAATTTGGAATTTGGAGCCAAATACCTACCAAAACTGTTAGGTCCTCATTTCAAATCGATTGAAGAAGGGCTTGGTGGGAATCAAAAAAAAGAAATTCATTTGGTTTATGGTGGAAATACCGCGCTCACGTTTACTGATGAGAAAGAGTATCAAAATTATACCATTTCCTTTCACAAACTTATACTCCTAAGAATGGCATTGCTTTTAAAAGTTTGTACGACAGAAAATTACTCTCTCAGTCTTTCTAAGCCATTTTTTGTAAAAGGTGAAACAAACCCCGAGACAGAAATCCAAGAATTTGAAGTGTTAAGAACAACTATTCCCAAATCAAAAGTAGATTCCATTCTTCTTAAATACAAAAATTGGAATGTTCTGGAAAATCCAAAATTAGACTCTGAGACTTGGCTAAAGATTTCCAAAGAAATCGATGAGGCTTGGATAGTTGAATTGAATGAACTTTCGCGTGTTAGTTTGGAATAATCCAGAGTTTAGGATTTTGAACTGCTTTTTCAAGCCGCTTCAGATAGTTGGATTTAGGGATTTCATAAGCGCCTAGTTCCCAAGTCACGTGGTTGAGTTGTTGTGTGTCAAACAACTCAAACCCACTGTATTTCAATTTATCAAATAGATGGTATAAGCCTATCTTTCCTGCATCGGATTCGAATGAAAACATACTCTCCCCAGCAAAAAATCTTCCTATTGCAACTCCGTATACGCCACCAACAAGCTCTTCTTTCTGATTCCAAACTTCGACACTATGAGCATATCCTAATTTATGGAATTCCGAATATCCTCTGAAAAAACCAGAAGTGATCCAAGTGTTATCTCGCTCTCTGTAAGAGCAACCTTCCATAACTTGGCGGAAGGCTTCGTTAAAAGAAATTCGATACCGGTTTTGTCGGATTTTTCTCTGTACAGTTTTAGAGAAGTGAACCCTCTCTAAATCAAAAATAGCCCTTGGGTCGAGACTGTACCATCGGATAGGATCTTCGGACCAAGGGAAGATTCCGTGTGTGTATGCGTATACCAACCGTTCTGGAGAAAAATCGCCACCGACGGCTACAAGATCCTCCGTACTCGTTTTTGGGTCTTTAAAAAACTGTTCAAAATTTCTTTGCGTCAATCTTCCAATATATCCTTCGGATAATCATAAGTGATTTTTACCTTCAAGCTCTTTCCATTTTCATCGTTGATATTGGATAAGCCATCAAACTGTAGTATTCGCCTTGTTTGAAAATCATAAACTAACAAGAAAGGATTCACAACTTTTTTTAGAATAAAATTATCCACTTCCAATTTTAGATAGAGCGCTTTCCTTCCCTTCCAATCGCCCTCTTTTACTTTTTCTACGGCAAACTGGTAATCATCTAATTGGATAGGAGCAACAAAGTGAAATCGCATTCTTTCCCCGGCGGCCAATTGATCCCAGTTGTTTCGCACAAAATAGTCAAAGCCACCGTCCATCACGGCTGGTGTCTTTGGCGAATAAGTCCTTTCTTGCAACTCATCCTCTGTCTTTCGTTTGGCGAACAGCCGAACTTGCCTTCCTTTTACGTCAGCTCCTTCCGTGTAACCATCCCGAAAGTCTTCCGTTTTGAACGTGGGGAGTTCAGGGTTATTTTTAAACTCAATGTATTTGCTTCCGAAAACCTTACCCGACGCATCTTTATACACGATTTTGGAATACATATGTTTTCCATTATTGTAGTATTCCTCATGATTGTCTGAGTATAGGTAAACGCCTGTTTTTAGGTCATAGGCTTTGCCATTGTACTTATACTTCGGTTTTTCTGCGTAAATAGGTAAAAAGAATGGAAAAACTATGGCAAGAATTAGGGTTTTACGTATCATACTAATTAGACATGAAAAAGTATCGATTGACGGACCAAAGAACCCTCCTTGGGATTCTTTCTAAACTCACTTCCACGATTCTCCTTGATCCTGAAACAAAGCAAAAATTTGGAATTAGAGATCCGAATGCAGTGGGAGATATGGTGAGATCTGTTCACTTCACTTTATCCTCGCAAGAACCAGTCCAAACCAAGCCAAAATCCCTCACCTGCGTCCTGAAAGAAAACCGAGTGGAACTTAGAGTAAAACAGGTAAATCCCTACCAAGAGGATCTTTTCCATGTCACAGAAATTTTAATCGAACCTTTAGAACGATCTGCCAAACGAGCTAACATAGATTCCGTTTTTGCATACGATCTGAAAATGGCGCAAACCGCAGACCTTGGGACTGTCATTTCTGTATACGGCAAAACATCTATAATCAACCAGGCTTTAAACCAATGGCAGGTACACCTGGAGCAAACCTTATCTCACTATGGTTACTTTATCAAAAAAATCCAAATCGGTTTTTTTTATGCAGCAGATACGATACTGATGGAGTCCCTTGCCCAATCAAAGGTTCCGTTTTACATTCGTGATGCGAATCGTAGGATCTTCTACACGAACCGTGGCTTTTTTAGTACGAAAAAACTTTCCGAAATTTATGTACGGACCTATCTTGACTCACTTTTACTGAATAACATAAAATCGGTTCTTATTTTTCCCGTGTTTTCTACGAGTAAGGTTTTACTCGGTTATTTCGAAATTTCTAGCAATCTTCCAGATCTAGGAAACGCAGCACTCCAAGAAGACATAGAAGGAGACTCAGGAATCGGCCCTCTTATGGATTTTTTAGATCAAAAAGCTGAGGAATTTGTTTTTCAACTTGAATTTGCGTATGCAAAAGATTGGGAGATTGTTGCAAAAACAACTTCGATCCGAGATATAAGTCAGGATGGACGAGGAATCGGAATTTATTTGCCTAACGAAACTTTGTTGGAAGGAAAAAATTTTGGAGCACCTGTGTCTTTTGTAACGATGATCAACTCGACTCCGTATACTTTTTATGGTAGTATGAGAAATGTAAAAAAGTCGGATATAGATCTTCCGAGTATAGGAGTCCAAATCTTCCAATGTGACCGAGAAGATGGTTTGCCTTTGCTTGCAAGGTATGCATCCAATTTGATTGAAGCGACTGTGGTATGACACCTGAACAATACGAAACTCTTTTACAAATCCTATTGGAGATTAAGGAAAATGGTGAAGTTGGCTCTTACCGAGTTTTATTGTACTTAGTTCCGAATATTGGAATTATCTTTGGAACCTTACTTCTCTTTTTCTTATTCCAATGGTGGCACAAACAAAAAATGGCCCTAATCCAGTCAGGCCAGTACAAACCATGGTCATTTGACATAAGATTGTATTCTTTTTTCTTGGGTCTTTTGTTGACATTCACTGGTTTTGCACTATCGTTTGTATTTATACTCGTACTGGGAAAGTCCATGGCGATGTTAGGAGGGTTGATCCCATTCGCAATTGGTCTAGGTCTATTGACCTTTTACAAACAGAGCAAGTAACTACCCCTAAAATTCTCTGCAATCAAGAGGACTGGGCAGTCGTATGTGCAGTCCTAAGTGGGAAAAATGATCAATTTGAAACCCTTGTCCGCAGATACCAAGCAATGGTGTTCTACCAAGCCCGAAAGGCATTTAAAACAGAAGAAGAAGCGGAAGATTTCACCCAAGAAGTTTTTTTAAAGGCGTATGAGTCACTCAGTACGTTCCGCGGCGCTGCTCAATTTTCAACTTGGATTTTCCAAATTGCAAAATTTCAACTTTCAAAGGAATTTCGAAAAAAAAAGATTTCAGTAAAACCATTCGATTCCACAGAACACGAGTTTGCAGAGTCAAAAACCATTTCAGTTGTTGAAGAGATCCACCAAGAACAGACTCATGGAATCCTTAGGGACATGATTGCGAAGTTACCAAAATCATACCAGTTACCGATCATCCTTCACTATTTTGAAAATAAACCCCTTAAAGAAATTTCGAGTGAACTTAATATCAAACTCAATACAATAAAAAGTCATATTTCACGTGGAAAGGAATTGATACGAAAGTGGTGGAAACATGAAATCGATTGAATTGAATTCTCAGCTTGCATCGAAATCAAATTCTAAAACTGATGATAACGAACTCTCTCTCTTCAATAATCCAGATATCTACTTAAAGAACAAACCCGTTACTCATTCATTCGCATTACGAGTGTTAAGTCAAATTTTACCTTATAAATTCCTGGTTTATTCCTTATCATTGAGTCTTTTGTTGTTTTGTATCCCGATCGGTACTCTGATTTGGGGAAAATCTGAATATGTTGTACATTCTGCCTTTTTGCCGATTCTAATCAGCTCTAGTTTGTTCTTCTGTTTTTACTGTTTGATCTTAGGCTTTTTACTCCTCAATACAAGAATTCCTTTTCTAACAGAGTGGAAGGAAAAACTTGGATTCGAAGAGGTATAAGTGAAACTTCTAATTTCTATCCTAATTCTTTTCGTTTCCGTATCAATATTCTCCCAAACGCCCTCGAAAACCCTTCCAACGGCCAAAGAACTTTTAGAAATGGATCTGGACAAAACGTACCCGATCATCGAAACTCTAACAAAAGAGGAATCGAAAGAGCTAATTTCCCAAATTCGAAAGGAAGTGAAGAATGAGTTCAAACAGGCAGATCATTTTTATTTTTTAATCTCCCACCTTGAAGAAATACAGGCGATTGAAAAAGAACAGGCAAGATTGCGCTCTTTACTCTGGGTATTGGGTCTTGGCTTCGTATTGTTTTTTGCCTTTTTAACTTACATCTTTTTTAGCCAAAGACGGGCTATTCGAGATATCAATCAGATGTTGGAAAAGTAGAGATTCAAAATTGTAATATTTTTGTATTCCTTTTGTAACTGAAATCGACTAGATTGTAATCTATTCATGAAAATCCTTGTTGTTGATGATGAAGAAGACATAGCAAGCCTAATCCAATTCCATCTAGAAGAGGAAGGTTTTCAAGTGGAAGTTTGCCACAATGGAATGGAAGTTCTTCCAAGATTAGAAAAAAACCTACCCGATGGTATTATATTAGATTTGATGTTACCCGGTATCGGCGGTATGGATCTCTGTCGACGGATCAAGGAAAAATACCCGCAGATTGCAATACTTATGGTCACGGCAAAGACAGGAGAAACGGACGTGGTTCTCGGTTTAGAACTAGGTGCCGATGATTATATTCGAAAACCTTTCAACATCAGAGAATTAGTTGCAAGGGTTCGTACCGTAACGCGACGGAATTCCGAACCAAATGCAGAAACTGCCGGAACTATCACAACGGGAAAGATCCAAATCAATCCGACTGCCCACAAAGTGTATGTCGATGGAACGGAAATTGATCTTACATTAATTGAGTTTAAACTTCTCCAACTATTTGCAGGGAATCCCGGCGTGGCATTTTCTAGAGATAAACTTCTAGATCGAATCTGGGGAAAAGATGTTTTTGTTACAGACCGTACGGTCGATGTAAATATCAAAAGACTACGTGATAAATTATTAAGCGAAAAAGAAAGGTTAGAGACAATACGCGGGGTCGGCTACCGATTCCGAGATGCGTAGTTTCTTTTCCACATTACTCCTCTTAAACTGGGGACTATTACTTCTACTCTTTTGTCTCGCGGTAGGAGTTATGTATGTCGAAGACATTGTTTCCCCTCAGATACGACCGATCATCCTTTTTTTATACGTTTTAGTGGCTCTCTTTGGCACCTTCTACATGTCTATAAAGATTGCGCGTAAAATCACAGATCCCTTGGCTATGATCGAAAAAAAAACCAAGGATATCAATGCGGGAGATTTTGGAGTCGAACTTTCTTCGCCTGATATACGTGAGTTGGCAAATCTTACATCCTCAATTAATGAAATGGCGAGGCGACTCAAAGTTCAATTTTTAGACCTAACAGTTGAAAAAGAAAAATTCAATTATCTGCTTCAAAATCTAAAGGAAGGTGTATTTGCGATTGATCGAAACAAGAAATTTCTTTTCTTAAATAGAAATATTTCTGATTCCTTAATAGAAAAAAATTCTCAATTTAAAGATATAAAATCCTCCATCAACAATCCCGAACTTTTACAATTTATTGAAACAAAAATCAAAAAAGTCCAAGAAGGAAGAACTGAGATTCAGATTGGAAACCATATTTTTACTGTTCGAATTTATCCAATTCTATCAGAATCCATGATTCAATTGTTTATTGGAGTTGTATTAGATATAACAGAAGATAGGCAAAACCAAGTAATTCGAGAACAATTTTTTCAAAATGCTTCACATGAATTGAAAACTCCTATTACCTCGATCAAAGGTTATACGGAAACTCTAGAGTACAAACTCAATTTAAATGAGAATTCGAATGAACGTAAATTTTTGGATGCGATACTTAGAAACACAGATCGACTGATACGAATTGTGGAAGATATGTTAACTATTTCAAAATTAGAAAATCACAAAACTATTCTTAATCTAAAAGAATTTTCGTTATCAGATTTGGTTCAAAATGTTTCTGACTCGCTAGGTGTAATCTATTCAAAAAAGAATCAAAAATTACAAATTGAAATACCTGCAAAAATAAAGGTCCAAGCAGACCAGCTTCTGTTAGAAGATCTTCTGGTAAATTTAATATCAAATGCCTCTGCTTACAGTCCCGAGGGCTCAACTGTTATTGTCAAAGGAGAGGAGTATTCGGAAAAAATTCTTATACAAGTTATAGACCAGGGAATTGGCATTTCCCCAGAAGATGCGGAAAGGATCTTTGAACGATTTTTTAGAGTGGATGAAAATCGCTCTAGAAAAGAGGGAGGGACAGGTCTTGGCCTTTCTATTGTAAAACATATCGCAAGACTTCACTCGGGAGAGGTTTACGTCAGTCCCAATCCGAAAGGAGGCTCCATTTTTAGCTTCGAATTTCCTAAAAAATAGATTCTAGTAAATGTATGGAATCTATAAAAAATAGGTAAAATCAGGTACTTATGAAATATCCCATTGGTTTTTTTTCATTCGGAAAAAATATAGGAATCAAAGACAATACACTAGACTTTGCTGTAATTTACTCACAAAATGTATGTAAGGCGTCAGCCGTTTTTACAAAAAATAATTATCCGGGAGCACCTATAGTAGTCGGTAAAAAACATATCCAAGATGGGATTTTACAAGCCATTGTTATCAACTCAAAAAACTCCAATGTTGCAACTGGAGATCGTGGAATTCAAGATTCGTTCGAAATTTGTAAGGCAGTTGCGAAAAGTTTGGGTATCAAACCAGAAGACGTCTTACCATCAAGTACCGGGGTTATTGGTGTACCTCTCCCTATAGAAAAAATTTTAAGCGCATGTAAAACTATCAAATCTGATTTAAAACCAGGTAATCTCGAAGAAGTTGCGGAAGCGATAATGACAACAGATACCCGAAAAAAAATATCTTTTCGAGAAATCCAGTCGGATGGCAAAACGGGTGTTATGTATGGAATTGCGAAAGGCGCTGGCATGATCGAGCCCAATATGGCAACCATGTTATCTTATGTACTTTGCGACTTTTTACCAGAGTCGGAAGATCTAACAGGAATTTTGCGTAGAGTTGTTGATAAGTCTTATAATTGTATAACTATAGACTCAGATACTTCAACGAGTGACACAGTAGTACTTATGTGCTCAGGTGTTCTTGGATCAATTCCCGATTCATTGTTTGAAAAAAACTTAGAAATGATCGCTATCGACCTGTCCAAAAAAATTGCGAGAGATGGAGAGGGAGCAACAAAGCTAATTGAACTCTTAGTATCCAATGGGCGAGATGATGTGCAGGTAACAAAAATAGGAAAATCAATTTTAAACTCGCCACTCGTCAAGACAGCGATCTATGGCGGGGATCCGAACTGGGGCAGATTTGTAATGGCAATTGGAAAGGTTTTTGATGAACCAATACCATATGATTCTTTAGAAATCCATTTAGGGGGAATCTCGGTAAAAGGAGCTGACGACCATACAAAAAAACTACTCTCGAATTATTTAAAATCCAATGAAGAAGTTCAAATTCATGTCAATCTTGGTACGGGTCATTCTCAAAAAACTTTTTGGAGCTGTGATTTTACGGAAGGTTATATCAAAGAAAACGCATATTATACGACATGAACTTTTTTAAGTTAAAAAATACTTTAAAATATTTTTTACCTTCAAGTTACCAACTAAAGGTATCTATTACAACTATCCTTACACGTACTTTATTTATACTGCTTGTTTACATTTCTTATTTTTTTATTCTAGATAAAATTCCGAGTTTAGTTCCTTACCGTTTGGAACTTGCATTTTTACTGGTAAGCGCTGTATCACTCATCATATATCTTCCATTTATTGAGAGACTAACTAAATCGATCCGTTTAAAATTTCTTTCAGAATACCTCACAGAAGATGAAGAGAGTTATAGGCAAGCAATCAAAAGGTTCAATTTTGATGCTTTGGTAAAACACGTATTCCCGGATATGGTTAAGTTGACAGGTTCTCAATCAGGTACGATGGCCGTTTTGAATCCCAATGGATCGTTTGCCTTTCATTCTTATTTTCGAGGTAGGCAAAAAAAATTAAGCCCTACTAAAGATATAGAAGTTAAAAAAACATTTCAAGAGTTTCTAATCTCTAGACGGAATGGAGCTTCCGTAGCTGATGCAGTTGCAAACCCCGAAATCAATTATGATTTTATGGAACTCCATGCAAATTATGTTTATCCCTTTATATTTCGCGAAAAGTTATTTGGGTTTATAGCTGTTTCCAATATTCCTAGTCCAGATGCAGAACATAGTATATCTCTGTTAGCAGGTCAATCGGCTGTAACAATTCACAACCATATACTCTCTTATCATATCTCAGAAAATAAAAAATACCAAAAAGAAGCGGAATACGCAATTCGAGTTCAAAACTTGTTAGAAACAGGGACAATTCCAGAATTGCCAGGTTGGAAAATTGAGGCTTTTAAACGCACAAATCGAAACCTCATAGAATTCTTTCAAGTTGAAGATGGATCTTGGTACTTTGTAGTCTTAAATGCTGGAAGATCATACCAACATATAGGCATTTTGCTTTCATACATTTTGGGTGTAGTTTATTCGCAATCGAAACTCCGAATATTAAAGGGATTTTCTGACATCAAAGCTCTAATCCACTCAACATTTCAAAAATTGGAATGGAAATACAAACCTGAATTGATTATAGGAAAAATAGGTTACAGCGAATTGTTTGTTATCCAAGAAGGACTCCAATTCCGTATAACAAGAAAAAACGAAGAAGTAGTGGCAAGTATTGGATGGAAAAACGTAATCAGCATGGACAAAGGTCCGATTACAATCCTACAAAATGGAGAACCCATTCTCAAGTTTAAGTTTGAAGAGATAGATTTTATATGAGAGAATTAACGATAACAATTATTTCTTCACTGCTATTTTTTCTAATTCTTTTCTTTGCATTTTTAGGAATTCAGGATACGGAAAAACGACTTCCTTTCTTTTACTATCCCTCGGGTTACATAGTAAATGTTGGTAACGATTATCAAATGTACTGGGGAAGCAAAATTAACCTAGAAGATTTGAAACAATTGGAATCTTTAAAAAACAATCCTGATAACTCCGGAATTTCTCTGAGAATCGAATCTCCGTCAGGCAATGAATCAATGATAAGGTTTCCACTCCAAACATTTCAAAAGGAGGATTTTGTTATAAGCTTCTTTTCGGATTTATTTCTCGCCTTCTTTAGTTTTGCAGTAGCAATTTATTTTTACTATTCTACTAGAGACTCTTTGATTTTTGCATTTTTTCTTAATTTGGGTATCAGTTTTATTTCAAACATATTTTTGTTAGCTTTTCATAAGTCTCTCTTTGTATTAGTTTTTTCTCTCTATTTAAGTAGTTTTTTAAACTATCACCTAATCTATCGTTTGAGAGGAAAGGAAATTCCTTCCAAATGGATTTTACCTCAGGTTTTAATTGCTTTCATATTGGCATTGATATCCTCTCAAGAGTCTAACGATAACGATCTTACAGAAAAAATCTTGTTAGTTGCTCATTCTATTACAGTATTTTTTGGATTGATTAACATATCGATCAATGGATTCGAAATATTTCGCTCAAAGCCTAAGGGCGAAGCACTGATTAAAAGAATATCACTTTTGACATCCATTTTCATATATATTTCAGTTCCGTTTTGCATTATTTTCTTTGACGGTTATCCTTGGTTTTCAACTAACAGGTATCTATTTACATTTAATTACTTAATATTTATAGTTTTATTTTTTTATGGCACTTACAGATATACTTTTGTACCATCCCTCGTTATCTTTACCCCTACGATAGTAACTATCGTTATTGTTATTATCATTGCCGGGGCATATATTGGTCTAGTTGTTCTACTTGATTATTTTTTTGATATACCGTATTTGAACGACAGATGGGTTTTTAACTTATTCTTCCTTTTCATTCTGGCTGCTTACTTAATTCCTATTAAACTAAAAATCAAACAACTTATCGACTATCTATTTTTTGAAAAGAATCCAATTTTAAGTGAGGGAATTAATAAAATTACGACCCTTCTTTCTTCTCCTCTTTCGATGCGGAAGACAATTCTGTCGATCAATCAGACAGTAAAAGATACCCTGGGGGTAAGTAATATAATCATTCTGATTCCTGGAGATCAATTTGTCCGTACAGACTTAAGGAACGTAAACTTTGTAAGAATTCCTTCTCAATCCGAGATTTGGAACTACTTTATAAGTACCGATCGTGTCACTGTCACCTCACATTTAGAATATGGTATAGGTTTTCGAGAAACTTTATATAATTTTTTAAAAGGCATGAATGTCCAATTGGCATTCCCTGCCTATGATTCCTCCAGTAATAAAAAGAATATTCGTGCGATGATTTTATTTGGAGAAAAAACCAATAACAATTACTTCACGATAGGTGAATTGAAGTTTATAAATGAAGTCGTAAAAATTTCGGGAATGTTACTTGAAAATTATTCCCTTCTCGAAAATGAAATCCAAAAACGTAAAATTGTAAGAGATATCCAAACTGCATCTATCGTAGATAGTACACTTAGGATAATACCTCCAAACGAAATTTTAGGAATAGAATATGGTTATTATTCCAAACCCGCTGTTGGAATTTCGGGTGATTATTTAGACATAATTCCATTATCATCTTACAAAGCTATAGTTTTGTTAGGTGATGTAGCAGGGCATGGACTTGGAACTGGTTTTTTGGTAAGCGCAATTAAAGGAATCGTACGCGAACATTTAAGAAATGGTACTTCTCTGGAAGGACTCTTTCGCGAAATAAATTCGTTTTTTAGAGCGAGGTACAAAGGGAATGAATTTATGACCTTACTCGGTGGAATCTTAGATAGCAGAGAACATAGTTTTAAATTCGTAAATGCTGGCCACCTATCACTAATTGAACAAAGAACCGACGGCCAAATCAAACTCCACAGCAAAACCCAAAGAGTATTGGGAATTTTGGATACAGATTATGTGTCACAAGAACTTGTCTTAGTTCCTGGAACTAAGTTATTTTTATTTTCAGATGGAATTACAGAGTCATTCAGTGAAAGAGAAGAAATCTTCGGTGAGGATTCTCTTGTGGATTTTTTGAAATTCCATGCTCAAAAATCAGTCAAAGAGCTCCCAAACCTTCTTGAAAACCATCTTATTCTGTTTAGAGGTTCCAAAGAACAAATTGATGATACAACATTTATTGGTCTTAGTTTTATACAAAACTAGCCGATACTTAAAGGGATGAACGCAGACAAACCGATCAAATTTGTCATCTTTCTCTCCTTGATACTAAGTCTCGTCGCATTTTGGGACCACCAATTTACTTCATATCTTAAAGATTTTGTTGTCCTAATCCATGAGATTTGTCATGCAACAGCTGCCCTCTTCACTGGTGGAATGGTAAAGGGAATTGCCCTACACGGAAACGAAGGTGGAGAAACAATCGCAATACCTGCAAGTTTTCGCGGATCCTTCATCCTGGTTGTCTCTGCCGGATATATTGGTTGTTCCTTGGTTGGAGGAATTCTCTTACGCTTAGGTTTTAATAGCCAACATGCACGACAGACATTAATTTTGTTTGGTTTATTTTTAATTTCGGTGAGTGTACTCTATTCCAAATTAGGAGACCTTGCCTATTTTACTGGTATCATCTGGGGAGTATCCATACTTGTAATAGGTATGTTAGGCGAAACGATCAGCATTCTAACCTTGGTTTTTTTGGGAACCAGTATTTCTTTATATTCTCTCTATGACCTGTATGACTTTGCAGATCGTTTGACCGAAACCGATGCTGGTATTTTGGCCTTTTGGATGGCAGGGCTTGGACCAGAAGATCTAAACTCTGAAGATATCCCCCGAGTCGTAATCATACTTGGTTACATGATCGCCACTCTTTGGTCCCTACTGAGCATTGGAATCGTTAGCTTCTTTTTAAAAAGTTCTCTTACCCACAAGCCTTCACTTGAGACCCCAGATCCTGCGGATTTGCTGGAAAGGTTTCCAGGAGAACTTAGCCCTGAAGCAAAACTTTGGCTCGAAAAACGAGGGGTTGATCCAGACAGCGGGATTGTGATTCCTCCCGACTTATTGTTCGGGGCAGTAGAAAGAGATAAAAATCAACAATAACAACATCCAAGATTAGAGCAATTTTTCATTTGCGTAGGACACTATCCCCAGGGAAAGTGAATCCAATGGCAAAAAGAATCCTCATCACAGGTGGTGCCGGTTTTATCGGATCCCATCTTGCAGAGTCATTGTTGCAAGCAGGCAATGAAGTCGTCGTTTTAGACAATTTCCACACAGGAAGAAAAGAAAACGTATCCCACCTTCTTTCTAACCCGAAATTCGAATTGATCCGACATGACATCACAGACCCGATCAAAATCGAAGTGGATCAGATTTACAATATGGCATGTCCTGCTTCGCCAGTACATTACCAAAACAATCCAATAAAGACGATCAAAACCAATGTATTGGGTATGACGAACATGTTGGGACTTGCCAAAAGGGTAAAGGCTCGTATCCTCCAAGCCAGTACTTCAGAAGTATACGGAAACCCATTAGAACATCCGCAAAACGAGTCTTATTGGGGAAATGTGAATCCGATTGGAATACGAAGCTGTTACGATGAAGGCAAACGAGTCGCCGAAACTCTTTGTTTTGACTATCATAGACAACACAATATTGATATTCGTGTAATCCGAATTTTTAATACCTACGGACCACGAATGATACCTGATGACGGGAGAGTTGTTAGTAATTTCATAGTACAAGCGTTACGCGGAGAGGATATTACAATTTATGGTGATGGAAGCCAAACAAGGTCTTTCTGTTATGTCGATGATTTGGTTAGGGGAATCATTTCAATGATGAACGTTGATAATTTCATTGGACCAGTAAATCTAGGAAATGATGGCGAATTCACGGTTAAAGAACTGGCAGAATTGGTCATCAAGGAAGTAGGATCCAAATCAAAAATTGTATATCTCCCTTTACCTCAAGATGATCCAACGAGAAGAAAGCCAAACTTAAGTTTAGCGAAAGAAAAACTAAACTATAAGACAACAGTACAGTTAGCGGATGGCGTCAAAAAAACCATCGAATATTTTAGAAAAAGAGTATAATATGAAAATAGGTGTTGTTAAAGAACCATCATTTGAAAATAGAGTTGCGATTACACCAGACGTCGTTGATCCTTTAAAAAAAATAGGGTTTACAGTTGCCATCGAATCTTCAGCTGGAGATCGGGCATTTTATTCGGATAAGGATTATTCGGATGTGGGTGCCTCCCTTGAGTCGAGAGATTCAATTCTATCCAACTCTGATATCATCGTATCAATTCACTCTATTGATCAAGAATCTGCTAAGAAAATTGGAAAAGATAAAATCTATATCGCAACTTTAACACCTTTGGCATTTCCTCAAAAAATAAAGGAAGTTGGAACAATTGGATTTAAAGTATTTTCGATGGATACTATACCACGAATCACAAGAGCCCAATCAATGGATGTATTAAGTAGTCAAGCTACAGTCTCTGGCTACAAAGCTGTTCTTTTGAGTGCAACACATTACAGCCGTTTCTTTCCTATGCTAACTACCGCTGCTGGTACAATAACACCTGCCCGTGTTTTAATTCTAGGAGCGGGGGTTGCCGGTCTTCAGGCTATAGCAACGGCAAAGCGATTAGGTGCTGTTGTGGATGTATTCGATACTCGTCCAGAAGTTAAAGAACAGTGTATGTCACTCGGCGCAAAGTTTGTCGAAGTCGAGGGCGCCGCAGATGCCACTTCTAGCGGAGGGTATGCAGTGGAACAATCCGAAGACTACAAACGACGTCAAAAGGAAGCGATTGCAAAGTTTGCTGAAAAAGCCGATATCATAATTACAACAGCTTTGATTCCGGGCAAAAAGGCACCTGTCCTGATTACAAAGGAAATGGTTGATAGCATGAGACAAGGTTCTGTGATAGTTGACCTTGCTGCTGTTAATGGAGGGAATTGTGAACTTACTGAAAATGATAAAACTGTAATCTATAAAGGTATCACAATTATCGGAAATTCAAATCTTCCAAGTACACAGCCTATGGATGCAAGTAAGATGTATGCAAAGAACATTGTGAACTTTTTGAAATTATTCGTGAACAAGGAAAAACAATTTCATCTTAATATGGAAGATGAAATTATTGATGCATGTTTGGTTGCGGCGGAAGGAACAATTCGTCACAAGCCAACACTTGCTCTCTTAGGAAATTAAAAAGTTTTTATTTAAAGCATCCCTACTTTGGAGGTTGGGTTCTCCATCTACGGTGGACCCAAAAGTATTGCTCTGGAAACAGAGCAACTTCTTCCTCTAAGGTTTTGGTCCATACTTCCGTATAGTGTCTTAGGACTTCCTCTTTCGTTGGATACAGTTTTTTATCAACAAAACCTAATTCTTTTATACGAACGATTACCTTACCTTCATCACCTGCTAAGACAGAATAGTACAACATTTTTGCACCGGTCAAATACGCCATAAGTGCTGGACCGACAAAAGTAGAGGCAGGTCGATTCATAAATGGGACAAAAATACCTGCCTTACCCGCATTCTGATCACTGCCAAATCCTACCCAATATCCCTGTTTGAGCATTTTTATAACAGTGGAGGACTCTTCTACCGGTACGAGTTTGATTCCATTTTTTGCACGCATTTTATACAAAAGCCAGTCCACAAAAGGATTTCGGATTTTTTTATAGATCCCGCCGCCCTTCATCCGTATTCCCAAAAATTGAACTAATATTTCCCAAGTCCCAAAGTGACCCGAAATCAAAACAACACCTACACCCTGTTTTTTGGTCTCTTCCTCGATTTTTAAACTTTCTTCATCTAGGACTAAATAGCGATCCAGCCACTGGCGAGTCATACGTGGAGCCCAAAGGGTATGCGCAAGCAAAATCCCCATATGGTGAAAGCTTTTTCGGACGAGCGTTTTTATCTGTTCTTCCGTATACTCTGGAAATGCGAATCGAATATTATCAGCAGCTATCTTTCTATGTTTTTTTGCGATCGGAAAAATCAACGATGTTAAAAAGGTTCCGTACGACAAACACCATCGATACGGTAAAATTTTAAAAGGAAAGTAAAAAAGGTAAACGAGTAAGAATGAAAAGGGATATGAAATTTTTTTTAACATAATAATTTAGATCCAATGTTGAAGAACCATCGTATGAACAAAAAATGCAATGATTCCGATTGTACATCCGATCAACCAACCTCCAAGTATATCGCTTAAAAAATGATGGAGAGTTACTAACCGTCCAATGCCCGCAAACAGACTAAAAAGAAAAAAATACGGTGTTTCAGAAAAAATTAAAACTAACATAGTTGCAACAACTATGCTATTTGCACTGTGAGCAGATGGGAAAGAATGTTTCATATCTGGATTCGAATCAATTTTTCCCATAACACTAATTAGTGGTCTTTTTCTTGCAAAATATTTTTTTAAAACAAGTACCATTCGATCAGTGCAGTACGTAAATAACATAACAAATGGAATATTTATATAAGCTGGACTATATTTCTCAGAAAAAATCATCAAAGGGATTAGAATTATACCAAATACTTCACCTCGGTTAATCCGAGAAAGAAACCAGCTAAGCCTTTGGTTATGTATATTTTTTTGGATCCAAATTGAGAACTTTTGATCCAAAACAGTTACAAAGTTCATTTATTCAGATCTTCTTTGATTGTTTTTACAATCTGATCAGGTGGTATTGAAAATTGAGTTCTATTCTTCATATCTTTCAAGGTGACTAAATTATTCTTAGCTTCATCTTCTCCTCGAAGTACGATCCATCGGTATCCCTTTTTTTCTGCGTAGGAAAGTTGTTTTGCCATCTTCTGAACGGTTAGGGAAGTCTCAACAGAGAGATTGGCCATTCGCAGCAGTTTGGCTAACTTTTGATTTTCCAAAAAGCTTGAATCATCGAGAAGAGGTATAAAAAGGACACCATCATTGTCAAATGAAGGCAGTAGATTATGTGTATTTAAAAAATTAAGTAATGTAACATCACCCAAACCAAAACCGATTCCAGTCAATTCCTCATTCGAAAATAGACCTATCAAATTGTCATATCTTCCTCCACCATATAACGAACGCTTATTGAGAGGAGAGGTATCAAATATCTCAAAAATAAAACCAGTATAGTAATCAAAACCTCTGACTACAGAAGTATCCAACACAACAACATCTGAAAGTCCAACCTCAGTAACAGCGGCAAAGAGATTCTTTATTTCTGCGATAGTCGTTTCCGAAATTCCAGGTATAGTTTTTAAAGTATCGATATCCGCCCTCAAAAATGAATCGATGGATGTAACAGCATTTGGATTTCCTGGGATTGCGGTCTCGACTAATTTTTTATATTCTTCTTCCGTAATTTTATTTTTTTTATCTAAAATTTTAGAAACTTCATGTGCTTGTTCTGGCTTTACTTGCAAACCAGCTAACATAAATTCATCGAGAAGTGCACGATGAGAAACTGTTACCTTGAAACTGTTTCGAGGTGCACCAAAAGCAAATAAAATATCGCATGCAAGTGCAATAATTTCTAACTCACCTCTAAAACCAGATACTCCAAACATATCAACATTCAACTGCCAATGTTCCCTAAGTCTTCCATGCCCAGGCTGTTCGTATCTCCATAGGTTTGGAATCGAGAACCATCGAATTGGTCTTGGAAGTTCCCTTAGTTTTTTCGCCACCATACGTGCGACAGTCGGTGTCATTTCCGGACGAATTGCAACTTCTCGTCCACCCTTATCTATAAAATTATAAATCTGTTTCCCGACAATTTCTTCACCAGTTTTTGCACGATACAAATCTAAAGACTCTACCATGGGACCATCATATTCTTCATAGCCATAGGATTTCACAACATCTTTCATCACTGAAAAAAGGTAGTTCCTTATGCGCATATCTTCAGGATAAAAATCCCTGGTGCCTTTATAGTTTTCGGTTGTTAGTTTTTGTGGTTTCAAATGCAGGCCTCTATTGGCCGAGTCAATGGTTTACCTAAAAAATTCGATAAGACTGTGGTAGATATCTTTTGCTTTTTTATCTCCACTAAGACCAATGATACGGCTTCCAACTCTGAAAAAATCATTCACTTGTTCCATATGCCTTAGTTCTAAGGCCATTCGAATAGGGGCTTGTAATTTGAAATTTATATCCACTGTGAACGCTGGTTTCATTTTCAACGACTTCACAATTTCAGGATGATTGATCTCAATTGCAACCCCACCTTTCGAAACATTCAAAACATTTTGTTTTATGTCCAAAATATGGGTATTGGAATCCATTATTCTTTCTTGGAAGGTCTTTTCAACATCTTTATACAAGTTCAAGACAGCCTCTGGAAGACCAGGTTTTTCCCATTCCAAAGACAGATACGCGAAAAAATGCATTTCCTTCATATAAATGAAGATCGGGTACAACAAAAAAGATCCAATTTTCTTACGTTTGTATTCCGAAATCTTATCATCCAAGATGAAATCATCTTCAAAAAACGGCTTCGGATCAATTACGTCATCCGATGGAAATGACTCCATCGACTCTGTATCCTGAACAAAAATAGGTTTTTTGTGAACTTTCATAAGTTCAAGCTCATCACTATTCGTATGAACTGATAAAAAAATCACCTTCGAGAGAGGATAGTCCTTTAAGAGAGCTTTGTGAATATCGGTTAGAATCACCTGGGAGCTAACTCCCGTTAACTTTGAGAAATCAATATTTGTTTTTGCAATGAGAAAATTTGAAGCAAGTACGTTTTCACGAACTTTATCATTTCGATCTTCTTGTCTCGTTTGGTAAGTCTGTCTCTTCTCTAAAATCTTACAAAGTAGCAAATTATCTTTTTGATTTACGAGTTCGTAGTCAATTTCTACATGAAAAGAAGGCGTTGCCTGAATCGTAAGTTTCGATTCGATCAACTCTGGTAGATTTTCAAGTTCAAATACATGATCCCCATCTGGCCGTGAACCTTTGAATCGAACCCTCAATGGACTTTCATAACCCTTTAAAAACAAGCCACTTCCAGACATCATCTGCTTGTAAAACTCAGGCAGAACTCGAACAGCTTCGAGAGGAACGTATTCTCTCTCTGTCATAAAATGGGTTTTAACTTTATGAATCATTTCAATCTATCTTTTTAAAATTCACTCTGCGATTTTTTGCTCTACCATCTTCTGTTTCATTATCTGCCATTGGTTGAGAATAGTAATATGCCTGCACTTTCATTTGTTCTTTTGGAACCATCTTGATTCTTAAGTACTGGTAAACTGCAAACGCTCTATCTTCACTCAAAGTGATATTGTATTCCTTATTTCCAACATTGTCAGTGTGACCACCGATCTCAATTTTTTCGTTTTTATTTTGGATCAGAAAATTAGCAAGTATATCCAACTTCTTCTTATCATCATCACTTAAATCTCGTTCATTGAATGGGAAATAAATTACTGTATTGTATATATTATCAAAATCATTTAGATTTCTGAGATAAATAATAGTCTCTTTTCCTTCTATTTCGGAAATTTGTTTTTTCTCGAAGATGAAGGTTTCTTCCTTATATCCTCTAGCCCGAGCTAGTATTTCGAAATCCAAAGTCAATTTTTCTTTTATGTCGAACCTGCCATCCTTTGATTCGATTAACTTACCTTTCCGTGTTCCATCATCAAAATAAACAAGTTGAGCGTTTGGAATTATCAAATTTGTCTTTTTATCCTTCACTAAAAATCGGATTCCAGAAATAGTTTTGTCAGGGCGATCTATTTTTTCTGGCCGAATCGGCAATAAGACAATCCTGGAATACTGTTCCTTCTCTTTTCCGATATTGCCACGCAAATCTAATAAAATTTCTGTCGGATGAAAACCAGGTGATGAAACTTCGACCCTATAGAGTTTTCCTGTTTTGATTGTAGTTCGAAAGTTTTCCATATCAGAAACTGACAAATCGCCACCGATTCGTTTGGAGGTAATGATTTGAATGGGTTTGGTATCATCATAAATTTTTAAGGTGGAATCTAAGCCTATCATGATTGCCTCCGATCCATCTAATACGAGTCCACGGAAAACAAATTCATAAGTCTTTCGCAAGTCCTCAGGAACCATTGTCCTATAGATATCGAATTGACCTTCACCTCCCGGTCGATTCGATGCAAAATAATACCACAAGTCATCATGTGTAACGGAAATTCCTTCGTTGTCACTTTCTTCCCAGAGACTATATGTCGAATAATCCGAAGGTGTATCAAAGGGATATCCAGTGCTGTCGGAAGCTAGCGCTTGTTTGGTGTTAAATGGAGACCCCAATAAAATGGGCAAACTAAAACTATTTTCTAGGGGACTGTATTCTGTGTAATAAAAACTGAATTTTTTATTTTTATCCTTCCCGTTCGAACTGAAATAAACTCTGTTTCCATCCCAGTGGAAAGAAGGACTGATTTCGTCTTCAGTAGAGTTCACAATGGTTCCGGCAGAGATGGGTTTTTGCCAAATCCCATCTCTACACATAATTTTAGGTTTATCGGGGTTTGTAGTCGGAGCTTGATCTTTTGTTGCAGGTATTCTATGGCTTATCCAAAGATCAAAACCTCCAAATCCACCTGGTCGATTGGATGAAAAAACCATTGAACATCCATCAGGCGAGATGGCTGGCATCTTATCATCAAAGTTTGTATTTACTTCATTTAAGTGAATAGGCACAGACCAAAGTCCTGTTCTCGGATTAATTTTAGTATAATAGATATTCAACCCGTCATACCCTTCTCTAGTTTTCTTTGGGTCGATAGCTGACGTTTCTCTGACAGAAGTAAAATAGAGTTCGTAGGGTTTTTCTGCCTCATCGAAGAGAATGCTAAACATTCCTTCAAAGTTAGGAGAGTTCAATTCTCTAAAGTTCTTAGGGGGCGACCAAACCGGTAGTTTCATACGATCAGGAAAACTTTGGTTCTCCGAGATCCAAATATCCATCCCCCCTTCCCCTCCTGGTCGGTTTGATTGAAAGACTAGATACTTTCCAGAGGGAGATATAATGGGATTGTATTCAACATTTTGAGTGTTTAAGGGCTGAGTAAAACGTGAATCTTTTATCCGAGGAAGAGGCTCTGACAAAATAGGGATCACTAAGAATAGAAATGTCGTAATAAATTTTTTCATGCCCGTCTCTCTAATATATCGGCGAAGTACAAAAATATGCCAAGGTAAAAAATAGGCTTGAGCGCGCCTTAACCTGTGGCTCCCTAACTCTAATGGCAGAACTTTTTGGAATCTTAAACCTCACGGATGATAGTTTCAGTGATGGAGGAAAGTACGTCTCCAAGGAGGCTGCCATCGAAAAAGGAAAGTCTCTCTTACAGGAAGGTGCGGACTACTTAGAAGTCTCAGGGCAGTCTTCGAATATAGATTCACAGCTTGTTTCCGAAGAATTAGAATGGCAAAGGGTTTCTGATCCCATTCGATATTTTGTAAAAGCCGGTGTTCGTTTGAGCTTAGATAGCTTCCGAGCTTCGGTCCAAATCCGGGCTCTGGACGCAGGCGTCCGTGTCATCAATGACATTACTGGATTTACCCAAAACCAAGATCCAAAATTTTGGAAAGATCATTTTTCCACAAAAAAAGAAACAAAATTAGTTATAATGCATTCGCATAACGGATTTATGGCGCAAAAAGAGAGTAATTTAACAAAGGAGAATGCATTAAAAAAAATCCAAACTTTTTTTAGAGATAGAAGATCGGAACTCATTAGCTGGGGAATTCCAGAAACAGCAATGTATTTCGATCCTGGAATGGGTTTTTTTCTGAGCCCAGACCCGTCTGTTTCTTTCTACGTATTACAGGAATTGAACCTTTTAAGATTAGAATTTCCTAATTTAATGGTAAGTGTTTCAAGAAAATCTTTTTTAGGAAATTCTCTGGGTGGTGTTCCTGTCGACAAACGAGACGGAATCACACTTGCCTGCGAGATCTATTTGTTAGATAAAAAAATTCCCTGGATTCGTACTCACGATGTACTCAAGCTACGCCAAGCAGAACGGATTTGGAGTCTTTGTAGAGGAAACTAGCGACCGGATCGGAGTCCCTTTCGTTCTTGTTTTCCTCTGTTGTCCAACGTTGGGAAAAAAACAGACTCAGGAACGATATAACCTCGTTCTATTGCTTTTCGATAGTATGGCAGCAACTTATTCCAATTCGGATCATCATACAAAACCAAAAGTACATCACGCCATACTTCTAAAAATTGAATTTCCGATTTTTCTGCACTACTTGCGGATTCGGCCCACTTAAGAGCTTCTTCATAATGACCCAATTCATAATTTGCTTTTAAAAAATAATAAGAGTATTCTTTATTCTTTGTCGCAGAGAGCTTTACAGACTTTGCATAATCCAAAACAGAACTCCATTTTTCTTTTCGGATTTGAATATCCATCATTCCATACAAAGCATTTTCATGAAAAGAATTTACTTCTAAGATCAAGTTGAAATAGTTTTCTGCAAAATCAAAATTACCTAACTGCAAATAGTAGAACGCTAACTCCTCATAGGCAAAAAGTTCCCAACCTTTCACTCTGCTTAACCCATCCAATAATACGACTCGTTCTTCAATACGATTCGTTTTCATGAGTTCTTCTAAAATAGATTGATACAGGATAGAGTTTTTGGAGGGGGATTGTTTGACGATTTTCGCTTTAAAGTACTCGTATTCTTCGAGTAAAAAATAGAACCTAAGTCGATTTAGGTGAATAATTTTTTCATTGGTGAATTTTTCGATACATTCATCCCAAGAACTTTCTGCCAAATCCAATTTGGCTGCGCGGGAGAGTTGGATTGAAATTTCGTTACAATGGCTCTCATTTGATCCAGGAATAGAGAGAAATTGTGTATCACTCTCCAATATGTCCTGTTTCGGAATCGGATAACTACATTTGATCAGAGTGAGTCCAACTAAACAAAAAACTAGGATGTGTTTCACTGATTCCAAAAATTATGCCTAACTTTCGCCAGTGTTTTCCTTGATCTTTTGTGCAAAAACTAAATATTGCATCGCTTTTTCTGGATTCCCGTTGAAAAGATAGAGTAAGCTTAAGTCCAAAGCATCTTGCGGTTCGGGCGGGGAAAACTCTTCCGGATTCTCTTTCGAGAGTTCTAGTTTTGTTTGAAACTCTTTTAATTTCTTCTTCGCCTTAGTTTGGATTCGCTCCAGACTTTCCTTTACAATCTCATCCTCTTCTTTCCAAGCGGAACTAAGTGTTTCATTAAAGTTAGTAAAACCTGTATCCGTTTTTACCATATCCACTAACAAGTTTGCACTTGCTTTAAAATTTCCCTGTTTTGCAAGTATTTCAGATTGGATGACCCTCAATTGAGTATTGCCTGGATACAAAACCAGATATCTTTCAATCATTTTCAAACTTTCTGGGTAACGACTCCTTTCGTAATAGAACATAGCAAGTCCTCCTAACGCTGACTTGTGATTTGATTCAATTTTAATTACATTATTTAAGTAAATTTCTGTTTTCTCATCGTTCCCTAACTTTTGATAGATTTGAGCAAGTAAAAGATGGGCCGAAATAAATTTCTTTTCATAAGTAAGAGTTTGTTTTAAGAAGTTTACGGACTTTTCAAGTTCGCCCTTTCTGTATAGCGATACCGCTAAATTATAACAATTTTTAATGTTTTCATTTAGCTGAAATGCCTTCGTAAAATAGTAAACGGCATCCGAATGATTTCCTTCCCGTGCACTAATTACACCTAAGTTTTGATAGGCGAGATGGTAATTAGGGTCCGCCTCTAAAATTGCCTTATATGACTTTTTAGCAGATTCAACATCGCCAGACCGCTCCTGTTTCACTGCTTCATTAAAAAGATTCGGAATTTCCATAGTCCCTTTGGGAATTATCGAAACTATTTTGGTTCTCGCCTAAAAAATCTGGTGTTCCTTGGAAAAAGTTCCGATGAGAAAACTAAGAATCCAAAAGAAGGGGGAAGTCATGCAAAGACTTTTATTCTTATCCATCCTCAGTTTGATCATCACCTGTTCCTCTGCTGATGCTACACGCAGAAACTACAGCGCCTCAGGTGATCCAGAAGATATTTTCTTTGAAAGGTCTCAAAAATCTAGAAGCACAGGTGATCTTGCAAAAAACGATGATCCAGTTGCGAAATCGATCTTAGATGATCTGGACTCTACGTCAAAATCGAAAACAGTTGCTCCACTCCCAGAGAAGAAACCTACTGCGAATTTTGACGAAGTTGGACTTTCCTCTTGGTATGGACAAAAATTCCAAGGTCGCCCCACAGCTTCCGGAGAACCGTTTGATCGAATGAAGATGACCGGTGCGCACCGAAGCCTTCCACTTGGTTCCGTAGTAAAAATCCAAAACTTGGACAACCAAAAGGAAGCAGTAGTTAGAATCAATGACCGTGGTCCATTTGTGGAAGAACGTATTGTCGACGTATCCGAAAAAACAGCAGAACTCCTCGAATTCAAAGATAAAGGAATTACGAAAGTGGGAATCACTGTCCTCAAAAAAGGAGATGAGGATTTAAATGCCGACGATCTCGACGATTCTGATCTTTTAGATGATGCACCTGGTAAACCTGAAAAACTAACACCAGTAAAGCCGGGAAACGGGAAACAGTCGGTTGGACCAAAAGGGTACACTGTTCAGGTTGGAGTCTTCAAAGAACAAGAAAGGGCGATGAAGTATCAGGAAACAATGAAATCTGAGTACAAACAATCCGTTTTTGTAACAACAAGAGAAGGTAAGTTTGTTGTTCAAGTTGGAGATTTTTCTGACCGCGCAAAAGCAGAATCATTAAAGTCGAAAATGAAATACGATGGGATCGATTGTTTTATAGTAAATAAATAATCGCCGAGTAAAATTTCTTCCCCACCAAAGTTCAAATCTGTGTCGAAACGGCGCAGATTTGCACGAAGAAAGGTGAAAATGAATTGATTTCAGATTTTCCCTTGTTACGATTTCGTATTAAATTACCTACCAGAAAACCTTATGAGTGAAAGCACAATTTCCATACAACATATACTCACAAACTACTACACATTCGGAAGTTTAATCGTAACAGTTCTCCTTGCCGTACTCTCTACATTCTTCTTTTCCCTAAAAGATAAAACAGCATCCACGAAACACTTAGCGCTTGCCTGTACTTTTTTATGCCTTTTCCAATTGGGGTATCTAATCGGTGCTTTTTACTACCATCCAATTGCGGCTTACCACCGTTGGCTCACAGGTGGTCTCATCCTTTTTGGTATCACTCATTTTGGTCAGTTTTTCTTTCGATTTCCTGAGGACGAAGATCCTAAAATTGCAACTATTATCATGTACATAATGTACGCAGTCGCTTTAGTTGTAGTTGCTTGGTTTTTGATCAACGTTTCTAACGGCGAAAAGAAATACCATTTTACCGCCCACCATTGGGATTTCAACTCTGAGGGTGCGAGCCGTTTACTCGGAATCTTTATTATGGTGTATTCTCTCTTTGGGTTTGTCCTGATGCCCCTCTATAGAATTATGCATATGGGGAAGGGAAAACGAAGAGCTCTAACCATACTTGCGTTAGCTGGACTTTTGGCAGCAGTTATTCCTAACATTTCAAATGTTATGAGTAGAGATGGGGCTATGGAAAGATCTACCTATCTTACCTCACTCGTTTTACTTTTTACTTTTGCCTTTTTTGTTATTACAATTACTTTCATCAATAGCAGCAAAGAACGAACCACATTTATGGTTAAAATTGTGGGTATTTCTTTTGTGACCATTCTGGTTATCATGCAGGCTTTCTCCTATATCGTAGACCAAGAGAAAGAAAATGCATTCGACAGTACGGCAATTCAAAAAACATTGCGAGCGGTTGAAGGTGGGGAACGTTCAAAAGATATCTTATTTATCATTGATTATGATATGAATAACCAGACGATTCGAAAGCATTACCTTCCTAAAGAGGTAAGCTTAGACCTTCCATTAGTTGTAGCCGACCTATACAATACCTCTCTGTATTCTGAATTAGTAAATTTAAAAACGGAAAACTATCGTTCTAACTTACTTTCGTTACTTGACAAGACCCCTTACTACTTTGCAGGTTACAAAGACGCAATCGTTCAGTTTTTAGATGAAAATAAAGAATTAGAATCAGAAGAGTTAAAGGCCGAAACACAGAAACTCATAGAAAAATTAAATAAAAGAACATTTATCAATACTAACAAACTATCAGATATCTTACCTGAAAGATTTTGCGAAGAAGGAATGTCTTATATACAAAAGGTTAAAAATGTTGATAGTTTCCGCGATGCGATACTCAAACACGTAAATAATTGTAATTGGGATGGAAAAGAAATTTCGGGCAAAGATTTGAAGGTTGAAATGCTGAAATTCTTTCGCTATTTCAAACCCGATCTCACACGCCACTACAGAAAAGATTTAGATGGTTTATCTCATTATGTAGCGTATATGTCTTATGATCCAATCAAAAAGATAAATTACGAAGTTGGCTTCAATTATAGAGACTACCGAGCCTATATGCACAAGTCCGCAAAATTGGAACTTGTGATTCTTGGTATCGTGATGTTTGTCCTTCTCGTCGTTTTCCCATTATTTTTCCGCTCAGCACTCGTCAATCCACTCTATTCCCTACTCTCTGGTGTTGAAAAGGTAAATCAGGGCAATTTAGAAGTAGAAGTTCCCATTCTCGTTAATGATGAAATTGGTTATCTCGCGGAATCGTTTAACGGAATGGTAACTTCAATCCGGGATGCACGGAGAGAATTACAAGATTACGCAGAAAACCTAGAAGAAAAGGTAAAAGAAAGAACAAAAGAACTACAAGAAAAAATGGACGAGATCCACCGTTTGAAGGTGCAACAAGATGGAGACTACTTCCTTACTTCATTACTCGCCAAACCTTTGTTTTTTAATGCAAACAAATCAAGTAACATATCCTCTGATTTTTTTGTTCACCAAAAGAAAACCTTCGAATTTCGAAATAAGACTGGCGATTTAGGTGGAGATATTTGTATCACTGGTAACTTAAAACTCGGTAAGCCTGATGATTTTCGTAGATATACAATGGCGATGAACGGAGATGCCATGGGAAAATCCATGCAAGGAGCTGGTGGATCCCTAGTTATGGGAGTTGTTATGAATTCGATCATGGCAAGATCCGCTGGAAACAAACGTATTCTAAATCGTACACCTGAAGAATGGCTGACAGATGTATACGAAGAAGTCAACTCCGTCTTCAAAACGTTCAGTGGAACAATGGTAATCTCAGCTACTGTGATGCTTATTGACGACGAAACTGGTCAATGTTGGTACTTTAATGCTGAGCACCCATTTACGATTTTGTATCGGGACGGAAAGGCAAGTTTTATCGAGGAAGAGTTGAAGCTTAGAAAGTTAGGGTTAGATTCTGAGTATCCATTTGAGGTTCAGACCTTTCAGTTGGAACCGGGTGACCAACTTATTCTTGGCTCCGATGGTCGCGATGATATTGATCTTACGCCTGACGAAGATGTTCGTACAATCAATGAAGATGAATTTTTAGTTTTACGTTATGTGGAACAAGCCAATGGAGATATCTACGAGATTGAACGACTCGTTAAAAATGCGGGTGAAATTACGGACGATATTTCCATGCTGAGTTTAGTTTTCAAAGGTGATAAACTCCAAACACCAAAGGCAAAACCAGCAAATGATATAATCAACCAACCTGTTTCAGAATTCTTTGATGCTACTGATGATAACTGGGATGAAGCCCTTACAACAAACGGCGCATTTGAAGAAGGGAAAGTTCTTTACCAGAATGGTGAAATTGAGCGCGCCATCACCGTGATGAAGAAAGCTTTCTTAAGTGACCCAAGTAATCAAAAGTTGAATAAATTTTTAGGCCTTGTTAGTTATAAGGGAAAAGAATATGACATTGCTTCGAAAGTTCTTACAGAATTTTTAAAAGAAAATGAAGCATCTGGAGAGTATTGGTATTACCTTGCTATGTCAGAAAAGAAGCTGGGTAATTATGAAGGTGCTTTAAAAGCAGCTCAAGAAGCATTAAAACATGATTCAGAGAATTTCCAAAACTTGATTAATTTAGCGGATATTAGTCGATTGCTGGGAAATACTGATAGAGCATTGACCTACGTGACAAGGGCCCAAGCGATAGACCCAGAAAATAAGAATGTAGTGAAACTTTCTAAACTTCTAGAAAAAGCCACCAGCCTAAACTAAGTTCAGTAGCAGGGGAAATTTTCCCCTGCTGCTCTTCCAAAAAATAAAAATCAAGCTTGCCAAAGACTAAAATCCTGTCAGTCTATTGGAGTTAAAAATACAATCGAAGGATCCGTATGAAAAAGAAGTATCTTATCTCTATGTTTCTATTTTGCACACTAAGTGCAGGTTCGCTTTTGGCTCAGGAAGCTGATATCGCTATTGGTCGTTATATTCCTCCTGAAAAAGACTCCGTCATTGAAATCTTCAAGTGCGGTGACAAATACTGCGGTAAGACCGTCTGCATCAAAGACAATTTTTATCCAGAAAAAGATAAAGACAAGGGTGTTCCCGGTACTCCATATTTAGACCACAATAATGAAGATCCAAAACTCCGAACACGACCCAATCTAGGTATGGTATTTCTAACTGGATTTGATCATGTAGGTGAGGGGCTATACAAGAACGGGAGGATCTACAACCCACGGGACGGAAAAACTTACTGTGGAAAGTTTACTGCACTTGAGGGCGGTAATAGACTCGATCTGAAAGGGACTCTTTGTTCGTTCACTTTCATCGGAAAAACAAATACTTGGCTTAAACTCGGCAATTTAAATTTGGATGCACCAAATTGGGATTGTACCTTCAAGAAAAAATAATTCCTGAATCCCCTAATACCAACAAAACGGTGTTAGGGGAATTTCAAAAGGAATTAGGCAGTTTACTTTTCAAAATCCTTATACAACAATGAAGGCTGGATACCTTGGTTTGCCTGGTATTTCCCTGATTTGTATTCTTCAATCGCTCCCTCGACAGTGTGATAAAAAATCTGGCAAATCTGCACTCCGGCATACACACGTAGAGGATGGGTCACCTGAATCTCAAGGGTCCAAAATCCCTTAAAGCCAACATCTCCAAATCCCGCGGTGATATGTACGAACATTCCTAGCCGACCAATACTTGATCTACCCTCTAACATTGGCACCAAGTTGTGCGTTTCCGTGAACTCGATCGTACGCCCTAAATACAAAACCCCAGGCTCAAGTACTATCCCTTCCTCCGGTATTCTTAGATTCCGAACTGGATTTGGTTTTTTCATATCAAGAGGAAACTCTGAGTAAACCAACAAATCTTCATGTAAACAAAGATTATACGAATTTGGATTTAACAATTTTGAGTCATAAGGCTCAATTTTTATATCCGAACCAAGTCTTTTCAATATTTCTTTTCCAGTTAATATCACTAATTATTCTCCCTTAAAGTTAGGTTTCCGTTTTTCTGAAAATGCCAGAAGTGCCTCTCGCCTATCCGCTGTTGCGATTGTCTCAAGATAACAGAGTCGTTCCCAGAGAATTGCATCTTTCACCGACATTTCTCTACCCGCTTGAATAGCTTTTTTTGCTGCCTTCACGGCAATGGGCGCAGACTCTGCAATCTCTTGAGCTAAAATTTGAGTAGATTCCACCAAAGTTTCATCAGAAAAGATTTCGGAAACCAAACCTTTTTCTTTCGCGATCAACGAAGAAACTTTTTTAGCCGAAAAGATCCATTCTTTTGTCGTTTGTTCTCCAACAATCCGTAACAATCTTTGGGTTCCACCCGCGCCAGGAATGATTCCCAGTTTTGTTTCCGTGAGGCCCATCAAGGCAGACTCGCTCGCATAACGAATATCACATGATAAAGCGAGTTCCAATCCGCCTCCGAAGGCAAATCCGTTGATACAGGCAATTGTAGGAATCGGAAGATTTTCCAAATCAGAAAAACATTGGTTGATGTTGTTCAGAAATATAAGTACTTCGTCCATGGACATGACATTTCTTTCTTTTAAATCAGCCCCGGAAGAGAAAGAGTTCCCAGAGCCAGTGATGACAAGGACTCGGGCATCCGTTTTAGGAATCTCGCGTATCGTTTTGTGAAGTTCTGAAAGCAAAGCTCTGGAAATAGCGTTTTTGACTTCTGGGCGGTTTAATTCAATCCATGTAACATAATTCGCTAATTTCCGAATGGAAAGTGAGCTCATGATTTTTATTCCCTCAAAAAAATAGAAATGAATTCGAAGGAAAGAATCCGATAATGGAAAAGAGTCTTATGCTTCGGTTTAACTCCAAAATTGTTTTGTTGCTTGCGATTGGAAACTCCTTTTATTGCACCAAAAGTTCCTCAGAGGATCCGATTGCTGCACTTTTAGCTTCACCGCCTGTCTTAGCATCCGTCACACCTCAGATTGGAACACCCGCACAGAACAATTCGAACGGAATCTACGGAGCAACCGAAGTCATCATTAGAGGCGAAGATTTTGGTCTCGACCCAATAATTAGGTTCAATGAAATCCAAGCTATCATTACTGCCAATTTTGGAACGGAGCTTTACACACGTGTCCCAGACGGCGCCTATTCTGGCCTAATCACCGTTTCCAAATCAGGTGGTTCCTGCCTAGCCAATGAAAAAACTGGAACCAATTGCACTGGAACGGAATTTTTTGTAGATTGTTACTCAGTCACAAACAAACAATATGGATCTGAACTTGAGCTCAAACAAGGTAGCAGTCTATCAGTTAAATTTGATGGAATTGAATCAAAAGCCATAAGAACAACCACACTCACTTCCAATACGAACCTTACCATCACCTGCGAAAGCATTCTGACTGTCCGAGTTTTTGATCGTTCTTGCCGCGCAACAGATTACGCACTCGTTCGAGATCCCACGATTCTATTGCCTGCAAATGTTTCCACCCAGTTCTATGTGACGGCTGGCTCTGCTACCTGTAATTTAAGTTTATAAAGATCTTTAATACGATTTGTTTTTCACGAATCGCTTGAAGACTATGATATTAGCTGCACCCATCCATTCGTTCATATATTCTCTAAATATTTGAACCCGTGGCTTTGAATCTTTTATAGATTGATCCAACTCATCATATCTTTGAATCGTATGAGCAGAAATCTCTTTGTACTTATCTTCGATCATTTCAGTAATTTTTTTTAAAAGAGCAAGGTTGTTTTTTTCTTCGCCAACATTTGGCAACACCATTTCATTCCAATAATCGATTACATGTTTTTTCACCACTTCACTAGGAATGACACGTGTTACTTTTTTTCCATCGCTTGATTTGACGTGTAGAAAGCCAGTCCCTACTTCCGTTAAAAACTTTTTTGCGATCATGTAAAAATGAGAAGGACCGAGATGGAAAAAAAAGACCCATTTAAATTGAGAAGGGATCGCCATACTCATCAAAACTATATTTTCACAAAACCCGAAAAAGGCATTTAAAAAGCTCAAATACTCAATTTCAATGTCAACTGCTGATTTGCTCTTTTTTTCTGCACTTGTTAGACTCCGAATCATTTCTGAACGTAACAACTGTTCATCGGCACCTAAATGAAGGTCCATGTTGATCGTACTTTTAAAAAACTCTTTTTCTTGATTGTATTTATCTAACTCGTATCGGAAATAATAATGAAGATCAGAATTCCATGAGTACTTTCCATATGCTTGGATGTAATTTACGACGATCTCTTTCTTAGCTACGGAAGGTTTGGTTATTTTAACAGAAACAGGTTCATCCTGTTTCTCTTGCTTTATGCCTCGGTCATCAAAACCCTCTATCCCAAAATAAGAGAGACCATCTTCTTCTGCTTGTCGTTTTTCAGATTTCGCATAGAGATTCTCTTCAAAAATAGAAGAAAGCCTATATACAGTGTTTTCGTTAAAAGTAGGCTTTGTTGGTTTAAATTCTGTCAAAAAATTTTGATTATCAATCCTGAGAATATATCCCATTCGTTTTAGAAAAATTTCTAGCTGATTTAATCTTTCTATGGTTGGGTAGATACGAAAAGTCAACAAAACAGAGTTTTGAAACTCGGAATCATTGAATTTTCCCATCGAAACAGCTTTCCGTATGTATTCCCAACCTTCTCGACTTTCGATGTAAAAAAACCGAAGCATTTCGAATGTGATATGGAATTGAACGAAGTCATCTCGATTCGCCTCACCAACATTTCGCGTAAAATAACGAGAGTACTCTTTTTTGACAAGAACATACATATGTTTCTCATCTAGGTTCACACTGATTTCTTTTAGCTTTTTTTGAGCTTTTTCGAGTTCTTGGTCGATTGCCTTTCGGTAGGGCAGGAGGTCTCGCTTGTTTGCTTCCGATATCGCACCTGAAGAAACAAATTGTAGAAAACCAGCAATGAGTGTTTGGAAACCAGAGATGAAATACTGATAACCTTTTCGGAAATCAGCAATTTTTTTGAGTTCGAGGTCCTCCTCTTGGGTTGCTTCCAGCATACCCAGAGGATATTAAAAGGGTTTAAAAAAAAATCAACAGGTTTTAGTTAGAATAGTAAATCTCAATTAAATTTTGGCTTGGGTCCTGGAAAGTCAGACTTTCGCCGCTGTCAGTGCCCTCAGGGCCTTTGACGATTTTTACATTTTTTTCTTCTAATTCCGAAATTGCCTCTGTGAAATCATCCACATCCATAATGAAACTTAAAGATGGGAGAGATCTTTCAGGAACCTCTGCCTTGACCAAACGAATTCGGAAAGAGTCTAGAGTTAGAAATGCCTCATTCGCTTTTTTTGTCTCCACCTCGAAGTCAAAAATGTCACAATAAAAATCAATAGATGCATCCAAATTGGATACAGGAATACTTACGTGGCCAATGCCTTCAACAATGATCATTTTGGTTACATACCTTCGAGAACTTTTCTGTCATCTTGCTTGAAAATCCCGACTTGTCGAGAAATAAACAATTCTATACTTCAGAATCTTGAACGGAAAAATTAGGTTCCAATAAAAAACGGAAAAAATAGGATTCATTTTATGAAGATAACAGTGATTTTTTTATACATTTTTATTCTTTTGGGATTTTCTTGCAAAAAGGAAATTCCTGAGTTCTCCTCGAAAGAGCAGGAGCTTGTCTCAGCATTTTTAATGGAAAACCAAAAGATAATGGAAGAGATGTTAAAGGACAAACCTCAAGTTCGTTGGGACCAATTTCTGGAACTAAACAAAAAGTTTGTGGCATCTGAGCATTCCAAAATGTCAGAGTGGGGTCAAAAAATTTCTGATTTAATTCCAAAAGAATCTGCAAATCTAGAACAAAGTTTTGATAGTATTTCTAAAATTCAGGAAGTCTTTTCGGAAATGAAAGTTCTAGTTCCAGGTCAGTCAGCATTCAACAAGTTTTATTGTCCCATGGTTGACAAATATTGGGTTATGCAAGGAAGACAAATCCAAAACCCCTATGCGCCTGAGATGCGTGATTGCGGGGAAATTATCCCCTAATTCAAGTTATGCGAAAATGTTTTTTAGAGACAACGGTATTTGGGCATTGCCCACAGGGTTGTAAGAACAAATTCAATTACTCAGGGTCAGCGATTGAAGAGAATTGTATCGCCGATCTCAAAATGGAAGCATTCCTAAGAGACCAAGTTACGTTTAGAGTTGGGATTTCTGCTTTTTACGAATCAAATCCTCGTATTCTAGAAAAGTTCTTATGGGACTCGAAGGACTCCCAAGAGCTGATTTCCTATTTTCTATACATAAGCGAACCTCAACAGGTCAAAAATATCATTGAATCATTTTCCAACCATACACTCAGTTATCTTTTTAAAACGGATTTTTTCAATTTTCAAAATGTTAAAGATTCTACGAAACGAGATAAAAGCATTAAACATATGTTTGACGTTCGAAGTTATCGATATTGGAAATGTATAGATGTAAAAAGGATTTGCAGCCTGATCCAATATTTTGTGCATGAACTTAAGGAACCAGAATATGCATGCCAGTTTATCGTAATTCTACCATCTGAAGTTGCAGCAAACCTTCGATCTTATACAATTTTGACGACTGATGAGGAAAAATCTCTGTATACGGCATTGGGAGATTCTATTTATGAGCTGCCTATCCAATCTCCTAAAATTTACGACCATATGTTGCAACTCTTTGCCGACGAAATGGAAATTTTTCTAATTCTGTCCACCATGGAAGAATTGATTCGGAGACAAGAAATGATTTTGGATAAAAGTGCGAAATTAATCGAATATACAAAAAGCCATCAAATCGTTATGAATATCCAATTTATTTTTTCAGAATTAAACGGATTGGATTTAGGGATAGCTTCAGAAATTCTAAATCAGCTTTTGGATAGCAAAATGATATCAATATCTCAACGCGCCTTGGTTCTTGACTTTATACAAACGGGAAATTTGGATATACTCAAACCATTGAGAAACGATCTTTTAGGCAGATAACCTGCCTAATATAAATTAACCCGCTATTTTAATTTTTCTTGCTAAAAATACACTGAAGACCAAACAAAATACCGCAATCATTCCGACTAGTTCATAATTTTGTAGACTCTTATCTGTATTTTGAACAAGAATCATTCCTGCAACAAAGGAAGCTAGCCCTGAAGCAATTTGTTGTATAGCCGAGTTAACTGACATAAAACTCCCTCTGATTCTAGGAGCCACAGAAGAAGTAATCATAGCAAACGCAGGAACCATTCTTCCTGATACAAAAATCATAAAAAATGTAGTGATTGTTAATATCGTTATTAGGTTTGTATGGCCTAATGTCGTTACGATAGTTATTGGAAAAATCGAAAGACCAGTCACAATTTGGTATACCTTAAATTTTCCATATCGGTCTGCTAATATACCAATATACCTGCTAGTAAAAAAAGTAAACATACCGCCAAAAAAATAAACCAAAGGTAGTTCGCTCTTCGCCAAACCAGCATTAGATACGAGGTAAGGGCTTAAAAAAGGAATCACCGTGAATCCTCCGAAGATTAGTGTTACCATAAAACCAAATGGTGCAAAATGAGACTTAGTTGTTAACACTTCTTGTAAGGATTTCCATTGGGATACTGCCACAATTCGAGATTCCAAGTGAATTCGGATGGGTGGCAAAATAATGTAAGCAACTGGTAAGGCCAAAAACGAAAAGACCGCCAACATCAAAAAAGGAAAGTGCCAGCCGTACAGGTTGGCCAGATACAGTCCGATGGGTATACCAACCACGGAAGAGACGGAAAAGGCGCTCATGACAACTCCTGTGGCTTTACCTCTCCTAAAAACGGGTATGATATCGCCGATAATTGAGAGAACCGTAGCACCGATCAATCCTCCAAATCCACCAGCAACAATTCTTGCAAATAAAAAGAAACCGTAAGTATGTGCCAAGGAGCAAAGAAGTGTTCCAAAGGCAAAACCGGAGAATAGTAAGATCAGCGTGTTCTTCCGGTCAAATTTATCCAAAAACAAAGCACCCAAAAATCCGCAGACACCAGCGCTAATCGAATAGGAGGACACCAGTAAACCAAACTTTGCTGAATTGATATGGAAACTTTCCATAAAAACAGGTCCCAAAGGCATCATGATTACAAAATCTAAAATATGTAAAAATTGAAACAAAGCTAAGATGAAAATGATTGCCTTCTCTTTTTCAATGGTGTGCAGTGGGTGGGAATCAGACTGGATCATAAAAACAAATATTGACCAGGCATTCAAAATGACAAAATGATTTTGCTTCCATTGGTAATTAAGTAATGCTATCGAAAAGACTTCTTCAGTTTGGAAATTTCACTGAAGAAAACAAACTCACATCAATTAAGAAAAATTTAGAGGAAAGGAATGCTCCATTTTTGGACCTGACAAGTTCGAATCCAACAAACCTCGGACTAGAATTTCCAGATCCCATTTTAAGACATCTGCTAGAATCGGTAAATCTTTCGCATTACAATCCCGAGGTGAAAGGCTTAGAATCTGCAAGAAATTCAATTTCAAACTTTTATGCTGAGAGAGGATATACTGTATCAAAGGAATCTATCTATCTCACACCAAGCACTTCTGATTCGTATTCTTATCTGTTTAAATTATTAACAAATCCTGGAGATGAGATCCTTACGCCGAGTCCTGGATATCCCCTTTTTTCCTACCTTTCCTCCATGGAAAATTTAAATGAGATTCACTATCCGTTAGTTAAGCGCGATGCAGTTTGGGAATACGATGTAGAATCCATCTTGAATGTTACCAGTACGAAAACTAAAATAATATGTTTAGTAAGTCCCGCCAATCCAACTGGGTCTCAATTGAATAAGAACTTTTGGTTGGAATGGAAAGAGTCCCGATGCCAGATTCCGATTCTAATTGACGAAGTATTTTATGGATACGATGGTTCAGACGAATTTCAGGATCGACAGACATTTCCAACGGATGCCGATTTCTCATTGTTTATTTTGAATGGAATTTCAAAGATGTTTTGCCTTCCGAATTGGAAACTGGGATGGATCTTATCTGCAAATTCGGATCACAGGCTCGAAAATGGACTAGAACTTATTTTAGATACATATCTATCAACGAATACAATCATCCAATCTATCTTGCCACAGATCTTCCAATGGAAACCAATGATTCAAAACAAAACGAAAACAAGGATCCAAAGGAATTTTCGAATTGCGTCTGATCTTTTATCAGATTCCAAATACCAAGTTCTGCCATACCAAGGTGGATGGTTTTTAGTTTTGAAATTGCCTGAACTGGCAAATGATGAACTGTTTTGCGAAACTCTTTTAGAAAAAAAAGCTGTTCTGATCTATCCAGGAAAATGGTTTGGATTTTCGCATAATGAATCTTATGGGATTATTAGCTTAATCACCGAAGAGGAAACATTTCGCTTAGGAATCGAAAAAATTTTAGTCTTTAATCAGATAGTCTAGAATCTCTTCCTTCTTTTCTAATGCATCGGATTTTCCGAGCTCGTATGTTTCTCTAACACCTTTAGGATTTGTGTAGTCAAAAGATGTAATTGGCAGTGCCCTTGAAGGTTTCAGCAGAAACGTGCGACCAAGAAGTTCCGGATCTTTACCAACAATCGTGTTTGGTTCGTAATGGATGCCTATAATCTTTGCGCCTGGAGAAAATTTTTCTATCACCATATTATTGGTAAGTCCCCCATCAAAATAGTATTCATTATTGACCGATTGAAAGTCCACAATGGGAGGGATAGAAGAAGAGTTGAGAATAAACTGTTCGATCATCTCTGGATTTGTGAAATCCTTTTCCGTAAAATCTACGTCTTCCATATTCCATTTTTTGATCATCTCATCTGTCCGATTTGCAGGGATTCCTTCTGATCTATCGCGATCATCTAAAAGGAAGGCTCTTCCCGTCTCAGAAATCAATCTCGCTAAGCGAAATTTATTCTGAAGAGAATTTTCTTTTGGATAAGCCCTTACAGAATGAATAAGAACTTTTGCACCGGATGCTAAAACTCGATCAAATCTCATTCCAAACCGAATGGTTCGTCGGTACATATCTTCATGTGGAAACGTGGATTCGCCGCGTAACAGATTGGAAAAATGAAAGTTCTTTGAATTACGTTTTGTAATCTCTTCGAAGTATTCAACCGACTCTTCTTCTGTTTGGGATAAGATACAAAGAGCCATTGCAGCACCAGCCGAAACACCAGATATTTCGGTAAACCGAACTCCCCATTCTCGTAACGTCTTGCCAACGCCTAACGCGTAGAATGCCTTACAACCTCCACCGGCGATAGCCAAGGAAGCATCATATACAGGAATAAAACGATTTAGTGTAAGAAGAACTTGATCACGGACACCCATGAAATCAATTTCTGCTAATCCTCTTCCCAACGAAAGCATAACGTATTCTTTTCTCCTAAAAATCGATCAAAGTATAAACTGGAACGACATTCAGATTCCGTTGCCAAAAAGAAGTCATACCCACCCGCGGGGTATTTTATCTTACAACAACCTTTTTTATCCTTTCTTTCAGGTGGTTGGCGAACGGATTTGTCCTGTCCCTTAAGATCTCCTAAACTTGGAGGTAACTCTTGTCCAGGCTGAGCGAAAATTACACCATAGCTCAAGAGCATTAGGAAGGGGATTCGAAATGTACGCATACCGTACAATAGACTGGCAGTTAACCTTACTAGTTCGAGTGCAGAAAAAAAATGATAAACTTAGAACGTCATTTCAAATATTTTCTTTACGGAGATATCTTTTATTCAATATAGTAGTCCTTCAAACTCATCAAAACCAGGAAACTTATGGAAAATAACCGAATTCAATACCATGCGAGTGGAGCAGGCTTATTCGTAATCATGCTCAAAAATATCTTTCTCACGATCGTGACATTAGGGATTTACAGCTTTTGGGCAAAGACAAACGTCCAAAAGTTTATTGCAGAGAATATAGAGTGGGCCGGAGAGAGACTTTCGTTTCATGGTTCTGGTAAAGAACGTTTCATCGGTTTCCTGAAAGCGGCCCTTATCTTAATTGGCCTTTATGCATTCAACCTAGCTATCACGTATTTGGTGAGTTTCCTTCCCATTCCTTATCTTTCATCCATTGTTTCTGTTGTTTTGACACTTGCTGTTTTCCTTGCTCTCGTCCCAGTCATTGTCGTCGGTGGAACAAAATATATTACTTCCAGAACTGGATATCGTAATCTCAGATTCGGATTTGATGGTAAAATTTTAGAAGTCGCTAAAATTTATGCAAAAGGAATTCTCCTAACAGCTATTACTTTAGGTATTTACTATCCTTGGTTCTATGTGGAAAAAGAAGCATATTTGAAAAGTAAAACACGATATGGAAATACTAATTTTGGATTCCAGGCAGATGGACAAGAAATGTTTTTTATGTTTTTAAAAGGCTTTTTTTTGATTATCGTGACCTTAGGCATTTACTACCCTTGGTATTTTGCCGAGGTAAGAAATTACATTTGGAATCACACAAGCTTCCAAGGAAAAAGATTTCAATCCGATTTGACTGGCGGTAACGTATTTTTGCATTTTCTATTGGCTTACATCTTAATCTTTTTCACTTTAGGCATTGGATTTGCCTGGGCAATAGTCTATATAGATAAGATGTTATACGAATCTATCAGTCTTGAGACAGAAGTTGATTTTTCAACTATCACAGCGAAGACAGATACGAATGCCAACGCTACGGCGGAAGGTTTGGATGCACTGGCCGATGCATTTGAATCTTTTATATCCTAAGCCTTGACACTAGATCAAAGTTATTCGGCTCGCTATTTTAATGGAGCTTCAGCAGTTCCCGAATTGGGAACTGTTCGATTTCAAAATCCTATCCTAAGCTTCGTATCAAATCAGTACACGCATACTCTAGCGCTTCAAAATTTTGAAAGTTTTTCCAGAATTCCCAAAGGAGTTCGATTCACCCTATTTCGAGATGAATACAAAGAAAGTCCCGTTTTAGAGATTTTTTGTGATGTGAATGACGGAAAATTCTTCGAAAGAGAATGGATCCAAACCCAAAAAAGTGCTGGAGGATGGAAGTCTCTGACCGCGCGCATTCGAGAAACAAATATCTTTGTTTTAGCGACTATTGCGATTTGTATTTCAACTGGAATCGGATTCGCGTATACAAAAAGTTTGGAGTATGTGCCATATCTAATCCCAAAGGATGTAGACCATTCACTTGGAGAGAAATTTCAACAGGAAATAGCCAGTCAGTTGAAAGTCTGTGAAGCTAAAGAAGCAAATAGATTCTTCGAACTCGCATTAAAAGAATTCGTTCCCAAAAATAGTGCCTACAAATATAAAGTGTCCATCATAAGGAGAGACGAACCGAATGCGTTTGCGCTCTCTAACGGACAGATCTATTTTTTTTCTGGTCTTATTGGCGAAGCCAAAAATCAGGCGGAAGTTATTGGTGTTCTATCTCACGAAATTGCACACATCGAAAAAAGACACCATATTCGGAACCTAACAAAAGCACTTGGCACCACTTTTGCGGTCAGTATTTTAATTGGTCCTGGACTCGCTGATTACCAAATTGCCGAAACGTTAACTGAAATTGGATCTGCGGCTTTGCTGCTAAAATATTCACGCGATTTTGAAAGAGAAGCAGATCGTACATCGATTGAATTTTTAAAAAATAAGAATTTCACTACTAAAGGACTTTTGACGTTTTTCGAGAGAATGATGGTATTAGAAGCAGAAGAAGAGGAAACTGATTCTGAAACAGAAAAATCGAAGGATCATTTGAACATTGATATCGCAAAGTTGCTAAGCACCCACCCAGCCACAAAGGATAGGATTGATGATCTAAAGAAAATCATCCCTGATGAAACAAAATCTGTCAAAAAAGAAATAGTTTCCAAAGCTGAATGGGAAAAAATCAGAACATCTTGCAGAAATTAGTTTAATTCTTTTTCGATACTCGAATAAATTTCTAAGAGCGTATCTTGGAGTTGGAAGCTAGGTAGCCAACCGAGTTCTTTAAGTTTAGAATTGTCACCAAATACTCGGGAAGTTTCCGATGCACGAATTCTTTCTATATCTACTTCTGGTTCAACACTAGTTTTTGATATTTTTATTAGAGAATCTAACATAAAACGGATACTCTTCTCTTCCCCGGAACAAATATTGTAAATCTCTCCCGATTTACCTTTTTCTAATAGATGAATATAACCAGAAACAATATCTTTTACATGCGAAAAATCTCGGGTAGGAGATAAATCACCTATTTTGATTTTGGAGTTACCAAGTTTTTTTGCCTGAATGATTTGATGGCAAAAATTTGGAATCACGAACTCCTTTCTTTGTCCGATTCCAATATGATTAAAAGGTCTCGCAATAACTACTGATACATACGGGCTGTAATGCGAATATTGGCGACAATATGATTCTGCCGCAAGTTTACTTCCGGCATAAGGATTTACTGGGTTTGGAATTAGATCTTCTCGGAGCGGTAAGTCTTCAATGCGTTGCTTTCCATAAACATCTGCTGACGACACATAGAGCATTTTGACAGGCTTTTGATTCTGATGGAGGCCTTCTAAGAGATTTAAAGTGCCGCGAACGTTGATCTCTTCCGTTTCCCATGGATTCTTGATTGCAATAGGCACAAACGCTTGAGCCGCTAAATGGACGACAAAATCAGGATCTGATGATTGAATCTGATTCTCGACTATGGATCTATCACGAATATCACCGCTAAAACTATGGATTTCGTAATTACTTGTCTCGATCAGAGCTGGCAAAAGGAAAGTTCCGACAAAACCGCTGGAACCGGTGACAAGAATTTGTTTTTTTTTCATATGTGAGGGAAAAATGCGATCCAGTTCGAAGATTTTCTTGCCATTCTCCCAATTTTTCAAATGCTCTCAACAAAAGAAAGAAAACTGTGGAAGAAGAAGCAAAATTCATGACGAATCCTTTTCTCGAAATCAGAGACCCACAGTTAAATGTATCAGAAATCGTTCGTGAGATTGAATCAAAGATCCCCCGCAATCCCAAAGAGTCGATAGACTTAAATGAATTAACAAAGCTGAGTTACAAACCGGAGTCTCCCGCAGGTTTTCGCAAATTTGACCCAGCGGGTACGGCCCATCTTTTTGAAAAAGGAATTTCAGCTCCAAAATTTACAAACCCAAAGCTTTGGTTTATAAAAGGACCGATCAAGTACGTCATCTTGAGAATCATTTCAGTTTATTCACTCGTGGACAAAAAACTTTCTGAAAATCGGATACGTGCCTTCTTTTCCGTTTTGCATGAGCTCGTTCGATTGGGCAAACGGATGAACCAATTAGAGAAACGATTTGACGGATTTTATAGAGACCATCTGCTTCAAAGTAAAACAAAAGATATAGGGCTTGGTTTTGGATGGGCTACTAGTGAGTATTTTGTTGATTCAGGTCTTGATGAAGATTGGTCAAACGTGATTCAAGATTTAAAAGAATCCAAAAGTATTTCTGTGCTTTTTCCGGAATGGGGTGAACTGCTAAAACAGTGTTCTATTCATAAGTATAAATTTCAAAGTTTTAGCCATAGTGAATTACAAACAGAATTAATTCGCAAAAGAGTCACTGCCAATATTCAAAAAATCGAATCTACCTTCCCACTCAATGGGTATTTGCCCAAAGAATCAGATGTTATAATAAACAAACCTCTTGGAACATTCCCTGCCTTATTTTTAGAAAAGTTATTTAGTGAATTATCATCTAATATGAGTAATGGCTTTCACTTATACTTTATGATACATGAAAAAAAGCTATCACAGAATAGTCCTTTTATTGAATCTCAGTTATGTACGATTAATTTGAAAGAACTGTCAGACTATATGAATAGACTCGGGTTTGTTGAAGAAAGAAATCTTTCTTCTAAATTAGATCAGCTTATTTTTAGATTCACAAAAGCAAAAGGATGAAGTTATTCCAACACCTGGATGAGTTAAAGGATTCCGATGGAGTAGGAAATGATGCCATTGGACTTGCTCAGAAATTTCACAACTTAGGTTATGAATGTCATTTTATCACGAGAATACCTAGATCGGGAAAAGAAATCCCGAACGTAAAATTTCATACTTTAGAAAATTTGCACGTAACAAGTTCTGAATCCGATGTGCATATTCTACACTATGGTGGAACGGGGTATCCCTATGATCTATTCTACAAACTTTTTGGGAAAAAAATCTTACGGTTTCATAACATTACGCCTGCAATGTTTTATGAACATACAACTACACCAGAAATCTATGCGGCAATGGCTAAATTTGAATCCCTTTCTTATTTAGAACTTGCTAGTTTTTCCATTTTTTGTGATGCAATCTGGTGTGATTCGAGTTTCAATTATTCTGTTATATCTGATTTAAATTTTAAGAATCCAACAATTCTGCCAATTTGTAAAAAATACCAAGAAACGAAAAGCCAAACAAAACAACATTCAATTGATGAGGGCAACATAATCTTTATTGGAAGGTATTCACCTCAAAAAGCCTGGGAAGATTTGATTGAATTTTTTTCTGTTTGGGTGAATGACTTTCCAAATGCTAAACTCTACTGTGTAGGAAACATAATAGGCGCGTTCGATGGTTATTTCGATTTTTTACGACGTAAAACAATTGCAACAGGTGTCGAGAATCGAGTTTTATTTTTGCAAGGCAAATCGGATGATGAGGTTTTAGAGTTACTATCAAAAGTTAGCGCGTTTGTTTCGATGAGTGAACATGAAGGTTTCTGTCTTCCAATTCTAGAAGCATTTGGAATGGGAATTCCTGTTTTTGCATATTCTGCAGGTGCAATTCCGCAAACCATGAATGGTGGCGGATTACTTTTTAATGAAAAGGATTACTATCGACTAAAAAAAGATATTAAATCAATCCTCACTAATCCAAAATTGAAACAATCACTAATTAAGTCTCAATCAGATGCACTTAATTTTTACAACGCCTTTCCCTGGGAAATTGAATTAGCAAAAAATTTAGAGGAAATTGGTAGATGAATATTCATCAATTTGCCGCAGGCTTTCAGTTAGGTGATGCAATCTCACAAGAAATGTTAGAACTTAAAAGACTTTTAGGTTTGCAGGGTTATAAGGGCACAATATTTGCAGAAAATGTATTCTCATTCGATAAAAAATATGCTAACAAAATTGGTTCAGCTAAAATTAAAAAAGATGATATTCTGATCTATCACCATTCGATTCATTCAGAAGTTCTCGAATTCATACTGAAATTTCCTAACAAAAAAATTCTTATCTATCACAATGTAACTCCTGAAGAATATTTTTTACCCTATGATTTAAAATTTTCATACTTACTTCGGATGGGTAGGGAGGATCTTAAGATCATCAATAAAAACTTTGATCATTTTTTCGCAGTTTCAAATTTTAACCTCCAAGAATTAAATGAAAATGGTTTCTTCAACCCAAAACTACTCCCCCTTCATCTAAACTTTTCAAAGTGGCACCATCTGCTACCAAAGCGGGTAAAGCCTACCCAAAACAAAATAAATCTCCTATTTGTTGGAAGAATTGCCCCGAACAAACGGCAAGATGATCTGATTCGATTTCTTCGTGTCTGGAAGGATAAATATGACATACCCATAAAGCTTCGAATGATAGGATTTTGTAATCCTAATCAAGAGTCATATTTGGATGAATTGAGTTTTATGATCCATCATCTTAACCTTTTAAATGAAGTAGAAATTCTCCCATACGTCAATGACTCACTTCTAACGCAATACTACTTAAACAGCGATTTTTTTGTATCCATGAGTGAACATGAAGGTTTTTGCGTTCCCCTAATGGAAGCAATGTTTTTTGGTCTCCCCGTTCTTGCGTATGCGGCTGGTGCTGTCGAAGAAACTTTGGACGGTTCAGGTTTACTATTTAAGGAGAAGAATTTTGAATTCCTATGTTCTGAATTGTATTCTATTGCTTTAGATCATAAAAAATTGGAGCAAATCTTAGATGGTCAATATGATCGTCTGGAGAGGTTTCGATCCAAATCAAATATTGAAAATCTTCTCGAAGCTATAAAATCTTAACGATGGCAAAGATACTGATTGTCACTTCTCGATTTTTGCCAAACTCGGCTGGTGGAGCTGAAAAATTAGCGTTTGATTATGCCGATATTCTATCCCAAAACCATGATATAACGATAGCTACAACTACGGCAAAAGATTACATATCTTGGAAAAACGAATTAAATTCTGGAGAGTCTTTCTATAAGAATATTAAAATTATTAGATTTAAGGTATTGAGAGAGAGAAATATAAAAAAAATGAATTCTGTGTTGGATTCATGTCTAAATAATCTAAATAATATTAAACCCCATCTAGAAGAAAAATTTATAATTGAACAAGGACCATATTGTCCTGATCTCATAGATTACATTGAATCAAACCAAAAAGAATTTAATTTGATTTTCCTTGTTGGCTATTTATATTACCCAATTGTTTTTTCTATCCCGTTGCTTAAGATACCATTCATCGTAGTCCCTACATTCCATGATGAACCAGTTTTAAATCTTCCTATTTTCAAAAGAACCTATTTGCCAAACTATTTTTATTGCTTTAATGCACCTGAAGAGCTAGATATTTACCGAAATAAATTTAGCAATCGAATCACAAACTATTCGGTGATAGGAACATATATTCCTCTGCCCGATATTAGTCATGTACGTTCTCAAATTCATAGTAATAACAATAGAATTGATATAGATGAAAGCTTTAAAATTTTAACGATCGGCAGAATTGAACCAGCAAAAGGATACCCTCGGTTATTATCCGAATTTACTGAATGGAAAGAAATTTCTAAATCAAATGAAATCAAATTAATTTGCTTAGGGTCAGCTTCCAATGTAGATATTAAAAAATATCAACATATACTTTTTCCAGGATTTGTTTCCGAAGAGGATAAATCAAATTTCTTAATTCAATCCAATTTATTAATTAATCCTTCTCCATTTGAAAGTTTCTCAATAGCTATAATGGAAGCATGGAGCTATGAAAAACCTGTTTTAGTAAATGCAATTTCAGAAGTGATGGTGGGGCATATAAATCGCTGTCAAGGAGGCTTGTATTATAGTGATAACATTAGCTTTTTTTTAATGCTAAATCATCTAATTCAAAATGATTCATTGCGAGAGCGATTGGGCAAAAATGGAAGACTTTACGTTGAGAAGAATTTTTCCAAAGAGATAGTAGCAAAAAAATTAAATATATTAGTTAATAAACTACTCGGTTGACTTGTTCTTGAAATTCGATTAACAAAAAATCATGTAGTATATTATTTGAAGCAAGTAAACTCGGAGCGAAAATATCAAAATTATTTCCATCCATGGTTGATAGTCTTCCACCAGCTTCTTGCACTATAAGTCCGCCGGCAGCCACGTCCCAAGGTTTTAATCCCATTTCATAATAGCCATCAAACTTACCTTCGGCGAGCCAACAAAGATCTAATGTAGCAGCTCCTGTTCTACGAATCCCTCTAGATTTTTGCAATATAGATTTGTAATATACAAGTAAAGCATCAAGGGACTGGTTTCGATCGTAAGGAAAACCGGTAACAAAAAGAGAGTCTTTCATGGTTTTCGTTTTTGAAACAAAGATCTGTTTTTTTTCACGATAAGCACCCTCCCCTCTTACGGCATGGTAGTATGTTTTTAACTCAGGAAAAAAAACCATCCCCATGATTGGTAAATTGTTCTCTGACTCAACAAGACCAAGTGAAATACCATAAAGCGGTAAACCATGCGCAAAATTGGTTGTTCCATCTACAGGGTCAACCACCCATTTGTATCCAGAATTGCCGAGTGTGGGTTCGATCGCACCGCCTTCTTCTGCCAAAATACCATCACCAGGAAAAAATGTTTGGATTTCCTTTTGAATTAACATTTCTGCACCTAAGTCTGCTTCGGTGACAAGATTGTATAAACCTTTTTCTTCAACAGAAAGATTTGCCTGAGAATGCTTTTCTATTAGAAAGCTCTCAACCGTTGGCAAAAAATTCAAAAAATGAATGTATCTTGACTTGATATCAGAATGCACTAGTAACCGCCAAATTCGATGTTCTTCTTCATAGCCGTGATTTCAACATCTAAATCGAGGGTTTCATCTGCTCGTAATTTTTGTCTGACCTGTTCCGAGGTTTTAATAACTTCGCTTAACAACTGCTTTAATTCATCTTTACGTTTTTGTTGGTCGGTTGCCGTATTATCGCGACTAACCTTATTGTATTGACTTAAAATTTTTGCAACAGTTTCCGGAAAATAATTTAAAAACTGTTTTGCTTTCTTTAAAGATGTAGGTTCTTCCGTTAGACGTATTCTCAGATCACTTAGAGAATGTACATACTCATTCCCTAAAGCTTGTAGATCTAAATCATTTATAATTTTGACTTCTTTTTCGGCAGCTGACCTTAAGTTATCTAATTTTTCCATCTGGGCTTTGAACTCGGCAAAGACTTCTTTATCGCCAATCTTTTTCTTCAGTTCATTCCAATTTTCTTTGGTTGTAGAATTAGAAAATAGAAGAGGAAAAAAACTAAATGGATAACTATGAGGTTTACCGATTGTAGTGCGAAAGATTCCTATCCCAAGTAATATTGCATGTAAAAAAGCCATAAAAACATACGAAAAAACCATAAGGACTCGGTCACTGGCAAATGTATTTCCAAAGCCAAAGAAACCAAATGTTAAGATGGCCTGTAAGTAAATTGCCTCTAATGACTGTTTTGCCGAGTAGGATGACTTTTTCCGAGAAAGCCATATGACAAATGGAAAAGTTATTGTTCCTAAATTTGTGAACAAAAACGGAAAAGGCATTAGAGCCAAAGGGTATGTTAATAGTGTGGATAGGTGAGCTCGCCTAGCCCATTTTTTTTCCTCGGCTTCTTGTTCTAAAACAGTATCTGTCATTTCTCTATTTGGATTCCAAAAGTTTTTGTTTTATATCGGATTCGAGTTTTACCAATTCTTTCTCAGCAGTCTTTCGTTTCATACGACCTTCTTCTTGTATTTTCAAAGTTTCGGTAATGGTATCAATGAGTTGTTGATTCACTTTTTTTAGAGTTTCAATTTCAACGATTCCCTTTTCAGATTCCTTTGCAATCTCCACAGTACCAGTTTTTAACATCTCGGCATTTTTTTGAATCAGGTCGTTTGTGGTTTTAGACACTTCCTTTTGAGCTTCGAGTGCTTTCTTTTGTCTAAAAAGACCAATTGCAATTACAATTTGATTTTTCCAAAGAGGAATCGTATTCAAAATGGAACTTTGGATTTTTTCTACGAGGACTTGATTTCCATTTTGAATGAGCCGAATCTGTGGCCCAGTTTGCAAAGCAAGGATTCGACTCAATTTTAGGTCGTGAACTTTTTTTTCAAATCGGTCCACCATTTGTACGAAATCTTGGTATGCTTGGGAGGACATTGTGTCCCCCTGTGCCTGAGCCTTTGCCAAAAGATCTGGTAGAGTTTTTTCTCGAAACTCTTGGATTTTTTTATCTCCTGCTGCAATATAAAGTTGAATTTCTTTGAAATATTCTAAATTTTTTTCATATAATGCCTGTAATAGAGTGATATCTTTTGTTAAATTCGTGCGAGCAGTATGAAGCTCTTCAATGATTTTTTCTATTTGAGCATGCAGGTCTTCATATTTCGCTAAAAACCTACGAGATGCATCGAAGATACTACCAATGATAGGAATTTTGGAAAGAGCACTTCCTTCGCTACCCACCCCACTGAGATTTAGATCCTTAATTTTAAAAAGTAGGTTATTTAGAAGTTCTCCAGCATAGCCTGAGTCCTTTGTTTTGATCTCCGCGAGGACTTTATCTGCAAATTCTGAGACCTTCGCCTGTGCCGCTGAACCGAACTGAATGACATCATTTGGATCTTTGAGCTGGATCTGCCCGACCATTTCATCTACCTTTTTTAGATCTTCAGGTGTAAGTTGCAATTCTGGGTCTGTCGTTTTTAGCTCTAATGATTCCATCCATTGATTCCTTTAGGTTTTTCCCAGAATGAAATCCTTACTGGCCTAAGAATCAAGCAGAAAATCGACTAAAACACCTGATGAATTTTTTTTCAAAATCTATTCTTTTTTTTGGATCAAAACGATAGTTTGGTGACAATACTCTCCAAATTGTTTGTTATTCGTAAGACCAAAGATGTGGAAAACTAAGTTGAAAGAAGAAGAAATTATTCCAACAATCCTACTCCCCCAAAATCTAACTATCGAATTGGATCAAATCGATATTGGAAGTCCCATTTCGAAAAACGAGATCGATTTAATTCTAAGCAATTTACGACGAAAAAAATTTGCTCACTATATAATGGTCAAGTTTCTATTTTTGACCGGTGCAACTCTTTCGGAACTAACAAATCTTCGGATTGCAAATGTGACCACAAATAAGTCCCGATGTCTCATTGTACCGAATGAAAAACTGAAACAAAGAGTCATTCATTTCGATGAAGGATTTGCAAAAGAACTGGATCGTTATATATTCAACTACCCCAAAAATGAGTTTTTGTTTCCAGGGAGAAATGGGAAATGTTCGTTACGTTCTTTGCAAAAAATTCTAAAGGAGGTTGGGAATTGGATCTCAAAAGAGATAAACGGAAACCAAATCCGAAATTTTATTGCTCACCACTTGTATCAAAGAGGCTTCCCGATATGGGAGATCCAGGAGTTTTTGGGACATAGATCTGCCTTAAGCACAAAAGAGCGAATTCAGACAGTTCTCCCGACAGTAGAATTTGATCCGTTGCGACTTTTTACCTCCCCCGAAAACAAAGCCGCTTAAAAATTTCTTGAAGCTTTCGTATAAATGAGGATTCTAGTCACCAAGTAGGCGCAATTTGGAAATTAAAACCAAAAAAATCGGAAAACACACCTTGGTCCACTTGAATGGGCGTTTGGATATCACTCATTCGGATGAGGTGGAGGCGAAACTTGCGGAAGATGTCCAGTCGGGTGACGGTGATATCATTATCAATCTTGAATTGATATCCTATATATCTTCCTCAGGGATTCGTATCTTTGTTGGAATGGTACGTGAGTTAGACAAACAAGGTCGCAAACTCAAACTCTGTTGCATCACTCCGCCTGTAAAAAAGGTTTTTGATGTAGTTGAGCTACTTGATCTCTTCGAAGTATTTGAAACCGAACAGGAAGCTACAGCCTCGCTTTCTAAATAACCTCAGCACTACTGTGATCGCCAAGATTGCATTTTGGTGTGTCACACTTCTCTTTTTTTTCCAAGTTTGGGTCAATCAAGGCTCATTGCCTGTGATTTGGCCTGATGAAGTTCTGTTTTTCTCTCCTGCCTATTCACTAGCAACCCGGAACATCATGGCAACGCAAGTTCTTGATGGTTTGATTCCAGGTATGGAGTCAAAAACTCTTTGGATGCCACCCAACTTTGTTCTTATATTAGGTTCTCTTCTTAAGGTTTTCCCAGACTCTCTTCTTGTGGGCAGGTATTTCAATATTTTCTGCTTTTTTTGTTCTGCACTTATTTTTATTAAAATTCTGGACTTTTATGATTTTAATCTCAAACAGAAGTTATGTGGGTTTGCTTTAATCGTTTGGGAACCACTTCTCTTCCGCTTCGGTGGAGCAGGAAGGATGGAGGGTCTAACAGCCTTGTTTTTTTTGTTCAGTTTGTATCTTGCTATTTCAAAGAGAGAAAATAAACTTTCGATTTTTTTTACCGGACTTTTTGTATCGATGTCATTTTTATCACATCCTATTGGTGGCTCGCTTGGTTTGGTTTCATTTTTATTTTTAATTTTGAATGAACCTAAGAAAATTAAGACAACTTTGTTGTTTGGAATGGGTGCTATTTTACCTATTATTTTTTGGATTGTTTACATTCACCCTGATTGGAATCTTTTTTTGATCCAATTTGGATCTCAACTCACCAGAAAAAGAACTTTATTTGAGTCTTTTACTTGGATCGACAAAGTTAAAGTATTTGCATATGGATTTACTTTCTCCAAGCTCAAACTTTCTCTCTTCATACTCCAATTGGGATTCATGAGTTATCTCTCAATTTCAGATTATAAAAAACTACGTAAATTATCATCTTCTCATGTTTTTTATTGGATTTGGATATCCGTAGTTTTTTTCTCTTTATACACATCTTCGGAGGGATGGTATGTAGTACATAGTCTGTTTCCGTTGACTTTTGGATTTGTATATCTCTACAAAAAATTACCAATTGGTAAATATCTGATGTTAGGTGCAATCAGTTTGACCTATTTTGGACTTATCTACAATCATTATATTCATTGGCAAAAATACGATACTGTAACAATTCAAAATGAACAGTTTTCCAAACTTAGTAATCTTTTAAAAAATTCAAAGTATATCTACATTCAGTCAATACCAGACCCTTATTTTTATTTGAGAAAAAAGCTTCCCAATTCTCGACTTTATGAGTTCATTCCTGGTGAACTAGAGATTCCTACTTTAGCCTATCAAAATACAATTCAGAGTATGGATGCTTTTATCTTTTATGACGAAAATCTGATGAACCAAACAATTAAATCTCACCTATCTTCAGGGAAAAATTGGAAACGGTTCCATTGGGAGATTCCTGTTGGCCGAGAGCACTGGATGAATTTCAAAACGACAGTGTTTATAAAAGATACTGTTCCGAAAAAATAGGTTTGTGAATTGAAATTTCGATCTAAATTAATCAAATTCGTCTTTCTATTGATTTTGATAAGTTCGCTAAATAACTGTTATTACTCAGATAATAAAGAAAATCCTAGTCTCGCCATTTTAGGAAGCTTGAATATGCAAAAACGAATCACAATTGTCGGCGATTCTCTATCTGAATGGTCGGATGGTTTTTACTTACGAACTAAACTGCCAAGCCAATTTGTCGTACGCGACCTATCGATCGCGGGATTTACTGTTTCAGATTGGTTAGGTCGTAAAAGCCAATTACACTCATCGGAGGCTGATCTATTTATCATCGAACTTGGGACAAACGACGCGATGGTAACAGGGAGTATTGGATTCCGTGAAAATTACCAAAGTCTGATGGATCATTTAACGATTCATACCAGTCCAAATTTAATTCTATGTAAACTTCCATTGACAAATATGATTTCCATCCAGCCAGTTATCTCAGCAAACAACCAAACTATTTCGGACTTAGCAAAACAATCACCGAAGTTTTCTGTTGTGGATCTACAAACAATCTTCGAAAACCAAACCATTCCACTCTATCCACTTTCAGATCCCATTCATCCGAACGAAACAGGATACCAATTGATCGGTGATGCTTTAGCAAAACAGATTTTTGGTTTAAATATTTAAATCAGCTAAAATTTTAAGACCTTTGAGAGTCATCATTGGATCAATCTCATCAAAAACTTGGTTATGCGAGGCATGAATCGTACTGACTAGACCTCCTGTTCCTACTACAACATAGTCTCCAGGTTGTTCCTCTTTGATAGCCCTTACAATTTCACGAAGTAGACCAACCCAGCCATAAAAAAAGCCAGCTTGAATGGATTCTACAGTCGAACCACCTAACACCTTTTTGGGTGATTCAAATACGATTGGAGGAAGCTGGGCTGTATTCCGTGTAAGTGCATCCATAGATATTTTCAGACCCGGGGCAATCACTCCACCAACGTATTCTGGCTTTTCATTGATTACACAAAAGGTTGTTGCAGTTCCCAAATCCACTAGGATTGCTTTTTTATTCCGATAGTTTTTTGCACAGTAAGCGGCATTCACAAGTCTGTCGGCACCAATTTCAAAGGGTCTAGGATAGCTGATTCCAAAATTGAGATTCATTTCGTAAGTAATTCTTTTCGGATTTACATCAAACCAATCTTCTAACATACGTTCAATGATGGGGTTTAAACTTGGAACTACTGAGGAGTAAATAGCCCTCTTAATCCTCTCAGAACGAACATTTTCTTGCGTTAAAAAACCCTTTAAAAATAGACCAAGTTCATCCGAAGTTCGATCTCGCCGGGTAACTGTTCTTTTATGGAAATCAGGTTCTTCACTACCTTCCTGAAAGATTCCGAATACGGTATTTGTATTTCCAACATCGATAACTAAGAGCAAAGGTTTTTCTGACATTTAAACGATCCGAAAATTTGGTGATGAATCCATTAATTCAATTTTTTCGCCTGACTCGGTCATAATTAAAAGGAATCCAAATTCATCAAACCCCAAAACTCTTCCGCGAACCATTTTTCCATTGAGTTCTGCCTCAACGACCTGATCCTTTAGATAGGAGTATGATTCTATCCAAACAAGCTCTTTTAAAATTTGACCTGGATCAAGAAGATGGATGACACTGGCATTCATTTCTTCGATAAGATGGAAGGCAAACTGTTCCAATCTACCCTCTTCCAAAGGACGATCTGACACAAAGGTTGCAATTTGTTCCAAATCTTTTGTTATATTCGTCCCATAAAAATTCAGTCCTATTCCGATAACAATGGAATACAAACCATGGACAAACTCAGATTCTATCAGAATTCCAGATACTTTTTTATCACCACGATAAATATCGTTTGGCCATTTGATGGTTGTATCCTCTAACCTATCAGGAAAGAAATGAAATATCGTTTTCAGTAATGCTCTTGCGGCAAATAAAGAAAATAAAGGCAAGGATAGATCATGAGCGGGGATTTGAATTTTCCCGGAAAAAATAAATGGCTCATCGCCTAAGGTTAGCCATACGTGATTACCTCGACCTTTCCCCGAAGTCTGTTCCTCGGATAAAACCCAAGCTCCATATGGTATCGACGGATTTTTGATCCAATCATTCGTTGAGGATGTTTGGGCAATTCTCTGGCCCAATTCAGACTTTAGCAATTTGTAAGGCATCTCAACTCAGTTTTCGTTTCGAATACAATTGACGAAAGAAAAAAATATGTAAGTTTGAAACTATGAAACAGTCGGAGAATACAATTTTGATCACTGGTTCCGGAATGGGAATCGGACTTTTGACAGCTGAACTTCTTGCTAAAGATGGAAATGATATCATCGGAGTGGATTTGGATTCGAATCTCATTAAAAAAACCAAAGAGGTCGTAGAAGCTTCTGGTCGGAAATTTTATGGGTTTGTTTGTGATATCTCGAATTCGCAAGATATTGAAAAATTAGTAAAAAATCTAAAAAAGCAAAAAATCAAATTCCAAATCTTGATCAATAATGCGGGCATTGCTCCTTCTGGATCTTTTATTGAGAAGGACTTTTTCGTTTGGGAAAAAACCATTCAAATTAATATTTTAGGTCTAGTCCAACTAACACACTCTCTATTGCCTTTTTTAATCTCAGAAAATAAATCCTCAATCATCAATCTCGCAAGTATTGCAGGTAAATTTGGCTCTGAAGGAACTGCGGTTTATTCTGCCACAAAACACGCTGTAGTTGGATTTTCGCAAGCACTACGTATGGAATTCTACGATACGAACCTAGCAGTTAGCTGGATTTGTCCAAGTATGGTCAAAACCCGAATGACTGAAGGTGTTAAACCCTCGATCTTCACGCCAATTATTGAACCCATTCAAGTCGTAAATGCTATCAGAAAGGCGATCCTGAATAATCCTGGGGAAGTTTTAGTTCCTGGATACCTTCGTTTTTCCGTTGTTCACCTTCCAGCGCTCTTCCCTAAATTTTCCCTATGGCTTGCGGTCAAAACAAAAGCCTCGAAAGGTTGGCTTTTAGCAAACAAGGGACTTGAGAAAAATATTCGGGTTTAAAGAGTAGTGAATATGCATATTTCGGAAGTCTTAAAGCAAAGAGAAATCTCAATCAGTTTTGAATTTTTCCCTCCCAAAAACGAGGAGGCATCTCTAGATCTCTTCCGAACCATCCAAGAACTTTCGGATCTCAATCCCGCTTACGTTAGCGTTACCTACGGTGCGGGTGGATCCACTCGAGACTTAACTCATGACCTTGTTGTTAAGTTGCAAGAGAAGACAGGTTTGACAATTGTAAGCCATTTAACGTGTGTTGGATCAACAAAGGACGAGATAAACAGCATCTTGAACAGATATAAAGCATCTGGAATTCATAATATTATGGCTCTCAGAGGTGATCCTCCAAAAGGGCAGAGCGAGTTTATAAAAACAGAAAATGGATTTGAATTTGCCGGTGAGCTTGTTTCTTTCATAAAAAAGGAATTTCCTGAAATGGGAGTTGGTGTTGCTGGATTTCCCGAAGGCCATCCATCTACGCCAAATCGCTTAAAAGAAATTGAGTATCTCAAATGGAAAGTTGATCAAGGTGCGGACTATATTTGTACGCAACTTTTTTTTAATAACGCAGACTTTTATGATTTTGTTGAAAGGTGTGAAATTGCAGGCATTAAAGTACCGATTATAGCTGGCATTATGCCTGTTACATCTCGCAAGGGTATGGCGCGGATGGCAGAGTTGGCCCTCGGGTCAAAATTTCCGGCCAAACTTCTAAAAGCATTATCCAGAGCGGAAGATGATGAATACGCAGAAAATGTAGGTATCCACTGGGCGACGGAACAGGTTCGAGATTTGCTCGATCATAAAATTGCGGGCATACACATGTATACACTAAACAAATCTAAGGCGACACGTAAAATTTATGATTCTTTAGGTATTCGAAATTTAAAGTCTATTCGCTGACTTTCTCCTTAGTTTGAAGTTGGTCTGAACGGAAAATCGATTGTTCTTTTTGAAATTGGGATCCGCTCCAATACCCTTCTAGCACCAAACTTTGTTTTGGATTTAGTAGTCGTGTGTAGCCAGAGAATTGATTGTCCTTCCAATCTCCAACAAAAAAACTGCCATCCGAAAAGGTATACTTTCCCGAGCCATTCCTTTTTCCATTTTGATATTTGCCCTCAAATCGGTCCCCATTCTGGTAGAAATATATCCCTTCGCCGTGTCTTAAATCATTTCGATAGAATCCCTCATATCGATCTCCATTTGCATAACGATAGATTCCAATTCCTTCCTTTAAATCATTATAAAAATGTCCTTCATACTGGTCACCGTTCGGATACTCAATTACCTGCCATCCATTCAAACAGGATTTAACTTCGCATGTATTTTCCGTTGATTTGCAAGAGACGGTGTTCAGAAAGATGAGTAAAAAAATCAAAACAGAGCGCATATCATAATCGTATTCTTTTGATTTTTCTCGTCATTTAATTATTTGGTCTGAATTCCTTTGGATAAAATCATACTGTTTTCTGGCCTATCTCCTTGATTCTCTTCAATTCCAGCTTTGATTCCAGAAACGAAAAAAAATGAAAGAAGGAAATGGAAAACTTCCATCCTTTCATTTTAGTGCTTTTTCAACTGCCGTGTCAGGGTAAACTTCTGAAATATTGGGATAAGCCTTCATCTTCTCTACAAAGTCCTCAAAATAAGGTCCAGCTGGTATCGAAAAGGTAACAAGCGTTCCATGTAAAATCTTTTTTAAACGGATTCCTTGCTCTAATTGAATTTTATCCAATTCGGGTTCTGATGGTTTCGATAAAAATCTGACTATGAGTGTTCCAGGAAAGACGACTAATGCATTTGTTTGATCAGGACTTATGGAATAAACTTCAGTGATTTTTGACTGAATATTTTTGTTCCTTTGGATCAAATTTTTATCAATATTCTTTGAATTGTGTAAAACCCAACCTGACTTGGTTTTCAAACTTTGTCCAGACTTTTGAAATGCAGAAGACTGACCTGGATCCACAAACTCCGCTAAAAAATTAGGATTATAGTAGAATGTTTTCGTTTCACCATCGACCACAAAACGAACACTTATTGGTGGCGTGAGAATGGGTTCTTTAGGTTTAGGTTCTGTACAAACGGAAAACACTAAACCAAAAATAAAAAAACTGATAGCTACTAGTTTTAGAGTAACGAATTTCATAATCTGTTTACCTTCCATAAAATCGAAGTCGCAGGTGGTTGATATTGCCAATATCCCCCGCACCATTATCAATGACTCGCACTGTCCAGGTGCCAGTTGGATTTTCTCCCAAATGTCTGGCAGAACCAAATCGAAAGATCTGGGAGGACCCAGTAAAATTTATAATCCCACTGCCATTCCCTGGACAAGGAGCTGATGTATTTAAGTTTGTAAAACAGAAATGATTTTCCGATAAAATACTCGCCGTTCCAAAAGGAGAAGTTAATGTTATGCGAAGCTCTGGAAAATAAGTGTGATTGGACCCAAATTCAAACTCTACGAATTCTATATTGGAAATCCCTGAACCAGCTCCAACCACAACGTTTGAAGTAACTCCGGTTACATTATTGTCAGGAATTGCAACATTCGGTGCGGTTGTATATGCAATCACCTTTTGAGGAACCGTAATCGGTGTGTGGCTTGCCGCTGATGTTAAAAGGGCATTTGCATCCATTGCACCAAATCCGTATTTATGGTTTGTGTTGAATCCTGCTCCATTTACTACCCAGTCTGAATCCAAAGGATCGTTTTTGCGAGCAGACTTAGCTACTATTTCCCGAACATCGCGCCAATTTAAGTTTGGATATCTTTCCAAAAGGAGGGCAATAGCACCTGCAGCCAGAGGTGTAGCGGAAGAAGTACCATTGAATCGTCGGGTATAGTTATTATTGCTCAGTTCTCCGCTCGTAGAACCAGAGTTAAATCCACGTGTACCGCTGGCATCTGTTGTAGTGATCGCTGTAGTGTAACTTGTTCCGTTATCGCCTTGGGTGTGAGCTACAGCCCAGAGATTGGCACCATTTTCCGAGTAGGCTGCTTTCCTACCATTTTGTCCGATCCCTCCGATCGCCATAACTCCATAGTAATTTGCCTGTCCATCGTAGTTGGAATTGTCGACAAGGCAATTCGGGTTACTAGGAACACATGCCGTTGCACCATTTCCCGCAGCCCATAAGTAAATCGTTCCAAGACCATTTCTTCCTGAACTTAAGCCGGAGACGATTCCATCTCTCCATAAGGAACTCGAAGGCCAAAGCCAACCAAAATTATCCGGAGCACCCCAACTATTATTCGAAATATGAATATCTGCCGATCTATGAGTCATTGCAGAAAACTCATCTGAGCCAGAGATTGTATTTTGCTCTAATATATTAATACCGACAAGTTTTGCGCAAGGAGCTGCTCCCCTACCGCCCGTTTGGTTGCTTCCGCGACCCGCAATTACTCCCCCAACAGCTGTTCCGTGAGCTGAATTTGAGAACATATGCCTAGGTGTGTTCGCATCTGTAATTAGATTGATACCTGAAATGTTTCGGGAAACATTGGCATTAAGATCTTCATGATCCGTATCCAATCCATCATCGACAACACTCACATTAACATTTCTTCCTGAAATTCCTGAGTTCCAAACAGATACAACTCTTGCATCTTCAGAGACTGTTCCGCCTTGCTGTCCTGAATTATTCAAATGCCACTGATCCGCATAAAGAGGATCCACACCATTGGGATCAAAAGTACACGCAGGATCGGAGAGTAATGACTGTAGTATTAGTAAAGTGAGAATGTCAGAAAATGGATCTTTTTTTTTCGGAGTACAGGAAATCTGTAAACTTAAGAATAAAATTCCAAACAAAAACGATATTAGTTTTTTTGAATGCAAACCCATTTCTGTTACTCCAAATTAATTTGATTCTAAATTGAACAAAAAAATCCTAAGCCTTCGCCTCTGCCATTCTCTTAGACCGATCTTCTTGGACCAATGCATCAACAAGTTCATCTAAATCGCCCTCCATTATGGCAGGCAAATTGTGACTTGTATACCCAATTCGATGGTCCGTACATCGACCTTGTGGAAAATTGTATGTCCGAATCCGTTCCGAACGATCCCCTGATCCAACTTGTGCTTTTTTAATAGCATCCGCGCTTTGTTTCGCGGCATCAGCCAACTGATCAATAATTTTTGCTCTCAGAACGCGCATTGCTTTCTCACGGTTTTTGATCTGCGAACGTTCTTCTTGGGAAGCGGAAACGATTCCTGTGGGAATATGTGTTATACGAACTGCGGAGTCCGTAGTATTTACGTGCTGACCACCTGAACCTGAGGAACGGTATACATCGATTCGAAGATCACTATCCTTTATCTCAATCTCTTTCTCTTCTGCTTCAGGTAAAACGGCAACTGTCACCGCAGAGGTATGGATCCTTCCACCTGATTCCGTTTCAGGAATCCTTTGAACTCGATGCGTTCCTGATTCAAACTTAAAAAAGTCATATGCTCGATCATCATCCAATGAAAATACGATTTCTTTAAATCCGCCGATTCCTGTTGGACTCATGTCCATAACTTCAACCTTTAAACCTTTTTTATCGGCAAACTTACTGTACATTCGAAATAGATCGGCACAAAAAAGACCTGACTCTTCTCCACCAGTTCCAGCACGAATTTCTACAATGATACTTTTTCCTGAATTTGGATCGGGAGGAAGCAGCATAATCTCTAATTCTTTGGATAGCTCTTCCAATCTCTTTTCACCGTCTTCCATCTCCGATTTTAACATATTGTGCATATCGGGATCTGATTCACTGGCTAACATGAGTTTTGCATCTTCGCAATCTTTTGTAATTTTTAAAAATTCAATTGCTTTACTGTAAACAGGTGTTAGTCGAGATCTTTCTTTGGATAGATTTTTTAGTACGTCAGATGAGGTCGCAGACCCGAGTTCATCTTCGATGCGAAGGTATTTTTCTTGAATTTTTTTCAATCTATCTATCATGTCTAAGGAAAGGTTATAGAATGCCCAAAATAGATAAACCAAAATCTAGACTGAATTCTGACGAAACAATGACCGATTCTGGCTTAAAATCACATTCTGGAAGCTTCCTAGAGGGTTTGATCGATCTATTTTCTGGCTTAGAAGAATACAGAAGTCCGTATGCTCCCACTGTCCAACCCCCTACTGAGGTAGTGGATCAATTGATTCAAAATGCTTCTTTCAAAACAGGCCTCGTAAGTGCTACTTGCTCTCTTCCTCCAGGTCCTTTGGGGATTCTAAGCATTCTTCCTGAGTTACTTTTCATTTACCGTATCCAAGGTCAACTTGTGAAAGACATCGCAGCAATCTACGGCAAAGAAGTACAAGTGACTCGAGAGCTTTTGCTTTATTGTATGTTTAAACATGGAGGGGCACAAGTTTTTAGAAAAATGATTGAAGAAACCTCTCTAAAAATTTTAATTCGCCCAACAACCGTTAGAACATTTCAAACCATTTTGGAAAGATTGGGACTGATCATTTCGAGGTCAATCCTTCGCAAACAATTTTCTCGTTGGATTCCGCTTGCGGGTGCTGTTTTTACAGGAACTTTCGCATACTATGATACAAAACGCGTGGGAAAGACCGCGATGGTTCTATTTTCAAAAGAAATTGAATCCTTAAATTATGAGTCGGATACCGATTCTCCTTTGGTGGCTGAGTGAATTTATTCAATTTCCACAAAGTCTTCTTAATCGTTCCTCTCAGTTTTATTCTATTCTGCCAATCCAAACACGACTCACTTGTCATAGAAATCGAAGATTTAATTTCCAAAGAAAAATATGAAAAGGCACTTGTTCTTTTACACGATCGATTGAGTAGTAACAAACCAACTGCAGAAGTTTTATCAAAGAATAGACCGAACCAACCTAGGCTATTGATGCCATCTGATGATAGAACAAAGATAATTTGGACAGAAAATAAAACTCTTTTCTTTCGTGATTTGATCAATGACAAATCCTTCCAAAGGGAGCTCAAATTACGACCAGATAGCATAATGTCTTCAGCTAACGGAGAATATGTGGCCATTCAGTATCCACTAAGACAATATGGTGGCTGTGCAGTGTTTGGATATTCAGCATCGGATTCCAATTTAGAACATGAGTCCTTGGTCCATATACCTTGTAAAACGGGAATGGGAATTACGAACCAAGGGGATGCCTTATTGTATTTTTTTGAAAACGATTTATTCTTAGAAAAAATCGGAAAACCAAACAAACCCGAAAAATTTATGTCCGGGGAACTATTTCCTACTCCTTTTCCAAAATTAAAAACTCATTTCCATATAGCTCCGATAGGAAATGAGTTTTTGGTATGGTCTGGAGTGGGTGGAGCGTATAATCTATTTTTCCTAAACATTGAACAAAAAAAAGTTTCTTTGGTTTCGAAGGACATTGTTCTTCCAAGATTCTACCCACATAACGGTAATTCCGGATATGTGGTAGGAGGAAAAATTGGTGATCTTTACCTTAAGGAAGTTAACTACCAATCGGGAAGAGTTCCTAGCATTTCAAAAGGTATTCCCATTGTAACAAGAGAAGCATACTCTTGGCGGCTTTCTGGAAAGGATGAATTTATTACGTTAAATCAAAATGATCCAAATCAACCGATGAAGTGGAAAGTACTCGGCAAAAAAGAACACATGCCATTTTTTATCGAACGGATGTGGGGGGTTTCGGGTGACCGGATCATCTATGAAAATAAAAAAGGTGAACTCGTATTAGATGACCTGATATTTTCGAAAGATGACTGGGATATGTACGAGTTTTATAAGAAAGTGAAGAAACTCAGTGACAACTAGAGTTTCTTGTGACTGAGAAGTTTTTTGAGTTGGTTTAGGCTGCTTGTTCTTTTTGTTTGCGCGAAGTGTAACTTTCGCAAACGATAAAACTGTCTTTTACACAATGAGACAATAATTTATCCATGTCTTGGTCTAACAGTCGGTCTTTGGAACTTGGGCAAACGGATAGTCCTTTTGCATACAAGGGACATTTAACATGGAATTCATTTTTTACCAAAGACTTCTCTGCCATAACTCTGAAACTATCTGTTCTCATGTAAGCTGTGTCAAACCGAATTTAATTTCCATATCCATTTCTAATGCAAAAAAAAAGGTAAACCTTATAAAAATTAAAAGTAGAGATTTAAGATAACGGGAGCATCGGTCGAGCTGGCTCTATCAAAATGAATAAAATCTCTCAAATTGAATGTTTTCCCATCGTAGCGTCTTTCAAACATGCTCCCATTTGAAAATACTTGCACTAAGTCTTGGGCCTTAGTTGTTTTTATAAACTTAGGAATACCGTCATTCTGCCAAATATTTGGATCATTCAAATTTTTATCACCAAACACCATATCTTCGTATGCGATTGCAGGTGATACGATTCCATCCAAGGGTCTTCCTTTCAATCGGTCATACAAATTTTCTACAAATACTTCTTGTCCAATAAATATAGCAACCTTCCAACCTGGAACAACCCACACTCGGTCTTGATTGGTATCGCCTGGCTCCAATATTTCCTTCTCTAAATCAGAAAGAGATGTTTTTTTCAACAGCGGGTCCATAACTTTCCCGTCAGCAGAAAAGGGAATGGATACGTTATAAAGTGGGCCATTCGGATCCAAAACAATGCTACCGCGAACCATTTTCGGATTTGGTAAAATGATAGAACCTCCAAGAATCGGAACCTTGTATTGTTTTGCTAATTCCGAAAAAGTTCGGATGTAAACATCCAACATACGTTCTGATTTTTGATAGAATAATTTCTTTAAATCGAATGAATCGCCTTTTTTTGATAAAGCTTTTGCAAGAGAATTTTGGCTCATAAAATTTTCTTTTTCATCAAGCAAAACAAGACCTGAGCCAATATGTTCAGGGAAGATAACAATAGTTTTTCTATCGTAAATATTTGCATTCTTTCCAGCTAACAAAAGTTCTTCGATTCTTTCCTTCCACCATTCTTCTTTTACGAAAAACTCTGGCGGAATAGTCGTATGAAATCCGACCAAATTTCCATATTTTCTATCGGTACCATTTGTTTGTATCTTAACTTCCGTCCACGGAACTTCCGGTTTCTGTATCGAATTATCAATTTCCTCCGAAATCTCAATCTTTGATTCCGGAAGTTTGAAATCTGGCATCGGAAAAGATTTATCATTCAAGACTTGCGCAGAAAAATAAGTTATGCCAAAACTGATTAGAAAAAGGGTGATCTTGTATGGTGGAACGTAAAGATTATGCATATTTTTTTAAATAGATTTGGACTGCTTCCAACATATACTCTGAAAATAAAGAACTCGGATTGTACGATTTTACATCTACCCATTCCATATTATCATGTTCATCAGAGAGTTTTAATTCACCTGATTTGAGTTCAGCCGCATATCCGATAATAATGCAGGGAAAATTACCATCATTCACTCGATGTTTGTAAATTAGGATTGGATCAGGTTGGATTCGGATGTTTACAGCATCCCCAAGCTCTTCAGAAATTTCTCTTTTGACACTTTCAATCCAGTCTCCGAAAAATTCATCATCATTCATTCTTCCACCAGGCAAATCACCGAGTCCAGATTTTCTATCCCTAAGGACGAGGAGCTCATTCCCCTTTCTTAAAAATAACTTTTGTGTAATCTGGAAGAAGCCATGTTTACTCATAATCTCTTTCCCCAAACATCTATTTGGTGATCTACAGCATACAAATCAGGGGGATATAAACTTTGTTTTTGAAAAAGTTCTACCATTCCAAGAGAAACGGAAGCAAGCTGTGAAATAATAGGGTCCATCGATTCGGTTGGCACACCAAAAAACAAAAAATTCACAGGACTTCCATCACTGATCAGGTAAACATCCTTTTTTATCATTTGATCTAAAGTTTCAAAACTGATCTTGGAACCAAGCTCCATTTGAGTTTGGGGATCTAAAATGCGATCAAAATGGATTGAGATAGGTTTGCCCTGGATAACGGGTGCTTCACTTGCATTGAGCTCCGATGTCAAAGATATGAAGTCGGAAAACTCAACCGTTTTTGTAGAGCCAGATGCTAAGTAGATAGATGATTGGGTGCCTGTCAAAATCCATTTCTCCCAATCCTTTCTTTTTAGGACTGAATCTCCTGTAACCCCTAAAATCAAATCGACTTGGTTGAATACTGCCGGCGGAACATCTGTAAAATTGGGAAAGATTGTCTGACCATTGGAAGAATTCTTCAGATCCACTTCGATGATAAGTTGATTGTCTTCATTTAAAAAACCATGCTTCAAATATGTAACAAGATAACTTCCAATATTTCCCGCTGAACCTAAAACCATTATCTTTCGTTTTGATAACACCTTACCCAATCCTTGTAAGGTGTTCTGGATGGCATTGAGGATTGACCTCGCCACTTCTTTCGATTCTTCTTTTGTTTTTTCGTTGGAGACCGCAATGGAAAATGCTGGAATTTTCAACGCTCCAAAACTTTCTTTTACTTTTTTAAGTCGGTCGTATCCATTCCTGGTGTGTTCTACGGATCCGATTAAGACCTTACTCAATACTTCTTCGAAAGATATATTCACATCAGAGAGAACGGTTGATGAGATTCCATACTCTTGAAGAACCGAGCCGAAGTCCCTATTTAAAAAACACATCTCATTTAAGACAGGAGCAACATATCCACCATCTTCAATTAGGAGAAGTTTTTCACCCTTCTTATAATGATTTACCAATTTGTTTAAAAATAAGTAGACAGCTAAAAATCTCATGGCATCGAAAAATCCATATTTTTTGCTTTCTAAAGTTTCTTTAAATTTTTGATGCTCTGAAAAATCACTATAGAGTGGTGATACACCATAATAAGGTTTGTTCTGTGAAGTTAATTTAAATTCAAGCCCAGCCATAAAAAAGAAGTCTGTTGGAATATCTAAAAGAATATCCAAATAAACCGGAGGAATATTCCCTCCGTATTTTACGAAAGCGACATCTAGTGTTTTGACTCCCAACCTTCTAAAACATTCAATCAAAGAGATTATTTCCGATGTTATGTGATGAATCAAAAAAATATGCACATTAGAAAAATCAAATTTATGATTCTCTTTTTTAGAGATAGCATCAAGTGCTGGCATACGCTTGATATAAAACGTAGAATCTCTGTGGATTCTCTTTTGGTTAAAACTAAAATTTAAAACTCTATCCAAGCGGGAAAGGTCGACATAAACATTTACCTTTCCCATCTTTGCGATTATTGTTGCTCCAGATTTAATTTTTGATGCAACATTGAAGTCTTCTAATAGCAAAAATAGTTTTTTGAGAATTCCCAAAGAAAAAGCAGTTTCCGAAGATAGTATTAAATTCCGATAGGATTCTTCCCAATAAAAGTTAATATTTGTTAACTTGCCTATGGGAGTTTTCTCGATCTGGGAAAATACTCTACTGAAATGACTATTTTCTTCTTCAAAAAAAGTCTCACCCTTTTGCGCCGCATTGATAATTCCATTACAAAGAGACTCGCTGATCTTGGAAGAGCCTGCAATGTAAGTTCGAGTCTTGTGTTCTTGAACTAACTCATGCGGTATATTTTTTAAATTCAAACTGCCATTTTTTGAATCAATCGTAACTCTAAGGAAAAAATCACCGATCTGAGATGGACTTTGAACTCTTTCTAAAAGTATAAAGTAGCCATCCGAGTGGAACGTACGTTTTTCAAACGAAAAGAGGAGTGCGACTGACGGAAGTAAATTCGGATCTTCACCATAAAATTCAGGATGAATTTTTTTGGCCAATGTTTGCTGCTGGAAGGAACCAAATACGGAACGGAGATCTTCTTCAAATTGCTCTCGATACAAAACCCAATCTTTGAGCATTCCGGCTCTAGCATACACCTGAATGTATTGAATATGCATATCGACCAATTCATGATTGATCGACGGATTGATTTTGTGTAGGTAAGACAGATCTCCGGGCAAGGATTGTAGTTGGTTTCCGATTTCTTCACCGATAGTACGTGAAAGAATGGAAAGTCCAAAAAATATCCGGAGATTCGAAAGATCTATCTCCCATAAATCATCTGACCGAAGGAAGAGGACAGGCCCGAGTGAAGTAATTACTTCTTTCGAGTTCATTGCACGGAACCCGATTCTAAGAAATCAATGACAACTTTCACAGAACTTGGCTCTTTTGCTTTCGCATAGGCATCCGTTAATTGTGAAGCTGGAAAACGATGAGAAATCAGATGATTTTCTAAGTTAGATGTAATCTCTGGATTCTCCTTTAAAAGTTGGATACCCAAATGAAAATCACCACACCGAGAGGAGTGAATCTCTTTTCCTTTTTTGAAAAAACCTAATACGATTTTTGCCTCAATTGGCCAAAGGTCTTCCTTTTGCGTATCTACTAAAATGGCACTCCTCGGACGGACAAGTGCATTCTCATGAGAAGGGTTCGGTCGTATGGCGAGGCCAATCTCATCGGGTGATCCTACGATTACAACATCGAAACGAGGGACCTTACCTTTGAATTCTGGACCTTCTAGAATGGATTGTGCTTGGTTAGTGTTTCCAGAAAAAACTGTAAAGTCTTTCGGGATCTTATGTATCCAGTTATCTTTAACGGAATCAAATAAAAATACGGTTTTATTTTTTCTATCTTCCGATTTCCAATGAAATCCTAAAGCATCTTTAGTTGCTGGAAGTAGTGAAAGTTCATCTACAACAAGCTCTGTAAGATGTGGAATTCCTCCCATCACCTGCCCATTGGTGGTTTTTAAGTGTAACTCTCGTTTAGCGAATTTTAATGCTGATTCAAAACCACTGGGTGTAGATGTAGTATCATAAAGAATATCGTATTTATTTTCCAAACTTGCAGGATCTGTGGATCGAAGATCTACTACTTCGTCTGCGCCCATATCTTTTGCAAGGTCAACCAAATGATCGTGCCGCGTAATAGCTATTATGCGAAAATTTAAAGAATTTGACTTTCGATAAGAAGAAAGGGCGGCGAGAATCAAACTCCCAAGTCTACGTGGACCAAGCACTGCTACGGTGTCTCCTGATTTTGGCGGAGATGCAATGATAGCCTGTAAAGCAGCAGAAAAAGGCTCCATCAAAACAGCAGCCTTAGATGAAAGGCCAGTCACTTCAATGGCAGCATGTATAGGCGCAAGGAGATAAGGACCAAATCCACCAGGCAATCTGTCTATTCCCAAAACCTTCCGTTCAGGAGAGTGCGTGGGAATGCCTTCCAAACAAAAACTATCTAGATCTTTCGCACCCCTTGCCGCGAAAGTATCGTTTATCTCTACAACATACTGTTTATTTGCCCTATTCCCTAATCCTTTCGCTAACACTTCATGTCCAATGATCTGTGGAAGTGGGAAAGGAAGAAACCTTCGATCAATATCCGTGGAACACACTCCACAGGAAGTAGTCTGCAAAGGGATATAACCAGCTCCCAATTCCAAATAGGTTTCGCCATTGCGAATGATTTTCCAACCCGTATGTTCATCACCAATGTATTCATACTCTGCTGGAACAAACTGATCTTCAGAGGTATAATCCAAAGCTTGGAATTTTAAGTTCATTACCTATTGTTGATAAAAAACAGAAGAATGACCGTCAAGGTGAAAAAGGTAAAGTTGACAAGAAACCCTTGGTGGATCTCCTTTCTTTCTTTTTGGCTGAGGAGATAACCTGTGAGAAATACGGAAAAAAAACCACCAAGATGTGCCCAATGTGCAATTTGATCCCTGGCAAAAAGATTGCTGGTGTCTGAATAGACCATCATCCAACCAAAAAGAAAGACGGGAAATGGAATCGTTTTATTTTTTGAAATAGGGAATCGAAAGGGTGAGAGTAAAGTCGCCGCAGACGCCAGACCTGATATGGCACCACTCGCACCAACGACGGGAGTCTGATCACCAAGCAAAAAACCTCTTACAAAAGAATCACCTAAGACTGATATAATGCCAGCCATAAAGTAAAAAAGCAACCAACGAGATTTTCCAACTCGGTTTTCCACAACTCGACCTAGTAACAATAAAAAGAAAAGGTTGGAGAGAAGATGGGCAAACGATCCATGAAAAAACGTCGACAGGATCCAATTCAAAGGCTCAAATTCGCCTGGTGTTGCTAAAAAATAAATTGAGATGTATTCAGGAAAAAAAATCCCAACAAAAGGGTAAAGCAAAAACATAAAGGATGCAAAACTAGCCGTGAGCGGGAACTCCCAAATAAAACTTCGCATAACTATTTAAATGTCGGTATCTTTGCTTCTTCTGGATTTCTGACGTAGGCCAGATCAAAATTTGGAATACCCGTAGACAATTCATGTAAATCCGGTTTTTGCCAGATTTGTTGGTAAAAATCCAAAGCACCATACGAATCAAAATGACTATCATAGAGCATCCTTAAGTATTTCTCCTGATCCGTTTTAATTATTCTTTTGACTTCATTTACTAGTCCAATAAAACTTCTTTGTTCTTTATCGAATTCATCAGTTCCTTCATGAAGCAGTCCCAAAAGCACAATGTATTTTTCCGCCTGTTTGAGAGACTTCAATGAATACGAAAGCTCTTGAAGTTTCATTAGATACAAATAAGGTCGAATGTTTTTTCCTATGATATATTTTTGTTTTGCGACTGCTATTTCTCTATAACCCAAACGTAAATAGAGTTTAGTTTCCGTTTTTTCCTTTCCGTTTGCAACTCTAGCAAGACGACCTAATTCTGTTTCTAATTCTTCAATTTCATCTTCAAGAACATTATTGTACAAATAAATCAGAAGACCTTGAGTTCGCCTGAGCTCTGAATACGACCGCCCTAAATCCATTTGTAGATGCAGGATTTCTGCCTCGATATGGTGTTGCACACATCGTTTATAGAATTGTTTTTGGATTTCTGTTCCCCGATTGCTAATAGTAGAGTTCATGATTCTCAAGAACTCATAATTATCCTTCAACCCATAACTAACTCGAATTAGCTGAGTAGCCTTGGAACTAGATTGGTCCGATGACATATCTCCAAAGGCTGTAAATAGAAGGATGGTAGTGACAAAAAGTCGATTCATCTATGAACCTATTTTCGGTCTTATCTGAAAAACCTTAGCATGATAAAAAAGAAAAGACAAGTTCGTCTCATATTTTAGAATTATGTCTAGAGAGTCAGCCGTGCCAAAATGTAATCCACTCCCGTCCTCCCCCTCGGAGGCTATCGACACTCTCAAATCAGAAACGGAACAGCCAATTTGGGAAACTAGACTGTTAGATTTGATGAAACTTGCAGCGGGAAACGACAAAAACACTTGGACCCTAATCTACCAAGTCATGCGAGAGGCAGACACGGGTCGTTTGAGTTGGGGCTACCACCGGGTTCTTTTATCTGGTTTTGTCTATCTCCTATCGTATGTTGGAGATAGCAAAAGCTACCGAGTTCTAATCAACTATGTCAAGTCCCTCGATAGACCCATTCCGATTGGAGCAATGGAATTGATCTCCGATCTATTACCGACTTTTCCGGAACTAGATATTAAGGAGCTATTTTCAATTGTAAACCTGACAGACGAACTCAAATCCGCATTTGGAGTTATGGCTTTAACGAAACTTTGTTTTGAAAATCGCCTAACAGATGATGAGAAGTCCCTTCTTAAAGAACTGTTACTTTCTTATAAAAATAATAAATACTATCTCGTAGATACAATTGAATCCACTTTAGAATTATTGAATGAAGGCAGAGAGACAAGTATTATTGGCGAACTGGATGGTATTTTGGAATGAAAGCTGCAATTTTACCCGTAGGCAAACGCGCCCTTGAAGTAGTTGAACTGGATCTTCCTCCAACTCCACCCAAGTCTGTCAAGATAAAGGTGAAGGCATGTGGTATTTGTGGATCCGATATCCACTTGGTGCTCCATGGGAAAATGAAAGCTACCTACTCACCTTGTGTACCTGGCCATGAGACATCAGGTGTTATCACTGAAATAGGTGAAGAGGTAACTAAGTTTAAAGTTGGTGATCGAGTCGTTGTTAGTGCAGGAACTTCTTGTGGAAAATGCAAACATTGTTTGTCGGGAAAAGAAAATCTTTGTGAAGAAATTGGAGTCTTAGGTTTCAATCAGCGCGGAGGATTTGCAGAATACTTATTAATTGAAGAAAGATATTTGAATTCTTTACCAGATTCCATTCCCTTTGCTGAAGGTGCTATCCTTGCAGATGCTGTTTCCACTCCTTACCATGCGATCAAATACCAAGGTGATCTGAAGCCAGGTGAAGTTGTAGCAATCATAGGTTGTGGCGGACTTGGTATTCATGCAATTGCAATCGCAAAGGCACTCGGTGCTGGCAAAATTATTGCGATCGATATCGATGAAGGTTCTTTAGAAAATGCCAAGATGTATGGGGCCGAAGAAGTTATCCTCGTAGAAAAAAATATGAATGTTGGTAAGACATTAAAGGAGAAATTCGGAGGAATTGACCTTCTTTGTGATTTTTCTGGTTTTATGCCCAATGTAGAAAATTCTGTAAGAGCAATGAACCGTGGCGGTAGGATTGTTCTCGTAGGAATTGGTAGATTGAAGCTTGAAATTCCAATGCCCTTTTTTTTGATCGAAAGACAGATTCGCATAACAGGATCTTATGGTTCCGACAGAAGAGCTATTCCTGAACTTATCGATTTGGTGACGTCAAATAAACTAAACCTAGAGAAATCGATTACAGGTATCCATAAATTAGAAGATACAAACGAATACCTGCATGCCTTAGAAGAAAAAAAAGGAAATCCCATTCGATTTATTATCAATCCGGAGCTATAGATTCCTTCGACTAATTTCAAAAACTAAATTAGACATGGTATTTTATTCTGAGTGCTCAGATGATTTCGATAAGAAGGTAACTCAAATCATCCATCTGAAATTTCCAACCATTGGAAAATCGGTAAAAGGAATCTTGTAGAATACTAGATAGAGATTGAATATTTTGAAATCGATTCTCCCAAAGAATCTTTTTCAATCGATCTTCACCAAACATTTCTTCGCTTTCATTCAATAGCTCCAAAATTCCATCTGTATACATGAGAATACGATCTCCAGGAAACACTGCAATTGTTTGCTCAGAAAACTCAGTTTCAACAAATAGCCCCAAAGGTTTTCCTTTTGTATTGAATTTTAGGACTTCGGATTCCAATGGTCGAATCAGAAAAAAACCTGGATGTCCCGCATTGCTAAATGAAAGTTCATTAGATTCGGTATCTATAAAAATATAGGATGCTGTGATAAATAAATTCTTGGTTTTTCCCACCAAATGCCGGTTCATCAACTGAAAGACTCGAGACGGAAATTGTAGATATGCGTTAGCGCCGGCAAATGCCATTTTGGACATAGCTGCAACTAATGCTGATGAAATACCATGACCCGAAACGTCTGTCATCAAAAGAGCCCAGTTACCTAAGGTGTCTTTTGTGTGATCAAAATAATCGCCACCAACGGATTCTAAGGTTTGCGAAAATCCAATCACTCGTATCTTCTCATCTTCTTTGAATTTAGTTGAAAGTAAAGAGGACTGAAGTGCCTTTGCCAGGGTTAAATCCTTATCAATCACAATAAGTCGCTCTAATTCTTTGTTCTTCTCACTTAGCTCCAGATTTACTTTGTTGATATAAGTTAAAATTTTTGAATAATGTCTGAAGACAAAAATTGCAAAAAGTCCAATCATTGTCCAAAAACCAACGCTTAAAATTCTAATCTTATATGGTAAAATTTCTTGGTCGACCATTGTATCATGTGTTCCAGCTAGAACCAAACAAAAAATACCTATAGTTACCAATCTAAGTTGTCTTTCTCCTCTAAACAGAACGTAGATGGATGATAATATGGTTATTCCAGCTTCCAATATCAATAGCCAATTATAATCATATTCACTATTCAAAAAGGAAATTTCGGTTTCCATATTTTTAATAATAGAAATAACAAAAATCAACAAATGAGTTACGCTGAGTATTCTAAATAAACTTTTAAAAAATGGAGGAAAAATTTGATTCAAAAACAAAAGAATAAAAAAAGGAAACAATGCGAAATTTATATAAAGCAAAGGAATTAAAATATATGAATATTCTTTTAAAGAAAATCCTACAAATCCATTTAAACCTTGAATAAATGATGCTGACACTAGAAGGATAGCGAAGTATAAAAAAATCTTTTCGCGTTTTCGTAGAAGGTAAAAACCCGAGAAAATAAAACTTAAAACCAATAAAACGGGCGCTAAGAATGTTTCTGCAAAGTTGTCAGTGAAAAGTTGGATCAAAGCATCGCTATGATCTTTGATTTCTACTTTTCGATCCATTCCAACAAAACCTTTGTAATGCGAAAAAAAACGAATGTAAATTTCGGAATTTGAAGATTTTAAGGAGATAATGTGTGGGAATATATAGTCTGATTGATAAAAATCATAAATCTTTTCACCATTCTGATAAACTTCAAATTCTTCCAAAGCAATTTCAGTGTAGAGAACGGGACTGCGAAGCTTCTCCGCAACGGTGGGTTTAAATCTTACCCAGAGAGCTTTTCCTTCGTTCCTCGCAAAACCTAAAGTTTTTAATTCAAAAGTCTGCCATTCTTCCGCGGGAATGGATTTTATTTTTTCAAAATCGATAACTTCATTTTTATCAACAAAAAGGTAACTACGATTCAAATCAAAAACAGATTCGGACCAATTGTTGGGAGAAATTTGAATGGATTCGTTTGAGCAGGAAAAGAAGAAGAGAAAAATAAAGAGTATAGAACAAGGCGGAAAAATGGATTTGGATAGGCTTCTTCCTATTTTCATTTCGGTATAAGGTTTGACTTCTTTCAAATTGGGTTCCCAATGGGAGAGCAGGAACAATATAAATGAATCGATTCCGATTCCTATTCTTTTTTTCATTTTTTACAATTAGTATTTTGTCTCATCGCGGCGTTTTTGCTCAAGATAACAAAACCCCAAAAGAGGTGTTTGTGGAAGACAAATTAGAATGTTACTCCATACCCACTGAAATTGACGGACTGGAATACAATAAATCCATTAAGTGCATCTCTAAAGATTCCATTTGCTACATCATTCAAGGTTTTGCAATGAGCTGCATACCGAGATCTGGGAATTACCCAGCAGATCTTCCAAACCTCAATCCAAAACCGAACCCACAATGAGGATTTTTTATGAAAATTAAGACAGCAATTACTGAAAAGTTAAATATTGATTTACCTATTATTGCGGCACCCATGTTTTTAGTCTCTTACCCAGAGTTAGTCGTTGCCGTTTCGGAGGCAGGTGGAATTGGCTGTTTTCCTTCCTTAAACTACCGAACTCCTGAACAGTTAAGAGAAGGGCTCAAAGAAATCCGATCCAAAACAAAAAAGCCCATAGGTGTTAACTTAATTCTCCACAAAGAACACAATCCAAATTGGGCAAAACAGTTTGAGATAGTTATGGAGATGAAAGTCGAATTAATCATAACTAGCCTAGGTACTCCTCGTACCATCGCGAAAGAAATCAAAGCAAACGGGTCTACCCTTTTTTGTGATGTCACAACTTTGAAACATGCACAGCTTGTTGCAAAATCAGGAGCAGATGCCTTAATTGCCGTATCACAAGGCGCAGGTGGTCACGCGGGTAATATCAATCCATTTGCTTTGATCCCCTATCTAAAAAAAGAAGTGGGACTTCCAGTGATTGCCGCAGGTGCCATTTCTTCTGGATCGCAAATGGCCGCGGCCCTTGCACTCGGTGCCGATGCAGTGTATATAGGAACAAAATTTATTGCAACTCCTGAATCCAGGGCCCAAAATGAATACAAACAAATGTTAATTGACTCATCTCCAGACGAAATCATCTATACTGAAAAAATTTCAGGAATTCCTGCCAATTGGCTCTCCAAATCTGTTCAAAGGTCTCCAGAAATTTTGGAAGATGGACCTAAAAAAATTGCAGCTGGTCATGCAGGTGGCGAACACGCGGTCGAACAGGAGTACAAACGATGGAGAGACATCTGGTCTGCGGGTCAGGGTGTTGCACAGATAGAAGAAGTTAAACCTGCAGGCGAGATTGTAAAACAAATTGCAGAAGAATACCTACAGACTTTGAAAGGTTTACCAAAGCTGAGCTAAATCTAAACATTTTCAATTGTGGTGAAACTCTAATTCTGTTTTGATTTTAGAATGGCATCGATCATACCCTTCGAATCTAAATAATCATTGGATTTATAAACAAAGCGGCCATCGGAGCTTAATACCAAAAAGAAGGGAAGGCCTATTTTTAGTTCTATGTATGTTGGATTTTCCTGAAAGGTTTCAAAAATTGGATCGGTATCATATACCTTCCAAAGGATCGCCTGGTCTTTGAGAGTTACATTCAATCGAGAATCTTTTTGTGTAAGTTTTTGAAACTCTTTGCAATTGGTGCACCAATCCGCATAAAAATCTACAAAAACAGGTAACCCAGACTGTTTTGCCATCCGCCAAACATCCGCTTCGTTGCGATACCATATTAGGTTACCATGTATCTCCTTTTCAAAATTTGAAATACTCTCCAAAGATTCAGATTTTGCTGAATTTCGTTTGTTTTCCGAATTTAGATGTAACAAAAATAATGCGAATAGAAAAAACAGAGTTGTATTGAGTAGTGCCGACTTGATTCTTTGGTGGGGATAGTTCTCTGAATTGGTTTTTAAATAGAATAAATATAACACAAAACACCAAAGAAAAAAATACAAAATAGAAAAAGCGCTGTCGATACCCCAGATATTTGTAGCTTTCTCCAAGTAGGAAAACGAAAAGTATAAAATAAGCAAAGACAAAAAAAATTGGATGATCTTCATCCATTTGCCTGACTTCGGTAAAGCGAAACCAAACACTCCAATCAGAAGGAATGGTAAACCCAATCCCAATCCAAAAAAGAACATTTTTATGGATGAGCTAAGTATGGAAATAATTTGAATACCTTCTGCTTGATTAGAAATCAGCTGGACAATGACGGTTACAACGACTGGTCCAACACAAGGCGAGGACAATAGTCCTGCTCCTACGCCTAATAAAAAACTATTCGTATAACTCGATTTTGATGAAGAAAATTGATTTCCCGAAAATAAGGGAATAATAAGCAGTTCCGCTGAAGTTAAAGCGAGTATAAACAATAGATAGGAAAAGAATAAATTTGTTTCAGGATACCTTAAAAATGTATTAAACGCACCGCCAGTAAAACCTGCAACCAAACCAAATCCAAAATACGTCGAAGAGAGTCCCATATAGTATACGAGCGGGTGGCTCCACTTTTTTTGAGAAGATTGATCTGTTCTTTTGCTTAATATGCCTGCAGTAATTGGATAGAGAGGATATACACAAGGAAGGAGGCTTGCCAAAAATCCCCCAACAAACAAAAAGATTAGAGATACAAACCCCAATCCACCACCTAATATCTGCTGTTCGATAAAAAACTGAAGTTCCGAAAACATAAAGAGTTAAAACACTGTAGTCGCTTTGAATATCAAATTTCGATCCAAACGCCCATATACAGAAATGGGATTTTGAGTCGGCGATTGGATTTCTGCTTCGTACTGAACACGATTTCTGACTTCCCCAAAACTGTCTACATACCATTTGTTTGGTTCACCTCTTCTATCATAAGAACGGGTTTCGCTGTAGCCAATCGCGAGCCTTGTATCACCAATAGCGAACCATTCTCCAAAAACCTGCCTTTGGACATAGTACGACTTGTCAGAATATATATCCGTAAACCTCGGATCCTTAAATCGAACCCATGGTTCCTGTTCCGTAGTTTCTGTTGCTCTGACACCTGGTGTTGGACCGCCTGTTCCCACTTCTCCACGAAAGACTAGTCGCAAGGTTTTGTTCCCTAGTCCCAACCAAAGATAGCCACCACGCCCTATTCTTTCAGGAATTTTTTCAGCAAATGCAAACGGTTGGTTCAGATCCCGAATTTCACCACCCAGTTGTTTCTTAGCAAGGCCACCGATTCCAAAATTGACATATTCGCGGTATATAACATTCGCTTCAAGAGCCCAAACATTTTCCATGGAAAGGGAAAGAGATCCTTTTTTACGAGTGTTTGGATCGCTGTCACTTGGGAGGCAATTGGTCTTTCCTTCTCGACATTCATCTCCGGCGTTCCCAAATGCATTGGCCCTCCGGCCGAGAAGGTGGAGTCCTGTTTTAAAAGAATCAGTCCATTTTTCTTCCCAACTGAGTTTGACAATCCCATCAAAACCAGTTCCAGATACATTTTGTACGCTACGATAACCTTCTCCATTTACGGTTGCTAGCTGAAGCGAAAGGGATTTCCAGCTCCCAACGTAATTTAAACCAAGGTCAACAGGGTCTTTTGCAAAACCTAAGGACTCAAGTGGACTTCTGTCGATATATCGCCAGTCATAATACCCCGACCAAACAGAAAACATATGAGGAAGTTCAAACATTCCAAATTGAAGCGTGTGTTTTGTGGAACTTAGGTTCCAAGTTTTAGATACATTCGCTCTTCGGATCGCAAATAGATAGGGGTTGGACCTATTTCCCCCATCTGTACTTGTATTTTGGCTGATTGCATCTCCACGGAGTATCTCTCCCCAGAATTCAACTTTGACTCCTGTTTCTTGCCATTCTTTGGAAACAAAGAACAAGGTCCAAGGAAGAGAAAATCCTGACCTGTCAGAAGGAGATAGATCTGTTGTTCCAGATGCTTTGTCCCGAATGCGGTAGCTAAAGGTCGGAGTGACGATAGCACCCAACTTCAACCCGTAGTATCCGTCTGGTTCCTCTTTTTTAGTTGTAACGACTTCTTCGCTAAACAGAGTTGATGCGAAGCAGAATAAGTAACAAAAAAGAAATCGTTTAGTCACTACTTTCCATACTTCTCATCAGGTAAAAAACCATCCGAAGTCCAACCAATCGGTTTATGACAAGGTAGGCAACGTGAAAGCATCGGCATGGATTTGATTCTTTCTTTCATTAAAATTGTCGAACCTTCTTTGGTTATCAAATCTTTGTATTCATTTTTTTCTAGATCTGATGCACCTTTTGCGAGAGCTCCACCAGTTCCTTTTGTAAAGTCCGTGCCATTGATATTGACCTTCCCTTCACATACACAAGTATAACCTTTCTTTTCTTTTTCTTCGTAGAACACACCAAATGCGGTTCCGCGAACACCGGCTGTAGTCGTAGGATTACTTACTTGAAAACGACCTGCTTGGAATCCTTTCACTCGGAACCAAGAAGCCCCAGATTCCACATGAATGTTCGCTATTTTTTTCTTAGCATCCCATTCTTTTAGTGTAAAGTCTGTGTTCGGTTGGAGGCGGAACTCGGACTCTTGGAAGGTAAAATCTACTTTGGAGCCATTCCCCGTTTTGATTCGATCGCCAGGACGAATGGGATCATTTACTTTTAATGCTTTCCAGAGTTTTTGCGAGTCGGAGCTGGAAAGAATGTTTACCTTTCCTTTTACAAAACTGGCAACCGCGTACTCATTCGCGTACAAATTACCAAAAAGAAAGGCAAGGATGAGTGGATAGAATTTGAATTTGAGTTTGAGTTTCATATTCTATCTAACAATCAAATTGAGAATTATTATCAACAAATTTATACTCAGTTCGGAGGAAAACGGATCATAAGTCACGTTTTCCACTACATTTACCAAGGGATTGTAAAACCCATCTCCTTTAATTTATCTTCCAGTTCCGCGCGTTCGCGGCTTTTTTTCTCCGTGGAACCATTTTCATCTAACAAACCCAATTCGATTGCCTTTTTTTTGGCAGCCTCTTTTCCGTCGGTGTTCAAGATTCGAATGATTTCTTTGTCATATTGGTTGAGCTGAATGGAATGGACACGATAGTCCAGGAATGCTTCCCAAGTATAAGGAACCCATTTTTTTACGATTTCTTCTCCGATTGCTTTCGCAAACAGCCGGATTTCTAATTGCGCGTGATCATCCATTCGAAGAGCTAAAAAATGCAATAGATTGTGAAGATCAACCTTCCAATAAGCCTCTGTATATGTTGCAAGCGGAAGGTCTTTTCTAGCCTGTTCTCTTGCTACACCCAAATCCAACCGTTCTTGGTAGATTTCACCCGCTAAGGATTGTAGTTCCGTTTCCCTTTTTGTTAGGTGGTCTCCTTTGGATTTTTCTAGAAACCCATCACTACCTTGTTTGTTACCCAAGGACTGAACTCTCCATTCTCCCGGAAGAGTCGTTTGGGCTGAATCGATCGCTACGGAGTAACGCGTAGAGTATTCATTGACATTTGCCATCCTATGTCGGATCCACTGCCTCCAAGTATCCATAGGAACACGTACGTGTAGTTTCAATTCACACATTTCAAATGGTGTACTGTGTCGGTGGCGCATTAGGTAACGGATCAGACCACGATCTTCATTTACTTTTTTTGTACCTTTTCCATACGAAACGCGTGCTGCTTGTACAATGGATTCGTCGCCACCCATATAATCTACCAGCCTGACAAAGCCATCGTTTAAAATTGGGAAGGGTTTTCCTAAAATGGAGTCTAATTCAGGCACAGATACTCTAGAGATGGATTCGAAATCAGATTGTTGCATATTTGCTTTATTTTTTAGTTCTCAGGCATCTGAAAAGTCGAAAAATCAGTAAAAGAAGAACTTAGAGAAAGGAAGCTCAATGGCGATTGAAGAAACTTCATTTTGGGAAGATCGGCTGATCAAAAACTACTCTCGGGACACAAACAAAAGCCTGATGGTGAGTCCGGAACGAATCTTTGTTTTCCCCGTACCAAAACCAACATTTTCATTTATTGAAAGCATCTGGCAATCTTTCACGAATAAGATGGTTTCTCTAGTCGACTTTGATGATGAGCCTATCTTTAGCTTCTCGATATTCGAGGTCATCGACAAGGACGAGTTGAAAATCGTTTCGACATCTACCCACTTCAAACTCCGAGAGATCGCAGAACGGAGAAAAATCCCAGGTATCGACGAATATATAAAAAAATCTCGACCCATCCATCTCAGTGATCCAAGGAACGAATCCACTCGGTTCATCCAACAAGCCATTATTGATTTTAACAAAGGACTTCGACCTGCGATCACAATTGTAAACCTAAAAGAAGAGGTAATTCACCCTGAAAAGAAAGTATTACTTTCGGAAACAATGAATTATGCGATCGGATTGCCTTTGTTTGTGAATGAAAATCCCATTGGAATTTTATGGGGAATCACAAAAGATCCAATCCCAGAAGATAAACTGAGACCTCTAACTCTACAATTGTATTCACTTTTTGATGTAATTGAGTTTGTTGTCGCAAAAGAAATGGAATCCGGTAATGACCACTATATTGCGCAAAAGAATATTGAGAAAGCGGACACCGTGTCCAATTCTAAAAACCTTTTTTATACAACAACAAAAGACCAAAAAGAACCCGTTACATCCATAATCTTTAAATCTCATCAATACGATATCGAATATCGGATGGATGCATCTTTTATAATTCCAACTACGGAAGGTTATGCTGTATCTTTAAAAAGTTTTACACCTGAAAAATTGAATACGACAGGAAAGAATATCCTCCTAATACCTGGATTTTTTTGCCGTAGATCAGTAATGGACAAATTGGCAAAAGAACTCGCACTCAAGTATGGATACCGAGTTTTTCTAATGGATATGAGGGGACGATCCAGACAAACCATGCCAAAACATGGTAGTAGAGAAGGTTGGACAGTTGACAATTACATCCAAGATGATTTTCCAGAGGTACTCCGTTGGATTCGTTGGCACTATCCGAGCGAAAGAACCGTAGTCGTAGGTCATTCTATGGGTGGTATGATCCCACGATTTTATGTTTCTTCCTACGATCAAATCAAAGCGATGAAGGAAGAATACAATCTTCCCAAACCAGAAGAATACATAGCAGGCATAGTATCCATCACTTCGCCTAACTACATTAGTCTGAAATCTAACTTTATTGGCTTGGACACTCTTAAAAAAGGCTTCAATATGTTGCCCCATAAAATGTTGTCCGATATGATTTTGAGTATGGCTTCGTTTTCGATGCAAGCAACCATCCAAACGATTGATTTGAAGAAATTTTTCAAACTTGTTCTAAATCTTCATTCTGGGCTTAGAAATTTCAGTTATGATATTGGAACTAAAGTCTTAACAATCAAAGACTTCGTAGGATATAAGGAAATCACACCGCCAGAATGGTATTTTCTCATGGAAGATGTGTTTTGCGAAGAATCTGTTTCTGTTATTATGCAATTTTTCCAAAGTCAAATTTCGAATGAAAAAAGTTTTTGGTCAAATGATGGTAAGATAAATTATACTGAGAACTTTATCAAAAACTTCAACCTACCAATCTATAGTGTCGTTGGCACAATCGATAAAATTATACCCGAAGAAACCTTGGATGACTTAGATCTACTCCCATCCGAAAACAAAGTTGTATCCAAATATGAACAAGGACACCTTGGAATCATTTTCCATGGTGAAACCGTTCGTAAAATTTGCCAAGGTGCAAATGAATGGATCCTCAAATTACCATAAATTGGTTTTTGCAGATTTGTTTAACGTCCGCTAAATCGATTTCTAATAAAACCCATTTCTTTTTGGAGGTTTGCATCTCTTCCAGAAAGAAATGTAGCACCCCTTACCAGGAGACTTTGGATTTCACTTTCCTCTTTTATCGTAAAACTGGTTCCCGGTGCTTTTTTTTCCAAGGTATAAGTCCATGTCCCACGAAACTTAAAATTGGAATCTATGAGAGAAATCTTCCAAATCTTAGGCTTAATTCTTTCTTGAACTTCAAATACCATGTAACCTCCAAGGTTCGGAATTTCTCTCCATTTTTTAGGAGAACCATCCGAGAAGGTGTCAATAATTTCTATGGATTGAACTTCTGAGCGTCGATTGGGTAAATCTTTCACATCGGTTAAATAAGCCCAAATATCTTCGTCTTCCGCCTTCAGCCATTCCGTTAAAGATCCTTCAAACTTTGGTTCCGAATACATACCGGCTCCCAAAAATAATCCAACTAGGGCGATGAGTAAAAAACTGATCCCAAAGGATACAAATAGAAGTCGCTTCATAACTTTTTTTCTTGCTCTCTTTCCAAAAGTACACACATAATTTACCCCACTATGCACCCTAACGAAGAATTGATCACTAAATTTTATTCTGCATTCCAAAACAAAGATGGGAATTCAATGGTCTCCTGTTACCACGAGAACATTGAATTCTCCGATCCTGCGTTCCGAGACCTAAAAGGGAAAGAAGCAGGTGCTATGTGGCTTATGCTATTGGAAAGGAGCCAAAATCTTACAATTCGTTTTTCCAATATCAAGGCGGATGGAGAAAAAGGATCGGCAGATTGGGAAGCTGATTACAATTTCAGCAAAACGGGTAGGATGGTTCACAATAAAATCCATGCCGAATTTACGTTTGAGAACGGAAAGATACGTACTCACAAGGATCATTTTTCCATGTGGAAATGGCTAGGGATGGCTATGGGACCGGTCGGCTATCTATTGGGCTGGCTACCAAGTCTTGGTAACAAGGTATCAAAAGAAGCAACGACCGGCCTTCAAATGTATATGAAACGAAAGAGAATGTAGCTCTTTCGTTCACCTTGGCATATCGTTTAGTCCACCTGCGTTTGTTATATTGGTATAACCAATTGATTCCAAGTAGGACTTTGCACTTCCACTCCGCCCGCCTGAGGCGCAATATACGATGATAGGTTTGTCTTTTTCACCGAACTCTGATACCCGTTTTGCGACTTGATCAACTGGAATGTTCAAAGCACCGGGGTAATGACCAGATTGGTATTCACCAACAGTTCTTACATCTACAACAAGCGCGCCCGAAGCTATTTTGGCCTTTACCTCATCGGGGTTCGATGTAATACGATTTTTCAAAAAAAATACTACAATACCAACGACGATTATGAGTAAGATATATATCATATTTTTATTCAATTTTAGCTCCCACTTTCTTAGAATAGACGAATGAAACGGTGGACTCATCTTTTAACTCTCGAAAAAAACACGAATAGTATCCTGTATGACAAGCAGCACCAATCTGGTTTGTTTTGTACAATATGTAAAATGGATCTAGATTTAAATAAATTTCTTTAAGATGTTGTAAATGACCCGACTCTTCTCCCTTAACCCACTTGCCATTTCGCGAACGGCTAAAATATGTACCAAGCCCCGATCGAATTGCGGAGAGCAAACTTTCTTTCTTTCCCCAAGCGAGCATTAGGTCCTTACCTGTTGGATCTTGAGCTAAAATAGGACAGAGCGGAGGGAATCGTTCTAAATATTTTGCTAAATCCTCGTCGCCAAGTGACAAAGAACCATCCTTCCATATGGATATCAATGCAGTATTTAATTTGAGTTTGGAATTGTCTAGATCTGGTGGTTGGGTTTGGGATACTGAAAATTTAGGATCTACAAATGATAGCTTAGGATCCACAACTAAAAAACAATCTTCATCACAATCAACAAATAACTGTTTATCGTGAAATGCAAAAGTTTCTAGATACGATTCCATATCTCCAGAAGATAAAATCTGAAGTAAAAAAGTATCAGATAAAAATTCTGCCTTTTGGAGGAGCACTATTGTATTGTTCTTTGCAATTGGAATCATGGCTTTCTTTCTACGGAAAAAGCTTCAATTGCTTTACCTTTCGTTTTTGATTGAAGATTTCCTACGGCGCTTACTGCTATAGGAATCGACGAAATGTTTTGAATCTCAGATATCAATTCTTTGGATACAATTAATGTCTTTTTCAAGTCCTTACCATAGGCTTCCAGTCTATTTGCTCCAGTGATTGCATCGCCTATCACAGTAAACTCTAGATTATTTTCTGCACCCGTATTTCCAAATAGTACATTTCCATAGTGAAGACCTATGCGCAAATGAATTGCTTTTTCAGATTTCGTCTCTCTGTTTCTATTAAATTCACTCAGTTTGTCTAAAATGGCAAGAGAACACAAAAGGGCATTTTCTGAGTCGGTCCCTGTAGAAAATGGTGTACCGAATGTAACATAAACTCCATCTCCAACAAAATGATCCAAAGTACCTTTGAATTCGAATGCCTTTTCCAAAACGAGTCCATGGTAAGCAGACAAAAGCTCCATAGTTCTTTCCACACCTATCGTCTCTGAAAGAATAGTAAAACCAACAATGTCGCAATACATTACCGCTACTTTGATTTCCATTCCGACAGTCGGGATTAGAGACTCAGAATTTCTAAGTCCATCATTCAAAGTAGTGGGAGAAAAATGTTCTGACAGCTTTTGGAGCTTTAATTCATTTTGAACAGCTTGGAGAACGGTTCGCCTAACTCGAAATGTAAGATACGCAAGGAAAAACCCAAGAGTTCCAATGATACCCATACTCAATATATAATTATTTAAGAGGATTGGATCACCGAGTACAAGTTCTTTAAAATTTGCACTAGGTAAAATTTTTTGGTCTTGTTGTGCGTAGAATAATAAACATGCTTGGCTAATAACCACTCCCAAAGCATAGATTAACGGATAAATAGGTTGTAGACTAAATGCATTCATAACAAGAGTACCAGCGATTAAAAAATGAATGTAAGTTTTTACCAAATATGCCTTTGGCATGGGAGATTCAGTTCCAATCGATCCATACCAAATCAATGGTAAAACGCTAATAATCGCAAGGTCTAAAAATACGCAAACGAGTCCAACTAATGAAATATATTTCCTTTTTCGCAAAAGCTTACTTAATACATATAATATAATATTAAGAAATATGGAAAAGGTCAACACTGACCATAATTCGCGCAATGAGTAGGCAACAAAAAAGGAAGCAATTGTTACAAGAGTTAAGAGAATCATCTTTCCATAGAGACTAAATTTAATCCCTTGGATTTCCTTTTCTAAAAGCAACTCTTGTGAATTGAGTATCATTCTTACTTTAATAAATCCCCAGGATTCGCTTGTCGATCTGGGACAAATAAAGATAGAGTTTTTTCCTTTCCCGATGCAAGTAACATCGCCTCAGATAGTCCAAATTTCATTTGCCTTGGTTTCAAATTAGATACTACAACTACCTTTTTGCCTAATAACTCTTCTGGACTATAGGCCACTTTGATACCAGCAAAAACATTTTTAATTCCTTTTTCGCCTAAGTTGACTTTTACGAAGAGTAATTTATCCGCACCTTCGACTGGTCCAGCTTCTAATATCTCTCCCACACGGAGCTCCACCTTGGAAAGTTCATCAATCGTGATATATCCATCGTCGTTTGGTGTTAGGGAAGATTCTTTAGATTTTTCTTCCTTTGAACTCGATTGATCAGCTGAGTTAGAATTTTCTTTTGTTGGATTTTTAGATTCAAAATCTTTTTTGGTTTCTTCAATCATAATAGTAATATTTTTTTCCTCAACGCGTTTAGAGAGCATTTGGTAAGGCGCAAGAGTTTGGTTTTCCAAACGGATATTTAAGTTTAAAAAATCCATTTTTTCCAATTGGAACAATTGTTTTACAGTTTCATGGATTTTTGGTGTTACTGGAGCAAGATATGTAAACAGAATTTTTGCACAATTTAGTGAGGTCGTAACAACATCTCTAGCTTTCTCAAGATCAGTTTTTACTAAATTCCACGGTGCGTAATCATTTACATACTTATTGACCTTATCGCCAAGGGAAGTTATTTCTCGCATAACCTTAGAATAGTTACGATTTTGGTATGCATCCCTTATTTCAGATTCTCTAGATAACAATTCCGAAACCAATAATTCGCCTTCTTTCGAGAGAAATCCAAGTTTACGATCCATTTTATCTAAAATGGAGGTAGAAACTCGAGAAACCAAATTCACTAAGTTTCCGATTAAGTCAGCATTAACTCTTGAGACAAAATCATCAAAAGAAATATCAACATCTTCCATTCCGGAACCTAAGCGACATGCCATATAAAAGCGAAAATGTTCGGTATCTAAGTATTTTGAAAATGTTGAAGCATTGATAAATGTTCCGCGGGACTTGGACATTTTTTCACCATTCACTGTCAAAAAGCCATGAACATTTAATTGAGTTGGAGTTTTATAGTCGGCACCCATAAGCATGGCAGGCCAAAACAGTCCATGAAAGTATAAAATATCCTTTCCTATAAAATGAATGATTTCGCCTTTTCCATCTTTCCAATATTCATTGAAGACATTTTCATCTTTAAAGTAATTTTTAGAGGCCGCCATATATCCGATAGGCGCATCCAACCAAACATAAAAGTATTTATTTTCCTCTTCTGGGATTGCAAATCCGAAGTAAGGACCGTCACGACTTATATCCCATTCCTGGAGTCCTGAATGAAACCATTCTTGTAATTTTTTTTGGGCTCCTTCATTCAATCGATCGCCCTCTTCCATCCAGGTTTTGAGTTGGGATTGGAAGTCTTGCAGTTTAAAAAACAAATGTTTTGATTCTTTGAGTACGGGTGGATTTCCACAGATTGCACAACTAGAATCCTTTAGGTCCTTGGGAGAGTAGCTCGTACCACAAACCTCACAGGAATCACCATACTGATCCTTTGCTCCGCATTTTGGACAAGTTCCTTTGATAAATCTATCGGGCAAAAACATCTTATCATGTTCGCAGTATGATTGTTCAATGTTCCTAGAAACAATATGACCTTTCTTTTTTAATGTTAGATAAATTGATTCTGAGAATTCTTTATTTTCGATTGAGTTGGTCGTATAATAATTGTCATACTCTACCAAAAAGGAAGTTAAATCTCGATAGTGTTCTTTTTGCACATCGCCAATCATTTCTTCTGGGGTTTTTCCCATTTTTTTTGCAGCGATCATAATAGGCGTGCCATGGGTGTCATCAGCACAAAAAAAATGGCAGGAATTACCGATTAGTTTTTGGAAACGAACCCAAATATCGGTCTGAACAGCCTCCAGTACATGGCCCAAATGAATGGATCCATTAGCATAGGGAAGTGCACTTGTCACGAGCAGTTTTTTTGACATAGGATTAATTCCAAAATTTCTTTTTGAAGTTCAGATTCAGCCTATTTTTGAGAAAAATCAAGAAAAGAGTAAAAAAATCGGGTTGAAGCCTCTGCTTACCTAACTTACCTTTTGGTTTGTTATGGCTAAAAAAATTGTTCAAAACTTAAAAAAGGTCACAAAACATAAAAACAAACATCCAGAGACCTTCCCAAAAACGATTGAGATCGAAAATGACCTTCATATTGAATATGCAAAAGTACTCCTCAGCCTTTGGTCCTATGCTTGCAATGCAGACGGACAGCTACGGGAAAAAGAAGGAGAACTCGTTGCCGAGCTTGTAAATGTACTTTTTGAACCAAATTGTTTACTTAGTGGATTTCAAAATCAAAAGAAGCAAGTTATAGATATACTATCAGATACGTTTGACAATCCATTGCCTATGAAAGTGATTTCTAAAGTTGTCGCAGATAACGACGAATATGCTTTAAATTTTTTTGAAGATGCTGTGTGTATAGTGAGCTCAGATGGATCTTTAAATAAAGATGAAATTCAATTTTTGGATGAACTCGCAAAAGAATTAAAGATCAATGAAATGGACAAAAAACAAGTAGAAAAAAAATACCTCTCTGTATGAAATCCGCCGTCAAGGATCTACTCAAAGTAGGATGTTTGATTTGTGTGATTTCGTACTTAGCGCCCCTCGATACACGTCCTGGTATGGGTGGATCTTACAATTCCTCTAGCTCCAGTAGTAGCTCACAATCTTACTCAAGCTCATCTTCTCGATCCTATTCTTCCTCTAGACCTTCTAGTTCCAGTTCTTCTTCCACCTCTAATTACAATTACGCGCCAAGCACACCTCAGCCGACGGCCACCTTTAAATCAAAAGATCATCGCATAAAGATGAAACTACAATCGAATGGCGAGATCGTAGTTGAAGAAAGTTTCATTGTATTGGCGTATGAGGCAAAGGTAGGCATTAAAAGAGATAAACTTATTTCCCATGGAGAATGGATTATTTCTGATATCGATGTTTCACCAAACATAGGATATGCGAACTATAATAGTGAGTATATTTGGGTTCAGTGGACCGACGGAACTAATAATATAGATTTGCCTATCCGCATAACTTATATTATTAAAAATGGAGTCACCTGGTTCGGAAATTTGCCTGTTTTTCAGATTAAGTTTTCGAAAACTCAGAGCTTATCAGAATTTCAAAGTTTGGATTTTGAATGGGATAATCAAATAACATGGATTGGTCCTTGGGTATTCCATCAAATTTACAATGAAGAAAACTTTAATTATGATTTTATCAAAGCAGAAGATGTTTCTAGTGGTTCGCAGATAATATCCTTCTCACCGAATGCAGATTCAAAATTTCAAAATAGTTTAATAATTAAAGGATTTCCAAGCTCTTCTCTCTTTTCCAAATCTCCAATTCCAGCCGATGTTACTTCTAAACTTACCTATGAAGTCGACCAAACAGTTACGATCCATTCAGGAGGAAAAAATGAATACGATTCTTCCATTCAAATCCTGGGAATTCAAAATGAAGCAGAAATCCCGTCGTTGGATTTTGGAATCCACCGATTTTCCACCTCAGAGAGTTTCTGGAATCAATTCTTTACTCCAGACTTTGAAATCATTCACGATCTATCAAATTTAGAAACATCATTTTGGCATTTATTTTCTGCAAGTTTTGAAAACCTGGACATTGCAACATCCTCCAACGGTGCGAAAGCAATGTTCTCATTCTCGGTTTTTGGTGAGCAGAAAATAGATTCCTCGAAAACGAAAACCTCATTTGTCAGAATACCTTTATTAAGTGGTCATCCTCGACCAGCTATCTCTAAATTCAATACTCTCATAAAATTTAGTGAACCCGTCGATCCGAGTAAAACGGATGTCTATTTACTACTCAGTAATTGTACTTATTGCGATTCGCCAGAGGAAGGAGATTCGATTTCCATTCCTATCCAACAAAATTGGAAAGAAGGAAGCTTTGATTTTGAATGGAATGGACTTCTCGGATCCACTCTCAGCCCTTATCTTGTTATCAAACAAAAGCAATCGAGTTTGATTTATAATCCATTACATGTCACATATGCGGTGTTAAACGCATTTGTTGAATCACCTGGCTCCGGTGCACACACTAGTTATTTGTTTTTCTTTTTTTCGACTATCCTTTCTTTAGTTCTGATTGGCTGGTTTGAAACCCAAAGGCGAAAGAAAATCAGTCTCGAAAAACTGAAAACAAAATCGCAGTTACTACTTATACATACGCACGATCCTCAATTTCAATGGGAAGACTTCGCGAAAAAAGTCGAAGTCATTTCACATAAAGTAGTCAATGCTTGGGTTGAAGGCAATATGGCCTCCGCAAGAAATTATATATCTGCAGGCGTTTTTCAGAGATTTAATATCCAGCTCAAACTTCTTTCTGAAATCGATAAAAGTAAAAATATTATGAAGGATTTTTCTATTCGAAAGATAGAGCTCTTACATGTTTCAATCGATCAATTCTATATGAGCATTCACGTAAAACTCATATGCTCAGCAAGAGATTTAACAATTCCAATCGATATCCCCGAATCAGAGGTACAAACAAAACTGATTGAAACACGTAAGGGATCCTATGAAGAGGTACATTCTTTTACACGAAAGATTGGCAGTCATACGAAAAAGGACATTGATCTTATCCACGACTTTTGCCCGTCCTGTGGAGCTAAATCGCCAGTATCTCACGAAAGTACAAAATGCCAATACTGTGGAAGTGTTTTTAATTCTGGGGAAGCCGACTGGGTTCTAAGTGAAATCACACAAATGATTGAGTGGAAGACGCATGAATCTGGTGGCGAATCCACCATTCAAACACAAGGATTCGCTAAACAGATATTAGAAGATCGTGCTTCGGCATTGTTTTGGAAGTGGATATACTTTGAATCTTTGGGAAATAGCTCGATTGTAAAGAGGGAGTCTACGCCTGAATTTTGGGAAACATTGCCTGGAAAAAAAACTTCTCCACTCTTTCTACCTGTAATAGGATCCTGCAAGTTGATACAGTTAGGTGTGAATCAAAAAAATCCACAAGCTACGCTTGAATTTAGGTGGAGTGCGGCGAGGGGGAAAGACCTTCTGCCGGAACACCGCCGAAACAAAATAAAAATCCAACTGTTAAAACCAAGGCCAAAAGATTTAGGTTTTGGAGAATACTCCTGTTCCCACTGCGGGGCTCCATTTCCAGAATTGGATGCAACGGAGTGTTCGTATTGCAAAACCGCTATTCCAAATCTAGTCCCTGATTGGCTGATGGATTCAAACGAGACTACATTTTAAAGGGTTTTGAAAAGCATACCCAATGTCTATCTGAGGTTTGTTCCCAAATTAACTTCGATTGGAGACGAGTCCTTGTTAGATGCTCTTCTACTTCCTCTTTTGTATACGCCGCAAGTAAACTATTGAAAAAATCCTCTTTTAGGACTGTAGGTTCGTTTTTGGCATATTTTTGAACCATTGAATCGGCGATGGCAGATGAACTAGGTCTGAGTAAATCGGAAACAAATACAAACGTATTTTCGTCCATCGATCTTTGGACGCAGCCCCAAAATTCGAAAGGGTCTTCCAGATGGTGCAACAGAGAGTTCGAAAAGACTAAGTCAAAGGGTTGGCTTGGGTTGAAATTCTGAATTCTTTCGCATATAAAATGAAACCGATCCAGTTCTGAAAATCTGGATTTAAAGTATTCTTTGCATGCCGCAATCATTGAATCCGAGCCATCGATATAGGTGAAAGTAGCGCTAGGAAATACCTCTGCCAATCGATAGGCCATGTCTCCTGGCCCAGATCCCAGATCCAAAATTCGTTGGGGTTGGAATCCTCGAGGGATTCGATTTTTAAGGTTGAGGGTAAGGTCCGAATGGGCAGACGAAAAATCGGCCTTTGCATAGGCATCTACTTGGGATTGGTCACTCATTAGTTCTGGTTCAGGAAATCTATATTTTAGAGAGAAAGAATGGTTGCCCAAATTTTAAAAATTCCTTAAGAGTTGTAGTACTTATGAATGATAGAATATGGCGAGTTCTTTTTTTGGTCTGTTTTAGCGGCTGTATGCTCACGGAAGGGATAGGTATTCCCACTTATGGCGCAATCACAGGAAAGGAAGCAAAAGAGAGAATCTCTGATGCAATATTGGATGCGGAAGTTTCAGCTTCTTCGTTCTGGCTCTCACAAAATGGAATGAAGGCGGGAAGTGGACCCATTGGGCCCTTACTTTTAATCAATGGTTTCCTCGCGAAGATTCTATATCCGTTCACATCAAAAATCGCCGACCAAGATTCTTTTATGGAATCTTCCGTTCTCCAGTGTGAATCTGATATCCGCACGAAGGGTGCCTTAACTCTAGGAGCTGTATACGAAAGCCTAGCTCCTTTTGGGGCAGCAGGCAGTATCCGTGATGCAGCACTTCTTCCTGAATTTGCAAACTGTGATTTGGAGAAAACAGGTAAGATCATTACCATCAGTGGAGTAATTAAAATATGAATTCATTAGCCAAGTTAGTAATCACAACTTTACTGATCCTTTCACAATACAATTGTAAGGGGAAAATTGAAAAAGACAGAGGTGCTGAAGCTTTGCTTCTCACAGGAATACTATCCTCCTGTTTCAGTCTTGAGGAATGTTTCGATCAATTTTTATCTACAACAGATGAAGGTGCCACCTTACAGATTTTTAACCAATCAGGGGAACGCATTTTTGCTCGTGAATCAGGTTTACAATACAACTCGTACCGTCCCATTGCATCGGGGTCAAAATGGGTAACTGCAATCACAGCAATGAGAGCTATCGATTGTAATGCGGGAAACGGAGGAGGTACATGTGGTACAGTTGGGGCCGGAAGTTGCGCAACTGGTGGAACATTAAACCTAAATCGAACGACAGGCGAAGTGCTAGGTTGGACGGGAGAAAAAGGAACTATTACACTGAGACAGTTATTGGCTTTTACATCTGGACTTAATGCTGGGGGGGGAAATGGTTCTGGACAAGCAACATGTATCTCCACTTTACCTTTAGGTGCAACTGACACACAAAAAAATAATTGTGTAAATGAAATTAGAGACCAATCCACAGGAACACCCGGTGCACTCTACCAGTACAATTCCAACCATATGGCTGTCGCACAACGAATGTTAGAAATATCTTGTGCGAAATCTTGGGATACGCTCTTTACACAATTGATCGTAACTCCATTAGGATGGGATGCAAGTCAAGCAGTCTGGCGTGGAAACTTCAGAATTGGTACAGATACTGACGGGAGTTTGGCTGGTGCTTATGGCCTTTCCATATCAGGCGAACATTATTCAGGACTCCTTTACAGTCTACTTTCAAATGGTACTGCAAAGCGGGCGAATGGAACAACCACTGCCAATTTTCTTACAACAAACTCAGTTACGGAAATTCTTGGGGACCAATTTGGATCTGCAAAGATTGGCTACTCACAATTTTCTGCCTTTGGATTTCAGTGGCAATATGGTTTAGGAAACTGGAGGTATTGTAGTGTCCCGAGCAATCCGACCGAATGTGATAAAGATTTAATTTCTCATAGTATCGGGATCAATGGATTTTTTCCTTGGTTGGATAAAAATAGAAACTACATGGCAATACTTGCAGTAAATAATTTAGGGAGAAGAAATGGTCTGAGTTTACTTCCGGCTTCGGCAACTTCCTTATTTTTTTCTGAGACAATTCGACCTCTCATACATACAAAACTAGGAAAATAAAAATGAAACATCTGTTATTTACTGTACTCTATTTGATAACTTCGACATTAATTTTTACGACAAATATTTATTCAGAAGGAAAAGAATGGGCGGAGTCAAAACGGAAGAAAGGAGTCCAAGTACTCCTTCGACCGTATGCCGGTTCCAATATTGATGAGTTTTTAGGTAGAACCGAGATAGACGCTTCAATCTCTCAAGTGATTGCCATTCTGTTAGATCCAGCTTCTTGTAAATCGTTATACTACGAGTGTAAGGAATTGGTAACTCTCCAAGGAGAAGATAAAAAAAGTGTAGTCTATGTCAGAAATGGTGCACCTTGGCCAGTCAATGATCGTGATGTGTTGATGGATCGAGTTTTCGAACAAAATCCTAAGTCACTTTCGACGACGATGAAAATGAAAAGAACAGAGTCAGTAGCCAAACCAATTCCGTCTGGTGTGACAAGAATGGATTCCTTTGAAGGGGTTTGGCGAATAGTTCCTCTTGCAAATGGAAAATTGAAAGTAGAATACCAAGCACATTTTGAGCCAGGCGGATCGGTTCCTCAATCTGTCATTAACTTAGTTTTAACGGACACACCGTATGAAACACTCTTAAATTTAAGAAAATTAGTTGAACAAGACAAACACAAAGACGCCAAATTTAATTGGATTAAGGAACCGGAAGCTCCTAAAGCAGAGTAACTTTTTCATTTCCAATGTTTAATGAACAACCGCCTTGACTTTATAAGGCGGTTCGAATTCCATAACTGACAAAATTGGATCCACAATTTGGATCAGGCGGACAGTAGAGTCCAAAAATTCCAGACCTATGGTGGATACGCAAAAAGATTTCCGTTTTTCTCTCGAACGGTAGATAAGAACTAAATTCAACCATTAGATAGTTCAAAGTAGCTCTAGATTCTATCGACTTTGACTGGTAGCCATCTAGATAGAATCCTTTGGCTTTATTTTCTAGTTTGGGGTTTTCTGACGCCTGAGATAAACCCTCACCTAATGAAAAACTAAACGGAGAACCTTGGATTCGATTGATTTTGGCTACATAAAATAGGTTGAACTCCCAGTGTCTCATCTCACCAAAATGTTTTGTGAGATTACCTTCCAATTCAAAATCAATAAATCGAATCTTGTAGTCGAGTGGGCGGTTAAAACCAACTGTTCCAATATAAGATTCACGATATTCCGTTTTCTGACGAAGGACGATAGGCAAAAGATCGGTTTCCGTAAAAATTCCTCCGTAAAGAACTAAATTCCATTTTTCTTTTGGAATTGAAACCGCGCACAAATCATTTACTCCAAAGAGGAACGCAGAAAGAGATAGTAGCAAAGAAAGAATCGATTGAAACAAATTTCGATTGAAATCTTTCAAGGTTGGAACCAATCCTGGTTTCTAGTTTCCCATTCTTTTAACTGTGAATGGATGTTATCATAGTTCTGAATTAGAAGACGTCGCAAGAAATTTTCGTAATCTTTGCAAGTTTCATCTAATGGTTGTTCAATGCTTTGTCTTAGTTTTGATGGTGTTTCAAAAATACAATACCTTTGAAGCTGACTTGGATATTGGTTGGATCTAAGAAGAGGAGAAACTAAACTAGAGCCGGTTCCGATATAAAATGGCATAGGAGCCCAAATAGATTCCTGGGTGGATAAAAAGGAAACACGGTGCAAACTATCTTGGTTTGATACCCAAACAAGTTCGGCTTCCGTTTCCATAGTTGCATAATATAACATAGTAAGAGCAAGTAAACTCAAACCTACACTGTATACTGGTCTTTGAGTTTCATTTCGTATAATTACTGTTAAATTGTTTATTTTAGAAAGTTCAAAAGATCTTTCCCACCTAGGTAGCTCATTTGGTTTAAGTTCTTTAACTGGTTTTGGTTTTATGGCTAATTTTGGGTCAGGATCTGGAAGTTCCAATTGAGTGAGATCTGATACTGGTGAACCAGGTTCGACAGGGAGTGCCGCAGGCACTGGGAAAACTTCAGTCAAAACCTTGGCCAAGATTGGATCTTGCGTTGTCCATCGGATCGAGATAGGAAATTTTTTAGAGATTTTTGCCTCAGAACTGAGCTCAGGCATCGGTGTCTTACAGTTCCAGATAGGGATTAAGGAGGTAAAAATAAAAATGCTCGCCAAAGCGAGCATTTTCAAAATTGGAATCTTCATTCTTAAAGAGAAGAAGTTTTTTTAAGCTAGAGCTTGGTCTAACAAATCTTTTGCGACCACTCTCAATGCCATAACTTCTTCGGCACCCTCAAAGATGGAGAATACTCGTGCGTCTACAAAGTAACGAGAAACTGGATACTCTTCTGCGTATCCCATTCCACCGTGAATTTGCATTGCTTCTCGAGTTACCCATTCAGCAATTTTTGATGCATACAATTTAACAAGTGTTGCTTCCATTTGACCTTTGTGTTCGTCGAGTAATGTTGCTACGTAATTTGTATATTGTCTTGTTGCTTGGGTGATCATTGCCATCTTTGCTATTTTAAACTTTGTTAAAGTATAATCATAGATTGGCTTAGCAAATACCTTTCGTTCTTGAGAGTATCGAAGTGCAGCCTCTAAAGCTGCTTGCATTACCCCATTGGCACGGGCTGCTGTTTGGATCCTTCCACCAGCAAATCCTTCCATTTGGTAGTAAAAACCCTTTCCACGACCTGCTTCGCCACCCAAAAGGTTTTCTTTTGGAACAAAATAGTCCTCAAAGGAAACTTCATAGGAATGCATTCCACGGTAACCAATCGTCCCAATCGCCTTACCTTGGATGGTTCCGCCACCTTCTTGTTTGTAGCTAAACTCGTGTCCATCAAAGGATGGTTTTTCAGCAAGGAGAATCGATAGTCCTCGGTGTTTCAAACTTGGATCAGATTCTGTTCTACATAGTATGAGTAGGAGGTTCGCATAACCTGCGAATGTACACCAAGTTTTTACCCCATTGATGACAAAGCCACCCTCCACTTCTTTTGCTGTAACAGAAATTCCAGCAACATCAGAGCCATAGTTCGGCTCTGTAACCATAATACCTGCCATCTTTTCGCCAGAAGCAAGCAAAGGTAACCATTTGTTTTTTTGTTCCTCAGTTCCACCTTTGAGAAGGGCCTTAGACATAATTTCAGGTCTAGTGATTAACGATCCTGCCGCTCCGAGAGATCCTCGTGACAATTCCTCTGTTACAACTAACATAGAAATATTGTCTGGACGGTCATCTGGTTGGATTCCGCCAAATTTTTCAGGGATACAGAGACCGAAACATCCCATATCCTTAAGACCATTGATGATTTCTTGTGGTATGAGGTCGTCATGTCTGTGGACATGTTCCGCATGGGGTACTACTACGTTTTCAGCGAAGTCTTTAAAAATTCCTCGGAAATTTTCGTGATCTTCAGAAAGACCATAAGCACCGAAATGCCCGAGATCTACTATCTTATCCACGATCTCTGTGTAATTTTCCATTTTAGAAGCTTGTTCTACGAAGTTGTTAATTTCATCAGAGAAGAGTTTGGAAAAAAGTTCCTGGTATGTAAGTTCGTATTCGGCAGGTCTTGCAGCCAGTTCCGATCGAATGCTTGAGACAGTTTCTGCGGCAAAAGTAAGTGCCATCGACTGCTCCAGCTCTCCCGTTCCTTTGGAAGAATCCCATGCATATACGATAAAGTTTTCAGCAACACGTTGTTGTGCAGTCATCCAAGCAAGCTGGTAGAATACATGTTGCGTTTTGTCCATTTTGCTCACGGAAACTTTTCCATTTTCGGAATTCTTCTGCGCGAGGCGTTTGGTTACTTCGTTGAGGAGAGCGGCTTGGGCACTAAGGGCCTTCTCCGCTTGAGTTTTTTCGAGTTTCACTGCCGTTGCGGTCATGTGGTTCACGTTCCTGCGGGTGGTTTTCCTCCACTATACAGAAAGAAAGTACCCTGTCATTTTCATTTTTAGACTGTTTCTAGAATAGGAACCAGGAAAAATGGAATTTCTCAAAAACATTTTCTTGCTCGGGAGACTCGTCGCTTGGGGCATTTTCGCAGGATAGGCAGATTTTGAAAATCATAGGAATAGACCCTGGGTCCCATAGAGTGGGTTATGCTGTTTTATCGTTTCCAGAAGGAAACCGCTCCAAACCAACACTTTTGGACTATGGCACAATCGAGGTTCCGCCTAAAACTCCGTCTCCTGAAAACTTGCTACAGATCAAATCCGAGCTGGATTCTATTCTAGATACATTCACACCGGAAGTCGCTGCCGTTGAGGAATTATTTTTCGTTCAAAATACAACTACCGGCATGCGGGTATCAGAATCTCGAGGTGTGATCCTTCTTTCGCTTGGAGAAAAAAAAATACCCGTGGTACAAATGACGGCCACTCAAATTAAAAAAGGAATCTCTGCTAAAGGAAATGCGACCAAAAAGGAAGTAAGATCAGCCATCCAAATGATTCTCGGATTTAAAGATTTAGAAGGACACGACGATTCTTGGGACGCAATCGCCTGTGCCTTCGTTGGACGTTCGTTAGTTCAAGGTCTCGGGCAACTTAAGATAAAATCTTCGAAAACCTGAGATATAAATAGTTTATCTTTAAAAACGAGACCTGTACTTCCAGCAGAAATTTCAGCTCCCCGATTCGCATAAACTTCGTTAGCTATTTTTGTGATTGGATCAATGACAAAAACTTGGGTTGGGGATTCAAGTGACTTACTTATGGCATGTTTTAAAAATCCAAAAGTGGAAGGGTGACCCGCGACCCATATTTTTCCGTTTTCATCTTCAGTTAGGTTGTCAGCACCTGACTGGATTTCGATTTTATCTAAGAACTTAAGAGATAATTCGCCGTTTTGTCTAACAACTTTGTACCTATGAACCGCGCCTTCGGAAAAAACAGAACGATACAATATTTCTGAATCATCTTTTTTTTGGATATGGATTCCATTTCCAAGAATCACTGGTACATTTAAGTTTCGAAATGTTTTCCCATTAAAGTAAACAATATCTGCTCTCGGACTTTTTATAATAATATCCCAATACTTGCGAAAGGAGTTCATTGTTCCATTATCGTTTGATACAAAGATCTCTCCATCTTCGTTCATAAAAATATCATTCGGGCTTATTAAAAGTGAGTCTTGAAGTGTTTTTTTGTGAGACCATCTGCCATCTTTGGATTTTTCAAAGATTTCCAAAGAATGGGGATACTCCTTTTGCAATGTATGTGAAATAGCAACTAAGGTATCAATACCCTTTATTTTCGCATAACTGATTCCATGCGGTCTAAAGTTCTCGGGGTAATTTGTTTCTATTTTTTTCGGAACAAAACTTAGAGGATCACTTAGAGATATCTCAAAAATTGCGCCTAAGTCCTTAAGACTATTTCTTCTTTCATGCGAGGATACCAAAAGAGTGGAAGAATCTCGAATCAAATCCATATCCTCTGGACCTGGCATTCCATAGGTTTTAATACAACCAGCTATCGGACGTTCTGTGATAGAGCCACCACACTGAACGAGCAGAAAAATTCCCAAATTAAGAGTCAAAAGGAAGATGTAACGATTCATACGCATCAGCCCAGATTTAGTAGTTTGTCTGAAACCACCAGAAAAAACTGGATTGCCATTATTGTGCAGTGCAAAATAATGGACGTATTGAGGAGTCACATCCGATGGACAATGTGGAAAACAAACTACAAGAGATCGTAAACGCAGGAATTGGCGCCGTTAAAACTTCCAAAGAGGTTTGGGACAAGCTCGTTGTGGATCTGAACGAAAAGAAGACCCAGTTTGAACAGAACTTCCAAAAATTAAAAGAACAAGGCGAAAGTGACACGAGCGACAAGGCGCTAAAGGTAAAAATGGGAGTCGCTTGGGGGATCGTACGTTTCGATGAAATGAAAGATAACTTAATTCAGTATCTGAACAAAGACAAAAAAGACAAACCCTCTTCATAGTAGAGCATTTATCTCACCATCCTGAATTTTCTTCCGGCAGGTTTTGTTCGCAAAGCCTGCTGGTTTTTTTGCACTTCGGAGTGACCGGATTTGAACCGGCGACCCCTTGCCCCCCAGACAAGTGCGCTACCGCTGCGCTACACCCCGTGCTCCTATCCAAAAACTCTTATAATGGTAGAAGGTCAAGCCGAACTCATTTTGATGGAATAGAGAAGAAAGCTATAGGTTCAATTGATCAGGTGAAATTGCCCAAATGATTTGACCATGCGAAAATTTCTCCCTGGCAACATTGATTGCGATGGTAGAACCAGGTTGAAAAACTAAATTTTCTACCGCGGAAGAATTCCCTAACAATTGGGCGGCAAAATAAGTGATATCGGGATTATGGCCAACTAACAATACTGTGTCGGAGTTTCCAAATTCTACCAAACAGGATATGATATCCGAACAACCATTGCCACAAGCTAGTTCTTCTGCGGAGATCATCTCTCCTTTGTAATCTATTTCCTTGCAAAGAATCTCGGCGGTCTGTTTGGTTCTTGTATAAGGACTAAAGAACAGGTGGTTTACTTTCAAAGTAGAACTCTTAATAAACCTACCAATTTTATGAATGTCATTGTCCCCTTTTGGAGTCAACGTCCGAGACTGATCAGAGATAGAAGGGGAAGGGTTTTCAGCCTCTCCGTGACGAACCAAAATGATCTTCATAATGTCTCCAAGTCCAAAGATCAAATTCAATAAGGAAGACGAAACAAAAAAAATAGGAATTTCTTGCGAAAAACCTCTTGTACCATACCTTATCTTTATGGTCGACAAACCGTATAGAAAGAATGTAGGCATGGTTGTATTTAACCGAGAGAAAAAAGTCATCGTTGGGGAAAGAGTTCAATTTCCAGGAACTTGGCAATTCCCACAAGGTGGTATCGATGAAAACGAAGATTATATTGATGCCGCCAAAAGAGAGTTATATGAAGAAATAGGAATTAAAAACGCAATTTATGTAGGCGAGTATCCAGATTGGCTTTACTATGATTTTCCATCCAATTTAGGTCTTAATTCTCACTTGCAAAAGTTCCGTGGACAGATGCAAAGATGGATACTTTATTTTTGGGATGGAAGATTAGAGGATTGTGATCTAGAACACCATGAAAAAGAATTTAATTCAATCCGCCACATGGATATTGACGAAACACTCGAATCCATTATCGAATTCAAACGAAATGTTTATGAAAAGTTCGTTCCTCTTTTTAAACAAAAGATGGAAAATTACATTGCCGAGAATTGAAAATTCTATAGTATTCTATTAGGAGACCAATCATTGGGAAAATCGGAAGAAAAAAGAGCAAGAATCGTCGTTCGGGGGACCGTCCAAGGAGTTGGATTTCGTTATTACATCCTCCAAAAAGCGCAAGAGATGAGATTGAAAGGGTATACACAAAATCTTCCCAATGGTGAAGTTGAGGCCGTAGTAGAAGGCGATAAACTTTTTATCGAAGACTTGTATCGCGCTATGCAGAGAGGTCCCACGAAAGCAAAGGTAACCGATCATGCAATTGATTGGTCCGATGCGAAAAACCAATTTAGAACTTTTTTAATCAAAAAATAATGAAAAAACGAAGACTCGGAAAATCAGGCATAGTAGTTTCTGAAATTTGTATGGGGACGATGACTTTTGGATCCTCATGTAACGAAGATGAGGCGTTTCGAATTTTAGATAGGGCCTATGATGCGGGTATCGATTTCTATGATACTGCTGAAATCTATCCCGTACCACCGCAAAAATCTTGGGTTCATCGCACTGAGGAAATTTTTGGAAAGTGGTTAAAAACAAAACCACGAGATGGTATCATCATCGCAACAAAGGTAGCAGGGCCTGGACATGGATGGTTTAGTCCACCTCTACGAGAAGGAAAAACCAGTTTAGATAAATACCATATCCGACGAGCAATAGAAGGTTCTTTACAAAGATTAGGCGTTGATACTATCGACGTTTACCAAACTCACTGGCCAGACCATGACATGCCTTACGAAGAAACGATGGAAGCTCTGACTGAATTGAAAGAAGAAGGAAAGATCCGTTATGCAGGTTGTTCTAATGAAACTTCCTTTGGACTTATGAAGAGCCTTTGGATTTCAGACAAATACAATCTTACAAGATACGAAACGATTCAAAATAACTTTTCGATTCTAAATCGACGATTTGAGGATGAATTAGCTCAAGTTTGTCGAAAGGAGCAAGTATCTTTACTTCCTTACTCTCCTCTAGCAGGTGGTGTGTTGACAGGAAAATACAATAGCTCAATTAAACCGGAAGGCGCACGATTTGTCCGTTATATGGCAGAAGGGGATAGACAAAAACGAATGTCGAATCGTTTTTTAAACGAAAACACATTGGCTTCCACTGAAGAACTTATGAAAATTGCCGAACGATTCGGAATGAGTGTGACGACCATGTCTGTCGCTTGGAGCAAACAGCATGACTTTGTCGCCTCAACAATTATTGGAGCAAATACCGTTTCTCAATTGGAAGAATCTCTCAAAGCAAGTGACTTGATCTTGGGTGAAGATGTTCTTGGTGAGATAAACCAAGTGACCAAAAAAATTCAATATCCAATGGGGTAATCAGAAATGGATGCCAATCAGGAAGAAACAAAAATAGATTCCACCCCTTCCAGAAAATCTCGATTTGAATTATTTTCGTCATTCCTATTTAGAAAATTACTAATACTCTCCGTACTACTTGCACTCTTTCCAGAGTGTAGTAGTTTTAGTCCAAGAAATGCCCAAAGTTCTCTAATTATTGTACAAATGACGATTGTCAAAGATGAAATGTTGGTTGATGAATTGATGGATCCTCGTTTCCAAAAGGTAACACTGCGAAAAGGGGAATCCGTAATCCAATTCAATGAAAATTCAGAAAGTTACTACTACTTTCAAAATTTAAAGGAAGGTCAGTATGAAATTTTCGACGCCATCCACTTACTCAACAGGGGCGCCTCTGATTTTTCCTATGGCTCTACCAAACAACCAAACAAAATAGATATTGGCTTTGAAAAAAAAGAAATAGAGTCTTCGCGGATCAATTTAGAGCCTTCCTCAGTCGTTTTTATGGGTAGCTTTGCTGTTACAGTAAGTTTTAAATTCAAAAATGAGCCAGAAATTCTGGTTCGGTATTCCAAAACAAATGAAGATGAAATTGCCGCTATGGAACATCTGTATAAAAACTATCCAAGAAGTGGATGGGGACAAAAAGCGAAAAATCGACTCAAACTATTGACCAGCTTTGGAAGATAAAAATAGAATTCTAACAAATCGTATTTAAATATTTTTCGAACTCAGAAACTAAAAAACGGAACCAAATCTATGTTCACCTTAATCCTGCCTACATACAATGAAAAAGACAATCTAAAAGTGTATCTACCCAAGCTAGAATCCTCCTTTCAAAAGAATAAAATTAAGTATGAAATCATAGTGGTGGATGACGATTCACCAGATGAAACCTGGAAGTGGGTAAAGGAATATTCCGAAAAAAATCCTAACGTTAGAGTGATTCGAAGGATAAAGGATAGAGGATTGTCGAGTGCCGTAATTACAGGTATGGCTTCCGCCAAGGGTGATGTGTTAGGTGTTATGGATGCTGATATGCAACACGATGAATCCATTATTCCTAAGATGATCGAAGAACTTTCCATGTATGATCTAATTGTAGGTTCTCGAAAGACAGAGGGTGGATCTTATGGTGAAATGAATTTCATTCGTCGGGTCATCAGTCATGGCGCCACACTACTTGCAAAAATTCTCCTACCGATAAATACCACGGACCCTATGAGCGGTTTTTTTATTCTAAAGAAGGAAGTATTTGAAAAATCCAAAGAAAAACTCAATCCCCTTGGATTTAAGATTCTTTTGGAGTTTCTAGCAAAAAATCCTGGAATAAAAGTTGGAGAAGTTGGTTATTCTTTTCGCAAACGGGAGTTTGGTGAAACAAAGTTATCAGGAACAGTAATGCAACAATACATTTTAGCATTGCTGGATCTCAGGTTTGGATCTTACTTTTCTGTCCAATTTATTAAATATGGAATTATAGGATTTTTGGGAGTATTTGTTAATCTATTCGGCCAATGGATCTATAATGAATTTTCTGGAAACTTTATCACACATAATGCGGATTCCAAATTGATCCTTCCTTCCTCGGCTGTTGCATTTGGTTTTGAAATTAGTGTGATATCCAACTACATTCTGAATAACACATGGACTTTCTCTGATCAAAGAAAGAGAGGAATCTTTCCGTTTTTGTTTGGACTCATTAAATTTAATTTTGTAAGTTTAGTTGGTTTTTTGATCCAGTATTCATGCTGGTTTTTTCTCTTCCAAATTTTTACAAACCTTTTTCCTAACTTTATACCTGCCTTAGTACCGTATCTTGCAAATCTAGTTGGAATTGTAGTCGCTACAGTTTCTAACTACCATTTGAATCGGTCTTTCACTTGGGGGAAATGATGTCGAAACGACTGAGCCTTTCAATAAAGATTTACATAGGACTCGTGCTTCTAATCATTCTGGTATTAAAGCACACAGCTGCCGGCCTATTGGAAGACAGTGTTTATAAATACTTCCAAACAATAGATTTTATCGAATCCGGCTATAATGGGTTTCATATATTTAATCATGATTATGAATTGGATCCGAAGAACGACTATGGTGTATTCCAACCGCCTTTTGCCCACTTGATCCATGGGAAAGTTTTTATGACGTTTCCATGGTTTTGGGTCCTGCTCAATGCACCAATATTACAAATATTAGGTTTTATTGGAATCTATTTAATTCCTTTTGCCTCTGGTATATTGTCCGTCTATGTTTTGTATGATTTGCTTTGCAAGCTTAGTGACGACGAAAAATTGATAGAAAAGACGATTTATTTTTATCTATTTTCGACGTCTCTCATTGTGTATTCATTTTCTTATTATGAAGGAACAATCTGTAACTTGGCTTTATTTGCTTTCTTAAATGTTCAGTTTAAGAGTAATGATTCAAGCTCAATGAGGAAGAAGATATATTATCTTTTTATTTCCTTAGTTTTGTTGAGTATGCTTGTTATACTTCGAACAGAAGTATTCTTTCTCGCGATACTTATGGGAATTTCGATTTCTTTTGTAAACATTTCCAGTTTCCAAAAGAACTTTCTCAATCTGTTCTTTTTAGGACTTATTCCATCGCTCCTTTTTTTATTTACAAACGAACTTATCTGGTCGCAACCACAGGGTTTACGATTTTTGGTAACTCATACATTCACGCTATCGGATCGATTGATTCGAATTTTAGAATACCTTGTTTTTTCTAAACATTCTCTCTTATTATATATACCTACCTTTTTTCTTACTTTCATTCTTTTTAAACATTTTAAAGCGCTCTACTCCAAACCTTTCTTTCGATTCTATCTTACTTCTATCATTTTTATTGTTGCAATTCCCTTAGTCTCTCCCCAACAACAAGGAAACGATATTATCCCGAGGTTTTATTTTCCTATCATTCCTTTTCTAGCATTTACGATTCTCTATACGATCCAATATAAGTTTCCTTCTCTTGAAAAATTGCTCACTCGACTTCTATTCCTGCAAGCAAGTATCTTACTAATCATTACCGTCATCGTATTTGTTTTTATGAATTATAGAATGGATCGGCTTTATAAAAAGTTAACTCCCTATATCAAAGAATACAATGTGGTATCTACAGTAATCTATGGTATGTTGGTTCAAAATGCTGAGAGGAAAAATGTCTATGTTGCGACTGAGGAAGAGTCTGCAAAAAAGATGACAATGCTTTTGAAAGATAAATCCATTTCCGATTACTATTTATTACTCTGGGCTTTGGATGAAAACCGATTTAGCAAGTCCTATCTAGACACCGAATGGAAGTTTGTTGAAAAAATTGAAGATATAACAGTGTATAAAAAGAAGTAGATTTACACGATTCTCCATCGTAACCACCTTACTCTAAACGATTGTGATTAAGTCTGGATCTTTAAGATGAGGAACTGCATTCCAAGATATTGGTTCCCAAATCTCTCCATTGCGTTTAAAGATGCTTAGCGATGTATTGGTTATAGATTTCATAAAAATAGGAATTTGTTTGGGCTCCAGATCGCAGGCAAGTCCCATTGCAATAGCAATCGGTGTGGATGATGAGACAACAAGAGTACTTTTTACATCCTTTGGTATTTGAAAAAATCCGGATTGAACTTTCTCTATAAATTCGAGGAAGGTGTAAGGTTCGGTGTCACCAAAATCTGCACCGACCCATTTTTTTAGAACAATTTGTATCAGTTCTTGAAAATAATCCCTTGTTTTTTCGGATCCTTGTTCCCAAGCAGATTTATAGGCTTCATAGAGTTCGGCAAACTTTAGATCGACGGATCGAATCTTAGCTGCAAGACCCAACCAAAGCTTTGAATCAAACTCATCCCAAGCAGATTCTTCCAAGGGATCAGGGATACAAAATCGTTCTGTTTCAAATGCAGAGATAATTCCTTGTGCCGTTTGCTTTTGACGGTTCAAAGCACCTGTATAGACAGAATCAAATTCAATTCGTTGAGACAGAAAGTACTCACCAAGAAGTTTTGATTGGAGTCTTCCAAGTTCCGTAAGTGTGTCATAGTTTTTTCCCAAACGGTCGGCTTGTCCGTGCCTAACTAGGTAAAGGAGAGACATTAAAGCTGAAACCTTGGATTGGAAATATGAAGATTTTCCTTCAATCGAGTTTTTTGAAACTCCCAAACCAAACTCCCAGGACCTAAATTTTTCGAATCCCTGGTAGTTGTTTCATGCTTTCCCTTCGACCGAATGTAATCAGCAAACTTTTGATTGAATTCGGAAAGTAACCTGAGTTGTTCTTTTTTTGACAGTGAAGAAAAATCTTTTGGATCTATTTGTCTTTCTTCTGGAAGTAGATTTAATTTTAGTTCATGTATTGATGCCCACTGCGAACTTAGATTCGAAGATTCTATTTCTCTAGAAATAACACCAAGCATATTCCAACTAACAAGTGCTTTATAAGATAATAATTCATCGGATTCGATTTTTGGAAGAAGGTCTTTGATTAAAAAATCTTGAATAGCTGAAAGTAAATCCTTTGATTCCGGTCTATATTGCATTTGTTACTTCCTCGATGATTCGCATTGCTTCCCATTCCATTTCAGCTGTCCTTCGTCCTATGGCCGCAAGTTCAATGCCTTTATCTTTTCCAGAGAGATGGCGCTCTGCTTGTTCACAGGAACCGATTGCCCAGCGTAGATTCCCTATGATTTCAAAAAAACTTACCTTAAATGGATCAACTGCCTTTCCGGAAAATTTTTCATAACATTCGTAAAAGTCCTTTCGTTCTCCGAATCCTCCTACTTCTTTGTTCAGTCGACCAAACCTCCAATCACGCATACACAACCAAGATATATCTTCATGCCGATCTCCAAAATGAGCAAATTCAAAATCTAAGATTCCTTGCAATCCATTTGCATTCATCATAAAGTTACCCGTTCGAAAGTCTCCATGAACTAACACAATCTCATCGACCGAAGGCTTGTTATCTTCCAACCAATTCAAACAGAGTTCTATCGCGGGGTGAGCTTCGGGCAATTTATCTAAATTAGATCTCAGTTCATCGATACAATATTTTGTATATTCGGAACCTGGAATATATTTTAATTTTTGAACTAACTTCTCATCGGATACAGCATTAGGTGCGATCGTATGAATCTTTGCTAGGTTCTCGGCTAGATCACGCACCATATCTGATTTCCGATAGGAATCCAGTTCTCTATCCTTTGTGATGTAACGTCCTGTAGCCTTTCCATAAATCTTTTCCATAAGGAAAAAGGGAGTTCCGATTATTTTTGAATCTTCCTCGAGTAAAATTGGTTCTGGGGTCTTTACGCCTGCCTTAAAAATCAATTCGGCTACTTTAAATTCATCGGCTTTGGAAAGGGAAGAAAGTAGACTGGCTCCCTTATCAGTTCTAAGTACGATATCCTTATTTATTTTTTTATCGGTGAGAGAAATCGCATAATTGTCCTGACAGGCACCACCGCTAAGATGTTTGATAGAATCAATAGACACATCACTATTCCAAAGTTTGGTGAGGTGAATCTCTAAACCCTTCTTCAATTCAGAAATTTCGACAGCCATTTAAAAATCCCATTTTTCAGAAACGTAATTACGACCAATGACCATTTTATGAACTTCGCTTGGACCATCGGCAATTCTTGCGGCCCTTGCATCTCTGTAAAAAAGCTCCAATGGTAGATCTCTTGAATATCCTGTTCCTCCGCAGATCTGGATAGCCGTGTCAATCGAACTACACAAGGCTTCACTTACCTTCCATTTTGCCATACTTGTCTCTTGCCTTGCATCTTTGCCGTTTTGTAATAGCCAAGCTGCCTTTAGAGTTAAAAGAAATGCCATTTCGATCTCTGTTGCTCTCTCGGCAAACATCCATTGGATACCTTGGTGTTCGGCTATTTTAGACTGAAAGACCTCTCTCTCTTTTGCATAAGATCTAGCAATAGAAAGAGCTCTTCTTGCCATTCCAGTCCATCGCATACAATGAGTTAATCGAGCAGGACCAAGCCTTTCTTGGGATAGGCGAAAACCCTCACCTACTCGACCAAGAACCATATCTTCAGGAACTTCGACATCTTCGAAAGTTAGTTCACAATGTCCGCCAGGACCATGTGAACCCATAGTATCAATTTCGCGTACCATTCGATAACCCTTAGCATCGGAAGGAACTAAAAACATCGTTGTCTTTCGAAAACTTCCATTGACCTTCGCCATTACGATGAGGTACTTCGCGCCATTTGCACCAGTGCAGTACCATTTATGACCATTTAGAATGAATCGATCTCCTTTTTTTTCCGCATTGGTTTGCAAACTCGTTGGATCGGAACCTGCTCCGGGACTTGGTTCCGTCATGGCAAATGCTGTTCGTATCTCTCCTCGAATCAATGGTTGTAAAATTATCTCTTTTTGTTTTTCGGTAGCTGCGATGGATAGAAGATGCATATTTCCTTCATCAGGTGCATCGCAATTAAACATGTAAGGTGCAATTGGCGAACGACCCAATTCACTAAAAATGATACAAGTTCCTATTTGGTCTAATCCCAATCCACCTTCTGACTTAGGAAGATGAGGTGTCCAGAACCCTTCCTTCTTTACTTTAATGCGCGCTTGTTGGTTGATATCCTCAGGCATACGACCCTTTTCGTAGTCGTAGTGTTTTTCTAAAGGAACGATTTCTTCGGTTACAAAGGCTCTTAGTTTTTTTCGGAGGGCTTCAACTTCTGGTGAAACATCAAAGTTCATATTCTCCTTGGTTTAAAGTAAATTCCTTTTAGTGTAAAACGTTTTTTTAATGAGAGACAAAAATAGGTTTTTCGCGTTTCGAATTTCTTCTGACTTCAAAATGTAAATGTGGACCGGTCGCTCTACCTGTTTGACCCACTAGTCCTATTTTTTCACCTTTCCGAATCTTCTGACCTACCTTTACTGCAAAGTGACTGAGATGGCCATAACGAGTTTCATATCCAAGTTTGTGTTTTACAATGACAAGGTTTCCGTATCCGCCCAAAACACCAACAAAACTGATTTCGCCATCCATACTTGCAAAAACATCTGTTCCATGTTTTGCGGCGAGATCGATCCCTCCATGAAAGGTTTCCTTTTTTGTGAAAGGATCTAAACGTTTACCAAAGTTAGATGAAATTTTCGCGCTAGTTAGAGGAAATGAAAATCCAAAGCCATAGAAGAAAGACTTTTCGATTTTTCCCATTGAAATTCCTGGCAAAAACCACTTTCCCCTCGATTCATCAAACTGAAGTTTGTCGGGATCAATCTTATACATTTTTGCTAGTTTTTGCTTTTCGTTAGCTGTGTCGGCTGATTCTTCGGGATGGAATGTTCCTCGCATATTAGGAATTTCCAAAACCATACCAGGATATAGGTCATGTGGAGAACTGAGTTCATTTGCAGAAGAAAGAGTTTCTAAGTCCATTCCTGTGCGGGCCATAATCTTAAAGAAGTTATCTTCTTTTTCTACTTTGTATTGGTAGTATCGTAGCGGTATTAATTGATCCTGCGAGAGATTTGATTTTGAAATTCGAAGGTTCTCTTTGATTTCTGAGCGTAAATTTTTTAGAATAGGATTTTTATAATCTAAGTTTGCCAGTGTGGTAGGACTTGCCGTCCGCGAGATAGGAAAAAAAGCTAAAACCAGGGTGATGAACCAAGAAACATACAATTTCAATGGGGAATCGCTACAAAACATTCTCTAATCCTCGATTTCTCTCAAAAAGGACATAATCCTACTATTTCCAATATCGACCTTTTTTCAAAAAAACGGTGACGTTTCTCGGCTAAACTTAAGATTGGGAGGCAGATGCAAAATCGGCTTTTTGAGATCTTTCGGCTGAGTGCCTATGCCTTGGGTCTAGTCTATATCTGTTCTTTTTTCTACTCGATAATTTTTCTCTCATTCGTCAGTAATACAGTCATTGGTGATCGGATCCCTGAAGAAAAAGTCCAAGCTCTCTATGAGGATTACGCACAGGGAAAAACAGATTTTCGCACTCTTTATTCTGAATACCAGAAGATTGTAATTCCGGCCAACGAAGAATTGCAAAAAGAAATGACGGAAAATCCCAATGCGATTCTAGAAATATTCTACACGAAAGTTTTCACGGAAAAACCTCATTATCTGCTTGGCCATTCCATTCCTTGGTTTCTTTGTTATGTCGGACTTGGATATTTACTCTATAAAAAACTCCTCCAAATTCCAGTAACCAATCTCTCTGACGAACTTTCCTTCGCAGTGATCAACAAAGGATTACTCAATGGTCTACTTTGTTTTATCGTTGTAATCGTTTTAGGTTCTATTCTTGAAAAATTAAATGTTCCGGTCGAATCGGGAGTTTTTGCATCCAAACTCTATGCAAGTTTGCACGGAAACACATATCTACTTGGATGGGGAATCTACGTAGTTGGTATCATCACCGGAATTTTAGAAGAAGTATTTTTTAGAGGATTTCTTTTAAAGTCCTTTATTGATAAAAACTTAGTTCAAGAGGGACTTCTTATCGTATCATTGATTTTTGGCTGGTTGCATTATGGGGATGGTACTTCACTTGCAATTCCATTTATCATTACCTGTGTTGGAATGTTCTTTGGTTATCTTTATATAAAAACAAATAATATATGGATATCAATAGCATGCCATGCTTCTTACAATTCACTAGGGCTAATCTCTGCATATATGCAAATGCCAGGTATCAAATCGTGAACTCAGCATTCAGAATCGTTTCCAGTTTTCTTTTGATTCTAACATTTTTATTTTCTTCCACGAATCAATTAAACGCTGGTGAAACGGTAGAAGTATTAGGTAGTCCCGATGATGTTAACTTGAAGCTAGTAGCTCTCCTGAATAAAATGGATCCGGACTACTATTCTGAGGACAAAACTCAAGGGTTCAATTATCGATACCGTCACCGTTGGTCCAATCCATACGACTTTAATATTTACATTGGAAAAGTTGGGAAAACATCTCCTGATTCTATCATTAGAGTTGAGTCACCTCGTCGCGGTCAGGAAAAAATGTGGCGGGAGATTATCGAACAGGAATTACTTAGGAAACCACCGCAAGAAGGAGCCGTTCCGCTTTCAGAAAAATACCACACTGTCTCTCAAACTTTAAACTTAATCACTCCAATCGCATCAGTGGGCTATAATTCTTGGAACTCACCACTATACAATCGTCGTGATACAATTGTCAGTATGGGTATTTACTTTTTGGTCGATCTTATTTTGGCTGGAGGAGCCTATTGGTACGCACAAGAAAACCTCCCCAAGAAAAACATTTGGACAAATTTAGCAAATGTACAGGGACCGGGAAGTGTTTGGGATTCTCCAAATGCTATCATTGTTTATACAGCATTGGCACTTCCTCGCGCCATACGAATGTTTGATGCTTGGGAAGATACTGCTGCACATAATAAGGCAGCGGAGTTTGGTTGGTCGTTTAAGTTTTAAAAAGATCTCTGGCGGCATCGGCAGCACTAGATCTTTCAAAGTCTTCGCGCTCGATTAGAATATAGTCTAGACCTTCCTTTTCTATTCTACTTAAAATTTTCCCAACCTCGGCTGCATTATTTACTTTAGTAGCTAGATACTTAAACTGTATCCCACATGCAGGGCATTTTTTATCTTTTAAATAGTTCAATCCAAGTTTCTTACAGTTCCCACAAGTTCCGTACAAATCATCTATATAGAGCAATTGCTTTTTTATCTCTTCCACAGCAAGTTTTCGCCAAACTCTAACAAATTTAGTATTCTTTCCAGATGGATCTTGTGTCATATACTTGAAGGACCAAAGAATATGAATCTTGTCAACAATCAAAAGAATCTGAGATTTTTCTTTCTATTTACTGTCTCTAGCTTTTTTGCAGTGTCCATTGGAGCCTTCGGTGCACATGGCCTGAAAACAGTATTAACATTTGAGATGTTACAAATTTTTGAAACTGGCAACAAGTATCAGTTTTATCATAGTTTGGCGGGCATTCTGGTATCAATTTTTAGTTTTTTTCTTAATGCCTCTCTTTCTCCATATTCAACCAATACAGATAGTATGCAGGTGAAAACTATAGAAAGGTCTATAAAATCATTTGGCAAAGCTCAATTATTCTTTTCATTGGGAATACTTGTCTTCTCTGGAAGTTTGTATACCCTATCAATCACTGGTATACGAATTTTAGGTGCCATTACTCCAATCGGTGGTTTGTGTTTTCTGGTTGGATGGGTCTTTTTTTCTTTAGGCGTTTATTCTCTTTTAGTTCCAAAAAAATAGGAACCTTGCTTCGAGATAAGATTTCTAGAAATTAAACCATCAGCAATAAGGAGAAGACCCTCAGCTGCGGCTTTTTTTTCTTCCTCTGACATTTTCTGTTGCACCGTCATTAATTCATGAATGTACTTTCGTCGTTTTACATCTAGAACTCCCAACATTGAACCCGATATCTTTTCATCCATTTGGAAAAATGCGAGAGCAAGTGTTTGTGGTGGAGTTTCTAAACATAGATAATAAAGGGCTAAGTTATCAAAATAAGAAAGTTGACTTAACTTTGTGACGTACTGTTCGCTTGCTGACATAAATTTACCTTAGTGACACTTCTTTTATTTTAGACTTTAAATATGTGATAAGAAATTTGGAGTTGGGTTCCTCTCCAGTGATTTGTTTTATTAAATCATTTACCTCGAATAGTTTTCCTTTCGAGTGAATGTTTTCTCTCAACCAATTCAGCAAATTTTTATAATTTCCATCGACTGCAAATTCTTTTTTATAATCAGGATGGCTGGACTCAAACTTTTGAAAAAACTGAGAAGAATAGATATTGCCAAGTGTATAAGTGGGAAAATATCCAAATGCACCCATCGACCAATGGATATCTTGCAAAACACCTTCCGAATCGTTTTCTATATCAAGTTGTAGATACTCTTTTATCTTTGAATTCCATATTTCTGGCAAATCTACAACTAGGATTTTTCCGTTGATTAGATCTCTTTCTATTTCAAAACGCAAAATGATATGAAGATTATATGTTATTTGGTCAGCCTCGACTCTAATTTTTGTTTTTTCGGTGCTGTTGATAAATTTGTATAAAGATTCAAATGGAAGATCAGATTCCTTCCATTGAAAGTCAGACAGCAAGATAGGATAGACAAACTCCCAAAAGGGTTTCGAACGACCTACTTGATTTTCCCAAAGTCTACTTTGGGATTCATGAATTCCCAGACTTAAAAATTCTGTAACCGGATTCGGATAGTCTGGCATTGCAGAAATTCCCGATTCATAGAGCGAGTGACCAGTTTCATGTAACACCCCAAAGATAGAACTCAATGGATCGGATTCAGAGTACCTTGTCGTAATTCGTTTGTCACCTTTTCCCAAACTGGTAGAGAACGGATGATTGCTTATATCCAATCTAGATTCGTTTTCAGTGAGTCCAAGAATGGCAGGTAGACGTTTGCAAAACTTTTTTTGATGCGAAATTGGAACTGGTTTCGAGAAAGGCGATTCAAACTTTGGTGCCTCTTTTACAATGGGAATCAGAGAGGTCTTTAAATCTGTAAAAAGTGTTTGGATCGATTCCGCCTTTGCTCCCTTTTCATAACTATCTAAAAGAGCATCATATGGTTCCTTCGTATAACCAAAGTAATCTGCTTGTTTACGAGATAATGAAACCAGCTTGTCCAATGTTTTGGAAAACTTTTTAAAATCTTTTTCTTTTTTAGCCGAAGCCCACTCAGCATGCGCTAAATTCGTAAGTTCCGCAAATTCTGCGACAAAGCTTGTAGGCAATTTTGATGCCTTTTCTCGATCCTCTGAAAGGATCTCTAATTCTCTCCGCCACAATCCCTGACTTTCTGCAGGAAGTTCCGATATCGCATTTTTTGCCTTTTCGATTTCCGATAGAAAGGAGGCTGAAGTCATCCACTCGTGAGTCAATTTGCTCACTGCCGCAATCTGCTGAGACCTTCCAACTCTACCATCGGGTGGCATCATCACTTCAGAATCCCAATGGAGAATCGATGTGATGTCCTGGAAGAGTTTGATCTTGCGAAATTGTTTTCTATAGGTTTCGATTGCTTGGGGCAGTGCCATGATCCTATTTTCCCTGAGGGTCACATTCGGGAACCAAAAATCATTGACCCATGGCCCTAGCCAAAAACTATGTATTTACCAATCGCGGGTGTGGTGTAACGGTAGCACAGCAGCCTTCCAAGCTTCTGGCGAGGGTTCGAGTCCCTTCGCCCGCAAAACTTCCTTATTAACTCCCAGACATAGGCATAAATTGAATCGACTCGAACAGTGGCGCGAGCTGTAACGGGAGTGACCCATAGGGAACGAGAATCCCGTTCAACGACCCATCAAAAATTGGTATTCTAATGGAATCTCATATCCTTGGAATTGATTCGTAAATCCGAATATAATATAAAACGAGAACAAGATACCAATACCTAAAATGAAATGGGTTTGAGTCAAGGGAGAAACACCCAAAACATATTTCTTCATCTTTTGATTGTGAATCGAAGCAAGATGACCAAAAAAAGAAACGATAGCTAAAAAATAGTAAGGAATAAAGAATAAATTCCATGGGAAGAGATTCAAACCAGCGATTCCAAAGAAAAAATTTGTATCTAAATCGAGAACCCATCTTCCCACAAAAACTGCTCCCAAGTGATTTAGAAAAAAGAAAGAAAGATATAGGCCCGACCAATTTTGAATCTTTTCGTAGAACGTTTTTTGATTTTTTCTTTTTCTAAAAAACAATCGAAAGCCAGTGTAGATCTGAACTACTACCGATAAGATAAGAATTGATTCAAAAATAGCATTACGATATAAAACCCTCAATTGGCTCATAATTTGCATATGAGCACTGCCTCCCAAGATTCCAAATGAATGGTTCCAAAGATGCAGACAAATAAAAATGAACAGAAAGAATGCCGAAGTATAGTGGATTTTTTTTAGATTCATAATTCCCTTTCATTCACAAAAACGAACTTAGAAGAAATGTCAAAAGAATAGAAAATCAAGAAAAATACTATATGCCAAGATTGTTAAAAATCTAAAAAACAATATTAATGAAAATCCAACTTTGTTACTACATCGTAAAGTGGTTCATTCATTTCAGGATCGATAATGTATATGATTCTCTGTGTACTTGAAGTTTGACCTGCAAGATCAATGACAGCTCTTCGTTTATCCATACGAATCTCGTTGATATCAAAATCGGCAATGCGATACTTGATTCCTTTCTTGAATAACGGTTTGATTGTACATAATCTTTGGATTTTAGGACGTGTTTGGAAACGATCCACTTCCAAAATTTTACAGATATCAAAATGAGCCTGTTTTTCCGAATCAATTGAAGCAGTTATGACATAATCTCCGTTATTGATTATATTTTCGTTATTCGTTAAACTAGCTCCAACATAATCCAAGAGATGACGGATATTCTTATTGCTGTAGGAAAAAAATGAATCGTTCACAATCATTTTTAAAGCTGTGGCCGAACTAAATGCGGGACGCCAAGGTTGGTTTGTTGTCAAACTTGCATATTCGCTAGCTAGCGATAAAATTGCGATATCTTCTTCAAAGTTCACCGAATTTACATTTGATTCTTGAATCCGAAGTTGAGCATCGATATCGGCGACTATTATTTTTTTTGTTGGATCCTTTACGAATTTATCACGAACCAACATCAATTTATTAAAAACAGTTTTATTATCTGGAAAATTATTATTTAATGAATTTCCTCTAAATGGTCTGTGGTGGTTCAAAACAAGGGTACGGATTTCTTGTGTGATCTCAGGTGCTGCGAGAGTCATTAAATAACTAATAATCGGATGTTGTTGAATCGCTAGATACTCCTCTTTGGAAAGATTAGGTTTATCGGGGACTACTAATTTTGAATATCCTATATCAGCTAAAAAACTAGCAGTCATAACAGAAAGATGGTCTTTTTTGTTAGGTTTGTTATCCTCACCGACACCTATCTTTTTAGTTCTAACTTTCATTCCCATAGCAACAATGGTGCGTTTGGTCATTAGTTCCGATTCCACCGGAACACCTGCATACTTTAAAATTTCTAAAATATTAAATAATCCAAATTCAAAATCCGGATTGTTAGTAAAATCATCTAATACCTTCCCAATCGATTTGTGAACCCGAATGGCATGATCGGAATTGAATGCTTCCTTTTTTAATTCGGAAATCAATGCTTCCGTTTGTTTTGCAAATTCTACTGTTTTCTCGTGATCAAAAAGTTTTGTTTGGCGGGGATCAGCAACTTCACCAGAGGAGACTTTTAAATTTTTACTTTCCGAAGCTAGATAGTAAGCCCCTTGCAATTCAAATTTTAATAATTTTCCAAAATCCTCTTCTGTTGGATTCTTTTTTTTGGACATGATAAGCTTTCCTGTCCGATCGTAGAGATCGAGCGGGATTTGTTTGCTCTTGCGGTAACTGCTGAGCAACTCATCATTGAATTCAAATTTTGCAAGTTGGTCAGATGGAATTAAAGGAATATCACTCAAAATTTACAATCCGGTTGGGCATAATTATCTACCGATATAAGACGAGAAAAAATGCCTCACACCGACACTAGGCTTATTTTTTTAAGTCCAATTCTCCCTGAAAAGCCAATTTTCCTCTGATACCCAATAAGAATGGACTTTAAACTCGAGTTTCCTTCCACTTTCCCTTTGTAAATAGCAAAAGCGTGAACAAACCAACAGAGGTTTCGGTCGCCATCATGGACCAAAAAACTCCCTCATACCCAAAATTTAATACCTTTCCCATTGTATATGCAAGTGGAATTTGTATGATCCAAAAAAAGACTAAATTGATTTTAGTGGGAGTCATTGTATCACCTGAACCGTTAAATGCCTGTGATGCGGACATCCACCAGGCGTATACAAAGTAGGAATAGGATACTATAGTAAGCCATTTTCCACCGATTTTAATGACTTCCGGATCGGAAGAAAATAGGGATACCAATGTCTCTGCCATTAGGAAGTAAACTACCGATACTAAAATCAAGTAGCCCATATTACAGTAGCCTGTGAACCATACAGATTGCTCAGCCCGATCAGGTTTACCTGCACCTAAATTTTGTCCGACCAATGTAGCAACGGCATTCGACATTCCCCAAGAAGGCATCATCGTAAACATCATTACTCTTAGTGCAATAGTTGCACCTGCGACTGTTTGGCTTCCAAATTCCGCAAGGATCCTCATAATAAAAATCCAAGAGGTCATCGCAACGATCATCTGGCCAATACCACCTAACGAGGTTTTAAGAATGCCACCAATCGTCTTCCATTCAATCTTCAAATGAGAATAGAGAACTCGAATATGTTTCCCTCCGTTGAAGAGTAGATATAGTTGAAAGAGAACTCCGATTCCCCGACCAAGTGTCGTTGCGATCGCAGCGCCTGTGATTCCAAAAGCTGGAATGGGACCCCAACCAAAAATGAGAATGGGATCCAAAATGATATTCAAACCATTTGCGATCCAAAGAACTTTCATGGCTATGGCAGCATCTCCTGCTCCTCGAAATACTGCATTGATCATAAAGAGAAGAGTAATTACAACATTCCCACCTAACATCCACTGCATATATGGGTATCCTTCTGTCAGAACCCACTCATCCGCACCCATTAGTGCTAAGAGTTCTTTCGAAAAGAATATTCCCGCAATTGCAAATGGAATGGATGAAAAGATTGCGATAAAAATTGCTTGTACGGCAGTAGTTGAAGCCTTTTCTTTCTCCTTTTCCCCTACCCTTCTTGCGACAATTGCGGTGACAGAAAAAGTAAGGCCCATGGCAATCGAATACAAAAGAAAAAGATAGGTCTCGGTAAGACCAACCGTTGCAACAGCTGAGGCACCCAACTTGCCTACAAAGTAAATATCAACGACTGCAAATACAGACTCTAGAACCAACTCTAAAACCATTGGAACAGAGAGGAGAAAAATAGCCTTCCTCATGCTTACTTCCGTGTAGTCAGCTTCCGAACCTGCGAGTGCATCTTTTAATTCACGCCAAAGCGATGATGCACTTATGCTGGATTGGTTTGATTCCATTTTTAATTTCCTTGTTTTAAATAGTTTTCCGGTCGACCCAATGTTTGGTTTCCTCTTTCCACTGCAAAAAAAGACAATACTTGATTTCTTTGATTCTCATCTGGAAAATCAAAAATCATGTTTACGATCGTTTGATTAGATTCTAACGTTGGGAATAAAATTGTCACTAAAAAATGTTCATCAAAATGAACTAAAGTCTCATGTGAATATACGAGTCTTTCATTGATTAGAATTTCTTTGTACAACATAAATACTGGCATTTGGGTAATCGACCTCACCTGAACCGTGCATTATGTACTACTAACTACTACTTTTGAAAACAAAAGTGGTGGTGAATGGGAGCGATGCGAACCCTTAAGTAGCCCGCTCGAGGTCCCAGAGTTTTTAATTTTTTAAGATTCTTTTCAGTAGCTCACGACTTCCTAGTATTTTTAGAGTCGCGGCAAGCCCACCCATCATTGCACCAGCAATTCCTGGCGACCCACCGGCGTCTGCTCCTGTTAGATACAATCCCTCTATGGGTGTAGAAACATCAAACCAAGGTGATTTTAATTTATCGTATCTTTCAGGAACACAGGCAAGTCCATAGATTGCCCCATCCTGATGGGATGTGAAGTGTTCGTTGGTGAGTGGAGTTGATACTTCGATATAGTCTATTAATTTTTGAAAACCTGGAAATCGTTTCTCCAAAGTTTTAATTACAGTGTCTGCAATTTTCGACTTGAACAGTTCGTACTCTTCACCTCGTTTTTTCCAAGGCAGGTCTTTCCATTTCTCAAAGATAGAATAATCCGTAAAAGTAATCAAATCAGCTGTATGGTGCTCTGCCAAAGGATCCTTTAAGCTTGGGAAGGAGAGATACATATTTTTGATCTCACCACCTTGCAGAAGCCAGTTGTTTCTATCTGAAAAATTAGATTCATGGTCTGTGGAATCAAATATCCAGTGGTTTTCCCCTTTAAAACCTAGAGTAGTTGGACTATCATGTAACCCCATATATACGCAAACAGAAGTAGCCATTTTTTCTCTTTTATAGAAATCGTTAAGTTTATCTAAGAAAGAAATTTGAATCTGCTTAGGAATCAGTTTAGTATATGTAGGATACGCACCCGCACAAGAAACGATAACGGGGGCATAATAATTTTTGCTCTCTTGTTTTCCCCTAAGGAAAGTAGCTTTCACACCAATGGCCTTTCCATTTTCGATAAGAATCTCGTTCACTTCTGTGGTGTCTAAAACAGCACCACCATTTTCTAATACCTTTGGTTCGATTGCATCAAATATCTTTCCGCCACCCCCAACAGGATAGTATCCACCATTTAGATAGTGAACCACCAAACTGGCATGAGTAGCAAACAAACATTTCGAAGGTGGAAGTCCGTAATCACCCCATTGGGATGCTAATATTGCTTTTAAGGACTGTTCTTTAAAATGAAAGTCCAAATAATCTTTGAGAGTTACTATCGAGTCGCTACCGATCTGAGTCTTAAAGGTAGCTAACTCTGGAGCCGTTGATTTCATCATCATGTTCTTTCCAAATAAGGCGGCTGCCTTATGAATATCTTTAAAGTATCCTTCGATAGCCGATTCTTCTTCCGGAAATTTATGTATAAGATCCGACTTGAATTTTTCTTCATCCCCATATAAATCGAAAGTAAAACCAGGATAGACAAACTTTTCAAATGGCTCAGGCATTTTTGCCCAGGAGACTTGTCCTGCAGTAATTTTATCCATGAGGAGACGACTAAACCCTGTTTCGCCCATATCCCCTACATAATGGATGCCAACATCCCAATGGTATTTTTGTTTTCGTGCAAAGGCATGAGTGAATCCACCCACTTGAAAGTGCTTCTCTATGATCAAAACTTTTTTCTTTTCAAATTGGGAAAGAAGGCTTGCCACAGTTAGCGCTCCCATTCCAGAACCTATACAGATAATATCATAATTTTGACCGATAGTTTGATTTTTCATTGACCTACTTCCTAAAGCGATTGATGTTTACGCTGAACACATCAATGTGATCATTTACTACATTGATGTAATAACTGTCAACATGAAATCCATACCTTTCAAAGATTCTTATCATCATGGAGATCTCAAAACAGCTTTGAGACTTGCTACCCTTAACCTTTTGCAAGAGGAAAGTTACCAATCGATTTCATTGCGAAAAGTTGCAAAAAAGGCAGGTGTTTCACAGTCCGCACCTTATAGGCATTATCCGAATTTAGAATCCCTACTTGTAGACGTAGCAATCTACGGATTTCAGCTATTGCGAGAAAAACTGCAAAGTATTCAGGCTAAATTTAAAAAATACCCACTCCTAAAGTTTAGAGAGTCAGGAGTTTGTTATGTGAATTTTGCTCTCTCAAATCCAGATCTATTCCAAATCATGTATGGAAATCAAATTTCAAACCATGCGCTCTATCCTGATTTGACTATGGCTGAAGAATCCTCCTTCTCCGTTCTAGAAGACATAATTCAAGAAAATCAAAAATCTGGAAACCTTAGCTCGTCAGATATTCATAAAACAGCTATTGCTGCATGGACGATGGTTCATGGCATTGCGATACTTTTTTTGGGCAAACAAGTGATCTTTCAAAATTCTACAGAGAAATCGATTAAAAAAATCACCAAAGAAATGTTAGAAACACTATATATTGGAATCAAAGACAAAAAGTAATTTTAAAAAATAGTTTTCTTTTTTCGAAATTGGTTCATCTTTACCACCAATTCTTTTGAGGTGTTTATGTCCTTAGGTTTCCAAAGATTTTCTTTCTATCTGAACAAATTAGAAGTGTTGCTCGAGACAGCCTCGGAATCAAATAATCCTGGTCTTACCATTTATTCTAATGATGGAAGAACGCCCCTCTTTATGTTGGAGGGATTGTCGCGGCTATACTCCGAATTTCAAAATTCATCTAAATTTACATCTCTCAAAGAGAGATTTAAATTGTTTGAGGACCTTCTTGGTAGTATTGATTATTTTGATGTGTATTCAAAACATTACGAAGGAAAGTCGGAGATTCCCAATTCAATTAAAGAATATATGTCGGAGCAAAAATCCAACTCCCTACTCAAACTCAATCAGAATCTAAACGAAGTAGGTTGGATCGGAAAAAACAAATCTAGATTTAAAGAAGAATTGAAAATTTTAAACAAAATTGAATGGCTAAAACCGAAAGAAGAAGTAAAGGAAATTAAGAAACTCTATGAAAAGGAGATCAGTTCCATTCATAAGTTTATTAGAACGTACGGAAATCCTTTTTCAGAGATGGAGGACCATGTCCATGAATTGAGGCGGGATATTCGGTGGCTCAGTATATTTACACATGCATTGCAAGGAGCCATCCAGTTTGGACTTAGAACAGGTTCCACTGAAAGATTTGAATCCTATCTCACACCCGCTGTATTGAATTCTAAATTCAATCAATTGCCCGAAATTAGAAACAATACCCATGCCGTTCTTTTAGAGAGAAATGCGTTCCTTGCCTTGAGTTGGCTTATTGCAGAGATCGGAAATATCAAAGATGAAGGTTTGGAATACTTTGCACTTCAAGAAGCCTATATTCATATAGAAGGCTTAAACCAAGAAGAAGCTGGGAAAAAAGCCAATCAAATACTCAATTGGAAAGAAGGCAAGATATCTGAATTGTTAGTGAGGGCATCCAACCATGCCAATGAATTTATAAAGAAAAATGTTCTGGGTGATCTTGTTTTGGGGATTGTGAAGTTTTCGTGATAGGATTACCAATAACTATCGCTCCACTCCAAGAAGTTGAAATGATAGAGGATTTATTTTAATAAGTCTAGCCGTGATGAGCCTTTCTTTTTTTTCATCGATAAAATAACTATGATAACGATAGATAGTGACATATAATTTGATAATTTCTCCAGTCTCTGATTTTAAAAATAAGCAGTCGTCGCTTTGGTTATCATAATTTAAATTTTGTATTTTTTCTTCTCCTATCTTGGTTGCATTAAATTGAAATATGGTTCCCAAATCAGAAGTTGATATTTCATGGATTGACTTATTCGATATTTGCCATGTCACAGATTCAGCCAATGGAATGATTTTATTAATAGCCAAATCGAAAGCAGTTTCGAAACTTCCTTCTCTAAGTAATGGAAGCATTTCATCTATTATGCCTTTTGCAAGCTTATCACTGAAAATCCATTCCAAACCTGATCCGACATTGATTCGTATTTTCTTATCTGATTTCGAGAGAAAAATAAGCAAACCGTTGTTTACATATTTTTCCCCAATACCATTTTGATTTGCTATGTCATTTACAAATGAATCTAAATCATTTTCACCAACTGAATCAATGCAAAGAATAACTATTTGTACCTTTGTTCTTTTTGCAAAATCAGAAAGTTTTTTACTCGTTTGTTCGATGTATTTTTTGGTTAATATGTTTACTCGATCATCGACATAATTATCAATGACTATTTTGTTCTGAACATTCTCACTACAAGATAAAATAAGTAACGATATTAGATATAATCTTCTCATTTTTTTATCTTTGTCACTTTAAAACTCAAAGACATATAGGAAAAGTTAATTTCTGGGTTGAGAAAGTTTAATAATCTCAATTTAAAATCATTTGGTATTTTTCCCAATCTGCGTTCGCAGATTGGGACTTCATTTCTTTCAATCTATCATTTTGCTAACGATTCATTTCGTAAGAACCGGCAAGAGATAGCAGTTGTTCTTTGTAGATTTTCTCAAATCTATTTACATTCAACAAAGGTTTACGAATCATTTTAAGACAGTAGTTCTGTTGGCTTTCGGTGCTGGTCGGTTTTGAATAGAATTGAGTCGCAAACTTTGAAAAATCACGAATCATAAAATCAAAAATCTGATCGATAGTATCGACGTCTGTCCCTTCTAGTTTGGCACTTTCCAAGATGAGTTGTCCATAAGAAACCAACGTGAACAATTCACCAACAGTTAGCATAAATCCAATATCCGAACTTTGCTCTTTTGTTGGATGAGCGTTCGCTAATAGATCTTTAAAAACTGCAATTTGATCTCTAAAAATTTTGATATTTGCTGAATCATAGAGATCATAGGATTCATTGTAGTCACGGAAGAAAATCTTATCAAATCCTTTCGTAGTTGCACCTTGGTTAAATAGATAAGTATCATCTTCCAATCCATACATTCTTGGAATATTAGACATGGACTGGTCTGGATGAAAAAAGTAATTCTGCATAAATCTCATAATGAGAATCATATTCACATGGACGGTTCCTTCAAGGCGTGGCAACATTTGGATATCACGAATTGCCATCTCAAAGTACATATCCTTATTGAGTCCTTTTGCCGCGATTATATCCCAAAGACCGATGATTACTTCCTCACCTTGCATTGTGACTTTCATCTTTTCCATAGGATTGAATAACAGATAACGTTTATCTGTTGCTGAGGCAGCTCTCATATAATCTGTTGCACGGATAGAAAACAATTTCATAGCAACAAGTCGCATATACGAATCCATAAATAATTGTTTGATATGCGGAAATTCAGTTACATACTGATTGAAGAGTTTTCGTTTAGAAGCATGATTGATTGCTTCGTAAAGAGCATGTGTACAAATTCCAACCGACCCCCATCCAAGGTTAAATTTACAAAACGCAATCGTTGCAAGAGAAGTATCCCATGCCGCCCTACCCTTGGAGATAATATCATCTTCCGTGATTGGATAGTCATGCAATTCAAACTCAGCCACATAGTTTTGAGATGTTACGATATTTGGTTTCAACTCATAATTTTTATGTTGGGAATTTACTCCGAAAAAAACAAATTCTCCAGTTCCTTCAATCTTTCCAAATGTTGATACGATTGCCGCCTTGTTTCCATTTCCAATATAGAATTTGTCACCTCGTGCTTTGTAAGTGCCATCTCCATTTGGAATGAGCATCATATCGCTCGCAATTAAATCTGCACCATGTTCTTTTTCGGAAAGTCCGAATGCAAAGATCTCACCATCTTCCAATAATTTTGCAGTTTTGTTTTTGATCTTTTCATTTTTGCTGATCCAAATTGGGCCAACACCTAACATAGATACCTGCCAAGTATACCAATAACAAAGCCCGTAAAATCCTAAAATTTCGTTAAACGCCATGATTCGATTGGAATCCCAACGAGAATCAGATACTCCGTAACCCTTGGGCGTAAGGAGGGTAGCAAAAACTTTTTCTTTTTTAACAAAGTCTAGAAAGTCAGAATACCATACCTTATCATGGTCATTCTTCATGAGTTTCAGTTTGCCTTTTGTTTCAAAAAACTCGATGGTCTTGAACATTAGGTTTCTAGACTTTTCATCAAGATGTTCAAATTTCTCTGTTTTGGGATTTAATAATTTCATAAATAACCTCTATGCAATTATCAAAACTATGGAGACTCGATCGATTTGTGTAAAGGTAAATCGATAGATTATCAGAGAGAAGTGATTTTAAAAAAAGAAAAGAACAATGTTAGCTAAAGGTTTTTCCGCTTGATGGAAGAAATATTTTCAGTATTTCCTCCATCTATTTTCGTTTCGATTACTTCAAAAGAAAGGAATAACTAATTTCAATGTCTTCCTTGGCCTTAAAGAACAAAAGCGAAGGATTCTCGAGTTTATAATCGGAAAACTTTGTTATCAACTTTCCGTCAACTTGTAAATTCCCATTTGTATCCACAGCCGTTGCATCCGATTGGAAGGGTTTAGTTGTTCCACGTATTGTTAGATTTCCTTTTACTAAATACCTTTCTCCCTGATTCTCAATAGAAGTGACTTGAATTTGAATCTGCGAAAAATTTGGGTGACCCAAAATCTCATGAATATGATCATCGCGTCCTGTGTCACCTGAACTAATCTTTGTTATGGGAATATTTATCTTAAAGGAAGACTTTAGAGAAAATAGATTTGATTTTTTTACTAGATCAAATGGCTCTATTTGAATTTCATTGCAAACCCCATAGACATTTGCCATAGAGTGGTTCACATAAAATCCGATTTTTTTCTGAAGTACCTCTGTCGCTGAGATATTCGTAAAAATGCTTACGAAGAGAAAAATTGTGTATAGTAGTTTAAATTTCAAAAGATGCTCCTTAGGTATTGGACGTATACAATTCTTAGAATCTATTGTTTATTGTGTCGGATATAAAGTTCTTTTTCCACACGAGCCACATGGGTTCCGTCCGAATCAAAAACATCGGCTGTAAAATTCCGAGTCGTTTTTTTATTTTCAAGGACAATTGCTCGAATTTCTTCTATCACTTCCTTAGGTATATGAAATTTAGCTTTTACAGTCGATTTACCTGGCTTTAGGAAATGTATTTGAGCAGATTTATCCCAAACTATAAAATCTTCCCCTAAATTTTCTATTAAAATAAACATAAAAAAAGGGTCACACATGGAATAGAGGGAACCTCCAAAATGAGTGCCTACATAATTTGTATTTGATAGGACAAGGGGCATTTCGACTTCATATGTAAATGGATCGATCAGTTTTGGAATTACGTTTGCACCTCGGTAAGGGCCAAACATTTTAAATGCCTCATCCATACCAAAACTACTTCTTAAAAAAGACCAAAGAGGGTGAACCGAATATTCTATTTTTTTTCTCTTCATTATGCCAAATTAGGCGATCTATCTCGTAGAATTACAGTAAATATTTTTTCTCCATAGAACTGGTTTTTGAAAAATAAACCAGGTGAGCGGTGTTTTTAGGTCACTAAAGAATTGGGATCTGGTCGATAGACATTTGAATCGGCATTCGATGTCCTTACTTCCACTTGAGGTCCAAAACCTTATTTTCTTTTTTTACCTTTGCTATCTTCTTTTTTAAATCAACTGAATCTATCGAATCATATTCAATCGGAACAAAAGTTTTCCCATTCTTATCAATAACTCCATATTTTCCACCTATGATACGGTAGTGTTCACCCATAAATTCCTTATTACAACCATTGCAAACAATTGCGGTGCCATTCTCAAACGGTTTCACAAAATCAAAGTTTGCTGGAATTCGCTTTCGACAAGATTCATCGACAAAACCCATTTTATTGTTTTCTACAAATCTAGCGAATTTTTCGGAAAAATAATCTGGCCCATTATCGAAAATAAATGGCGAGAGTAGTTCTTCGGACTTTACATTGATGCAATACCAATTTCCATCACGAAAAACAAACGCTACACCATGTTTCGAAAATTTGAATGCCATACTATATTTGGGTCGGACCACCACCAAACCTTGTTTAGATTTAAACCCATAATTACCATTTTCTTCAAAGATTTCCAATCCTATTTTAGGATTTGCACCTAATGACGTAGATAACCAAATCAATACAATGGAGCTAAATATAAATAAATAAAATTTAATAAAAAACTGATTCACTCTTTTACGCAATCCCATCCAGTCCTCCAGTTTCTATTTTTTTTCTGATTGTATTTACCTTTCAAATTTGTTGGATCTGGCGACTTCCTTAGTATTTGTATCTCAAATTCAAAGGAACCGCTATCATTTGATTTACTTTCTGACCAAGTCCCCACAATACGATTATTAACTATAATTCCAGACAAAGTCCCGCCGTTAAAATCATACATTCCGCTCACCTTACTTCCATCTTGTGATAAAATTAAGGTTCCATAATCACCGCAATTCCAGGTTCCTACAATCTTATTAGTGAATCCCCCATCCGGACGAGATTCAATCTCTACTACTCTTTGAGAAGAAAGAGAAGAAAGATTTATAAATGCTAAAAAATAAAAGTATTTGAATATCAAAGAAATTTTATCCATATCGAGTTCTCCAATTTTTAATTCTATGAGATTAAATTCTAAGTTCTCTCTTTTTCTATACCTTCCAGAATCAAATTCAAACCAAATTCGAAATTATGAAGTCCATTATAACGTTTTGAAATTACTTCCTCTGTTAATTTTCTTAAATATGGATATTTATCAGCAGGCAATGAAGGTAAAAAAAACTTTGCCGACTGAATGTAATCATTTGATTTGATCGGAAAATTTAACTCTTGTAAGGTAAAGCCATATATATGACTATCCACCACATTAACGATATGGTCCGCTTCGGTAAAAGAAAAACCGGCACGAATCAGAATACCCAAACTAGAATCAAAATAACGCAACATATTTGGTCCAATGTTCATCCTTGAAATCAAGAACATTGTAATCCAAGGATGTTTTCGGAGAACCTTTCTTACAGAAAGAGCTCTTTTGCGAATTCCTTCTTTCCAGTTCTTTGTTTTTTTTGGAACTTTAAAAAAACGAATGAGATAATCCACAACCTGATCTAATAATTCTTCTTTGTTTTTAATATGATTGTAAAGAGACATTGCCTCAACTCCAAGCATTGAAGCTAGATTTCGCATCGAAAGAGATTCCAGCCCGCACTGATCTAACAACTTGATGGCGCAAAGACATATTTTTTCCGTAGAAAGTTTGTGCATTTGTTTCTTACTTTTTTGTTTCTTTTTTAAATTTTTTTTTATCATAAATAATTTCTTGACATGTAGAACTGTCATATACTTACACTGTAAGTATATTTTGTAAAGAGGTATTTTTTCAATGAGAGCAATGATCTGTTCCAATTACGGTCCACCAGATGTTTTTATTGAAAAAGATATTCCTATTCCCATTCCAAAAAAAAAGGAAGCCTTGGTTAGGATTTATGCCACGTCTGTTAACTCTGCCGACTGGAGACTTCGAAAGCCAGATCCCCAAGCCGTACGATTATTTCTAGGACTTTTTAAACCAAGAAAGCCAATTCTAGGTGGTATGTTTGCAGGCGTCGTTGAACAAGTTGGCGATGGTTATACTAAATTCAAAGTTGGTGATCGAATATTTGGTTCCGTAGGAATGAATTTCGGCACTTATGCGGAATATACATGCATTCGGGAAAAAGACTGTGTTACAAACATTCCAGATTCTTTGGATTTTATTGAAGCAGCCTCCATCCCGTTTGGAGCCCTTACCGCAATGCATCTGTTAAATTTTTTTGATACGAAAGAAAGGCAGAGTGCATTAATATACGGAGGATCCAGTGCTGTCGGAAGTGCCGTCCTACAAATTTTAAAAGAAAAAGGATTCCATATTACCACCGTTACCAGTAAATCTAATTTTGAACTTATGAAACACCTCGGGGCAAATGAAACATTGGACTATATGGATCCGAATTTCGTTCGATTGGATACTCAATTTGATATTGTCATCGAATGCGTAGGAAAACTAGAATTTAAAAGGATCTTACAATATGTAAAGCCTGGTGGTCGATTGGTTCTAGTCTCGGCTGGCATTAAAGATACTTTTTTAGGCCTATGGGCAACATTATTCGGAAAGGTTAAAGTATTTGCTGGCTGGGTAGGAAGTGAACAAATCCATTATTTGGAACATATAGGAACCCTTATTCAAAGAAAAGAATTCAAACCGGTAATTGACAAGGTTTATACTTTATCAGAATTAGTCGAAGCACATAGATACGCAGAAGCAGGTCATAAAAAAGGAAACGTTGTGATTCAAATTTCGTAGAGAAACGATTTTAGAAGTGACGTAAAATCTATGCATTGTCATAATTTCCGAGATTGACTTGTCGTAAAATATCCGATGTATATTTTTTTATTTTATTGTATCGTAATTTTAATATTTCCCCTTAGCCTCCTATCTCAGGTATCCGTACAATCATTAACAAATCTTAATTCAATCATAAGTCTCGATACCCAAAACGAATCCCAAAGCTCAAATTGGTATTTATTGGATGGGAATCTTTCGGAAATAGAATTAAAACAAATCGATGGTGCTAATTTTGAGTCCTATAAATGGAGACAAGCAGTTGTCCCAGGGAATCTAATCAAAAACGCATCCGATCTCGCAAATAAAAAAAATGTATTATTGGCAAAGTGGATTCAATTCCCTTCTGAAAAATATTCAAACCTAACATTTCGCTTGGGGATTATCAATGATAAGGATAAAACCTATCTCAACGGACATTTGATAGGAGAGATGGGCGATTGGAGTTCTGAAGACCCGGCCGCTTACGATAAGATAAGGATATATCCAATACCAAACAATATTGTAAAATTTGGTGATAAAAATTTACTTCTAATTCATATTAAACCTTATTTTGATTATACTGTCGGAATTGAGCAAGATGAAACTTCAATTGGACCCACAGAACTCATTTTTTCAAAATTTTATAAAGAAGAGTTCTTAAAGTTAATCTTTCAAACAGTCTATTTAACTTTTGGAACATACTTTTTATTTTTATTCGTTCGAAGGCGAAGAGATAGGGAAAATTTATTTTTTGCCTTATTCTCTTTTTCATTAGTTTTGTACAACTTGTTACGTAACCAAATCAAATACGAATTGAATGTGTCTTTTGTCCTTCTCAAAGAGATCGAATATATTACTCTGATCACTCTCATCCCCTTCATGTATCATTTTTTACGAACTCTTTTCAATTTTCGCTACACTACAATTGGAAAGTTCATCGATAGTGTACAAATTATATTTATCCTTTTGATATTATTTTATCAGAATATAGAATTTAATAACTATCTTATGTCTAAGTTCATTCAGCCATCCTGGATCGTTTACTTAGGTTTGATAGTCTATATTCTATTTAAAAGTTGGAAAAACTCGGACCGAAGAGCGATTTATATCAGCGGGGGAATCGGTATCGTATTAATAGCGGTTATTATCGATATTCTTTCAACTAGAGGATACTTTGTTTTTCCGAGAATGTTAGGCTATACATTTTTAGCTTTCAATGTAAGTCTTTCCATTATCTTAGCAAATTCTTTTGTTCGATTGAATGAAGAAGTGGAAGATTTAAATAAAAATCTTGAAATCAAAGTTGAACAACGTACAGATGCTTTAAATGAGTCCTTAAATCAACTTAAAATTTTGAAAGAAAAACAAGATGGAGACTACTTTTTAACATCTCTATTAATTCAACCATTAGCTAAAAACGAAAATCAAATTCACAATGTTCTTGTTCAATCCTATGTAGATCAAAAAAAGAAATTTCAATTTCGAGGGAAAGAAGGGGAAATAGGCGGCGATATATGTATCGTAGGATCTATTCAGTTAACATCCGGAAATTACACTGTCTTTGCAAACGGGGATGCTATGGGCAAATCAATCCAAGGTGCGGGTGGCGCCCTAGTGCTTGGTGTTGTATTTCAATCTATTCTATCGAGAACTAAGTCTAGTTATACTAAAAATCGACCGCCTGAGCTTTGGCTTAAAGATCTCTATATTGAACTTCAATCTGTTTTTGTTAGTTTTGATGGTTCTATGCTTAGTAGCGTTGTGATTGGTATGATCAGTGAAAAAACTGGCTTTATGTTCTATCTGAATCTAGAACATCCTTGGAATGTTTTGTACCGAGATGGAGTTGCTTCGTTTTTAGAGACTGAACTTTCAATGAGGAAACTAGGTTTTCCAAAAAATGATGAATCCTTTCAGATAAAAACATTTAAATTTCAAAAAGATGATGTTCTGATCGTCGGCTCTGATGGCAGAGATGATATTGCTTTGGGTGAATCAGAAGAAGGTAGAATTATAAATGAAGATGAAAATCTAATTCTAAATTTGGTCCAAAAAACGGAGGCGGATCTACCTATTCTTGTCGAAGAAATAAAAAAACAGGGCGAAGTAACTGACGATCTATCTTTCTTAAGAATTGAATATAGCCCAAACCAAGAAGAAATTCAATTGGATGTTGAAACGAAAGAACAGATAGCAAAAGCAAAGAATCAATTAACAAAAAAAAATTATGACAGTGCAATTAAAATCTTAAATTCTTCCCTACAAACTATCACACATCCAAAACTATGGAGTTTACTGGGAAAAGTTCACTTTAAGTCTAAAAATTGGTCTGACGCTAAATTACATCTGGAGAATGCGATTCCATTCTATCCTGAAAAAGAAGAACTCCTATACTTATATGCTGTCTGTCTATTTAAGTTGGGACAATGGAACGAGGGAATCGTTCAAGCAGAACGTTTATTTCTTCGGAATAAATTTCACAAAAAAAATCAGGAGCTTTTATTTTACCTTTTGCGGAAAACTGAAAATCACGAAAAATCAGAATACTATTCGAAATTTTTAAAAGCGGTTTGATATACGACAGGATAAAAAACTGTTGCAACACACCCGGATGTAAAACTATAAATAAGTTCCTCAATTGGAATAAAAAATAGTTTTAAGTTTAAAAATTTTTCTGTATGCCAGGTTATCTCAAAAATATTTGGATAGATAAGAAATATCGCATAACAAAGCAGAGTGTAAACCAAACAAGAAAGAATTCCTCCTATAATTCCAGGAAAAAGTAAATCTTTACGTTTTATCGAAATACCAAGATAGAGAAAAAACATAAGCGCTGGCGCACCATATATCAAATGAATCTCTAAATATACAAAAATCAAAACCGCCAAAGTTATAATTAAAAATAATAGTATCAAAATGAAACTTGGGGTGTAGTTTTTTTGTTTTATCGGGTACAATCGTTTTTGAAAAACAACTGCATACACCGTCGAACTAAATCCAGAGAGACCGATTACAAAAATCAAATCTTCTATACCAAAACCGAAGATTTCCACCAAATTCCATAAAAAATCTGGTTCCCAGTAAGTTGGGTAAAAATACCTTTCTGTAAATGCAAAAGGGATAGAGTATATCGCTAAACTAATCATCATCTTTCGCAAGTCTTTTCGAAGCAAAAAAACTAAAAAACTTGGAATCAAAAAAAGTAAAGAAAGGATTAGAAAATTATATTCCAACATTAAAATATTAAAAATAGAAACTTAAAATTAAGTGAATTTGCAAACTTAGCGTAAACAATATAGAAAAAAAAACAAACATGGATAGTAGCTTTTCTTTTGGTTTACTCTTTAGACCTAAAAAGGAAAACAGAATACATAAAACCATAATACAAATAAAAATATTTGAATAGGGAAAATTCAGATTTTTAAGTATCGTTAGTAAATAGACAAATGAAATAGATTCTAGTATAAGAATCGATATTTTCACAAATAAGTTGCCAAAGGTTACAGTTACTGTCTTCTTTGAAGACTGTAAATCAGAAGGATAATCAGGCAAAGAGGTTGCCATTGCACAACTCAAATTGATAAGAAATAAAACTGGCAATAGGTTCAATTCGAAATCAGAAAAACTTAAAGAAAAAAATCGATAAGCGAACAAGGGAAGAATAAAGCCAACACCTAAAGCTTGCAATATCTCTCCACCGCCGCGATAAGATAGCTTAAAAGGAGGATACGAATACGCATACAATAACGCAATTGATGCCAAAGTTAGAATAATAAATACTAGGTCATTTTTTAAAATCGAAAAGTAGATCGATAGGAGCAACATAAATGTTGCAAATAAAATTGTAGCATAAAGAATTCTTTTTGGAGAAAGTTTACCCTCAACAAGCGTTCTTGAGCCCCCCGAAAAAATTGTAAATGTTTGATTCAGTGCATCTGTCTCCTGATCAGCGTAGTCATTTCCAAAAACAATAAAGAGTTGGTTGGCGACACCGTAACAAAGTAAACAAACTAATGAATACGTTGAAATCGAATATCCTTTCGAGTAGGCAATGGAAGTTCCCAATAAAATTGGAATAAGTATATAGCTTAAAGAGGGAAGCCTTGCTGCCTGTAGCCAAGAGAAAATTACTTTTTTCATCTTAATCCGTCCCTTGAATTGTGTAAAGACGTCTTAAAAGATATGAATTGATCAGTAAGAGAAAAACCCAGTAAAAAAAAATTTGAATCAAAAGGTTATAGAAAGTCGGTCGGTCACTGCTACTCTCCGCAGTTAGATCGAGTAATTTTTTGACAATCGCTGAGGGAAGCATTCCGAAAAAATCAATCGAGTGACCTTCAGAAATCAAGAGATTTGGCGGACTTGGAAAAACGATGCCAGAAAATAACAAAAGCAAAAACATTACAAAGCTGGAACCCAAAAAAACCAACATTGTATTTTTAAAAATTCCCGCCAAACAAAAACCAATTTGAATATGAACGGCTAGACCCAGTGTACAAATAGCAATAAAAGAAAAGAAATGGAATGAAAGATCAACTCTTAAAAAAACTATACAAAGATAGGAAATCAGAATTGAGATCATACCAAAGAAAAGTTGAACACTTGACATTCCCAAAAGATATGAGGTAATAGGTAGATTTGCTAAACGATAACGAATCCAAGTATTAGTCTCAATCTCTACGGCGATCGATTGCGAACTCGAAAAGATCATCATGATCATCGCAAATACAATAAACCCGACTGCAAAATTAGAAAATTGGAATAAGTCCAGATCAGTTTTTTGTAAATGAACTTGTATTGGTAACTGATAATTCCCAAGAACTTGATCTAAAAAGAAATCTTTGATTTTATAAGATAACAAAATAGAAGAAAGTTTTCCATCGTTGCTTATTTCTAGATAAGAGTTTTTAAATTTCGGATTTTCGGAGTTTTGCATTCGTTTAAAAGTAAGCAGAACTTCGAAAGAGTCTCCTGAAGTATTTCCTTCGCTATTCTCAGTTTTTGTATTTGGTATTTTTTCTAGCTCAATCCAGGTAATTGGATTGCGTGAAGTCGAAGCATCCATCTCCCTTTTCAACTCTGATACGACTTCAGCAAAACTTCTTTCACTATTTGAGGGACTTTTTGAGCTCACATCAGCTTCCATAAAAATACCTATACGGGCTGAGTTTGAACCAACAAATACTAGCCAGTAAAGAATTAAGAAGAAGGGAGTTGTTAAAATAGTTAAGGCGAGAGAAAATCGATTCCTCAAAATTTGCAGGAAACTTCGATAAAAAATAGAGGTAACAATTAGATTCATTCGGTAGGATTGCTTGCAAAACGAGAATAAAGGTCTTGAATTTTTAATTCATTACCAGGGATCGATGATAGGTCGTCCATGTTGGAAAAGTATTTTTGACTTCCATCTCTTATAATAAGCAAGTGCGTCGCTGACTGCGAAATTTCCATCAGATCATGACTTGAACAAACAATCAAAATTTGGTTTTTCAAAATCAATTCTTTTAGCAGATTGTGAACGTATGCTTTGGCTTCCATGTCCAAGTTCGCCGTAGGTTCATCTAATAGTAGGAGTGACGGTGAGTGAACTAAGGATCCAGCTAAATTCACCCGCTTCTGCATGCCACCGGATAGATGCTCCACTCGCTTTTTCACAACTGATTCCAAACGAAGTGCATCTATTAAGAATTCAATTCTCTCCGTAATTGCCTTTCTTGGAATTTTGTAAAGATCGGCCAAGAATAAAAATTGTTCATAAACTGTCAGATATTTCCAGAAAACAGGAGTTTGGGGGCAGTAACCCACTCTATCCGAAGCTAGAGAATTCACATATCCATCAAATTGAACAGAGCCAGAGTCCTGAGTGACCAAACCTGCTAAAATTCTGAGTAAAGTTGTCTTTCCAGCTCCATTTGGACCAACTAAAGCCAGGAGGGAAGGCCCTTCTAAACAAAAATTAATGCCATTCAAAACAGGCTCATTAGCAAATTTTTTAAAAAGATTTTTGCATTCTAATAATCTGGTTGTATTCAGATTCTCGACCTTTGAAATCATATACAAATTGGACTCTGGAAAAAGCTCTTTGCCAGAATCTGTCCATATTTTCGATGATTATGAATTTTCTGCAACGATGGATTTTTGCCCTAAAGATTAAAAGTTGGCCTAAACTCTTTGTCCCATTTATTCTGGGACAAAGTTTTGGAATTTCTTCCGCAAACGAAACAAATTGGTTGGCTCTTTTATTTGGCTTTTTGTTTACCTTTTCATTAGTTTCGTTCATTGTCCTTCTTAACGATTATGCGGACGCATCCGTCGACAAGATAAAAAGAACTCTCTTCCCTGATAGCTCCCTTAAAACAATACCGGACTTGATACTTAATAAGAATGAGGTGTTAGGTGTTGGACTTATTTTTGGATTTTTTACTATTATCTTTGGAATTTTGATCGAATTTTACGTCGGAAGAAGTTACTCCAATTTAGTTTCAATCATTTGTATTCTTGTCTTTTTAATGTATTCTCTACCGCCAGTAAAACTCAATTACAGAGGTGGCGGAGAATTTTTAGAAATGATTGGAGTCGGATTTGTTCTTCCTTTATTTCATTTTTATCTTCAAAACCCAAACTTCTTTAATTTAGAGTTTTTTCTTCTAATTCAAATTTATACAATTTTATCCTTAACAAGTGCAATGGCGAGTGGATTCAGTGATGAAGAAAGTGATAAGCTTGGTGGAAAAAGAACATTTGTAACAATTTTTGGGAACAAGTATATACATAAAACAATTATTGTCATTTTATCAATTTCGTTTATTCTATTATTAGCATACTTAATTTTATTTCAAATAAAATATCGTCTGGGTTTTTCGATCCTGATCATAGTATTTAATTTGCATTATCTTGAACAAATCTTTGCACTTTCTAAAAAGGCAAAAACAAATGCGTTTGATTACCAAAGGGTGTATAAAGATAAGCTACACTACTTAATTTGGGGAACCTTATGTCTTTTTTCAATCTACACAATATATAGAAAGTTTATCCCAACTAGTTAGCTGGATTGAAATCTATGACTTACGAACTTCAAAAATTACAGAATTTTTTAGAACCAATTCTGCGAACAAAAAAAACCCTTTCACCGAAAAGGAAACATGCATTTGACCAATCTAAATTTGAAGAATCTATTCGAAGTTTTAATCTGGGAAAAGAAGATTGGAAGTCGATAGAAGATTTTTTGATTTCCATTGTAGAATCGATAGAATTTAATTTTCCTCACAATATTTTTCTAGATATTGATTATCTTTCTTTTGAAGTAATCAATCAATGTAACTCAAAGGATACAGTTTTCTTGGAAGAGTTAAATCTTAAAAAAGAGAAGCTCATTTCAATTTTTGAGCTCTTTGGAAAAGATTCCAAAATCAAATTTAGATATATTCATGATTTTATTTATGGATTCGATTGGCTCAAATGGATGTTAGAAAAACGAAATCCGATGGAAAACCAGAGTCCTTACGGAAACGATTTTTTGAATTACATCTCTTCTCGCGGTTCTGAGTTAGTTCTTTTAATAGATCAGAATGATAACAAATATCCAAATTTAATGGAAGAGTTCAGAAATCCCTTTTTGTTTTCCAGAACGCCAATAGAAGAAGAAAAATTACATCGAGTTCTTCAGGAAATTGATTCGCTTCCAATTTCATCATGGGATATTTATGCGATTCCAAAATTTGATAAAAACTATTCTTCGATACGAACAAAAACAGCACAGTCTTTGGGTATCACTCAAAACCACCAATCTGGTTCCCATAAAATATAAAAAAGAATTAAGTCTCAGAATTCAAATTGTATTTGGATTATCTATTCTTGAAAATCTGTTAATAAGTTGCTTGTTTTAGGTGTTAGATCAATCCGAATAATTGCTATTCTACCTTCATTACGATATGTTAGGTCATCGAATGATAATTTTTTTGCCATAAATATCCCACGGCCATGGGTTTTGAAGGCATTTTTGGTCATTGCCTGAATCGAAAGAAATTTTTCCCAGTCGAAACCATTGCCCATGTCTTTTACCTGGATCTCAATATGGTCACTATTACGCTGAAATACTACTTCAACAAACTTATCTTTATACTCTGGTTTTTCCAACCTTCGGTAGATCTCATCCATCAACTTATCCGTATCATGAAGTTCAGATTTTTCTTGATATGAGATGTTCAAATTGCCATGTTCGATTGCATTGTTCAAAATTTCCATTATTCCAGTAAGCACTCGTTCTGGATCGGGACAGGCATTGGCAAGTAAGGGAGCTAATTCGTGAGACTCCCGAATGGTTTTAATTTTGAACACACCACTATTCATCAACCGTAGTGCGCCCATACCTTTGTGCAGATCTTCTTTCGCACGGGAAAGTTTAATATAGTGCTCTACTGCTGTCTGGACAATTCGCACAAGAAGTGCGCGGGAGTATGGTTTTGTTAAATAGTAAAATGCGCCAGCATCCAATCCCTCTGTCATATCTGAGACAGAGCTCAGGGCTGTTTGGAAAATAACTGGAATGTCCCTAAGTTTCTCCGTTTTTTTTATTTTTTTTAATAATTCAATCCCATCCATTTTAGGCATGAGCCTATCCAAGATAATTGCATGAAATTGGCTTTCACTGGTATTCAAAATTCGCAGTGCCTCTTCACCATCGGAAGCCTTTGTAATCGAATATCCCTTATCTCCTAAAGATTCTTCGATGATCATCAAATTGATTAGTTCGTCATCGACTGCCAAAAGATTCATCATGGTACGGAAACCTTTACCTCTGGAATCAGCATAGTAAAAATGGCCCCAACTTCTTCGTGATTCTCCGCATATAACAAACCATTATGGTCATTTACTATCTCTCTCGAGATCGAAAGCCCAAGTCCAGTACCTTTTGTCCCTGCTTTAACTTGTTTCGATTGAATGAATTTTTCAAATATTTTATCTAGATCTTCTGGTGGAATTCCGGGTCCAAAATCGCGTATTTGGAGTCCTATTCCTTTTACATACTCCTTGTTTTTTCTTGGAATAAACTCCCGTTCAATCATCTGTATTTCTATATTAGTTCCATCTGGAATAAATTTTAATGCATTGGATATAATATTTCGAATCACTTGTTGTATCCGTTCAATATCAAATTCAGCTTCCCATCGATCACGATTGTCCTTAAGCAAAACTCGAATATTTCTTTTTTCTAGAATCACTCTAAGTTCATTCACAACAAACTTTGTTGCATCTTTTAGGCAATTTTTTTCATAAATATACCGCATTTTGCCCGATTCGAGTTTTGCTATGTCCAGTAAATTGTCCAAAAGGGAAAGAAGCCTTTTGCCAGAAGAGTCAATGATTTGAAAGTATTCTTTAATTTTTTCAGGAGAAACAGTGGCTGATTTATCTTCGCCTAACTCTGCATAACTCAAGATTGCATGTATAGGAGTTTTTAATTCATGTGAAATATTCGCTAAAAATAACGACTTCATGTACGAAGCCTCTTCTGCTATATTTTTAGCAAGTTTCAAATCCATTGTCTGTTTTTCTACGAGTTCCTCTAAATGATTTCGGTATTGGTACAATTCGGCTTCTTGGGATTTTCTTTGGGATATATCTCTCAGAATTCCCGTGAACATTTTTCCAGTTTTTGTATTGAATTCACTGACTGCTAATTCACAAGGAAACTCTTCGCCTGTTTTTCGAATGGCAGTAATTTCCCTACCTTTTCCTATAATATTTTTTTTACCTGTAGCCTTGTAATTTTGCAAATAGCGATCATGTTCCGATTTTATATGCATTGGCATGATGAGATTTACATTTTTCCCAACTACTTCTTCTACTTGATATCCGAACGTTAGTTCAGCTGCCCTATTAAAAAATTGGATCAATCCCTCTTCATTTATAATGATGATTGAGTCGGCAGCATTTTGTGCCATAGTCAAAAATCGAGACTCACTTTCCAGGAAAGCGGCTTCCAATCGTTTTCGCTCTGTTATATCCCTATGTGTGGACATAATATAGCCATCATAAAGAACTACAAATCTCACTTCCACGTAACGAAGATTATTTGAATCTCCATAGGAATATTCTTTCCAAAAAACCTGATTTTTTCGACCAGATAGATAGTCGAGAGCCTCTTCTGCTATAGGTCTTAAGTATTCAGGAAGTCCTTCCGAAATGTGTTTTCCAACAAATTCATCAGGTGACTCTCCGATCCGAATGAACCTTGAGGATTTATAATCTACGATCACTCCATCCTTTCGAATCTTTAACCAATAATCGGGATTGGAACGAAGCAGATTTTCTAACTCTCGGAGTATGTCTTCTGGCGGAAATGCAGCTGGATTTTGCCAAATTCTGGATTGGATCTCTTCGCTTTGCATCAAAATCAGTCTCTTCTGAGAACGTAATTCAAGTGGCTAATTTCGGAAAGAAATTGTAAGATTTTCCCCTAAAAAAAGGATAAACGAAAGGCTTTTTCCCTTGCTCTACGAACAAATACTCAAACCCATTTTATTCCATTTAAATCCAGAGGAAGCCCACCACTTAGCGGCCACCTTCCTTTCTCTGTCTCACAAGATCCCTTTCTTCCACAAGACCCTATCTACCTTTCTTTCATACAAATCCAAACGACTGGAACAAACGATTCATGGGATTCATTTCCCAAATCCGTTAGGACTTGCCGCCGGGTTTGACAAAACAACAGAATTGTTTCCAACTCTTATCCATATGGGTTTTGGTTTCGTTGAAGTTGGCACCATCACTGCTAAAGAACAGCCTGGAAATGAAAAACCTAGACTCTTTCGATATCCAAACCAAAAGGCACTCGTGAACAGAATGGGTTTCAACAACCCTGGTGCAGACAAAGCCCACCAGGTATTAAAAAATCAGCAAAAATCGGGAATCCGAGGAATCAACGCAGGAAAATCCAAAATGACAGACATTGAAAACTCTGTTGAAGATTATGTTTACACTTTAAAGAAACTTTCCCCTTATGCAGATTATGCGGTAATAAATGTAAGCTCTCCAAATACTCCAGGCCTTCGTAGCCTACAAACAAAGAAGAGTTTAATTGAATTGATAAAGGGAATTCAATCTGCTTTCGAAAATCAATTCCCAATTCCACTCTATCTTAAATTTGCACCTGATCTTAGCTTAGAAGACCTCCGCGAAAATCTCGATGTTTGTCTTTCCGAAAATATTGACGGAGTAATTTTAACAAATACAACTCTCGATAAATCTACATTAGGGGAACTAAATCCTCCTGAAGGTGGTTTATCAGGATCGCCTCTTTTTGAAAAATCTCTTAAATTTGTATCCGAAGCATACAGGGTTTTACAGGGAAAAATTCCTATCATTGGCGTAGGTGGAATAAGTTCTGGAGAGGATGCTTGGAAAATGATTTTAGCAGGCGCAAACCTAATCCAAGTATATACAGGTTATATCTACGAAGGCCCTTACCTACCTTATAAAATCTGCCAATATCTGGACCAAAAGCTAAAAGATCTCGGAAAAGAAAATATATCCGAAGTTGTAGGCACCTTGGAATCTTCGTTATGAACGAGATTTTACAAAAAAAGGAAAGCATCTGCAAACATTTTGGAACCTGCGGGGGTTGCTCCTTTTTAGATCTGGACTATTCCAAAGAGCTCAAGAAGAAAGAAAACGGGTTACGGGATGCTTTCCAACAATTCCGTCATTTGGAATTTCGCCCCATTGTTCCTTCCCCTGAACCTCTTTACTACCGTCACAAAATCCAGGTTCCTTTTGGAAGACGGATGATCGGAAATAAACTATTACTAAACCTCGGTCTTTTCAATCGAGATGCGAGTTTTGTGCTAGATCAAACCGAATGCCAAATCCAAGACCCAGGGTTAACGGAAATTCTACTCGCCGTCAAACAATGGGCTAGGCGAGAAAATCTATTACCATACAACGAAAAATCAAGGCGAGGACTTTTGAAGTATTTAGTCGGAAGAAAATCTCATTCGACAGGGGAGATTTTAATTGGAATTGTGACTGCAAAGGAAGACCTACCTCATGCAAAGGATAGCTCCAAACGACTACATACGGAAATCCAAAATCGTTTGGGCAAGTCTGGAAAATTAGGCAAATTGGTTGGAATCATCCACAATATAAATCTCAAACACAGCACTATGGCCCTTGGAAAGGAAGAACACCTTCTCTGGGGAAGACCTTACATTCACGAATATTTCGGCAAACACAAGTTCCGCGTCGGTCTTTCGACATTTTTACAAGTAAACCCAGTTCAGACGCCTAGCCTATATAACTTAATTTTGGATGAGATAGACCAGGGAAGTAGAGTAGTAGATGCTTATTCTGGAATCGGAACTATCTCATTTTGGATTTCAAACCAGTGTAAAGAAGTGGTTGGGATAGAAGAAAATCCAAATTCTCACAAAACAGCTCTAGAATCTTCAAAATTTAATAAAATTAAGAATGTAAGGTTTCGCAAAGGAAGAGTTTCTGAAACCCTTCCTACTCTTATTGGTAGAGGTTACGATACACTCGTTTTAGATCCTCCTCGCATGGGGCTTGGAGAAGCTGTATGCGAAACTATATTAAATTCTGATTTTGCAAAGATCATCTACGTAAGTTGTGATCCAAAAACTTTGGCACAAGATTCCAAAATCTTAACAAGAAAGTACTTTCTAAATTCAATACAGCCCGTCGATATGTTTCCTAAAACGGAACATTTAGAAACTGTAGCTATTTTCCGAAAAAAGCCAAATTAACTAAAATATATTTTTCAAAATTAGTAAAAAAAGCAAATAATTTTCCCTTCACCTAGTTTTTGTTTAGCGAATATAGGAAATGGGTTTCCTTCATAAATAAAAGATAAATCGTCAGACCAATTGGATATTCTTTCATCTACTCTGCCGTCTGAATGAAAGTAAAAATTTACATTCTTTAATGGCCCTTCTGTCGGTGTAATATTTCCTTCTATAACTTTTGGGTTGGGTAAAACGATTGAACCTGCAATTATTGATACCCTATATTCCCTGGCCAGCCGAGAAAAAATACTTTGATATTTATAAGCCATCTGCCAGGCCTTCATTTGGTATATAGTTTCGACAAATTCATTTTTCGCATAACTTTTATTATACATATAAATCCAAAGGAAACTTGCAAAATTCTCATTTAAGATTTTTTTATAGTAACTGCCCATAGTATCTTCATCAAATAAAGACCTATCTTCTCCACTGAAAATCAACCAAGTTCCGATATGTCTTGGCAACCGTACCAGAGTGCGGTCGACAGATATTTTCCCCTTTTCTTTTGCGAAATCAAAATATTGCTTTAGTGTGAGGTAAAATACTTCTTCCGAGCCATAGTTCTTTGAAACGAGATAAGGCTCGATAAAGATCAAACTACCTTTTTTAAATTCACCTTGGCTTGCGAGTTGGATCGACTTAAGTTTGGGAACATCATTTATAAGAACAGTCTGGACTTCTTTTTTTTTACATGAAATGAGCAAGCAAAACAAAACTAAGGGGATGAACCGCATCGGATTGATTTTCCAATACCCCAAAACTCTGGACAATATTTTATTGTATTCCAGGTTTTTTCTTTTATTTTGACCTTAATCTATGAAAGAGAAATCAGCACCTAAGAAAATCGTTCTCGCATACTCAGGAGGACTCGACACCTCCGTAATTTTAGCTTGGTTAAAGGACAAGTATGGATGCGAGGTAATCGCATTTTGTGCGGATGTCGGTCAGAAAGAAGAACTCACCGGTTTGGAAGAAAAAGGAAAAAAAACAGGAGCCTCAAAAGTCTACATCCAAGATCTGCGATTGGAGTTTGCTCGTGATTTTATTTTTCCTGCCATCAGAGGAAATGCTATTTATGAAATGAGATACCTACTGGGAACATCTTTGGCAAGACCTCTTATTGCAAAGGCAATGGCTGAAGTAGCAGCGAAGGAAGGAGCGGATGCTTTTGCCCACGGAGCTACAGGTAAAGGCAATGACCAAGTTAGATTTGAACTCACATTCAAAGCTCTTTCACCAAATTTACAGATTATAGCCCCTTGGCGCACTTGGGAATTCGGTGGTCGAGCGGACCTCATTGAATATGCAAAAACGAAAGGAATACCTGTTCCCGTAACGGCCGCTAAGCCTTATAGTATGGATCGAAATTTAATGCATATCTCTTTTGAAGGCGGAATCCTCGAGGATCCATTCAACGAACCTAAGGAAGATATGTTTGTACTTTCCGTTTCTCCTGAAAAAGCACCAGATAAACCAACCTATATCGAACTTCAGTTTGATAAGGGAGATTGTGTAGCCATTGATGGAAAAAGGATGAATCCACTAGAAGTTATGGAAACTCTAAATGAACTCGGCGGAAAAAATGGAATAGGACGAGTAGATATCGTAGAAAACAGGTTGGTTGGAATCAAGTCAAGAGGTGTTTATGAAACCCCTGGTGGAACCATTCTACATATAGCGCACAGGGATTTAGAATCCATCACTCTAGATCGCGACACACAACACAAAAAGGACGAGCTTTCTATCGAATTTGCAAAGTATATCTATAATGGTCAATGGTATTCAAATCAAATGAACGCATTACGGGCATATATCGATCATACTCAAACCTCCGTTGGGGGAACTGTTCGAGTTAAACTCTACAAAGGCAATTGTAGCGTAGTTGGAAGAAAGTCAGAGAAGTCCCTCTACAACTCTGGACTTTCAACTTTTGAAAAAGAGGAACTGTACAATCAATATGACGCTGAAGGTTTCATAAACTTGTATGGTCTGCCAATGAAAGAATGGGCAAGGGTAAATAAGTAGTATGAGGGCGATTGCTGTCTATCCTGGGAGTTTTGATCCATTTACAAATGGTCACTTAGATATCATAAGACGAGCTCATCCTTTGTTCGATGAGATCATTATAGCAGTCGCCATCAATTCCAAAAAAAGCTCTCTTTTTTCTCCAGAAGAAAGAAAAACAATGATCGGACAAATTTTTGAAGGTTGGGATAAAATCAAAATTGATAGTTTTGAAGGTCTGACAGTTGATTATTGCAAAAGTAAAAACGCAAGAGTTCTTCTCAGAGGTCTACGAGCTGTGACCGACTTCGATTATGAGTATGCAATCTCCATTATGAACAAAAAATTGGCCCCTGAAATCGAAACTTATTTTCTAATGGCGGATAATGAGTACTCTTTTGTGTCTTCGACAATCGTCAAAGAAGTAGCAAGGCATGGAAGAGCGGTTTCTAATCAAGTTCCTGATATAGTGAATGAGGCACTCCGCAAAAAATTTTCTGAATAGATTCTTATGAAAATCAAATCCTCACTATTCTATGGAATCACATTGGTCTTATTTGGAGGCCTGGGGTTCTTTTTACTAGAAGCAGGATCCATTCTTGAATCTGCAAAAAATATTGCTCCTTTGTCTGTTTCCTTAACAAAGGAAAATCTTCTATCGCGATTCCAACATCCCATTGCCCTACTCTTTATACAAATCATCATCGTATGTGGTTTTGCTAGATTTATGGGTTATGTTTTTTCTAGAAAACTCAAACAACCATCTGTGATGGGAGAAATTGTGGCTGGTATCGTCTTAGGGCCCTCCCTACTCGGTTTTTATTTTCCTGATATGATGAGATTTCTTTTTCCCCCTGCGAGTTTGCCGACCCTCAGCACCCTCAGTCAGATTGGTTTAATTCTTTTTATGTTTATCATAGGAATGGAATTAGATCTTTCTGTGTTGAAAACAAAGGCTCATTCCGCAATAATAATCAGTCATGCAAGTATTGTAATACCCTTCTTTTTGGGAATGGTTCTTGCTTACATTTTTTATACAAACCATGCACCGCAAAATGTAAGTTTTTTGTCATTCTCGCTGTTTTTAGGAATTGCAATGAGCATCACTGCCTTTCCGGTACTTGCTCGTATCCTGCAGGAACGAAATCTAACACGAACACCCCTAGGTGCATTAGTTCTAACATGTGCCGCAGCGGATGACGTCACCGCGTGGATCTTACTTGCAATTATAGTAACGATCTCTAAGGCGGGAGACTTAAACACTGCCATTTTCACGATTGGTCTATCTGCCGCTTACATTTTGTTCATGATTTACCTTATCGCACCCTTTCTCAAGAGACTCGGCTCGATATATATTTCCCGTGAGAATTTGACAAGAACCGCGGTTGCATTAATTCTGATGATAGTGTTTCTATCCTCCCTTACAACGGAAGTGATAGGTATCCACGCATTGTTTGGCGCCTTTCTCGCTGGAGTCGTGATGCCGAGTGACGGAAATCTCAAAAAACTTATATCTGAAAAAATTGAAGACATAGCAGTCATTCTATTCCTGCCAATTTTTTTCGTAATCACAGGATTGAGAACTGAAATCAACCTTTTGAACGATAGCCAACTCTGGAATGTTTTTGGATTGGTGATTTTGGTAGCAGTCGTTGGCAAATTTTTAGGAAGCGCGATCGCCGCAAAAATTGCAGGATCCAATTGGGAGGATTCTTTGTCTATTGGCGCGCTGATGAATACGCGCGGCCTCATGGAGCTTGTTGTACTCAACATTGGGTACGATTTGGGAATATTGAGTCCTGAAATTTTTGCCGTCTTTGTTTTAATGGCCCTGGTTACGACCCTATCTACTGGACCTTTGCTTGATGGAATTCAAAAGTTCTTCTCTGAAAAACCGAAAGTTTATGCAGAACCGATTCCACAGGACAAAAAACTAAGAGTTCTAGTTGCGTTTGCCCAAGAAAAAATGGGAAAAAGTTTGGTACGCTTCGCCTATTCCCTGTCAGGTAACCAAAAAAGAAATTTAGAAATTACTGCCCTTCATATTTCTCCCAATGACTCGCTATCGAATGAAGAATTGACACGTTACAGAGAGGCATCCTTTGAATCCATTCGACAAACTGGATCAGAAGTTGGGATTCAAGTTGGCACAGAATATCGCATAACAGACAACATTACGTATGAAATTGTAAATTTTACAAAATTGAAACACTCCAATCTTTTACTCATTGGTGCTGCAAAACCTCTATTTTCAAGAAGTTATACCGGTGGAAAAATCAAAGGGATTCTTAATTATACCCCAGCGACTGTGGGTGTTCTTATTGACAATGGGTTGGAATCGTTGGACCGCATAGGAATCGTTTATAAATCGGAATCAGATCCCATTTTAAATTTCTCTCAAAAATTGATTACGTTAAAAGGTCTTCGCAATGTCAAAATAAACGTTTCCGAATTAATCCAACCAGAAACAGACATAAACCCCTACCCAATTTCCCTACCAAAGTTAAACTCATGCTCTTTGGTTCTTATCGACTTAGATGTCTGGGAAGAACTGGGATTTGAGCGACTCGACCATTTGCCGACTTCCTTTCTGTTAGTACGGTTCTTTACTCACTAAAGATTCGATTGCTTTTTTGGGTTTCCGAAGTGTACTGGCTGTATGGAAAGAACTTTTATCATGCTCAAGCCAGATGCTGTAAAAAATAAGCACATTGGCGACATCCTACAAAGAATCGAAAAAGAAGGATTTAAAATCCTCGGTATGAAATTCTTAAAACTCAGTCTAGAAGATGCGAAACAATTCTATAAAGTTCACGCTGCGAGACCTTTTTATAATGACTTGTGCAGTTATATGGCATCAGGTCCGATCGTTGCATGTGCATTGGAACGTGAGAATGCAGTTCTACATTGGAGAGACGTAATTGGAGCGACCGATCCAAAAGAAGCAAAAGCTGGAACAATCCGGGCTCTTTTTGCTGAAAGCAAAGAGGCCAATGCGGTTCATGGGTCCGACTCTGTAGAGAATGGCCTTCAGGAAATTGCATTCTTCTTCAAAGGATACGAACTCAATTAAGTGAGATGGTCGGCTGGTTTCCTAAACAGCCGACTCCATTCTAAATTTGAACGATACCTTCCTCAGTTCCATTTCTTCCACAAAACATCTATTCGAATCTTTTTTTGAATCACAGATACCGATTATTTTTCAACCGAATTCTCGCATAACAGAAGCTTGTATATATAGTTTAAAAGCAGGAGGCAAAAGGATAAGGCCTATCTTTGTTTTACAAAGTTTTTATAGAGGGAAACCTTTTCCTCAAACCTTCGAAGAATCAGATTTTGACCTTCTTTTGTTAGCTCTCTCTATCGAATTCATTCATACGTATTCCTTAATCCATGATGATCTTCCTTCCATGGATAACGATGATACACGAAGAGGATTTCCTACTTGTCATATTCAATTTGATGAAGCAACAGCGATACTTGCTGGCGACGCATTGAATTCTTTGGCATTTGCACTGATTGCAAACATTTCTTCTCGATACACGGATAACGACAGAAATTTAATTCGAGACTTAATTCAGATTCTTCATGGAGGAGCAGGATTGGGTGGAATGATCCTGGGGCAAAATCTGGATCTATTGCAGGAGAAACAGCCAATAAACGATCCAGATCTAGAAAAAGACCTTTTGCTTTCCATTCATGCCAAAAAAACAGGAGCCTTAATCGAGTCGAGTTTTCTCCTTGGAAACCGAATGCGAGAAGATAACTTACTTAGCTCATCACTAATTCAAAGTTATGCGAAAGAAATTGGTCTTTTATTTCAAATTACTGATGACATTCTAGACGTTGAAGGAAGTAAAGATGAACTTGGAAAAACCCCAGGAAAAGACGAAAAATCTGGAAAATTAACCTATCCATCGCTATTTGGCATGCAGACCGCAAAATCACTCAAAAACCAAAGTATGGAAAAGGCGATTACTCTCGCAAAACAACTTCCTAGCGGAGAACAATTCTTTTTTCTTGAATTGCCAAAGTACATTGCAGAAAGGAAAAGTTAGACTCGACCAATACTTGGTAGATTTAGGTCTCGCAAAGGACCTAAAACTCGCCTCTTCACTCATACTATCAGGTTCTATTCTTGTTAATGATCGAACAGAATCGAAAGTGGGGACAAAAATTAGTCTAACGGATCAAGTGCGAGTAAAAGACAAAATTAAAACCTATGTTTCAAGAGGGGCATACAAACTCCTAGGGGCATTTGAAAAATTTCCCAATCTTACTGTCCAAAATAAAATATGTGTAGATTTAGGATCTTCCACTGGTGGCTTCTGTCAGGTTCTTTTAGAAAAAAACGCTAAACAAGTATTTGCTGTCGATGTCGGATACGGGTTACTAGCACAAAAGATTGCCAATCATCCAAAAGTAACTGTCCTAGATAGAACCCATGTTAAAGATCTTTCTTGGGAACAAATTTCATCGAACTTAAAATACCAAAAAACAGACGAAAAAAACAATCTTACTTCGGACTGGGAAAGACTAAATCAAGGCTATGTAGCAACATCTCCTTATTTTTTTTCCATGGATTTAAGTTTTATTTCCTTATCCATTGTATTTTCACACCTGAAAAACCTATTTCAATCATCTCCTAAAATGCCGATTGACGGTGTTAGTCTTCTAAAACCTCAATTTGAGCTTCCAGCAAGATATCTCGACCGCGGTGTAGTTAAGAACTCAAAAATCCTCGGACCTTGCATAAGATCTGTTTGGCGAAAAATAAAGGAGAATAACAAAGATTTTTTTTTGAAAGGTCTAGCTGAATCTCCCATTCGAGGAGCTGATGGAAATCGAGAGTTTTTAATATTTTGGGAATTTAGGCGGTAAATCGATCAACCGCATCCTTTAATTGATCGGTTGTAAAAGGTTTGATGAGGTAGGCATACGATGGATTTTTATCGATCCGTTCCTTTTCTTCGTCATCCAAAAACCCTGTCAAAAAGAGTACCGGTACTGAGAACTGATTGCGAAGCGACTCCGCAGTTTCCATCCCATTGAGACTTCCCTCAAGATTTATATCCATAAGAATTAAATCAGGAACTTTTTCAGAAACAATTTGAAATGCCTCATCACCAGATGGAACTACCGCAATAACATTGAGACCAAAAGACTCAATCTTTTGTTTGATATTCAATCCAAGAAAAGGTTCATCCTCCACTATAAGGATGTTTTTCTGCCCCATATGGTCAGTTTTCCTTTTGGGTTCCTGTAAAAAAGTAAAAATAGTTGTTTTGTGTTAAAAGATGCCTTTTGTTAATCGGCAATAAAATTTCGTAACTCTTTTGCAACAATACTAGGCTTCTCTAAGTGTAGCGCGTGGCGTACGTTTGGTATCCAAATCAATTTGCCCTTTTTTAGAAAGGATTTCATTTTTTTCATCATATTAGGTGGAGTTATTTCGTCCTTTTCCCCTGCCATTATCAACGTTGGAATGGAAATTCCCTTTATTTTATCTCCAAAAAAGATCTCGGATTCACGACGAAGTGTGTTCTCCTGCAAATATCGGTTTGGTGTTCCATTCCAAATGGTAACTAAAGTTTTGCGTAAAAAGTAACCAGGTTCAGGAAATTCCTCCCCGTATAAAAACCGCAACAAGTGAACAACTTGACGTTCCGTTTTTGGAAACAAAATTTCTCGCATTTTTTCGCGTTCTGGATGCGGAATCCCGCCAGGCGCGAGCAAAAAAAGTCTTTTGATCACTTTTGATTTATCTTTCAAAGCGATGTGCTGGGCGGTCAACCCTCCCATAGAATGACCTACCAAAGTTATGTCTTTTAAATTTAAAATTTCAAAACTCTCTCGAAGTATCTCTGCCCAGACATCTATCTGATACAGAAATTTAATATTCGGAAGTTTACTTTTCCCATAGCCGGGTAGATCAAAAACGTAAAGACAATAATTGTCATCTAACAATTCTTTAATGACACGTCGAAATCCAAAACTTTCATCTAGCAATCCATGTAAAAACACGATAGTGGGATTTTTTTCGGAACCAAATCTCCAAAAGAACAGTTTATGCCCACCTAAATCTACAAAACTTGGAACTCCGCCCATATTTTTCATTGCAGCTCGTCTTTTGTACTGGTAGTGTCGATACAGAGACTTATAAATCAATTTCATTAAGATGTTGGATTCCAAACTTCAAACTCTCGCAAATCTAATTTCCCATTCAGAGCATGGAGTTTTATTCGTCGATATCAATTCTTGGGAAATCGTTTATTCAAACAGTAGTTTTCACTCCCAAATGTCTTATTCGGCAGAAGAGGTACTGGATAAAAAAATAGATCTGTTTTTTTCAGACTATCCTCTTCTACAAACGTCTCTAGACAAACTCGCCAAAACAGAAAGCAAATACAAATGGATGATGAAGGGAAAATCAAATACTCTGATTCCAGCAACCCTTCAATTTACAAATCTAAACAAAATTACAGAAGGAAATGAAAGTATTGTTTGTATTTCGATCGAATGGTCAAACCAACCTTCCTTCGAAAAAACGATTAGATCTTCGGAAGAAAAATTACGTACTTTTTTTGCTTCCATGAACAATGGAATTGTTATTGTAAATGAAAATGGTATCATCCTAGACATTGCACCCACATTTAAATTCTTATTGTTTCAAGTTTTAGGTTTGGAGTCAGGAGAACTAATTTTTTCCTTTTTGGATACGACGCTACAGAGAAACCTACTCTTAAAAATTAGAGAAACAATCCAAGAAAAAATTACGAACACATTGGAATTTGAATATGATATCTTAAAACAGGAACATATATTTGAAATTCGCATAATTCCTATTCGTCGCCCTGATCCAAAAGACAAAAAAGCGATGTTGGTTTTTTCAGATATTTCTGAGAGCAAAAAGATAGATAGACAACTTATTGAATCCATGAAATTTGCCAGTCTCGGGGAAATTGCTGCTGGTCTTGCACATGAAATAAATAATCCATTGCAAAGTTCCCTACTTTACCTGGAAGATTTAATTTCAGTTGGTGAAGACGATCCTATAATTAGGACCAGTATACTAAAAAAAATTGAGTCGGCGAACCAACGGATTCGCGATTTGGTTAGAGCCCTTTTAGATTTAGGAAGAATGGAAAGTCCTAATAGAGATTTTGTATCACCTTATTACATCTTAGTTCGAGCCAGCGAACTCGTTGAAGTAAGTTGCAAAAAAAAGCAGATCGAATTTACAAGACATGCTGGACCAAATTTGCCAGGGCTATTTGTTCGATGGCAAGAAATAGAGCAGGTTCTTATCAATTGCGTAATGAACGCAATCAATGCACTCTCTGAAATGGAAACACCACGTGAAAATCCAAAAATCAAACTTGGAATTGATCTAATCAAGGAGCAAAAAAAGGATTGGGTTGTATTTTCTATTGAAGACAATGGACCTGGTATTGATGATAACACGCTCGAGAAGGTTTTTTTACCCTTGTTTACTACACGTAGAAACAAACAAGGAACGGGCCTAGGGCTATCCATATCTAAAAAGATCGTGCAGGACCACGGTGGAGATATTTTCATCAAGACAAAGTTTAACCTAGGCACGAAAATTGAAATTCATTTGCCAGCCCATATAGAAGAGAATGGATAGAATACTAATCATAGATGATGAAGAGGACATTCGAATCGCTTTACAACGAGTTCTTTCAAGAGAAGGATATTCGATTGATCTAAGTGATTCAGTTGCGAATGCTATAGAACAGATCGAGGCTGGAAATACATACTCGATTATTATTTCCGACGTACTCATGAAAGGTATGTCTGGAATAGACTTTATAAAATATATTTCTGATAAACGTATAAATACCCCTGTAATTTTAATCACTGGAAACCCGAATCTTTCGTCGGCAGAATCGGCTATACGTTATAAGGCATTTGAATATATTTCAAAACCCGTTGACAGAACACAAATTCTATCTGTCGTTAAACGAGCATTAAGTGAAAAGGCAACAAAAGACGAAGAACAAGAAAAATTATACTTGTCCGAAAAAGTAGAAAAGGCTCTTCGTTCTCAGAACCTTGACCTAAATCGACAAAACGCAGCTATCCTTAATGCGACAAGTGATGCAGTGATTACGATAAATTCAAAGTTGATTATTGTTTCCGCAAACCAAGCAAGCTTTAAAATGTTTGGATACACTAAACCTTTGGAGTTAATTGGCCAGAATGTAGATATGCTTTTTACAGAAACTAAAATGAAGAAGTATATGACAAAAATCGGAAGTGTACTCGATGATAAAAATAATACTACTGCTCATCAATTATCGGATGTAACACTTTTGAAAACCGATGGCTCAACGTTTTTAGCCGACATAGCCATTTGTTCATACATACTTGATGGAGATTCGTATTTTACAGGCGTGATTCGCGATGTTACACAAAAAAAAATGATGGTTGAGCAGTTAATAGATTCAGAGAGAAGAGCATATTTATCCATTGTTGCTGCTGGCGTGGGTCATGAAATAAACAATTCCCTAACCGCAATACAAGGTTTTGTTGAAATGGCTGTCAAAGAGAATGCTGATCCAGCATTAAAAGATCGGGCTCTAAAAGTTACTTTAAATCAAACTGAACGACTGAGGGCACTTACATCAAATTTATTGCAATTGGGTAAATCTAAAAATAAGACTAGTGAAAAGAATCAAATTATAGATATGGTGACCGAAGTGAGAAACACAATCCATGTCTTTAAAGAAACCGCAAAATTAAAATACTGTCTGATCAATTGGATTGAGCCGGCCGAACCATTGCAGATTCAAATGAACCCGGACCAATTTTCGCTTTTACTTTCAAATGTCTTGATCAATGCTGCTGATGCTACAAAAAATATTGGAACTATCTTAATTCAGACTTATGCAAAGGAAGAAAAGATTCATTTGGAAGTAACAGATGATGGAGAAGGAATGACTGAAGAAACAAAGTCAAAAATATTTGATCCATATTTTACAACAAAAGAATTAGGAAAGGGAACTGGTCTAGGAATGTTTGTGGTAAAACAACTCATAGATACTTTCGAAATTGGTCTTCAAATTGAATCTAAAGTTGGAGTCGGTTCAAAATTTCATTTTTCTTTTCATAAGGTACGAATCTAATTGAATAACTCATTCTTTACTGAAAACCAAATTGAATACATAGAATCCCAATTTGGAAAGATATCCTCGGTAAAACCTCTGCAAGAAGAAGCATCAACGCGTAGGTATTTTCGGATACAGTCAACCAAAGGTGAATACGTAATTTGTTTAGATAATTCTGTGAATTTGGATTTTATCTCACTATCCAAATTTTTAGAAGATTCTCAGGTTCATGTACCTCATGTTTATTCATCTAACATTGGTTTGGGAATTACAACTATGAGCTTTGATGGAGATAAGGATTTTGGTTCACTTTCGCTGGCAGAATACAAAACGAAACTACCTGTTTTAGTCGACCTCCTCCTCAAACTTCAAAATCTCGATCCTCCTGAACTTGTTTTAAATCGACGCTTTGATACGGAGAAATTATCTTTTGAAATCAACCTAACTAAGGAAAAATACGATTTGTTTCGATTTAAGTATAAAATTGAAACAGAGCTGACCCAGGAAATGAATGCCTTTTTAGATGAGACTGTTTCCTACTTAGGTAAATATCCAGTACAAGTGTTTACCCACCGTGATTTCCACTGTAGAAATATTCTACTTCATCCAACCCATGAATATTGCTTAATTGACTTTCAAGACGCTCGTTTGGGTATCCCTCAATACGACTTGGCATCGATCTTGTATGATGCTTACTATCCACTTCCACGCGAAACTCGAAAAGAAGTATTAAATTATTTCAAATCTAAAAATAGGGATGTTTCAAAAAGTTTTACGGAAGCATTCTATCTGCAAGCCTTACAAAGATCATTTAAAGCATTGGGTACCTACTTTAGGATGGTAGTAGACCATCAAAAAATGAAATTCAAACCATCTATACTTTCATGTCTTAACCAACTAGAAGAAATTATACAATTAGGTATGTTTGCTGATTCGTTATTCATTTTTGTCAGGTCTTTGAGAAATGAATTAGAATTTCACTCAGAGTTTAAATAGAAGATGAATGCATTTATCTTGGCAGCAGGTTTTGGTAAACGAATGGGGGAGTTAACAAAAAACACGTGCAAACCTATGTTATCAATAGATGGAATTCGCCTAATCGACTATAGTTTGTATTTGGTAAATTCTTGGGGTTTACAAAAAATTTGGATAAATACCCATTACCATTCCGAAAAGATAGCAAACCATTTAAAACAGTTTAAAAATCTAAACTTATTCATATCTGAAGAGAGAGAAAAAATTTTGGGCACTGCAGGAGGAATTCGAACTGCGCTCCCCGATTCTGATTTGAATACTAAGTTGGTTCTGATAAATCCAGACACGATTCTACTTCCTAGTCAAGACTTTAGGTTAAAAACTGATTTACCATTAGGCAGTAAAATACACCTATATCTTAGCCCTTTTCCCGATGGCACAAATTATACAAAGATAAAATTAGATTCACATAACAAAGTAATTATGGGTGATGGAAATTTGTTCTACATCGGACTTGCTATCATTGATTCAAGTATTCTATCTCCTTTAAACAAAAACGAGTATTATGATCTTTCTGATATCTTTAAAACGCTTAGTGAGACTGGTGAAATTTCAGGAGAGATTTTTTTGGGTAAAGTAATTGATGTAGGAACAAAGGAGCTTTGGGAAAAGCTCCAGAATCAAAATTTATTTGAATTTGATCGAGAAAAAATTTTAAATTTTTTGAAATCTCCTTAAGACTCGAAATGCTTTAAGATTTCTTCTTTTTTTGTTTCGTATCCTTTTTTTCCCAGTAGAGCAAACATGTTGTTTTTATAATCTTCTACGCCTGGTTGATCAAAAGGGTTTACACCTAACATATAACCTGATATTCCACAAGCAAATTCAAAAAAATAAAGCAGTTGGCCTAAATTTTCTTCGCTTAAATTGGGAATTTCAATGTGAAGGCATGGAACATTTCCATCTGTATGAGCAATTAACGTACCTAACATTGCATTTTCATTTACTTCAGAAAGTTTTTTCCCGGCAAGATAATTCAGACCATCGCCATCTTCAGATTTTTCTGTTAGGTAAATATCTTGTTTAGGTGATTGTATTTTTAGAACAGTTTCCAATAATATACGTTCACCATCTTGCAGATATTGACCCATCGAATGTAGATCCGTTGTAAGCTGTACGGATGCCGGAAAAATTCCTTTTCCAGTTTTGCCTTCACTTTCACCGTATAACTGCTTCCACCATTCTAGCAAAAATCCGAGGGCAGGAGAATAGGAGACTAAAACTTCTATTTTTTTACCATTCCTATAAAGCAAATTTCTATATGCGGCATAAACGCAGGCTAGATTATTCTGAGAATTGGATTCCTGAATCAATTCATCCGCCATCGACTTTGCACCATCAACTAATTTGTGTATCGAATAGCCTGCTGCTGCAATTGGAAGTAATCCAACTGCCGTTAAGACTGAGAACCTCCCACCAACGTCATCTGGAATAATAAAGGTCGGAAATTTGTATTCTTCCGCCAATTTTTTTAAAGCACCTTTTTTTGAATCCGTCGTTGCAAAAACTCGATTTTTCAAATTCTCTCTTCCATACTTCCGCTCTAAAAGCGATAGAAGTAACCTGAAGGCAATAGCGGGTTCGGTAGTCGTTCCTGATTTGGAAATGACATTCACCGAAAAATCTTTTGTTTCTAAAAATGCCAAAAGTTTTGAATGGTAGTCGGCATCCAAATGATGGCCGGCATAAAGAATCTTTACCGATTTTTTCGAAGGTTCAAAAAAGTCGCTGTCAGAACTAAGCGCCTCAATGACTGCTCTTGCACCCAAGTAACTTCCGCCTATCCCTACGACCACCAAATACTGAGAATGTGAATGTATAGTTTCGACAGCTGATCTAATACTTTGCAACTCTTCGTTGGTGATTTTTTTAGGTAGATCGATCCATCCCAAAAAATCGTTTCCTTTACCTGTTTTAGCCAAAAGAGTCTTCCTAGCAGTTTCTGCTTCTTCTAGAGTCTTTTGAAAATCAAGTTCACTGACAAAACGTTTCACAAAACGATCTGATATTTTTAGATTCGACATGAGATAGTCCTTGTTGAGATTATTGCTTCTTAAGGAAAATGAAGTGAGTTTGAATAGAAGTAAAGAAAATTTGAATTCTTTTGAGGAGATATTTGGAAGAAATGGAGAACCCGTTAGGCATTTCCAAGCTCCAGCACGAATCAATATCATTGGTGAACACGTCGATTATTTGGGCGGAATTGTCCTTCCTGCAGCCATAGATTTTTCGGTAGATGTATGGATCCGACCAAACCACTCGAATGAATACAGATTTCATTCCGTATCCTTCTCCCAAACTGTAAGTGTCAAACATCCATTTTCTCCTCTTCCCAATTCACATTGGGCTGATTATATTTTAGGGGTTCTTGTTGAAATAGAGAAACTTGGAAACTCGATTCCTGGATTTGATCTGCTCATCGATGGAGACATTCCTCAAGGAGCTGGACTTTCTTCTTCTGCTGCATTAGAAGTAGTTGTAGGTTTCGCTGTTAGCGGTATCTTTTCTCTTGGTTTATCAAAAGAGGAAATCTCTCTAATTGGTCAAAAGGCGGAGAATCATTTTGTTGGAACAAAATGTGGAATTATGGATCAATTTGTAATAGCACATGGGAAAAAAAACCATTGTCTTTCGCTTAATACTGATTCGCTGAAATTTACATATCACAACTTTGACCTTGGTGATTGTGAATTCTACCTTATCAATTCTAATGTAAAGCATAGCCTAAAGGATAGTGCCTACAATACGAGACGAGAAGAATGCGAAGCTGCTCTTAAGAAGATACAGAAAAAAAATCCGCAATACCAGAACTTATATGAAATAAACATTAAGACAGACGAACTTCTGTCTTATGGTCTGACAGAAAATGAAATCAAAAGGACTAAACATGTTTTGTCCGAACGCGAAAGAACCAAACAAGTCATCCAAGGTCTAGAAAAAGGGGATTTCATTTTGGTTGGTGAGAAATTGTTTGAAGCCCATGCCTCCTTATCCAAAAATTTTGAAGTTTCCTGTGAAGAAATGGATTTCTTGGCAGATTCTCTCAAATCTCTCGGAGTAATTGGTGCTAGGATGATTGGAGGCGGGTTTGGTGGGTGTCTCTTAGTGCTGGACAAAAAGGAAAATTTTTCACAAATTGAGCCACAAATCAAAAAAAGTTATCAACAAAAGTATGGGCTTCCATTAAACTTCTATAAGTTTGAGATTTCTGACGGAGTTAGAGAAGTAAGTAAATGATTGAGAATTGGGACGAATACTCTATCGAAAGTGGTGACTTCAAAATGGAAGTGATCCAACAGAAACACGTACCTCTTCCCCCTGGTTCAATCCTTTTTGAACTTTCCGGCGAAATCAATCTATACAATTCACAAGCGATAAAAGAAAACCTTGAAAATCTTATCTCGAAAGGAATACTTTATTTTTTCTTGAATTTCGAACAAGTCAGTTATATTGACAGCTCTGGTCTGGGCGTATGTTTGGGAATACACTCGAGAATTTCTAAAAATAAAGGCTTTATACGCCTTGTCTCTCCCTCAGAAAAAGTACGTTATGTACTAGAATTGACAAAACTAAAAAGCCTTCTTCAAATTTTTCCGACTCTAGAGTCTGCTTCTCAAAATATTTAAAAAACGTATCTAATTTAAAAATAAGTCGGAAATAAGTATTTTAACTTCTGTATCTGTTCTGGATTTCTTTTTTCCTCAGATGTTACGAGAGAAAATTTCGTTGATCCAACCAGTGACGTATCATCCGAAACACCTAGGTGATCTACAAGAGCAGATAACAGTCGTTTAGCTGTCTCAGCGTTTTGTCCTAAGTTTTGTAATACCATCTCCAATGTAACATGTTCTTCATCCTCTTTCCAGCAGTCATAGTCCGTCGACATACAAACCATTTGGTATAAAATTTCGGCTTCTCTAGCGAGTTTTGCTTCCGGAAGTACGGTCATGTTTATGATATCTGCACCCCAAGAACGATACATATGAGATTCTGCCCTTGTCGAGAAGAGGGGACCTTCCATACAAACCAAAGTCTTATTTGTGTGAATTTTAAGTTCGATAGATGACGCAGCCTTTTCTACTTTTTTTGCAAGTCCAAAGGAAAACGGATCAGCAAATGGTGCATGAGCTACCATACCATTTTCAAAAAAAGTAGCTGGTCTTGACTTTGTTCTATCAATGATTTGAGAAGGAATTACAAAGTCTCGGGGAGCAATTTCTTCTCGAAGGCTTCCCACAGAGCTGAATGCAATAATCTCTTCAACGCCTAATGCTTTTAAGGCGGCAATATTCGCTCTGGCCGGTACTTCACTTGGATTTAAAAAATGACCCTTGCCATGGCGAGGAAGAAATGCAATTTCTTTTCCTTTGAATCGACCAATTGTGATTTTGTCTGAAGGTTTTCCCCAGGGAGTGTCAGGATAGACTTCTTCCAAAATTTCCATACCATCGATGGAATATAAACCTGTTCCACCGATCACACCGATTTTGACTGATTTAGACATATGAATCCTCTTTGTGTGCAGTTTTTTTGTTCTGTTTTTAGTTGCATTCGTTTTTTAAAACGAAAGACTTGAGCTTTGCTTGAGGAAATCCTTTATGAAATCTAAACTTCTTTTCCTTTTAAACCTTTTGATCCTAGTATCGATTGCTAATCCGACGATATCGAACCCCAGTTTTGATCAATCTACAAACGAAGATCAAAAATCATTAAGTGTCACTATCTACAATGGAGGGATCGGACTTGTTCGCGAGACTCGAAATATAAACCTTCCGAAAGGAATCCGAACACTTAGATTTGAAGATGTCCCTGCGCAGATTATCCCTCAGACGGTTCGTGTTAAAGGTGAGGACTCGAAAAAACTCACTGTTTTTGAGCAGAATTATGAATACGACCTTATCTCGCCTTCTCGTCTGATGGACAAATATATCGGCAAAGAGGTAACTCTCTATCGAGAAACCGAAAAGAAAGAATCATCGATCAAAGCCACACTGATCGCAAATAATGGAAGTCCCGTTTATAAAATAGGGAATGAGATTTCATTAGGTTATGACGGCAGGGTAACAGTTCCTACGATTCCAGAAAATCTATTCGCTAAACCGACATTAGTTTGGAAATTGAAGAATGAGACAGAGAAAGCTCAAAATTTGGAAGTATCGTATCAAACCCAAGGTCTAGGTTGGTCCGCTGATTATATCTTAGTTCTTGATAAAGATGAATCGATTTGCGGTTTGAATTCTTGGGTCACACTTACAAACCAATCAGGAACGGAATATAACCAAGCAACTCTCCAATTAGTTGCAGGAAAGGTTCAACTGATATCTAACCGCAATGAATACCAACAATCCCTCCGTGTCTCCAAAAAGTCGGTTATGAAAGAGTATGAAGCCAACGATAGCGCTCCTGAATTTGCACAAGAGAATCTTTCCGAATACTATCTCTATACCCTCGATCAACCAACAAATATTGGTTATAACCAAACAAAACAAGTGCAGCTTTTCCAATCAGAAGGTGTAGAAATTAAAAAATACTTTGTATTCGAAAATCTCCCTATGTATGAAGGCAATGAAAAAAATTTCAACAATGCAAACGTAAAATATATCTTCAAAAATGCGAAAAAGAATAACTTAGGACGACCTCTTCCAAGTGGAGTGGTGCGAGTTTTTAAGGCTGACTCAAAAGGTCGCCAACAACTTTTAGGTGAAGACACAATCGACCATACACCCGAAAATGAAGAAGTAAAAATCACGACTGGCCAAGCTTTTGATGTTGTTGCAAATGGCAAAAAGCTATCGCAAGAAAGTTTTAAAATCTCCCGTGGAGATAAATCATCCTATTCAGCCGAAATACGAAATCGTAAAAAAGAAGCTATTGAAGTTCGATTCTATGCAAGTTTATACGGCGATTGGACGATTACAAAAAGCAATTATAAATTTACGAAAGAGTCAGCGACAAGAGCCTATGTCGACGTACCAGTTAAGCCCAATGAAGTGGTAAACGTTGAATATACTGTCGAGACGAAATACTATTAATTTCAATTGGAAAGGGCTTGACGATTCCTTTAAGCCTTGATAATTTGATATTAAACTAATGGGCACTAAATTCAAAGGTTCCAAAAAAGAAATCCAAGCTCTCGATGCCTTTATTAAGCTCAAAAGGGCATCCGAGTCTCTCTCATCGAGAGTGACAGCTGAGTTTTCCAAAAGCCAGATTTCGGAAAGCCAGTTTGGAGTTCTAGAAACTTTATACCATCTTGGCCCTCTTTGCCAAAAGGAACTGGGAGGGAAAATTCTAAAAAGTACAGGAAATATAACGCTCGTTATTGACAACTTGGAGAAAAGGAATTTAGTAGAAAGAGTTCGTGGCGTCGAAGACAGAAGGTATATAACAGTCCATCTAACAACAAATGGGAAAAAATTAATTGAACAAATTTTTCCAGATCATGTAAAACGAATTACAAATGAATTCAGTAATCTCACTCCCGAAGAACAGGAATTGTTGGCTAAACTTTGTAAAAAATTAGGTAAAAAAGAACCAAACTAGTCTCTATAATCCACAACCAATCGAAAACCAGCTCGTCTATCCTCTCCTAAATTTGGTATTCCGCCATAAGATCTTGCAATCGCACTAGAATGTTTTGCCGATTCTGAAAACCCACCTCCTCTGATGACTTTATAGATTTTTCCAAATGCAAAGTTTTTGATATGGTGACCTGGATAGAGTTCATAATAACTAGAGGTCCACTCAGGTGCATTGCCACACATACCGATGGCTCCATACGGACTGCTACCTTCAGTAGAAAGTTCATAGACAGATACGGGCTTTTCCACTTTCGATTCTCTTGTAACGCAGTAGAGCGGATCGAATTCATCACCATGAGGATATTTTGTAGCGATTATCTGATACCCTAAACTTTCATCTCTATTTACATATTCAATTACGCCTGGCCCTCGAGCTGCCTTTTCCCATTCAAATTCATTTGGTATTCTTTTCCCAGCCCAGGCGGCATATTTTTCTACTTCACGAAAGGTTAAATGAATGACAGGGAGATCATCTTCGCCGGAAGGAAATCTGCCCCCAATCCAATGAGGAGGCGGAGCAGTGTTTGTCTGTTTTAAAAAATAAGAATATTCAGCATTAGTAACTTCATACTTGTCAATGTAGAAGGAAGGAATTTCCTTTAAAGTTGATGTCTTTGGGTCTAGAAAATAAGGGTTAAAGTTATCACTGACAGGATCCGTTCCTTGACCATACAAAAAAAGACCTCGCGAGACTAAAACCATCTCTTTTCTATCTTTATTATGAAAAATTGATTTCCTAGGCGGAGTGTATCTGCCTTTAAAAAAGGCATCTGGCTCTCTATAAAAATCTTCTTGGATAAAACTAGCAATATATGTGTCTGTGGTTACTTCTTTAATCTTTGAATTGGAATCCGGTAAATAATCTCCAACCAAAACAATCTCAAAAAACTGATTCTTACTATTGATATTCTTTTCTTCAAAGATTGTCTCTCGTACAAGAAACGTTCCTTGAAGAATCTCGGTGCTTTTCTGAAAAACGGGGTATTCTTTCTTTTCGGTGAATTTACCTTTTAATTCTTTCAGTGATAGTTTACTAATCTTTTGGTTTCGATAGATTCGAACCTTAATCCACATTCTATTTTTATAAACACCAACAACATCACCTTTCCATAACATCGTGGATTTTGATGTCGTCGCGAATGGTGACTCTTCATTACTTTCTTCTTGAGAATGTAAAATCGTTGCCAAAGTAAGCAGAATTATGAATCCTAAGACCTTTTTCATATCGTCTTTTCTTATCATCGGCTCATTTTCTTAAAAGCTTTTGATTGAAATTTATTTGAGATGTGTACAATCGATGGGAAAGAGCAACGAAAGCATTGATTGAGTTCCAATACAAACGAGAAAAAGACAATATCTTAATTTCGCTTAAAACCGATTCAACACAAATTGGAACTTTCCACCGTATAGCGACTATTATTTATGCCTTAAAATTGGACATTCTATCTGGAGAGCTTTCGACGACACATGAAAATGGAATAGAATACACGATCGATTCCTTTATCTTGCAAGCGGAAGGCCAGGATACGACCAAAGCTGCCTTTCAATTGGGAATGATGATGGACTCTCTGTTTTCAAAAAATACAAAGTTTGAAGAAATTTTAGAAAAGCTACAGATCCAGGAACCAGCAATTGGAACCTTTTTCCGAGAGAATCCAGAATTCATTTTCAGCGATCTACCGGACAAACAGCAAACTTGCCTTTATCTTGAATCGAGTGCGGGACGAGGTCTTCTCTACTATGTTTCCAGAATTTTAATGCAAAATCATGTAAACATCCTGAGCGCCACCATTGAAACGGACGCTAAAACGGGGCGCGCAAAGGATAGTTTTTATCTTACAAATGAACAAGGGCAACCATTTGCTTCCACTGACTTAGCTTTAAAAATCAGGAATGAAATACTTGCCCCTATCCAATCTAACTCAAATTAATTTTTACAGAGAACTTTTGTTTCTGTAACCTTTGTCAAGCTGCTAGTTTTTCCATTGGAAAGTCGTGTTGCGAACGCACTTTTCTTCCCGTCTTCCATACTAGTCCAATACTTGTCCGTGTTCTCTTTCAATTTTGCTGGCGCCGATTTAGCGAAATCCACCAACTCTTGTTTGGTTGGAAGGTTTCCTCCAATCGATTTGCAATAGGATGCTGCATCATTCCATTTCTTGCTAGAAATTTTGTCAGTTAAAAATCCAGCCGATGGTGTAGCAACTTCCTCACTTTTAGTTTCCTCAACGACTGGTTTTTCTTCCGCCTTCGGTGCAGTTACTTCTTGTTTGGTTTCGACTGCTACAGGTTCCTTTTTCGAGTTTTGCCATTTGGAATATCCCAAATATGCAATTGCTAGAACCCCCGCTAGCACGAGGAACATGTAAACACCGTTGCTTGCTTCTTTTTCAGAAGTTTCGGATGATTCTGAAGCAGGAACCGGTGACTGGAGACTTGCTTGCGCTGATTCGTCATTTGCAAAGAACAATGTCTGTTCTTTCTTTACATTCTGTGCTTTGGAAGCGCTTGCTGGCTTTTTTGCCGCTTTTTTAGGGGCAGTTTTTTTCTTTGCTGCTCGTGATGATTTTTTCGTTGCCATATAGACTATCCTTACTTGGGAGACAATTCTATTATTAGTTATCTCATACATTTCAAAAAAGCTGAAGAAGTTCTTCTCAATTTTGTTTTTTTTTAATTTTTTTTTAAGTGTGTTTCCCTTTCTCCTACGAAAAGCTGATCTTAGATGAAACAAGTTCGCATAGGTCTACTCGGCGCAGGGGTTGTGGGCACAAGCCTAATCCAGCTTTTAGAAAAAAACCTAACCTCAATTCGAGAAAGGTATGGAATTGACTTATTATTGACGGAAATCGCGACCCGAAGCCCCGAAAAATTGAGTGGAAAAGTATCAATTCCAGTAACCAATGATGTTCTTTCTGTTACAAAACGTTCGGATCTTGACATGATTGTGGAACTGATGGGTGGAACTACGTTAGCTTACGACGCAGTGTCTTCAGCGCTTCTCTCCGGCAAAACTGTTGTCACAGCAAACAAAGCTCTTCTTTCGGAGAAAGGAAGAGAGCTTTTCTCAACTGCTAAAAATTCAGGCGCGGAGATCGGATATGAAGCCGCCGTTGCTGGATCGATACCCATCATTCGCATTTTAAGGGACGGACTCGCATCATGTGAGTTTGAGGTCGTGTCTGGGATTCTCAATGGCACCACTAATTTTATTCTAACTAAAATGGAGCAAGAGAACTGGGATTATTCCACAGCTCTCGCGAAGGCGCAAGAATTAGGATTTGCAGAAGCGGATCCTACTTTTGATGTCGAAGGTATCGATGCAGGTCATAAAATCTCCCTCCTAGCAAGTCTTGCCTTTCGGGAGTATATCCCCTTTTCCAACGTTGAGACGGATGGGATATCGAGACTGCAATCCGTCGATATCCGTTCTGCTCGATCGATGGGTTACCGTTTGAAGTTACTTGGAATTTCCAAAAAAACGGAAGCAGGAATACTTACAAAAGTCCACCCCACTCTCATTCCTTTAGAGCATCCATTGGCAAATGTGATGAATGAATCAAATGCGGTCTTCTATAAGACAAAAGAAGCAGATTCGGGAATGGTAACAGGGAAAGGTGCTGGTGGTTTGCCCACGGCAAGTGCTGTACTTTCCGATATCATCTATTACGCAGGTCGAATTGGAAATCCTTCGATCCAAAAAGAAAACAATTTGTTCTTAGAATCTGTCCCTTTCCCTCAGGAAAAAAATTCACTTAGATACTACTTAAGGTTTACTACTGTTGATAAACCGGGGGTCCTCGCCGAAATTTCAAAAATCTTAGGAAAACACAATATCTCCATAGCTTCCGTTCAGCAAAAGGAATCTAAAGTCGAACCTGTGACAGTAATCGTTGTAACTCATTCGGCAACGGAAGGCGAGTTTCAAAAATCTCTGTTAGAAATTGATTCGATGAAAGAAATAATCCGTGAAAAAACGGTAGCCATTCGCATTCTCGAGAAGTTATAATCTATCTATGAACTTCCTAAATTTTACGGCTCTCACATTGGGAACGGAAGTGATCCAATCAGGTTCAGATTCGGTTTTAGTAGTTCAATTCAAAGGACAAATAACTAACACAAACGCTTATGATATAAATAAAAATATATCGCTCATCTTCCGCGAAGAAATCTATAATTTGATATTGGATCTTTCGGAATTGGAATACATCAATAGTATAGGCGTTGCAACCCTGATCGGTATCATCAAAACCGTAGAATCCAAATCTGGACGAATTATGATAGGTGGACTCAACCATTTTCTCGATAACGTGATTCGTTTGATGGATCTGCCAAAAAAAGTAGAAGTCTATTCTAGCAGAAAAGAAGCAATTTCTAACTGGAAACGAAACTGATCTCTTACTAGCTTGCTATTTTTTTAGAAAGCTTGTTCTGCCAAAGTTTTACTTCGATTAGATCCAACAGGTCTTGCAGTCCATCTCTTGAATAGGCAGAAACCAAAATCGCATTGGCTTTTTTTAAGGATTCAATTTTCTCTGGATCAAGTTGATCCGACTTGTTAAATACAATAAGTCTTGGAATTTCATTTAAGTTTAGAGAGTTTAAAATGGAATCCACAGCCTCCATCTGTTCTGTGTGATTGTCATTGCTGATATCAACAACGTGAAGCAGTAGATCTGCGTCACCTAATTCCTCTAAGGTAGCTTTGAATGCCATAGATAAATCAGGAGGTAGATCATGGATAAAACCCACAGTATCTGAGATGATAATCTCACGCTCTTCTGGAAATCGAATTCGTCTCGTGGTAGGATCCAGGGTAGCAAAAAGTTTATCTTCGGCAATAACACTGGAATTTGTAAGTGCATTGAGTAGCGTAGATTTTCCGGCATTGGTATAACCGACAATAGCAACGATAGGAATTTCGTTTCTAGATCGAGACTTCCGATTGAGTTCTCGCCTTCGTTTGAGATCTTTTAATTCATTTTCAAGGCGGGAAATCTTTTCTTCCACTCTCCGTTTGCCAATTTCTAGCTTTGTCTCTCCAGGTCCCCGCCCACCAATTCCCCCCGTTAGCCTACTCATATTGTCATCTAACTCAGAAAGACGATTCTTTAAATACTTCAATTGGGCAAGCTCTACTTGTAATTTACCATCCCTCGATTTTGCATTTTTTGAAAAGATATCTAAGATCAACTGAGTCCTATCAATGATTTTTAGATCACTGGCATCGGATATCTTTTTAGCTTGGGCAGGCGAGAGTTCTAAATCAAAAATCAGATGTTCGATATCTTTATGTACAGACTTCAAAATAATTTCCTGGAGTTTTCCTTTTCCTACAACTGTTTTTGGATCGGGGTCTTTTTTTTGAACATAGGTATCCACAACATGGATGCCAGCAGTTCGACAAAGCTCTTTTAATTCGTCCATGGAATGTTCAGGACTTCGTTTCATCTTTCTTGGTTCATAAACACCCACAAGAAAAGCCCTGTTTTCTTTTTGAGAAGCTTTCAGATTGGAAGTTTTTTTCGTGAACTCAGATTCTAATGCATCTATTTCCGTCGCATAACCTTCTCTTAGTTGACCGGGAAATTTTCGATCTGTCAAAATCCAAGGTAACTCCGATTCAGGATCAGGATTCATATACGCGGAATAAAAAAACTTGGGAACCCCGTTGGTATCAATACACGCAGCCGTCATGGAATCAAAACGGTTTAGCACCAGGTCCATTAAATCTTCTTGGTTGAGGCTCTCATCTTTGAGGTGGGTGTGAAAAAGGCGGAGGCCTCGCAATCTGGAATGAGCCACTCGGTATCTATCTAAATGGGGAATTTCAATGGAGTGGTCATTGCCTACAATCAGATGTGTGACATAACCCGGCCTGTCGATCAGAACACCAATTTGCCGTCCAATCTCAATTGAAACCTCACCAACACTACGAGCAAGCTCCATAGTTATGATGAAATCCTCGCGAACTCGCTTTTCGGAGAGAGTTTTTAACTTTTTTATCTGGTTTGGCTTAAGACCTGACAGATTGCCGCTAATTTTACTTATAGTAGTTATCCGATATTCAAAGTATGGAAGCAGGCTATCATAATCTCAGAAAGGGTCAAGACATAATTTTACTTACGGGACTCTCGCTAATTCTTTCCTTGTTTGTAAATTGTACTACAAGTAAACCCTACCAACTTACAGATGTTGCACCCAAGTTACGTGCTTACCAAGGGACTGATCTAGATCCTTACAAGAACAACCCAATTCTAATTACAGAAACTAAAAATCGTAAGTATGATGAATTAATAAAGGAAGCGCACATGGCTCTTTCTACATTAGAGTTTGCTGAAGCCGTAGCCATTCGGGCTGATTCAAAAAAAACTGTGGGTGAACCAGTACAAAAAGAAATGGAAGCAGCCGCGGCTGTCGAGGACGATCTTCCAAAAATTGTTGCAAGCCTCCCAGAAACACAGGTGAAGCTCACTGAATTGATTAAAGACGTACCAAACGATTTTGATGGACCCATGATAGGCCGTGTGACAAGGGAACTTGGCGAACTTTCATCTTCTTTAAATAGTATATCATCACGTGCACCTGCTATTCAATCTTCACTCCGAAATTTAAGAGCCGATGCTAATAATTATGCAGATTCACAACTAATTAATAAAAATGATGAGACTTTATCTGATTCCGAGAAAAACAAGAAGGATGAAAGTACGGTATTAGATTCTGATCCGAATATAAATGGAGATAATGATAAAAAAATAGATACTGTTCAACCAGCTAAAAAGGAGAAAAAAACAGAAATCTCAATCAAACGAGTGAATCGTAAAACGAAAGTTACGGGCAAGGCAAACGAGATGATAGATTCTGAAATCCGAAAGCAAGAGGACAATCTATCGGATGAAGAAAAAAAAGATTTAGAGTATACAGAACAGATTAAAAAGGGTTTGGTTCAAGTCTTCCAACAAGAGTATTTTAGAAATCATAGAAGTCTCGAAAAAATTCTGACTACACATCCGATTCCTCGGGTTCGAGCAGCAGCTGCCTTAGCTCTGGGGCGAATTAGAGCAGGAAGAGTGGCACTTCAATCTGCAATCGACAAGGATGGCTACCAAGTTCGCCCGTCAGCATACAAAGCTCTATCAGAGATTGGAGACAAACGGTCTCTCTCTTATTTTATCGCTGGAACAAAGGCAGAAGATCCAGAAGTGATTGCCGTAAGTTACGAGGGACTCGGAAAAACGAAAGATCCAGCCGGCAGAGAGATGATTCTAAGCACGGGTTTAAATTCTGAATATGTGATTATTGTTTGTAGTTCATTGCGTGGACTTGCATACAATCACGTACCTGCAGATATTGAAATATATGAACGATTTCTAAAGTCGGAAGAACCAGAAATTAAAGAAGCAGTCATTGAATCTCTAGCAATTCATGGAACTAGAGATAGTCTTCGTGTTCTAGAGAGGGTAGTAAAAGAAGAGCCTACTCTATCTCTATTGGCCATTGAAAAAATTGAAAAAAACCCAAGTCTTTCTGCGACATTAGCTTTGATTCGAATCAATGAAAACTCTCAAGATGAGAGAGTTGCAAAACGAATCGGTGAAGCATTACTTCGAAGGAAAGCATTTGGACGTTATGCAATAATTTTAATTGAAGATGATTTTCTTAGACAGGAACCTAACGAACGTTCAAAACCTGTGAGTTATATCAAAGCAAAGGAAATTGGATTCGTTCTCGGTGAAACGAAAAAGGAATTTGCAGTGCGCATTGGCGAGGATATTCTCACAGACAAATACATCCAATTGAAAATGGAATCTACTCTTCCTGGAGCAAGAGAATCCTTTGTCTCAGGTTGGGTGTTTTATCCAAAACTGGATATTATCGAAGTAAAAAAACTTGGCTCCGATGGGAAGGAAGGAAAGTATTCAAATATAAAAAAAGGAAAACATTCCAACCTTTTCAATCCCGAAGCAGATACTAAATCAAACCCTCGGGATTGATTTGGTTTTTAACTTTTGCAGTGGGCACCCATTTTACGGTTCCGTTCTTCAGCGGAACTTTAGGTATCATCCAATGAAGCCCACAAAACCAAACTAAGAAATATTTAGAAAAACCCATAACTCCCCATACATCAAATCCTGTGGATGCAATTGCCAATATTCCCGTATAACCAGACTTAAAAATCTTACGCATCAACCAAAGACCAGAAGTTTGTGTTTCCATCGTGATATCGGAAATGACCATATCGTAATCAAAATTCTTTTGAAACAATTCCCAGCCTTCTTTAGCATCTACGGCTCGGTCATTTGAAATTTTTAACGAATCAAAATAGATTTTTAAATTATTCGCATAACGATCGTTATCATCAACAATTAGAACTTTTTTCATCTTTATCCTTCTGATTCCACGAATTGGCTTTCATAAAACTTTTTATATAGCCCGCCTATTTGTAGAAGTGAATCATGATCACCTCGTTCTCGAATCTCACCATCTTCTACAACTATTATATTTTTTACCCGACGGATTGTTGAAAGTCTGTGTGCTATAATGAATGTTGTTCGGTTTTTAAATAAACGTTCTAGGGCACGACTAACAAGTCTCTCCGATTCAGCATCCAACGCACTTGTAGCTTCATCGAGAATCATAATTTCTGCATTGCGAAGAAGGGCCCGTGCAATTACAAGTCTCTGTCGTTGTCCACCACTCAGATCAAGACCCCTAACGCCTATCATACTGTCGTAACCATTCTCCATTTTGGTAATGAAATCATGTGCGTTTGCTAGCCGTGCGGCACGAACAACTTCCTTTCTTGATGCTGCCCCAGTTCCATAGGCAATATTATCAGCGATGGTTCCATGAAAGAGAAAAATCTCTTGGGTAACGATCCCGATCTTACTACGTAACGATTTTAGAGAAAAATTTCGAATATCATTACCATCGATTGAGATCTTGCCTTGAGTCGGATCAAAAAATCTTGGAATTAAATCCATAAGTGTAGATTTACCACTACCACTGGTTCCGACAAATGCATATGTTTCGCCGAGTTTGATATCTAAATCGATTCCCTTTAAAACTTGTTGGTTGGTGCCTGGATAGGCAAACTGGACTGATTCAAACCGAATTCCCTCGCGAACAGTTTCAAGAACTAAATCACCCTCTCGTTCCTCAATCTCAGAATCACGGTCAATTATTTCAAAAATTCTCTTTCCTGCTGAATTCGCTTGGGTAATTTTTCCCACCATTTGGGAGAGTTGGGTAAGAGGGCGTAATAAAAATAGTAAGGTAAGTAAAAAAGCCATAAACTCACCTTGGGTGAATCTGCCAGAGTAAATAAATTTTGCACCTAATGCGAAATATCCGAGAACCACGATAGATGATGTTAATTCAACGAGGCTAGGTGCCATTTGCAAATAGAATTGCCCCTTGAAAGTCCTTTTGAAAACTTTATGATTTATATCCTGAAATTTTAAAGTATCTCTCCTTTCTTGCCTAAAAGATCGAATCACTTTGATCCCGGATATAAATTCTTGTATATGCCCATTTAAATCTGCAAGTTTCTCCTGAAATCTTGCAGTAGATGATGAAATTTTACGGGTAAACAACGTTACTGGTAGAATAACAACAGGAATGGTAATACAAGCTAAAATCAAAAGTTCGGAATTCAAATAAATCAAAATCAGTAAATGGGTCAGAACGTAAAAGAAGTTGATGACCGCATCACGAAGATTACTCGAAATGACCGCCGCCACAATTTCTGCATCGTTAACAACTCGGCTCATGATGAGACCAGTTTTTTCTTTGTAAAAATAGGTAAGGGGAAGCCTTTGAACTTTTTGAAAAAGTTCTTGTCTGATGTCTCTTACGGCCTTATAACCAGCAGTCGCAATGCAAAAAACAGACAATAGATACGTACCTAATTTTAAAAGATACAATGGAAACACTGCAATGCATACGGCCCAAACAACCTCCCTGGGTTCCATATCTTGGGTGAGCTCATTGATTTGAAGTTTTACCGAAATGATCTGACGTTTGATTCTTTCGAGTCCATCCAAACTGTCAGAACCCATGAGGACTTCCTGAACTAAAATTGTTTTTTCAGGCAGAGTAAGGTCTAAATGAAATCTCTTATTACGGTCGCTTCCTAGAGAATCAAACAGTGGGATGAGTGCAGTAAGGGAAATACCATTCAAAACCGCAGTGAGAAGTGCAAATAATAACCCTAAAAGAAACCTGTTTTTGTAATGGAATGAGTAAGATAGAAGTCTCAGAAAGTATTTCATCTTCTAGAAACCCTTGCAAAAATTAGACAAAAGGGTTTTGCCATGTTCCGTTAAAATAGATTCTGGATGGAACTGTACACCATATGTGTTCTTATACTTTCGGTGCCTGAATCCCATAATGACACCATCCTCTGATTCTGCTAGGACTTCCAATTCTTTTGGTAACTTATTTGAGGAAACTGCCCAGGAATGGTATCTATTTGCGACAAAGGGGCTCGGTATATTCCTAAAAATACCTATTCCTTGGTGCATTACTTGAGATGTCCTTCCATGGAAGATTTCTTTAGTTTGAATAAGTTCTGCGCCAGCTATTTGAGCAATGGTTTGGTGGCCTAAACAAACACCTAAAACGGGCAGTTTTCCCAAAAAATAATTTGTGTATTCAATTAATCTACCTGAGGTCTGAGGTAAACCTGGGCCAGGAGACAACACAACGGATGATATGCGTGATAGATAGGATGCTGGCAGTGGCTCGTCATTTTGAATAACGAGGATATCCGAGATTTCTTTGAGGTATTGAAACAAGATATAAGAGAAAGAGTCGTAATTGTCAATTAAAAGGACCACGGGTATGTTATCTCTTAAGAATATAAAATAACATACCCGACCTAAATTATAGGTTTGGGTTCTCGATTCCTACGCCGTCATTTAAGAATTTGGAAATGATCACTCTTTGGATCTGGGATGTCCCTTCGTAGATTTGGAAAATTTTTGCATCTCGCATCAATTTTTCTACTGGGTATTCCTCATTAAATCCATACCCTCCAAATATTTGAACAGCATCAGTAGTCACGCGCATTGCCATATCCGCACAGAAAACTTTTGCGATGGACGCTTGGTAGGTATTTCTGTATCCTTTATCGATGAGCCAAGCTGATTGCCAACAGAGAAGTCTGCCGGCTTCAATGTCTCTTGCCATCTCTGCCAAAATAAAACTAACACCTTGGTTTACGGAAATTGGTTTACCAAATGCATTTCTTGTATTCGCATAACGAACAGAATGCTCTAGTGCAGCTCTGGCAACACCCACTGCCCCAATTGCAACCGCAGGACGAGTTTGGTCAAACGCACCCATCGCGATCTTAAATCCCTCTCCCTCTTTTCCGATCATATTCTCTTTTGGAACTTTCACTTCTTCGAATGTAACGGAACGAGTGTCGGAACAACGTTGTCCCATATTCTTTTCTTTTTTGCCGAGGATTATACCAGGAGTTTTGGCATCGACGATAAACCCAGTCATTCCTTTGTGACCAGCATTAGGATCAGTTTTTGTTAAGACAAAAAACCAATCCGCGTGTCCTGCGTTTGTAATCCACATTTTAGAACCGTTGATTACATATTCATCACCAACTCGTTTTGCTGTAGTTCGAATTCCAGCTACGTCGGATCCCGCACCTGGTTCCGTTACTGCATAGGCAGCCAACATAAATTGTTCCGTCATCGGTTGGATGAATTTTTTCATAGTTTCTGGACTTGCACCTAACAAAACGGGTGCTAATGCTAAATTATTTGCAAGGATCGCAGTCGCCATTCCCGAACAGCCAAAAAATAACTCTTCAGAGGCAATCAATTCGTCAAGAACACCCAATCCTGCGCCACCATACTCTGCAGGAATGTGCATATTCATGAGGCCCACATCAAAAGCTTTCTTTAGAATTTCTTTTGGATACTCACCCGTGTGGTCATGGTGCTCAGCTTTCGGAATCATTTCATTTTTTGCGAAATCACGCGCTAAATCGCGGAGGGCTTTTTGTTCATCGGTAATTGAGAAATCAATCATGGGTTGCCTTTAGTGGTTTTTTTTACAGTACTTCGGACATTTGTCCATGAGTCAAGAAACTAGGCTAATAGGGAAATCTGTTGAAAAAAAGTTCAAAGGCAAAATTCTAGCTTTGGGAGACAACAATGTCAGGACACTCGAAATGGGCAACCATCCGCCGAAAGAAAGGTGCAATTGATGCAAAAAGAGGCGCAATCTTTACAAGAATTGCGAAGGAAATTTCCGTTGCGGCAAAAGAAGGTGGTGGTGACCCCGAAGGCAATCCAAGACTCCGACTTGCGATCACAAAAGCAAAAGCGGCAAATATGCCAAAGGACAATATCGAGAGAGCCGTCAAGAAAGGAACGGGCGGATTGGAAGGTATGATCTACGAAGAGTGTCTCTACGAATGTTACGCGCCAGGTGGAGTTGCCATCATGGTAGATGTCCTCACAGATAAAAAATCCAGAACAACTCCCGAAATCAAAAGTATCCTTACAAAACTAGGAGGTTCACTCGCAAATGCGGGCGCAGTTTCTCGTTTGTTTGAAAGGAAAGGCCAATTGACCTTAAAATCGGAGCAAATCTCTGAAGAAGCACTCTTTGACATCGCTTTAGGTGCCGGTGCTGAAGATATTCAGGTCAATGATGGTATGTACGTAGTTCTTACCAGTCCTTCTGATTATGAGGCAGTTCAATCTGCTCTATCTTCAAAGGGTCTTTCGATGGAAGAATCGGAAATCAAATACATTGCAATGACTACAGTCGAAGTGAATGACAGGGAAACCGCAGAAAAAGTAATGAAACTCATAGATAATTTGGAAGCAAATGATGACGTACAAGGTGTTAGCTCTAATTTTGAGTTAGGTGATGGGGTAGAACTAGATTAGGACAAAAAAAATCACCCATTGCCTTGAGGACAATGGGATAAATTCTTATCGCTTTTTAATGATTCCTGCGAGAAAAATGAGAAGAATTGCTCCGATTGTTGCAACAATCAACTCAGCGACCAGACCGTAGGATCGAAACCCCAGTAAACCAAAAACGATCCCGCCTAAAAAGGAACCAACAACACCAATAACTAAATTGACGATGATTCCAAAACCTTTTCCACGAAGAATCCTACCAGCAAGCCAACCTGCTACCAAACCGATAAGCAAAAACCAAATAAAATTAAACATTCAATACTATCCTTGTTGCCAATCAAGGCACAACACTTAGAATATTCGAGAACTAGAATAAGATCAAATGTATTTCGAAGGTAACACTTGAAAAATCAGCTTTTGACAGGACCCTACTACTACGGAATGAAGGACTTGGAAGTATTCAAAAAATCCTTTATTGGAGAGAACCAAGGGAAACCGCTTTTCCTAATTCGTTTCGAGAAAATAACTGGAATCTCGCTAACAGATTTTTTAGATTTGATCCGCACAGAATTCTATGCCTGTCTCGATTTAGAGGATATTACTTTCGGATTTCACTATTTAGAAAAACAAGATATACTTCTTATGGGAATCGCTCCGCTCTTTGAATGGAATATCGAGAAATTTCCAAATATCGAAAATGCAGTAGGAAAATTTCAACAAGAGTCCATGCGATTGCAATCCGTCTCTTTTCATTTCGGTGTTTCAAGGACCCAATCGAATTTCATTTCAGATAGCGATGAAGTTTTTGATGAATTGTTTCGTTCATCAGAAAAGAATCTGAACGACAATCTAGTTCGTTGGAGCTGGACCTATTACAACAAAGCAAATACATATATTTCAGGATCAGTTCATGAAGCAATGATCCAACCAACCGTTATTTTTAATCCAAAGGATAAAACTTTTTCAGTAAAGGGCGGCGAGGTATTTGTTGGAGGAGGTGCTTACGTTGGCTATAAGGATCTGATCAATGATATTCCTTCTGATCAAGACCTTAACCGAATCGAACTTCTAATTCTCGAAAAATTGATAGTTGCTTGTGAGTCAGCGCCTGGATTATTAAAGTTCAATATTTCACCTCAAAGTTTAATCGACACATTTTCAAATCGAGAAAAGGTTGATCGCCTAACAAAATTGATTACAACAAAAGATCTAAAAACAGAAAATATACGATTTGAACTTGTAGAAAAACCATATGACGATTCTAAGTTTCCACTCAAAGATGTATGCCTGGCATTCTATGCAAGAGGAATGAGTTTTGCAGCCGATGACTTTGGTGTAAAAAGCCAATCCCACCAAATCGTGTTAGATCTTGGTATTATGATCAAAGAATTTAAGTTAGATCCAATCAGCTTTAAATTCAAAATTGAAGAAGACCAAATTAAATTCTTGGATAACCTTGCCTTTATTGACTATTGCAAGCGTTTGGCGGATAACCGCGAGGCTGTTATTACTGCTGAGGCAGTGGAAGATTTAGATACTCTTCGATTCCTTATGGAGCACCAGATCTATCAATTCCAAGCCAACATCCTATTTGGAAAAATGACCGTAAGTGATTATAAGCGTGATTTTGATAGCTTACACTCGATTCATGAAGATATAGTGCGAGAAGTACTAACCGATAAAATTCTGTCAGAAAAACAAAAGAAGATTGGTAATCTATTTCGAGTTGCCTCTGAAGAAGGACTTTTGTAAGATTTCAATATGCATTTTATAATGGCGATTGAAAGTGATACTTACTCAGCGCAAGAATTGGAAACCATATTCTTAGGTCTTCGCCAGAGAGTTGTAATTACAAAATTTAGTCCCACTGTAAACGAATATGTTAAGTCTTCGAATCCGGATATCATTCTTATGGGATTAACTTTTCGTGATAAACGAGAGTTTGAATTCATTTTAGAACTAAGAAAAGATGTGATCACTCATAATATTCCAATCCTTGCTATGATTCCAAAGGATGATCCAAATTTTTTAGCAAATCACAAAAAATTGGGTTTTACTGATTACATGATCAAACCTCTAGAAAAACAGCCACTCTTGGACCGGATTCAAAGTCTTATTGACGATTACAAATCAAGTGAATCTTCCAAAACTAGAGATAATTTAACGTTTGTTAATGTTGACAGAAAATCTGACAGAGTAATGTTTCAATGCCGCGCGAATTTGAAAAGATATGTTTTCCCTGATTTTAAAAATATCTTTTCGCCAAATTTTTTAAAATCCATTCAAACGGAACAGATAGTTTTTGATGTTCGTGCCGTTCCTGAATTGGGCAAAGAAGAGGTTGAGGTTTTCGAACGTGTGATAAAAATTTTCTCAAGCGAAAAAATTGCATTTATAGCTGGAAGACATATGGGTGCTTTTATTGAACATGCAACCAACGATGAAAAGATGATCGTTTTTATGGCTCCCAATGAATTCGAAGACTACATGAAAATGGAAGAGCAGAAAATCGAAGATCAAAAAAAGAAAGAAAAGAAAGGAAAGAGCTCAAATCAACAATCCGCGCCTATACAAGTTCAAGAATCACCTGCTACGGATAAACCGGAAGGGAACGTTATCAGTGAAAATAAAACAACGACAAATGTAGATAATTCAACATCCAACAGCGAGAAAAATGAAATTTCAAATTAAAAATCAATAGAGAGATGATAAATTAGAAACTATGAATTACAAAAGAGAAGTTATTAACGTTCCAAATGGTCTTGGAGAAATTATAAAATTTCAAATGAATGAACAAAATTCGCTAACTGGTAGCAATATGCGTGAGTTAGGTGAAATTTTGAATGAAATTAAAGCAGATTCTGAAAAACGAGGAGTAATTCTAACTACTGATAATCCAAAGTTTTTTTGTAACGGATTGGATGCAGACAATCTTTTATCGACACCGAAAGATAGGCTCATCGAAGAAGTTGGTGGAATTGTTATTTTGTTCGGAGAGCTAGTAAAATTTGACAAACCGTTGATTACAGAAGTTACAGGTTATTCTATGGGCGGGGGAGCAGTTATAACGGTTGCTTCCGATTTTAAATTTATGTTAGACGGAAAAGGTCGAATAGGGTTCACAGAAGTGAATGTAGGTTTACCCCTTCCCGGTAGCTTTGCTGACAGAGTTCGAATGTGTGTAAGCGCAAGGTACTGGGCGGAGGTTTGTCTCGAAGGAAAAACCTACAAAGCCGCAGAAGCCAAAGAAATTGGCTTAATAGATGATATTGCTGCATCTCCCGAGGACCTCAGAAAACTAGCCGTGAAGAAACTTGAAACTCTTTCCAGAGTTCCTCTTTCTGCTTTTCGAGGCACCAAGAACATGTTAAACGGTGAGATCATTTCAAAATTAGGCAAATATGAGAAGGATACAAAAACTGCTTTTGAAGCCCCGGGCGTTGTAGATAATTTGCTGGAAGCAATGAGCGCCCTGAAGGAAAAACGAAGACCCAATTTTAAATAATTGTTTTTAGCTAGTGGCTGATCATTTGGCTATATCTTTCTTATTAGTCTTTTCAGACAAATAGCCGAAAATAGTATAGAATCAGATGTTGCGATTTATACTATTTTTTTGCTATTTATTGTCTCATTCGCTACTTGCGACATCACAAGGTGTATTCCCTCCGGGCTTTTATTTAAAAGAAAATTACCAATGGCCAGTGAAAGGATATAACACAATCACAGGAACTTTTGGAGAGTTTCGCACAGGTCACTTCCACATGGGGCAAGATTTTTCTACTGGGGGTCGTGTGGGTGTTCCTATCCTAGCGGTAGCTAAGGGAAAAGTGACTAGAGTTCAGAGACGATGGACTAGCATTGGTTATGCTGTTTTTTTGGAACATGATGATGGTATGACTTCTAGGTATGGACATCTTCAAAAATTTGCTCCAAATGTTATAAAACAAATACATAAATCCAAACAGGCGAGGAGGTTTAAAGACCGAACTGATTTTGATATTACACTTCCTGAACCAGTTCAAGTAGAGAAAGGCGACATGATCGCATATTCCGGAGATACAGGTATAGGGCCTCCCCATCTACATTTTGAACTTTTTAAAGATAATATCTATTACAATCCTATCCATTTTGGTTTGGGCTATCAAGAAGCGGAACCAGTGATTTTCAATGCACTTCGAATTACACCGCAAACATCTAGAACTTTTATCAACGGAAAAAATGAATCTATCGAAATTCCTTTTTATTTAACTAGTAGTAATCGATATGAGCTTTATGAATCACCAACGTTATTCATCCAAGGAAAAGTTGGATTGCAGATAGCTATCCATCAAAAATCCAACACAAATAGACTTGGTATCTTTACTCTTGAAATGCATCTTGGTGAACAGCTCTTACAGGGCTTTGAATTATCAAAGATCCTAAAAGACCATGTTCGAAAAAATGTTCTTTTATATGATAGTTCAATCAGCAAACCAAATGGAAACCCATTTTCTTACTATCTGCATGCTAGGGACGGAAACGACTTACTCGGTATGCATAGAACCAATAGAGAGCAGGGAATTTTAGATAGCGAAACTTTAAAAGCTGGAGAACCTAAAGAGATAACAATCCGAGCAAAAGGTATGGGAAACCAAATGGCCGTAGCTTCATTCTTTGTACTCAGAGATTCGGGAGACTATAGCCATATTATAACTAAAGAAATCAAATATAATGTTTTTTATAATAATTATACTACTTTCAAATCAACGGATAGCAAAGTAGAATTATTTTTTCCAGTAAACGCAATCTACTCAAAAGCATTCTTTGATATCGAGGCAAAAGAAGATATAAAGATCAATACAGCTGGCCTAAATCAACTTTCTACTGTCTATAAAATTGGTCCTGACTTTAATGATTTCAATTTAGGATATGACCTATATATGAAAGTGCCTAAATCAAAAGATTTGAACTCTGCGGACTTATATGAAGTTTTATCGGATGGCTCTGTCAAAAAAGTTGCAGGCTCTACATTTAGCTCCTGGGGACAATTCTTCAAAGTAAGACTACGTAAAACGGGAAACTTCGTGGTACTTTCAGACCAAACACCACCAAGTATTTATCTTCATAGTTCGATGAATCGAACAATTTATCCGAAGGAAGACTTTGTTTTATTATTTAAGGCTGTTGATATTGGATCTGGAATTCTTCCGGATGGATTTGATGTAAAAGTTGATGGCCTACCAGGTAAGGCAGAATTTTTTCCCAAAGATGGAAAAGTTGAAATCTTCGAACCCGAAATTCTCTATGAACCAGGAAAACATAGTGTACTCCTAAGTGTCAGAGATTACTCAGGAAATTGGAGTCCGACTGTACAATACGATTATGAAATTGCGGCAGCACCTGGGCTTGAGACAAAAAATCAAACAGTTGCTATTACCACTGAAGATAAAAAACAATCTTTGACCAAAATGGAATCAATCAAGGTGAAGACAAGAAAGTTGAAAGATTCTTCGCCTAAAGGAAGTAAAGCGAGTAATTCGACAAAACCAGTTCTTAAGGCGAAGGAAAAAAAGCAGTAGGCTTTTATTGAACTTCTATATTCTTACTTTTTACATACCGATCGCGGCACCACCATCCACGCGTAAATATGTTCCGGTAATATACGATGCATCCTCACTTAAAAAGAACTTAACAGCAGAGGCAATTTCTTCTTGTTTACCTGGTCTCTTAAGAGGAATTACAGCAGGGTCTGTTAATTTTTCTTGAACTTCTTTAGAAAGTGTTCCAGTCATTTCCGTTTGCACATATCCTGGACAAACCGCATTAACAAGTACATTTCTTCCTGAAAACTCTCTTGCTGAAACTTTTGTGAGTGCGATTACACCAGCTTTGGATGTAGAGTAGTTCGCTTGGCCAGGTTGCCCTGTAAGTCCAGATACGGATGAAATATTTACAATCCTCCCAGAATCAGACTTAAGCAAAAGTTTACTCGCAGATTTTGTCATAAGGAATACACCTTTACAGTTAACATCCATTACAAAATCAAATTCTTGCTCAGACATTCGAATGAGAAGATTGTCTTTTAATACCCCCGCATTGTTTACCAAAAAATCTAATTTTCCAAAAACCTCTTTTGTTTTTGAAATTGCTGCATCACAATCTTCGGGTTTTGTGACATTGCAAGCCACACCTAAAGTTTTTACCCCATATTTTGTTTCTACTTCTCTCGCAGCTTCTTCAATTTTTTCTTGGTTTAGATCCACTAGCACCAAACTTGCGCCATGCGATGCAATACGATTTGCAATTGCTCTTCCCAGTCCAATGGGTGATGCGGCTCCCGTAACAAGTGCAACCTTTCCTTCGAATTCTTTGGACATACGTACTCCTATTTTTCCGATTCTATGCCCAAAAGATAAAACAGGAACGTCGTTCGGCAATCGTAAATTTCACAGTTGAAAGAGAAGTTTAAGTTGAAACTCTGCCCTTATGATCGATCGTTACAGCCATCCAGAAATATCATCAATTTGGGAATTAGAGAACAAATTTAGAATTTGGACAGACATAGAAATCTACGCTTGCGAAGCGAGGGCAAACAGGGGGGAAGTTCCCAAAGAAGATTTAGAAACGATCAAACAAAAAGCAAAGTTTAATGTTTCTGAGATTTTGGAGATTGAATCCAAAGTCCACCATGATGTCATAGCTTATCTCACAAATCTCAATTCCTACATTGGCCCAGCGGGTAGACATGTCCATTTTGGTTTAACTTCAAGCGATGTTGGCGATACGGCATTATGTGTCCAGATGGTTCAAGCAATGGACCTTCTGATCAAGAGAACTGAAACTCTTCTAGAAACAACTAAACAGAAAGCTAAAGAATACAAGGATCTTCCTTGTATAGGGAGATCTCACGGGATTCATGCAGAGCCTATGACTTTAGGTTTGAAATTTGCCTTATTTTATGCCGAAATGAGTCGAAATCTCGAAAGAATGAAAGATGCACGAACACAAATTGCTGTTGGTAAACTTTCTGGAGCCGTTGGAACGTATTCAAATATTGATTTAGATATAGAGGAGTATGTCCTGTCAAAACTCGGACTGACCGTGGATCCCATTGCCACCCAAGTGATTTCGAGAGATCGTCATGCCTTCTACTTATCTGTACTAGGTGTTGTTGCAGCAAGTTTAGATCGAATGGCCACTGAGATTCGACTTTTACAAAAAACAGAGGGGCGTGAGGTAGAAGAGCCATTTGCAAAAGGTCAAAAAGGATCCTCAGCTATGCCTCACAAACGCAATCCAGTGGTTTGTGAAAGAATTTCAGGAATTTCACGAGTCATCCGATCTAATGTAAGCGTTGGACTTCAGAATGTTGCACTTTGGCATGAGAGGGATATCTCGCACTCTTCTGCGGAAAGGATTGTTTTACCGGATTCAACAATAGCGCTCGATTATATATTAGAAAAAATGAATTTTGTCCTTGGTGGTCTTCATGTTTATCCAGACGCTACTGAGAGAACATTAAATGTTACACGTGGACTTATCTTTTCTCAAAAAGTTTTGCTATGGCTTATAGAAAAGGGCGGGATTACTCGGGAGGATGCATACCTAATTGTTCAAGAAAATGCAATGGCTGTATGGGGAGATACTTCACAAAATCTCAGAGATCGATTGAAACAGGATCCTAGATGTTCATCAATTCTGAAGGAAGCAGATCTGGATGAAATTTTCCAAATAGCACCATACTTAGAAAGAATACCTCTGATCTTTAAAAGACTCGGAATAGTATAGTAAAAAACATAGAAACTTTTAACATCAAAGACATAGAGTAAAGATTGGCTATACGGTTGCCAATCGCTTCACAGGTGTTAGGTTATATTTCTCTTTAATAATGTCAATTTTCTCTTCCATAACCTTCCAGAGTGATTCTTTATTTGGGTGGAAGGTGCAGAATACCCCTTGCCTCACCAAATCAACAATCTCATCGATAGTAAAATCTAAAAAGCGATACAGTTTAAAGTATTCATAAGTTAGATTAACATCAAAGATTTCGGGATCGTCGGTATTGATACAAAGTGGAAGTCCTTGGTCATAATAGTAACGAACAGGATGGTTTTGTTCTTTTCGTACGTACTTTCCTGTAAAGACATTGGAAGTTACACAAATCTCGATAGGAATTTTATTCTCTTTTATATAACGAACTAAGTCAGGATCTTGGATCGCCGAAGTACCATGACCGATACGTTCGGCTTTACAGAGACTCACAGCATCCCAAATTGCCCATGGACCATCATCTTCACCAGAGTGAGCTACCGTTCTGAGTCCAGACTCTCTAGCAACCTTAAACACCTCGGCATAATCTTTAGCTGGTCCCATCAATTCAGCTCCGCCAAGTCCAATTCCAATAACCTCTTTGTGTTTTAAACCTAACACACGCTTGAGGTTGCTCATAGCATTTTCGGGCCCAAAAGATCGGGAAACATCGACTAAAAGTCTGATAGAAATACCATCTTTCGCTTCTATCTGACGAATCCGAGTAACCATTATCTCTACCATCTCATCAAAATCCAAACCATTCTGGATGAACTTAGATGGAGCAAAAAATGCCTCACAATAGATAATATTATTGGAACGGAGATAATCTGCCAAACTATCAATAAAGTATCCTAAATCACTCGCCTCTTTGACGGACCCCTGAACAAAGAAGAATACTTGGATAAATCCGTTTAAATCTTTAAAGTTGTATTTTTCTTCGAATTCTCTATCTGTAACTTCCACTCCATTCTTTTTATAGAGGAATTTGAGAGTTTCTCTATTCACACAGGCTTCTAGATGCAGATGGATTTCTGTTTTCGGAATCTCTCTTATAAAATTGATAACATCCTGTTCGTTCGGATGCGGGAGCGAAAGGTCTCCTGCTAAAAGAGATTTTCGTTCTTGGAGGAGTAAGGTAGTTTCATTAGTCTCAAGATTATTTTCTTTCGAGGTGAGCCAAAGAGGCGGATGCAGGATCGGAAGCTCCATGATCGCGACCCTTTCGTTTAATAGAGTATTAATCTGTTTATCAAACGTTAGCTGGATTGTAGGAGAGTAAGGTCGATCGGCGGGTAAACGGCTTTTGAGGCGGTTTAGCTCAGCTATGTCTCGGTCAATGACAGTAATGCGATCTAGAATTTCTGAAAAAGGAACTTCCATGTTCCAGGAAAGTTTCAAGAAAATAGACCATACCTACAAGTAGATTTTTGAATCCTGCGTGAAAATCCCTATATAGCTTTGAAATTTCTCGTCGATAGTCTCTTTGGGAGCGGAAAAGACTGGAAAAATTTTCCGATTATGTCGTATAAATGAATATGCTCACATCTCGCAAAACGTTTCTGCCATTTGCCCTTCCTTCCATTTCGGAAGATGCGATAGAAGAGGTTGCACAGGTTTTACGATCCGGATGGGTAACCTCCGGTCCCAAGGTAAAACAATTCGAGATGGAATTTGGCGACTATGTCGGTTCGAAAGAGACGATTGCTGTGAACTCGGCAACTGCAGGATTGCATTTAGCTCTTGAAGCAATCGGCCTCACCCAAGACGATGCTGCAATTACAAGTGCAATCACATTCACCGCCACAACAGAAGTTATCTGTTATTTTGGAGCAGAGCCAATCCTCACCGATGTCGATCCTATTCAAAACCTACTCACTCCTGATTCTCTTCGTCAAACAATTGAAATGCGGTGTAACTGGGATGGAAAAGTTCTTCGTTCCAAGAAAACGGGAAAACATGTAAAGGCGGTTCTTCCTGTCCACCTTGCAGGTTATACTTGTGATATGGAGGGTATACTCGAAATAGCAAGATCATACAACCTCTATGTTATAGAAGATGCAGCTCATGCCTTTCCTGCCGTTCATAAGAATGTAATGATTGGCAATTGGGGAGATTTTACTGTTTTTAGTTTTTACGCCACAAAGGGAATCACTACCGGTGAAGGTGGGATGATAACAACAAAACACAAAGCAGCAGCGGACCGTATGAGAAAGATGCGACTCCATGGAATCAATCGCGATGCTTTTAATAGACCTGGTTGGTACTACGAGGTCGTCGATGCAGGTTACAAATACAACATGACTGATATCGCAGCAGCATTGGGTATAGTTCAATTAAAAGAATCACATGCATTTTGGGATCGAAGAACAGAAATTGCTCAAACCTACAACAGAGAATTTTCAAATCTTAAAGGAGTAAAACTTCCTAAAAATGATTTGAATGGCTTGCACAGCTGGCATTTGTATCGCATTGAGATTGATCCAAAAGTTGCTAAAATAGGTCGAGATAGTTTCGTGGAGGAGTTAAGAGAAAGGAATATAGGCACATCTTTACATTTTATTCCTATCTTTGAACATCCTTACTATAAAAAAACGTTTCAATATGATAGAAAGGATTATCCGGTGGCGTGCAGTATGTACGATAGATCCGTATCTTTACCTTTATTTGCTGGGATGACCAAATCAGATGAAAAAGATGTTATAGATTCTGTAAAATCCCTTCTCGATTTTTAAATTATTTTCATAACTTGGGATCTAAATTTGTTCTTATCATGAAAAATTCTGGATCGTATATTTTTATGAGATCTGTTAGTCCTAGATGGAATTCTCTTTCCGTTCCATCGACCTTCCTCCTCAACCAGAATCCCACTATCTCTTTTACAATTTGTGCATCAATTTCTTCATCACCCTTTCTGAATGCAAATTTTGAAGCTTCATAGGGATCTTCATTATCCGTAAATGCTGGATACATAAAGAGAATGAATCGATTTAAATAAAATGGATCCATACGATCATCATCTGTTAGGCGCTTATATCTTTCCGCTTCCTTTTTAAAAAACCTAGGATTTGAATCCATTTTTTGATAAACAATAAAAAAGCTTCGCGCTGTTTCTTTTATGTATTCATCATAGACCGACTGCGTAATAGCTCGAAAGGATGGACTCTGTTTAGCAGGGATAAGATATTCTCTCAAAGCTTTAGGGAAGTTAAGATTATAATACCCAAATGAACTAGTATCATTCAAAACCAAACTTGATGAACTATGAGGTCCCGATCGATAGATTTCCGTTCCAAGAAGTTCGGATAGTGCTTCAAGGCCCACAATTGTCTGCAATTTACAATAAAACGCATGGATACCTGGAAGTTTAGGACAATACGAACCAAGTTTTGGAAACTCAAAATAAGACCTCTCGACTAAAAGTTTGAGTTTATTTTCACGACCCTGCTTAGCAGAAGGTGAAATGGAATCTAAAATCTGTCTCTCATACTTTCCGCAGGAGTAAAGCAGGGCTACGAAGCAGATTACAGAAATGAAAAAAATTGCTACGTTGATTCGTTTTTTATTTAACTTTATAAGAAATTTCTGCAGGTAAGTTTTCCCAAGGAGAATTGGTATCTTTTCTAAAGTAAACAGGAGAAACAGAAGGATTCGAATCTAAACTGTTGTATAAAATTAAATCTGTCTCTTTCTTTTCAAAGTATCTTTTATCTGAATTGGCACCTAAAGCAAAGTCAGCAATCGGAACCCAACCATAACCTAAAACAAAAATGGAAACAGAATCCTGGATTGATTTTGGTTTACTTTGCTCAAATCGAATCATACGAAAAGGTTGAATAGGAACCCCTACTTCTGTGATTTTGTTTTTGAAATCATTCATGCTATCAGCAGTTTGCCGTGCTAAAAAAATGGAATCCAAATAATCTCTCGCAGTCCATTTAGGATTTTCCTTATCTTTAGAGTAATAACTGCTAACGTCTCCAGGATAAACTGACTCTTTGCCAAGGTATTCTTCACCAACATAATACTTAATAAATTGATTTCTAGATGAAAACTTATACTTTAACGTCTGTTCTCCTGGTAAATCTTCAATTGTCATTTTTTTAATATGGGCTCGGTTCCTTTGGATAAATCCGGGCTGGTACGTCGCATCTGTAAATTTCACGGAACGAACCCTTTGTTGTTCGTTGGAAGGAGGATGTAGTATCGCGATTTGAGCTTTAGAAAGTGAAGTTGAATTGATTTTAAATTTTAAAGTGACTTCCAAACTATACTCTTCCTCACCAGATGCGATAAACCTTTCTGTTTCGACGAAGGGGATATTTTTTATCTCTTTATTTTCGCGGTCTACTACCCAAAGTTTTGATCCACTCAAAAGTAAACCACGAATGGAGCGAAGACTAGTTTTGATAGAACCTGTAATTTTTCCTGTTTTTGTATCGTATCTATAAACACTGTTATCCGATGAATCGGATATCCACAACGAATCTCGACCGTAACAAATATCTCTTGGTCGTATCCTATCCGTAAAGAATCCACCTATCAAAAGAGCAGTTGCCTGATCATAAATTTGGACCTTTCCTGAATCCAGATCTAAAATATAATAATAATTCCCGAAACTTGCGATACCTGCTATGTTTTGAAGGGGGATATTGATTTTATCCGTTATTCCACCAGAATTTGGGTCCAGTTTTAGAATCTGTTTTGGAGCAACTACAAGTAACTTTCCTTCTCTTTGATCAAAACTAATTCCTCGTAAATTAGCTAAACCAAGGTTAAAGATTTCTTGTTCACCATTTTCGTTGATTTTTATTATAGCTCGTCTATTGGTATCAATATACCAAAAGTGAACTCCGTCCCATGCCAACCCATAAGCTTTCTCAGTTAATTTATATTCCTTTGCTTCTTGGGAAAATACAAAGCCTATAGGAAAAAAAATTAAGATTACTATTATTTTTTTCATCAAAAAATACCCAATCCTTGGAAGATTAATGTATAAATTTCAGTGAATAGGCTTGGTTTATTGAATTCAATACCTAATATTATTGGTTTTGGAACAAAAATCAAAACGAGACAGCCTAACATGGAATATCCGAGAGATTTTCGGATTTTGTTCAATCCAGAATAAGCGTCAGGAATGTATGGATGTTCAATTTTCACAAGGTAGTAAATCAGAAATCCCCAAATAAGCCAAGTAATATGAATGAGTGACAAAAATAGAAGAACACCAAATAAATAGTGAATCCATTTGCGATAGGATTCGCCAAAAATAGAATAGATTATGTGCCCACCATCCAATTGACCAAAAGGCAGTAGATTGATAGCAGTTATCAATAGGCCTGCCCAGCCCGCTCTTGCTAAAGGATGCGCTTGGATATCCATGGTTTGAAAATCTAAAGGTCCAAGGATCCATTGGGATGAAAAATAGGTAAACAAACTATCACCAAAGAATAAAAAATGAGACCTATCAAAATCACTTGGTATCGATATCACATGGGACAGATAGATTCCCACCACCCAAGCAGTCAGAGAGAGAATCAAACTGACGAGTGGTCCACCAACCCCGATATCAAATAGAATTTTTTTATCAGGGATTGGTTCCTTGATTTGAATTACAGCACCCATAGTTCCTATCGGACCAAACGGAAGTGGAATAAAAAATGGCAACGATGCTTTCACTCCATAATACCTAGCTGGAAGGTAGTGACCCATCTCATGAGCCAACAAAATAAATAACAGAGAAACGGAATATGGCCAATTCTCAAAAAAAGTCAAAATATAATTATCTAACGTTTGTGGTACATTAGGATTTAAGAATAGATCTGAATAAGTTAACGTAAAAAAGGTTAATAAGAAAAGAACGATGTGTAATGTATAATTAGTTTTCAACGTTTTTTACTGAAATTTTATTCGGATCTTGTAATATTGAACTAGAAAAAGTATGGAATCAATACAATTTTCTTTCAAAAAAAATGAAATCCTTTTTCCTAATTTTTTATCGAAAGTACAAATCAGTTTTCCGAAAATCAGTGATCTAAAACTTAGGTTTTAATGATTTCCATGTAAAATAAACAAATTTGGTTAATTTTTTAGCGAAAGCATCATAGCAACAGCAATAGCTGGCCAATTGAATTCGTTTTGCAGTAGACCAGGTGAACTACTTGGTGCAGATTAGACCTAATCTTTTTTAGGAATTGCAACCACTCCCAAACGACTGCCTACTCTGATTCAGAAATAGAACAGTCTAACTGGTAGTTTTAAAACACACTTGTTCATGTTTGAAAATATTCGAATCATACGTAAATTTGATCCCGCTGCAAAATCATATTTGGAAATTATCTTATGTTATCCAGGGTTACATGCAATTTGGCTTCATAAAATAGCACACTTTCTTTATTGGGCAAAATTGCCTCTTTTTCCTCGTCTCATCAACTATCTAACGCGTTTCTTAACGGGTATCGATATCCATCCAGGTGCCAAGATTGCAAATGGCGTTTTTATAGATCACGGATCCGGAGTAGTAATAGGAGAAACCGCCGAAATTGGATCAGGAAGCTTAATCTTCCAAGGCGTTACCCTCGGGGGAACAGGGAAAGAATCAGGGAAAAGACATCCGACCATAGGAAAAAATTGTGTGATAGGCGCCGGTGCAAAAGTTCTAGGAAACATTGTTATCGAAGATCATGTTAGAGTCGGTGCAGGTTCCGTTGTTATGCGAAATGTTCCTCAAGGCAGTACTGTTGTAGGTATTCCAGGAAAAGTAGTTAAGGCAGGAGATAGCGGCGACAGCATTGAACAAATGCTAGATCACAACCAGATGCCTGACCCAGTTGCAAAAGTATTCAGTGTTTTGCTAGAAAAAGTGGAAACCCAACAGCACCTAATCAACAAACTTGCTGAAAAACAACGGCTTTTGGAAAAAGATAAATCAAGTGAAACATCTTTTGGTCAGACTCCTACATACGATGGCAAAAATGATAAATTTGTCCAAGAGTTCATTTATGGAGATGGTATTTAGAATTCCTCGAGCAAATCTTTCTTTTTTTTTCCAAACTCCTCTTCTGTTATTAGTCCGTCTTTCTTCATTTGGTTGAGAGTTTTTAATTTTTCTGGAACGGATTGCCATGTGGAATCGGTAGTTTGAAGATCATCATCACCTTCTATGGGCGTCCGCCATACAAACTCGTTTTCCTTTAGAAAACTGGATTTGTACAGAAGGAGATTTGGATAAACGACAGATTTCGAATTTCTATATTCGACAAACATTCGCAGTTCTTTATTTTTGGGCTTCAATAGAATTAAAGGTTTTTTCAGTGGTTTAATCTTTCCTGACTGAAACAGAGTCCAATCTTCAAACGTATACTGAGAAGGGAAACTAATAGTCTGATTAATCTCTTTAAAAAATATCGCACCACCTCCCTCGCGCAATCTAGTATAATAAAAACTAGTTCTAAGAATTTTTGTATTTGGAGATAGAGGATCATCCACTTTTATCAAAAAAAATAAAGAAGATAAATTTGGTGATTGCGATTTTAAAACATCTTTGTATGCTAATTTTAGTTCGGTTTTGATCTGATCTTCAAAAATTGGAACCCATTCCTCCGAAGAAAAAATATTCTGTTTGATATATATAAAACTTAAGATATTTAAATCTTGTTCAGAAGGTTCAAAACGAATGATTTGGCTCTGAATTTCCTCGGGAAATATTTTATCTATATTCTCTTCTGAAGTTTCATAGATTGCAATAGAAGAGCTCGCATATTTGAGTTTATAATTCTCTCTTTTTAAAGTTGAACACGCAAAGGAATTTAAACTTAATAGTGTTGTAAGAATTGGAAAAAATGCCGTTAGTTTAAAAAGACTAGAATCCATAAATTAAAAGTATTCGATGAATATTACGAAAGCGATATTACCGATTTTATTGACGGCAATCCTGTTGCAAAACCCTTCTTTGTCTGGCCAGACAATACCAAAATTTGAAATAAAAGATCAGTATGGTCAAACCTATTCTTCACAAAACATAAAATCTCGACCTGTCGTTTTACTAGGCTGTCACTTACACGATTTGGAAGTGTGCCGTAAAATAGGTCGAAAAATCTATTGGAAAATGCAAAATCTACTTTGGAAAGATGCTTCAAAGGTGGAATTTTTAATGTATCTAGACTTACGAGAAACCAATCAAATGGTAGAATCATACATTGAAGAATCAAAAAACAAACAATTTGAGAGTATCCTTCTAGATCGCCAGGGTCAATTAAGCACAGGATTAAAAAAACAAGAGGGATATCTGAGAATTTTTGGTAAATCGGGTATCGAAATCCATAGCGAATATTTAGAAAAAATAAGTGATGAAAATATTCAAAAAATTCATAATATCCTACGTGGGGAAATTAAGTAAAATTCGTTTCATTTCTTTTTCCTTATTGATACCCTTTCTATTAGGTTGCCTCCAAAAAAATGAAAACCAGTATCAATTTTGGACCGGATACTTAAGCCTCCAAAGGGCAATCCAAGCATCTACTTCTAATGAAGTCCATCTGCAAGCTTTGAATGGTATTGCAAATAATCTAATTTCTAAAGAACTCAAAACTAACGATGAAGGGAATCTTTATCTTACACTTAGTGGAATAAAACAAGGAATTTCAAATTGGAAGATTGATTGGTATGGAAAAAACGAGAAATCCAATGACTATTTTGCAGAAATAGAATTTATTCCCAAAAACTGGGATGAAAAAGAAATCTATAGTGTCGAAAGAAGTGTAACCCATAGTCTCCGAGGATTTAAGCCATCGGATTTTTTTCGCTGGCTCAATGGATTTATTCTGTTAGCAAACCAACATAATGAATATTATGATTTTCGAAATCGATCAGAGAATTTAAAATTTCTTTGTAACACACTTACTTGTCAGATTACAGAGACAGCTGAATGGCAATTATTAGAGTTTACACTAAACGAAACTACTAAAGCCAGATATCCCGGGTTTTACAACCGATCGGGCGCTAGGTTAGAAAAATCAAAAATCAACGTAACTATTTGGGATCCTTCCAATCCAAAATATAAATTACGAATCGCAAATCAAGGTAGGACATTACAATTCTATTTACCTGTCAATCCACCAAAAGATATCTTTCTAAAGCCAAAAGAGATTCGTTTTTTGGGAGATATCGAAATTAAATCATTTGGAATCACACTGAATCTTCATAATTTAGAATACAAATTAAAAGCTGATTGGAAACCGAACGAAGATTTTTTGCAGGGAAGATTTGTACGACTTGGAAAAAAAGAAATCTCGGGTCGATTTTTATACTTTATACCCACTGGAGTTTTGGATTTTTTCATACCAGGAAATCTAGATGAATATCTATCGGATGCTATGACTTTAATGGTCTCTGGAACCCAAGGGAAGGGTGGAAATCAGTTCCAAGCGAGTTTTCGCTATAACGAAAAAACCCAAACAACAACTTTTAAGACGTATGGCGAAGTTATGCGAAAGCGATTTTCTCTTTTTGGCAGTGAGGACTCACAAAAAATATCACAGGATTTTGAATTCTATGCAGCTTGGGAAGCCGCAATGATGAAAGACCTAAAATAGGAAATTTTTAAGAAGAATTTTTCCTTCTTCGGAGCCAAAGGATTCCGGATGGAATTGAACGCCTTCTATTTTAAGTGATCGATGCCTTAAGCCCATTATTTCACCCGTTCCTTCACCAGCAGATACCCTTGCCGTAACTTCCAAATCTTTAGGGAGACGTTCTTCTTTTGCGACTAAACTATGGTAACGCATAATTTCGATTTGCTGGGTCAAACCTCTAAAGACCCCCTTCCCATCATGCTCAATAGGTGAAAGTTTTCCATGCATTGCAACCTTTGCACGAACCACCTCTCCACCAAAAACCGTTGCCATTCCTTGCATGCCCAAACAAATTCCAAGGATCGAAGTTTGACCACCTAAGTGTTTTAGAATATCTGCACTTATTCCAAAATAGGCGGGGTCTGCAGGATGGCCTGGACCAGGAGAGATAATGATTTTATTGTAATTTGTATTTTTGATAGTTTCAAAAGGAACCTCGTCATTGCGAAGGACTTCCAGATGGAAGGATGATTCAGCTTCATCCAATATTTCTCCAACCATTTGGTAGAGATTGTATGTAAAAGAGTCGTAGTTATCTAGAATTAAAACTTTCATATCAACCTTTGTGAAAATCCAATGCTCTTCGTACCGAGGCCAATTTATTTTTAATTTCTAAATATTCATCTTCTGGCTTAGAATCGTATACGATCCCACCCGATGCACGCACGAATCCAGTAGTTCCACTTACAAAAAAACTTCGTATTGGAATCGCGAATGTACAATCTCCATTAAATCCAAAAGTACCCACGGCTCCCCCATACGGCCCCCTTGGGCTTTTTTCGATCCGTTCAATTATTTTCATAGATTCTATTTTAGGAGCACCAGAAAGAGTTCCTGCAGGGAAGGATGCCGCCAAACCTGAGAACATATCTTCCTTCGATTTTAGAATTCCAACAACTTCACTGGAAATATGCTGTACATGGGAAAAACGTTTGATATCAAATCTTCGCCTAACTTTTACAGTACCAAATTTTGCAACCCTCCCGATATCATTTCGATGAAGATCAATTAGCATATTGTGTTCTGCAATTTCTTTTGGATCTGTTAGCAATTTTCTTGCTAAAGCCACATCTTCGGCTGGTGTACTTCCTCGTTTGATGGTTCCAGCCAAGGGGAAGGATTCCATTTCTCCTTGCCTTAAGCGAAATAGAAGTTCGGGACTTGCACCCAAAATTACTTTCTCCTTAAATTTCACATAATACATATGAGGCGAAGGATTGATAGCGCGTAAAGTTTCATAAATAGCTAAAGGATTTCCGTTTACTGTGTAGGATTCCTCAAAACCGATCTGACATTGGAAGGTATTCCCGGCTTTCACTTCTTCTAAGGCGGATTCCACCATCAACTTATGTTCTTCTGCGGATAGACCAGGTTTTTTTAAATTTACAGTAACTTTTGGAGAAAGTTTGTCATAAGGAACCAAAGAGCGAGTCAAGACCGATTGTACTTCTTCCAAACGGTTGAGCCCGTTATCAAAGTAGATGAGTTCCCCTGTAAATTTGTCAAAGATCAAACCGTCCATATACAAACCAAAAAGCATCGCTGGAAAATCAGGATGGGACTCCAACTCGAGCTTTGGCTCAAAGAACTGCATACAAGAATACCCTAAATATCCTACGAGGCCTCCTCCATAACTTATGCTTAGCGAATCGTAGTCCGTTAGTTCACGTAATGCGTAGTAGGGATTCTCTACTTCATATTTTTCGCCATTGATTTCTAAATAGCCTTTCTCTCCCCTAATGATTGTTTTTGGATCAAAGCCAATTACGGAATAACGGGAGTCATATTGATTGTCACCAGCAGACTCCAAAAGAAAACAAATATCGTATCGATCTTCAAAATAACGAAACAACTCCCAAAATTCTATCCCTTCGGGTAAATTTAGAACCGTATATTTAGGCTTTTTAGAAATTTTAAATTTGGGAAGTTTCGCTTTCATCAAATGAGGTCTTATGGAACCAGAATAAAAATTTATCGAAATTGCGAAATCAAAAAGGAAATCTTTAGTTCCTGCTTACTGTAGAACGAACTGTTTTGAGTAATTTAAGGATTTCTTCATGCAAGATTCCATTTGAGGCAATAAGTTCTGGTAGTCCTATGTAATAGTGTTTTCCAGCTAGGTCAGTTAGTTTCCCTCCGGCCTCAGAAAGAATGACAGATACGGCCGACACATCCCAATGTTTAACTGTTTTTTCCCAAATCCCATCCATCACACCTTCGGCAATGAAACAACAATCTAAAACGAACGATCCCGTCCTTCGAAAGGAACGAGCGTATGTTAAAAAGCCAGATAGATCTGCCATGATTTCTTGAATCATATGCGCACGCTTGGTTGGTAGATTGGGTGAAAAAATGGCACGATTCAATTCTTGGACGGAAGAGGTCATAATGGTCTCCCCATTCTTCTGAGCACCCTCGCCAAGAACCGCAGAATAAACAGCATCCTGAGGAGGAACAATGACCACTCCCCCAACAGGTGTTTCTCGGTGTTCCAGACCAATGGAAACGGCATAGAGAGGTAGACCTCGAACGAAATTCATGGAACCATCCACTGGATCGAGAACCCATCGAAAGTCCCCGCCTTCAATCTCGGATCGATCCTCACAAAGGATGGAATCTTTCGGAAAGGATTTTTGCAAAAATTTAACTAAAATATCGCCAAGCTTCGTATCCGCAGTATCGATTCTCTCTTTTTCATCGGCGTCAGTTTTAGATCGAAAATTTGAGATTTCCTTTTGGATTTTTTTTGCTTCATGCATAATGCCTGTAGCATTTGCCTTTATGTATTCAATACGTTTGAGAGTCTCATCTAAAGGAAAATTAATTGTGGGAGTGGAAGTTGCCATTGTTTCCTACTTTTCTATTTTTGAATCCAAAGTCTCCAAAGCATATTGCCGGATTTAGATTGTGTCCGTTCAACATCATGTTTGGATAGGTACGTATGGTAAAGTTCTAAAGTTTTTTCCGAAATTAAACTTTGCCCTTGTGTGAGGAGAGGGTAAAAATCATGAAATAAGTGAACTGTATCCGCAAGTGACGGATTTAAAAATCGCATCGATAGCGAAAGATAATCTATACCAATTGGGCTGTAAACTCTTCCTAGCTTCCAAATTTCCTTCGTGATGCCAAGTTCTTCCCGAATTGTCTGTTCCGTTTCCGAAAAATCAATCTCATCAAAGATTTCAGAAAACTTTCGAACTGGTTTGCCATCACCTCTATCGGTTTCGATCCGAAACTCACCACCCTGAAATCGTTTCGCTGAAAAATCGATCACATGATCGCCATCTTGAATTAAATTATCAAGCAACACAACCTTGATCTGAAAATAAATCCTATCTGTAACTACGGAAGGAGTAAGATTTTGTGAAGCAGGCTTTTTTATCTCTTCTGTTTTTGCACCACCTAAGTATTGCATATCGACAGAAAATACATAGATAAAATGATACTGGTTAAAGAGCATAGGCCGAACAAAGAAAAGTTTGTTAGTCTCTCGCCTTGGCCTTGGTTCTGGTAGAATACAAGTTCCTTCAATGGCTTCAGGAACAAAGTCCATCAAAATTTTTACAAAAGATTTGATTTGGTCTACATCGGGATTTGTTACATAACTTGAGGGGAGTACGTACTTCTGGTCAAATTTTATATAAGGAGAGTGGAGGTTATCAATAAAAATCTGGCCTTTTTTATTTTTACCAGAGAGTTCATTCAATTCCTCATTGATTGACTTAAAGTTTTCTACATTCATTTTTGAATTTTTTTAATCCGTACTTCAAAAGGTTTTAATATCGAAAAGCCCGCTATTTTATACGATCTGGAGTGGTTCATTGTAATTTCGTAGTTATAATTTTTTCCTTCTCGAACCTGTCTTTCGACTTCGGATCCTAAAAATTGAAACGAAACACTCGCATCTTTTAAAACCCTTCGATAGAATAAAACCATACTTTCGGGAGTCAGTGAAGTTCCCACATAGTAAACAGTTCCTTTTCCCCAAGAATTTCTGGTGATCACAGGCTTGCCTGAGTAGAACTTCTTTCGATCTCTGTATTTTGCAACCACTCGAGCTGTGGTTGGCTCAAGGATTTCACAAAACTTATTTCCTTTGAGTGGCCAAATACCCATTTGGATGCCAACCCGATCTGTTGCCGGCGCTTCAAATTGGAAGACCTCAACACCTGCCATTTTCGAAAACACTCCCGGTACGGGAGATTCAACCATCCAATGATCTTGGTCTTTGATTCCTGCACGGTATCCAAGCACTAAGGTCCCACCTTGTTTGACAAAAGCATCTACCTTTTCTACAAATAAGGGATCGAACATTGTGTAGAGAGGGAGAGTTATGACTTTGTACTGGGTCAGATCCACATCTGTGTTTACACTGAGAAAGTGAGTATTTGCATTTAGAACATTAGTTCCTGCGAACCAGGTTGCCAGTTCTATGTCATAACCAACTTGGGCAAAAGGGACAGGATTCATCTTGAGGCCATCGCTTAAAGGTTGGTGTTTGTAATTCCTAGAATTTTCGATATCAAAATAAACTGCCACTTCAGCCTTGTGATGTGAATCTTTTACGTCATCGGCAAATTCGCTAATTTTTTGGATCGTGTCCTTCAATTCAAAGTATTTGGAAGTTAATCTCTTTCCATGATCAAGAATCCCATAACAAAGCTGTTCCTGTCCAAATCTTGCTGTACGATAGCGAAAGAAGTAGATTTGATTTGCCCCATTTACAATTGCCTGAGTGAGCCATAGTCCTATTTGGCCAGGTGGCGGTAGGTAACCCAAGGTATCGTGACCTTGCACTCCCGAGAACTGTTCCATTACAGTATAGTTTTGGTTTTTTAAACCCCGAGTGTATTGTTGTGTCATCGAGACGAGGGGGTGCGGATAGGGAGTTTGTTGATTTCCCCACACCGGGTAGTTGTCCCAAGAAACATAATCGAGTTTTTGAAAGAGCTCCTGCATATCCGTTACGGGTAAGAAAGGAGATGGAAATAGATTTGTTGTGAGAGGTTTACCCTTCGTATACTTTCGTAAGATATCTGCTTGGAAGTGGATATAGGACACCAGTTCATCTGATTGGAACCGGTAATAATCCTGGATCATTGCGGGATTAAAATTACTAGCTACATGAGCTCCCGGGAGAGGGATTTCCGACCAGTCGGAATAAAGTACTCCCCAGAAAATATTCCCCCAACGTTTGTTAAGCGAATCGAGAATTTTGTATTTTTTCTTTAACCATAGGCGAAAGTTTTTGAGTGCCAGTGGGGAGTAGTCTACGTCACTTCCCTCGTGACCGGGTTCATTATCGATCTGCCATCCTGAAACTGCCGGGTGGTTTCCAAAATGTTTCGCCATAGCAGTTACGATACGCTCCGTAGCATTTCGATAGGCCGGGGAAGAAAAACAGGCCTGCCTTCTCGTTCCAATCCCACGAACTACCCCATCCTTGGAAATTTGTACAATTTCTGGAAATTTTTTGTAAAGCCATGGTGGGAAGGTTGCCGTCGGTGTGCCAAGAATTGCAGTCATCTTGGCTTTTTGTACCCTATCCAAAACAGCATCGAACAAAGAAAAGTCGAACTTACCTTCTTTTGGTTCCATGAGTCCCCAGGCAAATTCAGCGAGTCTGACAGAGTTCAGACCCATATCTTTCATGATTTTTAAATCTTCATCCCAATCAGATGAATTCCATTGTTCAGGATAATAGCAGGCGCCAAAGATCATATTTTTCCTTTTTACGATTGCAGAAACTTTATTGTGACACAGACTGATTCAGAAAACGCCACTTTCAATCAAATAATGTCAGACTCAGTTATTTTAGGCCTCTTACCCAAATACAATTATCGTTTTACTATCGTAGAACTTACGGAAACCGCAAAAGAAGCGATTTTTTTACACTCTTTAGGTTCTGAAATGTCTGTTTTCCTAAGCAAAACAATGATGGGAGCACTTTTCCTAGCAGAAATGACAAAAAACCAACAACGCGTAAGTATCCAGTGGAAGGATGAGACAAAAAAATCCGCATTGGCGTATAGCGACCGTTATGGACGGATGAAAGCCGTTGGCTACGCTGACACCCATGAAGATGGTGACATTCGTAATGAATTTATTTTGGGCCAAGGGATAATGAAAGTGATTCGATGGGAACTGGATGGAGAATTTTACCAATCCTACACCAATCTCATCGAAGATACCTTTGAATTTAATTTTCAAAAGTACTTAACAGAGTCAGAGCAAGTTCGCGCTATTGTTGGCATGGAAGTGAATCCTTTTCTATTTCCCGGGAATGATTTCTTTGCGAAAGGATTATTTTTGGAAGCACTTCCCGACGCCACAGAGGATGATTTTGCCAGTTTGACCAACTTAATCCAACCCATTTTAAGAAAGGAATTGTTTTGGTTGCAATCTCCGAAAGACATCCATTCCCAACTGCAAAGTATTTTGCAATCTCCTTTGGAAGTTCTGAGTGAGGAATCCCCATCCTTTACATGTGACTGTTCCAAACCAAAAGTTTCTGATATCATCGCTTCTCTCGGTCGCGTTGAAGCTCAGTCCATCTTGGATGAAATGAACCAAATCGAAATCACTTGTGAATTTTGTAAGACTGCTTACCAATTTGACGAAAGTGATATGGATAAACTTTTTCCCGAATGAAAAAAGTTTTTCTTGGTCTTGCTGAAAGCGAACTTGATCCTGTTTTTCTTACTCTCGACAAAATCCTATTTGAAATGCAATCAAAAGGGGTTGTTCCCATCGTACTTCTGTCCGGTTCTATGGGTGCTGGAAAAACAACATTTGTAAGAAATTGGTTCTCCCGATTTACTACGAAAAGTCAGGTAAATTCACCCAGTTTTTCTCTGTACAATGTGTATGACTCGGATCAATTTCGTCTCTATCATTTTGATCTCTATCGCATTCAAAATCCGACTGAGTTTGCGGAATTGGGTTTTGAGGAAATCTGGGGAGAAGATGGAGTATCGATTATTGAATGGTGGGAAAAAGGAAGGGATATAATTCCGCAAATTGGTCGGATCCATATTGAAATCCATTTTGAAGACTTGGAAACAAGAGACTATACCATTGACTGGTCCGAAAAATGAGAGTATTGTTTTTTGATACCACACAAGATTGGATCTTCGTTGGAGTTTACGAACTTACGAACCTAGGATCTTCAGTTCTCTATGAAAGAGTTTCAACTTCACCCAAAGAATCTAGTTTTAAACTGGTATCGTATATCGAAGAAGCTCTTTCAAAAACGGAAACTAGTAAACCAGATTGTATTTTTGTTCCAGCGGGTCCAGGATCGTTTACAGGTATTCGCATAACAGTAACTACTGCAAGAGATCTTTCTCAGTTGTGGAATATACCTTGTCTGGGTAGAGATAGTTTGGAAGTTTATCTACTGTCAATTCACCATCAATGGTTGTCAGAAAGAACGGGAGAATCTTTTCCAAATAAAAATCTAAGTAATAATCTTGCGGTTGCAGTGGATGGAAAACAGGCGAAATACTTTGTAAAATATGGTAATCTTCATAGTTTTTCGAAATCCTTAGACCTAAAATTAGATAAAATTCAAAATCTTAGGGAATTAGAATCTGTTTCACCTAACGCAAAATTTATAATTTCGAAAAATACTCCAGAAAATCTAAAAAATTGGTATCCATTAGAAATTGAAAGCCTAAGATTCAATCAGGTTCTTTGGGTGATGAAAGACCAATTATTGAATTTGAACCTATCTGATTCAAATTATCAAACCCTACTACCAAATTACATACGTGGAACCTACGTAGATTAAGACAGAAATGGATACATACAGATTACAGAAAAAAATTATCGAATATTTAGACAATAGAGCTGGAAAGACTGTCACCCGACAAGAAATCAAGAATAAGTTTATTGAAAGCCAAGAACTCCGAAAATCGGACCCTAAAGTAAAAAAAGGAAAAGCTCCTAAACGTAGAGAAAAGATCCCAAGAAGAGAGATCGAGATGATTATCGACCAATTGCTTCATCTTTTGATGCAAGAGGGTCTTGTAGTTCAAGACAATAAATTTCTTTTAATAGCTTCACCTTTTCGGCTAACAGGAAGAATATCTATATCTAGAAGAGGAGATGGTTTTGTAACTCTACCAACAAAGAGCGAAATTTTTATCCCAGGTCCTCTGACCAATACGGCAATATCTGGCGATAAAGTTCAAATTTTACCGATTGCCATTGGAAAGCGAGACCGCTTGGAGGGGGAGGTTACTGAAATTCTCAAGCGTGGCCGGATTCTCTATCGTATGAGGGTTCGTGAAAAGACAAACAAATTTATCTTTGGAAATTTTTTAGATATGTTAGGCGAAGAGAAAGAAGGAATCCTTCATACGAAGTCTATTTTGAAAGATACAGTTGAAAGTATCCAAGTTGGTGATATATTAATTGTAAAGTTTAAGGATGGAGCGCCCCCCCATGACAATCTTTACGATGTTAGTTTCATCCGATTTGAATCTGATACAAAAGAGGATCCAGATTTACAAAGGATCTTAATGAAATACAATTACGATCCAGTACATCCCGATTTTATTCCACTCGATTACAATGAAGAAGTTTCGCAAAAGACTGTTCATGATTGGAATTCTCGTACTGATTTGCGGGATCTGTATGCAGTAACAATAGATGGAATTACTGCCAAAGATTTTGATGATGCGATCAGTTTTGTGGATGAGGGAAAACTTCTAAGGATTTGGGTTCATATAGCGGATGTTTCTCACTATGTAGAGAAAAATTCTCCCTTGGACAAAGAGGCATATGAAAGAGCAACGAGTGTTTATTTGGCAAACAGAGTTGTGCCAATGCTACCACCAATCCTATCCGAAAATCTATGTAGTTTGGTCTCAAACACAAATCGATTAGCCTTTACAGTCGAAATGGAAGCAAATAGATCGGGAGATATTTACAATGCTAAATTTTATAAATCTATCATTAACGTAAACAAACGTTATACGTATGAAATGGCAGAGGAAGAGATCCTTGCAAAAGATCCTAAAAATTGGATTTATAATATCTCCCTTTTTACCGAAGCACTCCGAAAGAAACGAATGGAAACAGGTCGAATCGACTTAAATATTAAAGAAACAGCAATAACTTGGACAGATGACAAAAAACCAATGGGAATTGAGAATCGCACTAGACTCACAAGTCATATTCTCATCGAAGAACTTATGTTATCCGCAAATCAAAAGGTGGATGAATTTTTAAGAAAGAAAAAAGCACCTACTCTACACCGAATCCATGAAGCTATGGATGAGGAAAAACTAGAGACATTAAATCATTTTTTACAATTGAATGGATACAATGTTCAAATCAAAGATACAAGTTATCCAGAGATTATGAATGCCGTTTCCAAGATTGAAGACAACTCTGTCGGAAAGATTTTTAACTACCTCCTCCTTAGAAGTTTTATGCAAGCATTCTATGGGGGAGAGGCTCTCGGACACTGGGGTTTGGGATTTAAAGACTATTGTCATTTCACATCGCCAATTCGGCGGTATCCTGATTTAATCGTCCACAGGGTATTACAATCTGTACTTCTAGAGGAAAGGTTGCCCTATTCTGACGGGGATATTTCGCTAATGGGATTACATTGCTCGGAAGAAGAGAGGCGAGCAGCAGATGCTGAGCGTGATATCATCAAAATTAAAAGCTTTCGCTATTTGGAAAACACGGGTATCAAAGAGTTCAAGGGATTTATTGTGGGTATACGTCCCAGTCAGATTTTTGTAGAATTGGATCTTTCCAATTTGGAAGGAGTTTTAGATAAGTCAGAATTTACTGATGAATTTGAAATACTTATTAAAAACGATTTTTCCTTTTATTCAAAGAAATACTCTAAGATATTCTTTATTGGTGATCCTGTTACCGTTTCCTTAGATAGAATCGATTTTGAAGAAATCAAAGTATATTTAAAATTAAAGGATTTTAAGAAACAATCATCAATCGAGATCTGAACGTTTCCAGATTTTACGAAAGAATTTTTTTCCACCAACTGTAATAGATTTTATCTTTTCGATTATTTGTTCTTCTGTGATTTCGAATTCTCGCATAACAGAGCGATCTAGAGAAAGCTGCGAATGTGTAATCCAACGGATTAGTGATTTTTGAGATCTAGCAGATTCCGGCAATAGGGAATCGAGTTCTAATAAAAATCTTTCTTGGGTAAGAAAAAGACCGTTTGAGATTTCAGGCATCGGAGCCGCACCATGATCAGCAGTTACCAATAGAATGTATTTATCTTTAAAGTGAGTTTCTAAAAATTCAAATATTCTTCTAACTTCATCATCTGTTGCTTTTAGAATCTGGTTTGCCTCCTCAGATTCCCATCCATACATGTGACCAACAGCATCCGTTGCTTTTAAAGTAACATACGCTAGATCCGTATAACCATCATTACCGTATTTTGTATTTACTAGTAATTCCGCGATAGTGTCTCTAAACAGTTCTCCATCCATTCTAACTTGAAATTCTGATGCTTGGAATTGGTGGAGTTTTACTCGAAATTCGATTGGGTTATTTGATTCGAAATGTGTTTTAACAGCATCTTTTTTCAATTGATAATAGGAAAGAAGTTCGTATTTGTTTATGGATTTAGGTAAAACAAAACTCTCAATATCAGTATTCCAACTAAGCAACTTTTTATCTTGCCAATAAACGTAATCTTTGTCTGGTAAAGCGCCTTTGATCATATTTGATGATAACTTTGCACCATGGCCTGCCATACCAATACTTGCCCTTGCCGCATAACATTGGCTAATAATTAAAGGAATATTATCGTTAAGAAGATCCCATTGATCTGCCAAAGTTAATGTCTTTAGTTCGGAAAGATCAAAAGACTGCCCGTTCCCTCGATATGCTGGCTTGGGAACAATAAGGCCATTTTTTACTAGGTAAATTTCATTTGAGTGAATAGCAGATTCCCTTGGATATGTACCAGTGCCAATTGCAGCATGGCCTACCGCAGTGTGCGATTCCAGATGGCCAACCTTTGCCTTCCGGAAATAAACCGAATTTGTCATTAATTTCTTTAAGAATGGGAAAGAATAAGGATGCGAATTGTAAAGTTGGTGACCCCCTTGGTCAATCACAACTGTTACAATCAGTTCCGGTTTATCAGACTGGTTTCTAAATATTTTTTGAAGAGATTCGATATCAATTTTATTCTCAAATTCAAAATTTAAAATCTTTCCGTAGATAGATGGAATATGTTGTTGGTGTATAATATCTGAATAGACTCCGTTGTGGAACCATTTCGGACCGTACAACCAAATGGGGATATCCGTATCATAGGAATACTGCGTAAAATGTGTTGTATAATGGACGGATTTTTCGAATTCTTGAGCAGTGTCTTCCAATTCCCATTTAACTTTGAACTCTTCCCAGGAAAGTCCATGTTCCAAAAGTATATTTTGAATTTCTGCTTTAGAATAGTGAGAAACAGTTGGAACATCGTCAGATTCTCTATCCAAGATATTAAATGGATAAGGCACTAAAATTAAATCTGTATCTGGTTGGATTGATTTTTTTGCTGCTTCCTTATATTGTTTTTCCCAAAAACAGTTGGTAAAAAGAATGAAAATAGACAAAAATATTATGACACTATTACAATTTCGATACCATTTATGTTTCATATTATTCTTAATTTCCTTTCTTAACACTTGCTCCACTATACAAGATCAGTTCTCATTGAGGCAAGTGAGAATTCAATTTGTCGGTGACCTAATGTGTCACAATTCGCAATTGATTTCCGCTTTTGATTCTAAAAACCAGTCGTATAATTTTGACAGAAGTTTTCAATGGGTGAAGTCCAAAATTCAAAATTCTGATAGAAGTTTTGGAAATTTAGAAACCACAATTCCCATTAGTCCAAGGGATTACTCTGGTTATCCAAAGTTTGGTTCTCCACCCGAATTTGTCCAAACGCTTTCAAGGACTGGATTCGATGTTCTATCTACAGCAAACAATCATTCTGCGGATAAAGGGCCAGAGGCCATAGATCATACAATAGACACAGTCAGCAAAAACGGACTGGTTCCGATAGGGACATACAAGAACTTAGATGATTATGAAACTAGAAGATATTACTTATTTTCTGAAAATGGAATTAAGTTTGGTATTTTGAACTACACATATTCAACAAATGGTATCAAGGTAACTGGAGGAAGGATAGTTAGGCTCCTCGATCGAGAAATGATTTCCGAGGATGTAAGGTATTTAAAATTGCTAAATGTACACTTTGTTATACTATGGTTTCATTACGGTACAGAATATTATGTAGAACCCGACAAATCACAATTAGAATGGGTAAATCATGGCTTTTCTGCAGGGGCAGATCTCATTATTGGTGGTCATCCTCACGTGGTTCAAAAGTTTGAAAAACGAAATGTAATAGGAGAAGACGGAAAAAATAAGGAGCAGTATGTAGCTTTTTCTTTGGGAAATTTTTTATCGGCGCAAAACATGTCATTTACGGATGGTGGTACAATCTTAAATTTGGATCTGTCCGTTGATAGTAGAGGAAATAAAAAAGTAGCTCGGTTTGAATTTGAACCAGTTTGGGTTCTTTCTCGTGGCTACCAAGTGATACCCATAAATGAATACAAACGTGGTGAATTGGGAATCGTTTTATCAAAAATGGAAGAGAAACGTATGAATCAGTATTTAGATGCGTTTCATAAAATTATACCGTTACAAAATTAATTTGAAAATCCTAGAGTAAATTCAATGTCTTTTAATTTTCATCGGATTAGCTAAAAGTCCTTTTGAATTAATTCAAAACCTTTGCCTTCTCTAAGAACAACAGGGTTGTCTTTAGTAAAATCTACAATCGTTGATATTTCTACTTTTACAATTCCCCCATCCACAATCGCGGTAACCTTTGAACCATAGATAGTATCCAAATCATCAATATCGATTATGAACTGATCGTCCGTAAAAGCAGAAGTAGAAGTAAGAGGAGAATTGTGAATCTCCAAAAGAGTTTTAACATATATATGATCTGGAAATCTAATCCCAATATGTTTGTCTTTATGGTGGGCAACAGATGGTTTTGGGAGGTTTTTATTGGCCTTAAATATAAATGTAAATGGGCCAGGAATTAATTTTTTAATCATCCTATACGCAAAATTTGGCATATATTCAATGAATTCAGAAGCCATAGAGATATCTTTACAAAGTAGAGAGAGGGGTTTGTCTTTTGCTAGTTTGCGAATTTGGTATATCTTTTCCACACCTTCCCTTGAATGAGCGTCCGCTAGAATTGCATAGACAGTGTCTGTAGGAAATATATACACAGCACCCGATTTTAAATTTGCTGAAATGGATTTGAGTTTTCGAATTTCAGGATTTTCTGGGTGGAGATAAAGTATCATAGTTTAATATCGCTAAAACTATTGAGCCGTCAGGCCACCATCAATCACGATCGTCTGACCTGTCATATACGAGGAAGCATCGGAAGTAAGGTAGATAGCCGCACCAAGTATATCTTCGGGTTTGCCGAGTTTCCCCATGGGTATACCAGCAAGTACTTGCGAAATAATAGCTTCTTTGGACTTGATCATATCCGTCATGTCGGTATCTATGAGACCTGGGCAAATCACATTTACACGATACCCATTATTACACCATTCGATTGCCAATGCCTTTGAAAGTGTTATCACAGCACCTTTCGTACCTGAGTAAACAGAAGCCAACTTAGAGCCAACCATTCCTAAAACACTGGCAACGTTGATAATATTTCCACCTTCCTTTTTATGGTGTTTATAATAGGCTTGGCAATTTCGGAAGACACCTACATAGTTTGTCTGAACTATATTTTGCAATTCGTCTTCTTTAAATCCTGATGCTGGAGTATTCGTTGCGATTCCCGCATTATTGATTAAGGTATCCAAACGACCATGCTTTTCTTTAATCTTCCCAATAATTTGAAAGGCATCCGTTTCACTGCGAACATCAAGTACAACTCCATTAATCCCTTCGGATTCCATCCACTGTATCGATTCTGGCCTTGAGCCAGCGCCATATACGATTGCTCCTGCATCGCGAAAGCCCAATGCAAGTGTTTTACCGATTCCTCGACTTGCACCTGTGATTAGTACTGATTTGCCTTTGATATTAAATAGATTCATTTGACCTCATGATTTGCAGGATAACATTCGCTAGATTGTGGTTTTGTTTCTTCAAAAAGTTTTTTGTAATCCAAAGTATTATCGTCGGTAACTAAATCCCTTCGAATATAGTGCGTACCTTTTTCATAATAATCCGCTATAGGATTACAATCTTGGATGTCCTCTGTATGACCGCGTTTGCAATTCAAAATTGAAAGCTGTGAGACAAAAAGTATAGCCAGTAAGATCAGCCGTGACATATCTATAGTATGAGTGAACCCGTAGAGAATAGCAACAATTTGTTTATTTTACGTTCGGCTTCTCCAAGACGGAAACAGGTTTTGAATGATCTTGGTTTACGGTTTCAAGTTGCACCTTCCTGTATAGATGAGTCGGAACTTCCATCTGAAACGGCTTTACAATATTTAGAACGAATGGTTCACTCCAAAATTCAATCAGAGCTTTACTCGGAATTTACTTCTATAGCCTGCGACACGATTGTTGTATTCCAAAACAAAATTCTGCACAAACCTGAAGATGAGAAAGATGCATTGCGTATCTTAAGTCTACTCTCCGGGAAGCGACATTTTGTTCATTCAGGTGCAGTTCTTTTGAAGCCAAGCCGAAAACCTGATTTTTTTTATGAAACGACTGAGATCCAGTTTAAGGATTGGAATGAGTCTGAAATTTTAAGTTATATTCAGGCTGCAAAACCATTTGATAAGGCGGGTTCTTACGGGATTCAGGACAAAAATTCACCCGTAAAAGAGTGGAGAGGATCTTATATGAACGTAATGGGCTTCCCATTGCGTAGTTTTTTGCTGAGGATCGAAGACTGGAAAGAATTTCTTAAAGACTGAAATTTAAGCGTAGAGATGAACTAAATCGCCAGGTTTGTAACTCGCTTTTGCATCTGGGCTCGATTGTATGGAATTTGCTTTCGATTCAGTCTCTGAACTCGGATATTTTGCCCGATAATTTCTAGGCTCAATTGACTCAACTCGATCTATCGGCTGGGTATTGTAGAGACTTGAAATGTACATGTTTGGCTCGCCAAACCCTGAAACTCTTGCCACGTTACTTGAGATTTCCATACTTTGATTATCGCCCTACTTCTTATTGAAATTTAGACCAAATCCGAAAAAATGGAACCAAAAAAAAAGCCAAGCACAGAATTTAGCACCTTATTTCAGCTCCTCAAATTAGAGGCAAAGCATCTGCCTCAGTGTTTCGGTTACGTTGGGGAGGATTCTTTTGAATTTGAGCTGGTTCTAGATCATTATAAAAAACAGTTAAACGATACAGGACATAAATATGAAGTGATCGTTATCACTTCGGAGGCTGGCGAACAAGCCAAACTTTTCGCCGAACTTTTCACTCCTGATATGTTCTTTCCAAGAAAGCTTATCATCCTCAAACAGGCTGCTAATTTTTTTAAGACGATCATCGATGCGAAGGCGAGTGGAGATCTAAAAGATTACGGAGCAGGCTTTCGAAAGAATATTACAAATCTCTCTGACGATGTATTTCTCATCTTACATTACGATGGAAAAGAAATACCTAAGGCACTGGACACTCTATTTCAAGGAACCCTGTCATATTATAAAACGAAAGTACTCTACCAAAGTGATTATGCTAAAACCCTTAAGGAAGTTTGTGAAAAAGAATCAGTCGCACTCGATCGTGAAGCATCTGAGGAATTTATACATAGAATTCCACCTAACTTAGGAGCATATTTGAAATCGATTCAAAAGTTAAAACAGTATCTTCATAAATCTAAATTCAATTTGGATGATATCAATTCTATTCTCTTCAATCAGAATGAACTTAATGTAAACTATTTAGTTGATGCTCTTGTTCAATTGAGAAAACAGGATTTTTTTAAGGAATTCACAAAATTTTCAGAACAAAATGCTGAGGTACTTAATTTTTTAACTCGCTTCTCTTATAAACTTGATGAGATACGAAAAATCAAAGTTATACGCTCAAGACATAATGGAGAAGTACCGATACCAGTAATGGATGATATTTTAAAGACTTCGCATTTCAGCGATGGAAGGAAAAATTTTATTCGAAAACAACTGATCCAAGAATCATCAAAATTTTCAGATAAAATACTAGAAGAATTTTATTCAATTTTGATCGAAATGAATATAAAATTTAAGTCAGGATTGAGGGATTCTGAAGGGAAACAATATTTCCTACATAAAATTATTCGAATGTTTTCTATACTTCAAGAAAAGTCCTCAAGTTGATAATCATGTATTTTTCTGTACAAATTTCTTTCAGAAATTCCCAATAATTTTGCTGTTTTTTCTCTATTCCCTTTTGTAAACAAGAGATTTGCTTTTATAATTTCCTTCTCATAGGTATCCATTGGTACACCGGGTGTAATCGGATAAGATATGGTCTCGTTAGTAAAAAAATGAAGTGGAATTTGTTTCCATCTCAGAGTTTTCCCATTCGAAAACCCAACTAATGCAAAAATAAAGTCCCTTAGTTCGTTCAAATTGTTGGTAAACTCTTTATTTCTTAAAAAACCGTACAAGTCCTCTTCGGCAAATTGAACCTTTTTTCGTAAAGTATTGGAAGCCTCCGCAATAAAATAAGAAATAAAGATAGGTAAGTCTGAGATTCTTTTTCTTAATGGAGGTAACTCAAATCGGAAAGATTTCAGCTGATCATAAAAGTCTTTGAAGGCTTCATTTTCATGCAACAGAGTTTGTTCTTTACTAGATAATTCCCAATATAAATACAATGGTTTTTTTTCACTGTACTTTTGCTCTTTCCACCAATGGGTAAGAAATAGAATTTCCTCATGTGTTGCTTTCGTAATTTCTGATATACTAACAGCCTGTAACTTAGAGTTTGTATGAATATTCTTTAATTTTTCTAGAGATTGAGACGATTGTGTTTTCTTGACAAAATTCAAATCTAGAATGGCTTTTAAATCTAGATTTCGGATCCGATAACTTTGTCGAATCCAGAAAGACTTACCAGTTCCAGGTTCACCAGTTACCAAAATTGGTAAAGATGTCTCAGAAGTAGATTCCCATAGTTCTCTTATTTTTTTAATATCAGAACCAATGGAAATCCAATCATTATAACGATTATCTTTTTTTAACAATATCGATCTTCCCAGGGAGATAAATGTTCATCTCCGATTGTTTTAAAAGTTCAATTGTTTTCTTGATCTTGGAAGGGGAGAGAGTTAGAGATCTTGGGTAAATTTGCGTTGTTTTTAAAAGCTGCGTTTCATAAGGAATATTCCTGACTCCTGAGGAAGAAAGTGGATCAAGAACAAAAGTAGATTGAATCGTAATTTGTTTTCCTGTAGGAAGTTGTAAGTCAACAGGCAATTGCAACCAAATAGCTTCACCATTTGAAGAAAAAAGTACCGACTGATACCGATCTGTATCTTTCGGCAGTAAACTTGTTTCTACTTCGATTAAACTTGTAATATCAGTCTGAACTTCTTCCTTTTCCAAAACTCTTTTTTCTGTAATTTTAGAATAGGCTTCATGCATATTATAGGGATTAACTGAGTCTACGGCCGCTCTTACTAATGAGGCATCAAAACCTGTGATAGACTTAGCTTTCCAATCGAAAGGAGGTATCATTGGTTCCGTGGATGAATATAAAGTAAATTGATTCAGATAAATTGTTTCATAACCATCAGGAGTACCTAACTTCTGATATTCGGTGATACCTACAACTTTGGAACCAGTAGATCTTCCGATTCTTTGTATTTCACGTATAGTAGGAAAATCGGAATGATTCGGTATTATTATGATAGATTCTACGTTCGACTGCCTTAAGTCGTTTATCGTTTGTATTATTTGATTTGATTTACTTTTTACACTGGATGATAACAAGAAAAAAACTTTCCTGGAATCCATTTTACCTGAATTCAACCGAGTTCTTAAACTTTGAATTGCACCTAACACCGAATCTGGTTGGTTGGTTCCCTGCCAGGTCATATCAATTATAGTTCTTAGAATTTCATTATGCTCAGTTGATGGAGTTATAAATTGCACTTTATCTTTTTTAACCGTCACGAGTCCAAGAAAAAGACCATTTCGATTACTGAGAGACTGTATGGATTTGACAAAATCTTTTTTGTAGTAAGCATACGAAGAGTGGATATCGAAGAAAAAGTAGATCTCATGATTTGCGATTTTCTGAATTCTTTTTTCGCTACTTCTAGGTGGTAGAAAACGAAAGCATTTTTCATTATGTTTCTCGTAAGAAACGAGAAAATTGCTAATAAGTTTAGATTGAATTGTCTGTAAACCGGCAGATTTACAATTGTAAATCAGTGTTTTAACTAAAGTTGGATTGCCAAAGTCGACAAGATCTTGAACTAAAAATTGGCTATCCCATTCCAAACAAAGAGTAGAGGCGGACTTTTCCAATTGGATATCACCGAACTGGAAATCCTCATAAAATTTGGATTCAATCAGTTTCCCATCCGTAAGCTCTGTAAAAAAATTTTTTCTTAAAAAATGCCGAGTTAGTCTCGGAATTTCCAATTTTGCCTCGGATTCTGTACCAAACTCATTTGGAATCAATCCTGAAATCTGTGACGGAAGGACCGTAATTTCCCTTGCAAATGCAATTTTTGGTAGGAGAAAAAGGGAAACTATCAGGAAAATTTGGACAATTTGCCTATAAACTAGAGACATAAATAGTATTTGGGGACATTCCAGAGGAATTGTAAATCCTTATCCCATATGTAGAACTAGTTTTGTTTGAGAAAAGATTGACAAGGTTTTTCAGAGACATTCTAATCTAGGGCAAAGGAGTAGATTCTTTATGAAGAAATCGCTTATCGTATGTGCCGCTCTGATCGCATTTGTTGTATCCTGTGGATCCAAAGATGGAGGCAGAAGAGACGCTACGACCGTAGGTAAAAATGGTTGGATTTTCGAAGGTTGGGCATGTGCCCCTGACGCAGCTGCTGCTAAACGTGGTGAAAGCCCTGCTGAATATTGCAAAGGCAAAGAGAAGGAATTTGATTATCTTTACATGAAATTTTCCGCTCGTGCATCTGACAAAGCAATCAAAGCTAATTCAGTTGCTATGAAACAATCCACTTGCCGTGAAGCGGCGAGACTCCAAGTAGCTGGAGACGGATTGAAAAAAATCTTAGGAGAATACTTAGAGCAAGCATCAGGAGTTTCTGATGGACAATCTACAGGATCTGTGATCGTATCTGAATCAAAAGGTTTGATCAAAGGAGTGGGAGTTTATGACTGCTGCTCACTTAATAACGAAACTGGTGTTTGTGCAAATATCGGAGAAGCTGAAACTTGGGAAGAATGCCAATGTGTAGGTTACCTCAGATATGCAGGTGGACAAAAGGCTCTTGAAGCGAAAGCGACTGCTGCTCAGTAATTCAAATAACGTTTAGCATTCCTAAATGCAAAAAAGCCTCCTAATTAGGAGGCTTTTTTTTTAATTGCGATTTTGACTGCAAGTTAGAATCAGTGGAGTTAGATTTTAGATAGATCCTTACTTCTTTCCTTTCGTATCAAAGTAGTGCTTATGAATGAAATCTTGAACCAAAGCATGTATTTGAGGTTCTAGTTGTCCGTAGACTACGGTAGTCGTTTTTCCCGAAGTTCTTAAAACGGAACCTACAATTTCTGTTTTGACTTTGTTCAGTTCAAAACCAATTCTTACTTGATCTCCGTTGTAAAAAATTGCCGTTGCTTGCAAGGAAAGCCCACCAGTTCCTATATCTGACAGATGTCCCAAGACTGGTGGGTTTTTGGAATTTACAAGTTTGATTTCACAAGGGACGTCAATTTTGACTCTTGCTTGCTTTCTCTTTTGTTTCGGTCCGCCATACATGCTGTATGTGTCGGAAAAGATTGATTTATTCGCATCAGCCATTTTTTTTTCACCTCAGAGATACATCTCGCAATGTGTCTCAGATTCCTTTAATTGAGTTAGTTGCATATCAAAATAAAGCTCTAGAGAATTTAGAAGATCTTTAAATTCGTTCACAATCGATGTCTGTAATAGCTTTTGTTTAATAGGTGGAGGAATAGTAAGTCCCTCAATATAACGAACGAAATGTTTGCGAAAGAGTATGAGTCCATAATCATCATCGCTTGGATAAAACTTCAACATTCCATCTAAATGTTCCAAAATTAATCCTCTAATTTCTGACCATGAAAAATCCTTTTTTGCTTTAGGAGAAAATATCCATGGATTCCCGATTGCCTTTCTGCCTATGAGTACAAGATCCACATTCGTCTGTTTTTTTCGATCGAGTGCTTCCGCATACGACTGAATATCGCCATTCCCATAAATTGGAACCTTTGACATAGATTTGATTTCACCGATGATATTCCAATCTGCTAGGCCCGAATAACCCATTGATTTAGTCCGTCCATGTACAGAAATCGCTGAGACACCGGATTCTTGCAGTACGCGAACTGTTTCTTTGTAATTCAGAGAATTTAAATCCCAGCCAATTCGAATTTTAGCTGTAATTGGACAAGAATTAGTTTTTACCATCTCTTCTATCATACGTCCTGCGAGAGGTAAATTTTTCAATAAACCTGCACCAGAACCGTGAGACGATACTTTAGCAACAGAACAACCCATATTCAAATCAATGATATCTGGATTTAATTCTGCGATTCTATTGGAAGATTCAACTACGTTAGTGAGATCAGATCCAAAGATTTGAAAGACAATCGGACGTTCCATTTCCTCAAAACGAAACATATCGATTGATTTTTGATTGTTTCGAACAATCTGTTCTGTATTTACAAATTCTGTATAGGAGAACGCAGACCCAAATTTGCGTGCAATTTTTCTGTAAGGACTATCAGAAATACCTGCCATTGGTGAAAGAGCAATATCGCCAAATATTTCTACATTGCCCAGCTTTAGCATAATTCATCTTAACCTTTCAAAAGAATCATTCCGTATCTTTAACAATCGCAAAATCTTTTACGAAATCATCATCTTTTGTATTAACAACTCGAACACCCATTGCACTTCGACCGATTACGGATATATCCTTTACTTCCACACGGATAGCCATGCCTGATTGGGTAATTACTAGTAGTTCGTCTTCTTCCTTAACAGATGCGATTCCAACTGCTCTCCCATTCTTCTCACCTATTTTTAAATAGGTCATACCTTTTCCGCCTCGGCCCTTGGTTCCAAATTCTTCAAAGTCTGTTCGTTTTCCGAAACCATTTTCTGAAATGCAGAAAAGCACTGTCTCAGGTTCTACTCTTGTTATTCCTGCTATCTCATCATTGTCTTCTAAACGCATAGCTGTGACACCAGAAGCAGTTCTACCTTGGGATCTTAGTTCATTTAAATTCATACGAATCGCAAGACCATCTTTACTTGCTATGAAGACGTCATAATTGTTTGGATTTGCAATAACATCAATTAAGTCATCACCGTCTCGCAGTCCAATAGCGATGATTCCGGATTTTTTTGTATTGGAAAATTCATCCAGCTGAATTTTTTTCACAAAACCAGCTCGTGTAACCATCAAAAGATAAGATTCATCAAAATCTCTGAACGCAAACACGGATGTGATAGTCTCATCATCGTTCAGTCCGATAATTGCCTTCAAAGATTTTCCTCGTGCTTCTTTACTGCCGATTGGCAATTCGTAAACTTTGAGAAGGAAGGCACGACCTTTATTGGAAAAAAGCATCAGATTGTCGTGCGTCATTGCAATTGTTAATTTTTTAACAAAGTCTTCCCGTTTGGTTGAGATACCCTGAACTCCCTTCCCACCTCGTTTTTGTTTACGGAACGTATCCATCGGAAGTCGTTTGATAAACATATCTTCGGAAATTTGAACTACAACTTCTTCATCGGCGATTAAATCTTCAGCGTTAAAGCTTGATGATTCTAAAGATTCTAAACTAATCTCTGTTATTCGTTTTTGTCCAAAGGATTCAGATACTTTTCCAAGTTCATCACAAATAATTTTTTTGACTCGATCCGGTTTAGCTAAAATATCTTCTAAGTCCAATATTAATAGTCTTACCTGTTCAAGCTCCTCGATAATCTTTTGAACTTCTAGGGAAGTAAGTCGTTGCAACCTCATTTCCAAAATTGCATCCGCTTGGATGTCGGAAAGACCAAAACTCGACATCAATTTTGATTGAGCCTCTCTCGGATCTTTGGAGGACCGTATAATTTTGATGACTTCATCGATATTGTCTAAAGCGATCTTTAATCCTTCTAAGATATGAGCGCGTTTTTTTGCCTTATCTAAATCAAACTCAGTTCTTTTGATAACAACTTCATTTCTATGGTTTGCATAGGACTTGAGTATTTCTTTTAGCGTAAATACTTTTGGCCGATTGTCCAAGATTGCTAGCATCGTGATGCCGTAACTCACTTGGAGTTGAGTTAGTTTAAAGAGCTGGTTTAGAATTACTTGTGCATTAAAATCTTTTTTTATGTGAATCTCTACACGTATTCCCTTTCTATCAGAAAGATCTAAAATCTCCGTTATACCTTCGATGATCTTCTCATTTACAAGATCACCGATTTTCTCCAAAAGATTCTTCTTGTTTACTTGATACGGAATTTCAGAGATAACGATGATCTCTCGACCTTTTGCATTTTCAATGATTTCCACTTTGGAACGAATTCTAATGGAACCCTTTCCGGTAGCATATGCCTGGTAGAGTCCCTCCCCACCTATAATTGTTCCACCTGTAGGAAAGTCTGGGCCCGGAAGGATTTTCATGAGTTCGGGCAGGGTGATATCGGGGTTCTGAATGAGAGCTATCACTGCTTCGACAGATTCTTTAAGATTATGAGGTGGGATATTTGTTGCCATACCTACGGCAATACCCGAGGATCCATTCACTAAAATATTAGGAAAGTTCGCAGGTAAAACATCAGGTTGTTGTCTCGTATCATCAAAGTTTGGTGAAAAAGATACTGTATTTTTTTCAATATCTTTGAGTAATTCTTCCGCGAGTTTTGTAAGCCTAGCTTCAGTATATCGATAGGCAGCGGCGTTATCACCATCGATAGATCCAAAGTTACCTTGACCATCAACAAGAGGTTCTCTCATCGAGAATGTTTGTACCATTCGCACCATTGTCTCATAAACGGCTGAGTCACCGTGTGGGTGGTAGTTACCAATTACTTCCCCGACAATTTTCGCAGATTTTACATAAGGTCTATCACTTCGCCAGGCCCTTTCATTCATCGCATGAAGAATCCGCCTATGTACTGGTTTTAATCCATCTCTAACATCTGGCAATGCCCTTCCCACAATTACGCTCATCGCATAATCCAAGTAAGCTTCCTTCATTTGATCTTCAATTTCAACTGGAATTACACGGACACCTGCTTTTAAAGCACCAGCAACATCAGGACGACCTGATAGATTTAAAGCTAAGGTTTTTTGAGATTCGTTATTTTGGCCGTTTTGTTCGGTCATCTTTGTTTCCTAAATATGAAATTATAAGTCTAAGTTCGCAACTTTATAAGAGTTTTCTTCGATAAAACGACGCCTAGGTGACACATCATCACCCATAAGAATATTAAAAGTATCTTCTGCTTCAATAAAGTCTTCCAACTTCACCTGTAACATAACCCGTTCCGTTGGATTCATAGTTGTATCCCAAAGTTGTTCTGGGTTCATCTCTCCAAGTCCCTTATATCTTTGGATAACTACTTTGTCATTCGGCCGAGTTTTTAAAATTTCTTCCTTCTCGCGATCGGAATATACATAAATTGCCTCTCGACCGAATTTCAATTGGTACAAGGGCGGTTGTGCAACATACAAAGATCCTTTTTCAATAACAGATCTCATATAACGAAAGAAAAAAGTTAAAAGGAGCGTTCGGATATGCGAACCATCCACATCAGCATCTGTCATTATGATGATTTTACGATATCTCAGTTTCTCGATGCTAAACTCATCATCACCGATTCCTGTTCCCATAACAGTGATTAGAGTTCGGATTTCTTCGTTACCTAAAATCTTGTCCAATCGGGATTTTTCTACGTTCAGAATTTTTCCTTTTAACGGAAGGATAGCTTGAGTATTTCGATCCCTACCCTGTTTTGCAGACCCACCTGCCGAGTCCCCCTCAACTAGGAATAGTTCACATTTTTCAGGATCCCTCTCTGCACAATCAGCGAGCTTTCCAGGAAGTCCACCACCCTCGAGGACGGTCTTACGACGCGTGAGATCTCTGGCACGGCGAGCAGCTTCCCTTGCTTTGGATGCAATGATACATTTTTCCAGAATCTTTTTAATTACGTTAGGGTTCTCTTCGAAGAAATTATTTAACCCTTCGCCTGAGATGGTCTGCATTAAACCCTTCACTTCTGCATTCACCAACTTTTCTTTAGTTTGGGAATTGAATTGCGGTTGCGGGATTTTTATAGAGATAACTGCACAAAGCCCCTCTCGTATATCTTCACCGGTAAGTCCGTTAGGTTGTTTTTTAAAGAGAGCTGTATCTTTTTTGAGATGGTCATTTAATGTTCGAGTTAATGCGGTTCTAAATCCTTCTAAGTGGGTTCCACCCAAGTTATTGTTAATTGCATTTGTAAAACAAAAAATATTTTCTGTATAGGTATCACAGTATTGAAGAGCAATTTCTGCCCAAACATTGTCCTTTTCTCCAACAAAATGCAAAACTTTGTGCAATGGATGTTTTGCTTCAGTAATGTATTCTACAAAGGATACAATTCCGCCATCAAATTTAAATTCATGTTTAGCGATCTCTTCCTTTCTGCGGTCTTCAATTCGTATAAGAAGACCTTTGTTTAAAAATGCAATTTCACGAAAGCGAGAAGATAGGGTATCAAAAGAATACTCAGTTGTGGTAAAAATAGTATTGTCTGGTAAAAAACGAACCACTGTTCCACGATGATTCGTATCCCCTATTATTTTTACATCCTCCTCAGGAATCCCAGTTTTATACTTTTGGTAGTATAGCTTTCCCTCTTGGTGGACTTCTACCTCAAGATAGGTGGAAAGAGCGTTTACAACGGATACTCCAACTCCATGAAGACCGCCTGATACCTTATAGGCATCGTTTTCAAATTTACCGCCTGCGTGGAGTATGGTGAGAACAACCTCGATTGTCGATTTTCCCTTTTCGGGATGAATACCTGTTGGGATTCCTCGCCCATTGTCTCGAACTTCGATGATGTTTCCTGGAAGTATTTTTACATCGATTTCGCTGCAATGGCCAGCCATTGCCTCGTCGACCGAGTTATCGACAACTTCGTAGACCATTTTATGGAGACCAGATTCATCTTGGGTTCCGATATACATTCCAGGTCTCTTACGGACCGCTTCTAAACCCTCTAGAATCTTGATTTTTGAGGCAGAATAGGCGTTTGGATCGGTTTGGTTGGTCATAGATATTTTCAGTTTCCCTATTGGAAGTATCTCCAAATGACCCTTCCTGGGCAAGTGAAAACGATGAAAATGAAGGTATAAGGAACCTAGGTTTTTGGGACGTAGCCTGCTGTAAATTTGATTTTTTCAATGATGCCGGAACCGAGTTTCTTTTCGATCTCGGTTAGTATTTTAGATTTCATAAATTCGAGTTCTTGGACAAGAAGGGAATGTTTACAGGTAACATAGAGTAATTTCGCTTCCAGTTTTTTCGGCGAGGATTGGTTTCCAAGGAAATCTCCCACTATTTCCGACCATTTGTTTTGTAGCTTTTTTACATTCTGTTCAGCTAACAACTGCTCGGGATTTAAATCTAATTTATCAAGACTGGAAAAAATTTCTGATAGCTCTATTTTTTTCATACGATCATTCATTGGATTCATAAAGACGAACCTTACCTGCGTTTACTTCATAGATCTCTTTTTCAATATTCAGATTTCCTACATATTCTTTGATTCCTTCTAAATCTGTAGTGGTGAAAAATGCCTGACCACATTCCGTTATCAAATTTACAAAATATTCTCTACGTTTTACATCCAATTCCCGGATGATATCATCGATGAGAAGTACGGGAGCTTCTCCTGTTTCATCCCGTGTCATTTGAAAACAAGCAGTTTTCAATGCGATAACAGCACTCCGTTTTTGTCCTTGGGATCCAAATTGCGCAAGGTCTTTATCATAAAATCCAATCGGTATTTCATCGCGGTGGTTTCCACAGCTAGTATATCCGATAGCTCTGTCTTTTCTTAGATTTGAAATCAATCGTTCCTTATGCTGATCTTTAGATTCCACATTTGGTTTGTATTGAATGGTGAAGGGATCTTTACCTTGACTGAGTTGGAATAGATTCTTCTCAAAGTAATTCGAAAGTTTTTCGATCGTTTTTTTTCTCTCATTTCGAATTTCGAAATCCCTTTCAATAATTTGATCATCCCAGATCAAAATCTCCTTTTCCGTAACAAACTCTTTCTTTAAGGCTGAATTTCTCTGTTTGATCAACTTACCGTATTCAATTAAGTTTTTTAAATAGTAACGATTGGTTGAGGAAATGAATGCATCTAAAAATTTTCGTCTCTCCGTGTTTCCAAATTCAATGATTTGAATATCGGGTGGACTTAAAATAACAGAACGAAAGGAACCGACGTAGTCTGATATTTTTTTTATCTCTTCACCATTTAACTTCAGTTTTTTTCGCTTGGTTTCTTTTTTTTCGATACCATATTCAAATAAACAATCATTTCCATCAGATTCAAATTCTGCTCGGATAAAGGTATAAGGACTCTCCCATTTTAATACCTGAGTCTGGTCAGATTCGCGGAAACTTTTTAGATAGGAGAGAAGAGAAATGGATTCGAGTAAATTAGTTTTTCCTTCTCCATTGTTTCCAATGAAAAACACCAACCTGGCATTAAACTTTAAATTTGTTTCTTCATGATTTCGAAAATTTTGAATGTAAATTTTCCTAAGAAACATCTATCATTAAAGTTTCATAGGCATAATGACAGATACAAAGTCACTATCAGAAGGATCCTTAAATAAAACAGGAGCACTGGAAGATGTGAATTCTAAAATCACTTCCGGATCGTCAACAGCTTTCACGACATCACTTAAATAGTCGCCTTTAAAAGCTATTGTAATCGACTCACCATTGTAATCAATTGGCATATTGTGATCAAACATCATTGTACCAGGATTAGACGAACTAATATTTACATTTCCTTTAGTGAAGGACAGTCGGATTTGTTTAGAAGGTTCTTCAGCAGAAATTAATGCTTGTTTGAGGAAAGTTAAAAAATCAGCTTTAACGATTCGAACAGATTCGGAAGCTTGTTTTGGAATGACTTGCTCATAATCGGGAAAATTGCCATCAATGAGTTTAAACAGAAGTTCAATATTTCCAGAAGATACATAAATTTGTTCTTCAATAAAACCTATCTTTGCTGTTTCTTTTCCTTCCATCATCTTTAACATCTCTCGAACAGCCTTGTGAGGTATAATCACTCCGTTTTTGAACGGGAACTGTTTTGGAAACTTACGAACAATTTTAGAAAGTCTGCGACCATCGGTTCCGACGACAATTAGGTCAGTATCATTTGGTTTTAAAAAAAGACCATTGAATACAAAGCGAGTTTCCTCGAGTGCCATAGCATAAGAAGTTTTGCGAAACATTTCTCGAATCGTTTGGCAAGGAAACTCAACTACATTTGAATCTGTGACAGTCGGAATTGTTTTTATATCTTCTGAATCGATCCCATTCACTTTGAATTTTGTATCCATCTTTCCAGTAGCATCTGTAATTAATGTTTCTGAACTTTCTGAAGTTTCATTTGTTGAAAGAGTTGTTGTATCAAAATTCAAATTTTTGAATATACTGGATAGTTGTTTTGCAGGAAGAGAAGCAGTTCCTTTTTGAAGAACGGTCGAAGCCACAGAAGTTTTGATCGCAATTTCTAAGTCCGTTGCGGAAAGATAAACTTGGTTTTCGTCCGTTTGGATTTTTAGATTGGATAGAGCGGACTTGATTTCTCGGACAGAAATCACTCCATCAACGGAGTTAATTGCCTTTAAAAATTCAGTTGTATTGACAGTAAATTTCATATCTCTCGATTCCTTTTGTGTATATTATATATTTATATATATTATTTCGTTTTTGTTGGTTCTGTCAGTATGTTGATAAACCTTCAGAATTTCAATTTTTATTGGATTATGTCAGATAAAAGCTAATTTTTTTCCTGTCAGTGATTCTTTGGTTTTCAACGGATTTTTCTCCTGTTAGGGGACAATAAGACATGTTTATGTCTTATCATCAAGTTATCAACAGTTTACCAACAAGTTATTCAGAGTTTATTGGAAGGAGATTTGGTGTTTTAGGGATCGGTAGAGATCGTCCCAAGTTGGCTCCGTTTGGATTTTGGTGTGGAAGTTTTCTATGGCGTGAATCACGGTCGAATGGTTCGAGTTAAACAACCTACCAATTTGGGATTTTGGAAGATGGAGGATTTCAAAAAGTAGAGTCATACAAAGGTGTCGCGGGAGGATGAGATCGGCCTTACGTCCTTTTCCTAAAATATCTTTCCTCGCTGTATTCGTTTTCTCTGCAACTAGATCGATGATCATCTCTGGGTTGAATCCGATTCTTTTTTTGATGGATTGGATTCTTGCCTCAGCCACTTCTTTGATCTTTTCTTCGCTTAGTAGGAAGAATTGATATGCCTTTTTGTACATTACAAGGTCATTAACGATACCAATCAGGGCACGGGAATCCCCATCCAATCGCTCCGCAAGCCAGAGCAGGAGTCCTTCGCTAAATGGAATGGAATACTCCGTTAGGTAGTTCCTGAGAAGGCCCATTCGCAGATTTAAATCATGAGATTTGATATCGGCTTGGAGACCGTGAACAAATCGTGACTTTAGCCTCTCGTGCAAAGGAAGTTCGTAACTGGGTCTGTCCGATGCGATTACGATCTGGCGTTTTCTTTCATAGAGAAAATTAAAAAGGGAGAAGAATTCCTCTTGGGTTTTTTCAGCACCACCATTTAAAAATTGAATATCATCAAATAACAAAACGTTATATGACTGGTAGCGCATCTTAAAGGATTCTAGAGAGTCCCTATTGTTTTGCCGAACTGTAAAAATAAATTCATTCAAAAAGGAGGTACTATTTACATAACGAACAGTCTTCCACGGATCTTTTTTGAGAATGGCATTGCCTATCGCATGCAGTAGATGGGTCTTTCCCACTCCGACTGGCCCAAATAAATACAGTGGATTGAATTTGCCTGGCTCCTCTGTGACCGTTTTTGCTGCCGTGTAAGCGATTCGATTGGAGTCAGAAACAATATAAGTTTCCAATTGGTATTCGGGATTAAGATCTGAATCGGAATGGTCAAACTGAGCGGTGAGTGTCTCTTTTAAAGATATCGATCCTTCTTCGGATTCCGTGGTAATTTGAATAGTGTACTTATCGCCTAGTACTTGATAGATTGCATCTTCGATGTATGCAATGTATTTTGTTTCAACATGTCTCTTGATCCCAGAAGAAGGTGCTGTAATGAATACGGATTCAGAATTGGATTTTTGAAATTTTAAAGGCTCTATAAAATTTGAAAAGTACTTTGGGGGTATCTGTTTTGATATCTCCTCTAAAATTTTTGGCCACTTAATATCCAATCGAAACCCACTTTGAACTGAAATCGGGTACTATACTTTTAGCAAGTAGGTAGAATTCAAATGAAAAATCGAAAACCACTCGAGAATGAGAAATTTAGTCAATCTCCGTAAGAATATTATGTCTCATTACTTATCGATCGAAAATGAGTTTTTTTAACATATTTATCGTTGTTAGGCGAATTAATTTGCCAACCGGAGAAATAATTGAGATAGGAGGACATATTCTAAGGCAGGAATTTCAGAATGCAATTTCGATTTAAAATCTAAAATGGCATCAATCTTTTTGATATGTTTCTCAAAATCCGTTGTCCTATATTCATACAAAAGTAATAACGCGATCATATCTAAAAAATCAATTCCGGACAATTTGTTCTTCTGAGTGCGAATATGGGCGAGTTGGTCTCGTATCCAATTTTCCAATTTAAAAAGATGAATGGCATCATGGCAGTTTTCTTTTACGTAAGAGTGCCATTCCTCTAAGTTGCTATCGTCGATTTCGAAGGGATTCATTGAACCACCAAAGTACTCTTTTACGGATCCCATATCTTCTCTGCGTAAATTTTTGATTGTGTTCTGACTCAAATACTCGAAGGGAACAGCGATGGATCGGGATACGATCGTTGGCTTCAAACTGCGAATATCATTCGTGATTAAAATAAACTTTGTATGAGGAGGAGGTTCTTCTAACGTTTTAAGGAGAGTTGTTTCTGCCTCATTTCCAATTCGATTTGCCTCGGGAAATAGAACAATCCGAAACTCACCCACATGAGGTTTGTAAGGTATTCGGGTTTGCAACAACCAGCGAATGGTAAACTCATCAGGATCCTTTTCCGTTCCAATCGGAATGTTCTTGTTTCTAGGAAATTGGATATAGTCAGGATTTTGTCTTTTGGAAAACAAACGGCAAGCTTCACAGACTCCGCAAGAAGTTCCGATGAGGCAAAGTAGTTGTCTTGAAAATCTCTCTGCAGCTGCCCACTTTCCTACCCCAGGAGGACCATGGAAGATGAGTGATCCTGGGATTTTGGATCGATCTTTTAAAAAGGAATAGAGGTAAGTTTTGGCACTTTCCTGTCCCAAGATCTCATCTAATGAAAATTCTGCGACAGCCATATTTTCCTAATAAACTGGTGTAAGCCAGTCCATATATTTCTCCACATTCCCACGGACGGTTTCAAAAAATTTGGATTGGATTTGTTTTGTTACGGAACCAATGGTTCCTGTTCCGATCTTTCTTCGATCCACTTCAGAGATCCAAGCTACCTGAACTCCTGTACCAGAAAAAAATAATTCATCTGCCGTATACAATTCGGAACGAACAATATCTCTTTCAACCACAGTATGACCTAAATCTCTTGCAATTTGGATGATACTCTTTCTTGTGATTCCCTCTAAGATAGATGAATTGATACTTGGTGTGTAGATGACACTGTCTTTTACTATAAAGATATTTTCTGCAGAACCTTCGGATACAAATCCTCTGCCATCTAAGAAGATGGCTTCATCCATTCCATTTTGAACAGCTTCAGATTTTGCCAACGCTGAATTCACGTAACCACCGCTTACCTTTGAAAGTGTAGGGATTTGTTGGTCTGAAAATCTTTGCCAAGAAGAGACAATGGTTTTTAAACCATTCTGGGTGTCGAGGTAGTCATCCAATTTCAAAACATAAATGGCTATGTCGGCTGGAACATCGTGAAACCTCGGCGAAAGTTGTAATGATGATGTATAAATAATAGGCCGAAGATACACATTTTGTTTTGCTTCATTTTGTTTTAAAAGTTCAAGAACAATAGAAAGTAATTCCTCGGCCGATTTGTTAAACTGTAACTGCATGATTTTTGTAGAGTTAACCAACCGTTTGCAATGGTCTGCCAATCGGAATACGTAGAGATTTTTTTTTGTTTCGTTGTAGTAGCCTCTGATTCCACCAAAGACAGCTGTTCCATATTGAAAGGCATGAGTCTGTATGCTGATCTTAGCATCTTGTGAAGGAGTGATTTTTCCTTCGAAGTAGGAGTAGTCAAAAGAATTTGAAGCCATAGTGATTCCTGTCCTTCCAGAGTTTACAAGTTCGGATTTTAGAAAATGAATTTTATCTTTTTTTCAATAGAAGTGTATAGCCGTCTCATGTTAATCGTAAATCTAGAGATTCCTTTTTGAGTTAAGGATTGTTAAAAGACATAATATGGATTATTCATTCTACCCCAGACGTTTTGATTGTATTGTTGTAGGTGCAGGACATGCCGGAACAGAAGCCGCTTACATCAGTGCCCGTGCAGGCCTCCGCACCCTACTCATAACAATGAATTTAGATACAATTGGTCAGATGAGTTGTAATCCTGCGATCGGTGGTATTGCAAAAGGTCATATGGTTCGGGAAGTGGATGCCCTTGGCGGGCTAATGGCAAAAACCATTGATGCTACAGGTATCCAGTTTAAGATGCTCAATACTTCTAAAGGTCCATCAGTATGGGCACCGCGTGCTCAGGCAGAAAAGAAACAATACCAACTTGCGATCAAACACCAACTAGAGCATTTGAAAAATCTATCGATACGCCAAGATACAGTGGAAGATCTTATCATTGAAAACAACCAAGTTACTGGTGTTCTGACAGGACGAGGATTTCAGTTTGAAACCAATCATGTGGTCCTAACCACTGGAACTTTTTTATCCAGTGTAATCCATATTGGGACTTACCAAAAGGAATCAGGTCGAATTGGTGAACCTACAACCAAAGGACTTTCTCAAACTCTGGGTAGATATCAGTTTCGTTTGGGCAGATTGAAGACAGGAACACCTGCCCGAGTTCATAAGAACTCCATTCGGTTTGATGAGTTAGAAGAGCAACATGGTGATGATAATCCAAAACCATTTTCCTTTTCAACAAAGGAACTGAACCGAAAACAAATCCCTTGTTATATAACTTATACCAATGAAAAGACCCACTCCATGATTCGGGATAATTTAGAATTCTCTCCAATGTATTCTGGTCAAATCAAAAGTATTGGTCCGAGATATTGTCCCTCGATTGAAGATAAAATTGTTAGGTTTGCCGAGAGGGATCGCCACCAGATCTTTATCGAGCCAGAAGGATATGATACTCATGAGATGTATCTCAATGGAGTTTCTACAAGTCTTCCCGAGGAAGTGCAATGGAAGTTTCTAAGAAGTATCAAAGGATTGGAAGAAGTAGAATTGATGCGCCCAGGTTACGCCATTGAATATGATTTTGTTGATCCAACCGAACTCCGCCCTACTCTAGAAACTCAAAAAGTAAAAGGCCTCTTTTTTGCCGGTCAAATCAACGGAACGACAGGCTATGAAGAAGCGGCGGCACAAGGACTTGTGGCTGCTTACAATGTAGTTCGATCGGTGCAGAAGGAAGAACCAATTCTATTCTCCAGAAGTGAATCCTATATTGGTGTTCTTGTGGATGATTTGGTTCACAAAGGAGTAGAAGATCCCTATCGAATGTTCACAAGCCGTGCTGAATATCGACTTCTACTCCGACAGGACAACGCGGATAAAAGACTCATGAAGTATGGGTATGATATGGGTCTTGTATCGAAGGAATTGTTCCAAGAGATGGAAGATCGCTACGATCGCATAGAGAAGTTGAAAACGCAAATGTATGTTACCTCCATGAAACCGTCAGAAGAGCTTACAAAGATTTTAGAAAAGAAACAAATCTCGAACTATAAATTTGGTCATACAATATCCGCTTTTTTGAAACGATCCGATATCCAGATTAAAGATCTTACACCGATTCTACCAGAGCTGGAGCAGTTGAACGAAGAGGAAAAAGCTGTTCTCGAAATGGAAATCAAATACGAAGGTTATCTCAAAAGAGAACTTGAAACGATTGAGTATCGTAAGAAGTTTTTGGGTTTCAAGATTCCAGAGGACTTTGCTTACGAATCTGTAAAAGGATTGAAAACCGAAGCTCTCTTAAAATTGCAAAAGCATAAGCCGATGGATTTGGAATCGGCTTTGCATATTTCTGGTGTGGATCCTTCGGATGTAGATCTTCTCCTATACCATTTGGTGGATCGAAGGTAACTTGCCCAAGATTGAAATCTAATCTTTCTTCGATAGTTTGGATTTGTTTTGATCCTCATAGACGAGCACATGGGTTTTTTCTAGAATCCAGCTTTCACCTTGTTTCACGTGAAACGAATGAGAATCTAATAGTCCATCGGGTCTATATTTGAGTTTGTGAACTCGTTTGTTCTCACCTTGCAAAAATTCTCTTTCTACGAGCTGACCTTTTGCATCATACTTAAAGAGTATCTCTCCTAAGGTTTTGTTTTTCTCATCCAAAAACTTTTGGATCTGAACATTGGGACGTTTCGGATCCAAACTAAATCGGAACGAATCTACATCTTTCGATTCATTCGACCTGCTATCTCCTGCAATTACGTTTCCTTCATTGTTTGTTTCCAAATTGTAAGTTACGGTAGCCTTATCTTCTAAGGATTTGATCGTGACTTTCTTTAGAGTTGAGCCTTTATATAGGAATCCCTTCTGGGTAATGAGTGTGCCTTGTTCGTCGTATACGTCTTCGCTACTGATCCGACTTTCGGTGTATCTATATATCGTTTTTCCGTCACCTTTTCCTTCCTTATCGGAATAGGTTTCTATTTCTAACTTACCTTCTTCGTTGTATTGATATTCTGCAACATAGATGACTGTTCCTTCGTTGTTTCGAACAATCTCTTTAGAAGGACCTTTTTTATTTTTTTGAAAAATATAAATATCTTTATGGGACCATTTACCAGGAGTATAACCCCATACAGCGAAGACAGAACAAAGGAAAAAAATTAGGAATCGAATCATGGAAAGTATTTCTCCTCCTACTCTATTCGGCTAAACTCAGAAAAAGTATAATCTTATTATGTCAGAATTGAAAATCAAACTAGCAGTAAAGAAACTTATTCCAAAATTCTATGCGGAGTTGGAAGATGAATTGAATTGGGAACTCTTAGAGAATTATTTTCATTTCCTAAAAAAAGAGAATGAGCGAGGTGGATTTTTTTCACGGAAGGATTCGGAAAGAATCCTGGATCGCCACATACTTGATTCTCTGGTTTTCTGTTGGAAACTAAAACAATCAGGTTTTGTTTCACGTGAAACGGTAGTGGCGGATATAGGAACAGGTCCTGGTCTTCCTGGATTTTTGTTCATGGTTTGGAAGACAGCGCCCTTCCTATATTTGGTAGACTCTCAAAAACGAAAGCTAGCTTTACTTGAATCAGAAGTTCGGGATGGAAGCCTTAACGCAGTGAGTGAGCGAATCGAATTCGTTTATGCTCGAGCAGAGGAATTAGAAGCGGAGTTTGATTTAATTTGTACTAGGGCGATGGTACCCTATCCCTACGTTGCGGAGGTGGCAACCTTGCTTGTAAAACAAAATGGCTACTTATGTCCCTTTTTAGCACAAGAGTTCCCGGATAAGTTAGTGGAAAAGGAGGTATTAATGAATAATGGATTCATTTTAAAAAAAGAAATCCCAATTCCTGAATTAGACTTTGTGGGAAAGAGACATATTAAAATACTGCAAAAGACTTCGAAGCCGAGACTTGGCTTCCCTCGTGAATGGAAAGAAATCGTAAAGGAGACAAAAAGCAAGAATGGGTAAAATTGTATCAATCAGCAATCAGAAAGGTGGAGTTGGAAAAACAACAACGGCTATCAACCTTGCATCCAATCTTGTTGAACTAGGTAAGAAGGTTCTTCTCGTTGATATTGATCCGCAAGGGAACTCAGGATCCGGTTTTGGAATCGAAGTTCAAAGTTTGAATAAAACAACATATGAAGTTTTGATTGGTGAATTATCTGCCAGAGAGGCCATCCAAAAAACCTTCGTTGCAAACTTGGACATCATACCAGCAAACATAAATCTATCTGGTTTGGAAGTTGACTTCTTGGGAATTGAGAAGAAGGAATTCAAACTTAAAGATGCACTTGCCTCTGTAAAAGAAAGTTATGATTTTGTTTTAATCGATTGCCCACCATCCCTCGGTGTGTTAACAATCAATGCACTTTGTGCTTCTCAATCGGTTATGATCACTTTGCAAACCGAATACTTTGCTTTGGAAGGTTTATCACAGTTGATGCGAATCATCTCTCTTGTTCAAAATCAATGGAATTCATCTTTGAGTTTGGAAGGAGTTCTTCTTACAATGTATGATAAACGAACCAATCTTGCAAACCAAGTAGCAGACGATGTTCGTAATTATTTCAAAGAAAAAGTCTACGAGACTGTAATTCCACGAAATATAAAATTATCAGAAGCTCCTTCTTTTGGAAAGCCTATCAACTACTATGATCCGGAAGGAGTTGGGGCAAAGAGTTACAAAAGTTTAGCAGAAGAAGTAGTGGGAAGGATATAATAATGGCGCTTGGTAAAGGTAAGGTATTAGGTCGAGGACTTGGCAATCTCATTCCCGTCAAAGACGACCAAACTGAATTCTCAAAAGAAGAACAAGCAGGGGTAAGAGAAATTAAAGTAACGGAAATCTTACCTAACCCTCACCAACCTAGAAAACAGTTCTCGGATCAAACAATCCAGGAGCTTTCCCACACAATCGTGGAACACGGAGTAATCCAGCCAATCGTTGTACAGAAAAATCCAAGTGGCCCTGGATTTATACTAGTCGCCGGCGAACGTAGGTTACGTGCTTGTAAGCTTGCTGGGTTTGCGAAAATTCCTGCGATCGTTCGAGATCTTTCCGAAGCTGACATGATGGAACTCGCATTGATTGAAAACATCCAAAGAGAAAACTTAAATCCCATGGAGGAGGCTCTAGCCTATCAGTCGATCATTGACAAACGGGGTTTGAAGGTTACTGATCTTGCGACTAGAGTTGGAAAGAACCGAGCTACAGTTTCAAATTTACTTAGGCTCCTAGGTCTGCCAAAACCAATTCAGGATTTGGTAAAGGAAGGCAAACTTACTGAGGGTCAGGCACGGCCCTTACTTTCGGTTCCAGATTCAAAAAAACAGTGGGAAGTTGCGCAAAAGATTTTATTGGAAGGATGGAATGTAAGAGAAGTAGAAAATTTTGTTTCCAACTACTTGAATCCGGAAAGGAAAGAATCCAAACCAAGCGGGCCCGACAAACGGGATCCAAGTATCATCAAACTGGAAACAAAGCTTAGGAATAAGTTTAGCTCCAAGGTTGAAGTCTCACATAATGAAACCAATGGAAAAGGAAAGATTACGTTTTCGTATGCTAACTTAGAAGATATGGAAAGACTTTTAGACAATTTCGGATTGAAATTGTAGACTCGCCAATCTTTCGTACAATGCATTCGTTTGGAGCAGTTCTTCATGTTTGCCGATTGCCTCTATTTTTCCATTTTTAACTACCACGATTTGGTCAGCTTTGATGACAGTTGAGAGTCTATGTGCAATAAGAATCGTTGTTCGATCTGACATTAAATTCTGTAACGCGCGTTTTACTATTTCTTCTGATTCCGAATCTAGGGCTGAGGTTGCTTCATCTAAAAGTAAAATTTTTGGGTTCTTAAGAATCGCTCTTGCGATCGCAATTCTTTGTTTTTGTCCTCCTGAGAGGCGAGTCCCTAAATGTCCTAAGTTCGTATCATAGCCTTGGGGGAGTTGGTTTAAGAATTCGGTAATATATGCATAGTCGGCAGCTCTTCTTATTTCTTCTAAACTTGCATTTGGTTTTGAATAAGCGATATTTTCTGCAAGCGTTCCAGAAAATAAAATTGGTTGTTGTGGGACAAAACCAATTAGGGAACGTAAATCTTTCGTTGTGAGTTGATCTAAGGGAATTCCTCCTATACGGATACTTCCTTCCGTTGGATCATAAAATCTTAAGATCAATTCAAATATCGTACTCTTACCGGCTCCAGAAGGACCAACAAGTGCTGTAGTTTTTAGTTCCGGGATTCTTAAATTGATTCCATTTATTGCCTTCCTTTCTGGTCGAGAAGGATAGGAAAAACTCAAATTTGAGAATTCAATATCTGCTTTAAGGGAAGGAACTACGGAAACTGGTTCGATTGGCTCGCGAATTTCAGGCTCAGAAATCAAAAGTTCCATCAGTCTTTCCGTTGCTCCCGCTGCACGTTGCAAATCACCTAACACCTCAGAAAAGGCTCCAACACTGTTCGCTACCATGATTGCATAGAAGCTAAAGGCAACGAGTTCACCTCCTGTAATTTTTCCGGCGATGACATCTCGCCCGCCAACCCAAAGCATAAAACTAATCCCAACAAGAATAAAAAGAATTACAGATGCTATGAGAAGAGATCTTTGTCTGATCCTCGCAAGAGATACTGAAAATGCATCTTCTACGGTTAGAGAAAATCTTCGTTTATCCTCATCCTGGTGGTGAAAAGACTGTAGGATTTTTATATTCAGTAATGCTTCGCTCACGTAAGTTCCCACACCAGCGATTTTATCTTGGGTGAGTCGAGAAAGGTTTCTTACTTTTTTCCCATAGTAGAGGATGGGAAAAACTATAAATGGAACACTAACTAAAACTATAATTGTTAATTTAACGTTCGTTAAAAAAAGAAACAGAATTCCGCCAATAAACATCAAAATGTTTCTAAGTGCGATTGAAAGAGAAGACCCAATTACTGTTTGTAAAAGAGTTGTATCTGTTGTTATGCGAGATTGAATTTCTCCTGGAGAATTTGTCTCAAAAAAGCCAGGATGAAGATAGATGATATGTCCAAACACATCCTTGCGAATATCTGAGGAAACACGCTCGCCTATCCAAGATATCAAATAGTGCCTGATATAAGTTCCGATGGCAAGGAATATGCCTACAAAAACTATAACTCCCACGGCGAATGCTAATTCTGATTCATTTCTAGCAGAAAACCCCGCATCTACTAAATGACGTAATCCTTGACCAAGACCAAGTGTGATGGCAGCCGTCACGACCAAGGCAACACCCGCAACGAAGAGTTTTGTTTTATATGGTTTTAAGTAGGAAAAGGTTTTTTTAAGTACTTTGAGGTTTTTGGATTTGGGTCTGTCTGTGTTTTGCAATTGGGATCAACCTTTTACGTCAATCAGTAGACCTCGGATTTCATCTAATTGTTTCAAAATTGCAAAGGCACTATTGCTAGGAGAAAACATTGTTTTAGCTAAGATGTCCAATTTTTCATCTACAATTTTAACAAAGCGTATGTCCCTCTGGTCATTTCGTCCGCGGAGGGGCGCCTGTTGGATCTTGTAATTCTTTTTCAAGATGAGGGATGCAATCTGTTTGATATGCTCTTTGTATTCGTTTAGGTGTTTGTGGTTTGGATCTGCAATTAGTTTTTTTTCTAAATCGGGAAGGTCTTTCCAGAGTTCGTTCAGTTCCTTAGTATTTTCACCAGAAGCAGGTACTATGGATTCTAAAATTTCTAAAAAACTTTGTTTGGATTCATCTACCTTTTCAGTTTTTAGACGTTCGCTATCCTTCTTCTGTGAGGAAGAGGAGATAGACTTAGGATTCTTGTTATTAATGATCATGATTGCCGTCTAATGGCGAGTGGGATTTATCGTACACTTTCCATGGAAAGTGACACCTTCTTCCACAACAAGTCTAGGAGTTACTATATCGCCTTCCAATCGGCAACTGGCAAGCAAGGTTACTCGCTCCGTTGCATATATATTGCCTTTGATCTCACCGCCAGCGACGACAACTCGAGCTTTGATATCGGTATCTACGAATCCAGTTTTGCCAATTAAGACTTTGCCCGTGGTTTCTAAAACACCACGGAATTTGCCATCAATGCGAATGAGTCCGGGAAACTTAAATTCTCCTGTGAATTCGGCTCCTTCACCTATGACACTGTTAACTAAAAATTCTTCTTCGACTTGGAGGTTTGCCATTATTCTTGGATCTGGTTTAAGAAGGAAAAAGGATTGAGAGCCTGTGTTCCAACATGCACTTCATAATGCAAATGGTATATAGGATTCTCAGCCGTTTTTCCTACATATCCAACGATATCACCTTTTGAAATTTTTTCATTCTTTTTAACTCGGATTCGATCCAAGTTTGAGTAGATAGTCTTCCATCCAAATCGATGGGCGAGTTTCACGTAATAGCCAGTTGCCGGAGAATAACCTGTATCAAAAACAAGACCAGGTGCTGTTGCCTGTACTTCTGCACCGGGGAAGGATCCGATGTCTAAACCTCGGTTGTATTCTTCCTTTCCCGTGATCGGAGAGATATACTTTCCGTATGGGAAGAGAACATAACCTTTTGTTGGCCAAATGGAGGGAGTATTTTTAATGATGCTCTTTCTTTTTTTAATCAATTTAATGATCTCGTCAGAAAGCTCAGAACTAAGTTTGAGATTGTGGATATCTTCTTTGATCCGAAAGGATTCACTTGTAATATCTGTTTGCGGGGCTCCTTGGAGGGAAGCAAATTGAGGTGCTTGACCACCTACACCTTTTGAGACGCGAGAAGGATCTCCACCTAATTTGATATAGAGGTTGGAAATCCTTTCATAGTAGTATTGGATTGTCTCGTGAAGGGAGGCAACCTCATCCTTCATTTTTGAAGATTGTCGGATGAAGTCTTTGTTTGTTAAATTGAGTTCAGTAAGTTGGTGAATGGAACCACTATGCGAAAGAACATTGACTGCGCTAATCACTAACAGAGTAACAAGGATTGCGATAACGATCGAGATTGTTTTGTAAGAAATGATAAAATTGATGGTTCGGTGATCAGTATGGGGAATGACCATGATCGTTAGTCTTTCCCGTCCTTTTTTATTCAAATCTTCGTAGCGTTGAGAAAGCTTCAACTTCCATTCTTGGAACTTGTAACGGAATCTATAGAAGATAAGATTGAGTCTTTGTTTATAGTTCACGGCTTAGAGTCTCTTTCCAACGATTTAAGCAAAAGTTCGTGTACCCACTATATCTTTCGATAGAATTTTCATTTTCACTGAATGGAAATTACAAAACCTGCTATTTATGGCCGATTCCATGATCGACACTCATTGTCACTTAGACATAATCCAGGAGCAGGGACAGGAGATACCAATTTCTCTAGAGAAAACCCGAAACTCTGGAGTAGACCACTTGGTCCAGATTGGGATTGATCTGCCGAGTTCTAAGAGGGCCATTGAGATTTCTGAAACCTATTCAAGACCTGAATTAAAAATTCATTATTCCATTGGTTGTCACCCAACAGAAACACATGAATTTCCGAATGCAGATGAAATTTTGGAATTAGCAAAATCGAAATTAGAAGATCCGAATTTTTCTGCGATTGGAGAAATTGGAATGGATCTCTATCATTCGAAAGAGTCGCGCCGCGAGCAGAATCATATCTTACGCAAGTTTTTAGAATTTTCATCGGAACATAAGTTGCCAGTTGTTATTCATTCTCGGGATGCATTTGAAGATACTTATGAAGCGTTGAAAGAATATAAAACTAAAAGTTTTGGAGTGATACATTGTTTCACCTATGATTACGAGGCAGCGAAACGATTTGTTGATTTGGGTTATTATATTTCTTTTTCAGGTATCCTCACATTTAAATCCGCAGTCGATATCCAAGATGCAGCCAAAAAAATTCCTTTGGAATCTATTTTAATGGAAACGGATGCTCCTTTCCTTGCTCCTATGCCTCATCGTGGAAAAAGAAACGATTCATCTAATCTGAGTTATATAAGAGAAAAAATGTTCAGTTTGAGAACTGAATTAAATTCAACAGTCTCTGAATCTATCTATCAAAATTCATTAAAATTTTTAAATCGAAAGGCCTATTACCATGCTTGATATTAACCGAATTGTTTCTAATCCTGAAGATCTCATTGAGAGTTTAAAAAAACGCGGAATTGTATCTACGCAAATTGAAGAAAAAATTAAATCAGTCAATGAGATCCAGAAAAAATTAAAATGGGAAGCCGAGGAGCTTCGTGCTGAAAGAAATCGAGTTTCGAAAGAAGTAGGAATTCTTAAATCCCAAGGAAAAGATATCTCCGAAATTTCAGCAAATATGAAACTTGTTGGTGAACGTATTAAAGCAATTGAAGAATCTTTGGCGAAAGAGGAAGAATCATTAAATGAATTGAATTTGGGACTTCCCAATCTTTTAGATCCATCCGTTCCCGAAGGAAAATCCGAAGAAGATAATGTTTTGGTAAAATCTTGGGGCGAAGTTCCTAAGTTTAGCTATTCACCAAAGACTCATTATGATATTGGCGAAGCACTAAAAATCTTTGATTTTGAAAGAGGAGTAAAACTTTCAGGTGCTCGCTTTTATACCTATCGAGGACTTGCTGCAAAAATCGAAAGGGCCCTTATGAATTTGATGTTGGATACTCATACTTCTGAAAATGGTTATGAAGAGATGTGGGTTCCAGTACTCGTGAATGATGAATCTATGACAGCAACGGGACAACTTCCCAAATTTGCAGATGATTTTTACCGTCTTGAGAAAGATGGGTTAAACTTAATCCCAACGGCAGAGGTTCCCCTAACAAATTACTATCGAGATGAAATCATTTCAGAGAAAGATTTACCTATTTCTGTCTGTGCACATACATCCTGTTTCAGAAGAGAGGCTGGTTCGTATGGAAAAGATACTCGAGGAATTATTCGTGTACATCAATTTCAAAAAGTCGAACTTGTAAAGTTTGTCGCTCCGGAAGAATCTACTACTGAACACGAACGGATGTTATCTCATGCGGAAAGTATCTTACAAAAGCTGAAACTTCCCTATCGAGTGATGCTTTTGTGCAGTAGAGATATGTCCGCTGCCTCTGCCAAAACATACGATATCGAGGTTTGGATGCCAGGCCTAGGTCGGTATATGGAAATTTCTTCAGTTTCTAACTTCAAAGACTATCAAGCCAGAAGAGGAAAAATTCGATACAAATCAAAGGAAGGGAAAAACCTGCTCGTTCACACTCTAAATGGTTCTGGTTTGGCAATTGGTAGAACCCTTGCCGCCGTAATGGAAAACTACCAATTAGAGGATGGAACCTTTTCGATTCCCGAGGTTTTGAAAGAATACCTTTGAAAGAATGAAAGAGCAGAAGGGGTGTTCTATGCTCTTGTTTGATCATAATCTAAAGAAAATTTCAAAAGAATCGTTTTATAGGATATTTTCATCTCTAGAAACAAAAAAGTTCTTACTCCTTTTCCTTGTGATTTGTATTACCATGTTCAGTCCCAGTTTCCTTTGGGCTGATGAAATCTCTCCTAATCAGATCCAGGTAGGTCCAATTGAGGGCGCAATCAATACAACATTTCAGGAATTTGGACCGACACTCTCTCCTGATGCGAAAACTCTTTATTTCTACTCTAAAAGATCAAACAGATCTTATACGGAAATTTTTAAATCAACTAAAGATAAAGATGGCAAATGGGGCTTCCCAACAGAGGTACCTGAGGTTAATTCAGAGTTTGATGACCAAAGTCCTTTTGTTTCGAGAGATGGAAAAACCATGTTATTATCTTCCAATCGAGATGGGAGTATCGAAGTTCAATTGGAGAATGGAAAGGTTGGAATTTCGAGAGATCTATATGTAAGTAAATGGAATGGAAAAACTTGGTCGAAGCCTGAGGCATTGCCTTATGGTATCAATACTGAGGAAATCGAAGAAAATCCCCATCTCTTAGGTGATACACTACTCTTTACAAGATACCCCTTCGGTCAGCCCAATCTTGCCAAAATTTATTTCACTCAATTGAAAAATGGAAATTGGACGGATCCAATGCCTTTACCATCACCAATTAACAACAGTTATGCAACTATAGCTGCTGCTTTTAATGATGAAGGAACAATTTTATTTTTCTCCTCAAATCGCCCTGGGGGATTTGGCGGTTTTGATCTTTATATGGCAAAGATTCAAGGTGATTCCTTTGTTGATGTAGAAAACCTCGGTTCACCCATTAACTCAGCGGAAGACGAAGCTTATATTGTCTTCCAACAAGTTAAAAAAACCTTCCTCTTTTGTCGTCGTGTAGAAGGGCGTTCTTTTGATATTTTCACTGCCGCTTTGCCGAAAAAGGAAAACGTAGTTCAAAATAAATTAGAAGAATCAGGAAAAGTTTCTTTAGATACAATCTACTTTGAAAGGGCTTCTGCTCAATTAAAACAAGAATCTGTTACCACTTTAGATTATCTTGTCGATTACCTACATGAAAACCCGAAGGTCAAAATGAAGATCATTGGTCATACCGATTTGACAGGAAATTTTGAAGATAATATGGTTCTTTCCAAAGATCGAGCTAAGTCAGTTCGCGATTATTTGGTTCGAAAAGGAGTAGATGAAAAACGCCTTTCAACAGATGGCAAGGGTCCGACGGAACCCATCTTCAATGCAAACGATGAGGAATCCTCCAAAAAAAATCGTAGGACTGAATTTGTAATCCAATCTCAGTAAATTTACTTGTCAGTCGCTCTTTTGTACCGAAATTAAATTAGAGGCATATTAATGGGAAACCTATATCTTAAAGCTTTTGTTTGGATTGGTTTACTTTGGTCTGGTGGTTCCCTTTTTGCTCAAACGAGCCCGACGCTTGAAAAAATAAAAAAGGCAAAGGTTCTCACAGTTTCTGTAAACGAATTTTATGATCCGTTTTACATTGAAAATGCGAATGCAAATTTTCCTGGAGTAGATGTAGAATTGGCGCAGGAGTATGCCAAATTTTTGGATGTGGATTTAAAAATTATCCCGCTTAGAACTTTCGACCAACATGCCCGTATGTTAGAGAAAGGTGACACTCAGATTGCGATGGCTGGACTATCCGCATCGATTAGCAGATTCAAGGATGTGTACTTCACTGATCCTTACTTAATTTCGACTCCTGCTGGCTTGGTAAATAGGAATGCTTTACCGCCCGAACCAGAAGGACAAATTGTAACTGTTCAACTATTTAGAAATTTGGGTGACCTTACAAATCTTACAGGGATTTCGTACTCGGTTTTAGCTAATAGCTCAAATCATGTCTATCTTCGTGAAGCTTTTCCAAAAGCCCAAGTCTTCTCTTATTTTACGAATGATGCGGCTATTTCCGAGCTCAAAAAAAATAACGTTAACTGTTTTGTTGGAGATTCATTTTTTATCCAAGCTCTTCTACAAAAGGAACCATCTCTTCGAGCTAATTATCTCCCTATTCTTGGCGTTGTTGTTGAAGATCATATTAGTATGGCAATTGCAAAACGAGATATTGAATTTTTGTATCACTTAAACTTCTTTATCAAAGAGTATAAGCGTACTGGTAAAATCCAAAGTATAGCCAATCGTTACTTCAAATCTAACCAGTGGGTTAAAAAACCATAAGGCCCTACTTGGTTTTATAGAAACTAAAGATGAAAAAAAAATTAGTCACTCTTCTTTCAAAATTCTATATTTTCACGATTATTCTTTTTGTTCTTTTCTTATCAGTTCCTATTTATTCCCAAGAAGAAGAGTCCCAAAGGACGAACATAAATTTTAATGGTTCGTTCAGGATTCGAGCTACGAATATAGGCAGAGACGTTTTATTGCAAAGGCAAACTCCTACTACGCCTATAAAAGATTATGATCGTGAAAAACAAGATATAGACAATTTGCAGCGAGATCAAATCCAACAAGATTTAGAAAGACGCCGTCTTGGTTTACCGAGTCAAATCACTCCCAGGAAAGAAGACATTAGTTTCTACGATACCCGATTTTTGTATAACATGAGTTTTTCGGCAAATAAATATGTCGAAGGAGTTTGGGGGATGCAAGTGGGGGATATTCCTTTTGGTGGCAGAGGTCTTCGACCGACAGGACCTGATGGATTTGATCCTGGTTTAGTTGGGCCTGGTTCTGGCGGTGAAAGAGGTCGTACAGCGGCAGTAAATGTCCAAACTAACTTTCTCTATCTCAATTTTCGTATCCCCGAATCTGGTCTCTTTATCAAAGTCGGTCAGCAATTATTTAGTTCCGCGCAAGGTCGCGTACTCTTTTCGACAGGAACCGGTGTAAGTATTTTAAAAAATTTTCAATTTCTGCGTCTTTCCTGGGAGGCAGGTGTTCTGCGCGCCAGTGACCAAAGTTTTTTGGACGTGGATAAGAACGGATACGCTGACAAAAACTATCAAAATTCAAACATATATTACAACAGAATGAAATTTGAATATTTTCGGAATGTAAGAAATGAAATATACGGCTATTGGTTAGATGACAACCAAAGATCGGACAATGAGACTGCAAGACTTGGATGGTATGGATTGTTTAACGAGTTCAATTTTCAGACTTTTAGTTTTATTGTGCACGGCGTATTCAATTCTGGTGTTGTTAAAAAATTAACTCCAATCGTCGATGATTTTAATCTGATTCTCTACAATCAAAACCAAAGACATTTTATAAAAGGGGGACTGTATGATGTGCAAATGACATATCGATATAATGAATCATTAAATTTCAATTTAATAGCCCTGGGAACAACAGGTCGTCCAGGTTTTGATGAAAACGGTAGAGAGGCAAATTTGAAAGGGAATGGATATAGAACATTAGCTCCCGGATTTTCGATTTCAAATATTGCGACTGACTTTACAGGTGGTTATGCACTTTTCAATGGATCTAGTTTCTCAGGTATCAATGAATATGGACTTTTTACAAACATTATTGCCTTTGGTCCATATCAATTTACTTTAGGTTACTACCAGCTCTGGGCAACACGATCCCCAGAAATCAAAATCAATAGAGAATTTAACGAAAGAAATGGTTTTCGTACATCTACCTATATGGGTATGGAATATAATTTCAACATTCGTTATAACGTAACAGCTGATTTTCAAATCATATTTAGATCTGGATATTTTGTCGCAGGTGACGCCTTATTTGTGTTGTTAGATTCTAGATTTGGAAGTATACTTCGAGAAGCTTTTATTGTGTTTGAACACCGCTTTTGACTTTTGAGAGTAAGGCTTAAATCACAAGCCTCGATTTTATCGCTTTTCCTAGTGTATATTGGTCTGAATATTCCAAAGTCCCACCTATTGTAATTCCATGCGCTATTCGCGTAACTTTAATATTCAATGGTCTTATCTCTTGAGAAAGATAGGATGCAGTTGCATCACCTTCCAAAGTTGGATTCGTCGCAATGAGAACCTCGGATATTATACCTTCTGACAACCTTGCCAAAAGTTCTTTGATTCGTAACTCATTCGGTCCAATTCCATCCAAAGGAGAGATTGCACCATTTAACACATGGTATTTGCCAAAATATTCTTTTGTATTTTCTATAAAAAAGATATCTTCGGGTTGTTCCACGACACAAAGAATTTTCGAATCTCGTTTTTCAGAAAGACAAATGCCACAAACAGGCTTTTCTGTTAGTCCACCGCAAACTTGGCAAAATTTTAATTCTTCTTTAGCTTCTTCAATACTTTGTATCCAAAGATCAAAATTTCCCCGATTCATTCTGAGAATGTGGAAACCGATTCGGGTCGCACTTTTTTTTCCAATACCTGGAAGTGAAGAAAAAGCTTGGACGAGTTTTTGAAATTGAACGTCAGACAGAGGCAGTTCCTCCATCTTTTCCCATTTGGTTTAGTATTCCTTCAAAGTCGCTTGGATTGAAACCCAACACATTACGTACTTCGTGAGCCATTGCTTCTTTTGCTTTGCGTTGCACTTCGTTCGTTGCAGATAAGATTAGATCCTCTAACATTCTCTTGTCATCAGCTGAAAACATAATTGGATTGATGACAATATTTGTAAGAGTTCCCTCCGCGGTGGCAGTCACTTCCACCATACCTGCTCCCGCACTTGCACTCACTCGTAACGTGGCCAACCTCTTTTGAAGCTCTTCTTGTTTTTCTTTGAAATTTCCAAATTGAGAAAAAGCTTCTTTGAGATTTTTCATTTGATCAAATACACCCATGGCTTGCCTCCACTATAGATTTTTGAATTGGCTTGCGTCTACTTCGGTTCCAGAAAAAGTCTCTTGCACGAGTTTATCGATACTTTCCTGCTTTGATTCTTCTTTAGGCTTCTCTTCCTTTTTGACTTTGTTCTCTGGCGGATTATAAGATTTTTCTTCTGATTTTGGTTTTGCGGTTGGTGCACTGGGCTCTGGAAGATGGGAAATATCCGCTTGGATCAATTTGTTTAATTCGGATAATTTATTTAAAACACCCGAAACGCTTGGTTTTTCTCTATCGAGAATGAGTTTCCGAAATTGGATTTCTAAATACACCTTGGTTTCATACGAACTACGAAGTTTCATATGATTTATTTTTTCATGAATTAAAAAAATACGTTCAGCTAACAAAACAAGGGTTTCTCGATCCAATTCTCTATAGGATTGTTTCAATCGAATTAAGTCTTCGCTGGGTATATTGATAGATTCACGATCTGCGAGGTTGTCTTTGATCAGAAGAAGAGAATTTAAGAACTCGATGAAATCCCAAAGAAATTTAGTGAGGTCTAATCCTTCCTGAAAGTAAGTTTCCAAATTTTCAAAGATGAGTGCAGATTTAGAGGAATCTAAAATTTGATCTAGAAACTGGGTAAAAGTATCTATCCCATGATAGCCAATCATCTTACGTAGTTTTGCACCCGTTAGATTGCCATCAGTAAAGATAACGGCCTGTTCCATAAAGGATAGAGTGTCTCTTACAGACCCATCTCCCTTTTTGGCGATCCAAAACAGACCTTCGGAATCAAATTTAAGATTTTCCTTTTGGCAAATAGTCTCAATATAACTTTGTAATACGCTAACTGGTACTTTTCGAAAATGAAAATCTTGGCAACGAGACAGTATAGTTTCTGGAATTTTGTGATATTCTGTTGTAGCTAAGATAAAGACAACATGGGGAGGAGGTTCCTCTAAAGTTTTAAGAAGAGCATTGAATGCCGCGCCGCTTAACATATGAACTTCGTCCAATATGTACACTCTGTATTTTCCACCCATCGCATTAAACTTAACATTTTCTCTCAGTTCTCGGATATTGTCCACACCACTATTGGATGCTGCATCGATTTCAAAAACGTCGTTTGAATTGCCTTTCGTAATTTCTATACAGGAATTGCATTGGTTACAAGGTTCTACACCTTCTGGTCTTTCGCAATTGAGTCTCTTAGCAAGAATACGTGCGATGGTTGTTTTACCTACACCCCGAGGACCTATAAAAATATAGGCATGACCAATCTTTTTTGATTTAAATGCATTTTGTAAGGAACCAACAGCCAATTCTTGAAAGATAACGTCTTTAAAGTTTTGGGGTCGGTATTTGCGGAAGAGTACTTGGTGGTTATCGCTCATTTAGGAACCATTCGGAGAGACCGGGATTCGAACCCGGGGTGCTTTTGGCACACATGCTTTCCAAGCATGCACAATAGACCACTCTGACATCTCTCCAATGGTTTCTACTCGCTTCCATAAAAAGAAACGGTCAATAGAATTCTACCTTTTCTCTTTGAAAAAAGTGAGAAATTCCAATTTTATCTCGGATTTGGGAATGAGCTGGCATTTCGGAAAATGATTTAATAGATAGATCGAGTCTGTGCTGTAAGAGCTAATTCCTTCCCCAGGTTTAGCAGGTAAAAAGTACATAACTTCTGGAATTCGAACTCGTATGATTGCTCCCGCACAAAGGACACAGGGTTCGAGCGCAGTAACGAGAATACAATCCGTTAGATACTTTTCATTTAAAAGCTTGAGTGCAGATTCGATCGCAACAATCTCGCTATGCTTTAAAGGATTTAAGTTTTGTTCGACGGAATTAAAACCATAAGCTACGAGTTGCCCGTCTTTTGTCAGAATTTCGGAGTAGGACGGAATTTCATTTGGTGATGAATCTCTCTTCTCCCGCCAGCGTTGGAAAAAATCTGAGAGGGAATCCAAGCGCGCCCAAGAGGATTTGAACCTCTAACCTTCTGATCCGTAGTCAGATACTCTATCCAGTTGAGCTATGGGCGCAATGTAAGCAAAAAGCTTATCAACCCATTCGGAAAGAACAGGTATATCAATGGTTTTTTTCAATCGGATGGAGTAAATCAAAAATCCCGAAAGCCCTAGATAAAGTATTACGAGGAAAAAATGAGCAATGGATGCCAGATAAGCACCAATAAATGGAAAAATGGATATAAAATGAAGGAAAACTAAACCTAAGAAAAACAAACAGGTATTAACCGCAGAATAAAGACAGATCCGCACAATATCCCTCTCTTCCGAATTCCAGCTGTAGACTGGAACCCATGAAAAAAATAAGGGAGCCGATGCTACGTAAAGTTTGAATTGTTTGGTTTTGGTTATAGCCCAAAGAGTTTTGAATAGGGAGATGATTTTTTTTTTGTTCATTCTCTTAGGTCATCGGAGACGCAGGGATTCGAACCCTGGGTACGATCGCTCGTACGACGGTTTAGCAAACCGCTCCTTTCGGCCACTCAGGCACGTCTCCAAAATACTCGGAGAAGGTAGGATTCGAACCCACGGTGGGATTACCACGACGGTTTTCAAGACCGCTGCTTTAGACCACTCAGCCACTTCTCCAAGAGTACCTATCCGTTATGTTAAATTGGGGTGCGGTGTCAAATGAATATTCAAACAATGGAGCAATCCAATGAAAAAGATTCGCATTGTTATTGAAAAATGGGCCCACGGTGGATTTAGTTTAGCCCACGTAGAGGGTAGACCCATATTTATTACGGGCGGAATTCCTGGCGAAGAAGTAGACATAACGATTGAAAAAGAAGAAAAAAAAGTCAGTTTTGCGAAAGTCACAGATATCCTAAAAAAAGATAAAATAAGAACAGAATCCGACTGTAATTTGTTTGGTGAATGCGGTGGGTGTAGCTACAGGCACCTTCCCTACCAAGAAGAACTAAACTTAAAAAAGAAGCTACTTTTGGAACTCTTTCCGGATGTGAAGGGTGAGTTGGAGGTTCTTTCAGGTTCGCCGGTCAAGTATCGCAATAATGTTCAGTGGCAGATGGACGGGGGTCAAATTGGTTTTTACGGAAGGTTCAGTCATAATCTCCTTCCCGTTGAGACGGGATGTCCTAACCTTCCCGATATCCTCCAGCCCAAGCTTTGGCAGGATAAGTTTCAAAATAGAAAAGATAAAAAACAAAAAAGGGAGCTAAGGGTCAGTGATCCTTCAGGAACCGATCTTGCAAAAAATCAAAAGGCTAAACCAGCCGTATTGAATTCAGAACGAGAAACGACACATGTCAGAGTAGGTGAGATGGTATTTTCTATTCCACCCAAAGGATTTTTTCAAATCAATACAGGACTCATCCTTCCTTGGTTAAATCAGATAAAGGAGTATATAGGAACTGCAGACTCTTGCTTAGAACTCTTTTGTGGAGTGGGACTAATCGGTCTTGGACTTGGAATTCCTTGGAAGCGATACCAAGGTTATGAAATCAATCAGCAGGCTATTGAATTTGCAAAAAGAAATGCAGATGAGATGAGAAGAACAAGGATGGAATTCGTAACAAAAGATCTTTACTCTCAGAATTTACCAAAGGAAGCAATGACGATAGGAACTTGGATTGTGAATCCTCCTAGATCAGGACTGAATGATCGAATTATTGCTCAAATGGAATCTGCCCGGCCAAAAAAAATCATTTATTCAAGTTGCAATCCTCAGACCTTAAAACGGGATATTTCACTCCTAATGAAAAAAGGGTATGAGTCAGCGAGGATGTGCCTTGTTGACTTCTTTCCAAGGACACACCACTATGAGGTTTTAGTCGATTTAAGATTAGGACTTTGATTTTGTACTAAATTTAAAAGGAAGATATGCTGGGCAGAATCCAATTGTAGAAGTTCCTATTAATACAAGTCCTACAATCCCTAATACGATTGCCACTGTCCCCTCTAGGACTCCTGTAAAAAACAAAATTGCAAGTACGATCCCAGCTGCAAGCCGTACTCCCCTATCATAGATTCCCATATTTTGAAACATATCTTTTCCTCTCAGTCTATACGACGAAGATCATTCTCAATTACTTATACATTTCAAGCCATTCTAGTATTAATTTTATAATTTCGTCTCTTTTTTCCCAATGGAGAAAATGGCCTGTATGATCGAATCCTATCTTTCTCAGTCCTAAAGGGAAATCTGAATCGTTTAAAAGATGTTCAAAAAGATTTTTATGAAAGCATCCATCATTTAAACCATAAAAAATTTGCGTAGGTACATTTACTTGAGAATCCAACATTCCCAGTATACTTTCTCTGCCAGAGTCTGTGAAAAGATCGTTCAAATTTCTATAGTAGGCAAGAGCAGAACTTAAGATTCCCGGATTTTGAAAAGAAGCCTTAATCTCAGTTATATGATCCTGATTGGGTTGAAAATTAGGTGACCAGTCTTTCCACAAAAAATCAATAAGAGAAAAGTTATCTGCACGAATAATCAGCTCTGCGAGCATAGGAATTTGAAACAATAAAACATACCATGAGTGTAATGTTTGTTGGGGAGCCCATATGAAACTATCCTGGTGGGCTTTTAAAAGTGGAACTCCCAACCCAGTAATAGATTTTACAGAATTTGGAAAGTACATTCCCGTTGCATAGGAAATGACTGCACCCCAATTATGGCCGACTAGGTGTACTGCATTCCAATTTCTATCACGCATCCAACCTTGTACATCTAAGACAAGGTCATAAATATGTAACTTAGGGGACCTAGTGATCGTGTTTGCCTCATATCCTCGCATAACGGGTGCAACGCAGTGGAAACCTTTCTTTGCAATGGGCTCCATAATGTGTAGGAAGGTTTTATTATTATCCGGAAACCCATGTAAAAATAGGACTGGTTCACCACTACCAACCTCTATCGTAGAAAAAACTGTGGATCCATTTTTAATCTCTGACGTGTACAATTTTTTTCTCCTGTTCCTTGGGTTTCGATGAAAAAAAGAAATCTAGTAAAACTTCTCTAGTATCAAGGTCTTCGCTAAGATAACCATAATTTCTTTCATTCGTATAGTAAAATCCATGAGGCCAAATATGTCCCCCTTTTGGTAAAACATATCCCTCGACTCTAACTTCATTTTTACAGTTTTCATATTTTGTATAAGGCAGAGTTTTTGTGAAAAAAGATCCAAGTTTTGGTTTCAAAGATTCTGATTTTGAATTACATTCTAATTTTTCAGACCAAAATCTTAAACTCTCTTCGTAGGAAAGTACTGTCCCTGCATCCACTCTTTGGTTGGGTTTACTTGCATCTGTGGGTATCCTAATGGTCCCACCTTTGTAAGGAATGACATCATCATTTTTTCCCATAATAAAACCGATTGAAACTGGTTGTTGAAAAAGACAGTTATCTCGTAAGACTGTGGAAGTCGTTGCTGCTACAACATAACCTGCATTAAATATATCGGAAGCTTCACAAAGGAGTTTTTGTGTCATCAAGCCTCCGTTCGAAATGCCAGCTACAAAGATTTTGGATTTATCAATAGGGTAATTGGTTAGAAAATATTCGGTCAGGTCACGAAAGAACAAAGTATCATCTACTCTTTCACGGTCCGCAACTGAAAATGCTAAATTTCGACCATCATTCCATCGGCCATGTGTCCCGTCAGGATAAACAACAATATAACCGTTTGAGTCTGCAAGATCAGAAAACCTGGAGAGATAAAGCATTCCTTCACCGCTTCCTCCTCCTCCATGAAGTAAAAAAATCAAAGATAAATGCTTTGAGCTATTCTCTGGTGCGAAAAAAATAAATTTTCGTGTCCTACCTCCAGATTCAATTTCAGCTTTTTTATGTTCGGCGACAGGAATGAACCTTTTGTTGGTTTGACAGGAAAAGAAAGTAGAAATCCCCATAAAAAGAATAAATAGCTTCATTTCAAAAAGCTAGAAAAGTATTCCAGAGTTTGTTGAATTCCATCTTGTCCTTCTAAAGGATATTTGGGATGGAATTCTTTATCAATAGTTGGATCATAAGGTCCTGACTTTCCCTCAAAACAAACTGCCACATCTGAAAGACAAACCAAACTATGCCATACTCCGGGTTGGATATCAATACCTCGTTTTGGTCCTTTTGCACTCAATTGGTGTGCCTCACGTATGGAACCATCTTCTTCAAAAATTAAAAATCCAATCTCACCCTCTAAAATGATAAAGGTTTCTGGTTTAGGATCGCTTTTGTGTCTATGAGGGGAGATATAAGTGGTTTTAGTTAAAACATTTAGAAAGCGCTGGTAGACTTCATCCAGATCGTGGAAGTTAAAATTTGTCCGTTTTCGTTCCGATCCGAGTGCTCTTTCTTTTAGAGAATCAAACAGTGTGTGATCAATAATTTGAATTTCCTGCAAGTGATAGACCTTCCATTTCCCGTTGGATGAAGGCCATCATATCAGGTATACATGCAGTGCACGTATCAGCCGCACCCATCTCACGGGCAACCTCAAGAATCGGTCGGTTGGTTTCTTTGACAACACTTAAGATGTTTTCGAAAAAAACTTCGGCACAGTGACATTTATTCATGGTTCTGAGAATCAGTCTCAGATATATGGAAAGAATTTGCAAGTTTTTTTCGAGCTTAAACTCTAAGAATTTTCAATGGGATTCGCAAATGATATTCGGATGTGTCTTTTTATAATGCGCAATTCCCCATTCTTTGAGCTCAAAGATGACCTTTTCTAAAGATCGACCATGGGACGTGATAGAATACTCGACTCCAGGAGGAGAGGAATCAATCACCCTCCTCACAAGAAGTTGCAAACTTTCCAAATCTTTCAGTTCTTTCGAGAGCATCTTGTCTGTAATTCCAGGGATCTCCTCTGCTATTTGTTTGAACCTTTTATTGCCAAAGGAAAGGGACATGATGATCGGTATTTTCCACTTTCCGTTCAAAACTTCTAAGGCTTCGCGTACTGGCAGAATCATATTTGCGCATTCCGCATGGTTTAGGTTTTTGCAGTTTGGATCTACCATTTGGTTCTACTTTCTAAAATCCTAATACATGCAGTTACGTCAACCCAACCGAAAGATTTCAAGAAGTAAGAAAAAAGATGAAATTTCTATTGACAATAATATACTTAGTATAGTGACTATATAAAGTATAGTAAATATATAAAATAAGGCAAGGATTTAAATGAAAACAAATAAAATTGTATATTGGGCTTCAACAGGCATTTTTGCTCTACTTATGGCTTTCAGTGGGGTAAATTCCTTTTCCAATCCTGAGGTTATAGAAGGGTTTCGACACTTAGGATTTCCGGATTACTTTCGAATGGAGTTAGGAACTGCTAAAATCATCGGTGCAATTGTGCTTTTGGTACCGCAATTTGGAAGGCGATTGAAAGAATGGGCTTACGCAGGCTTTGGAATCACTCTACTTTCGGCATCTATTGCGCACACAGTGTCCGGTGACCCAATTTCAAAGACCATCGCTCCACTCGTCATTTTCGGAATTTTAACTTTGTCCTATACTTATTCTTTGAAGAGACAGGCTTAAACTTCAATTCCATTATCCTTGGATCATTTTTCGATAGAAAGTATCCAAGTTTTGAATCGCAGACGTCCAAAGAAAACGTTTGTGGTTCTTATTTCCTTTCTGAACTAGTTTCTTTTGTTGTGTTGTGTTGTTTAGTAAGAGCAACAATCTATTTTGGAAGTCCAACACATTCGTTGGATCGAAGAATTCTGCTGAACTTTCTAATATTTCAGGCATGACAGTTGCCTTAGAAGACAGAACGGGTGTTTCAGATGCTTGTGCTTCCAATATAGGAAAGCCAAATCCTTCATACAATGAGGCATACAAAAATATTTTAGCTCCTGCATAGGCAAATGGTAGTTTAGCATATGGAAGGTGTGGTAAAAAAAAGATTTTGTTTGGAAAACGACTTTGGAATTCCAAAAGTTCAGAAGGAATTTCTTTACCAATACCACCAATGACAAGTGGTAGGTTTAATTTTTTGTCCGACCAAATTCCTGCAAGGGATGAGAGTAAAAATGAAAAGTTTTTATGTGCTTTTCCAATTCCTACCGTAAATAAATATTCTTTCGGTAACTGAAGCTCTTTTCGAAATCGATCGATGTCTTTTTTCTGTTGTTTTTTAAATGCTCCATCATCGATTCCATTATAAATGACTGTTACCTTTTCACGTTTAACACCAAAAGAAGTTACTAAATCTTGTTTGGTGAATTCGGATACAGTTATAATTTTTTTTGCAAACCAACAAATCAGCCTAAAAATTAGATTTAAGTAAATTCTTTTGATGATAGAGCTATGAGCCGATTTGAAGTGGTATGGAATCAAATCATGAATGGTTACGATTGATTTCCGCAAGTAAGGAAGAGGAACATTAAAATGGGGAACATCGATTAAATCCATTTTTTTCATGTCTGGATGTCCGATCATCTCTTGGAGTGAATAAATGGGAGCAGTGTAAGATACTACTTTGGCATGACTTGGAGTTTCATATTTTTTAATTGTATTTGGATTTCCAAATATGGTTAAAGAAGCAAAAGAACTGGGAATAGGCCAATATTTTAAAATGTGTTGGATGCGAATCCCTATTCCCGAATTTTCAATCATCCGAGCGTCGTAGCCTATGTTGATGGTCATGATTTTTAATTTCCTTTTCGTATCCGTTCCGTTCAAGGAATCATCATTTCAAATTTTTGAAAAAAGAAAATGTTCGTTCCGAATCTTCACAAAATCTAGTCAAATTAATAGTGATATTTCTGCATTCAGATTTTAAGAAACAACCTACAGCCTCGTTTCAATCGCAGTAAGGATTTTCAATGGAAGAATTAATAGAAGAAATTTTAAAACAAATTGGAGAAGATCCAAACCGCGAAGGACTGGTAAAGACTCCCAACCGCGTGAAGAAAGCGTATGATTTTCTAACAAGCGGGTATAAGGCAGATATTCCCGCCCTTGTCAATGGAGCCATTTTTGAAGAAAGTACGACTGGCATGGTTCTTGTACGAGACATAGAGCTGTATTCCCTATGCGAACACCATCTATTGCCATTTTTTGGTCGGGCTCATGTTGCCTATATTCCCAACAAAAAAATTATCGGTATAAGTAAAATTCCAAGGATTGTAGATGTCTTTGCCAGAAGATTGCAGGTCCAAGAAAGGTTAACCGATCAAATTGCTCAGGCAATACAGGAAACATTAGATCCCTTAGGCGTTGGAGTTGTAATTAAAGCTAAACATCTTTGTATGATGATGCGAGGTGTGGAGAAACAAAACTCTGAATTGTTCACTTCCAGCTTACTTGGTCTTTTTAAATCGGATTCAACGACACGAAGTGAATTTTTAGATTTAATTCGAACAGGTTCTCACTGATACATTAAAACTGCTTAGTCTCTCTAAGACTTTGCAGATAAATTCCGCTCATTTTTTCGATTCTTTACTGGACTTTTTTTTAGTTTGGGACATGATTTTCTCGTCCAGAGGATTCCTATGCCCAAAGAAAGAATTGTCTCACCATCAAAAGAATTTATTAAATTAGCAAACGTTAATCTTAAAGAATACAAAACGAAATATAAACTTTCGATCGAAAAGCCTGAGAAGTTCTGGGCTGAACAAGCCAAACGGCTCACTTGGTTCCAAAAATGGAAAAAAGTTTTAAAACATGATTTTCCAAAAGCAAAGGCAGAGTGGTTTTTGGGAGGCAAATTGAATGTCTCCTACAATTGTCTTGATAGGCATTTAAGTTCACCTATCAAGAATAAGGCGGCACTTATTTGGGAAGGCGACAATCCCGATGAATCTAGAGTCTTAACCTACCAAGATCTGTATCGCGAGGTAAACCACTGTGCGAACATTCTCAAAAAACTTGGAGTAAAAAAAGGGGATCGGGTTCTGATCTATCTTCCAATGATTCCCGAACTTGCAATATCGGCTTTAGCCTGTACTCGGATCGGTGCCGTACATTCTGTAGTGTTTGGAGGTTTTTCACCTGAAGCACTGCTTGGACGTATAGATGATTGTAGACCATCTCTAGTGATTACAGCGGATGGAGGTTTTCGAGGCGGAAAACCAATAGAACTTAAAAAGAATGTAGATGTTGCGATTTCCCAGACGAAAGTTTCGATTAAAAATGTACTAGTTGTACGTCGCACAGGTGACGAAGCCTCTTTGAATTGGAAAGAAGGGAGGGATCATTGGTACCATTATCTCATGAAAGATCCCGATGTAAAAAAAGACTGCCCACCGGTTCCAATGGATTCGGAAGATCCCATGTTTATTTTGTATACTTCAGGCTCGACGGGTAAGCCGAAAGGTGTCCTTCATACCACAGCCGGTTACTTGTTAGGAGCCAATTTAACTTTTGCGACGATATTTGATTATAAAGAAACAGATACATATTGGTGCACGGCAGATATAGGATGGATTACAGGACATAGTTACATTTTATATGGACCACTTTCCAATGGGGCAACCTCTATTATGTTTGAAGGAGTTCCCACCTATCCTGATGTAGGTAGATTTTGGGATGTCATCGACAAGTACCGAGTAAATGTATTTTATACAGCTCCCACCGCAATTCGTGCTCTAATGAGGGAAGGTCTGGAGCCAATCCAAAAACGCTCTTTGAAATCCCTACGTTTGTTAGGCAGTGTTGGAGAGCCAATCAATCCTGAGGCTTGGGAATGGTATTATGCAAATATTGGTAAAGGAAAATGTCCTATCGTCGATACCTGGTGGCAAACGGAAACAGGCTCGATTATGATATCTGGAATTCCGGGAGCAATCCCCCAAAAGCCTGGCGCCGCTAGTTGGCCATTTTATGGAATAGAACCAGTGTTAGTCGATTCAGATGGAAAGGAGATAAAGGAAAAAGGAGAGATAACAGGCAATCTATGCATCAAACGGGCTTGGCCTTCAATGATGAGAGGGGTCTATGGTGACCCCAAACGTTTTTTTGATACCTATTTCTCCCAATTCAAAGGTTACTATTTTACAGGCGATGGTGCCATCCGCGATAAAGACGGTTATTTTCGCATAACAGGTCGGGTTGATGATGTTCTTAATGTTTCTGGACATAGAATTGGATCGGCGGAAGTGGAGAGTGCCATAGTCGAACACAAGTCGATTGCGGAAGCTGCAGTCGTTGGATTTCCTCATGCTATAAAAGGGCAAGCGATCTACGCATTCGTAACCGTAAAACAAGGGATTCAGACGAATGATTCATTAAAACAAGAACTCATACAAATGGTAGAAAAGATGATTGGTAAAATAGCGAGACCCGATGTAATCCATTGGGCACCAGGTCTTCCGAAAACTAGGTCTGGAAAGATTATGAGGCGAATTCTGCGAAAGATTGCTTGTAACGAATTTGATACTCTAGGCGATATTTCAACATTAGCTGACCCAAGTGTTGTGCAGACTCTTATAGATGATAAGAGGAAATTTCATAGCTAACGGAAATCTAATTTTTACAAACTAGAGTATCATTTTCTCCAAGGAAAAGGGACCCATCGTATTTAAGAATTCTTGCTCTTCAAATTCAAAGTCTCTTTCCTGGAGAAGTTTTCTATAGTAATTTGCTTTGTTAGTATTTTTATTTTTAAACCAATCGATTGTAAAAAGCAAAACTTCTCTATTTTTTCTATGTGTAAGTTGGTGGGTTTCTACTTCCTCATCCTTTAGGTTCTTTCGATTTTTAAAATCCTTTACAAGTTGGTCAATGGCAAGTGTATCTTTTTCCCTTCCAAGATTCGCATAACTTTGCCGAATTAGGAAAATGATTTCCCCGGCATCCGAATTAGTATGGTATTTTAATAAGTTATAGTAGGCGCGTCGGAAAGAAGCCAGTGACTCTAGGGATCGATTTGACTCTTGCAAAAAAACGCCATAACGTGTGAAGTATCTAGTTTCATTTTTGTAAATAGTACAGACCCAACGATAAGCTGATTCTAGATCAGGTGATTTTTTTCCGCGTCGGGCAAGAATGAGTGACTCATACATTCCTTCTTCCCTCGGAAAATAAGGTAGGTAGCGTACTGTTAACTCCTCTACTTCCTTCCACTTTCGAACTTTTAGATACTTCGAAAGACTTGCCTGCAAGGCATCTTTCTCTTCTCGAAAAGATGTATCGGACTCTAAAGTTTTAATATATCCTTCATAACCCAATTCGTCACCAACTTGGCGCGAGAGAATGGCTGCGATGAACAATCTGTACTTTGCATTTGGTTTTTTTTCCAAATAGAGTTTCGTAAGCCTTAGGGCATCCTTGGGCTTTCGATTCGTTTCGTGAATATCGGCAATGGTCAGGATCAGGTCTAACTGCTCTGGATTCCTTCGAATGGATTCTTCATAGGCCTCCGTCGCTTGGTAGGATTGACCTAGTTTTAAATGAGCATCACCCAAAAGATTAAAAAACCTGTAATCTAATTCTGGGTTTAATTCCTTAGCTTTTGCTAGAAAATCAAAGGCCTTCGCTGGTGTGTCTGTCGTGATTTTTTCCTCAGCTATGCGTAGAACTTGCTCATAATTGTAAAATGAGGATATTGATTTTCGAGAATTCTGTTCAGGAGCATCAGTTTGCCCTAAAATTGGAAGGCAAAACAGAAATAGACTTGTTCCCAAAACAGTAAATTGCCATATTCTCCTTGACCGAAGTTCCATCTATGGTTTCTCATCGGTCATCTTCTAAAATATCTTAGAAATTCAAATACCATTCTCAAAGAGGATCTCATGAATGTAGAGTTAATCATCATCGCCATGGCGTTACTTTCGATCGCCACAGCGATTTTCTACGCGGCACGGGTGGTCAGAATCCAAGTCGGCGCAGAAGGTGGCGACCAGACACAAAACAACAAATTGAAAGAAATTTCGGCCGCCATTGCAGAAGGAGCTATGGCCTTCCTCCTTCGGGAATATCGAGTCATTTTACTATTCATTAGTTTTATGACCGTTTTAATTTTCCTACTTTTAGATAACCCAAAGACCGACTTCAATGAAGGAATTTACACTGCCATTGCTTTTGTTTCTGGAGCTTTGATTTCTTGCCTTTCCGGTTTTATCGGAATGAAAATCGCAACTGCAGGAAACGTAAGAACTGCCCAAGCTGCAAAAACTTCTCTATCGAAAGCCTTTCGGGTTGCATATGATTCGGGCGCGGTTATGGGATTTGGGCTAATCGGACTTGCAGTTCTTGGGATGATAGGACTTTTTCTAATTTTTACAGGTGCGAACAGCGGTGTCGAAAAACACATACTTATGGAAGCACTTGCCGGTTTTGGTTTGGGTGGGTCGTCGGTTGCTCTCTTCGGTCGAGTCGGTGGTGGAATATATACAAAGGCTGCGGACGTCGGAGCGGACTTAGTTGGTAAGGTCGAAAAAGGAATTCCAGAAGATGATCCACGAAACCCAGCGACAATTGCTGATAACGTAGGAGACAACGTAGGTGACATTGCAGGTATGGGTGCCGACCTATTTGGTTCTGCTGCGGAAGCAACTTGCGCTGCTCTCGTGATTGGAGCAACGGCTACCGCACTTGCTGACAACAATTCCGCTCTCCTCTATCCATTGCTAATTTCAGCAATAGGAATCCCAGCATCCCTAGTCACTACATTCTTTGCCCGCGTTAAAGAGGGTGGAAATGTTGAGTCAGCTCTGAAACTACAACTTTGGATATCTACATTTATTGTAGCTGCTGCTCTTTATTTCGTAACCGATATCTATATGATTGATAGTTTCCAAATTGGAGACAAAACAATTACTAAGTGGAATGTATTCTCCTCCGTTCTCCTAGGTCTTTTTGCTGGTATGTTTATTGGTTGGATTACTGAAATCTACACTTCACATTCCTACAAACCTGTCAGAGAAGTTGCAGGTGCTTGTGAAACGGGTGCAGCAACTAACATTATTTATGGTTTAGCTCTTGGATACCAATCCTCGCTCATACCTGTTGTTTTACTCGTTGTAGTAATTGTTATCTCCAATATCCTTGCGGGAATGTATGGAATCGCAGTCGCGGCGATTGGTATGATTTCTACGATTGCGATTGGCCTAACCATTGATGCGTATGGTCCTGTTTCGGACAATGCAGGTGGTATTGCAGAGATGGCAGAACTTGGGAAGGATGTTCGTGATCGCACGGATACTCTTGATGCAGCGGGAAACACAACTGCAGCAGTTGGTAAAGGTTTTGCAATTGGATCTGCTGCTTTAACATCGTTAGCGCTATTTGCTGCTTTTATCACGAGAACACAAAATGCCACAAAAGAGATGGGAGAAGGTGCGATTGACCTCACTTATATTGAGCTTCTAGATCCTTTGGTTTTTGGTGGATTACTTTTTGGTGCGATGTTGCCTTTTATCTTTTCTGCGATGACTATGAAGTCTGTGGGGAAGGCAGCCTTAGATATGGTCAAAGAAGTGAGACGCCAGTTTCATGAAATTCCTGGTCTTATGGAAGGAAAGGCAAAACCTGAATACGCTAAGTGTGTAGATATTTCAACCTCTGCCGCTCTTCGTGAAATGATTCCTCCTGGCCTTCTGGTTCTTCTCACTCCAATCGTTGTAGGTTACTTGTTTGGTGTGAAATCACTTGCAGGTGTTCTAGCTGGTGCTCTTGTTGCAGGTGTGGTCCTTGCTATTTCTTCTGCGAATTCTGGTGGAGCATGGGACAATGCTAAGAAGTATATCGAAAAGAAAGCGGGTGGAAAGGGTTCTGAACAACACAAAGCCGCAGTAGTTGGTGACACTGTGGGTGATCCGTTCAAAGATACTTCTGGACCTGCGATCAATATTTTAATCAAACTTATGGCAATCACCTCATTAGTGTTTGCTGAATTTTTTGTAACAAAAGGTGGAGTAATCATCCACTACTTCAAATAGAGTAAAACTATTTCCTACCAGTCTCTGACTCAGAGACTGGTAGTTCTTCTATTATTCCGTCGTAAAAAGCAACTCAAAATCCGCTTGCATAGATTTTCCAATTGTCGATTGGATTTCCTTTTTAAATCGAATGGTATACACACTTGCATTTGCAAAGTTCACATTCGGTGTTAAACTAATCTGTCGGTTATTAGGTGTAACACTAAAGGAAGTGAGAGGTCCTGTCGGTGACCATTCCAAATTTCCTGCTAAAGAATCTGTATTTAAAACCTGTGAAAAAGTAAAACTGAGAACAGTGGTTACAGGCACACCTGTTTGGTTTTGTGTGGGAATGCTGCTTTCGACAAAAAATACATCTGAGGTTTGAGTGACTAAAGGAAGTGCTAGAATACCAATTAGGGACGGCTCTGGTCTTGGAACACAGGCATTGGTGAACCAAAAATTCAAAAAAATTAATAATTTAGAGACCCGAACCATATACTATAAAGTTCGACTAGTTTCCTTTGGTTACTACACAAAGTTTCGCAAAAATTCCAAAGAAACCGAATGATTCTAATTCTATTGCAGTTATTTCTTTGATGTTGCCATTCCGTATTGATTCTCCAATAGAAGCATCCCCAAAAGCTAAGAGACCAAGATAAGATTTAGCGCATGCTACGCCTTCCTTTTTAGCAGACAAACCGGTTTCCATAAGACTAATACGCTGTTCTTCATAGAGATATCCTTGGGGCCCAAATCCTGACGAAGCACATGAGAAAAAACAAATAGTAAATAAAAAGTAAAGTATGATTCTACTGAATTCTATTAAGTTCGGCATCTAAAATTTCTGAAAGTTTATTTTGTAGGTTTATAATGTCTGAATATAATTTTTGAATTTGATCTTCCTTTTTTTGAATTTGTTCCCTAAGACCATCGATAGTTTTCCTATTTTGTTTTAGATGGGTTTTTGATTTTTGTAACTCTAATAATTTTGATTCTATTTCTTGGTAAATTGAGCCTGATTTTAGTTGTTTAGAAAATTCACTGAGTGATTCAATCCCTTGTTTCATTTTCCATACACTCGGACACAAAGTTCTTGGTAAAAAAGATACTGAGTCTTATATATATGGTCTACACTAAAAATAGTCTTAAACTTAAGACCCTCTTGGATTCGCTCATATCGTGCATCACCTACACTCACCAATCCAAAATAATTTTGTATACAGGACTCTCCGAAAGGATGGTCGGCACCAACCACCTGTTCCTGAGAATACCATCCGTGTGCTCCTTTGTTTAGTGAAACAGTCTGCGATGGATTCCCATATTGGAATGTTATGCAGTTTATGAACATTAGGATCCATACAAACTGCAAAGGTTTCATTAATTGCCAGTATCAAAAAAGTAAAAATAAGAAAATCTAATCCCTCTATCTATTGCATTTTCACTTTTAGGAAGAAGGGCTGCCATAAGAGAAAGACTAAATGTTCCCATCGAATCAGTTTTATATGAAACACCGGGATAAAAATTAAAAAATCTGGTATTCGTATCGACGGTTTTATCAAAGGGCTCACGGTATTCAAGTTCAGTAAAGATTCGAAATGATTCACCTAACGCGATCGATGGCGCAATCCCTACTTGGTAGTATCGCCTGAATTCTTCTAGGCTTGATTCTCTACCCTTTCGAGTGGTTTCTGTTTGGAATCGAAATTCACTCATAAGTTCGAAGATACCCTTTTTGAAGCCAATCCCAAAATTTGGTCTTATTAAATAATACTCAGGATTTTCCCTTTCCCGAAAGAGACTGTTTCTCTTTTGGTCGTAAAATCGAATCCCACCACCAATCAACCATTGTGATGATCCAGTATCGATTACTTTTGCGTATTTAAGACCTAGGTTAGCTCGATCCCAAGTGGTTTCTGTAGGAGAATCAGTTAAAACAACTTGAGTTCTACCAACAGAAGTAGTGATTGAAAAATTTTCCCAAAATTTCAACTCTCCTTCGGCATTGAGAGAACGGACTTCTTCGTATACTTTATTAAAATTACGATCCCAATAAGAAAGGTTGCCACGTATTTTAGTATAAACCGCAACAGGTTCTATTTGTAGGGGGTGCGCAAAGTTTTTTGATGGGGATTTGGCCGTAGATGCGTCAGTTTGCGTACTTGAGTCATTTACCGAAATTTGATTACTCTCCTTACCAGTAGTAGATGGGTCCTTAGAATCTGTGTTTTGAGCCAGCACGGGGAAAAAAATGAAATTAAGTATAAAAAATATTAAAAGAATTCGATTCATGTTATAAACCTACATTTGTAATTGGTTTGATCAAAGGAGCCATTTTCTCTGCTAACAATTTAAAGCCTAAGTTGTTGGCATGTATACAATCGACCATTAGTTCTGCTTTCGAAATTGGCGGTCCGCCTAATGTTCTCCGCAAATCTATATAATACAGTGTTGGTTCTTCATCTGCAACTTGTTTATAGAGAGTATTTAATCCATCTAACTGCTGCTGCGTGAATACACCAGCACTGGCCGGAGTTAACCCTGATCGATTGAACTTAGTTTCACAACCTTCGTCCGCATTTGGAATTGCCGGACTAAGATATGGATTCGGATAGTCGTATCCATGGATCACCCATTTGATCGGCTGTCCGCCGTATTTACTCTGTTTGAAGGCATTACCAGTTCTTACGATTGTTAACAGGTTCGTTCGGATTTGTGCAAATCTTTGGTTCTGAACGCCTTGGATGTTGCCTACATATTCCGTTAGATTGGCTTGGACATCATTTCCTCCAAGGGATAATAGGATTGCGCTTACATCCGCTCCCGCTTCATCAATCACTTGAAATTGTAAACCTTGGTTGACAACTTGTTGCATAGTTTTTCCACCGAGTGTTGCACCAACAAATTTGTAGCCATGATTGTTCTCAAGCTGGTTTCGAAGTGTTTCAACGGCAGGGTAACCCAATAAAAGGTCTGTCCAACTATCACCGATGATACCAGTTCTAGCTGGAGTAGAACCGTTACAAACTGCATAAGTCCTACAAAGTAAATTTGCTGTTACATCATCAAAATATTCTTTTTTGGTGTCACAATTGATCGTGTTTACCAAAATAAAACAAGTCACCAAAATCTTAAATTTCATGTATTTTCCTTCCAATAATGATTCATAATGTAGGCGGCAGTTTGGTCACCTGTTAGATTGACAGAAGTTCGACACATATCTAAAATACGGTCAACTCCGAAAAGTATCGTGATTCCTTCTAAAGGAATATGAAATGTTTGCAGAATACCAGCAAGTATTACAATTCCTACTCCTGGTGTTGCTGCTGTCCCGATTGATGCGGCTGTAACCGTAGCAGCTAACAAAGATAAGTTTATGAAATCTAATTTTACTTGGTAAACTTGGGCTAAAAAAACAGTAGCCACTGCCTGGTACAAAGCAGTCCCATCCATGTTAATTGTCGCTCCCAAAGGAATTACAAAATCAGCAATTTTATTTTGAATACCAACCTTTTCTTTTGAAACTTGAAGTGAGTAAGGAAGAACGGAACTTGAACTGGAGGTTGAAAATCCTAAAATTGGTATCTCACGAATTTTCCATAAAAAATAAAATGGATTGGTTCTAGTGAATCCAAATATCAAAATAAGATAAAGAATAAGAACTAAAGTGAGTCCTAATAAGACTGTAGAAACATACGAAAGAAGACCTGTCAAAAGAGAGAAGCCAACATGAACTAGTGCATAACTCATTAGACCAAAGACAGCTAAAGGTGCGAGTTTCATCGCGATAGAAACCACCCAAATGCAAAAATGTTCTATAGATAGAAAAACGGATTTTAATGCCTGGCTATGCTCCTTCGATACTAAAAAGAACACACCAAGGAAGATTCCAAAAATAACTAAAGATAACATTTCTTGTTTGTACCAAACCTGAATTAAATTTTTTGGAATCAGGTTAGAGATAGCAGAAGGCAGACTCATCTCCTCTTGTTTTACATCTATGATTTTGCTGCTCTCAACCAAATCAATTTGAATATATTGACCTGGTTCTATCCAGGTTGCGAGTGTGATGCCTATAACTATCGCAAGAAACGAAGTCGTCGTGAAATAGATTAATGTTCGAGATCCAAGACGCATAAGCTCCGAAATCGATTGTAGACTTGAAACTCCAATCGATATGGATGAAATAATCAAAGGTACCATTATCATCTGGAGCAGATTTAAAAATATGTCTCCAGGTGCTTTGAGCCAGCCAAGGAAGGGTGTTAATGCTTCTTTTGAGACAATGCCGGACTCTGTATTTAGTATAATACCTGTTATAACTCCCAAAACCAGACCAATTAGTATCTGAACCCAGAATGCAGGAAGACGCAATGTCATTCCCTAAAAATGAGGTTCAAACTAAATTTGTAAACGATATTTAGGTCGCTATATAAGTCTGAAAGAGTTGTATTTGGTGAAAAATCTTAGCGCCATTCTTGATCTTTCGCATTTCTACCGTAAATTCATCCTTGGCTCTCTGAATTTCTTTCATTGTTTTGTGTAAGACGGCTTTCTTTTCGGGCCGATTGTCCCATTTGTAGGCCGCTTCTTGGCGCATGAGTTTCTCTTCTAATTGTCGGATTGTTTTTTGATGAGAAAGTTCTACTTTATACTCTTCTTTTTGAAAAATCGACATGGTTTCTTTTTGAAGCTTTTCCTTTTTCTTTTCTGCTTCTTTCTCAACAATTGGGAAAGATTCGGCAAAGGCTTGTTCTAAGGTGAGTATGGATACCTCTTTTTCTGGCACATAAGTTTTTGCATCTTTCCAAGATTGAGGTTTTTCATCGAGAATATCAACTTTGTTTTGAATGAGATCGTATTCGATAAAAAATAAATCTTTTCGTTTCAGTGAAAACTCAAACGTTACCTGAAAAACAAATAGAATCTTATTCTGAATCTCCTTTGAATGTACGTATTTCTTTTTCCTGCCAACATTGCTTCCCGTAAGCAACTCGGTTACCTTTTCAACAAATGGATGACCAAAGGCTAAAAATTCTAAGGAATCATTGGAAAGAGCTAGATCAGAGTCGAAAGTAGCAAGTTTAGATTTTCCATCTGGACTTGTATACTGATAGATGTTCTTATCTTTATGAGTTAGACAGCCAGGCAATTGATTGTGAAAGTATTTGGAACCTTGAGACACAACTTCTTCCAAATGGCTATTATTCCAATCTCTTTCCTCTAGGGTGTGGTCATAATAATCTTTGAGATTAAAATCCAGAAGTTTTGGGGTTACGAGTGCATTTAATTTTTGAAATCCTTTTTGGGCGACTTGGATTTTCATATCCAATTCCGTTTCTAATTCTTCTTTTGTCTTCTGGCCTGTAATAAATTTCATAAAACCAGAGTTAAAGTCCAATTCTTCTTCGATAGTTCCCAAAAGTTCATCTGATGCTCCGATGGATTCTTCAAACAATCGAATCTTATTCGTGAGTACTTCTAAAATTCTTTCGGCTACCGTATCCTTAGATGCAAAATTAAAAATATAAACATTGTCTTTTTGACCAAATCTGTGTATCCTTCCAATTCTTTGTTCTATCTTGAGAGGACTCCAAGGAAGGTCATAATTGAACAGAATATTGGCGAATTGTAAATTTCGTCCTTCTCCACCGGCTTCCGTACAGATTAAGATTTCATAATCCTCTTTAAACCTTTGGATTGCTTTCTCTTTATCATCCATACTAAGAGAACCGTGGAATGGGGAGACTTTAAATTCAGGCTCCAATACGGATTGTAAATGATCTTGCGTGGTTCTAAATTGAGTAAAGATTATAAATTTTTTATGACCTTCTTTTTTTAGCTTAGCTAATGTTTCTCGTAATTTCTGTGTTTTGCGGTCCTCTTTTATTTGTTTACCAAGATGAATCAAACGATTTAGAGTAAAAAGCTCTCTCTTCATTCTTTGAAAGCTGGACATTTCACTGTCTTCCAATTCGCAGATAAAGTCCTCTACGTTTTCAGTCTCGTCCAGATCCCAATCATCTAATGTTGTTTCATGTTCCTTCATGTAGTGGAATTTTGATTCTAACATAAATTTTCGTTTTTGTAGGGCAGAGAGAAGGGCAATTACCGAGGAGTCGAGTAACTTCTGGAATACAATCATCACAAATCCTATGGCTCTATTTTTTGTACCCATAGCTAGATTGTATTCACGCCTTACATAATCTGTGGTTTCATCATAAAATGCTCGTTCGATGGGAGAAAGATCTATCCTTACGGTTTTTGCAAAGCGTTTGGTAAATCCTCCCACTTCTACTTTTCTTCGTCGCAATAGAACCTTTGAAATCTTCTCTTTTAAATCACCTTTTTGGCCTAAAACATAGTCATTTATAAAGGTATGATAGGGTCCAAGAATGTTTGGATCTACTAAGTGCATTAGATAAAAAAGCTCTTCTAATTTCCCTCGAAATGGAGTTGCTGTTAAGAGAAGAAGACATTCTGTTTTTCTAGAGATCTTTTCTGCAAAAAGATAACTACGAGTGATTTTAGAATAATCTCTTCGCAGTCTATGGGCTTCGTCAAAAACTACGATATCCCATTTTGATTTCAAAATTTCTTCGGCATATTTGGGATTTTTTATAAAATCGATTGATGTAATGATTTTATTGAAATTTTTCCAGTGGTCTGGTCCATTCGTAACAAAGTTTCTTCTGCGAATGATCGCAAAATCTTCATTAAATTTGTTTTTCATCTCCTGTTGCCACTGAACAAGGAGAGGGGAGGGAGCAACAACGATTACCTTTTTTAAACCCCTGCGGAACATAAGCTCCTTTACGGCAAGGCCCGCCTCGATTGTCTTTCCAAGTCCAACTTCGTCAGCGAGAATAAACCTAGGCTTTAAACTATTCGCTACAATAAATGTAGATTCAATTTGATGGGGAAGAAGTCGTGTCCGTGAATTAGAAAGAGAAGAAAGTTTATTAAAATTGTAAGTAAGCTTGAGCTGGTTTGCAGTCAGAGCCGTATCCATCGCACGAGGAAATTCTTCCCAGGCTTTTAAAGATTCTGGATAGTGATTTATTAGTTTTAAATTTTTATTGGATTTAGAAATGATTTGGATGTTTTCGCTGAGTTCAAAATGGATTTCTACGTTTTCAGATGTTTCATTTATTATCTTCCCAAGACCCAAATGTGATTGATTCACTAAAAATGCATACTCATTGGTTTTTTTTTCTTCAACGATTGTTTCAAAATCTAAACTTAGCTGAGTTGGGATGTTCATCAAACTCCTTTTTGATTTCCCCAAAGATACTTATGTAATTGAAGAGACAAACGTGCATTTGGCGGCGTTTCCTTCTTTAACCATTCTATAAGTTCTCTAGCGTCCAATTCTTCGTGGACAGGTGAATACAAAAGATTCAAATTAATTTTATTTTCAGAGATAACTTCCAAACTTCTTTGAAAGTCGATTCTATCTCGCACAACGAACTTGATTTCGTCAAGAGAATTATGTCTCTTTTCTAAAATGAAAAAATTTTCGAAATTCATTTCCGATTCCATCCCAGATCCAGGTAATTTGTAGTCCATTGTGTAAACTACGGGTTCGTTTAAACTTAATTTTTCTTTACCGTTCGTTTCAATTCGAATCCTAGGATAGGGCCGATAATTGGCTGTTCGTATTTGAAAAACTTCATTTGCAAGAACATATGTTTTCTTGCCATTTTCCCCTTCTAAAGGTTCACCACCTGTGCATAGGATTTGATACTGTTGGTTGGGATCTAAGATTTTAATTTGATTTAATATTTCTGAGATTGAATTTTCTTCACCTTGGTTCGGACCGAGAGCGTAAGGTGTATCACACCAAAGTTTGCGGTCTTGGGTTTTCCCACAACGAAGAGAACAGCCTGCAAATCTTACAAAGACTGTTGGTATACCTTGTGAGATGCCCTCACCTGATATGGACGAATAGATTTCGTGTACTTTTCCAAACATGATTTCTGCCTTCAGACATAAAATCAAAAATAGTTCTTGCGAAAAGTGAAAATAAAATTTTCCTTACTAGGTCATGCAGATTGAAGCAAAGTTAGAATACCCCAATATTTTAGTGGAAGAAGTTCAAAAAAACCACTTACTGCTTCGTTTTCGTACACCTGCAAATCCAAATTCAAAAGAGAGAAAGCCTTTAGTCATAGGACTTGCAATAGATAAAAGTTGGTCAATGAAAGGTGAAAAGATGGATTCTGTGATAGAGGCATCTTCAGCTTTAATCAATTGGCTCACTCGACATGATGCGGTCACAATTATTGCCTATTCTGCAGATGTTCAATTGATACAACCTATCACCCAACTAACAGAAAAAATATCAGTAACTGATAAAATACAGAATATCCAAGTAGCCACATCAACGAATCTGAGTGGGGGTTGGCTTTCAACTCTAAAGGCTGTAGCAAATGCAAAAATTCCAAATGCTTACAAAAGAGTCATCTTACTTACAGATGGGAATCCAACACTTGGCATCAAAGATAAAGAATCTTTAGTGCAAATTGCAAAGGACCATTCTGCAGCTGGCATCTCTACTACGACAATCGGAGTAGGCAATGACTTTAATGAAGAAATGCTTGTAGAAATTGCTAAGGCTGGTGGTGGAAATTATTACTATATCGATAACCCAGAAAAAGCATCGGATATTTTTTTTACAGAGTTTGGTGATATAGGCGCTCTATACGGACAAGCTATAGACGTTGAGTTGCACTTTGCTCCTGGGGTTCGCTTGAACCAAGTCCTTTCCGAAATTCCGCACCAAGTTGCAGAGGAATTTGATGAATTTTTAGGCGATGCAAAAACAATTTCCAGGCAAAAGGTGAATTTACAGTTAGGTGATCTTCGTTCCGATGATATAAAAAATTTAGTTTTAGAATTGGAGATTGATGATAGAGCAACAAAGGTAGATGCTCCATTTGTTGAAACTCATGTCAGCTTTTATAATCTTTTAGAAAAAAATTCCCTCCAAAATTTAACTCATACATTTAAACCTGAAAAAGGTAAGGCCCGAGGCAAACAGGATCCTGATGTTTTGGTAGAGATATTGATTGCAAATGCAGCCAGAGGACTCCATGAGATTAGTGAATTTGTAAAAAAATCCCAAATCGAAGATGCGAAAGCTATGTTACTTGGTTTGATACACGATATTCAGGCGAACAAACATTTTTCGCCGAACGCACTAGGTTCTGTTTTGACAAGACTACGTGCCATGGAATCGAAGTTGGCTGAAAAGTCAGAAGACTTAAACAAACAGATTTTTTTTAACACCCAAGTTTTTGCAAAAGGGCCGGAAAGAATTGATCTCAAAGACATTCAAGTTCATGATGATATTTTTGAATACGTGAGTGTTGGTGATATTGATCTCTATAAATGTCCCGATATTAAGTTGTATGTGGAACAACGTATGGCGGAAGGATTTCGTTACGGAGTTTTTAATTTAGGAAACACTTCGCATATCGATTCTTCCGCAATTGGATCTATGATCCAGATAGTTGGATGGCTACGTAAACGAGGTGGAGAGCTCGTTGTATGTAATATCAAAGATTCTGTAAAAAAGATATTTGAGATTACTAGGCTCTACAACCATATAAGGGTCGCAGAAAATGAAACCCTTGCAAAGGAGTTATTGCAACGGCTGGGATTTGCAAGTTCTGGAGACAGGAATACTTAGGCTAACCAACGTTCAGCTTCTTCTAAAGCTTCTTTCAATTCTCCAACTAGGTTAGGTGAAATAGCTACTCCTTTCTGAGTTGGCTTAAATTCGCCATTCGCATCTTGATACCAAATTCGAATATTGAATAGGGTTTGTCCTTTGTATTCAGAAATTTCCACGCGGAGAACCTCTCCACGGCCTTTATCAATGTCTTTTATGATTCCTAGTTTTGCCATTAGTATGTCTCTACGAACAGTTGTTCTTTTTCTTCGAGTGATTTTTTAAATTCTTCGTATGTAGGATGGACGCCATTCGGATCCGAAGTTTTTATGATATTTAACATCTCTTCGATGACTCCTTTCTCCATTCCTTTCGGACCGCCACAAATATAGATCTTTCCTCCGTTTTGAACAGCATTTTTCACGAGTTCCGTGTTTTCTTTCACGCGATGGCTTATATACATTTTACCACCATCAAAAGGGTTTTTTTCCTCTCGGCTGATAGCCGTGATGAGTCGGAAATTTGAATGTTTCTTTTCCATTGATTCAAAATAATTTCGAAGGACAATTTCATCTGAGTAAGGTGCTCCGTAGATTAAGGTAATCTTTCCGAAGAATGGATAGAGTTTTTGTTCGAGAATTTCCTCAATCATCCCAAAAAACGGGCTAATCCCTGTTCCAGTGGCCAGAAAGATATAATCTCCTGAAAAATCTTTTTGAGGGAGGAGGAATTTCTTTCCAGCGGGACCCGTCATGGTTACTAGATCACCCGGCTTTAAATCACAGAGATAGTTGGAACAAACGCCCCTATGCAACAGGTTGCCATCGGGGTCATAAACATTGTCTCTTTTTACGATGAATTCAATATTGTTCTTTGTTTGACCAAAGCTAAAAGAAGGAGAGGCGATCGAATAGAGTCGGACGGTATAGCTTGGATCAGCTGATCCTTTTGCCAATTTTTCAGGATCTTCTCCAGGTGGAATGATACCAGCACTTTGTCCAATCATGTAAGGATAGGCTGTATGATCTACCTCAAGAGCAATCCGGTGAACGGCTGAGTCTCCGTCAGATCTTGGCCTTTTCCCTAATCCCAACTCAGGAGTGAGTCTTGTGTTGGATATTACTTTGACTTGGAGAGGGTTCGATTTTTTAAAAAGATTGATCTGCGGAGTTAACAAGGGCATCCTCTTGCTTGATTGTTTATGTCAAGTTTCCGACGAGGATCGTTGGAGAAAAGTAGAAGATGGGTCCTTTCTTTGTTTGAGAATTTCTTATACTTTATTATGTCTCTTTGTTGACTGATTTTTCCTTCCTTTTAGTCTTTAGTAATTCTGGCGCCTCTGCCGATCTTAAAAATACTGACAGCGAGACCTTGCATGAGACCATTGGAAGCACGACCCACGAATATTTCAGAAATGATTCCTTCTTCCTTGCACAAAAAAATCGAACAATTTACCAACAGTCTCCTAGATTCCATTCAATCTCAAATCGAAGAAAATCCCACTTGGGCCGTGGTTTCGTTACACGGAGAAGTACTTTACCAAGGGACTGGACGAGCTCACACCGAACTGTCCGACCTTTCTCTTTTTTAGTCTCACTTACGCAAAACTCTCGATAGTTCCGAATTGTATCGGAGTCCTGCTTCTGTTTGGCTCATGAAGCCGTAGGCTCCCATTTCGAACAAAAAGGCAGCAGTTACTCCGTAACTACCCTCAGCTAATGAATCACACCCTTTTTTTCCGGCAGGAAAAATCTTCCAATCTCTAGGATTTAGAAATTCAAAAGAGTCAGGACAAATTACATGAGCAAATTGTTTGCCGTCCGCGTGTCTGGCTTCGTGGATTAAAACGAGAGCCCTTTCCAAAGGGGATAAGGTAAAAAATATTTTACCCAAAAACACTTCTTCTTCTTGGTACATGGCAATAAAATCGCCAGTTTCGCCGAAAGAAAACTTTTGGATTCTGTTACGTATCCATTTCGAAAGTTTTTTTCCTGAGAAATGAAATTTATAATAGTCTTCAAATTTGCTAAACTTCTGATAGGTCGACTTATCAATTTTTAACTTTTTAGGTTCTAATTTATCGATGAATTTAAACGTTTCATCTAGCTTTTTCTGTTGAGAGGAGGATAGTTTAAATTCATCCGCTGAGATTGCATTAGTTTGAATGAATTGAAATATGAATATAATTAAAGAAAGAAACCAAATTCGAGAAAACGAGTCAAAATTGGGCTTGGAGTCCACCATAATAAAACCGAGGTCGGATCGGATTATATGTAAGCTCATACTGATCTAGAAGGTTGTCTACACCTAAAAACAATGACATTCGCCCATCAAAGAATTTTTTTTCCGTTCTGAGATTGAGAAGTGTAAATGGTTTACCATAAACGACTTTTTCTTCGGCGAATGGATCATTTTGATTTTCGATAAGGGAGGTACTAGCGCCCGCAAATTGATTTGTGGCAGAATAAAACGGCCGTTTGTCTAGCCGTTTTGCTCGAAGGGCAAATTCCCAACCATTCGGAGCATTCACGAAAAAATTAGCTGTCCCTTGGTGCAGAGCTCTACCTTCCAAGGGTCTATCTCGTGTTAAATCCCGAGTGTCAGTATGATTGTATCCGAGTTCGAGTGCAAAATATTTAAGAAACCTAACTCTCGATCCTACTTCCACTCCCCTTGTATAGGCTCTATCAATATTCGTTAACTCAAAAGTAGCGAATTCGGTGGTTTGTGTACCGAAATTGAATTGAATTAAGTCTGTGATATCATTTCTAAAAACACCTAATGAAAGTGACCAAAACTTATAGGGACTGTATTCCATATCTGCATTCACAGTTATTGATTTTTCAGGCCTTAGTCTTTCGTTCCCATCCACAACATAACCAACGCCAGGATTTTCGAAGCGTAAGTAGAGTTCTCGGAAGGAAGGTGGACGAAATCCTCGACCATAACTTGCTCTAAATATCAAATTGGATGTTATGTCCACGCGAGTTGCCAGTTTAGGTGTAGTTTGACCACCGAATTGCGAGTCAATATCATGTCGTACTCCAGGAACTAATCGCCAAACAATACTATTGCGGTAAATAATCCATTCATCTTGTATAAAGGCGGCTCTTCGAGTTCTAAAGGCAAATCGTTGTCTAAGTCGGTCTGATTCTAACTCTTCAGAAAAAGATTCTACTCCGACTGTTAACATATGTGAAGAATTGATTTCGTGGTCTAGTTGAACTGTTCCTTGTGAGGATTGCTCATTCGTGAGTTCTTTTGAATCCAGTTCGTTCGAATTTCTTTGGTCCAAGCGAAACTTATTTTCCCATCGGGCATAATTCCCTCGGAAAGAGATCAGATTATTTTTTCCATATGAATATTCTATGGCACCAATTCCCATAAAATCATTCGTATCATTTGTTCGATCAAAAACACCGCCTGTCGGTCGTGAGTCGATACCTTGTTGTTTTCGATTTAAATAATTGATACCAGTTTTTACTTTTAAGGCACCGTCGGGATTAAAAGTAATATTTCCACCGACATTAGAATCTGAAAAAGCATTTCCTGTGGTTGCTGGCGTTTTTGGATCCAAGTCATACGCGGCTGATTGGTTGAATCCACCAAAAAAATTGGTCGCCATTATTGAATTCCTGAAACCCACATCGGCAATCATATTCTTCTCACCTTGGGTTCCAAATTGAGTTTGCCTTCCGGTTCCATAGGTGGTTCTAAATTGATAGTGTTCTGGTTTTTCTGCCTGTTTGGTGATTATATTGATCACACCACCAATAGCGTCGGCTCCATATAGGGCAGAAGAACTACCTTTAACAATTTCAATACGCTCGATGTTTTGAACTTTAAATCTTGTTAAATCAACGGTATTATTGAGTCTTCCTACAACTCTCTGACCATCAACAAGAAAGAGAACATATTTTGAATCCAAACCTAACATTTGTATCTGGGAACCTCCAAAAAATGGAGAGACATTGATTCCAAGTTGAGTATCTAACACCTCGGCAACATTCCTCGCCCCCGTTTGTTCGATTCTTTTTTTAGAAATGACTTCCGTTGCAACAGTGGAGTCTTTTAACCTTCTTTCACCGCGTGATCCAGTGACAACAATTCCTGACCTGTCATCTAAATCCTTGAATCGATTCAACTCCTCGGAAGAGGTATCTGGGTTTTCTACTTCATTTTTGATTTCTTCGGTTTTTGCTGGTTTACTATCTTCTGTTAGCTGAGGTTTGCTATCTTGCTTTCCTTTTTCTTCTATTGGTTTCGGTTTTTGATCATCTTTGATAGGCTTTTTATTGGCATCTTTCGTTTGTGAGAATAATGGATTGATCGAAAGGCTAACAGAGTATATGACAAAGGTAAAACTCGTAGCCCAAAAATGGAGTCGCATGTTTCTATGAATACTCAGGGAAGTTTTTTCCATCTAATTGTTGGATACCCTGAAGTTCCTGCATCACTGTAATAGTTTTCCATTCTCATAGCGTAGTGAGAATTTCCAGTTCCTGCGCGAATGATAAATATTTCACCTTTGGTCGTTAGGGAACCAATCTCATAATTGAACCAATCCGTTAGAAGAGGGTTCCCGATAAAAGTAGCACCGACTCCACCGATTCCTTGTGTTGCAGCGTTTTGATCTATAACAAAATTTCCAGAAGGACAGTTTTGGTTTTCAGGAGTTACTGAGCTTGCATCCGCAACAGATCCCCGATTGCTTTTGCATGCCCCTCCGGATCCAAATCGATTGGTCTCTCCTGAGTTAGTTGCCAACTTATATCGATTGAATGCTACATCCCAATTCCGGCTATCTTTGTCGGAAAAGGGAATTTGACGGTTCCCTTCAAATTGAAAGTAAATATAAAAATCTAAGTTAGTCGCGTTGATTTGAGTAACAAAGCTTCCATCAGCTTGAGACCTAGAGAAGACTATTTTGTCCAGTGCATTTGGATTCCCTGCATTGATGATATTGCTGAGTAGTTGGTTGACTACCAACTCCTCTTCTGTGACGGACGCATTCTGTCTGGCGCAAAACAAACCAGACAGGCATAGGCAAAGAAGGAGGAGTTTTTTTCTCATACTGATTTAGAAGTTACCTACTTAAGGATTTCCATAAGTGAGGAGTGCCGACTGTCCTCGTTCAGGAATTGCATAGATTAAAATGAAGTAATTCCCTGCCGTAGGAAATGTGATCGTCGCAGGGTCGGTCGTAATTTCATAGGAATTTCTAAATTGGCTGTCGCTAGAGGTAGCATTCGTAAATGTAACAGAAGGAGTTGTAGAAGCAGTCACGGCTTGGTCCGCTGTTACGGGGCATGCGTCAGCTCTGTAGGCGATCAAAAATGCTTTACCACCGCTGAGTCGTATGGATGATCCTGCTGTTCGTCCAGGTAATTTTAGGGCTGCCGTTTGGTGTGTCGTAAAAGGAATAGATCCTGTTCTTGAGATTCTACCCGAAGTCCCAGTAAATTCCGTCGTAAATGTGTTTAAAGTTCGAGAGCCAGCAGCAATCCTGCAATCCCCAGGCATATTCACCGCGGCAGCCAAGCCCACGAGTAGTAATTCATTTGTATTGTCCTCTTCTTTCTTTTCGCAACCAGCGAGAAGGAGAGCAAATGCAGAAATCGAAATTAGGGCTAAAAACTTTTTAAGTTGGTTGTTTTGAGTCATTTTACCTTACCTATCACCAATATTTTTTTAAAGGAATGAGAATCAATCTCAATTTATTGGACTGCTCCCATTGTTGGAAAAACGCTCTCTTTAGAGAAAAATCTTCAAAAGACATAATCAGGAAAGGGTTCTTTCTCCCCATTTTACCAACACCAAGAAGTAAAAAATATATTGTAACATGAAATATCCTTCGTCTAGTATACTTAGGTTATGTCTTTAAAATCCGTACGTATCTATCTCGAAAAGAAAGAATCGGATTTTTTTACAGTTTTAGAACGTGATATAAGTCAATTAGTTAATTGTAAACTTGTAATATTCGATGACCTTAGTAAATTGAATTTTCTATCGAATCCTGAGCCCTCCATTTTTTTGATCTGGAACGATTCAAACATACTGGCAAAACAAAAAACAATTTTAGATATCTATGCGGAGACACCTTACCTTTTACTTTCTGAAAATGAACTTACCAAGAGTGAGATGGAGCAGTTTGCACATCCCACTCACCTTCATCTAACAGAAGGAACCTATTCCTTTCCGCTCTTAAACTTAATGATTAATTTTGCGGAGCGGATCATTGACGATATGAATCGATCGATTCATTATGATTCTCTTCGTGGACAAGTAATTGTTTTGGAAAATGTATTCGAAGAATCTTTAGATATGCTTCTTCAAGTAGATCCATCTTCTAAACTTATTATTAACGTTAATCGGCAGATTACTATCGCCTTAGGTTACACAAGAGATGAAATGATTGGAAAAGACTTTTCCATCATCCTTCCACCAGCACCCATCGATGAAGAAGATGCTTTCCAAGGCAATATGTTAGGAACTGGATATATCCGGACAAAATCCGGTGAACTCATTCCGACTGAATCTACATTTCGATTGTTCCCCGTAAATGGGAAGATGGCAATTTGGGCAACCTACAGAGATATCACTGAGAGGAAAGAAGCCGAAGAAAAAGTCAGAGAACAAAAGAAATTTTATGAATTTATTTTAGATAATATTGACTCCGATATATCAGTATTAGATTCCAATTTTAAATACGAGTACTCCAACCCTGTTTTTGTTTCTAATCGAGAAATTCGCAAGTGGCTTGAACACAAAACGGACGCTGATCTTGCCGAAAAGTTAGGCTACGAAACGGATTTTGTAGAAAAACGAAGGCAAAATCTTGAAAATGCACTCAAAAAAAATGGTATAGTTCAGTTTGAAGAATTGATCCAAGACCAAGATGAAAATAAAAAGTACCTTCTTCGAAAATACATTCCGATCGCTGATTCAAAATCTAACAAAAAAAGAGTGATCAGTTATGGAATTGATATTACGGAACGCAAACTTTCTGAAGAACGAATTTCATATTTAGCTTATTACGACTCACTTACTGGCTTAGCGAACCGTACTCTATTTGTAGACCAAGCAACACAAGCTCTCAAGAACCAAAGTACATCGGATTCATTGATTGCTTGTTACTTTTTCGATATTGATAATTTTAAATTCATCAACGAAAGTTTGGGACACACAAAAGGAGATATTCTACTTCAAATGGTTGCCTCCAGACTTAAGAGAGTGATGAACGAAACTCTTGTTGTTGCTCGCTTTGGTTGTGATGAATACGCGATGCTAAAGTTGGGAGTTGCAAATAAAAGTGCTGCTGCCGAGTTTGCTCAAAAAGTTTTAGACATTCTAAGTCAGCCGTTTCATATTATGGGAAGAGATTTGTATACTACGATTAGTATGGGAATAGCTCTTTCGCCTAATAATGGTAATACCACACTTGAACTTCTAAAAAATGCGGACATGGCGATGTATAAGGCAAAAGAATTGGGAAGAAATAATTTTAAATTTTTCACAAATGAATTGATACTACGTTCTGAAAAAAGATTGTACATTGAAAATTCATTGCGAAAGGCGATTCAAAACGGTGAGTTAGTTTTATTTTTCCAACCCAAAATTTCAACACTGACAAACCAAGTTTGTGGTGCCGAAGCACTTATTCGCTGGAAACATCCAGAACGAGGATGGGTTCCTCCTACTGATTTTATTCCTGTAGCCGAAGATTCTGGTATTATTGAACGATTGGGTGATTGGGTTTTAGAGCAAACATGTAAGTTGAAAAAAGATTGGGAAAAGGAAAATCTTCCAAATTTTACGGTTAGTATCAATGTGAGTGGAAAGCAATTAACTCGTAGCAATTGGTCTTATAAAGTTCACCAAACCATTGCAACATACGAAATCAAACCAGACGAAATTGAGTTGGAATTGACTGAAAGTTCCATTATGGAAAATCCAGAAAAGAGTATAGAAGCCTTTCGTTATCTATCTGGATTCGGTATTAAAGTTGCGATTGATGACTTTGGTACGGGTTATTCGTCACTGAGTTATCTTAAGAAGATAGATGCAGACGTACTCAAAATAGATCGATCCTTCGTTATGGATCTCGAAACGGATGAAGATGATCGAGCAATTTGCCGAGCGATTATCAATATGGCAAAATCACTTGGGATGGAAGTCATTGCGGAAGGGGTTGAGAATGAGGCCCAAAAAAATCTTTTACATCAATTTGGTTGCCATAATATTCAAGGTTACTTCTATAGCAAACCTCTCCCCAATGAGGAATTTATAAAATTTGTTAAAAATTTTAATGAAAAAAATAGAATCAAAGAGCCGATTTTATAATGGATGAGACTCTTTTTTTCGGTATTGATTTTTTTTGCAATTTCGCAGAGCACTCCTGCTGACTCGAGAGAGGTAAAAAAGAAATCAATTTCATCTAAATCCCAGATTCCATCGAACGGTAATTACTTCGTAAAAAAAGAGGAAAAAAATTTTAGCTTAGTATTAGAGGCAAGAAGGTTTGGACGAGGTGAAGTTATCTTTTTTCGTCTAACGCCTAAAGATAAAAAATGGATTCATGAGTCGTTCAAAGCAAATTGGATGGGTAAGGAAATTTTGCTAAGTAAGGACGATAAAAGTTTTGTTTCCTTTCTTCCTATTGCTCCGACTGCTCCCGCTGGAGCAATGACTCTAGAAATTATTTCAAAAATATTCTTTGTTAGACGAGGTTTAAAACAGTACCAGATTATCTTGGAACCTACTAAATTTCAAGTGATCAAAAGTCAGCAAATTCAGGTAGACTCCAAATTTGTCACACAAGAACTCCCCAAGGAAACTTTAGATTTTATTCAAGAATGTAGGGAAGCCAAAGAACAGGCATTTGCAAAACTCAGCCAACTTCAGTTTGATTCAAATTTTGCGAATCCTCTCGACAGAATTTTTATAACTAGTAAATTTTACGTTAGGCGAGATTATAATAAAAAACAGGGCCGTCCACATGGAGGAGTAGACTTTAGAGGAAAAGTTGGAACTCCAATCAAAGCCATACAATCTGGCGTTGTGGTTTTAGCGAGAAAGATGTATTATGAAGGCAATTTTACAATTTTAGATCATGGAAATAAAATCTTTAGTTTTTATATGCACCAGGATGAAATCAAGGTAAAGGTTGGAGAAAAGATTAAAAAGGGAGATATTATTGGTACAGTTGGTTCTACAGGAATGTCAACAGGTCCACATTTACACTTAGGTGCTAAAGTAAATGATGTATTGATAGATCCGCTATCGCTTATCGCCTTGACTGGGATCTCGGAAGGAAATTGACTCTAACATCTCTCTAATACCAGTTTCATGAATTTCACCCTTCTCTAAATTCTCGGTAATATGTAGCAGAATCTTGTCATGGTGTGGCGTGGATAGGAGAATGTAACCTGTCTTTGCATAACGAGGTCTAAGTGGATCGTAGAATGTATAAAACTTTGATTTTAAAACATGGTCTACAGATTCCTTTTGGTTGATCTCTTGTAAGTCTTCCATCAGTTGTTTATTAACCTGTATTTTTAGATACTCTGAAAATTCGCTGTCTGCCTGTGTTTCATTAAATTGCGAATAATCCGGAAAAAAGAAAATGCGTATGGAAGGATAACGATTGGGATCTTGGTCACTCGATGCGACCACTCCAGCTATTTGACCGACGCCGGTTTTTTCTTCCAAATTAAGATCTTTTGGTTTGAAGAAATAGAATTCGTCAGGTAACTTAAATCCCATTTCAATTTCAGAATTCCAGAATTCATTGCCAGTTTGTTCCCAGTTATTTAGATCCTTTTCTTCGAATTTATATTTATTTTTAAAAAGTAGATAAGCAGAAAGAATTTCAGCGGACTGCAAAGATTTAAAAGAAATAAGAACATTAGAAAGTATCAATGTACTGACGAAAAGTAAAATAGCATAGTCTCGGAGTTTGAGAACTCGAATTAAAAATACTAAGAAAATGAGAAAAAATAAGAAAACCGTCCCTGCGCGGAAATAAAAAACATCTGATAACCAGAGTCCGAAAAGCAACAAAGCAAAAGCAATTATTTCAAGAATAGGATCAAAAGTTTTCTTCCAATACTCCTGTATCAATCTAAGATTGAAGTATGTTAAAAACAATCCAACAAAGGTTGAAACCAAAGTTAAAACGACAATGAAGAACACCGGCAAATGGGACTCATGATAAACAAAGAAGGGAATCGCAATACAAGCGTAAGCTATTAGAAGAAGTTTTAGAGGAGAAAAGCTACTTACTTTTTGAAAGAAACCACTTGCTAGTTTTGAAATTTTTTGAATCAATTGTTTCATGTCTGGAATCTACGAATACTTTCAAAAAATCCAAAATCAAATCTTAGAAATCAAAGAGAGTTTGATTCAGATCAAACAATCTTGGGAGTCCTTTCAAAAAGTATGGGATCTTTTTTTTACGATCGTTCCTTGGGAAGTTCTCCTACTCCTTATCTTTTCTGTCATTCTCCTTTCTATTTTTAATTCGATTTCTCCAAATACTCCCAAACTGAATCTAACCGTAGCAATTGTCCTATTGAGTTTCCTATGGACTTATTTCTGGGGTTTGTTCTCCAGTTCTGTCAGTTATTCAAAAGTGGTTTGGACCAGTTTGTACATTTTACTCCCTCTTCATTTTTTTGGGATTCTCCAGGTAGCGATTCGCTACGCCAAAAAAATGTATTGGAATCGTAAGCGGATTCAGCCAAAAGATTGGGATTCTGCCCTCCACCAACTTTCACAAGATTACCATGATCTGATGGGTAAGGCACATCTTTTCCATGCGTCGATCGAGGAGAATCGAAGTGGACTTTTGGAGGGTATCCATCGAGTGGAAAAATCTATCCTGGGATTGAAGGCAATCACAAATCCTAACTTAAAGGAATAAATCTCATTGTTTTTTTCGGAGTCCGCCGATATTCTAAGTAGTACGGATTTCGGATAAGCAATTTATGATCAATAAAAAGCCATCGCTTACTGGTAGACAAAAAGCCGCTATCTTTTTGGTAGCTGTGGGAAACGAAGTTGCCTCCGAAATTTTTAAACACCTTCGTGAAGATGAGATCGAGCAGATTACTTTCGAAATTGCCCGATTAGACAAAATTACCCCTGAAGACAAAGAGAAGGTGTTAGTTGAGTTCAATGAACTCATGATGGCACAAGAATTTATCACCAATGGTGGTATCGACTTTGCCCGGGGACTGCTTGAAAAAGCACTTGGTAATCAAAAAGCGATTGATATCATCAACCGACTAACCTCTTCACTCCAAGTAAGACCTTTTGATTTTATTCGTAGAACCGACCCTGCCCACCTCCTCAACTTTATCCAAGGTGAGCACCCGCAGACAATCGCTTTGATTCTTTCCTACTTGGATCCTCAGAAAGCATCCAATATTCTTTCCAATCTTCCCCACCAAATCCAAGCGGAAGTAGCAAAAAGAATCGCAACCATGGACCGAGTGTCACCTGACGTACTCCGCGAGGTAGAACGAGTGTTAGAGCGTAAACTATCAACTCTTGCTAGTGAGGATTATACATCTGCTGGGGGTATTGATTCTGTGGTTGAAATTTTGAACCTGGTAGACCGTGGAACAGAAAAAACTATCATTGAGGCCTTGGAAGAAGAAGATCCGGAGCTTGCGGAAGAAATTAAAAAACGGATGTTCGTATTCGAAGATATTGTCCTTCTCGACGACCGTGCGATCCAAAAAGTTATGCGAGAGGTTGACAACACAGATTTAGCAAAAGCATTAAAATCTGTGGATTCAGAAGTTCAGGACAAAATTTTCAAAAACATGTCCAAAAGAGCCGCAAACCTGCTCCGAGAGGATATGGACTTTATGGGTCCCGTACGATTGAAGGACGTTGAAGATGCCCAGCAAAAGATTGTAAACATAATTAGAAAACTAGAAGAGGCAGGAGAGATCGTCGTAGCGCGTGCTGGCGAAGACGAACTTGTAGTTTAGGAAAACGAAGTCATTTAGATACTAGACTCTTTGATGGTATTTTGGCGGTTGTTGAACCTTCCCCATTTCGGAGGAAATTCGCATAAAGCTTCTTCCGTAGTAATTTCGTTTCGTTCTAGCTTTTGATTTAAAGTAATCAGTTTGTGCAAATTTCCCATAGAAAATGAAAGTTCTGTGATATCGTAGTCATCCAAACGAAGTTTCGCATTTCGACAGAAGAGTTTTAACTCCGATAGAATCAGAGTCACTCGCGCATTAGCATATCTCGCTACGATTTCTTCAAATTCTTCTTCATTATAAAACTCTTTCTCCAAGTCGTAGTCAAAGTTTTGTTTGATGAGTTCGATCAGTGATATTCCAAGAGCTTTAGCGACTAGCACTACATACTCGAATTTGCTCCGAATCCAATCATCGGATTCTAAAATTTCAAGGGCCGTACGAGGAATGTCCAATTTTTCAGATAGCTCTATCCTAGAGAGCTTCCTTCGTTCACGAGTGAGTCGAAATAAGTTTATCTTTTCCATATTTAAAAAAAAATTCAAAAATAACGTTGGGAACGTTCAAAAATCGCTCAAATAACGTCCGGAACGTTCAAGTCAAGACCGAGCATTTCGGAATTTATTGGACAGAACCGGAATCAAATATGGAAATTAAGTTACGCTAAATTTCCTTTCTGGAGTACGGCGCCGATATGCTAGAATTCGGTGTTCGTGCTCTTTTTTTTTTGTGCGAACAAGCTTCCCTGTTATGCTAATCGAAGCAAATCCTAGTTATTTGCAAGAAGCAAGCGATTCTTGCAAAAACTTCCCAACCTCTCGGAAACGACAATTCGCAAAACAAGGGCTCCATATTGCATTTTTTTTAAAAAAAAGAAAGAAAAATCCTTCCCGATGCAATAAATAGTTAAGATCATAAAGAGAAAAAAAGGCTGTAAATGACCAAAATGCGACAATTATTCAAACTTATACCATTTTCCGCTATCCTTTTGATTTTTGTTGGATGTGCAACAGTGGAAAAATCAGAGCGCCAAAGAGCTGTTTTAGATTTGCAGGGTCATCGGGGGGCAAGGGGCTTAAAACCGGAAAATACTTGGCCCGCCTTTGAAGAGGCGATCAAGTTTAAAATGACTACTCTCGAACTTGATACTGTATTAACAAAGGACAAACGAGTGGTAATCCACCACGATTCTGAAACTAATCCTACGATTTGTCAAAATGAAGATGGTTCAGAAATTTCTAAAATTTCTCTTTATGAACTTACGCTGGACGAATTGCAGAAGTTAGATTGTGGCTCTCGGAAGAATCCAAATTTTCCAAAACAAATTCCAATCCCATCTACAAAACTTCTTTCGATCGAAGAATTTTTTGAAAAAGTCACCTCAGTAGAAAAACTGACAAAAGAAAAGTATCTTTTTAACATCGAAACAAAATTTCCAGATAAGTATAAAGTCTCTGAAGGTGTTGTAAAGGAACATACGAATCTTCTCGTGAAAGCAATTGAGAAATATAAATTTGTGGATCGTACCACGATTCAATCTTTCGATATGCGAACTTTACCTGTTTCTAAATCACTCAATCCTAAGATTCGAACTAGCGCACTATTCGCACCAACCTACTTTCAAGGATTCCTCATGACAATAGGATTGGGAAATTCTTATAGAACAAAAATTTTAGAAACAACAAAAGATTTAAAGGCTGATATCATTTCCCCTTACTTTCTCTATGTGACACCTAATTTTGTAAATACGGCGCACCAATCAAAAATTGAAGTAATTCCCTGGACAGTGAATTCAGAAAAAGAAGCTTTACGTTTGATAGATTGTGGAGTTGACGGAATCATCTCAGATTATCCAGATATGCTGGATTCAGTTGCTCGAGGAAAGTAAACTATTCTCCCCAAACAACTGTGCAGAGTTCGGTATATAAGCTAAGGATATTGAGGACTTCTTTATTGATTCGAAAGACATCCTTAATGTTCCCTTGATTTGCAGCGGATTGGATACTTGCATTCCCACGAGTGTAAAAAAAACCAATCCGCTCTACACAAGACTTACCCTTTTTGAGAGGCATTCCACTTAGTTTTCTTTCTGACACTCCCAATTCATAATGGGAATAAAGAATTCCTGTGGGACCAAGCCCTTGCGAGTTAGGACTGAGATTTACACATTGAGTGAAAAATGCAAAACTCAAAACGAATGATGAAAAAAGGAAACTTTCGAACCTCAAAGAAGGCATCTAGACTTACCCGAATTTAGAAGTATATCTTTGATATTAATCTCCATAGATTTCCACACAAAGATTCGAATACAAACCCAAAATAGAAAATGTCTTCCAATTGGTTTCCGTTACCACATTGATTTTAGATTGGGCTTTTAGCACTTCGATGGATGCTGATCCAAGTGAGATCAGTCCTAGGTAAGAATGGGCACAGGCTTCAGAACGTATACTTCCTTGTTTTCCTGTTCCATACATACCAACTTTTGTTTTATTCAACAAGAGTCCATTGGGTCCAAATCCAGAGTGGGCACAGGAAAAAAAAAGTAGTATGTTAGCAATGTAACTGTAACGAACGAGTTTCATACGTAAAAATTATATATTATACTTTATTTTTTTTTCGCATAACAAGACAACGTGTTTCCAAATCGATTTGTTTTAGGATCGTTTTTTGAACGGGAGCCGGAAGTCGTTTGTGGTTTGAGACAAATTTTTTAAGAATCAATAGGGTTTCGTCCATACAAAAATCAGGACTAAGGCTCTTCGCAAAACTATCTAAATAATTCTCATCATCGAAAGCATTAAAATTTGCTAATGCATCTAAGTAAGAATCAAAAAACTGGAGCTGTATATCTTTTTGATTTTCGGGAAAGAGAGAATAGGATACAGTTCGTAAAGTAGAAGAAGAAAGATCTGATTTTTTAGGGGAAAGAAGTATATCCATCCATTGCCTTTTGATAATTGGGTTATGTTCTGCGGCGATTGCCGCATAGCTAGAGTTTACACCGCGGCTGGATGTATCAATTTTCTTCTCGGAATCAATTAGCTTTTGGATCTTAGCTCTATCTTTACTAAGCCCACTGATTTTGATGATAGCTGACCAACGTTGGTCTTGATCCATCTTGTATCCCGGGATATTGAGTTTTCCGTCAAGCAAAGAATAGAGTTTTGAAATTTGTTCCTCCGTGTACGTTGCATCTATAATCGCAGAAACGAGATATTTTTGGTCATCGGAGTTAGGCTTTTCCTTTTCAAGTTGTTTCCATAATAGATCGGCTAGTTTTGAAAGGTTATCAATCCTTTGTGCTTCGGAAAACCAATATCTACTTGTTACATAACTATATCCGCTGTCGGAAGCAATTTTGCTTAGGATCCATTTTTTAATTTTTGTATCTGTTTCGATGGAAAGGATCTCTTTTGCTACAGAATAAAAGAAATCGAAACTCTCTTTTCCATTTAATACTTGTTTGTAGAAACTTATCCAAAGGATTAGTTTACGAAAAGGAGATGGATCGTAGGCCAATACAAACTTCAGATCATCGGGATTAATTCTCTCAAAATTCCATATCACAAAGTCTTGGTCTTCATCATTCACGAGTATAAAGTCAGGACAAAAAGAAAGAGGAGTAACAGCGGTGGTTGACCTTCCTGAATATAAAATAGGCGCATTCGTAACCTCTAATGTTTTTTCTTCTCTGTTGAATTTATAAGCTCCAATTGTTGATTTGTGATCGCGTAATTTATTTTCGCTGCCCGGATTGCTCTGTACTATCTTCCAATACAAATTGTTCGAGTTACACACGTATGAAAAACTAATCTCATTAGTTCCCTTTGTTTCCAGCCAATCCTTTGACCATTTTTTCATAGGAAACCCACTTGCGAATTCCAGTTCCGCTAAAAAATCCTTTAGAGTTGAGTTGGAATAGGAGTATCTTCTTAAATAATTTTGAACTCCTCTTTGGAAACTTTCCTCGCCGATAAAAAAGACCAATTGTTTTAGAACAGAGGCTCCTTTACCATATGTTATTCCATCAAACTGAGTGAATGCATCTTCCGTATTTTTAACCTTTGCCTCTATGGGATGATTGGTAGAAAAAGAATCCTCTTCGTACGCCCATTGTTTCATTTTTTCAAAAAAACTAATCCAAGTCTCTTGAAATTCTGTATTTTTGGCTTGTGCTAAACTCGCCATATAGGTTGCAAAACTTTCGTTTAACCAAAGGCCATTCCACCATTTCATGGTTACAAGGTTCCCGAACCACATATGGGCCATCTCGTGTAAAATGACATCCGATAAATTTTCTTTCTGAGCGCGCGTCATCTCAGATCTTGGAACAAATCTTTCTGAGAACGTAACAGCTGCCACATTCTCCATTGCACCAAAGTTGAATTCAGGTACAATAACTTGGTCATATTTTTCAAAAGGGTAATAAATTCCAAAGTAGGGATTAAAAAACTCAAAGCCTTGTTTGGTGAATAAAAACCAATCCTTTGGGTTCACATATCTTGCTAATGATTTACGAACCATAAGACGGAGAGGAATATTTTCATACCTATCTTCCCAGATTTGGTATGGCCCTGCATGTAAAGAAAACACATATGTAGATATCTTTTTGGAAATAGGAAAATCAAAGTTACGTTGGTTCGGATCTGTTGGATCGATGCCAATGATAGGAAGTGTTGTGGAAATGACAGTCCATTGTTTTGGCGCTTGGACCGAAAGTTTGAATGTAGCTTTAAGGTCAGGTTGGTCAAAACAAGGAAACATTTTATTCGCATGGAAGGCTTCAAACTGGGAATAGATATAGGTTTCTTTATCGTCTGGATCAACAAACTTATGTAAGCCGTTTCCAGATCTTGAATAGGAAGTCTTGAATTCGATTTCAATTTTGTTTCTACCGCGGATTAGTTCCCTTCCTGGAATCCAAATTACACCATTCTTATAAAGATCAGATGGAGAGAGGGTTGTCTCGTTCGTTCGAAGGGAAGAAAGCTTCCCTAAAAAATAGTCTAGTCGCAAGTCGGATTTAGAATTGCTATCGAATTCAATGGTAACTTTTCCATTAAACTCATCGGAATTAGTCAATTGAATTTGTAGATCATAGGCTATATCGGAAATCATGCTAGCACGTGATTCCGCTTCTTTTTGAGTGAGATGGTATTCAAATTCGGGATTCGCGCAATCGTATAAAAAGGTTATTACAAGAATACCTGCGTAATAAAATATCTGTTTTGTGAAAGAAATAGTGTTCATAGAATCCTTATTTATGGTTGGAAATTTCGAAATAGAATAGCCCATGTATTCGACTTTCGATCTTTCCATTGAGGCTCTGGATAGTATTTTCCGCCGATCGATGTCAGTATATGTTCCATGTATTCTTCTCCAGGATCAAAATCTTTTGCGTTTAAGAAAATAGATCCACCCCATCTTTTTTTTGCCTGGCTGTGGCTGAATATTCCAGAATAACTTTCTATAGACTCATTTGTGAGTGGTATTTTATAATATTTACATAATTCTAAAACAAGTTCTTTTACTTTTTCTGTCTGAACAGGTTGAGCAAATAGTTCTGCAGTATCTTTAGCAACAATTTCAATTTGAATACAATTATCATTCGTGCCAGTAGCCGCCGCAGCTCTGTCTTCGAGAAGGTCAACGAGTTGATAAGCCTTTCCATCTTTATCAACCATGATCGTGGCTGTTAGGTTCCTTGCTTCCAAGGTGCGAAGAGAATTAAAATAATCTGGAATTGCAGTGTAGTGAAGGACAAGACAACTTGGTTTGATTTTTCCTCTAAAAGTGTATTTTACTCGGTAGGCTTCAGGTGGAAAACCATCCTCATCCGACTCGATGGTTTTTAGAATCACCTTTTCCGCTTTTGTAATCCCTCGACCGTTTGTGGGTTTGAATGTATCTTTAAGAATCTGTTTGCTCTCCTTTTTCAATACCCAACCAGATTCGAATCGATCCTTCCAACTTTCTTCCTCATAATACGTACCTTCGATCTCGAGTAGGATTGCCTTCAGAGCTTGTTCACCACCGCAAGAAGAAAAGTCTACAAATCCACCAAATCTTCGTTTTGCTTGATTATGTGTGAAGATTCCTTTTTTGGAAATAATATCCAAATTGGATTTGGGAATGTAAATGGATTCCGAGAGTTGTTGAACTAATTGCGTAAGTGTTTGCTTTTGAATTGAATTGCTGGTAAGCGATTCGGGACTGCCTTCGTATGCAATGTGAATCGATTCTTCGTCGATTCCGGGGGAAGCTATCCAAACACTTGTTAGAAATTTAGGATCCCCATACATTACCCCTTGCGAATCTACAAAAAAATGAATCATAAACTCGTTTTCAAGAGAACGTCGAGCGTACTCGGACCAATTCAGCTTACCTGAATTATGAAGTATGATCGCAGATATAGACTCCTGTTTGCGAAGCCCTGGTTTGCGGGATTCAAGAAGCTTTCCAATCACTGGTTCTTCATAAAAGCTCTTGAGTCCGTCGATTCGGATTTGATCGAACTGAGGTTTCCTCCGAAAAAAACTGGAACAATCGTTCAAAATTAGGAAAAAGAGTGATAAAATAACAATCTTCTGCCATAATGTGCCTAATCTCTTTAGAAGGATGCGCCCATTGGATCCGTATAGCCCGTTTGTTCTTTCAAGAAATAGGTTTTTAAAATTCTCTCTCAAATGCTTTGCCTTGACTGCTGTTTCCATACAAGGGGTGAACTGTGGTCCTTCCCTGGACACTCCCCCGCTTCGTGGTATCTCTCCAGAACAATACCACAGTTTTAGAAGTTTGCAAGAAGTCTTCCTCGCTGACAACCCAATTCCTAATTTTGATTTAGGTCTTGCCTTGGACAATTATGTTTATGGTCATCCATATCCGATCGAAACAGAAAGCGTTATACAGTTGTTAGCATCTGTACCTAGTTCAATTCTTGCGGCACTTGCACTTGATTTTTCATTCACGCCGATAGTAAAACTCCCTCCTGAAGAACGGATTCAACGTTTGAAGGAGTGGAAAAATTCCTCGCTTGGAATCAAACGTGGAGTTTATGCAATCCTAAGACAAATTTCATTTTTTTTACTCAGTTCCGACAAAGAATACCAAAGGTATGTCGGTTACATCCAATAAGGCGGTTTTATCAGAATGGGAATTCCAGTTTTTAACGAACAAATCATTACACCAAAAAAGCATTCCGAAGTTATTAAAGATAAAGGAATCCAAAACGGAAATTGGGAACTATCTGCTGATGTAGTTGTGATCGGCTCTGGTTCAGGTGGTGCTGTTGCTGCCGCAGAATTAGCACGTAACGGATGGAAGGTGGTTTTGATTGAGGAGGGCAGTTATTTTACTCCGGCCCAATTCAACTCAGATGAATACTTGTCTCAAGCTCGGCTTTACAGAGATGCTGGATTTATAGTTTCAGAAGAACAGACAATTTCCATCCTCCAAGGGAAGTCGATTGGAGGATCCACAACCGTAAACTGGCAAACCTCCCTATATCCTCCAGAATATGTTACAAATGAATGGAGCGAACGATTTGGATGGGAAGGTTACTCCAGAGATGAAATGGATACTTATGTTACAGAGGTTCATGAACGATTGGGAGTTCACGAAGTTCCAGATAACCTAATCAATGCGAACAACAATATCTTACGTGTTGGCGGAAAAAAACTGGGACTCAATCCTCAAGTGTTAAAAAACAACAATAGAGGTTGTATTGGACTTGGACGTTGCGGTTTAGGTTGTCCGATAAACGCAAAACAATCAACATTTCTCACATGGATTCCCGATGCGATTCAAAATGGAGCAATAGTAGTTTCCAATATGCGTGCTATTAAAATCTCCGATGGCAAAATCAAAACTGTCTTTGCTGAGTTTACACCTGACGCATATGAGATGGCACCAAAAGAAGTCATTGAGAGAATGGAGATCAAAGCTCCCGTTGTTATTGTAAGTGCAGGTGCCATCGAAGGCCCAGCATTACTTCAGCGAAGTGGAATTGGGAATGGTTGGGTAGGTCGGAATTTGAAAGTCCATCCGACTTCAACGATCTTTGGAAAGTTTGAAACTGAAATTAAAATGTTCCAAGGCCCACCTCAATCCATCGTAATTAAAGACGGCCACAACCAAAATGGAACAGGTTATGGATACTGGTTAGAAGCCGCTCCTTACAGACCAACTCTTGCATCCTCTTTAGTTCCGTTTTATGGAAAAACACAATTTGATGTGATGAAGGATTACACAAAATACAATGCTGGGATTGTGCTTGTTCGAGATGGTGCGGATGGGGAAGCAAATGCGAGTGTCAAATGGAGCTTTGGTAGAAGAAAAGTATACTTTGAGTTAACACCTACTGATGGTATGAATTTGTTGAAAGGACTAAAGACCTTAGCGGAAATCACTGTTGCGTCTGGTGCAAAAGAATTGATATTTCCTTTTACAAGATTTACAGAGCCATACAAGGTTACTGGGAAAGATAACTTCGATTGGATTCTAAAAGAAAGCATTCGACCAGGCGATATCAATGTTGGCTCGGCACACCCTCACGGATCGATCCAATCTGCGAATGATCCTGAGAAAGGAGCTGTAGATCTAAATATGGAAATTTATGGTCATAAAAACATATTTGTCATGGATGCATCTGTATACCCTACGGGACTTTCCGTAAACCCACAGATTACGACAATGAGTATTGTTCTTCGTGCTTCCCGAAATCTTGCAGGACAAAAAGAAGAAAGAACAAAGATTTAAAAATTTTCTAAAAATCCCTTTCTTTCCCATGGGTTTTCGCTAAATTGGAATCCGTGGGGAAATTAATTTCCGTTTTATACATTCTATTATTTTGCTCCTATTTATTTGCTGGCGATGCAGAGCTGATGAAAGAAGCCAAAACTGCTTTTTCGAAAAAGTCATATGGCGAAGCGATAAAAAAGTTTACAAAGTATACGGAACAAGTTCCTAGCCAAGGGGAAGCATATATGTATCTGGGATATATATATGAATACAAAAAGGATTACCCTCGCTCCATAGCAAATTTTAGAAAATCCGCAGAACTAGAGTTATCTAAGGAACAGAGGAAAACAGTCCTTTTAAAACTAGCCTTGTTCTTTAACTACCATCAAGATTGGAATTTAGCAGCAGCCTATTCTTCACGTTACCTCAAAATCAATCCAGGTAATGAAGAGATGCAAAAGATTTACAACCGTGCAGTAGGAAATCGTGGGAATCCGAATTCCAGTACATCTTACATAGCACCGGTAAAACAAGAAACCAAACCTGAAATCAAAAAAGAAGAACTGGTTAGGATGGAACCTGTAAAAAAGATTCAAGAATCGAAACCCCAACCAATCAAAACAGATGAGGCATATGAACAGGTCCTAGCCGAACAGCCAAATAACGAAGAAGTGAGATGGGATTACGTTCTCAATTTGTTTGAAGATAAAAAATATGAGAAGGCCGAATCTCAGCTAAATTATTTAATCGAAAAGTTTCCAGGCAGAACTAGATACCATTATAAACTCGGTATCGTAAAACTTAGACAAGACGATCCTAAGACAGCTATTGTATCCTTTGAACGGGCAAAAAAGAATCCTTTTTCCAAGGATACGAATGTTTTTTTGTATTATGTTTTTTTGAATGAAGGATTGGCTTACCAAAAATTGAATGATCTCGCAAAAGCGGAGTCTTCTTATTTAGAAGCATTTAAACAGCTACCTAAAGATACTCCGCTGATTGCTCTCACTAGACTCAACCAACAAAAGCCAAACTTTGAAGCTTGTGTAAGTTATGCGGATAAAGCACTTACTATGACTCAAGATTCGGCCGAAGTTCATATGTTTCGCTTTATTTGTTTGTTCGAGCTAAACAAAAGAACACCAAAGTTTGAGACAAGTTATTCAAAGTACAAACAAGCTATTGAATCTAATTCAGACAAATCCAAGATGGGTTTTGAAAAATTAAGTCCAGGTTACCTAAAACTGGCAAGAAAACTCTTAGAAGAAAATCAGTGGGAAAAGGCAGACCTTTATTTTTCAAAACTCGAATCGGACCCAGTTATAAGTACGAGTAGAGAGTATCTTTTCTACAGAGGGAAGAATTACTTTGTCGGAAAGAGATACGATGATTCGTTAACCTACCTACAAAAAATTGAGGGTAGTGCGGCTGCTTTTTATCTAATGGCAAGAATTTACTCTAAAAAGTTTGATCTTACAAAGGTTAAAGAAAATTTTAAGAAGGGCGCCGATCTAAAACCTGAATATTGGACTTTCGATGTTTTAGAAAAGGACTTTAAAGAAGTTTGGAGGGATCCGAGCTTTCAAGAGTTTTTATCCAAGAAGGGATTGGAATCCGGAAACTCCCCAAAGCTAGACTCAACACCTACGACTCAGTCTTCTCCTCCTTCTCCTTCGATGAGTTCCCGCTAGATTTGAAAAGATCGGGTCTTAACTTTTTAAACGTTTCGACTGAGATTTGACCAGGAGCTTTTGGTTCTCCCAATGTCATATATGTAAATGATGAATTGTATTTATCACCAAATACTCGTGATATGATACCTTGCTCTCCCATACAGATTCCAATCATTGTGTGAGTCTTAGACAATAGTTTTACATCGTTCAAAAATTCGGCTGTTTCTTCAATATCTTCTGGTGTGATTGCAAATTTAAAGATAGGATTTTTCTTTTTTACTGGTTTTGCGTTTTGGATAAATTCCCTCATTTCCTTCGCATAGATTGATTTTTTAAAGGAATGATAAGAATAAATAATTCTGAAGTTTAGATTTTCGTAATTCCGAAAAATTGTGTCTTCACGGTTTAATTCGATATCGAGATAGTTTGAATTGTCATTAAAGTCTTTCAGAATTCCCTCGACATCTTCTGGGAATAATTTTACATAGGATCGAACACTGCTATCTTCTGCTCTTCGGTATGTAAAGAGCGCTGGTAAGCCTATACCTTTTAACTTCTTCTTCATTTCCTTTTGGATATAATTTCTTGAAAATAAATCCAAACGAATTTCTAAAACATCCACTTCTTTGGTATCTTTCTTTTGTAAGTGTCGGAGATCATCTTCTCCGAGAGAAGCTATGATTTTGTATGATTCGGGCATAAAATTCCTTTTCTGAAAAGTATTTGTCTTTTTAATGATTGCTGATTTGTATTTGAGTCGAACATCTTTTGTTTACCTATAGTCCTTTCTGCAACAAGTCGTGGACTAACACCATACCAACAAAGGTTTTGTCATTTTCACATACCGGTGCAACGGATATGGGTCTCTCTCTGGATTCCATTTGTATCAAAACATCATAGGCTTTGTCATCGGGAGAAAAAGCACTAGGATTTGGATTCATAAGTTCTTTTGCAGTTACTTCGGGTGTGAGTGTTTTGCTTGTTAGGTATTTTCGAATGTCGTAGTCTGTTATAAGACCGATAAGTTTGGAATTTTCATCGACAACTCCAGTGGCCCCAGCACCTTTTCCTGTTATTTCTTTTAGAACCTCAGCGAGTTTTGCATCAGGACCAATTTTAGGATTTTGTTCTCCCTTGCGCATCACATCTGTCAAATGCAAAGAGAGTCTTTTACCCAATCGACCCGCAGGATGGTAGAGAGCAAAATCATCTGCCTTAAAATTTTTGAGTTCCATAAGAGTTACGGCAATAGCATCACCCAGAACAAGGGCAATTGTAGTAGAGGAAGTTGGTGCTAAATCTAAAGGACAGGCTTCTTTCAACACAGGAGTGATGATTACTAGATCGGATAGGCCTGCTAATTTAGATTTGGGATTCGCTGTGATACCAACAATTTTGGCCCCAATTTTTTTTAAGGTCGGAAGAATGTAATTGAGTTCTTCGGATTCGCCACTCTTTCCAATAGCGAGTACAACATCTTCTGCACCAACAATTCCTGAATCTCCGTGGCTCGCATCAGTTGGGTGTAAAAAATATGCAGAAGTTCCAGTCGATGACAAGGTATGCGAGATCTTTTTAGCAATATCTCCCGACTTACCGACACCTGTTACAATAACTTTGCCTTTTGATTGTAGAATCAAATCTACGCAATCTTTTATGCTTGGGTCAAGATTTTCTCTAAAATGTAGAAGAGAGGATATCTCATCATCTAATGCTTGCTTAACGAGATTTAATATATCATGACTCACAACAATTCCTCCCAAGCGATATCTTCAATGTTTACTGAAATCTCGGATGCAATGTCCATAGCTGCAAATCTCAGGATTACATTTACTTTGTTTTTGCGATTCAGGATTTCTAATGTATGTCCTTTGAAGGGACCACGAATCACTTTTACAAATTTACCTTTTTGAATGACTGAATCTCGTCCCACTACTAAACTCTCTGAATACTTAGCAATTTGCTGTTCCAAAACATCCAAGTGCGATTGGCTAACTGTGGCGGGAACTCCCTTCAAAAAAACAAAATGATGGGCCCCTGGCAATTGCAAAACTTTGACGCGATCTTGCCAGAAAAGAATTTTCACAAAGATGTAGGATGGAAAGAGCGGAGTTTCAATCCACTTAAATCGATCGGTCCATTTTTTTCTTTCCTTCCGTAGAGGTAAGTAAGATTCGATCTTATATTTTCGGAAGAGAGATGATAATTTTTTTTCCGAACGTGGGTTTGTGTATAATATATACCAATTTGATTCTGTTTCAATGGGTTCAGTCTTTGACATCTAATCGAAACCTAATTGGTAAAATTATTTCCATTCCCTTAGCTGTATCAAATTTCCATTCAACTAACTGTTTTTTGACTTGGGAGTCAAATACGGAATACCGACAGGGTTTGGTAACTACTACATTTTTTGGAGTACCGTTTTCGGCAACAGTTACTCTATAGTGGCAATCGTCCTCGAGTCTTTGCTCGAAGGCAAGAGAGGGATAACTCAGACGATTTTGAAATTCTGAAATTTCATCATCCAGAGTCTTGGTGCCGTCCGTACCCAGAGATCTGGACTCACGAGATTGTGAGTTATCACCAATCTTTCCCTTGGAAACCAGTGAAACAGAAAGAACGGATCCTGGTTTTAGCTTCTCGACGCTACTTTCAGTTTCCCTAATTCCGAAAGAAATGAAAAAGAACAGCAAACCAAACGAGTGTATCAAGACCGAAAGGAGAATCGCTCTTCTTTGTGTGGAATCTCCAAATACTCTCATCTGTTATCAGGGAAAAACTTTATTGGAGAGAATGCAATCTTCATTTATCATGTCCGTATATGCCTTCAAGCTGGGGAAAAATATTTAGAGTTTCTACTTACGGAGAGTCCCATGGTACTTCCGTAGGTGTTGTAGTTGATGGAGTTCCTGCGGGACTCCCCTTTCCTGAGGAAGAGATACAAAAAGACCTGACCCGCCGAAGACCAGGCCAAAATGATCTTACCACACCTCGGGATGAAAAAGACAGAATGGTTGTAGAATCGGGTGTCTTCCAAGGAAAAACAACGGGAAGCCCGATTCTAATGAAAGTAAACAACCAAAACACCATTGGTAGTGATTATGATGAAATGGCTCATGTTTTCCGACCCTCGCATGCAGATTATACCTACTCCGAAAAATATGGTCATAGAGCCCATGTCGGTGGTGGAAGGTCCTCTGTTCGTGAAACCATTGGTCGCGTTGCCGCTGCAGGTCTTGCTCGTGTTATCTTAGAAAGAGAGTTGGGAATCCAAACTGTTGGTTGGGTCGACTCCATAGGGAATATTGATTCCCAAATTGAAGAGTCAGAGTATCCAATCAGTCGAGACTTAGTAGATCAATTCCCAACCCGTTGTCCCAAAAAGTCCTCGAATGACGAAATGGAAACACTGATTCGTAAATTACGTGATGAAGGCGATTCCGTAGGTGGAGTTGTGAAGGTAGTGGTGCGAAATCTTCCACCAGGACTTGGAGATCCCGTCTACGATAAGTTAGATGCTGATTTGGCAAAAGCAATTCTTTCCATTTCTGCTTGTAAAGGTTTTGAAGTTGGCTCTGGCTTTTTAGGAACACGCCAAACTGGTAGCCAACACAACGATGAATTCTACATTGAAGATGGATCAGGTAAGGTCAAAACCAAAACCAATCGATCTGGCGGTATCCAAGGCGGGATTTCTAACGGTATGGATCTCGTCGTCAGGGCCGCATTCAAACCTACTTCTACAATAAAAAAAGAGCAAAAAACGGTGAATGACCAAAACGAGGAAACAGTCTTAAAAGCTAAGGGCAGACATGATCCTTGTGTTTTACCGCGAGCAGTCCCTATCGTGGAAGCCGTAATCAATTTGGTGTTAGTGGATGCATATTTGTACCAACGCGCTCTACAGCCAAAATGGTTTTTAAAATATGCTAATCTGAGCCAAATTCCGGAGCAATAACCAATTTTTTGAATTAGTCAAATGCAACTAACCAAAGTTTACCAAGTTTTACTTTTAGAGGATGATGAAAGTTCTGCAAAGCTACTCCTCCATACCTTGGAGCGGTATAATTTTCAAGTAACTCATGTTTCCGATGGTCAGTCGGGTTTGTCCAAACTTCGAAGCCATCATTATGATTTAATTATCAGTGATGTGATGATGCCTTATTTGGACGGTATTTCTTTTTTAGAAAAGGCTAAAGAGCAGGTGACGGGAACACCTGTTATCATGCTGACATCTGTCGGAGAGAAGGAATCGGTCGTAAGGGCGGCAAACCAGAACATAAGTGCCTATCTTTTAAAGCCTGTTTCGACTCAAACTCTTTTGGAAAAAATCGCCCAACTATTGAGTTTGAAGCCAGAAATGATCGTAGATAAAAAACAACATCCGTTAGAGGTAAAGATCACGGAGACCTCCATTTCGCAAATGTTGATGGAAATTTCCGGTTGTCCCAGTAAAAAAGCAACGGAAGAGATTTACTCAAAGTTTGCGCATAAGCTCGCTGGCCGCGCTAGTTTTTCAAATCTTCGAATCCATTTGAAGACCGTTTTTTTTTTAGAGGTATCCGCCCTAAAAATCTTGGATGATCTGGTCGCAAAAATTACCAAACATTCCCATATTAGGTCACATTCCCTCTCTCTGGATTCAGATTTTTTCCGAGGAACAGTCTCAGATCTCACCCCTTTTCCCTTTCTTTCCGAGGTAAATATTATTTCAAAATGATGGTTTGACAAATTCGAATGACTAGGTCTAATCTATCGTAGGGGGCCTTACTCTTTGGTTAAGATAAAGATAGACGGACTCGAATACGAAGTCGACGAAAAGAAAAACCTCATTGATGCCGCAAAGGATGTAGGAGTTGAAATTCCTTACTTTTGTTACCACCCAGCACTTTCCATTGTAGGAATGTGTCGGATGTGTTTGATAGAAATTGAAGGTGTCCCTCGACTGCAAGCTGCCTGCAACACTCCCGTCAAAGAAGGCATGGGAATAATTACTAAATCGGATCGTGTTAAAGAAGCTCGAGCTGGTACCATGGAATTTTTGCTCGCAAATCACCCGTTAGATTGTCCTGTCTGCGACAAGGCAGGTGAGTGCAAATTGCAAGACAATGCATTTGGTTCTGGAACCGGGCATTCTCGCTTCGAGTTCGAGAAAAGAAATGTTCCTCAAGAAGAGATTGGTACCAATTTAATAATAAATCACAATCGATGTATTGTTTGTTACCGATGTGTTCGGTTCGAAGAAGAAAAAGTGGGAGAATCCAATTTAGGTTTGTTCGAGCGGGGAAATCATTCCCTCATTGGTCTAGCTTCCTCCGAACCAATCCAACACAACTACCAAGGTGCTCTCGCTGATATCTGTCCAGTTGGTGCTCTGTTAAATCACAAAACCCTTTTTAAATCTCGTGTTTGGTGGTACAAATCGCATAAATCAGTATGTCATGGTTGTAGTACCGGCTGCAATGTTACGACAAATGTTCGAGACAATAAAATGTATCGATATATGGTTCGGGAAAATTACGACCAAGGAATGTTCTTTCTCTGCGATAAAGGTCGCTTTGATTTAGATTGGATGAATGAAAATCGGTTGTTTACCTATCTAGAAAAAAGTCAGGCTTCGACATCAACTCAAGTGCTTCCTAAAATCGCCGAAAAAATGCGTTCGGCAAAAGCAATTGCAGTGATTGGGGGAGGTTCCGAATCTAATGAAAACCTTAATGGAATTTTATCTGCAGTTAATTCCCTATCACAGGAATTAGGTGGCAAAAAGATACATTTTGAAACCCGTGTAACTGATTCCCAGTATAAAGAAACGGAACAAGTGGATTTTTTACTCACAAAGGATGAACACCCAAACACAAAAGGTGCAATCAACTTGGGTTTGGTAACTCAAATAGGAGTCGGTGGAATTCAGCAAGCAGTGAAGGCGGGAGAAATCGACTTAGTTTTTGTTATCAAAGAACAAATCCCTAGTGGTTTAGAAGCAAGTACGGTGGTTGTTCTAGACACGAACCTCACAGAATCGGCTAAACTTGCAGATTTTGCTGTTCCAATCCAGATATTTGCAGAGGCTGCAGGTTCATTTACAAACAAAAACAACCTGACACAAAGCTTTGAACAGTCGATGGAAGCACCAAAGGGATTGTTATCAAGTGCAGAAGTATTTGGTGCACTCCTTAAGGAATTGAGCAAAAAAGCGGAGGTGGCAATTGGGAACCGTTAATGTTGTAAACGTAGCTAAGCGACACCAATTTAGCTGGTATGAAAAATTTTACTTTTGGTCGATTGGCAAAGGGCTTTGGATAACACTCAAACATTTCATTAAGGTAGCCTTTTTTAACAAACAAGTAACGATTGAATATCCCGACAAAAAGCGAATGTATTCGACTCGCTTTCGAGGCATGCATTCCATGAAACGTGATGAGCTTGGAAGGGAACGTTGCACTGCTTGTTTCTGTTGCATGTGGATATGTCCTGCCAATGCGATCCATATTGAGGCAGAAGAAGTCGGTGGGGAAAGACAACACCTCCACCCCGAAGACAAATATGCAAAGAAGTTCGAGATCAATCTCTTGAGATGTATATTTTGCGGTCTTTGTGAAGAAGCATGTCCAAAAGGTGCGATCTACTTGGATGGAACGGGCGAAATGGCGGCTGACAATCGTGACGACTTGATTCTCACCAAAGAACGTATGATGGAAAAAGTTGGTGGCCCCATCCTTGGCCAAAGAAACTAAACTAGAAACTTTAGATCGTCTAATTTAGTTTAGACGATCTAACTCTATGGCTTTTTTAGACCGAAGATTTATAGTTTTTTTGGTTTTTTTCCTTGAATCTTCTTTTTCATTTCATTCACTCAATTCAGAAACTACTATCATTGAGCGAGAGGAAGATGAAAAGAGGGTATTAGAAAATCATGCATTTGAAAAATTACGATTTGGATTAGCCAACCACATTCACTACTATAAAATCAAAAAAACAAAAAACACTGTCGTAGAACAGAGATCAGGTCGTAGGCGACTATATGATCATAATTTGATCCTTCGATCCATTTTTAGAGATAGAATCCACCACCACACCTATGGATCTTTGGGCTCTCTACTCACAGGTGCTAGTTTTATAGATTTTGGAAGTGCTATACTTTATGAAGAGGGTGCTGTTACCGTTCGCGATCTGTATGAAGATGAATTTATTAGGTCCCATTTGAAAACCATCGTTGCAACTGATATCAATGATCCTGAATATTCTCATACTAGGTATATTGAAATTCATATGTCAGATCGGGAGCCTTTTCCTTTTTCCTTTAATGAAATTCCCTACAGGCTCGATGATCCCGAATACTTTCGTATTTTAACTCGAATTTATACAACGAGTGAATTTACTCCATTAATTCTCAGATCCACAAATTCGGGTCCCGATTTATTTTATACTGTGGAGGAAATGAAAGATCATTTTTCCTCCATTTTAGAAGCTAATCCCTACAGGACGATTTTGTACTTTTTTAATCGTTTTATATTCCTTCGAACGCCTTGCCAATCGAAGTTCGAATTGATCGGAACCATCGATGAGAAGGTGGGAGTGAATCATAGTTTTAGTGCATGGAGGTATGTGGACTGGAACAAACGAGAACTTTCAGAAGCAATTCTCCCTCAATACCGTTACCTCCAGATTGCAGAATCTAGGACAAAGAGCGTAGGAGATCGGCTAGATTCCTGGTTTTTCGATAAAGGATGTCAGTTTCAGTCCCGAATGCGGTATTTTCAGAACAAAATCAGTAAATCTGTTCCAAAATGATGAATTTTTTGTTTTCTTTAGAACCGAACTATGTACGTTTTTCCTAGATCCACCCAGAGAGAGGTAAACCCATGGGTAATTCCTATATTGTTGATGCTGTCCGTACCCCGAGAGGAAAGGGGAAAAAACGTGGGACATTGGCTACTGTCCACCCACAAGAGCTTGCGGCGGCAACTTTGAAAGCCATCCAAGAGAGAACTGGAATCAATCCACAAACTGTTGAAGAAGTTGTGATGGGATGTGTGTCCCAAGTTGCTGACCAAGCAGCATGTATTGCACGTTATGCGGTAATGGCAGCCCAGTGGCCAAAGGACGTTCCTGGATACACAGTGAACCGTTTTTGTGGTTCTGGTCTCCAGGCAGTGAACAATGTGGCAAACCATGTTGGTTCCGGTGCTATGGAACTCGGAATTGGCGGTGGCGTTGAATCGATGAGCCGTGTCAAGATGGGCGATGATATGCTCGGTCGTGATTTTAATGTTGGAAACGATAAAATTGCAAGTAAGTACAATTTGGTTCCACAAGGGATTTCAGCTGACCTTATTGCAACCAAGTATGATATTTCGAGAGAAGAAGCTGATCGTTTTGCTGAATCCTCCCAACAAAAAGCACATGCTGCGATTCAAAATGGTTACTTTAAAAAGTCAATCGTACCCATTACGTTAGATGATGGAACTGTAGTTTCTGAAGATGAAAACCCTAGAATTGAATCAGACTATGCATTCCTTTCTGGACTAGGGCCAGTTTTCAAAACGATTGGCGAAAAAGAATTGGATGCGATTGCACTCAAATCTTACCCTGAAGTTCCAAAAATCAACCATATTCACACATTAGGAAATTCTTCTGGTATTGTTGATGGAGCTGCTTCTCTCCTGATTGCCAATGACGAAGGTCTTAAAAAATACGGACTCAAACCAAGAGCAAAAATCCTTGCAACTGTTGCAACGGGAGAGGACCCAACAATTATGTTGACTGGTCCCGTTTCCGCTTCGCAAAAAGCTTTGAAAATGGCTGGGCTATCCGTAAAGGATATTGATCTTTGGGAAATCAACGAAGCATTTGCTTCTGTGGTGTTGTATGTTAAAAAAACAATGGGAATTGATGAATCCAAAATCAATGTGAACGGTGGTTCCATTTCTCTTGGCCATCCACTTGGTGCAACAGGTGCAATTTTAACGGGAACTGTTCTCGACGAATTGGAGAGACGAGACCTTAAGTATGGTCTCATCACTCTTTGTATCGGCGGGGGAATGGGAATTGCAACGATCATCGAAAGATTGAAGTAAACGTTCCAAAAAAAATTCTCCTGACCTAAGATACTTAGGTCGGGAGAAATCATGGTGGGAATTTTAGATACAAACTAATTTCTTAGTATTTTCTCCATCGACTTTCCTTTTGCAAGCTCATCGATGAGTTTGTCCCGATATCGAATCTTTATCATCAATTGATGGATTGCTGGCTTGCGTTGAATTTTTCTAAAAGAATTCTAACTTCTTCTGCGTATACATCGTTCTTTTCTAATACCTTTTCTAATTCTTTGATATTGGATTTGTGAAGATTATTCAATTCGTTTGCAGGTAGGTTTGGATTGATTTTTACAAAGTCTACACTTGCCTGTCGAAGTGTTTTTACTGTTTCGCCCAGTGTTGGATCTTTGGAAAGGCTTGGGCTATTGTATTCGATCCAGACATTGTAAAAATCATTTAACTTAGATCCGTCCGCAGGCAACATAGTTTCTTTACAATCAACTTTTGCAAATTCACCAATGATTTCCTGGAGTAAACAATAGGTTCCTCGGCTGAGTTTACCTTTTGTTCCAGAAGTTAACGTAGGTTTTAAGTATGCATCCAATCCATTTTCTGTTACAAAATAGATTGCCTCAGAAAATCCAGACGTTGAAGCATAACCTTCTTTGTTGTCCACTGTTCGAAGTAGAAGAAAAGTTTCTTTCTTTTTGTCCTTACCTTCGCCTACCTCAATCTCCTTATTTTCAAGGGCTGTAACTTCTTCAAATCCATATACAAGAGTTACTTGGTCCTCCTTTTTTTTAGAACCTGCTTCTTTATAGATCCATTGTGTATAATTTGAATAGCGCAGACCAAGTGTTTGATTTGGAAGAATTCCTTTATCTTTGCAGGAGAAAAAAGCAAAGACCAGTAAAAGAGCAATCTGAATTGAATTTTTCATTTATGATGAACCCCGAAATTATTAAAGTTTTGATTCATCCGAAACTAAAGATTTTCAAAGAATTGCAAAGCAAATTTTTATCTTTCCTGTGAAGGGATAAAATTCTAATTTTGTCAAATCATGGAAAAACTGATAGGCACCATTTGTCTGGATTGTGAATACAAGGTAGCAAACGTCACGGATTTGTGCCCTAGCTGTGGAAGTGAAAACACAGAATCGTTAGTTATTGAAAATAGAGGTACCATCTATTCATTTACCATCGTTCATGTGGGATTTGGACATATGGCATCTCGAGTGCCATATGCACTTGCTGTGATCGACACGGAAGACCACATCAAGTTAACAACTGTAGTTGAAGATGTTCCCGATTTGGATTCTTTAAAAATAGGTGATAAAGTAAGATTCAAAAAAATGGATGAAATGATTGGACCAATTTTCCAGGTTGTTTGAGACGACCTTTTTCTTTTTTTCAATTTCAATTTCCAAATACCACTGCTTCGTTCGGAAAGAGCCTTAAGTCGCCATCATCCCCGTCTTGCTTTAAGTAGGCGGGTCTTGGTGCGGTTGTAAATAAAATCTCATTCAAAGTCCATTTTCTGGGATAAGAAACATTCACCGGTTTGTCGGAAAAGTTTAAAAAGATATACGTTTCTTCTTTTCCTTCTCTTCTTCGGTAGTAAAGAACTTGTTTGTCGTGGCTAAGAAGGATTTTTATCTTTCCCTTACGTAAAGATTTCCTGTCCTTTCTGATTTGTATTAATCTTTTGTAAGTATGAAATAAGGAATTCTTTTCTAAAACTTGCGAGGCCACATTGACTTCTTTTGCTTCTGTATACAACGGAAGCCATGGTTTCCCGGTTGTAAAACCAGTGTTATCTGATCCATCCCAAGGCATAGGGATCCTTTCTGGATCACGTCCAGGGTGGAAAGGCCAATATTTTTTTCCAACTGGATCTTGGATTTGTCGGAACGGAACCTTTTGCCGTTTCATTCCAATCTCTTCACCATAGTACAAAAAAGGAGTTCCTCGTAGAGTTAACATCATGCAAGCTGCAAGACGCGCACGTAACAATGTATCTTTCCCTTTTTCATACCTCGTGATATGCCTCGGAAAATCATGGTTCGAGAGTGTGTAATTGGGCCAATTTTTGTCTCCAAGTGCTGATTCAAAATCCTTTATGATTTGAAAGAATTTCTCAGCTTTCCAGGGAGAGAATAAAAACATAAAGTTAAAAGCTAGGTGGAGTTCGTCGTCTTGCCCACAATATGTCGCTGGAAGTAATACATTTCCAGGAAAATCCTGCATAATCTCTCCAACAAACATACGTTTGTCGTCATAAGAATCCAGTAACTTTCGCATTCGACGTAATATACCATGCATTTCGGGTCGATCCCGGTCATATGCATGAACTTGTTTGTCATACGAACGAGGTCCTTTCATAAAGTATGAAATATTGTTTCTGAAAAATTCATCTTTGATGTAGAGGTTTACAACATCCAATCGAAAACCATCCACTCCCATATCGAGCCAATACTTCATCATGGAAAAAATTGCGTCTTCTACATCCGGATTTCGCCAGTTTAAGTCAGGTTGTTCTTTTAAAAAAGAATGAAAGTAGTATTCTCCTGTACGTTTGTCGTATTCCCAGCCAGAGCCGCCAAAAGCACCTAACCAATTATTCGGTGGAGCACCATGATTTGGTTCTTTCCAAATATACCAATCTCGTTTGGGGCTATTTTTAGAAGAGCGAGATTCCAAAAACCAGGGGTGCAGATGAGAGGTATGATTTACTACCAAGTCCATGATTACTTTGATCCCTCGTTTGTGTGCCTCTTTTAACAAACGTTTGAAGATCTGTATATCTCCAAAAACAGGATCTATTTCCTCATAGTCCGAAATATCATATCCAAAATCATACATGGGAGAAGGATAAACTGGGGAAAGCCAGATTGCATCGATTCCGAGCGAGTTTTCACTGCCCGCAAGATAATCCAATTTTTGAATGATGCCTTCCAAATCTCCAATTCCATCCCCATTGGAATCAAAAAAACTCCTAGGATAAATCTGATAAATGACTGCTTCTTTCCACCAAACCATAATTAAAAACTGATTTCAAAAACGCCTTGATTTTGTTTCATTTGGGCGACTTCTAAAATTTTTTCCTTTATTGATATCAAAACACCAGCTTCTTCGATTTTTTGTCCCGTTTCTGACTGTATATGAAAAGTATCATACGCAAAATCAGCGCTAGTTGAAATTCGAACAAAAATAACATTCAAATGAAAATCGATTAAACTTTTTACAATTCTATAAACTAAACCGATAGAATCAGGAACTCTAACTTCTAATACTGTATAATCTGAAGATATGTCATTTGAAAATTTAACAAGTTCCTCGACCATTCCATCAGGAATTTTTGGATTTGATCTCCAGAGGGAAGTTGTACTGGCTAAATCTTCTATATTTACTCTCCCTGATATACAATCAGAAAGATTTGCTTCAATGTTTTTGATTTGAGATTCTTCTATAGAACCACTGCCATAGATATCTGTAACTTGTGCTTGTAAAATTAAATCACCAAATTTGGTTTGGAAGGCTCTTAGTCCAACTAAATTTAAACCAAGAGAGGAAATTGAGCCAGTAATATATAAAAGCATCTTTCTGTTATTTCCAGTAAATATAGAAAGCGTAAGAAAGGCAGGTTCCGATTCGGAGACAAGTTTAAACTGAGAAGATGTTTGTTTCCACTCTGCCAAATAGATGTAATGCTGAAAAATGCGACGTGGAGTATTATAGTTTATATACGAGGACGGCTGTATAGATTTTGAAAACTCTAGTATCACAGATACTTGAGATTCTTCCAAGGCTTCCTTTTCTAAAAGATAATTTCGTATGGATGAAATATTCCTGTCTTCGGTATCAATTGCACTGACATTCTCAGCTAATTGATGAAGTGTGGACTCAAACAAATGATACAAAATCTCTTTTTTCCAGTTGGTCAGTATTCCTTGTCCCACCGATTTTGTATCAATAATGGTCATTATATAAAGTAATTTTAGGGTATTTTGATCATGAAAAATCTGTGCAAAACTTGCTATCAAATTGGGGTCATAGATATCTCGTTTGGAAGATAGGTCCGACATTATGATATGTTCCGCTACTAAAAATCGTAAAAGTTCGGTATCTTCCTCACCGAGATTGAATCTTTCTGCAATTATCAGAGCCAATTCTGCTCCATATTGACAGTGATCACCTTCTTTGACTTTACCAGCATCATGTATGAGGATTGCAAGCGCTAAGATATGAACTTTGTCACAGCTATTGAATATCTCTTGCACTTGAGAATCTTCCCACAAGTCCGCAATGAGAACGTCTAATTCGCGTAAAATTAGAAGTGTATGTTCATCTACCGTGTATTGGTGGTGGTAACTAAAGAGCGGAAAGTTTGTGCATGCACCAAATTCAGGTATCAACTTTCCTAGAACATTACACTCATGCATCAAAGTCAAACTGTGCCCAATTCTTTTTTTGTATTTTAACATTGCCAAAAAACGATCAATGACTGTTTTTTGGTTTTTAAAATCATCGTCAATAAAATGGGATGCCAGCCTTATTTCATTCAAAGAAATTCTGGAAGGTTCTTCTTCCGATTTTTGACATTCGCTAAAAAAATCCATGATATCATCGTACAAACTGTCCGGATTAGAAAGGTCCTTTTTTAAACTATGACTAGGAGTTTTCGTTTTTTCATCCAAAAAGGTTCCGATATAAAAGTAAACATCCTTTTGAGCTTTATAAAACCTACTCATAAATAACTCAATGGATTTGATTTCCGTTTTTGGACCGTATCCTAAGTATTCTGCAACTTCTGGTTGGAATTCTAAATCTAATCGATCATTTTTTCTTCCGCTAACAATGTGAAGTGCAGACCGAGTTAGAAGCAGAAAGTCGTATGCAGATAAAAGATCTAAACTGTCCCCAATCAAATAAAAATCAAAAATTCCACCATCGATACTATCGTGCAAAGGATCGGTTTTTTCAATCCAATACATTTGTTGGATATCTCTGAGACCCAATGGATCGTTTTTGATATTCGGTTCAGAGAGTAAAATAGGATTGTATGAATTTATAATTCTCTCACGTAAATATGAAAGTTTCCACTGATTGAACTCCTTTATTTTGGCAGGAGAAATTTTAGCGAGAAATTCAGATTTGTATTTTTGAAAGAGAGGAAGTGATCCGACCAAAAAGCGAACATCTAAAACAGCATGAAACGTTTCAATTTGGTCTAGGTATTTGAAAGATTCTTTGATCGTGCGGCAAGAGTGACCAACTTCCTTTCCATTATCGTACAAAAAAGTGTTTATTTTTGATATAATTTGAGTTAAACGTTTTTCTGGAATTTTTCCATCGTGTAGATATAAAATATCAATGTCAGAATACGGGGCAAGCTCTCTCCTGCCGTAGCCCCCCACGGCAAGTAGCGAGAGATGCTTCGCAATCGGAGATTCTAATTCTATCTCCTGGAAAAGCTGGATAAGTGCCGCATCTACAAGGTTACTAAGCTGACGGGTGAATAACCTTCCCGAACCTACAGTCTTTGCTTTCGGAAATGTTCGTTGCAGTTTTGCCTTGAGTTCTGTTTTTATCATTATAAGTTGTGACGAAAGGCCTTATTAGGACAACATTATCATGAATACAAAGATTAAAATCACAATTCAATTTATTTTGAGCCATATTGTTGCCTATCTAATTGTTTCGATTCCTTTTTTTCAATTTGTAATGAAACAATTTTACGAAGGAGAAACTGCTGTTTTTCCTGAATTCTTAATCACGGAAAAATCGGGCGAGGTATGGACTCATGCTATGCAATTGCTTGTGCCAGCACTCCTTCTCCAGGCGTTTTTAATCTCTATCTTTCTTTGGCTTATCTGGGATTTTTTCAAAACGCAAACCTACGCACGACAAGTTTTGATTTTGGTTTGGATGCGAGTGGTTCTTGGAGGTTTTGCTGCCATTTCTCCAGCAGTCGGAGCTCTTGAGGGATTGGTATTTATGATTCCGCAGGTAACCTTGAAAATCCACAGTTTGGTTCTTTTGGAAATATTTTTACAAGCGGTTGTTAGTTCCGTAATTTTTTTAGGTTTTGTTAGATGGAAAAAAAATCAAATCAATCCTTAGTTATAGTTACAACCCTGTTTCAACGAAAAATAATGTATTCTATCTCCAGAAATAGTATGAATGCCATTTCAGTTCTATTTCTATTCGGAGTCTTGTTTTCGAATGCACTCGTTGCCCACGATTTTGAAACCCCGATATGGATGGAAAAACATTACAAATCGCGAAGAATTTCGAGTTATGATACCACTCACGGAAATGATGATTTCATAAAAGTCCCAAAAGGGAAAACGATTTCCATCGCTGAGATCAGAGGATCGGGAATTATCAAACACATTTGGATGACCTTAGCAAGTAAAGACTCTATGGTTCGAAAGAACACGGTCATTCGGTTTTATTGGGATGGCGAGAGCAAAGCATCTGTGGAAGTTCCCTTAGGAGAATTTTTTGGTCAAGGTTGGGGTGAGGAGTATTTGCTCAATTCAAGTTTGTTAGTTGCAGCACCCAAAAAAGGAAAGTCGATGAATTCCTATTTTGCGATGCCGTTTGCAAAGGGTGCAAAGATAGAAATTGAAAATGAATCCGCCGAAGATATCCCAAATTTGTATTTTTACGTAGATTATGAAGAATGGAAAGAACCTCCACCTACGGATTTGCGTTTCCATGCCTTTTGGAATCGACAAATCACCTACCCAAAAACAAAGGATAAACGAGAAAACGAGTGGGCAGTTTTAGGTGAAACTGAGAAAAATCCACTCAAATGGGAAGATCATTATCTTGTATTAGAAACCGAAGGAAAAGGTCATTTTATTGGTCTCAATTTGTATATTGATTCGCCGACCCCTCTTTGGTATGGGGAAGGTGATGATTTGATCTTTATCGATGGGAATAGGACCTCACCGACGCTACGTGGGACAGGAACAGAGGATGTATTCAATACAGCCTGGTCTCCCAAAGAGGTATTTATGCATCCCTATTTTGGATCACCGAGAGTGGGTGATTCCGTTGGCTGGCTTGGACGCACACATCTTTATAGGTTTTGGCTAGAATCGCCGATTCGGTTTGAAAAAAATTTCCTATTTCTATTAGAGCATGGTCACGCAAATTCCTTGACCTTAGATTTGGTTTCTGTTGCTTATTGGTATCAGAGTCTATCTCAAAAGCCACTTAGGAAATTGCCTAAAGCGGAGTTTCGTAAGAATCAGCCTGAGATAAATTTTCGCCATCTACACAAGTGGCGAGACTCGTTTAGAAGTGAAAAAGGATATGGTGAAATCTGGGGTCATGAGTGAAATTTCAAACGATCGATTTGCAAAGGAGATCGTTGCACGTTCGATAGATGCTATTGTTGTTTTAGATAAAGACAGTACGATTCGGTTTAGTAATAATGCCTTACACCAATTAAGTGGTTTCGAATCAAATGAGTTAATTGGATCTTCTTTTTCAAACTTGTTTCCTCCTCTCGACAAAGGAGAACAAATCACAATCGAATCGTATCTTTCTGCAGCTGATGAAGGACCGTATGTTGCTGGTTTTTTGAAAGAATTGGAATTGGTTACCAAAAAAGGTGGATTTGTTCCTGTGGAAATCCGAGCCTTTGAGATCCATTCCGAAGACCAAGTATTGTATGCCGCTATTCTCCGGGACGTTCGTGAAAGACGAAGACTAGAGGAACAAAAGAATATTCTAATCAACAGTTTGAAGAAACTCGCCTATATGGATGAGTTGACCTTACTTCCTAATCGTCGTTCGTTTTCTGACACACTCCAAAAGACTGTCGCTACCGTTAAGAGACGCAATCGCGATTCCGTATTGGCTGTTCTAGATATCGACCATTTCAAACTGATCAATGATACCTATGGCCATGACATAGGGGATTTGGTGCTAAAAAAGATGTCCAATATATTCGTAGATTGCCTTCGGGAAGAGGACACTGTCGGGCGACTCGGAGGAGAAGAATTTGGTTGTATCCTTCCAGACACTACGACTGAGGGAGCAGCGATTGTTCTCGATCGGTTGCGGGAGTCTGTGGAAGCACACAGATTCTTTATTTTTGATAATTTTTATCTCAACATCACAGTAAGTATCGGGTTTACGAAAGTTCACCCCATCCAAAAACCGGAAGAGGCTTTGAAGCTTGCGGATATCGCCCTCTACCAAGCCAAGAACAGCGGCAGGAATCGAATCCAGGTCTATCCTATCTAACACTCCGGAAATTTAGCAGTTAGCCTTTGTAACTGCTAAAAAACCCTCGTAATTTTTTGTACATGCTTGACGAAAACCAACGTATTTTCTAAACTTTTTACTTATATTAGCACTCTAATCATCAGAGTGCTAAAGGAAGTGCTAGCAGGAACATGGATCTCTCTCCTAGACATAGAGCGATATTGAAGGCCCTGGTTGAAGAGTTTGTATCGGACAACAAACCCGTTGGTTCTAAAACTCTCTCGGAAAAGTATGAGATCGGGCTTTCGCCAGCAACCATCCGAGCTTCGCTTGCGGAGTTGGAAGAGATGGGTTTTGTGGTCGCTCGCCATACATCGGGAGGACGTGTTCCCACGGAAAGAGGGTATCGCGTCTATGTAGACAGTCTTGTTACTCTATTTGAGCTCACGCTACGGGAAAAACAAAGGATCCAAGAAGAGTATCTGCGTATGCAGTTTCGATTGGATCAGGTTCTTGTGGCAACTTCCAAGGTTTTGGCTAGCCTTTCCCAATCAGCTAGTGTGGTTCTTGGGCCTGAGGGTTCTTTAGACACACTCAAGCATATTGAACTCATCCATGTAAATGGTGGGGAAGTGCTTATGATTCTTGTGATGAGATCAGGGACGGTTCTAAATCGGAACATCTTCTTTGATTTTCATATCTCACAGGAAGCGCTCTATCAAATTTCGCGGTATCTCAATGAAAACGCGATGGGATTTGATGTTCATGAAATAAAAAGCAACATCATTCCACAATTGATGCTTCGGAAAGAAGGGCCGGAAGCATTTGCAGCCTTTGCTCCTTCTATAGCACGTGCTATGGGAACAGAGACTCAAACGGTTGATAACCTTTACATAGATGGTCTCAAAAACCTCTATGAGAATTTTAGAGATGAAGAGGAACAGTTAGAAAATATCCTTCATCTCTTTGATGAAAAACAATTTTTAAAAGAGTTTTTCAGTAGTTATATACCGATGGATGGAGTTTACACCATCATTGGAAAGGACGGTGATACACGGTTAGGTGGTGTAACCATTATAACAACAAATTACCGAATGGGTGAAAAAAGAATCGGATCTATGGGAATTATAGGTCCGCAGAGGATGAATTATAATAAGGCGCTACCTTTGATAGAATTCACCTCTAAATTAGTTTCTGAAATGATAACAAAGTTGAGTAGATAGGAGGCGAAATGGCTGAGGATACCAACCAAACAATTGAAAACGAAAAGGGTGAAGCTGTGAATGAAGTTCATTCCGAAAACAATAAAAATGCCAATGGCCATAAAGTTTCGGAAGAAAGCGGAGTGCAAGCCTCAAGTACTTTGGAACAAGAACTAGATTCTGCTAAAAAAGAAATTGAGACTTTAAAAGACTCTTGGTTGCGAGAAAGAGCAGAATTCCAAAACTACAAAAGACGTACTGCGATGGACTTGTTAAATGCTCGTAAGGAGTCGATTAAAAAGTTTGCGGAAGGGCTTCTCAGTGCCTTGGATAATTTGGAACGGGTTTCCATTGTTCCCAATCCGACACCGGAAGTTACCGCTTTTGTAGACGGAGTTTTAATGGTACAGAAGGAATTGATTTCTGTATTGGAGAGAGAAGGGATCAAACGATTGGATCCGAAAGGACAACCATTCGATCCAATGATTATGGAAGCGATTGCTTCCGAAGAGAGTGCAGAATATACGGAAGAAACTGTTGTCGAAACCTACCAACCTGGTTACTACCATGAAGATGGGGAAAACAAACATTCTATTCGTCCTGCACGTGTAAAAGTGGGAAAACCACAAAGTTAAAATAAGAGAATAAGAAGGAGCTGGTTATGGCTAAAGAAAAAATTATCGGTATCGATTTAGGAACCACTAACTCGTGTGTTGCTGTGATGGAAGGGGGAGATCCTGTTGTAATCCAAAACTCGGAAGGAGCAAGAACAACTCCATCCATAGTAGCATATACGACAAAAGGGGAAACCATTGTTGGTCAGTTTGCAAAAAACCAGGCCATTACTAATGCAGTGAACACGATTCGTTCGGCAAAACGTTTTATTGGACGCAGGTTCAATGAAGCAGGTGACGAAGCAAAGATGGTTTCTTACAAAGTAATTCGAGCAGGAAACGACGGCGTAAAGTTTGAAACTGTAGCCGGTGAATTCACGCCGCAAGAAATTGCAGCACGTGTTCTCATCAAAATGAAACAGACAGCGGAAGATTTCCTAGGTCACGAAGTTAAAAAAGCGGTTGTTACTGTGCCTGCTTACTTCAACGACGAACAAAGACAGGCAACAAAGGATGCAGGTCGAATTGCAGGTCTAGAAGTTGAAAGGATCATCAATGAACCTACGGCGGCGGCACTTGCGTATGGTTTTGATAAGAAAAAATCTAATGCAAAGATCGCGGTATACGACTTAGGTGGTGGAACATTTGATGTTTCTATCCTGGAACTTGGAGATGGAGTTTTCGAAGTAAAATCTACGAACGGTGATACTCACCTTGGAGGGGATGACTTTGATAACGTAGTGATGCAGTGGATGATTGATGAGTTTAAAAAACAAACTGGTATCGATATCTCTGCTGACAAAAACACGGTTCAACGTTTGAAAGAAGCAGCTGAGAAAGCAAAAATTGAACTTTCCGGAACAGCAACAACTCAAATCAATTTGCCGTTTATTACTGCGGACGCATCCGGTCCTAAACACTTGGATATGACGCTTACTCGAGCAAAATTTGATGACATCACAAAGTCGCTTGTGGAAAGAACTCGTATTCCTTGTATAAACGCACTTAGAGATGCGGGGCTTTCTGCTTCTGAAATTGATGAGGTGATTTTAGTTGGTGGATCCACACGTATTCCTGCTGTCCAAGCGCTTGTAAAAGAAATCTTTGGAAGAGAGCCAAACAAATCTGTAAACCCTGACGAAGTGGTAGCAGTTGGTGCTGCAATCCAAGGTGGGGTTCTTGCCGGTGATGTAACAGATGTATTGTTACTAGATGTCACTCCACTATCTCTTGGAATTGAAACGCTTGGCGGAGTAATGACAAAACTAATCGAAAGGAACACAACAATTCCTACTCGAAAGTCTCAAGTGTTCTCCACTGCGGCAGACAACCAGACAACTGTTTCTGTTCATGTTCTCCAAGGTGAGAGAGAGATTGCCAATGCAAACCGTACCTTAGGGCGATTTGATCTAGTCGGAATTCCACCGGCTCCTAGAGGAGTTCCTCAAATCGAAGTTACATTTGATATTGATGCCAATGGTATCGTTCATGTATCTGCAAAAGATTTAGGAACGGGTAAAGAACAAAAGATTCGAATTGAATCCTCTTCTGGACTATCCGAAGAAGAAATCAAAAAGATGGTAAAAGATGCTGAAGCACATGCAGAAGAAGACAAAAAAGCACGTGAAGCCGCTGAAACCAAAAATGAGCTCGAATCGATTGTCTACCAATTGGAAAAAACAATCACCGAGTCTGCAGACAAGCTAGATGAGTCTGAAAAGCAGAGAGCGCAGGATGAGATTAAACGTGGTCGTGAGGCTATGGAATCCGCTGACGTAGAAAGAATGAAAGCTGCTCGAGATTCTATCCAACAAGTTGCAATGCAGATTGGCCAAAAGATCTATTCACAAGCGGGTGGAGCACAAGGTCCAGAAGCAGAAGCAGCGGCTGGTGCAGCGGGTGCACAATCCAATGGATCAGCTAGCGGCGAAAAGGTTGTGGATGCAGATTACACAGTAGTGGACGAAGATAAAAAATGAGCGAACGCGGTTACTACGAAGTATTAGGCGTAGCGAAAGGCGCTTCTGATGATGAAATCAAAAGCGCCTATCGAAAGTTAGCCATAAAATATCACCCTGATAAAAATAAGGGTGATAAGGAAGCTGAAGAAAAATTTAAAGAGGCAACCGAAGCTTATGAAGTGTTACGTGACCCACAAAAACGTGCGGCGTACGATCAGTTCGGTAAAGCAGGCGTGGGTGCTGGTGGACAAGGGTTTGGCCAAGGCGCGTATACTGATTTCTCAGATATATTTGGCGATTTTGGTGATATCTTCAGTGAATTTTTCGGAGGCGGTGCTGGTGGTGGCCGTGGTGGTAGAGGAAGGTCTGGTTCGAATCGAGGATCAGATCTACGTTATAATTTAGAAGTTAGTTTAGAAGATGCGGCTCTCGGAAAAGAGTATAAAATCGAAATTCCAAGATTGGAAACCTGTACAGACTGTTCGGGTACAGGTGCTGCAAAAGGAAGTTCACCTACCGTATGTCCCGATTGTAGTGGAACAGGTCAGGTTCGAAGAACTCAAGGATTTTTTAGTGTTACGACAACTTGCCCACGTTGTAAAGGAAAGGGTAAGATAATATCCAACCCATGTAAAACCTGTAAGGGAGAAGGGCTTGTAGAAAAAAGACGAACCATACATATTAAAATCCCTGCTGGTGTGGAGTCTGGAAGTAGACTAAAAGTTTCTGGCGAAGGGGAATCGGGACCTAATGGTGGACCAAGTGGTGACCTCTATGTTGTAACCCATATCAAACGCCATCCCGTTTTTGAAAGGCAAGGGAACGATCTTATTGTACAAAAAGCTATCTCGCTTTCCATGGCTTGCCTAGGAGGGGAGATTGAAGTTCCTGCAATTGATGGAAAGACCATCCAACTGAAGATTCCAGAGGGAACTGAATCGGGTCAAATTTTCCGTTTGAAAGGTCATGGGATCCCCTATCTCGGCTCCTATGGAAAGGGCGACCAACATGTGATCATTAAGGTAGAAATCCCTAAAAAACTTTCTAAAAAACAAAAGGAACTCCTAGAAGAATTTGCTAGAGAATCTGGCGAAAAGGTGGGGAGCGGGGGAAAATCTAAGTTGTTTTTCCAATAAACCTCAAAATCATTGAGAGGATATATGGATAAAAAGATCCGACTTGGAGTTATCGGTACTGGTCATATGGGCCAGTACCATGTGAATGTCGCAAAAATGCTTGGTGATGCCGAATTGATTGGTATCTACGATGCCAGCATAGAACGTGCAACATTGATTGCGGAAAAACACAAAACAAAAGCCTTTGCAACCGTTGAAGAATTGTTAAATGAAATTGATGCCGTGGTGATCGCGGCACCAACTTTTTTGCACCACCGAATTGCGAAACAAGCCCTTACGGAAAAAAAGCATGTTTTAGTTGAAAAGCCAATCTCGCAAACTGTCGAAGAAGCAAAAGAACTGGTAGAGATTGCAAATAAGAACAAATTGATTTTGCAAGTGGGACATGTGGAACGATTTAATGGAGCTGTACTTGAGTTAGGTAAAATCGCCGAACATCCGTTACTTATTGAATCTCGTCGGATTGCACCATACAATGCTCGCATCAGCGACGTTGGTGTAGTTTTAGACATGATGATCCACGACATTGATATTGTACTAAACCTTGTAAAATCAGAAGTAGTTGAAGTGAAGGCGGTCGGATCGTCTATAGTGTCAAATCACGAAGATATTGCGAGTGTTGTTTTAAGATTTGAAAATGGTTGTGTTGCGTCCCTCAATGCTTCCCGTGCTTCACAAGCAAAGATCCGAACTCTTAATATATCCCAAAAAGATTCGTATGTGTTCTTGGACTTTACAAACCAAGAAATTGAACTCCATAGACAAGCAAGTTCTACGACCCAACTTGGTTCTGGTGAAATCAAATACCGACAAGAGTCTATTGTAGAAAAAATCTTTGTCCATAAAGACAATCCTCTCAAACAAGAGCACGAGCACTTTATCAATTGTATAAAGGGAGATGCGGAGCCCATGGTAAAAGGGGATTCCGATATCAAAACCTTAGAAGTTGCTTATAAAATCTTAGAACAAATCGGTAACAAATAGATATGACGGAAATGCCTGATTCCACTCGTGGAAAACTTTTGATCTCCAATTCGAGTGTAATTCAGGATTTTTTTCATAAGACTATCGTCCTTATGGTAGACCATGATATTGATGGCGCCTTTGGTCTTGTTCTCAATAAACCTACGGACCAAACCATGCATTCGCTGATTAAAAACCTCCCAGAAACAGAATTTGCCGATCGAACTGTTTTCGCTGGTGGTCCTGTGGACAATATGTTTGTCACTCTTCTACATAACGGACGTAATATGGAAGATCCTGGAGTGGAAGTTGTTCCTGGGATCTTTATGGCACGTAGTTTTGATACAATGGTCGAGATATTAAAATCCAAAGCAATACAGTTTCGTGTATTACAAGGTTATGCTGGATGGTCGTCCGGACAATTAGAGTCTGAATTTGAACGTCTTTCTTGGGTAATCTCGGATACTGTATCTGAGGAATTGGTATTTTCGGAATCAGATTCAGAGGATATCTGGAAGGAAGCCCTCCGTAGCAAAGGCGGAATCTACAAGTATTTTGTTGAACACACAAAAGATCCTTCTCTAAATTGAGAAAAAAATCGTTTTTTCTAGAAAATCCGAAGAGGATTCAGCATTTTTTTCTTCGTTTTCATCAAAAAATTCGAATTTAGAATCTTAAAAATTCAAATTTATTCAAATGTATGAGCAATGTGCGTAAACTTTGCACTCATAGAATCCTCGTTAAATCTCCTTTGCTTATTTTTTAAACAAATTGTCTTGATACGAGCAAAGTCTTATGTCTCAATTGCCGAGTAAGAAGGATTTGGCGAAATTTGTTACTTGGTACAAAAATTGCTACAAAACTAAGCAGAAGGGAACCTTATGTTTATCGCGGATTACGATTCAAAAAATTTTTATGACGAGATGTTTTCCAGTGAGGGAGCTCCTCGCAAAAGTTATGATTTTTTAAAAACAAAAATGGAAAGCCTGGGAGGCCTGGAACTGGTAAAACGCAGTAGTTCCGCAGAGAAGGCTCTGATTTCGCTTGGAATCACCTTTACTTTGTATGGTGAAGGTGAACAACAAGAACGAATTATGCCATTTGATGTGATTCCAAGGATTGTTCCAAAAGAGGAATGGTCTGGTTTAGAGAATGGACTCAAACAAAGAATAGAAGCTCTAAACTTATTTTTACAAGATATCTATGGTGAGGGGAAAATTTTAAAGGATAAAGTAATCCCTCGAGAAACCATCGAGTCCAGTAATGGTTATCTCAAACAGTGCATTGGCCTCAAACCTCCTAAAGGAATTTGGATTCATATAACAGGGACAGACCTAGTAAGAGATGGACTTGGCTCCTTTCATGTTTTAGAAGACAATCTCCGTTGTCCTTCTGGTGTCTCTTATGTTCTCGAAAATAGAGAAGTTATGAAAAAAACCTTTCCCGAGTTATTCGACAAACTGAATATTCGTCAGGTTTACGATTATCCGTATCATTTGAGATCTATGTTGGAAAATCTCACAGACGCACCAAATCCTGTAATCGCAGTTTGGACTCCTGGTGTTTTTAACTCTGCTTATTATGAACATAGTTTCCTGGCACAAAAGATGGGTGTATTTCTTGTCGAAGGAACAGACTTAATCGTAGAAAACGACAAGGTCTACATGAAGACCACCAAAGGTCTTCGTAAAATTGATGTTATCTACAGACGGATTGACGATGTTTTTATGGATCCGCAAAGTTTTCGTAAGGATTCCCTGTTGGGAGTCAAAGGAATTTTTCAGGCTTTTAAAAAAGGAAATGTAGCAATAGCAAACGCTCCTGGAACAGGTGTAGCAGATGACAAAGTCATTTATTCGTATGTTCCTAAGATGATTAAATACTACTTAGGTGAAGAAGCGATCATTCCAAACGTACCAACCTACTTATGTGGAGAAGACGCCGATCTAAAGTATGTTTTAGAAAATATTCACAACCTAGTTGTAAAAGCGGCAAATGGTGCGGGTGGATACGGAATGATCATCGGTCCTAAATCAAGTAAACAAGAACAGGAAGATTTTAAGAAGCTCATTTTGGAGGATCCAAGAAATTACATCGCTCAGCCTGTTTTGAATTTATCCACAGTGCCAACATTGATCGCAGACAAGATTGAATCCCGACATGTGGATTTACGGCCATTTATTCTCTATGGTAAAGACATTTATGTTATGCCAGGTGGTTTAACACGTGTTGCTCTTCGGAAAGGTAGTTTGGTAGTGAATTCATCCCAGGGAGGTGGTTCAAAAGATACCTGGGTTCTTGGTTAATTCTATGTTGAGTCGTGTTGCAGAGTCTGTATTTTGGTTGAATCGTTATATTGAGCGAGCTGAAAATTACTCTCGATTTATCGATGTAAACCACCAACTCTCTCTTGATATCAGTGAAGATATTTCGAACCAATGGTTACCCCTTGTTCATACCACAGGGGATGTTGAACTTTTTGAAAAATTATATTCTGAACCAACACCCTCAAACGTGATTCAGTTTATGACTTTCGATGATAAAAATCCTAATTCGATATACAACTGTTTAGCGAGAGCGAGGGAAAATGCTAGAACTATCCGAGAAAATATTTCAACCTCGATGTGGGAAGTCCTAAATGAATTCTACCTTTTTGTAAAGGACTATAGAAAAAGCTATTTAGAAAGGCCAGAAAAACAAGGGGATGGTCTATCAGTAGATCTTTCTGAATTTTTGAGTTATGTGCGAAAGAATGCGCAGAGTTTCTATGGATGTTCGGATGCTACGATTTCACATGATGAAGTATGGAGTTTTTCGCTACTGGGACGTTTTTTAGAAAGAGCAGACAAAACCACAAGGATTTTGGATATGAAATACTTTATCCTTCTACCCTCTGTAGATGAAGTTGGCTCCACTTTGGATTTGTTAGGTTGGTTATCACTTTTAAAATCTGCCTCCGCACACGAAATGTACAATCGCAAATACAAACGTGTTCATCCACTAGAAATAGCAGAGTTTTTGATTTTAGATGAAACTTTTCCACGTTCCATTGTTTACTGTCTCCAAGAGATTGAGGAGGCACTTGAAAAGGTATCGGGCATAAAAGAAGGTCTTCCAAGAAACTTAGCCCAAGACGCAACCACTATCTATCTAAACCGACTTAGATCAGAAAATATAAAGTCTATTTTTGATAAAGGCCTTCACGAGTATCTTGATGACATCCAAATTGAATTGAACCGGATAGGTTCAAAAATAGTAGAGAGATTTTTTACAAACTAATTATGAGTATACGAGTCGCATTATCCCATATTACTACGTACCGATATGATAAGAATATACAGCTTTCCCCTCATGTCATAAGATTGAGACCGGCTCCTCATACAAAAAATCATATTGTATCCTATTCACTTAATATCCTTCCTGATAATAAATTTATCAATTGGCAACAAGATCCATTCGGTAATTACTTAGCGAGACTTGTATTCAACGAAAAGACAAATATCTTCCAAGTCGCGGTCGATCTTGTTGTCGACATGAAGGTAATCAATCCATTTGATTTTTTTATAGAAGAATATGCTGAGAAGTACTCCTTTAATTACGATAAGGCGCTAAAGAAAGAGTTAGCACCCTATCTTAAACCAAAAAAACCAGGCAAACTTCTTTCCGCTTATCTAAAGAATGTAGATCGCACACCTCGGAGAACCATCGACTTTCTTGTAGATATTAATTCCAAACTTTTTTCAGATATTGGTTACATCATTCGGATGGAACCGGGAGTTCAAACTCCCGAAGATACTTTAAAGAAAAAGAAGGGGTCTTGTCGAGATAGTGCTTATCTTTTAGTTCAGATTTTACGAAATCTGGGACTCGCGGCTAGATTTGTTTCTGGTTATTTGATCCAACTAAAACCCGATATAAAGTCGTTAGATGGTCCAAGTGGGGTAGATCAGGATTTTACGGATCTACATGCTTGGGCTGAGGTTTTTCTTCCAGGAGCTGGATGGGTGGGACTTGACCCAACTTCCGGATTATTCACTGGTGAAGGTCACATCCCGCTTGCAGCAACGCCTGAACCAGAGTCCGCAGGTCCAATACAAGGATTCATTGAACGCGCTAAAACGGAATTTGAATTCCATATGGGAGTCACTCGAATGGAAGAGACTCCTCGGGTCACATTACCGTATAAAGATGATGATTGGAATCGTTTACTCCAGCTAGGTGATAAAATTGACAAACGAATTCAAAAGAATGATATACGTCTAACAATTGGTGGTGAGCCCACTTTCATATCCACGGAAAATAAAGACGCACCTGAGTGGAATTTTGAAGCTATGGGGTACGAAAAGTACTCAAAATCAGAGCAACTTTTAAAGCGTTTGAAAGATCATTATGCAAACGGAGGAGTTTTGCAATACGGGCAAGGGAAATGGTATCCTGGAGAACCTATCCCTCGTTGGGCAATGATTGCCTATTGGAGATTGGATGGTGAGAGAATTTGGGAAAATCCACATCTATTAGCAGATGATCGATATACAGGTTCAGTAAACTCAGATGATGCCAGACGATTTATAAGTACGTTGACAGATAAATTAAAATTGAGTTCTGATTTCATTTCTACCGCTTACGAAGATAATCTCTACTATCTTTGGCAAGAAGGAAATCTTCCTTTAGAAACAGAGTCCATGCTGAAAGGTTTGGATCAATTTCATAGGATGGAGAGGGAAAGAGTATTGCGGGTGTTAGAGCAAGGTATTAACCATGAAGTAGGATATGTCCTTCCACTAGAGTACAATACATTTGCAAACCAATGGAACAGTGCTAAGTGGACGTTTCGACGTGGCAGATTGTATTTAATTCCTGGTGATTCTCCCATTGGATATAGATTGCCTTTGAATTCACTTGGTGGATCGACCCAACAATTTTTCGAATTGGATCCGGCAGTTTTAAAAAAATCGCTCCCCAAACGAAGAGAATTAGAACAATTTCCTGGTTCTTCACAAAACATTAGTTACTCTTTGAACTATCCATCTTCTCGGACTGCCCTTTGCGTTGAGCCAAGGAATGGCAATCTTAGAATCTTTTTGCCACCGATCGCTTCTTTAGAGGGTTGGCTATCTTTGATTGCGGTCATTGAACAAACTGCCTTAGAAACGGATTTACCCATTGTTTTAGAAGGATATGAAGCTCCGATCGATTCGAGAATCAATCGATTTAAAATTACTCCGGATCCTGGTGTTATCGAAGTAAACCTTCATCCATCCTCAAACTTTAAAGAAATTGTTGAGAAAACTAAAACCTTATATGATGAGGCTCATCTAGTTCGACTCACTGCTGAAAAGTTTATGTTAGATGGCCGTCATTCTGGAACAGGTGGAGGAAATCATATTACTGTAGGGGGTGCGTCGGTTACAGATAGTCCCTTCCTTCGAAAACCATCACTACTTCGAAGTTTGGTGGCATATTGGCAAAATCACCCAGGACTATCCTATTTATTTTCGGGTCTCTTCATCGGGCCGACGTCCCAATCACCAAGAATTGATGAGGCAAGATCTGACATTTTACACGAATTAAAAATTGCATTTCAACAAATTGATTCCAGTCGCTTTACTCCTCCTTGGCTTTTAGATCGATTGTTACGAAACGTATTAGTTGACTTAACAGGAAATACGCATCGTACTGAAATCTCGATTGATAAACTTTTTGATCCTGGTTCGGTGACAGGTCGGTTAGGGCTTGTTGAAATGCGGGCTTTTGAAATGCCTCCTCATTACCAAATGAGTGTTGTTCAACAGATGTTTATAATGGCAGTGCTCTGCAAGTTTTGGGAAAAACCATATTATGGAAATCCAGTAAATTGGGGCACAAGTTTGCATGATAGGTTCATGTTACCTTATTTTGTATTTAAAGATTTTAAAGATGTAGTTCTAGACTTACAGAATGAGGGCTTTCATTTTTTTACAAAGGATTTTGAATCGTTTTTTGAATTTAGATTTCCGCAGTATGGAATCTCATTTTTAGATGGAATGCAGATAGAACTACGAATGGCATTAGAACCTTGGAATGTTCTGGGTGAAGAAAATACAGCTCAGGGAACATCTAGAGGTGTGGATTCCGCAGTGGAACGTTTACAAGTAAAAGTAACTGGGTTTATTCCCGAAAGGTTTGTCCTAAGTTGTAATGGATACGAGGTTCCACTCCAATCTACAGATACCTTTGGAGAATATGTTGCGGGTGTTCGTTTTAAGGCATGGTCTCCCGTATTTACCTTGCATCCTCATTTACCAGCGCAACAAACATTAGTATTTGACGTGTATGATAAATGGAATGATCGATCTTTGGGTGGATGTACGTATCATGTGTCGCACCCTGGCGGACTTTCCTATTCTTCCTTTCCTGTGAATGGATACGAGGCAGAATCAAGGAGAATATCCAGATTTTGGACACATGGACATCGAATTGGAAAAACTTTGCCACCGCAACGATTGGAAAATAAATCCTTTCCCTCCACTTTGGATCTAAGAATGTTATAAATTCGTACCTTACATGATGACTCAGGATCCTAATCTTCTCATTCAGAACTACAAAACCCTGCCTGGAGTTTATGATGAGTTGTTAGATGAGGATGGTCAAATACGAAATAAATATCGCTTTTTAGTAAAATCCTTTCACGAGTTGGGTTCACAGGAACTTATCAATCGCCGAAGGGATGCAGACCGTATCCTGCGAGAAAATGGCGTAACGTACAATTTGTACCAATCGGATTCTCCCGAGGCAAAAGAAAGACCTTGGGATTTGGATCTCTTTCCTCTGATTATGGAAAGTGAAGAATGGAGTGTTCTTGAGCGTGGGCTAAACCAACGTGCAGATCTTTTAGATTCTTTACTCAGAGATGTCTATTCAAAACGTAGATTATTATCAGAGAAGAAAATCCCTGCAGAGATTTTGTTTAACGAAGCTTCCTTCCTAAGAGCTTGTGATGGGATGTTTGAATCCAATCACTTTCTTGCAACCAACCCTGCATTACTCTTTTACGTTTGTGATTTGATTCGTGCATCTGATGGAAATTTTTATGTTTTGAACGATAGAGTCCAAGCACCATCTGGTTCTGGTTACTCACTAGAAAATCGTATCGTACTGTCACGGATTTTTCCGAGTATTTATCGAGAAGCTATGGTGCATCGTGTAGCCGTCTACTTTCGTTCTCTTCGAAAATCACTCAATCAGCTAGCAAATGTTAGTGGTAGAGAGCCTGTCATCGTATTGTTAACCCCTGGACCGTCCAACGAAACATATTTTGAACATGCCTATCTTTCAGGTTATCTTGGTTATACTTTGGTTCAAGGTGAAGACTTAACCGTTAGAAAAAACAAAGTCTACATGAAAACCGTAGAGGGTTTGCAACAAGTCGATTTAATTCTAAGACGGGTTGATGATGTTTTTATGGATCCTTTGGAATTGAGAGGAGATTCCCTATTAGGGGTTCCAGGATTACTAGAGGCCGTTCGATCTGGAAATGTAAAAATAGCAAATCCAATTGGATCGAGCTTTTTGGAAAATCGTGCCTTACTTCCATTTTATTCGGATCTCTGTCGTTTTTACTTGGGAGAAGATTTAATTCTTCCCATGGCGCCAACATATTGGATGGGAAATCGAGAACATAATGTACAGGTCATGATGAGTCCCGAAAAATATGTTTTTAAAACGGTATCTCGTTCGGACGAAGAAGAGCCGGTAACCTTTATTGAATTAAGTGGAGAACGAAAGGATTTATTCTTATTAAAGTTAAAACAATTCCCAAAACGATTTATTGCTCAGGAAATGATTGCTTCGGCTACCGTGCCAGTTCTAAGCGAAAATGGTTTTCGTCCTGGAAGAGCGATTATGCGAACATTTGTTACCTCATCAGGATCTGGATACCAAACTATGGCAGGCGGACTTGTGCGCGTTTCACCATCTTTGGATGATTTTTTTATAACGAGCCAACGAGGTGCGTGGAGTAAGGATCTTTGGGTACTCGCAAGTGAAACGCAAAAAGAAGAAACTTTACTCGTTCCAAAGTCGGAGAATATTTCAATTTCCAGAAAGGGATCAGGTGTTCCAAGCAGGGTGGCTGATAACCTTTTTTGGTTGGCTCGTTATTTAGAGAGGTCCGAAAACCAAACAAGAGTCTTTCGTGAGGCAACTTACAAAATTTTACAACTGGAAGATGGTTATGAAAAAGAAACAGTTCATAACGTACTCAAACTTGTTACTCATGTCACAAATTCATACCCTGGTTTTTTAGGTGATGATGCTAATGAATTGCTACTATATCCTTTCGGTGAATTGCAAAAATTAGCGACGGACAGAAATTTGGTCGGTAGCCTTGCATTTAATTTACGTGGATTGGTTCACGCGAGTAAGTCAGTTCGAGATCGGCTCTCGGAAGATATGAAAAAAATCATGCTAAGTTTAGAAGACAATGCAAATAAGCCGATTGAAACTTATGACCAGTTGATTGACATTCTGCACAAGATTATTATAAATCTTTCTTCGCTTACAGGCCTTTCCTTCGAAAACATGAGCCGGGAAGCAGGTTGGTATTTCCTAGACCTAGGTAGACGAATTGAAAGATCCATCAATTTGATATTAATCCTGCAAGGAATGCTCCGATGGGATAGTTTTAAAGACAAGGCAGCATTTGATAATTTACTCAGTATAAATGATATTCGAATAACTTATAATAGACGATATCGGGGTCGTATTGATCAAGAATCAGTTCTTGATATTCTCTTATTTGATATAACTAACCCAAGATCATTTGCATATCAATTGGATCAAATTAACATCGATATCAAACAGCTTCCTGGAAAAGAAGATAAGGTTATGTATGCAGAAGATCGAGCCGCACTGCAGTTGTATACTCATTTTAAAATGAAGGATATTGAAATTATATTCTCTGAAGATAATCCGATGACGATAATTTATGATTGGTTAGAAGAGCTTCATGTTCACTTGCGAAATCTTTCGGATTCGATTAGCATTCGTTACTTTAATTATGCCGAAGAACAGACAAGAATTGGTGATGGAAATGGCGGATTTTAGAGTTATACATAAAACAAAGTATGAATACGACGATCTAGTTGCGTATTGTCATAACATGGCACATATGTATCCGCTAACGTCACGCCACCAAGACTGTTTTAGGACTCATGTTGCGGTAAATCCAAAGCCAGTTGTCTCCTCTTTTCGAAGGGACTACTTTGGAAATCAAGTATTCTTCTTTTCTGTTGAGGATCCGCATAAGTCCCTTGAAGTTATAGTCGAATCAACCATAAGAACCCATGCTGGAATGGGGTTTGATCTCTCTAAGTCTATGCCTTGGGATCAAATTTATTCTCATATTAATCAATCGGAACTCAATGACGATCTTTTATCGATTGAGTACATTCAACCTTCCCAATTTATTAAGTTGAAGGAAGTATACGCTGATTTTGCACATGGATTTTTTCCTCCGGGTCTTCCGGTGTTTTTAGGAGCACTTGGCATGACAGAGTTTATTTTTAGAAATTTTAAATATGATGCAAAGGCCACTACTATCAATACTCCCGTAGAGGATGTGTTACGTGATAGAAAAGGTGTATGTCAAGATTTTACTCATTTAATGATTTCGGCACTAAGATCGATTTCGATTCCTGTTCGATATGTTAGTGGCTATATTGAGACCTTTCCACCAGAGGGACAACCTAAGCTCCTTGGTAGTGATGCGACTCATGCCTGGGTTTCCGTCTACTGTCCAACCTTGGGTTGGTTGGACTTTGATCCAACAAATGGAAAGCTGATATCAGAAGAGTATATCATTACAGCCATTGGTCGAGATTATTCCGACGTCTCTCCACTCAAAGGAATTCTGTTTGGTGGCGGAAAACACAAATTAAAAGTGGAAGTGGATGTAATTCGTGAGACTATTTTAGAAAATTAAATCTACTTCACTCCAAAGAATTTTTTCCATTCTTCTTCTTTAAATCCAACCAAGACACCTTTTTCCGAAATTACGAAGGGTCTTTTAATGAGGTTACCATTTTCGCTAAGAGCTTTGAAAATTTCATCTTCTGAAAGTTTGATTTGTTTTGTTTTCCAGTCACCTTCTCGGTAATCTTTTCCAGAGATGTTGAACAATTTTTTAATATCATCTAATGCTTGTTTTGCTTTTTTGAGTTCAGTGATCGAAGGTGGCGTTTCTCGAATTTTGAGTTCTGAGAATTGAATTTGATATTGTTTTAAGAATTTATTTGCCTTTTGGCAGGTTCCACAGGCGGAGTAGGCGTAGACTTTTACATTTCCAGGTTTCATCAGTTGTATTTTCTTACTTCCACAAATCTCGGAAATCTTTTTTCTGGAATTATGTTGTTCCAAGAGAACATTCCGTTGGCACCTTTTACCACTCTCAAACTTGGTGGTCCTGCAAGAAGATACTGTGTCATAAAAACGATGGAAGACCTTTTTTTTGCTCTACAACTTGCTCGCGAAACTTCGCAAAAAACGTATGTTCTAGGAGGCGGATCCAATACAATTTTTATGGATAAAGGATTCGATGGATTGGTTCTACATATTTTGATTCCTGGTATTCGATGTTTGGATTCAAATGAATCGAATGCCGTGTATCGAGTTGGTGCTGGCGTAGTATGGGATGACTTTGTTCGATTCACAGTAGAGCAAGGATTAGCTGGAATTGAAGCATTGTCAGGAATACCTGGCTCGGTAGGCGCAAGCCCCATTCAAAATATAGGCGCATATGGACAAGAAGTAAAGGATACCATTCTATCTGTCGAAACTGTCGGTGCAAATGGTGAGAGAGAAGAAATTGAAAACAAGGATTGTAATTTTTCTTATCGCAATAGCATCTTTAAATCAGGAATCAAATCAAAATCTATAGTAACGTATGTTACTTTCAAATTGTCCAAAGTAGATCCTCCTTGTTTTCGATATCCTGAAGTAGCAAAATTCAAACAGGAATTAGAGACCAAATTTAATTCATTAGCAAATAAAAGTACGCTGACAGAAAAAATAGAAGATCAAGTTTTAGATGAGCGCATTCAAATATTCAAAGAGTATAGAAACTTAATTCTATCTCTACGAAAAAGAAAATCTATGGTTTTGGATGAATCTGACCGTAACACTCGTTCCGTAGGTTCTTTTTTTATGAATCCTATTTTAAATCAAAATGAAGTTACAAAATTTTTAAATAGAGTAAGAGAGCTATCGATTCAACCACCTCAGATATTTGTAGAAGGAGAGGGACTTTCAAAAATTTCTGCAGCCTGGTTGATCGAAAACTCGGGCATTCAAAAAGGGTCAAAATTTCCTGGTGGGGTTGGAATCTCAGAAAACCATTGTTTGGCATTGGTAAATATCGACGGATCCACAAAAGCACTATTGGAAATGGCCGGTCAGATCCAAGATCTCGTTTTCCAAAAATTTTTAATTCGTTTGGAAAAAGAACCAGTTCTCTGTACCTAAAAAAGATTTGGAGAAAGCCGATACCTAAGAAAGACTGGGGTGGGTATGAATTCTAAACTCAAAAAATATGCCATTTATGCAGGAATCGGATTTGGGTTCCTTTTACTTCTGTCAGCAATCACATTTTTTATAATCGATGAAATCAAAGGTGGAGCTGTCGGAGATGGACAGTCAAAATATGAGCTGATCATCGATCCGGGTGAGTCTTCTTCGAAGGTTGTCAAAGAATTGGCGGCTGCGGGAATGATCAAATCCAGCGTGTATTTCAACTATTTGATCAAGTTCACACGTGCTGGTAATAAAATCAAACAAGGTGTGTATGACATCAATGATGGGATGAGTTCTCGAAAGATTTTGGATGTCATTGTTTCTGGAAAAGTAAAATTAGTAAACTTCACCGTACCCGAAGGTTATAACAACCGTCAGATCGGCGATCTTCTTGTTAGCAAAAAATTGGCTACATCCAGAGAAGAATTTCTGCAAGTAGCAGGTAGCCAAGCGCTCATTTCCAAATACAATGTGCCTGCAAAAACTCTGGAAGGATATTTCTTTCCAGAAACTTATTCTGTCCCTCTCAACTATCCTTTAGATAGAATCGCAGAAATGATGATCAAGAGGTTTTATAAAAAATTAGAGAGTATTCCGGAAGCGAAAGGAATCACACCAGCGGATTTGCACTTTCGAGTCGTGCTTGCGAGTATTGTTGAAAGGGAAGCGGTGCGGAAAGAAGAAAGGCCTATGATGGCCGGAGTTTTTCTAACAAGAATAGAAAAAAAAATCAATCTAGAATCATGTGCCACGATCCAATATCTTTTCGACAAACCCAAAAAAAGATTATTTGAAACCGATTTAAAAATCGTATCTCCGTATAACACGTATGTAAACGGAGGTTGGCCACCTGGTCCGATTTCCAATCCTGGGCTTCCCGCACTAATTGCCTCGTTTAAGCCAGAAAAATCGGACAAACTCTTTTTTCTTTTGAAACCAGATGGCTCTCATTATTTTTCCGCGACATTTAAAGAACACTTGGAAGCAAAAAAGAAGTATATTGATGTTTTGTACCAATAACATTTTCCTTTGCCTTCCTTTTTATTCCATAGCAAGGGCCACTAAATTAGGCGTTAAACGATAAATTATGGATGAAAATATTGTTGAATTGAATATTGCGATCGGCGGAATTTCCAAAGAGTTGTTAGATGTTCAAAAAGCTTTAGACAACTATCGCGAAAAGCAAAAACGAAAAGAAGCAATCGACGAGGAAGCAATCACCTTCGTTGAAAAGGCTGACCTGGTTATTCAAAAGGCAGAACGAGGAGAACTCGAATTGACAGAAGACCAAGTTCGTCGGATCAAAAGCAATTTGGTTAAGATTTTAAAACGTTTGGGAAAGGGGTAGTGACCTGTTTGTCACACAGCTTTTACCAAACCTTTACCCATCTGTAATCGTGTTGTAACAGAAAACCTCTACTTTGGAACGAGCTAGGGGGAAAATTTTCGTATCCCTTTCGGGCAGACCCGCTAGCCAAACAAATTCGATTTAATCGAAAGAGGATTCAAAATGAAAAATTTAGTGAAGAAGGCAATCGTTGCTTCTCTCATCGTTATGATGGGGATTGGAACTATCGATTGCCAAAAGAAGAAGGATGACAATACGGGGCTACTACTTGCTGCATTGTTTTTCCTGAATCAACCTGAATATACGGTTGTATTAGTTGGAACTCTTAGAGGTGCCGATACCTTACCTTTGAAAGATGGTAGAGTAACAATCTCAAATGCAGAGGGAGGTTCTTTCCTTTCTTCTGGACAAGACTCTATTTCTGATTTTACATCTTGTCAGACAGATGGGGCACCGCCTGCAAACGGCACTGTGGATGGTGAGTTCACACTTTTATTCAGATCACCATCGCTTAGTGGAAATTTGAATTTTGCACCAACAGATTCGGCTACTGCTACAAATGGTAGCACCTGTTCTGCGATTGCAGCTCTCGCAGCTAGTGATTTCACCAATGTAACTGGTCCTACTGGAACTTTGTCAGTCAATTTAAATCTTTCCGATAGACAAAACACGAACCAAGTAAGTTTGAGCGGAAACTCAGGTTACTCGATTACAATTAAATCAATCAATGTTTTTGTGAAAGGTGAGTACACATTACAAAGCCCGACCGTTGGTGAAAATGTTTGCGATGGCCGACGACTTTCTGGTGGTCCTCAGATTAAGTCTGGCTCGATTACTGGGTCAGAGACATGGTCTGGTGGAATTTTGCTCCAAGGTACGGTCTTTGTAGAATCTGGAGCTACTATAACCGTTTCTCCTGGAACTGCAATTTTTGGACAAAGAGGTTCTTCCATATTTTTCAAACCAGGGTCGAGACTCGAAGCAGTGGGAACTGCAGCTGATCCTATTTGCTGGTCCTCTGCGAGCAACCTTGGATCGCGATTTCCAGGAGATTGGGGTGGTATTGTTACTATTGGAACGAGTGGTGCTACAAGAACATCAAATACAGAAGGAACGACTCCTCAACCTTATGGAAATGGAGCACCTAACACAGGTCCGCAGAATTTAGTAATGGCCTACAACATTATCGAATTTGGCGGAAACGAAGTTGCTCCTGGCGATGAATTAAACAACTTAAGTATGTATTCCTCCAATACAAGCCTTAGCCATGTGCAGGCGCATAGAGGTTTAGATGACCAGTTTGAGGCATGGGGTGGAACAGGATCATGGTCGAATATCTTGGCAACTGGTGGATTGGATGATGACTTAGACTTAGATGAAGGATTTGGTGGCGCGACACCAGGTGTTGGTAATGGAACTACTATTTCTAACTTTATCAGCCACAAGTATCCTCTCGTCTGCGGTGGTTCGGCTTCTACTGACCCGCATGCTCTTGAGTGGGATGGTATCCACAACAATGGTGGAACTGCCTGCACGTCGGGTGGAGTGAACCGCTGTACAACTGTAACACTCAATAAGTTCACACTCATTGGTGCCAGTGTAACTGGCGGACAAGCGGCTAGATTGCGAGAAGGGGTTGTAGCAACTCTTCAGAATGGAATTTACCAAGGCTTCGCCCAAGGAATGCAAGCAAGGGATGAGGGTGGTGCTACTACCGACACCAACGTAACTTTTACAACAGTTCGTGGGGACTTAGCAAACACAACAAGCACAGGAGCTCCTACGGTTACTGGTTCTGTAACGGTGAATGTAACGGGACTACCTATCCTAACGGACGGTGGTATCAATGCTGAATCTAATTGTGGATTTGCTGCAACAAAACCTGACTACACTTTGAACGCATCTAACGCGGCAGCAGGATTTGGTGGCGCGGCAGATGGAAAGTGGTGGGATGGCTGGGCTGTATTTAGAGCTCGATAATCACAAATCCTATTTTACTAAAAAGAAACCCTGGCAGAAATGTCAGGGTTTTCTATTTGTATCACATGAAATTAAAAACAGTATCGCATCTATCCGTTTTAATCCTCATCTTTACTCTAAATTGCAAAGAAAAAGATTGGAGAGATGATCCAAAATACCAGAACCCTGATCTCCAAGCAAAAGTTGAATCAGCAAAACAAGAGATCCTTTCGAATCGAAAAAAAAGCTATTCTATTGAAAATGGCTACACCTCCAAAGAAGAAGCAATTAAAGGATTTTTAAAGGAATTGGTAGAGTCCAAAGAGCTTGGCTCCTATTCTAGTTTTATAAGTTGGGAACAACAGTTGCAAGTGGTCTTTCCAAATACTTATGGGTTTGGAACGGCATTGGATTTTAACCCTTTGGATGATTATAGGAAACTTTTATCCGAAAGAGAGCAGGTTGGTTTTCTAACAATCAAGGCTAATTTGAAAGAACCCTACAAAATCCAAAAAATAGAATGGGAAAAACCAAGACAATACAACCAACTGATTGCCCATAAGCCAAAAGTAATCATTACTTCAAATGCCAAAGAGATCGACCTGAGCCAAATCAAGATGGTCTATGAAATCGGTGGTAAATTTATCGTGGGTGTCGTTGGTCCATAAACCGACGGAGATTTTGTTACATTTTTGTAATAAATGTTTCACTGTTTCGTAACGCACTAGAAACTCCTTTTCATTTACCCCACTGGGTTCTTCTAGATTCTTGCCCTTAACGAGATATCTATGAAACATTCAAAACTTTTGAGGGCTAGTTTACTTTTAATTACCTTCATTTTACCTACTTTGCTATTTTCGCAGGCGACTGGATCGATCCGTGGAACTATTATCGACTCCGAAAATGGGGAAGCTGTTTTCGGTGCCACTATCGTTGTTCGGTCTGAGAAAAAATTCGCTAAAACAGATTTCGATGGTAAATACGTTCTAGAGCTTCCACCGGGTAGCTACCAAGTGGAATACCAAATGTACGGATACGGTCCACAAACACGGTCGGTAACTGTCGTTGCGGGTAAACCAGTGCAAATGAATGTAACTTTTGGAGCTCAAGTTCTTCAGACCGTAGAAGTAAAAGACCGAGCAATAAACGAGTCAGACGCTTCGTTACTTCAATTACAAAAGAAAACTGCTTCTGTTTCAGATGCGATAGGTGCAGAATCTATTAAAAAATCTCCCGATTCATCAGCTGGAGAAGTAGTTCGTCGTGTAACGGGTATTACTCTTATTGGAGGAAAGTATGTGTTTGTTCGTGGTCTTGGAGAAAGATATTCCTCGACATATTTAAATGATGCTTATATCCCTTCTACAGAACCAGACAAGAGGGTTGTGCCTCTCGATTTATTTCCTGCGAGTTTGATTAAAAATATTCGAATTATTAAATCATTCGTACCCGAGGAATCAGCAGAATTTTCAGGAGGTCTTGTAAAAATCGAAACCAAAGACTATCCCGATGATTTCATAATGACATTTGGTTTGGGGATCGGAGCTAACTCCAACACCACGCGAAATAAATGGTTAACATTTAAGGGTGGGGATTTTATTGGAAGACCAACCGCTAACCAAGAATTACCCGACATTGTAAAAGCGGTTCCCAATTACGTACCCTTTGAACCAGGAAGTAGGTTTGGTGGAATCGATCCACGTTTAATTAGTCTAGGAGCAGTAACATTTCCTTCGCAGTGGACACCAGATCAAACAAAGGCTCCATACGATAAAAATTTCAACTTTACAATCGGAAAGACTTTTAAACTCACCGAATCAGGACAGAGATTGGGTATAATATATGGAACAACTCATTCGGTAGATTATCGTTTCAAAAGACAAAAAGACGTTAGATATGTTCCGTTGGCGCTAGGACCAGCGAACTTACAAGACACGACAACGATCAATCCGATCCAAACGCAAGATGCGGATTTGTATGTCGAAGAACGACTATTTGGAAACAACCTAAACTTAGCGTATGAACCGATGGCGGGTCAGCAGTTTTTCTTGAAAAACTTTTATTCTATCTCTTCTGAGAAATCAGTGAGAGATGCAAGAGGAACAAATAACATCGATAGTTTTGACTTCTTCAGTATAACCAATGACTTCATTAGTCGCCAGTTGTTTAATTCTAGTTTTGGAGGGAAACATGCTCTTAATCTAGGAAGTTTGAGTCGGCCACATACTATTGATTGGCAAATGAACTATGGTGAGGCAAATCGTGATGAACCAAACCTCACCCAACAAGTTTGGAGACGTACTCAAGGTGCTCCTATTTCCAACCTCCCTACAAGATTGGGAAATAACCCAGATGGAACCAGATTCTTTTCGACATCAGCAGATACTGTCAGAAGTGCAAGTTTAGCTTATGAAATTCCCTTCGATCAGTGGAACGGTTTAAAATCCTCTTTTAAAATTGGTGGAAGTGCCCTGGATCGATTTAAAAGTTTCACTTTTAGAGAGTTCGGGTCAAAGTCAAACATCGGCCAGACGCAAGCTGATCTCTATTTGGTTCCTGGAGAGATTGTTTTCAATCCACTTGAATATGTAAGAACGAATGCGAACGGTCTCGGTAATAAAACATTCTCTGAACGACAGGTCGAACCTAACGCATATGATGCTTATCAAAAATTACATAGTTATTTTGGGCAAGTAGATTTGCCTCTAATTCCTAAGCTCAGGTTTATTGGTGGAGCGCGTTATGAAGATTCCTACCAAAAAGTAAAAACATTTGTTTTAAAAGAACAGTTTGATGTTAGGCGTCCGGGTTACGGATGTGAGTATGGATCTGAAATTGAACGAATTGCAGCGATTAACAATCGAATCTGTCCTGCAGATAATAATGGAATCGGTGAAATCCGAACCAGAGACGTATTGCCGAGTGCAAATTTTGTATATGAATTCATACAAGATCAAAATCTGAGATTTGGTTACTCACAAACTTTAACTCGTCCAGATTTTAGAGAGATGTCACCGTTTGCATTTACTCCTTATTTCGGTGGTGATAGGATCCGAGGAAATCCCGATCTTAACAGAACTTACATCCATAACTATGACTTCCGTTATGAGTACTTTATGGGTGGGGCCAATTATGTTGGAGCAGGGGTATTCTTAAAAGAACTTTCAAACCCAATAGAACTTATTGGTCAACCTGTTGCAGGACAGATCTCTCCATTCTTTACTTATGCAAATGCAAACAAAGCTACGATTCGTGGGGTTGAGTTTGACTTTAGAAGAGAATTTATGGATCGCTTCCGTTTTGAAACAAACTTCTTCTTCATCAAATCTCTCGTGAATGTAATCTCTTGGGAGCAATTTACAGCTGGGAAAGCGGGATTACTCGATCCGAATGATAGAGGTTTTTCCTATGACCCTACAAACATTCGCCGTCCCCTCCAAGGACAGTCTGATTTTGTTGCAAATTTCAAATTTGACGTTTACTTAAATAAACTAAAAACAACTACAATTGGTTTGTATTACAATTACTTTGGAGATCGTATCTTTATCGTCGGTGCAAACGGTACGCCAGATGCATATGAAAGAGGCGTAGGACTTACGGACCTTGTCTTTAGTCACAAAATGGATGACCGTTTGGATTTTAAGTTTGCGGCCAAAAACATAACAGACCAAAGATTTAGAATTTATGTCAAAGATGAATTGTTAAATGAAGAGAGATTATTCCGCTCTTATAGAGAAGGGGTTTCGTTCTCTATGTCGGCAGGTTACAAGTTCTAACCCCTAACCCCCATTCCTTGGTGGAAAGAATCCAGCCGATTCTGCTCCACCAAGGATTTATATCTAAAAAAAGCAAACCGATCTTTACTTACTCTCTGGATTTATTAAAATCGGTAGTCCATCTTTTCCGTTTGGCATAAAGATCAATTTGTTGTTTGGGTTTTCCATTGCTTTCAACTGGATGTATTTCGGAGTAAGCGATTCCGATATTAGCTTTTGTGCTTTGGCTTGAGCTTCCGCTTCCAGTAAAATTGCTTTTGCCCTACCTTCGGCAGTAATGGCTTGGATTTCTGCATCCTTTTTTGCAATGTTGATCTCAAACTTCATCTGTTCTTGTTCTTGCTGTTTGGTGAGTTTGCCTTCAATTGCTTTCAAAATAGACGGACTGTACTCCACATCATCTATGATCACATCATCGATTTCTACGTGTTTGTCCTTTAGTTTTTCAATTAGAGACTTTTTGATTTGGGCAGAGACATTCGGAGTCTCTTTTGAAATTGAAACCATATTATATGCGGAAAGAATGTTTCGGATCGCCGTTCGGAATTGTGGTTTTACCACCTTACCGTAATAATCCGTTCCCAGTTCCATTTGAAGATCAAACAACTCGTTTTGTTTGGGTCGGATGATGATATCAGCTGTAACAGCAATTGTTAGGTCATCTCTAGTAAGAACTTCCACTTTTTCTTTGTAAGACTGCCACTGGGTTGAAAACTTGTACATTGTATTCCAGGGTAGGTAGAACTGGACGCTGGATTCATAAGGCTTTTGTGAAAGTCCCGAGCCGTATGGTCGAAACATCAGTCCAACTTCGCCCGGGCCTATGACTGAAAAGCAGTTTAGAGCAAAGCCGGACAACATTCCAATAGTGATTTTTTGAAAAATAAATCGACGGTTCATATTCCCTCATTAGACTAAAGAGTAGCTGTGAATTTAGTATCTTTTAAAAAAACGAATTTGACAATCCTTCTCACCTGCATTTCGATAAGTTTTTTCTGTTTCCAAGGATGTAGCGATCGGGAAGTGGTAGAGAAGGATCCGATGCGTCCGGAACACCGATTCTTTTTGGCAATCGACCGTGGCGACCTGAATCAAATCCAAGAGCTGTTGGATGCTGGCCTTCCCATCAATGTAAAAGATAGTCTCGGAAATTCGGGTCTAATGAGGGCTGTGGACGAAGAGGAAGTGCAGATCGTTCAATTTCTTTTGAATCGCGGTGCCAATGTAAACCACCGAAACACGGCGGGAGAAACGGCACTGTTTCGCGCTGTTTATCGGGGCAATTTGAATCTCGTCCAGCTTCTCGTGAAAAAAGGTGCAGAAACCAAAATCAAAACCATTAGCGGAGTCAGTGTTTTTGAATTGGCGGAGGAACGAGGTGAGGACTCTATTATCGAGTATCTAAAGTCCCACCAAACGAAAACAAAACCTTAGCCCCTAACTAGGCAGTTCTTCCCGTCCGTCGGCATGTTTTGCAAAACGGCCCTTGCCGACGTGAACCGGATCTGATGATTCCCATGGCCAACCACCAAACTGAGTTCGTCTGTAATCGTTAAACGCTGTTTGAATCTCTTCTGGAGTATTCATCACAAAAGGACCATACTGCACCACTGGTTCTGCAATGGGGCGTCCTTCTAAAATCAGAATCTTGCCTGCTTCCTTCCCATTTTCCAAAACCAAATCTTCATCCGATGGAACTTGGAACATATGGCTACCTGGAACTATAGTTCCGTTGATTTTTAGACCTTGCCCTCGGAAGTAGTAAACATTTCGATTGAGACCAGGCGAAGCACCTGGAATCTTAAATTCCGCTCCCGCATCAAAATCTAAAATGTATATCCCAACTTCGTTTTGTGGATTCGATGCCCAAGAGTTAGGGGGAGGAGCCAATGGTTTATCACCGAACAGAGAACCCGCAACAGTTTTTACTTTCCAGCGGTTGCCTTTAGAGTCTTCATGAGTTCTAACAGGAATACTTTCATTCCAAAGCATCGTAAAATGCGGAGGAGCAAATTTATCCTTTTTGGGTAGGTTGAGCCAAATTTGAAAGAGTTCCATCGGGTTTTCTTTGTCTTCGTGTAACAACGGAAACATTTCAGAATGTTGGACTCCGGCACCCGCAGTCATCCATTGGACATCCCCATCTCCATACCGGCCAGCCGCACCTAGGGAATCGGTATGGTCTACGATTCCTCGTTGTACAACCGTTACAGTTTCAAATCCGCGATGTGGGTGTCCTGGAAATCCTGGCACATCATCCCCATGATACATTCGCCAGCCGTCTTTGCCGGCAAAATCTTGGCCCATATCTCTGCCTGCCAAGGATGCCTTGGGTCCAAATTTTCCATTTCCTTTCGGATAGTGGTCTTCGTGGTGGACACAAAATAAAAATGGATCGGAGGTTGGCCATTGAAAACTGAGCGGAACAGATTGTCGTATAACAGATGTCTTCATTTTTTTCTCCTGGGATTTATAAATTCCATAGGCTCCAAGGCCCACTGCACCAATTGTCGCCGCCATCTTTGTGATCCACGATTTTCGGGACAGGATTTGAGCTTTGAAATCTAACGAATCCTTTGGCTCTTTTTTGGTATCAATCGATTTGGAATCTTTGCCCATACTCAAAGTATAGACGGGGACTTTGTGTTAGCTAGCAAAAATTAATTTGATATTAAACTATTTTTTTCCACACGGAAATTGGGAACCCCTTCGATATGGCCTTTGATGGTACTGAAATTTTCATTGAGTATGAAACTGATATCGGGCCTTAGCACACCAACTCCATCGGGAAGGTTCAAATATTCCTCGCGAGTTACCTTCCAGCCGACTAGATAAAAGAGAGAGGTTGTCAAAGTATAAATTGGGCCCCCCACCACTTTTCACTTAAAAGTGGTGGGGGGCTTACCGTTCTTTGTGTACTCTTCAAAGAATTGTATAAGTTCCGTATTATTATAGTAGTTTGCAAACTTCAATGGTGTCCAACCATTCAACGTAAAGTCTATTTCAGCACCATACAAAACCAAAAGTTTAGCCATATGTGTTTGATTTTTACTTGTAGCAATCAATAATGCGGACCAACCAGTTGGTTGTATCGCGTTGGGGTTTCCACCAGATTCTAACAAACGTTTCATTGCAGTAAGATCGTCGCCAAATGCGAGAGTGGTTACTTTAAAATCTAAATCTGGATTAGTTTGGATTGTTTCACTTGGTCCCTGCGAGAGTTCCTCAACAGAAAAAGGTTGAAAGAATATCACATCATATTGGTAGGATTTGAATTCTCCACCAACCAATACATTTTCAATTTTGATCGTTACTTTTAAATCATTAATTACTCCATTTAGATTTAAATTTGTTCGCCAAACAAGAGTATTATCACCAGCACCATTCATGTTTTTTTCTTTTATTGTCGTAAAATTCTTTCCCTGAGAAACTAGACTCATTTTTGCTTTAGAAAAATCGGCATTCGCCTTTGAAAAGGACCACCTATAGTTTTGACTGACAAATAGATCTGCAGGAACATATCCTTCTGGTGGCCAAGCAACAAACTCTGGTGTTATATTGGACGAACTTCTTTCTCCAAAAACCCATAGGCTATTAGCGGACTTTGTCGAGCCGGAACCCATAGTCAGGAGTTGCGGAAAAAGAATCCAACGTCTGTGGCCTACAAAATAATTATCAGGGCCTTGATCCTCAATATAACTATCTATTCCCGCAGTACCAGGCTCTAAGGCTAAATTTGAATTTTCTGCTCCTTCCTTTCCTTCTGGACTAAAACACTTCCACGATGATGACGGATAATGACTCAGCTTATTTGCTGCTTCCATGATCAGCGAGGATTGAAGAGCTTTGCGATTGTATTCCTCAACTAACTCTACTATTGGTGAAAGACCTGCTAAGATTCGATAAAAATTGATTCGTTTGAGAGATGCTTGCGTATACTCTTTGGAATTTTCTCCTGCGGAACAAGTTGCAATGGATCCTGTCCACTGATTTTGTACACGTCCAGAACGCAGGTAGAAGTCTTTGTAAAAAGACTTCACCGATTCTTTATTTTTTGAATCTAAATCAAACAACTTCTTGGGTTTGGTTTGTGAAAATAAGGCTGGATTCAAAAAAAACAAAATGATGCTACCGATTAGAAGGATTCGAAAGAACATTCGTGAAATTTATTTCAGACGGAAAGAAGAGTCAAATTCAAATTCGGTCAAAATTTGAATTACATCAAAATTCAATTTCGATTTAAGTAAAAACTGCGTAATTTAAAGTATGAGACTAGGCAAGTACCTTCATTACAAAGGAAATGAATACCAGGTTTTGGGAACTGTCAGGCATAGCGAAACTCTGGAAGAATTGGTTTTGTACAAAGCAATGTATGATTCCAAAGAATTTGGAAAAGATACTCTATGGGTAAGACCGAAAACTATGTTTTTTGAGACTGTCGAGATCGATGGAAACCAGATTCCTCGGTTTAAATATATATCCGACTAACGTGTGCAATCTGATTTGTTGTTGGGTCTGAAGAAACGAATGTAATCAAACCTAGCAATGACATCTGGAGTTCCTTGGTTTGCGTAGATATTGAGACCTACCTCCAGGGAATTTGGCAAATCCGATCGAACGAAAACAGGATTGTTTGTTGTTGGATGGTTTTGTGCAATCCATGTACCATCAGTTCCTTTGAGATAGAGATAAAAGTTATCCCCAATTCTGCAAATCCGAAGCTCTCCATCCGAACTAGAACGACTAGGCCCAACATAAGAACTTACATCGTTTGTGGTCGTTTTGACTTCGACAGAAAGATCATTCTCGTCAAAACCTAATACTATAAAAACATAATTCTCTAAACTAGTATCTCGATTGCGAACCATGAGACCTGCGAGTTCGACAGTCTGATTGGGAGCCAAATTGGTATTGGTCCTTCGGCGTACTTGAACTGATGTAGACGCAACAAAATTTCCAGATATTGTTTTGGAAACCATTGCTCCCGTTTGGATTGCATTGAACCACAGAGTTTGGGATTGGGGTGTAAGTTGGAGATTGCCATTTGTTATCGCGATGGTGGTCGGATTGGAAAGGTTTGTTGTTTGGTTATTATATATGTTCCAATTGGATAAAGTTTGCTCATTGAATTCATCATTAAGTCTAGCTAAATCATCACTAGAGTTTGCAGATATGCCCAGAAGTAATAAAGCAAAAAGGTTGTTTTGCGATGTGTTTGATTGGCGATTGAGAAACTCAATCTGATCACAAGATAAACATACAAATGATATCAAACATAAGCATATTCGAATCAAAAATGGCATTTTATTCGCGGACATAAGATGCAGTTTAAAGAATTACAAATTGTCGGAAAAGTAAAAAAAACGAATCGAATCAGAAAAAAGGAATGTAAAACGGCAATTATTTTCCAGTTGCAACACAGCTTTCTTATGAGGAAATGAAAGAAACAGTTTTTATTTCAATTTTATGACAAGATATCTGACAAATACCGAAGAATTGATCGCTTTAGAAAACCAATACAGTGCGCACAACTACCATCCGATACCCGTTGTTCTCAATCGAGGAGAAGGAATTTATGTTTGGGACATAGATGGAAAAAGATATTTCGACTTTTTATCTGCTTACAGTGCTGTCAACCAAGGTCATTGCCATCCAAAGATCATTCAAAGTCTTGTGGACCAGGCAAAAAAACTTACACTCACATCGAGAGCATTTCACAATGAGGTATTTGGTTTATACGCAGAATTCATCACCAAACTTTTTAAATACGACAAAGTTCTTCCCATGAATACGGGCGTAGAAGGTGGAGAGACCGCGATCAAACTTTGTCGCAAATGGGCATACACCGTGAAAGGAATTCCCGAGAACAAAGCCAGGATACTTTTTTGCCAAAATAACTTTTGGGGGAGAACCCTCGCCGCAATTTCTTCCTCCACGGATCCAACTTCGAAAAATCATTTTGGTCCATATATGCCTGGTTATGAAATTATACCTTACGATGATCTGGAAGCCCTCGAAACTTCTCTCCAAGATCCTCATGTTGCGGGTTTTATGTTAGAACCAATCCAAGGAGAAGCAGGGGTGATCGTTCCAAGGGATGGATACCTCAAAAAAGCCTATCAACTTTGCAAAGACCGCAATGTTCTGTTTATTGCTGATGAAGTTCAAACGGGTCTCGCACGGACGGGAAAGATGTTGGCATGTGACTATGAGGAGGTTCATCCTGATATTTTAATCCTTGGAAAAGCCCTCTCTGGAGGTACGATTCCCGTTTCTGCAGTGTTGGCAGACGATGAGATTATGCTAACTTTAAAGCCAGGTCAACATGGTTCCACATTTGGTGGAAATCCATTGGCGTCTGCTGTTGCAAAGACCGCATTACAAGTTATAGTTGATGAACAATTAGCAAAAAACTCCTTTCATATAGGATCTTTGTTTCGGACAAAGATGGAAACCATTTGCCAAAAAACGGATCTCATTCAATCCGTACGAGGAAAAGGTCTATTAAATGCCATTGTAGTAAATGATTCTCCTGATAGCGAAACTGCTTTGGATTTATGCATTGCTCTAAAAAATAAAGGTATCTTAGCAAAACCAACTCATGGAAATATCATTCGATTTGCACCACCTTTGGTGATCCGAAAAGAGGAATTGAATGAGGCTCTTCAAATTATTGAAGATACAATCTTGCGATTTTAGAAGGATTTGTTAGAGAGAATGCCACACCTTTGAGCTAAGTCGACTTAAAGGTGCGCATGAGATATTAAATCTTTTAGCTATTTTACTGTAATGGTGCAATCCCCTGATCCATTATTTATATTGAAAGCACAATTCACGTCATATGTAAACTTATCATTATTATAAGTTCTGCTGACATTGACATTTCCGCTACCCACAGTGCCTGTAACCGAAACAGTACCAGTCAATGTATCGACATAGGTTGCTTTGAAACTGAATTCACTGTCAGATGAAGTAGCCGATAAATTAGATGCTACTGAGTTCACTACAAGGTTTACATCTTGGGTAACTCTCACAGACTGAGCCGCTCCTCCATTAATTTGCATATTATTGGATATGGTAGTGCTTTTCTCTCTAACAGTAATATCAGCCTTGAAAGCTTCTGCAGTGAAGGAAACATTGGAGAGAGTTTGAGTATTGCTTCCATCGTAATTTAAATCCCCAGTAGTAATGCTCGTTGTCATACTTGGAAAATTAAAATAATCTGGTGACCTGCTCTGGCACTTATCCATTTTCAGATCACCTTTCATCGTACCCGAAAATCCTAGATTCCCACTCATAGGGTTTCCCGTGATAGTTAGGGTGACTTGTAAGTTTGTCGTTGAAAAAGTTCCCGATTTGGTGTCTCCAACCGAACAATTCTCGGTACCATTCAAAGTTGCATTACAAGAGGATGTATTGCAACTTCCACTTGGAGTTGAAAGTGCGGTTGGAATCACATTCGGTCTCAGGTTCTTTTGGTAGTTGTACGAGGAAATTCTCTGGGAAAGTATCGCCATTGTTTTTTGCCTATCATGCAAGGGAAGACCATTGAATGTTAGGCTGCCACCTTGCGCCTGCGTAGTGATTGCCGTTGTTGCCGCGGATGTAGCAGACCGAATTTGAGCTGCATTTTTTCTTGCTGCCGCATTCGCATTTTCATTTGCCACGAACGCTCCTAAAAGCAATAATTGTGCATTTTCGTCGTCGGAGTCTTTTTTGCCAGTCAACTTATCACAGGAAGTTAGACTTATGGCCATTGAAAGCACCGTGAGGTGAACTAGAAATTTTGTTATTTTTGGTGTCATGATAGATGTTTTTCCTCTGTTCGGCTATAATTTGAGGAACTAACCCCTTCAACCGAATAATGGTCGATAATCATTCAGATTTTAGAGATTATGCAATAAATTTCTCACTATAATCATGAAATTATATTGCGATATTTGACAGTTTTAGAAAGGTTTTGATGTAACCCGCAGGAATTACAAGACCAGACGAGTTCCCAGGTTCGATACCGACCGTCGCTCTATTGATTCCTATAAAACGACCATCGGTTAAGAAAACGCCAGCTCCTGAACAGCCAGGAAAGGATGCACCCATCGTTTGTATCAAAGGGACATTTGGCATAATAGAGTCAACTCCCGTTCTATCCGTGTTCGCAATATACCCCTTCAAAAATGAATTTCCTAAACCCCAAGGAGAGCCAATAGAAAAGACAGGTTGATTGTATTTCAATTCACTTCGATCAACCATCGTGAGTAGTGGAACTTTCACTTTTAGGTTGGTTTTTAAAATGACTAAATCTAGTTTTGGTTCATCTAGGATTACTTTAGCGTCGTAAAAAGTTTTAGAATCTTGAGAGATTCGAACTCGATCTTCCCAACCCAGAATGACATGTTTGGTTGTTAATACGTGGCCATTCTCGTCAAGCAATAATCCTGTTCCTTTTGCATAATCACTTATATGATAGTGTAAAATTACGGTACGATTTTTTACTCTGTTGATTGTCTCCTGTGAAGGTTCTAAGTTTTCTATATTTGCGTTCGTCGAACATTGAATCAGGACTATAAAACTAAATAATAAAAGAGAATGCATAAGGGTGTTACATTTCATATGACTAAGTGATCAAAAATTAATTGAGAATGCATTTGAGTTCAACAACTTTATGCATTGCAATAATTCTGAGAATGCCGGAATTATCGCAATGAGTCAGAACGATAGTCATTTTTAACTAGTACTTTGTTATGTTAGCTGACCAAAAGATTTGGGTTTCCTGTCATAAAAAAGACAGCTAGACGTATACTCTTGAACTTCCATCCGGACGGAGTTTTTTCATAAGTATCAAAATATTCACCATGAAGGTAAAAGTTTTCACCACCTTCAAAATTGGAAATATGCTGTTTCCCGATGAAATTTGAAACTGACTTGTTTTTTGCAAGTTAATTTCTTGTATTTTGAACAAAATTTAGGAGAATAGCACTATGGAGAATCTCAGAAGGTCAAATTGCCCCATTTCCTGCACTTTGGATATCCTTGGTGATAAATGGTCTTTATTGATCATTCGAGATATTCATTATGCAAACAAACACCGATTTGAAGAATTTCTACAATCAAAGGAAGGTATCTCGACAAATATACTAACGGATAGGCTTAAAAAATTGGATGCTTTGGGAATAATTGATAAACAGAAATACAGTGCACATGAGAATCGAATGAATTATATGTTAACGGAAAGAGGTAAAAAAATTATTCCAATTCTCGAAGGTATCATCAATTGGGGTCTTGAAAATATTGAAGGAACTGAACTTTAGTCATCGATTGTTTCGAAAAGTAAAGTTTTGTAATTTTACGTATTTAATGAAAACTTTGTTTGCGTTTATATCGGATTAGAAACATGGGTAGACATTCTTTAAAATTGATTCTGTCCTGTTGCGTATTTTTTGGCGCCTGTTTACCTGAACCCGAACCTAATGTATTGGGGATTTTAGTAGTTCCCTATTTAACCCAAACCTCTGATCAATTTTTAGTGGAATCCACTTTCCCTTCAAATGGACAAACGTTTGTTAGTCTACTTCCGACCATATCGATTACTTTCACACAATTAGTAGAAAGTAGTTCTATAACTGCCAATATAAATTGTGCTACAAGCTGCCCGACACTAAATGGAAGTACAAATCTTCGCACGGTGACCTTACTTCCGGCAACAAATCTCAATAACGCGACTACCTATACAATTACCCTTGATGCAAATATCAAATCTACTTTAGGATTCAATTTAGGCTCAGACTATAATTTTAGTTTTTCCACAGAGTAAAAAAGTAGGCTTAAGTCTTAGGAATCTCAATCATTATCTTGATTCAAGATTAGAACATTTGGTAGAACTTCGCCCGAAAATCCGCTTCCACCACCTGCCAATGGTCCAAGATTTATAGAATAGGATTGGTTTCCATCTTGGATCGCATCATCCGTGCCTGTTATGACGACAGATTGGAAGGTATTCCAATTTGCCGTAGAAAACAAAAGATCCGTTACGGATACAAATCCTTCGGCAGTATTCGAACTTGATAAAGGAATGGTAACAGGTGAGCTGGGTCTTGCCCGCAAACGAACTATAAATCTAGATGTTCCAGCCGATTCTGAAGTAATGAGCTCTGGGTTTGTGACAAGGCCTCCATTTGCGTTAGGTGAGATTCCGCAAGCATTGAGTGGATTCGGATCCGAACAAGGAACAATGTCGTAAATATGAAACAAATGAATACCTGGAATGGAAATCGGGGACAAAAGGTTGTAAAGTGTAGAGGGCGAAAATCCCGTTCCTACTTCTGAGGAAGTTGCGGAGGAATTGATCGTATAATTTAGATCAGTTGTATCGGCTGTGTCGATACCTCTGATTTGCACTAACTGAGGAGTCCCGTAGTTTGCAGGTGTAAAGGTAAGCGGTGCCGTTAAAAAACTTACAAGACTACCAGGAGTAGTTCCAAAATTTACTGTTACATCTGAGGTCGGTTGGGAGTTTAATCTTACGTAAAATTCTGACTCAGCACCAGACTGTGAGGTAATCACAGAAGTTGGTGTAAACCCAGACGTCGTAAAACCAGCGCTATCGTTATCGTTCATTCGAACTAATGGATAAATTGCTGAAGGATATGGATCAAAACCATCAAAATTTACATCAGCGGAACTAGCCATGCCGATTATAATTGGACATTCTACATTCCCATCATCTACGGCGTCATCTAAGGGTGTAACAATAATCGTGTTAGACGGTTGGATCGAATTCCAGTTTGACGCATCAATGGTAATCGTATTTGTAGAAAGGCTAAACTGATCTACATTGGGTGCAGTGAACAATCGACAAGGAAAGCTCGTATTTACAGAAATGGGTATCGTTACAGGACTTGTAGGTTCTGCACTGGCAAGAATATAAACCGCAAAAGAACTGGCGGTCTCGGCACGCACCATACTTATAGGCGTAATGATCGTTAATTTGGCTTCGCTTAGTCCATAGTTCAAAAGAGAAGCGGCTGTACCTGTGCTCCCTTGGAAATTATTATACCAACTGGGATTAGCTCCTGTTTCCGTCGCAGAGGTATTGATTTGGTAGGTAACATTCCCATCGGTAAGTGCATCTCCCATCCCTACGATCACAACATCGACAGCTGTTGACCAATTTGTGGAATCAAAGAGGTATAGTTTTGATGTCACTGTTGGTCCACCATCTAAGATTTGTCCCTCTGTAGCATCGGAAGTGGCTACCGTTACGGAAACAGAGTTACCCTGTAAGGGTTGGCTCGCCAAACGGAGTGTATACGTTGCTGTTAAACCCGATTCCGAAGTGAAGTAAGTTGACCCTGCCTTTAGGTCGAATAGAATCTTCGGATTTGCGTTATCATCATCGGTAATATTGATTGTTACATCGTTTGGATTGAATCCATCATAATCAGTCCCCGTTGCCGATATGGCTCCCATCGTTAAAGTAAATGACCGAATATTGATTTCATCAACTGGGTCGTTTACAGGTGTTATGGTAACAGTTTGGGGTGTAAATGCATTCGCATGTGTGAATGTCAAACTGGGAGGAGAGAACGTGAATTGTTGTGTATCTGGTAGAGAAAAAACTTCTTGTGATAAGGGGATCGTTACGGAGCCAGAAGAACAGATTGTTAAGTTGGAAGGCGTACTACATGGTGATGCATTCAATCGTAAGGTAAATGTAGCACTTGTTCCACCTTCTGTTATATTTATGGTGTTTGTAGAAAACGTAAAACCCTTTGTATCGTTATCGTTGATGGTAAACGGTAAGTTTCCGGTTGTGGAATTGTAACCAGAAATGGAACTTGTTGGTCTCTGGCCGGAATAGAATGCCGACCCTGTTGCTGTTGGGAAATTCAGTTGAACCAAAATATTTCCATCATCGAAACCATCATCCACACCCCGGACAGTTATGGTTTGAACCACATTCCATCCACTTGTGCTACTGCTTCCTGTAAAATTATTCGTCTGGCTATTGTTGCTGGTAAAGGTTAAGGATCTTGCCGTAGTTGGATTCCCCGAACTATCTAGAACTACGAGTTCGGAGGTATCACTCGAAACAATCGGTCCAATAGTTACATTGCTGTCTGGCCTTGCCGAGAGTCGAACCTGCAGAGTCCTCGTGAGGGCCCCATTCTCAGCAAATGTTGAAGAGCCACTCAGGTTGATCAATTCAATGATTGGCTGGTTGCTATCAACATTGGTTGCTGAGATGGATGCAATGGTTCTGTTGTTATAACGGGAATCCGCCGAACTGGTATTTGCAAATTGGATGTTTAGATTCTGGTTCGTATCATCGACTCCATCGAGAACGGAGGTTAATGTGATAAGTTGTGGAGTGTTCCAATTGCTGGAAGTGAAAGTAAGATTGGAAGGAGAAACCGTAATTTCACTAGTGTTAGAAGAGGATATCGTTGGGAAATTCACATCAGAAAGGGGCTGAGATGTTAAAACCACCGAAATTGTAGTCGTTAGAGGATCCCCATTTTCGCTGACCAAAAGCCCTGAAGAGGGTGATATCGAAAAACCAGCGGTGTCATCATCCGTTACCGAAAAGACAAAATTTACTGGCGGAGGCAGAGAATTGTAAATGGGATCCGCTGATCCCCCGGTATCTACACTCCCAAAGCTTAGAGTCACTGTTCTTGTATCTTCATCAATATCATTATTAATTGTTGAGACTGTTATGTTTTGATTTATATTCCAATTTGCATTTGTGAATATAATTGTACTTGGATTAACCGTCGTTACAGAATTGTTTTCAGAAATTCCTACCAAAGTGACAGTGCTCCCTGGAGGAGGCTGTGATTGGAGCCTTAATTGGAAAACCAGGTTCCCCCCGTTTTCAGAAATGGTAGAGTTGCCAGGCAAGGTAAGTTGAAACCCTGGGGTATCATTGTCTGAATTTGTGATACTTGGAAACACAGGTCCAACGATCCCATTGTAATTTAGATCTGCAGAGGTTGCTGTGGAAGATACGACTGTATAGGTTTGAGGCCCATCTACGACAAAGTCATTGCCTCCGGAAACCGTAACAATTTGCGGAGTTGACCAGTTGTTAGGTGTAAAGGTTAGAGAGCTGGGAGAAGCAGTTCCCTCTATATTTGGACTTGCAACGAGCGAGGAAATAGTGACATCTGCCGTGGGTTGCGTATTGATCAAAACGGTAAAACTGATTGCACTACCTGCTTCCGAAGTTGTCAAATTTGTAGGTGAAATGACCGTAAATCCAGCTTCGTCATTATCAACGTTGGTCCCAGAAGCTAATGGCACCGACAAACCATTGTAAGAAGGATCTTCTGAAATTGTGAGTCCGGTTGTTATAGTAAAAGTACCGTTACCGATGAAAACATCGTCCTGCCCGGTTACCCGAACGATTTGTGGTATATTCCAATTTTGTGGTGTGAATGTTAAACTCGATGGTCCAGAGATGATTGCCTCTGAAGGTGCATCTGACACGATTGTAGGGATGGTTACATTTCGCATTGGCCTTGTCTGTAAGGTATAGGCGACTGTTCCCACACTACCGCCTTCAGAAGTAAACAAACCGAACCCAACATTCACTGCAACTCCAGATGTTTCGTCATCTGTATTGATCGCCGATAAAATTGGCAAAACTTGGTTGGAAAAACGTGAGTCCTCAGAAAAAAACTGACCAAGTTGGATGGTATACCTTTGGTTACCATCTGCTAGCGCATCATCAATTCCCATAAAACGAATATTATATGGAGTGTCCCAATTCTCTGGAGTAAAATCTACAAAAGTATCGGATACCAACTGTGCTTCCGAACTATTTGGAATTGTAATCGGACCTACACGGACAGTACTATTGGGAGCCATATTCAATCGAATGTTAAATTCGGCTTGTCTTCCCGACTCGGACGTGAACAAAAAAAGATCCGTTTGGTAAAGAAGTTGGCCTCGTGTTTGAGAGGCATTGAAGAACGAAAGAAAAAAATTGGCAACGTTTGGTGGGGTAATCGACCGACAAGAAGAGATCAGAAAAATGAGCAAAAGAAAGGACAATCGAAGTGTGCCCATGATCGCCTGACTCCTCCTATCCAATAGGACATTCCCACTCTATTACTTACGAAAAAAAAATACGAAATCGGAAGAAAAAGCTCAGAGTACGCGAGAAATTATCTTTCTCCGCCTTACCATGCGGATATCTCCTAAGGTCATTCACCTACGAGATCCATCCAACTTCTTGGAAAATTATTTTGCTTTCTGGAAGACAAACAGTATTATTTTTCATAATAAAATTTCCGAAATTATTGGCTTAAAAAAAATAGCGAACCATGAGGATGCGAGTTTTTTTCTTCGTTTGTATACTTGTACTTGGTTTTTGTAAACCTCCTGAACTTAGGAATGCATGTGATCCCAATGCGTTCTCCCTTGAAGACAAATTGGTATCTGACCTTTTGCTGCAATCAATTCCACAGCTGAATACGGAAGTTTTGCAATTCTTGTTTCCGGACAAAGTAATTCTCTGTGCATCCAATCCTACAAATCGGGGTCCTTTTTCCCTTTCCGGACGGGTCCGTGGCCTTACGAGTCAAAGTATCACACTTACGAGTGGAACGAATCCGCCCGAATCCCTTGTGATTAACCCAGGAGCCATCACCTTTGCATTTCCGAGTAAATTTACGAGGGGGAACTCATTCAATCTGACTGTCTCAGAACATTCGCAAGGACTTTGTTATGTGGTGAATGGCCAAGGTACTCTCGTTGCGGATGTAAATAATATTTCTGTCGTATGTGTTGAGCCTTTAGCATATTCGGGACTCTCCTCATGGTACAGAGCAGACAGTTTAAATCTTGGAAATGGAGCTTCAGTTTCCAGCTTAAATGATCTTTCTCCAAATAACAATCATTTGGCTGGTTCTGGGGCTATTTTCTCATCAACGGGAATCAACGGAAAGCCATCGATAAACTTGCTGGGAAATACTCTTGAAAGGAGCATTGCCTCAGGTCTTGGGGGAAGTTCATTCTCTATCCTGATTGTATTTAAACGATTGGGAGGATCAGGGACGGAAGAATACGTTTTTTTTATGGGAGATAACAATAGTGGTTGTCCAGCGGGCTCTGTTGCTTTGTCTATTCAGGATGGTACGAGCGGAGAGATTGGTGTCCAAACTCCCTGTGGTGCTTATATGATCAATCCGACACCGGCACTCGCAGTTCACCCTTCCGACTCCTCTCCCAAACTCTTGCAGGTAAAATATCTATATGCCCCAACTGGGAATTCTATTCGTTATGCGATGTTAAATGGAGCTGTTGCCATATCAGGTTCTGCCACTGACATTGTTTATTCAAATCCAAATCCTTATGTTCAAATTGGAAATTATCCGGCAGGAACGAAACCGAGCCAAGTATCTGTTGCGGAGCTTCTCTATTTCAACCGATTCCTAACAGAAGATGAGTCGCTACAACTAGACTGTTACTTGGCAAAGAAATATGAATTTGCCCATGCTACAACGTGTCAGTAAAGCTAACAATCGTGTGGTAACATCACCAGACGGAATCACCATTGAAAAGTGCATTTGGATTGGTAGACAAATATCTTTCCTCTATATCTAATAAACCATCCCAATCGGAATCTGAAAATAACATAACAGGTATTTGAAGGTATTTATCTGTGAGAATCAAGCCAGAAATTTTTGCCAGTCCATCTTCTTAAACTGAAAGTAAATATGCTGCCGCAGGAAGGTGCTCTTTTTTTAATGTTTGCATTTCTATTTTACTATCCTTTCTCAAAACCACTATATCATTGCTTAATATGTATCTTCCTTCAGATCCTCGGCTAAGATCATAGTCGGAAACATCTAAAGTCTAAACAGAAACACAATCAAAAATTCCAATATGAAAGATGATTTAGCAATTCGATTGATGAAAGCTCGTCGCTACATAGAAGACCATTATTCTGAGGCTTTGCTTCTCTCAGATGTTGCGAAATCCTCTCATCTATCTGCCTTTCATTTCCATCGGCTTTTTAAAACTTATTTTGGGCAAACATGTATCGACTACCTAAACCTAGTACGACTTGAGAAAAGCATTCAACTTCTTCTCATGACAAATGTATCGGTTGCAGATATCAGTTTCGAAATTGGATTTGAAAATCCAGAAACCTTTATTCGAAATTTCAAAAAAAAATTTCAACTCACTCCCCAAGCCTATCGTAAGGCAAAAGAATCTATTCCATTCCCTGGCAGTAGCTTAGGAACTCCAATTCAGTCCAAAATTATAAAAAATCCATTCCAAAAAAGAAGTTACAGAGACTTCGAGAATGTTTGTATGATTCGACATTCAGGATCTAGCGGAAGTTATAGAAGGACAATGCAGATCCTTTTGGACAAAAGTCTGCAAGTAGGTTTATTTCGAGAGCCATTTCTAATCTATGGAAGGAGTATCGACCCTCCAAAACTGGAAGATACAAGTCTTCGGAGAATCGAATTTGGAGTCCCAATTCCAAAGCATTTTAAAAAGGAGATACCCTTTCCCTTGGAAGAAGTTAAATTCAGAAAGGGCACTTACCTATCGTTGTTCCATAAGGACAGCATTAGAAAGATAGAAGTTACGTACCAACTCGCTTACCATTATTTATTAAAAAATCCCAACATTCCTCTTTCTGACGAGCCTGCTTGGGAGATCTATCATAAGATACCACCGTTTTATCGAAGCACAGAAATCGAAATCCTCTTCCATTTGAAAGATTAGCAAGAATCGTCAATCGACCTTCCTGTTTTCCTGCTATCCTAACAGAAAAGGAGATACGTATGAAAATAATTCTAATCGTTCTTGGCAGTCTCATTGCCTTGGTAGGTTTTCTCGTGGTTAAAGCACCGGAAAAACGTGTTGTGAAAAAGGAAGCGAGGTTCTCTACGAGCTTGGAGCAAGTATGGAATCAAATTCGAAATATCCAGGGGCAAACATCTTGGCGTAAAGACTTGGAAACAATCGAAATGATTTCACAAAGTCCAGAAGTTTGGGATGAAACTTCCAAACAAGGAATTACCACAAAATTCCAAACGATCGAAATCAAGGAACCTAACTATTGGAAGATGAAAGTATTGGAACCAGAGTATTTGGATGCAGAATGGATAGGTATCCTGGAGAAAGATGGCAACGGGACAAAAGTAGTTTTCCAAGAATCTGTGCGCGTTCCCTCTATCTTTTATAGAGTGGTTTCTTATCTTTTCTTTGACGTGAACCAGGTAATGGAAGTCTATCTTAAAGATTTGAGTTTGGCACTAGGAGAAACATTTGATGAAAGAAAAATCAAAACAACCATGGAATGATAAGCTAAATAAAAAGGCAGAACCAAAAGTGAAGCATATCGATAAGCGGTTTTCAGACATTGAAGAAGACTCAGATATGTTAGTGGCAACACCAAAGATATTTGAAGAATACATTCGGAAGATTCCCAAAGGAGAATTTGTCGATATCAAAAAAGTTCGAAAGGATTTGGCAAAGAGGTTTAAGGCAGACGCCACCTGCCCGGTTACAACAGGTTTATTTTTGAGAATCGTTGCAGAATCTGCCTTTGAGAAGTACCAAAGTGGCACCAAATCAAGTGAGATCCCACCTTTTTGGCGAGTGATTGCACCTAACTCGAGCATAGCGAAAAAACTCAGCTTTGGAACTGAGTTCATCACTTCCATGCAAAAGAAGGAGGGTATCGAGACTTCCTCAGTTACATTAAAAACCTAGAATAAAAACCCAAGGCGGAAGATTAGCGATGCTGATTGAGGTGATCGGTATCGCTCTGGAAACTCGTCAATGCACAGCTGGTGTTCTCGCGGCAGAGTCTGGTCAAATTAGACTAACTAACTGGCTTTACTCAATGTGCTAACAGCATCGAACAGTCGTTCGTTAATTTCTTGATCAATGATGTAAATCACTCTTTGAGAGCTTGCTGTCTGTGAAGCTAGATCAATAATCGCTCTACGGCGATCCATTCTTACTTCATTGGCATCAAAATCTGCGATTCTATATTTAGTACCTTTCTTAAATATAGGTTTGATTGTACAAATCCTTTGCACCTTGGGACGAGTTTGGTAATGTTCAACTTCCAAAACTTTACATATATCGAAATGAACTTGTTTCTCTGAATCGATGGATGCCGTAATGACAAGACTACCTACTTGGATTATGTTCTCGTTATTTGTAAGACTTGCACCAACATAATCTAATAGATGTCTGATACTTTTATTGCTGTATGAAAAGAACGAATCATTCAAAATAGTTTTTAGTGCCATCGATGAAGAAAATGCCTTTCTCCAAGGTTGGTCTGAGGTGAGAGATGCATACTCACTTGCTAATGAAAGGATGGCAATATCTTCTTCAAATTGAGCATTTGAATTTTGACTCTCCTGAATTCGAAGTTGAGATTCAATGTCGGAAACAATTCGTGCCTTAGAAACATCCTTTATAAACTTGTCTCTAACAGACATCAAACGAGTAAAAACAGATCTCGGATCGGGATAGTTATTATTGATTCCACTTCCACGGAATGGTCGATGATGATTTAAGATCAAGGTCCGAATGTCGGAAGTAATCTCTTGTGCTGGGAGCGTCATCAAATAACTGATTATCGGGTGTTGTTGAATCGAAAAGTATTCCTCCTTAGTAAGTTTAGGATTTTCGGACACATCTAACTTCGAATATCCTACGTCGGCCAAGTAACTTGCCATCATGATCGCAAGGTGGTCTTTTTTATTCGGCTTATTGTCCTCATCCGTCCCTATCTTCCGCGTTCTTACTTTCATCCCCATCGCGACAATGGTTCGTTTCGTTAGGAGTTCTGATTGGAGCGGGACTCCAGCAACGCTTAGGATCTCTAAAATATTAAAAAGTCCGGTTTCAAAATCAGGATTACTGATAAAGTCATCTAAAATGTCTCTGACAGAATGCTGTATCATCACAGCTTGTTCGGATGAGAAGGCTTCTTTTTTTAATTCCTCAAGTAAAGTAGCAGATTGTTTTGCAAAGTCCAAAGTCCTATCTTTGCTGAATAGTTTGACTTCGTTTTTTTCCGCTGAAACATTTCCAGTTTGTCTACTGGATTTTTTTAATTCGGCTATGCGGAAATAAAGGCCTTGCAATTCAAATTTTAAAAGATTTACGAAATCCTCCTCTGTAGGCAGATTCTTTTTTGGCATAACAACTTGTCCATTTTTGTTATATAGATCGAAGGGAATTCGTTTGTTTTGGCGAAAGCTATTGAGTGATTCCGCACTAAGCTCGAATTTAGCAAGTTGATCAAATGATATTCTGTCTTTTGGATTCAAATACTCCCCCTCTACCTAACCTATAAATAAATTGACGGCTACTTTGCGTCGAATCTTACAAAGAAGCTCTCAAATTAAATATATTTTTGTAAAATGATGAGAAAAAAACCTTCTTCAGTTGTTTAGGCTGATTTTTGGACTAATGAACTCTGTACGTCGTCGCATTCGCTACAAATTTGACGATTGATTCGAGATCTCTGGTCGTTATTCATTTTAGGAATACTCTTTTTAAATATCGACTAACATTAATTAACGAAAAATAAGTTTTTACCAATCAAAACTTATATAAACTGATATTAGAAAAGTCTCAGAAAGAGACCTGAACAGAACAGTAAAAGACCAGTTGGATAAATAGCGACAGGATTTTATTTGGCAACAAAGGGGAAATATTTAGGATATCAAGTGGAAATCGGTCGATCTATCAAATGGTATACAAGGGTAAAATTATAAATGTTTAACCATCGGTATCAATGTGTATATTGTTGGAGCAAATCCAAATAGCAATTGTTAAATGCCATCCAATATGGATACTATTCGAGGCGCGAGTGGCGACTATATTTCCCCTTTAAGAATACGCGACAAAGAATTCGACGACTTGTTTTTCCTGCTTACTACGAAGAAGAATACTTTTGAGGAATTCTCAAAAATCAAAAGAAGATATTCCACCTAATGTCATTTCACAAACATCATTACCTAAAGATCGTTACCTGAGTTGGTAGGATAGTAGAGTGTTTTGCGTTGCTTGCAATTCAAATAGTTTATTTTCCTTTGAATTTCGGTGGACGTTTTTCTACGAAAGAACGTACTCCTTCTTCAAAGTCCTCGGACTCTAATAGGACTAATCCACGATTTAGAATATCTTGAGAAATTTTATCTTTGTCCCCTTCTGAAAATCGAATCGCCGCAAGCATTTCGCGCACAGCCAATGGTGCTGAATGCTTTGCAATTCGAAGTGCATACGCATAACTTTGATCAAATAACTCTCGAGTTGGAAAAATACCCTGAATAAGCCCGAGCCTAAAAGCTTCATTCGCATCAAATTGATCTCCTGTTAACATATAACGCAAAGCATTTGCCTTACCCGAAACCTTTGGAAATCGAAGAGTAGAGCCTCCCAAAGGCATGAGCCCACGACCCACCTCAAACTGGGAAAAAATGGCATTGCTTGCCGCAAATCGCACATCAGACGAAAGCAAAAGATCTATTCCTAGGGTGAAACAAAATCCCTGGGCCGCAAAGATGAGTGGCTTTGTACGTTTTGGAGCCTGGATGTCTAAATCATGCGGATCTGGTGCACCTGGATATAGAGGAAAACCGCGCTCGACTTTCATTCTTTCGCTAACTTCCGCTAAATCTAAACCCATGGTAAAATGTTTTCCTTCCGCATAAAGCAAACCCACTTTCGCAGTCGAATCAGATTCTAATTCTCCGTAGGCTTTGCTTAAAGCGATAAACATATCCCATGTAAATGCGTTACGTGCCTCTGGTCGGTTAATTCCAATGAGCAAAACACCTTCGCGATTTTCTGTTTTAATAAAGTTACTCATATACCTCTCCAATAGCTAAATTATCTTATTCCTGTTAGTTTAATCAGAGTAAACTCCTAGAAACTATTTCCTTCCAGCCAAACAAGAATTCTCGGCCATAAGTTGTTCTTTTGATTGGGTTTCAAGATTCCAAAATGGCCCATTTCTTTCTCATTGATATCCTTTGGATGCAAATGAAAATGTTCTAAGTTATTATCAAATTTTTTCATCATCGATTTAATCGGTTTTAGAGGTATAACTGTATCATCAGAAAAGCTTACTGATAATTTTCTAATATTATATGATTTTAAAAACTTTCCCTTAGGATTGAGTGATGGATTTTCTAAAAATCCTTTAAGTAAACCCATTTCTGCCCATTCTAATGCAATATTTTTTGGAAGCGGAGCTCCATAGTAATATCTACTTGTTAGTAATAAGCCATGTTTCTTTACTTCTCTAGGCAAATGCACTTTCCAATTTAAATACATTGTTAGATTTGCTGGAAATGGAAACGCATTGAAATAACCATCACCGACATTCAATAGTACTAACGACTTAAGATTTTTTGGCGGCCGAACATATCCCAGAAGCCAGCCACCGCCGCTATGTCCGATGATATGCAAATCCATACTTGGATGATTTGCCTCAACATATTCATGAATTGCTCGTAAATCTAAGGTGCCCCAAGTGTGAATTCCGTCTTCAATTGTAGAAGGGTCTCCTGAATCTCCAATACCCCTATAGTCAATTGTGTAAACATGATATCCGTTTTTAGCAAGAAACCCAGCTAACGGACTATAAAATCCTCTTTTGACACCGACGGCAGATTGAATAATTATGACTTTTGTTACTTCTGTCTCACTTTGACCAGAAAAAAAAGTACAACATAACTTTTGATCATCAGCCGCTTTGATTTCGATTTTTCTATTCATAAATTTCCCTTGAATTTACTTGACGTGAATAATTTTTTTTATCCATATCAAGAAATACACTAAGCAGAACCTATTCAAACTCACTGATCCATTCTAATTTAGTATCTTTGAATTTACCTTCACCAACAGCCTTTTTGATATTTGCTAAGGAATTAAACGGAGTATTTGTAATGACTAGATTTAGAATTGATTTTGGAACGGAACCCCCAGGTTCAAAATGGGCTTGGTACTCAATCATTGTTTTTCCAAGACTAACTGGGATGATGCGCCAATTTGAAACCAATGATTCCGTTCTGACTACTCCTGCTGGCGAAGCTTTCATCACAGTATCCGTTTTTTGAAATCTTAAGGTAACCACTTTTGATTTTGGATTTTGGTTTAATGTACGTTCAGTCACAACATCCCTACTCGCTACGGGCCATGGAGCTCCATTTCTTATGTAAATAATTGACTTCTGAGTGGAACCTGAAAGAACCGTCATCTCTAAACAGCTATGGTATATATAATCACATGCTCTTGGATCCGTAAGCAAACTCACAATTTGGGAAAGACTGGCTTCCAATTCAACCTTGCCTAAGTATTCTTCAACATCTGAACCTTTTAACTCCCGGGTAAATACAATAATCCCATTTTTATTCTTTGCTTCCTTCCACTCAGCACTTTGAGTAAACAAAGATTGCGAGCAAAATAGCAGAATGATTATTAACTTTAATTTGATTTTTATATCAGTTTTGATCATGTTGAACCTACTTTAGTTAAGTTATGGCAATATATTTTTCATGGTGTACTAATCGGTCTACCATTGAGTAGACCATAAATTTAGGTGGACAGATTAGTCTACCAAAAAATAATTGAGTATGGAAAATTTCGTTTCTGCAAGAGATAGAATTCTAAATTCTGCGCTGGATTTATTTTATAAAAATGGCTATACGGAGACAGGGATTAATGAAATTTTAGAACATTCTGGAACGTTTAAAAAATCATTCTATATTCATTTTTCATCAAAAACCGAATTGGGTGTATTGTATATTGAGCAAATAGAAGAAATTCTATTGAATCTATGTAGTAAAATTCTATCAAAGCATCCGATTTTTATAGACTTTTCTCATGCCTGGGTCAAAATAACAAAGAAAAAAATTTCAAAATTATATCCACAAGGTTGTCCGCTCGTTAACTTACCTATAAATACAAAAGAAATTCAAGAACGCAATCAGGCTGCGTTTGAGAATCTTAAAAAACCATTCGTAAAATATTTTATTAATAACTACAAGATATCAGAAAATGAGTCAAGGATCATTAGTGAAGAGATTCTTATGTTGTATGAAGGTGCTATGAATTCTTTTAAACTTGATCCAAATCCAAAATACTTCGATTATATGGAAAAATTTCTTAAAATAATAGATACAAAACTTCAAATGTACAAACGCGAGTAAACTTGCTAAAATTTGCGATCCCTTGAAACCAATATTTCTATTTCTTTATCGAAAGCTTGATTTAAAATTTACCGCATAAGGAATCCAGTCTGCTTAAAGGCGACTTTATGTTCGCATGAAAAGATTACATTTTTTCCCATTTTCGATTTGGAGAATATTTTCAAATGCTGGTTCTCCTATTACATGAAATTCAATTTGAAATACACTGCCTTACTGTATTGTTACAACCTTGATAAGCGTTCCGACAAAAATCGCGATTGTCTGGAGGATTAATGCATTGTTTGAATTGATCCTCGCAAAAGAGAACCAGTGCTATACAAACTCGTTGGTCATTTTTTTTCTCTTCAGAGAATGGACTAACGATTTTTCCATCCCTAAAACAAGAGAAGCATAAAGCCACTACTATGAAATAGAATCGCTGGATTATAAATTTTTTATTCATACGAGACATATCCCCAAATCTTCGCGAGAAAAATAAAGAAAATTAACCTTTTATTTTTTCATTTACAAAAAATTGTATACGCGTATACTAAATTTATGAAACATTTTTCTATTTTCCTATTGCTTCTACTTTTAACTTCTCTTAGCCTTGCCGCTGAGGGTCCCAGTCCAAAAGCAAATTATGTCGACCTCCGGTTGGGAGCAGTGCAAATCGAAAACAAAACACAACCGCTTGCCCTATTATCGTATGAACGGATATTAGGAGAGTCATATTTAATTGGTCTCTCTGCCCAGTACATTCGGATCCAAGCTGAAAAAGACGAAAACCGATTTGGCTTTGCAAGGTCAGCTGAGATTTCCGTTGCGACTGCTACTTTGTCTTTAGGATACCAGTTTGCAATTGGTAATGACTGGAAGCCATACATACGGCTATTAGGTGGTGGTGGCCAGTTGACTGGTTTTGGAAGGGGGGTAGACCTATGGCAATATGGCATAGGTTTCGGAACTCGTTACTTTATGACAGAAAGTATTTATCTAAATCTTGAACTATCGGGGAGCCGTTACCAATTTAGAGAGGATAACAAAATATATACGGATGCACCTCAATTGAATTTAGGTATAGGCTATCATTTCTAAATCCTGCAATCACTGGAGCCCTTTGTACCAGATATTAACCATTGTCTGGTACAATTTTTTATGCGAACCCCAAGGGAATTCACCCACCGTCACCAAGGAATGGCAAACCCCTTGGACGAGGACCACCATCGATCGAAGGATATCCATTTCCGATAGATCCTTTCCAATCCTTCGTGCTTGTTTTTCCCATGCGACCACTTGGATTAACCTTTCTAGATAAGATTGTATAAGCGGAGAATCAACGAAGAACCGATCCTCCTCCCCTTCTTCTATATAGTCAGGATGCAGATAGACAATCTTATACTTATCTGGATGCTTAAGCCAAAACTCTATATTTCCGGTGACTATTTTTTTGATGCGAGAGCCAGATTCAGGTTTCGTAAGATCCAAATGATTTTCAACAGAATGAATCAATGCCTCAAAGATATCGACCCATAAATGGTGGAGTAAAGATCTTTTGTTTGTAAAATAACGATAGAAAACCATAGGTGAATAGTCGATCTCCGCCATCAAGGTTCGAATGGAAAGAGCCTCATAACCTTTTTTGAGTACAGTCTTTCTTGCGACCTCTAAAATCTGAGCGCGGACAAGCAGATCTTTTTCCTGGCTCGGAGAGGATGTGTTCTTGGATTGGGAACGGAAGGATTTGGAATTTGGATTCTCTTTCTTTTGCACCTTCCAACCATAGGGCAAAGAATTTTGTCAGTTTCAAGGAGATTTTAGAAACCGATGGAACAATTCATCGGGTATCTTTCGCGGAGCTATTCTAGTTGGAGAGATCGCAAGCATTGTTTCTTTTACGGATAAAAATGGCTTTGCCTCATTTCCCTGAAAGAATAACTGCTGCAAGGTGCATGCTACCTTTTTATAGTCTGAAATAAAGGCTTTTACTTGGATACTTTTACCTGGGATAAGCTTTGCTGTTTCGATGAGCTTACTCTCTGTCGTGAAAAAAATACAGTCCAACTCTTTTGCGGCTTCTAAGCTCAATCCCATACCTTCACTAAAAAGCCAGCGGACTTCCTCCACAAGTTTAAACATTTGGTGCAGGGGATACACATGGAATCCATTTCGATCGGAAGTATTTGCACGCAATGAAAACTCAAAAACATTGCTTTCCGGATTGAGCTCGGTATTTTGGTCTGGAAAGATCCATTCTTTATTTTTCGCTGCATATAATTGAATCAAATCTTTATCTTTTCCTTCAAACTCTTCTAAAGAATCTACTCTGATAAGTTTTGCCGCCAACTCACCAGACTCCATTTCATAAATCAGATGATTCCATTGGATCTGGTCATTTTCAATCCAATCAAATGTCGTTTCAATTTTTAGAATTTCATTCCATGTCCTTTGTTTGAGAAATTGGAAATGGGAACCTTTGTGTTGGAGTGCTGTATGGTTTTTGATCAATTTTTTTATGTTAATGCCCATAACACTCAATGATTGCATTCGGGCATCCTCACAAAAGAACTCATAACGAGAACCATTGACATGTTCGTTGTAGTCTATATCTCCGATGCGAGTGACGTAATGGTTTGTGTAGTCTTTTCCTAATTCATTCATGAAAGGAGCCCTCTCTTGTTTTTTAAATGTACTTTTGCAAAGAATGAGGAAATTCTAATACAAGCCGCACAAGTAGGGGGTAGAGGATGATATCTAAGATTTACCATTTGAGATTCCCATATTAGTATACGCGTACATTTTATTTGATAAAAAAATTTCATCTTTTAACAGCTTCCTTTCTGTAGGTATAGATCCCAGAGATCAAATAAATAAGGAGTAAAACAGGCAATACAGTAAAAAATACATTTGGAGTTCCCCTCTTTATATGCAAAAGAGGTAAAACGATGGAAACAATGAGATTGGGAATGAGAAATGCAATCCAATGCTTCTTCCCTTCGAAATGGTTCAGGAGAAATTCCAAAATAAGGGTATACACAAAAGAATTGATCAGAGTAAAACTTCCCTGTGTGATGGCAGCTTTTTTTGCATACTCTGAACCAAAATTTACATTTGCAAAATATGCCCAGGTACTCCAAAGACTAGTGAAAACAACTGCACTCAATATGCTCCTAAGAAGTATCTTCATATAAGTTTTCCCTTTAAAAAATCAGCCAAACGCATGCTAAATGCCATAATGGTAAAACTTGGGTCCACTGAAGGTCCAGTTGGAAAAACGGAAGAATCTGCAACATAAAGATTGCGGAATCCATGGACTTGGTGTTCGAAATTTACAACAGATAGTTTTGGATCCTCACCCATACGACATCCTCCAAAAGGATGAGGAGCAGCCATGAGTAAGGAATGTGGTTGCAATTCTAGGGAATCCAGTCTGGAGATTTCATTGATAGATTTCATTTCGATTCCGCTTACAGTAGCAACCAACACCTTTTTGGCTCCGACTTTAAAATTGAGAATGACTTGTTTTTTCAAAAGATCTAAGATTTGTTTTCTGGTTTTTTTTCCATTTGGTGCGCGAACCAATCTTTTTTTACCATCCATTTCAATATTTCCCAGTTCATCGGAAAAATCATCTATCCATCCTATTGTTCCTCCGACTTGCTTGTAAGAGCTCATCCATTCAAAATGTTTCTCGCCAACCAAAGGGATCATGGATGCGAATGTTCCGGGCTGGAGTTGGTTTGCCATGAGCATAAAACCTCCTTCCGTATATTCGTTCTTTGCGTTAAATCGTGCTAGTCGGAACTCATCTATCCCAAAGGCCGCAGGAATATTTCTGTAGGAGACCATACTTTCTTCGAATATGGCATGCACCATAGGTGAGGCATTCATTCCAAAATATTCTCCTAAAGCTGGCAATTGTTGTTTCCAACCTTGTTTCAAAAGTAGAGCTGAGCTTTGGAAACCGCCGGCAGCCACAATATAGACTTCAGCCAGAATGTCTACGGTCTGGCCGTTTTTTTTGCCTTTAGACCTATCGATCACCGATGCCTGGAGAGAGTTTATTTCCTTCGCTGTTTGCCCTTCCACTGTTGCAAATACATCTGCTTCCAAATCAGCATAGATACGACCGCCAACTTGCATAAACTCATCTATATGCGTGACAAGTTGAGATTGTTTGGCTCCGAAGGCACATCCCTGCATACAATGACCAGATTTTTGGCAATTCTTTCTAGCTTGGGGGACAGGATGGCCTGACCAAGAGAGTCCGTTAGACGCCAATTTCATTTTTTGATTCATTAAATTATAATATTCTTTTTTAGGCTCATGGACATTGAGTCGTTTTTCTAAAATGTCCCAATAAGGATTTAAGTCTTTTGGACCATGGTGTTTGATACTAAATTCCTCTTGCCAACGCACCAAACGATCTTCAGGCGTTCGATAACTATCAGCCCAGTAGTGAACAGAAGCACCGCCGACATTGTTCCCATAAACTAAATTCATAGAATATTGCATATCCATCTGCAGATTTCTTTCTGCAGAAATTTTCCCCGCCATATTCAACTCCCAGTTGTCAAAACTAGAAGTTGGGTAATAGCCACCTTTCTCAATAATGATCGTCTCAATACCGGATTTTTGCAATTCAAGTGCCAGTGTGGCTCCCCCACATCCAGAGCCAATGATGCAAACTTTTGTTTTGATCTTACTTACTTGAGGGTAATCCTTCCATTCAAATAGATTCTTCACACTAAGCCCCTATCTGCTCTTTATAATAGGCTCTTGTTTCCGAAATTTTTTCAGGAAATGCAGCGAACGGACCTTCATATTGTATGTCCTTCCATGATTCTTTTTGTCCGTAATGGATCAGATAGCATAACATTCGTAAACTAGAAAATGCCGCCCTTACAGATAGGTTTTTGCTTTGGATACCTTTTTGGATACATTCTAAGGCTTCTTCCCGTTTCAATTTGGAAAAGGAGGACCAATTGCCCAAAATCCAAGGATAAAATTCTACAAGAAGGAGAGCACTATCGAATTCTCCTTGAATCGAATCGTTCACAAAGTAAAGCTCCTCATCCATTCTTTGGATGAGGGTATTGCGATATTCAATTTGCGTTTCATAGCTAGGAGGCAAAAGTGCGGAAAGATACAACCAGATGACCTTAGACTGGTTTTTAGATAAAAATAAAGTCTTTAAACTCTTTCCCAAATAAGGGCTTAGGACAAAGTAAAGACCCAAGGCACCGAAAGATCCAATCAGGAATTTTTTTCTCGATACAGACTTCGCAAACATTCTTTGACCTAAAAATATACGCGTATATTTTTCAAGCAAAAAAGTGCATCTTTTTTACGAGATGCACTTTTTCGGAAATTTATTTCATCTACAAAATGGAAAATACGTGAAGAAGAATGGCAAGATAGGAAAAGATTTGGATGGAGTAGAAGGTAAATCGAATATTTACAAACAGAGGGGATCCAGATATCAAATGAGTAATCGTTTATAAACTCTAGCTACTAAGATGATCAGAGCGACTTGGTTTACAAATGAGTCAACCTTTTGTAAACTCACACTCAAAAAAGCCACAGCGACAAACAAAGGAATATTCTCCAAGCAGTTGATGTGTGCTCTGTTAAAACGCCAATTGAACTTTGAACCATGTTTTATACCCGCATGGAATTCATTTGATTTTTTTTGCCTGTAAGCACAAAGATACTTCGGTAAGATGTAAGACTAAAGCCTACGAGTAAAGTCCAAAACACAAAACCACCTAAGGCACAATTATCTCCAATTATGGATTCTCTACCCAGTCAGCATGTACGGTATCGAAATACTCCTGAACCTTAATTATCCTTCCATTCTTTTAAATAAAGAGAAAGTGGTATTGGTTTTTTTATACTTTGCCTGTTGATTTTCGAATTCCATGAGACTCGGCAGTGAGACTTATGCGGTCACACTCTCCCGTAAATTCTTTACCACATAGGAATTTCATACTCGTTTTTTCACAACCAAGTCGGTATACCTGGGAACAAATCCTGTTATGCGGGACAGTTTGATCATTCTAGGAAGTCAATAGGCTTGAAGGCGATTATATTTATTTTCTTAAGTTCTTTATAGTCTTAAGAAAATAAATATTCTACTTTATTTTTTGAGATAACCTTTCTCTTTAATTTCGGCATATGCTGAACTAAGCATCTCTCTTCTTTGTGCTTCTGTCACCTTATTCGGATCATAAAAAGGCATTACAAAAAGGAGCAAAATTTGGCCAATTTCAGTTTTTTTCTCTTCTCTTTTTACTTCGCCTATAACTTTTCCAGATTTATCTTTAACCGATACATTGAGTACTAGGTCTGATTTAGAATAGTAAGGTATGAGACCAGCCGTTAATAAACTGAACCAGATGGAAACATTGACCGAAAAATAATTTGAGTTTTCAGTAACTTTAATATTAAAAACGAAGTTTGAGTCCGTTTCGCTTCGGGTTGATAAAACGTCTCCACTTTCATTTAAAACTTTGGCCGCTTCGTCTTTCAATAGTTGTATGAGGTAATCGTTCTTATGGCTAGCCTCACCACCAACTAAACCTTGATAGTCTGTATTTAGTTTCACGTACGTTGTTTTTGAGACACCGAAGTTTTTGGTAATAGGTGTGCCTGCAAATTCACCGCTTCTTAAAGTCAAACAGTTTACAGTAAAGATTGTTAATGTTAGAAGTAAAAATTGTTTAAATATGTTTTTTATCATAGTGATTTCTATAGGAAAGTTCCGTTTTTACTTTTTAAATTTACTTAGCTTTTTATCAGCGAGTTCTTGCCAGTATGATTTTGGGTTTGCTTTACTCACACCTTCGAGAAATGAAAACTCATCATAACCTGGTCTTCGTAAATCTGGATAATAGTATTTGTCCTTCAATGCTTCTGAATTTGATTTTAGGATGCCATCGTTGTCTTTTTCTAAAACAAATTTCTTTTTTTTAGAAACACCAAGTAACTCATCAATCGTTGGGGGAAGTGCAAAGGGATCATCGGAAGTTGTTTCCTTTAATACAGCTTTAAATAATCCTAAGTATTGAATTTCACCTGGTTTTGCTTTAATGTTTAATACTTTGGCTGAATCTTCTGGATCAAAGTCTATATATATATTATTACATTGATTTTGTGTTGTAGGGACTCCGTTGACAAAAACAACTTTGTTTTGGCAGAATACATAACCGGCTGTCGAAACAGTATAGGAATTCCCATCTACAGGAACAATACGGGAAATGAAGGAACTGATCTGTAACTTTTTACCGTTGTAAATTTTTTCCTTATCCGTTTCTTCTACTAGAACATCTGCTGGATCTGGAGTTCTTTTTTTAGCATTAACTTTGCTATCGGCATCTAGTTTTACAATGAGGTCACCAAATGCCTGTCCAAATTGGTATTGGTTTTCCGATCCAAATAAACCAGGTGGATACTCTAGGTAGATTCCATATCCTACTAGCCCCACCGATTTGATTTCTTCTTTGGTTTTTGGTGATTCTAACCTGTAGACAGAAGATTTACATGCGATTACAAACAAGAATAGGGGAAGTAGTATAATTCCCGTGATGCGAAATTTGTTCATTTTTTTTTCCTTCATTCTTGCAAAAACTGAACTTTCGCTAAGAATGTGCAAGCATGAAAGAATGCTTTTTTAATAAAACTTTGTATAATTTATCACTAGGATTCGGTGTTTTGCGGGAAAATTTTACCGGAAGAATGTTAAAGTCATTCCGTTTTACCACATAGGAACTTCCTAAGAGTTTTTCTACAACCAAATCTTTATATTCAGATATGGTTCAGGTTATGCGGAACAGATTGTCTATTAAAGGAATTCAGTCTGCTTAAAGGGGACTGTATTTTTCGGGAAAAAATCAAAAAAAGCGAAGAAATTTTGGATGGGACATAATGAGCCCAAGCCATTGGATTTGGCATTTTTTTGACGCAAGAGCGAAGCTTTGGTATAAAGATCGGAAAATTCAATTTCCTAAAATGCATTGTGTGGAGGATCTCGAGATTGCTTTAGAAAAAAATATTCATAAATTAAGTTGTATTTCTTTTTAATCACATTCTATTTGTTAGTTGCATTATGAGAATAGATGACTTTTGAAGACATTGCATTCTTGCAAACGGGACAGGCGAGAGGATCCTTTACATCAAACGAAGATTAGATGGCTTCTGCCCAAGTTGATTTCTGAACTTGGAATTTGAGTTTGATCTTTCGTGCAGGTCGAATGTAAATTCCATAATAGCGAACTGCTTTTTCGTGTTTGTTGGGCAAAAAAAAAGCATGCTAGCGAGAATTTCATCGATCGGCATCGTTAAACTTTACAAACTGTCGTTTGCCAGTCGTAGCGCATTGTTTTATAAGGTAGAAAGAATATCTGTTTGATTTCGTCAGACTTTATGATAATGCGAAAGTTCAGGGTTTCGAATTTTGGAAAGGTGGATGGAACATCCGAAGAGTTTTTACGATAGCGAGAGAGACATAGCCTACTTTTGCAAGAAAAAGAGACTGCAAGAACAATCTTGAAATCTTTACATTCGTTCCACACGAAACCGCGATTGAACTTTCCGCAAGTGAGAAGTTTTTCTACTTCTCTCAAATTCCAAATAGAGATCCTTCTGAAGTTAGGTTCAAATTTTTCCGCATAATTGAAAATAAATGAAATATAGTGATTGTTCCAAAGTGATTTGTACTCAGATTCTCGGGTAAGGGAAGGCGTATAAGGTCGCTTGCCTGTTTTGGATGAAATATAAATGCGAATCTCCAAGGAGAGGAAAGACTCTCCAAAGGGGAAGGTTGAAAAGAAGAGCAATTTCAAAAATATTGCTGGAAAAGTGGGCTAAATCCTTTTCTTCAGATCTCTCCCATTGGAGAGCTCGTAATTCAAGTTTCGATAAGCTAGATTCTTGATCGCTTTGACTTGACTTATTTTTTTTACAAGCGAAACTAATCATATGGGTTTAGCCTACGGTAATTTGCTAATCAAGAATCCAAAGAGGACAGATCTTGAGCCGATCAGTGTCGTCGCCTTGGCGGATACTGGCTCCGTTTACTTAATCATTCCAGAACATGTCAGGGTACAATTAGAACTCGAAGAACATTCCAGAAAGGAAATTGAGTTGGCAGATGGTTCAAAGCAATTTGTACCTTACGTCGGTCCGATTGAAATTGCATTTAAGAATAGAATTGCATTCGTTGGAGCAATCGTTATGGGCAATGAGGTATTGTTAGGTGCGATTCCGATGGAAGATATGGATTTAATCGTAATTCCGAAAGATAGAAGAGTGGAAGTGAATCCTGAAAATCCAAATTTTGCGGCGGCGAAAGCGAAGAGTGGGTACATCGCTACCACGACTATTTAGGAACAAGGTAAGGATATTTCAAAGATTGAGCCCCAAATCCAGGTTGGATGCGCCAAATTCGTGACACAATGTCCATTATAGGAAGCCGATTGGCTTACAGGCGACTATATTTATTGAGTTTGTATTTCATCTCTTTCTAGATTCCAGATATTCTGTACATTGTTTAAAATACTCTTCGGTTTCATATATTTCCGTTCCAAGTAAAAGTTTTTGATTAATGGTTTTTATAAACTCTTGTTTATTTTCCCTTTTGTAAAAATCAACGTTTATTCGAGATATATTTTTTTCCGAATCTCTTTTCGTTTTCCCTGATATGGGACTTATGAGCATATAAGTATATTCTTTTTTTACACCAAATTCAGCTATATCACATGTAATGATAGTATAAAGAATTAATCCCGAGCCCACATCACCTTTTGGTGTAATTAAAAAATTTAGAGTTACTAAATGTAGATTTTCCTCGATACGCTCTATTTCCATATTATACGTATCCTTTCTTTCTTTAATATAAATACCCGTGCAAGTTGAAAGCAATGATAGTGTGAGAATCAAGGATAAGAGGTTTTTCCAAAAGGTCTTCTTTTTTGTTATTTGCATTCAACTTCTCCCCAAATTCTCTCGCACAAATTAAATGCTTAAAAGTAGTTACTATATTTCAATAGTATCAATAGAAAAACCTAGCTTTATAAATTATCAAACGGAGCGAGCGCCCTCACCCGTGGAGAGGCGGAAATGTGCGCCCCAAAAAACACTATTTTACGTTTTTTTTGTGATTTCCTTTCTTTTGTCCCTCCCTACTTTCTTTGCCTGGACTTTGAGTCCTTCGAAATCCTACTCCATTAAAGATTTCTTTTTTTTTGAGACCAACCTTGCATTTGTTTTTCTCTATAAAACGTATGGTCTATACGAGTATATGCTTCAAAGTAAACTAATTTTACAGGTAAGCGTTTCTTTGTATAATTAGATCCCTAACCCATTTTAACCACATAGAAATTTCCTAAGAGTTTTTCTACAACCAAATCTCCATATCCAGATATAATTCAGGTTAAGCGGGACAGATTGTCTATTATGGGAATTTAGCAGGCTTAAAGGCGACTATACTATTTAGTTCTTCGGGAAATATAGGTCGGCCCAAAATAAGAAACAAAATTATTGACGCCAAGATGAATTCGTTTACAGTTCTCATCAAAACTCTATCCGATCGAAAATTTAAATTCAAAGATTTGGTTCAAAATTGCTACCATTGGTTTATTACTTTTTATATGAAAAAGATAGACTCGAAATAAAAATCGTTATTATGATCATAAAAGCAGCTAGATTCATTTCAAATTATCATCTAAATAAAATTCCTCAAAGATTTCATATAGAGAGGAGTAATAAATCATTTTATTCATTAAAGTAGATTTAGAAGGAGGATTCGATTTTAGTTGGTTTACGCTTTCAATGAGAAAGACATTGAAAGCTCGATCACAAATGTTCTTCGAATATGGCAAATTTCGACGACAATTGTCATACTCTTTGCAAGCGAACTCGATTTTAAATTCGTTTGCTTCGGAACAGAGACTAGTATTTATGTTATTGCATTTACAGATTTCAGTAAATCCATTGATTGAAGAATTTAACTTGTCTAAAATCATTTTTCGAAATGGTTGGTGCGCTTCAACTCTCAAATTCATCTTTGTTTTTAAAAGTAAATCGTTGTTACACTCGACCGGGTTTTTAAAACATAATTCTATCAGCTCAAAATCTGAATATTGTTTGGTAAACGAAATTTTCCGATTTTGGGAATTATGCCATTCCAAATCGTAAATAACTTGATAAAGAAGATATTCGAATATTTTACCATAATCAGTTTTTATTTTCCAACGATGAGGTAAAAAAAATGGCATTGATCCATAAATTTTGAAAAAATTATATTCTTTCCGACCAGTTTGGAAATCTGTCGCATAGTCAACTCGAACCGTTTCCTCCAAAATTAATGGGATAGTCCCGATACTCAGCCTATTTAGAATATTATCAAATAATATTGAACCGTTTGTATATTCGGAATTTAATTGAATTGTAAATTTTAATATTATTGATCTTGAAGACAAAAAACATCTCGAATTATATTCATTTAATAATTTATCAAGTTTTCTTTTTTCATCTTCAATTAAGAATTTTCTAATTTCTAAACCAGATTCAGCTTTGAAAAATATTTGAGACTCAATTCTAAAACAATTATTTTTTTTCCCAATTTGAAGTTTTGCCATATCAATATCCGGTTTACTTGTCACCAAGCAGCTAGCTAAAAATAGGCAGAGACAAGAAATTAAATATTTCATTTCATGGACCCCACGCAATTACTTCGAAACCGTTGTTTTCAGCAATAATTACATTGATTGTGAAGATTAAGCCGATACCAGGGGGTAATCCGAAAAATCCTTTAACAAATGCTGGGGAGACATACCCTTTGCGTGCTAAATATTGGAATCCCTCTTCAAGAAAATCATTAAACCCTTCACCTGTTAAGACTTCCTTCAAATCACTGATCGTCTGATAATAATCATAAATGTCTACTATTCCTAAGCTCAAAATTACGGAGTTTTTTTTATCTTCTATCCGACCTTTATTAAATGCTCCAATTACGTAAACTTCCCAATTTGGTCTTTTATCCATAATCAAATATGCCGCAAATGCCATCTTCCAAGATTTCCCAATATGCACTCGATCTTCCTTTTTCCCATTGTAAAACCCACAAATAGTTTTACCACATAGGAACTTCCTAAGAGTTTTTCTACAACCAAATCTTTATATTCAGATATAGTTCAGGTTATGCGGGAGAGATTACTCATTATAGGAATTCAGTAGACTTAAAGGGGACTATATTTTTCGGGAAAAAATCAAAAAAAAAGCGATGAAATTTTGGATGGGACATAATGAGGCCAAGCCATTGGATTTGGCTATTGTGGAAGATTCCGAACGCCATGTATTCAGCAATACGATAGATGGAATCGCTTTTATCTATGTTAATCTTTTCAAAGTAGACATGGAAATCTTTAGAGTAGCTTTTCAAGAAGAAAGTATATTCGTCTTTGTTTAGCATTTTTTTCTTAAATAAGTATTTACAAACTGTCCTTTGCCAGTCGTAGCGCATTGTTTAATAAGGTAGAAAATGGATTTGTTTGACTTCACATGATTTTGTCTCAACAAGGTCTCTGGTGGCGATCGCATGGACATGTGGGTTGAAGTTGAGATGATTTCCTGCTACGTGGAGAGTGCTTAGGATTCCAGGTTTATAGTTGTTATCTGATTTACAAATATTTCGAAGTCGTTTTGTGTATACCTTTGCCGCAAGACCATTTAAAAATCTTGGATAGACAAGTCTTTGAAATAAAAGTTCATTCAGTCTCCGAGGAGAGAAAAGTCTCTCCAGAGAGCGATAGTAAACAATTTGAATTTTGGTTCCGATGTCTGGTTCGAATCCCAGCGAACTTTTGTTCGTTGTTTATAATTTGATTCTGAATATACTTTAGCTAAGTAATGTAAGTAAAATGACATTTATCGAAAAGCACCCACGGATGGGTGCGGGCGCGAATTCTGACCAGGAGGGTCAGATGAGCGCGAGATAAAAGTCATTTTACAAATGGAGACGCTGGGATTCGCCTTCCACGGTTCTCCCATCCGGGTCGAACACGTTCCAGGCCGTCTTTTCCAAGTCCTCGCACATCCTGTGCTCGGTCGGTCTCGTTTACGGAAAAAACGCAAGGTGTCTTGCCTTTTTTCCTACTCGTCCTCACTTGCAAAATCGTTCGAATCCCAGCGAACTTTTGTTCGTTCACTAGAATTCATTTGTGATTATTTTGATAATATCTTGGAGACGCTGGGATTCGAACCCAGGTCCTATCGCCCTCAAATGCAGCTTCTACACGTTTAGTTTGCAAATAAATGTCGGAAGGACTTACCCTACAAACGGGGGACTCCTTCCCATTCCACTTAGTTTACAATTTGGTCCGAAGCAGACGACAGAGCCAAAAAGTCCTTAGAGAGGTGTCGGTTTCTTAGCCACCCAAGGAAACAGCCAGAGAAACCGTAGAGCTTAAAATTAAGCTGCTAGAGCAAATTCGTTATTTGCAGTTATTGTTTTGAAGGTTTTTAAGAGGTCCCTCACCCCTACGTGCCACTGAATCCAAGCCAACAACAGTCGAAACCAATGTCGCCCCCGTTCTGTATATTAGACAGCTTATTGGATCCAAAACGGTTGGATAGTAAAAATTGTTGAAAGAGGGTTTTGATTCTACGGAATGAAGGAATCTATGAAATTCAATCTCCTATTCGGTATTTGTTTGGTAGTTTTGGCACTTGGATGTTCATCAAAAGATGCCCCTAGCGAATCTGAATTGAAAGAACAGCTTTACGGTAAAGAATCGGAAGCCTCCGTTCGAATTTTGGGGTCCAAACAGATCAATTTGGATGAAAACCCAGACTTGGAAGTGATAGTTCTTTCGCAATCTGGAAAATCGGAAGTAATCTCCACCTACAAAAAGTTAAATGGTAATTGGCAATTGATCTGGAAACAGGAATTTTTTTCCGAAACTTTGGGGCCAACATATTATGATCCCAATCAAAATCGTTGGATTTCTGGAAAAATTCCGGGAACAGAGAAAGTTGCTTTTTCCGGAGATTTGATTCGTCGTGTAGTGCTTGCAGAACTTCCTGGAGATTCCTTTAATTCTGTTTTTTTAGAAGTATTAGTCGAAGAACCACCGTTAGGTCAATTTTCCATTCCATTAGGCTATCGTAAAGGTAAAAAAATATGGGATGGATTTCAGTTGAAAGAACATGAGGAATTGGTAAGAACGAAGAGACTCGATTTTGAATATATCCCCAAAGAAAAATCCTTTCGAATTTTTAACAAAAGTCCCAATTACTCTCAAGAGTTTGTTTTTAATTCTTGGGAAATGATTCCCAATTTGCCGATGCAACCCATCCCATCTTTTTTGACTATGGAAGTAGAACCAAAATGGGAACTTGGTAAAGAATCTCTTGTGACGATTCAACTAAAAAATCGCGGAAATTTTGTAAGTCTAACCTATCTTACTTTTTCATTCCCAAACAAAGGGAATCTACGTTTGGCTGGTGAAACTGCGGGTGTGCGTGTATACAAAAAAGGAGAAGAGGTTTTTAATAAACAAAAATCAAAAAGGATTCCTGCCGATTATCCAATGTTAGAAGTCACAAAAGAAGGTTGGGCATCTCAGTTTCGGTATGGAGTTAAATTTTATTACACTCCCCTGGAAACGATTCCACCTAAGATTTTGTTTCGATCGACTTACAAATTTTATCAGGATGTAGTTTCGATTCCCAACCAATATTCGATCAGTAATTTTGAACTAGACCAACAGGGATTCTTTTCCTATATTTTGCCAAGTTTATCTTCCGAGAAAAATATATCTCCATGAAACATGAATTAAGTGAAATCGAAAAGTTAGCTTGGCGGGAAATTGTTCGGGCTCAGGTGGAGAGATTTCACGAATTTTATTCGGAGTATTTCAACCGAAAAGAAACGATTGAGATGGCTAAGTTTTTTTTTGAGACCGTTTACAACTTAGATGGAAAGGAAGAATGGGAAGCATTGGCCTATTCTACGTATGATAAGGTAAAACAAATGATGAAAGAAACTTCCAGAGAGAATGTCGAAAGACTTATGGAGTTGAATTCTATCACAGATGAGCTTGATATTCGAATGGGCCAACTTTTGATATCGAAAGGATGGGATGGGAAAAGGCAAATAGATCTCATTGAATACAAAGGCATTTATTGTGAGTTTGGCGAATCGGAACTTCGCAAAAAACAATTGGGAATTGTGCTTATCAATCTAAAAAAATTTTATGAGCTGGCACACAAACCTATTGCTGCTTTTGTTATCAAACCAGCATCAGTCATGGCTAAGATGTTAGGTGTTTACCCTTTGTTTGAAAAGGTTGAGAATGGATATTATGCAACTTTGCCCGTCAAAAAAGAGGTCTTTTCCGAGTTTTTTAATTTTGTGGAAAAGAGAGAATGGGAATTTTACGATGAAATGTTTCCTGGTATGAGGTAGAGTTTTGAGATATTCAAGAAGACGACGAAGACAAACCTCAGAAGAAATCGAAACAGAACAAGGCGAACGATGGCTTTTGACCTACGCCGATATGATTACCTTACTCCTAGGTTTATTTATCATATTATATGCAATTAGTAAAGTGGATTCTAAAAAGCTAAATGATGTAGCGAAAGATATACGAAAAGGATTTGGGCTCAATGTTTCCTCACTAGGTCTAGTGATTGAAGGCGGGGCAGGGATTCTGGAAGATGATACAATGGTTCCAAAAACCCAAGTATTTCGCTTATGGGAACGGATTGGGTTTGCACTTAAAACATTAAAGGAGAAGGCAAAGTTAAAATTAGGTCTTGCTGAAACTGAAGAACTGAAGTTAACATTCTTTAGTTCAGGCATCGGAACAGATGACGTATTAAAATCAGACCCAGATTTACAATTTGCATTTTCTCAACTAGCAGAACTCTCCAAAGGTTTGGATGTAGATATCTTAATTCGAGTTCAAATACCATATGAACAAAATATTGACAAGTCCAAGTTCCAAAACTCTTGGGACTACCACTCGCATAGAGCTTCTTTACTTGCCGAAAAACTTGTGAACGAGTATGGTGTTCCTAAAGAGTCAGTTTCCGTGCAAGGGTATGCTCAATTTCAAAAGTCAATCGCCGCAGATACTCCTGAAAAAAAAGCCAAGGAAGAAAGAATCGAAATTTTGATTCGAAAGAAGGAAACCAATTCAAATGAATAGAATCTATTTCATCTTTTTTATTGTGGTATTTTTTTTTCTAAACGTTACTTTTTTTAGCTGCAAAAAAGGTAAGTCGAATGCTCCCCTAGAATGGCAAAATGAATCTCTTCGCTTAACATCCGATATATGTATTAAAATCAGAGATTGTGGAGAGGGCTCTTTCAATTCCATATCTGAAGAGAAGCGAAAATTTGTGATTGATCAACTCTCCGAAACCAATTGTCAGAAACGTTTCCGTGAGAGTGAAGCATACAAAGTTTCTGGAGAAAAACTGCTCATCATTCAAAAACTGTATCGAAATTGTCATGAAGAAATTTTAAAACAGACTTGTGCTGATCTAAAATCAAATTCAATTGATAGAATACCAAGCTGTGTCGAGTTTAGAAAATTTCAAAACCAGTGAAATTTGTAAGAATCACTCCGCTCATTAAGTTACAAACACTATGTTAAGAGGATTACGAAGACTCAATCGATATGAAAAACGGATTTTGGATATTGCCAAAATTGGTGGGAAACTCGTTCGCATCAACCAATTAGGTTTTTCTAGGAAAACTGCGGAAGGCTTTCGATTTCCGATTCATTGTCTAGAAATAGGAACTCCCAAAGCAATCGCCAAACATCCCGTAGGTATTGTGGCTGGAGTTCATGGACTAGAGACAGTCGGTATACGGATTGTTTTAGATTTTTTAGAGTATATCATTCACAAAAAAAGTCCAGGATATCTAACAGAGATTGAAAAAGGCAAAGTGGGGCTTATTGTCATACCCGTTATGAATCCAGGTGGCGTTGCGAGGAAAACAAGGTCAAACCCTGCTGGCGTGGACCTCATGCGAAATTCCGGGATTGATGCAGAGATGGCACCACCCTTTTTTGGAGGTCAAAGTTGGACAAACAAACTTCCTTACTTTCGAGGGCATTCGCTTGAGCCAGAATCTCGTTCACTCTTTCGCTATCTATCTCAATATTTTTTTCATTTAAAAGCATCCGTATTACCCGTACTAGATGTTCACTCCGGGTTTGGAACTATCGATCATGTTTGGTGGCCTTATGCAAAAACTAAGACACCTTGTTTAGATACTCCTATTTATGAAAAAATGGCAGATTTTTTCGCCAATGGTAGACGACATACTCGATTTAAATTTGGCCCGCAGAGCGAAACTTATACGACCCATGGTGATCTTTGGGATCGGTTCTACGATTATTTTTTGGATAAGGCGAAAGTTGAAAATTTGAAATCCAAGTTTTTGCCCCTTACCTTGGAAGTGGGCACTTGGTCCGATATCAAAGATAATCCATCAAAGCTCTTTCGTAAGCGTGGCATCTTCAATCCTGCGAGGGAAAACAAATTTGAAACCATCACAACCTATCGCGATTTTCTGAGAGATTTTGTGTTATTAGCCCAATCAAATGTGAAGGATTGGACCTGAGACTCGGAATTAATTTTTTTACCTGCCAAAAAAAAGACTCGAAGAATCGGTTATAGATTCCATAGTTTATGCTCTAGATTTTCAACTGGAGAGTATTTATGGTGAGAAAGGATTTCAAGTTAACGGTTTTAAGATGCACTATTTTCCTTTCCTTGTTTTTGATTTCAAAGCAACTAACATATGCTAATGATATTCCCTCTAATTTCTCAAAATCCAGGATTGCACTCGGAAATAAAAGTTCACCAATCAGCACCATTCCCAATGAACTTTTTCGGAATAAAGAATTGGAGCGACTTAGTCTATATGCTGCACCTTTGGATTTTCCAATGCAACTTGGAAGTTTACCAAAGTTTAAACGATTAGAACTAGAGGGAGATTTTGATAGTCTTTCGCCAACGATAGAAAATATCAATCAATTGGAACGATTGGATATTTCCGTTGGGTTGAAAGAGGTTCCTGATGAGCTAGGTAAATTGTTAAATTTGATTGAACTTCGCCTCCCCTCTAATCGACTCAATTCGCTTCCCAATCAAATGCAAAATTTGCAGAGGTTAGAAGGAATTGATATTGCCGAAAATGAGTTCGTTCAGTTCCCAACAGTGATTACAAAGATTATAAATCTTTCTTGGTTAAGTGCAAATAACAATCGAATCAAAGAGATTCCTTCCAGATTTGGAGATTTAAAAAATTTGAAGGGATTAAATCTAAAGTCCAATGAACTTCAGGAAATTCCTAATTCTCTCGGTGAAATCCAAACCATCACAGATATCAATCTCATGGACAATCGGTTTCGGAAATGGCCTGAAGTACTTGGTGAATTGAGAAACCTAAAGGAGGTTAACCTATCGCACAATCGAATTGAGACTCTATTCGAAAGTACAGAAAAGTTAGGATCTCTCACAAAACTTTGGCTTCATTCCAACTCTATTTCGGAAATACCTGATTCGATCCGTGGTTTAAAATCGTTACAGTATTTATATTTATGGAACAATCGAATTCAGTCGATTTCACCTGAAATTCAAAATCTTACTGAGCTAAAAATACTCCATCTCAAACAAAACGATTTAATATCATTACCAACAGAAATTGGTTCTCTACGAAATCTTGCTGTTTTGGAATTAAGTAGCAATCAGCTGAGAGTGCTTCCTATCAGTCTCGGAAACCTAACAAGCCTTAAGGGTCTTTTTTTGGGTTTTAACCAACTAAAAGAACTACCGCCTTCATTGGGAAAATTGGGCAATCTTCAGGAATTGGATCTCAGTTTCAATGAACTGGAATCTCTACCATCTGATCTTCGAGGTTTGAAACGATTGAAGACGCTAAATCTTTTTGGGAATTCGATTCGAACCATTCCTGATTCTTTGGGCAGTTTAACCGATATGTATGAACTATCATTAGGTGGAAATGAGCTTACGTCAATTCCTGCTTCGATTGGAAACCTAAAAAAATTGAATATTTTGGATTTGAGTGATAACAAAATTGAATTGCTTCCAAATGAACTTGGTAAGTTAACGAATCTTGAATACCTTAGCCTTCGAAACAATCAAATTCAGGATTTTCCTGATTCCTTAAAGGGCCTAAGATCCTTAAAAACAATTCATGTGGATGGCAATCCATTAAAACCTGAAGCGCTTGCAAAATTGAAACGACTTTTACCAAGTACGGTGATCATTCATTGGCAATTGGCATCTCCAAACGAAAGATTGTCCGTCATGTATCGAAAGACATTTGAAAAACTAAATAGATTTCGTGTAGGTCACGGTGCAATTCCTATGGAAATGGACTTTCGTTTGTGTATGGCATCCGAAGCCCACGCGCGCTATTTAATAGCAAATGAAGGTCATCCTTCTACAAAAGGATTGGGCGCACATGATGAGAAGGAAGGTTTGCCACTCTTTACACCAGAAGGATCAAAAAAAGAGTTTCGTTATGGAACACAGGCGGAAGTAATTTCGTTCGGTGATGAAACAGGTGACAATGCCATTGATACTTGGCACCAAACAATACTTCATCGAAGACCTATCACAAGTCTAGGTTATATGAAAATGGGATTTGGTTTTGCAGAATCTGAAAATCGTAAATCTCAAAAAGCAGTCTTACGTCTGGTGGGGCTCAACCACCAATACCTCAACGTGGTTCAAAACATAGCACCAGATGTTAGTGTATATCCTTATGAGAACATGAAAGGAGTTCCACTCACGATGCGAAATGAACTTCCGAATACTACTCCCTTGGAAGATGACGACCAAATTGTTGGATATCCCATCGCTATCAAATTTTACCAAGAAAGATCTTATGACCTCCAAGAGTTTAAGGCCAAATTGATGAATGGATCAGGAAAGATGGTTCCACATTGGTTGATCCAACCTTCAGATAGAAAATACGGGATCGGAGGGGAAACTGAAATTTGGATCATGAGTCAGGATCCTTTAGAACCTAACGAAACATATACTGTTGAGGCGGAGGGGATTCGGCGGGGGAAAAGGTTCTGGAGTAAAAAATGGAGTTTTACTACAGTGAAGTAAAACTCTTTGGCTATGCCCAATCTTGGAGAGCCCCAAGGATTGGTGAAAGAAATCCTTAAATTTCTCTCACATTACTTTTCTAGGAGATTTGCTCAACAAGTGGTTAAGAAAAAATATAGTTAAATATAAAAATATAGTTGACTATAAAAAATATTTTTGGAGTCTTCCAAAAAGACCCCATGAAACTCTCGGTTCAAATAGAAAGCGAACAATTTTTAGAATTGCCATTAAAGGAGCGGAAATTCGCTAAAACAAGAATTCGAATCCTTCAAGTCTTTCTTTCGGAACTGGAAAACAAACCTTTCGAAATAATCAAAATCAAAGATATCGCGAAACAAGCCGATGTTTCTGAACCAACTTTTTACAATTATTTTCCTGAAAAAGAGGACATGGTATTGTTTTTTATCCAAATTTGGGCTTTATCGGTCAGCGTTTTTGCCTTTGGAATGAATTCTAAAAAAAATAAAGAAATATCAGGATACTCATTGATATCAGCAATCTTTCGTTATACGGCAAAAGAGTCTAAAAAAAATTCACGAATCCTTTTGGAGATTATCTCTCTCCAAGCTCGGAGTAAAAAAGAATTGCAAATTCCAAAACTCACCTTAGCGGAAAGATATCTTTTGTTTCCTAAGATAAAAGATATTGAAAATTTTCCGGCAGGAGGTGTAGAAGATCTCATTGAAAAGGGATTGAGAGACGCGATAAAAAGTAAGGAGTTACGAGAAGAATCAAATATAAACGCGTTAGGTGTTGCGATTGGGTCCCTTTTCTTTGGAGTTCCTATCCTATGTTCCCAATTAAAATTAAATTTAGAAACGATGTGGCTTGAGTCACTTCAACTTTTATGGGTAGGTGCCGGTGGAAAAACTGCTAAACATTAATTCAAATTCGATCAAAGTATCAAATTATAAATGGATTTTGCTTGGTCTTGGCGCAATCTTATTAGGTTTTACCGGGATGCGATGGAATATTCCTATTTTCGCTTGGGTGGCTCTTGTTCCTTTTCTTCGTTATATAAGACTGGACTATTCCTTTTGGGTCTTACTCGTTTCACTAATTTTTATACAAACTATTTCTACCTTTCGAATCGTTTCAGAGCCATTTCATGCTTTCATAGCTTTGAGTTCAGGTATCCAAGGAGGAATCGTCTTTAGTTTGCTATTGTGGATTCAAAATTGGATTCGAAAGAAAACAAACGATTCTTATTGGAACGTATTTTGCTTCGCCTTTCTATTCGCGATTATGGAGTGGCTTGGCGGTATCAGTTCTGAGTTTGGAGTTTGGGGGATGATGGCAAATAGCCAGCTTTCCAATTTAGTTTTACTCCAGTCAGCATCCATATTAGGTGCAACAGGCCTTAGTTTCATTATCTATTGGAGCAATGTTCTGATTGAACGAACATGGTTTGAATTGGAAACCACACAATCTCTTTCGAAACATTTGAAATACCATCTCATCCTTTTTATGGGTGTCCTTGTAGGGCTTTACATGTATGGTGCGATTCGTTTAACGCTTCCCATTCAAGGGGAGACTCTAAAATTTGCGACTGTTACTTCTCAAAAGGATATCCAATCCTTTTGGAATCATCCTCTTGAGAATCAAGCAAACACGGATTTGGTGATGAGTCGCACGATCCAGGCTGCAAAGGAAGGTGCAAAAGTCGTAGTTTGGAATGAAGGCGGAGTCCTAGTTCAAAAAAATGATGAGAATAGCTTCTTACAAAGGATACAAATCCTGGCTAGTGAACAGAAGATTGAGATCATTGCGGCCATTGTCATTCCATTGAAACCAGGTGAATTCTTTATGGAAAATAAAATCCATTGGATTTCAAACACAGGTGAGATTCGACAAACCTATTTCAAACAATTCATTCCACCCGGCGAACCGATATCTAAGGTAGATTCGGATGTAAAAGTATTCGACACTCCATTCGGAAAGTTATCGGCTGCTATCTGTTATGATTTTGATAGTCTAAGTCTGACAAAAACACATTCTGACCTAGGAACAGGTGTTACATTGATTGCGGCTTCCGATTGGAAAGGAATCGATCCATTCCACACTCAAATGGCAATTCTTCGTGGTATTGAAAATGGAACAACGATTGTTCGTTCGACAAGGGGTGCTTTGTCTGGTATTTTTGATGCGTATGGAAGAACACGAGGGAGTTTGGAATATTACGAAAGAAATGATGGTGTTTTGGTTGCTTCAGCCCCAACAAAGCCTATCGAAACAATTTATAGAAAGTACGGAAATTGGATCGTTGGACTTGGTTTTCTGTTTTTAATTACTTTTGGAATACGGTCTTTCTTATTAAGGTCTGGTTGCTAAATTCTCAAACTGTATTTCCAAAACAGTGACATCATCTTCAAAAGCCTGTTTTCCAGAGAAATTTTTGGCAGATTCAATCAATCCTTTTATAGAATTTTTTTCTGACCAGTTTTTACTAATGGAAGACCAGCTTACAAAACCAGAATCGCGAAAACTTTCAGATTTTGTATTTTGTGAATCAAATAAACCATCTGAACATAAAAACAATTTATCTCCAGGAGAGAAGGAAACTTCTTCTACATTTCCATCCCAATCTGGGAATAGCCCAAGTGGTTTCCCTTTTCCTGAGAGAGGCAATAGCTGTTTGTCTTTTTTTCCAAAATAGATATCTTCATGACCGGCTTTTGACCAAAAGAATTTATTGGAATTAGAATCGATAACAACTGCAATTGCGGTTACGAAGAGACCCGCAGTGTTGCCGTATAAATAGGAATTGATCCTCTTCAAACAAAGCAAAGGATCGTCGATCAAGATATCCGTTTGTTTTAGAATAAAGTATAACATTGCCGAGATCATACCCGCAGCAAACCCGTGTCCCGAAACGTCTGCCAAAAACACTAGAGTTTTGCCATTACCAATGTCTTTGACTAAATAGTAGTCTCCTGCGATACCATCACTTGGATAAAATTCACAATGAATTGTTAAAAATTTCGAATCATATTGTATTGGCGGAAAAAGTTTTTTTTGAATCCGAATACCTCTTGTTAGTTCTTCTCTGAAATAGGATTCCTTTTCTTTGAGTCTAATTGCATTCTTTATCACATTAAGCAGTTCTGATTCTATAAATGGTTTGGAGAGATAGAAATCAGCTCCCTCTTTGTGAACTTCTTGTCTTGTGGAATCATCAGCTTTTGCAGTCAGTAATATAATCGGTAGGGATTTCAGATGATCTTTCTTACGAACCTCTCGGATCAAATCTAAGCCACTTTTTTTTGGCATCATTAAATCTGATATTATGAGATCTGGAGATTCTTTAAAAACTGATTCGATACCTGCCTGACCATCGGGGGCAACAAATACATGATATCCGTTGCGTGTTAAAACAGATCCAATATAAGATCTTAAATCAGGATTGTCTTCAACCACCAAAATTTTTTGAGATCGAACACCCAAATCCATTACACCACCTGCAACCCATTCAAATGGATCCTCAGAGATATATTCGTGTTGGACGGTATTATAAGACAGCCATTGGTCCGAACTTCCATGTTCAAAATCTCTTATAATAGGAAGTGAAAAATAAAAATGTGATCCGCTACCAAGCTCACTTTCAACACCTACCTTACCGCCATGAAGATCGACCAATTCTTTAACCAGCGAAAGACCAAGGCCAGTTCCTTCTTGCTCCTTAGTAAGAGATGCCTCGCTGATTCCAAACCGTGAAAACAATCTTTGCATTTGGTGAGAGTTCATTCCGATCCCGGTGTCTTTAACAGAAACAACAGCCTCTGAATCATTTAAGCTCAGTTCTAAGATGATTTTGCCTCCAGATTCAGTAAATTTTATGGCGTTGGAAAGATAGTTGAAAATACATTTATCCAATTGCTCTGGATCCGCTTCCACATAAATAGAGTTTGTGGGAAGTATTAAGTCGAATTGAATTTTTTTTCTCTTTGCATAAGAAGTAAAGTTTTCGGCAATTTGGTTCAAAAATTCACCTAATGGAAGTTTTAACTTTTTAAGTTCCATCTTCCCAGATGTTATTTTTTGTAAATCCAAGAGTTGGTTTACAAGTCGTGTTAGCCTTCTAGATTGGTTTACTATCAATCTGACTTCACTTTCTGGTAATCCTTCACCCCTCTGGACGGCTGATTCCGATGGGCCCGAAATTAGGGTCAGTGGAGTTCTAAGTTCATGGGATATGTTTTGAAAAAAAGCTTTTTGAGCATTGTTTTCTCTTTCTAAAGACTCTTCCGCTATATTTGCAGAGAGAGTAAAATAGTATGCGAAGCCCGCATGAAATAGAGTTGAGAAGATGATATTGGAAACATTGATTAAAGCTAAAAAGGAAGGATCCCAAACATAAATGGGAGGATTTGAGATCGAATAATAGTACGTAGATGCAAATAAAAAACATCCTATCACTATACTTCCAAATTTTAGAAATGTTTTTCCTGGAGGAAGCAAGAAGATTCCAGTTGCAAAAAGCATCATATAGTATTGATATCCAGCACCCCAGCCAAAAAAGTAAGTGGCCGCTAAGGCGTGTAAAAATACTTCCAGAAAACAAAGATAAAGTGAGGTAAAAAGATACTTCTTTCGATTGATCCAGATCGTAAATCCAAACCAAACTACACTTCCTATATTAAATAGGGCCATTTCTTTAGCTCCAACGGCCAAAAAGAAAAATATAAACGCTAGATGAATCAGTCCAGCGAGAACATAAATAGAATTCGTGGCAACGAAGTAACGTTGGTAGCGGAGTTCAACTCCTTCTGGCGATTGGAAGAGGGAACGAACAAATTCTAGGAAATGACTCATGGAAACTCTCTTACTGGAGCCACTTTATAATTAGAGCCGCAAGTCCACCACCAAAAAGTGGGGCGATTACGGGAAGCCACGCATACTTCCAGTTAGAGTTTCCCTTATTAGGAATTCGTAAAAAATAATGAACAATTCTCGGACCTAAATCCCGTGCTGGATTGATCGCATAACCTGTGGTTCCTCCCATCGAAAGTCCAATTGCCCAAACAAGAATTGCAACAAGTCCAGTTCCAATAAAAACCGAAGTTCCGCCATGTAACGGAGTATATATTGCATGAATACCCAAGACTAGTAAGAAACTGCCAAAACCTTCGCTTATGCTATTGGAAACGACATTGGAAATTGCAGGTTCCGTAGAAAAGATAGCAAGGATTTTCCCTGGGTCTTTTGTTTCCTTCCAATGAGGAAGGTAATGCAAATATACTAAAAATGCTCCGAATGCCGCGCCAGAGATTTGAGCCAATGCGAAGGGAATAAAATTGGAGAATTCGCCAGATTGGATGCAAAAAGAGAGCGTTACGGCAGGATTTAGATGTGCTCCAGGACTTCCAAATGTCTTTGCAACGAGAACTCCAAAAAGAACCGCAAACGCCCAACCAGCAGTAATTGAGATCCAGCCAGCATCTTTGGATTTGGATTTTTCTAATAGAACTCCTGCGACCACTCCATTTCCCAAAAGTATCAAAACTGCTGTTCCTAAAAACTCACCGATGATTTCCAAATATGTCCCTTCTTTGAATTAGTTCTGAAAGGAATACAGGGAAATTGATAGGGTTTCAATCATTTTTGCAGAGCTATTTTGCCATTTTATTCTAGGATTTTCCTGTGAATTCAAAATCCTGGGAAAATCGACCATGAAAAATAGCGCACTCGAGTACCATTCCCGTTTTCCGAAAGGAAAGACCAAGGTAGTACCCACCAAACCAACGGAAAATAGTTACGATCTTTCTTTAGCATACTCACCCGGTGTCGCTTATCCCTGTTTAGAAATCGAAAAACATCCAGAGCTTGTGTATGAATATACCAATCGCGGAAATCTGGTGGGAATCATCACAAATGGAACGGCTATTCTAGGCTTAGGAAATATTGGGGCTTCCGCTGGAAAACCAGTTATGGAAGGAAAGGCTGTTTTATTTAAGAAGTTTGCTGGTATTGATGTATTCGATATTGAGATCAACGAAACAGATCCGGAAAAATTTATCACAATTGTAAAGGCACTTGAACCAACATTTGGTGGAATCAATCTAGAAGATATCCGCGCCCCAGAGTGTTTCCATATTGAAAAAACGCTGGACCAGTCGATGAAAATACCAGTTTTTCACGACGACCAACATGGAACTGCAATTATTTCAACTGCAGCCCTTCTAAACTCACTCGAGTTAACAGGAAAAAAAGCAAATAATCTAAAAGTAGTGATCAATGGAGCGGGAGCCGCAGCGATTTCCATTGCAGAAATGCTGACCCATATCGGTGTAGACCATAATAATATTTATATGTTAGATTCGCGAGGTGTCATCAACCATAAACGAACAAATCTACATGAGTCCAAACTCCCTTATGTTCGTAAAACAGATGCTAATACCTTAGAAGAAATTTTCCCTGGAACAGATCTTTTTATCGGCGTATCTGTTGCAAATGTTGTAAATGAAAAAATGATTAAGTCCATGGCGGATCGTCCTATCGTGTTTGCTCTTGCCAACCCTGATCCTGAAATCCCGTACCCGGATGCAAAACAGGCAAGACCTGATTTGATTATGGCTACTGGAAGAAGTGACTATCCAAACCAAGTTAATAATGTTTTAGGCTTTCCCTTTATTTTTAGAGGAGCTCTTGATATCCGCGCAAAAGTAGTCAATATGGAAATGAAGCTTGCCGCCGCATATGCGTTAAGTGACCTAACGAAACTACCAGTTCCTATAGAAGTAAGAGAAGCTTATGGAAACGAAGCCATTGAGTTTAACGAGAATTATATTATTCCTAAACCTTTAGATGCGAGAGTGTTGTATCATGTGGCACCGGCAGTTGCGGAAGCCGCTGTAAAATCGGGAGTTTCGCAGATCAATTACCTTGGTCGAGAAGCGTATGTGGAATTTTTGAAAAATATTATGGCCCACCAACGAGAGAAACTCATCGGGAATCTCTAAAAAGTTCGTAAATCGCACAAAAAAGACTTGCACTATTTTGTGCATCGCACATATTTGGATTGTGCACTGCACAAACAGGTGAAAACCAGGAGCTAAACAATGGAAAAACAAATAATGGACATCCTTAACGCTGGAATCGGAATTTTCCAATCTGGAAAAGAAGGTCTTGATAAGGCAAAAACACAGTTAGAGCAAACTTATAATGAGCTAGTTTCTAAAGGTGCTTCTGATAATTCTGAAGGTTCAGTGAAAGTTCGTCAATCCGTTGATAAAATCCTAACAGACATTAAAGAATTCTCAAGTGTTGCTGGAAAAAACTACGAAGAGACTCGTTCTAAAATCGTAGAAAACTACACAAAAATTGCTGAAGAAATCAAAGCAAAAATGCCTGAAGGAAAAATCGAATCAGTAAAAGCAAAAATTAATGAAGTTGCTGAATCGATCAAAAAAACGGGAGCTGCAAAAGCTTAATTCACTCACTAATGTAGGGCTGGGAAACCAGCCTTCATTTCTTCCTCGCTTGACATCTAATTCAATTTATATGAACTTGGAGGTAGCCCAGATTCACGCTTCAAAAGGTTACTCTCTTGTATTATCATCGTAAATTCTATCAATCCTGTTTCTTGAATCATTATCCCAATTGCAGTGCAAGCGTTTTTAACAAATTCTTCTTTGCACTACTTCTCATTTCTACTTTCGTCACTTGTTCTTTAGCAGATATTCGCCCAGCCATTTTAGCGAATACTGGTTATAATGAATCCCTAAGAAAGAAAGGGGAAGAGATTTTAGAAAATCCAAACTTTAAAGAACTCAAGCCTGGCGAATGGAAAAAATTCAAATCAGTTCAGTTCATTATCAAGGATGTTTGGAAATCTAAGTTTGTACGATTCTTTACTCCCATTAAGGAAGACGAGCCTAGACTTAGAGTCTTCATCGATTTTGAAAAAGATGCCATGGAGATCGAGTTTTTAAGCGGCCAAAGTAAAGGATTGATCTATGGTTTGGTCAAAAAAGACACTTACCAAGTGGCGGCTGATACAGGTAAGGTGTTTATTGCTGACGATGAAGTCCGAGTGTATTTGGAATCACTTCGTTTGTATCTCACATTGCCATGGCGACTGAAAGAGTTTCCGATTCTAATGTATTCTGGAAAAATCAGCGTGAATGGTGCAGATTACGAATCTTTGTATCTTACATCCGTTCAGCCAGAGGCAAATCCTGATACAGATCAATACGTTGCTTATTTAGAGAAATCTTCTGGGGCTTTGGAGTGGATTCAATTTACTTATAGAGAGTTGTTTGGATTTTATAAAGGTGTACTCAAATATGGTTTTTATGAGCCTTGGTTGGATAAACAGTATCCTCGTAGGATTACGATTTTGGACTCTTTTGCAGATTCCAATTTTGTTCATGAAATTCGAATTGAAAAGATAGAAATTCCCAAACCAACGCAAACTTTAACAGAGGAAGACAAAGTACTAGAATTGGAATAGGTAGACTCTTTGAAGTGAACTAATTACAGAATCTGATTCTAGAGATTCTGTAATTGTTGGTATACATTCTGTTTAATTTAGAGTAAATCGAATTGGTACTAGAACTTTTACTGTAATCGGTTTCCCTTCCAGGATTGACGGTGAAAATCTCTTTCTTTTGTATGTATTGATTGCTTCTTGTTCTAAACCGCCGCCTAACGTCTTTCCAACGGATCGGACACGAAGTACTTCGCCAGTATCAGCAATCACTACTTCTAAAGTCATCGTTCCTGTGATACCAAGAGATTTTGCCTCGCTTGTATATTCAGGTCTCACGTTTGGTGAAAGATCAACGGGAGATGTTGCTCCCGATACAATCGGATCAGATGCGCCCGCCACTCTTGGATCTTCTTTTTTCTCAACTTTTTCTTTGTCAGTGAGATCAAAATCGCCATCAGTAGGTTTGGAATCTGTCACTGGTTCTTGAATTTGGACATTGTCTATAAAGGCGACTTCTTCGACTAAGTTATCAAGCCCGTCTCCTTCAAATTTTGGAGTGAACCAAAATAATATGATGAGAAGCTGGATAAGGGCAGATAACCCAAGCCCCGTTTCCATACGATACCGATCGATGAACCGATGGATTCTTTGTCGTTTGGACCTTCTAGGAGGAGTAACAACTTGGTTCACGTTATTGTCCTTTTAAACCGCCACCCTGGGTGGTCTGTGTTACAAGTGATATCTTCAATGCACCAATTTCTTTGAGCGATTCGAACACATTGTCCAATTCCTCATAAGTCAAATTTTGGTCTGCGTGAATCAATACCTTTAAATCTGGAGTAGTCGTAAGTTTGGCTCTAATTTCACTTAACGCTTCATTGAGCGGTCGTTTTACGGCATTAAAGTAGACAGTTCTCTCTGAATCTGCGCTCAGGTAAAGGTTCGCAATTTTTTTATTGAGCTGTTCTCCACCAGGAACATCTGGAAGTTCGATAGGTAGGTCTGGATCTGAATCCAACACCGAAGTAACCATAAAGAAAACCAGTAACAAGAAGGCAATGTCAGCCATGGAGCTTACTGGAACTGTTGGTGCGACTTTTTTTCTGCGTAACATACTATTGTTTCTTTCTTACGGAAATTTTTTCAAATCCACGAAGTTGTACTGCGGAAAGGGCATCCAACATCTTGGCATATTTGGTATCACCAGTTGTAACAATGAGTGCCAATTTGTTAGAAATATCAGGAATCTCCATTTTGTTGAGATCATCCCGAAAGTCTTTTAGATTAGCATATTCCTTTGTTCCAATGGAAGGGTTTCGCATTTTGTATCTATCTTGCGTAACAAGAATTTCATACACATTCTTTCGAAGGAATGGCTGAGGTTCTGATTGTTTGCGAGGAAGGCTGATATTCAAGCCCTCTTTAACAAAGAAAACCGCAGTAACCATAAAAAACACCAAGAGCAAAAATGCGATATCGGACATCGATGCCGCCGATATTTCTTCTAACTCTTGTTTTTTCTTTAACTTAATCATGACGTTGTACTATTCTCGATTAAGCGTTTCTTCCCGCTTTCAGTTTCAGATACTCTTTGTAGATTTTGTTCGCAGCTTCTTCTACTTCGGAAGTAAAAAAGCCAACTCGACCTTGTAAGTATTGGTAGAATGTCATCGCTGGAATCGCAACGATAAGACCCGCCGCCGTAGTAATCAAAGCTTCTTTGATACCGCCAGCTACTACCTTAGCATTGACCTGATCCGCATTTGCAATCGCATCGAAAGCATTGATCATACCAGAAACAGTTCCAAGAAATCCAACTAGTGGAGCAATCGTAGAGACAGCCGCTAAAACAGTTAATCCTTTCTCGAGAAGAGTGATCACCTCACCTGCTTCTCTTTCAATACCGGAAGCGAAAATCTCCGGATCATTTTGAGAAACTTCCATTCCATTTTTAAGAACGTCTGTGATTCTTTGTCCTTCGTTTGCTTTCAAAAATTCTTCAACAGATTTAAGTCCGCCAGCTTCAATTGCATCCGCCAAATCTTGGTTATATCCTTTTCGAATTAACTTCGCAGTGAAGAAAAAGTAAAGTCTTTCAAATATAACTCCAAATCCTACGATAGATGCAAGTAGAAGGGGCCACATAGACCATCCGCCTGTAACGAATAGTTTGATGAGTCCAATATCAGAGTCTTTTTTAGGCGCTGCCACATCCGCCTCGGTGTTTTGAGGAGGTGTTTGGATTTCGGAATTTTCAGTTGTAGTAGTTGGGGCAGTTGGTTCTGTACTTTGTGCTTCGATTGTTCTTGTTAGAGTAAAGACTGCGATAAGTGCGATCACAAAAGACACTGAGCCTTTGGCTATAGTCTTTTTACCTGGAAATTTCATGAATGTCTCCATATCAGATAGATATGTTTCAAAAATAGAATATCTTTGTTACAAACATATGACAGATTTGTTACAAAGACTTCTTTTCAGATTCGTAAAGGTCCGTGGTTACGGTTCGGAATATCTTTTTCAATTTAGGAATTCCCTCGAGGAAGAGTGCAGGCCCGGGCTGGAGGATGATGGAGGGATCCATTTCAAAGATCAGGTCCTTTTGAATGGCTAGCGTGGATTGCCATTCGGGTTTCTTTCTAACCCAGTCCCAATCCATTGCTTTTCCACACCAAGATCCGACTATAACCTCAGGATTCCGTTTTGCGACCTCTTCAGCTGTCGTAATCCTCTCTTTTGCCATTTTCTTTTCTTTTAGGTCGTTAAAAATATCATATCCGCCAGCAATCTCGATCGCTTCCGAAACCCATTGGATTCCTGTTATGATTGGCTCATCCCACTCTTGGAAGAATACTCTGGGTTTGTGGGAAGAAAGACTCGCTTCGATTTTCCATGCTTCCATTTGCCTTTGCCACCCGCGGATTAACTCATTTGCCTTTTCCGATTGACCAACAATCGAGCCAAGGGTGTACATATTGTCCAGAATTTCTCGAATCGATCTTTGGTTGAAGATTAAAACATTGAATCCTCTTTCTATCAGATCTTTCGCAAGTTGTCCCTGGATATCGGAAAATCCAATGATGAGATCAGGATTTAGCGATTCGATTTTTTTTAAATTGCCAGAGATAAAAGCAGATACTTTCGTTTTTTCTTGTTTTGCGATGGAAGGTCTTTCCGTGTAGACTGATATGCCGATGATTCGATTTTCTTCACCAAGAAGATACAACATTTCTGTTGGCTCTTCCGTTAGACAGATGATTCGTTTGGGACCTACTACTAAACCCATTTTGTCTGAATTACCCTTCTAAAAACTTTGCAAGATCTTTTTGAGAACCAAATAGTACAATAATATCATCTTCTTTTAATACCATCTCACCTTTGGGAATACCAAGGATTTTTTCAATTCGGTTATCGGATGATCTTTTTGATTCTTTAGAAATAAAAATCCGCTTAATAGTTATTATGTTAATATTATACCTGTGACGGATATCAGCTTCTGCAATAGTTTTATCTATGTAACGTTTTGGGACACTGACTTCGACGACACTATAGTCATCGGATAATAAAAAACTGGATCGCATACCTGAATAGGAAAACATTTCCGCCATACTACGTGCTGCCTTTTCCTCAGGATTAAATAAATCCCGAATACCTAAAAGTTCCAAAACCTTTTTCTGTACGGCGGTTTGGTATCTTGCAAAAATGGTTTTTACTCCGATTCTTTTTAAAATATCTGCACAAATTACAGATGTTTCAAAATCATCCGCGAGCGCAATGACTGCAACATCTACATCCAGAATTCCTTGTGAAATCAATGCTGCTTCATCAGTAGCGTCCAACCTTACTGCAATGGTTGAATAATCTTTGATTTCTTCGATCACTTCCGGGTTTTTATCGAAGGCAATTACTTCATGTCCATCATCATATAAATATCTTGCGAACAAATTCCCAAAACTTCCAAGTCCAATGACGCCAATTTTCTTTTTTTGCATTTTAACCTACTACAACGTATTCTTCTGGGTATGAGTAATCGTTTTGTTTTGATTTTTTAGAAATTGCAATCAAAAGAGTTAAGATACCTACGCGACCTATAAACATTACTATACAAATGGTAACTTTTCCATAAAAGGATAAATTGGGAGTGATTCCTCGAGTCAGGCCCACAGTTCCAAAAGCAGAAACCACCTCAAAACAAAGATCTAAAAAATTTCCTGTTTCCGTGATTAATAAAGCAAAGACGGCAGAAAAGATAACAAACAAGGATAATACGATCGTTGCACTAGCTCGAGAAATCGACGCAGGAGATATAGTTCGATAATGGATTTCCATTTTTTGTTTGCCACGGATTTGATTCAGTATATTCAAAAAAGATAGAGCAAATGTTGTAGTTTTTATACCTCCGCCGGTTGAAACAGGTGATGCGCCCACCCACATTAAAAAGAAGGATAAAAATGTGATCGGTATCCCCATACTTGTTAGATCCAGCGTGTTAAAACCTGCCGTACGAGTTGTTATACTAAAAAATAAAGAGTGAAATATTTTATCTCCCCAACTTAAAGAGGAAAGGCTTGCTTCAGATTCTAGAAAAAAATAAGATATGGTTCCAAATGTCCAAAGAAGAACGGAAATCGACATTGCTAAAATAGTAGAAACAGACCAGCGAAATTTCTTATTTGCCGAGTGCTGTAAACGGGATTTAAACTGTGATAAAATAGGAAAACCTATTCCACCTAACATGATCAAGATCATTATACAACTCAGGAAACTATAATTCATTTTGAAGCCCTCTGTTGCAAGGCCATTCGACAACAAACTGAAGCCTGCATTGCAGAAAGCAGAGATTGAGTGGAAGACTGATAGGTAGACAAGTTCTGATGAGGAATATCCAAGATCCTTTGGAATTGAAAGATAGAGCAGGCAAGCCCCCATTAGTTCTATTAAAAAAGTAAGAATAGTAATCTGTTTTAGAATATCCTTAGCTTTTCCAATAGTTTCCTCTGAAAGTAGGTCCCTAACCAGAAGGGTATCACTTACGGAAACTTTTCCAGCTAAGAAGATAGAAAAAAAACTAGTGAGAGTCATAAGACCTAATCCACCAATTTGTATCAAAACCAAAATAATCATTTGGCCAGTTTTGGTAAAAGATTGGGAGATATCCAGCGTGCTCAGTCCTGTAACACAAGTTGCACTGACAGTAGTGAAGATAATATCAATGGTCGAAATATTCCCGTTTGTTGACTTAGGAAAATGCAAGAATATCGTTCCAACAATGATAATAGAAATAAAGGAAAAAATTAAAACAAAACTTGGGTTGAGTTTCTTATACTCAATATTTTTGTTTAGTCTAAAAAAATGAGCAAGATTTGAGAAAAAAAACAAGAGTTGGTTGATTGATAAAAAAAGAAGAGTTCCGTCATCACCTGGCATTATTAGGTTAGAAGTAAACTGAGTAATTTCATCTTTGTATATAAATTCTATGCAGATTAAAAATAATATTATCATCTCTATTTTGTGAAAGATGATATAATCAACGAATGATTGTGAGGTGAATATAAATGATAAAATCTCGTAAAGGATAAAAAAGTAGACTAGAACTGATACAGTTAGTCGAGCATAAGTTTCCCAATCATCTGGATAAAAAAATCCATATTCAAAGATTAAAATTATGAAAGAGAGAACTCCAGATATTGTATACAAAATACGTCCGAGAAATCGAAAGTTCTCAAAATAATACTTTCTGATTTCATGTTTCTTACGTTCTAATTCTTGGAAAAAATGCCTTAAACTGGCGATGATTCGGATGGGAGTCAAGGTTTTGTATCAGCGAGTTGTTTTTTCTTTTCTCTATGTTCTTCCAATCGCTTTTGGTCCAAATAGACATTTGTTCCAGATAGACCAATCGACCCAACTAATAAAACTGCACTGCCAAGAGCGGCTTTTTGCATTGCCGCAGGTAAAAGTGCAACTGCAACAGAAGAAGCGCCCACTGCGAAAGGTAGCGTTAAAAAGAAGATTATATAGCCACGTCTGAATTTTGATTCTTCATACACTGCCTCTTCATCGAACTCTTCTTTTTTCTTTTTGTTGTTTTCTTGTTTGAGTCGGCTCTTTTGCAAACTTCGTTGTACAGCTTGTTCATTGATTTCGCCTGTTAATGGATTGATCAATGAATTCTGTGGATTGAGTAATGGATTGCCTTGGGGATTCGTATTGTTGCCGCTAGTCGGTAATCTGCCACTGTTTAATAGCGCACCTGCACCTGGAATCGATTCAAATCCTGAATATTGGGTTCGAGCGTTTTTAGGGGTTGCAAGTGGTGGTTTTTCAAATTGAGGTGGTTGGGTCACATCTGGCATCACATTGGATTCAGGATCTGAGGATGGCAGATTACGCAGGTCGTAGTTGTTATTGTCATAAAAACCTTCCTTCGTCTGTGCAACCGCCAGATGAGAAGTAAATAATGAGACAATAACTAAGATTTTTAGGTTGGGCGAATTCCCCATACCATCGAAGTTAACTCCCTAGGAAGTTCGGTCAATCGAATTCGCACCCGCAAAGCCGTCGGGAACTGTATTGGAATGAGGTTTCGCGTATGGATTCCAAGGTCTTGGAATTTAGTCCAGCAGTGTGTGCATGAGAATACTCTTCTTCCAAAGTGGTTCCAAACAAACCAGGATCGTCAGAGGCAATGGTAACCTTTAAATCATTTTGAACAAATCTTTGGATGGGATGGTCTATGTGGTGTTCTAACATTCCTATATAAAGATTGGAAGACGGACAACATTCAATGACAGCATTCGTTTTTGCAAGTTTGCTCATGGCAAAGTTCTGAAAGGTGTGAAGGTACTGCGATTTAGTAGAATCAAAGTTAGTATAAACAAGTTCATTATCCGACTTTCCCTCTAAACCATTTCGAATTTCATCCAATTCGTCCTTTGAGTAGAAAGGTCCAAAACTAGATATCGTGTCTAATTCTTCCAGTTCCAATTCAACTTGTGCTCGCGCTTCTGAAACGGTTTCTACTCGTTCATCCCCTAAAAAAAAGTCAGAGTCAATACCAAGCGCAAGTGCATGCCCCAAACGATTGGCTCCCCCCAATCCTGCCTCCAAAACCCAGCGAACGGCAGAAAACGGGGTTTTGTCTCGGAAACTTTCTCCAACATGATATAAAATCGCTAAACTAGAGTCAGGCGAAGATTTATTATCTTTATGAACAGAATTAAAGAAATGAAGTTTATCCCGAACGGGAAAACCTTCCTCTATATGACAAAAATCGATCCCAACTAAATACTTTCGTAAAATGGAATCCTTAACCATCCAGTTTTTCATCCAATCATAATGCTGTTCGTAATTTTTATCTCTATGCAGAGATATAGCCAGTCGAGAATTTATACATTTTCCATTCGATTTTGATTTTTCTTCACCTAACGCCAAACCTTCGACTGAAGCCATTAGTTTGGCAAAAAAACTTTCTTTAGGCTCATTCTTTCCAAACATCAATCGATATTCTGAATAACTTACATCTTCTAAACTCTGTGAAAAAACCACATCACTCGTCACTTCCCGAATCTCTCTTTCATCAAACTTGACCAATGCGATAATCAAATTAAATTTAGCTTGGAAATGTAAAAAAGGGGCTTTCTCTCTGAATTGGTATAGTTTTTTGAATTGATTTGGATCTTTGTAGTCATCAAAAAAAGTCTTTGGATTGATTTTAATACCATAGGCCTTTTCAAACGAGTCGAGATAAATTTCCCACCTTGGGTTTGGGTTCTGTTTCCCGATGCGAAACAAAGTTTCAGCAGGTAAACATCCATAAAGGTGGTTGTGCAGATCCGTATACATATAAGAATGACTTTAATTATGCTTCATAACATTAGACGCATCCTAAAGCCAACTCGATTGAATCAGAAAATTCTTGGTCTGGCAATTCCAGTTTTTTTTGGAATGATTAGTTATACGGCTATCATGGTAGCAGATACTGCTATGGTAGGGAGACTCGGAGAGGTTCCGCTAGCTGCTGTGGGTTTCGGAGGAATGGTTTATTTTTCGATTTTTGCATTCCTAATGGGTGGGTCCATGGCGGTTCAAATTATTGTCGCTCGTCGGTTTGGGGAAAAAAACTTTAAAGGAGTCGGTATTACATTAGTAAATTCTGTATATCTGTCATTTGCTATTGGCATAATATTATCCTGGTTTGGATATCTGTATGCTCCAAACATCATGAAGTTAATTGGTGATGACCCAGAAGTGATAGAAACAGCTGGAGTCTATTTATCTTATCGATTTTTAGGTACTGTTTTATTTTTTGTTGGGTTCGCATTACGAGGATTTTTCGATGGTATTGGAATTGTTCAGGTAGGAATGATTTCATCCATTTCCGCATCCATCACAAATATCTTTTTAAATTGGATTCTCATTTTCGGAAATTTAGGTTTTCCTGCTATGGGTGTAAAAGGTGCCGCGCTCGCTTCAACTTATTCATCTATTCCCGCGCTCGTGATCATTTTGTTTTACTTTTTTCGAAAGGATGTAATTCTATTTTTTAAATATCCGATTTTCGCTCCAAGTTTTTCCATACTTAAAGAACTTTGTGTAGTCGGATTTGCGCCTGCTTTGGAGGGGACGCTTGTGAATTTTGCATTTTCTGGATTTTATAAAATAGCTGGAATGATTAGTACAACGGCCCTTGCATCTGCTAGCGTTGTTTTAACCTGCCTTAGTTTGTCATTTATGCCAGGATTTTCTTTTGGAATAGCAGCAACGACTATACTTGGACAAGCCATGGGCCAGGGAAAGATCAGATTGGCATACGAAGGAACTATGCGGTCCGCGACATTCTCTGCGATTGTTATGGGGAGCATGGGACTATTCTTTATACTTGGTGGAACTTGGTTGATTGGATTTTTTACAGATGTTCCGGCAGTTATGGAAGCAGCTTACCCAGCCCTCTGTATCGTTGCTCTCATCCAAGTAGGAGACGCTTACCATATGGTAATCGGATCAGCCCTTCGAAGTGCGGGAATGATGTATTACGTGATGGGCGTGTATCTCTTTGTCTCCTTTCTGATCATGTTGCCTTTGGCATATCTACTCGGAATTCAACTGGGAATGGGTACCATCGGGATTTGGATCGCATTTTTTATTTGGATTTTCCTCCTCGCAGTCTCATTTGTAAGAAAATTTCGTAAGAAGGAGTGGATAAACATACGAATTTAATAGGGTGAGGGAAAGATGAAACGGACAGGAATAGAAAAGCAGGCGATTCAAAAATTTTTAAAGTCCGTTGAGTTATTTAAGAAGTTACCTCCAGCCGTTCTTGCAAGAATCGCCACTAACATTAAAGAGAAACTCATTCGAAGCCATGAAGCCTTATACTACAAAGGCGAATCCTCCGAAAATATCTACATCATTCGATATGGAGAGATACTACTTGAAAATGTGGGCGGTGTGAGTCATGTCTACATCGGATCGGGACAGGTTCTTGCTGAAAACTCACTTATATCCGCCGCCAATCATTCCACTTCGGCAATCGCCGTGATTGATACACTAGTCTATGTACTTGACGGGAAACTGTTTTTACAGTTAGCTTCCCAAGAAAAAATTTTGGCTCAAAATATCATTCAAATGATGGGTTCTCGGATGAGGGACCATCTCGAAAGACCAACTAACAAACAAAAAATGACGGGTCTCCGAAGACTCTGTGTCCACCTTCCATTGGAACCTGAATACAATTTTGGGGAAAAAATTCAGAACTTTTTAAATGAGTATGGAGAACAAACGAAAGCCCTTTCTATTGCTTTGCCCATATCCACATTCAGAGGGATGGATCCAACAAGGATTTCAGAGTATTTAACGAATGTTCGGAAGAAAACTCCCCTCGTACATATTTACTTTGATGAAACTGTAACAAGAACAGATATGCCATTTTTGGTTGTTCAAGCTGACTTTATTATTATTTGGGAACAGGATCCAGAAAAGTTTTATCAAGAAAAAAGAGAGATTGTAAATTTTTGGAAAGGTCGGGTTCGCAACTTTAATGGCCGTGCCATTCGAATGATGGAGGATGGTGTTCGAAAGAGTTACCTCCCTCAAGATGAAACAATAAAAAACTTTTACCAAAAGGACACATTAGCTCGTTATCTTGTTTCACAAACTCGTGGGCTCGCACTCGGAGGAGGTGGAGCAAGGGCACTTGCACACGTAGGTCTACTAAAAGTTCTTCACAGAGAAGGAATTCATTTTGATTATATATCAGGTGCATCCATGGGTGCGGTAATTGCAGCACTGTATGCAAGAAAGAATACCCCTTCAGAAATCGAAGCCCTCATCAAACAATTCTTTGGTGGTTTAGAGAGTGCCTTTGATCCAACTCTACCTGTCGTTGCGTTTTTTAAAGGAAAACGTATGAAACGTATGTTAAAGGATGCATTCAAAGACCAGAGGATCGAAGAGCTTCCCCTCCCATTTGCCACATCCGCAGTTGATTTGTTAACTGGAAAGGAACATATCTTTGATCAGGGTCCCGTCACAGAAGCTTTGACAAGTGCTATGAGTTTACCTGGAGCCTTCCCACCCTACCGAATGGGTGAGAAGATTCTTGTTGATGGTGGGATGATCAATAATGTGCCAGAGAGTTTGATTCGAACAAAAGGAGCGGATGTGGTTCTCGGAATCAATGTGTCTCCTTTGCAAGAGTTAGTCCCTGTAAAACTATTTGAAGATCGTAATACTACCGAAAAAGGTTTCTTCCGTTATATTTGGGACACTCTCAAATACCCACCCATCTTACAAATTATGACTAGAACGATTACTCTGGAAGGAAGAGAGATTACTCGTCTGAAACGTCCAACGATGGATCTTTTTGTCCACTTCCACCTCGAGGAATTCCAACTTTTTGATTTTGTTAGGTTTCAGGAGATTATTGCTAAGGGTGAAAAAGAAGCAGAAGACAATTTAGAGGAAATAAAAAGACTGTTTTCTTAGTGAAACAGCTTCTCTCAAGCCTTGGCCTCTTTTCCTTAACACAAACGCTATTCCAAGTCGGAACAGTCATGCTGATGGCTGTAAGCGTACTGATAGGTCAAAAATTAGCATCCAATCCCGAGAATGCATCCTTTCCACTCTCCTTTGTGATTTTTGGCACCTTACTCGGATTATACCCTGCTGCTCAATTTATGAAATGGAAGGGGAGAAAACCAGGCCTCCTTCTTGGAACTTTTTTTGGATTTTGCGGAGCCCTGTTGGTCAGCTATGGAATCTATTCGAAAAATTTTTTCTGGTATACGTATGGCCATTTGTTCTTTGGCCTCCACCAATCCTTTTTGCAGTATCTACGATTTGTTGCTATGGAGTCCGTGTCACATTCCCAACGTTCAACGGCACTATCTTGGATTTTGGTTGCAGGAATTCCTGCGGCATTGTTTGGTCCTCTCGTTGGGTTGTGGGGAAAAGATCTGGTCGCAGAACACCTGTATTTGGGTTGTTTTTTGATTTTGGGAATTGTATTGGTTTTACAATTTTTAGTCATTAGTTTTTTACCAAAACCTATTCAGCGATTTGAAGAGGAAGTAAGTCATGGAACTTTCAACCAATCGCCACGTCCCTTTGCCTATCATTGCAAGAATTTAGGTCTTTGGTCTTCGATACTTTCGAGTGCCTTTGGGTTTGGACTGATGGCAATGCTTATGTCGGCAGTTCCCGTGGCTATGAAGCACCATGGACATGAAATGCATGCATCTACTCTAGTATTGCAGTGGCATGTCTTGGGAATGTACATCCCTTCCTTTTTTTCTGGAATTCTTGTAAAAAAAATTGGAGCGCCTCAATTGATACTCGCAGGAGTGATTGTTTTGTCACTACAAGTTTTTTCCGCCTTACAAGGAACAGATTTTCTTCCTTTTGCGGTTTCCTTAATTTTGTTAGGTGTTGGTTGGAATTTTATGTATGTAGGTGGAACCAATCTTTTGGTAGAACAATACATTCCCGCAGAGAAAAATTCTATCCAAGCCTTCCATGATATCTTTGTATACTCGACAGCGACTCTTTCAGTCTATGGTGCCGGATATTTGGAAGCAAAAATAGGCTGGCATTCGTTAAATTTAGTATCAATTCCTTTTTTGATATTTGTATCTTTTACCGTTATTGCTTATATGTCTAAAGTAAAAAGATCTTAAGACTATGATCCAAATTCCACTCAAAGAACAACTTCGTATTTGGCTCCATGTTGCCTCGAATAGTTTTGGTGGTCCTGCTGGCCAAATTGCCGTTATACACAAATTAGTTGTTGAAGATAAGAAATTGATTTCGGAAGAACGATTCCTCCATGCGTTGAATTTTTGTATGCTTTTACCAGGTCCCGAAGCACAACAATTGGCAACCTATATGGGTTGGATGATGAATCGTTGGGTAGGAGGCTTACTTGCGGGTGTACTTTTTATTCTTCCTGGATTTTTATCGATCCTTTTTCTCTCATACCTCTATGTGATTTTTAACAATGTTCCCTTTGTGCAAGGTTTGTTCTATGGAATGAAACCAGCGATCATTGCCATTGTTGTAGCAGCACTCCTTCGAATTTCGAAAAAATCACTCAAAACAAAATTCTATTGGTTTTGTGCGATCTTAGCCTTTGTTTCCCTCTTTTTCTTTAATATTTCATTTCCGATCGTCGTGGTATCAGCAGGCATTTTTGGAATATTCTATGGTAAGTACTTTCTAAAACAGGAAAAAGTTACAGAGTTTGAAGAGATTCAAAAACCAAATTTTCTTAAATCAGTCCAAACGGTTGTTATCTGGCTTTTGGTCTGGATTTTCCCAATTCTCCTGACGATCCTTTCATTCGGATTGAATTCCAACTTTCATGCACTCAATCTATTCTTTAGCAAAATGTCGCTTGTGACATTTGGTGGTGCGTATGCCGCACTTTCATACGTGGCACAACAAGCCGTTGAAATCTATGGTTGGTTACAAGGCACGGAGATGTTAGATGGGCTTGCTATGGCAGAAACAACACCAGGGCCTCTCATCCAAACAGTCCAGTTTGTTGGTTTTATGGGAGCGTATCGGTTTCCAGAGAATTTAAGTCCCTATAGTGCTGCCTTTTTTGGATCTGTGCTATCTACCTGGATGACCTTTGCACCATGTTTTTTATGGATTTTCACCTTCGCACCGTATGTGGAATACATCCGTTCCGCAAGGTTGTTTTCATTTGCTCTTTCAGCCATCACAGCATCCGTAGTAGGTGTGATATTCAATCTATCCGTATGGTTTGTTTTAAAGATAATTTTTCTAAAAAACGAACAATATGTACGGTATGGTTTCAATTTCGATTACCCTGTATTGAAGTCTATAGATCTGTATGCCCTTGGAATTGCAATGGTAGCATTTATTTTGCAGTTTGGATTGAAGCGTAAACTATTGGAGATTCTCGGAATTTGTACGATTTTAGGAGTTTTGGTGAAATGGATTCCAGTTTAATGGAACCCATTTATCCGATACCTACATGACTGGTCCAGTCTATACTCCTGAATGTAATTTCGGAGTTAGGTTTTGAATTTTCACATTGAGGATAGGATTTCCTTCTTCTTTGTTTCGAATTCTTCAGGTGTGATCAGACCTTTATCCAAAAGGCTTTTTAGTTTCCCAATTCGAACTGCTGGATCATTGGGGTCCGCATTGGTTTGATTTTCCGATTGCCCAGGGTTGTTTCCTTGGTTCATCATTCCACCCATCATTTGGGCCATATTCATACCCATTCCCATACCCATTCCTGCACCCATAGTACCACCACCCTGACCTTGGTTTTCTGCAGCAGCCTGTCCGATATCGAACATCTTTTTTTGTTGGTACTTGTCACCTAACATATCGATTTCAAATTTATCAGCGATAATCTTTTGAATTCTCTGATAGTTTGTATCGTTTTGATCAAAATTGACTGATTCAACATTGAATTCAATGAGGTCCAATCCATATTTTTCAAACTCTGGTGTGAGTTTGACTCGTCCTGCTGTTGAACTCTCATCTCTAAACTTATTAATTTCGACTACTGAAGTGTTATTGTTTAGAATTACTTCCGATAAAAAATCTCCGATCCCGCGAATGATATTTGGTTTTAAAAACTCATCGATAGATTCATTCGTTGTGCGATTGCCAGCTTTAACTACGTTTAGCAAAAAGGATTTTGCATCTTTTACGCGAAATTTATAGTCACCAAACGCGCGTATATTTAGAACAATTTTATATTTAGGGTCTTCCAATGGAATCGGGGTATTTGTTCCCCACTTTAAAGCAAAAATCGATTTATTTACATAATAAACTTCAGCAGTGAAGGGAGTTTTTCCACCAAAGGGTAAATTGACGAGTGCTTCAAGAAGGGGAATATTTCCTGTTTTTAAAGTATGAGTTCCTGGTCCAAAACTATCTAGTGCCCTTCCTTCTTTGAAAAAGATAGCTTCTAAATTTTCATCAACAATGAGCTGTCCTGCAGTGCTAATTTCGTCAGATGGATACTTCCATACAATCTCGTTTGGTTTTCCTTCGAATTTGATTCTATCTATTATTGCCATTATTAGTTCCTTTTTTATGAATTTGTATTTTGCGATTTGGATTTAGAGAATACGGAATTTCTTTCTTCAAATTGTTTTTCAAATTCTTTGAATATCGAATTTATGTATTCAATAGCTGCATCCGGATTCTCAGAAAATTTACTTGGTAATTGTTCTTCCAATGTTTTTTGAATTTCGCCTAGTTTGGATAAAATGTCGAAATCGTGCTTAAGAACAGATTCTAATTCTTCCTTTGTAGCTTTAAATCCTGCGCCAAGACCGTTTAGTCCATATCCACTGGAGTTTACTTTGTTGATTATAGTATCCAATAGATTTGTAGCCATATTCGTTTTGCCAATATTTTGGATCTGGGCTTTCTGAATAAAATTTGATTCTAGTTTATTGAAATGTTCTTTAAAAGAGGAAAGTACGTTTCCAATTTCTTTGCGAACCAATAGGTCGGTTTTCTCAAATTCTTGGTTAGAAAAGGCATCCGCAAAAATACTAACTTCTTTTAAAAACTTACGAACAGGTCCTTCTTCGTTTCGAAATCTATCCAAGGTTGATTGTAGCCAATTTGAATCCATAAGTTACTCCTAATTTTGTTTTAAATTTGAATCATACAACTGAATCGAATCACAAGTAATGAAATTGAATATGACACTCTTTTCCACTTTGTAAAGTACTGTTGGTTGGTATGACTTCCATTTCGTTTCATCAAATTCGCAATCGTGTTTTTCTCCTTTAGTTTCACCCTCGGATTCTTCAAAGTGCACTAGATATTTTTCACTTCTGTTTCCTAGACGTTCGCATCCTAACGAGGTAGATACACATTCTCTGTAGCTGGGAACGGGCCAATAGGGTGTGACTTCCAGACCTATTCCTTTCGCTTCCGCATTTCGATCAAAAGCCCACTTATCAATTTTATAATAGCATTTGCTATCGTATACTGGTTCGTCTCTGTATCTTGTCGTACAACTTTCACTTTCCGAATACGTGCCATCACCACGGTCTGTTCGTACGGTGGAACAATCCTCGCCATCTGCCACTTGGTTGTAACTGCGAACCTCCCTAGATCGAGTTACACTATATGCCTCTGATGGCATAGAATCACACCATTCGGATTCGGAGACTGGTTGAAATTGTTCGATCGCAATGGCACGTTCCCACTCATGTTTGGTTACGTGAATTTTTACAGACTCTGTCCAGAGAACCCCCACCAAAAGAAATCCTAATATCCCCGATGTTCCACCACCTAACATCCATTTTACCCACTTAGGTGTTTTTTCGTGAGCTTTGATCCATTTTGAATCTTTGAACGCTAGGTTTGAGTCTGAGTTTGAATTGGGTTGATTGGAATTTTGTTGTGATGCGGTCGCCAAATTAGGATCGATTTTTCTCTCCACTTCTTTGGAGCCATCAAGCGAACCACCGCAATTTCCACAAAAAGTGGATTTGGCACCGTTGGGTGTTTTGCAGAAAGGACAAACTCGGTCTGCTCCATAATAGATATGGTCGGTTACGGCAACCTTGTCTGCTTCCTCTGGGAAGTATCGGCGATTGGGATCTTGTGTGGCGCCACAATTGGGGCAGTGGCGGTGGGTTTTACCGAGAAGTTTGCGGGTGCCGCAATACTCACAATCCCAAAGCATTTCATAGATTTTTTCGCCTGCCATGGAAAGATGTTTATGAAAGAATTTACCCAATATGCAAGAAAAATATTTCCGATTCAGAAAAATCAGTTAGAATTACATTTCATGTTGAAACTTCGTTTCTTAATCTCAACGAGCATTACCGTCCTAGTGTTTGGATACGTGTTTGCCAAAACCACTGCAAATTCTCAGCACCCTTTGGACAATTTGTATCAAAGAATATCAACTAATATACAGTTAGCTGATAATCGCACCATGTACAAGCGACTTTCCCTTCAGCTACGTGGAACCATTCCCACCCGTGAGGAATGGGATCGGATCAGTTCATCAAAAACCCCAATTGACTTCGAAGAAGTTGCGGTTCAATTTTTAAAATCTCCAGAATTTGCAGAATATTACGGGATTAAATTTGGCTCTATGTTCCGGGACAAAACGAAAGGCAAAAAAATTCCCATAGGTTCCTTTCAAACTTACCTTCAGGAATCAATTCATTTGAACAAACCCTATGATGTATTGGTTCGTGAAATGCTCACTTCTACTGGTGATGTTGCTAAAAATCCCGCAACTCTCTTCTATATCCGAGATGGTGCCGATCCTTTGCAGGTGGCCGAATACGTAGGAAGATTTTTTGATGCAAAACGAGTTGCTTGTGCTAGATGTCACGACCATCCATTTATCGAAGGTTATACGAAAAGAGATTACTATGGGCTCGCAGCATTTTTTAGCCAACAGTACTACCGAGATGGAAGTTGGGAGCCAAATCGACTTTCAAATGCAGTTCCTTATGTCCCTCGTGAATTAGAAACTCACCTTCCTATGGAGGATCAAAAACTTGTTCAAGAAAAAAGTGGTGAATGGCATAGAGATAATTGGAATAAATGGACAGATGCACAAAGAAAAGAATACCAAACCAAACATGAATTAAAGTATTCTACTTTATACTTTGAACCAAAATTGGGGCTCAGATTTCCTCATACGGATACTTCGCCTGGCGGAGATTTAGTTCGTCCAAAATTTTTAGATGGAAGTTTTGTTAGCTTTAAACCGAATGAAGATCGTAGAGTCGTTTTTGCAAAATTACTAACAGACCCAAAGAATGTAAGATTCAGAAAGGTTTTTATCAATAGAATCTGGACTGATCTTATGGGTTGGAGTTTTTTTACTCCCCTCGATGATTGGAATGATGAAACAGAATTAAAAGCACCGGAGATTTTAGACCATTTAGACCAATACTTCCTTGCCAATAAGTTTAAAGTCAAAGAGCTGATTTTATATATCGTTTCCTCCAACGCCTATCGCCGATCGGGAATTACTAATCCCAAAGATCAAAATTCCATTTCTCATTTTCCCCCACGTCGTTTAGATCCTGATCAATTGTTGAATTCCTTTATCCGGAGTTCAGAAAATCAAAAGATTTCAAGCATACGTGAAAGAAGTTTGGGATGGTTGTTGAATACATTCAAAAAACCTTATGATCTTACGGGAGTTGGAAAATTAAGAACAGTTAAGGAAGAACAAAAAGATTTTTCGAATGCTGTGGAAGTTGAAAGACCTGCTCCCTATCATAGCTTTTTATCCGTATTCGGTGCTGGTCAGAGAATGGATATCAGCGATGACTCGGATGATTTGACGATCGAACAAATGTTAACATTGATGAATGGAAGAGTCACAGGTAAACTTGTTTGGGACTTTGCCGGAAATGAATCGGCTATAAAAACCAGGTTTGAAGCAAACAAATCAATGTTAAATGTCATTGAGACAATGTATCTTGAATATTTAGGTCGAGTTCCATCCAAAGAGGAAATCGAAATGATCAATCAAATGATGACAAAACCCAATACAACGTACGACAGAGAGTTACTACAGGACATCTACTGGGCGATTTTAAACAGCCAAGAATTTTTACATATACACTGAGGATCGCCATGATAAATCGAAAAGACTTTATAAAGAATACAATGTTTACTCTTGGTTTTGGAAATCTATTGTCCACCTTTCCCAAATTTCAAAGTGAACTATTTGCCTCTGAAGATGAAGAGTTCCGTTTGCCGTCCAAGGTTAAGTCTATCATTTTTATCGAGATGTCAGGTGGTATGAGCCATGTCGATACATTAGATCCTAAGCCCAATGGAGTTTTTTCGACAGTTCCAACTAAGATCAAAGGGGTAAATTTTGGGGAACCATTTGCGCAAACTGCAAAACATATCCATAATTTAAGCCTTGTTCGATCTACCTGGAGTGAAGAAGGGGATCATGGTTTTGGTCAATTTTTGTTAGGGACAGGGTATCGTATGACAGAAGCCATGGGGTTTCCGGATATCCCACATATAGGTTCCGTAGTTGCTTATGCAAAAAAAGGAAACCAAAATGGATCCTACTTTCCCAGTTATGTGACAATCGGAGGTCGTGGGGGAAAGTCTGGACAATCCGGATTTTTGGGAATCCCATATGCTGGTTACCATGTAGGAAATCTAGATGAACCGATCCAACACCTAAACCCATCTCATGGTCGTTATAAAGAAGAAAGATTGGTTCGAAGAAAAGATCTTCTTAGTCTCATGAATGCAGAGTTCTCGGAAAAATTTACAAGTGATCAGGGTAAACAATGGCAATCGATGCTTGTTGCCGCTGAAGAATTCCGATCTTCTAAAGATATCGATGCCTTTCGTATCAGTCTTGAAGATGAAAAAACGAGACAAAGGTATGGAACAACTTGGCAGGGAAAGGCGATGTTACTCGCTAAAAGGCTGGCAACGAAAGAAATTCCATTCATTCACATCAATATAGGTGGTTGGGATACGCATGACAACAATAAGGCGCAGATCACAAAGATTATGAAGGATACGGACCAAGGCATTGCTGCTTTAATAGAAGACTTAGCTGGCCTAGGACTTTTGAAACAGACCATTTTTGTATTGTCTAGTGAATTTGGTAGAACTCCAGTTGTGGGGGGTCGCGATGGACGAGACCATTATCCAAAGGTCTGGACAAGTATAGTAGGTGGTGGTCCTTTCGCCAAAGGAAGTGTATTTGGAGAAACGGATGAATTCGGAAATCAAATGGTAGATCCAAACACTGGTGTTCATGTTCGAGACTTAGTTGCCACTCTCTACCAAGCATCTGGCGTAGATCCAACTGCTAATCTTATGAATTCTTTTGGAAGACCATTTCGTTTGACTACACGAAAGGCAAAAGTTCGAGATAATTTGATTTAGTTCTTCGTCGCCTGTTCATAACAAAGAAACCCGTTTGTAAGAACCGTGTTTAGTGACGTGGATCTTTCTCCAGGTGCCAAATACGTTTCTGTAAATATACGCTCAGTTGCTATATTCTCACAATAGAGCCTCGCCGCTTCGGGTTCGTCATTTGGTCTTACAAACACTGCTGTTCTCACTTCCTCGGGAGCATCGTTCGGCCGGAACCTGCAAATACCGACTAAGTTTTGAACAGAACACCTAACACTAGATTTTGTATATCCTAGGGGGCAATTAACTTCCCGAGTAGATGGAGCGTAGTATTCGATGCAAGAAGGACTAAAATTCGAAGATCCTGAACAAGAGGCTTGTAAAGTAAAGGTTCCAGAAAACCCAGGTTGGCCTGCCGTTTGGCTTGCTAAAAACATTGTATTCAAACAAACTTCTTGTCTTTCTTGGATTCTCGCATTTCGTTGGGCTCTACATCCAACAAACAAAAATAATATGATAACAACAAAACTAGAAATGTTTCTGTTTAGATACATATCAATAAAATACCTGCATTTGGATTCTTGCAACATGATCTCCTTCGGCGGCAGATAGATTTCCAGTGTAGTAAAAATAGTCAGTTTGTAGTTTTAAATTGTGTTCGGCAAAATAATAAGATAGCGCTCCACCAATTTCCCTCGAATACCGTAGACTTGGATCTGTTTCACCTAGAGGTCTAAATTCACCATATCGCAAACTGACTTCATAGTTTGCTTCGAATAAATACCCCAATTGAACAAAATAACCCTGCCCACTCCTAGAATACTCCCTAGTGAGGACATTATTTACCATAGCTTCCGAATAACCCGTATTTGCACGGCGCCAAAGCCATTCGTATTGAAAGGAAAAACCTAACCATTTGAAATAAATATCTCCTGTTGCATGGCTATAATCAAATCTTGCGAATGTATACTGGGCTCCATTTGTGCTCAGTGCACGATTGGAATTTTTATTGAATGCTCCAGAAGCTCCGATCGCAAGTTTTGGCTCCTTGTAGCGAACAAAGTCTACTTCATTTAACCAATCATTATCAATGCCTGATTTTGACATTCCACCAAACGGAGAGTATATGAATCTTCCAACTGTGAGAACACCAGGAATATTTTGATCTACTCGATTTCTTCCTTGTCCACCAAACACACCTAAGTAATACGCAAATTTCCTTTTTTGACCTAAAAAATCTTCGCTAAAGATATAAGCACCGACATCCCGATCTAAATTGAGTTCCGTTTGGATTGTGGAACGATCAACAGTTTGTAGAGCACTGGATGAATTCAATCGCTGACGGCTAAAGGGAACTTTCATTTGTCCGAATGAAATTTTAAAATCACGATACTGGTTGTATGTAACACTTGCATCGCGAAGTACATTTCTTCGATCTCCTTCCATGTCCCTCTCTGCAAATCCCAATTGAAGTTTGAAAATCCAAGTATCATTGTAGAGGCCAGACTTGAGCGCAAGTCTAGACCGACGGACCAAAAAATTCGTCGTAGATTCCGAAGGATCCAATTGGAAGGACTGGTTCCCTTGCATTTGTGCCCGGAATCGGATTTGGATATTGTGCTTTCCGTCTTCTGTTTCTGCCTGGATTCCCTGTCCTAGTCCTGTCTTGAATTTTGATCCTTGGGATTCCGTTTTCTTTTCTACGATCGGTTGCGGAGGATCTCCAGCATTGTTTTGTGCATCCAAAGGAAATAGTATCGCCAAAGAAAAGGATATTATGAGAACTTTCAGATAGAGGCAGATCCAATGATTTTGTAACATAACTGAAATTATTGTCAGAGTTGGACTTTGGGAGACTTTTGCCAAACAAAAGGCATAAATTTAAGGGGTTTTCCGATTTTTTCCAGGAAGAAGAAGACTTCTTTTTTGCCGAAATCGCTACGGACAGCTATGGCTTATAGGAAGATTGTAACGGTTGGATAGGTAGCATTGGACGAGCTCCCTGTCCGCTGCCGATAGAACACCATTAAAATACAAAAAGTCACCTATGTGTCCATCAAAGTAATCCCCGTCATTGGGGTAGGCTGGCATTGCATAGTAGTATCTACCAATATGCAAATCACCACCGCCGCAATCGTAACTTCCTGCGGTGTTCGATAGATTTGGTTGGAGAACTCCATTTTTCCGGATACTTCCGGAAGTTCCATTATGATCTAAGCTCAGGATTACAGTTTCATTTAAAACATTGAAGTTAGTAGAGAGGTTGGTTCTCAATACGTTGGTAAAGGGTAAACCGACGAGGGATGGACCAATATTTGGAGATAAACGCAAGAGATATAAAAGTTTCCCAGAGTTTTCTGCCCCATTCTGAAAAAGCCCATCATTTCCTGATTGGTTTAACTCTCGATACGTGGCAAAGATTGTATTTGAAGTACCGTTGAGAATGGGCTGACATGCGCCAGTCAAAAAAGTCGGGTTAAGCCCCGTACCCACAAAACGAATCCCCGGTTTTCCAAGCATTGCATTCGCTTCGTACGATGGGCTTGAAGTAATAGAAGCTGTCGCGATATTGAATCCACTTCCACTGCGATCGTTCCAAGCATTTACGCAATTGATGAAGGAAGGACAAATCCCAACGCCGGGAGTGTAATTGGCACTCTCTGGTTTCAAAAAGAATTTTAAACTTCTTGTGGCCACTGCTGTTGACCAAGTGCTAACTTGTGTTGGGTGGACTCCAGAGAGGGCTCTGATTTCAGCTTGGGACAGAACACGGTTGTAAATTCGGACATCATCAAGTCGTCCAAAAAAATAACCAGTGCCATTTATCAGCCTTCCAATATCAAGAGCGGAATTCGCAGTAGTGGTCCAAGCGATTGGAGAGTTGATTCTTGAAACTCCGTTCAAATAAATTTCACCGTTTAATCCAGAATAAACTCCACAAATATGAGTCCACTCTGATGTGATTCCTTCATGGTTTGCAACAAGGTCGTTAGAAATTCCAAACATTCCTAACTGGGTTCCATTGATTACAAGACCTGAGCCGGAAGATGCAACCATAGATCCATAACCAAGAATAATTTGACTTGCATTACTCGAAGAGTTGATCCAAGCACATAGGCTTCGTGGAAGACCGCCAGAAGGTATTCCAAACGGACTGGCACTCTGTAAGTATTGAGTTCCATTGAATGCCATTGCTCTATTTCCGTTTTCATTTCGATCACTGCTCATCGTTGCCCCAAAATTTGTGAGATGGTTGTCGTTCCCACTGAAATCATTTGGGTTTCCATTGAATGGATAGTAAGCAACAAGCCCGTTCGAAATTTGCGAGGCCAATTTTTGGATCGCCAAGTCGTCTAGTGCACCTTTAAAGAATCTAAACTCAGAAATCTTTCCTTGGAAAAAAGATCCAACACCTGCGTCACCTAACTGTATGCTACCAGTAGGCGTCGTGGGAGGGTTATTGAAGACGATACCTTGGCTTACACCGTTTATATAGGTTTGCCAGTTTCCACCAAATCTTCTCATCGCAACATGCGTCCATTGGTTTAAGGGTATTGAGTCGGTAGAATCAGAGCTTGTAAATGCACCCACTTTGATCCGAATTCTACGTGTGCTTCCTTCAAATGCTAAACCATAACCATTTGTGCTTCCTGCACCATGATAAAAAACAATCTGTTCTCCCGATTTACCACTAGGGAAGATCCATGCGGACATCGTGAGATCATCGGTGATGGCGGAACCATCGAAGTTGGCGGTCGAGGCAGAGCTTATCAATTGGCTGGATCCATTCAACTCATAGGCACCAAGTGTAGTTCCTTTTTCATCTGTAACTTGTGTTGGGGCTCCGAGTGCAGAACCGTTGTTAGTTCCAACGGAATCTACCATATTTCCATCAAAGGTATAGCGAAGGATTTCGGCATTTTCGATCCTTCGGAAGGCGTGATTCCCAGTATCTGACAGATAAAGATTGTTCCCGTCACTAGCCGGGAAGGCGACTATGAACATGGCGGCATGACTTGTGGCATTATCTGAATAACCGCTCAATCCACCGACCAAACTTGTGACTTTATAGTCACTCAGACGGATGTGTCGGATTTTGAGAGTATTGAATTCGAAGAGAATTAAGTTTGTTCCATCGGAGGTTAGGTTGAAGGGACCATTGAACATAGCATTCGTACCGTATCCATCGGAAGAGCTGGGGATCCCGTTTCCAGCGATCGTCGTCACTGCGTGTGGACTTGTTAGGTCAATCCTCCGAATGCGATGGTTTCCATTGTCGGCGACGTATAGAGAACCGCCTACAGCGGCAATTCCAATTGGAGAATTGAATTGGGCGGTCGTCCCATTTGCATCCAAAAATCCTTGTGCTCCTCCCGCGAAAGTGGTAACGGAACCAGTTACGGGATTTACTGCACGAATTCTCTCATTGTAACGATCAGCAACATATAGAGTTCCTTGGTGGAGTAGAATTCCATGTGGGTTGCTAAAGGATGCTAGGATTCCATTTGCATTGTCAGCAAACCCAGTATTCCCACTCCCAGCTAATGTAGTGACAGCCGAATTTGCTAGATTGATCCTTCGGATTCGATTCCCAAGAAACTCGAGCACATATAAGGAAACTCCATCCGTTGTTAGATAGTAAGGTCCATAGAATTGAGCAGCTGTACCGATTCCATCTAGACAGTTTGTTGTTACCGCTCCAGGACAAGTCGTACCGCCTCCAGTCGCTCCACCTGCCAATGTGTCCACTTCTTGCGTACTTATATTGAATCTACGAATAACATTGTTTAAGTAATCTGCTATATAAAAATATGTACCATCACTAACAATTCCATTCGGGCTACTAAATCGAGTAAGTTTGGGGTCTAAGTCGTTCACCAAGTTCGCGTCGGCACCAGTACCTCCCGCATTGGTTGGATGAGAGCCGGCGATTGTTCGCAAGTATGAATTAGGAGAAGACAGGTTCGGAAAGAGGTCACCGGCGGCGACGTTGTGAATGGCACCGCTATTGAAATACCCAGAGATGCATCGGATAGCAACTGTTACATTTAAAGTTGCAATCGTTCCCGCGCTTAAAGTAGGATTTACGAAGGAACAAACGCTCCCCGCTGTCTGAGAGGTTATTGTTACAGAATAGTTTTGTCCCGTGGAAAGTGGGGTCGGAAATTTATACAATCCTCCGGTAGACATCGAAATGGATTCTGTTCCATTGTTTTGGATGGTGATCGGAGCTGAGATGCCACTCACATTGACACCGACTTCGTAAAAACCAGCTCCTAGTCCGCAATTGATCGTGACATCATTGATGTCGACAGATTGTACAACCCCTTTTCCATTGGTGATCGCACAATTCATAAATGCATTTCCGGACGTTGAGATCGTAAGATCGTAACTTGTCCCTGGATCCAATCGAGTTGGCAAACGGAAGCTACCATCTTGGGAAACTGTCACGGATTGGTCCCCATTGCGAACTTCAACGGAGCCTCCCGGCAAAAGTCCTGAAACAGTCCCACCAATAAAAAATTTGTTAGCACCAGATAAAAATCGAAAGAAACCGAGGAGTTCCAACTGGCTTCGCACAAGGCTTGGCAGTTGGCAAGAAACGAGGAAAAAAATCAGTATAGGAAGGAACTTTCTCATACCACCTTCGGATACTATTTCGGCGGAAAATTGAGCTGTAAAGAGAATTCCATTGGCGCTTCTATTGCTTTTTTTTAAGATTTTCCCTCTCAAAACTCCCTATTTTTCCTTTTCGTCGGAGATCAGTCTTAAAAACTGAACTCCAATCTATGAAAAAGGCACTTATCACTGGTATCACTGGCCAAGATGGCTCCTACTTGGCAGAACTTCTCTTAAAAAAAGGATATGAAGTTCACGGAATCGTAAGACGTACGAGTCTATTCAATCGCAATCGAATCGAACACCTGCATGGAAATCCTTCACTCCACCTCCATTACGGAGATTTAACGGACTCCTCGAATCTAAATCGTATATTAGAAAAAATCCAACCTGCTGAGATTTACAATCTTGCGGCTCAGTCCCATGTGCAGGTTTCCTTTGAAGTACCGGAGTATACGGCGGAAGTCGATGCCGTGGGAACTCTTAGAATTTTGGACGCGATTAAACAAACGGGAATCAATTCCAGGTTTTACCAAGCATCCACCTCAGAATTATATGGTCTCGTCCAGGAAGTTCCGCAAACAGAAAAGACTCCATTCTATCCACGTTCCCCTTACGCTGTGGCAAAACTTTATGCTTATTGGGCTGTTGTGAATTATAGAGAAGCGTACAATTTGCACGCATCCAATGGTATATTATTCAACCACGAATCCCCTCGTCGCGGAGAAACCTTTGTTACCAGAAAAGTAACTCTTGGAGTTTCCGCGGTAAAAGCCGGAAAACTTCCTTTCATTACGATGGGGAATATTGATTCCAAGCGCGATTGGGGTTATGCACCTGATTACGTAGAAATGATGTGGATGATGTTACAACAAGATAAACCGGATGATTATGTGGTAGCAACTAACGAAACACATACGGTCCGTGAATTTATTGAAGAAGCATACAAAATTGCTGGTTTCGAAGTGGTTTGGGAAGGAAAGGAAGACAAGGAAGTGGGTAAAGACAAAAAGTCTGGCCAAGTTCTTGTGAAAATTGATCCTAAGTACTACCGACCTACAGAAGTTGAGCTCTTGATAGGTGATCCAGCCAAAGCGAAACGTCAGTTAGGTTGGGAGCCAAAAGTTAAATTCAAAGAACTAGTAAAAATTATGATGGAAGCCGATCTGAAGGATCAGGGATTTTAGATATATATAAACGCTTTTCGATTGGTTCATACCATCGGAGTTAAATAAAAAAAACCTCTCAGTCAGAGAGGTTTTTTTTGTTCCTCGTGGTTTTAAGAAACGGAAAGATAGCGCCGAGTCTTTTACAATCCGAAGAACTGATCCAACATGAGCTTTTTCAAAGTTTCTTTTAGCTTTTCTTGGATGTTTACGATCTTAACAGTCATCTTCTTTTCATCCGCTTTGTTTTTGAACGAAAGCAAACGCGAAATTCCAAGTGAACTTACAATCACAACTTTTTCCAAGTCCAAAAAGACTTCTGTAGCTTTTTTCTCTAAAATTTCCGCTAATATCTCTCGAAGTTCTGGAGCATTTCCATCTAGGATTTGATCCATAAAACGAACTCGAATCGTGTTTCCTGTCTCTTCTACAACTATCTTGTCACTCATATTTTTATACAGCTTCTAACCTAGGTTTTAGGGCTTCCATATGCAAGAAATTTTATTTCAATTTCTTAAGCTTATTTTCCATGGATGCCTTTTTATGGTAGAATTGGACGAGTTTTTCTAGCTCTGCCATATCACTGCAGACAATTTTTCCCAGATCTAGGCGAATAAATTTGTTATTTTTCATTAAATCTGCGATGATCAGCTCGTCTTTTGGATCTGTGAGCCCCACCATTTTCAGCAAGTCTTTCGTTCCGATCTCAAAATTATATGCCTGTTTGGGAGCAATTTTGATTCGATTTTTCTCAGCGAGAGTCATAAGGGTATCAACAATCCTAGCTTGCGGATCTTTTAAGAGTAAGTTTGCAAGTTGTTTGTAGGCAGTCCAAATTCGTTCCGAGAGTAGGGTAATGAGGCGGGTTGCCAATTGCGGTTGTGCCTTCACCATCCCTTCGAAGTTTGCTTTGTTAATGGCAAGAAGTTCAACATCGCCAGATGCCACGGCCGAAGCAGACCTCGGTTTGTTGTCTAGAATGGCCATCTCACCAAAAATATCTCCCGCTTGGAGAACGGCGAGCATCACTTCATTTTGGTTTACAATTTTAGAAATTTTTACCTTTCCCCCTTGGAGGATAAAGAGCTCCTTACCTGGCTCGTGCTCACAAAAGATCATCTCATTGTCTTTGTAGTTCCGATTGAATTTCGTATAATCGATCGGAGGAGCCTGGAAAGGTTGGTTCATTGTTTGTAGTCTCAGTTTTGCCTGTGGTACAAACTGTCCATTTGGAAGGTGTTTTAAATAGCTTTGGTATGCAAATGTGGCGTGTAATGCGTTGTTTTGCTGATGGTAGTATTCACCAATTTTGAAGAGTTCGTTTGGATCCTCTTCTACTGCATTTCGGAAAGAAAGCCTTGTGATTGTGGTATCAAATTGGCGTAGCTTCATGGAAAAGAAGCGGATGATATTCATCGCAACGGCAGTAGACTTTTGGATTAATGTTCCAAACTGGTCATAACTAACAGAGATTAAAGATACATTTGTTAAAGACGTGGCCGATTCGATTTGAGCGTGTTGGCTCATGGCGGCAACAACTCCAAAAAAATCACCTGGCCCTAGTACTTGGTTGGGATCCTCGCCGACTACAGCAGTCTCTCGAGAAACACGTACCTTTCCCTCACGGATGATATAGAAGTTGTTCGCATCCTTTTTCCCTTCTACAATAATGTAGGAGTTCGCCGGGAAAGTTACCATTTGGAAAAATGACATTATAAATTCTCTAGAGCCTTTTTAGTCAACGTGCCTAGTTTATTATCGGAAACAACGAGGGCAATATTTTCCTAAAAATTACTTATTTTTACTCTCCCCTAAAATTTCCATTTGAGTCAGCTCTAATTCTGCTTCCTGAGCGATCTTGCTTGCGAAGGTATTTTTTGTAATGTCAGAAAAAATTTTTGCAGCCAAATCTTCCCTGCCAAGCCGCACATAGGTTTTTCCTGAGATCAAATATGCTTCCAACCCTTCTTCAGTATTGGGAAATTCTTTGTAGAGTCGAAGTTCATTTTCTGCAAGCCGCAATGTATCTCCCGTTCTTCGGTAGTTGGAACTTAATAATTTTCTGACATCCCACTCTCGCGCATGAGAAGGATACAGGATGAGAAAAACCTTACAGGTCTCGATGGACTTGGAAAAATTTCCATCTTTAAAGAATTCTTCCGCTTTTTTGTAGTGAAGTTCGCCCTGTTTGACCCGTTCTTTGGCGAAATTCTCTATTGGATCGGAAGCTAAGATTTCGCGGAATCCAAATAGCAGAAGTAGGGCAAAAAGTAGATATTTAGGATTCTGTCTCATTAGGAAACATGTCGGCAGAAACCTAAGGAGATTGAACGGGTTTTTCTTCAGAAATGGCAATTATTTTGGGAATTCCACTCAGTTCCCAAAGCTCGACGGATGCGTTCATCCTCTTTTTGGAATCCAATTGGAATCGAATCCTACCCCGTCTAGCCTTCCCGGATTGTAAATCCACATTGTGCTGATACAGGTCACCCATCCTTCTCTCTCGGAGTTCTGGTATGGGAAATGCTTTTGCTTTTTCTTCTTTGGGGAAGAGTTGGAATTGGATCATATGATCGATGTTTTTATCGGATTCATATTCATAGGTGAGAATATACTGGTTCTCTTCTATACCAGAATAAGGCAGAATACTAACAATTCGAATTGCTGATTGTTTTTCTTGCATCGAATCCGAACTTTTTTGAGGAAATGAATGATTCAAAACAAAGTTTGTGTCTGTCTCCCATTCAGGGAAAAGTTTTAAAAAACTAATTTGGTAGTCTTTTGTTTCTTTGATCGAAAAATACCTGCCATCTCCAATTACTGCAAGCCGTTTCAAATCCTCCTCACCCTTTGGATCAATATCAATTCCCAAAATATGAAGGTTGAATTTTTTTCCCAAAGCTCTTAGTTTATAAAGGATCTCCTTTGGATCTCCCTCGCAACTTTCCACTCCGTCGGATACAAATAAAATTTCCGTAGTGACAGTATCACTCAAGAGGTATTCACCTACTAGTCCAAGCGTTTGGGCGATGGGTGTCGAGCCTGCGGGAACTATTCCGTTTAGCTTTTGTTTTACTAGCTCAGCACTCCCTCGTTGGATCGGTTGGTACAATCTAGCAGAAGAACATCCAGCAATCCGATTTCCATATGCGACAAGTCCAACACTTGTATCTTTTCCCATTTTGTCCAGAAGTACATTCAGTTTATCTTTTGCGACTGCCATACGTGTTTTTCCATCCCATCTTTCTGCCATCGAACCGCTTGCATCTAAAACAATCACATATCTTTTGTTTGGTGTAGATTGCGAGTGTAAGTAAGAGCACCCATAGAGGAAAATAACAAAAAATGAAAAAAAGATTACTATGTTAGAACGAAAAAATAAAGCTCCAGCCCAAAGTTTTAAAGATTTGGGAAGGTATTTTGAGATTGTCGTATTTTTGGACAACACCCTTAGTACTTCGGAAAAATTTCTAAAAACCCTTATAGGAGTTTGGGATTTAAAAAGGGAGGATGGCTTAGATTAGGTCGAACGAGTTTTGGAATTCGATCAAATTGACTGTGCGTTTTCAAAAAATTCAAGATGATCTCACAGGTTGCCCCCCAAAGAAGACCCTCATCAAAATCAAAATAATAAGCATACTCCTCTGGTTTTCGATTGGGGATCTGTATGGAATAAAAGGGCTTTTCCCAGAGTTTTTTTAAGGGAAGGAGGATGATGTTATCCACCTCATCTGTATTATGTGAAAATTGAAAGTCCCCATTGTATTTCGCAATAAAAGGGGTGATGTGAAATCCTGTCCGGGTCAGTAAACCGTCAACCCTTCCTAAAATATCTAAATGGGACTTCGATACTCCCATTTCCTCTTCCCACTCCCGTAGCGCGGTCTCAAGGAGATTGGAATCAGAATTATCCATCACTCCACCGGGAAATGAGATTTGACCTGGGTGGGACTTGAGGTGTTTGGCTCTTTGGGTGAGAATCAAACCTTCGGCTTCCTCATCGGTGCCGTAGAAGGGAAAGACTACTCCCGATTTTTTCTCTTGGGTTGGAGGAATTGAAATCCAATCCCTAGAGAGGTTGGAGGTAAATTGTGAATAGGCTAGCATAAAAATTCTATGCTTCGTCTTTATCTCTAGAAGCTTGATTTTGTTTTTTTCGTCTTTTGGCAACAAAGGCTTCTTTGGATCGAACCGCAACCAATCGTCCTAACATATTATCAAAGGAGATTCCTTGTAAGGCAGCAAGTAAACTTGGGCCGTAATTGTCCACTTTCCAATCAGAAAAAACTTTTAAGGCGCGGAGCTCTTCCAAATTTTGTGGATTCGCTTTTAAAACTGCAATTAACTGTTTGTTAGATGGAAGAAGGCTGTGTTCCATTCGTCTTACACGCATGATACGAAGTCGCCATTTTTTAGCATTTTGGAATTTTTTATCTTCTTCTTCGTTTAGATCTTCACCATGTCGTTTGGAAAGTTCTGATGTGTCGATTGGATCATTGTATTCCGCAATCAGGAGTTTATAAATCACCTCTCCATCTTTTTTTCCAAATCGTTCTATACACTTTGCCTCGTTTGGTTCTTCCTTTACTGCCTGGGAAAGTTTATCATTTCCAAAGACTCGAAAACTCGCTTTGTTGATTCGTTTTGCCTTTTCGTCTCGGTAACGGAGGAGTTCTAAAATCTTTCTCCGTTCGAGAGGAGTGAAATTCAATATGTCAGGAAACTTTCCAAGCGAAAAACCCTCCCCTTCTTTTGCAACAAATTCTTCGTTTGCAATGAATTCGAACTCGGATTTGGCTTCTTCATATAGATTTCGTTTTTTTAAGTCTTCTTCCATCTTCTGCCAGATGGATTCTAAGTAGGCTGTATCTAGTGCCGCATACTTTAACTGTTGTTTTTGTAGCGGTCGAATTTCCCAATTCGATTTTTGTTCGACCTTGGAAAGAGTCACCTTATGGAAGAACTCTACTAAAAAGGAAAGCGAACTCTGCTCCATTGAGAGCAGTCTAGAACTGATCATCGTGTCCGCGACGTTCACGAATTTGAACCCAAAATCCCGTTTGAGGGCTTTGATATCATCTTGTGCAGAGTGGAAAAGTTTGAGGATATTGGAATCTACGAATAAGGGACTTAGAGAAGTCAGGTTGGGGATACGAAGTGGGTCGATTAGGTAGTTTTTGCCATTAGAATTGATCTGAATGAGGCAAACTCTAGGATAATATGTGTAATAACCCGAGGATTCTGTGTCAATGGACAAAATTTTTGACTGTTTGAGATTGATTAGGGCAAGATCCAAAGCTTTTGGAGTATCTACGAGAATATAGTTGGAATTGATTTGCATCTGATTGCGATTTTGGAAATACTGCAATTGTCATTCTACCAATGATTCTGCAATCTGACAAACCAAAAGAAGAATGTGCCATTTTTGGCATCTACAATAGTAAAGAGGCCGCGAACTTTACCTACCTCGGTCTATATTCCATGCAACACCGTGGACAGGAATCGAGCGGGATCGTTTCCACTGATGGAAACCATCTCTACCGGTACGCCAATATGGGTCTGGTTGCGAATATTTTTACCCAACCTAAAATCAAAGAACTTTTGGGTGATGCGGCCATCGGTCACAACCGCTATTCTACAACAGGTGCTAGTTTTTTAAGAAACGCTCAACCCATTCGAGTTGAATCGCACTTAGGCCCTATTGCTCTTGCGCATAATGGGAATTTGGTCAATTCTTGGGACATCCGCAACAAATTGGAACGGGATGGTTCTATATTTCAGACAACTATCGACTCAGAGGTAATAGTCCACCTTATGGCAAAAAGTCATAAGACAGATTTGTTGGAAGCCTTGTGTGAATCGCTTGCACAAGTTCGTGGTGCCTATTCCTTGTTAGTGTTAACTCCTCGGTACCTCGTTGCCGTTCGTGATCCTAATGGATTTCGCCCCTTAGTCATGGGGAAGAGGTCCGATGGATCGATTGTATTTGCATCCGAAACGTGCGCCTTTGATATCACGGAAACTGAATATGTTCGCGATGTCGAACCAGGTGAGATGATTGTTATCGATCATACAGGCATGCGTTCTCTCTATCCATTTCCTAAGGCAAAACCCAGCCTATGTATCTTTGAATACATCTACTTTGCAAGACCTGATTCCTATATCTTTGGTGAGTCTGTATACAAAGTAAGAAAGGCGTTAGGCCGGCAGTTAGCACGTGTTATGCCAGTCGAAGCGGACGTCATCATTCCTGTCCCCGATTCTGCGAATATATCTGCACTAGGTTACAGCGAAGAGTCAGGTATTCCTTACCAAAGTGGACTCATCCGTTCCCACTATATTGGAAGGACCTTTATTGAACCGGATCAAAAGATCCGCGATTTTGGTGCCAAAATCAAATACAATGTCGTAAAAGAAGTTGTGGATGGAAAACGTGTTGTCATCATCGATGATTCTGTTATGCGTGGAACCACAAGCCGAAAGATTATTAAAATGATCCGCCAAGCAGGTGCAAAAGAAATCCACTTTCGAGTCTCCGCACCACCAACTATTTCGCCTTGTTATTATGGGATCGATATTCCTACCCATAAGGAATTGATAGCGGCAACTCATAGCATTGAAGAAATCAAAAAATATCTTCGGGTAGATTCGATTGCTTACCTCACATTGGAAACAATGAACAAAGCAGTTGAGGAGCACAAAGGTGGTGGGTTTTGTGATGCTTGTTTTACGGCAAACTATCCCGTCGAATTCCAAGACCACGCAGGAAACCAAAAATCTCTTTTTGCGGAATACGCAACCGAAGAATAATTGGGCGAGTTTATGGAGGAAATTGAATTATCCAAAACCTTTGGTTTTGAGGCCGCTCATTTTTTACCGAATGTTCCCGATGGTCACAAATGCAAACGGATTCACGGTCACAGCTTTCGATTTTCAGTACATCTCAAAGGGGATTTGGATCCAGCGACCGGTTGGCTAATGGATTTTGGTGAATTAAAAAGTATCGTAAAGCCCATTATTGAAGAACATCTAGACCATTATATGTTAAACGATGTTCCTGGTTTGGAAAATCCTACCAGTGAGAATATTACCATTTGGCTTTGGAACAAACTTAAACCAAAACTGCCGTTACTTGATAAAATTATCGTCTACGAAACTTGTACAAGTTCTTCCGTGTATCGTGGAAATAAGTCCTAATTCTTTTCTAACCTAGTAGATTTCGTAATCGAAGGAGCCAAGAGATGTCTAAACCGAAAGGAGCCGTAGTACTTTTGTCAGGTGGTTTGGATTCCACAACCTGCCTCTATATTGCGGCACGTGATCTTGGTTATCCAAGACAAAAGAAAATTCCAATCATTGCACTTTCCTTCGACTATTCGCAAAAACATAAGATTGAACTGACTAAAAGTAAAAAAATCGCAAAAGAATTGGGAATTTCGCATTTCATTCAGAAGTTGGATCCCAACTTTTTTTTGGGAAGTTCCTTAACTGAAAAAAAAATCCGAGTTCCTAAAAACAAAATCAAAATTCAAGATTTGTTACCGACAAACAAGGATTTGGAGATTCCGAACACCTATGTCCCTGGAAGAAATATTCTTTTTCTATCCTTTGCCCTATCCCTTGCCGAAGGACATGGGTATGATTCCATTTACATTGGAGTGAACGCACTCGATTACTCGGGGTATCCGGATTGCAGACCCGAGTTCATTGATGCCTTCCAAAAGATGGCAAACCTCGGAACCAAAAAAGGAATCCTCGGTGGGAAGGATTCTATCCAAATTCGCACTCCGCTCTTAAATCTTAACAAAAAAGAAATCATCCAGAAAGGTATAGAAGTTGGCGCTCCCCTCCACCTAACGCACTCATGTTATGATCCTATCCAGGGCAAACCTTGTGGGAAATGTGATAGCTGTATCCTAAGAAAGAAAGGATTTTTAGAAGTGGGGATTGAAGATCCAGCATTGGGGTGAATTGGTAGAACTTTCTTAGAAACAGCCCAAGCGGTGGGTTAAGGAACTTGCCGAGACATCTGGTCAAATACAGACAATTCAATTTAAAATTTGGTTTCCAAAAACCTGAATTTCTAAGGTACTACTACCTAGACTATGGAAATATTTGTAACTGCCGTCACGATCTTCGTTTTATCGATTTTCGTGGGATTTGAAATCATCACAAAAATCCCACCCATCCTCCACACCCCACTCATGTCGGGTTCGAATGCCATTTCCGGTATCACTCTCATTGGTGCACTTTTTGCAGCGGGAATCGAAAACAACAATATCACAAAAATCTTAGGATTTGCATCGGTTATCTTTGCTACCATCAATGTGGTAGGGGGATTTGTGGTAACTCAACGAATGCTTGGAATGTTTAAGAAAAAGGATACACCTAAATAATGGATATCACGAATGTTCTAAACCTTTCTTATTTGATTGCATCCATTCTATTTATTGTTGGACTCAAACAACTTGCCCATCCAAAGACTGCGACTCGAGGAAATATGTTGGGCGCTGTGGGGATGCTCATTGCGATTGTCGCCACTCTATTTGATAAAGAAATTTTAACTTATGACTGGATCCTTGTCGGTGTGCTGATAGGATCATTGATTGGAGTGGTGCTTGCGCTTAAAATCCAAATGACCGCAATGCCTCAGTTAGTTGCAATTTTAAATGGATTTGGCGGAATTGCATCCGTATTTGTGGCTGGATCTGCCCTGCAATTAGCAATTCCTCGATACTTCAATATTGTCAATTACCAAGAAGTCGTCTCCATTGTGTTTTCAGCAATTGTTGGTGCCGTTACTTTCAGTGGAAGTTTTATTGCTTTTGGAAAACTCCAAGGCTTTATTACAGAAAAAGCTGTTAGATACCCGGGTGACCAAATTGTAAAAATCATTGTTGGACTCGCTTCGATTGGACTTGCTGTCTATGGTTGTATGGTGCCAACCGATGAATCCATATATTGGATTCTAAGTGGTGTTAGTTTGTTCTTGGGTATTCTTCTTGTTGTTCCGATTGGTGGAGCAGATATGCCTGTAGTAATTTCTCTTTTGAACTCGTATTCCGGGATTGCAGCATCGGCAACGGGGTTTGTTCTAAACAATAATGTATTAATCATTGCAGGATCTTTGGTTGGTGCTTCTGGAATCATTTTAACACAAATCATGTGTAAGGCAATGAACCGAAGTTTAACAAACGTTCTATTTGGTGGCTTTGGAACAGTTGCCACAACAACTCAAGACGATGGAGATTTTTATAGCGGAAAAGTCAAATCGACTAGTGCTGAAGAAGTTGCCATGCTGTTGGATGTCGCAAGGTCAGTCGTGATAGTACCTGGTTATGGCATGGCAGTCGCTCAAGCCCAACATACTGTACGTGATCTTTACCAACTCCTCACTGCCCGTGGTGTAGATGTCACATTTGCGATTCACCCTGTTGCGGGGCGTATGCCAGGTCATATGAATGTTCTTTTGGCAGAAGCGGATATTCCTTATGATCGATTGAAGGAAATGGACGAGATCAATAGTACATTCGAAAATGTTGATGTTGTTATAGTTAATGGTGCAAATGATGTTACCAATCCATTGGCAAAAACAGATCCAAAATCTCCAATTGCTGGTATGCCAATTTTGGATGTTGGCAATGCAAAAACAGTGGTGGTTATCAAACGTTCCTTAAGTCCGGGTTTTGCTGGAGTTCCCAACCCACTTTTTATCGCTGATAATTGCCTGATGTTATTTGGTGATGGAAAAAAAGCGACGCAAGAAATGATTAATGCTTTAAAAGATTCCTAGTCCGAAATAAGTTCGGTCTGTTATGAAGAAACAAATCTATATCGTAGACGACCATCCTCTTGTAGTAGATGCGCTACAAAATTTAATCTCTAAGTCCGATGATTTGGAATGCATAGGTAGTGCAGATACGATAGAAAAAGCATTCAGCGATATAGAGTCCTTACAGCCCGGACTTGTTCTTATCGATATTCAGTTGAAACAGAACCAAAATGGACTCCAGCTCTTAAAAAAGTTACGAACTACGTTTCCAGACATAGCCGTCATTATCATAAGTATGCTAACGGACGACACTTTTGTTGATCGTGCTTTTAAACTCGGAGCTATGGGTTATGTATTTAAAGAGGACACCACAACTCAGATTGTCGAAGCCATTCATACAGTTCTTCGTGGAGATTATTTTGTCAGCTCCTCGCAAGCGACTAGACTTTTAGGTCACTTGTATCGTGCTTCACAAAAAGAGGAGAAGGATCCGATTGATAAACTTAGCAATCGGGAATTGGAAGTGTTTTTGATGATCGGAGAAGGAATGCCTGTGAAGGAGATTGCGGCGAGTATGGGTTTGGCCGCTTCAACGATTGAAACACTTAGGTCTCGAATCAAAACAAAACTCTCAATTACCGAAAACGAAAAACTGATCCGGGTTGCTGTTGAATGGAAATACACCCAAACCAAATCGGATACCGTTGTTTCTCAATAAAGAAATTAATATCTTAATTTGAAATAATGATAGAGTAGTTCTTTACCTTCCCGCGAAGTGAGTAACATTCGATAGGCTTCCGCTATCTTTGTTTCTCCTCTCGCTTGTTTTTGAGTAAAATGATAAAACTCATTCGCTCTTTCGTCGTATCCAAGGTTCAATAATAAATTTAGGTAAAAACTATGATCATACTCATCTGCAAACGGTGAGTATGCGATACTTCTGAATAAATTCTCAGATTCTCTCCATTTCCTAATTTCGAAATAACATCGGGCATAAATCTTTTTCTCACGCCATCCTAAAATCCTTTCATTCTTTAAGTAAGAGAGTGCTTTTCTTGGGTCCTTTTCTTTTAAATAAACAACCCGACCAAATAAATTTTGAGCGGCTATGTTCTTTTTATCTACTTCTAAGATTAAATTTAATTCTATTTCGGCTTTTTCGATTTCGTTTAACTCTAAATAAGTTTTTGCGAGTATCAATCTTGCTTCAAAATAGTTAGGTTTGTATTCAAGTGATCGATTTAAAGATAGAATCGCGTTTTTAAAATCTTTTAGAATAAAATATGCAAGCCCAAGATTGTAATGGTAAAAAGGATTGTAAGGAGATATTTGATTTGTTTCTATCCAGTTTTCTTTGGCTTCATTCCAATTATCTTCTTGCGCATAAATCATCCCGATAAGAAAACTCGCTGATTCATGATTTGGTTCTTTTTTTAAAGCGCGCAAAAGACTCTCTTTTGCTTCTGGCCAATTCATGCGAGTGTAGAGGATACTACCATTTAAGTAATCATATTCAGCAAAGATCTCATATTTCTGATTTTGAATTTTTTTAAATTCAATGTCGGCCAAGGAAAATTTTCCATAACGTAAGGCATTTATTATATCACGGCTCGATTTTTCTAGATCTAATTTCGCATTTATTGCTTCTACATCATTTGTAGGAATTGTTTGTGAGCTTATACCTGTAACAAAAAGATGAAAGACAATGAATAGGTGTTTAAAAAAAACGACTGAGAATTTTCTTTTCATTTTTTGTTTTGTATCCAATTTAGAATTTTATGATGTGCATCAAGTGTCAAATATTTGTTTGGACGTTTTGATTTATGTTTTGAGTGAAAAGATTCTAGTCGATTCTTTAAGAATTCCTTTGTGTAAGGATTCTCTAAAGTCAAATGCGCTAACTTACCCAAATACGGAATTTCAAATAACTCAGAGACAAATTCTCCTAAACGCTCATGTGTTTCCGAAATTCCCACCACAAAAGTCTTTTTCGAAAGATAGATAGATTCAAACAATGTTAATCCGAAATATGTCAAAACAAAATTAGATTGCTGAATCATATGATAAAAATGAAGTTTTTGAACCCTGGGTAGGTATTGAATCCTAGAGTCTTTGGCCGTAGTTCCGCCAACTCGCGTTATAAGATCAAAATTAAAATTGAACTGAAGTGTATTCAAAACAAAATCATCGACAAGTTTAGTCTGCTTATCATTTAGATTTCCCAAATAAATCAATAATCGACATTTCTCTTCTTTCGTTTCCGGAGATGAAACAAATCCTTGCAAAATTGGTGAAGTAAAAAACGAAATACTCTTTTTTGATGAATAATCTTCCGTTGGATGAGGCAAAAAAAAGGAAGAGTTTTCTTTGTTAGGTGGATGAATTAAGTTATCAATAAAAAATACATCTTCCTCTTCGCCAAAACACTCTCGAACGTCAAATATTCTCATCGGCTTTATATTGTCTTTGTTTGGAGGAGTATTTTCCGTACTTGCCTTTTCGTTTTTGTATAATTTTGAATTTACAAGTTCAGTCTCGATTTCATTCATTTGGAAAAATATGGATAAGGAAAGGGATCGTTCCATATGGCCGGTTCCAAATTCAATTGGATCACCATAAATAATTTCGCAATTTGTATCCGAAGGTTTTGGCTCAGGCAAAGGGAAGGAAACTTGTTCAATCGATTTGTTGATTTCAAATAGCTTAGGATCTAGTTTGTAAAGCTCGTAGATTTCTTTGGCCCCAAAGAATTGGTTTTTATCTTTAAAATATTTCCACAAAATCCTAGCCAACTCTAGATCTTTGGGTTCATCTATGGTGAGTCGTATTTTCTGTGAAAAACTTCTCTCTTCGGGGAGAAGGTGAGGTGCCTTAATTCGATAGATATTATGAATCTCTGGATGTTCTTTGATATGTAAGCTTACGTGTTCGGTGTGTCTACTTTGCTCATTAAATTCTAAATTGTATATAAGGGACTCATAGGAAAAACATTCGATTCCCATTCCTAAAGGTAAACCAGTCATCGCTAAGGAATAATATCGTGATTTCAAATAAAACAAAGCTTCCCAAAGGAATTGAATGGATTGTAAATCAACGAAAGGATTATCTCCCGTTAGTCGAAATATATCTTTAATACCATAATATTGGGCACACTGGATATATCTGTCTCTTACGTTTATTTCTGAACCACAGAAGTAGTTTATAGATTTTGACTTCAGATAGTTTGCGAGTTCGCTATCAGTAGTTGGAATTAGAAAGATGATTTGTTCGTTTGGGAAGAGAAAGAGTAGCCGTTTATGCAAATGTTCCAAAATCGTTAGATCTGGATCTTGTTCTGGTGAAAGGGATTCTAAGACCTTCCCTTTCAAACGAGTGCTCCCGAGTCTAGCTTGGATCAGCAAATATGGTTTAGGCGTTGAATGTATACCATTCATCACAATTTAGACACGGTGCAGGAATCAATTCATGTTTTCCGATGAATGAGTTTTGGAAATGAATAAGTCCATTTTGCCAAATCTTGAGAATATCCTCGGAATATATATTTCCAAGGATATAGTTTTGTTCTTGTTTACAAATAGAAACAGAACCATCAACTTTAATATATAGATCTCTTGTTAAATGCCAACAAAAGTCTCGATGAATCGGAGTTAGGTCACTCACCCTCTTTTCTGGTAGTTTTCCTGCAAAACTATTATACTTTTGCAAAATTACGTTTATACCCTGTTTTTCGAAATAAGTAAAATATGGATCGATCTCTGACTCAACATCCACCATCTTAATCATTTGAACGTTTAAGGATTTTAAGGGAAGAGTCTCCTTTAATTTTAAAATTCGATCCTTTATGGTTTCCAAATGATTGGTTCCATAGAGATTTTTATATGTGGATTCATTCAGAGTTGTTAGATTTACTATAATTGAAATTCTGCTTTTTTCATCTTCAGAAAGACTCAAAAGATACTGCTGAAATGCTTCAAAATTTGTATAAAGGGCAGTTTCTATGATGATTTCTTTGATCTTATTGAATTGCAAACTATTTTCTACGAGTGAAACAAACTCTGGGTGAAGTAATGGTTCTCCATTCCCACCAAAGCAGATTGTAGTGGGACTCTTCCAGTGTGCATTCATCTTTGCTAGGGTTTCTTTGAAATGCGTAACGTGAATAAATTTTCCATCATTTTTTAGATCCGAAAATTCGCGTGGACAAAATGTACATTTGAGTTCACACCCATGGTATACTTCCCACTCTATGTAACTTGGCGAAGGTCTGAGCAAATCTGGGTTCTGCTTTAAAAATTCGGAGATCTCTTCATATTCGATTTCAGGATTTTTTTGAAGTATTCCGTTAACAAGAATTTCTGATCTTTCGCTGTTAACTCTAAAATCCAATCGCATTTGCCTAAGGTCGGGTGCCTGGAAAAAGATATCTACGTCGTATAAATTGATATTCTTTAAAAAGAAAGAGTGTACATCCGTATTTAATTTTTGAGGTAAAGAAGATAAAAATTCTCTAGAGATGGTTGTAGGAATAAGGCCTGAAGGAAGATTTTCGCTATATGAGTACTGGCTAAAAAATTGTTTGTGACGATTCCAACTTTTTTCTGTTAAGCGAATATTTAAGATAGGAGAAATCCCTGTGAAATACCAAAAACATACCTCATCCCAGTCAGGATCATTGAATTTCGACTTTGGAAGAGATTCTCCGACGATTTGTAAGAATTCAAGTTCCGATAACTCATTATTGATCCATTTAACATTCTTTAAAGATAGATCTTCACAATGGGAAATTAGATGTGAGTTGATATTAATATAGACGGGAAGATTAGGAATTAATTTTTCGATTCGATTAAAAAATTCAAGCCATAAATTTCGATTGAAATTTTCGCTTAAGTACTTTAAATCATTAGAATTTAAATATACAGCTGCGCAACTTGGTTTGTAGTCTTTTCTATCCATACTAGTCCATTTCGTATTTTTCGAGAGGATTAGAGATATTATGCTCTTTGGCATAAATCGGATCGAAGATTGTTATAGCTGTATTTTTTCGGGTGGAAGCTACCCAATCATCAAATGAGCCTTGTTCTTTTTCACGGTATAGTAATCCTTGAATTCCTCGTTTAACAGCATCAAGTGGGGTAGGTCTAGAACCCTCTACAAAAATAATACAATATCTCTTTCTATCATCGCGGAAAACTTCAGAGACTTTCCCTACAGCAACCTGAGACAGAACAGAAGCAGTCGTTGGTTGACTTTTGTACAATTCAAAAGTAGGAATCCAATTGACAAGTCCTCCGCTTGCTTTGTATCGAGATTCATTTCTCGGTCCAGAAGCCACCAAACGAAAGAAAGATGGATCTTTCATCGATTTGGCACGTATTTCATTTAATTCAGCAAAAATTCGGGACTCTTCATCAATAGAATTGTTGGCGGGTGAAAAAATGATTTCACGAAATTTGAATTCAGATCCAACTTTTGCTTTGTTGCGGGCGTACCAGTTTTGTATTTCTTGTTCTGACGGAAGAGGAGGAGATATTCTAATTTGAAGGAGTTGGGATTTTTTAATTTGATACGGAAGATCTTCTAACCAAACCTCATATGGCAGGCCAAATTGTTGTGGAATGGTTCGTTTAAAAACTTCGATATCCGTTATTCCTTGCGCATCCATTCTCTTTTGGATTTCTGCTTCGATTCTTTTTTCATTTACCTGAACAGATTCCTCATCAGCAGCTATATCTACAACGGCTCGGTCAATGAGAAAGTCTAAGACTTGTGAATGGAGGGAGCCCTTTTTACGAGAGGCTGGAATAAAGCGAGACAATGCTTTGTATTTTTCAGCACCTCTTTCGTATTGAAGACTGGATATCGAAATTGGCCCAACGATAGCAAGGACTGAGTTTAGTGATTCGTACGCACCAACGAGTGAGACAGGTGCAAAAACAAAAAGTAATACAATGTGTAGTCGCTTTATTTTTTGCACGGTCACAGCGATTTCTTTTTAACCGATAAACGCAGAATGTAAAGCTTTTACTGCCTCTTCCGCTTGGTTTTGTTTGATTACGCAGGATATTTTAATTTCAGACGTTGAAATCATCTCTATATTGATATTCTTTTCTGCTAGGGATTGGAACATAGTTGCCGCCACGCCTACATGGGATTTCATACCCACACCTACCGCCGACACGATCGAGATATCTTCATCAATTTCAGCCTTTGCATTCCCATGTTCTTTGGCATACGCTTCAATGATTGGTTTGGCAGCAGCAATATCTTTTTTTGCAATGGTAAACGAAATAGTGTTTTCACCATTTCTTGGGGATGATTGAACGATAACATCGACGATTACATCTTTGTCTGATAATTTTTTAAAAAGATCGGCCGCAATTCCTGGTTTGTCTTTTACATCTGCAATAGTAACGCGTGCTTGGTCACCTTTTGCGGTAACTCCACTCACTTTCATTTTTTCCATAATTTTATCCTCACTCATAACAAGTGTTCCAGGTCGATCGTGAAAACTGGAACGTACGTGTATTACCACATTATAATTCATACCCAACTCAACACTTCGAGAGTGTAACACCCCCGCACCAAGACTTGCCAGTTCTAACATTTCTTCGTAGGTGATTTGTTTGTGCATCTTTGCATTTGGAATTTTTCTTGGATCTGCAGTATAAACACCGTCAACGTCTGTGTAGATTTCGCATTCATCTGCACCAAGAGAAGCTGCAATTGCAACTGCAGAAGTATCACTTCCTCCTCGTCCAAGTGTAACTATATTTTCATCCTTATCAATCCCTTGGAATCCCGCAACAATGACAACCTTACCTTTGCTGAAGGCCTCATCGATTCGAGTGCGATCGATCATTTCAATTTTAGCATTTGAAAAATTTCCATCTGTAAGGATCTTAATCTGTCCTCCCGTAAAAGACTGAGCAGGTACCCCAATCTCGTTTAGGGCAATTGCAAGAAGTGCAATGGACACCTGTTCCCCCGTAGATAGGAGCATATCCATTTCCCTTTTCGGGGGATTTTTTGAGATCTGGTCGGCTAGGTCCACCAACTCGTCCGTAGTATGTCCCATTGCAGAAACAACAACGGCAACTTTATGGCCTTCGTCGTGGTAACGTTTGATTCGTTTTGCCACATTTTGGATTTTCGTAGTGTCCCCAACAGAGGTTCCACCGTATTTTTGGACGACGATTTTCGATGACATGGGTTAAATACCAGGCTCTCTCAGGCAAATCGGGAATCAAGTAGAATGAATTTTTTTGCAACCAACCGCTCGAACTGGGCACTTACTTTATAGGTTTAAAGTATGATTTCCTCACAAGATACAGTCGGCCCTATTGTAAAACAAGAGGCGCCTCGTTTATTTTTAATTTTGTTTTTTCTCGTTCAGGCGACGGTTCTCACAGTATTGACCGTGCCTTTTACTTGGGAATTGTTTTGGGTCGCTGTAGGTTCTTATTTCCTTCGTATGTTTGGAATTACTGCCGCATACCATAGATATTTTTCGCATGCATCCTACAAAACATCGCGTGTTTTCCAATTTGTTTTGGCTTGGATCGGTTCCATGGCTATGCAAAAGGGAGTTCTCTGGTGGGCAGCTCACCATAGAAACCACCATAAGTATTCAGATACCGATAAGGATATCCACTCCCCGTCCAAAAAGGGTTTTTGGTATTCCCATATGTTGTGGTTTTTGAGAAACGAGTACAATGACTACGAAGCAAAACTCATTCCTGATTTTTACAAATACCCAGAACTAAGATTTATAGACCGCTTTCACTGGATTGCACCGTTGAGTTATGCGGTAGTTTTATATCTCATCGGCGGTTGGGCTTGGCTCGTTTACGGATATGCTGTGGCCACCTTTATTTTAGGTCATGCTACATGGACAATAAACTCTTTGTCTCATGTTTATGGTTCTGTTCGATACGATTCTCGTGACACAAGCAAAAACAATTTTTGGTTAGCACTTCTAACTATGGGTGAAGGCTGGCACAACAACCATCATTACTACTGCTCTTCGGCCAACCAAGGTTTTTATTGGTATGAAGTAGATATGTCCTACTATATTTTAAAGTTCTTAAGTTTTTTTGGAATCGTTTGGGATTTAAAAAAACCACCTCAGAAAGTGTTAGATGAAGGTCTTCGTCGGGACGCTGAAAAGAGAAAGGAGAGAGCTTCCAAAAAAATGAGTAAGGTAGAAGCCGTATCTGTAGGTTAAAGTCAAACACCTACCTTTTTTCGTATCTCTGGCGGGATATCTTGGATGGAATCGTATCTTTTTTTCTTCCCTCCTGGCAGAGATACATAATAAAACCCATTTATCATTTCTAAAAAGTAGTCTTGCCCTTTTTCACCTAAAGAACGTTTGTCCAGCTCCTTTACCATTATTTGGTACTTGGGAGGGAGTAGGTTCCAATTCATATAGTTTGTAACTACTCCTTTATCGTTGACCGTGTATGCACCATCTTGGTGTAAAATTTTAGTGCCGTTATAGTCAAAAATTTCCATTACCTGGAGATTTGAATCACTCCCTGATTTTCTTTGATTTTTAGTATCTTTGTTTTTATCCCGTTTGGAAGGATCGGATTTTGAAGAATCAGAATTAGATTTTGAAGTGGGATCTTTCTTTTTCAATTTGCCAAAAATAAACAAAAAGAATCCAGCAACCCCTAAAAGAACGAAGAGAAAAATCTCAGTTTTGGAAAGATCAAACAAATATCTTAGCATTATTTTTTGATTTTGATTTTAGTTTTTTCTGAAACGGGAACTGGTATCTTTCCAAAAACAGAATCTAGAAGAACAGTTCCGTTGATTCGGATTTCTGTATCTTTTCCGGATTCTGAGGCTGCAATCGTCCGCAGACCCAACTGCAATAGCTTTGCAGGTGAGTTTTTAGATTCGTCCAAATCGAGAGAAAGTCTAACGTCTGTTTCGGATTCCGCTGGGACGAGAATGGGGGATCCATTTTTTACCTTTCCCAAATATTCTTCGGAATCGGGCAATACTAACGTAACACCCAAATCAAACTCATAAACATGCACCGACTCAGGATTGGGATTTTTGATCGTAACGATCGGAAAAATTTCGAGTTTTGGGAATAAGGGAAAAATTGGATTTTTTATTAAATTGAGTTCAACATCACTTAAAGTTATCTTACAATTTTTCAATCGATCGATATTTTTTTTCGCATCACTGACGCAATGCGAGAAAGATACCAAACAAAAAATCATCAGACCAAGGATTTGGTAAGGGATTTTTTTATGGAACAAATACAACCTTACCTTCAGTCATATGTTCTTTGTAAAACGTAAGTCCTTCTTGAAACTCCGCAAAAGGAACTTTTTTATTGATCTTTGTTTGGAAGATCGTTTTCAAATGTTTTTGTGCTTCTTTCGCCTGCAATTGGAACTCCGAAATTCCAATGTCATAAATCCAAGATGAGAGCCAAAATCCTTCGATCTTTTTATTTTGGAATAGAATAATTCCTGAATTTACCTCGAAGGGTTTTTCGGAAAGAGCACCATAACAAACTAATTTTGATCCGTATGGCATACATTCGACTAAATTCTTGGCAATCTCACCTGCTACAGCATCAATTGCATAGGTGGCATTCAGTTTTTTCGTTAGTTTAAAAAGATCTTTTGTAAAGTTTGGAGATTCCGAATTTAGAATATGTTCCGCGCCGATTTCTCGGAGAGCCTCTTCTTGTTCCTTTTTTCGCACAACATTGATTAGAGGAATCTCCTTTTCTTTACAGAGTCGAACTACCATTTTTCCAAGGGCACTTGCAGATGCCGTTTGAACCATAGCTGCATGACCTTCCGTTTTGCACTTTGTTACCATCGCCCAGGCTGTCATCGGGTTTACAAAAAAACAGGAACCTTCATCTAGTGTAACCTCATCCAAAAGTGGAAGGCAGTTTTCTTCGGTAGTAAGCATATATTCTGCCCAAGCACCGTCATTATGTGGGGCAACACAGGAAACTCTCATACCAGGCTTTAAGGTTTTGATTTCCGAGCCAACTGCATCTACAATTCCACTCCCTTCAAAACCAGCGGATACAGGAGCCTTTTTTTTAAATCCATACAAACCTCGGATAAACATGAGATCCGAAGGATTGATTGGCGAAGCATGGATTTTGATACGGACTTCACTGTCTTTTGGAACAGGAATTTCCTTTTCTCGAAGTTCTAGGTTTGGTTCTGTTTCATCATATTTAAGGATGGTGACGGCTTTCATTCGTCCATAGAACCATCTCAAAAACTGCTTGCCAACCCTTTCTTTCCAAACGATAACAAAAGAAACCTCGACTGAAAATAGATGCGTTCTAAAAAATTAAACAAAGAGACCACAGTTGGGATTGTCGTTTTTGCCGTTCTTGTTTTCTTATTTTTTACTACCGTTATTGAACAAGATCGCCCAGAAAAAAAGTATCCTTACCGACTTTCTCTATTCTATTCCAGAATTGATGGAATCAAAGAAGGCACAGAAGTTCGAATATTAGGTGTTCCAAAAGGTTATGTTGCTCACATAGATTCACGTCCCATTTTAGATGTACCGGACCGACGATTTTTAGATCCTAACATGGATCATGCGATTGAACTTCATATTGCTTTAGAAGTTCCCCTAACACTTTGGGACAATTATGAAGTCGACTTTCAAACGATAACTGTTTTTTCAAATCGAGTTATCAATATCAACCCAGGTAGTTCGGATGGGAAACGTGCTTTTTTTAAGCCAACCTTTCAAGCAGGAGAAAAAACTCCCGACTATCTTCCGTCTGCTCGCTACTTTGATGATTTTTTTCGAGCAACAACTGCAACAATGGATGAAAATCGTGAAGATTTAAGGAATATCACTTTAGATTTTAGATCGATCACGGATAAATTGAATAAAAATGAAGGTACTATACCGAAACTCATAGGAAGTACGGAAATGTATGATGAGTTGGTTACAACTGTATCGGATGCCGAAACAATTGGAAAAGAAGGTCGGCGTTACATGGAGAGTTCACGGAATATGGAAAATAAGATGCCGATTCCTTTTCTCATCACTGCATCTTTTTACGGTAGAACGACTCCGATTACGGGACGAAGGATAGGACCACAGGATTGATGAAAATAGCAATCATCCACGATTGGTTGACAGGAATGCGCGGGGGAGAGGTTGTTCTCGACTCGCTACTAAAAGCATTCCCCGATGCCGACTTGTTTACACTATTCTATTCAAAAGGAAAACTCAATCCTAGAATAGAAGATCGAAGAATATTTACGGCATTTACCGACAAACTGCCGTTTAAAGAAAAGTATTACCGTTACTACCTTCCTCTTTTCCCAACAGCGATAGAAAGCTTCGACCTAAAAGGATATGATGTAATCCTTAGCTCCAGTCATTGTGTTGCAAAAGGAATTATTCCTCATCCGGATACTTTGCATATAAGCTATATCCATAGTCCGATGCGATACGTTTGGGATATGTATTATGATTATTTCCCAAATAAATCTGGCTTTAAGTTTTTTTTACTCCAATCTATTGCAAATTACTTGAGAACCTGGGATGTTGCATCATCATCTCGTGTGGATCATTTTGTATGTAACTCGCATTTTGTGGGCAGGCGTGTTCGTAAGTACTATAGGCGTGATTACAAATTGATCTACCCACCTTGCCTAACCCAAGACTTTCGAGTAAATGATTACTCTAAGGAAGACTATTATTTGATGGTTTCGGCGTTCGCACCTTACAAACGAATTGATTTGGCGATTGAAGCCTTTCGTGAAAATGGTCGTCCTTTGGTTTTAGTTGGCGGGGGGCAAGATGAGAAGAAGATCTCAAAATCCCTTCCTAAAAACGTGATTTGGAAAAAAGGTCTACCTCGTCCAGAAGTGATCGAACTCTATAAAAAGGCGAAGGGTTTCATTTTTCCTGGAATGGAAGATTTTGGGATCACTCCTGTTGAGGCCCAAGCATATGGAGTTCCCGTGGTGGCGTATGCAAAAGGTGGGGCCTTGGAAACTGTTCAGGAGGGAAAAACTGGGGTCTTTTTTAAAGAACAGACAGTGACCTCTTTGAACGAGGCAATTCTGAAACTTGAAAGGTCCAATTTTAAGAGACGGGACTTCCAAAGCTCCATAGATCGTTTTACAGAAGAAAAATTCGTAACTGAAATCCGAAAGCTAGTCGATAGACATAAGTAGAAATCTCTCAAGGGGGGATCTCTTGGTCATATTACACAGACTAAAAGGGGCAGAATTTGTTCTCAATGCGGATTTGATTGAGACGATTGAGGCCAATCCAGATACAATTATTACTCTCATCAATGAGAAGAAATTCATTGTACAGGAATCCGTTTCTGATGTAATGGAACGCGTGACGGCTTATAAAACTAGGATCCACTCCTTACCCCAAGTCACACCAAAGCCAGAGGAAGAATAGAAAATGGATATAGCTACAGTAATTGGTTTAGGTCTTGGAATTGCACTTATGCTCCTCGGGGTTGTTTCCGGTGGACTCTCTATTGTTGACCTAATAGACCCTGCTTCAATCTTGATTACGTTTGGTGGTGCAGCAGCAGCAACCATTATTGGAAATCCCTGGGCGTCCACGATTGGTGTGGGTGCTGTTACAAAAAAAGCCTTTCAAAACCCTCCATCTGATCTACCTGGTCTTATTACAACTTTGGTTAGTTTTTCTGAAAAGGCGAGACGAGAGGGACTGCTTGCTTTGGAAGATGACATCAATGAATTGCCAGAAGAATTTTTAAAAAAAGGAATCCAACTGGTAGTGGATGGAACCGATCCCGAACTTGTCCGAAATATCATGGAAACTGAAATTGCTAACACAGCCCAAAGACATGCTTATGGGCGAGGTTGGTGGGATGCTTACGCTGGTTTTGCGCCAGGTTTCGGGATGCTTGGAACCCTGGTGGGTCTAGTAGGGATGTTAAAGAACTTAGGTGGGGGAGATGCAAGTGCGATCGGTCAAGGTATGGCGACGGCGCTAATCACAACACTCTATGGATCCCTAGCACAGAATTTATTCGCAGCACCGATTGTAAGGAAGTTAACTAGACGTTCTGAAGACGAACTTGTCATCAAACAAGTAATGGTTGAAGGAACATTATCTATACAATCAGGTGATAACCCAAGGATAGTTAAAGAAAAACTAGCTAGTTTCTTAACACCTGCAGAAAGAGTAGCTCTGAAGGATGACGGAGAATAATCTTTAATTATGGCGAAAAAACAAAAATGTCCTGAGTGTATCCAGAAAGTTCCTGAGTTTATGGCAACTTATGGAGATATGGTGACGCTTCTTCTTTGTTTCTTTATCCTTTTGTATACAACTGGAAAAACGGATGCCAAAGAGATGCAGATTATCCTATCAGCATTTAAATCAACGACAGGATTTTTTACGGGTGGGCAAACTCTTTCGAAGGGTAGTTTAGAAGAAATGGGAATGAACATAGAATCCCTTCCTTCCCAAGTTGTAGGCCGAAATCTATCTAAGTCCAAAAAAGATGCGCAGGAAGTTTTTAAACCCGAGATCCAAGCAGGCAAAGTAAAAATTTCGGAAAATGAACGAGGGCTTGTAATTTCCCTCGTGGGTGCTGATTACTTTTATCCAGGTTCCGCAATCCTTACCCCAACAATTCGTGAAACATTGCGTAAGGCGGCTGGTCTTATCAAAGGTCTTGAACGGTTTGTCAGAGTTGAAGGACATAGTGACGATGATGCTGTGAACCCTGTCAACCGACCAGGACGGGAAGAGCGAGAATATATAAATAACTGGGATTTGGCGGCAGCTAGATCTGTGAATGCTACTGTTTTTATGATCAATTCAGAAGAAATTGATCCAAGTTGGTTTCAAGCTGTAAGTTTTGGATCCTACCGACCTATGCTTCTCGAAAACGAAGGTACTCCAGAGGCAAAGGCATACAATCGTCGGGTGGATATTATTATTCTCACAGAAAAATCAACAAAACGGGATGTAGGCGAGAGTCGATATGGTTTGCCTGAATCTCGATTACCAAACACTGAAACTAATGTAGAAGGGGAGAATTGACATGGGTGACCGTGAAGTAGATGAAGAAGAAGGTGGGTTAGCAGAAGGCTCAAGTCCCGCTGGGATGTCTCCTATCGTTAAATGGTTGTTATATATTGCGGCGGCAATTTTTGGAATCATCATCGTGACTGTGATTTCTATGTTCGTTGCACAAAAAACGGCCACGAGTGTGTTCAAACAACAAAAGAATATATCCTTGGTAAAAGCGCCACCTCCTCTGGAGATTTATACGTTCCAGGATGAATTTAGAGTGAATACATCTGATGTCGGTGAATCGCATTTTGTGAAATTAAAAATGTCTTTGGGTTTTGAATCGGGACAACCTGCACTTTCAGCGGAACTCGCTGCTCGTGTTGCACAAATGCAGAACATCATCAATTTGGTGATTGCACGAAAGACCAAAGATGATCTAAAGTCGATTACAAATCAACTTGATTTGCGAGAGGAAATAAAAGCGCACCTCAATCACATTCTTACGAATGGAAAAATCAAAGAGGTTTATTTTACAGAATTTCTTGTAAACTAACTTTGGAAATTACAGATGCCAAATAAAATTCTAGGAATCATACCTGCAAGATTTGCAAGTAGCCGTTTCCCTGGAAAGCCACTCGCTCTCATTGGTCACAAACCAATGGTCGAGTGGACCTACCTCCACTCTAAAAAATCAAAATTGATTTCGGAATTGGTTGTTGCGACGGACAGTGATGATATCTTCAATGCTGTTGTTTCGTTTGGTGGCAAAGCTGTGATGACCGACCCAAACCATCCTACAGGAACGGATCGCATCATAGAAGTTAGTTCAAAATATAATGAGTTTGATACTATTATCAATATTCAGGGTGATGAACCAGGAATCGAACCGGAATTAATAGATGGAGTACTTGAGCTAAAATTAAGCAACCGAAATTGGCAAATGGCCACTGCCTGTGTTCCATTTTTAGAATCAGAAGATCCCAAAGACCCGAACAAGGTCAAAGTTGTTTTTGATAGAAATCAAAGAGCCAATTACTTTTCAAGAAGTCCTATTCCAAATCCTTTTAAGAATTATCCAGCTTACTATAGACATCTGGGAATCTACGCGTTCGAGCGCGATTTTTTGTTAGGTTATAATTCTTTACCAACATCGGATTGGGAAGAGTCGGAATCACTCGAACAATTACGGGCACTGCAAAATGGAGCGGGAATTGGGGTTTTTGTTGCGAAAACAGCGAGTCTGGGGGTTGATTCCCCCCAAGATCTAGAAATGGTTGTCCAAGACTTTAAGAAAAAAGGTCTTATTCCGTAACAGTTTCAACTTTTGACCGCATACCGCTTGTTATATAATCATACAAAAATTCACCAGTTATAACACCGGGAATGATAACTTTTTGCGCCCCATCGGCCATGAGTTTTTTTGCTTCCGCAGGTTCGTCACCAGTCAAAATGATTTTTGCATGAGGTGCCAGTTTGCTTAAAGTGGATAGTAGTCTTGTGTTGTTTGTACCTTTTAGGAAGGAATCAGAAATCGTACAGACCACCATGGAAGCATCGTGTAATCCAATATGAGAAAGGGATTCTGGATGAGCCAGGTCCGCGTAGGTCCATTGAAATCCTTTTTTGATTAAATCCTCTTTGAATGCGGGATTGTAGTCGGCTATGATAATTCGCTTGATGAGGGAAGGTGAAAGATCTTCCAAATATTGGACAAAAGCACGCGCGATTCTAAAATAACCGAGTATAATGATGTCTCGAACTATACCATCATCGTGACCACCCACTCCTTTTTCTGTGTTTCCTGCTGGTCCCGATTTTTCTTGCGATTTATCAGAAATTCCTAATTTGGCAACCATTCGTTCCATAATAGCTGCTATTTGGTGGTTAAAAAGAATTATATATGTAGAGAGTACTGATGCAATGATTGTGGATGTGAGTATCACTGCTTGGAGTTTTCCTGTTACATGATCGAACCCAGCCCCAAGAGCCAAAATAACTAGTGAGAATTCTGAGATCTGGGCCAGGTTAAGTCCAGTCAAAAACCCATTCCGAACACCTGTTCCAAGTTTGATGATGATGGGAGCAACGGTTAAAATCCTAACTATTAACATAATTAAAATTAGAGCCATAGAAATTCCGATTACTTCTACGCTGGGAAGAGGGACCTTTAGTCCAAGAGCAACAAAGAAAAGTGTTACAAAAAAGTCGCGAATGCCTATGAGCTTTGACATAACATCCGCACCGTATGGGAAAGCCGCTATACTCATTCCTGCTACTAAGGCACCCATTTCTTTTGAAAGGCCGGCCTCTCCAGCGATTCCACAAATTAAAAAACACCACATTATGGAAGTTAGTAGAATCAACTCTGGGCTACTGGCGCATGCCTTGTATACTCGAGCAAGAACATATTTGCTCATACTAAAACTGAAAACGATTAATAGGACGATGATTCCAACAGACCCTAATATCTTCAAAATCTCTGGATTGTTGAGGTTTGGTTGAACACCCATAAATAGAATGGCCCAGATATCCTGAAAAACCAAAACTCCAACAGTCAACTTACCTGAAAGTGTGTTGATTTCTACTTTGTCTTGAAGTAACTTAACAACAATTAACGTAGAACTTAAAGATAATGCAACTGCAATGTATAGTAGATCAAATTTTTCAGATCCAATGGGAAGACCTAAAAATGGAAATATAGAATAAACGAATGCTACGGACAACGTGAACTGAAGGATTCCAAGTAGGAACATGGACTTTCCCATTTTTGCCAATTCACTCAAATTGATCTCAAGACCGATAATAAATAAAAGTAGGATAAGTCCAATTTCGGAAATTAGCTCGATACTGGCTTCATTTGTTACCAATCCAAATCCCATTTCCTTTCCTAAGATTGCTCCTCCGAGGATATATCCTAAGATTAATGGCTGTTTGAGTACGCGGGCAATGTGACTGAGAATCGTTGCAAATACAATACTTAAACCAATATCCGTGAGTAGAGACTCTTCTCCGTGCATGTAAACCTTCTTCTAGGAAAAAACTAAAGCCGATCTCTTTATCTAAAAGCTGTATTTTTTTTAAAGTGAAAATTGGTTTTATGGAAGTTGATTTATTTGTAAACTTTGTGCTACAGCGGCCTGGTAGTGGGCAACGGAGACATGGTGGTCAAATAGTGCTTTTATTTCTCGTACGGCGGCCTCTGCACTTGTCTGTTCTCGAATATTGACAAATAATAAATTGGAATCTCCCAAATTGAATCTGTCCCTTTCTAGAACTTCTAATTTGCGAGCAAGCTCCACTTCATTTTTAATAACATCCACTCTTTTTGCAGAGGCGATTACTTCTGAGATGGAGTCTTGGACTTCCGTCATAATTTTATCTTTGGAAAACTGATACTCTTGGTCGAGCTGAGCGACTCGGGCCTCCGCGGCTCCAATTTGACCTCTGGGCCTTCTCGTTTGGATAGGGACATTGAGGATGATGGAGGCTTCGAGCTCCGGTTTAGACCTGACTACGGAACCAGGTCCCATATCTTGGGAGCCAGCAACCATTAGATCGACTTGGGGCTTAAGTGAGTTAAACCCCATCTCTTGGTCGATCCTCGCCTTATCTCGTTTGTATTCGTAATCTTTCAGCTCGGGTCGAAATTTCCATGCTAGTTTGATACTATTTTCCATATCGATTTTTTTATAGTCGATAGGAATCGGGAATCCAATTGGTAGCCGGTCTGTGGTTGGAAGGATGAGTGTCCCGTCGGGCTTTCGTAAAAAAAGCGAAAGGTCGATTGCCGCTTTTTGTAACTCTCGTTCTGCGGCGACAAATTGAGATTCCCTTTGGAGGATGGCTCTATCGTTGTCTGTCCCTTCGATTTTGGGAAGGTCTCCTAGTTTGATTCGATCATAGATCTGTGTTTGACGATTTTTAGCAAGTGCCAATAGATCTTTGATGACAAGGTATTCTTGTCCTGTAGCAACCCATTTCCAATAACGTTTGGTTGCTTCTTTTATCACTTCGATCTTTAATTTTTGTATAGAGAGTTCAGCCAACTTTCTATCTATATCTGCTTTTCTAAGATCCGCCCTATTTTTATCAATCTCGCGATTACGCATGAGAGGGAAAATAGCACCAGCGCGCACTTCCCCATAATCATTTGTTTGGCGGCGACCGTCGTAAACGGGAAAGGTTCCTCTTCCAATACGGTAACCTGCAAAAAAAGATGTACCACCTAACGGAGTTGGTTTTTCGAACATGGCATCGGCTGCATTGTTTGTGTAAAAACCAATTGGTTTCGTTGTCCCGATGGATTTGAACTGAAGGTCAAACGCGCCTTCGGCCGCTAGGTAGTTGTATTCTGCCTCCGAAAGTAATTTTTCGGCGGCAAGCACAAGAGGATAAGATTTATCGACTGCCTTTAATAGCTCATCTAGCCCCAACACACCTGGTTGTTTGAAAATATAATCCTGCTCATAAATATTCGGTCCATGCAGAGATTCGAAAGGATCTTTTTTGGGGTCAGCATTTAATACACTTAACGAAAAAATTCCGTACAGAAAAAGGATCGTAATTAAAAACATATGAAAATGTTTCATTTTCCCTTCTGGTCTCCACTAGAATCATTTTCTAGCAATTTTTTCATATCAGGATCGTCCATGGGTAAGTTAGGCGGAAAGTCATTAAACCTTCGCCAAAGTTCAAAACCAACACTCACACGGTTGAGAAAGATCCAACCCTTCGCTCGCACTCCTTGCCTTAGATAACGGCTGGAAGGCCATTCTCGATCCTCTCTATCGGGCATCACAAGCACACGAAAATTACCTGATCCGTTGTCAGTAACATCTACAAGTTTTACAATACCACCAAACGTTCCTATCGCAGTTTCAGGCCAACCGCTGATTTGAAGGACAGGGTACCCTTGGAATTGTAATCTTACTTTTCTTCCTTCGCCGACAAGAGGGATATCATTTCCCGATATGAACAATTCTACGGCTTTATCTTCCGAATCCGGGACAAGAATCGCAACTCCGTCCCCTTCTTTCACCTGTTGTGTGTCAGGATTTACTAATATTCGCATAATGGTTCCATCTCTTGGCGCAAACACTTCTTGGTTTTGTTGCCGAGAAAGCCTTGCTTCCAATCGTGGTAAATCTTCCAAGACTCTCGCTACTTCTGATTGAGCTGTCGCAAGTGCCGCTTTTGCATCGTTAACTGCTGCTTCTCCATCTTGTTGCGCCTTTCCCGTATCGCTATTGAGTGCCCTTTCTTCTTTTACGGCAGCATCATAAGCAGCCCTAGAACGATCGAGTCCAGTCTCCGCATTTGCGTAGTCAAGTTCTGCAAGTTCTAGAGCTCTTTTGGAAGTGAGACCTTTTTCTAAAAGCTGCCTTTGGCGGTCTAGGTTGAGTTGTGCCGTTTTAAAAGCAGCCTTTGCTGCATCGACAGCTTGTTCGCTTGCACGAACTCTGTCCTTCGCCATCATTCTTCTAGAGTCAGCTGCACTGACAGCACTGCCCATGGAAGAGCGTAAACTCAAAATTCGAGATCGAATCGAATCTTCCCTGACTCTTGCAGCATCTAATCGTTGTAAGAGGGCATTTCTTTCTTCCCGAATCCTATTTATAAAATTTGGATCGTTATCAGAGATATCAATGATTGGATCTCCTTTTCTGACTCTTGTTCCTTCGTGGACATGCCATTTTACGACACGACCACTTATGGGTGACTCTATTACCTGTTGTCTATCCAGGGGTGCATATGCAACAACCCTTCCAAATCCCATGGTCGTTTGTTGCCATGGAACATAGATTAGTATGAGAATAGATAGAAAAAAAATCAAAGTTAGAAGATAAGCAAGAGATTGTGCCGGCACAGCTGTTTGAACCAGTCGAAATGACGGTAAATCGTGGCGGAGTTTCCATTTACGTGTTGTACTCGTTTTCATAGAATTACCTTATTTAACCGATTTTAGTGAATGAGATTTGTGTTCTAATTTTAGGATTTGATCCACTTTAGAAAGTACTGTTTGCGATTTAGTGACAACAAAGACAGTCCAAGGTCTAGGTTTTTTCAAAATAAGTTTTAAACAGGACTGAGCCATCTCATTTGGAAGTATATCCAAGTTTCCGTCAATCAGCAGCAATCTAGGATTACCAAGTAAGGCTCTAGCAATTGTGATCATATTTGCTTGAACGGTATCAAAGGGATAACCGAATGTAAGCAGATGTGTATGAATTCCCTGGGGGAGTTTTTGAATCGTATCCCAAAAACCAAGCTCGTTCAAAACATCGCGTATCTGAATCAAACTAATGTCCTCTCGGCCAACCCTTAAGTTCTCCAGAATACTTCCTTCAAATACCTCATTACCACGTACTAAATAATTTGCTGCTTGGATTTGATGATAAGAGACTTCCTGAATGTTTTGATTGTCATATTCAACAAGTCCATGGTCGGGTTGCCTCAAAGCAGATATTAAATCCAAAAGAATCTGAGAATCATAAGGAGACTCGGTAATTATACCTACTGCTTTGCCTGGACTTACTTTTAAATTGAAATGATCCAGTATCGTTTGGTTATTTGGAAGTGCATAGCTAACATCAGTTAATTGAACACTAATTGGCTCGTTGGTATTTTCAAAAATCAAGGGTTTACTGTTCACCGTAGGTAAGTAGAATACTGAATTGATTTTATCAACTGCTGCAACTAAACTATAGAAGCTATCCAGCTGTTTTCCAAATTTTGAGATATCGCTTAATACCTTTGCAATTACCAGTTCTGCTGCAACGAGTTGTCCTATGGTCAACTGACGGTTGATAACCAGGTATCCACCCAAACCCAATACAACGGCACTTGCAATCGATTGGATTCCTATCAAACCGATGATTTGTTTGACGTAGGTTTTAAAATACTTGGCACGCGCATATAAATAGTCGCGTAGGAGGGAGTCTGCTTTTTCCAAACCAAATGCCGCTCCGTGAGTAGAATGAAAGAGGGCAGTATGCCGTGCAATTTCCTCTAACCAGGCAGCAACTTTGTACTTCTCTTTAGAAACTTTGATATAACTCTCACTTGCTGGTGATCCGAGTTTATAAATAACAAAATATCCGCCAGATACAAAGACAATCAGTGAGAATACGATAAATAGTGGGTGATAAAAAGAGATTAATAAAAAACCTATTACGGTTGTTAGGATTACTCCAAGTCCATCTACTAACAAACTATGTATGGATTTTTGAATCGTCATCGTATCAAAAAAACGGTTTACTAGTTCTGGTTTGTGATAATTGTCCAAAGCTTGTTGATGGATCTTTGGGAATTTTACTGCAAATTCGGTCGCAATTCGAACAAATACTCGTCTTTGTAAAATCTCAACGACATAGGATTGGATCACTTGCATGGTTCCAGCAAAACTTAGAAAGAATACAACTAACAAAGTTAAGATGATTACAGGTTGTAATAAAACTCCAAAAGCAACGATGTTAACGAGGGAGGAAGTTGCAACGGGAACAACAAGAGAAAGTATCCCCGTGCCTATCCCGTAAATGACCACAACCCATACATCTTTGGATTCCAAACGTATCAAATGATAGATTTGGTTGATTGCGGCGCGAACAGGAGAGTTTTCTGCCTTCATTTCTTTTTTGGAGGAAAAAGCATATGCTGGCTCGGCTATGATCCAATCGAAAATGTCATTGGCAGACTTTACGCCCATGAGTTTCAAAAGTTCTTTCTCCGAGTACCATGTCTCTTCTGTGTCCCACTCAAATAGTGATTTTACAAGATAGGAAGAAGCATGAACGCTACGTATCGCATAGTATTTTGGGAAAGGACCTTGTCTATTCGCTGCTTGAAAGATTACAGGTGAGTCGGTCGTGGTATAAGGTCCGATGCTCTTGATCGATTTGCTAACAACACTTAGTCTCAATTGGTATTGGTAGGAAATAGCAAATAGAAAATCGTTAAAATTTGTGTGGTCGAGCGTTGAGAATTTGTTTCGAAGGGAACGAAATGCCTCTAGAACTTTACTTGGCGTAATAGTGATACGAAGCGATTCTGCGAAAAAATCTAGAATCGACTGTGCCAAATCCTCTCCTGTCGTGAGTCTAAAGTCCGGGACTTGTTCTCTGTCGGAAAAGATTTGGTTTTTAAAATTGGATATAAGAATCCGAACGAGTTTTAACATGGGTATGAACTTTGGCTCTTAGACTTAAGTTGACAACGGTTCGTTCTGACTATTATTGGAAGTCTCCGAGGATTGACATGAAATTTTTACTTTCTTTTTCCCTGTTTTTGGTCTCTTTCGCGCCCGTGATCGCCAATTCTGATTGCATCTACGACTATGACCCTTCTGCTACTACTCTGGAGTGGACTGCATTTAAGTTTACTGAAAAAACAGGTGTTAAAGGTAGTTTTGATACGGTTCGAGTGACAGGTACAACGCCATCCAAAGAAACGCGACAGGTTCTTCCAAAACTCGGCTTTTCCATCGATCCTAACCAAATCAACTCGGGCGTTCCCGACAGAGATGAGAAAATAAAATCATACTTTTTTAATACAAAACAGAACAAATCTCCAATCACGGGAAAGTTTTTCACCGTTTCTGATGGGATTTCAGGAACTGCTATCCTGAACCTAAAATTCAATGGAAAAGAAGCAAATTTTCCTGTGAAGTTCAATTGGAAGGAAGAATCGGTCACCGTTACGGGAACGATCGATGTTTTGGAACTGGGTCTCGGATCCGGTTTGCAAAAATTGAACGAAGCATGTTTGGAGCTCCACAGAGGTAGTGATGGAAAAAGTAAGCTTTGGCCCACTGTGGATGTGAAAATCGAGACAAAACTCAAAAAAACATGTAAGTAGTTTCTAATACTGTTTTAAACGATACTTTCTTTTAATTCGGTAGAGGAATATTTTCTTTTTTCAAAATGGCTAAGAATTCGTCTTCGGTTACAAGTTGCACGCCAAGTTCTGTAGCTTTTTCCAATTTGGACCCAGCTCCCGGGCCATGAAGCAGGTGCGTGGTTTTTGAAGATATAGAACTAACTTTTTTGCCACCGTGTTTTGTCACGAGATCCATAGCCACATCTCTTGGTTGGAAATTTTCAAAGCTACCTGATACACACCAACTTTGTCCGAGAAAAGGTTGGTTTTCACTTTTTTGGATTTCATCCGCATGGAACTTCAATCCTAATTTTTGGAGTTTTTGGAAGAGTGATAGTGTTTCTTTGTCCTTTAGATGTCCTATTAATGCGATTGCCGTTCTTGGTCCTATTCCGTGAATGTTTTTAAGTTCTGATTCCGCTTCTTTCGACTTACATAGTTGGATCAATTTATCAATTGAATCATATCCATTTTCGATAAGAATTTCTGTGACTTTGGGACCTACTTCATTTAACCCAAGTGAGGGGAGAACAAATCGAAAGTCCTTTTCCTTTGACTTTTCGATTCCATCAAAAATAATCTTAATGGATTTTTCACCAAATCCGTCCATTTCCAATAGCTCATTTTTATATTTTGTCATTTGGTAGAGATCAGGGATATCTTTGACCCATCCTTTATCAAAAAACAGTTCGATTTGTTTTTCACCCAAACCCTCGATATTCATTTGTTTTTTGGAGCAGAAAAAGATAAGGGTATTTTTCTTTCTCTCTGGGCAATTGCGATTTGTGCAAAAAAAATCAACAGAGTCGTCAACTTTTTGGAGTTTTGTTTCACATGCAGGGCATTTGTTGGGAAGTTTAAATACTGTTTTGGGAGGAGATGTCACCTTTTCAACAGCAGGGATAATTTCACCGCGTTTGGAGATCAGAACCTTGGCACCTATTCCTGCACCCAATTGGTCAATGTAGTCTTGGTTGTGGAGAGTGGCAAAACTGACAGTAGTCCCTGCGATTTGAGTAGGAGTAACCTTTGCACGGGGAGTAATCTTTCCAGTCCGTCCGATTGCAAAATCAATATCTTCAATTACTGTCTCCTTTAAAAGAGCATCAAATTTGAAGGCTCGTGCCCACCTCGGTGAATGAGAGGTTTCGCCAAGAGAATCCCGTAGTTTGAGATCATTCAATTTGATTACGAGTCCATCCACTGGAAAGGGCATGGATTCCTTTTTTTTTCGGAAGGATTCGATCTTCCCGATCAGATCCTTACCGGTAACAAAAATCGTATCAGGCGCAATGGGAAATTTATGAGTTTTTAAAAGGTTTAGTATTCCCTCATGGCTCTCTATTCCTTTCCGACCACCAGAAATGACAGCATCATAAACGTATATACGTAATGGTCGTTTTGCAACTTCCATAGGATCTTTGTGTTTTATAGAACCAGCTGCAAGATTTCTTGGATTTGCAAATTTACCACCATACTCTTCGTTAAACGACTCAAACTCATCAAAATTCATAAAAATTTCACCCCGAACGGACAGGTTTATCTTTTCTGAAATTTTCTTGGGTATACTAGATATGGTTTTTACATTTTCAGTGACCAAGTCCCCAATTCCACCCGTTCCCCGTGTAACACAGGAAGTCAAGGTTCCATTTTCATAATATAGTAAAATGGATGCTCCATCGATTTTCCATTCAACAGAATAAATCTCAGATTCACCTGTTTTCGAAATCCATTCTTGGAGTTCGGTTTCGTTGTATGTGTTTTCTAAAGATAGGACAGGGATTTTGTGTTTGAATTTAGTGAACTGCGGAGTTAGGTCGGATCCTGGTTTCTGAGTAGGGGAGTCTTTAGAGACAAATTCAGGAAATTTTTTTTCCAATTCCCGAAGCTCTTGTAAAAGTTCATCATACTCTTTGTCAGTAATGGTCGGTGAATTTTCAATATAATAGTTTTGGTTGTGTTTGTTTATTAATTTTGAAAGTTCTAAAATTCTTTTTTTTTCGGAAGTTGCTTTAGCCAATTAATAAACTCCGGACTGAAGGTACTGTTCTGGATCCGTTTTTCCTTCTTCGGAAATAAAAATTTCGTAATGGAGGTGTGGTCCTGTAACGTTCCCCGTTGCACCAACTTCGGCTATCATTTCACCAGCTTTCACTTCTTGTCCGGATCTAACAAAGATTCTATTGCAGTGTCCATACAGTGTGCTATATCCAAAATCATGTTGAATTACTACGTGATAACCATATCCAACGTTTGAGTACGTAACTCTGGCAACTCGACCTGGTGCTGTTGCATAGATAGGAGTTCCTGTAGCATTTGCCATATCCAATCCATCGTGGTATTCCCAGTAACCCGTCGTTGGCGACTTCCTCATGCCGAAAGGAGATGTTAGGTTGTAGGAATACATTGGATTGAACAAAGGAAGTTTTGATAACACATTTGCTCGTTGGAATAAAAATTGAAAATTTGCCTCAACCAATCTTTGGTTTTCATCCATCCGGTGTTTCAGGGCACGAAGGTCATAAATTTCACTTAAGTACTTTCGACCAACTTCGAGTTCTTTATCATTTTTTTCTTCAACAGCAAGGCTATCGTAAGCTTTGTTCCGAATGATTTCTTCCGATGGGATTTTGAGTAACTCTTCATCCATCCCATCAATGAGAGAAAACATCTCCAACATATTTTCATTGAGTTTGGAATACTCTTCTTGCATTTCTTCCAGTTGGGTTACGTTCCCTATATAACTATCAAAATAGGTTCCATAAATTTTGGAGAGTTGGTTTAATTCGGATCGGGTATTATTGGATTTGACTATTCCTAGAACGGCCAAAGCCAGGAGTCCAAGAGTTAGACCCAAAAAGAATACGATTGTAAAGATGGAGATTTGAAAATGGAAGGAGCTGTCGTAACCGTGAGGAATTACGAGAATCGTCATCCTCTGGTGGCCTTTTTCTTTGACGCGGTCAATCTGTTTCTTGATTTTAGGATTGTCCTGTGAAAAAACAGACGTAATCTCTTTTATTTTTTTCTTCATGCGCCAACGTTTGCCCTTCATAAATATGACCTTCCAGTTCTTAAAACTGGTCAAGTGGAAATCCCTGGTTCGTTGGATTTTGACTTTGCTTATACCATTTTTTCTCTTCGTAGCTTGGATGAATCTGCGACATATTTGGGTCTATTCACAAGAAATTCATTCTTCGGATCCGTTTCAAATTCCAAGGACAGTGGTTGCCATTGTTCCGGGAGCTGCTGTCTATGGAAAAACTCCTTCTGCCATACTGACCGACCGATTGACTTGCGGTTTGGAACTCTACAAAAAGGGTCGAGTTCAAAAAATCTTACTTTCAGGAGATAACGGAAAGTTAGACTATAATGAACTTCGTCCAATGCTTGAGTTTATGTTGAAGAACAAAGTAGATCCCAACGATATCTTTGTGGATCATGCAGGATTTCGGACTTTAGATACTCTCATTCGAGCGAAGGAAGTTTTTTTGGTCAAAGAAGCAGTCTTTGTAAGCCAGTCCTTTTTTATGGCTCGAGCCATGTATCTAGGCAAAGAGCTTGATATTAAGTTGTTTGGATATGAATGCAATCTGCGTCGATATAAAAAAGAAACGTACTACCAATGGCGAGAGATTTTTGCGCGAATGCTTGCTTGGTGGGATATCCTTTCTGACACACCACCCAAATATCTTGGAGACCCTTATCCTATTGAAGGGAGTGGTGTTTCCACGTGGAAGGGAAGTATTCCTTTAGAAGCGAAATAGGATTCAGTTTAATTTTTTCCAATATTAGTAGTACCACTAAATGAAATACTTTTTACTTTGAACTTTTGTATGAAAAGAATTAATTGGCAAGTCGAAGTGTACTAACAATGACTCAAGGTTTGCAAAAGAAAATCTGGATTCTCTTTATTTTTATAAATGTCTCAATTTGTAAGCCGCCTGAGCTAAAGAATGAATGTGATCCGTTTGCGTATTCAGATAGTGACAAGCTTACGTCCGATTTCATTCTATCCAATTCAACTCAGGATGCATCTGCATTAAAATTTCTCCTGCCAGATTATGTCATTCTTTGCAATGGAGGAAATGCCGCACCCAATCTCATTTCCTTTCGTTTGGATTCGGAAATAAATGGACTCAAGTCAAATGTAGATGCCGAAATCGTAGGTTCAGAGATTCGCATAACACTTCCATACGGCAGGTCAAAATTTTCTTTACCAAGTTTTTCCACAAATCGTTCCCAAGTTTTTTGGAAAGGGAATGAAATGACTTCTGGTGAAAGTTATTTGGACCTATCTTCTCCGGGCGAATTGTTATTAAAATCAAAGAATGGACAAACGAAACTATATAACCTGGTTCCAACTCTTACAGTTCCCCTAGAGGATACAGGGCAAAATGCTTGCTATGTGGAGGGTTTCAACACTCCAGCGGTTGCTGTTGCTTGTAACCAAACATCCTTCCCAAGGCAAGATGGAGACTTTGTTGACTTCCCAAATCCAAAAGGAACCGAAACTTCTATTACTCGAGTTGGGTATCCCAACGACTTTATCAATTTAAACCGTATCTCTGGGCTTGTTTGGAAGACCTGCGCGGAAGGTCCAACGAATAACACGTGTACTGGGGCATATTCTACATTTACCTTCGATGTTGCAAAATCCAACTGTGACGCTTACAATTCGGCGAATGGTGGAAAGGGCTATGCGGGAATCCAAGGTTGGAGACTTCCGAGACTCCAAGAAGTGTTTTTTATGAGATCGTACGCCTCTAATGGTGTATTTACAGAAACCGCAAAATTTCCCAATCCTCCTGCCAACCAGATTCGAACCTTGGATACAAATCTAAATGTATCAACGACAATAACTACCAAAGATTCAGAAATTTCGCAAGAAGCTATGAATGCCTTTCGGGAAGTCCATTGTGTTGCAGGAGCAGACCTTCCAACAAAACTGTATTCAGATCTTGGTGGTGGGATCATCCTTGACCAAAGAACAGGACTTTTTTGGACAAAATGTGCGCTGGGCCAATCTGGGACAAATTGTGAAATCGGATCTCCAACTAACTACAATGTTTCGCAAGGGATGATTCAATGTCGAGATTTAACATTGGGTGGGAAGTCATGGAGGTTGCCCAGCATTTCAGAGGGAGTATCCTTGTTTGACTTTACAAGGACTTCAGCTCCTTTTATTTCGCAGACAGCCTTTCCTAACACAAGTTCTGAATTAACTAGGCTTTCAACCAACCTTATGAGCAATGATGCCTATGCGTATGAACTTGGTTATTCGACACTCGGGATAACCACTTCGAATAACAAAACCACAGGGGCGATTGGCTACCAAGTTCGTTGCGTTGCCGGCCCTTAATTTCCTAATAGTTCCACCAGCCGATTGTATTTGAGAATGATTTTTTTTGTCATCTCTTCTCCTTTTTTATTAATATCGGGATGGTATTTCTTCAGTAGTTCCTTAAATTTCTTTTTTAGCTGAGGAAGTGTAGCACCTGGCTCCAAATCAAAAAAATTCAATAATTCTTCCATTTCAATACTAATGGTTTTATTTTTCTTTTTTTTCTTTTTTTCTTGTTCGCGAAATCGACCATATAACTCATAGTAGGTCCTTTCTCTGAATTCTTTTGTAATATCCCTAAAATTTAAAATTTTAGTTGGTATGAGTGCTTTTAAGTATTCAAATAAAAATTCTTCAGCACCGAATTCAGTTCTTACGGAGTTAGATTCTAAAAATTGGAACACGGATCTTCGAACAAAAAAATCAATTTCAAATTTATCCATAAGATAGGAATCGATTGCATCATCGAAATCAATGGTAGCAGCGGAAAGGAGGAGTATAAGTTCTCTATCTAATTTATGATTTGCAATCGTTTTTTGGACTAATGATTTATATCCTTCTCTCAATTCATATAGCGGGCGTTCACTGAAGTATATCCCCGATTGTAAAAAAACTTCGGCAACTTCATCCAAATCCAAAACAAAAGATAAAAAATCGATAAGCAATTCTCCATCTACTTCATGAAATCCACCAGCCAAAGTCATTTGAGGTTTTTTAGATTTAAATTGATAGATTTTGCGAAGGCACTCTTCTTTTCGAATTTCTAAAAGTTCGGCTAGACGGTCATAAGTTAAAAACCAATTTAAAGCATCCGAATGATTTTGCAGTTCGAAGATAACATCGGCCAATATCTGCTTTGATTTTTTGAATTCTGACTTAGCCACCATGAAATGAGCCTATGAAACCAATTTCATACCTACCTGTCTTTTTTGCTAGTGAATCCTATCGAATTTTTTAATTTGGGAGAATGAATCAAAGTAATTCTGAGCATCCCTCACTGTTGACCTATGATATCTCAAACTATAAAGGTCTTCGAGGTAGGAATTTTTTTGAGACTGACAAGGCTTTGCAAAGAATGGTCAGGCGGTATTCGGAAGCTCTTTCCCCAGCTCATAGAGAAGCAATGGAGAAACATATCCACGGATACGGTACATTGGTTGGTGGTATTCTTGATGAGCTTACGGAGGAATGTCATAAGGAAGGAAAGTATGGAGAGGTAGTGAAATATGATCGATCGGGAAATCGAATTGACTTTATAAAATACTCAGAAGAACAAAAAAAATCACGGAAGATTTCATATGATTACGGCGTAGTCAGCTTGGATTTTTTTCCCGAGTGGAAGTATACCTTCCCACATATCCACCGCTATGCGTTAGCTTACTTGATGAATCTAAATGGAGAGGGCGGAGTTGCATGCCCATTGGCGATGACCGATGGAATGATCCTCGCACTCCGAAAGATCGGAACGGACGAACAAAAAAATAAATACCTACCCCTTATCGCAGGAAAGAACAGTGATTCTCATTTTATGGCAGGTCAGTATGTAACAGAACGAGTAGGTGGAAGTAATGTATCTGCAAATCGAACAACTGCAAAAAGGCTTTCTAATGGCAAGTGGGAGTTGAATGGTGAGAAATGGTTTTGTTCAAATCCGGGTGATCTTTGGGTAACAACTGCAAAAATAGAAGGAACTAATAGAGTTGGAATGTTTTTGGTTCCAAGGCTTAAGTCTGATGGAAGTTTGAACGGCCACCACATCCTCCGAAAAAAGGATATCATAGGTTCGCGCGGAAAACTCACCGTTGAAACTATTTATGACAAAGTTGAGGCTGAAGAATTTGGTAGACCGGGACACGGGCTTGTAAATCTAATTCGATATATCATTAAAATCTCACGTTTGCATGTTGGACTAGGTTCATGTGGGAATGCAAGACGCGCGGTTATGGAAGCTTTAGAATATTCCAAAAACAGAACGGCGTATGGAAAGAAGATCATAGACTTTCCCATCTTGGCAAAAACTTTAGCGGAATTGCAAGTGTTACAAACGGCAAATTGTTTCGTTAACTTTAGATCTATTGATCTTTCAGAAAAAGAAGATCTTGTTGACGAAATCCTTGTTCCTTTGCTGAAATACAAATCTTCCTCACAAGCAAGTATCGTGACTCAACGTGCCATACTGACATTAGGTGGAAATGGGATTATTGGTGATTTTTCACCTTTACCGCGCCTTCATAATGATTCCATTATCAATGAAACTTGGGAGGGCACTCACCTTATTATTACTGATCATTGTTTACATGCCCTTCAAAAGCAAAAGGTATATAATGCATTTGTAAATTTAATAGATAGGCTGACTTCAAAGCTAGAGAATTATCCAGAGTTGAGAGAGTTGTATTCTCTATTACATACGAAGCGAACACAGCTTGATGAAATGCTTAAAGAAGAATCTAAAGAATGGAAGGATATAAATCGAGTATTTATTTGTGATTTAACATATGATATTTTGGTTCTTGCGGAATTTATCGAACAAACAATTTACGATTTTGAATTAGGAAAAATGTCTGATTTTATTTTTTTTGGTACTGCATACTCTGAGATAAGTTCTAAAGGGTTGAATGCACCAATACATAAGAATAGCATTTTCTTCGATAAGAAAGCGTTGGAAATTTTTCTGGGTTATTGATGTCAAATTTATACTTGTTAATTGTTTGTTTCGTCTTGGGACTTGTTTTTAAAAGAATTTCTGCATTTCCTGTCAATACACCGAAAGTAATCTCTAGCTTCATTATGTACGTTTCATTGCCAGCTTTAGTATTGTACCATGTGCATGAATTAAAGCTAAGTGGGGAGATCGTATTTTTAGCTCTAATGCCATGGATTGTATTTTTCATAGGATTTGTTGTTTTTTACACTTTGTTTAAATTAAAAAAGTTAAATTACAAAATTGCAATTTGTCTAGTTTTGACGGCAGGTTTAGGAAACACTTCATTTGTTGGATTTCCTCTTTTAGAGTTTTATTTAGGAAAGGAGTCTCTTGGTTATGCAATCATTGCAGATCAATTAGGTACTTTTTTAGTATTGAGTTTTCCGGGCATTATACTTGCAACCACTGCCGAGGAAGGTAAGTGGAGCTTTTCATTTTTGCTAAAGAGAGTTGTCGGATTTGTTCCGATTTATGCTTTAGTCTTAGCCTTGTTGCTACGACCAATTGAGTATGGAGAACACTTAAAAATTTTACTCCAAAGACTAGGGGATACATTGACGCCACTAGCACTTGTTAGTGTTGGATTTCTTTTAGATATAAAGAAAATAAAGGGATTTGAAAAGATCATTTTTTACGGATTGTTTTATAAACTAGTTCTTTCTCCTTTTCTCCTTTTTTTACTTTTTCGACCATTCGGATTGAGCGATCTAATATTCAAAACGATCATTTTAGAGGCAGGTATGGCTCCTATGGTCACTTCTTCCATTGTCGCAATCGATAAAGATATAGAACCGGAACTTGCAGCACTAATGTTGGGAATCGGCATTCCAATATCTTTTTTCTCTACAGCCATAATATCTTATTTATTAAATCTCAACTTTGGAAATTAAATTGAATCTAAAATTAATTTTGCTTCTAGTTCTTGCTATGGTTTCCTGGGGAATTTCATGGCCCCTTGCCAAGATGATTTCAAATTTGGTTCCAATACATGTATTGGTGTTCTGGAGATTTTTAGCTACCTTCTTGAGTGTTGTACCTTTACTCTTCTGGAAACAAAAATCGTTCAGACTTGCCTCTGGATCCGAATATTTAAGTGTTTTATTAGGTGGAATTATTTACTCAATTTACAACCAGTTCTTCTTTCTTGGACTGCAGAATGGTTTACCAGGGGCAGGAGGGGTTCTAGTAACTACTTTAAATCCAATCGTTACCTTTTTTTTAGTAGTTTTAGTTCAGAAGAAAAAAATTACCAAAAGACAGGCGTTAGGTCTTTTTGTCGGCTTTTTGGGTGGTCTTACAATCTTGCAAGTTTGGAAGATCAATTGGAACTTACTTTTTTTATCAGGAAATTTGTTCTTTTTAATGTGTTCTTTTGTTTGGGCAACACTTTCCTTAAATAGCCAACGAACTTCCAAAACGATGTCTCCTTTAACATACAGCTTTTATGTCTACGGAATCGGTTCTATCATCGAATTCCTATTTTGTTTTTCCGAACCAAATTTTTTTCATGTTTGGAATTTTGGTTTTCAATTTTGGGCGATTGTCCTATATCTTTCAGTAATCTCTACTACCTTCGGAACAACCGTATATTTTTTTGCAGCATCGAAGTTAGGCTCTGAGATAGCGAGTAGCTTTATTTTTATAGTTCCTCTCTCGGCATATATAAGTAGTTATCTTATATTAAATGAAACAGTACAAATTCCTGTAATGTTAGGTGGTGCTATGGCAATCATGGCTGTTTATTTAATCAATTCTAAATCTAGAGTTGTCGAACAAAATATCCTTGAGTAATTGACTTTGAATCATCCTTAAGTCTTTACTCTTGCATTAATATTTACGATCTTCATCCTCTGGAACCATATTGGCATAATAAGAAACAAGAGCCTCATTTTTACTATGTATCACTCGATTGGATTCTTCGATCAATTTGCGACTCTGTAAAACCTTCTTTCCCTTGTCCCAAATTTCTTCGGGGTCTTTAATTAAATAATTTCCGGCATGCCTAGAAATAAAATCTTCAACCAACATCGTTGACTGCGACAATTCGATAGAGTGATCATTTTCAGTTAGGAGCTTCGCTACAACTTGATTGGGAAGTATTTTATGATATTGTTTCCACCCTTTGGATATTCGATAGCTCAGTTCCAAGGTTGGGTCTTCAGTATGCGCATATTCAGAAATAGGAATTGGATCGCAAAACTCAACATATACATTTGATCTTTTTGCTAAAAAGCCAGCCATTCCAAGTTCTTCGTGTATGTTGCAGAACTGGTTATCTTCGGGAACTGTCTCATATGAGATAGAGATGGGAACTATCACGATTTCGGTTCCGGAACTTCGGAAAGCATTGACAGCTGTCGTCAATAGACCTGTTTTTACGGGAGCCACTCCGCCTGTTCTAGAACGTGTTCCTTCAGGATATACTAAAGAAGGGATTCCTTGTTCTAACATAACTTGAGAGTAAAGAGTCAAACATTCCAAATACAAACTATTTCGAGTTCGTTCTCGATCTACAGCATAAGCTCCGAGAGACTTAAGCATCCACTCCCAAAAAGGATTAGACATTAAATTAATACCGGCCGCATAACGAGGAACTGGTAAACCAAGGTGGAATAGAGAATAGGCTACTTCAACAGAGTCTAGGTGAGAACGGTGTGTTGGTGCATAAAGAAGATTGTATTTTGATGATAATGCTTTCACCACTTCGGTTTTTCCACCTATATGAGGGATCATAGAACCTCTGTTGAAACCCCCAGAAAAGAGTCGAATCGGAGCCACAAATCTTAAAATCGATTCTCGCACAGTTGGACTATAATTATCTGCTATTTCTGTAATATAGAATCGAACTAATTCTTTTAGGATCGTGAGCTCTTCATCCTTTTGGCAATAGTGAAATTTTTGCCAAATTTCTAGCTCTTGCGAAAATTTATCTTCCTCTAATTTCTGTTTTTTGCGGTGAGCCTTAGATAGTCTTTTTGAAGTGGATTCAATGATAGCTGAAGCTTGTTTTTTGATTCTTGTGACTGAGCCAGGTACGTTTTGAACTTGTTTTAAAACTCGATCAACCAGAAGTGCCTTGAAATCGATGCCAGAAGTTAGATTTAAACCTATCTTTTTAGGAACAACAAGTGGTATTTGGGTCGATTCGGTTTTAGAGCCGCGCAAAAAATGAAGTAAAGCATCTGGTGGTTGTTTTCTAGAAAGAACATCAAATAGAATTCGATGAAGTGAAAACGGGAGCCTGATTTCGTTTGCCAATTCAATTAAGATACTTAAGGCGTATGTCCCTTCCACATTATCATGCCATTTTGTAGATTCCCTTTCAATAAACTGCTTCGGCGAGAAAAAAATCTCAATTCTATCCTTTATACTTAACTTTTCACCACCTGATAAAAGTTCGCCTACAATCTTTTGACCAAAACCTCTATTTCTACTTTTATTGCTGGTTGCAGTAGCTATAAAATCTGCGAGACCTGATCTTCCCATAACGGTGTCTGGTCTTGCTCCATACTTCATCGCAAGATCTCTTACTTCTTGAAATCCAACGCTCATTAGTTCCCCTAAAACATTTGAACTATATCGTGGAAGTAAAGATATAATACCTACGGCAATCGCTATCGGATTTTTTGCTACTCCAATAATCTCCATACCGTCAATATCATCTGTTGTTGATGTATTGATATAATGCGAACTTAAGATATCCGCTAGAAACTCACGAGATTTAGGATCTTTGGAACCAATATTGAAAAAACTTAATTTTTCTTCCATCATCTCGGCAAGTAAAGACGGTCCATTTGCAACCGCGATAGAAGTAGATTGGAAGTTTTTTTCAGCTAGTTGCTGGTTTAGGTATTGTGAGTAGGTAATAAATCCTGTTTTTTTTCTATATTTCGAATCTAAAATGCCCTTAGTGAATAAACTAAACAAATAGCTATTGTTTGGTTCTAAAACATCTATCAAAGAATGAAGCGTATCTATAAAGGATCTCGATGGCATAGCGATATGAAATGCCCAATCATCTCGACCAAAAGAATCCAAACTTGAGACTATTTCGATATGATCGGGAAGATCAATTGTCTTTCCCATAATTTCCGTTTGGCGACGTCGTTTTAGGTCCTCAACTAAGTCCTTATCTGGTATCCAAAGAGTAATTTCGTCAAATTTTTGAGCAATCAATGTGGATATGAGAATCCCCATTGGCCCACTCCCTAAGATGGCGTGTTTTAGATCATTGTAAGCAATCGACATTTTAGAAATTGAAACTGTTAATCTTCTTTTTTGGAGAAGAGTTTAGTAGCGATCTCAGGGAAATATGCTCCAATTAGGATAACGGCCAATCCAATGACATTTGGAGCTGAAAAAAATTTAAATGGAGTTGCTCCTCTGTCAAGACCCACGTTGATAACACAGATAAACCAACCAGCCAAAATCAAACCGAGCCCGCAGATATGAAATAAAACATTTCGAAACATACTAAACCTTCCTTTGTTTGCTTGAAACAAGAATCCCTTTAATAAAATCTACACGGATACAGGAAATCGTCAAGCACCAATGATTCGAATTGGAACTCTATTTTTTTTATTACTATTTTTGGCAGCCTATTTTGGCGCCTTCCAAATTTGGTTTGGGTTAACTGGGCCACAAGAGGTTAATTTAGTCATTGCTGTTGCCGTATCCTTTTTATGGGTTACGGAGCTTGTTCCATTGTTTGTATCGGGATTTTTGGTTTTATTTTTGGAATTGATTTGGCTGATTCCAGTTTGGGGAGACGGAGCACCAAAACCGATCATTTTCCTCTCTTGTTTTTTTTCAGAGACCATTTTACTCTTCTTAGGTGGTTTTGTTGTTTCTGCAGCAATATCAAAATTCCAATTGGACAAAGATATTGCTAATTTTGTGATCAAAAAGACTGCTGGTTCAGCATTTTTATTAATTCTTTCATTGGGTTTTGTAACTGCCTTTTTGAGTAGCTTCATGAACAATACAGCAACCGCCGCGATGATGCTTGGATTGGTATCTTCCTTTATGAAAACTTGGCCAGAAGACCATCATTTGCGGAAATCCATTCTATTCTTAATTCCATTTTCGGCGAACTTGGGAGGAGTAGGAACTCCAATTGGTACGCTTCCGAATGTAATTGGAATCGGCTATCTAAAAGAACGAGATTTGGATTTTGGTTTTTTAAGTTGGATGGGTTTTGCCTTACCGATTGTTTTAGTATCCATTTTAATTCTTTGCTTTTTGATCTATATAATTTATCTGCGAAAGATAACTCCAACAACTTTGGAATGGAGAATCCTGGAAGATAATAACTTCCATACAAATAAAGAAAAGTGGATTTCTTTCTTTATTATAGGCGTAACGATTGTTGGTTGGATCACTTATGACTTACATAAGGTTTCAAATGGAACAGTCGCTATAGTTCCCATTTTATGTTTTTTTGGGTTTCGAATGCTATCTTTGAATGATTTTAGATCCTTACCTTGGGAAGTACTTATTTTGATGGGTGGTGGAATAGCCCTTGGAAAGGCATTTGAAGAAACAGGGTTAGCTAGTTTTTTTGTAAGCTTATTCAAGTTAGGTGATTTCGGGAAATACGGACTCTTTGTATTTTTTTCTTTTTTATCTTTAGCGTTGTCTTGTTTTTTAAGCAACACAAGTACTGCAAATTTAATACTTCCTATTACTATGGGTTTGCCATCCGATTTAGTTTTGCCAGCTGCTCTAGGTGCTACCATTGGCGCTTCACTTGCAATGCCACTACCCATTTCGACACCTCCAAACGCTTTAGCTTTCAGCTATGGAGGAATTACTAGTAAAGAGATGCTAAAAATAGGTTCACAAATCAGTTTGTATGCGTGGATAGTACTAATTACTCTTGGAGCGGGTTTATTGTATTTAATGGGAATTGTTGAATTTTGAAATAAAATAAGAAAAAAGACTTTTCCAATCAATATCTTTGGTTACGATACTACTCGAGTCATGACAAAATTACGCTTTGTTCTTCTCCTCCTTCCTTTTTTACTTTCATTCTGTTATAACTATATGAGCGAAGAAGTGCCGATTGTCTCTAAGCCCACTCTCAAACAAACACTTCCTCTACTGTCTATTAAGGTAAACACTCCAGAATCTGACCAATCTAGAAAAGAAATCACTACCATCTACGAAAGGTATTTGTTAGATACAGGTTACTTCGGTAGGATTATTACAGATGGAATTCGCGCAAATCATCATATAGAAATATACACAAGCGAAGTGAATGAATATGAACATTTTTGGATTTCGAGCATTAGTACAGTTTTTTTGGTGGGTACTTTAGGTTTGTTACCTTCGATATATACAAAAGAAAGAGTACTGTATGCAGATTTTTATATAAATGACAAACATGTTGGTCGTGAAAAGTACAGACAAAAACATTCCACACTAATTGGAATCCCATTTCTATTCATTTGGGAAACAGGCATTAAAGATGCAAAAATTATCCAATACAATAAAGAGCGAAATTTAATTCACAACTTAGTTCAAGATTACAACCGATTTTTATAGGAGATTCAAATGAGATCAAAGATTTTTGGAATATCCCTTTTTATAATTTTCACTGTCTTTCTAGGTTGTCTGACACCAAAAAAAGAAGTGAAACCAATACAAAAAGTCGAAGAAATAAAGGAAACGATCACTGTAGAAAAATCAGTAGAAAAAAAAGATCCTGATTTAGCCCTTCTTGAGTCCATCGAAGACGGAAGAAAACTTCCTTCTTCTTCAGGCTGGGGTCCAGAAAAGTATTCGGAATTCAACGACCAGTCCTTTCTGAATTATGAACCTGCAAACCAACCAATTGATCCAGCCAAAGTCGATTATCCTTTGTTAAATGCGGCTTTATTCTATATGGCGTCCAAAGAGCGAAGAGAGCTTGGGCTCCGTCCATTTGTTTACTCGGAAAAATGCGAACAGGCTGCTTTTGGTCACGCGCAAGATATGGTTAAATATGATTTCTACTCACATACAAGCAAGGTAGGGGGAAAGGAAACATTAAAAGACAGATTGGACCTGGTAGGAATTGAGAATACGGTAGGAGGAGAAAATATCATTATATCCTTTGTTATACAATACCAGGCAGGTAGACCTGTTTTTACGCCAGCTCAGAACGGCGGTAACTTTTTTAGTTATACCAAGGGAGGAACTCCAATATCATATCATACTTATTTGAGTCTTGCAAAAAGTCTGGTAGCATCTTGGTTCAATTCACCTAGCCATCGGAAAAACATTCTGAACCCAGATTATTCTTATATGGGGGGAGGAGCTTATTTTTATAAGGATTCCAAGTTTTTCGATATCGACCGAGTCAAAGCGGTGCAGGTATTTTCATCAAAACCATAGTTAGATGAGAAGCAAACTGAGGTTAAACGCCTATTTTAGCCAATTTCAATACGATTGAGAATTCCTTTTCCGTTACTGGTTGGATCGATAGTCGAGAACCTTTTTGGGTCAACACCATAGACTCGAGACCCTTTGCTTTTTTGAGAATTTCTAAGGGAAGGATCTCCGCAAACTGCTCCTTTAGGCTGATATGAACACCATACCACCTTGGCTCAGGCCCCTTCAATTTTGGATCAAAGTATTTGTGTTTTGGATCAAATTGGTAGGGATCGGGGCTTGCTTCTTTCACCACGGTTGCGATACCGACCACCCCAGGTGGGTTAGCATTGCTGTGGTAAAATAGAATTTGATCGCCTAATTTAACTTCATCGCGGAGATAGTTGCGAGCCTGGTAGTTTCTTACACCTTCCCAAAACGATATCTTTTCTCGTTTTAGATCTTCGATTGAAAAAACATCAGGCTCTGTTTTAAAGAGCCAATACTTCAATGGAAATGAACTTCCTTACATCAGTTTATCAAGAGTAAGCAGGCTTTGTACTCGCTGGTGTTTTACCTTTTTTAGATCCCACCCCAGACTTTGACTCGACTGACTTTTCGCCGGCAGGGTGTACAATCGCCTTCAACTCCTCCGAATCGATGGTTTCCTTTGCTAACAAGGCTTTTGCGATTCCATCTAATTTTTTGGAATTTTTGCGTATTAAATCTCTCCCTTTATCGAGGCAGGTTTGAACGATCTTCTTAACTTCCTGGTCGATTAGGGCTGCAAATTCTTCGGAGTAGGGTTTACTCGAATGACCGTAGTCTCTCCCAATAAAGGGAGAGTTTTCACCGCCACCATAATTGATGGTTCCGAGTTTTTCTGACATACCCCATTCGCAAACCATCCGTCTTGCGATATTGGTCGCTTGTTGGATATCGTTGCTAGATCCATTGGATGGATCACCAAAGATCAGTTCTTCGGCGATAAAGCCACCCATAGCCATTACAATCTTATCAAGACAGTAGTTTTTGCGGTAGGAATGTCTGTCCTCAACCGGTAAAAACTGTGTGAGTCCAAGTGAACGACCTCTTGGTATAATGGTTACCTTGTGTACTGGCTCCACATAGGGGAGTAGGGTTCCCAGGAGTGCATGTCCTGCTTCGTGATAGGCGGTCATTTCCTTCTCTTTGTCGGAGATAAACATCGACTTTCTCTCAGGACCCATCATCACTTTGTCTCGTGCTTCCTCAAGTTCTTCTTGGGTAACTCGTTTTTTGTTCCTTCTTGCTGCAAGTAAGGCCGCTTCATTGATCAAATTAGCAAGATCGGCACCAGTAAATCCGGGTGTTCCGCGTGCAATGGAATTGATGGAAATATCAGAAACCATCGGAACTTTTTTGGAATGAACATTTAAAATTTCTTCTCTGCCTTTTAGATCAGGAAGGTCAACAATCACCTGTCTGTCAAATCGACCAGGTCTTAGTAGGGCCGGATCCAGAACGTCCGCACGGTTTGTCGCCGCCATCACGATCACACCTTCGTTCATTTCAAATCCATCCATCTCAACTAACATCTGATTGAGGGTTTGTTCTCTTTCGTCGTGCCCACCACCAAGTCCCGCACCACGTAATCTTCCGACTGCATCAATTTCATCGATAAAGATGATACAAGGTGCGTTTTTCTTTCCTTGGTCAAAAAGATCTCTAACTCGTGATGCACCAACACCAACGAACATCTCAACAAAATCGGAACCGGAAATGGAAAAGAAAGGAACACCCGCTTCACCGGCAACGGCTTTAGCGAGTAATGTTTTACCAGTACCTGGAGGACCAACTAACAAAACACCCTTGGGTATACGAGCACCAATAGCTTGGAACTTTTTTGGGTCTTTTAAAAATTCAATGATTTCAAGTAATTCAACTTTTGCTTCTTCGCAACCAGCAACATCGCCAAATGTTACTTTTACCTTTGGATCAACATTCATCTTTGCACGAGACTTTCCAAATGTAAAAGCTTTGTTTCCAGATGCTTGCAACTGCCGCATCATGATAAACCAAATGATTCCGAGGATGACGAGCCAAGGAATGAGTCCAGAAATAATGGACCAAAATTTATTTTCTTCGGTAGACTTTGCAGTAAAACTCAGGCGCGATTTTCTCAGTTTGGTGACGAGGTCGTCATTTACTTGCGCTACATTTGTCTTGAAGGCTTTTGGTTTGTTGTCCTTGGATCCATCTGGGATGTACCAACCTTCAATAATCTCACGGTCGATTATGATTTGTTGTTTTGAGGAGATATCTTTCCCTTCTTTGGATGTAATTTTTCCAATGGGTTTTTTTCCTTCAATCGGTTCCACCATATTCAAAAAATCAGAATAGCTGATCTCGTCCGGTTTTCCACCGAACTCAGGATTTTTATAAACCGTTGCCAAAATGACAAGGAATACCAGTAAAAATACAAATACCGTTTTAACGTTTTTATTCATGGAGAATGTACTCCTACCTTAGACTAGAATCAAAGGTGATATTTCTGAATCACTTCGTCAATATCTCCGAGTGAGATAGAACGAATCGCCGCTTCGGCGTCATTGATGATCTGGATTAAACTTAAATTCTCCAGTGGCTCAAAATCATCACGTAAAAATTCTTCTCTTTTTTTGGGGTTAAAGTTAGAATTGCGAACACCGATCCGAATTCGGATGAAATTGGGAGAGCGTAGGGAATCGGTGACGGATTTGACACCTGGATGCCCATCGCTATCTCCACCTTTTGTGACCACAATTTGGCCCAGTTCCAGACCTAGATCCTCATGGATAAGAACTATGTCTTTTACCTGTATTTTAAGAAAGGAGGCGATATAGAGGACGGATTCGCCTGAGAGATCGCTGAAGGTTTGGGGTTTCAGTAGAACAACTTCGTCTCCTTCAAATTCCCCACGACCAATCAGTGATTTTTTCTTTTTGGTTTTGATTTCTAGCCCAATATTATTGGCGATCACATCCAAAATCTTAAAACCAATGTTAGCCCTATTGTTGTTGTATTTATCTCCGGGATTTCCCAGACCCACAATTAACTTCATTGGTGTTTACAAATTGGAACTATTTCTTAGCCGCTTTTTTAGCCGCAGGTTTTCCACCCTTCTCAGCTTCTGCTTTTTCAGCACGTTCCGCAGCGAGGATCGCTTTTGTTTTGTTGCAAGAAGTAACAATTGGATCGCCGTTTACCAAAATTTCCCAAGACTTGGGGCAAGGAAGTTCGGAAACTTTAATGCTCATTCCGACATCTAAGTGCGAAACATCAATTGTCAAAACATCCACTAAATCTTCAGGAGTTGATTTAACTTTAATCTCGTGGATTAAGTGTTCAAACTGTCCGCCTGCTTTTGATCCTTTTGCAACACCAGAAGTTTTAATTGCGACTGTAGTTAGGATTTTTTTACCAGGAGTTACTTTAAAAAAGTCTATGTGACGAATCTGCCCTGTATGAGGAAATCTTTGCACTTCCTTGACAAAAACTCTTTCTGTTTTGCCGTCTAACTCAAGATCAATGAGAGTTGCTTTTCGAATTCCAGAGTCGATTAACTTCTGAATTTCTTTTTCCACTACAGATGCAGATGTTGCCTGACCACTACCTATGATATTGGCCGGAACAAGACCATCAACGCGAAGTCTCCTAGATGGTCCTTTTCCCTTTGTAGTTCTTGGTTTTGCTTTAATGCTGATTTTTTCCATGATTATGTTCCTTATACTTATGAAAACAGACTAGAAATTGATTCTTCGTTATGAATCCGTTCGATTGCTTTTGCAAAGAGTGGCGCGATAGAGAGCGTTTTCAAGTGATTTATTTTTTTACTCTCGGGAATCGCGATAGAATTGGACAAAACAATTTGTTTAAAATCGGCTTCGTTGAGTTTCGCGGGAGCTTCACCCGACAAAACACCATGTGAAGCACAGCACATGACAGACTTTGCACCATTTTCGTAGAGAGCAATGGCTGCCTTCGCAATCGTTCCACCGGTATCGATCATATCATCAAGTAGCAAACAGTTTTTGTCCTTTATGTCGCCTATCACGTGCATCACTACAGATTCATTTGCCTTTGGTCTTCGTTTGTCGATGATCGCAAGCGATCCATTTACTTTTTTACCAAAATTACGAGCCCGTTCTGCCCCTCCCGAATCAGGAGATACAATAACCAAATCATTGAGACCTAACGAATTGATGTATTCCGCAAGAACTGGTGAAAAATACAAATGGTCAACGGGTATCTTAAAAAAACCTTGGATTTGGTCTGCATGCAAATCCATTGTAAGAACTCTGTTAGGTCCTACTGTCTCAATTAAATCAGCAACCATACGCGCAGAAATCGGAACCCTCGGTTCTACTTTACGGTCCTGTCTTCCATATCCGTAGTAAGGTATGACCGCTGTTATCCTTCGAGCTGAGGCTCGACGTAATGCATCGATTATGAGTAGTAGTTCCATTAAGCTATCATTAGCAGGAAAGCTTATCGATTGAACCACAAAGACATCCCGACCACGAACGTTTTCCTCAATTTTTACAGAACTTTCGCCGTCGGAAAATCTCTTTACGGTGATAGCACCATTCGGAATTCCTAATGTCTTACAAATTTCTTCAGCCAGAGGTCTATTTGCATTTCCTGAAAATACCGCAACTTCACTTGGATTCATACACCAACTAACCCTTTGTCTATATATTGTTTTGCAGTTTGCAAATCTTCTGGAGAGTTGATGCCATGACTTTCTAAAGCATTCTTCAAAGTCATAGCTCCCACTTTTTGATTTTTCTCACGCAGGATTTTGATTACATCCGTGAGATAGTATTCATTTTGCGCATTTTGGTTCCCAATTTCTTTCAATGCACCAAATAGATCTTCGGTAGTAAAACAGTAGGTTCCAGTGTTTACTTCATTAACGATTTTTTCTTCGGGCTTAGCGTCTTTTTCCTCCACAATTCGTAGAAGACTACCATCATCACTCGAACGAATGATTCTCCCGTAGCCAGTTGGGTTTTCCATTTTAGCAGAAAGAACAGTAGCGGAGTAACCTTTCTCAATATGTAGCTGAATGAGATCTGAAAAAGAATCTTTAGAAATGAGTGGAGCATCTCCGCACGCAACCAGGGTATAACCGCTATAAGGTTTAAGATTATTTTCGCAAACTAAAACTGCATGTCCTGTTCCAAGTTGTTCCGTCTGTTCTGCGAATTCGACACCTGGAAAGTCTTTTGAAATATTGGTTACGACGTCTTTTCGATAACCAACAACTACCACTTTGCGGGATATACCTGCATTTTCGACATTGTGTAACACGTGGAGCAAAAGTGGAGATTCATTTAGTACAACCGCAACCTTGGGAAGCTCACTCTTCATTCGAGTTCCTTTCCCCGCCGCTAAAATAACAGCAGTTACGTTGTTTAGTAGTTTCATCTTTCTATCGGATCATTATAACTGGCTGGCCTGCTAGGATTCGAACCTAGGGAATGGCGATACCAAAAACCGCTGCCTTACCGCTTGGCTACAGGCCAGTTTCTAAAAAGAAAATGTTTGAAACTCCATATCTGGAAATTGAAACTCGAGTGACGACCTAACCTTAGTGGTATCTGCATCTGTTGGATAAAGCCCGTAAAAGCAAGATCCGGAACCAGACATAGAAACAAAACCAGAACCTGATCGCAAAAACCCGTCTTTCAACTCTTTTAGAATTGGTTTTGTTTGAATGGCAAGAGGCTCAAAATCATTTACGAGCTTACCTGCAACACCCTCCCAAAGCCCTTCTTCAAGACTTCGAAGTACATCTTCTGTCAGAGTTTTCCATACTTTGGAATCATGGGTTTTTTGTAAACTTTTTTGGAGGCCGGCGTACATACTAGAGGTAGATAGACCGAAGTCTGGGATGGCAAGAATCCCCTTCCCCTTGGCAAGTGAGATGGGTTCTAAAATCTCGCCAATTCCTGTTCCGACGGATGGCTTCTCTTGTAGAAAGAAAGGTACGTCAGCTCCGAGAGACCTTCCCATTTCAAAAAGTTCTTTTGGGTTCAGGTTTGTATATGGTAGAGCACTTCGTAAAAAACTACCGGCATTGCTACTCCCGCCTCCGATTCCTCCTTCAGGGGGAAGGTATTTTTCTAGGTCAATTTCGATACGCGTTGGGGTCCGAAAGTAAGGGAGGAGTCGTTCGTAGGCTCGGTAGAGGATATTTTTGGATACGTCTCCTCGTTCGGAAACGTCTTCGAAGAGCCGAGAACGATACCCTTTTAAAAAGTTTTTGGAAGACAGTTGGAACGAAGACTGTCCGCCTTCGGCACTTTTAAAGCGAAACTCGATCCGATCTCCAAAGGAAATAGGAACAAAGATCGTTTGGATTTCGTGGTAACCATCGGGACGTTTGAAGGGAATGGAAAGGCCTAGGTTGATTTTTCCAGAAGAAAGTTCCATTTCAATTGGCTAAGGTTTGGTTTGCGGTGATGGAGTTTAATCTCTCTAAAATCATTTCTTTGATTTCTGAGGGTTCCGAAACAAGGACAGACTTTCCATAACCGAGAACGGTTTGAACAAACCAATTGGTTTCTTTTACCTCTGTTGAAAATTCGTAATAAGTAGTTTCTAAAATTTGTTTTGTGTTACCTGTTGGATTCAATTTCATTTTCTGGTTAAGGTGGAAAGAAGCTGATTCTGTTACCCAAACTTTTGCCATTATTGACTGGTTTGCTGTTTCGCTAAACAACTGTTTGAATCCGTTTAACCATTCACCAGCAGAATCAGGAAGAGAATCATAGGATTCCTTAGTTTCTACAATTTTAAGAATGCAGTCAACGCGGAAAGCTCGGAAACTTTTTTTCTCCAGATCATATCCCAAAAGATAGGAATCGGATTCTTCCCATAAAATCCAGGGTGCGACCATTCTTTTTTCCGATTCTTGGCCACTTCGTTTCCAGTAGTTGATCTCAAGAATTTTTTTGGATTGGATGGCTGCGATGATTGTTGATTTTGTTTCTTCAAATAAACTCCATTCCTCAGAGGGGATTACCGTATTGATTTTTTTTAGGATGGATTCGATCTGCTCCGAGTTTTTGCCCAGAGATTTGTGTTTTTGAACCAACTCTCTTAGTATACTCCATTCAGCAGGTGTTAGAGGGAAATTTTGGTTCAAAGCAACCGGTAGTTTTATCTTTACTCGTTCTCCGTCAAAATCAATCTCCACACAATCTGAAGGAGTGTAGGGATACATCTCTATCATATAGAGCTCACCCAATTCTTTTTTGAGTGCGGAGATCGATTTGTGACCAGTTACCTTTTGGAGCTCTTCCAAGCTAAGTCCCTCAGGATTTTCCGAAAGCAATCGGATGAGATTTAGTTTGGAGAGCGCCCTTTTGGTGCTAGGATTCAAGGAAAATTCCTGTTAAGCGCTAAACTTCCAATATCAATTTCAGTTCTTTTGCATTGGATGCGCATAGAGATTGTTTTTCGATATTTTGGGCCTTGAGATGTCCGCCTGTGAGTCTCTGGCTTACAACACTTGGTCCAAAATCGATAATTGTTTGGATGTTGCTGTCTTTTAAAACAGGTGCTATCGCCAAATCCCAGTAAAGTGGTTCAATCAAAACCATTTTAAACAGAATGTCTCGAAGGTTTCCATCCTTTTGTAAATTGTGACCATCATAGATACTGTATACTGGAACTTTAAGGTCACTTCCATTGTAAGGAAAAGGAACAACCGAAGCATCTTCTGCTAAAAATTTTGGAAGAGAGGATTCCATAAATGGGCAATGGAACGGAGCAGTAGTTTTTAAGTAGACGAACTTACATTTCTTCTCATCCATTTCTGCTTTCCATTTTTTACGGAAGGCAAGTAGAGAGGATGGTAGAGCCGATAGAATCATTGAATCAGGAGTGTTATAAAGTGAGATATATACTGTATCCTGGCCTTTTAACCCGAGGGATTCATTCGTTTGTTTGACTCGGTCTTCTAATTCGTCCTTTGTGTATCCAATCACAGCTGCCATTGGTGAAGGATTTTTGTCACCATTGGCTTCATTTTCAGAAACGATATCTTGGGAAACAGTAAAGTTTGGATACACCTTCTGACCACAAAATCCTAAGTAAAATACGAATTTTAGAAAATCAGAATATGCTTTTAAGAACTCTTGTCCATCTTTTCCAAGTCCTACGAGTGCCGATGCAATGACTCCTTGGCTATGTCCACTTACAGCCCCTGTAGCTTTGATCAATTCAGCTGTAGGGTAGCCTTTTTTTGATACAAGAACATAGTTTGCAATTTGGGTCATAAAAATCCCTGGCACAGAGATGGGAGCGCGGGCAAGATAATCTTCCGATGGAGCGGAATCTGGATTTTCAACCCAAGCTTTGAAGTTCAATCCTTCGTTGAGTAGGGGGCTCTTGCCATCTCGGGCTTCAATTTCGCTTAGTGTTTTAAAACTAGTTTCAAAAAATTCTTTGAGTTCTGGTTCTGCATATAATTTTGCAAGTTCTTTCAAGTAGGGTGAACCTTGGCCACCAAATTGAAGGAAAAATTTTTGTGAGCCTTGTATGTAGCTCGTTAGTAACTTAGCAGAGGTCATTGTGTAGTCCTAAGAATGTGTTTTTCTGATAAAGTACAGAAACTCATCTAGGGAACAACCCTTTTTATGAATCTTGAATTACGAGTTTCAGACATGTGGTATTCTTTATTTGTACCGTTTGTTTCGTCTCTCACTAGTACAACCCAGATTTCGGATTAAGGAAATCTGAGAAAACCCGCAAGATAGATCGGTAAATCTTTGTTAGCGTTTGAATAAACAATTTAAAATGGAAACAATGGTCTCTAACCTACCATCCTAAAATCCGTAGGTGTTAAGCGGCTTTGGTTTCTCTGAGGTTAGTTTTGATTCGTTCGTGGTCTTTGGCCAAAAGAACTATGTTCTCAAAATAGTCCTCAAATCCAATCCGACCGGACACAAAGTCCTCATGTAGCAAAGCGAGTAGGAGATAGAACATAATTCCTCCAATTAGATCCGAAACTATCAATGTGACATAATTCGAATACTCTTTTTCTGAAACTAACTGCTATGAGAATCGGCGGTATTTGGATTTTTAAGAGAAATTAATTAAAAACCCCAGCTCCTTTAGAAAAAAAGAAATCCTCTTTACATTCGACCAGGGTTTTGTTCTTCTTTTTGGGATATGTTTGTCACGCTCCAACCGATCGACTTTGTAATTCTTTTCGTTTTTGTCCTCTTCATGATTGTGATTGGTCTCAAGCTCAAAAAATCCATGCGCCAATCTTCGGATTTTTTACTCGCAGGGAGGAAGATTCCGAGTTGGATCACCGGGATTGCTTTCATTTCGGCAAATATCTCGGCCTTGGAACTACTCGGTATGAGTGCGAGCGGTGCCGAGTATGGTTTTTTGACATTCCACTTCTACTATTTAGGGGCAATTCCTGGGATGATCTTTCTTGGTATCTTTATGATGCCATTTTATTATTCATCGAAGATCCGAAGTGTTCCAGAATACCTTCGCTATCGATTCAATCGACCAGCCCACTTGGTCAATTCACTGATCACCTTAACTTCCCTTGCCTTAGGGTCGGGGATCTATCTTTATTCGCTTTCCCTCGTTTTTGAAACGATGTTTGGGTGGAATCCTCACCTGTCCATTCTGTTCAGCGCCGGGATTGTGCTCGTCTATACCTACTTTGGTGGTCTTAGCTCATCCATTTATACCGAAGTCATGCAGTTCTTTTTGACGATACTCGGGCTATTGCCAATCGTCATTATTGGTCTTACAAAGATAGGAGGTTGGGATGGCCTGATGGCAAAAATCCCAGAATCGCACAAACATATGTGGACCATTCTTCCAGGTGGGAACAACGAATTGGGTTGGGATTTACTTTCAGTGACAGTGGGGCTTGGATTTGTTCTTTCGTTCTCTTATTGGACTTGTGGTTTTACGGAAGTGCAAAGGGCAATGGCCGCTAAAGACTATTATGCGGCAAGGAGGACACCGCTGATTGGTGCTGCCTTTAAACTTTTTCTCCCTTTTTTGACGGTAGTGCCTGGACTAATAGCACTCAGTGAATTTTCAAATGAAATGAATGGAGAGTATAACAAAAGTTTTTTGATACTTTTAAAATCCTATTATCCTTCGGGTTTGTTAGGTCTGGGAACAACAGCACTACTTGCGGCTTTTATGGCTGGGATGTCTAGTTCGGTCACAGCGATGAATACAATTTTTACGTACGATATCTATCAGACCTATATCGATGGGAATAAATCAGATAAGGATTACCTTCGTATTGGTAAGATTTGTACTATGTTTGCCGTTTCTTTTGCAATTTTTGCATCTTACATAGCTATGCAATTTGAAAATATCATGAATTACATTCAACTTTTGTTTTCATTTTTCAATGCCCCTTTGGTTAGTATTTTCTTATTAGGAATGTTCTGGAAGAGGGCATCTGGATACAGTGCATTTTACGGAATGATCCTCGGAACTAGTGCGGGCTTATTACATTACATTTTGTATACTCAAAATATGATAACTTATAAAACAGATATGGTTTCTAATTTCTATGGTGCCATATATTCGGGTGCTGCCTGTTTTCTAATTATGGTAATAGTAAGTTTTATTGAAAAACCTGACCCAAATAAAGACTTACACGGGTTAATTTATGAAGATCGTGACAAAACCAAGGTATTTTGGGATCCAAGAATCCTCGCATGGGGGGTAGCCCTTATTGTGGTTCTTGCATTCTTCAATCTGATTTTTGCCTAAAAGTTTTACGTATATGTCATAAAATAGTAATTGAATCAGTGTTTCATAGACGTATGTTTGATATTATTTACAGCAAACCTATGAAACCAAACCACTATACGGAAATACCCTCTACCTTTGAAATTTTATTGGAAACACTAAATGATTATAGCATCCACAAACATATCAGTGCTAGAGGAATCACATTTATACACCCGACTGATATTGAGGTTGCAACCATTTTAAAAGTATCCCTCAAGATGGTTTCGATGACAGGCGAACTTGATTTTATTGTTAAGGTGTTAAAAACTACAAAACTGGAAGGCGAACCTCTGTATCAGATCCACTGTAATTTTTATGATACCAATGCTGAGAAAGAGGATGAAGTACTCGATCTGATCAAAAGTTATATTTGAATATTTTCACGGTTTTTCTAAAATTAGATTGAAGCTATCCTCAGAGAAATTTCGTTCTTTTGGTCCGTAACGCATTAAAAATTTTGTAGCTGATAAAAAACCATCCGTATCTTCCGCATAACCACCACCAATCGGAAGTCCTATATTTGTTCTAAGCTCTAAGTGAAGGTGGGAAGGGTAAACGCCTCCTGCATCTCCAATCGTTCCGATCCATTCGGTAGCCGATACCAATTGCCCCGGGACGACATCAACGGTGGACAGATGGGCATAAACCGATTCATAGTATTCTGGATTCGCTTTTGGAAAATGGTGTACAATTCGAACTACCTTTCCCCATCCTCCTCCGTAATCCGCAACCTCGGAAACCACTCCGTGCGCCATGGAATAGACGGGTGCGCCATAGTCGGAATCGCCACCACCAACTGTATTCCAATCTTCACCTAAATGTTTCTTTCCACCGAACCTTCCATTCTCTGCCTCAAACCTCTGTGCGATGTAGTAACCCTCCGCAAATCTACCACCAACTGGGAATTCAAATCCGGTAGCCGTATATCCTGGGTATCGAGCAAGTATTGGCAGTGGATCCACGGTTCTGATTTCGCTCGAGGATTCCAACCAACCGAAGAGCGGGTTCCCTTGGTAAGAATCATTTGTACTTACGCAATTGGAAAGAAGCCCCCAAATTCCAAAAATAAAACGTAAGTAGAATTTAAAGAGTTTAGACTCGGGCCAGCTTTTTCTTTGGCGATACTTCTTTTGCATTCGAAACTAAGGATAGAGATTCTGCCTTTGCTTGGATTGGCAATTGATTCCCGAGTTTGTCGGCGCGTTTTTTTCCGGCATCCATCTCTTTCTTCATTTCATCCATAAAAATATCAAAATCTACTTGGATGGTGTGTCTCGTGCTGGAAACATACCTTTTTTTCATTTTAGCTTCATCTCTTTGAATCCAATCCAACATTTCCTTCTCGGTTGGAATTTGGTAATTACCTGTTAGATAGTTTGCTATCCATTTACCTTGTCTTTCGGCCAATGGCATAATCGCACCAAGTGGTTGCATAAGACCGACAAACATCAAATTGTTGAAACCTGGCTTAAACATTCGGTAGTAAAGTGGGATATAGTTGTTCGGTGCGCCGATAAAGTCTTCGTCAAAAAAAGGAAATTTTATATTATAACCTGTGCAATAGATGAGAACATCTGCGTCTTCTTCTGTTCCATCCGCAAATGCAATTTTTTTACCTTTTAATTCTGTAATCACAGGCTTGGGAGTGATGTCTCCTCTACCCAATCGAACGAGTAGGTCTTGAGAGATTGTGGGGTGGGCGGAACCAAATTTATGATCGGGTTTTGGAAGCCCAAAGTCTTCCATCTTTCCCACTCCATAGCGAATGAGTAAGTGAGCGAGTGTCTGTTGGATAAAAAACGGAACCCAAGTTGGAATTTTTTCTGTGAGTTTGTCTAAGGGCTTTCCAAAAAGATAGTTGGGAATTACATAGGCACCTCGTCTAGACGACAAAAATACTTTTTTGGAGACTCCGGGTCTTGAGAGTTCGACCGAAATATCCATAGCACTGTTCCCCATTCCCAAAATTACTACATTCTTTCCTTCGCAATTAACAGGTGTTTTGGGATCTACATAAGAATGAGAGTGGATGATTTGTCCTTGGAACTTACCAGGGAATGCAGGTTCGGGCCATCTTTCACTCCAGTGGTGTCCATTGGCAACCACGAGTACATCATAGTACTTGGATGGACCTTTTTCGGGAGTCACTTTCCAAATACCATCTAATGTGCGTTCTACGTGTTTGACTCCATTTTTGAATTGTATATGTTTCCGCAGTTCAAAATGATCTACGTAGGACAAAAAGTACTTTTGGATTGGTTCGTGGTTCGGATAATCGGGGTACGTCGGTGGCATAGGAAAGTCCCGAAATTCCATTCGATCTCGATGAGTATTGATATGTAAGGATTTGTAAATATTACTCAGTCCATTGTCATTTTTGTATCTCCAATTTCCGCCCACATCACTTCCCTTTTCGTAACAATCAAAAGGGATTCCTTTTTCCTTTAAGGATTTGATGACGGTGATTCCGGAGCTACCTGCCCCGATCACGCAAACTTTAGGTAGATTCATACTGACTTCTCTCTCACGACTCTTGGATTCGAAGACTAAGTTTGTCCAAAAGTGAACAGCGTTTCAAGAAAAAAATGTCTATTTGTAGAAAAAAAACAAAATTTTGACACAAAAATCAGGAGATTTAGGGGCCAGAATTTCAGAAATGAAACCACGGATAAACACAGATGAGCATAGATGGGAGAAGGTATGAAGTTATCCGTGTGCATCAGTGTCCATCTGTGGTAAAAACGAGAAAAGAAATAAGTACTTGGATAAAATCAAATGCTAAATAACTCCGAAATCTCCAAAACAATTATTTCTGCTGCTTTTTCTGTTTCTAATACTTTGGGTTGCGGATTTTTAGAAAAAGTTTATCAGAATGCAATGATAATTGAATTGAGAGATAACGGATTGTTGGTTGAATCGCAGAGAAAATTCCAAGTGATCTATAAAGGGCACCCTGTCGGGGATTATGTTTCTGATATATTAGTTGAACGGATGTTTATCGTAGAGCTAAAATCCATCCGAAAAATCGAAAACATACATAGAGGACAGTTATTGAATTACCTAAAAGCTGCGAATTTAAGATTTGGTTTAGTTATCAATTTCGGAAACCCAAAGATTGAGATCGCAAGAGTTGCAAACGGTTAGGAAGAATCAATCTTCAAAGCACTAAAGTAAAAAATCCGTGTGAATAAGCGTTCATCAGTGGTAAAAACGAGAAAAGAAATGAAACCACGGATAAACACAGATGAGCACAGATGGGAGAAGGTATGAAGTTATCCGTGTGAATAAGCGTTCATCAGTGGTAAAAACAAGAAAAGAAATGAAACCACGGATAAACACAGATGAGCACAGATGGGAGAGGGTATGAAGTTATCCGTGTGAATAAGCGTTCATCAGTGGTAAAAACAAGAAAAGAAATGAAACCACGGATAAACACAGATAAGCACAGATGGGAGAGGGTATGAAGTTATCCGTGTGCATCAGTGTCCATCTGTGGTAAAAACAAGAAAAGAAATGAAACCACGGATAAACACAGATAAGCACAGATGGGAGAGGGTATGAAGTTATCCGTGTGAATAAGCGTTCATCAGTGGTAAAAACAAGAAAAGAAATGAAACCACGGATAAACACAGATGAGCACAGATGGGAGAAGGTATGAAGTTATCCGTGTGCATCAGTGTCCATCTGTGGTAAGTTACCTCTCTTCGATAAATTTTTGAATCACTTCCATCGAATTGCTCTCGCTAACGGATTGAACCTTGCCATCCTCTCCAAGTCGAATGAGTGTCACAAAGCCTTTGGTTCTCGGGTAGGGGTCTGCTAGTTTTTCTTCTCGCACCAAACGAATGGTATATGGATAGGATTTCATTTTGGGAAGTGCTACAAATTTTGAGATGAGGAAGGGCATTCTGTGGATGTCGGAAACTAAGACTGCATTGTTTTTTTCAAGGTATCCCTTCCCATGTTCTTCCAATAGCGGATGAAGGATTTTACTTGCATCCATATCTGCTATAAACAGAACCTTGCTCGTTGTTTTAGGGATGGGACTTTCTTCTTCCGATGCATTTGTATATTTGATATCAGGAAGGCTATCTCCTTTTTTTAAGCTGCCGGTATCGTTTGCGAAAAGCGAGCCTGTAAAGCTTACGAAAAGGACGACAAGAACGATCAGTAGTTGTCGAAGAAAATCGGGTTTGATTCGGGATTTGTTCTGTTTCATTTGGAATTAAGCCTTAGACTAAGTTTCTTTATCCGTTCGTTATGTTTTTAAATCAAAGCCGATAGAGATATTCTAACACCTGTTCTTTTGTCATTTTACTTGCACTGGAAAATTCACCACCCTTTGTGGAAGTCAATATTTCTCCTGAGGGATCTAAAACAACGAGAGCCGGAATACCGTTCTCTATGGGTGAGCCATAAAATTCATTGACTTCTAGGTTTTTGTCAAATCGACCTACATCCACTTTATGTAGGATAAAATTCGAATCTAAAACCTTTCGTACTTCCAGGTCTGAAAAAATTGAATCCAAGGCACGGCAATCAGGACACCAATCGGCACCGAATACTAGAATCAGTTTTTTGTTTTGAGACTTGCTTTGGGACTGGGCTTCGGCGATCTCTTTCGTAATTATGTCACTTGATTGTTTGCAGAAAAGAAGAGGAGCAATGAGTAGAATGAAAACGAAAAGGGAGAGAGAAACAGTTCGAACGTTCGAAAGCATCATCCCCCTCTAAAAAATTATTTTTTTACGAGTTCCTTAAGGATCTCTTGTCTTTTTTTATCTTTCTCATTTTGAGAAAGGGAAAGCCACTCGCGTTTGAGTTGTTTTTCGGAAGTTCCTTTCAATGTGGCATACTTTCCTAAAATTTTAGCAGTTTTTGAATTCATACCTGCCAATCTCTATGCGGTGGCCAATCTGTCAATTGGAACCTTATAGGAATCCTCGTTTCATCCTTGACCCATATACGTGAGGCAAAACATAGTAAAGTCCATAAATCCGACGAAATATGAAACTACAGCTCCCTGACCGATATGATCCAGAATCCGTAGAACCTAAATGGATAGAAATTTGGGAAAAAAAACAAAGCTTCCAACCTGAGGGAAAGTCATCGGCGAATTTTTCCATTGTAATTCCACCACCAAACGTAACTGGAAATTTACATATTGGTCACGCACTCAATCATACGATCCAAGACATTATTATTCGGATCGAACGTAAAAAAGGCAAAAATGTCGTTTGGGTTCCCGGTATGGACCACGCAGGAATTGCAACACAAGTTGTCGTAGAGCGCGAGTTAGCTAAAGAAGGAAAAAAACGTACCGACTTTACCCGGGAAGAATTCAACAAAAAAGTTTGGGAATGGAAAGCGCATTCGGGTGGAATGATTACCAAACAACAAAAACTCTTGGGTGAGTCAGTCGATTGGTCACGAGAAAGATTTACTTTTGATGAAGGACTTTCCAAAGCGGTTATCCAAGTCTTTCGTAAATTGTACGAAGAGGGACTTATTTACCGAGGCGAACGAATCATCAATTGGTGTCCCGTAACAAAAACTGCTATCTCAGACATTGAAGTCGAATACAAAGAGAAACAAGGCAAACTCTATCATATCCGATATCCGAAATCGGAATTTAAAAATAAAGACCCAAAAACCCTAAAGGCAGAAGAATACATCGTTGTAGCCACTACTAGACCCGAAACGATGTTTGGTGATGTTGCTGTTTGTGCCAACCCAGATGATTCTCGTTATGTGAATCTAATCCAAACAAAAGTATTTCTTCCATTAGCGAATCGGGATATCCCTGTTCTTGCTGATAGTTTTGTCGATAAGGAGTTTGGGTCTGGCCTTGTAAAAATTACGCCAGCCCATGATCCGAATGATTATGAAGCAGGTCTTCGTTTAAAACTCACTCCACTTAATATTATGAACTTGGATGGAACTTTGAATGAACATACCGGGAAGTACAACGGTGTCGACAGATTTGAAGCAAGAAAGCGTGTTGTTGAAGAACTTCAAAATCTCGGTTATATTGAAAAGATTGAAAATCATACTCATAGTGTGGGTCACAACCAAAGGGGTGGTGCAGTTATCGAGCCACTTCTGTCTACCCAATGGTTTGTAAAGATTCAAAGTTTGGCAAAACCCGCCATCGAAGTTGTTCGATCGGGCAAGGTTCAATTCCAGCCTAAAATGTGGGAAAAAACCTATTTTGAGTGGATGGAAAATATTAAGGACTGGTGTATCTCGAGGCAATTGTGGTGGGGTCATAGAATTCCTGCCTATTATTCACCTAGTGGAGATATGGTGGTCGCGGAATCCCTCCAAGAAGCGATAGAGTTATTTTCTAAAAAAGGAATCAAAGTTTCCGAGTCGGAAATCAAACAAGACGAAGATGTATTGGATACATGGTTCTCTTCTGGGCTTTGGCCGTTCACTGTGTTCGGTTGGCCAAACCCAAATGACGATCTAAAGCGTTTTTATCCAACTGCTGTTCTTGTTACTGGTTTTGACATCATTTTCTTTTGGGTAGCTCGGATGATTATGAGCGGTCTCAAATTTATGGGAGAGGTTCCTTTTCACAAAGTATTGATCCATGGACTTGTAAGAGATAAAGACGGGAAAAAGTTTTCCAAGTCTTTGGGGAATGTTGTGGACCCCCTCGATATGATGTCCAAATACGGAACGGATTCCTTTCGATTCTTTTTGGCCGCAGTACTACCCGAAGGAAAAGATATTTTATTCGATGAGTCTCGGTTAGATGGTTACAGATCATTTTGTAACAAAATTTGGAATTCCAGTCGTTTTATTTTTATGAATCTACCTGAGGGTTTTTCTGCTGAAGAACCAAAACAAGACCAACTAGAAGATATGGATCTTTGGATTTTATCCGAATTTGATGCAACTCTTGATCGTTATGAAAAAGCTTATAAGGACTACCACTTTTTCGAGATGGCGAATTCAATCTACGAATTTGTTTGGGGAAACTTTTGTGATTGGTATTTAGAATTAACAAAAGCTAGGATCTACGGAAATGTTTCCCCTGAATCGCAAAAGACAGCATTACTCGTCCTTGTAAGTATTTTAAAAAAGGCACTAGGCCTTTTACATCCTTTTATGCCATTTATAACGGAAGAAATACATTCCCTTCTCTCAACAGAAGAATTGGCAAAAACCCCATTTCCTTTAGCCTATGGTGTTCGAAGGGACAATCCTTCGGTGGTACGCGTACAACTTGTCCAAGAAATGATTACCAAGGTAAGAAATATGCGTGCGGAACTCGGTGTGACTCCGGATAAAAAATGTAAGATTTTACTAAAGTTCCAAAACGATGCCTTACAAATTATGATGGAGCGTGAAAAAAAATCGATCTTACAATTGGCGAAGGCAGAATCGATCGAGTTCGTAACGGAATACAACTTAAAGCCTACGGATTCAGTAGGTGCTTTTTCGATTGGTGAGATCATACTTCCACTGGAAGGAATTTTCGATTTTGAAAAAGAAAAACAAAGATTGGAAAAAGAAAAAAAACAAATCCAGTCTGAGATGGAAAAATTAGAAAACAAAATCCATAATCCAGCATTTTTAGAAAAAGCCAAGCCAGAAGTTGTAGAAAAAGAAAAAGAAAAATACAACACTTGGAAAGAAAAATTAGAAACTACAATGCGGGCGTTAGAAAAAATTGAAAGATAAGTTAAATGTACTATTGATTGGAAGTGGTGGAAGAGAACACGCATTAGCAGATGCAATTTTAAAGTCTACGCACTTAAATACATTAAGAGTATTCCCTGGCAATGGTGGATTCCCTGACGAATTATTACTTTCCAAAGACCAAATTTCGATTACCGAAAAAGAAGGGTTTTTAAGGTATTTACGATCATCTAATACCGATTTTGTTGTTGTTGGTCCCGAGGACCCACTTGTAATTGGAGTGGCTGATTGGTGCGAAGAAGCTGGTATACCTTGTTTTGGACCCTCTGCCTATTGCGCTCAAATTGAAGGTTCCAAACATTTTGCTAAAGATCTGATGAAAAAAGCTAGTGTTCCAACTGCTTCCTATGCGGTTTTTACAGATCATGGAAGTGCCTGGGGACATGCGCAAAAAGAATTGCTCCCCCTTGTTGTAAAAGCAGATGGGTTGGCTGCTGGGAAGGGTGTAACCGTAGCATTTGAATTATCTGTCGTGAAACGAGCATTAGATGAAATTTTTCTAGAATCCAAATTTGGCAAAAGTGGAAGTAAGGTAGTAATCGAATCCTTTTTGGAAGGTGAGGAAGCTTCTCTTTTTGTAATCACAGATGGGGATCGTTATATGTGTCTTCCTGCGGCTCAAGACCACAAACGAGCCTTCGATGGGGACATTGGACCAAATACAGGAGGGATGGGTGCTTATGCCCCAGCTCCGATTGTGGATGAATTTGTTCTCCAACAAGTAAAATCTCTTATAATTGAGCCAATGTTAAGTGAATTTAGGAAACTCGGTCACCCATACAAGGGTTTGCTCTACGTTGGATTAATGGTTTCCCCAGACAAAAAGCCAAGTGTCGTCGAATTTAACTGTAGGTTTGGAGATCCAGAAACCCAAGCCGTATTGCGACTGATCGACGAAGATCTATTGGTTTTATTTTGGCAAGCCTCGACAAAATCTTTACCGGTAAGAGAGCTAAAACTTAAAACAGGTGCTAGCTCCATCGTTGTGTTAGCCGCAAAAGGGTATCCTGATTCTCCAAAAAAAGGTATGGTATTGGAAATTCCTCCCGACGAAGGCTCTGTCATTGTTTACCATGCTGGAACCAAAAAAGATTCGGGTAAGATAATAGCCTCTGGTGGTAGAATTTTAGGTATTACCGCATATGGTAAAAATTTACGCGAATCGATTGACTCTTGTTATGCGTTTCTGTCAAAAATAAAATCGGAAAATACATTCTTTAGAAAAGATATAGGTCGGAGAGCTCTATAATGCCTTTTAGTGTTTCTGGAAATGTTCATCTCTTTGATAGAGGAAGTCTCAGAAATTTTGAAAAACACTTAGGTATTATTCTGTCTGAAAACCAAACTCAGATGCAACAGCATTTGATGATCCGAAGAGCAATCCAACAAATCAGTGGGAGTGTAAATGTATTGAGTGGCCTGAGTCGGCAGGAGCTTCTTTCCTTTATTTTTATTCTCACTCAATTCGGTGATATTGTTCGGGCAGAAACACCTCCCGAATATCTTTTGTTGGAGTCTACTCCCTATGTGATACAATGGTCTAAGGGCCATTATATGATCCCAATTGAGATTTTAGAACACCTTGCGCACGAAAGAATCTTTAAAGAACAAGGTTACCTGTTTGCCTTAATTCCGTCTCTAAGTGTAAAAGAGAAAAAATCTTGGATACGTTGGATTGGAGTGGATTTTGAAAAGGGAGGTGATCGAGATCTAAATTTTGAAATCTATTCACAATGCCGACTCCTCCAAAAACCCTTTCTTGGAAAATCCTTAGTGCAAGAGTCTCAAATCCGTCTCGAGCAGATATGGCCAAAGGGAAAAAATGAGTATATCGATTGGTTTTACAAAGGCCTCTCGAGTTTTTACTATGCATTAGAAGAATTGAGTAAAAAGGAGAAAGATCCTTTTTTTAAACATGTCATCGATCTGATCAAATCAGGTAAGTTTATCCTTAAAAGACAACCTGATAGTTATGGAAAGGAGATGCAATTCTCTCTTGTGGCTACCGTCGAAGGAAATACTCCGCAGCTTAGAGAGACTACCTTTCAATGGGAGATAGAAAGACTTAAAAAAAATTCTCTATTTTAAATTCGAATATTAAAGTATAAAAATATGGATAGATCCTTAAAAGACCTTAAAAAACAATCTAATGAACTAATTGAATCATTTTTAGAGTATTGGAAAACTCAAAACTTTCAAGAAGACTACGACCGGTTAATATCATTTGTTGAAAAAGCGAACGACCCAAAATTGTGGGACTCGCCAGACCAAGCAAAACTTGTTACACAAAAACGAAACGAACTGCAAGCAAAACTTGACCCTTGGATTGAATTACAAAAAGAACTAAAAGACTTCCCAGATTTGATAGAGCTTACATCGGAAGAGATGGGAGAGACGGGTCTAAAATCATTAAATGATGATTTTGAAAGGATGTTCAACTCCTTTGAAAATTTACAGATGTTAGATGCCCTTTCAGGTCCAGACGACAGTCGTTCTGCATTTATTAATATCCACCCTGGGGCAGGAGGAACAGAATCCCAGGACTGGGCAGATATGTTGCTTCGAATGTATACAAGATATTGCGAACAAAAGGGATATAGAGCAGAACTTGTAGACTACCAGCCGGGTGAAACAGCAGGAATAAAAAATGCAACTTTGTTTGTTCAAGGTGACCACCCCTTTGGATATCTAAAATGTGAGTCAGGTGTCCATCGTCTGGTTCGAATTTCGCCCTTTGATTCCAACAAAAGGCGGCATACTTCGTTTGCATCAGTTTACGTAACACCCGATGTTGATGATACTATCCAGGTAAATATCGAAGAAAAAGATTTGAGAATTGATGTGTATCGATCTTCTGGCTCTGGAGGACAGCACGTTAACACAACTGACTCTGCTGTTCGAATTACGCATATACCTACTGGTGTGGTTGTTTCTTGTCAGATGGAAAGATCACAAATTAAAAACCGCGATACAGCTATGAAGATGCTAAAAGCTAGGCTGTATGAAATGGAAAAACTAAAGGCAGAAGAAGAAAACCTCAAAAAAGCAGGTGAAAAAAGAGATATCTCTTGGGGTTCGCAAATTCGAAGTTATGTTTTTCATCCTTACAATTTAGTAAAAGACCATAGAACCGATTTTGAAACTGGGAACGTTCATGGTGTGATGGATGGTGACCTGGAAGACTTTATCATCTCCTATCTAAAATACGTAACAAAATCAAAATCGAATGTAAAGGTCTAAAACTTGAAACAGGATATTTCAAGTGCCCTAAGGAAAATTCAAAAGGAAATCCAGAGCCTTCCCAATATCACGGACCGGCTGAATTTTATTTTAGATGCCACCTTGAATCTGTTTGGCGCAAGTACGGGTAGTATTTCCATCACTGACCAAGAAGAAAAAGTTTTGACGATTGTTGCCGCTAAAGGAATGGAGTCCGAAAAAAAAATGGCGGCGAAACTTCCATTTAACCAAGGAATTACGGGTCGTGCAGCATCCAGTCGGGAAATAGTATACGTTCCCGATGTTTTGTTAGACAAAGATTATATAAAATTGATCGAAACTGTTCGTTCAGAGCTCGCAATTCCCTTTCTTACAAGGGATTCAACGATTGGAGTTTTAAATTTAGAGTCAGATAAGATAAACTTTTTTTCACCCGAAATAATTAATCAGGCGAATCTATTTGCATCACAATTAACAATTGTTATATTGGAAGAGCGAATAGCAAAAGAAGCCTTTGAAAAATCAAAACGAGATGAGGATCCTGTAGAGGAGATACTTGGATATGATCCAGCTCTGCTATTTTTAAAAAATAGAATTCGACAAGTCGGACCTTCTGATACATCCGTTATGATTATTGGAGAAGAAGGTTCTGGTAAAAAAATTGTTGCAAAAGCGCTTCATTATATATCGCATAGGCGAAATTTTCCTTTTTTAACAGTTGATTGTTCTGGCTTGAGTTATGAACTCTTAGAGTCTGAGTTATTTGGAAGTTCTTCGGGAAAGGTTTTTAATCCAGGTAAATTGGAGCTTGCAAACGGAGGATCTCTGTATATTGAATCGATTGGAGACTTACCACTCAAACTACAAGAAAGATTTTACAATGTTTTAAAAGAAAAATCAATTTCCAATCCAAAAAAGCAAAATCAAACTTTGAATATACGAATCTTTACGGGAAATAAGAGGGATCTTATGGATGATATTCGTAAAGAGACCTTTTCAATGGATCTATATTACAAATTGGCTGAGGTTCCTTTGCGTTTACCTCCTTTACGAGAAAGGCGAGGCGATATCCCACTACTGGCTCACCACTACTTAGCGCAATACAACAAACAATATGATAAGAATAAATCCTTTTCATCGGAGGCCTTGAAAGCTCTTTCGACGATGCCTTGGAGTGGTAATATCCGAGAATTACAATCAGTGATTCAATATGCAGTGCTTGTTCCTCAAGAGACAGTGCTAGAACCATATTCCTTTGCTCAAGGTGGAAAGCCATCGGTTGAGAAGCAAACGGATGTTATTAGTTCACTTGGAATTATACCTTCGGATTTTTTGTCCCCAAAGGAAGATTTGTCCTTAAATATCGCTATTGAAAAATTAGAGGCACTTTGGATCAAAGAAGCCTTTTCTCGCGTTTCGACGCAAGAAGAAGTGGCAAAACTTTTAGGCATTAGCCGAGGAGCGCTGCAATACAAGATCAAAAATAACAAATTTCTCGCTAGTTTTACGACATAAGATGACAAAAAGGTTGGATTCTGAATCCCTCGCTGTCGATATAAATAGAAAGGAGTTTTATGGCGATGAGTTATTACCGAACAATCAATGGTAAGCAGTATGATCGAGAATTGCTGGAGATTGTTGAAAAGGCCGCCAAACGTTCGAAAGCTCCTTTAGGGAAAAATGTTGCAAGGACACTTTTCGAAGCCATAGTCGATGGCAACGAATATACAGATGTTGAAAAACGAACTGTAAAGTACATACGTGATACTTTTAAGTTTACGGAAGAATCCGATGAGTATCTTAGAACAGAGATACGCAAATGGGCCGCAAAGATATCTGTTCCTTCCTCAAAGAAAAAACCGACTAAAAAAACTGAGCCAGTTAAAAAAAACCCTCGCAATACAAGAGCGAAAAAGGAAGAATCTTTTTTTTCTGATTCATACTCAGATGGCGATGAGTATGAATACAACAGTCCAACACCGGAATATAATGAATTGATTGAGTTGAATAAATTTCGGCCCACTCCAAAGTCAAATCCACTTAAGAGGATTCTTATTTTCATTTTAATAGGATTGGCCCTTGCCTTATTACTGTTTTTTGGAATACGAAGTTGTAACCGAGACAAAACAAATTCTCAAGGAAAAATAGAAGATTCAAAACAAAACAAACAAACCGTTACTTCCGAGGAACCAGAATCAAAAAACCGTAGTCTAGAGAGAGTATCTATTGATGGGGGAAATGCGTCGGTTAAATTTGACTCCGCAAAACAAGCGATACGTTATATAAATGACTTAAATATTCGATTTTTGAAACAGACTATGGAGACAGAGGTAGGAGCATCTGACAAAGTTGCAACCCTTGCGTTAGCTCTAAAATCATATCCACAAATTAAAATTAGAGTGAAAGGTCACACTTGTTTCATTGGCGAATTGGATGAAAATAAAATCCTGTCTGAAGAGAGAGCGAATTTTATCAAGGATGAGCTAATAAAGAACGGAGTGAGTCCATCTCAAGTCGATGCTAGAGGATTCGGTGAGACTACATCGATTGGTTCAAATTATACGGAAGCTGGAAGAATTATGAACCGAAGAGTGGATTTTACAGTATTGTCTGTTCAATAGCTTTCTAAGCGAAATAAACTTTTTTTCAACATACGTTTAATGGATGAGATCGATTCGTTAAGGCCTTCGTACAAAAGTAATGACTTTTTAGCGATTTCCAGTTGTTCATTCGATCGATCTGCTTCATCTAGTTCTGAATCATAACCTTCCGTTATTGTTAGTATCACTCTTTGGATTCCGAGACTTAACATCTCATTTAAACCTTTTTTTTCACTAACGATTGTATCGATTGCATCCATCTGTTTTAAATCATTCGAGAAACGTTTGGGATCTACTTGGTTGTTCTTAATTTGTGAGTAAATTTTCTTTGAAAGATTCATTCCCTTTTGAACAACGGACTGAAATTCAATTAGGTTTGGAATTACCTTTTGAATTTCTGCCTTCAAATGTTCAGAAGTTTTCTCTTGATTTTGAATCTTTAAAGTTTCTCTTATTGCACTCTTTACCGATAAAACCAATTCTTTGAGGTTTTCGTCAATTTCTGAAAAACAATCTTCGAATTTTAGACTTGGAATTCCGTCGAGTTTAGCTCCGTTAGCTGTTAGATTTTTCCATGGGTTAGAATCCGCATGATCCTCGAACCATTTTTTGAAGATTAACATTTTTTCATTAGTAATAAAAGAATTTCCCAAAATACCTTCTACCTTCTTTTGAGGTAAAGCAAACAGTTGTTTGTAGTTGTGTTTTTCCCTACGGAATTTTCTATTCTCTAAAAAATTAAGTCTTTCTTCTAAGATCGCACCTTTGGAATGAGCTAAACCAAACGTAAAACTCAAATCCTGTCCTATGAAATAAATATTTTTAGCTCCCATAAGAGATGCAAGACTTGCTGCATTGGTTGAGACGGAACCTCCAAAAGGTACTGCTCCCAATTCTACTTCCATAGATTTCTCCAAAATTTGGATGAGAGGAAATGGTGAAGTGGTTACAAAGCCTTTTACAGGTCCCGCATCCAATCGCAAACTCATGTATGTAGAGGTAGGATCGAATACCAAAATTCCATCACCATGATAATCTTCCAAATACTGACTATTTAAAGATTGGGGGTCTACTGAGTAGATTAAGTCAGGATCAACACCAAACGAACTTAAGATGGGAACTGCTGTATCAACTGCGAGAAGTAAAAATTGACTTCGAAATTTTTTTAAATTCGGAATCGAATGGGAGAGGCTAGGCCCTGCACCAGCTACAACAATATCAATTCCGTTTGCCAATCCAAACAATTTGGATACAGGGGTAAATGCTGCTAGCTCAGGAAGATTAAAACAAATATTTTTTGCCCAGATTTTTTCGAATCGAGTCAGAGTTGCCAGGTTTACATCTTTTTTGTGAAACATCTGTTCGGCGATATTTCTTAGTTCTAGATAGTCTGTTTCTTTCCACTGCCAAGAACCTCTATGAGGCACAAAACTTATTGGATAAGTTCCCTTTCCTTTAAATGCCTCAATCAAAAGATCTTCTCTTTTCTCATTAGGTATGATGATTAGTTTTTCAGATAAGAGGGATTCTGAAAAATCGTAAATTGATAGCGCAACTTTAAGAAAAAACTCATTTGGTTCCATCCATATAACAAAACAGTTTTCTCTTTTAAGTAAAAAAGGTAAAATATGTCCAAGTCCCGCACCAAACAAAAGATAAACTCTTTGGGAGCCATCCTCAGGTAGTTCGTCAGCAAATCGTTTCGCTTCGGTAATCGGATCAAAACGACTGTGTATCCACCTGCCTTCTAATTCTAAAGTCCATTCTCCTGTTTTCGATTTTTGTAACTCGGCGGGAAGAGTTGCATTTTGAATTTTTACGGAAAAATCAGATTTGAGATAAGAAAGATTTTTTTGTAGAAGTATCGGATTCACTTTTAATTGCTTTGACTTCCCAATTTTAATCGGATATTTGATTCGAAAGTTAACCTCGTACCTGGTGGAGGATCTTGTTCGTTTACATAACCAGATCCTTCCATAGAATAAGTTCCTTTTAATTTTTTAAGAACAGAAATAGATTCAGTTGCAGTAAAACCTGAAAGATTTGGCATTATGTTCGGATCTACTCTAAATTCCTTGATGGGTAAATGATTCAATTCAACTACAAGCGCTTTTTCACTTCGTTCCACAATAGGTATGATACTTTCTACAACTTCGCGAAATACTGGTGCCGCTATTCCACCACCGGTGTGAGACTCGCCGCCAGGTTCATCAAATACAATAAGACCAGCATATTTCGGTTTGTCGGCAGGGAAAAAACCTAAAAAACTAGCAGTAAAAAGTCCTTCTTGGTAGCCGAGACCTGCCTTGGCTTTCTGGGCGGTCCCTGTTTTTCCGGCGATAAAGTAGTTTTCTAAATATGCTTTTTTGCCGGTTCCTTGCGAAACAGCTTTTCCCATGGCTAAGAGAGTTTTATCAGCTGCACCTTTTTTTATGCCAATTAACTCTTGTTTTGGATGGAATTCATGAACCAACTCGCCATATGAATTTGTAATTTTTGAAACCACAGATGGCTCAAAGAGAATTCCCCCATTCACAACTGCTGATGCTGCCGTGATCAATTGGATGGGTGTAACAGAGACTCCTTGTCCTATCGATAAAAAATAGGGAGTACTTTTGTTCCATTTTGAAATAGGAGGAAGGTATCCTTTTGCCTCATGTAAGGAAAAATTAGTTCTTTGTCCAAATTTGAATTGGTCCATATAACGGGAAAAAGTCGTTTCGTTCACTTTACTTGCAGCCTTTATAATTCCTACGTTACATGAATATTGTAAAATTTCATCTAAGTTCAAATGTCCGTGATTGTCTGTACATCTTATCACAGTTTTACCAATTTCTATAAAGCCAGGACAATGAAATCTTTCTCCTGGTAAAATTGCTCCTTCGTTTAACAACATTAGAGCGATAAATATCTTCATAGTCGAACCTGGTTCAAAAACGTGTCTGATTCCCCAATTGGAATGAGATTCCACTGGAAAATCTTGGAAGTGGTTGGGATCAAAATTGGGAAAACTTGCCATGGCAAGAATTTTTCCCGATTCAACGTCCATGATGATTCCTATTCCTCGTTTTGACTTGGTTTCTAAAAAGGCTTTTTGTAGGGACTTTTCCAGACGGTATTGTATTATACTATCAATCGTTAAATGTAGATTGTTTCCTTTCACAGAATCTGCATCGGTTGTAGTTATTAGTTCTAAATTGTATAAGGTTTCAAGACCAGATAGAGCTTTGTCATCATCAAATCCAGTAAACCCAATGAGGCTGGAAGCAAGCGCACCTTGGGGGTAGATTCGTTTGTATTCTTTTTCTACACGGACTCCTGGAAGAGAAAGAGCACGGATTTTTTCTGCTTTGATCAGGTCTATTTCACGTTTTAGAAGAAAGTAGTTTTGTTTTTCTTGGATGGATTGTTGTAATTTGGCTGCAGGAATTTCTAATATACTACTAAGTTCCTGACCTGTCAATTCCGGATCATAAATGTTAGACGGATCGATTCCAACAGTTCCAGATTCACGGGAGATTGCAAGTTCAATCCCACGACGATCAAAGATGGTCCCTCTTTGGATTGTTTTACTACCTTTGAGGTTGATGATATTTTGATTGAAGTAAGTAAGGTAAACTACTCTTACAAATAAAATTCCAAAAAGAGAAAGAATAAAGAAAAAGATAAACTTGAGTCTTAGTTTGTAATCAGACATTCTTAAAAATAAAAAATAACTTTGCCTTTAATTTTTTCTGCCGGAACCAATCCAAATGCTCTTGAATCGGTAGAATATTGACGATTGTCGCCTAATAGCAAGTAATATCCCGGGGGAATTCTTCCTTGTTTGTCCATAGCTAAAAATGCAGTATTTTGCCTATTTAGAAAAACTGTCGTAGAAGGTTCACTCGTGTAACTTCCTTTAGGTAAATAATTTTCAACAAGTTCGGCAGAATCAATTAAAACTCGACCGGATTCAATGGAATAAAATTCACCTGGTAGACCAATCACTCGTTTGACTACTAATTCTTCTTCCTGGCTTACAAACAAAACCATATCAAGTTTTTGAATATTCGGTTCTGTGTAGAGAAGCTCGGTCCCAAAAAACTTAGCTGAAATCGCAAAACCACCTTTCCAAACAAAAACGATCGATCCATGTTCTAATGTTGGATACATGGAATTCCCTGAGATGGAATAGACCTGGAAAATGAATACCCGGACAAAGAGTAAAAAAATCAAAAAGAAAAATACCAAAACAATCCGTTTGAAATACCGACTTATTTTTTGGCGCCAATTGAATTCTTTGCTTTCTCTTTCCATATCCATCCGAAAGGATAAAAATCATTCGTGAAAATTTCCACCTTCTCCAATATGGAAAAGGAAGTACCCGTAAATTACAACGCAAGAGAAGTTCTATGTCACTTACAAAATATGAATTCCGAGCACAGTTTCGGTGCACAAATGATGCCTGCCGAAAGACCTACCCCTTAAACCAGGTCATCTACTCATGCAAAGCTTGCGGGGAATTATTGAATGTCGAACACGACTTAGAGCCCTTAAAAAAAATTCCAGCAAACGAATGGAAATCCAATTTTGAGACCCGTTTTCGCTCCCAGACCTTCCCTTATTCCTCAGGTGTATGGGGGAAAAAGGAATGGGTTTTGCCTCACCTCGAAGATGAAAATACGGTTACATCCGGAGAAGGTGGGACTCATCTCTATTCTGCAGATCGGTTTGCTAAGGACCTAGGGCTCTCTGGTCTTTATGTAAAACAATGTGGAATTTCGCATACGGGATCTTTTAAAGACTTGGGTATGACCGTTCTTGTAAGCCAAGTCAAACAAATGATTTCTGAGGGTGTTCCTATCAAAGCAGTTGCTTGTGCTTCCACAGGTGATACATCCGCAGCCTTAGCATCTTACGCAGCGAAGGCTGGGATTCCTGCCATTATATTTTTACCCGAAAACAAAGTGTCCAACGCACAACTCATCCAACCAGTAGCGAACGGAGCTTTGGTATTAGCTCTTGAAACGGATTTTGATGGTTGTATGGCGCTTGTAAAAGAAGTCACGAAGGAACCCTCGATTTATCTTGCAAACTCAATGAATTCTCTCCGAATCGAAGGCCAGAAAACAATCTCCGTTGAAATCACGCAACAGCTCGGTTGGAAAGTTCCGGATTGGGTAGTCATTCCAGGTGGCAATTTAGGGAATGTTTCCGCTCTTGGAATGGGCTTTGAACTGATGTTTGAACTAGGTCTCATTGATCGATTGCCAAGGATTATCTTAGCACAGGCAAAAAATGCGAGCCCTCTCTATGACTCGTATAAGAAAGGTTTTGCGGAATTCAAACCTTTGACTGCAGTAAAAACCTTGGCTTCTGCGATTCAAATCGGAGATCCAGTTTCCGTTAAAAAGGCAATTCGAGTCTTACAAAAATTTAATGGGATCGTAGAGATTGCGACGGAAGAGGAATTGTCCAATGCTGCTGCGAGAGGAGATTTGTATGGATTGTACAATGATCCTCATACGGGAGTGGCTCTTGCCGCTATGCTCAAGTGCAAAGAACGTGGAGAAATCCGAGACGGCGAGAGCGTGGTTGTGATTTCAACAGCCAATGGATTGAAGTTTACGGAATTCAAAGTCGCCTTCCATGAAGGTAAAATCTCTGGAACCGATATGCGACTGAAAAATTCAATTCGTCCTTGTAAAGCCAATCTCTCTTCGGTCTTGGAAATCCTAGATAGCCAGCTCCAAAAATCATAAATCGCTGGACAAATCAGGAAAAACCTGACATTTTTGGACGATTGCTGGCAATTCGATGACAGAAGACTACCATTTGCCCCAAGAATTTTGTACCCAAGTTGAACGGGCGGTTCAGATGGGCAAAAAAATCTCTATGATTACGCATGTCATGGGTGATGTCGGCGAAGCTAAACTCAAATTTATCCTACAAACGATTTTGGAGTCAGTTGGTCGACCAGACCTGATGGAGCTTTTTTATACCTCTGCAAAAGAGCTTATCGTAAATTCGACTAAAGCAGCAATCAAACGTATTATTTTTGAAGAAATGCGACTTAATATTCAAAATTTAGAAGATTATGAAAAAGGAATGAAGCTCTTTAAAACAAGTCTTAATGAGCGAAAATTCCCAGCCTACAAATCAAAAATGAAGGAATCTGGTTTTTTAGTAAAGATTACCTGCTCCTACTCGCCAACTAAAGTTGACCTGGAGGTAAAAAATAATTTTCCTCTTTTGCCTGTGGAGGCAGAGCGAGTCAAAGAGAAGTTCTTGAACGCAAAAAAGTATGACAATCTTTTTGAGTTCTTTATGGAACACGGCGATAATACTGAAGGAGCTGGAATGGGAATCACTATGGTAGAGATTCTACTTTCACAATCTGGATTTGATCGCAGATTATTTTCAATATATTCATCAGAAAGGAAAAAGGAAACAGTTGCTAAAGTAGAGGTACCTCTTGAATCAATTCAAGAGAAAGAAAGATCCACCGAACAATTGTTTGTAGAATAATGTCAGAATTACATACAAAAGCGGATCAACTTAAAAGACAAGCTGATCTTCTAGGACTTACAAAAGAGGCTGTTTTTACAGATGAACAGGCAAAAGAAGTCCTTCAGGGAAAAATCACAGACGGATACTTAATCAAAATCAAAATCGATTTAGACAGCATGAATGGAATGATTTTGCTATTGGTTTCTTCAATCAAAAAGCATATCATGGAAGTTTATGCTGTTGTTGGTAGCTCACCGATCTTTCGAAGGGTTCGAACTTTTGCAGATCATGTCCAAATATCAACTGACCTTGCTGATATTGGGAAAACGGCAGGTTATGATCCATCTATATCTGAAAATATAGGAAGAGCGGTTTACCGAGTTTTCACCAAAGAAAAGTTAGAAGACTTTTTACCTCTCTGGCAAAAAAAAGATCCCTCCAGAATTACGGAAGCTTTAGAAGCTTCCCTCTTACAAGCCTCAAAGGGTCGCAATATCAAATTGCAAGCTGAGGTTGATAAAATCTCAACAGCGAAGTTCCGGTATGAAAATCCAATGAAGGGAACCATCAATCCCATTTCTAAGCCCATGGATGAAATGCCGATTCCAGAAGAACAGACAACTCAAGTAGTCGTGCCAGCAGGAGAACAATCTGCAATCGAAAGACAGATTGCTCATTTCCGAACAGGATTTTCAAAAGAAGTCAACATGAAGACAGTGATTTCACCAATCAGCGGTGTAGAATTTGACAACCTGGTAGAAGGCCAGGAGATTTTGTTCCGTGTCCCGACTGAAACTCAAGAAGGTATGTCGGATGCTTCTTTGTTAGGCCTGATTGATGAAGAGGGGAAAGTTTCCAAAGAGCCGTTGATCGGTAAGTTTTTGGGGATAGCTAGTAACAAATCAGAATATCACATCTTTGCCGAAGGTCCAAACAAATACTTATTCCATTCTGTCGAAGAACAGCCTGTAAAAGTTGCAATTCCTAAAGCACTTGGACAAACACAAAATCAAAGTAAAGTGGCTTCAACTCAGAATAAGAAAAAGGTAATTGCACCTGTGGAACAAAAGTCAGCAGGTGGAAATTTATTTCTTCTTATGGGGACCTTTGTAACCTTAATCTTGATTGGCGTTCTCATTTTTGTAATGGTGATTTTGTAAATTGTGAATAAAACACCCTGAGTGTCATCATGTTGTAACTCTTTTGTTTGACAGTTTTATATAAGTTGGTTTCCCTATGCCAAGCAAGGAGAAACGAATGAGAAAAATATCTTTATTTTTCGTTGCAATTGTCATGATTGCAATTGTTAACTGTAGCACACCTACAGTTAAGTATATGAGTACAAAGCCAGTTGTTACTGGAAAAAATGTAAAATATGAGTTGATAAACAGTTCTGTAACGTCTGTTAATACTGTATTCTATGTTATCGGAATTAAAATTGGCGAGTACAAAAACTACTCAACTCTTTTAGATGAAGCACTGGCAAAAAATTCCTGTGATTTAGCGAAAAATGTCCAGTTGAATTTTGCAAGAAATGAACAAGCATTTATCGCTACAGAAAGCTATAACGTCGTAGCAGAATGTTGGAAATTGGCAAGCGGAGGAAAATAAATTGAAAGCATTAAAGAATAAATCAGTTTTAATCGTTGCAATGTTATTTGCACTCTCATTCGTAGCAAATTGTGTTACAGTTCAAGGGAATTATGCATTTCTTGCTGAAAAAGATATCGATTTCACAAAAGAGTATGAAAAGAAACCTACACCCATCAAAGCAGTCTATTCAATTCCTTTTGTTCTATTTCCTTTAGGAGATACAAGAGCATCCAGAATGAGCGCAGAAGTGATCCAAAAGGCATGCCAAGAGAATGGAGTTGAGTTCTTAACAAATACTCAAATCAATTCAAGTTCTTATTACCTTTTCTTATATGGAGAAGTAAAGTATGAACTCACTGGTGATGGTTGGATAGAAAAACCAGCTGCCCCTGCAAAAAAAGGAAAATAAATTCCAAATTCTAGGGATCTAAGTGTCCCTAGATCAGCTACTTACAAACAGCTAGCCTGCAACAACAATGTTTACCAACTTGCCCTTGACATAGATTTCTTTTTTGATATCTTTTCCTAGCCAAAATGGTTTTGCCTTATCAACTTGTTTTGCGAGTTCAATTGCTTCCTTCTCTTGTATCTCTCTTGGAGCGAGAAACTCCCCACGCATTTTTCCATTTACCTGAACAACAATCGTGATATTCGCATCCACTAAATACCGATCATCCCATTTTGGGTAAGGGGTGTAGGCAAGGCTTTCCTTATGTCCTAGTTTTTCCCAAAGTTCTTCACAGAGATGAGGTGCAAATGGAGAAAGTGCTAGAACAAAAGGTTCAAGGATTTGTTTTGGCCTTCTTTCTTTTGAAGTAAACTCATTCACAAATATCATCATCTGCGAAACAGCTGTATTGAAAGAAAATCCATCTATATCTTCTTTGACTTTTTTTAAGGTTCGGTGGAGGACCTTCCATTCTTCTTCCGTGGGTTCTAAATCTTGAACCGAAAAACTTTCGTTAGGTCCTGAATGGTAGAGCCTCCAGACCCGATTTAAAAATCGGAAGACACCATCCACGCCATTTTTACTCCAAGGTTTGGCCATTTCAAAAGGACCCATAAACATTTCAAAAAGGCGAAGTGTATCGGCTCCAAATTCCGCGACTACATCATCGGGATTGACAACATTCCCTCGGGACTTAGACATTTTGCCCTTGTCTTCGCCAAGGATAAGACCTTGGTGTACAAGTTTCTTAAAAGGCTCAGGAGTGGAAACGTGGCCTAGATCAAATAGAATCTTATGCCAAAATCGAGAGTAGAGAAGGTGGAGTACAGCATGTTCGGCTCCTCCGACGTACACTTCTACTGGCATCCAGGTTTTTTCGAGATTCGGATCGATGAGTTGGTTTTGGTTTCTTGGATCGATATAACGTAAATAATAGTAACAAGAACCTGCCCACTGTGGCATTGTATTGGTCTCTCGTTTTCCAATTTCTCCCATTTCTTTGTCTTTGTATACCAACCAGTCTTTAGCGAGAGCTAGTGGGGATTCCCCAGTTCCTGAAGGTTTGAATTCTTCTAAGTCAGGCAAAACTAAAGGAAGTTCTTCGGGAGAGAGGGCCTTGGGAGAACCATCCGCAAAATGAACTATAGGAATGGGTTCTCCCCAATATCTCTGTCTTGCAAATAGCCAATCTCTGAGTTTGAACTGGACTTTTTTTCGACCGATGCCTTTTGATTCTGCCCAAGAAGCCATTTCAGCAAATGCTTGTTTGTAGGTTTTTCCATCTAAATTGATTTCTGAAGACTTAGAATTGATACAGCTAGATTCTTTGGAATCGAAAGCCTTTCCGTCTTCCATAACTCCTGCAATCACTTGTTTGATAGGGATTTGGAATTTTTTTGCAAAATCGTAGTCTCGTTGGTCGTGCGCAGGGACTGCCATGATGGCACCCGTACCATATGTACTCAAAACATAATCAGAAATATAAATCGGGACTTGGATAGAAGCATCGGTTGGAAGCTCTGCGAATGCTCCCGTAAACACTCCCGTTTTTTCTTTATTCAGTTCCGTTCGTTCCAAGTCACTTTTGAGAGCACAGGACTTTTGGTATTCTTGGATTGCGTTTGATTGTTCTTTGGTAGTGATTTCGGAAACAATTGGATGCTCCGGTGCTAAAACTAAGTAAGTCGCTCCGAAGATCGTATCAGGCCTTGTCGTATAGACTGTGATATCTTTTTTAATTGAAGGAACATGGAAGTTCAAGTCCATACCTTCTGATCTACCAATCCAATTCCTTTGCATCTCTAAGGTGGACACGGGCCATTCACAAAGAGAAAGATCAGAAAGGAGTCTTTCCGCGTAAGCCGTGATTCGCATCATGTACTGTCGCATCGGCTTTCGTTCGACTGTGTAGCCTTTGGAAGTCCATTCTTCGACTTCTTCATTGGCAAGAACAGTTCCCAAAGCTTCACACCAATTCACCGGTATACTCGCCTCAAAGACCAATCGAAAATGAGATAGGATATCCTCTTTTTCTTTCCGACTCTTTGAATTCCATTGTTCTTTCGTGAACTGTATGCCTTTGGGGAGTTCCTTATCCTCAAAACCCACAGATCCCGTCTTTTCGAATACTTGGATTAAATTTTCAATGGATTTAGCTTTGTTTTCGTTTCGATCAAAGTAGGAATTGTAAATTTGTAAAAAAATCCATTGGGTCCATTTGTAGTAATCGGGGTGTGTGGTTGAAATTTCCCTATCCCAATCGTAGGAAAGTCCAAGGCTTTTAATCTGCCTTCGAAACGTATCAATATTATTCTTAGTTGTGACCCTTGGGTGGATCCCTGTGGTCATCGCATATCGTTCCGCAGGAAGGCCAAAAGCATCCCAGCCCATAGGGTGAAGGACTTCAAACCCTTCCATTCGTTTCAATCTAGAGATTATATCAGTGGCAGTATAGCCTTCTGGATGACCAACATGTAGCCCCGCCCCGCTTGGGTAAGGAAACATGTCTAAACAATAGTATTTTGGTTTTTTGGAATGGGAGTCTGTTCGGAATGTTTTGGAATCCTCCCAGAATTTTTGCCATTTTTGTTCAATATCTTGGAATGGATAATTCATCGCCTAACGTAAAGAAAGTGCCTATAATCTACTTTCTCACGGAGTCGATGATTTTTACAAGCTTTTTGAAGCTTTTAGAAAGACATACTTTGCACAGATTGTATTGATAAAGTGGGGCAATACTGCCACATTCCGCACAAGGTTTGACATTTGTAATTTTCACATTCATAACGTCGCCAGTTTCTTTCTTTATATTGAAATTGAGCATTCTCTAACTACCTAAAAATTTGCGCTTATCAACAGCGTTGTTCATAACTTCCCAAAAATTCGTCTAAGTAGAGTCGGGAAATCACTGTGATGAAGTTACTTTATATGAAAACGTCCTTCTGTGGTCAAAAAAAATAAGGATCGAAGCAGAAAAACAGATTGGTTTTTTTAAAATTTTTTTTAAAAAATATGCAATAGAAAATCGCCAAGTTAAAAAAAACATTTGCAATGGAATTCCGTTCCAACTTATTGTTAGGCGAATTTTTTGCGAATAAATGCCCGATATTAGTCACCGTTTAGGTGTTATGTGAAGTTTTGAGTGGGGGAAAATCCTAGTGTTAAATTTTAAAACTGTATCCAAGTCATTTCCGAATGATATAGAAACCATTCATGTGCTGAAAAATATTTCATTTCGCATTGAAACTGGCGAATTTGTTGCGATTATGGGTCCATCTGGTTCCGGAAAATCTACTCTTCTCGGTGTTGCAGCGGGTCTGGATAAACCTGATACTGGTTCTGTGATTTTAGATGATGTTGACCTAACGAAAGAAGACGAGACGAATCTTGCTGACTTACGTGCAAAAAAAATTGGTTTTATCTTTCAAAACTTTCAATTGCTTCCTGGACTCACTGCTGTTGAAAATGTTGGGATTCCATTGTTCTTAGATCCTACATTATCGGAAAAAAAGATCTTAGAAAAAGCAAAGTCAATCCTTGATTCTGTATCAATGGGTCAAAGAGCTGGCCACTTCCCAAAACAGTTGTCAGGTGGTGAAGAGCAAAGAGTTGCCATTGCACGTTCTTTTGTCAATGATCCAAAGATTATTTTTGCAGATGAACCTACTGCAAACTTGGATTCCAAAAATAGTCAAACAATACTGGATTTAATTTTGTATCGAAATCAAAAACAAGGAACAACAATTATTGTCGTTACTCACGACCCTGATGTAGCAAAACTCGCAGATCGAATCTTGTATATGCATGATGGCGAGATTGTAAAAGAGACTCGGAACAAAGCGGCCAATAAAAAACCAATAAACTTTTCCCAGAGTTCCAAAAAGACTGAGAAAGTTTCCGTTAAAAAAGTTCCCCTGAAGAAAAAGAATTTGAAGAGGTCAAAATGAATTCTCTTTTCTTAAGATTCTATCTAAAAAGGGAGCTGTTTTCGAGGTATAATTACTCCATTCTTATCTTACTTTCTATCTCTCTCGGAGTCGGTTCGGTCATCGGAATTCATTCCTATAAAGAGAATACTGCCTCGGCAATCCGAAGGGAAGCCAAACAAATCATGGGTGCGGACCTTGCCTTACAGTCCCCTCAGGAATTTACGGAAGAAGCCAAGGATTTGGTGCGAAAACGCCTGCCCCAAGCCGCAAAAAAGTCTGAATCCATTCAGTTTCTGTCAATGATTTCGAATGGGGGACTCGGGGAAAACTCGTTAAGCTTTGTAAAGGCCATCGAAACCAATTACCCGTTCTACGGCGAAATGGTTACAGAACCTAAAGAAGCTTACAAAAATCTAAAATCCAACCAAATCCTTCTGGAATCCAATCTGATAAAGAATTTGAAACTGAAATTGGGTGACACTGTTCGCTTAGGAGATTTTAATTTTATACTATCGGGTGAAATTATAAAAGAACCTGGTGCGGTGGGATCATTTGTCGGATCTGCACCATCTTCTGTTATCAATATTTCCAGTGTGGAAAAAACGGGTCTTGTCCAAAGGGGAAGCCGGATTCGCTATACAATCTATTTAAAATTTCCAGAAGGATTTGATACAACTGTTTGGAAGGATCAAAATTTTGAAGATTTTATCAAAGAAGACCTAACTATCTATCACAATACAGAAGTTAACTCTGGATCGCAGTCATTTATAAAGAATACCTTTGATTATATGGCTTTACTTGCACTTTGTGGATTTTTTTTGGGTGCAATCTCGATTTACACAGCCGTGCGCACTCGTTTGAACGAAAAGAAAAACGAAATCGCAATTTTGATGTGTTTAGGCGCAAAACCCAATACGATTTTTGGTTTGGTTCTTTTAGAAATTCTTAGTTTGTCCTTTATTGGCACCATTCTCGGATTGTGTTTAGGATTCTGGATCCAATCCATCTTACCTGATATAAGTGGACTAAGTATTGAGAAGGGTATTTTTTTTGGATTTAGTGTTTCTTCTTTTGTTTGGAGTTTGGTGTTAGGTGTATTATTGCCTGCCGTAATTTCTTTGCCACTCGTATTGGAAACTAGAACTGTAAAACCACTTGCCGCTTTGAGAGAACTCGAATCCGACTCAGAAAGTAGGATTGGAATCCTCTGGCAGGTGTTTTCTTTCTTTGTGATTTATTTTTTATTCTTTCTATTGGCTTTTTTTGAAACTGAGAGTTTTCCGAAGGCCCTCGTATTCTCAGGCGTATTGTTTTTACTCCCCGTACTGGTTTGGATTTTGTATCTACTATTGGGATTGGTTTTAAACCAATTGGTACTACTTGGATTTGTAACTAAAGAATGGAGCCTTGTAACAAAGAAGATCACTCGAAAGTCGGGAGCGCTTCGTTTGTCCATCATCGGACTCGGTTCTGCTTTGTTTATCTTGATTCTTTCGCTAATATTACAAGAGAGTCTTCTAGAGTTAAGTGGTGCCAGGGAAATCGAAAGAAGGCCAAATATGTTTCTTTTGGATATCCGAGATTCTCAAAAGGACGGAGTACTTAGCATAATCTCAAAATATCCTTCGGAAAAACAATTCACAGCACCCATCATTGGTGCAAGGCTTGCCAAGGTGAACGGAGAGCCCATCCGAAAGGAAGACACTGTAAAAAATGCGATGGATCGGAATTGGCGTGCAACTGCAAGAACTCGGGAATACTTTTTGTCTTATAGGGATCATTTGTATGACACGGAAAAAGTAACAAATGGTAGCTGGTGGAATGAATTGGGCCGTGATGAAATTTCTGTAGAACGGGATTTTGCAGGTTATCTGAAAGCCGGAGTGGGGGATCGTCTGACCTTCAATGTGCAAGGAAGAGAGATAACGGGTAAGATTACCAACCTGAGGTCGGTCAATTGGTCCGATATGAAGCCAAATTTTGTGGTTCTATTTTCGAGAGGAATCCTTGAAAACGCCCCGAGGTTTTACATCACATCCCTTCTGATAGATGACGCAGGGCAGAGATACCAACTCCAAAAACAAATCGTTTCTGAGTATCCAAATATTACGGTGATTGATACAGAGAAGACGGTGCAGGCATTTATGGGAATACTGGAAAAAGTAGTCAAAATGATGAGCCTCATGACTTTGTTTATACTAATTGCCGCTTTGATTTTAGTATTTACCTCCCTCTATGCAAGCCAAAGGGAACGCAAAAAAGAATTTGCACTGCTTCGAGTCATTGGTGCTGATTCTAAGTTTATGCTTAAACATTTTACGAGGGAGGCCACCCTTGTCTCAACCTTCGCATTTTTAATTGGATGTATCTATGCAGGAATTTCGAACGAAATCCTAAACAAACTTGTATTAGATTTGCGAAGTGTGTATCCAATGCTTCAGATTTTATTTGTATTTATTGGAATTCTAAGTCTTTCGCTATTGTTATACTTTATCAGTGTGATGAACTTTTTTAGACTTCCAAGCAAGTCGATACTAAAGGAGGTGAAAGGTTAGGCCTGCTTTTTTTAAAGGAAAAAGGAAGATGATAACACCGCACTTCTCGCATTACTCGCGCTATCCAGTGGGGGAGCAAGTTGTGAGGTAAAAGCAGCAGGTGTGAGTCTAGGTGGAATTAGCGTTCCAACGATATTCAAACAAGCCAATTGTCCTTTGAACACAGCTCAAAATTTAGCGACAGTTACTACTGACTATACATTGGCATCTACTTCATTCGAACAAAAATATACGATTAATACTGCAGGTGATTACTTAATTTTTATAAATACAACTACGGCAACCTCCACGATTCAAGCAGGAGTATTTTAATTCACTGTTGCACTCAACTCAGTTCGTACAGAAGCGAACTGGGTTGGCTCGCTTGAAACGATAGGGATCCTTTTATCTCGTATAATCTAACAAAAAATCTCTTAAAGAGGCTATTGGTATTTGTTTGTTGAAAATCCTTTGGCCTTCCTGGTGGCAGATAAAAAACTCAGGAATCTTCTTCTTGAAGACCTTTCTAACTTCAGAATACTTTGAGATATCGGGGATTTGATTTGGGCTTGTTTTACTTTCCAAAAATAGAAATTGATTAGGCTTCCATTCGAGTAAAAAATCTATCTCTTCTCCATCTTTAGATCGCCAATGATAAACTTGCCAATTTTTACCAAAGTTTTGATTTGTTTTGTAAATTTCCGAATATACTAAATTTTCAAAAAGTTGCCCTTGTTGAGGAGAGGTGACAATTGGCAGAGGATCCGTCCAGCCTTGCAGTCTACATGCAAGACCAGTGTCTAAAAAGTAAATCTTGGGTGACTTAGTCAAACGTTTGGAAAGATTTGAAGAATACGGATAGACGAGAGAAAGAATTCCCATTTTCTCTAAAATACCAATCCAATCTTTGCTAGTCTTTGCATCAACCCCTACCTCCTTTCCAAAATTGGCATAGTCGATCAGATTTCCCGTTCGCCCAGCCAGTAGTTTGATAAATTTTAAAAACTCTCGACTCTTTTGGATACCAGCAGAAAGCACAATATCCTTTTCCACATAACTATTGATATAGTCATTTAAATACTTTACAGGATCTTTTTTTGGATCTGCGTATAACTCGGGCATTCCTCCTTTGTATAGAATCTCTTGGATCCTATATTTTTTAGATTTTAGAATCTCTGCAACAGACAAAGTATTCAGATCAAAAAAACTAGCTCGCCCAGAGAGACTTTCTTTTACTTGTTTGTCCAGTAACAATTGGTTGGAACCTGTGATCCGAATGAGTGTTTTGTTTCGTTTGGATAAATCTCTTTTGCTCAAATCAGCCTTTCGTTTTAAAGACGGAAACAAGGCAGGTGCGTATTGTGCCTCATCGATAAAGATACGTTCCGAATTAAACTGCGATAGAAATAGCTCTGGATCCTGATTGGCAAGGTCACGAAAGCTAGGATTGTCGAGAGAGATCTCCTCGAAACCCTGATCCAAATGAAGGATGAGACTCGTCTTTCCACATTGCCTTGGCCCCCGAATCACTTGGATGGTATCAGAATTTTCTATAAAAAGGGAAGTTATATCTCGATCAATCCACATTTGTCAAAAATGGAGTGATAATCCATTTTAGTCAAGAATTTAAATAAGGGGCAATTTCTCATTCCTCCTACTAACTTCCACCAAACTTCTAAAGACGCAGGTAATTTTTTCTCTGCAAAAAAATACTTGACTTACCCCCCC